>Ga0209052_1000001_pt1 | contig 1253898 bp, 1226 predicted proteins | sample WorMetHEROISLAND_2_FD_187409 | JGI IMG/M metagenome (GOLD analysis project Ga0209052, IMG submission 187409) | Marine gutless worms symbiont microbial communities from Max Planck institute for Marine Microbiology, Germany - Olavius sp. 4 HERON... | ecosystem: Host-associated > Annelida >...
ACCCTGACTGTAAAAACGTTCCATAAGGATAGAGATCAGTTCCAAGGAGGAGCAGGTCTATCAGGGATCTTCAAAAATGGAGCCTCATTCTCTATGAATTATGAGATTGCAGTAGGTCACAAGTATCTCTCTCACAATGGAGAGATAGAGTTTGATTGGGCTTTTTAACGTCGATAGAAATAGAAAAAGAGGAGGCTTCTTAGCCTCCTCCCTCATTACTGGTTGAAAAGGTCTAATCTTTCCCAAGGAATTGATTCATAACCAAAAGCACCTCTTCGCGCAGTTTCTTGATAAATGGGTCGTCTGAGATCAAAATACTTGATAATAGAAGCAGAGTCTAAAGAGATGAGTTCTCGAACCATTTCAGTGATTTCATAATCAGATAAAGTCCTAGAGGTATTATGAGTATTTACACAAAATGAAATGGGATCTTTCCTCCCTATAAGATAGGAGAGCTGAACAGTTACTTCCTCTGCCAGACCAAAATCGACGATATTTTTTGCAATGTATCTGGCCATATACGCTGCACTTCTATCCACCTTGGTCGGATCTTTCCCTGAAAATGCTCCCCCACCTATAGGACAGTCAGGTCCGTACTGATCTATAACGATCTTTCGTCCTGTTAAACCTGCATCGGCTCTAGGCCCACCCAAGTTCCATTCTCCTGCAAAATTGATCATATATTCTGTTTTGGAGCTAAAAAGTGCTTGCTCAGCTGGTTCCAAAGACTCTAAAAAAAGGGGAAAGACTTTGGAATGGAACCCCCTTTTTACTTCCTCAAGAGAAACTTCATCGCTGTGTTGTAGCGAAAATACGACGAAAGGGATACTTTCCGGGATTCCTTTTTCATTATAATAGATCGTTATTTGAGTTTTGGCATCTGGATACATCCAGAATACAGATTCTCGACACTTCTCATAAGCATCGGTTAGTTTACGACAGAGATACTGAACAAGAGGCATATATGTTTTTGTTTCATTTGTTGCGTATCCAAACATGATCCCCTGGTCTCCTGCCCCACCATCTTCTACAGCATGATGAATCTCCGGGGATTGTTCAGAAAGGAGATTAATGACCTTGAATTGTTCCATGTCTATCCCTATGGAAGTGGAGTGATATCCAATACTGAGAACTGTTTTGCGAACAATTTCTTCGATGGGAACCTTCACAGTTGAAGTAATTTCTCCTGCTACAACCGCAGTATCTCCCTTAAGAAGAGTTTCACAGGCTACTTTTGCGTAGGGATCCAAAGTTAAATATGCATCGAGAATGGCATCTGAGATCTGATCCGCCATTTTATCAGGGTGGCCAGAAGAGACGCATTCAGCAGTCCAAAACAGGTTCTTTTTCTCTTTAGAAAGTCCCTCTGCCGAAATCGAGGCGAGCAGAAGAAAGATACACAAATTTAAAGTTCTCATTTTTATACCTATATTGAAAAAACGGCTGAGAGGATATTCCCAAGGCGAAATTTATGACAACAAAAGAATAAAGAAATTCCTTAATGGCTACAGATGAAGCAATAAAGCCCACCCCTTTTTAGCCTAAGACAACCCATTAATTTACAGTTAATTACAACTTTGATGCAAATAACACATTAATTATTGATATAATAATTACTTCATAATTAGAGAAGAGAGAAGATAATGGCTATGTGGATGCCAGCTATGGCGATGACCCACCCAGCGACTCTACGTAGAATCTATGGATTTCAGCGGGAATGCGAAGTTCCCGTTCTGCAGGACTTTCATGGAAGGATCCATGCACAAGGAGTGCAAACTTATAATCCTGAATATTGGGGCAATAAAGACATTGCTCCTAACTGGTTCAATTATGTGGGAATGATCATCCAATCCTATTGGCTAAGATTCTGCGCCCTTTTCACAAGAGATTCTAAAACATTTCAGGAATTGGGCATTCCAGAAACCTATCGTGAACATGGGGAAATCGAAAATCCCGCTCTTCATCAAGACAGCTATTTCGCAATTCGAAATCTCGCTTTAGAAGCAGGGCATCACATGAGAAATCGAACCCTTACTTCTTACATAGAGTTCCTAAAAAGCGAAATTCCGCAGGATGAAGGTAGTCCCGTTTTCATCAATGAACAGCTGTCCACAGAAATCTCAAGGGATAGACCTAATCAGACCAATGTTCCTTTGGAGCAAATGAAAGCGCATATCGATCTTGTTCATGATCGCAATCCCAATGCATCAAAAGTATTTATCCCTTTAGTGCTTACAAAGAAAGTAAGAAAAGAAGGGTCAGAACATGGTACTCATATTGTGATGATCGTTTATGACAAAATAAAAGGAGAGCTGTATTATTTAGATCCCCAGGGATTCCCAATTGATCATCCAGAAAATCTGATTGGAAGAGACGAGCAATCCTATCATGTTAGAGAAATCATGAGATACATGATGCAAAAGTATGAGATCCCTAAGGAAAAGATGTTTCAAAACCACATCCGCCTCCAGCATGACATTCATAGTTGTGGAGTCCATATTGGAACAGCAATCCGGGATTTCTTGGCAGGTAAAAGCTTTGCTGAAATTATCTTAGATCCCAAACATGCTCATGATAGACCTGAAGAAAGACGCATGGAAATGGCCAGAGAACTTGTTGAGTTTATGCACACCCTTGAGGGACAAATGGCCCGTCCAGCAGAGCGACAAGCAATTGGTCAGGAAGACCGAAGAGAGTTGGAAGAAGGTGGATTTGAAATATTCGATTAAAAAGAGAACGGCAACAGGAAGCTGATCATAAAAGTGTTCACATTTTCAGGACATCTCTTTGCCAACACCCTTCTTTTATATTCCAGACGCAAAGTTCCCCAAACCCCGACTCTATAGCCATACCGAAAAGCTAGATCAAGGTACTTTTCTCTGATGCGTGCATATCCATAAAAGTTCGCGATATTCACTGTGTCTTTTCTTCCATATCCATGATTTCCTATGATGAAGGCACCGAACTTGTGAAGATCTCTGTAGTTGGTCTCAAAAGAAGCAATCCCTCGAAACCAGGGAGAGCCGCGGTTGGCAAGCCCAATGGCACCATATCCCCAAAAACGGTATCGCCAAAACTGGAAAGTGTCAAACTCCTTTCCAAAGGACAGGTTGGCCTCAAAGTCAAAGTTTCCCTCATAGGGACAACTTACATCTTTCAAACTTCTCGAAGACGTATTACGTATGCTAAACCCCGTAGCTAGACTGATGACATCGCCAATAATGTCATCAAGCCACAGGTAGCGGGCCTGAACAGCACTACTTCTGTAGCTAAAAGACTGTCTGGGGGTATCCGTAAACTCAAGATCGAAATCGATGCTCCATTGAGGAGAAAAAGAAAACTCGAGATCGAAAAAAAGCAGATGGTCATTGGATGCGCTAGTCAGTTGATCTATTGCAGAATCTACTTTTGTATAGCGGCTATAAGAATAACCGCTTAAAAGATGAAACTCGTAGACATCTCCGAACCAAGGCTGCATTTCCAAAGCAAATAGAGAAAGAGGAAGAAAAAACGGAAGGAATTTCCATTTCATCAGATCAATCCTTTCTCCTGAAGCCACCGTTCAGCATCGAGGGCTGCCATGCAACCTGACCCGGCAGCAGTCACCGCTTGCCTGTAGGTAAAATCCTGAACATCTCCAGCAGCAAAAGCGCCCTCTACATTCGTATAGGAAGTTCCTGGTTTTACGACCAAATACCCATGTTCATTCGTGTCGAGCTGTCCCATTAAGAAATCAGTATTGGGCTTATGGCCAATGGCAAAGAAAACACCACCTGCTTCTCTAACCTCGGTTTTTCCTGTCTGAACATTTTTTATAGTGACCTTATCGACGATCTCATTCCCTTCGATCTTATCAATCACCTGATTCCAGAGGATTTCAATTTTAGGATGCTTCATAGCACGTTCAGCCATGATTTTGGAAGCTCTGAGTTCATCTCTTCGATGCACTATGAATACTTTGGAGGCATACTTTGTCAAAAAGACTGCTTCTTCAACAGCACTATCTCCTCCTCCGATCACATAGAGATGTTTGTTCCGAAAAATAGGAGCAGCTCCATCACAAATTGCACAGGCCGTTACTCCTTTTTGCCAGTACTCTCCATCTCCGGCTCCTACAATATCGAGCCGTTTTGCTGTAGCACCAGTGGCAACGATGATCGCATCAGCTTTCACTTCTGTTTTCGTTCCCTTCACAATAAAAGGGTGACTCGACAGATCCACTGAGACAACATCTTCAGTAAGAACTGTAGTATCAAACCGCTGCGCCTGTTTTTTAAATGATTCCATCATCATGGGCCCCAAAATTCCTTCAGGGAATCCAGGAAAATTTTCCACATCGGTTGTGGTCATCAGCTGGCCGCCCGCAGGCCCAGAATGGAACCCTTCAAAAAGAAGCGGTTTAAGATTTGCCCGGGCTGCATAAATCGCTGCGGTATACCCCGCAGGCCCAGATCCGACAATGACAACTTTTCTCTCTTCCATAATTGCCATTTAAAATAACGTGAAAAAGGAATTTATTCGATAAGAAATTTTGCGGCTGGACTAGTCAGCAGGTTTTGAAAGTTCCCTAGCTCGGTCGATTACAGCTTTTACAGATAATTCCAGACTTTTTTTAATCGGGGAACTCTCGAAAATTTTTAACCCTTCGACTGTAGCTCCCCCTCTAAGACGCATACTGTCTGTCATCTGATGAGGGTCTCTTCCTTCTTTGATTAGTTTTGCAGTTCCTAAAAAAGTCTGTGCTACCATCTTCAAGGCCTTTTGTGGATTTAATCCGTCTTTAATCCCCGGTTGCGCAATAGCATCGATCAGCTGATAGATGAATGCTGGCGAACTTCCACATAGACCTGTAACGATATCCAAATACTTTTCTTCCATGATCTCAACTTCACCTAGGGCAGAAAAAAGTCGTTTTGCCAAGTCGAGATTTTCATTGGAAAATGGGGAGTTGTGTGCCATAGCACTCATCCCCTCTCCCACTTCAATTGTAACATTGGGCATGACGCGAAGGATTTCAGCTTTTGGTCCCAACTTTTTTTCAAAATAGGAAATAGGAGTTCCTGCAAGAATCGTAATAAACAGAGAAGCGTTGCATGAGGAAAAATCAGCCATCTGAAAAACGCTTTCGATATCCTGGGGCCGTGAGCAGAAAATCAAAACGTCTGCCGAAGAAACAACATCTTGAAGACTAAGGAATGTGATTTGTAAGTCTTTTGCATCCTTTTCTGCTTTCTCTTTATTTCTTCGGGTAAAAAAGAGATTCTTATACCGAATGAGCTTTTGGTCCAAAATCGCTTTGCAGAGAATTTGGGCCATATGTCCAAAACCGATAAAACCAACTTTCTGATCCATGAAACCTGTCCTTTGTTTCTGGATATCATTTAGCCTGTTTTTAATGAATCGGATTTATACCCAACACGCATGCAAGCTCTCACGCCATACACATAGCAAGAAAATAAACGGGAAATGAAAAGAAGAAAAAAGAAAAACCGATTGAGGTCGCCTCAACCGGCTTTTCCTTAAGCTTTAGCAGCTTTTCTTTTGTCGATGTATTGAATCACATCGCCAACTGTCTTGAGCTTCTCTGCATCTTCTTCAGAAATCTCAAAACCGAACCGCTCTTCAAAAGTCATGATCAGCTCAGTCAGATCCAGTGAATCTGCATTGAGATCTTCCATGAAAGACTTGTCCTCAGAAACATCTCCAGCATCTACACCGAGTTGCTCAACAATGATATCTATCACTTCTTGTTCAATAGACATAGGTTCCTATCCTCTATTTGCTCGAGGTTTACTAAAAAAATAAATCACATTACCATCCCACCATCAACGGTAATGACTTGACCTGTAATATAATCTGACATTCCACTTGCAAGAAAAAGCACTGCCTGTGCGATATCAGAAGATATCCCGATCCTTTTTAAAGGAATATTTTGGAGAATCCCTTCCTTGATTTGATCAGTTAGCTTTTCCGTCATCGGGGTCTGAATGTATCCTGGTGCTACACAATTGACACAAATACCACGGCTCGCAAGCTCTTTTGCCAGCGATTTTGTAAATCCAATCATCCCCGATTTGGAAGCAGCATAATTAACTTGTCCAGCATTTCCTGTCAAGCCTATTACAGATGTGATATTGATGATCTTTCCCGATTGCGCCTTCATCATGGGACGGGTCAGAATTTTGCACGTATTGAATACAGACTTCAGATTGATGCCCATTACAGAGTCCCAGTCTTCTTCAGACATCCTCAGAAGCAGGTTGTCTTTAGTTATCCCTGCGTTATTCACCAGAATGTCGATATTCTTCCAATCGGCAAGCAGCTTCTTCAATTCCTCTTCAACGGATTTGAACTGTGACACATCGATGAGATGAGAAGAAAACTGCTGATCATCAAAAACTTTTGCGCTTTCTAGCTCAGCCAAAGCCTGACTGGCTCTATCAGGATTGGTTCCAAAGATCGCAACACTCGCACCATTTTTTGCGAACAAAAGTGCAATCTCACGACCTATTCCAGATGTCCCACCAGTAACTATAGCTTTTTTTCCTTTCAATAACTGCATTACACACCTAATGTTAACTGTTCTAAAAGCGGTTCTAAATCAGTTATTTTTTCTATGGAATGCGTCTTTCCTTGGATACGGATCTTTCGATTCATTCCATTTAATGATTTTCCAGGACCCATCTCGATATAAAGCTCGATCCCCTTTTCTTCCATTTTCCTTATAGACTGTTCCCAGCGCACACTATGAGTTACTTGCTCTTTCAAGTTCTCTTTGACCTCGGAAACCTGGTCGACAAAATCGCCTGAGACATTCATGACAACATCAATTTCACTATCGGCAAATGACGTATTCTCAATCCAAGGCGTCAATTTTTCCTGAGCACTGCTCATAAAACCGCTATGAAAGGCTCCATGTACTTGAAGAGGCAAAACTCTCTTAGCGCCTCTCTCTTTCAAAAGAGTCCCAGCTTTCTCAATTGAGTCCGGGTGGCCAGAAATGACGATCTGGCCAGGACAGTTATAATTCGCTACCCAAAGCTGATCGATCTTAGCGACTTCTTCCTCAACATCTGCAGGATCTAACCCGAGAACAGCTGCCATGCTTCCTGATGTAATATTGCACGCCTCATTCATGTATTCCGCTCTTTTTTGAATAAGAATAAGAGCATCCTTGAATGAGATTCTTCCTGAAGCATAAAGAGCCGTGTATTCACCTAAACTCAGACCGGCACAAATATGAGGTTGAAAGTTGGGAATTTTGTTTTGCAGTATTTTCAGAATAGCGGCGCTGACAACAAAGATCGCAAGCTGAGAATTTTTCGTTTCTGTCAATGTTGCCTCATCTCCTTCGAAAATAATCTTTGAAAGAGAAAAGCCTAGAATTTCATCGGCCTGCAAAAAGAGTTCTTTTGCTTCCGGATAAGTATCGTAAAAGTCTTTTCCCATACCCGGATATTGTGCACCCTGTCCAGGGAATAAAAAGGCGTTCCGACTCATGATTTATCTTCTTGCTGTGTCAAAAGGGCAGCTCCCCAAGTAAAACCTGATCCAAACGCAGTGAGAAGAATGTTTTCTTCATTTTGAATTGTTCCCTTTCTCATCAACTCATCAAGAGCGATTCCCAAGCTCGATGCAGACGTATTTCCATATTTATGCACTGTCTTATAAACATGTTCATTGGTGAGATGTTCGAAACGGCGTGCAATGGCATCAATGATTCGCGCATTGGCCTGATGAGGGATCAACCAGCTGATGTCCTGCTCTTTTTTTCCAGAAGATTCCAGACACTCTTTACAAGAAGCTTCCATACGCCGAACAGCATGTTTGAAAACTTCGTTCCCAGCCATTTGGATATAGTGCATTCGATAATCGATCGTCTCTTTAGAGGCAGGTTTTCGGCATCCACCAGCAGGCATGATCAAAAGCTGGGCCTGTTCCCCATCAGCTCCCAAGCAAATCCCTTCGATGGACAACCCAGTCTCTCCTTTGCCAACAACACAGGCGGCAGCGCCGTCGCCAAAAAGTACGCATGTAGATCGGTCTTCATAATCGACAATGGATGAGAGTTTTTCAGCGGCAATGACTAAAATATTCTGATAAGTTCCTGCATCAATAAGAGCTTTGGCAACAGAAAGCCCGTAGAGATAGCCTGTACAAGCTGCTTGAATATCCATTCCTGCAGCCTTTTTGGCACCCAAAGCACTTTGAATCAAACAGGCGGTGCTGGGAAAAATATAGTCGGGAGTCAGGGTTGCGACTAAAATCAGGTCCAAATCGGAAGGATCAATTTTGGCGTTTTCCAAAGCTCGCTCAGCAGCCTTTAGACCCATGTCAGAGGTGAACTCGTTCTCAGCAGCCAGCCGTCTTTCTTTCATTCCCGTGCGGCTCACAATCCACTCATCGGATGTATCAACCATTTTTTCTAAATCTAGGTTGCTTAACACTCGTTCAGGAACATAGGATCCGGTACCTAAGATTCTAGCTTTTAAGCTTTTTTGCACTGTATTAACCTAATCGTTTATGGAAAAAATCAGTACGCAAAGCATAGCGGAAAATAGTCTAAAAAGGAAGGAGATTTTAGAAGAAGCACCAATCAAAATTTTATTTTGCACCCTCATTTAATCCATTGTTTTTCCCTGGCTTTTGTCGAGAATTCCCCCTTTTGTTAAGCTTCCCTATTAAAGGAAAAATTACAGTGACTTATACCTATCCTAAAGATTTCCAAGCCCTCATACATTTTTTGAAAAAACTACCCGGAGTTGGAGAAAGAACAGCAGAACGGTTCGCCTTCCAACTACTAAACTGGCCATCCGCCTCTCTGAAAGAATTCGGGACACTCCTCTCACAGTTCCAGGAAAAAATGAACGTCTGCGAAGAATGCGGATGCCTTCAAGAAGAGAAATGTTATTTTTGCGGGAATGATCTCAGAAAAAACAACATGATCTGCATCGTCTCGTCTCCCAGAGACGTTTTTGCGCTCGAAGAAACCAAGGAATTCAAAGGCATTTATCACGTTTTGGACACCTTACTTTCTCCGATGGAAGGAAAGTGGGAAGAAGATCTTCACCTGGACAAGCTGATGCAACGAATCGATCGATACTCGATCCAAGAGGCCATACTGGCCCTGGACTCGACCTTGGAAGGAGACGCCACCTCTCTTTTTCTGAAAGAAAAATTCAGCGAACGAAATACTCGCGTTTACCGTATTGCATTCGGACTACCCGTCGGGAGCAGCTTGGAATATGTCGATAAGGGAACTTTATCGAGAGCTTTTGGCGGTCGTCAGGCTTTTTAAAAAGAAAGTCTTATGCCTGGTTGCAATAATTCCGGCCCTTTCCATATAATCCATACGCTTAGAGTCCTACTCTGAATTTAATAAATTGGAAATGAAAGAGTTCCGAGCGGATGTTTACACGCTCAAAAACGACTTCTTCATCCATGAGGTTAATACACTTCTACCAGCCAGGAATATGAACTTCATAAAAAAATCCCTTCTTCTCATTTTATTTATCTCTGTAACCCATCCTATTTTTTCGTTTGAGACATACGAAAACAAGAAAGTGGGACAAATCGATGTGATCTTTGAAAAGCAAGATCCTGAAAATCCGTTCGAGCCAAAGTCCGTACTATCCCGGTTAAAGACTCGTGTGGGGGATCCTTTTTCTCAACTGACATTCGACCGGGATCTAAAATCCCTGTCTGATGAATATGATCGGGTCGAACCAGTGATCTATCTGAAGAATAATGAAGTTTATATCACTCTCCGTTTATGGCCCCGCCCCATGATTCACAGTATCACATGGGAGGGCAACGAAAGGATCAAATCCAAAAAACTGCAGAAAGAACTGGATGTGAAGCCCTTCACCATTTTCAACCGTCAGGATTTCAACAAGAAGTTCAACAAGGTAAAAGAGTTCTATATCAAGAAGGGGTATTTCGAATCGCAACTCACTTACTCGGTTCTCTCGATTCCCAATACCAATCAAATCGATATCCAGATTCACGTCCATGAAGGAAGATCCGGAAAAATCAAAAAGATTGCTTTTAAGGGATTCACCCGTTCAGAGCGCAGTGCGCTTATGGACATGATGTATACGAAAAAATACAGCCTTCTGACTAGCTGGCTTACCGGAACCGGAACTTTCCGTGAAGATGCCCTAGAACAGGACAAAATGCAGATCTTGAATTACCTGCATAATAGAGGCTATGCAGATGCTCATGTTGACATCCAGCTGAAAGATGATGAGAGCAGCGGTAAGATCATCATTGAAATTACTGCACATCGAGGTACTCAGTACACCTTTGGAGATATCACCTTTGAAGGAAATGTACTTCTATCCAATGCAGACATCGAAAAACGAATCCTGATTCATTCCGGTGAAACGTTTTCCCCCGAACAGATCAGGGAGACTGCGCAAAGAATCAAAGACCTGTACGGTCAGAAAGGATACATCGAGGCTAATGTCCATTATGAAACACACTTAATGGAGAATGAGCCTGTTTATAATGTGAATTTCTATATCGACGAAGGAGAACAGTACAAGATCGGCCTCATTCGTATTTTTGGGAACTCAAGTACCAAAAACCATGTGATCCTTCGTGAATCTCTTCTTGTTCCTGGAGAACTTTTCGACTCCAGAAAGCTTAAAGCCACCCAAACCCGCTTGGAAAACATCGGCTACTTCAAGAGCGTCAACGTTTATGCAGTTCGCTCTACCGATGATCTCGGTTTGGGCCCCAACTATCGAGATGTTTACATCGAAGTTGAGGAAACAACGACTGGAAATGTCAGTCTTTTCTTAGGTTTCAGTACCGTAGATGATGTATTCGGAGGGTTAGAGCTCACCGAAAGAAACTTCAATATCAAAGGATTCGGAAAAGCCCTTAGAGGCAATATTTCCGAGCTTCGAGGCGGAGGAGAATACCTCCATATAAGAACTAGCCTCGGAAAGAAACAGACCAATTACCTTGTCTCTTGGATGGATCCCTATTTTCAGGATACTCTTTGGAGATTTGGATTTGAGGTCAGCCGTACGACATCTCGCCTTCAATCAGAAGACTATGATATCGAAACTCTTGGTTTCTCTCTTTTTGCCTCATACCCGATTTCCAATTATTGGACTTTCGGGACAAGGTACCGATTGAGAAACACAGACAATAAAGTGCAGTCCAAAGCAGGTGAAGAAGCCGTACGGGAATTTGATCAGAGAGGTATTATCTCAGGGATCAACGCTTCGCTCGGCTACAATTCAACGGATAGCAGTTATAAACCACACCGTGGATTGAGATCTTATCTCGAAGCTGAGTTCGTCGGTATTGGAGGAGACTTCCTCTTCTTAAAATTTGGATATGTTAATGCACTCTATATACCTGTCTGGTCCAAGGGTACTTTGAAAGGGCGCGCTGATTTCCATTTTATCAATCCTTTGGGCAGAATCGGCAGAACAAAAAGCAGACAAGAAGAAGTTCCCCTGAGTGAACGTTTCTTCCTGGGTGGAGAAACAACCGTGCGGGGATATAAACCGTACAGTATCGGACCGCAGACATCGACTGGAGATCCGACCGGTGGTATTTCTTCAGGACTGCTATCTGTAGAATACTGTCAGGAAATCTTCAAGCTCCTTGACGTGTTTGCTTTCTTTGATGCAGGATCTGTGTCGGACAAAGAATTTAAGATACCAAAATTGCGAATGAGTTATGGTGTAGGAGCCAGAATAGAATTGATGAATCGTACTCCAATTATTGTCGGATATGGTATACCGATCAATCCAGAGAGAAGTGATGATAAGAAGAAGTTCTTCTTCTCAATGGGAGGACAGTTCTAAAAGTTAAAGGTTACAACTGAATTAAAAAACATAAAGGAGACAAACCGATGAAAAGATCAATCATCGCGGCAGTTCTTGCTACATTTATCTTTGCAGGTTCTGCATACGCACGTGATGCCGTTGTTAATTTCGCTACATGTGTTACTGAATCCAAAATTGGAAAGAAGGAACAAGAAAATCTAGAAAATCTTCGAAAGCAGTTTACATCTATGATCGAAGATTCTGAAAAACAATTGAAAGAGATCGCTGAAAAATTCGAAGATGCAGATTATCTCGACAGTCTTTCTCCAAAAGCTGAAGAAGAGCTTAAAATCAAATACCAGGCTCTTAATGAGGACTTGGCCCGCTACCAAAATCAATATTACCAAGTGCTCAATCAGGCCAACTATCAATTGATTCAGAAAATGAGCAATTACATTTCCAATGCAGCGGAAAAAGTAGCTCAGAAAAATGAATACAACTATGTGATCAATAAAGAAGCATGCTTCTACTACAATCCTGATATGGATATCACAGATACGATTATCGACATCATGGACAAAGATTTTGACTTAGAAGCAGCTAAGCAAAAAATCTCTGACAATTCTGATCAAGCAGCATTAAAAGGAAACACTCCTTAATGTCTTTGAAATCATACAGCCTCTTCGAGCTTGCTGAACTTACTGAAAGCAGGCTCGAAGGGAGTAAAGAAATTCAGATTTCTGGAGTCAATACACTCGATGAAGCTCTGCCGTCCCAGGCTTCTTTCTTAGCCAATTCCCGTTACAAGGAAGCAATGAAGTCAAGCCAGGCAGGCGTAATTTGCATCGATGACCAAACTCCCAGAGTTGAAGGAAAGAACTATCTCATCTCGGCCAATCCTGACCGGACATTCCAAAAGATTGCTGAACTTCTCCTAGCTTTCGGAGAAAATACGGGATTTAAAGGAATTCATCCTACTGCAGTCATCCATGAATCGGCCCAGATCGGCAATAATGTTACCATCGGCCCTTTTGCTGTCATCGAGCAGCATGCGAAAATCGGAGATCATTCGATCATAGGGGCCTCCTGTTTTATTGGCTCTCAAGTCGAGGTGGGCACAGATTGCTTCCTTCATCCCACTTCCGTAGTTAGAGAAAGGTGTATCCTTCAAAACCGTGTGACTTTGCAACCGGGAGCCATCATCGGTTCCTGCGGCTTTGGCTTCTCCCCTGATGAGTCTGGCAAGCAACAGAAACTGCAGCAAATCGGGAATGTCGTCATTGAGGACGATGTTGAAATCGGCGCGAACACAACCATAGACCGAGCCCGGTTCAAAACAACACTGATCCGCAAAGGAACAAAGATAGACAACCTCGTTCAGATCGCTCATAACGTGGAAATCGGTGAAGGCAATTTGATTGCCGCACAGACAGGAGTAGCGGGTTCTGCAAAGACCGGAAAACATGTCATGATGGGTGGTCAGGTAGGGGTCTTAGGCCATGTCGAACTGGTCGATCATGTTCTTCTTGCAACCAGAAGCGGTGTCAGTAAATCATTGCTGAAACCAGGACCCTATCGGGGCTCTCCAGCAATTCCTGTTCCCGCCTATAATAAAAGAGAAGTCTACATCCGAAAGATCGAATCTCTTCATAATACTGTCAAAGATCTAGAAAAGCGCCTGCAAGAGCTAGAGGACAGCCTCGACTAAAATACTTGTCCCCAGCTATAGATAAAATAGGAAGGGACGATGATCGAAATTTTCTTCAAGACGATTCGCAGCGCCCAATTTCAGCAAATCGAAGAATTTCGTGTAGGAAGCTGGGTAAGCGTTACTGATGCAACCGTTGATGATCTCCAGCAAATCGCAGAGTTGACGGGACTTGATTTTGCTGATCTTAAAGATGCCCTCGATAAATATGAAATTCCGCGGATCGAACATCAAGATGGAAATATTCTTGTCTTTACTCGACATCCTTCAGAAGAAGAAATGGGGCTCTATACATCCACTCTGACGATCATTCTGACCAAAACCTATGTCATCACCATTTCTCCCAAAAGCAGCGAGGTTATCGAAAAAATTCTCAAACACAATCTCGAACTGGGAACCACACAGAAGTCCAAGCTTCTCTTTCACGTACTACTCCGTATCACCCAGGACTTCAATACGAGCATCAAAAGGGTACGTCATAAGGTCCTGGAGCAGGAAAAGGAGATCCAGAATGTCGATGCCGAAGCGATCATTGCTCTGACGAAAAACGAGGAGATTCTTAACCAGTACCTCACCTCTCTTGTCCCTATGAGAAGCGTTTTAGAAGCTGTCTCTTCCGGAAGATACGTCCATCTCTATGAGAAGGACTACGATCTTTTGCAAGACCTCTCCATCGGGATCAAGCAGTCGGAAGATCTGTGCCGCGTCAACATCAAGAGCATCAGATCGTTGAGGGACTCCTATCAGATCATTTTCACCAATGACGTGAACAAGACCATCAAGCGCCTGACAGCGATCACGATCATTTTTACCATTCCGACGATCATCGCCTCCATCTATGGGATGAATGTCGGCCTGCCCATTGAAAAGAACCCGTACGCCTTTTTTGTCATTCTCAGTGCAACCGTCCTTATCTCCTTAGTCTCTGTGGTTGTATTCCTTAAGAAACGATGGCTTTAAGCGCTCATTTAAGAGAGTTGATTTTAATCACTTATTAAAGAGCCTTTTACAGGGGGTTAATACAAATCATTTATAATTAAAGAATAGGAATATAAATATGAGACTCTAGAATGTCTTTATTGATAGACCCCGGTCAAGAAAGTAGACTCTTACATCAAGGTCTGTCTGGTTGCTTCTCCTCTTTGGAGGGAGATAAGGACACAAGAAACAGAATAATTGCAGTAAGAGAGCAGCTCCTTGCAGATACCGAAGCCCCTTTATCAAGCAAACAAGTAGTAAGCAAAGACGGGAAAAAGTACGAGGTAGTCTGTCAAAGGGATACCCAACAAGTCTTTGTCTTTCGTGAAGGCCAGCCCTTTCCTATTCGCATCATGCCTGGAGGTCTCATGCAAGAAAGTGATCCATCTATTTACCTTCCCCTTTATAAAAAACTGAATGAAATTCCACAGTTAGAAGGAAAACATGATGTGATCATCGAGATCATGAAGATGAGATCGAGTTTTTTGAAGCATTCCTTTAACGTTGCATCCATTCATGTTCCAAATTCTTCATGTTTTTTACGGTCTGAGCATGAACAAGGAAGGATAATCATTGAGCACAGGGGAACTGGGGGAAATAAGACATTCATCATCATTTCCAAAGAAGGTGAAGTGTTTACAGCCTCTAGCCAAGAGATAGCTGAACAAGCAGAAAGAGATCGTATGAGCAAAAGAGCGCTTGAAGTAACACCAAGGAGTACAGCTGTTGAAGAAGACAATTCTTTCAAGTGGTCTTGGGATGATTTCGTCGCAATGGTTATGTCATGGATAGACAAACTCTGCTGCAGTTCGACCGATGATGCAACACCATATTAAGATATTACTCTAGATCAAAAGCAAAGAAGGATTTTCCAAATATTTTTGAACGGTCTTGATGAAGATTCCAGCCTGTGCTCCATCGACAACGCGGTGATCACAGGAAAGAGTGATCTTCATGATCTTGCCTGGGACAATTTGTCCGTTTTTCACGACCGGCTTTTCTTCGATGCCACCGACTGCCAGAATGGCAGACTGAGGTGGATTGATTACAGCGACAAAGTCAGTTACTCCGAACATTCCGAGATTAGAGACTGTAAAAGATCCCCCTTTGTATTCATGAGGGAGCAGTTTCCCTTTTTTAGCACGAACTGCCAGTTCTTTTGCCTGGGTAGAGATCTCACCAAGGTCTTTATAGTCGGCATGACGGATGATCGGAGTAATGAGTCCTCCTTCAACGGTTACTGCCATACTGATATCAATGGTCTTGAAATGAATAATCGTTTGATTAACGGAATTGAATCCGGAATTGACATTGGGATGTTCCTTCAATGCAAGGGCGCAGGCACGGATAACAAAGTCATTGTAAGTAACTTTCAAACCAAATCTCTTGAGTTGTTCCCTGCTATCAAATAAGGAATCAGCAGAAACGTCCTGATGTACATAGAAATGGGGAATGAATGTCTTTGATTCCTGCAATCTCTGTCCAACGATCTTTCTCATGGGAGAAAGAGGTTCTTCCTCATAAGATCCGGGAGCTTTGTGTGGGGTTTCTTTTCTTCCGAAGGTAACCAGAACGTCTGGCAAGCCCAAATCGAGATCGCGGGTCATGATCCTTCCGCCAGGGCCTGATCCTTTGATCGAGGTAAGATCAATCCCTTTTTCTTTTGCCAACTTGCGAGCTAAAGGAGAGGCCAGAATACGGTCAGCAATCCCCTCTCTCGGCATTTCAAATTCGTATTCATCAAGGGGAGGCTCTGGAACAAATGCGGGCATGCCCATGGCTGGTCCTTGAGTAGGGGCTGGTACTTTTTCTTCTACTGGCTCCCCTTCTTGCGGCACTTCTTCCTTTTCCTCTTCAAGAGAAATCCCTTCCGGCTTGTATCCTTCGATACTCTCATCAGCGGTCTCGGTAAAGATCCCAATTGCCTGGTTAACCTTAGCGACTCCGCCATCTTCTACAAGAATTTCACGAAGGTATCCTTCGTCTAGTGCATTGTATTCAACCGTTGCCTTATCTGTAGCTACCTCGATAAGGAGTTCGCCTGCATCAACGTGGTCATCCTCTTTTTTGTGCCATTTGGCAATGGTCCCTTCTTCCATAGTAGGGGAAAGTTTTGGCATGGTAACGGTGAATGGCATTAGGACAAGACCTCCTGAATTGCTTGGACAATTCTGTCTTTATTCGGCACTGTTGCAGCCTCCAGGGGTTTGGAATAAGGGAGAGGGGTCTCTCGTTGGCAAACCCTTTTGATAGGGGCGTCAAGAAAATCGAAACAGTGTTCCTGAATCTGATAGGCCATCTCAGCGCAGATTCCTGCAAAGTAATGCCCCTCTTCCACAAGAACGCAAGAGTGCGTTTTTCGAACCGACTTCGCGATGGTCGCAATGTCCATGGGCTTGACCGTTCTCAAATCAATCAATTCTACGTCGACTCCTTTTTTCGATAGTTCGGCAACAGCTTCCTTACAAAAATGAATCATGCGGCTATAGCTGATTAGGGTAATGTCCGTTCCGGGTTTCAGTACTTTGGCTTTTCCAATCTCAACGAGATACTCGTTTTCAGGAATCTCCATCTTGTCCCCATAGCAAAGCTCGTTCTCTAAAAAGAGAACGGGATTATTATCGCGGATTGCTGATTTCAATAGGCCTTTGGCGTCATAGGGATTTGAAGGAGAAATAATGATGCATCCTGGCAAGTTTCCATAGATAGCCTCGACATTATGAGAGTGCTGACACGATACTTGGGCTGCAGCTCCATTCGGGCCTCTAAAAACGATCGGCACCTGAAACAGGCCGCCAGACATGTAGTATTGTTTGCAAGCATTCGACATCAATTGATCAGCAGCGACAAAGGAGAAATTCCAGCTCATGAATTCGATGATCGGTCGCAGACCGGTCATGGCTGCTCCGATTCCCAAACCGGTGAATCCATTTTCAGAGATTGGTGTATCGATAATCCTGTCCGGTCCCCATTTGTCGAGCATTCCTTTGGTGACTTTATAGGCTCCATTATATTCAGCAACTTCTTCACCCATGATGAATACATCGGGATCTTTCTCCATCTCTTCATCCATAGCCTGTCTGAGGGCTTCTCGGAATTCAACTTCTTGCATCTTCATGGAGCCATTACTCCTTCTTCGAGAAGAATAGGGTCTGGAAAGGGACTATCTTCTGCAAACTGCATCGCTTCAATCACAATTTCCCGCTTTTCTTTATCGATCGCTTTAAATGTTTCCTCGTTCAACATTCCTTTCTCGATCAACGTGTTTTTCAAAAGGATGATCGGATCTTTTTCCATAGCATGATGTAATTCCTCTTTGGACCGATAAAGCCCGGGATCAGAAACAGAATGTCCCTTGAATCGTTCTGTGATGACTTCGACTAGGACTGGCCTTTGTTCCTGGAGAATTTCCTGGTAGACATGCTTAAACCCAGCATAGCAGCTGAAAAAATCCATGCCGTCAAAAGTATAGGCCTTCATATCGTATCCAGGCGCCTTTTTTTCAGCAATCGGCTGTACACAAACAGCCCGCTCTACCGAGGTTCCCATTCCCCATTGGTTATTCTCTATGACATAAAGGCAGGGAAGATCCCAGAGTGAAGCCAAGTTCCACGCTTCATGAACTGCACCCTGAACCACAGAGCCATCCCCTGTGAAACAAAGCGATACTTCGTTCTTTTTCTTTTTGTATTTGATGGTGAAGCCCGCTCCGGTCGCTACCGGAAGGTGTCCCCCAACAATTCCAAAACCACCTAGTAGACGAGGAGCGTAGAGATGCATGGATCCCCCTCGCCCTTTGGCATTCCCCGTCTCTTTTCCATAGAGCTCAGCCATCACTTCATTGGGTGTCGGTCCCAATAGAAGTGCTAATGCATGGCAACGGTAGGTAGTGGTATACCAGTGATTTTTTCCGAAGGCCAGAATGCAGGAGGTCTGAACAGCTTCCTGTCCAGAGTAGGAATGAAAAAATCCTCCTACTTTTCCTTGTTGATAGGCCGCTTCTGCCCGGGTTTCAAAGTTCCGGATCAAAAGCATCTTCCCCAACTGCTCAAGAAGAGACTCCTCTCCGAGCTCTTCTATGATCTTATTCCTATCAAATGGAAAATAATGATATTCCGGCCTGTCCCCCCTCTTCATGACCACTCTTCCTTTCTATTCATTTAATGGTATGCACTAAAAAAAAGCAACTAATGGGGCATCCCGCCGCCACCCATTCCCGGCATCATTGAAGAGCCGTGACTTGGGACAACTTGGGGGTTATTGGTTGTAGGAATTGTGCACAGTTCGTCCTCTCCATCACTATAGGCCTGAAAACAGCCTGATAGAAAGAAAACAGAACAGATAATCAAAACTTTTCCTACCATCTTCATGATGCACCCTCAGAGAATTTTAGATCCCTGCCTGCACGATACAGGCGGGGCTTTCGAAAAGAAAACTATACAAGATTGCTCGCTAAATGAGAAGGAAAAGATCATCTTCCATTCGATATCTATTTCAAGGCATGTGCTTCTCATGATTTCATTGATAAAAATTAAAAGTTACGGTTTGATTGAGAGTTCTTTTACCTCAGACTTCTTTCAAGGATTGCATATGGCTTATAGACCCATTTACTACGACACTGAAACAACGGGAGTGAAAGCCCAAGTTGATAAAATCATCGAAATCGCAGCTTACGATCCAGTTCAAGACCGCTCATTCAATGAACTGGTCAATCCCGGCGTCCCTATTCCCATTGAAGCTCAACGAATTCATAACATAAGTGATGAGATGGTCCAGAATGCTCCTTCTTTCAAAGAAATCGGGGCAAGATTCATTGAATTCTGCGAAGGTGAAACTGTTCTGATTGCCCATAATAATGATGCATTCGATCGCCCCTTTCTGGAAGCTGAATTTCAGCGCTCCGACCTTGAAATACCCCAGTGGCGTTATGTTGATTCCCTAAAATGGGCAAGGAAATACCGGAATGATTTACCCCGGCACAGTTTGCAATTCCTCAGAGAGGTTTTTGGCATTGAGGCAAACCAGGCGCATAGGGCTCTTGATGATGTGATTGTCCTTTATAAAGTTTTCGACAAGATGATCGATGATCTTCCTCTCGAAGAAGTCCTTACGCTTATGAACAAGAAGAGCAAGGTAGATCGGATGCCTTTTGGAAAGCACCAGGGCAAACTTTTATCTGATGTGCCGAAAAATTATATTGCATGGCTATATAAAGAGGGAGCATTGGACAAGGATAATAATATTCCCCTAAAAGAAAGCTTAGAACAATTAGGACTGTTGCCATCATGAATATTGCAATTATCGGATGCGGTTATATCGGCTCTTCTCTTGCCGAACATTTTTCCAAACTAGGACATCATGTCACGACTACAACTCGCAGCACCAAGAGATTGGACCAGTTGAAAGACATTTCCCACAAAAGTCTTATTCTCTATGGAAAAGACGAGAATGAGATCGAATTGTTGATCCAGGAAAATGATGTACTCATCCTTACGGTTGCAGCAGACAGTCCCGATCAGTATGAAGAAGCTTATCTGACAACAGCCCTTTCAATCAGGCATGCGGCTACCACCAGCCATTCCCCAAAAACTCTGATCTACACCAGTTCTTCTTCCGTCTATGGGGACCATCATGGGAGATGGGTCGATGAGCGGAGTGAGTTACTCAATAAGTCGGAAGAAGGTCAGATCCTTATTGACACAGAGGAAACCCTGCTCTCTCTAAAGGAATTTGGATGGAATGTTTGTATTTTCAGACTTTCAGAGATCTATGGTCCTGGGAGAGATCTTCTATCCCGCTTCAAGAATATTGAAGGGAGAAAGCTTCCGGGAAAGGGGCAGAATTATACAAACATGGTCCATAAGGAAGATATCGTCGGAGGAATCATCTATGCTCTCAACCATCGGCTAGAGGGGATTTTTAATCTCACTGATGACGACCATCCCAAACGAATGGAATTTTACGATATGATCGCCCAAGAGCACAACTTGCCCAAAGTCGAATGGGATCCATCTCTGCTAAGGCTCCATTCAGGAAATAAACGGATCTCCAATCATAAAATGAAAGCATCCGGGTATGTCTTTACGAGACCTCACCGCGTGATCGTCCCCCTAGAGGCCTAAAAGGCTATTCTGCGCAAAAATCTCTGAGTTCTGTGATGTCGTGCTTGATCTTGGCGTAATTCTCATCAGAGGGGTCCTTCTGGTATTCCTTGAAGTCTTTCTCCAATTTTGCCTGGTGCTTTCTCAGACCTTTTGTGGTTGAGTCTTGGGAAAGAGCATGCATGAGACTGAGCTCTTCGTTCATCGACTTTTCGAGATGCTCCCTCTGTTCAGGGTCAGTAGAGGCCATATATTCATTAAAATCCCGGTTGAGCTTTTCAGTATTTTTTGCCAGCTCTTTACGGTGATCGTCACCAGAAGCCTCTCGAGGGAGTTTACCAGAATCTGAAATCTTCATATCGCACGTAATTCGTTCTTCAATACTTGGGTGTCCTGAAAGATCTTTGGAGATAGTTTTATATCCTTTGGATTCTCGAGATAGAGATTCACATCAATGATGAGGTCATTGGTCTCATCCTTTACCTTTCCACCAATTTGATGGGCAATCTCGTTCATTTTCTCCAATCGTCCTTTTATCTGCCCTGCCAGGGGATCTTTAGGTGATTCGGAAAAATCTTTGATCTGCTCTAAAAGCTGACCTAGCTCTTGTGAGAGCTTAAAAACCTCTGTACGATTAGCCTCTACCATAGGAACCTCCCCCTATCTTCATTATACATATTCAAAAAAAAGGAACAACTCAATTTGTAAGACGCTTATATAGGCGCAAAAGGTGTTCTTTGATAGAAGGAGTCTTTGATTTGTAAGGACTTAAAAGCATAAGCATTCGGTCCCAAAAGACCGAGAAAGAATGATCGCCTTCAAGATAGGCATCGACGATCTGTTTCTCCTTTTCTTCGAGTTCAGGCTCGATGGAAAAGAGAAGAGACCGTTTGACCATATCGACGATGAAATCATTCACCGCATATTCAGATCGGATAATTCGGTAAAGCAGCCGGATCCCTCTGACAGTCTCAACATTTTGAAGCAGTTCCCCCATACGGACCGCAGTTTTTTTCAATACGGTAGGAGACTTTTCTTCCAGAGGGATGAGAAATAGGCGAAAATATTCAATCGCTGTAGGAAAATGAGGAATACGGTTTGCTGCCAGACTAATAAAATCTTCCCAAAGGGTTCGATGATGCTCGATGAGATTATAGAAAAAGACTTTGTTTGCAGAGATGCACTCACTGAATGACTGATCTCCCCTGCAGGCAGCGATCTCTGAGCTTAGTCGCAATAGAATTTGAAAATCAGAAGAGGGAAGATTTCCCAGGTGGATGATACGTAGGGTTTTGCCCTTTCCTTTCTTTAAGACAAGCTCTGAGAACTTTTCATTGAACTGGAATTGAATTTTATTAATTCCACATTTGGTAAAATGCGTATACGACTTCATCTCGCCGAAAAGTTCTAGAAAATGGACCATATTTGGCACACTGAGGTCGATATTTTTTCGATCATCTTCTAGTAGCTTGGTCAATGCATGGAGATAGACAAAATGTCCTTCTTTTGATGCAAGATAGGCAAAATAGAACCTGTGAGTTGCTTGATACTCCTGGACTTCCTCTTCCTCAGGATCGGTATTTGAGAAAAGAACGTTCAGTAAAGCGGGATTGGTTAAGTGAAGGATTTCATCGAAAGTTTTGAAGGTCGGAGAATCATTGATAAAAATCCCCTTTTCTAAAAAGTGAAGCCCCATAGCCTTGGCTCCAGTCTCCGGATGGAACAAATGGTGATGAATCGAACCATATTCTCCCATAAGGAGGAAACGGGGAGGGAGCTTCGCCTCTTCCAGAAGTTTTGGAGTCTCACTGAAATAAGTCGGCACCTCAAAGAGGAGGTCGCAATGGGAGATCAGTTCACGGGTTGAAGAAGGAAATTGTTCAAGAGATACTTCATCGCATCTTTGGTAATCGACTCGATAAAAAGAAATATCTTCAGGAGTTTCGACTTCTACTTTTTCATCCATTAATGCGACAAAATGAACTTCTGTATTAGGAAGAGAGGCATCAAGTAGGCTGGCAGCTTTATAGCCCGCAGAAAAATCCCCCAATCCATCATTAAGAACATGGGTCAGGACAACAATTCTCGAAGGAAATACTTCGCAATCTCTGTACAGTGAGTAAAGGGATTTATCAAGATAGCACCTCTTGATCGAATGCAAATGAGTAAAAGAAGGAATATATTGTAAATCTTGTCTGGGAAGTCCCCTGTTCATTTTAGGGAATAAGTGAGATGGAATCTCCAGGCTCTCAGCTTCTTTATGGGGAAGCCATTCGAGGATCTTTTTTTCCCAGTTGATCTTATGCGGAAGCAGCTTCAACCATTCTCTGATTGAATCCACAGAGTTCGAACTTTCAGCAGGAACTTTTAACTGTTCTTTGTACTTGTGAATCTCAACTTCATCAAGTCCTTCAATACTATCAATTTGATTTTCAAAGAACTTTAGAAGCTCGTCGTGAAAAAGACTTTGTAACATGAAAAACGTTCTTACAGGATGCTCTTGGGCGTATAATAGTATGAATGATTCTTAAGTCAAATAAAATATTTTTCGAAATAGAAAAAGAGAATCAGAGCTTATGATGGCTGAGAAGTTTTCGTACGGTGAAACGTTTCCCACATCAACCGGAAGGAAAGGCAATCCTTCAAGAGTTCCTCTTTAGAACCTTCTGCAATTTTTTCTCCCCGATCGAGATAGATAATCTTGTCAGCATGCTCAATCGTTGAAAGGCGATGAGCGATGAGAATTTGTGTGATCCTGCCATGAAGGTCGCAGATCGCTGTTTTGATTTTGTCTTCACTTATTGCATCCAAAGAAGAAGTTGCCTCGTCCATAACAAGTATGGGAGCTTTTTTCACTAGAGCCCGTGCGATCGCCAGTCTCTGTTGTTGACCACCAGACAGGTTCTTGCCCGTTTCAGCAAGCATGGAATGATACTGATTAGGTAAATTGACAATAAATTCGTGTGCGTGGGCCTGTTTTGCCGCCGCTTCGATTTCTTCTGGTGAGTATTCACGTCCGAAAGCTACATTTTCTGCAACGGTATCGAAAAAGAGAAAAGGCTTTTGGGGAACGAATGCGATCCCGTCTCTCAAAGATTTCTGTTTCAAATGAGAGATGGGAACACCATCGATTCGGATCTCTCCTTTCTGAACATCGTAAAGACGAGGAAGAAGACCAACGATTGTAGATTTTCCTGCGCCTGTAGGTCCGACAATCGCAACTGTTTGTCCCTTTTCAACAGTGAAGCTTAAATCTTTGATCACCCACTCATGATTGTATTTGAACCATACATGGTCGAATTCAATTTTGCTCTGAAAAGATTTGAAAGGCAGAGCCCCATCCCTATCGGCAACTGTCGGTTTCAAGTTGAGAACTTCAAACATTCTTTCCGCAGCTACGACACCTTTTTGAATATTGGAATTTTCCTCCGCAAACCGTTTCACAGGCTCATAGAATAAATGAAGTAGCCCACAAAATACGAGCAACTGGCCTACGGTCATATGCAAAGTGTAAAGACCAAACAAAACAACAATAGCAAGACAGGTCGTCGTGATCGTATGAAGGACAGGACGGGTCAAGAGACTGTACTTCGCACTCTTACTTTCTAAATGAGCCATACGGTCATTCTGCTCTTTGTACTTACGAAGAGAAAACTTTTCCATGGCAAAGATCTTTACGGTCTGAATACCTGAAAGATAGTCTAGCAAAACGGATGTGAAGGTCTCCTGATTCTTTAATAACTGTCTTGTCACTCGCTTCACACGACGGGTAAGAAAGACAATAGGAAATATGATCAATGGCAGACCAATGAAGATCACGAGCGATAGTTGCCAGGAAAGGTAAAAGCACATGAACAGAGTTGTTATAATAGTAAAAGGCGTCTGCAAAAAATTCGTCAGCATCGAATTCAGAGAAGAGGAGATCTGTCCAGCATCACCCACAGCTCTCGAAGTCAAAGATCCCAAATTATGCTGCTGATAAAAACTTAAAGGAAGGGATTGAATATGTTCGAAGTATTGCTGCCTTAAATCTCGTGACAGTCGGATAGAAAGGACCTGAGTCGTATACCGCGAAAGAAACAAAGTAATCGCTTTGAAAATAGCCACGCAGACTAAAATAAAAATCAGGGCCCTGAAATTCTTCTCCAGATCAAAACGGGAAGTTAATTTATGAAGGATCATATTCAGGGGGTTGGCGTCCTTTTTTCTGGCCATATAGAGGGAGGCTTCCTGCTTGGAGATCTTTCCGTCCCCCTTCACATTGATTTGGCTCCATTTCCTCTGTACATCTTCGAGAGATACAGTCTCCGCTTTCTTTCCTCCGAAAAGTGAAAAGAAATCAGCCCCGGTATTTGCCATAAGACCTATAGAGCACATTTCCATCTGATTAGCAACCGTGAGCGCAAGAAGGGTTAAAAATGTGCAAATCGCAAGTGTAAGATGTCTGCTATTCTGGATCGCAGCTTTTAGAAGTAGTTTCATCGGAATCCATTATACTAGGAACCGAAGTTTTTTCAAAGCGCCCCATTTTTCGAAACTTCTCATATCTCTGATTGAGAAGCTGACCTGTAGGAAGTTCTTGGAGTTTGTCCACCCATCGAAGGATGAATTCCTTAACATTTTGATACACGATATTCGGATCATGATGGGCTCCTCCAAGAGGTTCGTCAATGACTTCATCAATGATCTCAAGCTTCAAAAGGTCTTCTGTGTGCATTTTCAAACGCGATGCGGCCTCACTATTTTTCTTGGCGTCTTTCCAAAGAATCGAGGCACAGCCCTCGGGAGAGATCACAGAGTAATAGGAATGTTGAAGCATTCCAATTACATCACCCACGCCCATTCCTAAAGCACCTCCAGAACAGCCTTCACCAATCAGCAATATGATGATTGGAGTATTCAGTTTGGCCATTTCAAAGAGATTCTTCGCAATTGCCCAACCCTGTCCCCGCTCTTCAGCAGCAAGACCAGGGTAAGCTCCTGGAGTATCTAGGAAAGAAATGACAGGGAGCTGAAACTTTTCAGCAAGCTGCATAGCGCGCAGGGCTTTTCGATATCCTTCAGGATGGGGCATTCCAAAATTACGATGAAGGCGGCTTTCCGTATCTTTCCCCTTTTCCTGTGCGATCACGACAAACTTTTTCCCTCCGATTTTTGCAAGAGCACAAACAACCGAAGGATCATCCCTAAAAGAGCGGTCACCAAAAATCTCTTCAAATTCATCACTGAGATTTTCAATATAGTCCAAACCATGTGGACGATTAGGATGACGGCAGATAGCCACACGATCCCAAGGGGATAATTCCGAATAGACCTTCTTTTTCAATTTGTCCAGCTTCTTTTCCAGTTGGACCAGCTCCTTTTTCGACCAAATAGGATTGTCCAGATTCTGCTCTTTTACTTGAGTAATCGTCTTTTCATATTCGGAGATTTGTTTTTCGTGTGGAAGCAAGCTCACAGATGCCCTCCTTCGACTTCTTTTCCGGGTAGATGAGCATCATGAAAATCATGAACTAGTTCTACTGTCGTCGGTTTGGTAATGATGATAGAGAATAACTCTTCAATATCCGCAGTAGAGAGGCGTATGCAGCCATCACTGTCATATTGTTTGATTTTACTGGTATCTTCAACATATTCCCCTTTTGCATTTTTTACCCAGGGTGTACCGTGAATACCGAGTCCTCTTGCACTTTCTGAACATCCTTCGATCTCTTCATCAAAAGGGACCCATCTCGTTCCAAAAACGGTGATCATTTCTGTCTTCTGATCTTGGAAGTAGCCCATTGTATTCTGTTTATAGATCGCTACTTTGCTTCCTACAGAATATTTCCCAATCGGTGTCAGATATCCTGAAGTCCGACTCGTCTCTTTTCTTCCCACTCCAACATTATATGTCTTTAATAAAACCCGATCGTTGCTCTCTTTATCAAGATAATAGAACCACATCTTGCATCGGGAAAGATCGATCGCGAGATAAAATTCAACATCCTTATCGGTTCGAAAAACGTTGAACCGATCGCCCGGAGAAACTTTCTGTGTAAAGTAGTCATGGGAACGATTCAAACTACGAGCAATGAAATGTCTTGAGGTTGAATAGTGAGAGGCATAGTCCGCAATCCAAGCAGGTCTCTCCTTCAACCAGGGGACTCGCGATGTATAGGAAATCGTCTCAACAATAGGAAGGCGGGAAGAGTCGGTAGCAAATAGATGCGCGATACGATCTGCTTCGGGAAGATTTTCTTCTTTCGGTGTTTCTTTTACGACTTCTTTTACAGGTTCAGGAGCAGTCTTGACTTCTTCTTTGGGAGAAACTTTCTGATCCAGTACGATTTCCTGAACCGAAGAAGCTTTCTCTTCTTTCGCATCGGAGCCTCCCCCTTTAACAATCGCAGTGAGTGCGATCAAAGCGAATAAGGAACAAGCGCCATAAATAATGATCTTCCCAGGTTTCATTCTGAATTCCCAGATTGTGGTTATTGGTTCAAATCTTTTTTAAACGAAGAAGGATTATCCTTCAAATCATGTTATTTCGCAAGGAAGCGAAGAACAAGTTAATCCTTGAATCCTAACAGGAATCTAAATCAATCAAGGTCAATAGGTTTTGTGTAAAACTTAGTACGGCAGATAGGTTAGATTTAAATTTTATTTACATGATTTCGATCGAATAGGGTTCCGCTGGAAAGGCTTCATAAGCGACTAGAAAATCGGCTCCCCAAAAAGAGTCTTTTCCTGATAGAGGTATCAAATGCATATTTTGAAAAAAACTTGAGAGCATTTGAATTTTGGCTGCTTCATTATGAAAAGAAATCGGCTTGGCCATCCCTGTATAATGTTCGAGGCTACCAGGACGGAAAATCCGATCGCCGATCATACAGGACTCTGCCTTTACATAGAAAGCGAATGCTGTTTTGCTTCCTGAGGGATCGATCTGCATCTCAAGAAGACATTTTTCTTTTTCCATCGTAGCACTGCATTTTAACCAGGTAGGATCCGAAGAAAGACGAACCCACCCTTTAACATGGCATCCCCCCTCTTCTGATTGCATGGAAATGGAGAAGGGCCCCATTTTGCAAGGATTGTAAATTCCAAATCCTTTTGTTTCGCTCAGAGGAAAGCTCTGCGGACCCATGGAAACAATTTTAATGTCCCCTTTTTTAAGAACTCCAAGAGAAGTATGAATACCGCTCATTGTAAATAGGCCTTCGAGGGATTCTCCCTTATGAGACACAATACCGGTAAACGGATCCATATCTGAGACTTTTTCATACTCAGGAATCAGCAGTGAGGCTTCTTTCTTTTGGAATTGCATCCAATAGGAAAGCATAAAGCTGAATGGACTGATTTCATTAAATGTGTGGGCAGTGAAGATTTGTTGCTCTGTGTCCACCCATTTTTCTTTCAGAAAAAGTTGTCGCATCGATTGATACATGAGTGCATAAGAGGCAAGAACTTCGTCAGCAGAATAGGTATCTGACTCCCATACTTCCAAAACAGGAAGTCTGTCCTTACTCAATAATTTGTCATGCCAGTGACATAATTTGATACTTGCTTCCAGATAGGTCGTGTCTTTTTTGATGAAACCGATCATAGCCCAGAGGACGACCATCTCAGTATTGATTCTGGGTGAGGGAACTCGAAAGGATGAGTAGAATCCCTTTGCATCAGCAATAGCTCCACCTGAAGGATATAAGACAGGCCGGGAAGAATCCATTTTGAGATGCAAGAAATGATGAAGCAATGTCCGGACAGCCTCAGTAGGCTGAAAATGCGATGAATAAGCTGTCTCTACACTCTTTTTGTATGCTGCAAGAAATAGCTCTCTATAAGTCTCTTCATGAGGATGCACCATCATGACCAGCGTGAGAAGATCGCGAAGATAAAGATAATGGTCCCACGGATTGTTGATAGATCGCTGGTCTGAAATGCATCGTTCAAGAAGAGATTTTTGCAGACGTTTTTCTTCAAGGAAGGTATGGATCGCTTGCGTCCAGACATTAGAAGAAGAAGGCTGGTATTTTTCTTTTTTCCATCTCTCAATATAAAGCGATGAAAGAGTAGAAAAGTGTGTCATTGTGAAACAGGTTGACTTTCGATGTCCTTTTTCATCTTCTTGCCTGGAGTAAACTTCACAGCGCGTCGTGCAGGAATAACAATGGGGACAGCTGCGTTTTTCGGATTTCTACCGATTTTTTGTTTCCTTTCAACAACTTCAAATACTCCAAAATCGCGGAACTCCAAACGGTCTCCACGAGCAAGAGAGTCAGTCATAGCATCGAGAAAAGCTTGAATGACATTTCGCACCTCATTTGGATGGAGTCCTCTCGATTGCGAAATCTGTTGAATCAGTTTTTTCTTTGTTACGGTAGCCATGCGACTCGACTCCTTGTTATACAAGCCTAATGCTCATTCTCATATCTTATTGATTTTCATACAAGTTGATTGTTTTTCTGTCATTAAAAAATAGTCTATATTTTTTTACCGCGAAAAGGAAAAGGCAGATGTTCTGAATATCTGAAATCAGGCTCAAACAATACTCAGAAACAGATTTTGGAAAAAAAAAGAAGAGTGGATCTAATCTTCTAAATCTAAGAGATTTATTTTTCAGAAGACTCAACTTCGAGAAGGAATTTCTTTTTTTTGCCCACACCAAAAAGAATAAAGATCCGATCGATCAAGTGATTTTCTTCCAGCCGAAAGGCAACATCGTCGACTCGTTCATTATTCAGATAGGCACCGCCGTTCTTGATCAACCGGACAGCTTCAGACTTGCTAGAGGTCAAATTCAAAAGGCAAAAAAGATCGACTATTTTCTGGCCAATTACATCCGAAGATGGAAGTGAACCGGAAGGCATGTCTTTCGCAATTTCTTTCAACACCTCTGAGTTTAAGGCAGTTTTTGCACCGGGAGCCGCACCTTGAGTAACCTTGATTGCTTTATCAAGACCGTCTGCACCATGCACGAGAAGTGTGAGCTCTTCAGCCAATTTTTTCTGAACAGAATTAGGAATGTACCCTTCCAAGCTCATCCCTTTTTCAATCCTTTCAATTTCCTCGAGGTCCATAAAAGATAAAAGCTTCATGAGTCGAATCACATTTTCATCAGGAATACCTATGCAATATTGATAGAATTGATAGGGAGAAAGTTTTTCTTCAGAAAGCCAGATGGCGCCTTCTTCCGATTTTCCGAATTTTTTTCCATCGCTTCTTGTCAGTAATGGAAAGGTCATTCCATAAACAGATTTTTGGAGCATCTTGCGCGTCAGTTCAATCCCAGCAGTAATATTCCCCCATTGATCGCTTCCACCCATTTGCAAGCTCACTCCCCTATTTTTATAGAGGTAGGAAAAATCGAAGGCTTGAAGTACTTGATAACTGAACTCGGTGAAGCTAATTCCTTCCTGTGAGTCCATCCTTAATTTCACACTTTCCTTGGCTAGCATAGGCCCCACTCGGAATTGTTTCCCTACATCTCTGAGAAAATCGATAAAGGAATAGCCTTTTAACCATTCATTATTGTTCAAAATAACGGGCTTAGGCAGCTTGCCTGAAAAATCGAGAATTCTCTCGAAAAGGACGCCGATTTTCGAGATATTCGATTCGATCTCCTCGTCGGACAGAAGGGGTCGCTCCACGCTTTTTCCTGAAGGATCGCCAATCCTGCCGGTAGCCCCCCCTAAAATAATGAAAGGAGTGTGACCAAATTTTTGAAACCAGGAAAGAGCTACGATTCCCATCAGATTTCCCAGATGAAGGCTATCTGACGTCGGGTCGAACCCAACATAGACTCGAATGGGGTTCTCGGTATGTTTCTTTAACTCTTCCTGATTACTGATCTGATCGATAAAGCCCCTTTCAGAGAGGCAGTCAATGATATTGTCCATCCACAATTCTCATAGTTTAATTCCTGGCCTGAGGAAATCTCAACAAGGGTAGCGGATCGATAGGTTTATGAGAACTTAAATTAAATTTTTGATTCTTCTGCTCCCAATGTTTCCGCAACTTCCAGTTCTGGCTCAGGCACGACAAAAAAGTCTTCCCTGATTTTATCCGCAAGAGAGGCAACACGGGTGCTGAGTTTGGCAGCATTCTGATTCTCGTCGAAAAGAGAAATATTTTTGTTTTTCAAAGCAACGCGATGATGAGCATGGCGGGCAATCCAACGGTGGATTTCCGTTGTCTTTTTCTTTAAAGCTTCGGGCGTAATTTTTGCATCATAGACTTGGAATTTTTTAATGAGCTTTTCACGAGCTTTTTTTGTCTTTTCACTCTCTTGTGCAAGCTTTCCTTCAGGTTCTGGCATGCTCATAGAAAAAACCTCCGAAATATTTTTAGGCTACGCCGATTATGACCTTAGCAAAGCCAAAACTTACATGCAAATTTTTTCATTGTCTTGTAATACATAAATTTTCATACTCGAAATAGAGCCTATTCCAAAATCTGTTTTTCGGGGATATTTTGGCCAAGTAAACGTTTATGAAATTATGTCGACACGAATTGCTAAAGAAGCTGTAGGGCAAGCGGCCGCAGATCTTGTCCGAGATGGAATGATTGTAGGTCTCGGATCTGGAACAACGGCAAGTTTTTTTATCGATGCTCTCGTAAAAAGGGTTCGTAATGGTTTGAAAATCGAATGTGTTTCCAGCTCGAAGAATTCTCACGAACAAGCGAAAAAAGGCGACATTCGTGTCTATGATATAAACGAAGTATCTCATGTCGATATCACCTTCGACGGAGCAGATGAAATCGATCCAGAAAAACGGATGATCAAAGGAGGAGGAGGGGCTCATGTAAGGGAAAAAATCCTTGCAACATCTAGCGATGAAATGGTTGTCATCATCGATGAGTCAAAGCTCGTTCCCAAATTGGCAACTCATATGCCTCTACCCGTCGAAGTTCTTTTCTTCGGTTCCCCTGCAACAAAAATGAAGATAGAGCGATTAGGCTTTCACGGAAAATGGCGAATCAAAAATGATGGAAATTTTTTCATCACAGACAATGGGAATCTCATTTACGACATCGCCTACGACAAACCTCCTGAGTTTCCCGAACAGGATCACGACTCCATCATTCACGTTCCAGGTGTTGTTGATACCGGCTACTTTTTTGGGATTGCAGGAAGAGTCCTTATAGGGTATTTCGACGGCCATGTCGAAATGAAAGAACAACTATCCTAATCTATCTAATTTAATACTTGATGTGGAACTTGTTACGGGCCAGTTCGAGAATCGAGTCGACCGCCTGTTCGGCATCCGTTCCTTCAGCTTCGACAGTGATGCGAGAACCTTTATTGGCTGCAAGCATCAATATCCCCAAAAGAGATTTTGCATTGACGATGTACTCCCGATAAAATAGATTGACCCGGCTGTTGAAAGAGGCAGCACATTTCACCAGCTCAGTCGATGGCCGTGTGTGCAAGCCCTTTTCATTTTTAACAATGAAAGAGTCCCGCACAACGGCTATTTCGGTGTCTTTTCTCACAGTTTTTCGTGTACTTGTTTTCTGCGCCATTCCATTATCGAGGTAACTTCCCTGGAGCTATAAATACTGTGGTTCTCTATTTTTCTGCAAATGTTTTTCTTGAAATTTTTTCTAGCTCATCAATCCAGCTTTCGAATTGATGCAGAGCTGCTCGCACAGCATTTCCAGTTCTTAGATCGACTCCGCAGTTTTCGAGAAGATCTAAAGGATATTTGCTACCACCAGATTTCAAAAAATTCAAATAAGGTTCTTGGGTATCAGGGTCTTTTAAAATTTGCTGAAAAAGGAAAATCGCACTGCTGATTCCTGTCGCGTATTGATAGACATAGAAATTGTAATAGAAATGAGGAATGCGGGACCACTCTGATTCGATTCCTGCATCTAGCACCACTTCTTTTCCGTAATAGAGATCATTGAGCTTATAATATTCCTCTTTTAAAAGAGCTGGGGTCAGAGGAATTCCAGCTTCCACGAGTTGGTGAATCTTTAATTCGAACTCGGCAAAAAGAGTTTGGCGGAACAAGGTCGTTCTGATCCCCTCAATTTGATAGAGCAAAAGCAAAGCTTTTTCTTCTTCGGTCTTTGCCTTCTGTTTCAAAAGATGAAGAAGCATTTGCTCATTGAATGTTGACGCAACTTCGGCCACAAAGATCGGGTATTGCGAGTCCTGGTAGGACTGATGATTCCGTGAGAGGAAAGAATGCATACTGTGCCCAGCTTCGTGTGCCAGAGTTAGGACATCATTTAAATTCCCCTGGTAATTCATCAGTATATAAGGATAACTGTCATAACAACCACTCGAATAGGCGCCTGATCTCTTGCCCCGGTTCTCATATACATCCACCCATTGGTTATCATAGAGACCTTCTTTCAGAGAAGTCTGGTATTCCTCTCCTAATAAAGCGACCGATTCCACAACATATTTTCTTGCCTGCTCGTAATCCATCTTAAAACTGTCATTGGATATCATAGGAACATAAAGGTCGTAGGGATGCAGCTCGTCATATCCAAGCTGCTGCTTTCTCCAGGCGAGATAGCGATGAAGGGTATCGAGCTTTTCATGCACAGCTTCAATTAAGTGGGTATAAACAGCAGGATCAACCTGATGTGGAAATAGGGATGCTTGGAGAGCATTTTCGTAACTACGAGCTTTAGCATTGAAAATGTGAGTCTGTACTTGCCCTTGAATCATTTCACACAGGGTATTTTCAAAATGAGCATATCCGTAATGTAGTCCCTCAAAAGCTTCCTTTCTGAGTTTCCTGTCATCTTCACGAATATATTTCATGTACAGAGAACTCGTTAGATCATGTTCTTTTCCTTGGCTATCTTTGATTTTGGGAAAAGTAAGGTCTGCATTATCGAAAGCACTGAATGATCGAGCTGATGCATGCAATGCTTGAGAAGACATGGCCATCAGCTCTTCTTCTCTCGAAGAAAGTGTATGGGGTTTCATCCGATGCACTTTACTCAGATAAACAGTGTACTCTTGCAAAAGAGGATTGTTCATATATTCCTGGAAGACTGAATCAGAGAGCTGTAGGATTTCAGGCTCCACCCATGATGCTTCCATTTGGAAAGCACTATATATTGCCTGGATCAGACCATAGGCTCTTTTCGGGTCATTCTCTGTCAAATTTTCATCATAACGGAGGTGAGCATAGGTATAGAGTTTTGAAAGAGAGCGATCGATACTGAAATAATAATTTAAAAAATTACTCAAGACATCAGCACCCTCGGAAAGCCTCCCTTTGAAAGAACCCAACTCAGGCCAAAACGGTGCTTGCTTTTCCTCTTTTACCCTTTCCAAATCCTCTTCCCAGGCGGTTAAATCAGGATATAAGTCTTGCACACTCCATTGGAATTCTTCTGAGATCTCTTCTCGATTACGGGTCATATCTGCCTCAACATTTGTACTATATGAAAGCACTAATATAGGAAATAAAGCCTTAAATATATTCATTTTTTTTCTCCAAAAAATTAGAGATAGGTTCTTATCATTTTCCCCCATTTTATAGTGAATACTTTTTTCAAAAAAAACGGATTAGCACTATCAAGCAATCGCTGCTAAATCTCTTGCAAGAAATCGGGGAAAAAGATATGATTTGAACATATTGTTTTTTAAAAAATTCAAAAAAGGATTGGAGGTATCTCTATGACACAGGGTACAGCAAAGAAAATTATGTTGAAGCCCCTTGGAAATCGTGTTCTGGCAAAACGTCTGGAACAGGAAGATACAGTAAAAGGAGGAATCATTGTTCCTGATACTGCCAAGAAAAAACAAGAAGTCATGGAAGTGATCGCAATTGGCGAAGGTAAGAAAACCGAAGAGGGAAAAACTCTTCCTATGCCCGTCAAAACAGGGGAAAAAATCCTCATCGACAAATATTCTGGTCAAGAGGTCACACTGGACGACGAAGAATACACAATTCTAAAAGCTGACGACATCATAGCGATCATTGAAGAATAACAAAAGTTTATAGAAAAAAGGAGAAATAACAAATGGCAGCAAAAGACATTAAGTTCAAAGAAGAAGCGCGCCAAAAAATTCTAAAAGGCGTTCAGACTCTTTCTTCTGCAGTCAAAGTGACACTTGGTCCTAAAGGCCGCAATGTCGCCATCGATAAATCTTACGGGGCTCCTCAAATCACAAAAGATGGTGTCACCGTTGCCAAGGAAATCGAATTGGAAGACAAGCATGAGAACATGGGCGCTCAAATGGTCCGTGAAGTTGCGAGCAAAACAGCTGATAAAGCTGGAGATGGAACAACTACTGCTACCGTTCTTGCCGAAGCTATCTATTCAGAAGGTCTTCGAAATGTAACAGCTGGGGCCAACCCAACTGAGCTTAAGAAGGGAATTGAAGCTTCTGTTCAACTCATCGTCAAAGAGTTGCAGAAAATCAGCAAACCAATCAAAGACAGCGAGGAAATCGCACAAGTAGCAACAATTTCTGCAAATGGCGACAATGAAATCGGCGAGATCATCGCAAAAGCAATGGACCGTGTAGGAAAAGATGGCACGATCACAGTCGAAGAGGCCAAAGGTTTCGAAACTGTCCTTGATGTAGTCGAGGGAATGAATTTTGACCGTGGCTACCTCTCTTCCTATTTCGTGACCAATTCAGAGTCATTGGAAGCTGAGTATGAAGACGCTCTGGTTCTTATTTACGACAAGAAGATTTCTTCCATGAAGGAATTCCTTCCTATTCTTCAAGCTGCAGCCGAGTCAGGGAAACCCCTTCTCATTATTGCTGAAGACATTGAAGGTGAAGCACTGGCTACTCTCGTTGTCAACCGCATCCGGGCCGGGCTCAAAGTTTGTGCCGTAAAGGCTCCTGGTTTTGGAGATCGCCGCAAGTCGATGCTGGAAGATATTGCAATCCTGACAGGAGGGCAGTTCGTCTCTGAAGAGATCGGAATCAAGCTCGAAAACGTAACGATCGATATGCTTGGAAAAGTCAAGAAAGTGATCGTGAAGAAAGAAGATACTACACTGGTTGATGGCGCTGGCACTAAAGAGCAGATTGCTGATCGCGTCGCCCTCATCAAACGTCAGATCGAAGCGAGTACTTCTGACTATGACCGTGAAAAGCTTCAGGAAAGACTGGCAAAACTTACTGGTGGCGTTGGAGTCATCCAGGTCGGTGCAGCTACTGAAGTAGAGATGAAAGAAAAGAAAGACCGCGTAGACGATGCTCAGCATGCGACAAAGGCTGCTGTCGAAGAAGGAATTCTTCCTGGTGGAGGAGCTGCCTTCCTGCGTACCCTTCCAGCTCTTGAAAAACTCGTCGAGTCCCTTTCTGGAGATCAGAAGATTGGAGCGCAAATTATCGTGAAAGCTCTTTCGTACCCTCTTCGCCAGATCGCTGAAAACGCTGGAAAAGAAGGATCGATCATCGTTCAGAAGGTCCTCGGCCTTTCTGCTGAAGAAGGATACGATGCCCGCGAAGATGCATATGTAAATATGTTCAAGGCTGGAATCGTCGACCCGACAAAAGTCGTGCGGTGCACGATTCAATTTGCTGCTTCAGTTGCGGCTCTTCTCCTTACTACGGAAGCAATCATTACCGAAGAAGAAGAAGAAAAGTCTGCTACTGCAGCTCCAATGGCTGATTATTAATCATCGCCTTAAAGGGCATCTCTTCTGGGGTGCCCTTCCCTTTTTCCCAATCATAGAGACCGAACGCTTTCTTCCTGCTCCATCGGAGCAAAATCATCTTCTATGCGGAGATTTTTATAGGGAGATTTGAGCTCTTCCCAGAAATTTTTCGGATTGAGGAAATCCTTCAGATATTTATTGAGGTCGGCAGAACGGAATATCTTCGCGATCAACTGCTCGATCGGAAACCCTGTCTTACTGCTAATATTATTGAATTCCATTCGATCGATTCGTTTGACGATTTCAGGCTTAAAGACGAGTCCCATCGTCCGGACCTCTGCCACAAAGTCCTTGATGACCAACTTTTTGATGATGACCTCTCCTCCCTCTTTCTTTTCTTTCTTTTTGGGAATCTTAGAGGCAATCTCAGTCCAGTTGTTCATGGTACCTAATACATTGTAGAACTCGATATCGAGCTTCACATCATCCAGCTCAATGAGATCGATCATTGAAGGGTCTCCAAAAAGATCGGAGAAGGAATACTGAAGATCGATCTTCTTACATTCGAGAGCATCACTTGTCTTTGACTGAGGAGGATTCTTGATTTTGAAACTGCGGATTTTCGTATAGCTTGGCCACATACTAATCGAGGACATAGAGACATCCACGTTCATCTTCCGGCTAATGACCCCTGACATAATGGGAGTCTTCAAAAACCAGAGTATGACCACCACAACGATGATGATCCCAATGATCCACCACAGTTTTTTCACACAAATCTCCTTTTGAGCTTTTTATAACTCAAATTAAAAAAAAATGGAAGACTTTTTTATTGATTTTGATATAAATGGGAATTAAGAGAAGAAATCTATTAATGAAAAAGCTCATCGGAATAATTATACTGGTCATCGTGATCATTGTGATCCTGCTCTTTATTGCATGGGGCAGCAAGACCTGGATTGCAGCGAGCTATCTTTCTCGAGCGCTTGGCGTTCCGGTATCCATCAAAAGCCTAGAGATCTCCAAAGACCATGCCAGTATTACTAAATTCCATGTAGGGAACCCTAAACTCTCCAAAACAAAAACGGCATTTCAGGCAGATCACATTGGAATCGATTCGACGTGGAAGGACATCAGGGGCAACCCCCTGACGATCGAAGGCATTACTGCTCAGAATATCTTCATCGGGCTCGAGTACTACAATTCTTCTGGATCAGAGAACAATTGGGCTGTCATCATGGGCTCAGGACATAAAGACAAAAAAGAATCCGACAGGGGCTGGCTTATCAAAAGACTCACCCTCCTGAATCTCACCGTACCGATGACCAAGTCCGATGGAAGTGTTACCCGTTATCCTACTCTTTCCAAGCTTGAGTTTTATAATCTCAGCGATAAGACCGGTTTCCCCATCGATGAGATCGAAAAGGCGATTTTCAACACCATCCTTCGCTCTACATTTCAAAAACTGGGGATTGAAATCTTACGGTCCTTGCAACCACAGATGTGGATTCCAGATGTTGTACCCTTCCCATTCGGAGGTTCTGGAAGCCACCTCAATGAACCGGCAGTTCCCTCTGAAGAAGAATCAATCCAATAATCTTATGGAACGTCCTTAAGACTGAGGAATCCCAAACGGGCTGTTTCCGTGGCATTGTATACATAAGAGATCTGGGATGGATCCTTCTTGAGTTGCACCATGAATTCATGGAGAGGCTTCGGATTCTTTGAGAATTGGTCTGCCGCGTCCTTGAGTGAAATTTCCTGATTGGAGAGTTGGGGATTATTCAAGACATCATTTTGAAAGGGCCCATAAAGGCTCTGATAAGATGCCTTATATTGAGGGTTGTGCTCTGCCATCCGATAGTCTTTTTCTACCTGTTGCACATTTTTTGCCACTCCCTGAAGGTACTTTTGACTTACATCATGAGTTGCCAGAGTCTGGAAATCTGTTTGAATGCTCTTAAGGCTGAAAGCCATCCGGGCGCAGAACTGTTTATTGGTCGATCGGGGAGGTTCCCCTTGAGGTTGGTGTAGAACTTGGTTGGGACGAATCGGGGGGATCTCAGGCATTGCAATCTCCTTTGATCCCCCAACATCAGAATTTACTGACGAAATGTCAAGTGGTTATTCATTAAGAGATCCAAGAAGATAAATAGTCCCTATGATCCCTCCTACAACAATCCCGACTCCCTCAGCAACGGCGACGATCACATTTGTCTCTTTGGTCACCTGTTTCTCATTATTTTCAGGTTTTGGAGCAGGTCCAGCTTGAGGTGGAACTTCTTTTCCCCCAGTCTTCTCAGAACCAGAGGTTGGAGCTTCTTTCCCATCTCCAGTCTCAGGGCTAGCTGTAGTCTCTTCCTTTGTACCATTCACTGGTATAGTTGTAGTTGTTTCAACTGGTGTAAAAGCAGAAGTAGTATTTGTTGCATTCAGCTCTACCTGGGGTTGCTCGACCTGAGCGCTCAGGTGTTCGATATAGGAACGACAATTCGAACTTTTGGAGTCAGAACCTGCTGGGCAAGTCGTATCCATGTTTCCTGCAGCTTTCCATTGTTGAATCGGCTTTAATGCTTCCGCTTGAGTTTCTTTAAAAATAATAAACGTTTTTGAAGTTGGAGAAGCTGAATTTAAAAAAGCAACTGCTGTTCCTTTTCCAGCTTCTATCGCCTCGGGAGTACCACTCACTAGAGTTGGCATCTCTTTGGGATGTGTCTTAGGGGTAACAGTCTCTTCTTCTACTTGAGTTTCAACAGGAACTTCGTCAGAACTTTGCACTGTTGGTGTTTCAACTGCATCTTCAGAAACTTGCACTACTGGTGGTGCTTCAGTTTCAACTGAATCACTCACTGTCTTTTGAGTAGCCTCTGGTAGTGGAGTTACAGGATCAGACTCTACAGTCACATCAGGATTGCCCAGTGGGTTCGGGATATCCTGAGGATTCCAGTTTTGCAGTGCGGAGATGAATGCCTGTCCGCCGTAATACACAGCCATACCAGCCAAGGGGCAGCACCAGCAACAGTCACCACAGCTTCTCCAAAAGCAGTGTCAAGATGGGTTGCCGCCATCAATTTGCCGTATAGAGAAGGCTCAGCTTTCTTTTCGGGAGCGATCCCGTTAGCACTTGGAGTGCCTGATATAGGTTGGATCATATTTTTTTACCTCTACAAATTATACAAAAATAATTTAATTTTTCTTCACGTTTTATAAAAATAGTAACTTAAAAGAGAGGCATTTTTAAATAAGATCGAATAATTCTCAAGTAAGAACATTAAGAATGTATAGGTAATAGTTTTTTTAATGTTATGAAAACACCTATGCGCTATTCAGAATAGTATTTAAGAGCAGGGATGTGAGCCTAGGAAAGACTCTAGTCTTTCTTGACATGATCGATCGCTTCGCCTGCCAGTTTTTGCATCGCCTGGCCGCTTCGATAGACACTATAGCCCATCAACGCGGGCATGGCCAAAGCTTCCACACTCATACATGTCAGACTTGGATAGCCCATATAGGCACCAGCAGCATGCACAGCTGGCAGGGCGAGGTAGTTTATTCCAGCGTAGATAGCAGAATTTGTCAAAACGCCCTTAGTAACCTCTTTGATCGCCTCAACCGCCTTTTCACCTTCCGTTCCCTCACGGGGCATATGCGCCTGACTAAGAGCCATACTTGAAAGCATTGGATTCAAGAAACCTTCCTGTGGAACACACTGGCAATTAGAATTACAAAACTGTGTCATAGGAGAAACACCGAGAAGGGCATAAGAATGATGCGCTGCAGTACCAAGTCCTAGACCAAAGGCCGTTTTTTTGACTCTATTTGCTGCTTCTTCCCAACTATTTGCATAGAGAGCGCCCGTTACAGAAGTAGTGGCTGCAGAGGAGAGTAAGCTCCGGGCAAGGTCCGATTGTACTCCAAGATACTGCAATCCATAATTGACACCCACGCCCACTCCAAATGTCAGTCCAGCTTTGGCCATTCCCTTAAAAGTATCCGTCCAGGTCGGAGCTTGAAGGGCCCACTTTGTTTGAGAAAAGGCGTTCATGAACAGAGGAACAGTTAAGGCTTGGGATGTCACACCCATTTGGTGTGCGGCATAGTAAGAACCAACTCCTGCAGCGAGACCTGTTAAGGAAGCCGCTGTTGATTTAGCAGCTTTAGAAACAGTTGGCTGGGATAAAACTTCTTTCGTTGTTGTAGCAGAGAGAATGAGAGTAGAAGCCACCAAGCTGAGCCAGTGATTTCTGTTTGTCATTTCAGCTGCTTTATGGACCCCGAAAATTCCGGCCATAGCCAGGGCTTCTTTTACAGCAAGCTCTCCTCCTTGCTTCAGGGAGCGATTGGCCTCTTTATAAACCGAATAACCAGCGAGTGTACTTAGGGCGCCTTTGACCAAATAGGATTCATACCCGCAAAGATTCAATGTCCCAAGAGCTAAAAGCGCAGTTGCACCGACCAATCCGGTTTTTGCCGCCAATTGCGACATCTTTTCGGCTGCAGTCTGTTCTTCTTCTGAGATCTGCACGTCCTCGGTCGGTCCGGCAGGAGGAGCATCATTTTTCACAAATGACCCATTGGCAAGCCCTTGGAGGATCAATGCAAGTTCATCCTGGGTTACTTCACCTGTAGGATTATCTTCCGTGGGGTTCGTCCAAAGACGCTGTTGCACCAACTGACGTGTGCCATCAGCTGATACCTTTTTATGCATCTGTACACGAGCAGCACCTAAAAGTACCGATTCCTCTTGAACTGTGTTCCAACCTTCTTCTTCTGTATCGCTTGTCTTAAGAACAAATCGATGAACATCGGGATCTGCGTAATTTGGATCGCCGGGTTTGGCACCGGACTGGGCATTGAGTGCAGCTGCCCTCATTTTTGAGTCATGGTTTGCCTGGTCGATGATTTGCTGTTGCTCAGCAGCGTCTTCCGGTCTTGCAAAGACATAAGTTGTCACTCGAAGAGGCTGTGTCTCAGTAGGCCTCTGGATCTCAATGTCAATACGCCCCAACTGTTGTGGCGCAGCAAGAGCTACAGGGTCGCTTACTTCTACAACGTCCTTAGTCGAAGTTGGCGCAGCCTCTTCAACGGTAGGGTGTACAAGCTCTGGCACCCTCTCTTTCCGGGCATGGTCCAAAACACATCGGTTGCCCAGCCAGATCACAGCATTTCCCAAGGTCATTTTCACAGGAATTAAAATAAACATTTCCACAATAGCCAGAAGGGTCCCGACAGCGATTGCAGCAGCTTTGGCGGCTGTACTTTCAGCTCTACTTACCAAAGCCCGTGTTAAAGAAAGATTTGGACTAAAGTAGGTCCATCTCTCTGTCTGTTGCTTCTGGGCCAGAAGAGTCTTAGGAACTTCTACAAGTGGGGATGTCTGGGAAACAATTGGATCTGTCATTGTTACTCTTTTTTTTCTTTTTTGGACGAAGAGAATAGGCTCTTTTTTCTTTTCCTTCTATGAGAAGAAAAAATTTAAAAGCTTAATCTCACAACGATCCTGTTTTATATTTTTCGCAGAAAGTCTAGGAAAAAAGGATTAACGTTTGATTAAGGAAAAGGTTATTTGAAAGAATAAAAAATTTAAGTGATATTGGTTCAATATTGAAAAAAAGAAATTAACAAAATATTCTGAAATTTTTTGAACGTCCTATTTTGAGGAACACTCATGAAACGGATCCTGTTTCTTCTCTCAATGATTCTCTGCTGCAGTTTGGGATTTGCCCAATATCAGAAAACTTCCACTGGCTTTAAGGTGCGAACATATGATCAGGGATATCCGATGAGAGGTACTCAGATGGCAGGGTCTTACAATGCCCCGGCCAGAATTGATGTAAGAAGCAGTTGGGATATTTTCTTTTCAGGTTCATTTATTTATTGGCAGGCAAGACAAGAAGGCTTGGAGCTTGCCATTTCAAACAGTGTTCCCTTTGGGGTAGGTATTCGTCCCTTTCAGGGCGACCAGATCAACATGCGTTTCCGATACAAGCCTGGCTTCAAGGTAGCAGCCGGTATTTTTTCCAATTATGATGATTGGGGATTTATGGCTGAATATACCTGGTTTCGCTCGAGGACCTCTCATAGTAGTGGATCTCCCCCTAATGGCTCTCTCGTTCCAAGGTGGTATACATTCGCCAATTCATTCCTAGGAGTCTGCACAGGCATCTCTTCAACGTGGAGACTACGGATGGATTTGATCGACTTTGCAGCGACACGTTCCTGTTATGTTGGAAAGTCTTTGATCTTCCGTCCCTATTTTGGAGGAAAAGGAGGATGGATCAATCAAAAGTACAACCTTACAGGAAACTTTCTGCTTACCCCTCTTGGAAATACCCCTCCTATTTCGGTAGACAACCGAAACAAGTCAAGGTCCTGGCTTTTGGGCCCAAGAGTTGGAATTGATACCCTTTGGATGTTGGGCAGCGGCTTCAGAATCCTTGGAACGGTTGCAGGTTCCCTTCTCTATACACGCTATAAGGTCTCTCTCAGAGAAGGATCCTTAAGTCCTGGTCTACCCTTTGCCTTTGATATAAAAAACACAATTGCTTATCTCCGTCCCAATGTCGATCTTCGATTTGGTTCTGGATGGGGGACCTATTTCGGCAGATCTCGTTGGCACATGGATATCGAGACCTCCTTCGACTATCAAATCTACTGGAACCAGAACATGGTAAGAAAATTGTCGGATAGTAAGGAATTCAGATCCGATGGCAACATAGGCGATCTCTACCTATTGGGACTCACAGCTACTCTACGATTTGATTTCTAAAAAGTTGTTCCACGAATTATGTTTTGAGATAGGTTCATGATCTCATTTTTTGGATCCACTCTTCTATTGCCTCTTGTAGTACGATTTGCACTTTTTCCTAAAAGAGAAGCTCGATTTCTCGATCGTTTGTGGGGCATTTTCAGTGATGTTATCTATTCTTTGGAGCTTCTGCTCTTTTTCAATACTAAACCCTTTTTCCCGCTATTCATCGCTTCGCAATTTTATATTCTCTTTGAGGCCTATTTTTTTGCGCACACCCAAATTCGCTTCCGGTTTTCTTTCTTCAAACAGTTTGCCTACCCTAAAAGTTATCTTGAGTCAGCGAAACACGCAGGACTTTCTTCTTTTCTTCTTTCTACTGCAGTACTTGGCATCTTTCTCTTTTTCTCTTTCTACTTTTTGGCGCCTTCTTGGCACGCGCCCCCACTTGTCTGGTTTGCTCTTATTCCCTTGCCTTTCATCCTCTCAAAAGGAGAAGACAACGCCCTAATTCATGAACAGAGAAAAATATACGAGTCTCTCTCCCATCGCTGGCTCATGCGAAAGACAATTCCCTCTTTTGCATCAGACAAAGAAATTTGCACCCATATATCCGTCGACTATCCTCTTCTGAAGTGGACTAAAAAATTCTGTGGAGAAAAACAATTCCAAGTCTCTTTTAAGAAAAAGCCGAATGTTATTTTTCTCTTTCTAGAATCTTTTCGGCACCGGGACATCAATCCTGTGAACACACCGAATTTTTGCAAACTCTCGAAAGAGGGAACGTACTTTTCAGAGTTTTACGCCAACGGCGTACTCACATTGACAGGAGCTGTGAGCTCGCTTTTTGGAATCCTACCAGAATACCGTCCAAAACAACTCAAATCTTATGTCTCTTACCCTTTTATAGGGATTCCCCATTTACTGAAGAAGCAGGGTTATCAAAACCTCTATCTGCATAATGGAAATATCTCTATGGACCGCCAGCTTCTCTTTTTTAAAAACCACGGCTTCGATTTTCTCTATGGGAAAAAGGAGATTCAGAATGCTTACCCCGATATTCCTTCAACAAGTTGGGGCGTGCATGATGAAGCCCTGATGCGATTTTCAGTTGACAGACTCAAGGAATGTAAACAACCTTCTTTCTTAACTCTCTTTACTATTACGAACCATCACCCTTGGACTCCGGTCCCTGCTTTTGCAACTCCTGAGTTCGATGTGCCCCAAGAAAGTGTCTATCATCGTTATTTGCAAACACTCCACTATACTGACTATGCACTTGGGCTTCTGATCGATGAACTAAAAAAAGCAGCGCTTTTGGATGATACACTTCTTTTCATTCTTGCAGATCATGGGAGCGCAAAGGGAGAGCATCATGACAATCAGACGAACCTGCAGTATTTATATGAAGAAAGTCTTCATATTCCCCTCTTGATATTAGGAGGCTCCCAAACTCCAGGCGTGATCACAGAACCATGCTCTCAAGTCGATCTTCTTCCCACTCTGATGGATCCTTTAGAAATAGAAGGGCTCAACCATGCAATGGGCCGAAGCCTTGTGCGAAAGGAGAAAAGACCCGTATATTTTTTTAACCCCTATGGATCTTTTCTAGGAATGCGAAAAGGGGAGATCAAACACATCGTCAATACGCAAAACAAAGAGGAGGAAGTTTACAATCTCTCTAGAGATCCCAATGAAAAAAACAACCTTCACTCCCCTTCTTCCCATAAAGAGCTTGAAGATGTCTCTAACTACATGAACTGGCTCTATCAGAAAAAAAGGTTCATCCCCTCTGATTCCGCCCCTTTCCATGTTCGTATCCCTACTGATTTTTCTGATGAAGAAGTGGGTAAAATGAAAATCGCCCAAGCTTCTTTTTTGAATTTTTCCCATAACCTGTGCATCACAGACAGGGCGATGGATACAGTCACAAAACAATGCAAAAAGATCGTCTCAGTAAACCTCTCCCACTGCACCGGAATAACAGACCGTAGCCTTTCTTTCATCGCACAGAGATGCTCCCACTTAAGATATCTTCATCTCTCAGACTGCCATACCCTTTCAGAAGAAGGAATTAAAATGGTTTTCCAGAAATGCTGCCAAGTGGAAGATTTTCGCCTTCAAAACTTTCCTACTCTTTCAGAAAAAGTTTGGGAAAAAGCCAAAATGCAACCACTTGTTTTAGATCTTTCTGGAACACAGATCACAGCTCAAGCTCTCCCTTTTTTAAGCCGGTTGCTCGACAGAGTGATTGTCCTTGGTTTGAACTGCGAACATTTTACAGACGAGGATCTAAACCTTGTAGCGGGCAAAACTTCAGAAGTCCTCCACTTGCAACTCGAAAATGGCCAAGGCCTGTCGGAACAATCCTTGACAAGGATCATCCAGAACAATCCCGATCTTAAGATCCTTTCTCTCGTTGATTTTCCTGAACTGACCGATTCATTTGTAGAAGTGCTGAAAGACTCATCCCTAATCATGATCAGTTTGCAAAATGTTCCCCACATTTCAGAAAAAGCCCTTTCAGAAATTCCACTTTTTCCTCCCTTTCAAATCTCCTCTGATGAAATATGGTCTACAATATCTGGATAAGGCTCAATGCAGTATACATTTTTCGCCATAGCCCTTTTACTTCCTTTATCGGTCCGCTTTTTTCTTTTTCCTAAAAAGAAAAGGCTCCTCACAGGCCTCTTCGAGGATTTCTTTTATGCGATCGAGTTGTTTTTGATTCTTTCCCTGCTGCCTAAACAGATCTTTCTTACCCTTTTTTGTCTTTCCCAGTTCTATATCTTGCTTGACGCCTTTTTCTATGCCCATACCCAAATCCGTTTTCGCCTCTCCTTCTTCAAGCAACTCGTCCATCCCCAGAGCTTTTTTCAATCCGCCGAAAAAGCCGGCCTTGTCCCTTTTTGCGTCAGCTTTTTGATCCTTTCTTCCTATCTGGCCTGTTCTATCTACTTTCTCTCTTTTTCTTGGGAAGGAGTTCATCCCTATTTTCTTTTTCTTTTCCTCCCTTTTCTTCTGACACGAACGAAAGCGCAGGAAAATATCTGTATTTTCATCCAAAGAGATACCATCTCCCATTGGTTACTGAGAATGTTCTCAAAAAAGACCTCGCTTTCTTTTGCATCCCAATCTGAAATCTCCACAAAAGTTTCCGAAGAATATCCACTATTAAAATGGACGGCAGGCTTTCAGGGAGAAAAGCTATTTTCGCTTCCCAAACAATCCAAGAAGCCAAACCTTATTTTTCTATTCATGGAGTCATTCCGTGCAAAAGAACTCTCCTGCATGGGATCTCCTCATAAAGCCACTTCTCAATTCGACCGGCTCGTAAATGAGGGAATTTTCTTTTCTGATTTCTATGCCAATGGCGTCATCACAGCCCATGGCGCTCTTTCATCCTATACAGGAATATTACCCGAGCAAAAACCGAAGAACATGATATCCTACACTTCCTTTCCCCTGATTGGGCTAGGAAAAATGATGAAAGATCAGGGCTATGGGACTCATTTCATGCACAATGGATATTATCTCATGGACCGACAGCAGTGCTTCTTCAAAAATTTGGGGTGCGATCATCTTCACTGGAGAAATGAAATTTGTGCTGCTTTTCCCGAAGCATCTTACACTAGCTGGGGTGTCGATGATGAATATTTGATCCGTTATGCTCTTCAGTGGATGGAAGAAAAACCCCAGCACCCATTTTTTCTCTCTCTCTTTACGATCAGCAACCATCATCCTTGGCTGCCTATTGAAAATTTTTCTGTTCCCGAGTTCCAACTCCCCAAAGACTCAACTTATCATCGCTATCTTTCAACTCTTCACTATGTGGACCACTGGATCGGATACTTCATTGATGAATTACGAAAAAAAGACCTCATGAAAAACACCTATATTTTTCTCCTTGGCGACCACGGTGCTTCCATGAGGGAGCATCATTCGAATGAGACCAATTTAGAATACCTTTATGAAGAAAATATACGAGTTCCCTTATTGATTTTAGGCGACAAGGTAACTCCTGCCATCATTGATCAACCAGGCTCTCAAATCGACCTCCTTCCCACTGTCTGCGATCTTCTGGATGTAAAGGGAATGAACCATTCCATAGGAAGAAGTCTCATACGAAAAGAAAAGAAGAATGTATATTTTTTCAATCCCTTTGGAGAAGGATACCTGGGACTCCGCTCGAAAAACTCGAAATATATTCTCAATACGAAAACGGAAAGGGAAGAGTTGTTTGATCTCTCAACAGATCCGGAGGAAAAGCAAAATCTGTCTTCTCAGAATCAAGAACTTTGTAAGGCATTCAAAGCTGAAGTAACTCAATTATCCCAATATTTCAACCATCTATATCAAAAGAAGAAGTTCTCTCCAAAAGCATCACAAGATCTCGTTGATTTTCGTGTTCCCCCTGACTGGCGAGAAAATGATATTGAGCATTGGATGAACAAAAGCCGCATTCCCTCCTATCTCGATTTTTCTAAGAATTTAAACATTAGAGATTCCACCATCACTTCTCTCTTCAATCAACATTCAGAATTTATCTCCCTCGATTTTTCTGAATGCACTGGAATTACAGACAAGAGCCTGCATTCCCTAATCGAACATTGCCCTAATATTCAAGCTCTTTCTCTTGCCCATTGCCATACTCTATCCGAAGAAGGGATCAACTCGCTTGTGAGCAACTGTAAAAAACTTATGAATTTCAAACTAAGCGGTCTTACATTCCTTTCGGAAAATACTTTCAAAGGAGCTCTATTTTCTCTACGATTTCTCGATCTGATCGATGCTGAAAAAATAACAGACAGATGCATCGAACATTTGACTCCATGTTTGAGCCGTTTGGAAGGCCTATTATTGAACTGTGAATACATAACAAATAAAGCCCTTGATTCGATCGGTGAAAATGGAAAGCTCATTTCGATTCTTCATCTCGAAAACGGATATGATCTTTCAGAAAAAGCGCTGGCAAAGCTCCTTAAGAAAATGCCTCAGTTGAAAATGCTTACTCTCTGCCATTTTCCGCAGGTGGACGGTTCCTCTTTTTCTTCTCTACCATCCAAATCAATGGAAAGAGTGACATTGAAAAATCTTCCAGCTGTTTCAGACAAACACATACACCTTTTAAATCATCTCTCCCTTTCTCACCTTCTTCTTTTTTCTACTCCCAACATATCTTCCGAAGCCGTCCAAAAACTTCAAAGACCAGGGCTCTCTATCTATAGAGTTTGACCTCTCAAAGAAGGGATCGAATAAGCTCTTTATACAATTTATGACTTCTGTCTCTTTTTGTGCACTTTTCTACGCAACTCTAAAAGAATTAAAAAAAATTTACAATATTACAGAAATTATGTTAATCTCTTGCCCCAAAACATTTTTCACGGGAGATTTTTATGGTCGTACGACTATTTTGTGACGCAAATGCTGACATGCTTGAAGCAACTACAACGCATATTGCAGATTGGGACGCTGCAAATACAACCGTCCAGAGAACCATCAAAGCCATCAGTCAAGTGATGGAAAAAAATACGGAACATCCAGAAGGAATCGCTGGAAAGGGACTGGATGTATCGATACGCACTATTGAGAATAATTTAGAACGGATGGAAGCCGTTCATAAAGCAGCCGGTGAGACCCTCTATCGATACAATACGGATACCGTCGGAGGCATCCCCGTCAAAAAAGCCCGTTCTTATGCTTTTTCTGCGCTAGAACTCATCGCATGGAGTGTAGGGCTCATCTCTCAAACAGTGGACAACTTCAAAGACGGAAGTGAATCAGATAACGCTCTAAAGTGGCTTTCTTGGACATGCTACGGATCTGCTGCTGCATTGTCGCGACTTAAGGAAAGATATCTGCAAAACTGGGGAAAAGATGAACAAACGATAGGAGATCTCAAGGCATTGCACAGCAAGGATGATGTGATTCCTTCTGTTCGCGGTACTTGTGAGATCCTAAGGCTCTTTTCCCGTTCGGTCAATCCCGACATTTTTGTTCAAGAAGGGGAGTGGCCTGTTATATTGACGAGGATCAAACAGATGCCCCAACCTTATCGAGATGTCCTCAGTCCAAAGAGGATGCAATCGATGTGTTTGAAAACGGAGAATTTCCAACAGGTGGAACAAGCCATCATTGAGGAAGAAGCTAGACCCTCGACTGAAAGTATGCGCTCTACTGACGTACTCGATGGTTCTCCTTCTCCTCCTGCTGCAGCACGGGGCCTAAGTGCATCTCCTCCAGTCTGCAGGCCCGACACGCCAAGAGGCCGGCTGCTTATGATGGTTGAGAAAATACGTGCTCAACGAGATGCTGCCCCTCTAAGTCTGCCACCTGATACAGCTACGGGATTACATGAAGACTATAAAACAGAACGCACGGAAAGGGCACCAAGGGATGAAACTGTAATTGGAGCTGATTTGGAAGCAGGAGGAGGTGCAGAAGAATCTCATTTATAACCATTCATTTTATTTTTTGAATTAATCACCATTAAATTGACAATTAACCATATTTTAAGTTAAAATATTTATTAATTTAATTAATGGTGATTAATTTATGGCTTCTCCTCCACAAAGTCCTGATAGACATCATTCCCCGCCTGTAGTTACGCAAGAAAGGCTAACACGAAAAAGAAAGAAAGAAGACAGACCATTGACATTGCCACCTCTTCCTTTGCCCCCCACTTCTTCCTCTCTTGCTCGAAGAGTTTCAGTGGTGCCGCAAACCGATACAGATTTTCCAAGAAAAAGAATAGCATTTACCACAGATTTAGAGAACGAAGTGGACTCGGACGAAGAAGATTGGAAAGAGCAGGCTCAAAGGGTGAGCACTTCTGGTAATCAAGTATTCCCTTTGCCAGGGCCGGTGGCGACCTCCTCAAGTTCTGCATCCTATGTGGAAGATGAAACAGATCGACTGCCAAGGCTTCCCGTACCTGATTTTTCAACAACCACAACAACAACCACAACAAGCATAGCAGACCAACATCACACCCCTCCCCAATCTCCTACTTATCAACCAATAGACCATGGAAGTCCTCCAGAAAGAGGAAGATTCATTCTTCCGACACTTCTTCCTCCAACCCCGGCAAGAGGCACTCATGTACTTCGATTTGAAGACCGTGAGAGCTATAAGACTTTTCCTGGATGCCAACTTTCAAGAACTCCATCAAGCCGGTTTTCAACGGCCCAATCGTATTGGACCTATGATACAGCATTAGGTAAAACACATGCTCTGGTTTGTCAGCCTACATCAAAAGGATGTGGCCCGGCAGCGGCGACCATGCTTTTACTCGATCTTATTCCAAGTGGACAAGAAGGAAGATTATTACCAGGCCGAGCTGATTCCTTTACAACCAGAAATTATTGGACATGGCATATGACCAAACAGCTAGCCAATGTCCAGAATGTCGCTGATACGATGAATACTGAGACTAGCATTGGAGCTCTCGGCTATAGAGCTGTTCCGGTGATCTACTACTATTCACAGAGTGACTATGAAGGCGCACTGAAGGAAGCTAGTGAAAATCCTGACAGTCATGAAAGGGCGCATGTGAACACAGAGTCTGCTCTCTTATCTGATCTTCAGAACAAAATAACTTCTTCAGGACAACCGGTCATTTTGGCCATTACTCACCACAAACTAGCCGGCCATTTTATCATCGTCGATGAGTACAAACCTGACACTGATGAATATTTCGTACGAGATCCTTATTCCAATCATGCCTATAAGATTGATGGAGAAGATCTTGAAGGAGTCATCGATCATCTGGAAGGAATCGGATTACGATGGTCTATCTTCAACCCACTAGCGCCTCTACCTAAGAAATTCCATTGAGGTCCTTGATTTTTTTCTTCCATCTTTCTATGTGAGAGATAGGGAAGTCGAGGCCTTTTGTGAACCTTCATCAGCTCATCAGTTATTCTGTAGCCCTATTTGTCGTGTGCAATCCCTTTTCTGCATTGCCAGCCCTTCTACGCCTCACTTCTGGCGATACAATGGCCGAAAAGAGAAAGACAGGGTTGATGACTACCCTTGCTGTAGCGATCATTCTGATTCTAATGACCTGGGTCGGAGGCCCCTTACTAGATATCCTGGGTATTGAGGTCCCTGCGTTTCAAATCGCCGGGGGACTAATCGTTTTATTAATGGCTCTTTCTATGTTGAATGCAGAAGTAAGTAAGATGAAGCAGACCGATGAAGAGAGGAAGGAAACCAAGCATAAGGAAAATGTAGCTATTGTTCCCTTGGGAATGCCTCTTATTGCAGGTCCTGCCTCCATCAGTACAGTCATTGTTAAAGCTAGTTCCTATCCTGGAATGCTCAACCTAACCTATTTGACAGCCAGTGCAATCGTTGTAGCACTCTGTATGGGGATGGTCCTCTACTTTGCAGTAAAGGTCGAAAGAATTTTAGGACATGTTGGGATCAATATTTTCACCAGGATCGGTGGCCTGATCCTGGCTGCCAATGCAATAGACTCCATCACAAGTGGATTGAAAACTCTATTCCCAGCCCTAACAGTCTAAATTACTGATTTTCTAAAACTGGTTCTTCAGAAACGGAACCTTCCTGCATCATAGCAGAAGGAGCCGCTTCAGCCCCGCTGAGTTCTTTGAAACGTTTTCCTAAATGGGAAACAGAAAAGAGCCAAGCCCCCAAAACGACAAACAAAATAATCGCGATATAGGGAGTAGAGTGAGCCACGCTTCCCGCCATGATCAGGATTCCCTGGTAGGATAGAGATGCGCCTGATTTGCCAATTCCAGACCCGAGTCCATCAATAGCTGCTTTTCCCTTCAATCGTGTTTCCGAGTCCAAAGGAAGAAAGGCCAGCTCTTTCGATGCATCGAATACAGAATATTTTCCTGCTTTGCTCAGACAGTTCTGCGTCGATCCAAAATAGACGGTCAAAGCTAGAGGACTCAGCCCAAATACTGATAAAGCAAAAGTCTCTAAAAGATTCCCTGTAAAAAGAAAGACAAAGAATCCAATAGCCATCGCCGTCATGACCACGGGAGTCAACAATGCGATGAACGTCCATCCTAACTTTCTTACGAGAATGGAAAAAGATAAGGCTCCCAGAGTGGCAAATATCCCAATGCCCACTGTTACTTGATTCATGTGCGCAAGCATATCATTGGGATTGGTGAAAAAGGTTTTCAACTGGGCCTTCCACAAGATATCTGTCAGATTGATTGCGATATTGAATCCCAGGACCATCATTGCAATGGAACAAAGATAAGGAGAAGTTGAGATTACTTTCAGACTATTCCGAAGGGACAGTCTACGCTTTTCTTTCTTCTTCACTCTTTCTTCTTCGGGAATTTCGATCTTCGGAAGAATTCTTTGATGGATCACTCGGAATAGGATCATCGCCCCACAGCCTAAAATAGTGACAAGTAAAACGAGGTTGATCAAAGTTTGCTCCCAAGCATCCGTACCCGAATAAAACATGGGAAGAGAGATATTCTGTGCACAAAAAATGGCTAATATTCCCCCTACGACAGGTGCGATATTTGATCCGATATTCAAAATTCCATAGGACCTTTTGGCCTCTGATACTTTCGTCAAATCATTGACAACTCCCCAAAAAAGCACCGTTAAAATCATCACAGCCCAGAGCTCGCAGATAATGTAAAAGGAAGTAAAAGACCAATTACGAATCATGACAATCATTCCTTTAAATCCTTGAGGGAGGTTCGAGGTTAGGAAATGACCAAAGGAGTCCAGATGAAGGAGCTCTCTGTTCGGAAAGATCAAAAAGGCAAAAACCAAGAAATAGGTGAGGAAGCCGGAAATTAAAAGGTAAAAAACCTTTTCACGAGAAAACTTTCTGCAAAGCCTCGTATAGATCCACGCACCGGCAACAGCGCCCGGCAACATTCCCCAGACCTTGATAAAAGGAATTACCTCAGCCCCTGAAGCTTTCGCTGTCAAAATCACTGTGTCTTTAAGGTTTCGGAGGATGCTATAGCAGATGCAGAGAAGAAAAAGGAGGGAAAGAAGAGAGAAAACTTTTTTGAACTCTGATCGATGAATCGGCCAGAGTACTGATCTAATTGGTCCAAATTTTTTTTCCGAAGCGGAGTCCAAATCTTCCCACCCTTATATTGTATCTTTCAACCCACTTCCATCTGGGTAAAAATCCTCTCATTATTATTCGAAACAACATTTTCTGGCAATTGCTCAAATCGAAAAATACCCGGAATCTTTTTCGAAAGTGGATCAATTAAATACTTTCCTTTTCTCCGCTAATCAAGCGGTTGAGATAAGGAGATAGAGCAAAGCTTATAATAGCAAGAAGAGCTGCCATCGAGCCATAAATTAAAAAAGCTTCTGTATAGATAGGTAGGGATTGGACAGCCCCAATTCCTTTAGCAACATCATAAATCGTCGCGAGCTCTCCACCAATGGCAAATGCGGCCGCTTGGGTCAAAAACCATACACCCATCATCATTCCAACGAGGTCTTTCGGTGAAAGGCGTGTGATCATCGCCAATCCAATGGGAGAAAGTAGCAGTTCCCCTATTGTTTGGATCAAGTAACTCATTGCAAGCCACCAAGCCGAGGTCTGCCCATTGGGATCACCGAAATACTTCGTTCCAAAAGCTAAAAAGAAAAATCCGAGCGCTACAAAAAGAACACCCAGGGAAAATTTCATGGGAGTGGAAGGATTAAGCCTCTTTCTTTCCAGGCCAATCCACAACTTCGATAGGAATGGACTTAAAATGATGATGAAGAAGGGATTGAAAAACTGGGTAAACTCTGCATCGATTGGAATACCAAGAAAAGTTTTCTCCATATTTCTTTGCGCGTAGAGCATCAAAGAAGTGAACGTCTGATTATAAATCGCCCAAAAACCAACTGAAATGAGGATTAAGACCAAAGCCGCAATCATTTTTTGACGCGCTCTTTTCTTCTGTTTCAAAAGGAAATAGAGAACGATTAGGATAATCACTGCTGATCCGGCGATCAAAATCCAGTTGGTCTCTCTGGGAAACTGTAAAAGAAGATAAACAATCCCGATCGAAATGATGATCCCCACATAGAGCAGAATATTGAACTTCCAATGAAATTTTTTATCTCGAAGAGGGCTCTGTTCAGGCACCATTCCGCAATGTTTTAGCCTCGACCTTCCAAAATAAAAAGAGAGAAGTCCGATGAACATGCCAATAGCCGCTAACAAGAATCCAGAGTCCCATCCCCAGTATTTAACAACAGCACCTGCAAAGATCGGAGGAATCATCGCCCCGATGTTAATCCCCATATAAAAGAGTGTAAATCCTCCATCTCTTCTGGGATCGTCAGGACCATACAGATCTCCGACAATACTCGAGACATTGGGTTTGAAAAATCCATTTCCCAATATCACAAAACTCAGTCCCAGAAAAAAGCCCCAACTACCTGGAATTGATGTCAAAGCATATCCGATAGTAAAGAGAACGCCTCCTAAAAGAATGGCTCTCTGAAAACCCATATAACGATCGGCAATATACCCTCCCACAACAGGGGTGAGATAGAGCAGCGAGCTAAAGGCTCCATACAACAAATAGGAAAACTGATCGGTAAAATCGAGACCCTGGCTAAGATAGAGAACAAAGATCGTTTGGATGGTATAAAATCCAAATCGTTCCCACGCCTCTGTAAAGCAAAGAAGATAAAGTCCTTTAGGCTGTTTTTCCCTTGCGGCCAAGAGATCCTACATCATACGGTACAAATCTTAGCCATATCAAACAGGAAATAAAACCTCAATATTGGTAATCACGCAAAGGAACATGCTCTTCTCGTCCCTTGAAAGCTCGTATAAAGCCGGCAGCCACAGCTATTCCTGAACCAAACAGACCCACACCGTTATATTCTACATACCAGTCGCGTCCTTCTCTCGTCATAAGAGCTGGGAGCGTGATTATTGCTCCAAACAATCTGACGATCGTCTCTACAACTGCAAATAGACCTGTTGCAAGATATGCAGGTTTCGCAAAGTACTTGTGATTTTCTTCAAAAGCGATGATTTCATCGATAAGATTAAAAGAAATGGAATGCGTCCATGGTATTTCAGACATAACTTCTTCTCCCTTGTAAACGCAAATAGTGTAACATATTTTTTTACTAAATATCCAGATCAAATCCACTTTTCTTAAATCTCTGATTTTAGAAGACTTGTATACATTCACTGGAGGGGTGGAGAAGATTTGCTCAGAATGCCCTCCGTAAAGTATGGTAACACTCATGAACTTGCCGATTGTTGATCTCCATTGCGATTTGTTGAGCTATCTTTCAGGAAATCTGGTTCGTACGGCCTATGATCCTGAATCCCGCTGCTCTATTCCTTTTTTAAAGGACGGGGGCGTCGTTGTGCAAACTCTCGCAATCTATACCCGAACTCAATCCAAATCTGTTAAAGACGCGAATACTCAATTCAATATCTTTAAAAAGCTTCCCAAACAGTTTCCCAATGAGATTGTTCATTTTTCCGATCTTGATAAACACACTTCCTGCCCACAGATCATTCTCTCTATTGAAAACGCTTCGGGTATATTGAATGAGAAGGAACCCTTCGAAAAAGGGATTGAAAGACTGAACCAGTTTCAAAAAGAAGCTGGCCCCATTCTCTATATTGGTTTGACCTGGCATGATGAGAATCGCTTTGCCGGTGGAAATCTTTCCCCTGACATTCCCCTGAAAGAAGATGGAAAACGTCTTTTGGAATTCATGGCAGAAAATCACATTTCCATTGATTTGAGCCACACTTCAGACCCAACTGCGGAAGGTATTCTTAATTATATCGAAACCAAAAATCTTCCCCTCATCCCGATTGCCTCACATTCCAATTTTAGGACCATTTGTGATGCCCCAAGAAATCTTCCTGATGAATTTGTAAAAGAGATCATAAGAAAAGAAGGGGTTATCGGACTGAATTTCGTGAAGGCCTTTGTCGGTAAACCCCCCGACTTCTTCTGGCACCACCTCGAACACATCGACTCTTTAGGCGGCTGGAACCATATGTGCCTAGGTGCTGATTTTTTCACTGATATAGATACGCCAAAAGAATTCGAACATCTCATGCCCTTTTTTTTCGATGAATATGCAAATAGCAGCTGCTATCCCCATTTTCTCGATAAAATGAGAGAGAAGTTCTCTGAAGAGAAACTGCAACAGTTATGTTTTCAAAACTTCTTTTCCTACCTGGATCGAAGGGATCACTTAAAATAAACCTATCCCTTTCATAGAATTTCTCCTCTTGCTAGATTGAACCTATGGACTTTTTCTATTTTTTTCTCGGCGTAATCCTGCTGTTTTTGGGAGCAGAGTGGCTCGTAAAAGCATCAGCTTCATTAGCATTTCGCTGGAATGTAACTCCTCTAGTGATTGGTACAGTGATCGTCGGTTTTGGAACGGGCTTGCCTGAATTACTGGTCAGCATAGAAGCGACAATAAAAGATTATCCCACCATTGCGGCTGGAAATATTGTCGGATCGAACATCCTCAATGTCGCATTGATCTTGGGTATAGCACTGTTGATCCGACCTGCAAAAGTCTCACAGAGTTTAAAAAAATTTAGCGCTCCCATTATGGTTTGGATTTGTGCTCTTCTTTGGGTACTCCATAGCGTAGGGACTCTCAACCGACTAGGCGGCTTTCTTCTCCTTTTCGTTTTGTTCCTATACACAGTTTTTTCCATTTACCTGGGAAAAAAGGAATTCGATCCTACTGAACTTTCCCAAGAGATGAAATGGAGACTGGATATCTGCCTCATCATGATCCCTATCAGCTTTGTTCTTGTTTTTTCAGGCGCACACCTCTTTTTAAAAGGGGCTATCAGTATAGGGAGAAGCTTTGGAATCCCAGGGTCTATTTTAGGTATCTCCATCGTAGCGCTTGGTACTTCCCTGCCTGAACTGGCAACTTCCATTATTGCAGCGGCGCACAGACAGACTTCATTGATTGTAGGAAATATTGTTGGATCGAACATCTTCAATATTTTAGGGGTGATTGGATCGATGGGACTCATCCACCCTTTTCATTTCGGAAAATTGACCAACGTAGACTATGGAATTATGGTGGGAGTCAACTTTCTATTCCTGATTTTTGTTCTCTTTCAGAAAAAGATCTACCAATGGCAGGGAGCCTTTTTCTTGCTCGTCTATGTTGGTTATTGGATCTATCTCTCAATGTCTCTTATCGAAAAAAACGGGGGAAAAATCTCCGTTATTTAATGAGACCGGAGAAATGATTTTTTCTAACGTCATATACCATTGACCACTAACGATGATCTGCTTGTATTCCTGATCTAAGGGAAAGTCTTCTGATTCAAAATGAGAAGGAATGTCTTTCATTTTTTTATAACCCTCTTCGAGGCAGGCTAAAAGGGGATGAAAAAAGTGCTCATTGACTGCATAGGCCTGAGGCTGTTGAACATCTAGTGCACGTACAATTTTTTCATGACGCGTAAGTTGACAAATGTGAAGAGATGCCGATAGAACGAACACATCCCAATTCTTCACATGCTTCAGGAAACGGTCGACTACCCTTGCAATATCCTTAGGATCTTCACTAAAGGCACAATGATTCTCTAAAATCAGGACATTCTTCCATTTTTTCCTTCTAGCGAATTTCAATGAGTCAATATGACTGAGAACCCTTCCCTTATGGTGATTGGTAGACCAGTGATGAGCTTGGATGCGATGGGTTTTCTTCTTCGAGACCCCGATCCTTTTTAACTCTGCTTCAAGGTGCTTTTTTCTTTCCCTTTCATGATCGAGATTGATGTAGACAATCCCGTCAAAAGCATTGATTCCTTCACCCCTGTTCATAATTCTTCTTTTGAATCAGAGGGAGATTTGAGTCAAGAAGCGGCAAACAAGATAAACATTAAGCTGCATGGAGCTTGTTAGGCTGTTAAGCTTCTCTGTAGAGTTTTGCCATTGCAACGAGTTCCTTTATCGACATCGTCTTGGGAATAGGAGGATAGCAAAGAAAGCGGCTTTCACCTTCACAATCGTCAGGCTCCAGCTGAAGAATGATGATTTTTTCTTTATCATGTATGGTCCAAGGCTTATCCTTTTCAGGAAAAAAGTAGAGAATATCTCCTGGAACCCAAATCTTGAAAACGTTCAGGGATCCTGCCCGATCACCAAAAGGCACGCGACCTTATGCACTCTTTCTACCAGAGAGGAAAAAGGTTCATCAGTATTCGTAAAAAGCTTGAACTTTCCTACAGGCTGCCCTGAGCCATAAACCTTCAAAAAGGCTTGCCGCACATATTGATGTTGCAATTCATCATCAATTGAAGAAACACATACAGTAGTCATGAAAATATCCTCACAAAAGCGAGCGAGGATACTCCATTTCAAGTATTTCCTTAAACTCAGTCCAACAATTAACGCTTTCGATTCTTTTTGTAGTAGTAATGGTCCCTTCTGTGATGCCGGTCATAATAGTAACGTCCCCGATTATCGTAGTAAAACCCCCTTCGATAATAGGGATCGTAATATCTTGGACAGTCATAATAGTAATAATAGGGCCCATACCGTCTACCTCCACGGTATTCATAGAATCCCCATGGATGGTAGATTCTTCGGCAAGGGTATCCCCCCCCCCCGTAATAGCCCGTATCAAACTCTATACTGAACTGAATGCCGCTACCTCTGTCGCGACGTCCATGGGCTTCCTGGCCATCATATTTTGGCGCAGGCTGCATCGCAAAAAGGCATGACCCAATGAAAAACGATAGTATGAAATACATTGCCTTCCCCCTCTATTATTAAGAGCGTAAGTCCCCTTTTTTTTGCAAGCTACCCCCAATTTAAAATTCGACTTAGTCGTAGGAAAACATTACACAATGAACTTCTATCATAAGTTACAAGGGGCTTTGTCTAAAGTCCCCTCTAAATCACATTTCCAGACCATTTCCTGAATTACTCTTTTTACTTCTCTAGTTTTCTGATTATCCTCTGGCCTATACTCCCATTTCCTTGGAAGGCCCTTACAGATCGGACTATCGAGATATTCCTCTCTATTCTCCGTATCGATGGGTAAATCATTGAGAAATGGATCGATCAAACACCCTTCAGCAGGAAGGTGGATCGCATTGCATGCCCTGGCGAAAGCAGCTCGATTACATTTTGAGATCTTCAGGCGAAAGGGATAAAGCCTTGCGATCGTTTTCAGATCACAGGCGATATAGGCGCATTGCAACCAGTTGGCCAACTCATTTTCCCATATCCTCTCATGGTCATACTCCATCAATAACAATACAGCTTCCAAATCAATGCGATTCACGGGCTTATAAGCCAAACATCCCCAGTCATTATAAATCTTGATGGTTCCCGGCTTACACCAGACAGGTAAATGAGTCCGGTCCCAACATCTGAGGAAATGATACCCCGGATGGGCAAAGGTGCAGCATCCTTCCCTTAGGTCCTTTTCTCTCATCTCAAACAGTTCTCTGGCACATTCCAAGTCACCCTTGATAAAGGCCAGTTCAATGGGATTGATTCCGCACAAGCACGCCTCTTTGAAATGCTCGATCAGTTTGGTCGAGGTAACTTCTACGATTTTCTCCACAACCTTTTCAACGACTTTCTCCTCGACAATTCTTTGAACTATCACTTCATTCTTCTCTCTATGAAATGGCCCTCAGTGTATAGCATTAAAATCCACAGCAAAAAGCTGGCACAGAAACAAACTGGATAAAATCACGGTATTTTTCATCTACTCCTCACAAAATGTAAAGTTTTTGCAAAGAAGATTTATCAGGCAACAAACTTTTTAATAAAGTGTTTTGTCAAAAAAAAGCCGTACGGACGTACGGCTCAAAAGAGAATGTGTGCAATTAAAAAAAAGGTTAAATTTTTATCACCGATTCATGTCATCGTGTGTAGTTGTTCGTTGATGTGTTCATTTTGTCTCACAGCAGTCATTGAGTTTTTTCCATGTTCGTTCAGACTTCGAGGGATATTTCTTTTTGAGAGTGTCCATTTCCGTCATCGTGACCAGATAGTCCAGCTGAAACTTTTGAAATGATTCTCATAATACTCCCCCTCAGAATTATTATAAAAAAAATAGCTATACTTCTATAAAAATAATTATAACACAATCAGATTTTTTAATTAAGGATTAATCAAAGAGTCGTTTATTAACTACTAACAGTTAGACGGTTAAAATTGGTTTATCCTAACCAATTAAAGATCAGAAGTCTATTTATAATTGATTGATAATCAATGAATTATAAGGATGGCTAGGGGAAGAAAAAAAGAACCCGGCCCTTACCGAGCCGGTTTATTAGACCATAACGATTGTTCTTTCAGAGATCAGAATGCCTGCACTAAATCTCTCTGAGTCTTCAGCTGATAGGATCTAGTCCCATGAAGGGAAGCTTCTGAATATTCTGAACCAATCCCTTTACTGGACAGGATTGTCTGTACAAATTTTAAAGAAGCCTGAGCCACTTCTCCACTAAAGTCTCTATTGCAAATCGCTGTTAGAGGAGCAAAATCTCTTTCATACGCACTCTCTCTCCAATAATTTTGACAAAGGTCTTCTCCGTAGGAGAAAGATAGGAAAACTGGAATTTTGCTGCATCAACTGACATGGGCCTCCTAATCGATCAACCGCACTGCTTGTTGGACATCAGGTGGTTGATAGGGGACGAATTGTACAGGATTCCCCTCTTTTTGCATTAGTGTAGCACCACCTACGATACCAGTAGCTACAGTCCAATACCCCTTGCACTCCGAAATAGGCCCAACCTACTCCAAAGGTTCCCAGAGCAGCTAAAGCACCATAAGTCGAAGCATTTCTTTTCAGATGTCCCATTACCTGACCGCAGATTCCCTGGGTTCTAGCAGCTGCACTTCCTCTGACTACTTGGTCCTCTATCCCTGAAATAGGGTCTACCCCGGCCAAATCGGCCAGTTCGATGACCCTTCCTTCCAGGGTTGCACGAGCCTGAAAATCCGTTCTCGTTCCATTGACCCGGATATTCCGAATATCAGCCAATAGGCCTCGAATATCTATCTTATCTTGTTCTGAAACCTGACCGGTCTGCTGAATTTTCTCTTGAACCCCTTGTACTCTCTCTCTAAACTGTCCTAAACTAATAGCCATTATTATCTCCTGTATTGCTTGGATCGGCTACTAGTATAGATAATTTTTTTTTTAGATTAGATTAATCTTCCCAACTTAGCATAAGCCTTTAATAATCAATGAACATATTTTGAGAATCTAGGATGTCCCTCAGAAAGAGGGGCTCGAAGGTTTATTCTGCAGACTGCAATGCTGGCATGCGAGATTGGATTTCATCCAGATTTTCCAATAGAGTTCGAAGCTCCTGTGGGTTTTTTAGTCCTAAAATATCATTAATGCCATATTGATAACAGCTCGGGTCGTGACGTACAAATCCAGCTCTGACTTCAGGGTCCATTAGATCTAAATCGTCTCGAGGAACACCTGGCATGGATCCTATCAATTGATTTTCATCCATTCCGTTTACTATTCTTTGCCCATAGACATTCCGAAGAAGCGAAGCAAAAGCAAAAAAAGCATTTCTCTGATCTGCGTTCAAGTCTCGAAGGTCCCTGACAAAATCCTCAACTGATCGATCAGTCTCTTGAGGGATTAGATTTGCTATATTGCTTATCTTCAACTCAACACAAAGTCTCTTTACGGCAGTGGCAATTACCATGGGACTCGCATCTTTATAGGCAATTTTTCCATTCATTATATCATCTATTATGATTCGTTCACCATCCGACCGGAATAGTCTTAGTGTGCTATATCCTCTCGAGTCCATTTTCAGCGCTGCATTCGCTCTTGCAATCATTTCGGTAAACTTTTGCAATACCCGGGATGCCCTAGGTTGATCAACAAAATCATCTCTGAGCCATGTAAGCTTTGCAGTGGCGATATCATTCAAATTCCAGACCCTTATATTATCTGGTCTTTGAGACAAGATTCTATCTCCCACTGTGATAAGCGCCTCAAGCTCTCGATCAGAAGGTGCATCCTTCCGCATTATGAATTCATGCAGTGATTCGTATGCGTCTCTTCTGTGAGTTATATCATCAACAGAGCTTAATTCAGAAAATCGAGATTGCGCTACTTCCCTACTAGTTAATGGTAATACTAAACTCATTACTTCTTCCCTCTTTAGCAATAAAATTTATTCTATTATTATACAGTAATTTAAACTATAATTCCATAATATAAGGCCATGCTCATATAATAATTTATTTAATTATACCATCAATCTCCTAAGTTACTGAAATCCAGGAAAATTCTATCGACATAAGGAACAGAAAATTGCATTCTGATCTCTATGGAAGTTCACTGTAAAGCCCCTCTGCTCCTCTTATCGGGGAAATCGTCATTGCCCATCGTCTCAGTACTATCGTCAATGCCGATCAAATCTATATTCTCAATAAGGGAAGGATCGAACAGTCGGGAACCTTCAAGGAATTGGAGGAACAAGGCGGTTTCTTCGAAACGCTTATCAAGCGGCAAATGCAATAACGTAGTACGAGATCAAATAAAAGTGGGCAAAGCTTCCTGCCAGGACGAAGAGATGCCAAATCGTATGGAAATAGTGGTATTTCTTATCGAGGGCAAAAAAGATGAATCCCAGAGTATAAAAAATTCCTCCTGCTAATAGCCATGCCGGGCCATAGGAGGGAAGAGCTTTGATGATCGGCTCTATGGCAAAAATGGCAAGCCAGCCCATCAGAAGGTAAAAGGCTCCTGAAAGAGCCGCATATCTATGGCCATAGACTGCCTTAAAAATCACCCCTATGAAGCAGAGAGAACACTCAAATCCAAACAAGGTCCACCCCACACTGCCTTTCAATACAAGCAACGTAATCGGCATATATGTCCCTGTAATCAGCAAATAGATACTGATATGATCGAGTCTCTGCAGGACCTCTTTCGCCTTGTTTCGGCAGACATGATAGAGGGTCGAAGTCGTATATGTTGCGACTAAAGAGCCCCCATAACAACTGGAACTGACCACATGCCAGGCAGAACCTTCCTTAATCGAGTAATAGATCAAGGAAATGCAGCCGAGCACACTGCAAATAAAACCAAAACCATGGGTTACGGCATTAGCGATCTCCTCCCTTAAGGTCTGAGAGGATAAGTGTTCTTCTTTTTTATAGAGCATGATGCAATATCTTCTTCCTCTTAAATATAACGCATTTTCCATAAACAACACCAGCTCTCTTCAGTAAAACATTTCCTAGCCAATTTAATTTCTATTTCTTATAGATAAAACTCATTATGTTATCTGTCTTTTGTTCCCCTCATCGTTATGTCCAAGGAAAAGGAGCTATTCTCAGTTTAGGAGAAGAGCTCACCTATCTAGGATGTAAGGATCCTGTTTTGATCATCACATCGAAATCAGCCGACAAATTATTAAAAGATAGCTGGAAGAAGACTTTCGATAAAGTCTCCATGAAATACATCATTCACTATTTCAATGGAGAAAGCTCTGAAGAAGAAATCGAACTCATTAAATCACTTGTGAAAAAAAATGAGGTAAAAACTGTCGTCGGTGCAGGTGGAGGCAAAGTCATAGACACTGCGAGAGCGGTTGCAAGAGGTTTGGACTTGCCTGTAATTAGCTGTCCGACGATTGCCTCCTCCGACTCTCCCTGCAGCGCACTTTCCGTCATCTATAAAAAAAATGGAGATTTTGACCACTACAGCATTCATAACAAGAATCCCGATCTGGTTCTCGTCGATACAGAGATTATCGCCAAAAGCCCCCTTCGATTTCTGGTAGCCGGTATGGGCGACGCTCTGGCCACCTTTTTTGAAGCGGTCACTTGCGTGGAGGGCAATAAAAAAAATATGCGAGGAGGACTTCCTACCCAAGCATCTCTGGCCCTGGCGAAACTCTGTTATGAGACCCTTCTTGAGTCTGGAGTCCAAGCCTGTCAGGATGTAGGGGCAAAAAAGGTTACTCCAGATCTCGAAAAAATTGTCGAAGCAAATACCCTGCTTTCTGGCCTCGGTTTCGAGTCTTGCGGTCTGGCTGCAGCCCACGCAATTCACAATGGTTTGACTGTCATACCTGAAGCTCATTCCTATTTACATGGGGAGAAAGTAGCTTTTGGAACACTCACACAACTCGTGCTCGAAGAAAAAGAGCAATCCTTGATCGAGAAAGTTCTCCATTTTGCAACCCAGATAGGACTTCCCGTTTCTCTAAACCAGCTCGGGATCAAAGATCCTACAAAAGAAGTCGCAGAAATCATCGCCAAAAGGGCCTGCGCCGAAGGCGAGACGATTTACAATGAGCCTTTTGAAATTAGGGTGAGTGATATCGCTGATGACATCTTAAAAGCAAATGAGATTGGAAGGACCTATCTCTCTAATATTTGACTCTATTAAAAAATGATACCCAAGGTTAGGTAAGGCCCAGTTAGCCTTAGATCGTTGTTTAGTTGCTCTAGGCCAGTCAGTAGGGTTGGAAAAACCAAGTCGATGGCTCGATAATAGCCAGCAAATTGATACCCTGCTTCAACGTCAAAGGCAAAGTGATTATTCACTTTATATGCATAATTCAGTCCTGCCTTTGCATCCACTACAGGGACGATAGAAAATCTCTTATGGACTCTTAGAGTATTGGAAGAATTGCCTACTTGACCCATGTTCACCTGATCAAGAGAAGATCTTATTTTACCAACCAAGAGCGCTACATCCACATGTCCGACTAAACGTAGGTTTTGAATTACCCTCAAAAAGGGATCTAATCCAAAAATGATCCCTAATCCACCGTAACGACTTTGTAAAAACGGGGACTTGAATTCTGTAGTTAATGGAGGGGTTCCTCCGGAATAAGCATTGTCCTGAGTCCGTTTCAAATACACATACCTCAATCCAAAGAATGTATAGAGATTTCACAGCTTGCCCAACTGCATATACTTGCCAGTAATGAGATCAACTTGATCTAATTTATACTTAATCTTAGAGCTAGCATTAGAGAAAAGGACAGTAGAAGGGCCACTAGCATTGAGATTGCTAATTCCCTGATTAGAACCTGCCGAAACCGAAATACTATCAGTCGCATGAAAATGCATGTAATTCGCATGAAGATCTACGTTATTCCAGAATCTATAACCAGCTGTATAAATTCCCGTCCAATCGAAACTGGTCGATGCAGCCTGCGTGCGCAGCTCCAGTGGTATGAAGTATTGCATAGGTCAGGTCATCATTATTTGGTGATGGTTTTAACCAAGCACTTGTGAAATCACCATATAGGCCTGATAGAGAATCAATCGCATCAGACATAAAATGTACAGCAGCTCGTGGATCGGATTTTTCCGGAATTTGTATCAGTGAAACTTTCGCATAGGGACCGCCAAATCCTAAATTGCTGGCCTGTTTTACAGGTGTTGTACTGAGGTTATTGATATAACCATTAAAGGGATTGATCCGATTGATGACCCGAAAGAAATAGTCAACTTCAAAACCAGCTGCTATTTCCAACGCAAAATGATGTCGTTCGAAAGGGTAAGTAAATACTAGAGCTACATCACTGTTCAAAATGGGAACAACTCGAAATCGGGAACTATGATCGTTAAAACTCTGAGCAAGGTTTCCTCGTATAGAATCCGATTGAATACTGGAGTCTTGTTTTCCAAGCAATGCTCCCGCTCCAAAATGACCTGCGATACTTATAAGATAAGAAACGGGGCATTTAAAACTCACTCCCCCTATAGGTCCTACCCCCCAATAATGACTTTTTCCATCTCCCCCCAAGCTAGAAGGAAAAGGATTAAGGACTAAATCGGTATACATGACATCTAACGTTCGTTTGACATCTGCAAAATGAAGGCCAGTATAGGGATGCAAGCCCAAATGTTGGTCAATGACAAACCGTTTGCCAAACAATAAATCAGCCTGGTGAATTTTTTGTTTCTCCGATCCAGAGGCGGTTGAGAAACTACCCCCTAAAAAATTCTGAATGAATTCATCGAAAGGGAGATTATTCACCTGTTCACTCTTATCATCGCTGAAAAAAAAATAACTTGTATGAATGTTGTAGCCTGTCTGAGGAATTTGATATCCAAAATTCAGACGAAAACAACTGTGATAATCAGGTTTCAGCTCTAAAACGAAAGCATTCAAATTAGCCGGTTGTCCGGTCAATCTAAGATGCGTGCCATATTGTAAATCGCCATCAGTGGGAGCTGGCCGAAGGAGAAGCCAAGACCCACCTCCATAAACCCCACCAGAGAATATCGGCATCTGAATTTCAGTTTCATTACACTCAGTACCAGCTCTTTCTAATGAATTCGCTACATTGATCGATATAAAAGCGATCAGCGAACAAAGGATCCGCATAAGGGACTTAGACATCACAAATTCCTTTTATCTTATCTTGCAAATAGAAATATCATCCCATTGAAAAAAATACAGTGACATTTTTCACTTTACCGTACTCCTCTCTTAGAGAATTGTACAAAAAAAGCTATTCAGGTTATGGATAGAATATGCTGATAAGAAATTGGTTTGCTTTTCTAATCTTAGGTATATTTTTAAGTGCATGCTCAAAAGAATCTACCTTGCATGTGATTCAAGCGCCTAGAGGAGAGATCAGTCAGAATCAACTGGTCTTAGACTCTCCCCACAGTACAATTACCAAGTTTTCACATCATATGAACAAAGCAAGCTATGTTCATCAAAGTTTCCAACAAGCCTGGGACCAGAGCAATTTTTCATACAATCCCCCCAATGCCCTCCTGATCGTGGAGGACAAGCAGCCCATCATTGTAGAGCTCACTCTCGTCAGCTGGCACCCCAATCAGGCAGTATTCGAGATTCACTTATTGGCAGGAACCAGTCAGGACACCCCCGAAGACGAGTTTCCTTTAGACATTGCCAAAGAATACTTCCCCCAATACTTCAAATCGCCGATCACCATCATCTTTAATCAATAGCTATTAATTAGAACCGAATTTGAAACGTCTTGTCTCGAACCGACTTTAGTCCCTGTCGATATTTTTCCATCCTCCGTCAATGTAAATCCAGTAACTTCACCCTCTTTATTGCGAAAAAAAGTAAAAACGCTGTCATCTACTAGGGCAAAGAATTTATCTTTTTCCATAGGATACAAAGCAAAATAATTTCTCATTGTGATTGGAACTGATAAATTTAGGGCACGAATACTAGAATCTTCTACTTGCAATTGATAAGTATCTCCATTTTTTATTTGGTAAGTACCCGTTAAACCTTTCAATTGATTTTCAGAGAGATGGATCGCTTTATAAGTAGGCAATAGTTCAATGGAAGCATCCAAGATATGCATGCCTAAGTTATTGGTATAAGCGATGTTACCTGTATTGGCTAATACAACAACACCTAGTTTTTTATCAGTTCTCAAACCAATAAAACTTGAAAAACCTGGATAATTCCCCGTTTTCCAAACTAGATTTTCATAAACATTCCATCCCAAAGACGAAAAAACAATCGTTCCTTTAGGAAGCCCTAAATTGCGGGAATTTTTTCCTTCGGAATAAAATGGTTTATGTGCCAGTTTCATAGCTGGATATAATGAGGTATTCATCAATCCTAAGTTTGCTTTCAAAAAATTCGCTAAATCTTTTGGAGATGAAAATAGACCTCCCGCAGGATTCATAGCTTTAAATTGCCAGTAAGTAGCTTCCTTTCCGTCGGCCAAATAACCTGTTACCAAATTATTCTTCCGGTATTCGGGAACTTGAAAATAAGTTTCAGTCATATTCAGCGGTAAACAAATATTGTTTTTCATGAAAACTTCATAAGACTCACCAGATAATGTTGAAAGACATTGCGCCAATAATGAAATACTAAGGTTGGAATAAAGATAATGTGAGCCCGGGGGATAAGGTAGTTTATAATTTTTTAGAAACTCCTTGATCTGATTGAGAGTAGCAAAAGGATTGCCATGGCTAATATTATGTGGGGCCGGCATACCCGCTGTATGGGTAGCTAAGTTAACAATCCGAATAGGATCACCCTTGTAGGTGGGAAGCGTTAGTCCTATCGGCATACAATTCTGAGCAGGAGCATCCAACTTAATTTTTCCCAACACAACCTGTTCTGCTAAAGCAAGAGTTGTAAATACTTTTGTCATCGAAGCAAGAGGAAAGATGGTGTCTTTGTCAACTGGCCTTGCAGACGGCATCTTGCTCAAGGTTCCCGCAAAATAATGCCGGACATTAGTTGATTCAATTACAATTACAGCAATGCCAACGTTGTAATGATCTTTCACGCATTTATTGATCCGTTCTTGAATCGGATCAGCAATAGCAGCAACAGATATAGAAAATAAAAGAACTATAGATAGTAAACGTAGATAACTCATTAAGAACTAAAAGAGCAGCTGTTGTTTTTCATCTTCTAGTTCTTACTTATGGTTACTAAGGAGAAAATGATCAAGTCTCTTCCACAATTTCCATGGCTATTTCTGGAAGAGGCCTTTCTGGATCCAAACAAGATTTGATCTCAATAATCGCATCCCGGATTTTCTCCGGCAATTCAGAATTGGCATCTTCTCCATCTTTCGGCCAGGAAGAATCTCTTGTCTTTCGATCCGGCCATCTGGAGTAGGCGACCCACATCCCCTCTTCTGTCTTATGAAGAGTAGAGCCGATGGCTCCTCTCTCAGCGACAAAATAGGAAGAGATGATTTTCCAGCATTCGATGTATTCTGCCTCTTTCCCCGGCCTCAAGTATCCCCGGTATAGCACTGCAAATCGTTTCATCGAGATAAGCCCGAGTGTTTTAGCTGAATGACGGACTCATTCATGACTTCATCTACCCAAGCTTCTGTTTCGTCTCTAACCTCCTCATAGGAGATTTTCTGTGGATCATCTTCTGGAGTTTTCTCTCGAATGGTAAGAAAACACACTTTTTCTGCTGCTAGCATAGATTGATAAAAATCAGTCACTTCTTTATCGCTGATTAACGGATTGCCTTTTCTGTGTAAGAGAAAAAGAGGAGTGTCAATTTCTGAAATATGGGCAATGGGAGACCGAAGCAATAATGCTGCATCATCATTTGTATCTATAGCATATCCCTTTCTTTGCAGAGTATTCATAAGACCATCTTCGGCAACTTTGTGTCTTTAGTAGATCATAACCACTATTCGCACATACAACACATTTCATATCCGTTCGTTGCGTGGATAATAAAACTCCTGCAAACCCTCCCTGTCCAAAGCCAATCAGACCAAAATCCGGTACATTTATCTCTTGTTTGATCCAGTTGATAGCGAAATGCAATGCATTCAAAGTGAATGGACCGCAAAAATCCTTTTCTCCGGTTGATCCACCATATCCAGGCAACGATATGGCAGCAATTGCATATCCCTTTGCAAGCCAGAAGTCACACCAGGATTGTGAGATACTCTCCAGTCCATTGCCAGATGCTCCATGGAGAAAGACAAGCAATTGAAATTCATTGCCTACTGGTTTTTGTATAGACACCTCAATATGATGATTCATAGAGGGAGATTCCAATAAACACACAGACTCCTGGTCTATAGGAAAAAGATTACAAACTAAGAAAGCTAGGGGGATAAATCTCAGTATTTTCATGATCTAACCTGTGTTCATCATCAGTGAAATGTCAGAGAACGTAGACATAACGAGCATAAATTTCGACATCAAAACATTTTGTAAATTCCAGATCATCATAGAGCTTTTCAGCTTCAGGCGAACTTTGCAGAATCAGCTTCTCGAGCCCAAGCTCCGAAGCTCTGTTCGTTAGAAATTCCATCATTGCCCTTCCACATCCTCTTTTTTGATATTCAGAAAGAGTTGCAACATTACAAACGAGACCTACTTTTCCATTCGGAATAAGAGTCCCAATCCCTACTGGCTGACCTTCAAGATGAATGAGATAATGTTCACATTCAATATTCTTCATAATCTCTGCAAATCCCTTTGCAACATCCTCATTTAAATGAAAAGTCGATGACAAAATATCATAGAAGACTGCTAAATCAGCTTTACCAATTTCATAGCCAGGTAACTCCATTGGAGTGACTGATCTTTCCATTAAAGGACAGACCATCATCGATTGAAAACCTCTTTTCTCTAAAGCATCTTTTAATATGGACGATCCATTCTGATTGTGTACCCAAAAAGAGAGGGGTACTCCTTCTGGTGCATGAGCAAGAAGGGCGTCTACTTTTTCTTCTATATTCGTATCTGTCTTAAGGTGCATGATCGCATTAAACAGCGGATGATCGATGCCAGAAAACCAAGCAAAGGCTTCTTTGCTTTTTTCCTGAGCTGGCTTCATTAGATCATAAATACTTTCCAGTTCATAAAGGGTCTCAAATTTACTCATATTATCCTCGACTAGTATGTCTTCAAAATAGACAAACATAAGGAAAAGAACGGGCACCATCATTACCCTCATTGTCTTGAGATCAATTTGATTGGAATGAACCATATTTTCCTCCGTTATGATTGAAGGAAGGAATATGACAGAAGCTAGTAGGAAAAATTACCGTAATGAATACGGTATTTACAGAAGCCCAAGTTCTTCAAAGGCCCTGGCCATGCTTAATATTTCTTTCTTGCTCCAACACGAGAGCTTGTTTTTGATATTCTCAAAATAGTATTCAACCGTGCGCCTTGACAATCCGAGGATACTAGCTGTCTCTTTTGCCGTTTTCTCCTCAATGAGCAACCTCAGACATTGTCGTTCCCTGCAGGAAAGTCTTTCTGCTTTTTTAGCTTCGGCGCCCATCCCTAAATCTCTATAATAGGCTAAACGAGTAGAAGAAATGATCTCAGGGCAAATGAGTTCATCACAGAGAAAGTCTTCCCCTTTTAGATCCATGAGTGAGCCTGGTTCATTTTCCATATCGATCAGGATAGGGCAAAGCTCTCTCTCTTGAAGTGAATAGCAAAGGATTTAAGCAATTGAGGATGGTTTAGGTAGAGGTTCTGAAGGGGGCTTGTCTCTTTATTTCCAGAAAATCCAAAGAACTCTACACAGTTATCTTTTTTCTCAATCAGCATCGCTCCCGTGTCCATATCGAGAACTTCCTTTCCGGCTTTCAATGCAATTTCTTTGTATTCTTCAGAATCATGATTCTCAACTAGAGTAATCCCTGATCGGTATCGGGAAGGATGCCTTAGATAGGGGTCATTGAGAAAAATTTGTTCACTTACATAGTGTTCAGCCCATTTCGGGCTATCTACAAGGACTGTATAATTTCCTTCATTATCAATACGATGATATGTGAAGTATCCTATCCCAAAGCGATCTTTCAAAGGCTGGGTGGTTCTTCTGATCTGACTCGAATGTTTGATAATGTAATTCTGAACGATCTCTTTCCAGCTCAACATATCTCAATTCTCTATATGTTCCTTCTTCAACTCAATGACCATGACCTCAATAGGATCATCTGATTCGTTGATGTCAGCATGTTGTGTATTTGGCGGGTCTTTCTCGAGCCAATAGGCTTTATGTGTCTCAAAAATGAGCTCAGACTCTTCACACGTATCTTCAATTTTAGTGAGCACACCTCCCTTGAGACCGACAACAATTCGAGATCGATCGTGCCGATGCATTTGTAAAGGCTGATCTGGAAAAATGATCGTTTTCCAAACCTTGACGTGCTCATTTTCGAACTGAAGCACACGATGGGTATCCGCATAGAGAGAGCTCATTAACAATAGAAAAGCAATCATTATCTTCTTCATCGATCAACTCCCTATGCCCGGTAAATGCGGCCTTCATGAACTAACATTCCCTTCCCCTCTCTTTTATCGATAGAATCAGTGAGCTCAATGTGACCATTTTCCAGCCTCAGAAATTCAATGATGCCCTCACTCGCCAACTGAAAAATCTTTATTTCCTTGCCCCTATAAGTAACTTTCCATCCCTCTACCGAAAATGTCTGATCCTTTTCGACGACTACTTTGCAGTCTTTAAAATCTAATATCGTTCCTCTTTCATTGATGAACAAACCTTTACCTACTGCTGAAAAATACAACTGAACTCTGGCAAAAATGGAATCTCTGAGCTGATCAACTGTTCGGGCCATCGTCTCCCAAGGTCTTGCATCCCAATCGGGACCTTCAAGATGAACTAGGTGTGAACCACTCCGATTTTTTTTACACAGCCATCGGCATATTTCAGTTGTAAGAAGATAGGTTCTTTCGGATCTATGGTCGTATTCGCAACTTCTACTAAGTATTCGCTCTTTTCGCTTTCAAGCTGCTGATTTACCTGGTCGACAGCTCCGTACAAAAGATCTGTCTCAGCACTTACTTCTATCATTAATAACCTCCAAAAAAGGGCAGCAATCTACCAGATCTTCTCATCTCGAATCAAGCTCCAAAGCGCAGGAGGAAGATTTAGTAAAACTCAGTTTTTTTTGACTGGATATTTTCTTTTTCTAGAGGGTATTCTCGCTCCCTTTTTTTTAATTCGGAACAATAACAGGAGGTTTTCTATGCCTACTATTTCAATCGATGGAAGAAACATGTTTTATCGGGATATTGGAAAAGGATATCCTCTCTTGTTCGGACACAGTTATTTGTGGTCGTCAAAGATGTGGGAACCACAAATTGCCAAACTATCTCAAAAATATAGATGCATTTGTGTTGATCTTTGGGATCACGGTCAATCTGAAGGACTAAACTCTGAACACTATACAATCGAACAACTCGCTGAAGACCATTGGAACTTGATGCAGTACCTTGAAGTAAATGAGTTTTCCATGATCGGCCTATCGGTAGGGGGTATGTGGGGCACTCATCTTGCTCTTAAGCATCCCGACTCTGTTCGTACGTTAACTCTTATGGATACCTTTGTAGGAGCTGAACCTGAGGATACGAAAAACAAGTACTTTGCTCTTCTGGATTTTCTAGAAAAGCAGCAGTGCTTTACCGATCCTCTGCTCGATCAAATCGTTCCCCTTTTCTTTTCTCCTTATACTCTCGAAAACCAACCCTCTTTAATCGATGAATTTAAAAATTCTTTGGCGCAGATAAAAAAAGAAAACATTCCGGGTATTGTACATCTTGGCAGAGCCATTTTTTCGCGAGAGTGCCTTCTAGACAAACTTCCTCAACTTCATATGCCAGCATTAGTGCTTACGGGAAAAGATGATGTTCCCCGTCCACCTGCTGAGGCTAAAATGATGGCTAGTTTGATTCCCAATTCAGAAATCCACATCATCAAAAATGCTGGGCATATTTCCAATCTGGAACAGCCGAAGCAGATTACTTCCCTTCTCGAAAACTTTCTGAAAAAAACCGAAGCTGTTCTCGCCTAAAAAAGACAACCTCCCCTTTCCTAGGGGAGGTTGGCAGAAAAAGTATATCTTGGTACGTTCACCAAAAAGAACAAAGACCATGTCTTACTTACAAGCCATAAAGCATTCCAAAAGCTCCCACTGCCAAGATTTTTTCATCTATGAAAAATTCGGAAAATATTGGAAAAATACCGATTGCTTATTCATCGATGTGGGCGCAAAGGATGGAATAAAGGCGAGCAACACTTATTTCTTCGAATATTACCTCGGATGGAATGGAATTTGCTTCGAGCCCAATCCCCTTTCATTTTTTCAATGTGAAAAAAACAGAAAAGGTCTGGTTTACCCGATTGGAATCAGTAAAAAAGAAGGCCCTCGCGATTTTTTTTGCAATCTGACGACTCCAGGCGCCTCTGGTATTATTGAGAACTACCATCCCGAACATGGATCCTATGCTGACTATCTTAAATACAAATCATCATCCAATATCATTCAGATTGAGACCGTCCCCTTACAAAAGGTCCTCGATCTTCATGGGTATACTCAGATCAACCTCCTTGATGTAGACACAGAAGGGGGTGAATTAGAGATTCTTCAGACCATTGACTATAAAAGAGTACAGATCGACGTTATCAATGTCGAAAACCTATTTTCTAAAGAGCCCATCCGTAAGTATCTCAGAGGAAAAGGATTCGAACTATTCCACGAATTCCCCTGGGATGATCTTTTTGTCCATCGTACATTTCTGCACGCAACTTAACTCTCTTTTAAATAGGAACAAATTTTAGAAACAGATTCTTGAATCGTTAAACATTCAGTGTCACAGACTATATCTGGATGTTTGGGAACGTCATAGGGTTCATTGAGTCCCGCAAGGCAGATGTCTTCATTTGCAGCAAAGCGGCTGATACAGACCTTTAACATCCCTTTTCGCACAAGTATCAAGGGAGGCCTTAATGTATACCTCTATAAATCGAACTCCTTCTTTTTCCATCGCTCTTTTCACCCGATCTCGAAGAGGGGCTCTGGGAGCAACAAAAGAGCTGATCACATAATGATGCGACTTGAATTGCTTTTTTGCCAACTGGATCAATCTAAGTGTGTTATCCTTAATCCCTTGAGTTCCATGCGGAAGATCATGCGCATAAGCTTTTCGTACTGCATCTCCATCAAGGACAATGCTTTTCGGTAAGACTTTGGAAAGAGCCTCAGCTATGGTCGATTTCCCCGCTCCCGAATATCCAGTAAAATAAACAAGTGTCATTATTTTAACACAACCCATTGCAATTAAATGGATTACAAAAACGAAACTATATAACTAAAACTTGAATTATATAGTTATATTTAATATAATCTTGGTCGATATTTATATAATAGTTGCTCATTTTTAAGAGAGGGAAGAAGAAATGGCATCATCATCAATGCAGATGGGCGTCGCTTGGAGCGCCCCTACATCACATTACATTATCTTGGGACTCGAGTCGGAGCTAAGCCTGTTTCCGCAGAATTAGTAAGACCGGAAGAGGTAAGAGCCCCTGAAGTTTACAAACGTTTTCAACAGGCTGACCAAAAAGAGGCTTTCAGGGCTCGGCTCGTTGAAACGATCAGACAAAACACATCTGATGCAATGGCTGAGAGGTTTCTTAGACTGGCAGAAAATCTAGACGAAAACGGAGCTATCGTATTTGCCGCGATCCTCGACTCTCCAGACTTTCAGAAATTAATCGATGAATACACGAGAATTATGGACGAATCAGGAAGTCAAAGCTGGCTTCACTCATATGTGAATCTTGCCAATCATCCTGATTTTCTAACGAATGGTGAGTTCAATGCCGCTTTTATTCACCTTCTGATTATCGCCCTAGTCTCCTACAGAATAGGAGGCCCTGTCAGAGTCGTTGATGCTCGGGGTAAAGATGCTGCACCGATTTAAGTGCTGGCACAAGATAATATGCTTCATATCGACAACACTCCTTTTAATGATGAATACAAATTGATCCTAACCTGGGAAAAAGGAAAACCGAGCGGGCCAAAAGGACAAAATTTCGTTTTCTTACCAGGCACGCACAAAGGAGCCCGCCAATGTATGGTCACAGAAGGAGGAAGCCCCTGGTCGTCTGAGAATGCCAGTATCTTCATCACTCCTGATAGTATTGAACGTGTTCTAGCATTCCAAGAAACAACGCTCGGTAAAAGAGCCGTGGTGGAGCTGACGCATGATACAAAACCTCTTTCCACATTATTTGCTGCTGGATCCTTAGTCCATCACAGACACAGAATCGAAAGCGGGTTTGCACGCAGCTGCATGATTTTAGCTTTCCATCGCGCTGACGACAATCCAGGGCAGCTTGTCGATCCAGAACATATTCCAGGAGCTGTAAAGACAGACAGTCTTGCACAACTTCTCTTTAGTACTCATGGAAAGGGAACGGAAGATCAGTTCCTACATGCTCTTTCCCAAGGGATGGGAGACATAGGTAGTATGATTACTCAAGTGGAAGATGTTGAGAGCCACACCGAAATCATTGCTCCAACTTCAAGAGAGCTTTCTGGTCCTGATGTTGCAGCCTGGAAAGAAACCTGTACAGCTGCTCCAACCGTCGAGTTCAAAAAGAAAGAAGCTCAAGTCGTTCCTTTAGACCAGTCGATGCCGAAAGAAGAGTTCGTTGCTCATGTAGGAAGAATGATGGCCTACGACAAGCATGGACCTCTTGACTTGATCCTTTATCCAGATGCGCATGAAGAGATCAGAAAATGGGCTAGAAACAGAATCCGTGAAAAGAAGCCAGAAGATTTAAGCGCCCAGCTTCAGGAACGCTGGTCTTCAGTGATTGCACAACCTCAAGAGTCAGATCTATTGACTCCTGTTCAACTCCAAGAAATCGCTTACCGGCTAGCGGATATAGATGTCGTTTGCCAGCCTGCAGAAGGGGAAACCATTTCTCCAGCTGATGCTACACGCTCTGTGCGACAGTTATTGAGAGACTTAGGAGAATCAATCGTTCGATGTGAAGATCCTACGGTTTTTCTCTCAACAAGCCTCTTCATATTCTGGGCGGCAGATATGCTTGTTCAGTCTACAGATAACCCAGAAGTCAGAACGCTTGGCTCTCGCCTGCTTCAAAACTATATGGCTACTGCCCCTCTTGTTGCTGAACATCAAAAAGCGTAACAGTTTCTCAATAAGCCCCTCAAATGAGGGGCCTTGATTGGGTTTAAATGGGATTGCGCGATATTTCAGTAAGAACTGCTTTAACGTCTTTTACATCTTGTTCTGAAGTATTCCAGGATGTAATAAATCGAACTTCGTTCTTCTCCAAATTCCATGGATAACAAATGATTCTCTCCTGGATCAATGGAATCCAGAAAACAGGCGCGGTGAAAAAGATTTGATTGGTTTCAACAGGATAATCCAAAGAAAGATGAGGTGTCTCTTTAACGATTGAAGCGATTTCTTGTGCCTTTTGATTTGCGTGAGAGGCGAGATGATGCCATAAGTTTTTTTCGAAGAGCGGTATGTACTGAGCTGAAAGAAATCTCATCTTTGAAAGTAGCTGAAGGGTTTGTTTTTGAAGGTGATCACTGCCTTCATACAAATCAGGATTGAAAATGAGCAGAGATTCAGCTCCCATCAATCCATTTTTCGTCCCCCCTAAAGATAGAGTATCAGGGCAAATGGCAGTAACAAACTCAGAGAAGGATATTTTTAGGCTCACTAGGGCGTTATAAAGACGGCTTCCATCCATATGTAGAAGCAAATCCTCTTCTGTACATAGCTTCGATAGGGATTTCAACTCATCAAGGCTGTAGAGAGTCCCCACCTCTGTAGGTTGGGTGACAGATAGAACACGGGGGGAAGTAGAGAGCTTTCCAAACGCTCTTTCTCTTTGCAACTCCCTCGAAACTGCTTCAGGGGTCAATTTTCCATCCTGGTGAGGGACAATCAATAGCTTGGATCCCACGATGGATTCAGGAGCGCCACATTCCAGAGTGTGAATATGGGCAGTATCAGTGCAGATAATAGATTCATGGCTATCACAGCAAAGTTTAAGAGCAAAGATATTAGCCCCCGTCCCGGTAGGAACAAAGAAAACCTTGCATTTCCTTCCAAACACTTCCTGAATACGTTTTTGTGCTTCCTCAGTCCAGAGATCGGCGCCATAGGGAGAGGCATAACCTTTATTAGCCTCAACAACAGCCTGGACAACAAGAGGATGGGCTTCCGTAAAATTATCACTGGCAAGACAGATTTTTTCTCTTGTAGAGTCCATGCTCTTTCTCCTAGAGCATAGAGAATAAAAAATCAATCCATTCAGAACGATTTAGGAGAATCGAAAGAGATGAGAGGCTTAAGGTGCTCCGGAGGATTCGGTAGGAAAATTCCTGATCAATACCTGTAAAGAATCCATCAAAGCCTTCACTTCCTCAGTAATCATCTGGTACTCATCATATTGATGAGGATATAAAGACCTTAGCCAAGATGCGTCCAGATATTGTGGGTTCTGGACTTCAATGATCGTGCAATAGTGAATTCCTTCGACCCCCTCTTTTGAAACGACAAGCTTGTAGATATGAACGGCCGCCTGATCTTCAGTATATTCATGCATCAAAGCCTGAACTTGGGGTGATAGAGAAACAGATCCAAAGTAGACAGGACGTTTTTCAATCTTCCATCCATTTTTACGCAGCGCAATCCCAATGGCTGTCCCATCTTTAATTTCTTTATGTACCAATTTTAGGTTATCATGCATGGGTTGTTGAAAATCTACAACTGCGAAGGTACGACAGACTTTTTGGTTATTATGGACAGAATAAAGATTGCTTACCCTGCTTTCAGTAAATGGAGTAGGTATGTTCTCGAAAACATCAACACCAAAGCTTCCAAAAAAATATTCGATTCGATCGCTATTGAGTTTTGGCATCAGCAGTTCCACTACGTCCTGATTCAAGGGAGCTGCACTATGAGCAATGTTGAAAAAAGAGAAGAGAACAGCTAAAGAACAAATGAACTTTTTCATAACAACCTCCCTACAGATATAAAAAAAGGCGCCGGAAAAGATCATTCGAGCGCCCGAACTCCGGGTGCGGGATTCGAACCTGCGACCAATTGATTAACAGTCAACTGCTCTACCACTGAGCTAACCCGGAATGAGCGACCATTTTAAGAACTCTTTTATTTTAATGCAAAGCAAGAAGCTTCAATGCTTTCCAGAAAAGATCATTTCAAAGGAATACTATATAAAAAGTCCTCCAAAGGTGCATTGAAGAGAATCTTTTATCCTGATAAGTTGTCTCGGTTATGGAAGAACTTTTTGGATTCATCGAGAATATCGTCTTTTCTCAGCCAGAGAATGGCTTTACCGTCGCTCGGCTGAAGGAGCCCCGCAAAGACGAGCTCATTACAATTATCGGTTATATCCCCTCTTTGCAGCCGGGTGAAACAGTTCGTTGCAAGGGGGAATGGAAAATGCATCCCCACCATGGAAGACAGTTCGAGGTAAAAGAGCACAGCATCGAGGCACCCAAAGATGTGCTGGGCATTCAGAAATACCTGGAATCAGGCCTTGTACAGGGAATCGGACCTGTCTACGCAGAAAAAATTGTAGATACCTTTGGGAAAGACACTCTTCAGGTCCTTGATGAGAATCCGGCAAGACTGCTGGAGATCACTGGAATTGGTGAGAAGAAACTGGAGAAGATCATCCAAAGCTGGCAGGACCAGCGGTCGATTCGAACCGTGATGATCTTTCTAAGATCTCATGGCGTAAGTCCTTCCTATGCACAAAAGATCTACAAGAAGTATGGCGATGACAGTATCGAAAAGGTCAAAGAAAATCCCTACCAGCTTGCCAAGGATATCTTCGGGATCGGATTTAAAACAGCAGATTCGATTGCGGGTCATTTAGGTTTAAAAAAGGACTCAGCACAGAGAATCGAATCAGGGATCGAACATACGCTTTGGGAGCTTTCTACAGATGGTCATACCTGTTATCCCGTTGAAGAACTGATCCCAGCGTCACAAAACATACTCGAAGTGGATGAACGATTGATCCAAGAAGGGGTTCAAAAACTGATCGATCAGGAACAACTGTACCAACAGATGATCGAAGGGCGTTCTTTTGTGTGGGTCGGCCCTCTTTTTTATTACGAACAGGGAATCGCAAAAGAGCTCGCTAGACTGAAGAAGAATTTCCCAGCTATCCGTTCAGTTGACTTGACAAAAGCTGTCGATTGGGTACAGGAAAAACTCAATATCGAACTTGCCGAAGAGCAGAAAAAAGGGGTAGAAGCCGGTGTCAGCGAAAAGATCCATATCATCACAGGTGGTCCGGGAACGGGAAAGACGACTATTACTCAAGCAATCCTGACCATCACACAAAAAATCACCGATAAGATCATTTTAGCGGCCCCTACGGGGCGTGCGGCCAAAAGGCTGAATCAAATCACCTTTAAGAAGGCTTATACGATCCATGGGCTTCTAGAATTCGATTTTGGGACTGGGAAATTTAAAAGAGATGAAACAAACCGTTTAAGTGCCGATCTCATCATCATCGATGAAGCGAGCATGATCGACACACAACTGATGTTCCACCTTCTCAAAGCGATTCCTGATGAGACACGCATCCTGTTCATCGGTGACATCGATCAGCTTCCAAGTATTGGCGCGGGTTATGTTCTCAAAGATTTGATCGCATCTGAAATGTTAGGCGTCACACGATTGAATGAAATCTTCAGACAGGCCAAAGGTTCCAAAATCATCGTCAACGCCCATAAGATCAATCACGGGGAATTTCCCATTCTGACGAATGCTGCATGGAGCGACTTTCAATTCTTTGAAGAAGAAGACATTGAAATGATCCATGCTAAAATCTTGCAGCTCGTCTGTGAGGACATCCCTAAGGTTTGGAAGTTCAATCCAGTCCGAAATATTCAGGTTTTAGCTCCCATGAAAAAAGGAATGATCGGCATCGAGAATCTGAATTATTCTCTGCAGCAAACTCTCAATCCCTCGAAGACTCCTTTCTTTCGGGGAGGCAGGCGCTTTCATGTGAAAGACAAAGTGATGCAGATCCGAAATAATTACGATAAGAACGTCTATAACGGTGATGTGGGATTCATCAACTCAATTGATACGACAGAACAGACGATGGGTATCGAATTTGATGGTAGATTGGTCGAGTATGACTTTTCAGAACTCGATGAGATCATCCTCGCCTATGCGGCCTCAGTGCATAAATATCAGGGCAGTGAATGTCCATGCATCGTGATGCCTGTCCATACCTGTCATTTCAAGCTCCTATACCGGAACCTGATCTACACGGCAGTGACCCGAGGTAAAAAGAAAGTAATTCTTGTTGGCTCAAAAAAAGCGATTGCCATCGGCATCAACAATGATCAGGTACTGAAACGATATACAGGCTTAAAGGAAGCGATGCAGTCCCATTTGCAAAAAGATCAGGAAACAATGCTTCCCGGATTCAATTTTTGAAGAAAAGGAAGCTCCAACTCTTCATCCAAAGACGCAGCCAAAATCATTCCCTGGCTTTCAATTCCCATAATCTTTGCGGGCTTCAAGTTGGCCACCAGGATTACTTTTTTACCAACAAGATCGCTCGGCTCGATCGATTTCGCTATTCCTGAGACTACGGTTCTCTTCTCAAATCCAACGTCGAGCAGGACTTGCAAAAGCTTTTTGCCTTTCGGAACTTTTTCTGCATGAAGGACTTGTGCCACACGAAGGTCGAGCTGGGTAAAGTGATCAAAGTCGACCATCTGCTTGAGAGGTTCAAAAGAAACTTCAGGAGTAATACTTTGCCCCAATTTCGCAACTTCGCTGATGATCTCCTCATCTTCAATTTTTCGGAAAAGAAGCTTTGGTTTAGGCAGTTTTGTTCCGACAGGTAATTTTTCTTTAAGAAAGTTTTCCCATTTTTGCTCTGCAACTGAGGACTTTTGGCCGAGCAGCTTCCAGGCTTTTTCTGCTGTTTCAGGAATGATCGGAGAAGAAAGGAGGCAAAGAGCCTTAATGCATTCCATACAGCAGGAAATCGTGGTGTTCATTTGAGGATGCATGGAAGGGTCTTTGGAAGCGATCCAGGGCTTCTTGCTATCAAAATAGGCGTTGCCTAACTGGGCCAGATCCATAATGCACTGGGAAGCCTTGCGGAGGCGGAAATTTGCATAGTTATTTTCAGCTTCAATACATTTTTCCATGATCTCACCAAGGAACTTTTCATCTTCTTCTTCGATAGGTCCTGGCTCGGGAATGTTCCCATTACAATTATTTTGAGCAAAGACTAAGGTCCGGTTGATAAAATTGCCCAATTTGCCGAGGAGTTCTGAGTTGCACCTCATCTGGAAATCTTTCCAGCTGAAATCGGCATCAGAGGTCTCAGGTGCATTAGCAGCTAGTGTATATCGGATCTGGTCAGGAGTATAGCTGGAGAAAAATTCCTTTAGATCGACATACCAGCCTTCTGACTTTGAAAATTGTCTTCCTTCCAGCATGAGGAATTCGTTTGCAGGGAGTTCATCGACGATTTTGTAGGACCGGTTTTGTCCCATGATCATTGCAGGAAAAAAAACAGCGTGAAAGGGGATATTGTCCTTTCCCAGGAAGTTCACGAGTTTCGTCTCAGGATCGAGCCAATAATCTTTCCATTCCCCAGGATTCCCCTTTTTTTCGGCCCATTCTTTCGATGCAGAAATGTATCCGATAGGGGCATCAAACCATACATAGAGAACTTTTCCAGCTGCTTCGTCGAGAGGAACGGGCACTCCCCATTTGGAATCGCGTGTAATCGCCCGCGCTTTTAGATCTTCGATGTATTTTTCAGAAAAGTTGAGTACATTTTCCTTCCAGTCTTTCTGTTTGATCCATTTTGCCAGCTTTCCCTTGAACTTGTCGAAAAGAAGATACCAGTGTGTGCTCGGTTTCAGAATCAGAGGACTTCCAGTGAGTTTGGATCGGGGCTTTTTCAGATCAGTCGCCTCAAAGGATGCACTGCACTTGGGACATTCATCTCCTCTGGCATCCTCAAAACCGCAAGAGGGACATGTGCCCATTACATAACGGTCAGCTAAAAAACGGTCTTCCTCTTCTGAGTAGAGGTGCTCTTCCGTTCTCTTTTCGATGTACCCATTGTCGTAGAGGTCTTTGAAAAATTCCTGAACCGTCGGAATATGCCCTTCCCACGTTGTTCGGGAAAAATGATCAAAGGACATATTGAGTTTGTCGAATAGATCGACATTCATCTTATGGAAATGATCGACATGTTCTTTGGGCGTGCGATGGGCAAGTTCTGCACTGAGAGTGATCGCCACACCATATTCATCAGATCCACAGACGAAGAGGACATCATTTCCTATCAGCCTTTGAAAACGGGCATAGGCATCAGCTGGCAAATAGGACCCTGCGAGATGTCCAAAATGCAAGGGGCCGTTTGCATAGGGAAGCGCTGAGGTAATCAGGACTTTCATTGTTTCTTTTCTGACTCTTTTGCTTGCTCTTTTTCCACTTCTTGTGCAATCCCGTTCAGGATCCTGTCAAGGTTTCCTTCCTGTCCAGACATGACGAATTCTCTAGCATAATGGATCGCAAAATTGGTTAAGTCAAAGTTGTTACGGAAGTGTTTTTTAAAACGCTCCGTTGTAAGGGGTCGTCCAATCATTTTTCACCTATTTATTGAGCCTTCGATGCTCTTCTGCAATCAACACGGATCGCAAAACATCGTAAGCAGTGTTCAAATCTTCATTTACGATATGATAGTCGTAATCTCTTCCTACTTCCATTTCCTTCTTTGTCCAAGAAAGCCTCTCTTCTAGACTGTGCTGTGTTTCAGTGTTTCTTTCTGTAAGCCTTTTCCGAAGCTCTTCAAAAGAAGGAGGATTGATAAATATAAAAGTAGCCTCTACTTTGCTTTTGATCTTCATGGCACCCTGCGTATCGATCACTAGCAACACATGTTTTCCCTGCCTCTGCAGATTTTCCACAAATTTTCGATCAGTCCCATAATAGTGCTCAAAGACCTGGGCATACTCGAGAAAATCTCCCTTGACGATTTTACTCTCGAATTCTTCTTTCGAAATGAAGTTGTAATCGACTCCGTTCTTTTCATCGGAACGCATTTTTCGGGTTGTATAAGAAACGCTGCTCGCTACACATTCAAATTCCTCTTTCAGCATATGGGCAAGGGTAGTTTTTCCCGTTCCAGCAGGAGCACTCAGTACAAACAAAAGTCCCTTTTTTAAATGGCCGAGTGGTTTTCTCATTCTATGTTCTGTACTTGCTCTCTAATTTTTTCCAGTTCGCTTTTCGTATCAACGACCCAGCCCGAGACTTCTGCATCACTTGCTTTTGCAGAAATCGTGTTGGCCTCACGGCCCATCTCCTGCAAAAGAAAATCGAGCTTTCTACCTACAAACGGAAGATCGCTTTGTGTTAGTTTGCGGAACTGGTCCAAATGGGACCGGAACCGGACAATTTCTTCCGTGATATCCAGCTTGTCACCAATCACGACGATCTCTCTAAGAATTCTCTGTTCATTTTCAGGGTTCGGATGCAAAAATTCCTCAGCGACCTTTAGAAGCCTTTCTCTGAATTTGGCAGGGGCAACCGGAGCTTTTGCCTCAATCCGATTGAGATTATCCTCAATGAGCTTGAACCTCTCCATGATATCGGCCTCCAAAGTCTTTCCCTCTATCTGCCTCATTTTGTCGAGTTCGCCCACAGCTTCATCCATCAGAGAAAAGAGGATCGGCTCATACTCTTGTACCTCGCCGAAGGCTTCGATTCCTGGGGTATATCTAAGTTCCCGTGCCAAAAATTCCAAAGTGATTGATTCATGGGAAAGCCCTACCTGGTCGGCAGTCTTCTCCCAACCTTTCTTCAAAACAGAGAGAAGTTTTACATCGGGGACCCAGCCTAAAAGATTTTCTTCCGTTGGCAGGCTGTAGATTCGAACGGTTACCTGTCCGCGGTGCATCTTCTGAGCAATCCATTTTTTGATCGGAATCTCAAAACGGGAAAGCTCTTTCGGTAATACCGTAAATGTCTCCAAATATTTCCTATTCAAAGACTGCACTTCAGCGATGAAATGTCCTATAGGGGTGGCCTTAGACGAGCGCCCGAAGCCTGTCATGCTTTTAAGCATATGAATTCACATGGTGAGGAATTTTAAGGCATTTTAATCAAATCCCTTAGGAAAGTCAAGAAGAGGGAAATAGCTTGGAATGGTAAAACTCTTAAAAAACTTTTTCAAAAAAAGAGGGATATCCAAAATCCCTTTTACCTCAATTAGATTGCACTATTGCTAAATTTCAGATCAAAACACCTCCATTCACATCATAGACCATTCCATCAGGGGCATTAGCCGTTGTCATACCACTTTCCTCCAGCAGGAGCTCCACAAGGCACGGACTGTCGGTCCAGACTACTGACTACTACTTCACCTTGTATGATAGTTGAAACCACATGTGAACCTTCCCTTCCAAGTGGTGACGGACTCATTATGCCAGTTGAAGGTGCCAGAAGTATTCTAGAAGGATTACGCGAGGCACCGAAACCATTAGATTGGACTGGACTCGATGGAAATGCTGGGGCAGGAGAATGGGGCTGTGGACCAGTTAGTTTCTTATAGCGTGGTGCACCAAATTGTTGACCGCTTTTATGGAAGTGGTCCGTTCTTTCATAAGGCTGGACTAGTCCATAATGTACCGCTTCCTGACGAAAAACAGGACTGTCTATATCAAAAAACTGATCTAATTGACGCTTCAGGGAAGCCTGTCCCACGGTCTGATAGACAGCTCTTTCCGCACCCTTTACATATTGTGTCTCAGCAAATTTAATGTCTGCATATCGTGATCCAGAAGCAACTGCAGCGCTTAAAACCCCAGTTACAGGCGCAGAGTATCCTGTTGAATCAGCGGTAGCCGCTTTACTCAAGAATCCACTGCAGCCAGCTAATACAACTTGTCCCATAACTCCCTGCTTATAGACTCTTTCAACCTGCTTACTATTTTGAGTTGCTAATTGCGGCGTAATCATATTTGTGAACGCTATTCTCTGGGCCATATAAGCCCCATGGACGCTATCTGCTTCGGCTGAAATTCTTGCCATTCGAGCAGCCGTTGGGCTTCCACTTTCCATTTCCGTTGCCAGTCTTTCAAGATCACGAGTTAGAACTTCCATTCTGTCTAAAGAATCAGCTATATCCTTATAAAATGCTGGTGCGCCCTCAATTCCGGCTCTCAAATCAACCGCTCTGAGGAATAGTGCCTTGTTTTGAGGAGTAAAGTCTTTCACAAAGTCTCTGATTCTAGCTCTTACAGCATGATCGCAATCCCTTAAAGTCAACTCTAGCTGTGCATCTAATATAGTGTGTTGTCTTTGAAGTTCAGTATAACCTCTCGCAGCACACTGCTCAGCTACAGATTTGCTAACAGCTTCCATTTCCCAACGTCTTCTCTCTTCTGGGGTATACCTTAGGACAGAACATTGCACTACACGGCCTAAAGTTTGATCAACCAAATCTTGGGCCGAAGTCCCGCTCGCAGCATAGACAACTCTTGAAGCAAGCGAGACAACTAGACGATCGCCTTTATCCGTTGAGACTAATTTTACTGGATACGGTTGGCCAGTAATAGCACTCTTATATCTTTGGACAATATCCGCAGGAAGCTTTACACCAAGACGTACTAGTTCATTGCAAAAGAAAGTTCTGTTTTTTTTAACAGCTCTTGAACTCGGTAGTAATTTGGGCTGGTTCGTATGCTCTTTTTTAATTGGTCACATTCTGACCTAGACAATAAGTAAACAACGATCTTTGCTATCTCTGAAGGGACCCCACCTTTTGGCATGAGTCTAGCTAAGACCTTAACACGAGAATAAAATAGATCGAAATCCGGCTTGGCTTCATGCCTTCTTCTTGATTCTGGTATACCCAAATGCTTATTAACATAAGCCGAAATAATTCCGTCAGCTCTGGTTTCAGCTATTCTGGATCCCTTTTCTCCTGATTGTCTTGAAATTTCAGAAGCTGCTGCTGCTACATGACTTATGTTATGTAGACATTTTGTAATTGTTGCCATGTTTTTCTTCCCCCCAAAAAAAATGCAATTTTAAATAAATTAATATTTCCTATATTTTAATTAATAGTTAAGTTTACTTAAATATTTTTTATTAAAAAAAACTAACCAGCTAATAAACAAGAGTTTATTTGAAAAAAATTTATAAGCCTTTAAGTTATTAACAGTCTGAGACTAGAAATTATCTCAAAAAGTAAAAATTTGAGAGTCAATAAGATAGAAAGTTCTCATTTTTGAATAGGATCAACCTATTCCTTTTACCGCATGAAGTGCCGGACAGGCCCATTCACTAGAGAACGCTCGATGGGATTTCATCCTTTCAATTTATGGAAGCAGTAGTTAAACCAATCGTGCTCTTCTTCACTATATTTCACAAAAAAGAAGATTCTTAAAAACCATCAATTGACAAGGAGAATTCATGTCTTTCTCTACGGAAATGAGCGTACTACACCGCCCAACCGAACATCAACCAACTATACAACCACACCTTCACACACAAGATAAAGGATTTACCGAAGCTGAATACGTTCCCGTATCTCATCACGTTCCAACTCGACCTGTAACTCAATTTAAACGTGCTCTTCCTCCTCCCGAGCCTCAACTATTAAAAGATTTAAGAGGCTTACATACTCGTCTCCAAGAAGCCATTCAATCAGGTGATTATGAACAAGAGAGTGCGGTTGAGCGCGATATAGAAGAATGCGGAGTTCTTCTCTTCGATACAATCCCCTCAGAACATTCAGAATATTTCCTTACTCTACCGGATGTAGATCAAGAGATGATCTTTGAATTTGGCAACCTTCAAACTCCTGAATGGGTGATCCTCTTTTGCTCACTACCCAACACTGCCCGATCAAGACTATATACCCTGGGACAAAAAGTGCATCGACTAGAAAATCAAGCACAAAAAATTGTGCGCTATTATAGGGTCTTTCCACAATGTGAGCTGGCCCAACTCGCAGTATTCACAGCTCTTCCCACTAAAGATCGGTTACTGATTGAAAAAGGCCGCAAAGTCAGCTCTCAACATAAGGATTGTCAAATTTGGTATGCAAAATTGGGCAAAGACCATAAACGATTTGCATCTGACTTTGCCTGTGCAGGAACGAATGTTCAGGCAATTGCAAAAGAGTACCGAGAGCTTTCTTCGGCAGACAAAAAGTATGTATGCTCTTATGCATTAATGGCTCGGTGTGACAAGAACTTCATTTGTAAATATACATCCCTATCTCTTGAACAAATTGGATATCTGAAAGCCTTCCATCAACTTCATTCAGATGATGCATCTGAGGTACTGCATGATTTGAATCCAAAGGTGCGACAAGTGAGATCGGAATATCGAAACTGTCCCTATTATCACGATGCAATTTCCGGTATAAAAGATGACATCCAGCGTCTTCGCTATCCAGATGTGTTCGATGGATTTTTTGTCTTAGAAGATGTCGATGAAGACGTCAATGGAGCATCTCCCGAGCTTCAGGATCATCTCACCGATTTTCAACAACTTGCATTCTTAAAAGCGTAAGTCTATCTTACTGGGCCAAAAAGGTAATGTCATGGCCCAGTATAAAACTCATGCCCGGTTCAACCTCTTTTTAGCCCTTCCCCTTCTCATCTGGGGACTGGTTTACTTTTTCCGTCCCGATATCGAATATGTCTTTGTCTTTACAGGCGCCTATTTCTACGGGACCCTGTTCATGAATCCCGATCTCGATCTCGCTCATCAGATCAAGATGTTTTCCGTAAGAGGATTTCTCACCCTTCCCTTCCGCTCCTATTCTAAAATTTTCCGGCACCGGGGCATTTCCCATTCCATTCCCTGGGGAACAGTCACACGGGTATTGTGGCTGATGATGATCCTCATCATCGTCATGTTCCTGTTAGACTATACCATCAGTAAGAAGAAATTCTTTCAGTTTGTCTCAGATTACCGCTTGTTTTTTCTCTATGGATTCACAGGTCTTGTGCTGGCCGATTTCTGCCATCTTATTTTGGACCATGTTCCAGCAAAGAAAAGGCGTTAGCCTTCCTTCAAAGCTTCAAAAGCAGTTTCTTTAGAAAAATATAGGCAGAGGACTGTGATCAGACAGGCAATCGTGACCAGAATCGAGGAAATATAGAGGTCAAAATAGCGAATGGTATAAAGAGCGATCATAGGGATGACTGCCTCGAAGATTCCTACTCCAATATTTGAGGATAGGGCAAATCCTGAATAGCGGACCTTGGTAGGAAAAAGCTCACCGAGAAAAGAGCCAAAGGGACCATACATACATGCCGCAAAAAAGCCATAGAAGAAGAGGATGACAACAGTGAAGATGGGATGAATGTAATGGATGAGTTGAAATAAGGGCCAAGCGAGGGTCGCTGTTGCAAGAGCACCCCAGAAAAAGACGATCTTTCTTCCTAACTTATCTGAGGTGGCCCCCATAATGGGTACAAACAAAAGAAAAACAACTGTTGTGAATGCAAGGAGAAGAAAAGTCAACTCTGTAGTCAGTCCTACAAAATCGATCAGGAATACCGAGAGAAAATCAAAATGAAATCCTGCTGTCACCGCTGGGCCAATGCAAATGCCTATTCCCAAAAGGAGTTCTTTTCCATGATCAGAAAAAAGATGCTTCATAGGCTTCTTCAAAGGGGTTATTTTCAAAAATGCAGGACTGTCCGGAATTGAAGTCCGCAAGTAAACCGCTGGCAATGCAAGAACTATTCCAAAAAGGAAAAGAATCCTCCATCCCCAAGTACTCATAAACTCATTTGAGAATATCGCATAGAACCAGGAAGTCATGAGTGTGACAAACAATATGCCTAGAAATGAGGTAAAAAAAGCCCAGCTGGCATAGAGGCCTCTTTTGTGGGAAGGGGCATATTCGATGAGAAGAGACACAGCTCCTCCATACTCCCCTCCGAACGCAAAACCCTGAACAAACAGAAAGAAGATCAATAGAATGGTAGCCACAATGCCAATTTGAGACTCGCTAGGGATAAACCCGATGAGAAAGGTCGCAATCGCCATTAACATCATCGATAGGACCAGCATGTTCTTCCGGCTTTTTCGATCCCCTCTTGGACCAAAGTAAAAGCTGCTCAGCGGCCTGATGATGACCCATGCGATCAAGCTGACGATATAGAAAAAAGTTCCATGCGTCGCAGGAAAGAAATATTCAAGAAGGATCACGACAAAATAGGATACGAGATAGACATTATAGAATTGCAGAAATGCCCCGAGTCCAATGGCAGCTAAGACTTTGTAATTCATTCATTCTCCAATTCATGAAAAGCAGTTTCTTTTAAAAAATAGGCGCAAATGAGAGAGATAATACAAGCCAGTGAGACCATAAGGGCGGATAAATAGAGATTGTAGTACCGAATACTGAGGATGGCCAAAGGGGGTATAATAGTCTCAAAAACACCTATTCCTATATTGCTTGCAACCGAATAGCCCGAATACCGAACGTTGGTTGGAAATAACTCTCCTAAAAAACAGGAAAGGACGCTGAATAGAAAAGCAGAGAAAAAACCAAAGAAAAAAAGCACGATGAAAAGGATCACGGGATGATGCAGCTTGACAAGTTGAAAAAGAGGCCAGGAAATGACAGCCATTGCAATACAGCCCCAATAAAAAATGAATTTTCTTCCAAACTTGTCAGAAACAGCCCCCATAACGGGAATAAAGACAAGAAAAATCGCTGTCGTATAAGAGAGCAGAAGAAAGGCATTCATTTTAGTAACGCCAACAAAGTCGATGAAAAATGTCGTATGGAAGTCGAAATGAAACCCTATCCATACAGCAGGACCAATACAGAGTCCTATCCCCAAAACTATATTCTTTCCATATTGCGAAAACAATTGTCTGAGAGGGGCCTTTAAAGGTTCTATCTTCGTAAAGACGGGGCTCTCAGGAACAGCCGATCGCAAGTATGCCGCCGGAAAAACCATTACAATTCCGGCGAGGATTAAAATCCTCCATCCCCACTCCCTAAAAAATCCAGAAGAAAAACTCTCATAAAACCAGGCGCTTAAAAGGGCTACGAATAATATTCCTATAAAGATACTGAAGATAAGCCAACTGATATAAAAGCCTCTCTTCTTGGATGGAGCGTATTCAAGCAAGAGGGACACGGCTCCTCCAAACTCACCTCCAAAGGCAAATCCCTGCACGCAATTTAAGAGGAACATTAGGACTGAAGAAAGAAGACCTATCTGGGAATAGATAGGTAAGACACCGAGGAGAAAAGTAGAGACGGCCATAAGCATCATGGAAGGAACGAGCATCGGCTTTCTTCCTTTCCGGTCTCCCATCGGTCCAAAGTAAAATGAGCTCAAGGGCCAAATGATGAACCAGGGGATCAAGTTCAAATAGTAAAAGATAGCCTCATGGTCTTTGGAGATATATAGCCCGAGAGTTGCATCCGTAAAATATTGGGAGATATAGGAGTTATAGCTCTGTAAAAAACCTCCGATACATACTGCTATCAGGACCTTGTATTTCATGATTACCTTTTCCTAGTCATAGTGGATTCCTGTCAATTCCTTCCTTCAAAGGTGTAAAAGCTGTCTCCTTTGTACCTCGGAGACATAATAGTGCGATCAAACAACCTCCAGTCACAAAAAGAGCAGCCGAATAGGTGTTCGGAAGAAAAGTTACTTCATATTCGGTCATCAGAGAAATGATCGTCTCAAAAATTCCAAGCCCAATATTCAGTGCGAAACAAAATCCGGTGAACCTTACCGAAGTTGGAAACTGTTCGGCTATATATAGACCTAAAAGGCCCAAAACACAGGCTCCGAAAAGACCAAAGAAAAAGAGAACGATCATCGTAAAGGCTGGATGTGCTTTGGCGACAAGGAGAAAAAGAGGAAATGAGATAACGGCAATTGCGGTATAGCCCCAAAACAAAGCGTATTTTCTTCCCACTTTATCTGAGATGGCTCCTGCAAATGGAATGAAAAGAATGATAATTAACGAGGTACAACTATTCAAAAATAGAGCATGGTCTCTATCGATCCTTACAACATGAATGAAAAAATACTCCAAAAATTCAAATTGAAAGCCCAAAATAACTGCAATTCCTATGGTAATCCCAATCGTCAGAAGAAGTGTTTTCCAGTAGTTGCGAAACATGTGGCTGACAGGAGCTGAAGAAACACGGTTTTCATTGGCCATCCTTTGAAAAACCGGCGTCTCCGGTATTTTTGCACGCAAATAAATCCCAATAACAGTAAGGATCAGACCTATCAGGAAAGGATATCGCCAGCTCCAACTCTTGAGATCATAGACAAAACCTGAAGCTGCAAAAGAAAAGAAAATTCCCAAGAAAGTCGAAAAATAGATCCAACTGACATAAAAGCCTCTTTTCTCTTTGGGAGCATATTCAGCAAGAAAGGTCGTTGCCGAGCCGAACTCCCCTCCGAATGAAAAGCCCTGAAGCCAAACAAGAAGGACAAAGAAGATAAAGGCCCAAACTCCAATTGTATCATAAGAAGGAAAAATCCCGATTAAAAAAACCGAGACTGCCATGATCACAAGAGAGATGATCAGCATCCTTTTTCTTCCGTATTTATCACCATAATGTCCAAAGTAAAAACTACTAAGCGGCTGTATAAGAAACCAGGCAAGATAGAGCAATAAATAGGCCCAAAATAGAGAAAGCCCCTTTGGGAAAAAGAAAGTGCTGAAGAAAGGAAGAAGATAGGTAACGAGATAGATGTAGTATGTTTCTAAAAAGCCTCCGAGGCCTAAAGCTACCAATAGTTTGATACGAACTGACCGATCTTCCAGCATTACTTCTCTCTCAACTGTTCATTACTCATTCAGTACTCCCCAGTTCCAAAGGTTTTTGATATGTTTCCTTTAGCCTCCAGAGGGCTAAAATGGAAATGAGCATACAGATGATCAGGTATAACCCTAAGGGAGGTAGATAACCGAAGTGATTTGTCCAAAGAATAGTGCTCATGGGGATCATCCCTGTAAAAATCCCATAGGCAAAGTTAAAACAAATAGCGACCCCGGTATAACGGACATTTGTAGGAAACATTTCTGCAAGGGCAACGCCAGCTCCGCCCAAGATACAAGCACCAAAAATTCCAAAGAAGAAGAGAACGATCCCTGTATAGACCACATGCCCCTGTTCTATGGAATGGTACAAGGGATAGGACAAAAATAGTTGAGCAACCAGCCCCCACCACAATATATATTTTCTTCCCATCCGATCGGAAACATATCCCATGACAGGGATAAAGACTGCAAAGAGAAGGCAAATGAAAAAGTTCAAATAGAAAGAATATTCGATCGGATAATGAAGAAACTTGATCACAAACAAAGAGATATACATAAAGTCCACCCCAATCATGGCAGCCGGACCGCATGTAAGGAAAAATCCATGAATAATTTGTTTGAGATTATTCTTCAGAGCATGACTCACAGGATTTCGCAGGAGTTTACTCTCATGTTTGGCTCTAAGAAACATCAGTGAATGAGGAATCTGTTTTCTCAAGTAAACAGCAACTACGGTCAAGATAATTCCCAGGATAAAAGGAATTCTCCACCCCCAAGCTTGGACCTGCTCCATGCTGTAATTGATTAAAAGGAATCCCAATAGAATTGTTCCTAAAAGAAGTCCGATCGTGCCCATGGCATAAATCCAGCTGACATAAAGCCCTCTGCGTTCTTGAGGAGCATATTCCAATGCAAAGCACATTGCACCGGGAAATTCCCCTCCAAAAGAAATTCCCTGAATCATCCGCACGATGACAAGAAGGATGGGCGCCGCAATTCCAATGGTATTTGCCGATGGAAGAACCCCCAAAATAAACGTTGTGATCGCCATGATAGTGATGGATACAATCAAGGTAGGGATTCTCCCCTTCCTATCACCCCAATATCCCCAGAAAAAACTGCTGAGTGGACGAATGAAAAAATTCGCCGAATAGATCAACATCATGTAGATAAAAGCCGTCTCTTTCGCAGCATGTGGAAAAAAGACGGGCATCAGAAAACTCATGAAGTAGGTAAAAATCGTAAAATCATAGAGCTCGAGAAGACTGCCCAAGGCAATGGCAATCATGATTTTTTTTCGTGTGGTATCGCTTAAATTAGTTTCCATATTTATTCCATCATTGTGGAAGGGAGCTGTTAGCCATCTCTTTTAACTTTAATACACAAAGTAAAGAAAGAATCAAACAAGCAATGATAAACCAGCCTGGAGTATATATTTTGCCTGTCAGATGAATGAGAAAAAGAGCGATAAAAGGCACCAATCCTGAAAACACACTAAATCCAATATTATATGAGATTGAAAAGCCGCTATAACGGACGGAAGTAGGATAAAGCTCAGCCAGAACAACACCGGAGACGCCTAAGATGCAGGAAGAAAAAAGGCCGAAGAAAAAAAGAGTAAATAGCAAAATAATTGGGTGGCCATAACGAATTAGGTGATAAAAAGGGACTGTAATGATCGCGAGGGAAATGAACCCCCATATCATTACATATTTTCTTCCAATTCTATCAGAGAGGTGTCCCATGATCGGAATGAAGATCGCCAGAACAACACTAATGAACGTATTCAGCATTAATGATCTTTTTAAAGGCAAGCCGACAAAAGTTACTAAAAAGGCCGATAAATACATAAAATTCATACCGACCAAAGCAGCTGTTCCCGCTATAAACCCAAAACCCAATAGAACTTTACGCCAGTGCTGGACAAAAAGAGCTTTAAAAGGATTCGCCTCAACGAGCTTTTCCTGTTTCAACTTCTCAAACATTTGTGTTTCAGGAATATTCTTCCGTAGGTAAAAACCAACGACAGCAAGAAAAATTCCTGAAAGGAAAGGGATTCTCCATCCCCACATAAAAAGTTGATCCTGCATCAAATATCCATCTAATAGTGCGATCGATCCAGTTCCAAATATTAGGCCTAGAGTTGCTCCAAAGTAAGGCATACTGCAATATAGAGCTCCCTATGTTCTTTCGGAGCCTCTTCAGCTAAATAAATCGTTGCCCCAGCTAATTCTCCTCCCAATGCAAAACCTTGAAGAAGCCTGGTGAATAGCAATAGGGAAGGAGCTAAAACTCCTAATTGATCCTGAGTCGGCAAAATTCCTATAAAAAGAGTTGGAAACGCCATGAGCAGTATGGACAAGATCAGCATCCGGTTACGGCCAATTGTATCTCCAAAATATCCAAAGAAAAAGCTGCTCAGTGGTCTCATCAAATAACTGGAAGAATAGATCCCCATAAAATAGACCATGGCGATGAAAGGATTGTCTTTTGGGAAAAATAAAGGGGTAAGAATCGGGATAAAATAGGCAAAAAGAGCAAAGTCATAGGATTCCAAGAGGCTTCCCAGGCTTACAGCTGTAACAATTTTTCTCTTACTTATCAGTTCCCGGATTTTCATATCATTCCATTTCTAATTCTTTGTCGGCAGTCTCTTTGTACTTCAACAGCGTAATCAAGGAAATTAAAGCACAAATGAAGAGATATCCCCCTGGAGCTGTTACTTCATAAGTGGTTTTGATCAGATAATTTACAATGAAGGGAACGCTACCGCAAAAAAGGGCAAAACCTATATTCAATGTAAGTGCAACGCCGCTATATCGAACTGTCGCTGGAAAAAGCTCACATAAAATAGCAGGGAAAACTCCCAGAACACACGCTGAAAAGATCCCAAAAAAGATTTGCGCAATGGTCAAATAGAAGAATGATTCGGCCTCCATGAAATGAAAGAGCGGAAATGCAATGATCAACGTAGCCAATGCCCCAGCAAAATAGACAAACTTTCTTCCAATCAAATCAGAGAGATAACCAGTGAATGGAATGCAAACCAGAAGGACAATGAGAGTCAAAGCATTAAAAAAGAGCGCCTGCTGAATAGGGACACGGACAAAAATAATGAGATAGGTAGAGAGATACATAAAGTTTAGGCCTACAAGAGCTGCAGGAGCTGCCAATAAGCCAAGACCAATGAGCATCTTCATCTTATGGGAAGTAAATAGCTGTGTAATGGGGGCCTCGAGATTTTTCTTCTGTTCTTTTAAACGAAGAAAGACAGGAGTGTCATCTAGGGATTGTCTGAGAAAAATACCTACAAAAGCGAGTAGGACCCCAAAAAGAAAGGGAATCCTCCAGCCTATCGAAATTAACGCTTCGTCTTGAAGAGTAACAGATAATAAACTAGCCAGAGCAGAGCCTACTAATAGGCCCAGAACAATAGAAAAATAGACCCAGCTTGTATAGAACCCTCTTTTTCTTGGCGGGGAGAATTCGATAACTAAAATGGTCGCACCGGCAAATTCTCCCCCACAAGCAAATCCCTGTAGGATACGGAATAACAACAATATGAGAGAAGCAGCTATACCAATACTAAAACCTGAAGGTATGATTCCAATTAGAAAAGTGGTGATCGCCATCAAAATTAAGGAGAGCACAAGCATATCTCTCCGCCCCTTCGTATCTCCAAAATACCCAAACATCAAAGCGCCAAAGGGGCGTATCAGAAAGCCTATTGTATAGATACCGAAGATCCACAGAACAGCTTGCGTATGGTTCATATTAGGGAAAAAAACTGCTGCGAGCACAGGAGAAAAATATCCAAAGATACTGAAATCAAAAAGATCTAGAAAACTTCCAATACATGCAGCCCAAAGGGTCCGCCTCTGGACATTTGAAGGAGTATTCATTCGATGGTCATTCCTTATCGGACTTCATCTTATGAATAAAGTTTTCTTTAGCAAATTGCAACCGCAATCGAAGGATGTTATTTTGAAACAGGAAGGGCTTTGTGTTTAAGGATGAAGGTTTTTACCGGCTCAAAAGAGAGGCGATGAACAGGACAAGGCCCATGTGCTTTAATCGCATCGATATGTGCTTTTGTAGCATACCCTTTATGGCTAGCAAATCCATAATTGGGCCAACGTTTATGATTCTCATCCATGATTTGATCACGTGTATATTTTGCCAAGATAGAGGCAGCTGCGATAGATTGAGAAAGACTGTCCCCTTTAATGATTCCTTCTGCAGGGATAGCTTGGTTAGGGATTTGTTTTCCATCGATCAAAAGATAGTCCGGTCTCTGAGGTAGATTTTCTACAGCGATCAACATCGCTTTGAAAGAAGCTTGAAGAATGTTGATCTCATCGATTGTTTTGGGATCGACAATCCCGATTCCATATTGCACCTGAGGATTGTCGATGAGCTGATGATAAAGCTTTTCCCTTAGGGCAGGTGTGAGTAATTTGCTGTCATTGAGATTCTCAAGAAGAAATCCTTCTGGAAGGATACAGGCTGCTGCAACAACAGGTCCTGCGAGAGGACCTCTTCCTGCTTCATCAACACCCGCTATAAACCGAAAACCTTTTTCCCGAACTCTGCTTTCGTAAAGGCTCATTTCTTCTAATCGTTTTCGTTCCTGCTTAGAAAGCGCGGCAGTTTGATCCAATCTGTGTCCTAGCTATATAGATACTTAAGTATAAATTTCTATATAGCTTTTAGGAAAAAATGGACACACTTTTTTTCAGAAAGATAGAGAGGTAGGGAAGGTTATTTTTCCTCTTCTTTTTCTTTCTGGTCTTTCTCTTCTTTTTTCTTTTCAGTGTCTTTCTTTTTCGGAGCAACTTTCATTGGGGCTGTTTCTTTTTTCTCAGCACCAAGCGCTTTACCTGCTGTTCTCAGAAGCTTCTCTTTTTTCTCTTCTTCTGTTTCTGCAGGTTTCACAGTTTTTTCAGCAGCTGGCTTTTCTTCAACTGGAGCAGCTTCTGGAGCTTTCTCTTCAGCAGGTGCTGCAACAGGTGCTTCTTTTGCAATTTCCTTCATACGAAGTTCTTGTTGCACTTTTGCAGCTTTACCTGAAGCTCCACGGAGATAATAGAGTTTTGCTCTTCGAACTCTTCCAGCTTGCACTACTTCAACCTTGGAAATACGAGGACTGTGCAAAAGGAATACACGCTCCATGCTGGAGCCATACGCATTCCGATAGACTGAGAATGTTTCAGAAACACCAGTTCCTTTTCTTGCGATGACCGTTCCCATAAAGACCTGGATCCGTTCCTTGTTCCCCTCGATAATTCGAGTATGAACGCGAACAGTATCACCTACTTTAAAAGACGGAACCTCTTTTTTGAGATGGGATTGCGTAACTTCTTCTAGGACATTAGACGGACACACTTTCGTTCTCCTTTTCTTTTTTGCCAGAGGATCTCATTTTTTCAACAATATGCTGGAAGTAGAGATCTGAACGTACCTGACGAGTCTTTTTTAATCCTTGTTCATAACGCCATTTTTGTATTTCGGCGTGATGGCCCCCGAGTAATATTTCAGGGACCGAAAGTTCTTCAAAAATTTCAGGCCTCGTGTAATGAGGCGCATCGAAGATCCCTTCTTCAAAGGAATCTTCCCGAGCTGCTTCTGGATGTCCAAGGACATTGGGAATGTACCGGGAAACAGCATCGACCAAGGCTATGGCGGCGATACATCCATTGGTTAGGACGTAATCGCCTATGCTGATCTCTTCATCCACTTCCTTCTCAATGATTCGCTCGTCGATTCCTTCGTAGTGGCCGCAAAGCAATATGAGATGTTCTTTTTTCGATAATTCTTCAGCACGTTTTGATGAAAACGGAGTTCCCTGAGGTGAAAGATAGATCACATGGGAATTATCTTTTTTCACTTCACGAATCGCATCTACGGTCGGCTGGGGAGCCAGGATCATTCCCGGGCCTCCTCCATAAGGTCTGTCATCGACTTCCTTGTGTTTGTCTTTCGAAAAATCACGAATATCGGTATGCCGAATTTCAAGAAGGTTCATCTCGCGAGCCCTCTTTAAAATGCTCACATCGAAAGGTCCCCTGAAATAATCAGGGAAAAGGGAAAGAATATCGATGACCAACATGAGATTACGATGTTTTTAAAACCTCAGGAGCAAAACGTTTGACCAAGCTTTTCGCCTTGTCAGTAATTTCAGCTCCGTTTTTCAGCCAATGTTGAACGCGATCGCTCTTTACAAAACCGTTCTTTTCATTTGGTAGAAGAGGTTGATACCAACCCAACATCTCAACATATTTTCCTCCGCGAGGAGCTCTTCGATCAGTAACGACTAAGCGAAACGTCTGGCGGTTCTTACTACCTTGTTGTCTCAACCGAATGACTAACGCCATGGCATTTTCTCCATATTCTGTTTCATTTGTTTAAGTTGTGGCAAGCCGCCTGACTTTCGAGGCATCTGCTTGAAAAATTTCTTCATTCTTTTAAACCCTTTGACCATCCGGTTCACATCGTCGATCGCAGTAGCGCTTCCCATCGCTATTCGTTTCCTACGGCTATAAGAAAGCTCATCTTTTTCAATCCGTTCATTCGGGGTCATGGAAAGGATAATGGCTTCAGTTTTTTTGAATTCTTCTTCAGGAAGATCTATATCTTTAGCCATAGACATCCCCGGAACCATTTTCAAAAGGCTCTTGAAAGATCCCATTTTTTTGACCATTCCCATTTGTTTGAGATAGTCATCATAGTTAAATGTCGCTTTTTTTAGTTTCTTTTCGAGTTTTTTCGACTCTTCCTCATCGAGGTTTTCTTCTGCCTTTCGGACCAGGTTGATGACATCTCCCATTCCAAGGATCCGATCAGCCATCGACTTGGGATTAAAAATTTGGATATCGTCCGCTTTTTCTCCCACCCCTTCGAACTTCAAAGGCTTTTGTGTAATTTCACGGATAGAGATCGCAGCCCCTGCTCGTGCATTACCGTCCAGCATCGTGAGAATGGATCCCGTGATGGAGATCCGCCCATCGAACTCAGCTGCAACCTTCACTGCATCCTGACCCGTTGTTGCATTCGCAACGAAGAGAATTTCATTCGGAGTTAAAATCTTTTTCAAATCCTGCAACTCATCCATGAGTGCATCATCAAGATGCAGTCTACCCGCTGTATCGACGATGAGGGCATCGACCATTTCCCGGAATGCTTTCTCGCGTGCTTTTGTTGCGACTTTTCGAGGGTTCTTTTCTCCCTCTATGCTGAACACTTCAATATCGATATCTTTCGCAAGTTTTTTTAACTGCTCGACAGCAGCTGGCCGTTGGAGATCGCAAGCAGCGAGAAGAACCTTTTTCTTTGGGTACTTTTTCGAGATGAATCGAGCCAGCTTGGCTGAATGTGTAGTCTTACCACTTCCTTGGAGGCCGCAGAGCATAAAGATAGACGGACAGTCCTGGAGTGAGAGTTCGGTTTCCTCGCCGCCCATAAGCTCTGTGAGCTCATCATGCACGATTTTAATGAACTGTTCAGAAGGGGTCACTGATTTGATGAGGGCTTCACCAACAGCCCTCTCCTTGACCCGTTTTACAAAACGGGAAGCGACCGAGTAGTTCACATCGGCTTCCAGCAGGGCAAGGCGTACCTGCCTTACTGCATCGGAGATATTTTCCTCAGTAAGCTTCTTTTCTCGCGCGATCGAGGAGACAAGATTCTGAAACTTCTCTGTTAAAGCCTCAAACATATAAACTTTTTCTTTAATGGAAGTAAAAGAATACTCTAGAAAATCATTCTATTTCAAGGAAAATCGCTACAGTCAGTTGAACAAAGCTTATAGATTAGATTTGAAAAAAACAAACCGGTCATGCCCTGCCCAATCCTTGCCCACTTTAGCAGATTCGAACCCATCTCTTTGAAAAAGGTTTTGTACACTCTCCTCTTGACCAGATCCTATCTCAAGAAAAACAGAAGCCCCAGGATTGAGAAGTGAAGGCAGTCTTTCAGAGAGAACGCGATAAAAATAGAGTCCTTTTTCGTCAGCAACTAGCGCTTTTTTGGGTTCATATTCCCGCACACTTGCATCGAGATTTTTATACTCTTCTTCAGAGACATAGGGAGGATTGCAAAAGATAAAATCCGCCCTTTCCCCTTCAAATGGCTCGAGAAAGCTTCCCCTTCGAATTTCAACTTCTGCATTCAGATTCCTCGCATTGCAATAGGCGACCTGAAGAGCTTCTTCACAAAGGTCGGAGAGAATGACATGCAAGTCGGGAAATTTCAATTTCGCGGAGATTCCCAAGCAGCCGGATCCAGTACAAAGATCCCAAAGAACTTTCCCTTTCGTATCAACCTTGGCTATCTCTTTGAGAGCAGCATCGAGCCAGACTTCGGTCTCCTGCCTGGGAATCAAAACCCGAGAATCGACCTGAAATTCACGCCCAAGAAAAGAAACTGTCTTGAGAATGTACTCCAAAGGCTTGTTCTTTTTACACTGCTCCAAATAAAACCAGATCGTGTTCTCTTCATCTGCAGAGATCTTTTGCTCTGGGTCCAGATAAAGGTCTTCACGTGAAATTTGAAGGATAAAACTTACGATTTCTTCAGAGTATCTTGCGGGCTTGTCCTCAAGGTAGGATTTTGCAGACTGCAAAATGTCTTTTAAGGGCTTCATGATGTCAGCTTTTGTTGATAAAAATGGGTAACAAGGGCATTGGTCATCTCTTCCAACTCCCCTTCCATCATATAATCAAGCTTGTACAGAGTGAGATCAATCCTATGGTCAGTAACCCGGTTTTGGGGAAAGTTGTACGTTCTAATTCGTTCGGACCGGTCCCCTGTGCCCACTTGGCTAGAACGGAGAGCTGATCGTTCAGCTTCCAGCTTCCTTCTCTTTTCCTCAGCAACCTTGGTCTTGAGAAGGCGCATGGCCTTGTCTTTGTTTTTATGCTGAGACCTCTCATCCTGACATGCAGCGACGGTTCCTGTTGGAATATGTGTAATCCGTACAGCAGAGTCAGTCACGTTGACATGCTGGCCTCCAGCTCCAGAAGCTCGATAAGTATCGATCTTCAGGTCTTTTTCATCGATCTGAACGTCTTCATCTTCCGTAGGCTCGAGCATAATAGCCACTGTGATCGCTGAAGTGTGGACTCTTCCCTGAGCTTCTGTTGCAGGGACGCGCTGCACACGATGTGTCCCCGCTTCGTACTGCATAAAACGGAAGACATTCTTACCTTCCAAAGACATGATGTATTCTTTGAATCCCCCAGCATCAGAAGGAGTGGAGGACAAAGTTTCAATAGTCCATCCATGCTTGGAGGCAAAATTTCGATACATGCGCACGCAGTCACCGACAAAAAGAGCAGCTTCTTCTCCGCCGGTTCCGGCTCGTATTTCAAGAATGATGTTTTGACTATCGCGAGGATCGGGAGGGACTAAGAGAGTTTCCAGTCTTCTTTTGACCAACTGAAGCTCTCTTTCTAGATCGGGCGTCTCCTCTTGAACCATCTGGATGATCTCGGGATCTTTTTCATCCCTCAACAGAGCCTGATTCTCATCGAATTGATTTTTGATTTTGACATACTGGTCCCACGCCTCTTTCAACTCTGAAAGATGTGAATGTTCTTGAGTCAGAGACCGGTATCGGGTCTGGTCGGACAATACATCAGGCTTCCCGAGAAGCTCTTCTAATTCGGTCAGACGGCCGAGAAGCTTGGCGACTTTCTCTTGCAAAGCCGAGACCTATTTTTTCTTTTTTTTCTTCTTAGAAGCGTCTTCTTGATCTTGCTTCTTTTCCTGATGCTGTTTTTCTTCGGCGCGTTTTCTCTGATATCGCTTTGTAAATTTATCGACCCGTCCTTCCGTATCGATGAACTGAGAGCTTCCTGTAAAGAAAGGATGGGAAGCTGACGAAACGGATACACGGCAGAGAGGATATTCCTTCCCTTCAAAAGTTTCCTTTTCATCAGTTGCAAGAGTGCTTCCAATCACAAATTTTGTGCCTGTAGAAGAATCAACAAAAAGCACATCTCTATATTCAGGATGAATTTCCTTTTTCATTTTACTATTCTCCAAATCAATAGGTGTATGAAAATACTCTGAAAATTCAAAAAAAACAACAAGATTTTCCTATCAGCCCTTTTAATTTTTGAAAAAACCAATAGGTTTGATAGAATGGTAAAATAAATTTTTTATACCACATGAAATATACATCATCCTATCACCTCGGCCCCGAGAAAACTCCACAAGCAATCAAAATTCTCATTCTGCTCACTGGTGGAATCGGCATCATTTCCTCTTTGATTTCGGGATTCATCCCTATGGGATATTTTACAACCCAGCATATCCTTGGACTCTCACTTTGGGGTATTGAGCATGGATTCCTCTGGCAGTTTTTCACTTATCTATTCGTATTTCCCACCAGCAACGGTATTTCCTTCGGTTATCTGATCCACCTTGTATTCAACCTCTACCTTCTTTGGATTATCGGGACTGCCCTCATCGAGCGATCATCTACCCTCCGATTCTGCCTACTCTATTTTCTCAGTGGAATCATCTCAGGAATTGTAGCGGCCATTTTCATGGCTCTATTCAACTATGGAAGGATCTTTGCCGGAAACACAACCTCAATCTACGCCATTCTTTTTGCCTGGATGATCCTAAACCCAAGAGCTACGCTCCTTCTCTTTTTTACCATCCCCATGAGGGCTATGTGGCTGATTCTAGGACTCTTCGGAGCCAATCTTATCATCGATCTTTCGCGGGGAGACTTTGTCACCTTTTTCAGCTACCTCTCAACAATGATATTTAGTTATTTCTTCACGTTAATCGCCTGGAGATTTCACAGCCCTTTCCCCTTCCTCAATACCTTTGAGGCAAAAATTCTGAACTCCGTAGAGGGTATCCGCCGTCGTCGAAAAACTCCTAAAGCCAAAGCTTCGAAAACAAAAATATACGATTTTAAAACAGGAGAGCCCGTTCAGGACAAAGATGAGAAATTTGTAGATGAAATGCTGGCAAAGATATCGAAATACGGAGAAGAAAGCCTTTCACCCAAAGAACGTGAGAAACTCCAGAAGATCTCCAAAAACAAGAAAACTTAAACTGTTTCTTTTTTTTGTTCCGCAATCCATGCATTGACCGCTGATTCCGCCGACTGGAGCCCCGCTACGATCCCCTCTTCATATCGAAAATGAGGACTGTTCTCAAGCTCCGGAAAATCATTGGGCTGCAATATGTCCTCGGCGGTAGCATCTTTGACGATCTCCCGGGCATACTTTAAAAGAGTTTTTCTCTGATGATCGATCAACTCAGAAAGGAGCTTCTGCAGATTTTGCAACGTCATTCTTTTTCCTTTGTTTCTGAAAAAAGGTTTTCAACAAGAAAGAGGACTCTTCTTCCAAAATCCCCGAAGAAATCTCAACCTGATGCATAGGATGTTTTTGAGAAAAAACATCGATCCAGCTTCCATTTGCTCCCATTCTAAGATCTGGCGCCGCCCAGACAACCCTGCTCACTCTCGCATTATAAATAGCTCCTGCACACATAAGACAGGGCTCCAAGGTACAATAAAGAGTCGTCTCGTTGAGCCTCCAGTCATTGACCTTGATCGAACCGCTTGTAATGCAAAGAATCTCAGCATGAGCAGTTGCATCCTTAAGCATTTCAACCTGATTATATCCCTTGGCAATGATCCGGTCGTCCAGAACCAGGACAGAGCCAACGGGCACTTCATCTTCCTCAAAAGCCCGCTGCGCCTGCTTCAAGGCTTCCTTCATGAAATAAAAATCTTTATCTTCCTGAGTCAGATCTGAAAGGTTCATTGCTTTTGCAATTGTTGTTGGAGCATATGAATTCTTTTCTTGAGAGATTCGATCTCCGCATCGTGCTCTTTCTCTATGAGCTTCAGTTTCTTCTCATATTCATCTTTGAGAAGAAGGCACTGTTCAAAGGTAATAATCTCTTTAGAATCTTCTGCTTTTGACATATCTTTTGGGATCAAGTAGTTCAAAAGATATCCCAAACCTGAGAATTTTTCAATTCAGATCTCGCATGAAAACGAAAATTTGAAGTTCTCTCTCCGGGACTTACGGGCAGGGGGAAGAACTGAAAAGAAAGCTGCTTGGACCTGGTGTGTAAAGAAAACCTGCTCCAGGCAGTACTACAGTGTTGGCTGCTTCAAATGCAGCCTGAGATGAACTGCGGAGCTGAAAAGTTCCCCCTCCAGTATTTTGCAGATTGTATGCCGGCCCAGAATTTGAAGTCAGGAATAGACACACATCCCCGGGAACTGGTTTAGAAAAAAACATTTGCCCCATGAAGGAGTTTCGATGGATCTGGAGGACTTGAGTAGGTGCACTCGCAGACACATCAAAGAAAGCAACAGCACTTCCAGTAGTTGTAAGAATATTATCTTCAATAATCATATTGTTACCATGTATGGCTGAATTGAAGATTTGAACTGCTGCTGCTGCTGCAGTTGAAACGTTATTATTCCGAACTTCAACCTGTTGAAATCTATTTTGGCCAGACATGAGAATTCCTATACCATCTGAATTGATTGTGTTGCTTTCGACAATATGACTTCCTTGGGCAGATGGTAAAGATATAACTGTGCTCAATGTTGTGACTATATGATTCGATGAAATAACTACATTTGTAATCCCGAGTGCTCCAGTAATACCTGTTCCAGTAGGATCATTAATAAAGAGTCCTTGAACTGTCGTATTATCCGCTAACGTAACCCCATTTCCACCAGTATTGGTCATCATCGGCATTCTTCCAGGTGTCAAAGGAGGAATAGACACCCCTCCGACTCGTAATTCTGTTCCCGTACCACTGAACATCTGTCCTGTTTGCATAACAAATCCAACATCATTGCCCATTGTCGTTCCATCGCCAGGGAAAAGATAGATGATATCACCTGGCTTCGAAGCAGCTTGTGCAGCAGCCAAAGTAGAGAAGGGACTTTCAAATGTTCCCAAGCTGCTCGATGTGTTATCTACGAAAATAAAATGAAAAGGCAGTCCCGTATCAGGATTGATGAATGGGATGTCATTTCTCTCTCTCTTCTCCTCACTGGAATGATCTCATTTCTCTGTACATCCTGAGTCAACCGACGGGCCAAATGAGCTTGAGAGTTACATTGTGGAGAGTTATACCATTTTTTCCATAGATATTCGCCTGTACGGATATTTGCAGCGCCTAATAGAAGACGCAAAGAATACTTCATAAATTGTTGGTATAACTCTTTGCTATTTTACTGACAAATCTTCTATTTAGACTTCCACAGAATGAAAATTTGAAATGTTGTCACCAAGTCTATGGACAAGGACCAGTGTCAAACAGAAAACTGCCCACGTCAGGAGTATAAGTAAAACCGCCCGGGCCTGCTACATTGCCCGATTCCAAAGCCATTTGACTAGGACTTCGGATTTTGAAAGTAGCACCCGCCGTATTCGTGAAAGTATAGGATGCGGCCGTATTACCATCCAATGAAAGACAAATATCACCTGTACTAGGTTTTATAAAAGTCATTGCACCTAGACTAGTATTACGGTGAACATCGAGAATTGTAGTATTTGTCGTTTGAATATCAAATTTCACAAACGAGGAACCTATTGTCGAAAGGAAATTGTCGGCTACAATTAGAGTATCTTGCGCCGTTCCCGTATTTATGAACTGTATTGCTGATGCCCCACCGCTGATAAATACATTATTTCTTCGCACTTTTCCCCTAAAGTTCTCGGGTGTAGAAAGATTCATCCCTATCGAATCGGTATTGATTGTATTGCTTTCAATGAGGTGATCCCCCATCGGGCCTAATAATTGCACTCCTACTGTTCCTGTTGTTAAAATCCGATTTGCCGAAATAACACTACCATTGATTGTTCCTGTCGCATTGATTCCAACCCCTGTCGGATCATTGACAAACAGTCCTTGAACAGTGGTGAAATCAGCCAAATTGACTCCATCACCAGCAGTATTCGTCATCATTGGCATTCTTCCTGGAGTTAATGGAGGAATAGACACTCCACCAACCCTCAATTCTGTACCGGTTCCACTTAACATCTGTCCGGTTTGCATAGCAAATCCTGCATCATAACCAGTTGTCGTTCCATTCCCAGGGTACAAATAAATAATGTCGCCTGGTTTTGATGCAGCTTGTGCTGCTGCCAAAGTAGAGAAGGGACTTTCAAATGTTCCCAAACTGCTCGACGTATTATCTACAAAGATAAAGTGAAAAGGCAATCCGGTATTTGGGTTGATAAATGGAATATCATTTCTCTCTCTTCTTCTTACCGGAATGATTTCATTTCTCTGTACATCTTGAGTAAGCCTGCGAGTCATATAGGCCTGAGCGCAACATTCCCGAGAGTTGTACCATTTCTTCCATAAGTAGCCCCCTGTACGGATATTTGCAGGACCTAGAGGAAGGCTGAAAGCAACATAGCCTTGAAATGTCCCATAAAAGATTCCATCATAAGTCCCTTCAATCCCTAAAGAGATTCCCTCGTATACTTGAGCTGTAAGTCTTGCTTTCCCCCCCCAGGTGTTCCCAGAGGAAATACCGAACTGCCCGCCTGTGTGCTGGTTGAATAGATAGTAGGGACCGATAGCAAAGTAGAGATCTACGATTTCTGTACCGGGGATCGGAAATCCAACTTCTCCTTGTATGCTTGGAAGTGAAATACGGGCTTTTCTTCGCAACACAGCATTATTTCCAACAAACCGATCAAAGATAAACGTAGTGATCGTCTTTGTACCGCTGAAAGGATAATATCCATTCAGGCGAAGGTCCACATGCCGGCTCAATGCCTCAAGACCGGCTCCAATCTGATGGATATTCAATCCTTGCTTGGCCTTTCGGAAGTCATAGTAAAGATTCGTTCCAAACACCCAGTTGTTATTGGAAATACTCGCAAAGGGCCAGTATTCATTTTCGACAGGGACGCGAATACCGATTCCTGCGTTTGCAGCAAAGCGGCCATCGTTAAAAACATGAGCTCTTCCATCGAAAAATGGTTGCCATCTATACATCTTGGACCAGTAGGGACTCAGAAATGCCGCAAAAGTCGTGTATCCTGTATCATATCCTACCCCATTATGTTCCCGATGCTTTACAATGATTCTCGAATTGTAGCCCTTAAGACAACAATCTCCTGAGACAGCCTGTGGGCTCATCGGAGTCTTGTTCATGGCAAGAAGGTTATCTACTGATAGAAGGCAAAAAGTTGAAAAGAGAAGAAAAAAACAAAAAAACTTTTTCATAGCAAAAACACCTTCTATTTTTGAAAAAGACCCACAAGTCTGTTAAGGAAGAATAAATTTCGGCCTTTAATAATTTTTTAAATGCCTTTTTTTTCCAAGAGAAATTTTCAATCGGGCTGTATATTGCTTTTCACGCTTTAGGATTGATCTATTAATCAAATTTAGATACAATAGCTGTTAAATTAGTCTAAACTTCAAGATCAGGGAGTCTCCTAAATGTCTCTAGATAAAGGAACCAAAGAAGAAATCACCAAAAAATTTCAGTTACATGAAAAAGACACCGGTTCTGCCGATGTTCAAATTGCCATTTTAACTGAAAGAATTGCTGAACTTACCGAGCATTTGAAACTGGCACCAAAAGATCACAGCTCTAGACTTGCCTTGTTAAAGCTCGTAGGTCAGAGACGCAAGCTACTGGATTATTTGAACTCAACGGATACCAAGCGTTACCAAACGTTGATTACACGATTGAATTTAAGAAAATAAAATTTTTATATACACGGCACTGAGCTTCAGTTCAGTGCTTTTTTGGGGTTCGCTCCCGATTGGAATTTTCAAAAATGATTAGATGGAACTTAGAAAAAAACTTTAGAGGGATTTCTCTAAAGTTTTCTTTCTGATTTCTATCTATCTTCCCTTCGGGTGCTCAGCCCAACACAATACATTACACAAGGAGTCTGTTATGGACCGCAAAACGATGACCGTTCTCGTAGGGGAGCATGAACTAACTTTTGAAACTGGTAAAATTGCAAGACAGGCTGGTGGATCCATCTTTCTTTCTTGCGGAGACACACGCGTTCTTGCCACTGCCTGTTCTTCCCCATCTAAATCAGATGAAACTGACTTTCTTCCCCTGAGAGTCGATTATCAGGAAAAATTCTCTTCAGTTGGGCGAACCCTTGCCGGATTCATCAAACGGGAAGGAAGACCTACAGAGCGAGAGACTCTCGTATGCCGTTTGATCGACCGACCTCTCCGACCTCTGTTCCCGGATGGATATTATGATGACCTTCAAGTTCTTTCTTATGTCTATTCGTTCGATGGAATCCATACCCCGGATGCTCTAGCCATTTGTGCTTCCTCTGCAGCCTTGATGATTTCCGACATTCCATTTACCAAACCAGTTGGTGCAGTCCGAGTGGGAATGATCGATGGCAAATTCATCCTCAATCCTTCTTCCGCACAAATGAAAGAATCGACCCTGGACCTTGTCCTTGCCGGAACAGAAGATGCCATTTTGATGATCGAAGGATATTGCGACTTTTTGACAGAAGATCAGATCATGGAAGCGATCACGACTGGTCATATAGCCATTCAGGGAATCTGCAAAAGTCTCCGAGAATGGGCTGCCGAAGTAGGAAAAGAGAAAAATACAGACACGATCAACCACCTTTCCGATGAAGTTGTCAAAGAGGTAGAAAAAGCAGTCGATGCTGAGATGACCCAAGCTCTACGCATCGCTGGAAAAAAAGAAAGAGAAGATGCCCTTTCTGAACTAAAAGAGAAAATGCTCGAAACCCTTCAACCGGAAGGAGAGGAGCCAAAGTTCCTAAAAAGAGACATCATGCGGGCCTATAAAAAGATCCAATCAGATCGTCTCCGCGGCATGATCCTCAGCGAGAAAAAGAGAATCGATGGAAGAAACCTCGATCAGGTTCGCATGATTGATGTCGAGTCCGGTCTTCTTCCAAGAACGCATGGAAGTGCTCTTTTCACTCGTGGAGAAACTCAGGCGTTTGCCGTATGTACTCTCGGTGGAGAGACCATGGCACAACGATATGAAGATTTGCATGGAGAAGGCTCTCACCGTTTCTACATGCAATACTTCTTCCCTCCTTTTAGTGTTGGTGAAGTGGGCCGAATGGGACCTCCGGGACGACGAGAAGTCGGACATGGAAAACTGGCCGAGCGATCCCTTAAAACAATTCTACCTAAACAGGAAGACTTCCCTTACATCATTCGTCTAGAGTCTAATATTACTGAATCCAATGGATCTTCTTCCATGGCTTCCGTATGTGGTGGGTGTCTAGCCATGATGGACGCAGGGATACCGATCACACGTCCTGTTGCAGGAATTGCCATGGGACTGATTCTTGAGAAAGATGAATATGTCATTCTTTCAGACATTCTCGGTGCCGAAGATGCACTTGGCGACATGGACTTCAAAGTTGCCGGTGATGAAAAAGGCGTCACTGCGTTTCAAATGGACATCAAGGTCGAAGGAATCACGCCAGAAATCATGAAGTCTGCTTTGGCCCAAGCAAAAGATGGAAGAGTCCACATCCTTCAAAAAATGCTTGAAGTTCTTCCACAGTCCAAAGAGAAGCTCTCGGTTTACGCACCTCGTATCGAAATGATCCAGGTCAAGCCGAGCCAGATTGGAACAATCATTGGTCCTGGTGGAAAACAGATCCGTGCAATTGTTGAAGAAACAGGAGTACAGGTAGATATCAATGATGATGGAATCGTATCTCTTGCCTCAGCTGATCTGCCATCCATCGAAAAGGCAAAAGAGATCATCCACTACCTTACTGCTGAGATTGAAATTGGAAAAGTCTACAACGGTAAAATCAAATCGATCGTTCCTTTCGGAATGTTCGTAGAGGTTGCCGCCGGCAAGGAAGGTCTGTGCCATATCTCAGAAGTGGCTCACCGTCGGGTAGAAAATCTCCACGATCTCTTTAAAATTGGCGATATGCTCGAAGTTAAGGTCCTCGATATCAATGACCGAGGCCAGATTAAATTGAGCCATAAGGTTCTCCTCAACGAACCTGCCAATTCCTAAGGCTTTTGGGCCCTGTATCGCACCGCGATCAGGGCCTTTTTCATCCCAGAATCTCACCGATTTTCTCCCAATTCTTTATGTGCCTATGTCTTAACAACTTACTAAGCCCTTAAAGTGAGGGACTTAGAGTTAAAAGCAACTCTTACAACCATGCGAACCTGGAAAATAATTTACTGATAACCAGCGGCTTAGATTCAATTGCCCCAGTATTTATGGAAAGAAATTAAAAAAATTAGTATAATTAAATCTAAGCCATAATAGGCGGGGGTTAAGTTAATGAAGAATAATAAGTCTAAAAATCTATTAAAAACCTATGGAGTCCTCGGGACAGTCTTATTTGCCTGTGCCGGTGGAATCATTGCCTTCTTTCTAGGAGGACCGTTCTGGATCATCGCTGGAGTTCCTGTTGGAGCCGTATGCGGTCATTTCATCCATAAGCTAGTAGTAAAACCAGCATCTGTTTAATACCAAGCATTTTTCTCTAAGGGATTTAAAAATTTATAATTTTTAAGATGGGGGTCCTTATGAAAGAAAATAAACTAAGCAGTATTCTCTATTATGATCTTTCTGAGAGAAAAAATGCTCAGCTAAAGAAGAGATTGAACGAATATAAATTCCTTCTTACTGCAATGGATAGTGCTCTTATTGCCCTTGAGAAGGGCGACCTTGAGAAGTTCGACAGTCTTGTAGGAGAAAACGCCTGCCAAATCAGAGCGGTCAAAATCGCGATGATGGCATCCAAAGGACAGATCGATTTTTTCAGGCTCAAAGAGACTATATCTACTTTGAATCAGAAAATAGATGAGCTATTGTTTGACAAGACCATCTCTTCTTTGATGAGCTCTGATATTTCTTTAAAAGAAGTGATCATTAATGAAGGCTTAGAAATGGAACTCTCTTCCGATGAGATGTTTTTATTGAAAGCCTTTCTTTTGAGTGAGATGAAAGCCCCTCACCCGGATGGGGAATGGCTTTCTACACTGGTCATTCAGGATAAGACACGTCCTGCAAACTTAAAACAGTATGGTGATGTCTCAACAAACTTTGCCACAGAACTTGGTAGAAAGTTGAGAAGGCTTCTTTCCGAAGCATCTGTTGATTTCATCAAAGAGCTAGCATGGCTTGGAGAAGTTTCTGTGAATGATTATTTCATGGTCTCTGATAAATTTCTTCATGTTCACAATGATGCCTGGCCAACTTTGCCTATGTTTTGGACTTATAAGGTCCTTCTCCAGGCAAGTTTGAAAGAAAACATCCCTCTGATTATCAAAGCAAAGTTCTTAAAGCATGAGGGCGATCAATATCAGGTTAAAGATGAAGAGACCCTCTTTTTTAAACCTGTAGAGGGTGAAAATGGCTCTACCTATATTCTTGCAGAACCAGATGAAATGGACCTCGAAAAACCAGCATGCATGGTGAAAGGGATTCTTCTTACTGAAGAAAATGAGATCTGCAAAATGAAATGGACAGAAGAGCTTACAAAAACATCTATTCTTGATGTTATTCTAGCAGGAGCTGCAGATCACAGACAATATCCGGATCCTTCTGTTGAGGTCCAGGTTGACGATCCTGACTTTGAAAATTATATTTCCATGGCGAAAGAAAAAGGCTTTTCTATCGACAATCCTTCGACCTTCTTCATCAATCACGTTTATCCCGTTCAAGTCGGAAAAGCGGTTGGTCTAAGCACTGCCGAACAACGACAGCCTGTTTAATGGGATTGTTGACTATGGAGGTCGCTGTTCTAAAATAAAAAATATAGTATGTTGGTGGTAAGGACAACTGTACCCCAACATACATGACCTCAATTCCGAGAAATCAAAACTTCTTTCATTTATCCAGTATACAGAGCGTTGCTCTGGGGCTTCCAGCGATCATCATCGGCAAACAACTTGCAGTCCGTTATGGTGCAGGTACAGCCATTTGTTCCATTATAGTGGGAAATCTAGTGTTGTGGCTGATCGCCCTAGCCATTGTTTCGATGGTGCAGCAGGGTATGAACGCAATCAAAAACATTACTGGATACATAGGAAAGCATGCTGGATTTCTGTTTGCACTCATTTTGATCCTGGCATTTCTTGATTGGTATGCACTGCAACTCAATCAGGCCGTAGTTGGTTTGAAAACGCTCTTCCAATACAGCTACCCTTGGAGAAAGGATGTAGTCATCCAAATAGGCGCTATTTTTGGCCTGATTACAGCAATGCTCGCCATTGGAGGGATACAACTGCTCAAATGGATGACCGTAATTTGTCTTCCCATTGTGGTTGCTTATAATATTTATGCGATCAGCATTTCCGATTATTCTGTTCTATCCGAAAGTCATTGGGGTGTTTCCTTTCCCGGAATTGTAACAGCCATTGTTGTTCTTCTGCCTGGGATGATTAACCTGCCCACTTTCTTTCGCCATTCCATTTCAAAAGCCAATTCATTTCTCGCATTAACATTCATATTGGTTTGGATCACTTTTTTTGAATGTGCTTCCATATGGATGAGTTTTTCTCCTGACTCAGCATTTGTCCTGCAGAATTCCACTCCGCCGAACTTCGCTACCTACGTAATTCCGACTGCGATCTTCATACTTATTTCACTAGTTACTACAAACCTCTTGAACATCTATCTGGCATCAGCATGCTATGAAACATTTATCCCGTTTTTCGAGGGCAGTAAAGGCCATGCCATTATCGGTCTATTAGGGACTGCGGTTTTATACATTTGTTCAAATCTCAGCTCCTATCAAATTCCTGGTGAACCTATTGGACAGCTACATCTCTATCTTAGGATTCGTATTAGTAGTGGGGGTCCTATCACGCATCATCGTTCGCCACAGGCCTAGGAGATTTGAAAAAGTAATCAATGCTGCCTCCTGGCTGATAGGATGTATAGCAGGAACCATCTTTCAGATTTTTGCCCCTTTAGATGCCGTACATCCTCTTCTCTACGGGATGAGCATAAGCGCGCTATTTTTTCTCATCATTTTTCTTATAGAAGAAACGACCTGGTCCATACAGAAGCTATCATCAAAACCTGAAATAGAAAGAGGTCTTTGATGAATGGTGAGCAGCAGCTACCCGATACCAATCAATCCTGGTGGCAGCTCAGTGTGATTCAACTTGCAGGCTGGATGAGCCTGCCAACGCTTGCGACCAGTATTCTTATCTTACAAGTAAACAGCTTTCTGGGAGCTATTCTCACCATTATCGTAGGAAATGCAATTCTCTGGTTCATTAGATTGGGCATCGTCTCCATGAGCCATGAAAAAAGACAGAGTACACTGGATATTTCAAAAGACTATCTGGGCAACTTCGGCAGTTATTTCATTGCGGTTCTTCTTCTTGTATCCACGCTGGCATGGTACATCACACAAATGACAGTAGCCAGCCGTACACTCACACATCTGATCACTTTTGAGGAAAATGACGAAATCAATCAATTTATACAGGTCAGTGTTTTTCTTGGGCTTGTAAGTACATTTCTGTGCATGGAAGGAATTGTATTGCTAAGAAGGCTTGCGACTTTCGCCTTTCCCCTATTGTTCCTCAGCTTTTTGATTGTATTCATCCTATTGCCGGAGAAAGCGCCTCATGCAAATGGCAATCCCCTCTCCTTGGCAGGACTCACGCTTGTTCTCGCAACAAACTTGGGTATTTCCTCTGATTATCCTACTTTTTTCCGCCACAGTAAATCTTGGGCAGACTCGATCAAAGCTCTAATCCTCATCCAGTTAATAAGCATTATCCTCGGAATTCTAAGCCTCTATTTCGGATCGCTGATCCTCAAAACTTTTGAGATCAATGAATCCTTAGCTCTTTCTTCAGACAGCTATGTCTTTTACTATGCTTTGATATTGTTTATCTCTCTCTCCGTGATCACAGCCAATGTTGCGAATGTATACTCCGCATCCGTCGGATGGGAAGTGCTCGCCCCTAAAGCTCTTGTTGGCAGAAAAGAATACCTCATCCTCGGACTTGGACTGACCATCCTCTTTATCCTGTTCTCTAACTTCGTATCCCTTGACTATCTATTGACCCTCTCAGAAACATCCCTCGTACATCTTTGTATCATTCTCATTTTGGGATACCTTGTGAGCAAATGGTTCGGAAAACCAACCACGCCCGTTCAGATTGTCTATTTCATCGCTTGGCTCTTGGCAACAGCTTCCTATTTTGTACAAGTCACTCTGTTCCCAAAGATTTCAGCAGTCGAACTCGGTTTTTTTGTGATCCTCTTTGTGGTGATCTTCTCTTTTGGTGTCATGAGACTGACGGGACACTTATCTCTCAATATGAAGAGATGATCCCTTCCAATCATTCGCTCACATCCGCTCATATCTGCATCATAGGCGTCATAAGAGCAAATACAGAAACAACCGCACATGTCTCTTGAGAACTGATAATAAGACTTTCTTGTCAGCAAAAAGAGACGCAGCAAGCGTAAAATGCCCATTCATTCCTGCTGCTATAGCTCCCAAAACATGATCCTGCCGAGAAACATGATTATCTTTCAAAAGTTCCTGAACGATTTCTAAGTTATTCCGATAGGCAGCTTCCCTTAATGCTTGTCCACGAGCTTTATCAGAGGTATTGCCGCTTCTCAACAGCTCTTGCACAATGGCTAAACGACCAAGTGTAGCTGCTCTTGTTGCTTCCCTACCTCTGACTTCTTCCGAGATAGGACCATCTCTTAACAGCTCTTGGACGTCATCTAAACGACCAAAAGATACTGCATCAGATATAGCCCTTTCTCGACTTTTTTGTGGAATAGGACCATTTCTTAATAGTTCTTGGACTACATCGAAATAACGACTTTTTGCCGCCTGAACTACTGCTTTTCCTCGTGCTTCTTCGGAAACAGGTCCGCTCTTCAATAGCTCTTGCAGAATGTTTACATGACCAAGTTTAGCCGCCCTAATTACTTCGATGTCTCTAGCTTTTTCTGTTATAGAACCGTGCTTCACTAGCTCTTGAACAATAGATAAATTATCTCTTACAGAAGCAATACTAAGAGCTGTTTTCCCAGTCCGATCTGTTTCAAGAAGAACATCCATTCTCTGCGTTTTAGGAATTTCAGCTAAAAGAGTTCGAACAGCATCAAGATTATCCCTTTCAACAGCTTTGTGAAGGGCAGTACCACCATCATGATCTTTTAGGTTCACAAAAGGAGCTCTAAGTTCTTCTGGGATGATATGCAATATATCTCGTATCTCTTTCACATTTGAACCGTGAAGGATTGTCCTTGTAGGTCTCTTATAGAAGGACAAATGCTTGATCACGTTATTCAATACGACTGGCGCTCTTCTTTCTAAAGCACTTCGAGATCTTGTCCACTGTCTAGCTTCCCCGTTATTTTCTTCTGTTTCATCAGCATTTTCTGCAGCAATCCCGGGTTGATCATCAAAAAATAACACCAGTACAACTACATATTCACTAATTCTTCCTGCAAGAGGATTCCTCTCTAATGCAGACCATTTTAGATCTCGAAAATCCTGATGTAGCTCACTTTCATCAAAGTGATTTTCTGGTACCGATCTTGCGGCTAGTGCTTGTAGGCTCATAACTTCTTCTTCCCTCTTCTATTTTTATTAAATGATTGGCGGTGTTGCTAAGGCAAAAGTAGCAAGCACAGTGCATGTCTTGAAAACTGGTAATAGGACTTTCTTCTCAGATAAAAGAGATAAGGCAGTCTTGTAATACCCTTCAGCCCATGCACCGAACGCTGCCTCAAGATGGTTTTGAAAAGAGACATTGCCTTCCTTCAAAAGTTCCTGAACAATTTCTGAATGGCCCTTTTCAGCCGCATAACAGACTGACTTTTCTCTCATCCCTTTCGAAATAGGACCACTCCTTAATAATTCTCGTACCGTATCTATACATCCCCAGTATATTACATCTAATACTGCACCGCTTCGTACATTTTCCGAGATAGGACCATTTCTTAATAGTTCTCGGACAATATCTAAACTCCGTAAACGAGCTGCTTTAGACACTGCAACCCCTCGATCTTCTTCCGAGATAGGGCCGTTCCTTAACAGCTCCTGTATGACATTTAAACGACGATTAGAACCCGCTGCCCGGATATACCGCTTTTCCCCTGTCGTATTCTGAAATAGGGCCGTTTCTTAACAACTCTTGGACGACATCTAAATCACCAAAAAGAGCTGCCTTAGACAATGCAATCCCTCTAGCTTCTTCCGAGATAGAGCCGTTCCTTAATAGCTCCTGCAAGACATCGAACTCATGATTTTCTACCGCAATTGTTGCTGCTTCCCCACGATCTTCATCGGAGATATTGCCGCTTCTCAATAGCTCTTGAACGAGTTCCAAACGATTAGGAACTATAACGACTCCTAAACTATTTAGTGCAGCCTTTACCGCTTCTCAACGAGCTTCAGTGGAAATATAACCACTTCCTAATAATTCTTGGACGACATTTAATTGACCACGGAATGCTACCTTCTTTAATGCTTTTCCACAGTCTTTCTTGGAGATATTGCCGCTTCTCAGTAGCTCTTGAACGATTTCTAAATGACCATGACAGGCTGCGTTCACTACAGCCCTTCCACAGTCTTCAACAGAAACATCGTTGGTTCTTAATAACTCTTGCACAACTTCTAAGTTCCCAAAATCGGCTGCGACTGTAAGAGCTGTTGCACCCCAACGCTCTTTCTGATGGATTGTTTCAGCTCTTTCCTCTTTTGGAATATAAGCTAAAATGGTTCTTATGGCATCAGCTTGACCCGCTCTAGCTGCCTGAAATAAAGCCGTCTCTTCATTCTCGTCTTTTAAATTAACGTAGTCGCTAAGATATTCCCTTGGAATTCTCTGTAAAATTTCACTGGTGTTCTCAGGGCCATATACAACTTCGCCATGGAGACAGGTATCTGTTGGTCGTAGCCCATTTTGAAAAGATAAATGCTTAATGAGATTTTCTAGCACAGCAGGAGCACTTGGAAATTCCCCTTCCAAAGGATTGTCGTACTTTGAAAATCTATTGAGTTCTTTAAATTCTGAATGAAGGCTATTGCCTTCTTCAAAAGAGTCCTCTGATACCGCATTAGCGGCTAATACTTGTAAGCTCATTCTTCTTCCCTTTCTTTCTTATAAAACTAAACAAGTGCTTTGGATATGAGGGGGAATTTTGGATGATTCCCCCAGCGAAACTTCGTTTATGAAGACATCATTTGTGTCATATAGGTTAATGCCCCAAAACTAATAGCTACAACAAAGCATGCTGCGATGCTTTTACAAGCATCCCAAGTTGTACCTTCAGTACTTTCGGAGATAGTAAATTGCTCAGGCGCATTTTCAGGTTTGTAGCCATGTTGTAACAGCTTGTGAACAACATCTACTTGAGAGTGCTTTTCAGCGATTTTTACTGCTACTTTGAAATCTGTCTCAGAAAATCTACCATTTTGTAATAGCTCACAAACCACATCCAAGTGCCCGAATGCTGCAGCGCGTGCAAGAGCATTACCTGAGGTGGAAGTGGAGATTTTACCTCTTTGTAAAAGCACTTGAATAATTTCTAACTCACCATTATTTGCAGCCTGTATAAAAGCTTCTTTACTATCTTCTTCTGGGATGTCCCCATCTCGCAAAAGAGCTCGGACCATTTCAAAATCCCTTTTTTCAAGTGCGGCCTCAACTGCCCACCCTCGGTCCAACTCAAAAATATCCCCGCTTTGCAGTAACTGTTGAGAAAGTTCTTTATTACCCTTTGTTATTGCATTAATTAGAGCCTCTCCTCGGGCTTCATTAAAAATAGGACCGCTTTGCAAAAGCTCATGAGCGATTTCTGTTTGATCATTTTCTATAGCAACAATGATGGCCCATCCACGGTCTTCAACAGAAAGACTTCCATTTTCTAATAATTCCTGAATGATACCTCTTACATTGCCCCTTGAAGCATCAGGAATGATAAATCTTAATAAAGCCCCACAGTCTTCTTCCGAGATACCGCTCTTTGCAAGAAGGATTTTCACGATTTCTAGATTATCCTGGCTTGTTGCACTATATAAAGCTTCTATATGAGCGTTTTCTGGGATTGAACCGCTGCGCAACAGCATACGAACCATTTCAGTGTTTCCTTCCTTTGTTGCGCTTAATACTGCCTCTCCACGGGCTTCATCTGAAATTGGTCCACTCTGTAACAACTTATGAACGATCTCTAAAAAACGATCTTCCCCACTATCAATAAATATTGCCGACATTATAGCCTTTTCTCTGCTCTCTTGCGAGATTTTTCCACCCCGTAAAAGCTCACGAATAATGGATAAAGAACCATTCATTGCTGCATTATTTACAGCTTGTCCATGGTCTTCTTCCGAGACTTCACCACTTTGTAGCACTGTCCGAACCATCTCTAAGTTGTTTTCAATTGCTGCAATTCGAAGAGCCCATCCACGGTCTTCTTTCGAGATCTCCCCTTCTTGTAATAGCGCTATAACAGCCTCTAAGTGCCCTCCGTAGGCTGCAACTTGCAATGGCGTATCATAGCCTTGATTTTTTTGGGTCGTTAGCCTTCTTCTTTGACCTTCTGGAATTTCATTTAGAATAGCTCTTACTACATCAGCATCACCGATTCTAGCTGCGATTTGAAGAGCTGTATCTCCAACACCATTTTTTTGGCTCAAAGCCGCTACTCTTTGATCTTCCGGGATATTAGCTAAAATAGATCTTACTGCATTAGCGTCTCCCATTTTAGCTGCCCTATAAAGGGCTGTGTGCCCATACTCATCCTTTAAAGTCACAAAGTCGATCAAATATTCTTCTGGAATTTTCCTTAAAGTCTCACTGATGTTTTCTGGATGATCCATGACCTCACGATGAAGAAGGGTTTCGGTTGCTTGGTAACTATTCCGAAAGGATAAACCCTTAATTATGTTTTCCCTGGCAACAATAGTACTTGGGAGTTCCTCTTTCAAAGGATTCTCGTATCTCGAAAATCTTCTCAGTTCTTTGAATTCAGAATGAAGACTATTGTCTTCTTCAAAAGAATCATCTGGTACCGTATTAACGGCTAATATCTGTAAACTCATTCTTCTTCCCTCTCTTTTTATAAGACCAAATAAGCATTGAAGTATTATATCATATAATATCAATTATTTTAAACGATTTAATTATAAAAACAACTTTAATTAAAAATAACTAACTAATTATTAGCAGGATAGGAAATAGAGCGTATTGAACCAGAATTACAGGGACTTCATCTAGGGCATTATCTGAACTCTAGGCCCAATTTTTGGGGCCCTATAAGTATGTATAAATAATCATGAGATCCCGTAATATCCCTCATTTTTTACGAAATGGAAGGGAGAATTATGTCATTTGATCCACAAACCATCTACGCTCTTGGAGGAACAGCTGCTTTAGGAATAGCTATGGTCACATGGCTAGATGGAATCCAAGACTGCTCCAAAGGAAAGAAAGATTCTGGTATTATGAAAATCGGTTTAGCAGCAATCGCTGGTGGTCTCTCTTTTTATCTCATCCAAAACGCATTCCATCTGCGCATGGACAGAATTACCCAAAATATGATGGAAGAACTTGGAAAGAAACCTGAATGTAATGGACAAAAGCCTGCCTATTGGGACTTATTCCAGGACATTTTACAAAATGAAGATCCCTCTCTTTGTAATTCTGCTGCAAGATCTTTACCAACTGATGATCACTTAAGGCATACTATCGAAAACAGGGAAGGAGGCATTGAGGGTTTCTGTGCTCTAAAAGAGAAGAGCCTTCCCTTACCTTTTTCCATAAGAATATCTTTTACTGTGAATCAGGAAGAACCGGGATGTACAACCGTACCAACTTATAAATAGAGTGACTATTACTCATCGATTCTTCCAAACATGTAAAAAAAAGAGACCTATGGAACATAGGTCTCATGATTCATTAAACAGAATAGGAAAAAGATTTTAGCTCATTCCAGGCTCTGGCTTAGGAGGGATATGCCCTTCCGGTGGAGCTGGTGCCTTAGTCTCTTCCTGTACAGGAGGAGGTGGAGGTGTCTTTCTCTGAAGCTCGTCTGCTTCTTTGAGGCGCGCTCTTTTCTTCTCAATATCCCAAGAGCCGTCCATGATGGCTTTGACATCATCAGCATCCAAGGTCTCAAACTCCATGAGCATATCAGTCATGAGTTGGACTTTATCTGAATTCTCTTTGACGATATCAACAGCTCGCTGATGAGCTTCTTCTAAGATACGATGAATCTCTTCATCGATTTTTTTCGCAGTCTCATCGGAATAGGTCTTTTCATGATAACCAGACATCCCGAGATACTGACCACCTTCAGTTCGTTCATCATAAGATACGAGTCCGAGAGCATCGCTCATTCCCCACTCGCAGACCATACTGCGCGCGAGTTTTGTCGCCTGGGTGATATCCTGTTGCGCTCCTGAAGACATATCCTGCACGAAGATCTCTTCTGCCGCTCTTCCACCCATTAAAACAGCAAGCAGATCTGTAGCTTCCTTCTTCCAGTATCCAAGACGGTTCTTTTTAGGCATAAAATGAGTCGCACCCAAAGAAACCCCTCTGGGGATGATGGTCACCTTGTCTACAGGGTCACTGTGTTTCACCTTAAGACCGACGATCGCATGACCCGATTCATGAAAAGCCGTTGTCTTCTTCTCATTTTCGTCCATCTCGAGGCTTCTTCGCTCTTTACCAAAGCGAACTTTGTCACACGCTTCTTTCGACTCCTGACTTGTTACTGCGGTTCTTCCCTTACGGGCAGCAAGTAAGGCGGCTTCATTCATGATGTTCTCAAGATCGGCACCTGAAGCACCTGGAGTAGCACGAGCAATGTCCATCAAATCGACCGACTTGTCGATCTTGATCTTGCGAGCATGCACTTTTAATATTTCGTAACGTCCTTTAATGTCAGGAAGATCCAGAACAACTCTTCGGTCGAATCGTCCAGGACGGAGAAGCGCTTTATCCAAAATGTCTGGTCGGTTTGTTGCAGCCATTAGGATCACCCCTTCGCGGGTGTCGAATCCATCCATCTCAACAAGAAGCTGATTCAATGTCTGCTCTCTCTCATCATGACCGCCGCCAATACCGGCTCCACGATGTCTACCGACTGCATCGATCTCATCCATAAAGATGATACAGGGAGCATTCTTCTTGGCCTGCTCGAATGTATCACGGATACGGCTTGCCCCAACCCCGACAAACATCTCGACAAAATCAGAACCTGAGATCGAGAAGAAAGGACGGTTCGCCTCACCGGCAACTGCCTTTGCAATCAGTGTTTTTCCTGTTCCAGGAGGACCTACTAATAGAACTCCTTTGGGAATCCGAGCGCCTAGGGCTGTGAATTTTTGAGGGTCTCTCAAGAATTCAACGATTTCCTGAAGCTCTTCTTTCGACTCTTCAGCTCCGGCAACATCTTTAAAGGATACCTTATTGTTGTCTTTGGAAAGCAACCGGGCAGGTGATTTCCCAAAATTCATGGCGGAAGATCCCATTCCCTTCATCTGACGAGAGAAGATAAAGTATAAAAGTAGGATCACGACAACGATAGGCAAGAGCGTCAATATATAACTGAAATAGTTATGAGAAGGCTCCTGCGAGACAAAAGTCTTTTGTAATACGGTATTGCGAGGCTGATCAGGAGCTTTAAAGCTCAATCCTTTATTCGCCTCAAAATTAGCCCATTCGATTTTCGCTTGAGCAAGCCAGTGCGAGTATACTTCCGGATCCTGACGCTCTAAAGCGCGTGTCGATAGTTCCTTGTTATTGAAAAACCAGATGACATCAGCCACTTTTGTACGCGCTTTGTCCAATAAAGCAGTATTCTTGGTGAGGTCTTGTGAAATCGCATTGTACTGGTCCATTTCTTCCAAGTAGGTTCTTGTCGAACGCAATGGAAGCAAACGTACTTGATCCTCTTCCTTATTTAATTCCTGGGCAACCTGATTGATCTGGGTCAATGCAGCAGAATAGGCACCCATTTTCTCCTGAATCGTTCCAGAGGAAGTAGCTTGGATGACATCCTTTTCAACATCGCGGAGACGGGCTTTCATCCCTTCATTTCCAATCCCAAGGTTTGGAGAACGGAATAATTTAACAAGTGTGATCAGATCCTTGCCGACTCTTTGTACATTGGTTGCATTCGGACTTTGGGCTGCAGCCTGGTACGAAGCCTGTACTTCATGAAGGCTTACGAGATCCCAGTTGGGAATTATTGAGTGAAGGACCACCGAATTCTGCCTTTCTGGAGTATCGTAGATCGACCCAACTACAGTATATCCCCCATGAGGAAGAGACCAGCCGGTCAACTGTAAAAAGAATGTAGCTGAATCAGTAACATTTTTTTGTACTAGGTTGAGATTTTCAGCGATCTGTCCTTTTTCGCTTGTCAGCTCATGGTTCTGTCCGAGAAGTTCGAGGTAACGGAAGCGGTCTTTTCCTTCTTCAGATTCCCTTTCTCTAAATTTTCCTGTAAAGGTAACGAGATTTTCACTCTGGGCTGTTTTCTTGCTTTCTTCGGGATGAATCAAGTGAAGGTTCACCAGATGCTCAACTTGGTGGCTAAAGGAAACTCTGGCCGACTTATCGCCCGTTAAGGACTGAATCGTCAGAATTACCAAAATAGCTGCAAAGAGAAAAAGCAGAAAGCCGCCAGGAAGGCCCCGCTTAGAGCCTGGTTTGAATTTTTGATCGTTCATACGCGCCCATTATAGTGTTTTTTCGTTGAATTTCTCTAGATGAAATTACCGCCTAGACAGGAAAGTTCAGCTCCCCCTTGAAATCCCTATAGCAAAATCAAAATATATTGTCTTCTCGATGAATTGAAGAAAAGAAAAAATTCTTCTCCTATCCTAAGGCTTAATTATTTAGACGAAAAGAAATTTTTAACCCTCCTTTTTCATCTTTATTTCGGCCTGTGAGAAATTCTTTCACAATTTTTCCGTCCTGAATCAGGACAGGAAAGGAATATCTAAAAAAGCAGGGAACCTTATTTTCTGAAAACCACTTTTTTAATCGTTTTTGCCCCAATCGCGCCCCATCAGATGGCAGTTCCAAAGAATATTTTCCATGGGGAACCACCCAGGATCCTTCGCCTAAAAACAGTTTTTGCCATCCGGCTGCTTCTTCTTTACCCTCTCCTTGAGAACAATTCATGATCCACTGTCCCACTCGCTGCTCTCCCTTTTTCAATACAAGAGGCTTCTCAAAAACGGGCATCTCCCCATATATAAATAGGGAGCCAAACTCAAAACGAATCGTCCGATCTCCTAATGATAAAGAAAGATCAGTCTTGCCTTCCCAAATCCAATGGACAACACGTTCCAGAACATCCCGAGAGGGGCTGATCCCTTCTGACTTTAAAAATTTCTGTACAAAATAGCTGATCTCGATTTTCTCTCCGCCTTTCAAACAGCTCACATCGACATAGGATCCGATCGGTCCTCTTCTCAGGCTTTCCCAAATTCTTTCGATCTTCTTCTCTAAGTAGTCCTGCCACTCATGTGCTCTCACTGATAGATGATAGAGGCTCTCTTTGATTTCCTTCCCAAATTCATCCGCAAGATTCGGCAGAATGCTCGTTCTCATCCTCCCTCGCAAAAAACGGTTGTCACTGTTCGTAACATCATCAAAATAGGAAATTCCCCTTTCCTCTAAATAGGTACGAAGCTCTTCTTTCAAAAAACGAAGAAGAGGGCGGTAAATTCTCATTCTTCCATACTCAGAAAAGGATCTCATCCCTCCTATATAAGGAATCTGCGCGCCCTCCAGCACTCTTTTCAAGGAAGTCTCGATGACATCGTCCTTTTGATGGGCAAGAAAGACTCCTTTTAACTGTTCAGAGTCTAGGATCTCCTGGAAAAAACAGAAACGTTCCTTCCGGGCAGCCTCTTCACTCATTTTTTTCATCTCGAGTCTCTTTGCGTGCCACTGGATTCCGAGACCTTCTACTGTTCTTTTCAAGATAAAAGCCTCTTTCGCGCTTTCCTCACGCCAGCCATGATCGATGTGGGCAACCTGGAACACTAGGCCAGCTTCGATGAGAAGGTGCAATAAAGCAGTTGAATCAACCCCTCCTGAGAGCCCCAAAAGCATCGGGTTGCCTTCCAATTGATGCTCCAGAATAAATTTTTTCAAATCATCTAAGATCATGAGAGCATCCAGTATCGGTATAAGACATAAAATAAGACTAAGGAAAGAAGAAGAAGCCACCAGAAAAATGGTTTGGGATTGAATTGGTGGGTTGTTTTGGCCAGGACGTAGGATAACTTAAGGTCCTTTCTTTTATCCTCTGGTTTCTTTTTCTTCTTCTCATCCCGAAAGACTTCTTTCAGTTCCTTCACTTGGGAGATAGGAACCCATTTTGAAAATCCTTTCCTCCAGACCAATGTATCAGGGGTAAGTTTGGGATGCGCTCGCAGTTGTGAGATCGAATAGGGACCTTCTTTTTTCCCCCCGATCAAGATAAACCAGATTCTTTCTTTTTTGAGAATTCCCATTGTTCTACAATGTTCAACAGAGTTATGTTTATGCCCGTATTTTGGCGTTATCTACTTCGAACTTATTTTAAAGTGCTGCTGCTTTGTGTGGGCAGTTTCATCGCTATTCTTCTCATCACTCGTCTCAAAGAGATCGCCCGTTTTGCAGCCCTAGGATCCAGCTTCTCTAGCACCATTCTATTCACAATCTATCAGATCCCCTACATCCTTCCGATTGCCATTCCGATCTCCTGTCTGATTTCTTCCATTCTACTCTTTCAGAGACTTTCACACACCCACGAGCTTACTGCTTTACGCTCTTGCGGTCTAGGATTAAAAGAAATCTTAAGCCCCATTCTCTTTGCAGCGGCCATGTTGGCCATCGCCAACTTTTTTATCTGCTCCGAGATCTCTACCCGATGCCGTCTTCTCACCAGAGAAATGCTCAATGATGAAACATCCTTGAACCCCCTTCTCATCCTTCAAAGGCAAAAGTTCTCAAATATTAAAGATGCGTTCATCGATCTCGACGCTTCCGAAGATGCAAGGTATGCCAAAGACATTACATTCGTGACCTATAATCATTCCAACGCCCGTCTCTCTCTACTCTCAGCTGAATCCCTTGCCCTTGATCACGACGATCTATTGGGAACCAATGTCTCGATCCTGTCCCACATGAAAACAGATGAAGACAACTTTGACACACTGATGATCGAAAACCAGGCTTCCATGTCAACCCCTTCCTTCGAACTTTCCCAATTCCTCAAAAAGAGTTACTGGCGGCTCAATTCAACTTCACTGCCGTTTCGAATGCTCCTCATCCGAGCCCTGGCCCACGAAGATCTCAAGCCCCGTTCCGATGCTTCCTCCTATATTGAGATGATCCGCCGCATTTCCCTAGGGCTCTCTGCATTCACACTCACTTTTATCGGTATGGCCTTCGGTATGCAGATATCCCGCACCCGTTCCAAAAAGGGAATACTCCTGGCCACCTCTCTCACACTCTTCGTACTGGGAAGTTATATGTTTGCAAAGGGGCTCAAGAAAACTCCCTTTATTTCTGCATCGGTCTATCTTATTCCTCATCCTCTCATCATCGCACTTGGATCGCTCTATCTCCGTAGGATCTCTGGAGGCAAAGAATGAAGATCTGGCAACGCTATTTCTTTAAAGAGACTCTGAAGAACCAGCTCTTTTTCCTGATCGGGCTCTATGCTGTTTATGTCATTGTCGATTTTTCCACACATGGCGTTCGCTTTCTTACCTATGACCGGCCTGAGGTCTATGAAATCCTTCTCTATTACTGGAATGACTTTATCAAATATTTCTACCTCTTTTTGCCTCTCACTTTTATGCTCGCCACCCTCAAAGTCCTCTGCGATATGAACATCCACAATGAGCTTGTTGCTTTGCAGATGGCTGGTAATCCGGTCCGCACACTCATGCGTCCCTTTTTCCTTATTGCCTTTCTTTTGTGCACCATTACCCTTCTCAACTTTGAGTATTTCGTTCCCTCTTCTCTCAGCTACGTCGAAGACTTCCGCATAGCCCACTCAAAAAATAAAGATAAAAAACTAAAGCCAAAAAAGGTCAATGTCCTCTCATTAAAAGACCATTCCAAACTCGTCTATCAGTCTTATGACAGTGAAAAAAAAGAACTGTTCGATGTGTTCTGGATCCGCTCCACTGATGACATCTGGCATTTTAAGACGTTAACTTTCTCAACACCACCCCGTGCTTCGTATGTAGAACAAATTCAAAAAAATGAAGAGGGGATTTATGAAAAGACACGGACCTTTGAAAAATACACTTTTAAAGAAATCAAACTAGAAGAACAGGAACCTGAATACCTTCCGATTGACCACCGACCGATTACCCAGCTCTTCTCTCAATACAAAAATCAAAATTATTCCTCAGACAGAGAACGGGCCATGATCCTGACAAACCTCAACTTCAAACTCGCCATGCCCCTTCTCTCTTTTTTGATTCTCATTGCATGCACCCCCTTCGCTGTTCGCTTCTCCCGTCAAGTCCCCATCTTTTTTATATTCGCACTCTCACTATTCGGCTTTGTAGTCTTTTACACCATCATGGACTCAGCGGTTGTCCTAGGAGAAAACCAAGCCCTCTCCCCTCTCTGGGTCACCTGGACTCCCTTCCTCCTAGGCTTTTCGCTATTTGGCTGGAACTATTCTAAAATCTAATTGTCGTCTTGCGGGTTTCCCGTGGTATAAGACAGGAAATTAGCCTGCAGTTCTTCAAGAGTCACCCGTCCACGTCCGGCAACAGTCACTCCTCTATCTAGAGTAGGAGCAGGCATACGCTGTGCAAACAATCGTCTGATGATGAATTGTGTTGAGAACATATTGGTTGCCTCAGCCTTAGTTGTGGTTCCTTGAAGTTTAGAACCTAATTTATGCACATGCCTTAAACCTGTTTTAGCACGGCCTACACGTTTATAAACCCGATCATTGGCACTCCAGGTATCCACGTAAACATCTTGTGAAGTTCTGGAAACTGTATCGAAGATGTTGATCTTCACCCATTTCTTACCAAAAAAATTGGCAAGCTTATCCAAAACTGAAAGCTCGCGTTTTGCGACAATAGTATGCCTCTCACCGAATGCAAATGGATCATAGGTTGTCCCATCAGATTTTGTAAGATGATCGACAACAAGACGTTCTTTTTGATAGTTATCAGTTGAAGTACGCGCAAGGTATCCTTGTATCTGGTAAGTCATTTATCCCCCTATATTATGACTCGAAATAGCGCTGACATTGGAATGAATCTGAGCTGCAGATTTTCCCCTTAAAGATCTTCCTTCTCGTAAGTATTATAGCAAAAAATTTCTTTGATTTCACTTTTTTCCAAGTCCCTAACCCTCAGTAATTAAAAATTCTGGCTTTATATTCTCTAATCCCCTAAAAGAGCTGCCCATTCCAGTAAAAGGAGTGTAAATATGAAAAAATAGATCCTTACTACATTTATATTCATCAGCCATACCTTGACAGCCTCAGTTTCTTTCGACGAGGTAATAAAACAATAGACCAGGTAGAGAGTTCATCCATTTCGGGTTCACAGACATCCTGGGCAACCTTAAAACAATCACTGTGCCCGCTTACCGTGCTAAAACAGCTCTTTCTGAAGGCCTAAAGTTCGGTGGGTCATCTATTCTCGGATGCAACAAGATCTCTGATAGCGACATGCATCTTGCACCAGACTATTCCACTTTTAAGATCCTTCCTGATTGCATTAGTCCGATTCCCTCTGCTCTCATCTTATGTGACATCCAACTCTCAGAGACCGAGCTTTTCGAAGGCGCTCCACGAACCGTTCTGAAAAAAATCCAAAGAGAGCTCACCCAAGCTGGGTTCGAACTTCTCTGTGGACATGAATTCTTCCATGAACAACTGATCGATCAGTTCCTCCAGATCAAGCAAAAGGAAATCGAAGCCTACAAAATCAACGTCACCGAATGGGAAATGTAACAAAGATGGAGAGCTTCGACTCTCCACTCTTGACTCCCCTTTACCACTATCCTATTTTTTCCGCTCAATAACAGGTTCCTCTATGCAGTATATTTTCATACACGGCAGTTGGCATGGCTCTTGGTGCTGGCAAAAACTAGTTCCTCATCTACAAAAAAAGGGACATCAAACCGAATGCCTCGATCTCCCAGGTAACAACTCGATCGAAGAGGCAGGCAAAGTCACCTATCAGGATTACTGCGATTATGTAGAACAAGCCATCCTCCGTCACAATGAACCCATCACTTTGGTGGCGCACTCCATGGGAGGGATCATCGCAGCGCCCCTTGCTGATCGCCATCACGAACGAGTCCAACACACATTTTTTGTTGCAGCAATGATCCCTGATTACAATACCTCCCTAATCGATATCGTCATGCGCTACGACAATCCCAAGTTTGGTATGGCATTGCATGAAGATGAAGTCCATCATGTGAATTACCTAGACAAGAATCTTGCCAAAGAACTTCTCTACCAAGACTGTCCTCCCGAACTCCAGCAATGGGCTGCTGACCAACTACGTTGGCAATCTGTCCTTCCTATACAAACACCCATTCCCTGGAAAGACACAAACTCCTCCAAGAGAACCTATATCCATTGTACCAAAGACAGGGCCCTAGTCCCCCAAGCCCAACTCGATATATTAAAGGCTCATCCCTGCAAAGTAGTTCAACTGGAAAGCAGCCACTCCCCCTTTCTCTCCAGTCCTGAAAGGATAGCTGAAGTCTTATCTATATGAGTCGATGTACTGATCTGCGGACCTAGAAAAAGACAAAAAAAACCTACAGTTAATTTAAACTAATCTTGATCAAGTCATTGATATTCAGTGAAATTTGAAACTAACGCCAAATTGATATCGGTTAATTAGAATCTAATCTTCTTGACTATTTTGATAATCAAAGATTATTCTCTTTGATCCAACAAAACGACAATAAATTAAGTTTTTTATTTAATATAAAAAAACTATTATGAACAAATTAACAAAAAGAAAATTTCATGTAACAGTTTCATTTTCTGAAATATTATCCGTTGAAAAAGTCGTTGAAAAGATAAGTCATTTATCCAACCCACAAGTTGTTCTTTGGTATATCGGGTATAATGGAGTCCGAAAGAAAGGTATAGATTTTTATAGAGATTTCTTAATTGCACCAGGATTATCAACAAATTTGAAAGCAACATACTGGCTTGTTGACCTTTCTGCATGGAAAGCTTTCAAGTGTGATCAAAGTTCCATCACACGAGTAAGCAATTGTAGTAAAACTCTTGAACAATTCCCAAATAGCCGAATCAAGTGTATTAAATCGGCTGAAATTTTTAAAAGAATTCAAGATTTTTCCGATCAGTGCACTATAGAATATTTCAAAGAAGCTCTTAAAAGACCTTTTATTCAAGAAGCCAGCCTTCCATACCCTGAACAAAAAATCCTCACAAGGGAAATTTTTTCCTATCCTTGCCCTCTTATAGACAATTGGGGCCAATATGACACGAGTAAATCTTATTCTATATTTCAATATTTAGAAGGATGTTTGATTGTTGATCGAATTCTTAATGAAGCTACTAGAAAAGAGAAGGCTAGTCCTATCCAAATAGTATTTGCTCTTCCGAATGATGAACTGAAATATTACAAAGACAACGATTCATCCTTTCAGAAGGATGTTGAATATCTGCTGAATAGGAATTCAGCACTTCGTGTTACTGAAAAAAATCACTTAGAGATTCATTTTCTAGCGTTCAAGTATGGATCGAAGTTGAAACATCGCCCTTACAATGCCCCTGGCCAAAGGATAAAAGATAACAGCCTATTATAGGAGACCATAACTAGCCCTCTCTCACACCAAGTTAAGGAGAAGTAATATGCAAGCTAGCGAATGCTCATCAAAACCCAAAATATCTCTCCAATCTGAATCAAAAGGTCTGGAAGTACTTATTGAAACAGAGCATCTTTACATTCAGTCCTACAAAGAGGAAGATTTCGAGAAATGTATTCCTTTGTACACTAATGTGAAACTTACTAAATATTTTGACCAGGGGAAGCCAAAATCAATAAGTGAAATTGAAGAAATAGTTAGAAAAGGGATCGAATACTTTGCCCAGGAAATTCCTCTTGGATTGTTTTCAATCTTTTCAAAGAGTGATAAGACTTCTTTTATTGGTCAAGTAGATCTTTTGCCCACAGATATCCCTGGTGTCGTTGAGTTAGGAATAATTCTCCATAGAGAACATCAATGTAAAGAATATTGCCTTGAAATAGGTAAAGCTATTTTGTATCACTTCACTGAAGAACTAAATAAGAAATACTCAGAGAAAATCAGACAACCAATTATCAAAGTAATAGCTTCCGTTCATCCGAAAAACTACCCTTGTATAAGAGCTTTAAAAAATGTAGGTATGGCTTTCGAAGAAGCCCGAGAACGTTTTGGCAACCCAAGACTATGGTATTCTTATAAAACTTCATTTGTAAAAGATGGAAAGAGCTATTAATTCGTATGGAAAGTAATCTTGTTGAACACTTTTGGCAGGCAGATGAGTATCATCATAACTCCTCTGCACAACAAAATGCTGCTCATAATCTGTTAGCACATATTGATTTAAAAGGTAATGAACACCTTCTAGATATTGGTTGTGGAGATGGTAAAATAACAGCCTCCATTGCCAACAAGCTTAAACATGGGACTGTATTAGGAATTGATCTTTCACCCGAAATGATTGCTTTTGCAAAAAATACATTCCCTAAGAATCACCATACAAATCTATCATTCATGATTCAAGATGCTCAACAAATAAAGTATTCTAAGAAGTTTGACGTTGTATTTTCCTCATTCGCTATTCAATGGATCAAAGACAAAAATTCGTTTTTTACAAAAGTAGTAGAGAGTCTAAAGTCCGGGGGGCAACTTGCTCTTACAATACCCCTTGATATCTCCCTAATCTTAGAGAAGGCAATACAATCAGTTATTTCTCAAAAGCAATGGACTTCCTACTTAAAGTCATTTCCAAAAAATTGGTATTTTCCCGATCCCGATAACTTAAGAAAGCAACTCCAAAGTTGTAGATTGAAAATAGATTGTTTTGACAACGTCACCCAAGAAGTTATTTTTCTTTCTAGAGAGAGTTTTGAAAGATATGTTTTTCAATGGCTCCCCTACTTACGCGCCTTACCAGATAATCTAAAGCAAATATTTTTCAATCAAATCATCGATAAACATTTCGAAATGGTCCCCCTACCACAATCAGGGAAGGTGCACTATAGATTCTCACGAGTAGATATAGTAGCTCGACTACTTCCTAATTCTCGTATAAGCAATCAAAGAGATGATTGCACAAAATAGGATATACCAACAAAAAGCCCCTTGATCTCCAGTGAATTGCAATAACAATAGCACGATTGCTGGGGTAAATCCTCCAACAATGCCATCAGCTAAATTATATGCTAAACCTGCTCCAGTGAAACGAATCGGAGTCGGAAAAAGATTCAATAAAAGATAGGGAATAAGTGCTGTAATACAAGTAATCGGAATGAGATATAAAAATGCTACTGATGCTAGCATCAACATGTTTTCAGTATTTATCGCCCAATAAAGAGGGTAGAGAAGAACTATTATTATTATAGAACAACTGATAAAAATTGTTTTATTATCGTATCTATCCCCTATGAATCCAAAAACTGGAAGAAAAATTGTTGTAAACACAAGGATAAATAAAGATATTGAAATATTCTGATTGGGAGATAATCGTAATGCTTCATCAAAATAGGTTGGAATGTAGGCTGCAATTAGATAAAAGGTTGCTGCGTTGATCACACCATATAAAGTTCCTAAAATAACCTGTTTTCTATAGTTATGTATTACTTCGGCAACTGTCTCTTTATCTAATTTATGATGAACTTTTAAATCTCTAAAGGAAGGTGTTTCATGCAACTTATTCCTTAGATAGATTCCGAAAAGTCCAATAAATCCACCAGACCAAAATGAGATTCTCCAACCCCATGATAAGATAAATTCTTCTGAAAGAAACCTATTCATAAAAAACGTCTCAACTATAGCAACTATTGCCCCGATTTGATTTCCAACCCCTGTCCAACTTGTAATAAACCTTCTATTTGTTGGGTTTGCGTACTCGTACAAAAAACAACCAGAACCTGGGACTTCTCCAGCCGCAGGAATTGACTGTAACAACCGAAGGAAAATTAGTAAAAAAGGAGCAACAAGACCAACTTGTGCATAAGTTGGCAAGCAGCCCATTAAGAAGGTGGGAATAGTCATAACAACGATCGATAGGACGAATGCTCTCTTTCTACCGATCAAATCTCCAATACGCCCAAATATTATCGCACCTACAGGGCGGGTAATAAAACCTGATCCGAATACTAGAAATGCACTGAACCAATTTACTATAAAAGAATAGAAATCAAAAAAGACCTTGGATAAGACTGGTACTAAATAGGCATAAGAATAGACCTCAAACCATTCCAAAATATTTCCAATGGATATAGCGAGGATAACTTGGGCTTGTTGTTTACTTAATCGTAGGTTGGCCATTCACTACTGCTCTATTTCTTTGTATGTTCGCCGAAAAGAAAGAAGAGATACTAAGAGCCTCTATTTTCTTGAGTAACAAAAAATTCAGTAAAAATCAATTAAGAGAGAATAATTAGGAGAATAGAGAGATCATTTTTCTCTAGTACAAAGTAAACGATGAGCCCCATCGCAATATGGCTTTTTTTGGGAACAGTCACATCCACAAATCGCAACTTTTTTGTCCTCTTCAGCAATCATGCGATGAGGCTCGATACCCGTACCTTTGTGATTGCCATCGCAATAGAGAGCATTTTCTGACTTGCCACATTGGCAGAAGGAATATTTCTTTCCTTTTTCCAAGGTAATTCGGAAGGGTTCATCCTGGAACATAGGGAGTTCTCCTCTTGAGATTCGAGGAGAATAGAACAGAGCCCACTTTTTGCCAATCTTCTACGATATTTCAGTTGAGATTATTTTTTTTCAGGGTGCATGATGAACTTTTTTTCCACTAAAACAGGAACGAATCATTTATGCAAATGAGTTTAGTCGATTCCAAGAGCCCAATTTCTTATTTAAATTGCTTAACTCAAGGCAATAGAAAAATTGAGGACTCTAAAAAGACGAATGATGTTGCTCAAGGTATTTTCGTAGCATACAAAGATTTTTTTTGCAAATCATCGCACTTTTTTAAGTATTTTAAGTAATTCAACACGCATCAGCATTGGCACTGTGACATTAATGAAATGTATGGGATACTCACTACCGCTCGAGGCAGATAGTGCCTTTTTCTTGGGTTTGATCATAGGGGAAATTTGCGCATTGGCCGTAAAGTGTGAAAGATCTTTAGATCCCCCCGAATTTACCTTAGCAAAGGAGGAGTAACCCTGCCTATTTGAAACAATTTATTCAGAGTTTCAGTAATATTTCCGATATACCCAAATAGTCTACAATCAAGACAAACAAATCTATTACAAAAAGAGCCAACTATTTTTTTCTGAAAGTCTTTTAATTCAACAAAAACAATTGTGACTTACTTAGTGTTAACTATAGTAAAAAAAAGGTTTTGAATTGACTAATTCTCTTTTTGGATCTATAGTTTGTAATCAAAAACATATTTGATATGTGTGAAAAGATATCCAATTGCGTTGCCTTAGTTACAGCCTCAGCATCCTCTCTTATAGCACTAGTTTGGTATTATGAAGAGCCAATAAAACAGTATTTTGAAACGTTAAGAAAAGCTACAGAAAAATTCGGCGATACTATTAATGAAGGAACTCGACAAACCTTTGAAAATTTTAATAATGCAGCTGGTGGGGCCGCAGCTGGAGCAGGATCAGTATATTTTGGTGATCGATATACATAAAAGATTGCAGTTCTATCACTGAGAATCCCCCTGTTTTTTCTTTGCCACTTCATGCGTTGTATTAGCCGGTTAATCTATTACCTTTTTTGCATGTTGCTTATCAAGAAACAATAAATAGGATAGATATGAATATAAATAATTTAAAATGCTTATCAACTAATTTAGAAGTACTTCAGACTGATCATCCAAACAAAGCAGATGAGGAAATAATTAAAAAACCTGTAGACCCAAAAATTGTTTCAAAAATAGTTCTTATTGCATCAGGCCTTACGGTTGGATCGATCTATGCCGGAGAACGTTACTTGAATCAATGCTCCAATATAGGTCAAAGCTTATCCTGTTTTAGCCTAGCAACTGCTTGTGGCATTTTAGCTGCCACTGCTATCGCTTCTTATGCGCCTATGTTCTATCTAGAAACAACAACTAAATAGTGCCAATTGAGATGGACTATCCTCCTACAAGATAGATAGAGTGATATCACCCTATCTGCTTTGAAAGAAATAAGGAATGATGATTAAATCACGCTTTACTCGTAGAATCAGAAATAGGTTTCTCAGGGAGAGCTTTTTGTCCATCGATATTATAAACATAAGCAAGTGTAAACGATAGAGCTGCGATCGCAGCTGCAACCATTGCAAGATGAGATCCAATACACAACGAATCTTGGGTGATGCTAGAACATTCTGAATTATTGAAAGTCCCTAATTTTCCGAACATGACACAAGATAATCCAGCTCCAAGAGCGAGTAATACCTTTTTCGAAGTTTTCGAAAGAATACAGTTTGTATTACCAGCACTTTGATTAGATTCAACTGTATTGCGTTGAGAAGAAAAAAGGTGAAAACATTCCAGATTGAGCTTAAATACGTGCATGATATACCTCCAAGGTAGTTTCCATTAGAATTTATTTTGTTTTGGAAGAAACACATGAATATGCAATGCATACTGCTGTTACTCCCAAGGCACCTGCGACTCCAATGTATAATACGCATGTGGGACTTTGAGTAATGTGTGAACATTGTTCATCATACATTCTGCTGACATAGCCCAAACCCAACAGAGACCCTACAAAACCTCCAACAGAATCTGCAGCATTCCTTAAATAATCTGCGGTTTTTTTATTTCCTCATTAAAAGTGGCACCAGTTGTTTCAATAGTCTTTGTAATCGTGTCAAATAGTCTTGAGATATCATCATGAAAAGGTACAAAAACTGTTGTAAGAGCAGCACCTGCAGTTCCAACTGCAGCTATGCTCGCTAATATTTTTTCACATTTTTTTTCACGTGCCATAACTCGCACTCCAGGTAATAATACAAATTATTTAAGTGATAAAGTATATAGAAAACCAGAAAGTATATACAGATAAAAAAAATTCTGTATTTTTAATTAGAATATAAACTATTCATAAATCAACAATTAAACTATTAACAAACGATTGCTTTTTTCTTCATTCTATGATAAAAATCGCAAATAACATGATTATTTGTAATAATGCATGATTTTATAAAACATCATAAATACAGGATTGAATTTTATCTTTTATTGCAACTGATTGGAATTATTATACGTTAATTTTTCTAAACAAATTTGAGAGGATTTCAAAACTCACTCAAATCTAATTATGGAGAAGAAAATAAAAGCTCTAATTCATCAATTTTCAGTTGAGATTATTTTTTTTCAGGGTGCATGATGGGTGTTTTTTGCACTGAAACAGGAATGGATTATGGATGATATGAGATTGGGTGGCGTGATCGCCCATACATTTAGATTGTGGAAGAAACTTTGGTTGCCGATTGGGATTCTGTTCGTGGTCCCGGGGTTTATCGGACAACTGTATACTGTGAAACCTGATCCGGCACAGGGTGTTCTGATGGCTGCCCTATTTGGTGGATTGTTGAACGCCTTTCTCTATTGTTTTGTCTCGGCTGGGGCCTATCAGGCTGCAAGTACAGCTTATCATGGGAATAAAAGCACTATGGAAGAGATGTTCCAGGCAATGAGGAAGAAAGGTTTGAAGTATATCCTAGCGATGGCCGTCATGTTTGTGATTATCATGCTCTGCATGGCTATTCTCTTTACTCCCATGTTCTTTATCCTGTCTAAGACAAACAATAGTCTGGTCCCTGTAATGGTCTTTTCTGCACTGGCACTTGTAGCACTAGCCTATGTAATGGCCAGGTACTGCTTCATTTTCCCTGTGATCTCAAATGAGAATGTCTCTGTTCGAGGCAGCCTGAAGAGATCCAAAGAGTTGGTTAAGGGAGAGAGATGGAGAATTTTGGGATATATTTCGGTGGTAACAATCATCACTATGGTGCCCTATTTGGCTGCATCCAGATTATTGGCATCCCAGTCGCAAGGTGTTGTGATGATGGTAATGATTTTACTCAATTGTGTTGTTTATAGTGTTGCTCCGATCTTTTATACAGTTCTGTACTATTCGAGAAAAAAGCTTGAGCTTGTGAAAGCTTAAGGTGACGCAGGTTCTCTGCGGAAATAGGTTCTTTCATCGCGGAGGAGTTTTCTCTCCGAAAAGAGGATGGCATGGCCATCGGGATCTTCTGCGATGAAAGCCCGGAAATCTCTACGATGAAAATCCTGAATCCCTTGAGAGACCATCTTGGTATTGTGATCTTTGAGCAGATCGTAGACTTTGTCTATATCCTTTGAGACAGTATTGACCTGCTCATACCAGATGTCATTCACTTTCGTATTCTTTAAGAGCTTTTCAGTAGGGGGATGAAGGTATTCCATTAACTGGATGCCGGGTCCTCGTGGTGGTCTGAACATTACGCTTCGAACGCGCGCTCCAAGAACATGGGAGAGGTTCTCTTGCACCCTACCATGTTTGAGGGTGGTTATCGTTGCTTTGAATCCTAGCAGTTTTTGATAAAAGCCCAAGCTATCCTGGGCATTCTTGACGACGATCGCGATGTGGTCGATCCCTAAAAATATCCGATTGGTAGGCATGTGCCACTTACGAGCTCCCTTATCACGGGGATAGTGAATGATAGCTATTGGGTGTCCATCAGGATCTTTGAAATAAAATTCTGAGATGCCAGCCAGTTCCTTGTACGAAGAAGGATAGATCTGGGGTGAAGTGGAAATAAACCGGTAATGATGGGAATGAATCATCCGGAATGCGCGGTCCATATCGCTGACCACAATGGCAATGTGATGATACCAGGGGTCGTTATTTTTGGGGTTCTCGGGCATCTCTCTTCCTTTCGGATGGAGATATTGTTTGAGAACAAGATACTCATCCCCAAGTCTAAGTTGAACAACTCTTACTTTTACATCTTTTAGATCGGTCAGACGGTTATAGGCTTCACCCTGATCGACTTGGGCATCAGACTCTTTAACGAAGTTGAGGATCTGCGTGTAAAACAGAACCGATTGGTCCATATCGCTCACGGTCAATTGAAAAGAGAGGACCTGCTCTATAATTGGCGGCTGTTCCAGATCATCTTCATCTGCATGAAGTTGCAAAACGAGGAAAAAGAGTAAAATGAAGCCTTTTTTCATAGCGTTCTCTTTTTGGAAGATGCAGGCCAAAAGGTTTTCTGTCAAAAGCGACGTTCAAGTGCAGAAAATAAAATGGATTTGTTACCATCCCGTTGAAACCAATCCCGGTAAGAATATCATGTCGTCACAAAAAGACTTTGAACACCTCTTTGATCTTTCCAATACGATTTGTTCCTTCAGCTCAATCGCGCAGTTGTTGAGCTGGGATCAGGAAACCTATATGCCTAAGGGAGGAGGAGAGGCCAGAAGCCATCAACTCGCAGCTCTGGCATCACACATCCACAAAGAAAAAACGAGTCAGAAATTTAAGAATGCCCTTGCCAAACTGATCAGTCTGAAAACGGGAAAAGTTAAGGCGCAAAAGCTTTCCCATGCACAAAAACTCGCATTGAGAGAATGGCGGAAGGACTTTATCAAGGACACCAAGATACCCAACTCATTTGTGAAAAATTTTTCCAAGCTTACCTCTCAAGCGACCATGGTATGGATCGACGCCAAAAAAAATAACTCTTTTAAAGACTTCGAGCCCTATTTGGAAAAGATCTTCGAGATGAGCAGGGAAAGAGCAAAGATCCTGGGTTACAAGGATCATCCCTATGATGCTCTATTGAATGATTTTGAGCCGGGAATGACATCCGCAAAGATCTCCCCTATTTTTTCCAAACTGAAAAAGAGGCTGGTGGCCCTCCTTCATAAAGTCCAGGACAAAAAACAGATTGACAATGACTTTTTGAAGAGACCTTTTTCAAAAGAGAAGCAGATCGAGTTTGGAAATGTGATCCTGAACGGATTAAAGGTTGAAAAAGAACATGCCAGGCTCGATGAATCTGCCCATCCTTTCACGATCTCTTTGCATCCTACCGATACAAGGTTTACGACATGGATTCTGGAATTTGGTGTGATGAGCAACATTCTGTCCATTTTGCATGAGGCAGGACATGCTTTTTATGCGATGGGACTTCCAGTGGAATATTGGGGAACACCTCTTTGCGAGGCAACGTCTTTAGGCATCCATGAAAGCCAATCCCGCTGGTGGGAGACTATCATCGGTAGAAGCATGGACTTCTGGCACCATTTTTATCCCCTGTTGCAAAAGACTTATCCGAAGGAGTTCAAAGATGTTTCTTTGAAGAGGTTCTATAAGGCGATCAATGTGGTAGAGCCTTCCTTTATCAGAGTTGAGTCGGATGAGATGACCTATTGCCTTCATATCATTCTGCGGTTCGAGATGGAAAAAGAACTGTTGAAAGGAACGTTCAAGGTGAAAGACATCCCTGAGGCATGGAATGAAAAAATGAAGGATCTATTTGGGATTACCCCTCCCGATGATTCTTTGGGCTGTCTGCAGGATATTCACTGGGCTGCAGGACTTGTGGGATATTTCCCAACCTATGCCCTTGGGAATCTCTATGCAGCTCAATTCTTCCAAGTTTTTGAGAAAGAACATCCTCATTGGGCAAAACGCGTACAGAAGGGAGACCTTCCTTTTATTCGAGACTGGTTAAAAGAGCATATTCATAGCAAAGGGAGGATGTTCTCTGCAGAAGAGCTCTGCAAGAATATCACTAAGAAAGCTCTTTCTGAAGATGCCTATATTAACTATCTGACTGAGAAATACTCAGAGATCTATGATTTCTGACGAAAACGGAACTGTCTTCGTTCCTCTGCCTGATGAAACCTTCTCTTTTCATCTTCCGTCTGAGGTAAAACAGGGAGAACCTTTATGGGGTGATGTTCATCATCAACGGCAACAAATGTAAAGTAGGCAGTGAGGATTTGTTTGTTCTCCAGGGAACGAAAGTCCTCGGCAATCACTTTGATCCCTACTTCCATGGATGAGTTCCATGTCCGGTTGACCGATGCCATACAGAAAAGGATGTCGCCCCTTCGTGCCGGAGCAAGAAAACGGACCGAATCAATCCCGAGTGTGACACAGACTTTGCCAGAGTGCCTTTTGGCTACAATTCCGGCTAAGTTATCTACGATCTCCATCACCCTTCCCCCAAAAAGAGTACCATGAGGATTGAGGTCGTTGGGAAAGACCTCAACAACCTGCTGATGGATCGAAGATGCTGACACGGGTTTTCCTTCTTCCATTTCCCCTCCGTAGTTTCTTATCTACTGAAAGGAGTAGTTTTGATTCAAGTGATAACAGTGAGAAAAGATTAAATAGATATCACTGCAAAAACTTCGAAATTCATTCTTTCGGGATAAAAATCCCAGATTCTCAATAACTTATAAGTCAAAGGGTTCACTTTTCTTGCTTGCCAATATTTAACAGTTTTGTTAACTATTAACCACTTTAAAGGAGAAATTTTATGAATCAGAACCCCTTCAAGTTTGGAGATCCTGTTGAAGGAGAATTTTATCTTCCCCGTCCTGAATTAGACAAAGCTATCTATCATTTTCTTTCAAATCGTATTCATACTGTTCTAATAGGACCTCGAAGATTCGGTAAAACTTCTTTTGTCTTGAACCTTCTTCGAAGATTCGAAAAAGAAGGATATGCATGTCCTTTTGTTGATATTTTTAACATCACTTCGCACCGAGATTTTCTACAACAAGTATTACGCTCTTTAAAGACTCATAAAAGCTGGATCAGCTCTGCAAAAGAATGGCTTTCAAATTGGAAGCCTAAAATTTCTACAGATGTAGATCCTATATCAGGACAAACTTCATTAGGCCTTTCAATCGATAGAACTTCCGATAAAGATGTCAAAGAGATGATACAAGATGTTCTTTCAGGGTTGAAAAATCTTGGAGGCAAAGTGATTTTAGTTATCGATGAATTTCAAAAAATCACAGAACTCGACGATAATGGCTGGCTTGAGGCAACTTTAAGAACCCATATGCAGCAACTTCGCAATACTTCTTTCTTATTCACCGGATCGAGAAGAGGACTTATTTCTGATATGTTGAATAATCCATCCCGCCCTCTCTACAGATCTTGTCAACCTGTTGATTTTCCATCTTTTGGAGATGAGTTTATTGATTGGACTATTCGAAGATTCAACGAAGTAAAAATTAGCGCAGATAAAGAAGCGATTAGATTTCTAAAAAAAATCGTTCAAGAAACTCCCAATTATGTGCAAATGATCTGTTTTCATCTCGTCGCAGCCGGCTATAAAAGCATCGGTCAAAGCGATGTAAAAAATGTACTAAAAAAAGTTGTGCAGCAAAACGCATATGCTTATCAGACAATTCTAAATTCATTATCCCCCATCCAACAAAGAACCCTCCGATTAGCTGCAAAAGAGGAAAAACAGATCTTCTCGAAAGAGCTTCTTGAAAGATATGAAATTACAAGCTCTCCCGCACTTGCCTCTTCTATTAAAGCCCTCAAAACAAAGGGACTTCTTGATGAAGAAGGAACCGGAAGAGGAATAGTCATTTTTGACGATCCACTATTTGCTATCTGGCTAAAAATAGGAATTTAGTAGAAGAAAAATTTGGTTTTCACGCATGCATAAGATTGAAAACTAAAATCTGGGATTGATAATACAGGTCATGCGCACCTTGATCTTTGCTCTTCTTCCAGCAGTTTGTTTTGCCTATGATTTTGCTCCCGGATGGGTAGGTGCAGAGCTTGGATATCAAAGGCAGGAGATCCATTTCAGCTACAGCAACAATGCGATCCCGGGCTTGAAATCTTTCAAAAACGATCTGAAGAGAATCGATGTTCTTCCCTTTGGTTTTTCTGCGCAGTTTTTCGAGCAGAAAATGGTCTTTTTGCAGGCAGAGATTCTATGTGGTCGATGTTGGGCTCATCAAGTCGATACGGAAATGACCATAAGAACGGGAAGTTTCGATCAGACAGTATCCATTGTTCTGCAGGCGCCTTTTTCTCATAAAGCCTGGGACAAACCCTTTGCGACCTTTGCAGAGGTTGGTTATCCCTTTCGGATCGGGCCTCTTACTTTCATTCCTCTTTTTGGTTTTTCGTATGATTTTACGGAGTACACTAGGACGGGAGTCACACCTGCGGTGATCTCCGGGGCGAATTTCACAGCGAGTTTTTCTCCAGGAAGAGGGATAGAGAACAAGTGGTATACCTTTTTGGGAGGAATGAAGATCGTCTGCCGTCCCAGTCCCGAAGACCGGATCCGCCTCATTGGAGGATATGAATATCATTAGGGATAGTACAGTACCCACTCAAGTTATCAGGTTGACTCAACGATCACCCAAGGTGCCGGGATCACAGTCAATAATCTAAAGACCAATTTGAAGACGACCAAATGGGCCTGGGCCCATATTCTTCAGCTAAAAGGAGTTTATGGAATCAACCAGCAATGGAAGATTGCATTAGACTTCCGGTACAGGTATTGGAAGGCAAAAGATGGATCTTCCACACAGAGAACGCGCGGTCTGCAGACATTCACGGGAGCGCCGTTCTCTCAACGAAATGTCGATGTGACGACATCAGATCCGTTCAATGGAATCACTTGGCAAACGTATAGTATTCTTGCTGAAGTTTCTTATGGGTTCTAATGTAATGAATTCCTACAGATGCAGCGATTGGAGGCCAAAAATTGACCCAAAACTGTCAAGCGTGAACCTGCATATCTTGGACAAATCCATTTAATTTCTCATATGCTTGAGATATGGTCTTCGTTAAGCCACACTCCTTAGCAAGGGCCTCATATAAAGGAATCCAATCTGAAGGGGGAGGTTCCAGAACTTCCGGAAGAGGATGAGTTCCTCGAATTTCAAATACTTTTTGAATTGTATTTTGAATTCTTCCTGGGTTGATTTGACGAAGTCCAATAAGAAGCAATATATCAATCAAATCCTTCACTCGAGTATTTAATCTTATCTTTCTAGGAAGAGAATACGCATGTAATTTTTCCGCTAATTGCTGTTCAACAGAAATCATTTGTATCTTAGGAATATCGATACCACAGTATTTCAACCAACCTGAACCTTCCACTTGTTCAACCTCATCAGCAATTATATCTGCGCCAACATCCAACTGAAATCTTACGAAAAGTCGCCTATCTATAAAAGAGGATACAGAATATCTTGTTCCACCATAAGGAGCGTTATCTAAATCCATACATGCTTGACCTATTTCAAATATGAAATAATCACTAAGATCTAACTTAGCCATCTGTCTTAACTTTCGAACGATCACTTCTTCAATTGTAAAATCTGAATCATTCGCTCGATGCAAACAAGTCAAATCAATATCCTTCGTAGCTCGAGAATTAGCGAAACGTAGCTCCATCGCATAGCCCCCTTTAAGGACAAAACTATTTGAATCTTGATGAAAAATTCTAGCTAGTAGCCTCTCAAAAGCTACTTTTCGTCGAATTCTCTGCAAATCTTGATTATTTTGAGTAGCTATATTTTTTAAGCGAGCTTCTAAACTTTTGCGAAAGTCTGTAGGCGTTTTAAAAGTTATAGCCATTGAGTAACCTCGTGACTTTTACATAGGTCTTAGGAAAGCTATTTTCAAAAGCCTTTAATTCTTCTTGCAGGACAAGCCCTCGTTTTAGGGCTTGGCGTAGTGCCTGGGAAATGAGGTCATCTGTAACAGTTCCAACAGTAATACTATCTATTATTGTTTTCAGAGGTGTTGTTACTTTGTATCCCTGTCTTTCTTCAATATCTTGTTTTTTCAGATTATTATAGTGTAAACAAAGCAATTTTGGCTTCTCAATGCGTCTTCGAAAATTTTTGGGAACAGTCATGTGCATTTTTGCTGGCATAATATCGGAAAGCTCATGAATATCAAGCGCAGTTTCGTGAGACCATACTCCTTGAGGTACTCCTTGTTTATTTCGACTCCAAAGAGTCCAAAGCACAAGTTCTGGCCTATCTTGGATTGGATATCGCGTCAGCCGATAAACTCCCCGTATTTCTTTGACCCACTCTCCAGAGTCTAGGAAACGATGAAAATGGGAACGATGATACCCACACGTTTCTGCTTGCTGAGATGTAAAGTATCCTTGCTGACGATCTGCCACTTCAAAAAGACGATCTTTAATATTACTGCCCATCACTCAATGTTACCAAAATGGTAACTTTTATGCAAATCAAAACCTTTTTGGGATAAACAGAAAAGTCCTGAAGAAATGGCTTTCTCCAGGACCTCTTGATAAACAAGGAGGAAGAAAAATTTAACGTTTGGAGAACTGGAATCGTTTCCTCGCACCAGCAAGGCCGTATTTCTTTCTCTCTTTCTTACGAGGATCTCTTGTAAGAAAGCCCAGTTCTTTAAGGTCTTTGCGGCAATCTTCGTTCTCGGTAACTAGCGCTCTAGAAATGCCCAGTCTTGTCGCTGTCGCTTGTGCTTCTTTACCGCCGCCTTTAATGCGAACGATTATATCATATTTTTCCATCGAGTCAAACTTATGCAATGGAGCGGTGATTGTTTCCCTTTGAAGAGAGCTTGGAAAGTACTCTTCGAACTTCTTTCCATTCACATTGATGTTTCCTGCTCCCCTGCGTAGGCGCACTGAAGCAACAGCTCTTTTTCTTCTTCCAACTCCCAAATGTTCTGCAGCCATATTTCAATTCCTAAGCTTCAACGGGAATGGGCCTTTGTGCTTCCATTCCATGTTTATCATCTTTAAAAATGCGTAATTTTTTCATCTGATGCTTGCCCAGCTTTGTTCTGGGAACCATCTTCTTGATCGCATGCATCAAGATATATTCCGGCTTCTTGTCCTTCATTACGCGGTAAGGAACTTCACGAAGTCCGCTCATCGCACCCGTATGGTAGCGATAGATTTTCCGTGCTTCTTTAGATCCAGAGACCTTGATTTTGTCTGCATTGACGATAATAACACCATCACCAGTGTCCACGTGCGGTGTGTAGTCCGTTTTGTGTTTTCCGCGAAGGATTTTTGCTACTTCACTAGCAAACCGCCCCAGAGTCTTTCCGGAAGCGTCGAACAGATACCAATTGCGAGATTTGCGCGCGTCTTCTTTGGTGATCAGCAATGTCTTATTCTTTTGATTCACAACGATTACCCCTTGACAAAAGATAGATGAAATATAGAGATTTCGCCCATTTTTGCCAAGATATTTCTCTATGATCTGATCCTGAAAACATAATTTGAAATCCTCATTTAGAACAGGATAGCCGCTTGAGTCTTGAAAAAGATTCTTTTCTCCTATAAAATCGCCTGTTTTTCGAGGAAAAACTTGAAATGAAGCAAGAGCTTAAAACGTTTTATATCCGTACTTACGGTTGCCAAATGAACGAACTCGACACCGAGATCATGGTTGGCCACCTACAGGAAAAAGGACTTCAAAGGACTCATACTGAGGATGAAGCCGACCTCATTCTTTTCAATACCTGTTCGATCCGCGATTTGGCCGAGCGAAAGGTAATGGGAAAACTGGGTCAGCTCGGCCGGGGGAAAAAGAAGTCTGTAATCGGGGTGACCGGTTGCATGGCGATGGCCAAAAAAGACTCCCTCTTCAGAAAATTTCCTCATCTCGACTTCGTCATCGGCACAAATAATATTACCGATTTGAATGCCGTTCTCGATGAAGTTCTCTACACCCAAAAACAAGTTTACAAAACCGATACCCGATTCGAAGAGAATTTAGACTATGGAATCGCCAAGCGCGATGATTCTCTTTCAGCCTTCATCTCCATCATCCGAGGGTGCGACAAGTATTGTACCTATTGCGTTGTCCCCTACACCCGGGGCAAGGAGGTCTCGCGGCCTCCCGAGAGCATCGTTGAAGAGTGCAAAAAATTGGTCGATCAGGGGTATAAAGAACTTACTTTACTCGGTCAGAATGTCAATAGTTACGGTAAAGATAAGCCCGAATGGAATTGCCTCTTTCATGATCTACTCTACCGCATCGACCAGGCCGGCATTGAAAGAGTCCGGTTCATGACCAGCCACCCGATTGATATCACTGAAGATCTCATGTATGCGATCCGCGACCTTCCAAACCTTTGTGAATTCGTCCACTTTCCTATCCAGGCAGGGTCCAGTAGAATCCTTAAAAAAATGCACAGAATCTACACAAAGGAACAATACTTTGAAAAAGTCGATCTGTTGCGAAAGATCGTTCCTGATGTGAGCCTTGGTACCGATATCATCGTCGGCTTTCCTACTGAGACGGAAGAAGAATTCATGGAAACATACAACGCTATGAAAGAAATCCGTTACGATATCGCTTTTCTTTATGCCTATAGTCCCAGAAAAGGAACTCCTGCTATGCGCTGGAAGGATGACATTCCGGAAGAAGTGAAGCAGGATCGTCTCCAAAGGCTGATGGATCTTCACCACGAAATTACTGCAGAAGAAAGACAAAAGCTTTTAGGAAATACATTTGAAGTTCTGGTGCAGCGCTTCAATAAAGACGGAAAACTTCTTAAAGGCAGAACCCGCTGCTGGAAAAAAGTGATCTTCGAAGGAGATGCTTCGATGATCGGCACCCTCCAGAATATCAAAGTGCACAGCTTCAGCCACCAGACCCTCCTGGGAGATCTAGCTGAAAAACCCTCTCTTCAAGTCGTTTAAAATTAATAGTTAATACTAAAGATTTTAATAATAGATTTTTATGATGTTTTTGGGTTATAATTAACCCATTAATAATAAAAATGCCTAAATAATAATGACTTATTTTAGAAGGTTAGCTACCTCTTCGATTGAGAGAAGGACCGCAGTGCTAGAGCCAGCCTCTATCCCCAAGGTAGAGTTCTCTCAGCTCATGAATATCCGATCCACGCTGTACCAGATCCTCGACAATACCGAATTTCTAGAGAAATTCATCCTGCCCAGCGATTCCTATTCGAAGAGCAACCAGGTGCTGCAAAGAGTTCTGGGGTGGGCTAAAGATCCTCTTGGCGAGGTTTTTTCCTACCAGCCTCCCATGCCCTTTTCAAGAGGCGCAATTGAGGACAACAAAAAGCTCAATCCCGATCTGATCGAGTATCTATTGCAGGAAAGCGATGAGGTGTTGGAACGAGAATACGAACCGGAACTCATCCAATACGCAAAGCAGTTTCTCACTTGCAAAGGGAAGTTGAAGCAAACAAAGAAAGGAATGGTCTACATCGATATCGATAATGAATTCATCCATACATTGACACTCTTTCTTCGTGGAGAAAATCTGATCAAGCCACCCTATTTCAATGCATTTTCTTCTCCCCAGGGAGCCCACGTTATTGTGATGACTGAAAATGAAGTGAAGTATCGTGAAGTGTTTTCCGTTCTAGAATTGGGGCAAGAATTCTCCTTCCAGATCGAAGGAGTATATAGTGTAAATCCTGACTCCTGGGGCCACGTCAAAAAAGCATGGGTCTTGCAGATCCGTTCTCCTCAACTCGAAGCCCTGCGTGAAAAGTACCGTCTTCCCGCTAAAGTGAAGGGACACGATTTTCAAATAACTTTAGCTCTTGAGCCTCTGGGAGAGGGTGACATCAAGAAGAAACCACCTATGCGCATTAATGTCGCATTCATCGCCGCCTAAACTCAATTATTTACTATACATTGAGATTTAGTTATTAATCATTTATAATGTTAACAACTTTGTTTAGTTAATTTAGGTAGTCATGACTTCTGTTATTCAAACTTGTCAAAAGGCATTTACTTCGGCTGCTCCCAGGGCCTTAGGAGCTGCCATCGCTCATTCATCTACAGATAGTAGAGTAAAGAGCGTTTCACTAGGTCTTGGCTGCGTGGGAACAGGGTTCTCTTTACTCCGACAAAGTGGAGCTGCACAATCGTTAAAAGGTTGGATTTGGAAAGAAGAGGCGCCATCATGCAATTGGAGCTTGGCTGGTGCGGGAGCTCTTTTGATGATCTACGGATCGTTTCAAGTAGCGATAGGTTTTGCCTCACCAGTCGCCTCGGAGTCAATGCAAACAAACCAGCACATACCATCAGGGATTCAATCTGACACTTGTCCCATTCCACAGCCATTTCAAAAAGAAGTTTGTCCTATAGAAGAATGTACCGAGCCAGACAGTTGTGAAAAAGCTCTAGAGCAGGCTCAGACTGTTTTTCTGAGGTGTCCCGATGCTAGAAAACTATGGGGAAGAAGGGGCATTTAAAGTGAGATGCGGTACTGCGCAAGAAGCTCCCTATGGAGCTGTCTGTATATCAGAAAAAAGAGAAATCATTATTGAAGAAGGGCTCAGAGACAAACGATCAGGCATGGGAAGCATGCTATTCGAACTGAATAATCTGAGAAGCGCAAAAGAATTTGAAAAAGCGCGATCAAGTCCATGCGCTGAATATACGGAAGCTCAAAGAGAAAAATTCGTAAGGGATATAGAGCGGGTCGAATACAACAACGTAAAACGTGCGTGTGAAATCACTCGCAACTGTGTCGATCAGGAGTATTGGCCTAAAGGATACGGAATTACAGCTGAAGCATTTGATTTAATCATGATTTGTTTTAAGCTACTTGCCACTTTTTTTAAAAAAATGGCAAAAAATTGAGTTCAATTATAGAAGCATTTCCTCATATTGCGTCTTATCCTATTTCATTGATTGAAGGTTCGATTCCTACAGATAATAAGACAGAAAGTTTCATTATCGGATTTGGTTCTCTGGGTTTTGGCGCTTGCTTCCTTGCTCAAAGCGGATTAGTTCAATGCCTTCAAAACCGAATTTGGAGTAATCAGACTGAAGAGCAAAGCAATATCAACTGGACGATGGCGGGCGTGGGGGCCCTGCTTACTATCTATGGAGCAACAAATCTTTTGATAGGATCCAGAGAAAATGCCTCTCCTTCAATGTCTAATTTCGCATCAGTATCTACAGAAAGGCATCTACAAACATGTGAAGACAAACTTGCTGTAGGAATTGAGTCTCTACTCCAATGTCCTCAAGCAAGACAAATATGGAAAAAAATTCCATGGGCTGTACAAATTCAATGTACCTCTTCAAAAGAAGTTCCATGGGCTAGCTTAAAAGATACAACTATCTATATTGCAGAAAAAAACAATCGAGTTCCTCAGTCTGTTTTTTTCGAATTGATGAATTTAGGTAACAGAAAGGTCTATTCGAAGATCTGGAAGAATAAATGTACTTTTACATCAGATACATATGCAAAGAAGATAGAATTTTTAGAATATCAAATTGTACAAGCGACTCATAGCATTGCCCAGAAATGTATTGAAAAAGGATATTGGCCTGAAGATTATGATTATTTCAAAGATGAATTAGAAGGACGGGGGATTCTCGGTTGGATTTTCGGAGGTCTTTGGAATACCGAGGAAAGTTATTTATTTCTTCAGGATGTCTCTGGCCATACTAACTTTTACAGGGAAGATTGGAAAAGGGAATGTGCCCCTGTTGGCTATGATAGAAGGCAGCCTGCAGAATAACTTTAAAGAAGCTTCTCAAATTCTTTCTCAGACAGAATTGAGATATCCAGTTTTTTGGCCTTGTCGTATTTGGAACCCGGATCTTCTCCAGCTAAGACGAAGTCTGTTTTTTTGCTGACAGATCCTGTGACTTTTCCGCCCCGCTCTTTAATGAGGTGGGTCGCCTCTTGACGTGTAAAGTTTTCCAAAGTTCCCGTAAGCACAAAGATTTTTCCAGTAAAGATGTGCCCTGTGATTCTTTTGGTACTCGGCTTTTGAGGATTCACGCCATGACTGAGAAGGAGGTTGATCTCTTCCTGATGGTTCGGATCGTTGACAAACTCAACGATCGATTCTGCAACTTTCTCTCCGATCCCTTCAATTTCAATCAGTTCCTCTTTTTTGACAGTCATGAGTGTGTTGATATTCTGTGCGTAGTTTGCGAGCAGATCTGCAGTTTCTGCTCCTACGTAAGGAATACCAAGCCCCATGATAAACCGGGAAAGAGGCCTTGTTTTTGACTCTTCAATACTGGTGAGAAGATTGTAAATCGATTTCTCTTTGAACCCCTCCAGCTCACTGAGCATCTCTTCACTGAGAAGATAAATATCTGAAGGACGACTGATGAATCCCTTGTCAACGAGAAGCTTGACGATCTTTTCCCCCAAATGTTCGATATCCATTGCAGCTCTCGAGCAGAAGAAAATAATTCGCCTGACTTTTTGTCCTCCGCATTTAGGATTGGGACAGCGGACAGCTACTTCTCCCTCTCGATGGATGACTTCAGTAGAACAGATCGGACACCTGTCCGGCATGTGCCACTGGCGGGCGTTATTAGGCCGCCTATCAAAGTCGACTTTCACAACTTTTGGGATGACATCCCCCCCTTTTTCAATGACAACTGTATCACCGATGCGGATGTCCTTCCTTTTAATTTCATCCTGATTGTGAAGAGTTGCACGGGCAATTGTGCTTCCTGCCAAATGAACCGGCTCAAGTTCTGCGACAGGGGTAAGAACTCCCGTTCTTCCCACTTGAACTGTGATCTCGTTGATTTTCGTAATTGCCTGTTCCGGAGCGAATTTATACGCGACAGCATAACGAGGAGATTTCCCTGTAACTCCCAGTTTCGGATGGTACTTAAGATCATCGACTTTGATGACGATCCCATCGATTTCAAAAGAGAGTTTTTCTCGCTCTTTTTCAATTTTATCGGCAAAGGCTTTGATCTCTTCTAGACTTTTGCAACGAGAAAAATGAGATTCTTTCGAAACAGGCAAGCCTAACTTTTTCAGATAAAGATGTGTCTCAAACTGAGAAGGCACAGGTTCCGTTCCTTCGGCAACAGCGTAGAATACAATGTCGAGCTTGCGACGAGCTACCTCTTTGGGATCGAGGAGTTTCAAGGATCCTGCAGCGGCATTTCGGGGGTTGGCCCAAAGCTCGTGCCCTTCTTCCTGTCTTTTTTCATTGAGGGACTGAAACGTCTGCTTATGCATGAAAACCTCGCCGCGTACTTCAAGCACATCAGGATAATCTTTGCCGTGGAGCTTCATCGGAATAGTGCGGATGGTACGAATATTGGAAGTCACATCATCTCCTACACGGCCATTTCCTCTTGTTAAAGCTCTGACAAATGTCCCTTTTTCATATCGTAAAGAGACAGCAGTTCCGTCCATTTTTAATTCTGTGCAGAAAAGAAGATCCTTCTTTTCAGTAAGGCGGTACATCCGGTCGACAAAATCCTTCACTTCTTCTTCCGAATAAGTATTGGCTAGTGAAAGCATGGGCATCCCATGCTCTCCTTTTTTAAAACCTTCCGTTAAAGCCTCTCCCACCCGTTGGGAAGGAGACTCAGAAGATATGAGATCGGGATGTTCTTTTTCGAATGCCTCTAAGGATTTGGTGAGTTGATCGTATTCATAATCGGAAATTACCGGTTTGAATTCGGCATAGTAGTGCCGGTCGTGTTCCTGCAATTCTTCAATGAGCTTTAAATAGTCTTGCTGTGTCTTTATTTCTTTCATAATACTTGGAATATTTGAGTGGACAAGGGGGCCAGGTTGACCCGGAACCCATTCGTTTCTACTTTGATATTGGAGTTTACGAGATTGGTCCCGCCATACTCTTCAATGTCAGTATTAAAAATTTCTTGCACTTCTTTACCATTGGGACTTTCTACAAGGTAGTTCTTCTGCGCCTCAGGTCGAAAATTATGGATGCAGATCAATTTATGTTCGGCACCGATCCTGTAATAGGAAAGAACACTGTTCACATTGTCGGGAAAACTGATCCATTGAAATCCTTTCGGATCAAAGTCCTTTTCCCAAAGAGGATTTGTGGCTCGATAAAAGTGATTGAGTTCCTTCACAAAAATTTGCGTCTTTTGATGCAGCGGATTTTCAAGCAGATGCCAATGGACTTGATCTTTGCAATTCCATTCATGCCACTGTCCGATCTCTCCTCCCATAAAAAGAAGATTTTTTCCAGGATGACAAGTCATGTAACTGAGCAATAGACGAAGGTTTGCAAATTTTTCCCATTCCGACCCGGGCATTTTGGAAATCAGGCTTTTCTTTTCATGCACTACTTCGTCATGGGATAAGACCAATAAAAACCGTTCATTAAATGCATAGACGAGGGGAAAGGTAAGATCGTTATGATGGTGAGGCCGGAAGGGATAGTCTTTTTCAAAGAACGTGAACGTATCATTCATCCATCCAAGATTCCATTTCAAGTCAAAGCCGAGACCTCCCTCGTCAACCGATTTTGAGACACCCTCATAAGCTGTCGACTCTTCTGCGATCATTAGCACTTCAGGAAATTTCTGATGAACGATGGAGTTCATATGCTTGACAAAGTCGATAGCTTCATGATTGAGGTTGCCCCCATATTCATTGGGGATCCACTCCCCTTCTTTCCTGCTGTAGTCACGATAGATCAACGAGGCAACTGCATCGACTCTGAGGCCATCGATATGATACTTGTCAAACCAGAAAAGAGCGCTCGCAAGAAGGAAATTGCAGACCCGAAAACTCGCATAGTCAAAAACATGGGTAGTCCAGTCAGGATGGAATCCCAGCCGAGGATCTTTGTACTCATAAAGAGGAGTTCCATCGAACCGACTTAGGGAAAAATCATCCGTAGGAAAGTGTCCAGGAACCCAATCGAGGATCACTCCGAGTTCTTTATCATGCATGTAATTGACGAAGTATTGAAAATCTTCGATCGTTCCATAACGGGAAGTAACAGCAAAAAAACCGGTCACTTGATAGCCCCATGACTCATCAAGTGGATGTTCCATGATCGGAAGAAGTTCAATATGGGTATAACCCATTTCCAAACAGTATTCCGCAAGATGGTGAGCCAGTTCCCGATAATTTGGGAAACCCCCGTCGAGCTTTTTCCAAGACCCGAGATGAACCTCGTAAATGTTCATGGGAAAGGGCTTCTTTTGAAACTTCCGCTTTTTCAACCAGGCCTCATCAGTCCAGGCAAACTGGTCCGTGTCAGAGATGATCGTAGCAGTATGGGGACGCTTTTCGCAGAAAAAGGCATATGGGTCCGTCTTGACCCTTAAATGGCCTTCAGCTGTCCTCACTTCATACTTGTATTTCTCTCCCTTTCTGGCGTTGGGAATAAAACACTCCCAAACTCCCCAGGGCTCCAGCTTCCGCATGATATGGGTGCTGCCAATCCAGTCATTGAAATCTCCTGCAACAGAAACGGAAGAGGCATGGGGAGCCCACAGGGCGAACTTCACTCCTTCGCACTGCTTGTGTTTGATGTAATGAGATCCCATTACATCATAGAGCTCATAGTGTTTACCATCATGAAAACGTTTGCAGTCTTCCTCTGTGAATGTCATCTCAAAATTGTACCCATCATATGAAAGCATCTCTTGATCATAAATACGGTAATCGAAGGGCTTAATCTCACGATCGACAATGCATTCAAAGAGCCCTTCCGCTTTGACGCGCTTCATCGGGATTTTTTCTCCCTTTAGGTCAATCGATACAGTTTCTGCACCAGGGCGCCATACGCGGATGACTTGTTTGTCTTCAAAAGGATGCAATCCCAGGTAGGAATGGGGATTGCTGTGTTGATGCTGAAGTAACAGCTGAAAATCGTCTTCCATTTCTATTTTTGAAATCGATCTAAAATGTAAGTATGATCTTCTTCTACCAAAAGTGGAGTTTCTCGAGAAAAGGTTTTTCCTTTGTCTCTATGAGATTTTCTCACACGGAAATTCTGAATTTGTTTTTGCAGAACCAGTTCGATCCTTCCCGTTTTTTTTGCTCGGAACACTGCCTTCCTGAGTATCTTTTTCGACCACTCGAGATCAAACTCGCCCCAATCAGAGGAAAGGTTCACAAACCGTCCAAATGCAAATTCTTTGGGAAGCGTTGGTAACAGAAAGAGTTTGTGCTCTTCGACACGGAAAAAAAGTGAGCGGATCAAATGTCCCCCTTCCGATAAGAGAACTAAAGGATTGGCATCTTTTGGCAATGGTTCTTCTTTAACGATGCCCTGGTGCTGATCATCCATAAGCCTGGGAACCAAAATCCCCTTGAATCCGATTTGGAAAAGATTTTGAAAATACTTTTCTGCTTCATTCTTTTCGATTCTACCCCTCTCTAATAAAGAAGCCGTTCCCACTTTGGGAGTTTTGATCCGTGGAACAGAAAGGCGGAGCCAGATAGGAAGAACTTCCCTCATATCCTCTCTTCTCTTCACAAGGTCCCAATCCTGTTTTTTATGAGAGCCTAAAGAGAGGCGCTCCTTCGATTGTGCGAAGAGAATAGTGGGAAGACCAATGGTCCATTCTTCTTTTTCTTTTAGTACTTTTTTCTTTTTGTTGCAAGTGAAGGCGATCTCTTTCGGAGAACGCTCGATAAAAAGGGAAAGCCCTTCTTTTTTTGCGGTCAAGCGAAAACGGAAGTATCCCTCTTGCGCTCTGGCAAATACACGAACTTCCAGTCGTTCGAGATCCTGTACAATAGTGAAATCTTCAAAAGAGCCATGCAAATCCCATTGCACTTCCATTTTTTTATTCGTGGTAAGTTCGATCAGTATGATACGAGTGGGAAAAATCTGCGCAGACAGAGAGCTTTTGGGAATAAGCACGTGCGTTCCCGGAACATGAGAAAAGGGTCTCAGTTTTTGTGCAATCTTAATCATATTTTTTTCCCAAATAATCCTTGTGGCGTGTTCTTCTCTAATAAAACAGTGACCAAATCATTCTGCCTACCTTCATGATTGGGAATCCACACCTTCAAAAAGTTCTCTGTATGTCCTGCAATCCAGCCGGGTTGATTGATGTCTTCGCTTTCCAATAATACTTTCATTGTCTTGCCCACATATTTTTGTCGAAGGCCGAACGCTCTCTTCTCTACATGATGAATGAGATAGCTCTTTCTTTTCTGTATTACTTCCCGGGGAGTCGGATTGGGATAAAGGGCGGCACGTGTTCGTTTTCTTGTGCTGTAGGGAAAGACATGCACTTTTGCAAACTCTGCTTTTTGAACGGCTTCGCAAGTCTGCAAAAAATCCTCATCGGTTTCGCCCGGAAATCCCACAATGATATCCGTAGTACAGGTAAATTCAGGATGTACTTTCTTTAATCGTTCAAGCGTTTCGAAAAAGATCTGTGTCGTGTATTTCCGGTTCATTTTTTTCAAAATGGTATTCGACCCCGCCTGCAGGACAATATGCATACTAGGACATGTTTTCTTTCCATTGATGACCGCATCCAGCAAATCATCATCGATCTCATCAGGATCGATGGAAGAAATCCGTATACGCTCCAGTCCGTCGATCTGGTCTACGGCACGAACCAAGCCGGCCAATGTTGCTTTGGGAGGCTCTTTCCGCTCAGCCCCTCCATTGAAGTCGCCAATATTGATCCCGGTTAAAACAACTTCTTTATACCCATTTGCGACCAGTCCTTTCACTTCTTTGAGCACTTCTTCAAGGCTCTTCGACCGGGACCTCCCTCTTACATAAGGAATAATGCAATAGGTACAGAAGGAATTGCATCCGTCCTGCACCTTCACAAAGGCGCGGGTATGTCCTTCAAATTGCTGGATGTTGAATTCGGGGTATTCCTCAATATCCGGAAAAGCCATCGGAATGAGGCTCTCTTTTTTGGTATTCGGGACGACCTGGATCTTTTCATCAATTTTTTGAATCGCTTCAGGGTCGCTTTCTGCCATACATCCTGTTACGACCATTTTTGCAGAAGGGTGTTTCTTTCGAAGATTTCGGATACGATGCCGGGAATCGATATCTGCACCATGTGTGACTGTGCATGTGTTAATAATGCAAAGATCCGCCTGATCTTCCCCTGACGGGACATAGCCCATTTCTTTCAGCTGATCAGCATATGCCTGGGACTCATACTGGTTGGTCCGGCACCCTAAAGTTACAATTTTAAATTTCTTCTGCTTCATGGGGATCTATTATGCCAGCACGATCTCTATCATTCAAAAAAAATAGCTCGGAAGGTATGATTGCCGGGCAAAACGGATTTTTTCTCCATGGACAGCCAGCTCATTACCATTGCCATCTCCCTTTTTCTCGTTATGAACGCAATCGGACAGATTCCTCTTTTTGTAGCGATCCTAGCAAGGTACGATCACAAACGTCAAAAAATCATTATTTTCCGAGAGCTTGTCATCGCTTTGGGAATTCTCCTCCTTTTCAATTTCTTTGGCGACCGGATTCTCAGTTGGATCGGCATTTCCCAATCCGTGATCGGCATGGCAGGAGGAATTCTTTTAATCATCGTCGCACTCGATATGGTCTTCCCCAAGGAAAAGTCAACAAAGGGGCTTCCCCATCATGAACCAATTGTCGTTCCTTTGGCCATCCCCGTGATCACTGGCCCTGGCGCGATCACCATGACGATGCTTTTTGCCCATGAGACTGACCAGCCCTTTCTTGTCGCACTGGCAATCTTCATCGCCTGGGTGCCCGCTCTTTTGATTTTGCTCGCCTCATCATACATCAAGAACTTTTTGGGGAACAAAGGACTAATGGCCGTCGAAAGGCTAGGTGGTATGCTCGTGACTCTGATCGGGATTCAGATGCTTGCCACAGGTATAGTCAACTTCATCAAAGAAAGCTTTCCCGCGCTTCAATAGAAATTTGTTGGAAAGTAGCCCTTCATAAAAAGAGAAGAATACTCTCTTGGACTAATGATCAAGTGATCGACCAGACGAATTTTCAATAGTTCTCCTGCCTCAATTAATTTTTTCGTCAGCTCTAAATCCTGCTTGGAGGCAGTGAGATCTCCCGAAGGATGATTATGGGCGATGATCACGCTATGCGCACCTCTTCTGATGGCAGGAGCAAATACTTCCCTTGGATGAATCAACACTTCAGTCAAGGTTCCAAGACAGACCACTTCCTGATGGATGATCCTTCTTTTAACATCTCTTAGCACGAGAAAGAGATGTTCTTTTTTATCCTCGGACAAAAGCCTTTGCAAACAATGAAATACCTCCTCGGGATGATCGAGCACTTCTTGTTCATATCGGGTTTGAAAAGCTCTTTTTGAAAGGGCAAAAGCTGCTTTCAATTGAACTGCTTTTGCTTTTCCCAGCCCTTTGATCTCCATCAATTCTTCTATAGTGGCTTCGAAAAGAGTTTTTAGGTTCTGGAAATGGGCAAGGATTTTGGATGCGAGTTCCATTACAGAACACTCTTTCGTCCCGCTTCCCAATAAAATGGCAAGGAGCTCTACATCGGATAGATTGGGAGCGCCGACATGGAGAAGCCTTTCTCTAGGACGTAGCTCCGGGGGAAGACTCTTGAGTTTCATGGATGAGATAGGGTTCGATTTTATATTCCATTATGGTAGGGATTTCCACTTTCAACAAGATATTGTTTTCTTCATATTCCTGAGTGATTACCTTTCCCTGCCTAATGATTTCCGATACAACGGAATATTCGCTTTGAGGAATTTTCAAATCGACGACTTTCCGCAAGAGGGAAACTTCTTTCATCATCCGATCCATCAGCTGATCGAAACCCTCTTTTTCCTTCGCTGAAATGAGCACTGTCTTCGGATACTTGATCCTCAATTTATTGATGAGAAACTTGTCCGTACATTGATCGGCTTTGTTCAAAACAGTGATCACCGGTCTTTTATGTACTTTGAGCTGTTTCAATACGTCCAAAGTGGCATCAGCCTGTTCGATTGCCTGTGGATTGGAAGCATCGATGATATGGAGTAAAATGTCTGTTTGTACCGTTTCTTCCAGAGTGCTTTTGAATGATTCAACAAGATCATGGGGCAATTTGCGGATGAATCCTACAGTGTCGACGAGAAGGACTTCCTGTTTGTTAGGCAAAAGAAATTTGCGCGTAGTCGTATCGAGAGTGGCAAAGAGCTTATCCTCGACCAGTACTTCAGCTTCAGTAAGGGCATTCAGCAAGGTCGATTTTCCAGCATTGGTATATCCCACAATCGCAAAGGTTGGAATCCCTGTTCTTTTTCTCGCCCGTCTTTTGACTTCTCTCTGTTTTCCTACCTCTACAAGGTCTTTCTTCAACTTGTCCATTCTACGGCGGACCAACCTTCGGTCAGTCTCAATCTGGCTCTCCCCTGTTCCTTTGAGATAACCTCCTCCTCCGGCACTTGCTCCCCCTACTCTTTGCCGGCTCAGGTGGGTCCACATTCTCTTCAGCCTAGGAAGTTGGTATTTGCATTGGGCCAATTCGACTTGCAAGCTCGACTCTTTACTCCGTGCTTGAACCTCAAAGACTCCCAGAATCAGTTCAGCCCGGTCGATGACTGGTTTTTCGAAGATCTTTTCCAGGTTTCTCTGTTGCTGGGGGGCAATCTCCTCGTCGAAGATCACGATATCCGCACCGGTTTCTTTTACTCTCTGAGCTATCTCTTCCACCTTGCCCTTTCCCAGGAACGTCGAAGATTCAATCTTGCGCAAGGGACAGGACATCTTTTCCACTGTCTTCAGACCATAGGTATCACAGAGACTCTCCAGCTCATCGAGATGCTCTTCACATAACTCTTTTTCCTTCGTCCGATAGACTCCCACAAGCAGCGCTTTTCTCTGCTCTTCTTCCAGTTCGCTCAGTCTTCCTTCGATTGGAGTCATCTTCTTTACGGTCATGCTTTCTCCTCGTAGTTGAATTCTATTTCTAGGCCATCCGCCCCAAGACGTATCTCAGGCGGAAGTGACCGATTGGTCTCTTCATGATCCAGATCATGGGCAATATGGGTAAACCAGGTCTTTTCCGCCCCTACTTTCCTGGAAAACTCTATTCCTTCTTCAATGCTGAAATGTACAGGGGACGGACGGTGCCTCAGGGCACTTACAACCAGCTTTTTGACCCCCTTGAGAATAACGAACACCTCATCGGTATAGTCCCTGATATCCGATACATAGGCAAAATCCCCGATCCGAAACCCCGTCACTTTCATATTCGATTGAGAGAAGGTCAAATTCTGCATCTTCACTCCCTCGAATTCCACATCTCCAAAATCCTCTTCAAGCATCTGAAATTCCAACTGGGCGCTGATGGTCGTTACTTCCCCTATAGGCCTGAGCAGGTAGTGGTAACGGACCTTCAGCTCTTCGAGTGTTTCAAAGGATAACAGGCAGGGAATGGCCTTTTTCTGCAGAAAGTAAAAGATCCTGAGATCGTTGATTCCGGCAATATGGTCATAATGGACATGAGTTAGCAATAATCCATCGAGATATTCTATGCGGTATCGAAGGGCCTGTTCTCTGAAATCAGGTCCGACGTCGATCAGAAACGACTTACCTGCAACTTTGAGCAGTCCTGCTGGTCTGAGCCTCTTGTTTGAAGGCACTTCTGATTGACAAACAGCACATTTGCACCCGATGACGGGAACGCCCATAGAGGCGCCAGAACCAAGGAAAAGAAAGGTCCCCTTCATATTCCTAATTATCTACTAATTTCTGGTATCTGGCAAGGAGGGAGGCTTTCCGCCTCCCTCAAAGAAAACAAATCTTGATTCCTATCGATTACGCATTGTGAATATCGGCCAGAAAAGTCTGTAGCTCGGCAAGGGCCTTGCTAGGATCAGTTTGTCCGCCACCTTGAATATATTTTGCTAAAGGATCATTTGGATTATTGAGCATTTCTTCAAAATCAACCGAGAAAGCAGGGAATTTGCTTCCCTCACTATTGACAAGTGCCTTTCCATCTTTAATGAATTTGTCGTAATCGGCCTGTAGATCTCCCCTATCCCCATTTTTGATGTCTTCTTCTAATTTCATTAGATCCTGCAAAAATTGAGCTAAAGGATCTATGTCTGCATTCTGATCTGTGTCGATATTGGCGATTTGTGGTTGAGAGAATTGGACATGGTTCGAGTGTGATGCTGCTGGTTGTAGCATAAAAGTTCCTCATTTGGTTTCTGGGAAACATCGTGTCTCCCCCCCTATATTCTATTTTATGAATGGGAGATTAAGATATTATGAAGATAAAATAGACAAATGATCCGATTGGCATCTTTATTCATTGATATTGAAGATCGTAGATCTGCTAATAAAGTTTGGGAATCGTCCAGAATAGTTCCCCCAGATAGATAAGGAATTAGAATGGGAAACTGAACCGATGAAATATAAAGAGAGGGAATCCTCACCTGATCCCCTCACACATTACACCCCTGGCGATACTTGGTGAGCAGGAAACTCTTTGGTGAATTCCTCTCAAGGACCTGTCCTGATAGGTCCTGATGAATTCATTTTTACCCCCGGTAGCCTATTCTGGCTACCATTCTGAGAGGGCTCCATAAGGCCCTCTCTCTAAGAAGAATGACTTAGACAGACCTATTGATATTTCATATTTTCAATATCAAGGTCCGTGGTATTTAGATCATCTTCCAGATTTTCCAAAAACTGTTGGCTTTTTGGATCTTGTGCCAGGTTATTCAAATCAATGGTCACGCTATCCAAGTCTTCATTCACATTTCGAATTTCCCCTTCAAGATTTGAAGGCAGTTTTCCACCGTGAGCAGCTTTTGCATCAGCCTCAAACTCGTCTAATTGAGCCCTAACAGCATCTTTCATGATGCCGATCTCTTTCAGCAATTCTGGAGAAGGGCCGTCTTGCTTTAGCTGGGCTAACAACTGGGCCAGCTGCTCCTCCAGATTCTTTAGTACATCTAGATCTTCTTGTGGATCCCCTGCTGGAGTTGTAGCTGCTAAATGTTGGTGATAATGTGCCTGAACTGAAGTAACCATATTATTAACCTCATTTTTTAAATACGGTTATTAACAAAATATAACTTCCCATATTATTAATAATACTAAAGAAGCTTTAATAGATGATTAAATGAATATTAGTTTTTAATTAAGTTTTGGCACCTTTACAGGCAATAGATACATAAGAAAACCAACTTCTTCAGAAAGAAGACAAGACGGAGAATTAATGGGATAGAATGCTCGAAGAGAGGGCGGTATCCCACCCTCTCTCTACTACTCTCATTCGACAGGAATGATTAATAGTTCATTCCTTTGATATCACTGGTCAAGTTCTGCAAATCATTCATCATAAAATGGAAGAAATCATCGCTTGGATCTTTTGACCAACGGTTCATGTCATACGTTAGATTATCCAAATCTTCATTGACCTTTCGAATTTCATCAGCTATTTGTGGAGGCAATTGTCCACCGTTTGCAGCTTTCTCATCAGATGCAAACTTATCCAACTGAGTCTTAATGTCACCTTTTAGCATGTTGATCTCCTTCATCAATTCTGGCGAAGGACCATCTTTTTGTAGCTCAGCTATTAATTCTTCAAGCTGCTGCTCCAAATGCTTAAGTACATCTAGATCTTCTTGTGGATCCCCTGCTGCAGGAGCTGTTAATTCATGAAAATATTTATCTGTTGATTGGATAGAACTAATCATATTATTACCCCAAATTTTTTATTTTAGATTATTAGGAATCAAACCTTCCCTATTATTAATAGCATCAAACAAATTTAAAAATTTAATTAACGCAATATTAGTTTTTCGTTAAGATGCAACCAATTAGAAATAAGTGACTTAAGGAAATTACAAAAATAGCCCTTTGATATAGAAAAACTTAGAAACCCCCTATTCACTAGGGGTCCTCTAAGAGAGCTGATCTAAGGAGCCCTCAATCAGACTATTTTTTGCCCGAGATCTTAGTAACAGTTTTACTGCTTAACACAAATTAACAGGTTATAAGGGGAGAGCTCAAAAAGACTCATTCTTTGGCTTCGGTTTTTGAACCTTCAGCTCGATTACAGGCCGAGAACCTGAAGTCACAAAACTCGCAACCCTTAGAAAGGGTTCTTGGCCTTATCAGTTTTACATTCCACAAGTCGGCCAAAGGAAAGTCCTAGTTGCACCAGGAGTCCAAGCAAAGCTGGGAAAGGCCGTGTTTTTTAAAGTAGGCAGCAGGAGGACAATGATAGACATTGAAAGCAAAGGATTCCCCTATCTTAGTTTCATCCGTTAGGATTTCCATATTATAGCCAGGTTTCCTATAGGGAAAGCATTTGATATAAAAATTCATCGCATAGTGAAGTCTTTTGATAGGACCTTTAGAAATGAGCCTTGTAATGCGCCAATACGGCATGCTTACTCTCCAGTAGATTTCCCAAATGATTGCAGTTGTAAGTTTTCTCTGTTCAGCTTCAGATTCGACTAGTGAATCTACTTGATTATAAATTGCATGCGTCAGTACTGCCAGTCTTGTCATAAAACTGGCACCAAATGTGGGCCCCTTTTCCATTTTGTTCGTACGATCATGAAACTCTTTCCAGATTTCACGTTTTTTCTCTCTGATCTGCTCTTTGGACAATTTGTCTGTTAAGCAGATTTTCAATGCCTTGTTCAATAATACTCTAACGTAGGTAGAAATGTATAAATCTGAAGACAGTGCCATATCTAACCCTAAAACATTTCTATGTCTTGTAACAAACATTCGAATTATTTTCAGAGCTTCTTACTATATGAATCTAAGAAAGAGATAGCATTTGTTGAGAAAGGTTTTTCCCTAAAAGGGCATGATAAAGAAGACCTCTTGAACCAAGGCCGGTAATGACCCAGATCTTTTCGGTTATTTTTTCCACCATAGGATAATAGATGCCATTTCGGGCTACCCGGGCCCCTGAAATGCTATCGATGACTTTCCAATCATTTGCTGGTGGATAGAAGAGGGAGATTTTTTCCTTCAAGCACAATGCTTTCTCGTCAGGATCCAAACTCGTATAGTCATGCTCAAAAGTAGAGCCCAGAAAAGAGATCTTTCCATCGGAAGAGTTCGTAATATGACCTTGAGAGGAGACGGGAAATGGAAGAGACGCGCCTTCACAGACAAGCATTTGACCTTTGGTGACTCGGATAGGCAGATGGGCACACTCCGGGAATTTAAAAATTCCTGCTCCGGCGGCTACTACGATTTGATCAAAGTCCAATAGTTCGTAAAGACTGTTGACCTCTTTCTGAAGAAAAATCAATCCCTTTGACTGACAAGCTTGGAGAAGTCCTTTGAGATAAAGGGGTGTATAAACACTGATTCCTTTCCTGAGAAATAATCCCGGCTCCACAACAACTCCGGGAACTTCTTTTTGGCATTTTTCCTTGGTCCACCATTCCGTGCTAGGATCATTTTGAGTAACCCGAAAAAAATCACTCTTTTGCTGTTCAGTGATGGCAATCCTTAAAATGCCTGAATAGTCTGCTACTTTCTTCTTCAGAGTCTCTTCTGAGAGTTTTAACAATACTAAGGACTCCTGCATCGCCTCATCGGCATTCCAACTCCTACGTGCATGCCTTCCTGGATAATAGTGAAGCAAGGCTGTTGCAAGACCAGAAGCTCCCGATCCTACATCATTCGCTTCAAAAAGAGTCACTTGAACATTGGGATGCTGGAGAAGATGCCATGCAGAAGCAAGTCCTGCGAATCCCCCACCAACAATCGCGATTTTCATGATTCTTTCTTTACTAAGATGTTATAGGCTTCAGCTGCGAAATTGAAAAAGAAGACGACAGCCGGGGTGAGAAATGCACAGAAGGGAAGCATAATAAAAAACCATTGAAGACCGATTGAAAGAGGATGTTTCGTTACGAGATAGCTGAAATTGGTCAGAACCGCAGCCAAAGACAAAAAAGCCACGGTAATGAGAATCGGTATGCAGCCCATAAAGAAAAAGATGAGATTGGAAAAAATGTTCTTTTTCAGTCTTGCAAAGACATTTTTAGCGAGATGTGTTCGATCTAAAGAACTCAGGGCTACTGCCGGTGCCACAAAAAAGAGCAACAGCCAGTTGAAAATCACCAAGATCAGCGAACCCAGAATGAGAATAAAAGGCCCAAATGAAAGGATGATTCCGAAAAAGTCGCCAACTCCGGGAATTTCTCGGAGCAATAGGAAAATGCCGAGCAAAATCCACAAGAGAAGATAAATCAACACAGGAGGAATGGAGAGATAGGCCGTTCCCATAATAAGATCCCAAGAGGCCTTTAGGATTTTAGTCAGATGAATCTTGAGGCTTTTCACTTCATGGTAATATACCCGAATAAGAAGAACGCCCAGTGAAAGGAGAATCCCGGAAGCTAATAGAATGGAGAGAAATACCAGACTCATTGCAATCCAACCACTGGCGTTGTAAGCCATGGCTCGAAAAAAAACGAGAAGGATTCCGCAAAGAACAAGTAGCGGAAAAGTGAGAAACATTTTTTTACGGGCGAAGCAAAATGCGATCGCTCTATTGAAACACTTTTCTAGATCAGCAAAATTCATGGTATCAGAATATATCGAACTATCACTTTAAGAAGCAATTTTCTTCTGAGTCTGGAAGATTATCGCCCTTTATATAGATATTTTGGACGGATGATCGGCGTTCCTTTTCCATCGCGGGCTTCCATCCTTTCATAAACAATTTGAATTGCAATTCCTATAGAGCGGGAAAGACCGAAGAGAATCGTAAAATATTCTGGATATTTGAATCCGACAACCGTGAGCATCGTTCCTGAAATAGCATCTACGTTGGGATGTGGGTCAGCAATCTTTGGGTTTTCAGAGAGCACCTTACTCCCTTCAGTACGGAGAAGATGGGCTATCTTTACCAATGGATGATTGGGGTAATACTTTTGTACGAACTCATACATGACTGTGGCACGGGGATCTTCAACGCGCAAGACAGCATGCCCAAAACCAAAAACAAGGTCTTTTCTTTCCAGGCGGTCACGAATCAGTTTCTCAACTTGTTGGGCAGTTGCATTCTCTCCAACTTCATCGAGAACCTTTTGGACGAACTCCAAACTGTCCTGATTCGCCTTCCCGTGACGGGGTCCTGCTAAGGCATTCATCGCGGCGGCAATCGCTCCGTAAAGATGTTCCAAACTAGATGCAACTGCTTTTCCTACAAAAGCGGAGAGATTTCCTCCCCCATGATCATAATGGAGAACATTGAACAGTTTCAAAGCCTGCGTCAATAGTTCAGGATCGGCATCGGGAACATTGAGCATGTGCGCAAAATTCTCCATATACCCAAGGTCGGGCTGCGGAGAGGGCGTATCCCCCCATCCTGCATGATAATTGATGACCACAGCAACGAGATGAGGCAGTTTTGCAATGAGGTTTAGCGCATCCTCTTTATAATTCCCAGTTGCCTCAAACATTCCCAGAATCATGATCGCAGAGGAAAAGAGGTCCATTGGATGTCCCTTCTTCGGAAGAGCTTGAATATGCCCCACTACTTCCTCAGAGCATTTTCCTCTGTTTCGCAGATCATCTTCAAATTGCTTTACTTGATCAGCGCTACCTTCCTGTCCATGCACTAAAAGATAGATGGCTTGAATCGGTTCCCACTTGCAGATTTCACTGACAGGTCTTCCGACATAGAAAAGTCCTTTTTGCGGATCGACATAAGAAGTAGTGCAGTATCCAACCGGGATTCCCCTCAATCCCGTTTCCATATGATCTTTCGTTACTTCAAAAAGGACATCGTCTTTCATGAAAAATACTCCGTGATAGAATCAAAGAAGATGGGAAACAGCATCCCTCTCTTCCATAAGCTCCTTTTCCGTGTCAGCTATTTTCTTTTTCAAAAAGGGATCGGCAACCGATACATCTTTAATGATTTCTACTTTTCCTTCTTCTTTTGTAATGCAAGGAAAAGAAAAAATGAGATCTTTCTGAATTCCGTAAGGATTTTCATCGGAACAAAGGGCTACTGAGAAAGGGGCTTCAGAAGGATGCAATATCGAACGCATTGTTCCAATGATCGCATTTGCAGCCGAAGCTGCAGAAGATTTGCCTCTGGCCTCTATGATTTCAGCTCCCCTTTTCTGAATCGTCGAGGTAAAATCTCCTTCTAACCATTGTCTATCAGTGATGACATCAGGTGCTTTTTTTCCTTTAATCAGGGCGTTCATAAAATCAGGAACCTGAGTAGAAGAATGGTTTCCCCAAATGATCATGCTAGAGACATCTCGGATTGCTACGCCTGCTTTTTTTGCCATTTGAAAACGGGCGCGATTCTCATCAAGACGTGTCATGGCAAAGAATTGATTCTTCGGTATTTTAGGGGCATGATGCATTGCAATCAGACAGTTCGTATTGCAAGGATTGCCCACGACAAGAACTCTCACATCTTTTTCTGCAACACTATTCAAAGCTTTGCCCTGACCGACAAAAATTTTTCCATTGTCGTTCAAAAGATCCTTTCTTTCCATTCCTTTGGAACGTGGTTTTGCACCGACAAGAAGGGCCATATTGATCCCTTCGAAAACTTCCATAGGATCAGTTCCGATTTTTATTTCTTTGAGAACTTCAGAACAGCAGTCTTCCAGTTCCATTACAACTCCTTTCAAGGAATCGACAGACTGGGGAACTTCTAAAATGTGAAGTGCGATGGGTTGATCAGGCCCATATATTTCACCATTGGCGATACGAAATAGCAAACTATATGCAATTTGTCCTGCGCCGCCAGTTACAGCTATGCGTTTGATTGGTTTAACCATTGTTTCCAAGACATTTAATTAAATAATCAATATGCAAGTTCACCTCTTTTGCTGCAAGAGGATCAAATTTCATCATCCCAGATCTTTTGCCGAATGTCGGCCATCAGACGAATCATGAAGTGAAGGTTGTGAAGAGAAGCCAGAGTCATGGAGACGACTTCTTTAGCCTTGAAGAGATGGTGAAGATAGGCCACAGAAAAACGTTTGCAAGTGGGACAATCGCAATCTTTTTCGATAGGCTGGAAAAGGGATTTGTTTTCCGTTCTTCCAATTTTCATTCCTCCTTCCTTGGTCAATAGAAGCCCATGTCTAGCAACCCTCATCGGATAAGAGCTGTCGAAAGTATCAATTCCTAATGGAATGATTTGTCCTACAGAAGGAAGATCGGCAATACCCAATAGATGGTTAGGTGCTTCTTTGGGCAGATAAGGGAGAGTATATGAAAGCATTTCCATCATATGCTTTTTGGTCTTACCAAAACTGCCCCCAATAGCGTATCCGTCAAAGGGAAGCTGTGCAAGATACTGACAACTTTTTTTACGAAGATCGGCATCGACCCCTCCATGTACTACTGCATACATAGCCTGTCCCCTAGGATCATTGACATGAGCCTTGAGGGATCTTTTTTCCCAGCGATGAGTCTGGTCGAGAGATTCTTCCAACTTGTCCTTTTCAATATGATAGGGAGGAAGTTCATCAAAGGGAATGATGATGTCTGCCCCAAGATCTTTCTGTGCCTGGATCGATGTTTCAGGGGTCAATAGCAACTTTCTTCCATCACGGTAGGAACGAAAAAGGACCCCTTCTTCATCAATCCTTAAGACCATTCCGTCTGTTTTTCTCTGTCCTTTGCTCTTCAACTCACTTGCAACCCCGCCGTAGGCTAAGGAAAAAACCTGAAATCCTCCGGAATCTGTGATGATTGGGCCTTTGCGATTGATAAAGTTGTGCAGTCCCCCCGCTTGCCGAATGGTATCAACTCCAGGCTGCAGGAGAAGGTGATAGGTATTGCAAAACATCAATTGAAGACCAGCTGTATCGACAAGCTCATTATCTACAGCTTTCAAAGTTCCATTTGTACCGACGGCCACATAATTTGGAGTATCGATGATCCCGTGAGGGGTTGTAAGTCGCCCCACTCTCGCTTGGGATTTGGAAGACTGTTTGAGAATCTCAAACTGAAACGGGCTCAGACTCATCACGGACAAACTTTTTTGAAAATGTACTCAAAGGGGATGTCAATGCTATGATCGCTACTTTAATAATGAAAGCGACCAAAATAACATCCCAGATAGATTCTAGAATTCCATACAAAGCAGCATAGGAAAAGAGTATGGTATCGAGAAGCTGGCTAAAAATTAAGGAAACAAAAATTCTTAATCCAAGGTATTTTCCCTGGAAATATTTCTTAAGAACACCAAACCATAGTACATCCATTCTCGAAATCAGATAAAAGCAGAGCATAGAAGAAAGTAAGATTCGTGGTGCATGGGAAAAGATCAGATGATAGGAACTCTGAGCCACATCAAACACACTTGGAAGATAGGCAAGATGAAGTTGAGATGTGAGAACAAAAAAGCTTAAGGCGAAAAAAGTAATCTTAATCGTTTTTCTCGCTTCGCCTCTTCCATGAAACTCCTGAAGCAAGTTCAGCCCTAACATGCAACCGACCGCATAGACATCGCTAGCAGTAACAGTCAGACCAAACAGTTCGATTTGTTTAATGACAAAGACATTCGCAAAAAGCGCATTGAGGACAATGATATTCCTCAATGCTGCTTTTCCCCACCTAAGACCAATCAAGACGATCGCCAGGCAGATCAGGACATGGGAAAAGAAAATTATTTCATTCAAAGTCTTCCTCGTCAATCCATTCGGAGTCGATGAATTCATCGTTCATTGACTCCCCTTTGAGAACAGGAGGCCCAGGGTAAGGAAAAGGCGGCTTTGGGATAACGTCTTTTAGAATAAGAAGGCGAATTCCCTCTTCATTTGCGATAAGCCTTCCATAGGCATGTCCATTGATTTTAAGATCATAACTGCCGTTCGGAATTGTCGGCAGGTTTCTTCCTCTTGAAAAGGTAAAAGAGCCCTGGCAATGACCGAAAGCCATCAGGCAGATTGATTCAGGATCTCTAATGATATCTAGATGAATGAACCCTACCTGATCCTGTATTCCTTTTTTGATCTCCATTTTTGAGATAATCAAGGGGCACATGGAAGAATGCTCTTTGGTCGTTTTTGCGTGCAGAGAGAATGAATCATCACTTTGCTCTTTAACTGTTATCCAATACTCTCTGAGGATCTTTGGCATTGGCATTAGAGAATCTTCTCTCATCTGAGCCTCTTGGGCATAAACAGAGAACATCAGAATTGCTGAAAGGAGCAGGAGGACTTTTTTCATGAGATCACCAATTTAAATAATTTTTAAATATTGCATTAAAAATTCATGTGCATAATGCAGGGAGGTGATTCTAAAGACGTGATGTTTTTTTGCAAATCATTATCGATTCTCAATTGGAATCGGTTCAACATCATCTGCGAGTTTGTATCCGAAAACTTGAGAATAAAAATAACTTTCCGCTTCCAGAGCCTTTTTGATATTTTTTGCGGCTCTGATTCCATGCTGCTCTCCTTTGAAGAGCAAATAGGCTGTCATCAGCCCTTTCTTTTTGACAGCTTCGAACATCCTCTCGGCCTGATTGGGAGGAACGATCTCATCTTCGTCTCCTTGAAGAATAATGACAGGACAGGAAAACTTGTCAGTATGATGAATAGGCGACCGTTCCAGATAGATATCCCTTTTTTCAGGATAGGCTCCTACGAGTTTGTCCAAATACCTCGATTCAAATTTATGGGTATCTTTTGCTAGCGCTTCGAGATCACTGACGCCGTAATAACTCGCCCCTGCCCGAAATACATCGGTGAAGGTGAGGGCGCTCAGAGTCGTATAGCCTCCGGCACTTCCTCCTTTGATGGCCAGGCGATTTTCATCTGCCTCCCCCTTTTTTGCCAAGAAAAGGGCTGCATTGACGCCATCGTCTACATCGACAATTCCCCAATTGTCATTCAAACGTTTTCTATACTCACGCCCGAAGCCCGTACTCCCCCCATAATTAACATCGACAACACCAATGCCTCGACTGGTCCAATATTGAACTTCAGGATTCAATATGGAAGGACTGAAAGATGTCGGTCCTCCATGTGATTTGACAATCAGAGGGGGCTTTTCACTCTCTGGCCCTTTGAAATCCTTGTTGGTTGGCGGATAAAAGAATGCATAGGCCTTTCTGTTATCAGATGTGGGAAATTCAATCATTTGTGGAACAGATATATAGGCCGGATCCAACTCCTTTTTACGGCTCCGTTTCAACGCTTCGATCTTCTGTTTTTCAAGATCATACTTCAATACAGCTGGAGAAGTGGACGGAGATCCTGCAATCATGGCAACACTGCCCTTTGCTGCTTGCAAATTGCGGAAACTTGTAAAAGGGGTTTGAATTTCTTTAAGAGTCATCTGATTCAGGTCCAATCGGGCAAAATGCTCCGTTCCCCTTTGAGTATAAGCGCAGATGATATCAAACCCGGATCCACTGGGAACAAAAGCATATGTTGAAAAACCAAAAAGCCAGGCGGGCTGACCGAATTCAGCATCTTTTGCCAATAAAGGCTGAACCTCGCCATTTTCCCACCGATAAAGATTCCAGTATCCTGTCCGGTCGCTGACAAAATAAAGAGCACCGTCCGGTCCCCACTCAGGCTGAAAAATAGATTCCTCTTCGCCACCGGCCACTTTAACTCCCTTTTTCAGAGTGCCGTCAGCTGCAACCGGATGAACCCATAGTTCTGTTCCATCCCAAGGCATGTTGGGATGATTCCAAGTGATGTAACACAGGTGAGATCCGTCGGATTTAATTCGGGGTGAGGAATAAAAATCATTCCCTTCTTCTACCTCCGTCACTTCCTTAGACTCAGGATCAACCTTAACGATAAAATTATTGACTTCATCTTCTGTATGCTCTTCACAAACACAGTAGAGGAGGCTGCGCGTCGCATCCCAACGCATATCGGCATATCGATAATGTTCCTGATCGGTAACCTGTTCTATTTTTCCCTCTTTCATTCGGTACATTTGCTGGTTGGAAAACTGGGAAAAATAAACGACGCCGTCTGCTACATGAAAAGAACCTCCCCCATATTCATGAACTTTTGTACGGACATTGTATTCTCTAGGCAATACATCCTCGGAAGACCCATCGGGAAGAGCTCGGAGGAGAGCCGTTCTTCCTTTCTCTGAGGGTCGCATTTCAGAATAGTAGATCGTATCTCCATCAACACAAACTTCGCCAAGTCGAACGCTTTCTTCGACAATCACATCTGCTGTAATGGGGGATTTCCAAGAACCATAAGGGGCTGTTTGCGCCATAAGAACACCTGACCAGATAAGTTGAGAACATAAAAATTTTAGCATGAGACTATCTCACAAGTCGAATTTTTTAAAGTCTAATTAAGATTTGAAGAAATATGTATGTACAATGAATAGAGTTCAACCGTTAATTAATCTATTCCTTAGACAAATATAATTTTAAATATTTCATTCTGATTATCTATATTACAATTGTTATTCTTATTGAAATATTAACAGTTATCGATTATCCTTTTTGCCAAATTTAAAGAAAAAACTTATTATTTTTAGGAAAAAATAATGACAACAATAAGTTCTCTTACTACTAATTGCTGCTTTTCCAAGAAAATGGGACAATATTGTTTCCCAATGACACGTTTAGTGAACGAAAAGTTTTCACACAAGCTTGAACCATTATCTAGGTTTGAAACTGTAACTTCAAAAGTCTATGAATACACAGCAAAAATATTTGCATTCCTTCTTGATCTTGTGATCCTTGTCCCGGGACTGGCACTTTGCGTGTTTTCAGAAGGCTCTGCCTGCATCAAAAATCTTTTTTGCAAATCAAAAGTTGACAGTCAGGAAGTGATTGAAGAAGAGCCTACGCAGACAGATCAGGAGTTGGAAGAGCTTCCTCCTGTTCCTGTCGACTTCGTCCAGCCCGAACCTAGCGCACCTCCTTTAGAGGAAGAAATGGAAGTTAAAGAAGAGATCCCTGTTATGATCGAAGAAGAACCCGTAATTCACCATCAACCCGCACCAGTACTTCCCCCTGTAGTTGAAGAAGAGCCTCTACCACCTCCAATGGATGTCCAACCATCAGTGGATGTCCAACCATCAGCCCCCCCTTTAGAGGAAGTTCCAGAAATGATAAAAGCCTGGACAGAAAAATACCCTACCGACTCAGCATTTCTTTCCGATGTATTCCTAGAGTATTCCCGATCTTCATTAGTTGAAGAAGGAAGGCAGGTAGAAATGATCGGTGATATCATCGATGAGATGCCTGAGAGCATCCAGCCGTTTTCAGAACTTGCGATAGAAAACTGCCTAAGAATGTATCATTTTGAAGACGGATACCTTCCACAGTATCTAAGAAAGCACTTGGACGGAGAGCCAAACTTTAGGGAAGTTTATCACCGTTATCAACCTTTGAGTCCTACTGAAAAACAACAAGTAAGGCTGGCGATCTATAATCCTGAATCAAATATTGATTCGGCAACAGCTAAAAGAGTTGTCCGAGAGATCCGAGCCATTGCAAGTGAAATGATCCAGGATCGAGAGTACCTCGAAGCATTTCACTCTTTTCGACAAACGATTATTTGACCGCTTAACGCCAATAAGGTAGACTGATGCGCTAAATAAAAAGGAAGCTCTATGTCCATTTTGATTGTGATTTTCATGTACGCGACCTGGTCCAGCATTTTTTCTATTGGTAAATGGACTTTAGAGTATGCGCCTCCTCTCTTTTTGACGAGTAGCCGTATGATCTTGGCGGGAATTCTTCTTCTTTCCTATCTCCTTTTTCGCAAGAGAAGCTCGTTCCGCATGGGCAAAATTCAATGGTTTTCTCTAGGGATTCTGGCTGTATTCAGCATCTATCTCACCAATGCCCTTGAGTTTTGGGGACTGCAGCATCTTACTGCTGCCAAAACCTGTTTCATCTACAGTCTTTCTCCTTTCTTTGCTGCCTTTTTCTCTTATCTTCACTTTGGTGAAAAGATGAACAGAAGAAAGTGGATCGGGATGTTGATTGGATTTGTTGGATTTTTCCCTGTTCTTATGACCCAAACTGGATCTGAAGATCTCCTGAATGCCTTCTCTTTCCTATCCTGGCCCGAGCTTGCGATCATGGGAGCTGCGCTCTGTTCGGTATATGGATGGGTCTTGCTTCGTTTGATTGTGAAAGATCATGAAATTTCTCCCCTCATGGCCAATGGGGCCAGTATGTTAATGGGAGGAGTAATGGCCCTAGTTACTTCCATGGCCTTTGAGAACTGGAACCCCTGGCCAGTTGCCGCAGCTGGAGTCACTCCCTTCATTCAAGGCACTATCATCATGACTTTCATCTCCAATATACTCTGCTACAACCTTTATGGCTGGATGTTGAAAAAGTACACGGCAACATTCCTCTCTTTCGTTGGTCTTCTGAGTCCCATTTTTGCTTCGATCAACAGCTGGGTCCTTTTAGGTGAAACACCTTCCCCGCTTATCTTTCTTTCAACAGGAGTTGTTTCATTAGGTTTGTGGCTGGTCTATAGTGCTGAGCTTAAGCAAGGGTACATCAAGAAAGCTGAAAAAACTCCGGAACCTATTCCAACTTCTCAATAGACTTTGGGAGCTATGTAGTTCAAAAAGATGATCTCCCAAAGATAAATACTCATAATGATCGTCCATATCAGGTAAAGAACCATAAGATAGGCTGCCCATTTATGTACTTTGAATCCATAGACCATGGATAGAATCAAGAGAAGCAACATCACGATAATGAGGATTCCTCCTCAGAGAGGACTTTTCAATTCAAAGAACACAAAGGACCAGACCCCAGTCAGAGCTAGCTGAAGGATAAAAAATAAAAGCGATAACATGCGCCCCCTACTACTCGGCAGCATCCAAATCAGAAATCCAGCAAGAATAAGCAATAGATGCATACCGACCCACACGGGCCCGTACTCAATGCCCGGTGGTTTCCAGCTGGGCAATTCCAGGTTCAGATACCATGCTATGATCGTGAGATGGGTCAAAAAAAACACCAGCCCCTGAAGCATCATAATGGCAAAAAAGAGAACCAGTGTTGCTGTCCTTTTGGCAGAATGCATGGATCTATTCCCAGTAAATACTCATTACTACAGTTTCAATAGTTCAAAAAGATGATTTCCCAATTGAGAACAGCTGCAAAGATCACCCATATTAGATAAGGGATCAAAAGATAAGTGGCCCATCTGTGCACCTTGAATCCATAGATCATCGTCAGAATCAAAAAGAGCAGAATGAATAAAACATCGATTCCGGCACTTAATGGGCTTTGCAAGCCGAAGAAAAGAAAGGACCAAATTCCATTCAAGATCAACTGAATGAGCCAAAATGAAAGCGCCAATGTTCGCTTTTTACTTTTCGGTTGCATCCAAAACAGAAATCCTGAAAACGCGATCAACAGATAAAGTACGATCCAAACGGGTCCGAATACAAAGCCAGGTGGCCGCCAATCGGGCAACCTTAGAGTCTGATACCATGTATCAATCGTAAGATCAGTTGCAAAGGATCCCAAAGCCTGTACAACTGCAACGATGATGATGAAAATAAGCAGGGTTACAACCCTTTTGATTGAATGCATGGATGATTTCCAGTTGTAAGCTCTCATAACAACGAGTAAAGACTGAGACGGCGATTGTCAACTATTATTGAAAGCCCAAGTGAGAGTCCTTCATCGACTCAAGAAGGCCCCTTTACTTAAACCCTTTAATATCAGTGGGAAACTCATCTGAATTCAATTTAATTAAAAAAAATGTTATAATGATTTAGGGGCCCAAATAGGAGTATGTTGATGAAGATTCAGGTGAAACCGAAAAAAGTCGTAAAAAAACTCAAGAGTAGCGAACTGTTTTCGATGCAGGAGAAAATTGCCGGCCCAAAAAAAGATCCAGAATTTTGGCCGGAATCTTTTCCAGAGGTGATTTTTGATCTCGACGAGAAAAAAATCATCTTTATTGCCTTTGATCAGAAAAAAGTCAGCATCGATATGTCTCAAGCCTGTCATTATGAGCTTCACTCAAAGACAGAAGTGGACCTCGCCGATCTCTTTTCACAATTCGGATATCCTCATCTCTTTGGCGTATTTCAACTATATCGCACAGAGATGAAACTGGAACTGCTCCAAGAGGAAGAGGAAGAGGAAGAGGAAGAGGAAGAGGAAGAGGAAGATTTTGACTCAAGTAAAAAGAAAGTGCATGCCATCGAAACAGAGTTGGATCAGTTCCAGAGTGAAAAGAGTCAAAGGGAGAAAAAAGCTGTGAAGATGAAAATCCAGAATATGGATCTCCTCAACGACCTGGAAAGGTTGAGAAAAAAACGGGGCGATAAGTGGGCCTCGAAGGAAATCCTCAATCAAATAAAGAAGGTCCAGAAATCCAGATCCAAACTTCTCAGTGAAATCCAGGAAAACAAACAGAAAATTTTGGATCTCAATGAGAGAATCTGGTCCTCTCAAAGAGATCTCGAAATCCATCGACCCCGGGCTGAAGAACTCAAAACTTTTCTCGAAAAAATTCATCAGAGCATGGAAGCTCTCAAGAAAACACCAATGAACAGTCTATAGAAATAAAAAAACCCTAGCTTTGAAGCTAGGGTGTCATGTGCGGTTACCAAGACTTGAACTTGGGACCTCGACATTATCAGTGTCGCGCTCTAACCAACTGAGCTATAACCGCGAGGTGTTTGGAGGCTAGGAGAATCGAACTCCTCACCTTCTGAATGCAAATCAGACGCTCTACCAACTGAGCTAAGCCCCCAAAATGGGTTCTGCAGAAAAAAGAATACTAGAAAAATACAGGTTTTTCTTCTTTTTCGCAATCCCTAACCTTTTTATCTTCCTTCTCAAGAGGCTTAGGAAGAAGGAGCTGGAACTGAGTATCCGCGATGATCGCATCGAAATTTTTGCTATCTGCCCTAGGATAGAAGAATCCGACGTATTCCCCTTCCCAATCGGACAGCACTTTTTCGACCGTTTGGAGATTGTGTTGTTTGTCATCGATAAAAAGAATTTTTTTAGCCTTCAGCCCGGTTGCCTTGAGAAATTTTAAGAAGATATCCCCTTTATCATTGAAATCGCAGACAAATAGAGCTCCATCCTGATAGACGGTCGGATGTTCCGCTTCAATTTCCAAGGTTCCCTCATGAACACAGTTGACCGTAAAATCAATCCCCAGCTTTCGGAACTGTTCCAAGGTAACATCCTTGATTGAAACATGTCGATGTGTCATCGCCATGACCCGTATTCCTTTCTTTTGTAGCTCCTCAATCACCGGTCTTGTCGCTTTTTCCACAGTCTGGATAGGACAGATCTTCTGGACTTCGATCCATGTCGGGTAGAAATGCAAATGAGCTTCTTGAGTGCCCATCCCCGAAGCAATCAATTGGTTCACATTGCGGTAATACCATTCTGCGCGGCCACATTGTAGCTTCGATTCCATCAGAGTATCATCAACATCAAAGATCACTAGTGTTTCTTTATCTGCATAGGGAAGAACTTCTCGAACGCTCTTAATTTCAAGGATTTCTGCAGAGAGTATGGATAGAGAAAACAGAAAAAGGCCAAAGATCCTAAGCATTACAAATCCTCCAAGTTGGGGGATTCATACTAAAAAAACGTACCTTTAAAAAAAATCAAAAATTTCGACCTGATTTATTAATAAACCTTCTCCAATTTAATTAAACAAACCGTTCGATTTTCAAAAACAATTTAAAAAGGCTTTGAAATAATTAATAAAAATCGCTATGCGGGAAATCAGAGACAACAAGTAGGGGGAACCTCTATGCAGACAAAATTACGAAATTGGATTATCGGGGGAGCTGCGTTCTGTATGGCCACCTCTCTTTTTGCCGGAGCCAAGCCCGGTGGATACGATGATCATGAGAGAAGACTGCGTGCTTTAGAACATCACGCGCGTAGAACTACAGAACAAAACGAAGGCGGACGTTGGGGAGGAGTAAACCCATCTGCCCGTGGATGCCCGTTGGAGTGGAGCTTTTTCATGACTCTCGATTTTCTTTATTGGAGAGCCCAAAATACTGGCTTTGCTTACGCCTACGATCAATTTGAAGGATTTGGAGCTGGTCTAGGTGGTTCTTCATTGGGAAATTATATAAGAATCAGTCATGACTGGGATCCTGGTTTCCGAGTAGGGGTAGGATTCAATACACCCTATAATGGATGGGATATTTTTCTGAATTATACCTATTACCATAATAAATCTACTGATTCAGTATCAAGACCACCACGATTTCCCGGTAATACAGGTGATGGACTTCATCCACTCTGGCCAGGAAGTGCAGTTGTCAACGCTGATGCGTTTGAAAATGCTTTTGGCCTTTGGAGATTCAATCTCAACTTGATCGATCTTGAAATCGGTAGAGCATACTATATTAGCAAAGCTCTTTCATTCCGACCACAATGGGGAGTACGTGCCGGTTGGCTGTACCAGGATTTTTTTGCTAGTTTTCGAGATCCTGCGAATGTCAATACTGAAAGAAATAACAACTTTATTGGTGAAGACAATTACTGGGGTCTTGGCCCTAGAGCAGGTGCGAGAGCAGATTGGCACTTGGGTTACGGCTTCGGTATTTTCGGCAATGCAACTGCATCTCTATTGTACGGAAAAACAATGACTTATTTTCTATTTGAATATGAAAACCCGATTAATTCTCTTACATTTCAAGCCTTTAATCGAATGAAGGATGACTTCAGTCAACTCGTTCCTAACCTGCAAATGCAATTAGGTTTGGATTGGGGAATGTGTTTCGATGACTGGTTTTTCTTTGCTTTGAATGCTTCTTGGGAAGTCAATTATTGGTGGGGTCGCTTGAATCTTCCTGTTTTGATTGGTGGACTTTCTCAAGGGGCTACTACAGTTGTTCCAGCACTCAGCACCAAACCAGTTACTATGGAAGGGGTGACTTTCTCTGCAAAACTGGACTTCTAGAACAAGACCTTCATTAAGGCTATCTTTAAGGCATGGGACAAATCCCATGCCTTTTTTCTAAACATACTCCTAAAAAAAATTGCAACCTATCTTCTTATCTTCTAATTTTAATGTCTCAATTAGAATTTCTGAAAAAGGTGAAACAAAATGAGATTACGAGATTGGAAAATTGGAATTGCAGTGGTCTGTCTGGCTAGTTCGCTGTGTGCAGGATACAAATCTGACAGTTATGATGAACAAAATCTTCGTTCTAACGAACGCAATTCGTATAGAAGTCAGAGCGAAAATAGAATGGGAAGAATAACTCCATCTTCCCGTGGCTGTCCTACGGAATGTGGTTTTTATTCGACTCTTGAGTTTCTCTATTGGAGGGCACAAAACCAAGGCTTTGCCTATGCCTACGATCAGTTTGAAGGAAGCGCTTTTGCAGGTCCTCAACAAGGAGCGACATTAGGAAATTTGGTAAGAATCAGCCAGGATTGGGATCCAGGATTCCGGATTGGTATAGGAATGGAACACTGCCTATGATTGGTGGGACATCTTTCTGAACTGGACCTACTACCACAACAGATCTACGGACTCTGCAACCAGAGCGCAGAAGTTTCCAGGTAACATCGATGATGGACTGTATTCCCAATGGCCAACTCCTGCCATTGCCACTGTAAGTGCCTTCGAAAGTGCTTCAGGTCTTTGGAGACTGAATTACAACACAATTGATCTGGAAATCGGCAGAGCTTATCACATCAGTAAAGCTCTTTCATTCCGCCCTCAATGGGGTGTGCGAGCTGCTTGGATCTACCAGGATTTCTCTGCCCGTCTTAGAGACCCTTTCGATGCTATTAATAATCCATTAATGAATTTCGATGAGGAAGACAATTATTGGGGAGTTGGTCCAAGAGTTGGAGTACGTGCGGATTGGATGCTGGGCTATGGAGTCAGTATTCTAGGGAATATCACGTCTTCTGTTCTCTACGGAAGGACAATGACCTATTATTTCACTCAAGTAGAGAACCCATTAAATTCCAATACATTTACAGCATTTGTAAGACATAGGGATGATCACAGCCAACTGGTCCCTAACCTACAACTTCAATTAGGACTTGGATGGGGACAGTGTTTTGATAACTGGTTTTTCTTTGCCTTAAATGCAACCTGGGAGACCAATTACTGGTGGAATCGAATGAATTTGTCCCAAACAGTTGCAAGTCCAGGTTCTAGTGCTGTCATCTTCCCCACAGGGATGATGAATGAACCTGTGACAACCGAAGGGGTCACTTTCTCTATGAAACTCGACTTCTAAGGAAGAGATTTTCGTTAAGTCACTCTTTAAAAGGCGTGGGATAAAACCCATGCCTTTTTTATTTCTACGAATTAGGGGCGCCCGGGAAAGGGAAGAACGATTTCAAAGGACTCGAGAAAATCCTCGTGCCTATCTTCTTTTCCGTCCGTGTATTTCGTAAGGATGTGATAGGTATTTTTCTCGGAAACAAGGACTCGTTCTTTGAAAATGGTTTTCGATCCATCCCCTGAAATCAATGCATCTTCGTAGACCAGATCGAGAATCCATCCCTGCTCGGTGTGCTCGAGCTTTTCTTCCGTGAGAATGTGATACCCGGAGGCACGGATTTTGTCTAAGTGAGCGGACAGATATCCGGGATCAGAATGATTTTGCATCGCATGGAGGGTATATTCAGCGGCATCTTCCGAAGAGTGATATCGAAAGGCTTCTTCATTGGCATTCTTTGGAAAATACTCATCTTCCGGCGCTTTCGGGAAACGGACCAAAAATTTTTCATCTCCCAACTGTTTGACAAAGACGACCCAGACATCATCTTCTTCTGAATCTTCCCAGTACTCCTCTCCTAGTTGGGAGAGCTTCATCCTGTCTTCAGGCTGCTTTCCCAAGTCATCCAGCCCCATCCCAAAAAGACAGGCTGCACTTAATAAAGACAACGACGTTAAATATTTAAATAATTTCATAATTGTTAAAATTAAATGTTTTAATTTTTGGGAATATAATAACAAAGAAACAGAAATGATTCTTCGTGAAAGAATTCTTTGACTTTTCTTTCTCTAAAGCGATATAGGTGAGGATTAGGGGAAAAATCTATGTCTACAGATACTTCGACACCAGCACCGCAACAGACACCTAAAAAGTCTTTTTTTAAGACTAAAGGCGGAATATTCACGATCATAGGGATTATTCTCGTCATTCTCATTATAGGTTTTTTCTGGTGGTGGGAAAAAAGACAGTACGTATGGACGAATGACGCCCAGATCGAAGGTTTCAATGTACAGGTCTCATCCCAGATTGAAGAGAGGATTACCCGGCTATATGTAGACGAGGGAGATATAGTCAAAAGAGGTCAGTTGATCTGCGAGTTGGACGACAGCGTTTTGATGGCACAAAAAAGAGAAGTGGAAGCCACAATAGCCCAGTTAGAGGAGAGCATCGTGTTCAAAAAGATCTATCTGGAGAAAATGAGGGACAATTACTTCATTGCCAAGAAAGAATTCGAAGCCAATGTCATTCCCTTCCTTCAATACGATCACAATGAAAAAGACTATCGAATGGCCCAGTCTGATCTGAAAATTGCCATCGCAAACCTTGAAACAGGGATCGCACAACTTGGCGTGATCAATGCCAACCTCGAGTATACCCAAGTTTATGCGGCAAGAGATGGGGTTATTGCAAAGAGATGGATTCTAGGAGGAGATGTTGTTCAAATCGGACAACCTCTTTTCGTATTGAACGATCTGAAAAATGTCTGGGTAACTGCAAGACTGGAAGAGACCAAACTGGAACATGTAAAGGTTGGAAGTCGTGTAAAAATCCATATCGATGGATATCCTGGGCGAGAGTTCCATGGCCGTGTTTTTGTCATCAAGGCTGCTGCAGCCTCTCAATTTGCTTTGATCCCTCCTGACAACGCTACAGGGAATTTTACTAAAGTCGTCCAGAGGATCCCGATCAAAATCTCAATTGATGTTCCCGAGGGAGAGGAGCTCTACCTCTTTCCAGGAATGAATGCTGAAGTGAAGATCTATATTCGATGAAGTTCTTCGTAGATTGGAAACACCCTTGCTGTATTGCCGATGAGAATCCTGCCCGTCCTTGGATCATCCTGTTCAATGTGATTTTTCCTACGATGATCGCTATCTTCTCAGCTGCGTCCACTATGATCGCCAAAAGCTCTATCATAGGAGACCTTGGTATCGAAGGTTCCCTGGAACAATGGATCACTATATTGTATCTTTTAGGAATCAATAGCACCGTTCCGATTGCCAACCTTTTAGCAGAAAGATTCGGATTCAAACGTCTCTTTTTTATCGGGGTTCTTATTTTTGCCTTTTCTTCATTAGCAACCGGGTTTGCTATCGATTTTTGGTCCTTAGGAATTGCAAGATTTATCGAGGGCGTCGGAGCTGGCATTATTTTCCCTGTTGGGATGGCCTTGATCATCATGAGTTTTCCGAAAGAAAAATTGGGACTTGCGATCAATATCTATATGGGATTTGGCTTTGGAGCTGGAATGATCGCAGGAACATATGTTGCCGGAATCATCGCTATGTGGTCCGTCTGGCAGAATCTTTTTTTTGTCATGGTTCCCTTTGGAATCTTCGCTGCTATCATTACATGGCTTTTCTACAATGAAACGGAACGTACGGTAACGGCAAAATTCGACCTATTCGGATATCTGAGTTTTGTCATTCTGATTGCCTCTCTTGTCGTTGCCCTTGAAATGGGCAATCTTTCTTCCACAAATAACGGATGGAGATCGCCCTTCATTATAGGATACTTCGTCGTAGCTGGAATCTCCTTGCTTTTATTGATTATCTTTGAAACTCATGCAGAAGAACCTGTCGTCCCATTAAAGTTATTCAAGTACCCCCTCTTCGTCATCGGCTGTGTGACTTTGTTCAGTTTGGGCATGTCTCTTTTTGCCAGCGTCAGTTTTATGAGTTCCTATATGGAAGATGCCTTGCGCTATGACAAATACCAAACAGGCCGGATGCTCGTTATTTATGGAGTAATGTTGGGAACTTTCAGTATCATAGCTAGCTTTCTGCTCAAAAAGATCAATGCAACCGTTTTGGTCCTTATCGGTCTGGCCATCGTCATCTATAGTTACTTTCTCAATAACATTCTCACGATCCAAACGGGATATTTTGAGATCGGACTCATTCTTGCATTGAGGAGCATAGGTCTTGCATTGGCTTTAGGTCCTGTGACAGTGCACTCTTTAAAGAACATTCCCAAAGAGCTTTCGGGCCCTGCCGCTACGTTGCTGACTTTCTTTAGACAGGTAGGAGGCACTTATGGAGGGGCAATCTTGGGAATCATTGTGATACGTAGAAATATTTTTCATACAGCCCGTTGGGGAGAACAGGTTAATCCCTGGCTTGTGGGCTTTAAAGAAACTTCTAGAAGATTGACCAATCATATTTTTACTGATGTTCAAGGAAACATTATAGAAGCAAAAGAAAGAGCCACGGAGCTCATCATTGCAGATATTAAAACCCAATCTTACATTCAATCGATCAATGACGCGATGATCACATTTGGATATGCGACGATCGGTGTCGCTATCATACTAATCATTCTTACAGTTAGAAATGAAATCAAACTACATAAAAAAAATAAAAGTATTAAAAGTTAATTATTAATTAATTACGATAATTCATTTTAGTATTCGATTTCGACATTTTATGTTATACTCTACCTCGTAAGGGGTTATAAATGTCAGTTGCAGTAAGCAGACCAGATTTTCATATTGGATTTATGCCGTCAGATGTCTGGAGGAGAACGCCATTTTATCAAGATCATAGCGAAGCTCTTTCTGGAACATTAGAAAGACGTAATGACCATATTATCGGTCATCAGGAAAATATTGGTTATGATTCTGTAGAAGTAGAGAGGGTTGGTAAAGAGATTCTTCAACTTCGTAGGGAAATCGAGCATGACTCGAATAGGGGTCTGGACACATCAGACAAAGTGCAAAGATTAGCCGAACTGCAAGAAGAGTACAATTATTGGGGGTTTAGGATACTGACTTCCAAGCACTCTATCTTTCTTGACAGACGAGAGGTCCTTGAGGATACACAATTCGTCGAGGGTCCTATGGAGTATGTCGATCTCTCATCTAGAGAAAAGAGACATTTAGAAAGATATCTTTCATCTGCATCTCAGGATCATAGTTGGTTTTTACTAGAAAGAATCTTGCATAAGATCTTCAGTGGAACCGACTTCGATAGAAGAGTTACAGAAGCTTTTCGAAGCCACAGAAAAAATGGGATGGGTCCTTTGATGAAGATCGTCTCCATGTTTAGTGATGGTCCTTCGATGGAAACTTTGCAGAGAAAGCTCGCAGGAAAAATGGAACACACAACCGATCCGTTGACTTTGGAGCTCTATCAAATTCTCCAGGATGCAGCTAAAACGATGGATTTATATAGCTTCATGGTGAATTTTTACTCCCTAGCACGTGCGGACATGGTTTCTGGCCCTCTGGAGAAAATCCAAATCGCGACCAGAAGAGCTGTAGATCATAGCGGAAGTCACCGAATTTTTCTTGCCCGGCCACAGGCTGACTTTCTGGCAAAAAAGTTTGTTGTTGCTCGCGATTCGGATCATTTTGATCTGCCATCCATCACTTCTATTGGAAGTACAGACTCAGAGAGTATGAACTCAGTCATGGATGGCCCTTTTGAAGAAGTAGGTTTATCAGAATCATCGGTCAGCAGAACAAGTACCGATGTTTCAGAAGACCGGCTTGTCAGCGGCTCTCATGAAGTGCTGAAGACGGCCGAAAACACAGGATCCAGCCTCTCATCGAGAATTGGAAGTCTTTTTGACTCCGCTCTTTGGGCATTAGGCTGGCTACTTTCAATCATTTTCTTTCCTATTGCCATAATTCGATTGTGCAGGGAATCTGCACAGGTCGAATCCACATAATAATGGGGCCCGTAGCTTGCTGCGGGCTTTTTTTCTGGTTTTATCCCTTTAAGACAAGATGGGGAATTAACCGAGCTACTCGTTTTGCCAAAAAGGCCTCTTCTACTGCTTCGACAACAGCATCTACATCTTTATAGGCATCAGGCATCTCTTCAGCTACTGTTCGATAGGAAGTTGCCATAACATGGACACCTTTTGTCCTCATATATTCTTTGAGGTCCTTCCCCTTCCAGTTCTTCATCGACTGTACTCGGCTTCGAGCTCTTCCCGCACCATGACAGGAAGAACACCAGGTCCTTTCATTCCCCATACCTACCATGAGATGGGAAGCTGTTCCCATATCCCCTGGCACCATGACAGGCTGACCTGTTTTTTGGTAGATTGGACTCAATTCTTTTGCACCAGGGCCAAAAGCTCTTGTAGCGCCTTTTCTGTGGACACAAAGTCGTTTCATTTTCCCATCGACCTTGTACTGCTCAAATTTTGCAATATTGTGACAGACATCGTAAATGAGGCGAATGTCTTGAGGATTGACTCCGAGCACTTCATTAAAGGATTGACGAACGAAATGCAAAATTCTCTGTCGATTGTTGAAGGCAAAATTGGCCGCTGCTGCCATGGCCTCAAAGTATCGCCTGCCATGAGCGCTTTGAATGGGAGCAGCAACTAGCTGTCTATCCGGCAGATTCTCTGCAAAGCCCTGTTTGATAAAACTATTGAGTGTATCCTGGCAGACCTGATGACCGAAACCCCGTGATCCTGAATGAATGAGTATGTAGGTCTGCTGTGTTTGTACATTCCAGGCCTTGGCTACTTCAGGAAGAAAGATCTGTTGCACTTCTCCAATTTCAGCAAAGTGATTGCCTGAACCGATCGAACCTAACTGTTGACGCCCCCTTTCTCTCGCCGTTTGAGAAACAGCATCGAGCGATCCCCCTTCAATCCAACCATTGCTCTCAATATGATCGGCATCTTCGGCAAGTCCAAACCCCTGTTCGATCGACCATTTGGCTCCTTTGTCGATCAATTCCTGATAATCCTTATCAGTAATCCCCTTTCCCTTGTGCCCTTTGCCTACACCGGAAGGAACATGCTCGAAGATCGATTTGAGAAGTTTTTCCTGCTTCTCTTCGGAAATATTTTTAAAAGGTTCATCCCAAACAGCGAGGCGAACTCCACAGTTAATGTCATAGCCAACTCCACCCGGGCTGATAACCCCTGACTCCTCCATGGCAGCGACCCCGCCGATCGGAAATCCATATCCCCAATGAATATCGGGCATGGCAATGCTATAGCCGACAATACCGGGCAAGTGAGCAACATTGCGCACCTGATTAAGAGGTTGTTCGATAGACAAATCTTTTAGAAGTTCTTCCGTTGCAATGACCAGACCAGGCACTTTCATTTCCCCAACGCGGGGGATTTCATAAGTTGCGGGAGCGATCTTTTTTAACTCAGACATCGACAATCATCTCCCAACAAAGAAGTTCTTCTTTCCTCCGAATGTCCCCATGAAAACTTACCGCCTTGAAAGGACAGCCCCATCTTTGATCAGCCTCTGAGACGATCTCATTCAAATCGATGACGATATCCTCTACACTCTCCTTTTCCTTTACGGGAGAAAAAATTGCAACCAGGGAGGGAAACTTGAAAGCCAGGGCATGTCGGGCGTGGAGATGAAGCTGTTTGATATCCTCTCCCCATATACGAAATGCGATATCTGCTGTATGTTCAAATTCCTCAAAAGGAGGTTTCATGTCCTTTTTCCAAATAGCCTCATACTTTGAGTTGCCTAAGGATTCATAGAGTTGTAGATCTGTGATCATCATTGGCAGCGGCTCAAAAGCATCTTCCCATTCTTTTTCTTTAAAGGGTCTTCTGCAAATGGTCGTGTGGGGAAGGAAATTGTCATAGGTTTTTAATGAAAATCCCACCTTTTGAAGCCAGTGGACGATCTCTTTTTGATATGTATTTACAAGATCCACCTCATCAAACCATTTAATGTGCCAGGCGGCCACATTCGCTTTTCTTTTAGGAAGAAAAACACACCGGTCGAACATGCCGACCAGTCCCGTATGAAACCCGGGCTTGGGACAGGAATGGAGATTTTCTTTAAGAAGGGTAAAGTCGATATCTCCTAAAAAAGCAACGGTAATGTGCCGGTCTTCTTCATGAAGATATCTTCCTTCAGGAAGAGCATCCGGCCAGGGAGCATCTACTTTAAAGCCAAAGAAGAGTCTCTTTTTTTTCATCGAAATTCCCGACTGTATTAAAATACAGGTTATTTCGAAAAATCTTTTATGGCTATTTGGAAAACCGAGATATCAACAGCTGAACTTAACCAGAGATCGAAAGGCTCCCTTTCCGATTTACTGGGCATTGTTTATACAGAAGTTGGTCCCGATTTCTTAGAAGCATCCATGCCGGTTACACCAAAGACCATGCAGCCCATGGGCATTCTTCATGGTGGTGCCTCTGCCGCATTGGCAGAAACAGTGGGAAGCGCCGCGGGAAATTTTTGCGTCGATCTTGAAAAGTTCCTCTGTGTGGGACTTGATCTCAATATCAATCATATCCGTCCTGTAAAGTCAGGTTCCCTAAAGGGAGTTGCCAAACCTTTCCATTTAGGAAGAAAAACACAAGTTTGGGAAATAAAGATTCTCAATGATGGAGGAGATCTTGTTGCAATTTCCAGACTTACTCTGGCTATCATAGAGAGATCTTAGGAATTCTTTATCTCGATACCATCGGGAGTATGAAGAGTGGTCGTAGGGAATGCGCAATCAGCGCCATGACTATGAATGACATCCAGTATTTTTAAGAACACATCCTGCTGAATTCCCTGAAATTTTACCCGGTTCGTTGTTTTGGTAAACGTGTAGACAAGAAACTCGAGCGAATAAGGTCCGAAATTGACCAGATTGACAAAACAAACTTTGTTGGTATCGATTTCAGGATGATTCTTTAGCATATCTTCTATGTCCTTCAAAATGACAGCGACTTTTTTGCTGTCCTCATAGCGAATCCCGATCGTCGTTTTGATGCGGCGGTTTTCCATGCGAGATGGGTTTTCGATTGAAACGGTAGAAAACAAAGCATTGGGAACAAAAAGAGGACGCTTGTCAAAGGTTCGTATTCGAGTGAGGCGCCACCCAATATGTTCTACAGTCCCCTCTACTTCTTTATCGGGAGATCTGATCCAGTCCCCAATACGAAAAGGACGATCGAGGAAAATCATCAGTCCGCCGAAGAAGTTGGCTAGAAGGTCTTTGGCAGCAAAACCGACAGCCAAACCTCCAATACCACCAAAAGCGAGTAGACCTGAGATAGGAATACCACATGTTTGAAGAAGAATAAGACCAGCTGTAATGAATACGGCGAGACGGAGAAGCTGCGTGATCGCCCGCAGAGTGGTCTGGTCCATTTTGTGGCGGAGGATCGCCTTGGGCTTCATTAAATTTTTCTCGATCTCCTTAATGAAACGCGTAAGAAACCAAACCAGGATGAAGACCATCCCTATTTCACGAATGGCAGAAATGACATGGACTGATGTCGGCTTTTCAACGTAATGGCCGATATAGGCTAGAGCATAGGTAAATCCAAGAAGCCAAAGTAATACTTTAATGGGAAGATACAGAGCCTCGACAACCGCATCATCCCAAGTTCGATTCGTTTTCTCAAGGCGGGGATGTAATTTCCTATACACCCTGGAAACGATATAATTAAAAATAAGAGTTGCAAAAATGATGAGGAAGACGTTGAGAACCCATCCCCATTCTGCATAGAATTTTTTAAATTCTTCTAGCATACAAATTTTTTCTTCAACTTTTGATCATAGCAAATGGATCAATATGCAAAAAGAAAAAGGCTGTTTGAATGTTTCAAAACACAAGTGACAGAACTCGAAACTCTTTGTAAAAAGAAGTAAAAATTTTAGTGTATTTACATACAATTGATATTCCATTTAATTGTTCTTAATGGAATCTTGCTATCCTATTTCTAACATTAAATGAAATGAGAGAATTAAAGGATGACAACATTCAATTTGATCGACAAAGTTTCTTTCCAAGGAAAGTCTTTTGGAGAAAGTACAGCAGATTTTTTACTTTCACCTGCTCGCATCGCACTTGATGGACGGACCATCAATGTCTCAAAAGAATCTGTCGGCATAGCCCATACAACAAACAACATTGTCATTAAAATTATCTGTGGACTTGTTGCCACCCTTCTTCTCCCCTTTACACTCGCTGCTTTAGCAGCCAAGGCTTTTATATCGAGTGATCGTCCTCCTCATTACAAAAAATTAGTTGATGAGAATATGGGTGCTATCCAAATGAGGACCTTCCGTGAACTCCCTTTAGATGCTACAGTTCAGGGAACGTCTCCAACAGAATTCCATACTCGCCAGGCTCCCCTTTTCTTGGACAGAAGCCCTTCTATCTCTAGTAAGCCTCTTTTCGGCTCTATGCCTGCCGATAAAGCTCTGGTGGCAGCGAGGCAAATTGCTGAACATGAGCCAAATTTTCCTTATAGCAAAAGAAAAATTGATTTTTTGATCGAGAGAATTGCAAAAGATGATCCACACATGCACCACCTTTCTGCAGATGGCACCTATGTTCATCCAGAAACGATTGCAGGACAACTAGGTTACACCCGAATGGAAATGTGCGACTCCCCAGAGATTGCAGCTCGATGGGCCATGTCCATCCTCGGGAAAGAAAAAGCTGCCAACCCGACTGATCGACCTTCTAAAATTTTCTTAACTTTGGGTGCTATGGCTGAGACATGGAGCGGTGGAATCAACCATGCGATCGTTGTCGTGGTCGAACCCGATCCAACAAACCAGGATAAAGCCAACATCACAATCGTAAATCCAACCGGAAATGATGAGCACTCCCAGTTTGAGGATGCGATAATTCAAGGAATTAAAACGATCTATCCTGATCCTGCTACCCGATCGGTTAAAAACAAAAAGATGCAGCAGTTCGATCCCGATGGCTGTGGTCTTCACGCTGTGGAAAATATCGCTGTTTTGAGAAATGTATCTAATGTACAGAAATTTGTTGAACAGGGAAGGCTCCCAGACAGAACTCCTATCCAGGTTACTCGAATCTACGGGGAACATGCAAGATGTGCAAGATCAGACTATGAGAGAATACGGCAGCTTCCCGGAGTTGAACAGAGTGATTCTTTTACCCATAGAACTTTCATCGCTGTCTAATTCCTAGAACTCTTATCGCTGTTTAATTCCTAGATGGCTTATGATTTAAGCCATGATGAAAAAGTATACTTCAATATCGATATTCCTAGCCTGCGGCCTCGGACTGTTCTCCGGATGGCTTCAAATTCCTTTTCTCTATTCATTGGCCGATGGAATTTCAAATATTTTTATCAACCTTTTGAAACCCGTCTCCCTCCCAATCATTTTCTTTTCTATTACCTCGACGATTACCGGGATGAAGAGTTTCCAGGAAATGAGAACGCTCGGAAAGAAGGTCCTGAAACTCACTCTTTTCACTACGCTTGTATCCGCTGCAATTGCCCTTGTTTTCTTTCTGGTGATTGATCCCTCTACTACTGCTCATTCACAACTAAATGAAGACCCACTGCAAAAGAGTTACTTTTCCTACCTTCTTCAGATTGTTCCTTCCAATTTCATACAGCCCTTTTTGGAAAATAATGTTGTTGCTGTTGCCTTTATTGCTCTGTTTCTCAGCTTGGCAACTTTAAAGCTCAAGCAAGAGCAGAAAAAGACTCTGCATCAATTCTTTTCTGCGTTCTTTGCCGCCCTTTTAAAAATGACTTCAGCCATCATTACCTTCATCCCAATCGGAATCTGGGCTTTCATGACACTCCTTGTACGGGATTTATATTCTGAGACCTTACATTTGGAGCAGATTCTACTCTATGTCTTCTGCATAGTGGGAGCCAACCTCTTCCAGGGAATAATTGTTCTCCCAGTGCTATTAAAGATAAAAGGGATTTCTCCCCTCAAAACTTTTCGCGGAATGTCTAAAGCTTTGTTTGTGGCTTTTTTCACAAAATCACCCAATGCGATTTTGCCTGTTGCCATGAAATGCGCTGAAGAAAATCTCAATGTCTCACGAAAAGTTTCCAGTTTCTCCTTTCCCCTTTGTTCCGTCATCAATATGAATGCCTGCGCAGGTTTCATTCTGATCACAGTCCTCTTTGCCTCCCAAAGCCATGGCATGCAATTCAGTGGCCTTGAATACCTACTGTGGATTTTCATGGCGACCATCGCTGCCATCGGAAATGCAGGCGTTCCCATGGGATGCTTCTTTTTGGCGAGTGCTTTTCTTTCAGGGATGAACGTTCCCTTACAGTTCATGGGAATGATCCTTCCCTTTTATGCTCTTCTGGATATGCTTGAGACAGGAATCAATGTCTGGTCCGACTCCTGTATTACAAGTATAGTTGACAAGGAGATCCGAGAGACCGAAATGGTTCCTCAAACAGTGGGCGAGCCCGTTTCTACCTGACTTTTTCTGGAAAAAAGTCTTTCCTCCATCAAAGCTACGCTGCTCAAGATCACCGCTATTCCCATGACTTTAAAAATGGTCACAGACTCATCGAGAAAGATTTTGCCCCAGATCACACAGAAAATAGGGCAGAGCATAGTAGCGATGGATACATATTGGGCCCCGACTTTTCTGACTAGAGTAAAGAAGAGAAGCCATCCCAAAGCTGTGCCTCCAATACCTAGGGCCATTCCCAGAAAAAGGACATTGGAAGAAAGAATCTCATTCCTAAAAGGCTGATCGAAGAAGATCGAAAAAGGTAAAATCATCAAGGTCGAAATAGTCAAATGGATCGTTGAAGAAACAATCGGTGGGGTTGTTCCCAAGTGCCTTTCAGCATAAAGCCACCCCAAAGCGAAAGAACAAGACATTCCTATTAAAAAAGTCATTCCTAATGGGTCGCCCATGGTATTAGGATCTAATGAGGGCGCAAAAAGAATGAGGAGACCGATGAACCCGAGGAAAAGAGACAGGATCTTACGCCTGTTCATCGCCCGCTGCTGGAAGAGCGAATAACCAAAGAAAAGCGTAAAAAGAGGGACTGACCCCTCAATAATCCCCGCAGTAGAGCTGTCCACAGTAACTTCTCCCAAAGAGCATAGTACAAAGGGGGCCGCATTCCCAATAAAGCTTGAAATCAAAAAAACTTTCCAATGTTTTAGATACTGCTTGAACTGAACTCTGCGGATCATAGAGATCAGGATGAGAAAGGCCGCAGCAGAGGCACACCTGACCAGGGTCAAGGTAAGAGGAGGAACAGTTTCAATCCCAATACGGACGACCAAAAACGTAGGACTCCAAATCAGAGCCTGCAGCAAGATGCCCAAAAATCCCCGAAACGCCATTTTTCTAACGCCTTTTTAATAGTTCATTTATGAGGTTACAAGAACCTATCCCAATAGAAACTCTTGTCGATTTTTGGTTTTTTTAGCCCGATCTTTGTTCCAAAACGAGAGGATCCTATGAAAATTTCATATTACCCTCTCGTTTTGGAACAAAAAGCGGCTTAAAAAGACTCCGAAAATCGACGAAAAGGGTTTATTAGGATAGATTCTAAGATGTTATCGAGTCCGGAGAAATATTGTCATGCAAATTCATATCGCTGCGAAAAATGGTGTCAAAGGCCTCTGCTCCAGTGCTCTTTTTTATGGGAACCTAGCATCCTTTTCCCTGAATATCCCTTCTGATAACAACACTGAAAAAATTGCTTTAACCTTTGCCCGGACCTCTGCGCTTTTCAATCCTGTTTCCACGTATCCCTATCAAAGAGCTTGCCAATGGATGGCCACAAGAGTATTTACGAAAAGCGATCTGGCGGCTCTTTTTGGACCATCGACCATACTAGAGCTTAACCCCTATCATCCAAGACATTTCTTCAGTCTCATAGGATTCCTTCTTGGACTAGGTTCTTTCCTCTTGGTCATCTATGAGAACTATTCAAAGAAGAACACAAATGTAAATCTTCTCCCTTTTGCAACTTTCAATGTATTTTGTACCCGCCCATTTCTTCACCTTGCAAACCAAGTAACAAAATTATAGGATAAATGGCATGAGATATGAGAAAACCGACAAAGGATACATGGTACGCCTTTTCAAAGGTGAAAAAGTACATGAGAGCCTAGTACATTTTGCAGAAAAGTTATCTATTTCTACTGCTTCCTATTATGGAATCGGAGGTATCGCTCAAGTGGAATTAGGATATTTTCGAAGCGAAAAAAAGCAGTACCAGAAAAAGATTTTTGAAGGAGACTATGAATTGGTCAGTTTCATAGGAAATCTATGCGAACTCGATGGCAAGCCCTTCTGTCACTCTCACGTAACAATGGGAGATGAAAATTACCAATCAATTCCAGGGCATCTCTTCGAAGCAACGATCTTTGCAACCATGGAAATTCATCTCATTCCCTTTTCAAACAAATGGACACGTATCCTCGATCCTGAAATGGGTTTTTACGGCCTGAACTTGAATGGAAAGATCTAAGGTTCTTCACTTACTTCCCCTTTATCTCGTTATTTTTATCGGCTTTGTCGGCTATAGCTTAATGATCACCATTTTTACTCCCATGTTGATGCATGCGCATAAATTCATCTCTCCCCATTCTTCCATGTCCCTACGAACTTTGCTCTTGGGTGTGCTATTGTTCCTCTATCCTTTCGGTCAGTTTATAGGATCACCCATCATGGGCTCATTTTCCGATCGATGGGGACGAAAACCAATCCTTGTTCTCTCTCTTTTATTAACGACTCTCATGTATTTTTTTATTGCTCTTTCCCTGGAGATGAATCTGATCGGACTAATGATCCCCGCTCTTTTTCTTGCGGGCCTTTCTGAAGGAAATATCGTGATCGCCCAAAGTGCAATTGCAGATGTCACCGATGAAAAAGACAGGGTTAGGCTTTTTGGCTATATTTACTTTAGTGCGAGCTCTGCTTATGTAATTGGTCCCCTTGTCGGAGGTAAATTAGCCAATCCCTCGTTAGTCTCCTGGTTCGGCTATTCGACCCCTTTCTGGGCTACCCTCTTTCTCTTGGTGATCACACTAATCTGGACCTATTTCTATTTTCGAGAGACCCATCTTGCAGAAGAAGGGGAGCGAATTCATTACATGCAGGCGTTCACAAACTTGAAGAATGTCTTTGTTAAGTCTGAGATTCGCATTCTCTATTTCATTAACTTTCTGATTTATATTTCTATCTATGGATTTTTTCGGTCCTATCCCATGTACATCGTAGGTCATTTTCATCTGAATGTCTCAAGAGCTTCGGAATTTATCGCATGGGTTGCCGTCCCAATCATCATCTCAAACATGTGGCTGACGGGATTTCTCTCAAAAAAAATATCTCCCAAAATCCTAGTCTTTTACACGTCAGTCCTTTTGGGAATTTTTATGCTTAGCATTCTCATTTTTCCTTCGGTCCATTCCTTATGGGCCACTCTCTTTTTGACCGCTTTGGCTTTGGGAGTCTGCCTCCCTTCCCTTGCTTCAATGCTCTCTCTTTCAGTGTCCAATGAAATGCAAAGAAGGGTTATGGGAAACAACCAGGCCCTCGCTGTAGGGGCCGAGGCTCTTTCGGGACTATTAGGAGGTGCGCTCGCCGCCCTGTTCATTCCTCTCCCCTTGATCATTCTGGCCATCATTGCCTTTATCGGAGCGTGGGTCTTATTTCGCTTCCTTAGAAAAACAAAAGTCCAATCCCCCTAAAAACCTCTTAACGTATAAATAGGAACCCGTTATGGGTTGAAATGATGAAGTGGATCATTTGGGCATTAGCCGTTTTTTTCTATTTTTACGAATATGTCCTTAGGATAACCCCTAGTGTGATGGTAAGCGACTTAATGCAAGGCTTCCAAATCCATGCATCGACCTTGGGCGTCCTTAGCGCTTTCTACTTTTACGCCTACTCCCCTATGCAGATTCCGGCTGGTTTTTTAATGGACCGTTTCGGAGCAAGGAAACTCCTTACTATTGCTACTTTTGTCTGCGGCCTGGGAGGAATCCTGTTTGGCTTTGCAAGAGATTTATGGCTTGCCTCTCTTGTCCGTTTTATGATGGGCTTAGGATCTGCCTTTGCCTTTGTCGGTATGGTCTTTGTCTGTTCCCATCTATTTGAAGAAAAAAAACTCGCACCTCATTGGCTTGGGAAATTCCTTTGGAATGCTGGGAGGGGTTGCAGAAGGGCCTTTAAGCTATGCTGTGGATTATGTGGGATGGCGAACGACCGTCTGGAGCTTGGGAATTCTTGGGTTTGCCCTTACTTTCATTCTCTATTTGTCGATCAGGAAGGTGGCCGTTTTGAAAAAACCTCCGGCCGCACGCGGAGGATTGTGGGCTCGTCTTTACTGCAATCTGAAGATCATCGGTAGGAATCCATACACTTGGGTCAATGGATTGATCGCCCTTTGCTTTCTTGCAACCACGATCGCCTTATGGGCAGTCCCTTTTATACAGGCCGCTCATCACACCGATCGGAAAATAGCAGCTCTTTGTGTTTCAGTATTTTTTCTAGGTTGGATCATTGGAGGGCCGATCATCGGGCACTTTTCCGATAAAATGAAAAAAAGAAAGCCTATGGTCCTGATGTGCACCTTTTTGGCCTGTATTCTCAGCTCGATCATGATTTTCCTTCATCAGCATCTGCCCTTAACAGCAGCCTTTATTTTCCATGTCCTCATAGGGATCTTTTCCTCAGCACAACTACTCAATTACAGTATTGCAATTGAGATCAACCCTAAGGTTGCAAAGGGAGCGTCAATCGCGCTTACAAATTTTCTCGTATTCTTAGGAGGCGCGATCATTCAACCCCTTGTCGGTTTTCTGATCGACTACCATGCACACTTCCCTCCCCTGGGAACGACATCTTTTACCCTAGGCGATTATCAATTTGGTCTATCTGTCTTCCCGATCACATTTGCCCTCGCCTTTCTTCTCACTCTTTTCCTAAAAGAGCAGCCTTTCAACGAAAAGAAGCTGAAGAACTTGGAAAAGCTGGTCTGCAAATTGTAATCAAGCTTTACTGATCCACTCCTGACGTGCTACTTGTCCGAAATAATAGCCGGAAAAGCTTGCAACCCCTTCCCCAAGAGTCATTGCAGGCAAAAGAGTTTGGGAAAACAGATAGGTCAACGCTAAACCCGCCCCTGCTCCCAAATAATCTATTTTAGAATCGGGAAACTTTCTCTCAGGCAATAAACCGATGACAGCACTCAAGGCAAAGGATTGAGGCGCCAGATAGAAAGTTAGAAGACCGAATGTACAGGTTAGCAAGACCTTTTCCTGTTCTCTGAGAAAGTTCTCTACTTTTTCAATCGTCTTTCGGATTGGGTTGGTTGGATGAAACACATCCAAACAATTATGATATATTTTTGAGGAACTATTAGTAATTGCTTCCACTGCCATTGTAAAATCCTTTTTTTAAAAAAATAATTAAATCTAAATAAATATGAGATTTTATCGAAATTAAATCAATTAAATCCTCCGAAAGAAGTAAAAAAGAGCTGATCGCTCCCAATCCATCACTTTAAACTAAAGTTGCAATGATTTTGTCATAGATAATTGGCTTTAATTCAGAAAAAGGTTCTTGGACATTATTTAAAGGAAAACTATATGTAGCAATTAGGAGCATACCAAAACAGGTTATGCTAAAGGTGTGATTATCATGAGGAAAAAAGACATGAAAGCTTGTAACTACATCTGCCTGATTCTTGTGACCATCGGTGGTCTGAATTGGGGATTGGATGGACTTTTTGAATTCGACTTCATCGGATGGCTCTTTGGCTACTTCTCGGCGGTAACTCGAGTTGTATATGTCATCATCGGTGTGGCCGCTTTATGGCTAGCGGTAGAGTGGAAAGGTTTCCCATACCCAGTCAAAAAATCTAAAGTGAAAAGAACTAGAAAAGTTAGAACTGCTCGAAAAAGAAAAAGATAATTTTGAGTAAGAAAAAATACCTTCTACCTGAAGAGGAGTGGATGAGGCGTCTCACTCCAGAGGAATATCATGTACTGAGGGAAAAGGGAACTGAAGCTCCCTTCTCTGGAGAGTACTACGAATTTGAAGAAGAAGGTATTTACAAATGTACTGCCTGCGGCGAACCACTTTTCCGTTCAGAAGACAAGTATGATTCACATTCAGGATGGCCCAGCTATACCCGGGCCATTTCCGAAGAGAATGTCGAGTATGAAAGAGATCGCAGCCTAGGAGAAGAGAGAACGGAAGTTCTCTGCAGTACATGTGAATCTCATCTCGGCCATGTCTTCGACGATGGGCCGGAGCCTACTCATAAAAGATACTGTATCAATTCCAAAGCATTGCGATTTGAGAAGAAATCTTAATCTTCTTGATTAAAAGAAGTCGCTTGGGCAACCTTTCCCCCCATTTAAAAATGGGGTCAGTATGAAATCATTTGCCTTATTCCTTCTTTTTCTTCCCTTTTTCCTATGCTATGAAGAAATCCCGAAAGATGCAAAGATCTACGTTGCAGGACACAACGGTCTCGTTGGCAAGGCCATCATGAGAAAGCTTCATGATGAAGGCTTTTTTAATATCATCACAAAGAGCTTTGATGAACTCGATCTTCGCATGCAAGATCAAGTATCTGCCTTTTTCAGCCAAGATCAGCCAGAATATGTCTTCTTAGCTGCCGCTAAGGTCGGAGGAATCAAAGCAAATGCCGATGCGCCTGCAGAATTTTTGTACGACAATCTCCTCATCGAGTGCAATGTGATCCATTCTGCCTATCTTTTTGGAGTGAAAAAGCTATTGTTTCTCGGATCTTCCTGCATTTATCCCCGTGACTGTCCACAACCGATCGAAGAGGCATATCTACTGACTTCCTCCCTAGAAAAGACGAATGAAGGATACGCCCTGGCAAAGATTGCCGGCATCAAATTATGTGAGTTCTACAATAAACAATATGGCACGAATTTCATTTCCTGCATGCCAACGAATCTCTATGGCCCCCATGATCGGTTCGATCTCCAAACTTCCCACGTAATGCCTGCCCTCATCCAAAAATTTTGTGAAGCGAAAGCTGAGAACAAAGAGAGTGTAACTATCTGGGGCTCCGGTAAGCCTAAAAGGGAGTTCTTGCATGTCGATGATCTTGCCGACGCTGTCTTATTCCTCATGGAGAACTATGAAGACAATGAGACCATCAATGTCGGTTATGGAGAAGATCTATCCATCGGCGATCTAGCTCATCTCATACAAGACTCGGTTGGATATGAGGGAAAGCTGAACTTTGATACGTCCATGCCAGATGGGACACCAAGGAAGCTTCTGAATTCAAATAAAATTCGTGCATTGGGCTGGGAGCCCAAAATTTCATTAAAACAAGGAATCAAAGAAACAATCCAATGGTATACACAAGAATCTTAATCCTCCTTGCTTTGAACTTTTCTCCACTTATTGCGGAGAAGACAGCTCTTATTTTCGGAATTACAGGACAGGATGGGGCTTATCTAGCCGAACTCCTCCTTGAAAAAGGATATATCGTTCATGGCGTGAAAAGAAGAAGCTCTTCCTACAACACAAACCGGATCGATCACTTATATCGGGATCCCCACAATAAAGGGATTCATTTCTTTCTCCATTATGGAGATCTAACTGATTCATTGAATGTCGTTCGACTCATCCAGAAAATCAAACCCGATGAAATATACAATCTCGGTGCCCAGAGCCATGTGAGAGTTTCTTTTGATTGCCCTGAGTATACCGTTGAAGTCGATGGACTGGGAACCTTGCGTATTCTGGAAGCCATACGCATTCTAAATATGGAGGAGAAGGTCAAATATTACCAAGCATCGACCAGTGAATTATATGGACTTGTACAACGAATTCCTCAGGATGAAAAGACCCCCTTCTATCCCCGCTCTCCTTATGGGGTTGCCAAGTTGTATGCCTACTGGACCGTTGTCAATTATCGTGAAGCTTATGGAATTTTTGCCTGTAATGGAATCCTATTCAATCATGAGTCACCTCTTAGAGGAGAAACCTTTGTAACACGCAAAATTACGATGGCAGCAGTAAAGATTGCTCTAGGACTACAGAAGGAACTCCTCCTTGGAAACTTGGAAGCCAAACGGGACTGGGGATATGCCAAAGATTATGTAGAGGCCATGTGGAGGATGCTCCAACAGGATCATCCAGATGATTATGTCGTCGCCACTGGGGAGACTCATTCTGTAAGGGAATTTGTTGAGAGAGCTTTTTCCGAAGTAGGTATTCCCATCGAGTGGGAAGGGACAGGAGTCGATGAGATAGGGATCAATAAAAATACAGGACAGGTAGTTATCAGAATTGACCCCCGTTATTTCAGGCCAAGCGAAATTGATCTTCTTATCGGTGATTTCAGCAAAGCTCGAGCTGAGCTCGGTTGGGAACCAAAGACCAGCTTCTCCGAATTAATCCACCTTATGATACAATCCGACTATGTCAATTTCGAAGGACAAAACAGTATCCATCCAAAAGAAAATGAAACAACTGGGCATCCACGAAGATGATCTTGTTGAAAAATTTATTTTGGGCTCAGGCAGAGGAGGACAAAAAATCCATAAGACACATAGCTGCGTCTACATAAAGCACATTCCTACTGGGATCGAGATCAAGTGTCAGAAGGAGCGCTCGAGAGAGATCAATCGATGGATAGCCCGCAAAGAGCTCTGTGAAAAAATCGAAGCCAAGATTCTAAAGATCAAGACAGAAAAGATCAAAGAGAGAGAAAAAATCCGAAGGCAGAAAAAAAGAAGGACGAGAAAGCAAAAAGAAAAGATGCTCGAAGAAAAGAGGATCCTGTCTGCAAAAAAACAGTTAAGAAAACCCCCGAGAGAAAATGGCTGATATTTCAAAACTTATCTGGTTGCCGGTGATGAACCTGTACTGTTTTTGTGAGATTGCAACAAATTCTGCAAAGGGTGCAGGTTATGGTGCACTGGCAGGTACTGTTGGATTGGCTGCGATCAAGGCTCTCCCCAATTTCTATACTTACTACCATTGCGACAATTCTCTAGCTCAAAGAGAGATAACTTGTGGTCAGGAACTTGTTCAGAGCTCAATGAGAGATGGATATAATGGAGTGATCTACGGCGCAATTGTTGGAGCTGGCGTTGTTTTCCTATTTTACCAATGGGCTATTGCGACTTCCTTGATTGATGATAAAAAGAACTAGCCAGTTCAAGAAGAAGTGTTTTTTCTCCAAAGAGCATTCACCCTATCTACTTCAGGCTGGTTCTGTTTTCTTTGATGTTCTTCCATAAGAGCTTTCATTCTTGCGACCCAAGCTGCGTTCGCTTCTTCCTTTGCCTCTTGAGCAGCCTTTACCTCTAGTTCTTTCTGGCGATCAATCTCATGTTGTTTGGCCCAATCTTCTTCTGCTCTTTTCACAAGAGCCGCCAATTGCTCGTCACTAATTCTTGAAGTTCCACCACCTGGATTCAAAGAACCATTTGAAATACCGCTCATAATATCCCATTTTTTTGACAGAAATGTCCTAAGAGCATAGAAGAAAAGAAAGTAGATATCGAGTAAAATGAAGATTCGATTGATCATCCTTCTCTTCCCTCTCCTTCTGTTTTCAGCGCCAAAAGAACCTTTGATTAAAGAGATTTTTTCATTTGATATCACTGTAGAAGACATGAACCGTGCTCTCGATTTTTATATGAGAGTGCTCAAATTCGAAAAGGTGTTTGACTACGAGGAAGAGGAAGAGGCTTATGAGAAGCTCACAAACCTTTCGAATGTGAAGACCCGCATCGTAGAACTCATCCTCGGAGGAGCCCGCCTCAGATTGAATGAGTTCAAGAACCTCAAAGGGGGAAACATTCCCATCGATGCACTGCCGACAGCTCACTGGTTCCAGCATATTGCAATCGTTGTAAGGGATATGGATAAGGCTTTCAAGTGGCTTGAACAAAATGATGTGGAGCATGTCATTAATTTTCAGAAAGACCCCTATGAAAAAGACGGCACTTCCATTTATTTTTTCAAAGATCCCGATGGACATGTTCTCGAGCTCATCTATTTTCCTCCTGATAAAAGGGGAGAAAAATGGGAGACTTCTTCGAACAATCTATTCCTGGGAATCAGCCATGGAGCCATCCTGATGCAGGACTCCAAAAAGAGCTTTCAATTTTATAAGCACCTTCTGGGGATGGAAAAGGTCGAACATTATAGTTATGACATTGAAGAAGAAGCATTGAATCAATTATTGCAATCACGGGTTGCGATTACAGGCCTCAAAGCGGAAGGGGGCCCCGCCTTAGAACTGATAGAATACCTATCTCCTCTCAAAAGAGAAATCGTTCCCATTGGAACGAGTGTCAATGATGTCTGGTACTGGTAAATCAATACTCGTACCTATGAAATCGATAAGATCTATCAGATCATTAAGGATCACCATCAACGTCTTATTTCAAAAGGCATTGTCTCCTTTCCTCCAGGAAGTCATACCTTTACAAGAGCTTTTGTAGCTGAAGATCCAGATGGACATGCGATTATGTTCGGCCAACTGCCTAATAGAAGATACCACAGGCAAAACACAAAAAGCTTTTTTAAGCGATCTCCTAAAAAGTGGCCTCAGTAAGAACTAGTCTTTTCTTTCCACCCATGTCCTGTTATCATATCCCGCATGAAGATCAAAATTCAAAAAAAGATATCCCTTTTGGAAGCCTTGTCCGAAGCTTTTGAAGACAGTTCCAAGAGAAGTCTAACACAATGGATCCGCCAGGGAAGGGTCCTAAGAAGAAAAGCAATCCTAGACCGCTCTTCTGAAGAGCTACGCCCCGGAGACGAACTCAATATTCTTCCCCGCACTCAGACTATCGATAAGGATGTTCGTATTCTCTTTCAAGATTCTTCTTTAATTGTAGTAGAAAAACCTGAGGGCCTTTTGAGTGTGCCTAAAGACAAGCATCCTGCTCCCAACGTACTTGAAATCCTCCGTAAACACTTTCGTTCCCGTCAAATCTTTGCTGTACACCGCCTTGACAGAGATGCTTCCGGCCTTTTGGTTTTTGCCCGAGGCGTCAAGGCCAAAGAAGCCTTAAAGGGCCTATTTGAAAAAAGAAAAATCCAGCGGGAATATATTGCAATCGTCGAAGGTGGTCTCAAAATGGAGAGTGGAACGTGGAAGAGTACTCTTATGGAAAAAGAAAACTACGACGTCTCTGCCACAAAAAATAAGGCAAAGGGAAAACTGGCTATTACGCATTTCCGACGTGTGAAAAAAAGCAAAAGCTTCAGTTATCTTCATATTCGCCTGGAAACCGGAAGAAAACATCAGATCCGAGTTCATTGCAAAGATGCCAACCATCCTATCTTAGGCGATCAAAGATATGAGAGTCTAACCCCTTCTCCCCGGCTTTTCTTGCATGCCCACGAATTGATTTTCTTTCATCCTTTGACGAAAAAGAAAATGTATTTTCTTTCCCCGATCCCCCGCTCATTTGTCACATTTGGATATCCGGCATAATCATCGGCCGTACGAGTTCAAATAATCTCTTTTGTTTACAAATTTTCTCTGAGCGCTAAGAATTTCTGAAATTTTTTTGGAGAGTTCTAATGCGTGCCTTTTTTTTCACAATCATTTCACTTTTTGCCTCTCTTTCTTATGGCTCAGTGATCGAGTGGGACCACTCGATTGATTACTCAAAAGAACGGGATGTGTTTCTTCACGCATTCTCGAATGTATATGATGGCTTGGGAGCAGAAGCTCTTCATGTTCCAGATATTCAGGCCTTTCTTGAAGAGGCTATCGACGAGGAAGTCGATCTGGTTCAGTCAGACAAAAACATTCATTGGGTAACGGCAAAGGAAGGTGCGCGTACTGTAGGAATGATCATCTTTGAAACCCATCATTATCCAGATGAAGTGTACATCCGGCAAACATCAGTTGAACCAGACTTTCAAAGAAGAGGAATAGGTAGCAATCTGGTTTTTTCCCTTTTCGAACGCTTTCCTGAAACAAAAAAAGTCGTCGTGATCACAAGAAAGGTCAATGTCCCTTCCATTGAGTTCTATCATGCACTAGGGTTCACAGACTGCCCTTACATGCACGAAGGTTATGATCCAGAACGATATTTCGGAATGGAATTGACTAGGTAGGACTTGATTGCAAAGCCCTCTTTCGATTAAAGACATCTATATGGCTAAACAGGAAAGAGAAAAGGGAATTTGTCATATCTGTAAAAAGGAATTCCCTTTAGACGAACTATATCCATCTGATCTTTTACGGGATTCTTTGACTCTAATCATTCGGGAAGAATTTCCGGATTGGAATGAATCATCTTTCATCTGCCTTACAGATTTAAGATACTACCGATCAGAACAGATTGAAGATTTGTTGAAAGAAGAGATTGGTGATCTTTCCCGTCTGGAGGAAGAGGTTCTCGACAGTTTTCAGGAGCATGAGATCTTTGCAGAAAACTTGAATAAGGAATTTGAAAAAGAGATGACTTTTCCCGAAAAGAATGCCGATCTCTTAGCCCGCTTTGCCGGTAGTTGGTCTTTCATAGGCTCATTCAGCGCGCTGATTGTCATTTGGATCATCATCAATACCATAGGGATCATGCATCAAATTTTCGATCCCTATCCCTTCATCCTTCTGAACCTGTTTCTTTCCTGCCTTGCAGCCATTCAGGCCCCAGTCATCATGATGAGTCAGAACAGACAGGCAAAAAAGGAAAAATTACGGACCGATTATGAATATGGAGTCAATTTGAAAGCGGAACTGGAAATCAGACAGCTTCACTCGAAGCTGGACCAGTTCATGAAAAAACAATGGCACCGTATGATGGAAATGCAGCGCATCCAAATCGACCTTGCGGAACAGATTTCAGAAAAAATTACTAAGAATCATAAAAAGCCATAATTCTTCTTTTCAAAGAAGTTTGACTTTCCAAGGCTTTGGTTCGCTAATAGGATCTTTGGCAACCCAGGCAATATCTCTTACAAAATGATCATAAGACAACCAGGGGAAACGAACTGCCTTTCCTCTCAGAGGAAGATAGGTTACAGACTGGAAATAATGTTTTAAGATTGTATTGAGCTCAAAAAATGAGAAGCTATGAAGATGAGTAGGATCCTGCTCCAATCTCTTTCCCCGAATGACTTTGAGTCTTTGGTTGATGTTATAATTCAGAGGAACAGACCCTAAAAAGATTCCACCGGATTTTAGTATGCGGTGAATTTCCTTAACTGTGATCGCAGGATAGGGAAGGTGTTCCAGCACTTCTGTAAGCAAAACAATATCAAAACAGGAGTCCTTGAAATCTATGTTGATCGAAATGTCCATTTGTTGAGCAGACAGACCATTTTTTAAGGCTTTTTCTACGGCTTTTTCATCGATATCGATTCCATGCCATTGTGCCAAATCATCGAGAGCCTTTGTCAGAATCCCCCACCTACATCCCAAATCCATTGCGATCAAATTGTTATGTGTAAAGTGATTTCGAACTTCTTTTCTAAAGAATGCTTCTTTGACAGCCCCATCCTTTGCTAAAGAAAGATCTCGAATCCTATGATGGTTCTGATAGTATTGGGATAAAAGATCAATTCGCCGATTTTTGGAAGAATCGAGCAAGAATGAGCCTATATTGTAATGCATCAGCAAAAATATAAGATTCTTTGCAGAAGAAAAAAAGGAGAAAGTTGATGGAGTGCCTCTTACAAATGGAAAATGAAGTTGGCGAGAGCCCTACCTGGTGCCATCTTGAACAGGCTCTTTACTGGGTAGACATACCCAAGGATATGCTCCACCGGTATTCCCCTTCAGAAAAAGAACATACGACCATCCCTTTAGAATCGAGCATTTCCGCAATCAACAAACGAAAAAAAGGTGGATTTATCTGCGCTGGAAAAGATGGATTTTTCTTTTACGAATGGGGCAAGAAGCTCGAACCAATCCATCACCCGGAAAAAAATGCACCTCAAAATCGATTCAACGATGGAAAGTGCGATAGGAAAGGAAGGTTTTGGGCAGGAACTATGCATGAAACTGATTGGGACAATGATTGTGGAGCCCTCTACCGGCTCGATCCCGATCTGAAGTGCCATTCCATGCAGGCCCATGTCCGCTGCTCCAATGGCATTGGATTCAGTCCTGATAGTACCAAAATGTATTTTGCCGAGAGTTTCGGATATGCTGTCTATGTCTATGACTTCGATTCAGAAAAGGGGTAGATCGAGAATCAACGAACCTTTGCAACATACAAAGAGTCTTTTCCAGACGGACTAACAGTAGATCGAAAAGGGAATGTATGGATTGTTGTAAATGGGAAAGGAAAGATCGTTCAGTATTCTCCTAATGGAAAAGTCTTGCAGGAAGTAATACTTCCTGTTCCCCGACCAACCAGTCTGTGTTTCGGCGGGGAAGATCTCGATACATTGTACATAACAACAACTCGAACCGTAATGACGGAAGAAGAACTTAAAGAGTTTCCCTTATCTGGCAGCCTCTTTTCCTATAAAAGCTCGATCAAAGGGCTCGAACAGGCTCCTTTTGCAGGATAAAGTTATCGAGCCTTGAAAGTGGAGCGAGGGCTGCTCAAAAATTCATGCAAAGATGAAATGGCTTCCTCAAAGTGGGCCCCTACAAAAACATGAGCTCCGTGTTTTACGAGTTTGAACGTTCGGTTCGGAAGTTTTTGAAGGAATACCTGCAATGAAGAAGGATGGATCACCCTATCATTTCCTCCAATAAGAACGAACGTAGGCGTGTTGATTTTCGAAAGAACCGGCTCTAAAGGACTTCCCATGACCAGATCAGTGAATACCTTGCGATAAAAAGCTCTTTTTTCAACAAGTTTTCCAAGAAGATATTTCTTGAATACATGGGGAAGCTCAAAAGGATGTCCCATAATGTAGCGTCCGAACTCATCTAGTTCAGCAAGAGTATGGGGGAACATCACGTTGACCCCTTTCTCCATTTTCAAATGAAGTTCGCTTTTAGGGGCAGTGACAAGTCCATAGGGATTTAGAAGGGACAAACTAATCAGTTTTTTGGGAAAAAGACGAGCGTAGACAGCACCGACACCGCCGCCCATTGAAATACCGACCAGGTGAAAGGAATCCAAGTTCATATGCTGAATAAACTTGTCCATAGTTGTCGCCTGAGAATGGATATCATACTTCTGTCCGTCTACATGTTTTGTTCCTCCGTGACCGGGCAAATCAACTGCGATGACATGATATTGGGAAATTAAGCGTCGTAAATATCCATTCCAACTTGTTTTATCCCCTTGGAACCCATGAAAAAAAACAACTGTCTCACCTGACCCTCCTTCTACATATTCAAAAACTAGACCATCAGCATCAAGGGTTTTTACTGTTAGACCAATCTCGCGAAAGGTCTTGCTCGTAAAATAATCAGCAACGATATGCGGAAAAAAATGATAGATGGCAATCCCTGAAAAAAAGGTAAGAGATGCAGCACAGAAAAGAAAAATTCCAATTTTCTTGAAGGTTTTTTTCATGAAAATCCTCATTCATCTAAGAAATTTCAAAATACCATCATTGCCTTTTGAGACAAAGAAAAAAGGGTAGATATTTATGACAAAAGAAATTATTATTTTACGCCATTTTTTGGGGAATTTCTGATTTTCTCAAATGAAAAGATCGATGAACAACCCCAAAGTTTCAAACCAAAACAGGAAGGTTTTATGTTAGATTATATTCCGTTAGAACAAGCAGATATCCATAGTCCTTCTGCATATGTGTACCTTGTTGATGAAAGAAGTGAAGAGATACAAGCAGAACAACCTATCTCGGATGCAGAAATTGAAGTTTTTGCACAAACATTAATTGGCGTCTTTGACGATGGATTTCAATGGTCGGACATCTCCGGCTTGATGGTCCTATGCCGTGAATATTTGGATGATTTTCGCATGAACTCTCTTCATCAAAAAAGAGAAGCAGTGGTTAAAATCTTGAACAGAGTCATCGAGCTGACCGATACTCCATTTCTTCCCGACAAGTACACTGATCTATTATTCCAATCAATGACGACTCCTTTTGTTTCACTGATCATCCCTGACTCCATTGAAGAACTATTCCCACCCATCACAATAGAAGGAAAACCAACAGATGAAGCCATCGAGGGATTTCTGGATGAAATGGTGAATAACTTTAAAGATGGTTTCCAATGGAGGGATTTGGCAAGCGTTTCAAAACTGACGATTCGTTTTGTAAACCAATATCCCGACCTTTTCCTAGAAGAAAAAGCTGAAATAGCCAAATCAATCCTCGATTATATCATTGAAAACACAAATACCCCGCGACTTCCTGACTTGTTTTCCGACCCTATATTTAAATCGATGGCCCATCCTCTAATTGATGGAATCTCGTCTTCTTCCTAAACTTTCGGGCTGGAGTCATTCCAGCCCAATCCCTTTTCTCCTCAAAAATTTTCCTTCTCTGAAATCCTTTTCTTACTTATGAAATAGGGAGATGAAGCATTTGATTACATTTTCCCTTATTCTTTCTCTTTTTTTCAGTTGTAATCCCAAACCTGAGGAACCAAAAACAGGTAGAGAAGAGTACATCGGTAATTGGAGAGTAGCTGATGGTCAGGGCAAAATCTTCTTTATCACTCTTCATGAGAATGGAACATCGACGAGTACCTGGAAAAAAGGAGACAAAGGAACCTGGAAAATAGAACAGGGAAAAGCAATCGTCACATGGGACAGTGGATGGACTGACATTCTTTACAATGAAGAAGGTATATTTCTGAAAACCTCTTATCCGCCAAATGCTCCTATCCAGGGGCCTGGGATCAACCATTCCACAGCAAAAAAGGTCGAAGCTCTCCCCTTCCTGGGATTTTATCAAGGCGACTGATCAACAAGATTCAGTATGCAAAACAAGTTCTGAGTTTTATGAATTGACCTCTCATTGTGAAAAACTCTCTAAAAAAATTGAGGAGCGTGATAGGCTATCAGAAAAAACCTGAGGGAATCACTATGGAAATTCTAGTCATCGCAAGCAAAGTAAAAAAATACATCAAAGAGAAATCTGGAATGAGCACTTCTGCTTCTGTAATGGAGGCCCTGACACAGATCATCCAAGATCAATGTGACAAGGCCATAGAAAATGCACAGTCAAACAAAAGAAAAACGGTCATGGACCGAGACTTTAGCGAATAGACTGTCTATCAAACCATTTGATGATATCGTTTGATTCATAGAGAGCTTTGCCATCGATAACAAGACAGGGAACCTGTTTTTTACCGCCTATTTGAATCAACTCGTCACGATTGCCTAGATCTGAAGTATCCTTTACGGGTACTTCGATCCCCTTTTGATTCAAATACTCCAAGACTCTCTTACAGTAGGGGCACCAGGGGTTAATGTATAAAGTTAGCTTCGGCCCCTCTTTAAGTCCTGGGTATTGAACGGCAACGGTTTCTGTTGTTTCATCCACCTCGATCTCCTCTTCAGGATAAAAGCAATCGAACAGGTTGCAAACGCCATTGATACAGTCCACCATGATAACCTCCAAATTATATCCAATACTATTTGGGGGAACATTATCTTCTATTACAGAACAAAAATCAAATCATTATAAGTCCCTTATTAATCAGATGTTTAATGAGGAAATAAAAAAATAATTTTATAAAAATCTAGACAATAACTTTTTTCTTTATTATCCGGTAAGGCATGGGGGGAAGATTTTTTTTGAGGACTCTGAACCTACCCAGCCTGAAGACTTACTAGGTTCCTTGAAAAAACCTCAAAACCATCTTCCATTTTGGTATTGTCTATGGCTTCCAAAACACACTGCTCATCAGAGCTAGGCGGACGCTTGGTCCCCTATCTCTGATTACACTCTGTCCACCAACGGTTATTTTGTTCTGGTATGCAAATGTCTATCTGGACGGATCCATTACTGAACTGTTCCGCCTATTCAATGAAAAGGGCTTTTTCTCTACTCTATTCAGCATTTATCAGCCACTGATCTTTGGGACTGAAGCGAGCTGGACGATCTTGGGAGTCTTTGCAGCTCTACAGCTGACATTGATGAAGGCCGTGCCTGGGAAATTGTTTTACGGTCCTGTGACGAAAGAAGGGAACATTCCTGTTTATAAAGCCAATGGGATCTATTGCTATCTCATCACGATGGCATTATTTCTGATCGGCTCCTACGGGTTGGGAATCTTTTCTCCAACGATTGTTTATGACCATTTTGGCCCAATTCTAGCCTCGCTGACCTTCTTCAGTTTTTTGTTTTGTCTTTTCCTTTACTTCAAGGGAAAGTACTTTCCCTCGTCGAGTGATTCGGGAACAACGGGCAATTTTCTCTTCGATTTCTACTGGGGGACCGAACTCTACCCCCGGATCTTTGGATGGGATGTCAAAATGTTCACCAACTGCCGGTTCGGAATGATGGGCTGGCCGGTCATTCTACTCTCTTTTGCAGCAAAACAGCACCAGCTATTTGGGATAGCCGATTCAATGATGGTCGCAGTAGGAATCCAGTTATTGTATATTTCTAAGTTTTTCCTCTGGGAAACCGGGTATTTGAGGTCATTGGACATCATGCATGACAGGGCAGGTTTCTATATCTGTTGGGGGTGCTTGGTCTGGCTTCCATGCATTTATACTTCCCAAACCCTCTACCTTGTGCATCACCCCAACGATCTTGGCCTCCTCGCTTCAGTTCTTATCTTTCTTGCTGGAAGCACCTGTGTCATGATCAACTATTTTGCTGACAGACAAAGACAGAAGGTTCGAAGGGTAAACGGGAACTGTCTCGTCTGGGGCAAGAAACCTCTTTTGACTCTCGCTACGTATAAAACAGAGTTAGGAGAGAAAAAATCAAACGTTTTACTCGCTTCAGGTTGGTGGGGAATGGCCCGTCACTTTCATTATGTGCCAGAGATCCTGGGGGCCTTTTTTTGGACCCTTCCAGCTCTCTTTGATCACTTTCTACCCTATTTCTATGTCCTGTTTCTCACAGTCCTGCTCGTTGAAAGGGCTTTTAGAGATGATATCCGTTGTGCAAAGAAATATGGTGAGGATTGGGAAAGGCATTGCGAAAAGGTTCCCTACAAGATCATCCCTTATGTTTTCTAGGATGACTGCGATGCCACCTTGACTGCCTTAAGAGCAGGATCTCTCTCATAATTACCCAGAGAAGCAATCCAAACAGCGACAGCAATAAACATCCATTTACCCTGCTGGAATTGCAAAAGATAGAAGTCACATCCTCCAATGAACAGAAACCCTACAAAAAGAGAAAAGATCGTGATCCTCAAAGGGCACATCTTAGACCGAAAGAGCGCCCGTGAAATTGAAAAAAGAAAACACAGGTAGGCCAATAGTCCCAGAAGTCCAATTTCTGCTGCCAGATACAGATAAATATTATGAACACCAGCATGTAAATACCGAGAGGGATAGTCCCCTTCTAAAAATTCATCATTACGCTGTCCCATGTTGGCATACCCTATCCCTTTGAGAGGATGTCTCTGAATCATCTTAAGAGCGAGATTCTGAAAGGTAATTCTCTCCGAATCAGCGATTTTAGTGACTTGGTTGTAATTGATGATCCCACCCCGTGATTTCAACTGGGGATAAAAAGCAATAACACACAAAAAAAAGAATCCCAATAGAGCTAAAGACAGGAATCGGGCCCTTTTCTCTTTTCTCAAGCATACAATCCATAGGATTGATGCAATAGCCCACCCGATAATGGCAGAACGGGAAAAGCTCGAAATGAGTCCCAAAATTTGAATGAAGATGGAAAACAGAACAAAGGTCCGTAATCCTTTGTTCTCACATCGAAACCACAAATAATAACTCGTCATGAGGGAAAAAACTAGGAATCCTCCTAAGACATTCGGATGGGGAAATGTTCCATAAGCCCTTAAGACATCTCCTTGGTGTCTCATCGCCTCGAAAATCCATTGTCCGCTTGAAGCGGGGATAGTGGCAAGGTCATTCCCATTTAACTTTGGCTCACCCAGAAGTTTCAACCCTAGAGCATGTTGCGTTATGTATTGATATAGGCCCACACAGCACTCGAAAAGAGCAACGAACAATATAGCCCAGAAGATACGGGGAATCCACACTTCGGGCTTCCATTCAATGGACTGTACAGAGGAGAAGAAAAGGAGCGGAATACAAAAATAGATCCATTTAATCCATTGCATAGGGAAAGAAGAGACATCGCAAAGAACGATCGACAACAGGGAAAATACAATAACACCTGAAACAAACTTCGTACTTCTATTCCAAAAAAGCTTCTTCCAACCTGATTGAAAGAAACAGAGAAGGATAAAACAAACTCCAAGGACATCAGTCACATAGAAATAAAAGCTTTTGGTAAACCCTTCGGAAAAATCCAAAGCACGAAATGTAGAACGCAACGGTTTATCGTATTTGTGCTCTACAGGGATTAGGATAAGGATCATCAACAGGAGAATGGGCAATACAGTTCTCGGTTGGAGAAGCTTTTTGATTTTTGACATGAAAAAAAACGAATATGATAATGTTAATGACAAAATAGCGTAAGGATTTGATGCTGTCAAAGGTGATTTAATGGAAGGAAACAGTCCAAAAAGTTTTGTTGCTGCCATTCTCCTCTGCTTCTTTCTCGGAGGACTAGGCTTTCATCGATTCTATGTAGGTAAAATCGGAACTGGGATATTAATGCTGATCACATTCGGTGGTCTGGGAATCTGGACCATTGTCGATCTTGTCCTGATTGCAACGAGTAACTTCAAAGACAAGCAAGGACGCCCTGTAGTCCCCGAGGCAGCCAGACCGGCAAGCTAGAATGTAATCGAAAATTGGGCTCCCAATACAAGGGCATTCGGAATCCCCAATCCTTTGGGATTGATGATGTACTGAACATCGGGTTGAACGAAAAAGAAAGGGGTGATCTGCGCTTTATAATTCGCCTCTAGCACCGTTTCAAATCCTTGGGTCTTTTGATCATTCCTTCCTTGAAGCTTTCTCAAATCAGAACTGTATTTTCCATAAACAATTCCCAATACGAAGGCATCTTCTTTCCTTGTTGGAACGATCCCCTCGAAAACAACGCCAGCAGTCATGAAAAAGGGAAATGGATCCCGGTTTTTAGGAGCAAATAGGATCGCTGCCCAGGGGATGATCCCTTTATCATCCACAGTACGATAGATCATCTGATCCATGAGGAGATAATAGGTGTAGTTCCCCTTTCTTCCCCCACCCAAAAATTTTCGTTTATTGCCTGTAAGATAGAGACCGCCTACTCCATAATATCCAGGATATTCGGTTTCTGTGGTAAGGGTCCATTCTGTGATCCACATTACCCCCTCTGTACTGTGGAAAGTAAAATTCACCCCATGAAACTTGTTCTCAGCGATCTTTTCATTCGCATTATAGACCCCCACTTTGATTTTCAGATGTTTCCAGGGTTTGAATTGCACATTGGCCCCCCAGGTGGAGTTGGGATATGCTGTAAAAGGAGTATTGAAAAAGATAGCGACCGGATTTCCACAGAACCCGTTGTTTACATAATAGTGATACAAATCGGAGTGGAGGAAATCATCTCCTGCATCGAGCCGGCCGAAAAGAAGGATAAAATTCCTCTCAGGATTCTCTTTTCGGATATACATGTTGTTCAGCTTATAAGTCTGTCCCCCGTAGACCTGGGCGACATTGAACTGATTGTCGATCTTTTTAGCTGAAAGATTGGTGCCAAGCCTCCAGACAAAGGCGGAATAGAAGTACCACCCTTCCCATCCTGCGATCTTCCCAAAGTTCAGGGTCATGTCCAGGCCAAAGGATCCTGTATAGGAAAATCCCCTATGCCTTCCGCCCTTTGGGTTGCCTAAAGGGTCCGCAGTATAGGAAGAGGTAAACGTTACTCCATGATCCGCCAGCCATTTTCTTCCCGATCCCCAGTTACCTGTCAGATAATCCCAGTTCGGCTTTTCTTGCTGATAATTTTTGATCATTTCCACGTGACGTGGATAAGCTGTATGGCTGAATCTACGATCATTCGCATACAAAAAAAATCCCAGGAAAAGGCTTAAAATGTTGACGCGCATCGCATGTCCTTTTCCTGGGACTATAAAATTTCAAAGAGAAAGAAAAAAGTATTTCTCTAGACCTTAGGGGTTTCAATCGGCAGGATTCGCATGATCGGCTCTGGCTGATGAAAATCGAGCTCGAATTTAGCAGGTCCACAAATACCTGTAGGCTTGTAGTTGACATCGACGCGCATCTCCATAGAGTCGGTCACGACGATGTATCCACCTTCTACTTTCCTGATTTCTTTGATCACAGCATTTCCCAAAAGTTCGACCAGTCTTGGGTCATTCATGATCGCATTTCTTTCCACCTCTTCCTGAACCCATGGTGGAAGCGCTCCCACTAATTCAGGCTGGTTTAATTTTTCCATCAGGTCGTCTTCTTTTGTTGAAACTTCTGATCTTGCAGGCATTGCTGCTTGAATAGGTATTAGATCAATTTTTTCCATGTATAAATCCCCAAATATAATTTTGAATTAATACTCTCTCGTTATTATCCGGGAATAAACTGGAAAACACAAGTAAACTAAAAAGTAATTATAGACTACTTTTTAATTAAAAGATCTCTTTGGTCTCCTGTTTTGACAAGCGGTTTCATCGCTTCTCAGAGTTCTTTGAAGTCGCCTGTAGCCACTGATTGAGAACATCCAGGCTTTCAAAGAGTTCTGAGGCAAAATCAAACTGGGGATCTTTAATACGAAATTCTTGAAGTCCCTGTTCACCAGAAAACCCTACATAGGCCCCACGGACATATAAAGCCTCTGGGTCCATCCCGAAAGCTTCTCCGGGTACAAAGATGATCCCGGTTTCTTTTGCAAGCTGTGAGACGAGATCTTTTGATGTATGAATCCCCTTCTCCTTTAGTGCTTCTTTATACTTTCCGAATCCGATCCAAAGGTACCAGGCTGCCTGGGGTTCGATGAAATCCAAATCCATCTCACGAAGACGGGACGCAATCTTTTGCCCCATTGGCTTCAACATGTTTCGCACTTTATTGAGATATCGTTTTACAGAACGGGGTCTTTGTAGCGCTTTGACAGCAGCATATTGCTGGGGCAGAGGAGCGCAGCTGTAGGATGCGGCACCCAAAGTCACCATAGCTTTTTGCAGAGGGCGTAAGGCATCAGGAAAAACTGCCCATCCAAGACGCCAGCCAGCCGCTCCCATGTCTTTTGAAATCGAAGAAGCCCGAATCGTCAGCTCAGGAAGATATTCCGAAATGCTCGTTGCCTTTCCGTCATGCTGTATGGAAAGATAAACTTCATCGGCAAAGACAATGATCTTGTATTTGCGGAACACTTCTGCCAAAGACTTTAGCTCCTCACGGGAATAGACAGCACCTGTAGGATTCATAGGATGATTGAAAAGGATCATCCTCTTTGTATCGGGACTTGACTTGCAATGCTCTTCAATATCAGTAGGTGTAAGTTTGAAATCATTTTCCCTCTTCGTGACAAGAACAACAGGCTCTTTTCCGATAAGCTGCGCCTGACCGCGATAGGAAACCCAATAGGGACATACATGAAGGATCTCACCACCAAAGACCTTTTGAATATCATAGATGATTTGTTTCAGCCCGGCAGAGACAATTACATTGCCAGGATGGATGACATAGTTTTCATCAGTATAGTAATCAGCTAGCGCCTGGGCTAGGCTGGGGATTCCCTCTACATTTGTATAACGTTTTTTATGAGCATTCTTTCTAAGAGCAGTAACGATGACTCTGGGAATGGGAAAGGGACTTTCTCCTATTCCCCAATTATATACAGGTTTTTCCTCTTCTGTCCTCTCTATCGCGATCCGCTTTGAAGCTAGCGTGGCTGATTCGGGAATACCTGCGACCAGCGAGTCCAGGGGGATCTCTTGTGCGAGCAAGCAAGTGGAGGGGAGAAAAAACCATTTATACATAGATAAACCTATTAGTGGGTTGAAAGATAATTATTATTCGTCAGAATCAGAAGGTGGGGAAGAACAGCTTTTCCCCTTTCGTAAGTACTTCTGATGATATTCTTCTGCTTTATAAAACGTCGTCGCAGCTTCAATCTGTGTCACGATATCTTTATGAAAACGACCCGATTTTTGCATAAGTTCTTTAGCTTTTTTGGCCTTTTTCTCCTGTTGGGGAGAATGGTAGAAAATAACAGAACGGTATTGGGAACCCACGTCTGGGCCTTGACGGTTGAAAGCAGTCGGATCATGAATTTCCCAGAAAACCCGGATTAATTCATCATAGGAAACAATCGAAGGATCGTATTCTACTTGTACCACTTCCGCATGTCCGGTTTTCCCGGAACACACGTCTTCATAGGAAGGGTTTTCTTTATCTCCTCCTAGATAACCGACGGTCGTTTTGACTACTCCCTTGATTTTCAGAAATTCTTCTTCAACATTCCAAAAACAGCCTGCGCCGAAAGTAGCGATTTCGATCATAAGTCCTCACTAGTTTCATCCATTATGACGAAAAGGAGAGTGAATATCAAGATAAAGAGAGAAGGAACTTATTTGTTCAGTGTGTCTTTGATATCTGACACGTCCTGATCCAGTATCTGCTTCTTTGCATCTGAGGGCTCTTTTTTGAAATCGTTGTAATCTTTTACGAGTTTTTTTTCCCTCTCTTCCAGTTCTTTTTGACGCAGAGCGTGAGTCGTCTGCTGCATGATGTGTTTGGCTTTATCCATGATCTTTTCCATCTCACCCTGCTTATTTGGATTGTCTTTCGATTTATGCCTTTCATCTAAAGCCTGTTGAAAAAGATCAGCAGCTCTGTTGCACTCACTTTTATAGGCTGCAACATCTTTTGGAGATGGTCCCGAACCTTCGATCTTTGCCATAGTCTTCCCTCACCTGGAATCAACGCTTAATGTTTTCTCTATCAAATTCTTCTTTTTAGAAAAAGGAAAAGTCCCTATTTTCAATAGTAGTAATGAAATACTACATCAATTTGCTCTTATGAAAAAATGGCTCTCCCTTCTCATTTTCTCAACCACGCTTTTTGCTCAATACGATAATGATGACAAACCTTCCCCTTCTCCAGCACAGATCGAAAAAGAATTGGTTGCAGCGGAAGCTGAATTCCAAAAAGCAAAGAAGATGTTCAACCCCTGGTATTCAGGGCCTCTTCTAACGGGAAGCGGAAACACCCTACCTCCTGGAATGACAAACGTTCAAGCCTACCTCTACGTTGCAGATGATTTTGCCCGTTATGACAGCTCGAAAAAACCCCGTTCCGTTCCCACGACAATACACGTTAACCCCGTCCTTCTTCTCCAGGTCGGAATATTGAACCGACTCGATGTAAATTTAGGTGTCCAGGGCTTTTGGAACAAACAGTCTGGAGTTTCCGATGGTGGCTATGGGGATACAACCCTTGCCTTTGGTATCTCTCTTCTAAAAGAAAAGCCATATGTTCCAGCTGTCAAGATAGGTATCACCGAATCTTTTCCAACAGGAACGTATAAAAACCTGAACCCAAATAAACTCGGTCTCGACTCCACCGGTTCAGGTTCTTTTCAAACAACTTTCAGCTTTAATGTTTCCAAAGTGATCTGGCAGTGGTTTCTGCTTCATCCTTTAAGTATTCGAACCTCTGTAAGTTACGGAATCCCCGCCAAAGTGAAAGTTTCAGGATTCAATGCTTATGGAGGAGGGATTGGAACATCCGGAAAAGTCTCTCCCGGCAATCAATTCTCAGCAAACCTGGGACTTGAGTTTGTCATCATAGAAACATTCAACATTGCTTGCGATGTACAGTATTTGTATACGAACAGAACGACTTTTTCAGGAACGAACGGAGTCAATGCAGATGGCACTGCCGCTAGTAACTCTGCACCTTCGAATGATCAGCTCTCTTTAGCTCCAGCACTCGAATATGTTCCCACACCTAATTTGGGATTCATAGCTGGCGTCTGGTTTACCGTCTACGGTAGAAACTCCTCCGACTTCATTTCAGGAGTCGTCAGCGCCACCTACGCATTCTAAATTGTTATCTAAATTACAATCGCTTACGTAAAATTAAAAATTAAATTTTATTTAATAATAGAATAAACAAACAATCTTCTTTCTTACAAAAAGACAATTCCTTATCCTCCTGCGACTTTTTAAGTGCTCTTTGAACAATTCAAAAAAACAATACCAGCATGAGGTAACGTTATGATAGGTAGTCTAGACAATCAAGCACTGATCGGTGGAGGTGCTGCAGCAATTGGTATGGTTGCAACCGTCTCGGGATTTAATAAAATTCGCGAGGGAAAAAATTGCGGCGATACCGCAAAAGGAGTGGTCGCTATTGCATTTGGTGCTATGGCAGGAGCCGCTTCGGTATACGCTTTTAGCCAATCTGAGATTACTGGAGGATATTTTCCAGAATCTTGGGTAGATCAAGTCCCAACATGGGAAGAGACAGAAGAAACTGTTTGTGATACTGCATCATGGATTAAGGAACAGACTTGGGACAGAATTCCTAGCTGGGGATCTGAATCGACAAGTGAAGTAGCGAGTGCAGATACGCAAACACAACCCGAAGTCCATGTTATCCATTTTAGACTTACTCCTGAAAATCCCAATGCCGCATCCCTCACAGAAGCAAATACTGCCATTGGTAAAGGTTCTACCGAGGAATGTGTACAAGCTCTTGAAACTTTCTCTGCTTCTAGCACTGTGAGAAAAATTGCAAATGCCTTTGGTGGATCTGAAAAATTCTGTTCTCTTCCTCAATTGGAATGGAAAGGTTCCTTCCATGCAGGGGGGACAGGTTATATTGATGGGGTAAAGACCGAAGATATGACTGCTTCTGTAATGAGAGGTCAAGACCCTGCAGACCGCCCCTATGTCGCAATGCATACCATCGGAACACGTAGAGGAAATACCCATGATGGTGTTGAGACTCTTTTCCAACGGTATTCCACTGATGCTCCAGATGTTTGGGTGAGCGGAGGTCACTCTACTCCGATGCATCTCGTCGATTCAGCTATGAACGAAGAAGATCTCGACAAATTAGCTCAACTTGCTCGCGGTGAGGAAGTAAGCCTCAATAGTGACAAATATTTAAGCAAGATAGACCGTGGTTCTATCCATTTAGCTGGTTTTGGGCAGACAACAGAAACTGTTGCAACAGCGCCCAAGGTTGATCAAGCTAATTCTGTTCCAAAAGCAGAGTCTGCTCGAATACCAACTGATCGACCACCAAACTCTATCTAATTGCATAGGGCCCAATCAGGGCCCTTTTCTTTTTCTCTTTAGAACTCTATTCTAACCTAATATGCCATCTGCACTGATTACAGGTTCCAATCGGGGCATCGGTCTCGAATTCACCCAGCAACTGAAAGACAAGGGCTATGAAGTCTTTGCTCTCTGTAGGAAATCAAGCGAAGATCTGCAACAATGCGGTGTACAGGTTCTGGAGAATGCCGACGTTCGGGATCTCAAAGCTTTGATTCATATTCGAGAAAAGCTGAAAGGAAAAACCCTCGATCTTCTCATCAATAATGCAGGTGTCCTCTATCGAGACTCTTTAGAAGAGATGAACTTCGATCAGGTCACCGAACAATTGGAAGTCAATGCACTTGGAACTTTGAAGGCAACACACACCTTTCTCCCCCTTCTCAGAGAAGGGTCTAAAATCATCATCCTTACTTCTCAGCTTGGCTCCATTGGTGAGGAAAATTCAGGAAAGAGGTATGGCTATCGCATGTCCAAAGCAGCAGTAAATATGCTGGGCCGCACGTTAGCCGCCGATCTGAAAGATAAGAAAATAGCTATCGGTATTTACCATCCTGGACGCGTACGTACAGCCATGACCGATTTCAATCGAGGAATAGAACCAAGTGAGTCCGTTGAAAATCTGTTAGAACGAATCGAAGAATTGAATCTAGAAAATTCTGGGTCCTTCTGGAACCACAAGGGTGAATCCATTCTTTGGTAGCCTAGGTCTTTTTCTTTAAAGCTGGCGGTTTGAGAATCAAAAACAGGACAAAGAAAGTAATCACGGAAAGTGCACTTAAAATCCTGCTGGGCAACTCTGGAGTAAAGAAGCCAACTGCACCGAACCATATAAAGAGGACAAACAGAACGACAAAAAGGAAGTTTCTTTGAGAAACTACGGTCGTCAAATGCAAATGGAAATAAGCCCTTTTCAACTCATACCTTATAAAAAGCATGATCATGGTAACGATAATGATGAATGCCGGAATAAAAAAGATCCACCGCTCGATATGGAAAACGTCTAGAAATCTGCCCAAGTCATCCTCATGGAAAAAGCTGCGAATGGGTACATAGCTGAAGATCTCTCCAAGGTTCATCAAGGCAAACCAGAAGAAAAAATTGTAGACCCATTTATTTTTGGACAAGCAGCTAATGATGAACCAGGAAACGCAGAAGAGGACAAGATTTGTAACAAGACCGCTGATGGCAACAATAGCGAGCTTTCCTCTAGGAAGAACGTGGATCAATTTTGAATAGTCCACATGTTCCCCAAGATTGGTCAATGACCATTTATGAGAAAAGATATCACCCACGCCAAATATCTCGGCAATGAGGGAATGAGACCCAATATGAAGGAAGACCATCAAATGGTAGGTGATCAGTATGATCAGAATTGTGGCCCACACCATTGTGGTCTTTTCTCTCTCCTCCAAGCAAACCCTCCTCGACGAAAACTCCTAATATTCTATTTAATGTAATTATGGCGGACCATCAAGAAGAATTCTTTTTTTTCTGTCCTTTCTGTGATGAGGAAATCTCCATCATGACTGATTTATCGCATTCGGAGAGGGAGGTCATCCAGAAATGTGAATTTTGTTCCCGGCCGATAAAAATTCGTTATCACTCGAATGGAAATGAGATCATTTCGTTTGAATCGGAAAAAGATGAAGTATGAAGGTTGTATCAGAGAAAATCACTATCCAGACAAAAAAAGAGGGTGACATCATCGACCTCACTTCTTCTATCGAAGAGAGTCTCACCTCCACAAAATTACAAGATGGGATCGTTACCGTCTTTTGCTCCCACAGTACCGGGGCTATCTCAACAGTCGAATATGAACCAGGGCTCTGCAAAGACGTTCCCGAAGCCCTCGATCGCATTGCCCCCAAAAGCATCGATTACGCCCATCACCAGATGTGGCATGATGCAATGGCCGCTCTCATGTAAAAGCAACTCTCCTGGGACCTTCTCTAACGATTCCTTTTGTCCAGGGAAAGCTCACTTTGGGCACTTGGCAGCAGGTTATATTCCTTGAACTGGACACTCAGGGAAGAAACCGTCAGATTATCCTGCAATTCGTTGGATGCTAGACTAGATAATAATAGAAAATCATGGCATGGGATAAAGAAAAGAGTATTTGATGCTTCCCAAGAAACAGAACCTCATTTTCGGCGCTGTTGTCTGCACCATTGGCTATTTTTTCATCGCTGCAATGGGGGCATGTTCTAAACTGGTTACAGATCATATTCCTGTAGCTGCTGTTCTTTTTTTTCAGAACGTTATCTGTTTTGTTTTTACTATCCCTCGTGTGGCCAAAGAAGGCTTTTCCCATCTCAAGACCAAAAGGATCGGCCTCCATCTCATCCGGGACTTTACAGGTATTGCGAGCTTTTTCACTCTGTTCATTTCTCTTAAAAGCATTGCCCTGGTCGATGCAATGCTCTTACAGAACACAGCTCCCTTATGGATCCCTCTGGTCATCCTCATTTGGCTTCGAATTCGCATCAATCCTAAACTCTGGTGGGGCATGGTGCTTGGGTTCATCGGGATTATTTTCATCCTCAAACCTGGAGAAAGTGCGCTTCATCTCGGATTAATATGGGGACTTGTTTCCGGAATGCTCTTGGGGGTATCTTCCTTTGATTAATACAGGAGAGCCGATTCTTCATATTGCAAAGTCAAAGGAAGAAGAAAATGCTTCCCTTGACGAGTGGCACGCAGAAGTTTCGAACAAATCAGAATAAGATAAAAATCAGAGACCTATCCTCAATGTATGAATGAAGAGAAAAAAATCATCCCCTTTGCTCTTTTTATGCTGAGGAGTTTTCTCTGATCGGGTCTGCCTATTATATAACCTATTCTATGATGCAGACTCCTGTTGGTGTATTAGTCGATCGATACGGTGCAAGACGGCTTCTTGCTATCGCTGCTTTTCTTTGCGCCCTTGGAGTATTTTGGATCTCATTCGCCCACAGCTTCTATTCTGCTTTTCTAAGCCGTTTGATGATGGGGTTCGGAGCTTCTTTTGCTTTTGTAGCCCTGCTTGTTTTAGCTTTAAACTGGTTTCCAAGGCGACAATTTGGACTTTTTGCCGGAATTGCCCAATTCCTTGGCGCTGTCGGACCTATACTAGCAGGTGCTCCTCTTGTTTACCTACTAGGGAAAGTGGATAACAATTGGCGGTTGATCCTTTTTTGGTTGGGAATATTCGGTATCCCTCTTTCCCTGTCCATTGGATTTTTCATCCGTAACAAACCCAAAGGAAAGAAAAATCAGATCATTTTTCTTAACCCTCATGAATCGTTAAAAGAACGGATCGCCCTTCTTCTCAAAATCCCCCAAACCTGGTGGGTCATTTTTTATGCCGCTTGCATATATGCTTCCCTTCCTTTACTCGGTGCCGTTTGGGGAACGACCTATCTAATGAAACGGGGCCTTGACCATGCTTCTGCTGCTTTTGTTACTTCAATGCTCTGGTTCGGGATGGCTATTGGATGTCCCCTCTGGGGAAAAATTTCTGACAAAATGAAAAGGCGAAAACCCCTTCTTTTCTTTTGCGCTCTTTTGGGAATTGGCATATCGATGATTGTTTTATATGTGCCTGTGCATGAAAAATTTTGGCTCAGCATCACTTTTCTTGTGCTTGGAATTGCCAGTGCTGGACAAAGCCTTTCCTTTGCGACAATTTCTGAACATGTTCCAACCAAACTTCATGGTGCTGCCCTTGGCCTAAATAATACTGCGATCACTTTTTTTGCCGTCATCATCCCCCCTTTTGCAAGTTCTATCATCCAGTTATCCGCTAAAGATATTCTGCATTCGAACGTACGCCTCTATCCATTAGAGAGTTTCACAAGAGGCCTCTCTGTCATGCCTTTTTTATTCGCCATTGCATTTTTCATTGCCCTTTTCGCCATCCGCGAGACCTATTGTCGCCAGCAGCATGAAGTCCATGTGTTACGACCTTACATCAGCACCAACACAAGCTGAAAAAAACATTCGAAGCTTTTTTTTCAAAACCCCCTTGCAGAGATTAAAAAGGAGTTTTACACTGCGAAGTGCCTACCTTAAAAGGAGAGGTGTAATCATGCAAAAATATGAACATATATTAGTTGCTGCAGATCTCATCAAAAAAGATGATGATCTTGTGCTTGAGAGAGCATTGGAAATTTCCAAGGCAACAGGAGCAGACATTAGCCTGGTCCATGTCATCGAGTATTTTTATACTTATGGCGGAGCTCCTTGGGAAGTGGAAGATACTGTTGATTGGCAGCAGGAAGTGGAAAATACGGCTGTGAAAAAGTTGAATGATCTGGGCGAAAGCCTGGATGTTCCTCCTGAACGCCGCCACCTCCATATCGGTCAAACAATGGATGCTATTCTTCACACAGCCAAAGACATCAATGCGGATCTCGTGATTGTAGGAAGCCACGGACGCCACGGTTTGGGCCTTATGCTTTTCGGCTCTACGGCCAATAGCATTTTGCAAAATGCAAGATGCGACATTTTAGCTGTGCGTATCTCTCCAAAAGAAGCTCCAACAAAAAGATTGTCTCAGCATCTCTTTGCTCATAAAGCAGCATCTCTACAGAAATAAGTATAAAGTTCGCCTTTTTTTCCTCTTTTTGGGAAAGAGGGTGAACTTTTGCTTTTAAATGTTTGAATAAAATTTAGAGATCGAATTCTTTCGTGAAAACTTCGTCTTCTTCCCAGTACTCTTCTCCGTAAGAATAGAGAAGCTGGTCGCCTTTTTTGATTCCCTTCGATTTGGCTGTGAAGACAATCCTTGGTCCATCTTCAGTATAATATTCCCAAGCAGCAACATTTGCAGCTGATTCATCAGTATGATTCATGAATCGGGTCCAATTCCCTGCCCGGACCGCATCAATCGAGAACTTTGTAAAGTCCTCGAATGTAAAAGTGCTGTCATTCCCATCTTCGATTTTATCATCAAGCCTGAGAATGCCAGTATAATGGTTCAGAATGGAATTTGCCGGGATGTCCTCTTTCGCATAGACCCCATATCCTACTTCACGATCGATGTAGCGGATTTCGATTCTCTTACAGTACTCTTCATCAGAACCGCTTTTTCGGATTTTGTTCAGCAGTCCCTGGAACCTTTTTTCTCTCCAGTTAAGAACGCGTTTTTTATGTTTTTTATAAAACGCACTCCAATCTTTTTGAAATTTCTTCTCCAGTCCATTTTCCAGGATCAAATCATTGACATAGATAATAGAAGTTTGAATTCCAAATCTGTTAAAAAATATGGGATCATATTTTGTAGGTGTAAAGGAACTTTTTCCTTCTGCATTCATATCAGACACTGCTAAATTTAAATCAGACATAACCCAATTATATTACAATTAACATAAAACTCAAGAAAGCAGAGATTAGAATTAAATTAAAAGTCTTTTTATTTAATTCCTAAGAAAATAGAGATAATGAGAAGGAGAATAGGTCACTCGCTCAGCTTTTTCCACTCCTCTAAAGAAATGGTTTTATGCCAATGCTCCCAGTGCTCTCGATATTCAGGGTAATCTTCTTCGAGTACGAGATGAAGTTCAGCCCCCTCTTCAAGCCGATCTGGGAACCGAATTCCATTGAGATGATCGATTTCATGCTGAAAAATTCGGGCTGTAAAACCATCAAATTTTTTTTCAACCAGATTCCCCTCTCGGTCATAAGCTGAGATTTGCACAGAGACAGATCTTGGAACGATCCCCCCAAAATCTCCAGCGGAATAGCACCCTTCTCTTCCCCTGTCCATTTCATCAGAGGCCCAGGTTATTTTCGGATTGATGAAAGCTTGAAGATCGTGCCCGATATCTTTTCTATCCGCGCCAGTAACGAGATCGACGATAATAATACGCAAATCAATCCCGATCTGTGGGGCTGCCAGGCCTACCATGATCTTTTTGTTCACATCGGTTCTCTCCCCTCTAGATAGACTCAGCATATAATCAATCGTTTCCTGAATTTTTGCACTTCTGATTTCTTCTACAGGAACTTCTGCAACTTTCCGGTGCAGTATTGGGTGGTCAATCGGAACAAAGGGATTTGGATTATCTTGAGGGACCATGGCTCCTCCAATAGCTAATAGGGATAGAATAACAGACATTAGCAATCCTCATGATTAAAGTTCGAAAAATCATAAGCCACGACATCTTAGAAGGCAATTTCAACTTGCAAGAATTCTCCAAACATTTTATTGCTTGTAATGATGATGGCAGGACTTTTTTTACTCTTTGCAATTGCAATAATCTTCATCTGGGTCGGCTACCGTAAGACGGCAATCGTCTGGACCTTAGCTACCCTTGTCCTCTGCGCCTTCATGTTGATGTATCATGCTACTAATACTTTAGGAATCCGACTATGAGCGGTAGATTTCACCTTGCCCGATTTCTGAATGTTCTCTGGATTTATGCTCTTTGCCTTGTGCTACTCGGAGCCTATACCTATCAATATTCAGAACACCAAATGCCTTGCCCTCTCTGCGAGCTTCAACGCCTCGCAATGATCGCTGTTTCTATTGGTCCCATGCTGAATCTTTGGTTTGGGATCCAACCGATTCATTATGGACTATCTATTGTTGGGTGCATCTTGGGAGGAGCCATTTCATTAAGGCAGATTTGCCTTCACATCTGCCCCGGCTTTCCTACATTCGGATATCGTGTATGGGGATTTGAACTATATACCTGGGCCTTTTTTGTTTTTGCAGCATCTATTTTGGGTATTGCACTGCTTCTTTTTCTCTACCTGCCTAAAGACAGTAATACCCGCCACAAGCTCTGCATGCATGAAAAATTCGCATTTATTCTCATGTTTCTGATCGCTATGGCCAATGTCATTACTACGATAATACAATGCGGACTGGGCCCCTGCTCAGATTAAAAAGACTACGATTGAAAGTATTGCAGGAGCTCTCTTTTTTCGATCTCCATTTCTTCATCGCTTAACTTCTCACGATAATGAAATGCTTTATTCACTATTTGATCAAAAGGGACCGAGGTAGGAATAAGATGAAAATGGATATGAGCGACAGATTGCCCGGCTAAAGTTCCATTCTTTTGAATGATTACATAGTCTTCTAGGTGATAAACATCTCTGAAAGACTGTGCCATTTTGTTAATGACATCCTGAATCTCCATCATTGGTTGAGATCTTCAAAACTTGTGATGTGCCTCTTAGGGATAATGAGAACATTCCCCTTTGTTGCTGGAGTCAAACAATAAAGGACGAAAACACTCTTTTCATCATAAACAATTTGCTTCTTGATTACTTCGGGATTGCAAAAGGGACACGCATAGGCAGAAGATAGAAAAAGCAGCAGAAATGACAAAAAGATCTTCATTGGGAGGCCTCCAGAAATAGGGAGCCCCATCCTAATGCAATTGTTCATTGAATTCAATCAATGCTGACCTTCCAATGAGAAGAGCAGAGGCATGCTTTGCGATCTTCCTGTGACCGTAATCTTGCCCTTGTCTTTTTTATATGCAATCAGCTTGTAGACATAAGCATGGGTTTGGATCTTAGGAGGACAGAAGGGCATGTATTCTCTCTTGTTGCTTGAATTGGGAAGTGTATACTCTTTGAGCAGAGGATTTTTGGAAGCCCCTTCCATGATTCCATGCTGTGTGATGACTGCGTAGGAACTTAATTCGCTGATTGGAAAGTCTAATACCCAGTGATGATACTTACAACAAGGATCACACATGTAGGTACAGGTAGCATCTTCGACAATCACCCGAAGATGAGTAGATTCTGCTGGAACACCGCTCCAAGAGATCGGGGGAGAAATACCCTTACCCTCAGGAAGACAGCCATAGCGAACAGGAATGAAATAGTCATCTTCCTGACTGGGGCACCATACTTTGAAATTGAGATCATAACTCTCAGCCGTTGCATTTTTGCAAATAGACATCAGTGGATCTTGCTGCTGCTGACAAGAAGTAAAAAAGGATAAAACGACGATCCCGATCAAAGAAAAAATCTGCTTCATGAAAGCCTCCGTTTCCCGTTTGTTTATCAAAAGTACTTTTAAAATAAAAGCAATGGTAGAATTCATCTGTTATTATTTTGGGAAGGAAAATGTCTGAAATATCAATTCCAAATAGAGAGGCTCCCCGACCTTATACTCCCATGAAAATGGAGCATTTTTTTTCAGCTGATGAATTGGAAATTATCGAAAGAATCAGAGCTGAATTTCTTCAGGGAATTTCTATCGATTCTATACAGAGAACACTTTCAAATGGATATGTTGTCAGTTATAATGCCCCTCACTTAATCATTCGGGTCAGCAATACTGCTACTTTATCGATTCCTATAGAATCTTCTTAAAGTGCAATTCCAAAGATTTCAGCAAGTCGTTCCTTGGCTGCTTCAGGAGCTAATTCCTCTGCAGATTTTCCCAGGTTATTCGGTTGGTATCGAGCAAAACCAAAGGAAAGGGGACTATCTGCATGATACTCCATAGGCAGATCGAGATGATCATGAGTTTTCTGAATAATTAAAGTGTGAAAACTTCCTGCCTGGATAGATTCAACAATGGTTGGATAACCTCTCTTATTCAAGTCATCCACAAAGCTTTTTTCATATCCAGCCATACCAGGCAACAGAATCTGATCGATGATCAAAAACCCACCCGGCTTCAATCGATCATAGGCTTGGACCAAAGCTGCTTTTGGGTCAATTAGGTGACGAAATGTTGCTTTTGAGACAATGAGATCAAATCGATAACCTGCTAATCCCACTGGAGTATGAATATCTCCCTTCACAAAGTGACTCTCAGGAATATAAGTGGGCGTTTTAATATCGAAACCCAAGCACCGGAAACGTTCCGGGAAACGCTCCATCATCTTTGAGAGAATCAAGCCATTTCCACATCCCAAATCCAATAAGTCGACAACACGGTCTTCCTCTAAAAGGACTTCAATGAGGGTATTCAAAGAAAGCGTAAATTCTACACCAAATTCATATGAAGTAGGAATTTTGATTTTTGAAAAAGCAGACCCTGCGCCCAAATGAATGGTAGTTCCTTTCAAACGATCCATTTGTTCTGAGATAGCCTGTAAGACAGGTTTAGGAATAGAAGACAGCTCTTCATCAGGTTCCACTGGAGAATATCTTGAAACAGGTCCCTTATCACTTATAGATGCTGCCATTAAACCGCCTTACTTAAAAAAAGAGATTGTAACACATAATTTGAATATAATTCAATATATCACGGTTAATTTTACTATCCGACAATTCATATCACTAATACAAAACACTCAAATAATTATTACTTGAACAAATTCAAAAAAAAAGTTTCAATTGGAAAATGAAGGAACCTATAGGAACACTATGGAACTATCGATTTTTCTCGCCAAGTTTATGGGGATCTATCTTCTGATCATCGGGCTGATCTGGTTTTTCAGAAGAGCGGAAATGAAAAGGATCATGAAACGTGTATTTGAAAACCCCGGAATAATCGTTGTATCCGGTGTAGTGAGTTTGATGTTTGGTCTTGCCATTGCCATCGCTCACCCAATATGGGAACCCAACTGGCGCGTTGTCATTACAATCATCGCCTACTTGAGCCTTATTAAAGGGGTCATTCGGATTGGATTTCCGGAAACCACAAAAAACATGGCTTCAAGTGTGATGAAAGGCTCAGGATATTGGGTTGTCCTGATCATCATTTTCATCGTGGGAATCTATCTCACATACTACGGATTCCATGAGGAAATGTTCTATCCTGTTCAAGGTGCCTACTAGGGTAAATGGAACCTTCAAAAAGACGGATAGTTCTTCTTGGTTTTTTATTCGTTGGAATATCCTGGATGAGCGTGAAGCTTTCTGCTCCCGCTCTTCCCATTCTTCAATATAAATTCCATACAGATGCGATCTATCTGAAAATTGCCGGTACTATCTACCTGTTTGCCTTTTCATTTGCTCAATTGATCTATGGAGCGATTTCCAAGTACCATCATCGAAGGCATATGATTTTTGTCTCTTTGGGAATCGGATGCATTGGCACACTGATCTCGATGATCTCCCCGAACGTCACAGTGTTTATCGTTGGAAGAATCATCGAAGCATTGGGATTAGGCGGAGGATCTACCCTTTGCCGTGTACTGATGGCAGATAAGTTGGGAAAACATGAGATTGCTCATGTAACCGTCTTTTTTGGAATTATCTATAGCGCGAACCCTTTCGTTTCTCCGACGATCGGCCAATATATCATTATTCTACTGAGTTGGCGTTGGATCTTTGGTCTTTTTCTCGTTCTTATCATCGTATATTGGATCCTTACCTATTTTCTCCTTGAAGAAACAAAACCCATTTTGGATCAAAAGTTCTCTTTTCCCCACCTTTTGAGATCATACTTCGACGTGTTGAGCCACCCTGTCTTTTGGACCTACATTCTTGGATTTTGTCTCTATGTTGGACTCATGATCGGCTACTATATGGCCATCCCCTTTTGGTACTATGAACATTTTGGTGTCTCAGAAAAGTACTATACATTCCTTGCACTCTTTACAGCGGTTCCCAACGTGATTGCCTATTATTCTGGAAGGTTCTTTGTCAAAAAACATAAGGCTACCGGGACTCTCCGTATCGCTTATCTCATAGGTATTCTAGGTCTCGCAGCTTCAGTAGTGCTTCTCTTTTTCAAGCCTACCCCAGCCTCTTACATCATCCCTCTTATCTTCATCGCGTTTTCCACAGGACTCATTCAACCCTCGACCAGCTCAGGACTTCTTACCCAGTTCCGCCAACAGGCAGGAATCGTATCTGCATTCATTCCCATTTTTGGAGTTGGTATGGCCGGAGTCATGTTTCTCATTCTGACCAATATCAATCTCAATTCCCTTTGGCCCTTTACCCTTATCCTATTTATCATTATCGGCTTTGGAATCTTAAGCCGCCCCTGGTTACAAAAACACGCCTCCCATTTGTAGGCAGTCTTTGAAAAAAAATGTAGATGACCTAAAAGAGGAAAAAAGGAGTTTTTCTATGCCTCAGGAACAATTCAACACCGGTGGCTATGTTGTTCATATGCTGTATCTATTTCTCCCCTTAATAGCAGGTTGGATTCATGTCAGCGTAGTAAAACTAAAGAGAAGTGAAAAAATCGAGCTTTTTTTGATTTACTACCTGGTCATTGCAGTGGGGGTTCAGGCTCTTTTTGGCGGATATCTCCAGATCTTTCATTCAGAATATGTCTCTCAATATGTCGGCTGGAAGAACACTCCTTTTCTTCGTGAACTAGGTATGGCAAACATCACTTTTGGCGTTTTAGCTATTTCCAGTATATGGATTCGTGGACACTGGAGAACAGCTGCAGGGGTTGCCTATGGATTATTTTTGTGGCTAGCAGCTATTGGTCATATTTTTAGTTATTTCGAGACGGAAGTCACCGGTCCAGGAAATATAGGTCCCACGCTTTGGACAGATATACTCATTCCTGTAGCACTTTTTATTCTGCTGGGTATGCGCAAAAAGGTATGACTCGATTCCTCTATCAGGAATAATCGCTCTCTATTGTTTGAAGGCTCTCTAAGCTAGGACTTGCAACCGTTCCTTTTAGAAACAGCTGCAGGACAACCTCTTCACCTGACGAAGGATAGGCCAATAAAGTATAAGGGTAGTCCTCCATAATCGTGCTCCAAGCGTCACCTGCAATGAATGACAATTCGCATTCAGAATCTTCAGTAACTTTGAATGCAACCAGTTCCCTTCCATCTTCTAGAAGAGAAAAAGTCCAGGTCAAATATTCAGTCAGATGATCAAGGTCTTCTGCAACTCTCTGGAAAACTTCCTCAATTTTTTTAGATCGGATGCAAATTTCCCCAAGGCTCTCTCCCGTATTTTTTAATTTTATGTCCACATACATACAATCGACCCCCCCGCTTACTAAGACCAAGATCGGCATTTAAAATCGAAACGAAAAAATCCGAATTCACAGACATAGCTTACCTCGCTAAAAAAATGGGGTGACGAATGTAAAAGTGGCCCTGAAAAAAAACAAGAAGAACTTCTTGTGATAAAATAAAAGTTTCTCTATAAAGAAATCTATTCTTTACACCAATTGCAGTACAATGAAAACACCCACTTCCCACTAGCCGGACACTCCCGGTTTTTTCTTACTAGTCAGGAACTTGTTGCCTGACCGACCGCTTGTATATTTTTTTTATCTTTTACTATTTTTTATCATCGGTAAATTCAATGAGTTTTATCCGTATTGAAAACGTCTCCAAGACGTATTACAAAAAAAATAAGCCTGTAAAAGAGGCTTTAAAAAATGTTTCTTTCGAACTTTACGAAGGAGAAGTCATAGGTCTGTTGGGAGTGAATGGAGCAGGGAAAACAACCCTTTCTTCTATTCTTGCCTCACTGCATCCGCCGACCGAAGGAGACGTTTTATGGAAGGATACTTCCATATACCGGCAATTGATCCCTTATCGAAAGACGATTGGGTTTTGTCCTCAAAACCCCAATCTCGATAAGACTTTGTCCGTGGAAGAAACCCTTCATTTTTCAGCTCGATGCTATGGTCTTTCAAAACAGGAGGCCACAGAACGAAAGGAACTGCTTCTCGATCAATTCGGTCTGAAATCTTATGCCGAGTCCCTTGCTCCTCATCTTTCGGGAGGTTACCGGCAAAGGTTTTTGATCGCGCGAACTCTCATGCATAATCCCAAATTGGTCATCCTGGATGAACCAACGGTTGGATTGGACCCACACGTACGGCGTCAGATCTGGGATTTGATTTCTGATTTGAGAAAAGCAGGAACAACAGTTCTTTTGACAACGCATTATCTCGACGAAGCTGAAGTGCTTTCAGACCGGGTCTGTCTGATCCATGATGGAGTAATCCGAACGGTCGACACACCTGAAAACCTCAAGAGGCACCATAAGAAAAACAATCTTGAGGAAGTTTTCTTAACATTTGTTGATGACCCTGATGCTGAGATCTTTAAATCGGGGACGTCAGAGGAGAGTGAAAATGTTGACTAAAGATTCTTTCAGCGTTATTGGACAATTGCTGAAACGAGATCTCCTTATTTTGCGGCATGAATATGTGAAGAAGTACCTGGAAACTTGTTTTCTTCTCTTTACGAATGCCATTGTATTTGCCTACTTTATGCCAGAAATGGGCCTAGGAAAAAGTTATGGCCCCTTTCTTGTGATTGGCGCCATTGCTATCTTCGGGCTCTTCGAAGTAATAGGTAAAGTCAGCGAGATGCTGTTGGATCTCGAAGGAGAACAGACAATTACCTACAACTTGACGATGCCAATTACTTCGGAAGGTTTGTTTTGCTATATTGGAATCAAATGGGCTTTGACATCATCTTTGATTGCGGTTCTTTTGTTCCCTGCAGGAAAGCTCTTTTTATTTACCCGTTTGGATTTAGGTGAGTTTTCTTACCTACGGTTGATTCCGATGTTCATTACAGCTCATCTGTTTTATGGTTTTTTCTCTCTATGGCTGGCAGGCATTCTAAGAGGGATCAATAACCTCGGCAGTTTGTTTTTACGAGTAATCAATCCCATTTTTATGTTCGGTGCTTACTTTTATTCATGGCATTCCCTTTACGATTATTCACCAATGATCAGCTGGATCACACTGATCAACCCGGTTGTCTATGTTATGGAAGGAATGCGTGCCGCTACCTTGGGACAGAGTGGATACATCCCTTTTTGGATTTGCTTGATTGCACTTTGGATTTTTATTTTTGCCTGTGCATCTCACGCTATTCACAAACTCAAAAAAAGACTTGATTGTGTGTAGAGACACTTGAATAAATATAATATTATTTTTATGAAGAAAATAGAACATGTTTATTTAGGTAAGGTCATGAAAAAATTATTGCTTCTATTTTTAATACCCACATTTGTCCTACAGGCAGATGAAGGGGATGTCAGTATGAATCGCACTCCGCCCAAAAAACCTCAGTGGAGAGACGACCCTCATCCACCACCGCCAACACGGCCTAGACCCATCACTCCATCTGCGAGAGGATGTCCTGGCAATAATGGCTTTTTATTCTTTGCTGATTTTTTATGGTGGACAGCTAATGAGGAAGATAACTTAGGCTTTTCTTTTCGGAATACTAATCCAGTCACATTTGAGGTTGGAGATGTTATTCGCATGGACAACTCTTGGGATCCAGGAGTTCGAATTGGCATTGGATGGAATACGCCAAATGATGGATGGGACGTTCAGGCTTATTGGACTTATTTCCACAATCATACAAACACTAACGTAACCTCACCTACCAACGACCAACAATTAGGACTTGTTTCTAACTGGTTGAATGACATTCAGGATCAAATAGGCTCTGCACGGGCTACTTGGATCATGAACTACAATTCGATTATCTTGGAGCTAGGCAGAGATTTTTTTGTGAGTCGTTTAGCATTGAGACCCTACGTAAGCGGTGAAAATATTTGGATCTATAAAACGTTTAGAGCTAATTATGGTGATCCGGATCCTTCCCTTGCCAATCCATCTGTTCCCGGCAATTACCGAGGAAAGAGTGATTATTGGGGATTGGTCCAAGAGGAGGTCTCTTGACAACTTGGCATATGGCCTATGGATTCCGTATTTTTGGAAATGTGGCTGCATCCATTCTTTATGGAAAATTCGATGCTACTGGAATAGCTCGACAATTCCAAAACAATGTGCCCAATGTTCTTACTGCAGACATTAAGGATAATGACCACTGGAAAACGGTCCCCCACTTGCAGATTATCCTTGGATTTGAATGGGGCAGCTGCCTTTGGGATGACAAGATGTTCTTTAGCTTGAAGGCAGGTTGGGAAGTGAATGAATTCCGGAATCTTCATCCCTTTCCCTTCCCTGCTGGAATCGCCAATACAGTATTCAGCGTAGCCCGTGATTTGGCAATGCAAGGTCTAACTATTGAAACAAGACTCGATTTCTAATCAACCCTTCAATCTCTGAATGGGGAACTTCTTTCCCTCTCAGAGAGTTTTTCTATCCCCGGCAATTGCCAAATTATTCCTCATCACATACCTTTAGAAAAAAAAGGATGTAATTTATGAAGTATCTTCTTTTCCTGCTCGCTCCCCTCATTGCCTTTTTCATTTTTCGATGAGCCTACCTACTCATTTGATGCAGGAGTAGGCGGAGGATATCGGCAAGACAGCATGAAAAGACATATGCAAGCCCAGCCACAGTCTCCTAACAATCCTCTACCTCATGTTACCGAGCTATCCGATCAGTCTTTCAAAAAACTTCGAGCTCCGATCATCTATGGATTCATTACGACCATTTTGCACGATTTCGTCATTCATGCGGAAGGAGATTACACTTGGTACAAGTCTGGAAGAGAAAACTTTATCGGAATTTTTCCTTTGGCTCCTCCTACCGGCTTCATTTGATCGCCTCAAACAGCTCCTCTTAAAGGAAGAGCATGCGATATTTATGGCCAAGTAGGTTATCGAATCAATGTCATCCCGATGGAAATAGGCGATTCTCTCTATCTCATCCCTATTATTGGTTATGGCTGGAACTATCAAAGACTGCATGCCGGCTCACCTAATCCGAATGCCGTTGAAACATTCACTCAAGGATTAAGCCCTGTGATCACATCCAATGCCCTGGACCGTACAAAATTCCGAAGAGACTGGTATGGTCCCTTTATTGGTGCTCAATTAGAATTTACTCCTGAGGACTGGTTGATCGAGGGAGCTTACTACTACCATTCTGTCCGCCTTTATGAAATAGATTCTGAATATCTCACCTTTCGAGGATTTTTCGGAGGAGCGATCGCTGCCGATTTCATCATAGATATCCATGATATGATCGCGAAAGTGCAAAACTGTTATGGACATCGTGTTCAGGGAAGAATTCGATATTCCTTCACCGACAATATCAAAACAGAGCTATTCAGCGGATATCTCTACTTCGCAACAAAGAGAAAAAGTCATACACGCGTTTTTACAGATACCACTGATGTTTTATCTGGAACAGTTGATTCTGATTTCCAACTCAACTTCTTACGTTCCTACTGGCATTCTTTCTATGTCACCCTTAACTTTGTTGTAGGGTTCTAGGTCTTGCGATAACGAAGGATAAAGATGCAGCCAACGATCACAATGCATGATCCTATGATCGAATAAAGATCAGGGACTTGTTTGAAAAAGATCCAGCCAGAAATTGCTACAAAGAGAACACCAAAGTAAGAAAAGGGCATCACCAATCCTACTTTAGTCAACCGAACAGCATGCGTTCTTAAAATCTGAAAAGTCCAGCTCGCTAATCCACTCAAAATTAACACTCCAATCCATATCCATGGATCAGACTGGGCCAACCAGCGTGAGATGTCTCCTTTCCAGTCGGAAAAGATCACTGTAAGGAAGGAAAAAAAGATAGAGAATAGGACAAGATAGGTCACAAGAAGAGAGGCCGGTTCCTTGGCTGTAAGCCTTCTATTCAACACTTGGCAGCATGCCATGAAGATTCCCGAAACTACTGCAAACAAAGCATAGGGATTGAAGAGGTCCATCCCTGGTTGCAGGATTAACATGACTCCTACAAAACTTATGCTTATACCAAACCATATCTTATGAGAAATCTTCTCGCCGATCGTCCAACTTGCAATCAAGGGAATGTATAATGGAGCTGTATTGAAAAGAAGAGAGGCGTTCATCAAAGGAATATGGCTTACTGCGATGAAATAATAAACCGTTGCAGCGTTATAAAAAAAAGTCATCCAGAATATCTGTAAAAAATTGCGGGTTCTCAGGCTCGCTTTTCCTTTCTCGAAAACCAGAGAAATGAGCCCCACAGAAGAGAAAAGCCTCGTAAGAAAATAGATCATCACGGTGGAAAGAAAGAAAGAGAGCCCTTTGACCGTCGTAGGAATGATCGCTCCGGCCAGAGAAGACAGGATCATACAAAGATAGCCTGCCCAGTGGTGCTCATGGTGTTTCATCTGCCTCATACTGTAGCTCTACCATAGAAGAAAATGAAAACAAACTATTATTTCACATAACGAACATGCAATTGTTTTATTTTTATAATTTAAAAAATAAACTATTTTGTTACCTGACTATATAGAAAAACTGTGTAAGAAAAGGTTTAGTAAAAACCTATAAAGAATACATTTATTCGCTTAAAAGAGATTCATAACGATTGTTACTCCTACAAGCCCTGCAAAGAAAAGCCCCAGAAATAGCTGCACCTATTACAGGAACTGCTATGGATGCTATCTTCACTATTGTTTGACATTCCTGATTGTTTTGGGAACAAAAACTTACCATCCAATCCATAGAAAAAAGACCAATCAGGGCAACGGCTCCAAATGCTGAGGTAATAAGGAAAGGAACAAGGGCTGGATGCCTTTTAATGGGACCACGAGGATAATCAGGCACATAAACAGCGCGTGGAGGGCCAAAATTATTTGATACAGCAGAAGAGTCGTAGTATGTTCTCATAGTGGACCTCTATAGGAGAAGGAAAGTTTGTCCTAACATAAAATAGATAGCAAGTTCTTTTAACTTATCCTCGAAGTGGTGAACTTATTATCGCAAGATAGATAAGGTTCATAGAAGAAGAAGAATACCTCAATTTGACATAATACTTATGTGTTACCGCATTCTTAATTGGAGGCCTGCCAATGGCGATGGGTCCAAATCCCCGATATAACTGCTACCATTGCCGGAAGAGCCACCCCTGTAATTTTGAGAGATATTTGACAGTGTTGATTATTTTCAGGACAAAAACTCCTAGTCCAAGAACTATACAGTCCAAAAAATGCAAAAGCTAAGCAGCTTCCCGCAATAAAAGTTGGGATAAGAATAGAACATCCACTTAAATTACGATCAACATTGAAGCCTCTAATAGGATTAGGAAAGGGGGAATGTCTAACTGCCATGATTAGTACTCCTACGTATCTAAATTTCTCTGCGTAGACATTTTACAAGTGAAAAAAAAAATTATCAAATTTTACTCGCTCGAGATCAGTATATTTGGAGTTACATATTGAAAGCTATCGATTGTTAGAAATGTTCACCAACCAGTAGAGAAAATCCTTTCTCATTCCTGAAAACGAATAGAAACATTAAGCTTTCATTGCCTGGTAGGCGTAGAAACTAGCTGCTGAAAGAACGATCGATCCCATGATCGTCGGAGAATACCACATCGCTGAACTCACGATCACTGCTGCAATTGCAGTTGTAACACGATGTTCTTTCACCCATTCCACGTTTCTTTCGAATAGAGGCTTAGCCGTCACCTCAACCTCTGCGGGCTCTGGTTTTTTTGCAACCACCGGCTTTTCTTTGGGAATTGGGTGTTGCTGCCGAATGGTATAAATAAGACTTTTCGCTTGAATCAATGCCTGTATTTCACCTTCTGAACGAGGTTGTACTTCTCGCGCTTTCAGCCTTAATTCTTCAGCTCGTATCTGTACTTCTTTCGGATCCGTCTCATCAACCACGAGACCTAGAGCTTCAACCTCTTCAAGAAAAACTCGTGCATTCGGCCCTTTTTCTGGCAAAAGTGAAGTATAGCGATTGAGCACAGTAAGAACTTTTTGAATACTTTCTGTATCTCTTTCAGAAAATGGGGCTAGAGTTCCCTGGTCTACATTCGATTGCATCCGGGCAATTGTCCCCGTAAACCTGTGAACTCCATCAGAAACCATTTGTGGCAGGGCGCAGAATCCATCTTCTTGAGAAGAGCGGACGATATTCTCCCAATCTAAAATATGTCTTGACGTTGCATTGAGTATAGTTGCCATATTCCCTCGATTTTTCCGACGATTATAAGCAGACAATATTAAGAATCGATGAAATCCCTTCCTTTAAAAGAGTGTTTTTACAAGCATAAAATATTCGCTTATATTGCAAATAGACAGGAGAATAATAGTAATTATTAGTGAATCATTGATGTAAAAATAAAGGTGACTCGTTTCGTATTAAGTATTTGGCACCTATCAGAGATATAGCTTTCTTAACACTCTTTGGGAAATCGTTTGATTTCCCAACGAATCACCCTATCTCATCCCTGCCCAATAAGACTGGACTGGAATGTAAAACCTGGATCTTTTGTAGATCCAGACTAGTGAACCTTAGAAGCGGTCTCTACGAAAACCGCCGCCGCCGCCACCACCACGTCGTGGAGGACGTCCGCCGCCGCCGCGTCTCTCTTGAGATCGGGCTTCGTTAACAACGAGAGCTCTTCCTTCGACTTCTTGCCCATTCAGAGCTTCCATTGCTGCCGTTCCCTCTTCAGAAGAACTCATTTCTACAAATGCGAATCCTCTTGAGCGGCCAGTGTCGCGATCCATGATGATTTTTGTACTAACTACTGTACCGTGTGGAGAGAAAAGCTCCTCAAGATCTCCTTCTTTAAGAGAATGAGGCAAGTTACCTACGTAAAGTTTCATTGTTTATACCTTCTAGAAAAAAAATTTTTGGAAAAGCTTAAAAGAATTGAAAAATGGTGCCTAAAGTTTCAAATAGGTTTGATTTTAACGAATGGCAACATAATAAGGGAAGAAAAGTTTTCACTTCTACGAAAAAAGGAGGCTGATTCCCAGCCCCCTTATTATATTCATTTATTGAATCGAAAGAGCATTGATCCAATAATTTCCTAAAGCCCCATTGCATAATTCAATGCGGATATCATTGTCGCCACTTCTCACATTCTGGCTGATATCAAACTGATCATAAACCCAGTTTCCTGAATGAGGATCGTAATGATCCAGCAACTTCTCTCCATTGACATAGATGTTGACTGGAGAATAGCACTCTCCATTTACTAGAGAGGAAAGATGGGTGACGTTCAAACCTCTTTCTTCTACAGCTTCTTCATCTGTTAGGCTGAAAGATACAGAAAGATAACTTACTCCCTGATAGTGCATGAGCCAGCTATTTCCATAGTAGCTATTATAGTAGGTCCCAGGACCTGGAAGGACTTCCATCCCACCTGTTGCTTCCATTTTTGCTTCAGCAAAACTTACCTTGCAGATCTCTTTCGAGTAACCGACAGTCGCGGCAAAAGCCAAAGCCAGCATGATGATGATTTTCTTCATATGATCCTCCACATTGGATTATTAATAAAATGTGGAGAATATTAGACATATTAAAATAATCTCTTCAAGAAGATTAGAAATTAAATTAATTTCTAAATAACAACATTTAATTGAAATTATTTCAGGAATTGAACTTTTCCAGTACGAAAGTCGTAGTAGCCACCCACTACCTCTAACTTTCCAGAGCGGATCCTTTCTTTTAGAAGCTGTCTTCTTTCCAACTCCTGAGCCACATACTGTGCGTTCATTTTAATGGCATCTTCCAAATTTTCTGCATGTTGGATCGCTGGTTCGATCCGCTGTGCAATTTCAGGAATAAGCCGATCATTTCCAGTAAAAGTTGCATCGACAGCCCCGCAATTCGCATGTCCCAAAACAACAATGACCACTGACTCTAAAGCGGCAACAGCAAAATCGATGCTCTCTAAAACCACAGGATCAACTACATTTCCAGCGACCCGTACGACAAAAAGATCTCCTATTCCTTGATCAAAGATGATTTCTGGAGCAACTCTAGAATCGGCACACCCTAAAATGACTGCAAAAGGTGACTGTCCCTTTTTTGTAGAAAGGCGCCTTTTTTCATGCGAAGAGTGAATCGTCCGATTGTCTACAAACCGACGATTTCCTGTTTTCAATTTCTCTAATGCAGCATCAGGCGTCATGCTAAACCCTAAATTTGCGCCTATGATAAAGAAAAGAAGCATTTTTTTCATATAAGTTCAGCTCTCACTCTTGAATCGCAAGCACAATCACGCCAACGATATTTCCTTGTTGATCACGCAAAGGAGTTTTCTTTACATGCATTTCAATGTAATTCCCATCCTTATCCGTCACTTTTTCTTTGAAATATTTCTTCCTTCCCGTCTTCAATACTTCTTTGTCGTCCTTTCGATACCCTTCCACTAATTCCATGGGAAAAAAGTCCTCATCTTTCTTTCCTACGACATCGCCTATTTTTACCCCAAGAACATCGAGACCCATCTGATTCATTCCTAGAAAATGTCCTTCTTTGTCTTTCCAGGCGACAACGCCTAATTGATCGAACACTTCAGCCAGATATTTCATTGTTACCTCTATCATTTTTTCCTAATAAGATGTCCCTCTCATTGGAAGGATTCTTACTTTATCTGCTGCACGGACCCTCTCACAGGAGAAGTCGATCATTTTGTAATCAAGATTACCATAGGTACGGTAATAGAATTTCTCATTGCATAAATCTTTGACAACAGCCCACTGGGTATAATCGAAGTCCTTCCCACTGACTGACTGAACAGCCCCGTAGGGGATATCTACCATATTCAAGAGATGGAAAGCCAGATTTGCATTCTCTTTCGCGTTATTGGTTTTAACGACATAATTTTTGATGAGTGCGATCCGGACGAAGCGAGAAGGAGGGGTCCAGTCACCTGGAAGGCCAAGCATTCCCGTACCATGACCTGTAGGATCCAATACAGTTCCATCCAGTTTTGTATCTCCCTGATCAAGAGCAGTAAGATTGATATAATTTCTAAGGTTCGTCATCTGCCATTCGAACTTGGGTGCATTCGTAAGCACCCCTATCGGATTTTCCTCAATCTTCATTTCTGCATCGAGAAACTCCACAACCATGCTCTTTCCTGAACGATCGTGAAAGGAAAGATGAATAGGAGGGACCTCATCAATCACCGGAAGTTTATGGACCCAAATATCGACGCTTTGCATCGCTTCTTTGACTTCTTCCACATCAGCACAAGTGCCCAGAAGCCATCTTCCGAGGTCCTCAAATGCAATGATTTTGCCTCCTGACTTCCATCGAAATTTGGGATATTCAGCACCCGGAAACCACAAAGCTCCCATTGAAAGACCTTCCTCATTCATCCCGTCAACGATAAGGGAGATCCCCAAACAATCCACTCCAATGTAGGCATAATCGGAGACCCAGGAAAGGCCGATATCATTACCAATGCAGCTTTCATCTTTTTCTCGTCTGGGATGGATGGCGATTTTGGACTGGAGATCAATGCCAAACTCCATCGAACGTCCAACGACTACATTCTTATGCACATCTTCCAGGAGAAAATCGGTGCAGGCATCAATTTGGAAAGTCCCGAAAAAAGTGAATAGAATTGTAAAAATACTGACTCTTCCCATAGCTGTCTTGTATCAGGAAATCTTCTGTTTTCACAAGAAAAAAAGAAGAGCCTCATGCTATGCTGTATGCAAAGTTCAGGTTTGCTTTGATTCAATTCGACGATGTAAGTCTGGCATTTGCCGGGCATCCTCTTTTTAAAAATGTTTCTTTCAGCCTGCAAGAAAGAGAAAAGTGCGGTCTTGTTGGAAGAAACGGCTCAGGCAAGTCCACTCTTCTAAAGCTGATTACCCATCAACTGGAAGCAGACCGGGGAAATATCGCCATTCCAAGAGACTACCGGATCGGCTATCTTGAACAGCACATCCAGTTTACTAAGCCAACTTTGCTAGAAGAGGCCGCAACCTCCTTGCCTCCAGATGAGGAACTTCATCTCTACAAAGCTGAGAAGATTCTCTTTGGTCTGGGCTTTACGAAAGAGGACCTCGACACCTCCCCTGACCAATTTTCAGGAGGATTCCATCTTCGCCTTCATTTGGCTAAGGTATTGATCTCAGAACCGGATTGCCTTCTTCTCGATGAACCGACCAACTATCTCGATATTCTGTCTATCCGATGGCTCACACAGTTTTTAAAAAAATGGAAGGGGGAATTCATTCTTGTCTCGCATGATCGAGACTTCATGGACCAGGTCACGACCCACACAATGGGGATCCACCGTGAAGGTGTAAAAGAGATGAAAGGGAGTACGATCGACTTTTTCGAACAACTTGTTATCGAAGAAGAAGTACATGAAAAAACAAGAGTCAAGATCGAGAAAAAGAAAGCGCATGCTCAAAAGTACATCGAACGATATGGGGCCAAGGCCACAAAAGCAGCGCAGGCACAATCGAGAAAGAAACAGACCGAAAGGCTTCCCGTAATGGAAAAACTGAAAGACCTTGCCCACCTTTCTTTCAATTTTCAGGAGATGCCCTTTCCCGGAAGAAAAATGTTAGAGGCTCGAAATCTTTATTTTTCCTACACCGAAGATCCTCTGATCCAAAAAGTATCTCTTTCCATTGAACGGGGCCAGAGAATCGCCATTATCGGGAAAAACGGGAGAGGGAAATCGATCATCCTCCGCCTCCTAGCCCAAGACCTTAAGCAAGACCAGGGAACTCTGAAAATCTCAGAGAACACCCATTTCGGATACTTTGGCCAGACCAACATCAGCCGTTTGCATCCCAATCATACGATTGAAGAAGAAATTTCGGCTGCCAATCCCAGACTGACGTACACCCAGGTAAAAAATATTGCCGGGATCATGATGTTCAGCGGAGATCTATCCGCGAAAAGGGTCTCTGTTCTCTCAGGGGGAGAAAGAAGCAGGGTTCTGCTGGGTAAGATTTTAGCAAAACCGTGCAATCTCCTTCTTTTGGACGAACCAACCCATCATCTGGATATTGAATCGATAGAAGCCCTCATGGACGCCATCGAAGATTTTTCCGGTTCCGTCATCATTGTTACACACAGCGAATTGATCCTGAGAAGATTCAACCCCGACCAGATTGTCATTTGCGAAGAGGGGCATCAAGACCACTTCCTGGGAAATTACGATGAGTTTCTGGAAAAAGTCGGCTGGGAAGAAGAGAAGAAAAATACACCTCCAAAAAAGAAGAACAAACAGGAACGCGCCCAATTTGTACAGGATTGTGCCAAGGTTTTGAGGCCGATCGAAAAGCAAATCCAGTCCTGTGAGAAAAAGATCATCTCTTTAGAAGAAGAGCAAACAAAAGAACAGATCTTGATCGAAGAGGGAAAGCAAACCCCCGAGATTATCAAGTCGATGGGGCGGCGCATCAAAGAAATCGAGCAGCTCTATTCTGATCTTGAAGAGCTTCATGAAAAGTATGAAAGAGAAAAAAAATCCTTTCAGTAATCCTTGCATTCCATTTTTCCGATTGATATTTGAAAAGTATGAGGCTTTCCTTTTTAGGTTTATCTCTCGTTCTCTTCATCGATGGGATGGGTCAAGGTATCCTGTTTCCTATCTTAATCCGTGATTTGACCAATCCTGAATCTGTTGTCTTAACAGCCAGTCAATCGATGGTCTTCAGAAACAGTCTGTATGGAATTGTTTTAGGAGTCTTTTTCTTCTGCTGGTTTATTGGAGCCCCCATACTGGGAGACCTTTCCGATTATGTCGGAAGAAAAAGAGCTTTAATGATCTGTCTCTGGGGTACTCTGATAGGATATGTATTTTCTGCATTTGCATTTATCGTTCATAGTATTCTCTTATTGATCATCGGGAGAATCATCGACGGGATCACAGCTGGCGGCCAGCCCATTGCGCAGGCTGCTGCAGTGGACGTCAGCGAAGAGAAAACAAAAACAAAGAACATAGGCTATGTCCTGCTCTTCCTTACACTAGGGATCGTCTGCGGTCCCCTGATCGGAGGATTTTTATCTGATAGCAAAGTCGTTAGTTGGTTTGACAGTACAACCCCTATGTATTTTGCGATCATTCTATCCTTTCTCAATATTGTAGTGTTGCAGTTCAGTTATAAGGACATACTTCCTCCCAAAGAAGGCTTTCAGCTCAACTGGGCAAAAGCGATTGAGTCTCTTTCATCAATCGTGCGTCATAAGAAAATCTGTTATTTGGCTTTCAGCTTCCTGGTCATTCAAACGGGATGGGCTTTTTACTACTTCTATATTTCCCTTTTCGTCGCTCATCAATTTGGATTTTCACCTTTGGAAGTTTCCTTTCTGTTCACACTATTAGGAATCGGTCTTTGCATTGGATTTGCCTTTTTGACCAAATGGTTCTCAGGCCATTCGATCAAAGGAGTCATCCTGATCGGCTATGCAATTCTCGCTCTCATGGTTTTCCTAACGATGGTCTCCGAAAGCTGGCTTGTCTGGATCATCATCCTTCCAGCCGCAGCGGCCATGTCTACAGCATATGCATTTTACATGACTATCTTCTCCAAACAGGTCGATGAGACAAAACAGGGCTGGGTCATGGGAGTCACTGGAGGAATGAATTCAATTGCTGCCGGAACTTCAAGCATTCTTGCAGGATTTTTAGCCAATGTGAACATCTTTCTTCCTCTTATAATAAGTGTTATTCTTATCCTTATTGGCATCTTGCTGACAGGTCTTGTCAGGAAGAAGACACATGCCTAAGCTGCTTGCTATCCACCCTTTTCATTTTTTTTTGAAACTTCTATAAAAGAGTTCCAAAGTCACGGAGAAAAAAAAGATGAAAAAGCTTTTCTTTGCTTCAACCTTCTTATTTTTATCAGCAGTTTTTGCCGAATCTGAAACCGCCAATCGTCGTCCTGTTCCTGGAACCCAGCAGATGAATGCAACAGGATATGATCAGGGACATGAAGTAAAAAAGACACAAATGATGCCAGGATACAATGCTCCTTCCCGCTATGATGTAAAAGGATGTTGGGATATCTATCTGAATGGAACCTTCATCTATTGGCAGCCTTTGGAGGGAGGTTTATCTTTTGCGGCTACTACTCCTTCTCCTTTCAGTCCCGTTCGGCTTCCCATATTTGATTTGGATACCGAAGAAATTTCGTCCAATTTCAAACCCGGATTTAAAGTGGGAATGGGCCTCAATTCAAGTTTCGATAACTGGGATATCTATCTCGAATACACTTGGTTCCATTTTACCCAATCCAGCAGTGCAACCCTGCCGCCCGGGGGACAGCTGTTTATTCTTCCCTGGTTCGATGGAGGAAATACAGCGGGTAATGCAGACGTCTCTTTTGCTTCAGCCCGTTGGAAGTTTTCTTTGGACTTACTGGACTTTGAACTGGGCCGTTTTTACTATGTCGGCACCAACCTTTCATTCCGACCTCACATCGGAGCAAGAGCAGCCTGGATCGATCAGAAATTCGATGTGACTGCGACCTTCCCCGATGTAAATAACAGAACCGGGACGAGCCGCAATAAATCAGATACTTGGGCATTGGGTCCCCGTGCTGGAATCGACACAAACTGGCTCTTAGGCTTAGGATTCAGGACTTTTGGAAATATCGCAACCAGTCTGCTTTATACACGTTACAAACTCAATCTGGAAGAAGATACAATCAATACAGCACTGATTACAACTCCAATAGCCATAAGCTTTGCCACGAAATATCATATTTTATGTCCTAATCTCGAATTAGGCCTCGGCTTTGGTTGGGGAACCTATTTTGCGGACTGCACCTGGCATTTCGATCTGGCAGCAAGCTATGATTTTCACATCTTCTGGAACCAAAATTACCTCCGTCCCCTAACGGATTCAAAAATCAATGGGTTTAGCTTCAAACCGGATGATCTCTATATGCATGGCCTGACTTTGAGGGCCCAATTTGATTTCTAGATGCTATTTCTTTGAATGAATGGATGAAGTTTAGCCCTTCGATGCAAGCATCGGAGGGGTTTTTATTAGGAAGAGGTTTTGGATGCCTGGGCATGTTCTTCATCTACTACACACTTTGCCTTGATCGTATGCCCTTTTTCAAACATCTCATTGACGACTTCCTTCCATCGCGCTTCCCGCTTCTTGGCAATGCTATATAAAATATGTGGTATGGCGAAGATCACGATATAGGCGCAGACTAATATGATTAGATAATTCCCATAGTCGTTTGCCTGAAGCTGGAGAGGTTTTGCAAAGGTGGTGCAAAAGGCAAAGACCGCACAGGCCATCCCCAAAAGAGATACGATCCATCCTAGCCATGCTGGCATGTTGAATTTACGGGGATTATCAGGATATTTCGTTTTCAACACCAAATAAGATGTAAAGAGAAGGACATACATGGTGAGATAGGTAATGACCGTCAAAGCTACAGCTGTAAAGAATGCAATATTCCCTCCACCCACGGAGCCAAAAGTAAGAAGAATAATCCAAAATGAGACCAGAATACCCTGCACCCACATGAGGTTAATAGGCATATTATGCTTGTTCATCTTGGACATTTTGGGATGAAGGATCCCATGCTGAGCCGCAAAGAGCATTCCTCGGACTGGACCGTTGACCCAGGAGGCAATTTCTCCGATTGCACTGAGAGAAATCAATATCGCTATGGGAAAACGGATCCATCCCATTCCGTAAAAATCCAACAAATATTTGAAAGTTTCTAATAGTCCCGCGTTCAAAGAAATTTGAGACTGAGGGATAGTAATCGCAATCGTCAATCCTGAAAGAGAACCAATAGTGATCGTGAGAATAGCTAAGATCAAAATCGCAAGAGGATAATTCCGGGTAGGCTTGACCAGGTGGTTCACATGCACAGCAGATGCTTCCGTTCCCATAAAGGAAAGAATGAACGAGGCTAGAACAACCATCGTTCCCAATTGCTCAAAATTGGGAAAAAATTTGTTTGCTGTGAACTGGATTTCAACATGATTGCCCCCAGCAAGATAAATGATCCCCATGATAATCAGAAGAATAAGAGGAATGATTACACCGAAGATGAACCCATAGGAAGCAAAGTACTTTGTGATCCTCGTACCGCCTCTGCTTGTCAAAGTGATGATCCAAAAGATCAGAAAAATGATGAGAAACTGAATCCATCCAGGTGAATTGATGGCAGGATTATCGAAGAGAAAAGCAATCGCTCCACTGATGAAATAAAGCATCGCCACAAAGCCTATGGAGATTTGCATAAACTGCAGATAGATCATCATGAATCCCCATCTCTCTCCTAATGCAGCTGTCCCCCAACTGAATACCCCGGCATTCGACCAGCCATTACCTCCCGTTCCCATCTCTGCGGCAGTCAAACAGACAGGCATGAAAAACAGGATTCCTGCGAAAAGCAAAAAGAAAATCATGGAAAAGCCAGAGGTTGCAAACGTCGGATAGATATAAATGCTGACAACCATGGAAACAGTGATCATCAAAAAGCCGAAGAGGCCTAATTGATGAGGTGGGTTGAACTTCTCTTTAGCCTGCTCCATGCTCAATGCGTCTCTTTAATTTCAAAAAGTTCGCGGAACATAGGCTTGCTGCAATAGGACATCAACTGCTCTTCGCCTTTTTTCATTACATCGGACCGGAACTTCTTCCCTTTTTCAAGATTGTCCCAGATTCCCGTTACAACCCAATGAGAAGAATCATTCGCATCTTTAGACACCTCAAGGTCATGACATCCTAATTTGATCGATTCTTCCATAAAATGAGTCTTCACAAAATCGATTCCATCGAATTCCATTCCTTTCTTAAAATAATAATGCGCGACAGCTCGGAACATGGACATATCCCCCTTTTTCTTGGAGGTATCATAGATAATTATCCGGGGTCAATGAAAATCAGCTCCTATAGGAGTTGATGCAATGGAACCAGTATTCCGGGTGCAACTTTTCCCAGAGGAATTCCTTTGCCTCCATCTCTAAGTACTTTTCCTCGAGAAGCTCTTCTGTGACTTCTTCCCATTCATTCACAATGAGGACGGGAAGATTTTCAAATAGGGAATCAATTCCGGAGCTGCGAACGATAGGTATGGCTCCCATGTATAGAGCTTCCCAAGTGCGATAGCAGTCGAGCCCGTTTCCACGTGGACTGACGACGAATTTGGATTTCGCCAAGTCAATCAGATACTCGCTCAACACTTTGGGATGTTCCTGTTTGCAAAAAGACTGGTTCATGAACTGATGATAGGCATCCAAACGATCTTTTGCTCCCCTATATTCATAGGTATGACTCACAGAAAAGTTCAGATAAACAGTGAAACTCTTCTCGATGGAGTCCAATAGATTCCTGGCAAGAGTAAAGACCTCAACATTTCCATGCTTCCAAGATCGATTGGCAATGCCGATCGGCAGGGGGTGCAATTTCGGATGGGATTCACCTTCAACGTTCTGACCGAACCAGACAATCAATTTCTCATCATCAAGAAAGGGAGCAAATGCACCCGGGATGGACTCATCACTGTTATGTGTGATCAGGATGTAGGTACGGGAATCTGAGGATGTAATTCTGTAAAAAAATAGTTCAGTTCCTCCGGTCGGACAAAGATCACATCTCCGCTCATTACTTTTTCGATGGGAAGAAAAAGATTGGTCTCATCGATGATGAAATCAGCAAATTCCCGAAAGGTATCACCTGAAATAAAGGGAGAACTCCCCTCTCGATCTTCGGAACACTGTTCCACCAGATATACTGTCTTTTCGGTTTCTTCATCATATCCCTGATTAGCATGGATTGAACTTGCACATAGAGCAATAAAAAGAAAAATCGTCCGTTTCATAAATATCCTCTAAAAAATTGCGACGGGAGAAGATAGACTAATAAAGATCTTTTTCGCAATTTTGACAGATTTTATATTGCTCAAGGTTACTTGAGAGATGAGAAGAGACGAACTGAAAGTATTCGGGGCCCGTGAAAATCTCCTCTAAGGACTGCTCCTTTAAGTTTCCAAAAACAATGCTCGCATTATAATCATAGCAGCAAGGAATGACATTCAAATCCCAGGTGACTTGCAAGATAGACTTTCTTCTTCCTCGGATCACAGGACAAAGCTGCTGTTCAGGATCATTATATCCTCTTCCGTCCCCATAATTATGGAGCCTTTGCTCTCGGACAACTCTCATTCCTAATGACTCAACCCATGTGAGAAATTCGGTTCGGCCATCTTTTTTAGAGGAAAGGGTAGTTAGCATTGATTCGCTTGAAGGCACGAGCCGGACTTCGGGGAAATTTTCCGAAGTTTTACGGACTTGCGATAGGATCTCCAAGTTCTCCTTCACAATATGGAAGGCATTTCTTCCATGAACTTTTTTATAAGCCTCCCCTGAATACCCATAGCAGCTTACCATAATTAGGTTCAACTTGGCCTCTGCAAGATCGTAAAAGAACTGTGCAGGAGTACGAACGCCCAAAGTCGAAATAATGACAGTTTTGGTCTCAGAAGGAAGCTTTTTGCGAACGAGCTGCAACTTCTCAGGCAAGCTTCGATCGAGGAGAGATTCGCCAAAGCCATGAAGATGCATCTCCCCCTTAAAGGAACCAATCCGGTCGAGGACAAGGTCAAAATCCTCAATCGGCATAATCCCTTGGGACCGAGTGTGTTTATCTCGAGGGCACATCACACATTTATAGCCACAATGATTCGTATTTTCTATACGGATTTGCGTGAACCAGGGTTGATAGTTCTGTATATCCAAGAAGCCATCCTTTCGTACCCTGGTATATCAAAATGGCTCATTTCAAAGATGGGAAAAATCCCGTTATTTGTAACTGATAGAGCTCACACGCCTTAATTCCGATGAGGACAAAGCCCCATTCTGAAAAAAATGATCCACAATAAAAAGGTTATAGGAAACAACCCCCAAGAGATCCCACTCAGAACATGAGTAATAGGATAGGGCTGGGTAAATCCCACTCCCCCAAAATATACGAATAAGATCAAGAGAGCCACAAAAACGAAAAGATTTCGTCCCCAAGAAGTCTGAATCGAAAAAAGGGAAAAAGCTTTTGGCAATTCTTTGACGAAAAAGTAAAGCCCCCCACAAATTAGGAAAATCATTCCCAAAACAAAAACAATCCAGGGAGATACTCCGCTCCCCCTGACGAAATTGGCAATGTCCCCGCTTGGAGAAAACGTGCGGATGGGGATGTAACAAAGAACCTGTCCGAGGTTCATCAAAGTGAACCAAAAACAAAAGACATAGAGCCATTTTCTCTTCAAAAGAAACTTAGATCTCAAAATTCTAATCCCAGCTAAGAAAAGCAGGGCACTTGCAATCGTTGGAGAAATCGCTATAAGGGCAATGATGAAGCCTGACGCAATTTTTTCATAATTTACATCCTCATCTACCTCACTGAGAAAGATCCAATCACTGCCATAGTGAATATCAAATGGGTTTCCCTTATAGCCATAGGCCCAGGCAACAAAACCATGGATCCATTCATGAATCAGCGTCGACAGGTCATGTGCAACAAAAATAAAAACAATAGTCAGTAGGATAAAAGATAAACGCTTACTCATTTGAAAAACTATGATAGGAGAAACTCATCCTGACGAAGGTCTGGACCATCGTAATAGCGGAGATAGTCAAAGATGATGTCAATCCGTTCTTTTACCTCTGGTGACTGGACCTCACCAAACCAAATCCCCCATTCTGCTTCGGGTTGGGCATCATTGGCCTGTCTGGCCTTAATCGAAAAAGCAAAGATTTGATTATAGATATTCTTGAAGAGGTAGGTAGCACCGATCATGTCGGGATGCATCGCATCACAGCTGAGGACAGAATCGAAAAGGTTTCCCTGAAATTGCTGTAAGGCTTCCAAATAAACCCCTCTTTGATCTGCGGACCTTCTCTCCAAACCACCGCGAGGATAAGCTACATAGAGCTGGCCACCTTTCATAAGGTATTCTCTGACGATCTGAGCTCTGGACCGAACAGTGAGCAGCTTGTCTAAATCCCACTGAATCGTCTGATCAAGGATCCCAACGGAAATCGCCTCTTCCGGACGAATGCAAAGAGGCGTCGCAGGAGTAGGAGTATGGATCACACCGACGAGCCGGGTGATTTCCCCCAGTGCCTGACAGCAGGCCATCACATGCTCAAAAGAAGCCTGGGAATGAACGAATTTGGCCCGAAAATCATCACTTCCTGTCTGTAAAAAATAATGTTTCTTTGTGACCCCGTCCATGAGGTCGAGAATTTCATTTTTGCAAGAGAGCTTTTCATTATAACTGATGCACTCCCTTACCAGATGCAGAATCTTCTGGTCGTACTTTCCTGTACTTCCCTGCTCAAGCAAAGAGACAAGCTCATTCTTTTTCTCATTCGCGTCAGAAGTAAAAGATCTCTGAAAGATCGCAAAAGTGGAAAGGATGATTGCTATAACACTTAGAACAGTGGACAAATATTTCCTCATATTGGCCAAGAATTGTGACGATTATTGAGATATTTTCAATAGAAAAAATTTTCCTTTATATTAGTAACTGGATCGAATGCTCACTGAGTGAAAAGTCCGAGCCGGATTATGGTTCATCGTCTTGAAATCAGTCTGTTCAAACCATTGAATATCAAATTTCTTTAATAAATCCATGATCCAATCAGATGAATGATAGCGAACGGTTAAATTTTCACTCGATGTATATACCCCCCATTCTTCCCATTCTTGAAAGCCTTTTCTGTATTTCTCCTCTGATTGCTCGCAAATCATAAAATCGGAGAGATAAAAACCCCCTCCTTTACAAAGAACCCGATAAACTTCATCGATCAATTGGATTTGTTTCTTTTTGTCTATGATACAACACAAAATCGTCGACATGATTACCGCATCTACAGATTGATCCTCACAAGGAATCTTTTCCTTATGATCCAAGAGTCGAAGGGGAAGAGTTTTATCTTCCTTCAACCCACGTTCGATCATTTTCGGAGCAAAATCAAACCCAACCAGATTCTTGTACCCATGGGATTTCAGGATCTGCAATATCCGCCCATAACCGCACCCCACTTCAATGATTTGAGAGTGTTCATTAAGAAAAGGTGCTAACTTTTCTATATACAATGGATCTTCGAAATCCTTCTTTGAACCAATATCATTCCAATATTCTTGTGCTTTCATTTTTTCCTCTATTTTAGAGATGCGAACAGTCTAATAGAATTTCTTTCAGGTTGTCACCTTTTGATTAGAAGCATATCGTTTTCCGGCGTAATTCAATTCTCTATACAAAGAGGTATATTATGAAAAAAATCATCTCCCTTTTTCTGTTCGTAGCAACTGTTTCCTTTGCTCAATCGCCTCTCATCAATGATATCACTGATGAGATTCCTGTGCTTACACCAGAATACAATGGCTTTCATAAAATCGATAATGTCGCTCAATACAAGAATGCCAGCTGGGACAACGTCATCGGGATTGCAAAAAACATTTCCGTTAACGAAGCGCTAAGGATCGCAAATGAGAACCCTGAGATCACATTCTTTTTCTACACGAAAGGATATCAGATGGTTCTAGAAACAACAGATGGCGACTACCGAGTATTTCATCATGGAGACACCGTCTTTTTCTCCGGAGAGCCCTGGTGGGGATCTGCTCCTGGTCTAGCCGACGGTTACACTAAGAATTCCTAAATCCCAGCTCCCCCTAATCCTTAGGGGGAGCAATATAAGTCCATTGATGCGCACCAAAAGGGTTGGCAAGAGCAATATAGGTAGAAATTGCGGCACATCCAAACAGAAAATAGATGCCTCCCCATAATAGTCTTCTACTGGCCTCTGCGTCTTGCCATAATGCAACACTTCTCCTTAATAGAGAAATCCTTGCATTTACCAGTTCATCCTCATGATCAGGAATTGATTGCGCATTTGCAATCCAAAGAGAAGCAAGCCTTTTCTTTGGGCGGGAAAAATGAAATAGGTTGCGAAGCCCTACTTCGCACTGTGGACAATATAAATCCTTATACTCCCGTTCGAGGGTTGTGATACGATCTATGATTTGTTGCGTAGACATCAGGTCTCTCACTTAGACATAAAGTCGAATTTTTCATTTGCCGACTGAAAAGCGACTTCATTCATCTCATAGATTTTACCATCACGGAATTTGAAGATCGCAATCACTTTCGAGCTGGGAACTCCATCTTTGGTGAAGGAATATCTCATCACACACTTATCCTCAGCAACGATCTTCTCATGAATATCGACATCCAGCGATTTCATTTGTGACTGGAGATGCTCAAAATGTTCTTTCATTTGTCCTCTCTCAGAGAGCACAATCGTTCCGTTGATGATCATCTTGAAATCATCTGAAAAATAAGCCGCATGAAGCTTTTCATCTACGGGCTCATGCCTTCCCAGTCGATCAAAATATTGAAAGACTTCATCGATTTTTTCTGAATGAACATTTTCCATCATATCTCCTCCGGTTGCACCGAATAAAATGCCTGCAGTAAGCAGACCTGCGATTAATCTTTTCATATTATCTCCAGTAGTGAATGAAGGGACGGATCCCCTCTAAGGTTAGTTTTTCAATCTTTTTCTCCGAATCATGTGAAGAAATGCTCGCTATTCCTTCCACATAAGCCAAAATCACCCTTCCTGCCTCTTCGAGATCCTTCTCTGTATGCAATCGGGCAAGATGCAACTGCGATAGCCGTTCGACAAAATATGCGCGAACTTCCAGAAGCTCTTTAGGAGGTTTCTTCCCATATCCCAGTCGGACAAAAACCTCTCTATAACGGTAGGAGTTTCGGATTCTAAAAAGGCACATAAATACCACGAGCCTTTCAAAGGACCGTTCAGGATGTTCCGCATCCCACTTCATTTTTTTCATACCCATGAGAAATTGAGAACAGGTTTGGGCATAAACATCCTTTAAAATTGCCTCCTTGTCCTTGTAGTAGTAATAAATTAGGCCTGCAGCACAATCCAAAATCTTACCGATATTTCTCATGGAGACCTTTTCGACTCCCTCTTTTTCCAGGATCTGAATGGCTGCTTTTAGGATGTTATCTTTCATGCTTCTCATTCTATTTGAACAGTGTTCAAAAAAGCAAGCCAAAAGTAATCCTCTCTCCTCAAATTTGAAATTAAAACTTTCTATTGGTTATGTTCAGAAAAAAAGGAGCTTATTATGCCTATGCCCCAATGTCAGTTCAGTCTTGGACTATTCCTTGCACTTGTATACATTTTCCTTCCCCTTTTATTGGGATGGATCCATGTGAGTGTGAAAAAGTTAACACGCAGTGAAAAAATCGAGCTATTCTTGATTTACTACCTTGCAATCGGTGTTGGTCTTCAGGGCCTGATCTCAGGTTATTTGCATTTATTCCATTCTGAATTTGTCTCTAGCTACTTTGGTTGGCCAGATACGCCTTTCATCTCACAAGTGGGAATGGCAAGTCTCGGTTATGCCGTGCTCGGAATCGGCAGCATCTGGATGAGGGGGCACTGGAGAACAGCTGCAGGAATTGGATTTGGAATTTTTCTTTGGCTAGCTGCTATTGGCCATCTGACTACCTATGGAAGTGGAGGAGCAATTCTCTGGTCAGATATTCTTGTTCCCCTGGCGATTTTCATCCTTCTCGGAATGAGAAAGACCAAGCCATCTCCATAAATCTTTCGGGCCGAAGCGAACACTTCGGCCCTCGATAAATTACTCTGCCCGCGCAGCGTTTCGTAAAAAAGCATCGATCATTACACCATAAAAATGACCGCTTGGGACATGCCCCATCCCTTCGACATAGATATAAATGCTATTTTCAATAGCTTCCGCTAAAGCTGGACCATGATCGGAAGGAAAGATCGGATCTTCAGAACCGAGTAAAACCAATGAAGGTACTTTCACTTCATAAGGAACCGTTTGAATCAAATCGATAGATCGCTTTTGAGCGGAAATATGATTCATGATTCCTTGTTCTGATTTAACTCGGGAAAGAAATTCCTGCTGGATGTTTCTTTGCTTCTCTTCTTCAAATGGTACGACAAAACCGCTGAGGAGATGCCACCCAGTTAGCCGGGCTTCAAGCATCTCTTCTTCCGTCGTTGGAGGAAAGTCTAAGAATTGCTGCAGCCATAGACGATAATCCTCATTTGGTCCTGACAGTCCACCATCCATGGGGGGAAGATTATCCAAAGCTAAAAGAAAAGGACGAAAATCGCAAGATGTGGCCATAACCGTCATGGAATGCACACGTTCAGAAAATTGGGCCGCCATAATTTCAGAAATCGGTCCACCCATAGAAAGGCCGAACAAATGTGCTTTTTCTATTTCAAGGTAATCCAATAGACCAACGGCGTCTTTTGCCATGTCAATCAAATCATAAGGATCTTTCTCAAAATCAAAACAGGTAGAGAATCCTGCATCGCGATGATCATAGCGGATCACATAAAACCCTTCTTCTGTAAGCTTTTTGCAAAATTCTTTGGACCAAATGATCCCTTGAGTACCCCCGCCCATGACGAGCAAAAGCGCCGGATTGTTCTTCTCACCAAAAGTTTCATACCATATATCGATGCCATTAGCTGTTGCCATCCCTTCTTCGGCATAAGAAGAAAAAACACAAAAAAGGGACACAATCCCTATGAATACGTTTCGGAACATAAACTTCTCCTAAAAAAAAGGAGTAAGCTACAAGAAGTTTTCATTTCGAACAACAGATAGAAATTTCTTAAATCCTCTCTGGATGCTCAGGCTTATGAAAGCGGGAGACGAAGTATACACTTGCCAATGCGATCAGGCAGGCCAGGTATTCTGCGATGGACTTGCTAAACATAATCAGAACACCTGTCAAAAGGGCAGTACCCGCCCAGGCAATCGCAATAATGGATCCCGTCACACCCATGAACCATCCCTGTCTTGTTTCATCGACCAGGCTGGAAAATAGGGTAATGATGAAAGAAAAAGCTAAGGCTGCCCCAATCGTATTGACGATGAGCCCGATCCAGAACATCCATTGCGACTCGAATGCAACGCCGACCAATGTTCCGATCATCATTAAGGCCAGTGAAATCAAGGCCCCTATCTTTGTTGTGACCCACTTTGTCATTTGAGGCATGATAAGAGTACCCCCAACTGCAATAAATACTCCTAAGGACGCTGAAAACAGTCCTAGCATGAAGTTAGAGTAGTGAAAGACTGTCTGCAAATAGGCAGGTGATGCCTGAGAGTAAAAACTCCAGGACAACTGCATGCACAAAAAGACAATCGACATGAGCAAGAGATTCTTCGAAGTTAAAACGGTTCGAAAGGACTTCAACGTCGTGATAAAGTTCAGCTCTTTTTTTACAACGGGGACATATGTCTCCTGAAAAGCCCATAAAAGCCAGACGATATTGATCACCGTTAGAACAATCGCCAAATAAAAAGGTAGAGAATTAGAGAAAATAGGCAAAATATGGATATCTGAGAAAAAGCCTGCAAAGAAGGGGCCAATCACTTGTCCTCCTGCAATGGCAAACATCGTCAGCCCCATGTATTTCGCCTGCTTTTTCTCATTCGTACTGACATCGGCAATCGCAGCTTGGGCCATGGGCAATGATCCTGCTGTGAGCCCATCTACAATTCTTCCTAAAATCAACAGTCCAAAATGGTTCGTACTCACACCAATACCGCTCAATAAATAACCTATTCCAGTACCGAGCAGGCAGATGAACAATACTTTCTTTCTTCCCCAATGGTCCGATAAATCCCCCAAAATGGGAGCACCAAAGAACATACAAAAAGGATAGACCGCTACGATAATTCCATAGAGAAAATCATGCATAAGGGGAGAGGTCCCAGCAGGCAAAATCGCACTATGCCCTTGCAAAAACATGGGAGTCAAGACAGGAAATACAAATCCAAATCCCATACTGTCAATAGCAATGACTAAAAGAAGGGGGATAATCGCTCTTTCAGCATGACTTCTGTTCATAATACATCCAATACTTGGAGGAGCGTTAAAGCACCAACCAAAAGCATTACAAGAGCAAAAGCAAGTCTTAAGAATCCTCGGGGAATTTTCTTTGAGAGCCGGATGCCCCAAGGTACAGCAAATAGCAGGGGAATTTCGACTAGGATCTCCAAATCCGTACCACTATTTTTTTTGAACTTTATCAAATGATTCTCTATCTTGCTCAGACTTTTTAACCAACGAGGTTTTTATGAAGAAATTGTTCTCTCTCTTTTTTCTGTTTGCTCTTTCTCCTTTTCTGGTTTATGCATGGAACGCCGATGTAACGATCTATAATAATACGGACTACTACATCACCATTACCGGTGTTGGTCCTGGGAATACCTCAAAGCCCATTCCTCCCAATGAAAGCTATCACTGGGACTCTGATGAAACTTTTAATACAAAGAGCTTGTTATTCTGGGTAGAGCCTAATGTGGGACAGCCCTTCATGCAGGGGAACTGCTCCTTTGGCCCAACAGCTGGAGTCTATGTGGACAGAGGCTGGATGCAGGAGCAAACCCTGTGCATGGATGCGACGGCTAATGAAGCGAGTTTCGATCAATGCGAGAATGGAGGAAAAACCATCCTTGCCTGGAACCAATTCGAAGGTGGGGGAACCGTTACCCTGAAATTTGTCCCAGCAGGAGAATCCGATTTTCAAATTCAGGGTCACGTTAGGCCGACTGATGATGTTTCTGAAGAACTGAGTTTTGATGAGACTGATGAAGAATGAGAATAAGGGGGCGTTTTGTCGCCCCCTTAACAGGAAGTGTTTACTTCTTGATGTGCTTGTTCATGTGAGTTGCAAGCTTAAGCATGTCAATAGGTCTTCCACCGATAACCTTAGCCAATTTAGCATCTGGCACGATCATGCGACGGTTTGTTGGGTGCTGACATTTTTTAGCCTTGATGTAAGCCCACATCTTTTTCACGATCTGAGGACGAGTCATTTTGCCTTTTCCTACGATCGCTTCAAGATGAGCTGAGCAGCTATATTTCATCTTTGTTAGGCCGCTTGCTTTTCTCTTACCTTTTCTTCTAGTAGCTTTTTTTCTTCTAGTAGTCTTTCTTCTAGTAGCCTTTTTTCTTCTAGTTGTAGTTTTTCTTCTAGTAGCTTTTTTTCTTCTAGTAGTCTTTCTTCTAGTAGCCTTTTTTCTTCTAGTTGTAGTTTTTCTTCTAGTAGCCTTTTTTCTTCTAACTACTTTTCTTCTTCTAGTAGTAGTTTTTCTAGCGCTACCTTTTCTTCTAGCTGTTGTTTTCTTTTTTCTTCTTTTTGCCATTATTTACTTCCTCTTGCTGTTTTGTTGATTGATAATCGCATTCTTGCGTTATTTATCTACCAATTAGAAAGTTTTTAATATTCTTGCAAGGGGATTTTTTATAATTCTCTAAAACTAACTAAAAACAGAAATGACGAATTCGCCCTCTGAGTACTGTTTGAAAAGGCTTATTAAGATATAAAAACTTAATAAAAAAATTTTAGATTTTTTTTTCTAGGTCTCAAAATTGAATGAAAAATAAAGGGATAACAATCCTAAAATAAAAGCCAAACAGACCTAATAGAGTTTGCCAATAAGCGGTCTTTTAGACCTTCTTTCTCTGTTTGGCATATTTCACAAGACCGTAGATGCTAATGAGGACCCAGGCACTCTCAATGAGGAATGCAGAGGGATTCCACTCATAAATTAGGGAGATGAGGATCCCTATGGCACCTAGCATATTGAGGAAAGGATAAAGGAACTTCTGGGAAGAGATCTTTCCTAGTTGAAGAAAGAAAAATGCCACGAGAATAAGGACTACTCCAATGATCCCAATAAAGTTAAATACAAACCGTTCCATAATGATTAAAAAATGAGATTATCTTCCTGTTTCGATAGTTCTATAAACGTCTGTATGGACAGATCCGTCAACTCTTCCATCAGTTCTTTCGTCTGTTTTGCAAATGCCCAGTCAGGTCCCACACTCAGAATCGCACAAATCGTACCAGCCATTACCCGGAACCCGCTCCCCTTCCCTTTTTTGCGTAGTTTATGATCATAGAGATTGGCGAGAGTAAAGAGCATGGAGGCCTCCATCTCGGACGCTAGAACTCCTGCGTTCTCTAGAATCTCCATGTAGGCAGCATTATTCTTCCCAAGAGGGCCTTCTTTGAACTCCCTGGCATAAAGGAGAGTCTTTAGAATGGATAATCCCTGTATGAACTTTCGATTCGAATTTTAGCCTCTTCGCAGCGAGTTGAGATGCGTAGACCATATCTAGAGGTGCTATAGCCGGATATTCTAATGGGGTATAACAGCGGGACGCCCCTTCATCCCTTACAGATCCCGTTGCAACGACAAAATCACCTATTTTCATACGGTCTGATTGCAATGCTCCAGACGACCCAACACGTAATAATCGTTTGGCCCCTAATTTCAAGAGCTCACTACAAATGATATCCAAACTGGGAGTCCCCATTCCAGAGGAGACAGAACCGACATCGATCTTTTGTCCATCCTTTTCGATCGTACCCAAGTAAAGATTGCGGCCTCTTGGATGCTCTTTAACTTTCAAATTGGAAAAGCGCTCTGCAATATGCTTCGCCCTTCCGGTGGAACCAGGAAAGAAAATATAGCGGCCTGCCTTCTTGTTCCCTTTAAAATCTTCTTCAGTAGCATTGATGTGGATGGGTTCGAATTTCTTCATTTTTCACTCCTTATTTTGGATTTGCAATGCGTCTCTTTCATAAGAATCGACATAATGATCCCAATGACAATGCCTATCGGAATGCTTAAAAAGGCATTCCTGTAAGCTCCAAGGGAATAGAAAGCAACGCCTTCCTTTATCTGCCCCTGCCAGTCTAAATCGAGAAGCCACCCTACAAAGGGTAGGCCTAAACCGTATCCTAATCCCATAATGAGAATAGAGGCCAGACCTAAGGCAGTAGCAGTTACCCCCTGGTGATTGCTTTCCGTAATGACAGGATATCCTAGGACCTGGGATGCACTTGTAAAACCAATAGCAAAGAACAGAATGAATAAAGAGATGATGCCCATGTCTTGAACATAGAGAAGGACAAGCGTTAAAATCAGACAAGATATTGCACCCAGCAGCATAGGAATACGCCGGACGAGGAAATGATCGGAAATCCATCCAAAAAACGGAGATCCGAAAATCATCCCCAAAAATAGCATGGAAGTAATCGATGCGGCCTCAAGATGGGGAATGCCATAAATCTGGATCAAATAGGTTATGCCAAATAGAGCTCCCAAGATGGCCAAGGGAAGATTGACCATGCAGGTATAGGGCCCACAATACCAGTTCTGCCCTTCTTTGATGACAATCCATAAGCTTTTCCAAATACTCTCGTGAGACCGGAGTTTCTTTAGTTTTTCCTCTTCATAATGTTCTTTGGGAAGGCGGACGATAAACCAGAGAAGTATGGCGATGAGAACACCGACACATGCGATCAAAACCAAAGCTCCCCTCCATCCGAGGTACCTAATGAATACTTCCATGAGAACACTGGATAGCATTCCTCCCACCATCCCGATGGTAATGATTAAGGAACTGGTCAAAGCCATTTTATTAGAAGGGTGGACTCGAGAAGCCAGTTTTAAACAGGTAATCAAGCCAAATGCCATCATGATCCCTGAAATAAAACGGGCAAGGCCTACCAGGAACAGATTTTGGGAAAAAGTGAACAGCAAAGTCCCGACAATAGACATTGTCTTTTCTCCTCCATAGTTCTGCCAGTTCGTATTCGTCATAAAACTAATCGAAGTGTTCACATTCAAATCCCAGGACGGAGCAGAGAATTTTTCAGGGTTTAAGGGAAGGTAGTATTGGATAGCAAGGATACCAAAAGTGAAGAGTAAAGAGATAGAACTAAAACCTAGAACAGAGGCCAGGTACTGTTTCCAGTTCTGTTCCTTTTTTGCATCGATCCACGAGATCCGATAAAACAACTTCTCTAATGGTTTCAATATTGGATCCAGAAACGTTCTCTCTTCTGAATGCAATACTTTATAGAGATAGATGCCCACAGGTTTGATTAGGATAAAGATAATAACAAAAAATACCGCAAGGTGAATCCAGTCTATTCCTAGCATTCAAAACCTCTCAGGCCATACGATCGTTGCCAGCAAATATCCCATCAAAGCAACTGAAATAAAAAAAAGTACGAATTGAAAAATGACCATATCGAAAATCATCAGCCCTGAATGAAGAACTAATCTCTGTCGAATAAAAAGTCAAATAGATTGTCTACGGCCGAACCTATGCCCAAGCATGTTTCAAAACTTTGAAATCTCACTGTCAAAATGAGCAACCACCTCAGGATTTTCCTTTTCAAGCCAACTGCGGAAATGGTCTGAATAACGGACCATTTCTGCTCTCATCTTCTCATGATCCTTAAGTTTTTCATTCATTGAGAACTGCCCCACGTCCAGTTCAATGACTCTTCCACCCTCTACTCCCAAATTCCTTTTAAAGGGAGCGCTATGGAGGTTCCGATTCACAATCCCCTTCTGACATCTGTGTGCAACCGTTTCAACAAAAGCAGAAATATACTCCCGAACTTCCTCTGGAGGCCGTTCCTTCAAAAAAGCCCCATTCAATAGCTGATATTTCCTCTGGATCAAAAACCCCATCCAATCCAAATCAATCCAGAATCCCCTGCCCAACCGATCGATCAGATGCACGCACTTCTTAAAATGCCGCGTAGGCTGAAAATGCACATATACGATCCCCGTCTCTTCCCTTAATTGCTTATCTGCTAGCCGATAACTCGTAATCCAGTTTCTATATCTCTTCCCGTTAGGATTCTTCCAACGAAGAATCCTTGCCCAAAAGGGAGAATGAATCCGATGGGTTCGAAAAGCCTTCAGAACATACTTTCCATCCGCGCTTTCAAAGACATAGCTCTGTCTTCCCCTGGCTAAAAAACGAAACGGCTGAGAAAGAATCCCACCAAGGATATCTGGTTCTTCAGAACTAATATAAGAAGGTCCCCCAGCACTCATCATGATCTTGTGTGCTTTGAACCCATTATTCAGCCAAACCTCTGCCTTAATCAACAAAACTGAAAGAATAATGAGAAGAATCGCACTTTTTTTAGAAATCAAACTAAGCAATCGAAATTTCTCCTTGAAGGAACAGACTAATTGCCCAATCAGAATTTGTGCAGATTTGCAAAAGCTCGACGCAACGCTATACAACGTATGCGTAAGTCGAGCTTTTATAAAGATGCGCTGATTCTGATTGGGGGCGGCCAGACTCGAACTGGCGAAGACCGAAGTCGAGGGGTTTACAGCCCCTTGCAATTGCCACTATGCGACACCCCCGGAAAGGTTGCTGGAGATAGGAATCGAACCCACAACCCCCTGATTACAAATCAGGTGCTCTACCAATTGAGCTACTCCAGCAGAAATGATTGCAAAATCTTATCAAAGAGATCGTTTAGCCTCAACTATTTTCGCTTTCTTCTTCTTTGGGAGGAACATCCAAAGGTGGTTCAGGAGTCGGTTCTGTTTCTTGGGGAAGTTTTTTTCCTCGAGGATGCTTTTTATTTAAGGGAAGATCATGTTCAGGTAGTTGTGGTTTCTCTTCTTCTTCGGGGAGAACATCCAGTGGTGCTTCTGGCGTTGGTTCGATTTCAGGAGGCAGCTCCTTTTCTCGAGGATGTTTTTCTTGAGGAATCTCTTGTTCTTCAGGTTCGACAGTGGGAGGAGCTTCTTCATGTGGGGAAGGCTCATCCTCTTCTGGTAATTCGGGGTTTGCTTGCGGGACTTTTTCCTTTGGAAGTTTTCCTTTGGTCGCTTTGATTTCTTTTTGTGCCTGTTCAGGCCGTGTGGATGAAGCAGCAATGGTGTTCTGGAACAATGAGGAAAGGCCCGAGGCTTTATTGATACCAGGAGCTGCAGATTGATCGATTTTTTGCGCGAGATAGCGTTTGCCGATCATCTTCTTTTCACAGCATTTTTTAAATTTTTTGCCCGAACCACAGGGACAAGGATCGTTTCTGCCAACTTTTGGTTTCATAATGCGGATGAGAATACAGGAATCTTTTGCAAAAGTCCATGACAATCCTCCATGGATTAAGGTACAATCTTTGCGGTAAAGTATTTTTTAAAATGAAATTAACGATTCCTATTGCCCAACCTCCCTGGACTGCCTTAGGCAAAAAAATGGAAAGCGCCTTCCGCAAGGCCCTTTATGAATATGGGATGTTGAAGGGTGTAGACAAGGTTGCCATTGCACTGAGCGGGGGCAAAGATAGCCTTACCCTTCTCTATTTATTGCACGCGATCAACGGGAAGGGTTTCGATCCTGTTGAGATTATCGCAGTACATGTCGATGGGGAATTTTCCTGTGGAGCCGGTGTAGATGGGAACTATTTGCGCGCAATTTGTGAAAGGATGGGAGTCCGTCTGATTGTCAGAAAATCTAAGAGGACTCTTGAGAATCTGGAGTGCTATTCCTGTTCCCGGGAAAGAAGAAAATTGATTTTTGAGTCTGCAAAAGAAGAAGGGTGTACCACGATCGCTTTTGGGCATCATCGGGATGACATGATTCAAACTCTTCTTTTGAATTTACTGCATAAAGGTGAATTCGCAGCGAATCTGGCGAAGTTACCGATGAAAGACTTTGGAATTACGATCATCCGTCCTTTGACCTACATCACTGAGGATGAAATCCGAAGTTTTGCTCACAAATATGGGTTTCAGAGGATCACCTGCCAATGTCCTGTTGGTCAGGACTCAAAACGAAAGCGGGTTGAAAAGCTGCTGGCTGAAATGGAACGTGAATTTCCTAATGCAAGGAGCAATTTGGCCTGGGCAGCAAAAGTTTATGGATCTGAAAAAGCGAAAAGATCATGACAGAACTACTCATTTTTATTATTTATCTCGGCGGCCTTTTTGCGATCGCCATTTGGAACTGGCTGAAGCAAAAGTCTGATTCCGACTTTATTCTCGGGGGAAGATCCCTCAATTTCTGGCTTACCGCCCTTTCAGCTCATGCAAGCGATATGAGCAGCTGGCTATTTTTAGCCTACCCTTCTGTGATCTTCCTTTTCGGTCCCTTTCAAGCATGGGCAGGGATAGGACTCACTGTGATGATGTATTTAAACTGGCAGTTTATCGCACCGAGGATACGAACAATTTCTGAACAAACAGACAGTTTGACTCTCAACGCCTACTTTGAAAATCGATTTGCCGACTCATCTGGTTCTATACGAACCGTCTCAGCTTTGATGTCCCTGGTCTTTTTCATCATCTATATATCCTCAGGTTTAGTAGGTCTGGGGCTATTAGTAGAAGCTTTATTGGGGTATCACTATTTCTGGGGAATCTCTATTGGACTGTTGATCGTTGTCGCCTATGTCTTTTTAGGGGGGTATACAGCGGTGGCATGGATCGATTTGATCCAAGGATTCTTTCTTTTAGGTGTGATTATTTTTATCCCTGCCTATCTCATTCCTAAATTGGGTGGGATGGGGCCCATTGTTCAAGCAATGCATGAAAATAAGCTCTCTACTTCCCTGTTCCCAGACTTTTCTGCGCGCACTCTATTGGAAATCTTCTTCATTGCCTTTGGATGGGGGTTAGGGTATTTCGGGCAACCCCATATCATTACAAAATTTATGGGGATCAAAAAAGTAGGGGATATCAATAAGGCGAAAATTGTCGGAATCAGCTGGCAAATATTAGCATTAGGCGGAGCGACTTTTCTGGGACTGATCGGGATCTATCTGTTTCAAAAAGGCTTGGACAACCCCGAACGTGTCGTCCTTGATATTGTGCAGCAGACCCTTCCAGGAGTTGTAACTGGTCTCGTTCTATGCGCGATCTTAGCCGCCACAACGAATGTCATGGCAGCACAGATCCTCGTGGTCGCATCCAGCCTGGCAGAAGACTTTTATAAAAGGCTGTTCCGTAAAACAGCGTCGTCAAAAGAGCTTTTATGGATTTCACGATTTGGTGTGATCTTCACAGGTCTTCTAGCATTCATCATCGCTTTTTTCAAAGTGAGTACTATTTATCAGCTGGTCCTTTATGCCTGGACAGGACTAGGTTGTTCTTTTGGACCTCTTTTATTGATTTCTTTGTATTCAAAGAGTGTCAATAAATATGGTGCGTTCTATGGTATCTTTATTGGAGGAATCACTGCAGCATTTTGGTATGCCTTTTCTCCAAAAATTATGGGCCTTGCGATCCCAGCGATGATCCCAGGATTTTTACTCAGTTCGCTTGCGATTCTGCTAGCCACATTGATAACGCGGAAAAAAGAGATAAGTAATGAAAATACTGCTTACTAACGATGACGGCATCCGTGCCGAGGGTTTAAAACACCTATGGAAAGCGTTGTCCGGCCATGCTGAAATTACGATTGTCGCACCCAGTTGGGAAAAATCGGGATCCGGTTTGTCCACAACTTTGACAAAACCTCTTTATCCTGAAAGGATCGACTGGGAAGAAAATACAGTTGCCTGGTCATTGAATGGGACCCCGACAGACTGTGTTAAAATGGCTATGAGTGTTCTTCTCAAGGACAACCCTCCTGATCTGATTGTCTCCGGAATCAATAAGGGATCGAACGCAGGAAGAACAGTTCTCTATAGTGGAACGGTTGGCGGGATCATCGAAGGGGTTCATCAGAATGTCCCCGGTATTGCCTTTTCATCCTACGATTTTCACAATCCCCCTTATGAAGGGGCGGAACCTTTTATCTTTCCGATTGTAAAGCATTTTTATGATCATTCTCTTCCCGAAGGTTCATTTTTGAACGTAAACTTCCCATCAAGGGAATACCTTCCCTACAAGGAAGCAAAGATGGCCAAACAGGGTAAAGGATACTGGATGGAGAACCCGGAAGAACGGTTGCACCCAGAAGGACGATCCTATTACTGGATGGGAGGAAAATGGAATGGTTTTGATGAGCATGAACTTTCCGATGTCTCTTTATTGGAAAGAGGCTACATTACAGCTGTCCCAATCCATGTGAATGACATCACTGATCACGAATTATACGATAAGCATGAAGATCTCTTTGGCAAACTGTTCAAAGATGATTCATCTGAATCCGAGTAAGGGCGTCGGTCTGAGCCCTCTCCATGATCTGACGTGCTCCCGGGATCTGATAAATCCGTTTCATTTCAGAATACAACTCTTCATTGGCCTTAGCTTCATATGCTGAGTAATAAGCCCCCTCTAAGGGCTGTTTCTCTTGAAACTTTCTGAGGGAAATAATGAGATCGGCAAGTTTTTGGAATTTTTTCCTAAGCCTGGGAGAAATTTTCTCGAGATCTTCTTTCGTATGCACTCTCTTCAGATCCTGTGCAATCGAGCGTGCAAGAGCCTCTCCCTCATAACGAAAATCTTCATAGGATTGAGGAGAACAGGCAGTGAAAAAAAGGAGGAAAAGAAAAAGAAAGCGCATTTCTTAAGAAGTTTCTTTCTTTTCTACTACCTCTTGTTCTTTTATGGAAGAATTTACCGCGCTGGCCATGGACCTCAATGCCCAGAAATTGTTTGCCATATGGGCACCAATGGAACTGATCAATCCATATCTCTCACGGATGAGTCCATAGGGAATCGAACCGATGGCAGCTGAAATGCTCTGTTCCTTGGCTTTTGAATGGCCGGTCTCCAAATGCTGAAGACCAAAAACTACTGATGCAAATACAATCGAAGCAACACTGGCTATTTTCTGCGCTTCTTCAGAATTGGAAAATAATGAGAAGAGAGTACTGAAAGCCACTTTAGATACCCCCTGTACAACCCCTCGGTACATCAATTCTTCGTAAACAGCTGTGGTCAACACAGTATTGCCCCAGTCGAGTTGTGATATGTATTTTAGATCCCCATCTTCCAGTTTTGTTTCTTTCTCTGAGTCGTCAGAAGAGTGATGCAACATAAGTCTACGAGAAAAATATAAGAGAGAACCTACACCAAGCCCTACATTGAAGTTATCACTGGCGAGGCAAAGTGCCCCAACAGCGCTGATGACAGGAAGAGACTGATGGGCTTGAGTGAGATTCCAAAGCGCTTCGGCAGTGCGGTTTTCCAAATCTTCCCTTTCTTTGGCAGCCTTGTCCTCCATAGATGACAAAGCGTCATTTGAATCAGGCTTTTCTTCCACAGTAGAAATCGGCTTCTCTTCAATCAAGGGCTCTTCATAAGAAGGCATTTGAGCTTTAAATAAAGAAACTTGAGATATTGACATAATAATTTCTTCAATTTTCCACCTATAATATCAGAAACAATCAAGAACGTAAAAACAAAATAATTAAAATAAATTATTCATAGAACAAAAGTTTTTTTTAATAGAAGGATGACGAACATAGATCGAAACCGATGGAACATCTCACTGAATGATAGACCGTTTCTCTCTCAAACAAAATCAAGATTCCGATTGTAGAAAATGCAGAGACAAAGTAAATTATATGCTTCTATTGGGCGCATAGCTCAGTTGGTAGAGCACCTGTCTTACACACAGGTGGTCATAGGTTCGAGTCCTGTTGCGCCCATAGATTGTGATGCGGGAGTAGTTCAATTGGTTAGAGCACTGGCCTGTCACGCCAGAAGTTGCGAGTTCGAGTCTCGTCTCCCGCGCATCTTTGAACCTGTCTAAAGTAGGTTCAATACCACCCAAACAGTTGTTGCATTTTTATGCTCAAACCTTAAACTTTTTTGTTATGGTTAGTAAGACCGCGCCCAAAACTTTTCGACAGCATGTTATCAATTATTTCTGGATTGCTGTAGGTGCGTTTCTAGCCGCCCTATCCATCCGGGTTTTTCTCTATCCGAATCAACTGATCGATGGAGGGGTAATCGGTATCTCACTGATCTGCGCAAGACTGTTAGGTGGAAGCTATCTTTCTCTATTTTTAATCCTGTTCAACTTGCCCTTCATCTATCTAGCCTATAAGTTCATTAGGCGCACTTTTGTGATCCAGATGACGATTGCAGTTGTTCTATTCGCCATATTTTTGCTTGTACTTGAGGCCTTTCCTGCTTTTGAGGCAGACCCTCTTGAAGTCATTGTGTTTGGAGGAGCGATTCTGGGTATTGGGGTAGGACTTATCATTCGAAACGGAGCCTGTACAGACGGTACGGAAATTCTGGCGATCCTGATCAATAGGAAGATGGGATTCACGGTAGGCCAGATCGTTCTGGTGATCAATATATTCATTTTCGCAGCATATGGCTGGATTTTTATGGACTGGCATATTGCTTTGCGATCATTGATGACCTACATCGTAGCTTTCAAGATGATCGATATTGTGATTGCCGGACTCGATGAGTTGAAATCGGCCCTTATTCTCTCTTCCAAGCCAGATGCCATCCGAAAGATCATTATGCATGAATTAGGCCTAGGCTTAACAGTCATCAAAGGAAAAGGTGGCTTTTCTGGTGAGGACCGCGACGTTCTCTTCGTCATTGTAGAACGACTCGACTTAGCGGAACTGAAGGAGATTGTTCTCAATGAAGATCCTACCGCGTTCATGGCGATTGAAAATCTCCATGAAGTTGCCTATGGAAGAAAAGTCCATCTTTTATCTCAAAAAAAGACAAAAAAATCGCAGAAAAAGAGGTTCTTGTTTTAAAAGGAAATTAAAATTAGCCCCCTTTTAGAACATGGACGAGCATCTCAAACCTCACAAACGAGTTCACAGCTTAGATTCTTGGAGAGTATTCCGAATTCTTGCAGAATTCGTAGATGGTTTTGAGACCATGACACTGCTCGGTCCCTCAGTTGCCATGTTCGGCTCTTCTACACGAATGCCTCACGATCCTAAATATTACAAACTGGCTACTCTGATTGCGAAAAAAGTAGCTGAAAAAGGTTTTGGGATTATCACTGGGGGCGGCCCAGGAATTATGGAAGCTGCTAATAAAGGAGCCCAGGAGGCTAAGGGAAAGTCATGCGGCCTTTGCATCAATCTTCCCGCAGAAGATAAGCCAAATCCTTATATCGACTCCCGTTATGAATTAAATTTCCGATACTTCTTTGTGCGCAAAGTAATGTTCGTGCGTTATGCCCAGGCGTTCATCGTATTGCCCGGCGGATATGGAACGATGGATGAGCTTTTTGAATCCATGACCTTGATCCAGACAAAGAAAATAAAGCCCTTTCCTGTCTATATGGTCGGCAAAGAGTATTGGGCCGGTTTGGTCGATTGGCTGCAAAAAAAGGTCGTCAAAGAAGGAAATATCTCAGAAGATGATTTCAAGTTATTCAATCTGACAGACGATCCTGACGAGATTGCAGAGGGAATCGCAGAGCATTACCGTAGAACCAAATCACTTGAGAACTTCTGAGCGATATTTCTTAAGTATTTTCCATACTCATTATTCGAAAATGGCTCAGCTAATTTCAATAGCCCTGCTTCATCAATGAAACCCATCCGATGTGCGATCTCCTCGATGCAAGCAATCTTAATCCCCTGTCTTTCCTGAATAGCCTGTACAAAGGAGGAAGCTTTATTCAGAGCATCGAACGTTCCTGTGTCCAGCCAGGCATACCCCCTTCCCAATTGCTGGATTCTAAGATTGCCTTGAATGAGATAGACCTTATTGACATCAGTAATTTCCAGCTCTCCCCTGGCAGATGGCTTGAGACTCTTGGCGATTTCAACGACTTGAGGGTCGTAGAAATACAGACCGCATACAGCATAGGATGATTTAGGTTTTATTGGCTTTTCTTCTATGGAAAGAACTTTGCCCGTTTCGTTGAACTCCACCACACCATAACGCTTGGGATCATTGACATGATAGGCAAAGATCAAAGCTCCCTCGGTCAAGGAAGATGCGGTGTGTACGAGGGCAGCAAAATCATGTCCATAAAAAATGTTGTCACCCAGAATGAGAGCAACCGGTTCATCTTGAATAAAAGACTCTCCGAGAATAAATGCCTGCGCTAACCCTTTCGGCTCCGGCTGGACTTTGTAAGTGATATTCAATCCAAATTGAGATCCATCCTTCAAAAGTTTTTCAAAACGGGGTGTATCTTGTGGAGTGGATATGATCAGAATATCCCGAATATTAGCGAGCATGAGAACAGACAAAGGATAATAGATCATCGGTTTGTCATAGATCGGAAGAAGTTGTTTGCAAAGTGCCAAAGTTGCGGGATAAAGACGAGTCCCCGATCCCCCGGCGAGAATGATGCCTTTCATGATGAACCAAAATTAATTAAGCTACATCATACGGAAGTTTCACCAAAGCATCAAGAAGGTCTTTATTGATTCAAAACGTAAATACCGCGAAGGCCGCGAAGATATTCTTTAAAATCGAGCCCATAACCTACTACGAAAAGGTTTTCGATTTTGAAAAGAACATACTCAGGGTGTATTTTTATTTTTCTCTCCATCTTTTTCCCAAGAAGGACGAGGCTTTTCAAAGAAGCAGGACCTTTTGCCTGAAGAGCCCCGGACACTTTGGACAAAGTGTTTCCAGTGTCAAAGATATCATCGATGATAAGAACGTGCTTGTTCTTGATATCAAGGTTTTTTATTTCCTGAAATACCACTTCTCCAGGAGTCGTTCCCCTTTGGCCATAGCTCGATGCATGCACGTATTCAAGTTCGAAAGGAAGGGTAAGATGACGGATCAAATCCGCAACAAGGCAAATAGCTCCTTTCATCACCATAACGATGATGAGAGGCTTTCCTTTATAATCGTTTTCTAATTGAATGGCTGTTTCTTTGATCTTTTGCTGAATGTCCTGATCAGAGATCAGCAACTCAAGATCAAACTGCTCCTCATTCATCAGAAAAGGTAGCTCCTTCTTCGATAAGATGGTCGACATAGTCTAAACAATAATCATTCGATAAAAATGTAGGATCATCCAGCATGAAACGATGAAAATCGACAGTGGAGTGAACCCCGGAAATATGAAATTCTCTGAGTGCTCTTTTCGTTTTGGCGATTGCGTCAGTTCGGTCTTTTCCATTCACGATCAACTTCGCGATCATCGAGTCATAGTAGGGAGGAATCCGATAGCCTGTATAGCAGGCGCTGTCCACACGCACGTGTGGGCCACCGGGAGGAATGAAGTATTCCAGCAATCCTGGAGAGGGCGCGAAATTTCTCTTAGGGTCTTCAGCATTGATCCGGCATTGGATAACATGCCCATGGAACTGAATATCTTTTTGACGGACGGAAAGCTTCTCACCTCTGGCAATACGAATCTGTTCCCGAACAAGGTCAATCCCTGTTAGGATTTCAGATACGGTATGCTCTACCTGGATTCGTGTATTCATTTCCATAAAATAGAATCGTCTACCGGCATCGACCAGGAATTCTACAGTACCAACGGAATGATACTTGGCAGCTTTTGCGATGTTGATAGCCGCCTGTCCCATCTTTTTTCGTTGAGACGGTGTCAAAATCGGACTAGGAGATTCTTCGATCAGTTTTTGCCTTCTTCTTTGAATTGTACAGTCTCTTTCACCTAAATGGACATAGTTTCCGAATTTGTCTCCCATGATCTGGACCTCTACATGGCGAGGGTTCATGATCATTTTCTCGAGATAGACATCGGGATTGTTGAAACTCACTTCCGCTTCTGCTCGCGCTGCGACGAATTTACGTGCAAAATCTTCTTCATCATAAGCAATGCGAATTCCTTTGCCTCCCCCACCTGCAGAAGCTTTGATGAAGATCGGGAAGCCCATTTTTTTTGCTTCTTTTCTCGCAGCATCCACATCACTGATGATTCCATCAGAGCCGGGAATCGTAGGACATTTGACAGACTTGGCAATCGCTTTTGCCCGGGATTTATCGCCTAATAATTCGATAGAATGTGCCGAAGGCCCGATAAACTCAAGGCCACAGCTTTCACAGATAGAAGCAAAGTTGGCATTTTCACTTAAAAACCCATAACCTGGATGGACAGCATCGGCGTCAGTGATTTCACATGCGGAAAGAATGTTTGGAATTTTTAGATAGGATTTATGGGAAGGCGCATCGCCGATGCAAATCGCTTCATCTGCGTGCAAAACATGCAAGGATTCAGCATCAGCTTCTGAATATACTGCAACAGTCTGCAATCCGAGGTCATGACAAGCCCGAATGATCCGAACAGCTATTTCTCCGCGATTTGCAATCAGTACTTTCTTCATAATTACACGATCCGAAATAATTTGGTTCCGTATTCTACAGGTTGGGCGTTGTCGAGGAGAACTTCCGCTACTTTGCCACTCACGCCAGCTTTCACTTCATTCATGACTTTCATAGCCTCAACAATACAAACTACTGTATCTTCATCAATTTGGTCTCCCACCTTGATAAAGGGAGGATGTTCAGGAGCTGGGCAACAATAATATGTCCCTACCATAGGAGACGTTACAAAGTTCCCTTTCTCCTGGGCCTCTTCTACAACGACGGGCGCGCTTTGTTGAGCAGCTGGAGCCGGCATAGCAGCTGGAGCTGAAACAGGAGCTGGAGCACCTTCTTTCTCAAGCTGGACTTCAACTTCACCGTTCTTATAAACCACCTTCCTCAAGCCCCGCTCTACGAGAGCGTCCATCAATTCTTTAATCTCATCTAAATTCATGATACTAGACTCTTTGAATGTATTCGTGTTCTTGTGTATCGGCTTTGATGACATCACCTATTTCAATGAAAAGGGGAACATCAACTTTGGCACCTGTCTCCAAAACAGCCTTTTTTGTCGTATTGGAAACTGCCATTGCATCCTCGCCTAGAGCTTCTGTTTTCACAACCATCAATTCGAGGAATTGGGGAAGCTCAACTGAGAAGATTATTTCTCCATAAAACATGGCTTTTACTTGTGTGCCTTCTTTCAGGTAATGGATTTTCTCCCCGAGCACATCCATCGATACAAGAACCTGATTTAAGTTTTCTATATCTAAAAACAAGTAATTCTTTTCTTCTGGATAGAGATATTCAAGAGTATGTTCTTTCAGAGCTACTTCATCGACGTTCTGGTTCGGTTTGAAGTTCTTTTCAATGATCTCATCTGTTACGAGATCTCTCAATTTTGTTTTGATAAAAGGAGTGGCTTTTGCAACGGTGACTTTTACGCTTGATTCTACCCGAAGTATTCTTCCATCGAGCTTCAGGGTCATTCCCGGGTGAATTTGGTTGGTGTTCGCCATGATGTTATCTCTTGTACTTTATCCTTAATCTCGAGAAGCCTTTGCACTTCAAAATCGACCCACGCAGAATCTGTCTCGGCATAAATTCCTCTTCCCCATTTCATGTGGATGGTCCACATTCCCAGTTTTTTTGCTCCTGACAGATCTCCTTTAGGCCGATCTCCCACTACTATACATTGATTAGGGGGAAGGTGCAATTCTTCTAAAAGTTTCTTGTAAATAAATTCTTTGTTTTCTTGCTTTGAGAACACTATCTTACAAAAAAGTCTACTATCAATACCAGCTTTTTCCCACTTTTGCTTTTGTCTCTTTTCTTCTCCAAAAGTAACCAAAGCAAGTCGATGAGATTGAGAAAGTTCAGACAATAAAGTGTGAGCTCCTTCTAAAGAATTAACTTGTAAATCGTCAGGAAGCGATTCGGACAAAGCCTCTGCCCCGATCTCAAAAAAGGAAGGGTCAGCCCCAATCTGTTTAAGGAATATTTTAAGAGCCGCAGTGGAAGAGGGACTGGTCTGGTTCAGTTCCAATAATTTATTTTCATCTTCTTCTTTGAGCCCCTTTTCTTTCATTCTGATGAAAGCACGACGCAAAAAAAATGGAGAGAGAGACCCAGTCGTATCAATGAGGGTGTCGTCCAAATCAAAGATTATCAACAATTTTCATCAACTCATGAGCTACTTTTTTAGAATCATGGCGAATCAACGACCGCTGCATCAGATCATTTTGGGATCTTTGTGCAATAGGACCCAGTAGATCAGCATATATAAAACGTTTGTCCTCTGTGTCTTTTTCTACCATTTCACCTTCTTCAGCATATGCCTCGATCAACTCGACAGTGGGTTTCCTCTGATTGATAAGAATATAATCAAAGACATCTTTTCCCAAAAACGAGACTAGCTCCTTGAGATAATGACTGACTTTAAATCCTGTTGTCTGCCCTTTCCGGTTCATCAAGTTAGCAATGAAAATCTTTTTGGCTTTTGACTCTTGAATCGCTTTGCTCACCCCCTCAACGAGAAGGTTGGGAATCACTGAGGTATACCATCCACCTGGTCCTAAAACGATTAAATCGGCATTTGCGATTTCTTCAATGACTCGAGGATTGACCTGGGGGTAAGGCTCAAGATAAAGGCTTTTGTATCCCTGATCAATTTCCTGTGAAAGATAGATTTCTCGCTCTCCTTCCAACACCTTACGATTGTTCAAAATCATCTTCAGATGTACTTGATGCATCGTCACAGGAATGACCTTGCCCTCAATGAAGAGGATTCTTCCTGTTTCCTCAACTGCTTTTTCAAAACTGCCCGTTACTTTTTCTAAAGCAGATAATAGAAGATTACCGAAGCTGTGCCCACCCAAATTCCCGTTTTCAAAACGGTAGTTCATCAAACTTCTCATAAGACCAGAGGAGTTAGACAGGGCAATCAGACATTGTCGCACATCTCCTGGTGGAAGGACTCCCAGTTCATCACGTAAGACACCGGTACTGCCCCCATCATCAGCCATGGAAACAATGGCAGTCAACTCAACGTTGTACTGCTTTAACCCCCGCAATACGACAAAGTTTCCAGTTCCTCCCCCAATGACGACAATTTTCTTCATTCACAACTTTCTTTTGCTGCCATGCAGTTTTTCAATTCACAAATTCCTTTGGCCATGTCAGCCTGTTGAAAAAGATGGGTCCCTGCTACTAGGACGTTTGCCCCAGCTTTTACAGCCTGTCTTGCTGTTTCTATATTAATGCCCCCATCGACACAAATATCAAATGCAGCGAGTTTTTGATTGTCTTTGGGAACCACTCCTCCCTTTCGGACGTTCAGCTTTTCACAGGTCTGACGAGTAAATTCGATCTTGTCCAACACATCGGTTATGAACTTCTGTCCTCCGAAACCAGGATGGACAGTCATCATTAACATCGAGTCACATTTATCAAGATACTTCGGAATGATCGACTCTGAGGTTTCAGGGTTAAACGCAAGCCCTGCCTGTCGATTGCATTTCCGAATATACTCCAATGTATCTTCCACATCTTCTGTTGCCTCAACATGAAAAACAATCCTGTCTGCCCCAGCTTCTACCAAGCGCTCCACATAATCAAAAGGATTATAGATCATGATATGAACATCCAGAAAAAGGGATGTCGAACGTCGAATGGCAGCAACAGCTTTGGGTCCCAATGTGAGATTGGGGACAAAGTGGCCATCCATGATATCGATGTGAATCCCATCGGCTCCAGCATCTTCCAAGCGTCTGGCTTCATCAGCTAAATGTCCAAAATCTCCAGCCAGAATGGAGGGATAGACTTCTATGGGAATTTTTTCCATGAACCTTCATGTTTGATTCAGGATATGAATCTAAAGGTTTAGATCGGCAAAGTCAAGTTAGAGGAGATGATCTTTATAAAGCTTCTTCGCCATTTCATTTGACAATGCAATTCCACTTCTCTTATGAGAAGGTCATGAAGAGAACAAGTTGGTTATTACTCCTTCTCGCAAGAAATCTGATAGCAAGTGATATTCCCGAAATCGATTTTGGGCTTGGACCTGGCTATCAATATGATCATATCCGCTCCACAATCTCAGGGCCTAATAGCCTAACAGATTCCGGCCATACTCTATACACAGAGGATTGCGATCCGTTACATAGTATTCTCATCGCCGGCTTTGCAAATCTCAAAGCTAAAGCCCTACAAGTTCAACTGATGGGGACCTTTGGATGGATCGTAGCTGGAGACATGGACATTTCAGCTACTCTTTTCACTGATGTTACTGAACCATCTCGTACAGGATTCTATAAAGCTTCGCCCGCGGGTGAAGTGGCTTCTGCGTATGGAAATATAGGATATCAGATCGATCTATGGCACTGTGAATCCCACAGAATCATTTCACTTACCCCCCTGTTTGGATTTGGATATGATCAGCAATGGTATCGAAGAAGGAATCTCAAAACGAACCCCTTCCTCCTTTTTGATGTTCAACCTTTTGGAAGTAGGCTCGATCTTACTCTGACTGTTGCCCGCCAAGTCACTAAAATATGGATGGGCCCCTACATCGGAGTTTCACTGACTTTTCAGCCTGTAAGAAAATTCTGGTTTAGTATGATGTACGATTATCATTGGCTTTCTTTTCTTGAAAAGACCAGTTTCAATCTAGAAGGAAGATTTCTTTCACCATTTGGTGTCTCTGATCTAACAGACCTCGTCAATCCTATTCGGAATTCAACGCTACAAGCACGAGGGCACAAAGGTTGGTTAAGAGCAAGATATGAAATCAATGGCCATTGGAATATCGATCTTCTCGCGTCTTTATTATACTACAGTACTCATAACGCCACTAGCTTCTTAACCGTTCGCAGACTTAGCCAATTCTTCAGTATTGATCAAACATTTGATTTAGGAAGCCAATACAAAGCCCGCTGGACCTCTTTCTCGATCATCCTAAACCCTTCCTATGCTTTTTAAGAAACTATTTCGGAGATTTGCTATTCGAGGGTTTCACCAACCTTCTGCAGGAAACTCCTCTGCTTTTCCTTGTCTTCCGTGTGTAGAATATATCCTAAAAATGGAAGATCGTATGTATCGAGATAAAATGAGACGAGTTGACTGCTAAGAAGGTTGAGACCTTCTACAGCATCCATAACTCTGGCCTTTCGCTTGGGATCGTTGATAGGAATGATGACATATAACCGGGGGCCATCCTGTTTGAAAAGCCAGTCCGGCATCTTTTTGGAATAGGTCTTCTTTTTATTCATCGCAGAAAGAAGCATCAAAAAGAGGTGCTTCAGAGCCTCTGGTTTTACAACGCTTCTCATTTCGACAGGGACGATCGAGTAGAAGAACTTCTCCAAGAGGAATTCATGCTGCTTTCCTATAGATCCCAAAGAGGTTTTTAGAGAAAGGTAGACCTCATTCTGCTTATGAATCAAGCCCCCATTATAATCTCTAACCTCGCCCAGAACACGATAGATCTCAGTGAGAACTTCCTGTCGTGCCTGATAAAGATCAACTGAGTGATCCGCCCTGATGTATTTTTGTTTCGGCATAAGCACGCGGAATACTGTGGCTTCTTTGGGATATCTTCTTCTCAATGTGCCTACCTTCCGAACACGGTCTGGGACGAATTTCAAAAAAGAATGCGTCCGATGAAACACTTTCTGTATGGAAACGTCTGCAGGCTTCAATACTCTCAGCAAAATGACAGTAAAAGAGAGCTGGGCATTCTTCTGTTCCTCATAAGAAATAATGACCTGAGGGATATCATGGACATATTTAAGCTGGCGGGAAAGGGTCATGATATTTTTGACCACTTCCTCTTCGTTGCGAGGCATGAATGTCGGGTGCATCAGATATTCGATATGTCCTTTCAGCCGGTCAGGAAGAACTTTTCTCAATCGCTGTATTTCTTCAAATGAAAAGACTTTTCCATCTTCTTTCTCAATTTCCAGATAGATCGTCTGCATTGTATTTTCACGGTTACGGTCGAGAAAGAATGAGTTTTCCACTGCCTTTACATTAGGAATGTAACTTTTGACCGCATTGAGTAGGTGCTTTTCCTCAAAGACTTCATGCTCGCGCAAGAAATTGAGACCGACCAATATTCCCAAGACCGTTCGTTCTTTTCCAGGCATCGCCAGACGTGTTTTCAGAAATTTTACAATCAAATGGCGCTTATTCGGAAAAACCTCGATCTTCTGTTTAAGCAATTTACGGATCACGTGAAGAACCGAGATGATGCGACTAATATGATGATAGTCACGAACACTTTTGAATTCTTCTCGGCAAGTTACAAGAAAACGCTGCATTTGCGAGAAGATAGTCCGGTCAATCTCCTTGCTGGGACTATGGATCAAGGATCCGATCTTTTCCTGAATCAATGAAGTCTTCTTATCAGAGGATAGTCCCTTGAATTCCAAAATGCGATTGGCATGATAGGTAGAAACAACTCCCAGGCGCAGTTCTGTCTCTACCGAGCGCAGATTTCTCCTTACCTCTTCTACCTCTTGGGTCGAGTTCAAACGAATCATGATTTGGGAAATCGTATAGGTATTTTCACCATAGTCAGGCAGTTTAAAATCCGAGGCAAAAAAGAGTTCGATGTTCAATCGTTTATTCGGAACAAGCCAACGGCTGACTAGGTCATAGAAAAAATGAGCTGCGTTGAAACGATACTTGCACAACATGATAACAGAGAGATTGCAGGGTGCATCCCCTATTTCGTCACTATGAATAATGGGTAACGAGTCATTTAAGAAAGAGACACGTTCTACATCGGAGTTCGGAAAAGCAGTATCAAAAAAGAGGTCGTGGGGCAAGGTCTTCTTTAAAAGCTCATGGATACTTTCTTGATAGAGAAGACAGATGGAGCCTTCTTTCTTTGAATCCATTGATGTAGAAACTCTCGGGGCCTGAACTTCGATTTTCATCCGAGCTCCTCCTCTGACAGTTCGTACATTGGCGCCTCACTCCGAGTCCCATTTCCAATTTGCGTCCCCCTCTTCTCATCCACAGATAGTACGTGTAAGGCAATTTTATTTTTCTCCGCAAGGGAAATACAACGGGGATGTAAAATTCCGCCTCCCTGAGCAATTTCAATCGCTTGGGAATAACTGAGTGTCCCCAACCTCACTGCATGAGGATCTTTATGTGGATCTGAGGTGAATATCGCACCGACATCCTTATAAAATTCCACTCTCTCAGACCCCAAAGCAGCGCCGAGCGCCACTGCACTAGTATCTGCTCCTCCCCTGCCAAGGGTCGTGATTTCCCTATCCAAACTTACTCCCTGAAATCCAGCAACGATCACAATCTTGCCCTTCGACAACTCTGACTCGATTCGGTAAGGTCTTACGCCGATGATCTTTGCCTCACTATGCTGAGGACATGTGATGATGCCGGATTGACTTCCCGTAAAGCTGATCGCCTCGATATTATTTTTCTTTAAAGCCATGGCCAACAGCGAGCTGCTAATTCTTTCTCCGACGGAAATTAGCATATCTTGTTCTCTTTCCGGAGGATTAGGATGAACATTCTTGGCAAGTTGTATCAATTGATCTGTCATATTTTTCATTGCACTGACAACGACGACAATTCGCTCTGTCTGACCCTTTTGTATTGCAATACGTTTGGCAATTTTTAAAAAACTTTTAGAACCTTCAACTGTTGATCCTCCAAATTTCATGATTAATGGTTTCATTTTTATAAGACCTCGCAACAGGTTTTATTTTTTAATTTAATCAAACTTTGAACAAACATTTATACCACAATTTTTTGAAATTCGGTCTTCATTTTGTTGAATCGGAAGTTATACTTGAAAAAATTTTGTATGAATTTTTGGTATAACTACAAATTACGCTTTTAAATATCTCGACTTATTTATGTCAAAAAAAAATCATAAATTTCTGAAAAAAAATTTGTAGACTCGTAATTCAGAAATTATTTCGGTTCGATTCTAATTCCTATTCAGGATCATTTCTAAAAGATAAAATAAATTGTATAAATGAACGAAACAAATTCAGAAAACAATCAGAAAACGAAAATTCTTTTCTGAACTTTCAGTTGATAGGCTTTGTAAAAAAAGAAAATTTCAATGATTTAATAAGAGATTGATTTTTGATTTTTTTTAATTTTTTGTTTTCCCCAATCTGCAGTTGGAGTCCCTAAGATTCAGGTAGAAGTTGCTTTTTTTGATTATCCTCTGTTAGACTTTTTCCTTTAACAAGTAACAGGAGTAACCTTTAAATGTCAGAACAAACCTCAGAATGGAATCACACAAGCAACGTCCTAGATGATGTCGAGTATAGCGAGTCCGATGCAAAAGAATTTAGAGACTTACTAGACCGGAAGGAAAATGCGGCCGAAAAAGGATCCATCGTTCAAATGACTTCTGGGGAGATCTTAAAAGGGCGCGTTGTCGAAATCACTAAAGATCATGTCGTTATCGATGTTGGCCTCAAATCAGAAGGCCTCGTTCCCATCTCAGAATTCTCTGATCCAGAAGAGCTTGCTTTAGATCGCGAAGTAGAAGTCTATTTGGACAAAGCAGAAGGCCATGATGGCCAGATCGTTCTCTCTAAAGAAAAAGCTAACAAGCAGCGCCAGTGGGAATACATCTTAGAGCACTGCAAAGAAGGATCGATTATCCCAGGAAAAGTCATCCGCAAGGTTAAAGGCGGCCTGATGGTCGATATCGGAATGGAGGCTTTCCTTCCTGGCTCACAGATTGACAATAAGAGAATTAAAAATCTCGACGAGTTCATTGGAAAGAAATTCGATTTCAAGATTCTCAAAATTAATATTGAAAGAAAAAATATCGTTGTTTCCCGAAGAGAGCTTTTGGAAGAGGAAAGAATCTCGAAAAAAGCAGAACTTCTCGACAATATTCAAGAAGGAGACCTTCGCAGGGGTGTTGTGAAAAACATCACTGATTTCGGAGTCTTCCTTGACCTCGATGGAATCGACGGTCTTCTCCATATTACCGATATGACCTGGAAGAGAATCAAACACCCTTCTGAAATGACTCACTTAGGCCAGGAACTCGAAGTCATGATCCTAAGCATCGATAAGGATAAAGGAAGAGTGGCTCTTGGACTGAAACAGAAAGAAGAAAACCCTTGGGAAGAAATTGAGAAGAAATACCCAACAGGTACCCATATTAAAGGAAAGATCGTTAATTTGGTCTCTTATGGGGCTTTCATCGAGATCGAACCGGGGATCGAAGGACTGATCCACGTTTCTGAGATGTCCTGGACTAAAAACATTACTGACCCAAGCGAAGTCGTCAAAATTGGCGATGAGGTTGAAGCTGTTGTTCTCTCCATTCAAAAAGAAGATGGAAAGATTTCTCTGGGCATGAAGCAGACAGAGAAAAATCCTTGGGAAGACGTTGAAAACAAATACCCTGTTGGAAGCACAGTCACAGCTGAAATTCAGAATCTCACCAATTATGGGGCTTTCGTAGAACTTGAGCCAGGAGTAGATGGACTGATCCATATTTCAGATCTCAGCTGGATCAAAAAAGTGTCCCATCCTTCTGAAGTACTCAAGAAGGGCGACAAAGTAGAAGCTGTTATTCTATCAGTTGACAAGGAAAGCAAAAAGATCACTCTGGGCATCAAGCAATTGAGCAGCAATCCTTGGGAAACGATTGAAAAGACCATGCCTGTCGGCTCTCTTGTTAAAGGTGAAATTACTAAGACCACTGCATTCGGAGCCTTTGTCCAGCTGGAAAATGGCATCGAAGCATTGATCCATGTAACCGAACTTTCAGACCAGCCTTTCGGCAAAGTGGAAGATGTCGTCTCTGTCGGGGATGAGATCACTGCAAAAGTAATCAAATTGGATCCTGAACATAAGAAAATTGCTCTGTCGATCAAGGAATATCTCGTTGAAAAGAACCAGTACAGCCATGACGACATTGTTGTAGAATCCAAGAAGAAGAAAAAGGACAAAAAGGAAGAGAAAGAAGAAGAAGAAAACGAAGAATAGTTGTCTCCCTTTCTTTTCCAAACAAACACGAACCGAAGAAGACAAATTCTTCGGTTCAATATTTATCATAGGGCTATATCAACATGAATAAAGACCTCGTTGCCATATTTGAATACTTAGAACATGAAAAAGGGATCAAAAGAGAAATCGTCATTAGTGCGATCGAAGACTCACTACGAACTGCTGCTCGCAAGAGTGTGAAAGACGTAGGAAACGTCAACGTACAGATCCAACCCAAAACAGGTGATATCGAAGTCTATACCCAAAAGCAGATTGTAGAAACTGTCGAAGATCCCGAAGAGGAAATCTCCCTGGAAGAAGCCCGTGAACTGGAACCAAATTGTGAAATTGGGCAATGGCTCGAAATTACAGTCACTCCCCAGGACTTTGGACGCATTGCCGCTCAGGCCGCCCGTCAGATCATTACCCAAAAGCTCCGTGGAGCTGAGCGGGATGTGATCTACGAAGAATATCGTCATCGCGCTGGTGAGATTATTTCAGGGACCATCAAGCGATTTGTTCGGGGAAGAACGATTATTGTCGACTTGGGAAAAGTAGAAGCCATTCTTCCTGACCGCCTTTATCCAAAACTCGAACGTTTCCATTTAGGTGAAAAACTTCAGGCCCTTCTATTAGAAGTACGCGATACGGAAAATGGTGGAGCAGAGGTCATTCTTTCCAGAAGTCATCCTCAGTTTGTTGCACAGCTTTTTTCACTTGAAGTTCCTGAGCTGGCAGACGGAATTGTCACGATTGAAAAGATCGTTCGTAATGCCGGATACCGCACAAAGCTTTCCGTACAATCTTCAGACCCCAAAGTTGATCCTGTTGGAACTTGTGTTGGGATCCGCGGAACTCGCATTAAAAATGTCATCCGTGAGATCAACAACGAAAAAATTGATATTATCCCTTACTCTGAGGATCCTATCACTCTCTTGCAACATGCAATCGCTCCTGCAGAGATCCAGAAGATCAAAGCATCTTCAGAGGCTGTTTCAATCGTAGTATTAGATGATGACTACCCGGCAGTCATAGGGAAGAAAGGAATAAATGCACGACTCATCGGGCAGCTTCTTGATGTTGAATTCGAAGTTCAGAAGATGAGCGAATACCAGAAACTGGTTACCCTGCAAATGGCTGATCTTTCAAAAGCTGAAAATCCTGAGTTGGATGAGCCTTTAAAGATTCCTGGTGTCAGCTCCTTGATTGTCGATGGCCTGATCAGTGCCGGTTTCGATACGTTAAGAAAAGTTGCGGAAGCATCTCCTCAAGAGTTGACTTCCAACGTCCCAGGGTTCAATTACTTCGATGTGGCGGACAAAATTTTAGAACAAGCAAAATAAATAGGTATAAACCTTGGTTAAAAATCTCAAACTGAAAATTAAAAACACTCAAATCGCTCAAGCGCTTAAGAAAACAGATAAAAAGTCTGCTTCCAAGCCAAAAAGTGCTGCACGGAAAAAACCTATTCGTCCAGTCATCGACAAAGCTCTCGATAAAGAAAAGGAAGCGTCCAAAAGACCTAAAGCTCGCATTGTCCAGCATCCGAAAGCCAAAACTGAGGAAACCAAAGAACAACCTAAAGAAGAAGTAAAAGACCAAGCTGCTCCAAAAACGCCACCGAAGGCTGCAAAAGCTGAAAAAAAACCTGCCGAAGAAAAGCCGAAGGTTGAAGTCGAAAAACCTAAAAAAGAAGCGGCAAAGGAAAAAGCAAAAGAAGAGCCGAAAAAAGTTGTTGAGAAGAAGGAAAAACCAGTAGAAAAACTTGTTATAAAGGAGAAAGCCGAACCTAAACCCAAAGAAACGGCAAAAGAGAAACCTAAGGAAAAGGTTTTCGAAAAAGAGACTCCTAAGAAGACCAAAGAAGGGAGCTTCAAACAGTTCAGAGATTTCCGAGCGGCGCGCAAAAAGGAATCGGGTAGAGGGTTCGACGCCAGAGACCGAAGAGGACTACGGGCCGGAGAAGAGGAAGGATGGAGAAGAAGACGCCATCACAAAGTCAAAAGACAAGTTCCTGAAGAACTGATCGTCCGTCCCAAAAACCTCAAAGTCCGCATCCCCATCACGATCAAAGAACTCGCTCAAGAGATGAAACTCAAAGCTTCTGAACTGATCTCCAAACTCTTCATGCAAGGAGTTGTTCTAACCCTCAATGACTATCTCGATGATGAAACGACCATTCAACTCCTAGGCCAAGAGTTCGAGTGCGAAATAACGATTGATACATCTGAAGAAGAACGACTTCAGATTACTGGGAAATCCATCCGGGAAGAAATTCAGGAGACTCCTGCTGAAAAACTCGAATTCCGCCCTCCTGTTATTACCTTCATGGGACATGTTGACCACGGGAAAACTAGCCTGATCGATGCGATTCGAAAGTCAGAGCTTACTGCTCTGGAAGCTGGGGCCATTACTCAGCATATCGGGGCTTTCGTCGTGAAAACACCTTCGGGAAAAATCACCATTCTAGATACTCCAGGTCACGAAGCGTTTTCAGAAATGAGAGAAAGAGGAGCCAATGTGACCGACCTGGTCGTTTTGGTCATTGCTGGAGATGAAGGATTGAGAGATCAGACCCTGGAAGCAATAAAAAAAGCCCAAGAGGCCAATGTGCCTATGGTCGTTGCGATCAACAAATCAGATAAAGAAAATTTCGATGAACAGAAAGTATTCCGACAACTTGCTGATAATGAACTCCTTCCTGAAGCTTGGGGAGGAACTCTCATTACAGTGAATTGTTCTGCTTCATCCGGCGCAGGAATCAGCGATCTTCTTGAAATGATAGCCCTTCAGTCTGAAGTTTTAGAATTGAAAGCAAACCCAGACACACGTGCACGTGGAACTACTCTGGAATCCCAAATGCATAAGGGATTGGGTGCTGTTGCTACTGTCCTCATCCAGAACGGGACCTTGAGAAAAGGAGATGCGATCGTTTTTGGAGACGAATTCGGGCGCATCAAGACGATGCATGACGAGCATAACAATCCTTTGAAGACAGCTGGCCCCTCCACACCTGTGAAAATTACCGGTCTCTCCTCACTCGCTGAGGCTGGATCTGAGTTCATTGTCGTTAAAGATGAAAAAGAAGCGCGTGCATTAGCCCATGCCCGTGCTGAAGGAACAGAACGTAGGCTCTTAAAACAACCAAAGACAGCAAAACTGGAAGGTTTCCTCCAACAATCGAAAGAACAGGCTGAAGTGAAAATCCTACCTGTTATTCTCCGAGCTGATGTGCAGGGTTCCTTGGAAGCTTTGAAAAATTCCCTTTTGAAAATACCTTCAAAAAAGGCAAGAGTCGAAATTGTCAACGAAGCTGTTGGAGAAGTGTCCGAGTCTGATATTGATCTTGCAGCAGCCTCGAAAGCTGTTATTATCGGGTTTCACACCCGTATTGAATCCCGCGCCGAAAGCCTGATCAAACAGAAAAAAGTCGAAATCCGTCTCCACGATGTTATTTACCATGCAGTTGATGACGTAAAAGAATTGATGAGGGGCCTCCTTGATAAGATCGCAGAAGAAAAGGATGCGGGTACTGCTCTTGTAAAAGCTACCTTTAAATCTTCCCAACTCGGAACCATTGCCGGTTGTATCGTAACCGACGGCTCCGTTAAGAGAAACAACCATGTCCGTCTCGTGCGCGATAAAGAAGAAATCTGGAAAGGAAAAATAGCCTCTTTGAAGCGGGTCAAAGAAGATGTCAAAGAAGTGCAAAAGGGAATGGAATGCGGAATTCTCTTGGACGGCTTCCAAGACTTTAAAGAGGGAGATAGCATTCAAGCCTTTGAAATCACCTACCGAGAACAAAAACTATCCTAATGAAGAAAAAAAGAGTGGAAAGACTCAACTCACTTCTAAAAGAAGTGATCAGTGAAGTCATAAGAGATGATGTCCGTAATCCAAATGTAGGTCCTCTAACGACTGTGACTGCCGTGGAAATCACAACTGACCTTCACTACGCTAAAGTATCTATCAGTGTCATTGGAAATGACGTAGAAAAAAAGAAAACGGTTGAAGCCCTTAATTCAGCATCTGGATACATTGGAGTTCTAGCTTCAAAAAAAGTAGTGCTGAGATACTTTCCCTCCCTTTCTTTCAAGCTCGATACTTCTGTAGACGAGCATATGAAAATAGAAAAAATTCTAGGAGACATTCATCAAGAACGTCTTTCCCGACCTCATTCCGATGAACAGGAAGAATGAAATTTCAGGGATCCTTCTTGTCAATAAAGCTCAGGGATCCACTTCTTTTAGTTTGGTAACCGCTTTAAGGAAGCGAACAAATGTCTCCAAAATTGGTCATGCAGGCACTCTAGATCCCTTTGCCACAGGGGTTATGGTGATGTTGATCGGTCGGAAGTACACAAAACAATCCAATCTTTTTCTGTCAGAAGATAAATCCTACTATGGCAAGATTCATTTAGGAAAAAGTACAGACACTTTTGATATTGATGGAAAGATCATCCAAACTTCTGAAAAAGTTCCAACAGATACAGAAGTCGACCAGATTCTTGAGCGTTTTCAGGGTAAACAAGAGCAAATTCCACCAATGTACTCTGCTAAAAAGAAAAATGGGAAAAAACTTTACGAGCTTGCACGGAAGGGAATCACTATTGAAAGAGCTCCCGTCCAGATTCAGGTCGAGATAGAAAAGATTGAATATCATTATCCTTTTCTAGAAGTGAAAATCCACTGCAGTAAAGGAACATATATCAGATCTCTCGCCGATGATATTGGGAATGCTCTTGGATGTGGAGGGCACCTTGTTTCATTAACGCGCCTTTCTAGCGGCCCTTTCCAATTGAAGGACTGTGTGGAAGAAGCCGATGTAAGAAATACCCAATTTGACCTTCTCCCCGTAATAAGACAGGAACGATGAAAATCATCACAAAGCTGGACCAGATTCCCGTTTGTACCGAACCAATCACCTTGACTCTTGGCTCTTTTGACGGTATGCATTTAGGGCACCAACACCTTTTCCGAACGTTAAAAAAGCTCGCCGGCAAGAAGGGAACCAGTGTAGTCTTTACTTTTAAAAATCATCCCTACTCTTACTTTCATCCGGAAAAAAAACTCTTTCCTCTTTGCACCCTGGAACAAAGACTACACCTTTTTGAGCAATACAATATCGATCTAGTTCTTCTCGTTGGATTCAATAAGCATTTTGCCGAACAGCCTTTTCATCTCTTTTTACAACATCTGCACAAGAGGCTTCCCTTCTCCCATTTAGTCTTGGGAAAAGGGGCTGTTTTTGGAAAAAAACGGCAGGGCAATGAAATGAATATCAAAAAAATAGCAAAAGAATTAGATTTTACTGCCCACTATCTTCCCAAAAAAGAGAGAAGAGGTATTACGATTTCTTCGACCCATATTCGCAGTGCAATTCAACAAGGAAAATTTCATGAAGCAAAAAGCCTGCTGGGCAGACCCTTTTCTCTTGAATTTCATGGAGAGAATCTCCAAAAAATACCTCCCCTGGGATCCTTTCAACTTTCAGGACTTCCTCTTCAGGGATGGTATCAAGTGCAGCTGATTCAAGCTGAAAAAAGACACCAGGCCATTCTCTATTCAGATGGGGAGAAAGCCCAAGTCATTTTTCCTCTGAAAGATAAGCTCCAAAAAAAGGTCTCTTTTGAATGCATATTCGAAAAAGCACTTTCATAATCCTGTTCTTCTTCACTCCTCTTTTGCTTCACGCAGAAACATCTATTCGTCATATCTACCTCACATGGAAAGAAGAAGAAACACATCATAATATCACTGTAAACATCCACGTTGAAGGGCTTTTGGACCGTTTGCATATTTACTATGACAGAGATTCTCAAGAAAATATCCCCGAACGCTACCTCTATCATGTATCTGCACCCGGAACACCGATCATGGACAACACGAGAACTCTGTTCCAAGTCGAGCTAACCGAACTACAGGATGACACACTCTATTACTTTACCACTGGTGCTCCAGAAGTCGGATATACCGATGAAATGAAATTTCGAACCATCCCCTATGAGTCCGATCAATATCGTTTTGTTGAAGGAGGAGACTTTGAGGTCACGGAAGATGCTGTTCTTATCGCGAAAAAAGCAGCCGAAATGGGACCCCATGCAGCTATTTTGGGAGGTGACTACCCCAGAGAAGTATTCAGTGAAACGGATTTTGATAAATGGGACGCATGGCTCGATATATACACACAGAACATGATCACACCTGAAGGATGTCTGATCCCTATGGTCTTGGCCATAGGAAATCATGAAGTGGTAGGAGGACTTGAGAAAAATCCTGATGATGCCCCATTCTATTTTCAATATTTCCCCCAAAATTATGAGAGGAAAAGTTATTTTCTAAAACGTTTCGGACCTGACATCATCCTTTTTGTACTGGATAGTGGCCATACGGCAAGACATCAGGGAGCACAGGGTAGATGGCTCAGAAAGAATATGGAGCGCAATCAAGAAATACCCATCAAGCTCGCTACCTATCATGTTCCTATTTATCCCAGCGTCCGGTTTGCTAAAAAGGACCGATCCTATAGAATTATGAGGCATTTATTGTCTCTTTGCGGGAAAAGAAATGATATCGAGAAGCTTCTTTCCCTTTCCTCTGCAATGGGAAGGAAACATTGGCTTCCCATTTTTGATGAATATGAACTAACTGTTGCTTTTGAGCACCACGACCAGACACTTAAGAGGACAAAATTTTTAAGGCGGGGAGAAGAAGACCCCAATGGTACACTTTTTTTAGGTGATGGTGGTTGGGGACCGAGACTTCGTTTTACACCCATACAGTCTTGCTTCCGCTCCTGTTTCTCAAAGGCTATTGGTCACCTTGCCTTTTTTTGGCTGATCGAAATCAACAAGGAAAAACTGACTTACAAAGCGATCACGAAAGACGGTCAAATCGTCGATGAATGCACACAAAAGATAAATCTGAGAAAATCGAGGTAAAAATGTCCTTATCCTGTGGAATTGTCGGGTTGCCGAACGTTGGAAAATCTACTCTTTTCAATGCTCTGACAAAAAAGATCGTGGCCGCAGAAAATTATCCTTTTTGTACGATCGATCCCAATATCGGTATTGTCCCATTAGAAGATCCCCGTTTAAAACATCTCACTCTCCTTTCGAATAGCGAGAAGACGATCCCTGCTACAGTATCCTTTGTCGATATTGCCGGCCTGGTCAAAGGAGCCTCGCAAGGAGAAGGGTTAGGCAATAAGTTCCTTTCCAATATCCGGGAGACAGATGCCATCGTTCAAGTCATTCGATGTTTCGAAGACCCTGACGTCATCCATGTGGAAGGAAAAATCGATCCGATTCAAGATATCGAAGTGATCAATCTCGAACTGATCCTTGCCGATCTTCAAATGGTCGAGAATATCGTTCAGAAACTCGAAAAGGGAGCACGAGGAAAAAAAGAATCTCCAGAAACTCTCATCCTGATGAAAAAAATCATGGATCACTTGAATCAAAACCTTTCAGTCCGCTCTCTGGACTTCACAAAGGAAGAAAAACAGATCTTAAAGTCCTATTCCTTTCTAAGCGCTAAAAAGATCCTCTATGTCGCAAACGTCGGGGAAGAAGATCTCCCGGCCATGGACAACGCTTATGTCCGGGCTGTCAAAGAATATGCGGAAAAAGAAAATAGTCCTGTCATTCCTATTTGTGCAAAACTGGAAGAAGAAGTCGCCCAGCTCGATGAAGAAGAAGTAATGGGCTTCTTGAAGGAACTTGGCCTCAAAGAGACAGGTCTTGCAAAACTCACAAGGTCTGCTTTTGATCTTCTCGGTCTGATTACATTCCTCACGACAGGTGAAGTAGAAACGAAAGCCTGGACCATTCGTCAGGGAATGACTGCAGCTCAAGCCGCAGGAGCGATTCACAGTGATATTGAAAAGGGATTCATCCGTGCAGAAGTAGTCAGCTTTCAGGATATGATCGAGTACAAGGGACGGGTTGGAGCCAGGGAGGCTGGAAAGGCCCGCTCAGAAGGAAGAGACTACATCGTCCACGATGGGGATGTGATCCTGTTCTTTCATAACTGATTGATTTTTCCTTGACTGCCCGTTCGTTCTTTCGCTAGGCTTTTATATACTAAGAGCAAGACTTCCCCATGGCTGAAAAAACCGAAAAGGCGACCCCGAAAAAGCTTCGAGATGCTCGAAAGAAAGGACAGGTCGCCAAATCTCAGGATTTTCCTTCCGCGTTTACATTTGTCACTTCGATCTTCGCAACTTTGATGGCAACCGGATATTTATTTCAACAAATCGGTGGTTACATCATCCAGCTTTTTCATTCCATCGGTACAAACGTGAATATTGAGAATATGGCTGGCGCCTATCTTTTTCAGGCAATGGAAGTGATCGCCTATTCTTCCTTTCCTATAGTTCTGATTACTGCCCTCGTCGGTATCCTTGTAAACTTTTTGATCATCGGGCCCCTCTTCTCTTTTGAGGCGATGAAGTTTGATTTCAAAAAACTCGATCCCATCGCCGGTTTGAAACAAAAATTCAAACTCAAAACAATCATGGAGCTGACGAAAAATATTCTAAAGCTCATCGGGGCAGCTGCCATCATTTACTTTACGATCATGCAGACAATTCCTGAAGCGATACAAACTGTTGCTATGCCTGTCTATGGGAGTGCACTGATCTTGGATGAGTTTCTCGTCAAGATAACGATCAGGGTTGCTGTTTTCTTTTTGATCGTCGCTGTTTTTGACCTTTCTTTCCAAAAATATGATTTTGGAAAGTCGATGAAGATGGAAAAGTTTGAAGTAAAACAGGAATTCAAGGATACAGAAGGGGACCCCATGATTAAGGGGAAAAGGAAGGAAACCTTCCGTGAAATTGCTTACCAGGAAGGTCCGGGTGCTGCGAAAAAAGCAAGAACGGTCATTACAAATCCAACGCATATCGCAGTCGCAATTTCCTATGATGAAGAGATCGATCCTGCGCCTTTTATTTTGACGATGGGACAAGGAATTATCGCAGATCAGATTGTGAAAGTTGCAATATCGAACCATGTCCCTATAATGAGAAATGTGTCCCTGGCACAAGATTTGTTTGCAAGGGGCTCGATTTCAGGTTACATTCCTGAAGATACATATGAGGCTGTTGCAGAAATCCTGAAATGGATATCTTCATTAGAAGAAAATCCTGATGTGAATGCGGAACTGTTGAGATGAACAAGTTTATGGACAATCTTTCCCGCTTTATGGGCGGTGAAAGAGCTCTAGGTACCATTATGAGATCAAGCGATCTCATGTTGGCGTTTTTGATTATGTGCATCATCATGATGCTGATCTTTCCTGTGTCCCCCCATGTCATCGACGTTCTCATCGCCATTAACCTAACGGCTTCGATCAGCCTGCTCTTTGTCTCTCTCTATATCCAGAAGGCTGTTCACCTATCGATGTTCCCCTCTCTTCTTTTGATCACGACCATGTATCGACTAGGGGTGAACATTTCTTCCACACGTCAGATCCTTCTCCATGCAAATGCGGGTCACATTATCTTTGCATTCGGAAACTTCGTCGTGGGCGGCAACTATGTGGTTGGTGGTGTTATTTTCTTAATCATTACGATCGTTCAGTTCATTGTCGTCACTAAAGGTGCGGAAAGGGTCGCGGAAGTTGCTGCCCGTTTCACCTTGGACGCGATGCCCGGTAAACAGATGAGTATCGATGCCGATTTGCGGGCAGGGATCATCGATACCCAGCAAGCTCGAGATTTACGACTAGGCCTTTCTAAAGAAAGTCAGCTTTACGGTGCTATGGACGGTGCTATGAAGTTCGTAAAAGGAGATGCCATCGCAGGTATCGTCATTACGATCATCAACATCGTCGGTGGATTGATCATCGGGGTCATGATGCATGGAATGACTCTTGCCCAGTCAGCCAAAATTTATTCTCTCTTGTCCATTGGTGACGGACTCGTCTCCCAAATCCCGTCCATTATGATTGCGATCACAGCGGGTATTATCACAACACGTGTTTCTTCCGACAAGAAAGGCTCCCATTTAGGAGGAGAAATTTCTGAGCAGTTGTTCAGCCAGCCTAAGGCTCTGATGATCGCTGCGGGAATTCTCGTTCTTATGGCTTTCATTCCTGGTTTTCCTGCTTCTCCCTTTCTCATTATTGCAGCAGCTGTTGGTGTAATTTCATTTGTCATTATGACCGCTAGAAAAAAAGCAGCAGCAAAGGCCGTAGCAGGAATTTCTTCTGTAGAAACAGATGTAGAAGGACATGCTGTGGTCACAGGAGGAGCTGAAGATTATGCATTGACCCTACCTGTCGTTTTGGAAGTAGGTAAGGGTCTTTCCAAATTCATCAAAAAAGACAAACAGGGGATGACCTTCATTGACAAAATGATCCCCAAAATGAGACATGCGCTCTACCAGGATCTCGGGGTCCGATTTCCAGGAGTACACGTCCGGACCGACTCCCCTTCTTTGGAAGAAGATGAATATGCTATCCATCTCAATGAAGTCCCTGTCATCCGTGGAAAGATCATCCAAAATCACATCCTAACGAATGAAACGGAAGAAACCCTAAGAAGATACAATCTTCCTTTTACCAGTTCAAAGGGAATGCCTGGAATGCCTACTTTGTGGGTAGATGAGAAATATAAGGAGATCTTGCAACGTGCCGGGATCAAATTCTGGTCCCCTCTTGAAGTAATGATCCTGCATCTATCGAAATTCTACCGACAATATGCAAGCGAGTTCATTGGAATACAGGAAGTCAGGGCCATCCTGGAATTCGTCGAAAAATCTTTCCCCGATCTGATCAAGGAAGTGACCCGTTTGGTCCCCCTGCAAAAATTAACCGAAATTTTCAAACGTCTCGTCCAGGAACAGTGCTCCGTCAAAGATCTTCGAACCATTTTGGAATCTCTAAGTGAATGGGCACAAACGGAAAAAGATACTGTTCTTCTCACCGAATATGTCCGTTCTTCCTTAAAGAGATACATCAGTTTCAAATACTCACAAGGACAAACAGTTCTTTCCGTTTATCTTCTCGATCCAGAGATCGAAGACATGGTCCGAGGTGCCATCAAGCAAACTTCAGCAGGATCTTATCTCGCTCTCGACCCCGATTCTGTCCAATTGATCCTTCATGCCATGCGGAACACCATCGTCCCCACACCTCCTGGCGGTCAGCCTCCTGTCCTCCTCACCGCTATCGATGTGCGTCGTTTTGTACGAAAGCTCATTGAAGGAGAGTTCCCCGAGCTCGCTGTTGTCTCCTACCAAGAGATTGTCCCTGAGATCCGTATCCAACCCCTAGGAAGAATTCAGCTTTCCTAATTAGCAAGTCTAATCTCATCTCTTTCCATCGGTTTTCTGTAGAAAAAATAATGAAATATCTTCATATCGTGAAGTAAGGAACGTACCCAAAAGAATGACTGATAATATTTCTGGAAGAGCTCCTGGTCCTGGTGATGCCGAGTCGATCCGTCATGAGAAGATGGAGGAAAAAAAGGCGATTCAAAATCGAATCGTCCAGCAAGTCGCCTCTAAAAATTCGATGAAGGAAAGGGAACAGGAAGGAGACTTCAGCACCGGTCAGATGATGCGCCGCTTTCGCGGTCTTGAGGAACACCGGGCCAAAAGAAGGGAAATGGTCAAACAGGAAACAGGCGAACAGGAAGAAGTCAAAAAAGTAGAAGAAACGGAAAAGGCTGAAGAATCCGCCAGTCAATTCCAGAAGAGAAATCCAGAACTTCAATCGAAAACACTCATCATTCTCCGCTCTCGGATCAATGCTCAGGACGATCCGGAAGAAATCATCCGCAAAGTAATGGAAATGTACCCCGATCATTCTCTTGCCGATGAAGCAATGGAATATCTGGAGAATACGACTGCGGGAAGACTGGCCGAAACAATGAAAGAGGCCCGTTCTCTTTTCAATGAGCGCTTTCCGAGGGAAATCAAAGCCGGATATAACATCCATACCCAAGCCAGAGAGTTCTCCGAACAGGGATTGGGAAGCCCCACAGCGCTTAGGGATATGTATCGAGACATTACTGGAAATCCGAGGGAACCTAATAAGCTTTTTGAGGAACTTTCTTCCCGATTCACCTACCAGAGAATGAAAACAGTCATCGATTTTCTCCTCAATTCACTGGGAAGTGATCTGAAGGCAAAAGGGCCCTCTATTTCAAGAGCAGAGCTAAAACGGCTCATCGATGATACCCGTACTCTTCAGGCCATATTGGGCGTCTATCGGTTCTTCAGGGGCAGGATGAAACTCGTCCATGATCAATTTGCCTCAAGACAGCTTTCCTATCCTACTCTTATTACTTTTGAATTGATTGCAAAACAATTCATGAGGCTCCTCACTGAAAGGTATCTTTCCCCAGACCGTGTCTTGCAATTGAGCCGTTTTTTGGGAATTTCGGAAGAAGCAGCAGCACAAGTGGTTATTTTCACTCAAATGAGAGATGCCGTTCGGCAAGTGGCCCCCAAGTTGTACCGGTCCAATCAACACCGTCAGGAAGTTCTTATTGCTCTTATCGAAGCTCTAGAAGATTTAGAAGAGCAAATGGAAGAAGAAGAGGAAGAAAACGAAGACGAGGAGGAAGAATAAAATGCAGAATGCATTTGAAATTCTGATTGAAGATTTAGGAAAGCACCTCGGTATTTCACTAGAAGCCGAACCGAATCAAACTTGCTCTTTAATGATCGATGAGAAAGTCACTCTTATGCTGGAAATGGACAAAAACGAAGAAAACTTGAGGATGGTCTCTTTTTTCTGTTTGGTTCCTCCTGGAAAATTTCGGGAAAAGGTTTTGGCAGGGGCCTTAAAGGCAAATGACAAGAACATTAAACAAGGAATTCTGGGCTTTTCCGATGCAACGAATGAAATAGCACTCTACGACACAATATCGGTCGACGGTTTGGACACAGTCAAACTCTCTGATCAGTTGGCCCGATGGATTGAACATATCTTTTTATGGAAAGAGGCTATTGAAGCAGGGCATGCCTCTCCTGACCAGGTTGAACCGAATCAAGCTCCAAAGCCATTTGGCTTGAGATGAATAAGACAGATCATAACCTTCAAAACTTCTTATTAAATACTGCCACCCGATCTCAGTGGGAACATGTTGGTATTCGTCCCCACCATGGCATTGCAATAATCCTTTCTTCTCTAAAAAGAGAAAAGAATCTTGGAGTGGGCGAATTTATCGATTTGATTCCTATCATCGATTGGTGCAGAGAAATTGGTCTGGATGTCATTCAACTTCTTCCTCTCAATGAGTCCTATGATGATCCAAGTCCGTTCAATGCCATCTCGTCCTGCGCACTTGATCCCATCTTTCTCAATTTACAAGAGCTTCCCTACGTCAATAAGGATAAGGTCCTGCTGGACAAACTCAAACTTTTCGAGCCTTTTCGAAAGAAAAAAAATGTAGAGCACCATCTCGTAAAAATGCACAAGCTCGCCTGGCTGGAAGAGTACTTTCAAGCACACTTTCATCGATTTGAAAAGGATTCTGAGTATCAGAAGTTCCTAGATACTCATTCGTGGCTCCGTGAATACACCCTTTTTAGAGCTCTATTGAAAGTTCATAAAGGATGTTCCTGGAAACATTGGCCTCAAAATGAACAAAAATTCTCAGTAGAGCTCATCAAAGAATATCAAAGAGAGATCGACTTTTTCACTTTGGTCCAATATCTGTGCACACAGCAGCTTGAAACTGTAAAAAATTACGCACATGGAAAAAAAGTACTATTAAAAGGAGATATTCCCATCCTCTTGAACCCCGCAAGTTCTGATGTATGGGCCTACCCTCACCTTTTCTGCCTCAAAGAAAGAGCCGGAGCCCCTCCGGACCTCTACTCTCCGGAAGGGCAAGCTTGGGGATTCCCATTGTTTAATTGGGGTGAGATGAAAGACAACCATTACTCTTGGTGGCGTCGAAGATTGCATGTTGCTGAAAACTACTATGATATCTATCGGATCGACCATGTCGTTGGTTTTTTTAGAATTTGGTCTGTTCCCCTTGGAAAAAAACCGATCGAAGGACATTTCGTCCCTGAAAATCGGTATCAATGGCCCTTTCGAGGAAGAGAGTTATTAGAAATGATGATTGACTCCTCTAAAATGCTGCCGATGGCTGAAGACTTGGGAACGATTCCCCCTGAGGTTTACTCCACTCTGAAATCTCTTGGAATTTGTGGCACAAAGTTCATGCGATGGGAAAGATATTGGGATGAAGATGGCAGTTTCATCCCCCCCAGTGATTATGAGCCCATCTCTCTGACGACCATTTCCACCCATGATTCGGAAACTCTCGAACAATATTGGATGAATCATCCTGTCGATGCGGAGATCTATGCCCGAATTAAAGGATGGAAGTACAACCCGAAAATTACCGAGAATCAGAGAGAATCGATTCTCTATGACGCTCATCATAGTAACTCGATCTTCCACATCAATTTACTTGGGGAATATTTGGCCTTTTTTCCTGAACTGTCTTGGGAGAGTCCAGAGGATGAGAGAATTAATGTACCAGGCACAGAGAACTCTAAGAACTGGACCTACAGACTTAGGCCTACTATTGAAGAGTTAACAGCCCATGAAGGCTTGAAAAAGAAAATTTCAAAGCTCATTGCCTAACACAATTGTTTTAATGAAACGCTGTACTAGAAGATATTCGATTCATATGATGAGGTTTTATGATTCAGTTGCTATTAGCCATCATCCTTCCGATTTTTTCCCATGAGCCTGAGGATCTCTCCTCACCTCATAGCTGTGGCTCAATCAAGGCTTTATACTCGAGCTTGGACCCCTATTCAACGATGCAAAACTTCGCCTTCTACGAGCTCTATCCGGAAACCTACGAGGGTAGAAGAGCCCTTGAAAGAGCATGGCAGTTATTGCAGCAAAAAGGACAGGTCCAAAACTTCCTTCTGCCAAAAATTGATCTGCAGCCGATCATTTCGCTAGTTAACCGCTCTCCTTTCGACCTGACACTTATGCTTGAAGAAGAGGAACTGGCAATCATAGAAAAACTAGGCTCTCATCTCAGCAATCGTAAATTAAAGGGCTATTCGGTTTGGGCCCCATCCGAAGTTGAAGACCTCTCTCCTGAAGAAGTCGATATTGCCAGAGGCCTGTTTCTCCTTACTTTATCTGATGAAAAGGATACAAAACAGGTACTTCGTTTTTATGAAGCGATGATCGATCTGATGGCTCTGCAAATCCTAGCACGCCTTCAACCCAGTGCGCAACCGATTGAGATGGTTCATGCCATCAATCATTTTATCTTTCATGAGATGAAATATAGGTTTCCTCCCCATTCTCTTTGGGCCAAAGATATTGACCTCTATACATTCCTTCCTTCCGTCATCGATTCCCGAAGAGGTGTCTGTCTGGGTGTTTCAATCCTCTATCTATGTATTGCCCAAAGATTGGGTTTAGATTTAGAAGTCATCACCCCTCCTGGCCACATCTATGTGCGATACAAGGATGAAGAAGGGAAGATCACGAATATCGAGACCACAGCACGTGGAATTGACGTCCCTTCAGAAATGTACCTTGGAATTGAAACCAGATCTCTACAGACCCGAAATTACAAACAGGTAATCGGCCTTGCCTTCATTAACCAGGCTTCGGTGAGCTGGACGAAGAAAGATTACACAACTGCAGTTGAACTCTATGAGAAAGGCTTGCCTTTCCTTAAAGATGATTATCTCATTAACGAGCTATTGGCATTCAGCTATCTCTTCACGGGCCAGAAAGAAAAAGGGGTAAAGATTTTAAAAAAAATCGAAGACCAAATCCCTGATTTTGCTGTGTCCAAGGATACCATCTGTGAAGATTACCTCGCCGGCCGTGTAGATGAAGAGGGAATCCAGGCAATCTTTATAGGAGTCGATGAAACACGCGAATCGATTCTGAAAAAGCAGGAGGGGCTGGAGAAGGTAGTGAAGAGGCATCCCAAATTTCGCGCCGGACTTCTTTCTTTGGCTGGAACACACTTGCAATTAGGAAGAGAAAAGGAAGCGCTGAAAATTCTCAAAAAGTATGAAACAGTCGATCCAAATGACTCAACCGTGCTGTATTATCTTTCCGTGATTCATTTTGAGCGGTTCGATTACAATCAGTCCTGGAAATATCTCAGGCGGTGCGAAGAAATCGTCTTTGCTCGCGATCATCATCCCAAGGCTCTTAGATCGTTAGAACAAGAACTAAAACGGCAATGCCCAGAACCCAAACTGTAGAATATCGAGTAATTCTACCTCTTGGTCAGAACCCCCATAGATCGAAAAAAAATCTTGTCTCTGGGCAACAGATCGCCTAACGTAAAGGAAAAGCAGGTAGCTAAAATGATGGGAAGAGTCCTTGTTTTATTGAGTTTTTTCATAACTCCTTTATTTGCACAGACCTTTGACGATATGATGAATGCCAATGAGAGGAAGATGACCGGGGTATATAAACTCACCTACCAGGAAAAACAGATGCTCTTACAATGGATTCAAGAGCATTATACCCCAAAAAAATCCGTTGCTACAGACCTTCCCCATGAAACCCTGAACATCTCTGAAAACCTTTATAATGGCCATTATATTCGTCTGAGCAACAATTCCCTATGGAAAGTAAGACCTAGCGATATTCCAGTAGCCCAAGGATGGATCTCTCCTGTTCAAATCAGAATCGATAATAGTGGAGATCGAATGTATCCTTCCCAGCTCATTAATATGCAGACAGGATCATCTGTCGCCGCTAGAAGGGTATCCCGCCTGCCTCAAGTTAAAAAGTCCCCTCCTCCCCTACAGAATAAAACGAAATAAGAGAATTAGCGACTGACATTGAATTTCTTGTAATAGAAATCAATTTGATCTGAGATCTCTTTACTGGGATTGCTTTCCTGATTCAATATCGTTCGGAAACAAGGGACTACCTGTGTCCTTTTCCCTTTTGAAGAAGTACTTTTCTCGATCATGAGATCGATTCTGGTAAGATACTGATCATCATAAGAAGGCCGATAGATGAATGTTCCTCCTTCATACCAGAAAATAGGCCCCCCTTCATGACCTCCGATAATCAGATCAATTTCAGGAAATTGACGCGCCAACTCCCGGTCTTCAGACATGGGAAGATCTGTAAAGGCAACCAAGACTTCTGCCCCCTTTTTCCTGAGATCTCCGATTACCTGCCTGGTCACTTCCAAGAAAGGGAGAAACAGAAGATCATACCCCTGGTCACTCAATACCTGTCTGTTCATATGAACCAATCCGAAAATCCCTATCTTTACTCCATCGAAATCGTATATTTTACTGAGCTGATTCCCTGAAAAGGGCTTTCCTGAAATTTCGATGAGGTTTGAGGCAATCCAAGAAAAACTCGATTCATGGATTCTCTTTTTCAACTCTACGGATCCATAGTCAAACTCATGATTTCCCAAGAGAGCAAAATCGACTTTCATCCGATTCAGAACATCGATCAAATGTGCTCCCTGGTCCCAGCTTCCAAGATATAGGGGAGAGATAAAGTCACCATTGAGTGCGGTGAGATGATGAGGGGACTTTTTACGCTCCTTTTCCAATAACGACATCATTGAAGCTAAGCCTCCCTTTCCATCTTTTGAGGGAAGCAATTCATAGGAATCATTGAAAGTAAACAGAGAAATCTTTGTCGTTTCTGTAAAGAGAAAAAAAGGAAGGAAAAGGAGTATCCACTTCATCATAGCCTCATTGTAACGATTCAAGAATTTTCCACTATCTCATTGCAACAGAATTGCCAACCATTTGTGGATCACCCAGCTTGACGAGGTGAAAAAAAGGGAGTATCCTAAGAAATGCAATTTAGATATTCGAGGCGATATGGAAAAAACCCAATGCCTTTCAAGGGGGTAGTTTATGTCCATGCAACTTACCGAAGCGGCTCAAAGAGCTTTTGAAGAAGCAGCACAAGAAGCTGCGCAAAGAAAAAATACTGAAATTACTGAAAATCATCTTCTGAAGGGATTTCTAAAGGACCCTGAAGGATATTTTTCTGCGATTTCTCATAGCTTGAATCTCGATACCAAACATTTAAATCAAATCCTCGATGAAACTCTTTCTCACCTTCCAAAATTTGAAAAAGAACAGAGTCCCAATCTTTCCAGTGCTCTACAAAAGGTAATTGAAAATGCTTCGAACATTGCAAAGAAGTGGGGCGACTCCTATCTAAGCAGCGATCACTTTTTTTTAGCCTTCTGGGCCCATCCTCCTGAACCATTCATTCCTTTTGTCAAAAGCTCTAAGTTATCTTCGAAAGAGATAGAAGAAAAAATCAAACACTTGCGAGGTGCAAAATCAATGGATTCCCCTTCTGCTGAAAATAGCATTCAGGCTTTGAAAAAATTTGGAAAGAACCTTACTCAATTGGCCAAAGAGGGAAAACTAGATCCTGTCATTGGAAGAGATGAAGAGATTCGACGAACAATTCAAGTTCTCTCACGCCGAACGAAAAACAATCCTATGCTTATAGGCGAACCAGGAGTGGGGAAAACAGCGATTGCAGAGGGACTCGCCCACCGCATTCTCTCTGGTGATATTCCCGATTCTTTGAAAGAAAAGGAAATCATAGCCCTTGATATGGGTTCCTTGATTGCAGGAACCAAGTTTCGTGGAGAATTCGAAGAACGGCTGAAATCTATTTTGGACGAAGTAGAAAAAAGTGATGGACAAGTCATTCTTTTTATTGATGAAGTTCATACTCTCGTTGGCGCTGGGGCAACGGAAGGAGCAATGGACGCAGCCAATCTCTTGAAACCGGCTCTGGCACGAGGAATGTTTCATTGCATAGGAGCAACGACCCTAAATGAATACAAAAAATACATAGAAAAAGATCCTGCTCTTGAAAGACGCTTTCAACCTGTTTTAGTCGATGAGCCCTCTCCTGAAGACGCGATTGCCATTCTGAGGGGCCTGAAAGAGAGGTACGAGATTTTTCATGGTGTTCGAATCACCGAAGACGCCCTACATGCTGCTGTCTATCTTTCTCACCGGTACATCACAGATCGAAAGCTGCCGGACAAAGCCATAGATTTGATTGATGAAGGGGCTTCTTTAATTCGCATGCAATTAGGTTCTCTTCCTCTTCCCATTGATACTGCAGAAAGACGACTGGGAAGTCTACTGGTCAAACAAGAAGGTTTGAAAAAAGAAAAGAAAAATGGCGAGTTGAAAAAATTAGATGCTGAAATTGCACAGGCCAAAGAAGAGCTCTCTTCTCTAAAAAGCAGATGGGACCATGAAAAGAAGCTCTTAGAGTCTTCGAAGCAAAAGAAAAATGAATTGGAACAACTCCGATTTCAAGAGGAAGAAGCGGAAAGAAATTTAAATTACGAGCGAGTAGCCCAAATAAGGTATAGTGAAATTCCCCAAAAACAAAAGGAGCTTCAAGAGGCACAAAAGGATTTAGACAAGTTTCCCTCACGCCTGTTGCAGGAAGAGGTGGATGAGAACCTTATTGCACAGATTGTTTCCAAGTGGACACATATCCCTGTGCAAAAGATGCTGGAACAGGAATCGAAAAAAATCCTTCAACTTCAAGATAAGTTATCACAGAAGGTGATCGGCCAACCTTTTGCTGTGCGGGCTATCACGGAGGCAATCCAAAGATCGCGTGCCCAACTCAGCGACCCAGCACGCCCTATAGGGGCCTTTTTATTTCTTGGGCCCACTGGTGTGGGAAAAACCGAACTTGTCAAAGCTTTAGCCGAAGAACTCTTTGATCAAAAGGACGCAATCATACGTCTCGACATGTCAGAATATATGGAAAAACACAGCGTAGCAAAAATGATTGGTTCTCCTCCAGGATATGTGGGGTATGAAGAAGGAGGCCAATTGACTGAAGCCCTTCGAAGAAAACCTTATTCTGTGGTCCTTTTCGATGAAATTGAAAAAGCCAATCATGATGTATTCAATGTTCTATTGCAAATCTTCGATGATGGAAGGTTGACAGACGCCAAAGGAAGGGTCGTCAATTGCAAAAATGCCCTGTTCATCATGACTTCAAATATCGGATCAGACCTGTTATTGAGCAAACTTGAAGAGCAAAGAGAATGGGGCAAGGATGAAATCCTCAAGCTCGTAGAACCTGCTCTGAAGACCCATTTCCGGCCTGAGTTCTTAAACCGCCTGGATGAGATCCTTCCTTTTCTCCCGTTAGAAGAGAAAGATATGGAAAAAATTGTAAAACTTCAGCTCAAAGAGCTTGAAAAACGGCTGGTGGACAGAGAGATTACTCTCCACTGTCAACCTGAAGTGATTACCTTTTTGGCTAAGGAGGGGTATGACCCAGTCTTTGGAGCCCGTCCTCTCAAACGTCTGATTCAGCATAGGATCATCAATCTGCTCTCTACCGGAATATTAAAAGGAGAAATTACCAATCAGTCTACTGTAACTGTAAAAGGAGTTGAGAAAGCAGGAACATTCCAAATCAGTTATGATGTAAAAAAATAATTCACTTGTTGGATAACCTATTCCTCACTACAATAGAATGTCTTAAATCGAAAAGGATCCATTATGTCTAAAGTGTGCCAAGTCACAGGAAAAAAACCTAAAGTCGGGCGAAAATACGCTATCCGCGGAATTGCCAAAAAGAAAAAAGGAATTGGACTAAACATCACAGGTAAAACGAAACGTCGCTTTCTCCCGAACCTTTTCAAAAAAAGATTGTGGTTTGCTGAAGAAAACCGTTTTGTGACTCTTCGTCTAACTCCGGCTGCCCTCCGCACAATCGATAAGCTAGGTCTTCCTGCTGTCATTCGCAAGATGCGCAAAGAGGGAAAGAAGGTCTAGAGTTCTAGCCTATTCTTTGTTAGAAAGAGTTCAAAAGATTTTTTTGAACCTATTCCATGTTTCGTAAGGGAAATACTTTTTTCAAAGCAACACTCGTCATAGGGTTATTTTCCATTTATATCTGGATCATTCACACTTCTTTAAACCCAGGTCTGCCCAAACCCGGCTCCCCTGCTCTCTTATACTCCAATCAGTGTCGACAGGATTTGAGAACAACTCTTCTTTCCGCTATCAAAAATGCGAAACACTCGATCCATCTCGTTATGTTCGGCCTGACAGATCCAGTCATCTTGAGCGCCCTTATTGAGAAGTCCAAAGAAGTTGATGTCACTGTATATTACGATCCCTCAGCCTCATTAAAAATTTCTTCACTACTGCAGACGCTCAATGCCCATCCCATCAAAAATCGAGGACTCATGCATCAAAAAATCCTCGTCATAGACGAAGAGCTCGTTCTTTTGGGATCTGCCAATATGACGCAAAGTTCCCTGGCGATGCATGATAATCTGATGATTGGGCTGAGCAATCAGAAACTCGCTAAATTTCTCAAACAAAAGACCCCCCTTTCTTCGGGAAATCTCAAATGCTTTGCGGGAGGCCAAACCATTGAAATATGGCTTCTTCCCGAACCCCGTGGACACGCATTGAATGATCTAAAAAAAATGATCCGCTCTTCCCGAAAATCGATTCGAATCGCTATGTTCACCTTTACCCACATGGGCCTTGTGGATGAGATCATCAAGGCGAAAAAAAGAGGCGTCGATGTCAGTGTTGTTGTCGACATGAACTCTGGCGTTGGGGTAAGCGCCAAGTGCATAGAAGTTTTGAAAGCATCCCATGTCGATATTCAACTTTCTCAAGGATCCCAGCTTTTGCACCATAAGTTTATCTACATCGACGAGAACATCCTTGTGACAGGCTCGAGCAATTGGACAAAAGCAGCCTTCTATAGAAATCACGACTGTTTTCTCATACTCCGTCATCTCAATAAAGATCAAAAAAAGTTCATGAATCAGCTTTGGGAATACATCCAGACTGAGGCGGCGGCCGCCTGAACAATACCTGCTTGAAGTAAAGAGCATGCTTCCCTAGGATGCAAAATATGAACATGGTTGGGATGTTTTCCATTGCCTTCTCTTTATTTCTATTGATGGATCCCATCGGAAATATCCCTCTTTATATCGCTACCCTGAAAGAGATCCATCCCAAACGTCAGCAGTGGATTATCTTTAGGGAACTGATCATTGCATTATTCATTATCATTGTTTTCAATTTTGTCGGGGATGAACTGTTAAACTTTTTAAATGTCACTCAAGATACCGTACAAGTCTCAGGCGGGATCATTCTGTTCCTTATTTCTCTGAAAATGATTTTTCCTCCTGAAAAAATTCACAAACCTGATCAGTTAAAAGGCCCTGAACCATTTATTGTTCCTTTGGCAGTTCCTTTAGTTGCTGGACCAACTGTTCTTGCTGCTGTAATGATCTACTCCCATCAATACAGCGGAACATTAATGATTACTGCGATCTGTATTGCCTGGGCTGTAAGTTTGATTATTCTCCTTCTCTCTCCCTTCATTAGCCGACTGCTTGGAACACGAGGCATCGTCGCTTGCGAGCGTCTCATGGGCCTGATCCTTACCATGATCGGGATTCAAATGTTCTTAAGCGGGATCCATCAGTTTGTGACCGGTCATAGTTTCTGATTATTCTACAAGTAATACACAAGTTTAGGCCACCCCTAACTACTAAACTAATTTTTAATCTAGTTGTTTTTGCAAAATAAAATTTATGATTATATCGTTTTTTATAATAATTATAATTTTAAATCGTTGTTTTTTTTTAAATAAATAATAGTAATGATAGAATCCTTTTTTATTGGGAAGAAGAAGATTATTATGAGTACCATTTCTGGTCTAATACCAGTTCTATCTGCAGCTGCCACCTTATATGGTTTGAAAGAAACCGTTTTGGGTCCTCTCGATATCGGTGAAGGCAACATCCGACGCGGGATAGAAAGAGCGTTTTGGGGATTGGCAGCGACTAATCTTGGAGCCCGGGGATTTTCTTTAGACAGCTCCCTACGTCACAATCTACTGAAGTATTCTTTAGCAAGCGGAACATCATCAGTGGCAATACAGGGAATTTCTAATTGCGTAAGGGGATATAAACAGAGAAATATCGAACAAATTCTAAAGGGAGGTGCGGAGGCAGCTCTGGGGTTTGCCAGTTTGGCATATACAACTATGTTAACTCCAAAAACAGTTGAAACCGTACACCAGGCATCCCTTCTTACTCTTATGAGTGGTTATGCTGCCTACAGAGGGGTTAAAGATATGTTCAGCAAGCAATATGGGAAGGGAATCATAAAAGCCCTTCTAGGAATAGGCGGAGTAGCCCTTTCTGTGCTCTACCTATATAATGAATTACCTTCCGAGCAATTTTATACACACAGGCGTATCTCTTCATTTCTCACCGAACATAATGAAGAAATCGAGGTAATGTACCGACAAAAAGAAGAAATAGGAGAGTGGGAAAAGTTAGGAAGTGGAGCCTCTAAAATCGCTTTTACTCATCCTGACATGCCCGGCTACCTCATTAAAATTCCACAAAAAGAAAAAGCATTTTTGGAAAAAAACGATGACGATCTACGAGCTCATTATCAAAATGTTCAAGAAGCTAAAAGCCTCATCGAGAAACATGACTATAGTTATCTGAAAGTCCCTGATATTATTCTGGAAGAAACTTCTCAAGGCCCTATCTTAGTGGAAGAAAAGTTTGATCTCGTACCCTACAAAACAATCCCTGATCATCCATGGAAATATGAAGCCATAGATGAATGCAAGGATTTTATAGACAAAAGCCATCTGTGTGATGTGATGGTTCGTGTAGATCACAATGCCGGATTTCTTAAAGGTTCGGAGCATTTTCCCAGAATTGGGATATATGATTTCGACTGTAAGAGAAATCATTATTGAGAAAGTTAGGTTATTTTCAAAGATTCCAGCACTGGATAAAAAGCAAGTTCTCCTGCTAAAATCTTCCTAAACAAAGGCAAAAAATGATTTCAAGAAATGACGCCTGTTGGTGCGGTAGCGGAAAAAAATGGAAAAAATGTCATTACCCAGACAAAGGTTCAGCCGGTGGCAATGAACTCGCAGCTACGTATCAAAAAAGATATGGTATCCTGCTAAAGAATGAAGAACAAATCCACGGAATTCGCAGGGCCTGTAAGCTCGCAGCTCACATTCTCAACGAAGTATGCAAAATTGCCAAAGCAGGTACCACTACGCAAGAGCTTGATGACCTTGCATCAGAACTCCACATAAAAGCGAATGCCAAACCAGCCCCTTATCAATATGGGGATCCTCCCTATCCTAAAACCATCTGTACTTCATTGAATGAAGTGATTTGCCACGGGATTCCTAATGATATTCCTCTTGTCGAGGGGGATATTCTTAATATCGATGTTACGAGCATTCTCGATGGCTATTATGGAGATTGCTCCCGGATGGTTGTGGTCGGCAAGGTGAGTGAAGAGAAAAAGAAAGTGGTCGATGTCTCTTATGAGTGTATGATGCGTTCGATTCAAATCTGCAAACCGGGAACATTACTTTCCGAGATTGGAAAGACCATCGAAGACTTCGCCTCTTCAAAAGGATGTTCTGTAGTCAACCAGTTTGTTGGTCATGGGGTTGGTGTTCAGTTTCATGAACCACCTCAAGTCCAGCATGCATACAATGATGCCCATATTCCCTTAGCACCTGGAATGACCATTACCATCGAACCGATGATCAATGCGGGAGTAAGAGATGGTGTGATCGATCCTTCCAATGGATGGGAAGCAAGAACTGTAGACGGCAAACCGAGCGCCCAGTGGGAGCACACTATATTGATTACTGAGTCTTCTTACGAAATCCTAACTCAAAGTCCGGAATAAGGTGGGGATCCTCCCCATAAAGAGGAAGCTGCTGTTCTTTGGGAGAATCTTTCTTTTCTTTTTTTGGGGGAAGAATATTTGCTGAAGGTTGGATCTTCTCATTCAACATCTGAATGATTTCATGGAGCATTACATTTTCGTTTTCCAGATTTTCTGTTTCCTCTTCTAAAACTTGAAGCTCATGGACCAATCTTTCTTCATTTGGATCAGGCTCGAACTTTTGGTTCTCTTCTTCCCTTTCTTTTGCAAACAGCTTTCCTTCCAGACGGAAAAGCTCTGTTCTCGTCTGATGAAGAACTTGTTTCTTCTCATCAAACTGCTTTTTCAATTGTCTGAAAGATGCTTCTATACGTCGATGATGATCAGAGGCTGGAACTGGAGCCGGTTTCTCAGAGAGGGATTTCTTGGCAGATGCTGCTATTTCCTTTTGCAGGGCAATGAGCTTATGCTTTAACTCATCACGCTCTTTTTCAAGAATGCCGATCTTTTCGAGAAGTTGCTTGGATTGCTCTTCTGTTTCATGGGAGGAATGTTGATCAGAGGAGGCTATCTTTTGTTGAAGAGTATCTATTTTTTGTCTTAACTCACCTCGTTCAGTCTCTAATGACTGTAAGGTATGAATATGTTCAATCTCTTTCTTTTTCATTTCCCGGGTCAATGTCTTTGCCAGAGCTTCATTGATCAAACGGGACTGATATTTGTCTACCCGGACTACATTCAACTGGTTCAACAGCGTTCGGTTATTCTCTTTTAGTTTTTCTCCATCACTCAGTTGTTGTATCTCGTCCTGCAGTTCAGCAATTTTTAATTCGAGACTTTGAACATTTCTCGTTTTGGAGGCCATTTCTTGAAGGTATTCTTCCTTAAGAAATTCCTTTTCGGCATCGTTTTCTTTTAAAGTTCGAGTCAACTCTTTTAAGGAAGCCTTATCGATTTCACTATCTTCCAGCTCCTTCTTGATTTGATCGATTCTTTCCTGCATCACATTTTTTTCGCTATCGAACTGATCGTCTTTTCTCTGCAATTCCTCTTCCAGTGCCTTGGATTTTCTTACACCACGCAGAATTTCCTCCTGAAAACCGAGGATGTGCCCTTTCAATTTATCCTGCGCATATGTGGTAATCCACAGTCCCAAGGCTATCGATGCTTCCAAACCAGATTGCCAAACGTGATGAGATTGTAATTCCACATGTTTGAACAAAACCGAGAAGACCAAAGCAATCAAAGCTGAAAAGAAACCTCTCCATTCAAATTTCCAGGAAAAAGCAAGTCCCAATATGGCAATCCACCAAAGGTCATGATTCGGATAAGTACAAAAAATAGTGAGCGAAAGGCTCACCAATAGAAAGAGAGGGCCAAGCAAAGGGAAAGCTAGCGGATGTGTTTCTTCAAGTTTTTTTGCAAATCCTAGCATTGCGTTATCTTAACAATTCAATGATTCGTGCAACGGTTAAAAAAACCTTTTTCAAACCGGTCCAATCCAAAATGTTCATTCGGAGCATGCATATTATCCGTCGAAAGCCCATATCCCATAAAAACTACTTCACTGCTTGACGCTTTGACAAGTTCAGAGATGATGGGAACCGACCCTCCTGAAATCACATTACTGCAAGGCACGTTAAATATTTCGCTATACGCTTTTGATGCAGCTTTTGCAAGCATAGAATTTACATCTCCGCGAACAGCATATCCTCCCCCATGCGACTGGGTTTTGATACTCATCCCTTTAGGAACATTTTTTTTCAGAAAATCTTCGACTTGTTTGTAAATTTTTTCTGGATCCTGATCAGGAACCAAACGACAGGAAAGTTTGGCTTTAGCAGTTGCAGGAATCACTGTCTTGAAACCTTCTTTTGTATAGCCACCTTCAATTCCGTTGATTTCCATTGTGGGACGCAGCCAATTATTTTCTAAAGGAGGAACACCCTCTTCTCCGCCAAAGGCATTCACGCCAAATTCTTTGGTATATTCCGCCTTATCAAACCGAAGGTCCAACACTTTCTTCTCTTCATCACTCAATTCTTTCACATCATCATAAAATCCCGGAACTTGGACCTCTCCTTTTTCATCCCACAGTTTTGCAAGCAGTTCAACAATTGCGCGATTAGGATTGTAAGCGATACCACCATGCTGACCCGAATGCATGTCGATGTTCGACCCTGTAAGAGTAAATTCCATGGCCATAATGCCGCGGATTCCCAACGTAATCGCCGGTTGGTTCGGTGCTGCTATATCGAAATCAGGAACCAGTAAGTAATCGGCTTTCCATTTCTCTCCGATTGTGGGCAATACTGATTCCAGTCCTTTACTTGCCGACTCTTCTTCTCCTTCGATGCAAAGCTTCAAATTCACACCCAAATCCTTGTCCAATTCCAAAAGGGCTTTTACGGCATTCAGGGCATAAAAAATCTGTCCCTTGTTATCGAGTGCACCGCGGGCAAAAACCTTTCCGTCTTTTACAGTTGGCTGAAAGGGGTCCGACTCCCACTCTTCAATGGGATCAACCGGCTGAACATCATAATGGCCATAAATCAAAAGGGTTGGTGCTTTTGGACCTGCTTTCATATGCTCTGCATAGATCACAGGATGAACAGGGGTTGTGATCAATTCACCTTCCATACCTAATTTACGGATCCAGTCTAACAGCCATCCTGCACATTCACTGACAAATTTCGTATATTCGGGATCCGTACTGATGGATGGAAAACGTAGGAAGGTAAACAATTCAGAATGAATTTCTTCTCTATGAGAGGAAAACCATTGTTGAAGTTTTGAAAGGTCACTCATTGTTTTGCTTGAATATGAATTTCTTAACCCGAGTCAATGGACTCTTCAATTTGTCCTTCAAAAACACTTTGCGCGCTTTCAACGAGATAGGCAGCTAATGCTTCATCCCCTTCGTAACTCATTTCCACTTCCATCTTTCCATCTTTGGTCGGTTCGGTGCAAGTAATCAGGACATAACAGGCTGTATTTTTACGAATGGCTTTTTTGATGCGTTCAACAGAGGATGCTTGGATATCTTTTCCTTTTCCCCTCCTATTATTAAACAATGAGTTTTCCTCCTTGTACTATTACTCTATAGCCTTTTCGTGTGTTGAAAACGAGAGTGACCAATATCTCATATTTAATGCGACAGTACCCTCTGAGGCCATATTTCTTTTTATAGAGATACATGACACAAAATTGAAATTTATGCAATTGAAATTCTAGGACCTACAGCCTGTAAAATCAGGAACGATTTTTTCACCATTTTCCTCGTAAAAAATTCTCAATAGAATGTGCAAAAAGCCAGATTGGCCATAATTTTGCAAAATGATAATATGGCTGAAACGAAGTGAGGTATTCATGGCTATTGCAAAAAGAATTTTTCTTTTCATCGCATTGAATTTTTTAGTTGTGATGACGATCTCTTTAATCCTTTCTGCACTCAACATAGCTCCTTACCTCTCTGCTTACGGACTCAACATCAAAGCTCTTGCAATCTTTTGCCTTATTTGGGGAATGGGCGGCGCTCTCATCTCTTTGGCCCTTTCTAAAAAAATGGCTAAATGGGTAATGGGAGTTAAAATAATCGATCCCAACACAACTGATCCTCACTTTCATCGGCTACACTCATGGGTTGCCGATCTTGCCCATCATGCTGGCCTTCCTAAAACACCGGAGATCGGCATTTATCCATCCAACGAAGTGAATGCATTTGCTACTGGCGCAACCAGGAAAAATTCATTGGTCGCTGTTTCGGCAGGACTGCTCAATCGAATGGATGAGGCGGAGGTCAAGGCTATCCTCGGTCATGAAATCTCTCATATTGCTAATGGGGATATGGTGACGATGACTCTTCTTCAAGGGGTCATCAATGCGTTTGTCATGTTCCTTGCCAGAGCGATAGCCTACGGAGTATCTAGCATGGGTAGAAACCGGGAAGGCTCCTACTTCAGCTATGTCATTTTCACGATCTTTTTTGAAATTATCTTTATGATCCTAGGATCTTTGATTGTCGCAGCCTATTCCCGATTTAGAGAATATCGCGCTGATGAAGGCGGCGCTCATCTCGCAGGAAAAGACAAGATGATCTCAGCACTTCGCTCACTGGAATCTCTATCCCAAATAAAAGATCCCCGAGCGCAAAGCGCCTCCTTTCAATCCTTCAAGATCTCCAATCCGTCTAAAAGAGGCCTCATCGCTCTTTTTGCTTCCCATCCTCCTGTAGACAAAAGAATCGAACATCTTCAAAAAATGGCCTAATTCCGCTATCATTTTCCCCATGATGAAGAAAAAGATTGTCGTTGGGATGTCCGGAGGCGTCGATTCCTCTGTCGCTGCATATCTCCTCAAAAAAGAGGGACATGAAGTCATCGGCCTGTTCATGAAGAACTGGGATGAAGAGGATGAGCATTGTCCTGCTTCCAAAGACTTTGAAGATGTCGCAGCTGTCTGTGAGAAATTAAACATTCCTTACTATGCCGTCAATTTTACCCAGGAATATAAGGATTCGGTCTTCGAGGACTTTCTCGAAGAATACGGGGCCGGCTATACCCCGAATCCCGATGTTCTGTGCAATCGTGAGATCAAATTCAAAGTATTTTTGGAAAAGGCTGGATCCCTCGGTGCCGATTTTCTAGCCACTGGCCATTACGCCCAAATCGACTCTGATTACAATCTCCTTAAAGGGTTTGACCAGGACAAAGACCAAACCTATTTCCTCCATGCACTTTCCAAAGAGGTCCTAAAAAAAGTGCTCTTCCCTATCGGCCACCTTCCCAAATCCCAGGTGCGGCAAATTGCCAGGGAAGCCAGTCTTCCTACTTCGGAAAAAAAGGATAGCACTGGGATTTGCTTTATTGGAGAGCGAAACTTCAAACCCTTCCTTCAGAACTTCATTGGGACCCGCTCTGGAAACTTCGAGAATCTGAAGGGAGAAATCGTAGGCCAGCATGATGGCCTTTCCTTCTATACGATCGGCCAACGCAAAGGAGTGGGTATCGGTGGAGCCGCCCAGGCCTATTATGTGGTGGGCAAAGACATCGAGAGGAACGTGGTCCTCGTCGAACAGGGTAATGACCATCCTGCTCTCTTCTCTTGTGGCCTGCAGGCAGAGAAGCTCTCCTGGATCACTCCTCCTCCTTCGGTTCCCTTCTCCTGTAAGGCCAAGGTCCGTCATCGTCAGGAGGACGTGCCCTGCGAGATCGAAGCTCTCTCAGAAGGTACGGTTTTGGTCCTTTTTTCCAGGCCATTAAGGGCTATAGCCCCAGGGCAGTTCATCGTCTTCTATGATGGCTCTATTTGTCTAGGTGGCGGGCGCATCCGTAAAAGTCTTTAATCCTAAATGATTAAAATTATTATTACGAAAAACAAAATTCAAATTATTTATTTTATTTAAAACGCATAATTAAATTATTATTGAACTTAATAATATTTTTATTATACAATTCTTCTATCTCTTATTTTTACTAACAAAGGAGAAGAAGATGTCAGTAAACTTAGAAAAAGAACCAGAACCATTTTTATTAACAGAGCCTCAGGATTCAGCTCTCGCCCCTTCGGATCATCTTAGAGAGATTCAAGGACAAATGGGGACAGAACGACTTGTAAAGATTCTCGCAAAATATGAAAGGAATGAGAGTTTAAGCTCGGAAGAGCATCAATTCATTGACAGATTGAACCAAAGCGGGTTGAAAAACCAACTGCAGACAGTGATCAAAGATCTCGCAAAGGACTTGAAAACTGCAGCTGAACTTCAGGGACTGTTAGGAAGAGCAGAAAAAATTCCTCCAGAAGGCTTTCTTTCAAAAACAGGAAGAGCTCTTGCTTCTATTTTGCCATCAAAAAAGACAGTCTACCGTACAGTTTATGCAGCAACTGCAATTGGTCTATTAGCCACTAGTTATGCCCTATATTTTGGTCTGGGCAGCAATGAAGAACCACGAGAACCAGGAAACATCACTATTCCACTTTCCGAATTCATACGCAACGCCCCTGCTAACCTTACCTAGTACCTTCACCAGAACTCTTATTCCTCCAAGAATTAAGAATTGAGGCGCCAAAAGCGCCTCTTTTTTTATCTGTAACTCCAAAGGCAATGGTGAAAAGGGAATAGCCCTCCTGCTCTCTTCTCTTGGGGCAAAAGCTTAGAATCCTCCTGGATGACTCCATCTTCTATTCCCTTCACCTGCCGGCCAAGAGCCACCATCTTCAGGTGCCCCCTGTGAAATCAAAACTCTCTCAGGAGGCTGCTTTGGTCCATTTTTCAACCCTTTAAAGGCCATAACCCCCGGGCAGTCCATCTCCCTCTATGACGCTCTATCTGCCTTGGCGGAGGCCGGATTCAGAAGGATTTAAAATAATATTTACTATTATTCTTAAATAACAATTCATATTATTTTTATAACTAACTAATATTTTTATTATACAATTCTTGCCAAGTTAACCAACAATTAACCCAAACAAAAAACCCTCATTTTTAATAAAGAAAAGTAATAGGTAGTTACATGGCAACATATATGCAAACAACGCAAACAACCACTAGAACGGAAGTCCATATTCCTGACCCTTCCCCTTCCACTAGACTCCAACACATTCAGGAAGGATTGAGTGTGAGTAAAGACGACATTGCAGTCATTCTAGCAAAGCATGATCGAGGAGAAACCTTGTCTGTACAAGAAAGGCAGGCCCTCAAAGAATTCCAAGAAACGGCCCCTCAATACCAAAGGGAACTGCAACAAGTAACTCATGAACTTTCTACTCATCTAAAAAAAGAGCTACGGATGAAACAGCGCATCTGCAAAGTCTTCAAGACAGAGTCAAAGCCGTTCCTCCCGAAGGTCTTCTATCCAAAATAAAAAGAGCTCTAACTCCTTCCACAAAGACAACCTATATGGCTTGCGAGCGCTCTAGCAACTGCAGGAGCAGCTGCCAGCTGGTATATGGCAAATTTCGGAGTTCCAAGCATGGATTCACTCTCGCTCCCCTCCTTTTTGAATACAACCGATCCAACTGGGACTTATCCGATGTTAATGTGTCCTGTGAATGAAACAACCATGGCAGAACCTATGAGCATGGGTATTATGCCTTATCAAAGTTTTTAACCTTGTAATTCCTCCAAGAATTATTACTGAGGCGCGACCCAAGCGCCTCAGTTTTATTTAACTAAAAACCAGAGGTTTATAAGAATATAATAAGAGATATAACCAATTATTAGTAAATAATTTACTATTTAGTAATATTTTGTTATAATTCTTCCTATTCATTAACAAGAGAAGAAGATATGGCAACTTATATAATCGGCACCCTGAATGCCGGAATGACTAAAACTCAAGAGCTTATCGCAAACGGCTGTCGATCGGACAATCCCTTTGTACGAACCGGAGCTCTGGCTGCTCTCTTTGTAGCTACTCTATTTCCGGAATATCCTGTCCCACAAGCAGCTAGCGAGACCCCAGATACAGATACTGTGATAGCGATAGAGAAGTAAGTGGCAGTATGCAACTGAGAGACAGGGTTACTGGACCTGTATCCACTGAAAGAAGGCCTTTTTTAGCTGAGATTAGAAGCAAAGGATCCACTGGGGATCGAGATCAGGAAACTTCTCCTCCTCCTCTTCCGGCCCCACCCGCTGCCCCTCCTCCAGCTCCACCTGCCCTTGCAGGGTTGTTAAAAGGAGTAAAGACTCAGAAAAAAGTCATCATTCCTGTTTCGGAAGAAGAAGCGCAACAGATGATCGAACAGAATCAAAAGCTCACTGCTGATATTCAGAGCAGAAGAGTACATATCCGAGGCCTTGAAGAAAGCAATAAGGGAGTCCGCAATCGAATTGCGATGGTCAGTGGATCCATTCAAACAGATACCGGAAGAAGAAGAATATATCTTGCCTCTATCGAAAATCACGAACGTACCTTGGAAGGATATCGAAAACTTCTTACTGAATTAGAGGAAAACCCAACAAAACAATTGCAATGTAGAGAAGAAACACAAAAGAGCGGAGTGATCGTCGTTACTCTCGATAATGCTAAAGCGATTGAAAAACTGAAAGGGGATATCATCAAGCGAAGCCTGGATGTAAGGAATGAAAGAGAACAAGTACGAGCACTTGATACTCAAATTCAAAAATCAGCAGCCGAGCTCGAAGCACTCTTAGAAACGCCAGTTGTAGGAGCTGACATAACAATGGCCAGATTTGAGGAGCATTTAAAAGAATTAGACAAAGCCTTAAGGGAAGTTCAAGCAGCTTTGACCAAACTAAACCAAAAGATGAGAGAGCATGGAGTAAAAGCTCCTGGTAAAAGGTTTGGTATGGACATGCAAACGGACATCGATCCGGAAGAAGCAAAAGCGAAAAGTGCAAAAGAAATGGAAGAGCGATTGATCGCCATGCGCCCTCAAGAACTGGGAAGCCTCATGATCGTTGAGCCAAGCTGATCATCATAAAGCAAATTCTAAACAATTCATGCAAGAAGGAGGGGACATCCCCTCCTTTTTTCTATCCCGAATAGCACCTAACAGCAACATGTTTCCAAAGTAAAATATTAGCTTATGCTCTCTCCCAATCCCTGGGCTAAGTCATACAAACTCTGTCTATTTTGAATGTCTCTGTGAAAACTTTTTTGAAGCATTTTCTATAATTCAATTTTTCATCACAATCATCATTTATTATTATTAACAGCCGCTGTATAATAAACAAATCGACATATTTTTTACCGTAATAAAACATAAATGAAATAATATTTAATTTAATAGTTAAAAAAATAATAAAAAATATAGGGGTGAAGAATGACACGGTCTTCTATTTACCTAAACACACCCTCATGGCAAAGCGTCTGCACAGGTGGCGCCGCGATCCGTAGGTCTTTTTCTCAAATAGGAACGATGACAAATGGACTGTTCCAAAAGGCAAGAGAAAATCCAGGAAAAACTCTCTTAGCCGGCGTTGCTATTGCCTCGATGATAGGATTAGGGGTATGTCTGTCAAAAGGGATGTGCTCTTCTCAAGAAATGGAACTACGATGCGTTAAGGATCTGACGGATGATGAAGTAGCCTATTGCGCTGAAGTACCTGCAGGATTATCCCCGAAACAATTTAGCGATCTAACATTTAGAAAAAGCCTAGTCGAAAAAAACTACTATCCTTCTCCCGAACCGGGGCGAGATGAATTTGCCTTTGCTACCTGGAACAAAGAACATAATGTTACACTCACCAAAAGCCTGGCTGAAAAAAACTACTATCCTTCGCCTGAAACCGAGCATCTCACCTATTCTCAACTTTCCGGAAGGAATGAGGAGTTTGTATCAGCGACATGGGATCAACGATCCATTGATTACCCCACTACAGCCCTTTCAGCCGCCTCTTTATCTGGCGCTCTAATAGGGATCAGACTTCTCAGAAATAAAAAACCAACAAACCCTTTAACACCACCCTCCACCACAATACCCTCACCTGGTATTCCACAAGTTCCCCTCAATGCTCCTCCTCCCCCAAAAGCTCCTCCTCCGCCACCCAAGGCTCCACCTCCTCCACCTAAGGCTCCCCAGACCAACCCACCTTCTGATAAAAAGAGAACACCGCTTTCAGAAGAGGGCACCCAACGTTTGATACAGCGTCATAATGAAGTAACGTTAGATATCCAAACGAGAAGAGCGCAGATCCGTGCCCTTGGTGAAAAAAACAAAGACGCTCGTTCAAAAATCTCATTGGTAAGAGGATCTATTCAATCCAACACCGAAAGATTGGAATTTTCCCGTAGGGCCATTGAACAGCAGGAAAAGTCATTGGCTGCATACAAAGATCTTCTTGCCGAGTTGGAAAAGAACCCCACAAAACAATTGCAATGTAGTGAAGAAACACAAAAAAGCGGTGCGATTGCCGTTGTCCTTGACAATACAAGAGCTATTGCGAAGTTAAGGGGAGATATCATTAAGAGCTCCAAAGATCTGGTCCAGGCAAGAGAAGAGATCATATCTCTTGGGCATCAGATCGGTCGTTCCGAAATGCAGCTTGAAGCCATGCTGGCAGCACCTGCTATAGGAGCAGATGTGACTATGGGCGAGCTTGAAAGACACGTACAGGACTTGGAAAGAGCTTTGAAAGAGGTCCAAGCCCAACTGGCTGCTCTAAATCGAGAAATGGCCGAACATGGAATTAAGCCTAATGGGAAAGGGAAGATCGCCATGCAGCAGACGGAAGTCGATCCCTCCCAAGCAAAAGAACACATGATGAAGCAAATGGAAGAACGTCTTATTACGATGCGCGTTCTTGATCCGAAAAACCTTCGTCTTGTTTAGGATTCATCTATTTTAGGAGGGGGGAGAGATTCCCCCTTTTTTCTATCCCTGACGGGCCCATCGCAAAAATTTGCTGAGGAGAGATCTCATCAAAGAGGTTTTTGAGATTTTCTTTTTTCAAAATAATGAAGTCTACCTCATGAAGTGAAGAAAGGAGGGAGATGAACTCTTCGTTCGGGTTCTTATCTTCAATATAGATCAACAGTTGCATTTCTGAAGAAAGCTTGCGAATGGCATGGAAAAGGTAGGCGTCCATTCCTTTTGAAGTATCCAGACATAGAATAGAATACTGCTTGTCTTCCAATATCTGTTTTAGGGCGAAAAGGTGTCTTTCATCGAAGATTTTATTTTCCAGATCGTATTCCAATAATCTTCTGGCCAACTCGGGAAGGGTGATGCGCACGCAGCCTAATCGTTCGATTGAAATGCCGGCTGCAATATTAGCAAAGGGAATTGCATGGTCCATATCGATTCCATTGGCAAGAGCTGCACTGATCATGGCAAGGACTGTATCTCCTGCCCCTGTTACATCCTTCACTTCTTTTGACAATACGGGGAAGTCCTTCCTCTTCCCATCAGGAGTAAACAGAGAAATCCCTGCAGCAGAGCGTGTGATCATAAGAAGATCGGCCTGACTATCCCGCAGAAGGGTTTCTGCTGCTTTCTCCAAAGGCTCTGTTTGGGGAAGTTTTGAGGCGATATAGGCCTCCAGAAGATTGGGCTTGAGCAGGGTAGCCCCTTTATATTTCGACAAGTCTTCTCCTTTCGGATCGACGATCACGGGAATTTTCTTCTTTCTGGCCCTCTGAATGATGGTTTGCAAAAGAGAGGGCGATAAAAAGCCCTTATTGTAATCAGAGATAGCGACGACATCGATTTCACTGAGAAGAATGGAAAGGCTTTCTTCAATTTTCTTTTCCAAAGAAGAGCTCAAAGGAGTGACCTTTTCCAAATCGACCCGAAGGACTTGTTGACTGTCAGCAATAAGACGATTTTTGACAGGGGTCTGAAATCCCTTTTCCACAAGGAGGCCCTGAATATTTGTCCCTTCTTCTTCGAGCCTTCTTTTCAACTCTTTTCCAGCAGCATCATTTCCTATACGTCCCAGTGCAAGAACTTCACCTCCCAAAGAAATGAGATTAAGGACAACATTACCAGCTCCACCCGGTCTTGATTCCTGACCTTCCACTTTCAAAATGGAAACAGGAGCTTCAGGAGAGATTCTGCGGACCTGGCCCCGTGTATAGGTATCGAGCATGAAGTCACCAACGACTAATGCCCTAAAGGGTTTGAAATGACTAAATCGTCCTGCGAGTTTTACCATGTCTGATTGTCTTTCTGAAGATAGTTCTGTACGTAATCCTTTACTGCTTCTTCCACCGAAGTAAACTGGAACTCATCTTTATGAAGTTCCGTGTACTTGTTCATATCAGCACGGGTATAATTTTGATACTGCCTTATCAGATCCTTCGGAATATCAATGTATTTTACGTTGGCCTTTTTTCCCATTGCGTCAAAGAGAGCTTGAGCCATTTTGTTCCATGTGACCGGTTCTCCCCGTCCGATATTGAAGATTCCGCTGACATCTTTGAACGCATCTTCCAAAAGAAGACAAGTCATACGGACCGCATCTTTTACATAGATAAAGTCGCGGCATTGGTCACCATCTTTATATTTGGAATCATTGGATTTAAAAAGACCGATCTGTCCTTTTTCCTGAACCTGGTTGTACATGTGATAGATCATCGAAGCCATGCGTCCTTTGTGATATTCATTCGGCCCGAACACATTGAAGTATTTTAATCCGACGACACTATCGAGCAGCTTTTCTCTCTGAACCCAAAGATCGAAGAGGTGTTTGGAAAAGCCATACATGTTCATAGGCCGGAGACTGTCCAGTTGATCATGGCTGTCTGAAAACCCCTGAGAGCCATCTCCGTAAGTTGCTGCGGAAGATGCATAGATAAAACGGTGTTCATGAGTCATTGCATATTCACAAAGACGAACGGAAAATTTGTAATTATTTTTCAAAAGAAAATCAGAGTCCCCTTCTGTAGTGCTGGAACAAGCACCGAGATGAATGAAGGCCTCGATCTCTCTTTCCCTATCAACTAGCCAATCGAAAAGTTCTTCAGGAGGAATGATATCGACAAACTTTTTCCCTAAAAGGTTTTTCCATTTAGCTCCATCATTGAGACGATCAACTAAGAGTAAGTTTTCATATCCTTTGTCATTCAGATAGCGAACAACACCTGAACCGATGAATCCTGCAGCACCGGTAACGACAATCAGTTGATCTTCAAAAATCCTTTTCTGCTTCATGACAAACCTCATTTTTGTGGTAAGAATACCACGCGTTGGATTTTCTTTGAGCATTTTGCACAAAATAAAAATCAACACCGTAAAGAGGAGAAGGTTTGCAATTTCCTAAACAGAAAAAAGCCGTTCCACTTCCTGTCATCACCACTTTGTCAAAACCTATTTCTTCGAGTTGATGCTTAAGTTTTTTCAGACGAGGTTCTAAATGAAACGCAGCGCTCTCAAGATCATTGAAATAACCCCCTTCCTGCGCAAAGATTTTCCGCATAGTTTCACGAGGATCTCTCGCCTTTAAAATCCCCAGGTTTGTATGGGCATAGACGGTTGGTGTTTTCAGACCAAAGGAAGGTTTGGCAATCCAGGCAGAAAAAGGTAAAGAATCAACCGTTGTAACTTTTTCTCCCCTGCCTTCGCAATAGGCAGTCCCACAGGAAAAGAAAAAAGAAATATCAGATCCCATCTCAGCAGACCAATGTTTCAAATCATCGATGGAAGCGGGTCTATTAAAAAGTTCATTCAATCCCCATAAAGTAGTCGCAGCATTACCACTGCCGCCGGCCAGACCTGCTTCAATAGGAATCTCTTTTCTTAAGTGAATGGCAACCGGATGATGAATCTGAGTACGGTTTCGAAAGATTGTTAAAGCTCTTGCAACGAGATTGGATGCACCGAGATCAAGTGTAGGGTCGGTGCAAGTAAAGACATCTTTGGTAGAAGGTTCGATCTGAATTTCATCCATGAGATTGATCGCTTGGTAAAGCGAAGCAATCTCATGAAAACCATCCTCTCTTTTACGGAGAACCCGAAAAAAAAGATTCAGCTTGGCAGGTGAAGCCAGCTTCATATTCCTGCCAATTATCGATTGATTTCCTGTTCTGGTTCTTCAGGGATCTCAGGAGGAGCTTCAGCCTTCTTTGCCGCCTCAGCAGCCGCAGCCTCTTTAGCCCACTGAGCTTCGAGCACGCCTCCTTCACTGATGATCTTCAATTTGATATTGGCAGTCACGCCTTCTTTCAATTTCAAGATCAGTGGATACTCTCCAAGCTTTTTGATTGCTTTAGGAAGTGGGACGCTCTTCTTTTCAACAGGAAATCCTTCTTTTTGAAGAAGGTCGGCAATATCAGCAGAAGCAACCGATCCATAAAGATGCCCCTCAGGATCGACTTTTACTTCAATGGTGAAGAGTTTGTCTTTGATCTTCTGGGCTAATGCATCCGATTCTTTTCGATCGATTTCAGCTTTCTTTGCACGTTCCTCTTGAAGTCGCTGCTGCTTACGAAGAGTGTTCCGATTAGCAACAATTGCGAACTTTTGAGGCAAAAGATAATTTCTTGCATATCCAGGACGTACTTCTACAATTTCGCCGCTTCTTCCTAAATCAGTGACATCATCGAGCAATAGTAGTTTCTGTTTCATTAGAGGTCCTCCCTTATTCTTCACCTACAAACGGAACGAAAGCCATGTACCGGGCTCTCTTGATCGCATTCTTCAATAGTTTCTGATAGTGATAAGAAACACCTGTGATCCTTCGAGGAAGGATTTTCCCACGTTCAGTAATGAATTGGGACAAAGTATCTATGTCTTTGTAATCGATTTTTTTCACACCAGCTGCTTTGAAAGGACAAGCTTTTTTCTTTCTAGGAAAAGCGGGTGCCCCTCTACTGGGTCTACCTGGTCTACTTGGTTTAGGCATATTCACTCTCCACTTAAGCTTGTTTAATCGGTTTAAATTCCAGCTTCTCTTTCACTTCATCTGTCTGCAAGGTCATGAAACGAAGCAGATCTTCGTGCAGTTTGTATTCTCTCCACAGATCGGCCATTGCAGCTGTTGGCGCTGTAAAATAGAGGAGGTAATAATGGCCTTCTCTTTTCTTTTGGATCGAATAGGCTAGTCGTTTGCGTCCCAAATCATGTAATTTTTTGATTTCTCCGCCTTTTTCGGTAATGCCATCTATGATCTTGTCGAGAGCTACTTTCCTTGAATCATCGCTCAAAGTCGCACTCAAAATGTACATACCTTCATAAAGTTGATATTTCAGTTTTTTCATTTTTACTCCTTTTGTGGAGACGCTTTTTGCCGAATATTCGCGGCATTCATCGTCTCCTCTACACCTTTTAGCATCCACATCTCAACAAATGCAGCTGCTTGATCTAATAATTCAGGAAGCTTCAATAGTTCTTCTTTGGAAAAACGGGTCAAAACATAATCGGCAAGATCGTGCGTCGTCTTTTCTCCGATTCCTATGCGAAATCTCGCATAGTGCTTTGAATGCAACATGTCTTCCACACTTTGAAGTCCATTGTGGCCCCCACTCGATTCGGTGGCTTTGAGGCGAAATTCACCAAAGGGAACCGCTGCGTCGTCAGCAATAACAAGCACAGCCTCCTTTGGGATTTTGTAGTAGTTCATCGAAGCGAGTACCGCTCCTCCACTGTTATTCATATACGTTGTGGGCATCAGAAGAGTCATCTTGTCCTCATGAAAAGGCCCAGAGGAAAGATGGCCTTTGAGTCGGTCTGTATGTTTAAAGCTCAGATTGTGTCGTTCAGCCAGCCTTTTCACCACTTCAAATCCGACATTATGTCTCGTCTTTTCATATCTCTTTTCTGGATTTCCCAGACCCACAATCAAAAAATGCATCATCGTTTTGCTATTACAACAGCAACTTCCTTCATTTGAGCCATTGGCCTTACTTCTTTAGGCATTTCAATGTCAGAAAGACGCTTGGCTCCGCCGATTTGTAGCTCTTTCACATCAATCTGGAACTGTTCAGGGATGTGCTTCGGCAGGCAGCGGACCTTAACAGACCGGATTACCTGTCTTAAAATACCGCCCAGCTTGATCCCTGCGCAATCGACGACCCCAGTATATTGGATAGGAACGTTGACATTGACAGGAACATCATCTGCCAGGGCTTCAAAATCGACGTGCTGAATCCTTTTAAATTGAGTAACGAAGTACTGAATATCCTTGATGATCGCGTTGTAGGTTTTCTTCTCCAGTTCAATTTGAAATACTGTAGTCGCTAACCTCCCTTCTCCTAATTTGCGAAGCATGGCGTGAAATTCAGCGCCTTTTACAAAAATATTCTCAGGCTTGATTTTCGGGCCGTAAAGCACAGCAGGAATGTCTCCTTCTCTGCGAATATCTTTCGCTTCACTTTTTTTCTTCCCAGTACGTTTAAAAGCTGCAAGTTTCATCTTTCTTCCTATTTCTTATAATTCATCGGTTTGCCTTGAAAAGAGAGGAGATGGACTCATCGGAAACGATGCACTCTATGGCTTGTGAAAGAAGCGGCGCCACAGAAACCCGTTCAATTTTAGGATGATCGATAATGCTTCCATTAGGGATGGAATCTGTGATGAGAAACTTTTCAATCACGTTTCCCTCCAATAAAGCCTGTTCGACCAAAAGCCCATGAGTCACAGCCGCTCGAACACTGGCAGCACCAGAGCTTTTGCAAACTTTCGCTGCAACTTTCAAGGTCTCACCTGTAGAACACATATCATCCACTAAAATGACATCTTTACCGTTTACATCTCCAATCAAGGCGTTAGCCTCTACCTTGTCTGCACCTACTCGACGTTTGTCGACAATGGCGATGTCAATCTTCAAATCTTCAGCAAATTTCCTCGCCATCTTGTTGCTCCCAATATCAGGAGAGACAACTACAGGATTTTTCAAATTCCAACTTTTGATTGCTTTGACCAAAATCGGTCTTGCGTACAGGTGATCGACAGGGATATCAAAAAATCCCTGAATCTGCTCCGTATGCAAATCCATCATCAATGCCCGGTCTGCTCCAGCTTTCTGCAGCAGATCAGCGACCAGCTTTGCAGTGATGGGAACGCGTCCCTTGTCTTTGCGATCCTGGCGGGCATACCCATAATAAGGGAGAACGACCGAAATGCTCTTGACTGAGGCACGCTTAAAAGCATCAATCATGATCAACAGTTCCATCAAAAAGTGATTCGGACGCTGAGCTACAGATTGTAGGATAAAAATATCCCTTCCCCTGACGTTTTCGAGGATCTGGACGCCAATCTCACCATCTGGAAATGTTTCAATGAGGACTTCCCCTAAATTCTTTCCTAGTTCACGGGCAACATGTTTTGCCAAATCATCATGGGACGATCCAGAAAACAACATATAACTGTTTCCTTCAGACATAGATCCTGTTGGGGTAGATCCTCATATTGTTGGGGTGGAAGGATTCGAACCTCCGCATGGCTGGACCAAAACCAGCTGCCTTACCACTTGGCTACACCCCATCCAATTCAATTGGAAAAAAACTAAGGAATGAGTGTAGGCAGAAATTGAATTATTTTCAAGGAACCTATTTCACTATTCAGTGAGCGTAAAAAAAAGTTTTTTCATAAACTGCAAAAAGAGATGAAAATCATACATGTAGCAGCAGAATTCGCTCCCATAGCAACTGTCGGAGGCCTAGGGCAGGTCGTGACAGGACTTTCGAGAGAAGTCCAGAAGAAAGGGCATGAGGTAGAAATTTTTCTTCCTTTCTATCGATGGCTCGAAAAAAGAACCGAGATAAAAGAAGAAGGAACAAATCTTTTTTCGACAGTTGTCGAAGGATGCAAAATCTACCTTGTCGACTCTCCCAGGCATTTTGATCGAGAGCACATTTATGGATATAAGGACGATGTCCCCCGATTCCTCGCTTTTTCCAGGAAAACTTTAGATATTCTGCACAGGCAAAATAATTCTTTTGACCTCCTTCATTTGCATGACTGGCATACATCGATCTGCGCCGCTCTTTACAGAGGAAAATCCCTACTCACCATTCACAACATGCAATACCAGGGAAAATGCGCTATCAAAGATCTCGATGCCATCGGAATGGACGGAAAAGCCTTTTTAGCTTCTGACAAAATGCAGGATGACAATCCTTTTTTTAAAAAAAGCATCAACCTCCTCAAAGCTGGAATCACATTCGCCAATGCGATCACAACCGTCTCACCAACGTATGCTCATGAGATCCTGACCCCAAAAGAAGCATATGGGTTGCAGAAAACAATCAACAGATACAAGAAAAAACTATATGGGATTCTCAACGGGATTGATGCAGATCTCTGGAATCCAAAAACCGATCGCACCCTTGTTCGGAATTTTTCCCACGAAGAGAAAATCGAAGATGTCCATATTGCGCGCAAAGAAAACAAAAGAAGCCTACAAAAGGAGACGGGCCTGTCAGAAAAAGACCTCCCCCTTTTTGCATTTATCGGAAGACTCGTTCCTCAAAAAGGATTGGAACTTATTCTCAATGCCGCTCATTTTTTACTGAAAGAAAAAGCCCAATTTCTCCTTTTAGGCTCTTCCCCCGATAAAAAAACACAAACACAGTTCGAAAAGTTCTACGATAAACACAAAGAAAGTTCACAGATCTATTTTCACTTTGAATATGACGACTCTCTTTCAAGAAAAATTTACTCTGCTACCGACTTTCTTCTCGTCCCTTCCCGTTTTGAGCCCTGTGGGCTAACCCAGTTGATCGCATTAAAGTATGGCGCCATTCCTATCGTTCGAAAAACAGGCGGTCTAGCCGATACAGTCTTTGATGCCGATGACCCTATTCCGGAAGACAGAAGAAATGGGTACGTCTTCGGTCCTTACAAGAGGAAGGCTATGGATGAAGTGCTTGGCCGAGCCCTGGACAATTATCATAATGATCCTGATAAAATTTCAAACCTGATCGAAAATGGGATGAAGAAGGATTTCAGCTGGGAGGCATCAGCTGAACAATATCATAAACTCTACGAGCGTCTCTATCGATCTCCCTGATCAGGACTTTCCAAGAGCTTTTTTGATGAACAAACGGTTGGCATAGAAGTAATCAATCATAGAGACCACAGTATAAAAAGCTGCGATAGAGACAGCTGTCACACTGATCGCACGAAGCGTTCCCACAGATATATATCCCATTGTATAAGGAATCATAGACACGAGGATAACAAATGCGACGGATGCCTGGAGAACAGACTTGATCTTCCCACTAATTCGGGCAGCCAAAGCCACTCCCTTCAAAGCACAGATCGTCCTCAACGTACTGACAAAGAAATCTCGATAAAGAAAAACCAAAACCAAAAGAACAGGAAGCCTCACCGCTCCACGAGTAAAGGTAAAGAAGATTGAAATCATCAATAAGCTATCAGCCATAGGATCGAGCACTTTTCCCAAATCCGTTACCTGTCTTTTCTTTCGGGCAACAAACCCATCGAAAAAGTCTGAAAACTCACAGATAGCTAGGAGAAAAAGTAAAATATAGGGTACCCATACCGCTCCTATCCCTATAGCATTGTGCTTCAAATAGAGAATAGGAAAAATAGGAGTAATCAATATCCTTAAAAAGGTGAAGTAATGGGCTATACTCACCAATTTCCCCTTTGTTTATCTTGGTATTTTCTCTGAACTAAAAATTTAAATAAAATTTTTCATAAATATAAATTCATGCCAGAAAATCTACTGAAGAAAAGCCTATGATATGCCGCAAAAGGAATCAAGCGAAATAAAAAAGGGCTCGAAACCCGAGCCCTTGCAACACCATTTTCTCATTGAGCTTTCACTAGAATCTTCCTAGGGACTTCTCTAGGGCTCTTGGAAAAAGTGATTGTTAAAATCCCATCTTTACAAACCGCCTCGGGCTCTTTGTTCTCATTAATTTGAGATGGGATGGCTACTCTATAAGAAAAAGTTTTAGAGGCTTTGACGTGATATTTCACATCCTTTTTCTCAACAGCAGACTCAGCTTTCGTATGATAACTCACATCCTTTTTCTCATCGGCAGGTTCACCCTTAATCCAAAGAACTCCCTTATCGAAGTTCACCTGAATTTCTTCAGGCTTAATTCCAGGCATCGCAGCTTCAATGTAAACGTTCTGCTCATCTTCATACACTGAAAGCCCGGTAGGTTCACTTGTGGAAAACCCAGGAAGATTTTCCCAATCCAAACCTCCCATCAAGCCTTGCATGTCTTCTATACCTCTAAGAAGTGATGGTAAATATTGTCTTCCTTTCATAGGACACCTCCGTAATGAGTCTTTGTAAAACTAAAGATACCAAATGGAAAATATATTGTCTAGCACTCTCAGATCAAGAGTGCTAATTTATTCTCCGGTTCCTTTTTTTGGAGAGCCAATTGTCCACAAGCAGCGGCAATGTCTTTCCCCTTTGTATAACGCCAGGTAGTGGGAATGCGGCGAGACAACAAAATTCTTCGGAAAGCTTCTATTCTTTCCCTTTCCGGTCGGTTTAGCCGTAGGCCCCGAACGGGATTATAGGGAATAAGGTTTACTGTGCACTGCTTGCCCCTTAACAAGGCAGCCAGCTCTTCAGCATGCTCCGGGGCATCATTGATTTGTGAGATAAGGATATATTCAAAGGTAGGATCTCTTTTTGTTTTTCTGGCATAAGCCTCTATTGCCTCTAAAACATCATCAAGAGGGTATTTTCTAGCATAGGGGATGATCTTCTTTCTTATATGTTGATTTGGCGCATGAAGAGAAAGGACCAAATTGATTTTCAACTCGCTGGCAGCCAGTTTCTTCATCCCTTCAACCACTCCCACAGTAGAGATGGTGATTCTTCTCGTAGAAAGACCGAGCATTTCTGGATGAGTGAGCTTTTCGACACAAGAGATAACAGCATCATAGTTCTCTAAAGGCTCTCCCATTCCCATAAAGACAATATGACTGACCTTCTCCCCTTTTTGTCGCAACAGCCGATCAATTTGAAGAACCTGCTGAAAGATCTCACTGGAAGACAAATTCCTGATCCAGCCTTCTTTGCCGGAGGCGCAAAAAGCACAACGAGCTCTACATCCTACTTGAGAAGAGACACAAACAGTCCTTCGGTCCCCTGATAGAATCAAGACAGATTCAACAAAGCTTCCGTCTGATAAAAGCCAAAGAAATTTTTGAGTCTCCCCATCCTCGGAATCCTGCACCTTTTGAAGACGGATCCCTTCAAAAGATAATGCCTCCGAAAGAATAGCACGCAAGGAATGGCTGAGATTCGTCATCTCATCAAAAGATAAAATATTCTTTTGGTAAACCCAGTCAAAAATCTGCTTTGCGCGGAAAGAAGGCTCTCCTCTATCAGAGATCCACTCCTGAAAGGATGTCAGGGAAAAACTGTAAAAATCTATTTTCTTCATGCAGGTGAAGAATTATAGCAAGAGCGGGCTAGAAGAGATACTAAAATTTCTTTTGGAGAGGAGGAGATGCAAGAGACCGGCCTATCTGAGAGACTCCTGTCAAATTGAGACTCCTGACTAAAGAATTTTATTGAAAGGCGCTTGACTCTTTGGACATCGAAATAAAAAAGAACAGGAGACTGCCCTCCCACTTTTTCAATTCTAGGTTTTACAAACACCGGAAACATAATAATTATGCCTTTCAATTTCAAAACTACCTTATTATTATAAACATAGTTTGATTATAAAACAATAAACAAACAGATCGTTAATAATATTAAACTCTGAAAAATTGAAAATCTTCTTGTCAATTAATTCATCTGATCTCATTTTAAAGAAATAAATACGGAGAGACAGATGGGCACGTGGTTTGAAAATTCTTTTTTGAATGCATGTGGAAAAATCTATGAATGGATCGTACGCATCTTCAGCAACCTGCAGAGCATTTTTGTCTTCATTATGAGAATTATATGGGGATATCAATTTCTTATTGCGGGATGGGGAAAATTGTTGCACCCCGAAAGAACGGCAGCCTTTTTTCACTCATTGGGCCTTCCCTTCTCAACAGCAAATACATATATCGTCGGCGGATTTGAATTCATCGGAGGAATTTTACTAATCATAGGCCTTGCGTCCCGTCTATTTGCAATTCCCCTTTCCATCATTATGTTGACTGCCTTGAGCACAGCTCACAAAGATGCATTCGAAGGGTTCAAATTCATTTATATGCCTTCCATTCTGGTCCAAGAAGAACCATTTCCTTACTTGATCACTTGTCTGACCGTTCTCGTCTATGGTCCTGGAAGAATAGCTTTCGATGCTCTGATCAAGAAAAGGCTTCTTTCAAGATTCTAGGTTCGGTCTAGGCCTTCCAGAAAGCTTGTTTGATACTTCTAAAGACAGAACGGACCATCCGAAAATAATCCTGTATGAACCACCACACGATCCCCCTGACAAATCCAAAGTTGCGATGGATCACCAAGTAGGTCTCAAGAGCGTAATGAAGGATTGTTCTTGCCGGACGTTTCCGGTACTCGTAATCAGTCAGTATATGTTTTGTAGACTCAATCTTGATCCCCTGCAGCTTCACGAGGCGGCAAAGGACATCCAAACCGGGACGATCTTCATATCGTTGATCAAACCCTTCCAGCCTCTTCAAGGTATCGCGTAAGAACCAGCAGGATTGCAACCTTGTGGGCAACTCTCCTTTTCGCAAAAGAGAAAGGGACATAGGAAGAGTGACTGCTATAGGAGGGCTGTCCTCTTCTCTTTGCAAATAGCCTGCATAAAGAAAGTCAGGCTCTTTTTCCTGGATGATTCCCGCCATATGAGAAAGGGCATGTCTTGAAAGAAATCTGTCCCCCGGCTGGAAGAACTGAATATACTTTCCCTTTGCGAGCAAAAGGCTCTGATTCATCATGAAAGAATTACTGCCATCCTTGGCACTCTCCATATGTGTGATCTTTTCTGAGTACTCTTCCAGCATTTCCAAGATATGAACCGAACATTCATGTTCCATGATAATGATTTCATAAGAATCGAAGGTCTGGGCAAGAATACTATCCACCGTCAGTGGGACGAGATGATCAAAGTCCCGAATGAGAATGATGATTGAGAAAAGTGGAGAAGATGTGAACTCTCGGCGCATTACCTCGAGAGGCTTCTCGTCGCTTATATTGTTCATATCCTGATATTCGACAACGGTAGAATTATTCACAAGAAAACTCAATGACAGTTTTTCCATCTTTGAATAATGTTAACCTATATGGCCGAAAAGCAAAAAAAGTACGTTCTTGCACTTACTGTGATCATTTCCTTGTTTTTCATGTGGGGCCTGATCACCGTACTCAATGACATCTTGGTTCCCCATTTGAAATCTCTGTTCAAGCTAAACTATGTTGAGGCAATGCTCATTCAATTCTGCTTCTTTCTGGCCTATGGGATTATCTCTTTACCCTCAGGGAGAATCATTGATTTTTTTGGATACAAAAAGGGAATTATTGTTGCACTGGTGATCGCGTCCATCGGGTGCTGGATTTTTCTTCCTGCAGCCTCTTTGCCATCCTATCCGCTTTTTCTTTTAGGGCTCTTCATCCTCGCATCAGGTATCGTCCTTCTTCAGGTCGCAGCCAATCCTTACGTCGCCTTACTTGGAGGACAGAGGACTGCATCGAGCCGATTGAACCTCGCACAAGCTTTTAATTCTCTTGGGACAACGATCGGTCCTCAGATCGGATCGGTTTTGATCCTTGCGGCTTTTGCCACTGAAGCCCAAGCTGTACGAGGTATTGATATTCTATATTCGGCGCTAGCCGTTTTGCTCCTCATCATTGCCATTGTCGTCGCTCTCTTTAAGCTTCCTAAGATTAAAGAAATACAATATGACGATTTTCAAAAGGATTTATCACGCCTTGCTGCTATTGAAGAACTTCATGATGTCCCGGTAGAGATCGATCATAAATTCAGCAAACTTTGGCAATTTTCGCATTTGGTCTGGGGAGCCATCGGCATTTTTTGCTACGTAGGAGCAGAAGTTTCGATTGGGAGTTTCCTTGTCAACTTTCTCGAACAACCCAATATCCTAAATATTTCCACTTTAGATGCCGGACACTATGTTTCCTATTATTGGGGTGGCGCCATGATTGGCAGATTCATCGGATTTGCCGTCCTCTTAAAAGTTCGCGCGAGAAAAGCCTTGGCCTTCAATGCAATCATTGCCATTATTCTTGTAGTGGTTGTACTGGTTAGCCGAGGTGCCCTTGCAGGGTATACGATCCTCTCAATTGGACTGTTTAACTCGATCATGTTTCCAACCATCTTTACCCTTGCCATTGCTGGTCTGGACAGGTTCACACCTGATGGATCTGGTCTCCTCTGCACAGCAATTGTAGGTGGAGCCATTGTACCGATTATTCAGGGTTTTGTAGCTGACCATATTGGAATCCATTACGCCTTCATCATTCCCCTTCTCTGCTATGCCTACATTCTTTTTTATGCTCTCAAAGGAGCGACTGCAAAGTGCAGGCTTCCCAAACACCCGCACCATCATGAGTAAGGGAAAAATACGAATAGGTACTTCTGGCTGGCACTATACTCACTGGAAAGGTCCCTTTTATCCCAAAGAAATGGGCCCTGCTCGCTTCCTCTCTCATTATGTGAGACACTTCCAAACGGTAGAGATCAACAATTCTTTCTATCGACTTCCGGAGAAAAAAACCTTTTCAGAGTGGAAAAGCTCATCTCCGGCGCGTTTCCTCTTTTCTGTGAAAGCCAGCCGGTACATCACGCATGTCAAAAAACTCAAAGATCCGAAAGCACCTCTTCAAAAATTTTTCACGCGGGCTCAAGCACTCGAGAAAAAAATGGGACCCATTCTCTTCCAACTTCCTCCTAACTGGAAGGTCAATTCTGAAAGACTAGAGAACTTCCTTAAAGCCCTTCCTCCCCGTAAGAAATATGCCTTTGAGTTCCGAGATCCAAGCTGGCACAATGAAGAGATCTATTTCCTTTTAAAAAAATATCGGGCCGCTTTCTGCATCTACGATTTTGACCGATATCAATCTCCCAAGATCCTCACGACAAACTTCACCTATATACGATTGCATGGCCCCAAAGAAGCCTATCGAGGTCAATATAGTTATAGCAAACTCTCCACATGGGCGAAAAATTTTCGCGAATGGTCTAGCAAGGGAAAGGACATCTACTGCTATTTCGATAATGATGAAGCAGCATATGCCGTAAAAGATGCATTACGTCTTCAAAAAATGTTACACATTCGTTAGAGTGTTTCGCATGACTGAAAAACAACCTATACTCGCTTACCTTGCTTGCCCTTACAATCATCCGGATCCTGCTATAAAAGAATATCGCCATCATCAGGTGAACTGCGCAGCCGCACAACTGATTGCAGATGGTATATTCGTCGTATCCCCTCTCACTCATAATATTCCTCTCTTTCAAACCGGACTCCGTCAGGGATGGGATTTATGGAAGTCTTATGACTTCACCCTCATCAAGCGATGTGACAAGCTCATCGTCCTTAAACTAGATGGTTGGGAGCTTTCAAAAGGCGTAGCTGATGAAATTGCCTATGCCCAAGAACTAAATCTTCCCATCGAATATCTGGATCCTCCTTTGAACGCTTCTCACTGAGAATAATCCATTTAATTACAACTTAGACTAGATAATTAAATTATTAAATCTATCTTAAAATTATCTCTGTTGTTGACCGGTATCTAATTACAAAAGGATAATGACCGACTTTTAAAACCAACATGAGGTTTGGTCATGGCAGTAAAAGGAATTGAAAAACATCCTTCTATTTCTACAATAACTCATAAACCCCATCATCATCCGGTCCACCACCACCCAAAACCGCCGAAGCATTCTCATTCTCCCCGAGCTTCGAAATCACTTGCCCGTAGAGCAAGGTCGGAGAACACTCATCATGAAAGAAGAGTACAGCATACGCCTTCTTTACAGAAAACGGACCTTGAGATGATCCGGAGATCATCTGATGCCAAGATGATCGATCTGATCATCCGATATGGAAATAATGCAGAAGGACTTCCAGCTCTTCATGCAGCAGTGAAAAATCTCGATCATGAAGCAGTTCGTTTGTTCCTCGAGCATGGGGCCGATGCCAATACGCGCATCGATTACCTGCTTCCCTTTGTTCCAATGAGAGCATTGGATTACGCAGCCATCAGCGGGGATGTACAAATGATCCAGCTTCTTATTGATCATGGAGCTGAGGTAAATCCAGGTCCAAGACCTTTCCTCAACTTGCCTGCAGACATCCTAGAGCAATTAAAAAATATAGACTACAGCTGGTTTGATGAAAGCGTTAATCCTTTCTATAGCTTCTCTTATTCAACCAGCACACCCTATTCGAGTTCATTTCCGTATAGCACAGAAACAGACTGGGATGAAATTCCTGATCAGATTGAAGCCTTCTTCACAAATCTTCCCACTCCAATGCATTTTGCTGTGCTTCACAATCAGAAAGAAGCCGTAATTGCTCTGCTAAAAAATGGAGCCGATCCGAACCAGTCTGCGATTGCAGGAGGGGGAAGTTGTTTCCAACTGGCTATGATTCTACGTCCGGAACTATTCGAGTTGATGTTGGAGCACTCTCAGCTGCCAATCGAAAATGAAACTTCCTATATTCTCCCGCTCGCAGTGATCCATACTGCTGTACAGCAAGGAGCCCCTATTGAAGTTCTAGAGTGCATTATCGCTCGAGGAGGAGATCTGGAAGCAACCACATTCGCAGAAAAACGAACTCCAATCTATTTGGCTCCCAATGGAGAAATCCTTCAGTTTCTTATAGACCATGGTGCCAATGTACACGTCAGAGACGATAATGGGTTCACTCCTCTTCACTACTACGTCGACAAGTCCTTCCTTGGAGGATGGGGAGGATGGATGGGAGAGCCTTCAGAAGATCTTCCACAACCAGGTATGGACAAGGTATGCCAGTATATCGACATACTCTTAAATGCTGGTGTGGATATCAATGCAAAAACACTAGATGGACGAGGCGTTCTCGATCTTACTTGGAACCAACAAGTAAAGGACTTCCTCATTTCCCGAGGCGCTGTAGCCGAATAATCACTTCTCTCTCTGGGGGGCTAATGGCCCCCTTGTTTTCTTCTCTAATAATTTTTATGATGCTGAGATGATCAGATACCTCTTCATCACTTCCGTTATTCTTCTATTCAGTTTTGACTCTCCCCAATTCGAACGAAGAACCATCGAAATCGACGGACATGAGCTAACAGTTGAGATTGCCGATACTGATATCAAACGGGCCTATGGCCTGATGCATCGGGAACAGTTGAATGAAAATGAAGGAATGCTCTTTATTTTCCCTTCTGAGGATTATGCGACTTTCTGGATGAAGGAGACCATGATCCCTCTCAGCGTCGGCTTTTTCGATGAAAATCGAAGGCTCTTTCAAATCGAAAGCATGCCTGTAGAGAGGGGTGCTTCCTACCGTCTTTATCGAAGCAAAGCCCCTACCAAATACGCCTTAGAAGTAAACAAAGGCTGGTTCAAAAAAAACAAAGTCAAGATCAACTCTCGGTTTACCTTTACAAAGTAACAGAAAACGGTTTGCTGCTCCCATCAACACTCGAGCTGTACTTCTTGATTTTATTCATTTCTTTTTTAAAAATGGCCTCTCAAAACACTTTCTCAACAAAATTCCAGAGGACACCCTATGAAAAAGAAAACATACTTGATCATCGGCCTATCTTTATTCCTTGTTTTTGGATTAGGCGCCATCATGCTTGACGCATCCGGCAAAGAGAAAAAACCCGTTCGTGTTTATGCTGATGTCTCGGGAGATCTTTTACATGCTGGCCATATTGAGTTCTTCAAAAAAGCTAAAGCGTTGGGAGATGTATTGATTATTGGCGTACTTTCCGATGAAACGATTACAAGTTACAAAAGAAAGCCTGTGCAAACGATGGATGAAAGAGTCAGAGCGGTAGAGGCCTGTAAATATGTCGATGAAGTTCTTCCCAACTGTCCCCTAGGGGTAACCGAAGAGTGGATCAAGGAGCATAAGATTGATCTGGTCGTCCATGGAGATGACTTCGATGAGAATACAGTCCATGAACAATATCCAGCTGCCCTAAAACGAGGTATTTTCCGAAGTGTGCCCTATACTAAGGGAATTTCGACCACTAATCTCATCAACCGAATCAAAACCAGAGACGATCTCGAGAAAAATGAGCACACCGCCAGTAGATAAAAATAATGCGCAACAATTGCCTCCAATGCCTCCTCCTAAGGAGGCTGAGGAATCCGCTAAAAAAAGGGTGGATAGCGCTTCCATCATCACCATAAAGAAAAGCCATGGATATGGGAAAGCCTCAGCAAAAAGTAGGTGCATGCAGCCAGGATGTCGGAGAAGACTGAGTCTTCATCAAAGAGATTTAGCCTGTCGCTGCGGCAAGGTATTTTGCGATCATCATCGGTTTTTTACAGATCATCATTGCACATTTGATTATCACACTCACTGGAGAAGCACTCGTCCTGCAGAAGAGAGGCGGACTGCAAAGAATATTGGATCTGAAAAAACGGGTACAGAGCCAGGCAGCGGTTCTGCCTATTAGATCACTGCTCTATTCACAGTAGACGTCCACCCTTCTTTTTCCCAGGAATCTTGGATCGATTTTATTTTCTTATTCATTTCTTTCGAGGAGATCTGCGCCTTCAATGGAGCAAAGAGAAATCTCAAAAGGAGATCCATTGGATTCCCTCTTTTTTTAGGGATATAGTGAAAGTGGACATGAGGAACACTTTGTCCCACTTCTTTTCCGTTTTTTTGCAAAAGAAGATAACTATTCGCACCAAATGCTTTTTGTGAAGCTTTATGCGTTTTTTTGATCAACTTCTGCATGTGGACCATTTCTGAAGTGGTGAGATCTTCGAAGCGCTCAACGTGTCTTTTGGGAATAATGAGACAATGTCCGTCAATGATCGGCTTATAGCAATAAAGACCAATTGCCTTGTCATCTTCATAATACTTTTGTCTGTGTACAACTCTTCGGTTGCAAAAAGGACAGTCGGAAGAAGGAGTTACCTGGTAGACAAAATAGAAAATCGCAAAAAGAGCGCAAAGAAGAAGAACACGGATCATGAATTTCGACCTTTCCTATCTTTTAAAATCTTTTCTGCATCTGTATCGGAAAGGATATAACCGAAATGTTCGAACTGGATCTCCGCAAGATCTTTTCGAAAATTTTTCACTTTATTATCGAGATAGCCATAGCGAAGACCGATAAAAGGAATTCCCCTTTCTTCACATGTCTCTTCCACTTCTCTTAAATTTGAATATTTATCATTGATGAAGATGACTGACTTTGGATGATAATCAATTCGTTCGAATAAACGGAAAAGCGCCCGACCCTTGTGTGTTGCCGCTGTAAAAAGGATGCCTCCGCGAAATAGGCAACCACGAGTATTGTGAAAAAAGACATCATGATGAACCGGAGCGGAATGTAGCATATCTACATTCAGAGATTGCAGTTGCTGTACAGTTCTAATTGAAAGCCCCAGTCCACGAGTAGTCAACCCCATAACGGTAAAACCCTGTTTTTGGAATTTTCCTACAACCTGATCTGCATGATCTTCCACAAGTTTTACTTGGGTAATGCTCTGTACAGCCGTCCATTCAGCAACGGCAAGTTCAATCGCATCCTGCTTTCCCATTCCCGAGACTATGTACTCATTGATAAGATTTTGAAACCACTGGTCCGAACCCAAAACTTGCGTTGGCTCCATTAAGGTATTATCAATATCAAAAACGACGAGATTCTTGGGATCGATATACTTTTCGAGATCAGAGATGCTCTCTGCTTCGATGATTTTGGAAAACAGTACGAATGGCAGGAAAAAGAAACTGAATAAAAAAAAGCTTTTGCAGCAAGGTCTCATAGTCACCCCTTGTAAAAATTAGGCAAAGATTATGTATAGATTAAAAAAAGGAATCAAGATTTTTGATTCTATGAACCTTCTCAAAAAATCGAGGAAATATGTTTTGGGGCGGGCTCCAAAACCTTTCAATTTCTCTTGTAATTCCCGCCTTTTTGAGCTAGGATTGCATCCCAAATGAACGTTAGAGACAAAAAAACCATCGATTTCTTAAAGCCCATCGTTGCTCTCTGCAAACGAAGGGGTTTTGTCTATCCAGGATCTGAGCTCTACGGAGGTTTTGCCAATACCTATTCTTATGGCCCTTATGGGACTGAGATGAAAAAGAATATAAAGGATCTATGGTGGAAGGCTTTCGTACAGGAAAGAAGGGATATCGTAGGAATCGACGGGCCTATTTTGCTCCACCCTAAAACCTGGGATGCATCCGGGCATCTGGAAGGATTCAATGACGCAATGATCGATTGCAAGGAGTGCAAAGCCCGCTTTCGCGCCGATCATTTGATTGAAGAGACTCTTCACCAGGATGCAGACGGAAAAAGCCTGGAAGAAATGACCCGTCTCATTCGCAATAATGATATTGCCTGTCCCAAATGCGGTGGTAAAAATTTCACTGATGCCCGAAATTTCAATCTCATGTTCCAGACTTCTATGAGCAAAACGAGCTCTTCCCATGGAGACACTGCTTATCTCAGGCCTGAAACAGCCCAAGCGATTTTTCTGGAATTCAAAAATATTGTCGACACGATGCGAGTAAAGATTCCCTTTGGAATCGCCCAGATCGGAAAAGCATTCCGCAATGAGATTACCCCTGGAAACTTTATCTTCCGTGTCATCGAATTCGAACAAATGGAAATCGAATATTTCATCCGCGAAGAGAATTGGAAGACTTCTTTTGAAGAATGGCTCGTCCTGATGAAAAAATGGTGCGATGTCATTGGTCTCAATCCGGGAAGATGTTCTTTAAAGGAACACGATCAGGAACAGCTTTCCCATTACTCCAAGAGAACCGTTGATATCATTTATGATTTTCCATTTGGCCCTAGTGAACTATATGGTCTGGCTTACCGAACCGATTTCGATCTGAAGGCCCACATGGAGCACACTGGCCAGAATCTCGAATACCGCGACCTTGAAAAGAAAGAAACATTCATTCCTCACGTCATCGAGCCTACCTTTGGTGTGGACCGAACCATTCTCGCTCTTCTTTGCGATGCATATGAAGAAGAAAAACTAGCCAATGGTGAGACCAGGACAGTTCTTCACCTTTCTCCAAAAGTTGCACCTGTCAAAGTCGCTGTTTTTCCTCTTATGAAAAAACCTCCTCTGGGTGATAAGGCCAAGGAAACCTTCAAACTTATTCAAGCCCACTTTAATACTGAATACGACGAGACCGGTGCTATTGGTAAAAGATACCGACGGCAGGATGAACTGGGAACTCCTCTATGCGTTACCATCGATTATGACACAATGGAAGATGATACCGTTACTCTTCGGGACAGAGATTCGATGGATCAGGTACGCGTCCCTATCTCCAATCTCATCACAATCCTCTCTCAAAGACTATCTGATTAATTTGCACTAGGGTAAGAAACGATCTTCATCCTCTTTTGTCAAAGAGGAGATTTTTTGCCTTTCACTGATTCTGTGACGATGTGTCGCAATAAACTGATAGAAAGGATCGACAAAAAATGAAGGAAAGAAGCAAAAAACTCCCAGAACCTTTCTTATCCCTCCCAATAGCCAGTAGATCCTCGCCACAGCTTGTGCCTGTATCCAGATTTTTTCAGAGGGGTAATCCTCGACTAAGACCAAACTGTCTTTTTTTTTGTAATTTTTCTCGACGCCCAAAAAAAATTGTTCAGCAGTTCTTCCCTCAAGAGGAGCAAATGAGAAAATACGTCCCTTGTCCATTGATATGATATGACGAACGGAGGTGTGGCATAGTCCACATTCCCCATCAAAAAAGATCAGGTGTTTCATTCTGAATTTACCTTTGGCCTGGCATTCTTGATCTCATCAAACCTCCGCGCTAATTCCATCACTTCCTCTTCAGAGGTATTGGCGCTATAAATTTTCTGTTTGATTTCTTCCCGTTGCGTCATCCAGCGACGATCGAGCAATTTTTGGAGAGTCTCGACAAATCCCTCCTCTCCTTTTTCTGGGTTGATTCTTTTTTGAAGCATTTCAGAAAGGAATAATTGCTCTTCTGCATTTTGCATGTCAATGGTCAGAGAAAGAAGGTCTCTCGGTTTTTGCTCTCGAACCGTTTCCATATATTTCGTGAAGAGACGCTTACACACAGGTTTCGTAAAATGTTCTTCCGCGAGATTCTTTTCTGCAATCTTGACGATATTAGGATGACTTTCCCCTAAAAAGAAAAGCCACCGTAGCAGATCTGCCTCTAAAATCCGATCAGGATCGATTTGCTGAAATGAAACACTTGCCGCTTGCTTGATGACAATGGGAGAAGGTGAAACTTGCCCGACAAGCATCGATTCAGGTGTATGTGTCAATTTGGCAAGCCTTCTCAAGCTTTCGTGCACCATCAAAGGATGATCCCACCCTCGAATACGATTGGCAATCGTTTGGACCAGTTCATTTTTTTCAGCAGGTGAATTCATATCGAGTTCCTTAGAGGAATTGTCTACTAAAAAACTTAGATAATCGATGCTTTGTTCCAACAGCTCTTCCCAGATCTTAGGCCCTTTTTCTCTTAACAAAGTGTCGGGATCCATTCCCTCCTGCATCGGAACAACAGAGACTTCCACTCCGTCTTTTTGAAAAAAGTTCCCGATTTTGATCGCTGCTTTCCGTCCGGCTTTATCAGAGTCCAATGCAAGATAAATCCGACGGACCCCTAAGTTCAATAATTCCTGGACCTGCCCTTCGCCAAATGCTGTCCCCTGCCCTGCAACGGTGATCGTAAAACCATTATGGATCAAGCGGATTGCATCGATCTGCCCTTCCACAATGATCGCTCGTTTTTCCTTTGCAATCCGTTTTCGTGAATAAGAGAGGCCAAAAAGAACCTTTGACTTTTTAAAGAGCGGTGTCTCCGAAGTATTGATGTATTTGGGACCAAAAGTATCAGGTTTGAACTTTCTTGCTGAAAAGCCAATCACCGAACCTATCCTGTCCCGAATAGGAATTTGGATCCGATCGATGAAAAAGTCCCGTTTTGAATCAGAAATCAGTCCCACTTGAGAAAGAGTGATTTCTTTTACCCCTTGTTCTTTCATTGCAGCTTGGAAGATACCTTTCGTTCTCGGAGCATAGCCCAGTTGAAAGTCACGAATGCATTTCAGATCAATCCCCCTTTCGTATAGATAACGAAGGGCATCGGCCCCTTCCTGAGAATGGAGGAGCAAAAAGTGAAAAAACCGGGTCGCCTTTTCCATTGCATCTTTCAATACTGTTCGGTCTGGCCCTTTTTTCTGACGTGATTCCGTCTCCTCCAAAGGCACCTGAAACCGTTCGGCCAACATCTCGACAGCCTCGACAAAACTGAGACGTACATAGCTCATTAGAAATTGAATCGCATCCCCATGCGCGCCACAACCAAAACAGTGATAATGATGATCTCCTTTCTGAATGACAAAAGAAGGTGTCTTTTCATCATGAAAAGGACAAAGGGCCTTATATGCTGCTCCTGCTCGCTTCAAAGGAATATGCTGCGAAATGACTTCGGGAAGGTCAATTCTCTGTCTGAGAACTTCAAGACTTTCTCTTTTAAATACTTTCATGCAGATAAGATCCATGTTTGTAAGTCAGGCGCAGAAACCCTCGATTCTTCAGGTAGCTATAAACTCTTCTTTCAAAAACATCTCCTCGAGGGAAATGAGAGGAATCTTTTCGAATTTCTCCATAGATCGGTTTCTGAAACTCTTCGGTCTTTACAAGGAAGAACTGATCGGAGAATCCTTCCTTTGCGATATAAAAATCCTTATCCTCTCTGTAAGACTCTTTCTTAGCTTCTTTATAATTAAGGTTCCATGTCAAATTGGCTACTTTGAACTTCGGCTTTTTTTCCATTTGATTGATCGCTGCGGGAATCCAGACCACTTTGTCTGTAAGATAGGAGTCTCCAGTAAGATAAAGAAGATAATCCGTCCTGCAATAGTAAATTGCCGCCAAGGGAGCTAATGCATTGAAATAAACCCAATCATTGTTCACACCAGGGTAAAGATGGGCGTCAGGACCTGCCTTGAAATCTTCCCTTTTCAGGCAAAAGAACTCCATAATCTCCTTATCCTTTTCCTGTGAAAGATAAAAGTCACTCAGAACTTCTTGTTCCACCTTTTTTTGCGCAGCTTCAGATACCTTTTTTGGATCCCTTACATTGTTGATAATTAAGATACGCCTTTCAAACGCAGTGCCATGTGGATTGATCTGTTTATCCGCCAGATAGTCTCCCTGCAGGATCATCTTCCAATCATTTTCCCAGCAACTGGTCGCAAAAGTAACTGTTTGATGGGGAATCTTCTTTTTGAAAAAAAACAAACCAATGCTCCATGATTCAATTTGACAGAAGACCGTATGATGCCTAAAGCAAATTCAAAAAGACAAGAAAAAGCCTCTCTTCCTTCCAGGGTCAATGATATTATGATCCACATACTCTCAAAAGTCTTCGAATCTGAATCAGCTTTAACGATGGCTGCCCAAAATTCAGAACTGATCCCGCATATACGATTGGAAAAATCCCCCAAGGAAATTGTCATGGATCATATGAAGCTTCATGAAGATTTGAAAATGCTGCAAACGTTTTGTCAAGACCTCCAAAAAGAAATACAGTCCCGTCTTGAAAAAAAAGAAGTCTCCGATTTTTTCTATCCTTCCATCAATCATAAAGATTTAAACCGTCTTCAAGAGTCTGTCCTTACAAAAAAAGCCTATATTCTTCAAACACCTTCCCGATCCTTTGCTCAAATCAAAAAAGACTTGAAGCTCCTTCTTCATGAAGTACTGGAGCTGGAACAATGGACTGCTGCTGCCCTTCCCCGCGTCGAACGTGTAAAAAAAATTGACTCTTGAATTCATCCCTTCTTTGGTTGAAAATATCCACCTTATGACAGCTCAAAAAACACTTACACCTATGATGGCCCAATGGCATGAGTGCAAAGCTCAAGCCAAAGATGCCCTTTTGCTCTTCCGCCTCGGAGATTTCTATGAAGCCTTTTATGATGATGCTGATCAGATTGCAAAAGAACTCCATCTTACCTATACACAAAGGCAAGGAATCCCGATGTGTGGCGTCCCTGCCCATACTTTTGAGACCTATCTCGACAAGCTCGTTGCAAAGGGCTATAAAGTCGCCGTAGCCGAACAAATGGAAGATCCCAAACAGACAAAAGGGATCGTCAAGCGCGCGGTTGACCGGATCATCACCCCAGGAACAACGACAAGTCCAAATCTTCTCAAAGATAAGTCTAACAACTTCTTTGTCAGCCTTGACCAAATTGGAATGTCCTTCGGTATTGCGATCATAGACCTGACGACTTCAGAATTTCGTCTTTTGCAACTCGATGAAAAGAAAGAAGCTCTTGATGAGCTCTATAAACTTCGCCCCTCAGAGCTACTCATTTCTGAGACTTTTCGACAAAATCACGAAAAATTCATCAAAGAACTTTTCTATGGCTTTCATTTCGTTCTGAACGTCAAAGAAGAAGTCTATTTCGATCACAAGCTCGCTTGGGAAATGCTCAACCTGCAGTTTGCAAAAAAACAACTCGATGCCCTTGGCATTTCAGGAATGGTCTCTGCAATCAATGCATCAGGTGCTCTTCTCACTTACTTGAAAGAAGATTTAAACTTAAATCTCGACCATCTCGATGAATTGCAAACCGATTCTCTCTCTGCCTATATGTCTTTAGATTATACGACCATGCATAATCTGGAACTGACGGAATCGATCCGAGAGGAAGGAAAGAAAAATACCATCCTCCATCTTCTTGATTCTACCATGACTTCCATGGGTGGAAGGCTCCTTTCTCACTGGGTCCAGCATCCTCTTCTCAATAGGGAAAAGATTCATGAGCGGCAGATTGCCATTGAAGAATTCATCGAAAATAAAAGCCTTCACCAAGACCTCACCGGCCTATTGAATCAAATCCGCGACCTCGAAAGAATCCTCATGCAGATTTCCTCTCATCAGGCAGGCCCTCGTGATCTTGTAAATCTACGCTATTCCCTTCATAACGTCCCCTCAGTTAAATCGATTCTTTCTCCCTTCAAAAGCAAACTGATTCAAAATGCGCTTCGAAACATCACGGACATCTCTTCAGTCACCGACCAGATTGCTCAGACTCTTGTTGATGCTCCTCCTCTCCGTATTAGCGATTGTAATGTAATCCGCGATGGATTTTCATCCGACCTAGATGAACTCCGCTCGATCAGCTCCGACTCCAAAACTTGGATCGCCAACTATCAAGTGAGGCTTCGAGAAGAGACTCAGATTCGCACTCTTAAGGTTGGTTTCACCAGGGTTTTCGGTTATTATATCGATGTCTCCAAAGGCCAGTCAAAAAATGTTCCTGATTACTTTCATAGAAGACAAACCCTCGTTAATTCAGAACGATTTATTACAGAAGAGCTGAAAAACTTTGAGCACAAAATTCTCACAGCTGAAGAGAGGATCAAAGCTTTAGAACAAAAAATCTTTGAGGAACTCCGTGCCGAGATCACAAAATATGCACCTCAAATCAGAGAGATTGCCCGTGCGATCGCTCAGATTGATGCCCTCTACTCCCTTTCTAAAGCAGCAATAAGAAACAAATATGTCAAACCTGAAGTGGACGAAAGCGATATTCTGCATATCAAGGGGGGCCGTCATCCGATCATTGAAAGAAACCTCAATCAAGGAGAGTTCATTCCCAATGATGCTCATCTCAATCAACAAAGACAGCTTTTTCTGATTACCGGCCCGAATATGGCTGGTAAGTCAACTTATATTCGCCAAGTTGCCCTGATTGCCATCCTTGCTCAAATTGGATCCTATGTCCCTGCTGATTCTGCTCATATCGGTTTGATTGACAAAGTATTTTCCCGTATAGGCGCCAGTGATGATCTTGCACGAGGTCAATCGACTTTCATGGTCGAAATGATGGAAACGGCAAATATCCTTAACAATGCTACTTCACGATCTCTAGTGATCCTTGATGAAATAGGCCGCGGGACCAGTACTTATGATGGGATTTCTATAGCCTGGGCTGTAGCCGAATATCTTCTCACAACTCAAGGAAAGAAGGCGAAGACACTATTTGCTACCCATTATTGGGAACTCACCAAGATGCAGGAGCAAATCCCCGGTGTTCTCAACTATCAAGTTGCCGTGCAGGAAACAGATTCTGGCATTGCCTTCCTCCGCAAAATTGTCGAAGGTGGAACCGATAAGAGTTATGGAATCCATGTTGCCCGATTGGCCGGCCTTCCCTATTCAGCCATTAAGCGCGCAGAAACGATGCTTACTCAGCTCGAACAAGAACACAGAAAAAAACCGAAAAAATCTTTCCTTAAAGAAGACTGTCAACTTTCTCTTTTCCAAACTCCTCCCATTCCGCCCAAAACAAAAGAAGCTATTGACGAGATCAATTCTGCTGATTTCAACCAAGTCACTCCTATTGAAGCCCTCCAAAAACTTTTCGATCTTCAAAAAAAGTTCAAGAATTGAACAATCAATAGAATGTTTGATCCAAAAGAATTAGCCCGGTTTCCAAAAGACTCCGGGGTTTACCTAATGAAAGATGCTAAAGGAGTGATCCTTTATGTTGGTAAGGCCAAAAATCTCCGCAGCCGCATCAAGCAATACTTTGCCACTGCCCGCGATGAGCGGATCATGGTCCCCTTTCTCACAACGCAGATCGACCAGATCGATACAATCATCGTCTCTACCGAAAAAGAAGCTCTCCTATTAGAAAACACTCTCATCAAGCGTCATAAGCCCAAATACAATGTCCTTCTCAAAGATGACAAAACCTATGTAAGTATTCTGATGACCAAACACAAATGGCCCATGCTCAAACTTGTTCGTTATAAAGGAAAACCCCCACGAACAGGTACCTATTTCGGCCCCTATACCAATGCTCGCATGGCAAGACAGACTCTCGATCTCATCTCCAAGCTCTTTCCTCTGCGACAATGCTCCGACTCAGAACTCATCAATCGAGCCCGCCCCTGTCTTCTGTATGACATCAAACGATGCATAGCTCCCTGTATGCCACTTTGCACGCAAACCGAGTATGATTCTCATGTTCAATCAGCAAAAAAGCTACTTAAAGGCCAGGACAAAGACCTATTGCAGGAACTCAAAATACAAATGAAAAAAGCCTCTGAAGATTTGGAGTTTGAAAAGGCCGATTCTCTTCTTCAAATGATCCGGCAGATCAAACATGTGACCCATGTCCAGCATGTCGATAATCCTGCAGCCAAACACTGTGATGCTCTCGGTCTTTTCCGTAAAGCTGACTCGGTTCTCATCGTGCAACTGATCTTTCGCGAGGGCAAACTCGTCGCATCCGAACATTTCGCATTCACACAGATCGCATCGCTTGATGATGAAATACTCGAATCGTTTATATTACAGCATTATCGCGGTCAGGAAAAACCTCCCCATGAAATCCTCACTCCTCTTTCCCTGTCCCAAAAATCCCTTCTTTCTCAAGTCCTTTCTGAGCATTCCCGGCACAAAGTACAAATCCTGACACCTCTCAAAGGAAAGAAAAAAGAACTCGTCCTGATGGCAGAAAAAAATGCCAAAGCTCTTTTCGAACGGCATGAAGATGCCCGGTCCCTCACAGAAAAGATGCTTCTCGATCTTCAGGAAACCCTCCATCTCACACGATTCCCCCGCCGCATAGAATGCTTTGATACATCCAATATCTCCGGAACCGACCCCGTTGCAGCCCTAGTCGCATTCACCAACGGAGAGCGGGATAAAGACCGCACCCGTTTTTTCAAAGTCAAATCCAAAGGCGACGACTATTCAGCCCTTCGAGAAGTAATCCATCGCCATTTCACCCGGCAAAAAGAAAAAAATGACTTTTGCGACCTTCTCATCATCGATGGAGGCAAAGGACAGCTCAATATTGCCCTCGATATCTTCACAGAACTCAACATCGCATCCGTCGACGCCATCGGCGTAGCCAAACAAAAAGGACTGCATACAAAAGGACTCACTCAGGAAAGGATCTTCATCCCCCATGAAAAAGACCCCATTGTCATATCGCCACGATCTCCTCTTCTGTTCCTCCTCCAAAAAATTCGTGATGAGTCCCATCGTCTTGCCATCGGCTTTCACCGGAAGCGCCGTTCCAAAAGAACCATCACGACTGCCCTTGATTCCCTGGAAGGGATCGGCCCTACCAAAGGGAAACGTCTCCTTCAACACTTCAAAAGTTTCAAACGGATCACCGAGGCCACCCGTTCCGAACTCGAAAAAATCAAAGGCCTCACAAAAAAAGATATTGACCTTCTTCTCTCTCTGAAAAAACAACCTTGAAATATTCCCCAAATTATCAACTCTGCCATTGAAAGAAAAAGGTCTCTCAGCTACAACTTTCCCCCATGACAACCCAGACCTTAAATACTCCCGACACACTCACACGCTTTCCGACTGCGGGTCTTCGAGAACTCATAGTCCTATCACTTCCTCTCATGCTCGTCCTTTTCTCTACCAGCCTTATGGGGTTCGTCGACAGGTGGCTTCTCGGAAGATACTCTATTAATGCCATGCAAGCAGGCGTTAATGCCGTTTACCTATGCATGCTCTTTCAAATCCCTTGTATGCGAATTACCTCAATCGCCCAAATTTTCGTAGGCCAGAACAAAGGGGCTGGAAACCTTTCTCGACTCGGCGAACCGGTCTGGCAGATGATCTGGTTTTCCCTGTTCACCATGTTCGTCACGCTCCCTCTCGCCCCATTAGGAGAACGACTGTTTCTCAGTGGAACTTCAATCCACGCAGAAGTATCTCAATACTTTCGCTTTCTCATGTTCTTTAACTTCCTGTTCCCTCTCAATGCAGCTCTCGCCAGTTTCTTCATCGGCCAGGGAAAAACCAAGATTGTGACATTAACGATCATCCTTTCCCATCTATTGCATTTCTTTCTCGACTTCGTATTGATCTTCGGAATCTCAGGCATCATTCCCCCCCTGGGAATCCTTGGTGCCGCAATTTCTACTGCATGCGCTCAAACATTATCCTGCTCCATTCTTTTCTTCTTTTTTCTCAACGGTGAGTGTAGAAGAAAATTTGGAACATCCCGTTGGAACATCCATTGGGACTCAATGTGGTCTTGCATTAAGGTTGGCATTCCAAGAGCTCTGACAAGGTTTATCCTTCTTGCATCTTGGACTTCCATTGCAAGAATAATGATTATCAAAGGTGATGACTATCTATTAGTTCTTTCTATAGGTGGAACACTGAATTTGCTTTTTTCCTTCATCAATGAAGGGATAGGCCAGGCCATTCTGACCATTTCTTCCAATATCTTAGGATCAAAAAATGTGGAATTGCTCAGGAAACTGTTTCGATCGAGTTTCGTTATGCTTTCATTAGAAGCACTACTATTTTCGATTCCGTTTTTTCTTTTCACCGAATATACAATTTCTATCTTCTTTAAAGAATCCTTGTCTCCCATTCAAGTTGCCCTTTTAGCCAAATCATGCCACTGGTTGTGGTTGTTCTTTCTATTTGATGGTTTCGGCTGGATCAACCTCAGCATTTTAACCGCTTTCGGAGACACTGTTTTCTTGATGATCTACAATTCTATAGCTACCTGGATTATAGGATTTCTTCCTGTTTATTTTGGTATCAAGCACTACGGCTGGGCAGCTGACAAATTATGGCTGATCATGACATTTAGCTGCTTGGCCGCCGGTTCTGCGTACTTTTTGAGAGTCTACATAATACAAAGAAAAAGAAATATTGCATTGCTTGAAGCGTATTGAAAACAAGACACGCTTCAAGCAACGAAAATACTAGGATACAAGAGGGTTGGATTCTTTTGGAGAGCAGCGAAGTGCATTGAAGTGAATCATATCACTTAAGCAATCAAATAACTTTGATTCAGGAGGCACTATACCGTTATTATTCAAGTAAAGCCATTTCTGAACGGTCTTGTTATAGGTAAAAGGCTTATGGCATACCTTCCCTACCTGATTCACAAAAGAAACCCAGTATAAATCATTCTCTTGGACATCTTGTCTATAAAGATAGGTAAGCGGTCCTTGATTTTCTAGCAATAGACTTGCATCCGTAGCATCTAAAACATCATGCCAAGCAGGATGCAGTTCAACATTCTTACTGTTAGCCTTTAAAGCTTCTAGTTGTAAAGCTTGAGTCATATTGACCTCATTTTTGATCTTGAAAAAAATGTTCGACTAAGGTTCGTTAAATTTTATTAAGAAATTTTAGAGAAACGTGAATTAAAAGCAAGACAAATCAACAGTTTTCTTTTTTTCTATCGACGCCCATTTCAAATCCATCACCCCTACCTTGGAAACGTGAACTCCTTTAACGTTTTTCTTTCGTATCACATACAAAGGAATTGTGAAAGGAGCAAGGTAAGGTCTATGATCCAACAGAATTTTTTCTGCTTTGGCTAAAAAGTGATTCCTTTTTTCAGGATCTATTTCTTTCTCAGCAAGATCCAATAGCTTCTTATATTCAGGGTTTTCCCAGTAGGTAAAATTGATTTTCTCGTGAGCATTTCTATAAGTATTCAGCGTATAAATAGGGTCATTGATCCAAGCCCTCCAAAAGCATTGTGCTATCTGAAAATCCCCGGTAGACATTTTCGTAAACAAAGTAGGCCAATCTAGAAGTTCAATTCTGCATTTCAGCCCCAAGTTCTTTTCCCATTGCTCCACCATGCAATTAGTAACATTAGTTTCACAAGATACACTGACTGTCAGTGTAGGAAGATCCTCAGACCTTAGATGAAGTTCTTTTAACCCCTCCTGAAAAAGCTGACGTGCTTTTTTCAAGTCAGTGACCTTTGTCGTTTTCAAATCTAGAAGGGTATGCTCTGCAGGAAGGGGAAGTCCGTGAGGAATCATTTTCGTTCCAGGAGGTTTTTTGAATTGTCGATAATCAACTGCACAAGAAAGTGCTTGCCGGATCTTTTTATTATTCAAGGGACATCGACTTGTATTGAAGTAATACCAGTAACTTTGCGAAACCGAGGGAAGTTCAACCCTATCAGGGGCATATTGTGGATTGAACACATCGAAAATCCCAAATGGCCATCCCATCCAGTCAAGCTCATTGTTTTTAAACATCGAATAAGCAGAGGATTTATCCGTTTTAATGAGCATGATTTGATCTAACTTCACACTTTTTTTATCCCAGTAAAGTTCATTTTTGATCAGTTCGCGCCGTTTATTGATGCTATTTTTCTTTAACTTAAAAGGACCATTACAGACATAAGCATTTCCTTCCTGTGTAGGCCAATTAGGATGTTTTCTGTCAAGGTTATGATTGATCGGTGAATAAATCGTTTGGGCTGTCAATTCTAAAAAATAGGGGACAGGATTTTCTAACTGAATCTGCAGAGTTCGATCATCAATTGCCCGAACACCAATCTCATCAACGGGAACTAATCCTTCTTTTGCTTTTTTTGCATTATTAATAGGATAAAAGAGATAAGCAAAGGGTGTTTTAAAATTGGGGGAAAGGACTTTTTTCCAGGCATATTCAAAGTCACAAGCCGTGACTTTTTCTCCGTTGGACCAATAACTCTCTCTGAGTTTGAACTTATACTTTTTTTTATCCTTAGATACTCGACAAGATTCTGCAAGGGCAAGAGTTGGCTTTCCATTTCTTCCTATACGCATCAAACCTTCAAACAACATACGATGCAAAGCACACGATTGCTCATCTCCTCCAATACGAGGGTCCAGAGAACAGAAGACTAAAGAATGATAGAGTCGCACAACCTGCATTTTGGAAAGTTGATCCAACCAGCTTTTGATTCCTCTTTTGATCGCTTCAAGAATAATGATTTGCTGATCAAGATCTTCACAGTCGTAAAGATATCCTAAAGTCAAATATCCCTGGGTTTCAATCTTGGCAGTGATAAGTCCTTTATTGGGAATCTGCAACTTTCTGAAGCTCTCCTCTATATGTTTCTTTAAGGAATATTCGCTCACCCGGAGAACGATGAAAACACGATTATTGTCTATGTGCCGTTTGAAGAAGTAATTATCCTTCTTGGGAAGCTCGTGCTTCAAAGATTCTTCGAGCAATTGATAGAACGTTTTGAGAACAGAAAAAGGCAAAGTTGCTTGCTTTTCGATAGGATTGATTGAGAAAAAAAAGCTTTCCAGAAAATCAAGGTTATTTTTCGATTTTTCAAGAAACGTTTTCTTGAATTGGGAAAAGACCTCGCCTTGCTTAACAATGATTCCCCCATTGAAATCTCTGATCTCTCCAAGAGCATTCGATAAAATCGATGCTATCCTATGGCGTGCCAAATAAAGGTTGACTGAAGCATCTGCCCGTAAAAATGAAGAGTCCTTTTCAATCTTGATGCGGAATACATTCGCTTCCTTAGGATATTTCTTTCTGAGGAATCCAACCGATTGCACACGATCAAATTTAAGCTGTAAAGAAGGGTTATGTTCCCGAAGAGTCGTCTCCAAAGAAATTACTGTTCCCTTATCCTGCACCAATCGGACTAATATCACTGTAAAAGTTAGATCTGTCGTTGACTGGTCCTGAAAGGATACAAGAACCTGAGGGATGTCGTTTACATATTTTAATTCCTGAGAGAGGAGTAAAATATCCTTCATGATTTCTTCTTCATTCCGAATCATGAAGACTTGTGGGATTAGGTTCTCAATCCGGACTTTTAATTCCTCTACAAGCACCTCTTTGAGAGACCGAACATCCTGAAGAGTGAATTTGGAGCCGTCGCTTTTTTCCAGTTCCACATAAAGAGTTCTAAGAGAATCCTGGGCATTGAGATAAAATGTATTGTTTAAGACTCGGGCATTCGGTATGTACCTCTTTACGGCTCCTTCAATATGACTTTCTTCAAAATATTCATGTTTGTGGAACACATTTAATCCGATAGAAAGCCCCAAAACAGGTTTTTTCCCAAAAGGGAAAGTCAAAAAAGTTGAGAAGAAACGGACATTTAAGTGGCGTTTTTCAGGAAATACATTGACAGCTCTTCTAAGGTTTTTTCTTAAGAGATAAAGGGAACAGGCAATTCGAGTAATATGCCTGAACGGGCGTTGATCCCTGAACTCCTCTCCTGTGAGAGCCATAAATCTATTGAGCTCAGTAAAAACCCCTAGATCAAAATCATCAGGTCTCCTTTTGGTCAACTTGATGAGGTCCTGATGGATCAAGATCTGCTTTCGATCATAACCGACTGATTTCGTCTCAAGAAGAAATTTTGCATACTTTGAAGAAGCCACTCCTCCTGCAACCTCTTTTGCGATCAAAGGAAGATTTTTCATCGTAATCGTCAGATCTCGGGCATCTTCCAAAAGAACTTTGGCTTCTGCAACAAAATAGGAGTCTTGGGTAATCTCTGGGAGGTGGAAATGAAGATAGCGAAAATGAAGTACAGAGAGTTCTTTTTCAGGAACAAGCCATCTCTTTAAAGTTTCCAAAAAGAAATCTTCAATTTTTACATCTCCAGAAGGTCTGCAGAGTAAATAGACTGTAAGGCAGTCAGGCGTTGTCGTACATTCGTTCCATTTAAAATAGGGCAAAGCATTCTTGATCCATGAAATCAAATCCTTCTTTTCCCCATGAAGAATTTCTACAGGGATCATCTGTTGAAGAAGCCCTTCTATGTGATGAATATGATTTTCAATTTCCTCGGATTGGAAGGGATAGGCAAATTTAGGTTGGACATGGAGAGGAAAAAGTTCACATAATTTAGACTTCATAAGCCTCTGATTTCAGTATCAAGAAGAATCTCTTGAAGGGAAAGCGATAAATGCGCATATAGTATCTTCTCGTTTTGCTGAGTATTAATATTATGTTATCTTCTATTTTTAAAGGTTTTGTCAAATTTTAAACAAGAAAAAATGATGAATGTGTCGCGGTTTTGCAAAGCTTGTTTAAAACATCTTTTTACATTTTTTTTCCTATTAATATTCACTCTTAGCTGCAGCAAAAAACCGAACCAGAAGAAAAAGGTTCTTCGCATCCATGCTTTTGAAGATCCCGATCACTTGGACCCTAGAATGGCAGGAGATATTAACTCGCAAATATCTCTCCGCATGCTCTTTGAAGGGCTTATGCGCTTCAACAAAGAGCAAAAGCCAGATTTTGCAGCAGCAGATCAGGTAACGATTTCTCCAGACATGAAGACCTACACTTTCCATCTTAGAGAGTCATACTGGACCAATGGGGAAAGAGTTACAGCTCACGACTTTGAATATGCATGGAAGAAGATCCTCTCCCCTGACTTTCCCTCAGTCTTTGGATACGCCTTTTACATCATCAAAAACGCAAAACTGGCCAAAGAAACCAACCTTTCTATCGACGAGGTAGGAGTCAAAGCTCTAGATGATGAAACTTTAATTGTCGAGTTAGAACACCCCGCACCTTATTTTCTCGACCTTATCTGCAATCCTATTTACTCCCCAGTCCTGAGAAATCTCGATGAAATAGAACCTGACTGGAAAAGAGAGATAAAGAACTTTATTTCAAACGGTCCTTTTCAACTAGAAGCCTGGGAACTTCGAAATCAGTTAATTTTTTCAAAAAATGAAACGTACTGGGATCATAAGTCCGTAAAGCTAGATGAAGTACATATCTATTTGGTACCTGATGACAATAGTGCTCTCAAAATGTACGAGCTCGATGAGATTGACTGGATCGGACCGCCGAACCGGCTTCCCTTGGACTCTATCCCGTATTTAAAGGAGCACCATAAACTTCATTATCCAAACGGCACTAAAGTTATGTGGTTTATGGTAAATGTGAATCAATTCCCCTATAACAATGTTAAAGTGAGAAAAGCCTTAGCCTATGCGCTCAATCGAGAAGCCCTAGCAGAACACATATTGCAGTCTGGGGATATCCCCTTAATGAGCATTCTCCCTTCATAACTTTCCTTGAGAGATGAACCTTATTTTCGAGATCATGACGTAGTAAAAGACAAACAGCTATTTAATGAAGCGCTTGAAGAAATGGATCTTTCCCTGGATCAGTTCCCCCCCCCATAAAAATCCAATCGATCAAACAAAATTATGTTCTCATTCAGGCCATTCAGGAACAATGGAGAAAAACATTTAACATTGAAGTTCAGCTCGATTTGCAAGAATGGAACCTTTGCATGGCAAAATTTAGTCACCACGACTACGACCTAACGCTAATGGTATGGGAAAGCTGGTTCAACGACCCTATCTATAACATGGAAATTCTGCGGGATACTTCCACAGACAAAAATTATCCAGGATGGGAAAATCCCCGATATACTGCACTTCTGAAAGCTGCCGATGATGAGATTGACATTGAAAAAAGAAGGGAATACCTAAGAATGGCAGAAGACATCGTTTTAGAAGAGTTGCCTATCATTCCTGTGATTAATCGCAACTCCCCCTGCTTGCAAAAAGAATATCTTAAAGGACTCTTATTCAGCCCTACTGGTCAAGTCGAATTCAAGTACATTTCTATCGAAGACAAAGATTTTTGAAGACCAGCTTCAAACTCTTCCCAAAAAAATCCATTATGATTGAGTTGTGAGCGTAAAAGTGAAGGCTCTCTGATAGCTGAAAATATCTGTCAGGATTTGCCCTATTTCCTTCTCGGAATCTGCAAGAAAGCTTTTTGAATCTTCAAGCCCGGCAGTATGAACAACAATTTCTAATTTTTGAGACTTTGCAACAAGGACCTGGGTCTGGATTTCCTTATCAGGGTGATGCTCTTTCCAATATGTCTCAAGATAGGCCCTGAGAATATCTGGATCAATTTCTACCAGTCCTGGATCCATTTTAACCCGAAGAGAACGTTGACGATGTAACGAATAAAACCCGAATCCAAACACCATTGTAATCATCAACACAAGACAACCCGCAGAGAAAAATACCTCCGGCTTGTTTAGCAAGAGATCACTGATGGCATACCGAAACTCATGGGTCCAAGGAAGAATAATAAAAAAAGCGCCCAGGGAGAAAAAGAACAGGAGAAGAAAAAAGTGTATCGTAGAAATGGTCTGAGAGTCTCTAAAACCCATCGCTATATTCGTCGCTCTCTTGCCCGATCAAAGCTGCCTCTTCTTTTCTTTCTTCAACTTTAGGCTGCTCTTCATGCTGTTCAGTTGAAAGAAGACTTTTAAAGACCACATGGACACAAGAAACATGGAGACCAGTCAGATCACTGATTTCCTCAACAATCTTGTTTTGGATCTCTTCAGCTTTATCAGGGATGGAGATGCCATATCGAATATTGATTTCCACTCTGATCGAAACGGAGTGATTTTCCTGATCCTGTTCTACGTGGATCCCTTTAATATCTGCTTCACGTCCCAAAAGAGAATCAAAAAGACCTCCCTCAATCAAACCAATCCCCTCAATTTTCGCCATACATTGCAGAGTAATAGCTTGGAAGACACTGCTTTCGATGTCCCGAATAAATGTTGTTTCGGGAAGTTGAAGTTCTTTCGAATCGATTTGTTTGAGCTTTTCGTACATGGCCTCACCTAGTTAAGAAAAATTTGTTTTGAAGGCATAAGCCATTGTAAAGGATCATCCCTTTTGCGCAAAGATCCTTTTCCCTTGATTTCTAACGTCTTTTGGCTTAATAAATAGCAATATATGAATACGATGCTAGCAATCATTCTTGCCTCTATTGTAAATGGCGCTTTGTGCACTTACATTTCACGTCGTAAGGAACGTAATCCCTACGCATGGTTCCTAGTCGGCTTCCTTTTTGGGCTGCCAGGATTAATTGTAGCCGTGTTAATGCCCCGAAAAAAACCAAAAGAAACCTTTACGCTTCATTCTGTGAACATAAACTCCAAGCCCAGTGCCATCGGCCCACCTCCCCCTCAAAAATATTGGTATTATCTCGATCCCAACCATGAACAACACGGTCCTATGAGCTTCGATGCACTTCGAAGTGAATGGAACGAAGGAAGACTGCGTCCTTCAACTTACGTCTGGAACGAAGAACTAGAAAGCTGGAAACACCTCCGCGATCTGAAAGAGTTTACCTCATTCAAGCCAGCAGAAAATCCATAGCCCAAAGTCGGGTAAAGCAATCCTTTGAATTCCAAATTGTAATGATGCGTGCGCATCTTGAGATAAAACTATTTTATGACGACCGGACAGGAAGAAACCCTAAGGCAATATAGATATATATTGCCGTGGGGGAATGAATCTGCAGATGATTTTACCAGGAGGCTTTGATGACACCTGGAATCATGCCCGCATTGGACATTTCTCGGAAACAGAGTCGTGATAATTTGAATTTACGGAGATAGCCTCTGCATCGGCCAGTGATCTGGCAGCGGTTGCGAAGCCTTACAGGTGAAGAATTTTTTGGCAATTGATTGAGTTTTTTGACAGCAATACTACGCTCTTCTTCCGATTTAGTGGGATCGAGGATGATTTTTTTCAGTTCTTGCCGTTTATCCCATTTCAGGTTCACTTGTCTTTGTCGTCTTTTTTGCTTTTCGACCGAAGATTTTTTTGCCATGCTCTCCTCAATTATTTTTTACGAGCGGGACCTTTCTGCCGCTGTTTCCGGTTGGGATCTTTCTTGTTAACTACATAGACGCGTCCTCTACGGCGCACAATAATGTCGCCTTTTGACGGGTCCGCTTTCACAGATGCTTTTACTTTCATAAAAATTTCCTCAAATGAATGGATTGTTATAGCAAAGACATTTTATTCTTTTCAAGAAAACTATGGAAAACCTTGAAGATTTTGCCCATTTTGGGCTATCTTGGTAGTCCTCAAAGAAATAGTAGGAAGAACGATGAAACGAACATATCAGCCGAGTAAGAGAAGCCGGGCCAAGGTTCACGGTTTCCGTGCAAGAATGAAGACCAAAAATGGCAGAAAAATTCTAAGCCGTCGCCGCAGAAAAGGGCGTAAATCTCTGACGGTGTGAGATACCGATTTCCAAAAAATTTTCGTATCCGCAAGAGGGCTGAATTCCAAAGGCTCCGTAGAAAAGGGAAGCGTCTGGTTGGCGACTTTCTTTGTATGGACTACTGCTATCACCCAAGCCTTACGAAAATGGGCATCTCCGCCTCAAGCCGTTACGGGAAGGCCCATGAAAGAAATCGTTTTAAGCGCATGGCCCGCGAAGCCTTTCGCCTGACAAGGGCTGACTTTGGGGAATCAATCCACATACATCTGATTCCGAGGCAAAGGGTAAAAAAGGCCAAAATGCAGGATATTCAAAAGGAACTTCTGCAGTTTTTAACCGATATAAAACATGAAGTTAAACCCCTCGCAGAACAAAGCTGTTCAAGCCATTAGAGGCCGTATCCTTGTTTTAGCGGGAGCCGGCTCGGGAAAAACCCGAGTGATCACTCATCGCATTGCCCATCTGATCAAAGACCACAGAGTCGATCCCTCCTCCCTTTTAGCAGTGACATTTACCAATAAAGCAGCCAAGGAAATGAGGGAAAGAACAGCCTATCTGATTGGTAGAGAAAATGCAAAAAAGGTCACCGTCTGTACATTTCATAGCTTCTGCATGAGAGTATTACGGTCTGAAATCCACCGGTTAGGATACACCCAGAACTTCAGCCTGTATGATGAAAGGGACATGCAAAGGCTCTGCTCTCAAGTGATGAAGGATACCTTAAAGACCAGTGAGATCCCTTCTGCCGCCACTACATATGCTGAGATCTCCTCAAGCAAGAATAAAGCTAAAGAGCTGGGAAAAGAAACCCAGGAAATCGCCTCTCGTTTGCAGGAAGTGATGCGAACCTATAATGCAGTCGACTTTGATGCATTGATCAGCCTGACGATCGAGCTCTTTGAAAAATACCCCGATGTGCTTGATCGATACCAAGAAAAGTTCCGCTTTATCATGATCGATGAATATCAAGACACCAACCCCACCCAGTTTCGACTGGCAGAGCTGTTGTCATCAAAACATCGAAATTTATTCGTTGTAGGGGATGATGATCAAGCCATCTATGGTTTTCGGGGGGCAGATGTTCAGAACATCTTGCAGTTCGACGCAGACGAGACGATCAAGCTCGAACAGAACTATCGATCAACGAAAAACATTCTATCAGCGGCAAACCATGTCATTGAGAAAAACCCCAACCGTCATGAGAAATCATTATGGACCAATACAAAAGAAAATCCCATCATTTCGATATTTCATGCCCCTACCAATGCCGATGAAGCAAAAGGGATTGCCGATCGTCTCATTTCACTCAAGGAAGAACACAAGCTCAAATGGAAGGATATGGCTGTTCTCTATCGTTCCAACGTCCTTTCGCGTAATATTGAAATGGCCCTGCTAGCAGGGATGTGGCAAAAGGATGGCAAATGGATTCGCGGCATTCCCTATGAGATCTTTGGAGGCACGGAATTCGCAGAGCGGAGTGAGATCAAAGATATTTTTGCCTTTCTGCGCGTGATCGCCAACCCTCTCGATCAGGAGGCCCTTCTTAGAATCATCAATGTCCCACGCAGGGGAATTTCCGATGCAACATTAAAAAAGCTTACCGAGTTCAACCGCCAGAAGAAACTGCCGTTATGGACTGTTTTGCAAAAAGAGATGATCTTCCAAGACTTGACAGGAAAAGCCCAGGAAGGGATCCGAAGTTTTGTCGATCTGATTCAAGGCGCCAAGAAAAGATTCGCCCTCCCTCCCCTAAACGAAGCTCTCAAATGGTTCCTGGACAAAGTGAACTATCAAAGAGCTATTGAACAGGAGGCAAAAACAGAAAAGAGCCAGAAGAACAAGCTGGAAAATATTCAGGAGTGTATCAGTGCACTTGCACAATATGAACATGAGGAGGAAAACCCCTCTCTCGCTCACTTTGTTTCCAGCAGTATCCTTGCCCGCCAGAATGAGGGAAAGAAAGAAAAACAGTTCCATGATAAGGTTCAGGTCATGACCTTCCACAGTTCTAAAGGCCTTGAATTCCATACCTGCTTCTTAACAGGGCTGGAAGATCATCTTCTCCCCCATGAGAAGAGCCTTTCCGAAGGGGGGCTGGAAGAAGAGCGAAGATTATTTTACGTCGCTTTGACTAGAGCGAAAAGGAACCTGTTCCTCTCCATGTCCCGCTCTCGAATGAGGACTGGAAAAGCCTACCCGACTACTCCCTCCCGCTTTCTATTCGACATTCCCAAAGATTTGATGAACGTCGTCTCATGGAAGACTTTTTAGAAGAGAGCCCTTAAATTTTTTTTGAAGAAAATCGAAAAACAATGTTGAATTGGTATTAATAGATCATTGTTGTAGGCTTCCGTGCAAAAATCTAACGAGAAAAACTTATGAGTCAAAAGTCGAGCATTGAATGGGGAAACTGTATTTTTATTATTGGATATCACATTGCCCTTCTGATCGGCCTTCCCCTATTTTTCATGTATTTTTCCCCATCGTGGACAATTTATGTCTCTATGGTTGTTCTCCTCTATATGACAGGCCTCAGCATAACTATTGGCTACCATAGGTACTATTCCCATAAGACCTTTAAAACCAATACCTTTTTTGAGGTTATCTTATTGTTCTTCGGATCCATGTCGACTCAAGGCAACGCCCTGAAATGGGCTCACGATCACCGGCTTCATCACGCCTATGTCGATACAGATCGTGATCCATACAGCATTAAAAAAGGGTTTTTGCACGCACATCTTCTTTGGATGTTCAGAAAGCCAGATCCCATGAACAAGAAAGTAGTCTCGGATCTTTATAAAAACAAGCTCCTGGTCTTTCAACACCGGTTTTATGTCCCCTTGATGTTCCTGACCAATTCGATGGCTTTTCTATTCATAGGCTTTATCTTTAATGATTACTTGGCAGCATTCACCCTCTGTTGGTGGGTCCGCCTCTTTTTCTTGCACCACTTCACATGGTTCATCAATTCTCTAGCCCATACATGGGGATCCCAGTCCTTTAGCCAGGAACATTCTGCGGTAGATAACTATCTGATCTCTCTTGTGACTTTTGGCGAGGGATACCATAACTTCCACCACACATTCGCAAACGATTACCGAAACGGGACCAAATGGTATCATTTCGACCCATCGAAATGGATCATTTGGACACTCTCCAAGTTCAAAATGACTTATGGTCTGAAGAAAACCAGCTTTGTACGCATCAGAGAACGGATGGTGACTGAGAGAAAAAACGAACTGAAAGAAAAAATTGCCCAATGCTGGTTTTTGAACAAGAAACACCTAGAGGACAAAATCGAAAAAATTTCCAGCGATCTAACCCAGCATCTCTCCGAGATCTATCAACTGCTTCGCGAATACAAAAATTGCAAGAAAAATGACCCCCAACTACTGAAATTAAAGCAAAAGATCAAAACCCTGCGCAGGGATTTCAAAAATGAATGGAAGACCTGGAAACGATTTTCAAAGACCATCATTCACCTGAAGCCTCTACCCATCCATTAAACAGGGCTGCCGCAGTCTTTTACATTTTCCACTCTTCTGTTTAATTCCTGATTGATCTATATCCCCAATTATACGGGTGGGAAATGAAGATCTGTCTATTCAGCAGCAAATCTTATGATGAGGAATCTTTCAAAAAGGCAAATGAAGCCTATGGCCATTCATTGACTTTTCATGAGGACATCCTCTGTCCTGAAACAGCTCAGATGGCCAATGGATTCCAGGGCGTTTGTGCTTTTGTCAACGATGACCTGAGAAAGGAGGCCCTGGAGAATCTGAAAAAAGAAGGGATTTCCTCCATTGGGCTTCGTTGTACAGGATACAACAATGTGGATGTCGATACTGCGTCAGACCTGAAGATGCAGATTACAAATGTCCCTAAATATTCCCCCTATGCTGTAGCCGAACATACAGCTGCCATGATGCTGTGCCTTAATCGAAAAATCCATCGAGCCTATAATCATGTTAGAGAAGGAAATTTTTCTATCGAAGGCTTGTTGGGATTCGACATGCATGGGAAAAAAGCAGGAGTGATCGGCGCTGGGGCTATTGGAAGAGTACTGATCCAGATTCTTCAGGGGTTCGGCTGTAAAATTCTCGCTTATGACGTCTTCCAACATCCTGACTTGAAGGGGCTTTATGTCGATTTACCTACCCTATTTAAAGAGGCTGACATTATTTCGCTCCACTGCCCACTGACTCCTGAGACTCATTACCTTATTAATAAGGATACGATTTCACAAATGAAGCCTGGCGTAATGGTCATCAATACAGGAAGAGGGGCTCTAATAGAGACTCAGTCGGTCATTGAAGGGGTGAAATCTGGCCAGATCGGATCTTTAGGTCTTGATGTCTATGAGGAAGAATCTCTTCTATTCTTTCGTAACCTCTCTCATGAGGTCATTCAAGATGATGTTTTTGCAAGACTGTTGACCTTTCCTAATGTTCTGATCACATCCCACCAGGGATTCTTTACCCGTGAAGCACTGACAGTCATTGCAGAGACAACCCTAAAAAATTTCTCTCAAATGGAAAAAGGAGAATCATGTCAAAACAGCATCCTTCGATGTGATGCCAACTGACACTTATTCTTCAGCCACTTGGGACTTAAGATATACAATCGATTCAGCAATTTCCTTTCTTGCAATTTCGGGAGCTGCTTTATAGGAGGCTCTAGCATGATAAAGGGCATCTTTTGTCAGTCCTTTACTGAAAAGGAACTGGGAAATCATCATCTGCAAGCGCCAGAGATTGTCCCTATCACCTCTGCCAAAACGTTCGATATAATCTAACAGAGGACGAACAGCCTTTTCAGGATCATCACTCCTTTCGGCAAAAGTCTGAAAATCTAACATAGCCAAACGAAAATGAGATCCCCAAATATTTTTAGGATCGCGGGACTGGATCTCAATACGCAAAGCCTTTGTCTCTTCTTCTTCAACCATCCCCTCTTCCACCTTCTGCGTATACTGTTCCAGCAAGAAGAATGGGCCCGGATCTTCATTGATTCCCTTTGTGAAGATTTGTTCAGCCAGCTCTTCAGAACCGAGATTCTTTGCTCTGAGATAAAGCTTCTCAAGTTCAGGATATTGTTTCATATGCTTGAGACCGTCTAAAATCGCGTAATAGTTAGTCACGATTCCCTCAAGATGTTCCGCATACTTTTCACCGCCAATAGGCAGATACCCCAATTTTGAAATCAATCCCTGCTTAGGATCTACAAGCACGATCGTTGGGAACCCGTCTACCTTATAGATAGTTTTCAGATTCTGATTCTTCTCAATCATCTCTTCCTTATCCCAATGAACGGGAAACTCAACTTTTAAAAAGACAAAAAGAGAGTTGGCCTTCTCTACGAATTGGGGATTTTCGAAAACCTCCTTTGACATCTTCACACACCAGGGGCACCAATCTGTTCCCGTGAAAAACATTAGAAGAGGCTTTTTTTTCCGCTTCGAAACTTTAACTGCCTTCGAGTACTCAGATTCCCAATGAATATGATCAGTAAAAAGCGGCGAGGCCAAAACAAACAGAAGAAGGCAAATTTTTCCTTTCGCTTGCAAGAACATCCGTCATCTCATATATTGTTCTCTTCTCTTATATAGCAAACAATCCCCTTTTGCAAAGATGTCTTTTCCCAATACATTGATTTTTCAGCACCGAAAAGAAAATAAAAAAAAATGCACCCTGCAACCAATACGAAAAAGAGAGGACATCGAATTTATCATCTACCCCAAGCATGTTCTTCCTCCCCTTGCAAAATACATAATCCTTAAGTTAGACGCTCCTCAACTCACAGAAAAAGACAAAAACAAGGGCATCCTTTTGGTTGATGCGACATGGAAATACTCTGATGTGATGCTGCACGTCATTCAACAACAGCAGCAATGCGAATACCGCTCTATTCCCGAAGGATATGAAACGGCATATCCAAGAAAACAGGAAGATTGTATAAAACCCGATCAAGGCCTTGCATCCATCGAAGCTCTATTTATTGCATATCATATTCTTCGTAGAAATACATCCGGGCTCCTAGACAAATATCATTTCAAGAATGAGTTTTTAAAAAAAAACCACAAAAAACTTTTCTTTTAATCAAACATTTTCCAGTATTGAGCTTCGCCTAAACTGCAGGGAGCACAACTAATGCGAGTAGGTTTTTCAAAAATGCTTATTCCTCTTCTGGGCACTCTAGCCATATCTTTTTCACAAGGAGAAGCTCAAGATCGAAATGAAAGCGATGATGTGGTCATGCAGCAATCCAGGCCAATGCCAGCAAATGAGGATCCACGGGGAAGAAAAACTTCATCCCCAAAATATTACCGGGATTCATGCAGACAGAATGAGGGAGAAGAAGAAGACACGACCTATTATTTCGTTACCCCTTGTGTTGGGGATTACGGATTCAAACTTTACGGCGATTTCATCTATTGGCTTCCATTCGGACTCGATTTGGACTATGCAGTACGAGCAAACACCACAACTTATACAGATAAAAGCTTTGTCAAATATGACTGGCATCCAGGCTTTAAAGTTGGGTTTGGCTACAACGGGAAAAGCGCTTGGGATTTCGATCTATACTATTTGTACATCCATCCAAACGGAAGCGATGCGGCCGCTGCTGGGACCAATGAAGTTCTAATCTCTTCCTTCGACCAACTTCCTGGCTTAACTTTTCAACAAGCCAAGGGCAATGTCCGTCTTGTATATATGCATGGTGATTTAGATATCGGAAGAAGGCTCTTCATTGGAAGAACACTTAGTCTCCGTTTTCTTTTTGGTTTAAAAGGCGGTTGGATCCAACAGCATTGGGAAGCTGAATTTTTCGGCGCTAATTTCTTCCATACAAAGTCTACTAACGAATGGGATATTGCAGGGGCCGGTCCTAAAGTTGGAGCCCAAATATATTGGAATTATTATGACGGCCTTGGGATTTATGGAAAATCATCCTTTGCAGCTATGATCGTCCACCATGACTTCGATTATACACAAGTCCAATCAACACATACAAACGATGTAAATCTCTCATATTCGGAGCATAAACTGGCTCCTACGGTAGATTTTGAAGCTGGATTATCATGGGGTCGTAGATTTCATAACAATCGGTGGGGTTTCAACATAGCAATAGGATACCAACTGACCTGCTGGTGGAACGTCGCTAAGAGAATGAGATTGGATAACGCCAATTTGATCGATGCAAGCCAACCTGGAAATTTGTATTTGCAGGGATTGGTGACCCATGCTGGTCTTGACTTCTAGAATACGATAGAGGAGAAGATGAATTTGAGGTATTTGCTCTCAAAAACAATCAGAAAAGCTAAATTGTTGCCAATCATCGGCATGTTTTTTGTTGCAGGAGCTAATGCACAAGAAATGAGGCCAAACTGCCATCCATGTGCTCCTTTTCCCGATTGTTTTAAAACAGGTTTCTTTGTTGAAGGTGATTTCCTCTATTGGAGACCCGAAGTCAATGAGATGGAATATGCGTACTCTTTGAATCGCATTACAAATGAAGCGATCGATCAATATGATATTCGTTATGACTATGAACCAGGATTCCAGGTAGCCCTTGGGTATCTATTCGGAAACAACTGGGACCTTCTCGCTCGATATACGAATCTTCGAGCAAACCAAACAGACATGATATCATCGACTTTTGGCCCCCCCGAATTATTCGCAGCTTTTGTGCATGGAAATGTCTCTGCTATCATTAGTGCTACAAGTCATAGTAAATTTTATTACGATATCCTTGACATCGAAGCAATACGTCATGTGTTCTCTGGGAACAGATTAGAGCTGCTGGCTTTTGTTGGTGTCCGCGGAGCCTGGGTCACCCAAAACTGGAAAACAGATTATTCTCCCCTACCAGGTCAGTTGAGCGTAACATTCGTACAGAATAAATGGAAAGTACGTGGTGGTGGACTTCGTTTTGGGTTTGATGGAAACCTTGAACTCGGTTATGGATTCACTCTTTTTGGAACAGCTGCACTAAGTGGACTATTAGCCGACCAAGAAACCAAGTTCCTTGTAACAACTTTGAATCAGGCTAGTATATTTAATGCAAACCTTCGATTTAGCAGAACAAAAGTATTTCCTGTACTCGAGTCATCCGTTGGGATTAGCTGGGGAAGTTATTTCCGTGAAGGAATAATGAGTCATCGAAGAGATCTATGGGGCATTCATATCGGAGCTAGATATGAATTCATTCAATGGTGGAACATCAATGATGTTGAACGGATGAATTCAGCTTCTGGGTTCGATGATGTCACACCTGGAGATCTAGGCCTTCATGGATTAACTTTAAGAGTGACAATTGTATTCTAGGGTATGAGGGAGTCAAAAGTGAGGAATTTGATGCGAAAAGCTTTGATGAAAAATTTTATATGGATCACAAGCTTACTGCTTATCGGAACATCGCAGGGATTTTGCGACCCGTATCCTGCTTACAAAAGATCTGATGAAGTTGGCTTTTCTATCAATGGAGACTTTCTTTATTGGTACTGGAATCTGGGTGAAAAAGATTATGCAGTACGACAAGAATTCACTGCGACTGGCACTTTGCTAAATGACATCTTCTTTATCGATCCAGACTGGCGTCCAGGCTTCCGCCTTCAAGGTGAATATCGATTCAGTACTCCCTGGGACCTGATCACAAAATATACTTTCATTCGCTTGAAAGGATCAGGCTCTATTGACGGACCAGATATTTTAGACACACTTACACCTGGCGTCGGAGCGTTAGACTTTGCTAGGAGTTTTCTTACAGTACATTATCATGTGTTCGATCTTGCCCTAGCTCGAGTCGTGCAGCCAAGAGAATCTCTTGTGTTCCGTTATACTTTCGGAGCAAGAATACCGTGGATGAAACAGCGATGGAAAAATCTGTATCAATTACAGGACAATGCACCTCCTCATCTTCCATTAGGCTCTGTTCGAAGTAATTGGGATCTAGTGGGTGGTGGTCCAACAATTGGCGCCGAAGGAAAATGGAACTACTACGATGGATTGTATATTCTGGGAAGCGCATCTTGTGCAGTTGTCTATACACGCACTAAAGTAAGAATGCTTGCCGTATTTGCTAATCCTCCAACATCTAATGACGCTAACTTGAATGAAAGAGCTCATAAGATCAATCCTATGGTGGATATGTCTCTCGCATTTGGATGGAACTCATCGGACTCGAATGATGCTAGAGTCAATCTGGCTATCGGTGGAGAAATTGCCTACTGGTGGAACGTCGATGAACAAATTCGCAGATCTCCTACCGCCTTCTTTGATCACATCCGAGGAGGAGCTCTCAGTTTGATGGGCATCTTTGTCAGAGGTGGAATCGACTACTAAACCGCTAAGATGCTTTAAGCTCCTATGTTTGCGGTTTCTTTTTGCTCAGATAGACCCCTCACTCCAGAGATTTGAATTCCTCTTTCATACATGTTGAACAAGAAATCTTCTCTTGCTTGAAACTCGACATTACGTAGTTCTCGGATGGATTCTGGATCTAATGGAATGGCCACTGCCCTTTGATATTCCTGGAACGCCCGAAGATGTCGTATTGCATCATTCACGCAAGCTTGAATATTTTCACTGCCCATATTCACTGGAGCGCCACTAAGAACAATTTCATATTCTCCCCCCAAAGAAATAATCTTTTGAACCTCTATCAATGTACTCATCTTAATCCTCCTATTTGATGGAGAGAAAAAGGATACATTGCAAAGTATTTATTTTAATAATAAAACTTCTATCGAATCCTACGCTCACACACAAGTGGGAACTTTTTGTGCTGCTCGCTTCAATTCTGCTACGTAACATTTATAACAGGATGGAAAGTACTTTTCTTCTGCCCCGAGTTCAACGCTAGGGCCTTCATCTACTGCAATCCCATTTACGTGTTTCAAATTCATAATCGATTTCCTGTTACAGTAATGGCACGTTGCTTTGATCTCCTCAATGGAGTCTGCCAGTTCCAATAATCTTTTCGACCCTTCGAACAGGTTGCTTTTAAAATCGGTCCTCAGACCATAGCAAATGACGGGAATACTTAGTTCCAAAGTGATTTTTCTCAGTTGCTCAATCAGATACTCGCTCAAAAATTGTACCTCATCGACCAAAACGCAATCAATTCCAGCAAAGGATTCAAAATCTAAAACTGTTTCAGGACCGACCAGAATATCAGCACTCATCTCCAATCCTGCTCTGGACTTAATTTGTTCTTTCCCAAACCGGACATCGATATCGGGTTTGATCAAAATCACTTCCTTGCCCTGTTGTCTGTAATTATGTGCAACAGCTAACAAATTCAAAGTTTTTGCACTTCCTACAGTTCCATGTCTGAAATACAGCTTGGCCATAACACCCTCGAGTAGTTAAAAAGAAGGACATTCTGTAGCTTCTTTAAAAATAATTCACGGAATTTCTTGAATGATTAACCAAATATTAATTAGATTGGAACAGAATCAACGACTCTTGGAGACTAAACATGGCGCATAAGTATTTAAAAGCTTTGCTAGCTTCCACAACATTATTTTTCGCTACGACTTGCGCTTTTGCACAAATTGACAGAGCACCGCCGCATAATCAGGGTTTTTCTACAAAGCAGCACGAAATGATGGGAATCTATAATGCACCGGGTCGAATAGATATTAAAGGTGACTGGGATATCTACTTCACTGGAGAGTTTCTGTGGTGGCAAGCGAAAGAAGATGGCTTGGAATACGCACTATCACAACCGAATGGACAAGCATTCAGACCAAATATCGGTGGTAATTTTATCCGTATGGATTTTGATTATAAACCAGGCTATCGCCTTGCATTTGGATGGAACACAAATTTCGACAACTGGACTCTTGAAGCAGAATACACAAATCTTCGCGTTCTTCTATCCGATCACACATTTGCACCTACAGCTGGAGTATTATTCCCATTATGGTTCAATTTTGATAGCAATCGGATCAATGTTGCTCCCACTACGGATCATGCATCATCAAAAGCTGATGCCCGGTGGCGTCTGCGTCTAGACATTCTTGACTTCGCTTTTTCCAGAGCTTGTTATGTGGGTACAAAATTCATCCTTAAACCTCATACAGGCCTTCGAGCCGCATGGATCAGACAAGGATATGGGGCTGATTATCTCGTGTTTACGGACTTCACGACCGGCGCAAGCTTTCCTGCAAGCTCCAGAAGCAAATCAACTTCATGGGCGTTGGGGCCAAGAGTTGGAATGGACACTGCCTGGATGCTATCCAAGGACTTCCGCCTTTTTGGAAATATCGCAACGAGCATTCTCTTTACAGATTATACTGTCCGGCTAAGACAAACTGATATGATTAATCTCGATCCGCTCAATCCGATTATCAATGTTACAAACAAGATCAATCAAATTCGTCCCAATATGGAATGTGCTGTCGGATTCGGATGGGGTACTTTTCTCGATCGCTTGAATGGCCATCTGGATTTATCAGCCTCTTATGAGTTTCATCTGTTTTGGGACCAGAACATGATGAGAAGCTTAAAAGATACAATAGTTTCGAACGTCATTGAAGATAATGGAAGTCTTTATTTACAAGGTCTTACTATTAGCGCGAGATTTGATTTTTAAGGGTAAGGAGAAAGAAACATGAATAAATGTACGGCAATTTTCCTTTCACTTCTCTCTTCAGTAGCGATACTTCATGCTCAATCTAGAGTTCAACCCCAAAAAGGGATTGACCAGGGTTATGAAGTCAAATCTACTGAAATGATGGGTGGATACAATAGTCCAGCTCGGATTGATATCGATGGAAGTTGGGACACATATGTCACTGGAAGTTTCCTCTATTGGAATGCCCGAACCAATGGGTTCCCTATTGGTGTTACGCACCCCCAAAGAAATGCCGTAGTCCCACCTTTTGCCGTCTTCCCTAATCCGGATGGGCAGGTTTTAGACCTAAAGTTCGATTATGAGCCTGGATTCAAAGTTGGATTCGGAATCGACTTTCAAAATGACAATTGGACTGTCTTTGCTGAGTACGTCAGGTTAAAGGTTCTGGACAATACCCATACTTTTGCTCCACAGCCGTCAGGATGGATTCTTCCTTCATTTTTCCGCACTGATAATATAGGCTTTGCTGATGAAGTTACCATGACTTGGAAAATGAACTACAACGTAGTCAATCTTGAAATTGGAAGACCTTGCTATGTCGGACGTTTTCTGATTTTTAAACCTCATTTTGGAGCTCAAGGGAACCATATTAAAGAATCCCTTCAGAATATCGCTGTGATCGGCACTGCAGCAGGCACTTTACGTGTTTTACGAAGTCTTACAACTCAAGATGCCTGGGCAGTTGGCTTAAGAGCTGGGTTGGATACTAAATGGCTTCTAGGACTTGGTATTCGACTTTTCGGAGATATTGCTACTAACCTTCTCTATACAGATTACACGGTCCGTCAGAAGCAGTCTGACGCTACAAGTGAAGATCTTTTTTCAACTGCTTATGCTGTAAAAAATGAGCTTTCCACTATACAGCCCAACCTTGAGATTGGATTGGGATTTGGATGGGGAACCTATATCGGTCAAAATAAATGGCATGTTGATCTTTCTGCAGGATACGACTTCATCGTGTATTGGAATCATAATATGATGTCTCATACAATGGCAGAGTTTGTTCGAACTCAATCTCAATCCATTCCAAGCCTTTTCATGCATGGATTGACGGCGACAGGACGGTTAGATTTTTAAATTAGGGAGTGCAAAACAATGAACATGAGTTTTCTAACTAGAATATTTGGGTGCACTGTTGCATTAATGACTTCAAGTCCTGCATATGCTCAGCAGCAAACTCAGATGCATTCCCAACAGAATGGATCCTATTCTCAGGGGCATGCAATGACCGAGCAGCAATTATCATCGGGTTACAACCATCCAGCCAGAATTGATGTTGAAAGCAGCTGGGATTTTTATCTAAGGGGCGATTTTATCTATTGGCAGCCCCGTGCAGAACTTGTCCAACTCGGTTTTTCAAACCCATCAACAAATATAGCCTCACTCCCGAATGTCGGCGGTACGATGATCAATATGGACTTTGACTGGGAGCCTGGATTTAAGACAGGCGTAGGCTTAGCTTTCCCACGAGGAGACTGGGATGTTTATCTTGAGTGGACTCGTCTTCATATGCGCGATAATATCAGCGCAAATTCTCCTCCTGGAGGATCTATAACGTATTTGCGGCTAGCTGTTCCTTCGGAAATACCGATGTTCTCCGCTTCTCAATCATGGAAAATGGACATCGATCTGGTGGACATCGAACTTGCTCGTTCCTACTATGTAGGGAGACACCTCACTTTCCGTCCCTTCTTCAGTATCAGAGCTGGGTGGCTCGATCAGAAGCTTTCGAATGACTCTCTGTTTTCAAGCAATGGTTTCCCTTCTGTCTTCTCTACCAAATCTGATTCCTGGTTATTAGGTCCCCGAGCAGGGATCGATACAAATTGGATTTTTGGTTATGGATTTAGAATGATCACTAATGCGGCAACAAGCTTAGTCTATACCCGCATCAAGAACAGAACAGAACAAAATGATGTACTCAATCAGGTAGACTTCGATCTAATGTACGTGATCCGTTCCCGAGGAGTGACAGTCGCACCAAACTTGGAGATTGCCCAAGGGTTTGGGTGGGGAACGTATTTCGATCGAAACAATTGGCATTTCGATCTAAAAGCCCTCTATGAATTCCATGTATTTTGGAATCAGGTAACTTTTCCAGCAGATTCCAACACTCCAGGTAATCCAGGAGAAGGAAATCTATACTTTCACGGCTTAACAATCAGCGCCAGCCTGGACCTGTAGTCCAAATCGCATAGATAACAATCATTAATAGCTCAAGGGGCTCGCCTCTTGAGCTTTTTTACTTCTTCGTTTTGTTTTTGCCGTGGCAAAGATTGTAAAACAGTGAAATAAGAAATCCTCCTATCGCACCATCTACAAACCCCCAGATTCCTCCGATAATCCCACCGATAAAGCTTGGCTCATAGCCAATGTATACCGATGACATCACGTCGACAAAATAATCGCCCCATCCAAAGGCAGATACCCATCCCATGAAGAGCATTCCAATGCCCCAGGTAATCCCAATGGAAAGGGTTAGTGCTTTCATATCCAGCCTCATAACCGCCCCTCCCTCAGCGAACTCACCAGAACCAGGTCAGATAAGCTCTATTATGTTCAAAATCCATTATAAATCTAAAACAAACTCTACTTTTTTTATATCGTATTTATTATAAAAACGCAACTTAATTATATTTAACAAAACAATCAACACGACAAACTCATTAATAACGAAAAATTTATTGTAATCTATTTGATTTCATTTTACGCTCTTTGCCCCGCAACCTTACAAAAGGAATATTATGGCACATATCCTACCCACAGCTCCTGAACAAACATGTGAGCACCAGATGTTCAGAACATGCTTGACCGTTGGTAACTTTCTATCTAAGAAAGCAAAACGTATTAAGGAAAAAATCATCCAGATAGCTGCATGATTATTCAACGCTCCTATTTTTGGATGGGTTTGGAATGGGATCACGCATACAATTCCTCAGCAAATAAAGAAAAGAGTCTTTGGAGTTCAGGAATCTGACTCCAGTAGAACAGGCCAAGAGCCTAAAGGGCTTACGAGTACACAAGATCGTGAAGAAAAGCATTCGCCCACCATGGTTGATTCAGAAATCTCTACAGACAAACAGGTTAAGGAGCCTTCAGACACGTATTCATTTCATACTTCTTCTTTAGCAAAGATCATTGTTGCAGGAACAGGCGCTTTAGCAGCAGCAGCAGCAGTTGGATGGTGTATTAAGAGCTCAATTTCCCATAACTCTTCCCCAGGCTCCGTACTAGGTACCCCAGTAGAACCTAAGAATGGTTTAACTGTATCTATAGAACCTTCCGGAAAGATCTTCGATTTTCCCTCTGACCTCGTTGAGACCTCTGAGAGAGGTGATTCTTTATTCTTATGGGATACTTCCCTTGCCAATTTTTTCTTTTCTAAACCTTCTCCCATTTACGTTCGATCTTCTCCCTCCTTAACCGAGCCTCCCTGTTCTTTAGATGTAACTCAGAAGCCCACTCAGACAATTCTTGCGATTTCTAGCAGTCCAAATCAACAGACTGATGATATATTAAGCACTCCAGAAAGCCTCCCTCCTCCTAGAAAAGGCAGCATACAATGGACCGTTTCTCCAGAACCAACTGAGAAGGCCTCTTACCTAGCATTCGATGCATCAGCTTTTTCCAATTTTTTCCCTCCTTCTAAGCATTGGGACATCCCCGTAGGAAACATTTTCCCACCCGAGGGCCTCAAAGAGGCTACTACTCAACCGGTCTCTGGACCTATCCGAGAAGGAGGTGTTATGACTCCAAAATTAGTGAAAAATCCTGAAGAGGGAGTGTGCTATTCTAACGCTTCTCAAACTTCCCAGATTTTGCCGGAAGAAGAGATTTGTTTTTTAAAGGATGATCCCTTCCTTATCTCTGAAAATCATTCCCTCTTATGGGGTTACGTTAAATATGTCACTGTTGGAATTCTCAGTTTTCTGAGCATTTATCTCCTAACAAAAATAAGAAGAAGGTCATCAGATATCAGTGCTTCTAAAGACGTCCCAAAAACGGGAGTTGTCATCGTTTCATCATTTTCCCATGAGACACCCACCACTCTCATAGACACAGAGCCAAAAACAGATGCTCCTGTAACCCTCCTCCAACATCCCAAATCGACAAATCCTAGTGAAACAGCTAAGCCTTCAGGAAGCCAGGTACCTGTTGAACAGGACTCCGCTAGCGCAACCTCTCAAAGAGTTCCTCCCGTAGGCACACATGTAGCTGATCAATGGGAAAAACAGCTGACAGCTCTTCATAGACTAGTTAAAGAAAGAGGTGATATACAATTTTCAGTTCATGTAGAAGAAGAGCCATTATCCCTTAAGATTTCTGATCTCATTGTGGCTCTGCAGGAACAGGAAAGAGTTGCACTTTCAGAACTTGAATTAACAGATGCTTGTTTCATTCCTAATGAAGAGGTTGTCTTAAAAGCTCAAAACGTATTCGTTATTAGAATTGCAGAGTGGCCATTGATTGTACTAGATCCGAATAGTTATATGGACTTTGTAACAACTGTCGAATCATGGATCGAAACATTGGACACAGACTTCACTGATACTAGAATGAGAAAATCGGATCAATCTTCAGGAAGTCAAACACCCCGTGAAGGCAATTCTTCCAACTCAGAAGAAGGAGAGCAGAAAACTAATTCCAAAAGTCGCAGTTCAGGAAGCGAGAGCTGGTCCAGAGTTGATTCTGAAAGCTCCTCTTCAGGGGAAAAGGGATGGTTCGATACCGATGCCGAAGCCCTCTCCCATTCAATAGCTAGATTACCTGTAAGCATCATCCCTCTTCCGGAAGATGAGGACTTGCTTGAGGTTCGGAAAGGAGGATGAGGGAAAAGAGAGCTAGAACTTTCTAGGCATGCGTTCAAGTAAAATCTTGTCATTTTAAAGGCAGGCTTTAATAAGCCTGCTATTATTCTGGAAAAAAGTTGTCCATTCATGAAAGAATGTTTTGTCGACCATTTCTTAAAAATGGTTATTTTATCCCTTTTTGCAATTTTTTCTTTCTAAATAAAAAGCAACAGAAGATTACTTATTTATTGTTTCTTTCCTTTTACTTCTATATGCTTTTTTCCAATCATTCAAAATATATCCAAGATATGACATCTATTCTTACTGAAGTTCCCAATAAGAATTGGGAGAATCATTTGCCTCATATGTATAATTTGGGAAATTTCCTCATTAAGAAGGCAGAATCTACGAAGGAAAAAATCCTCCAGGTTGTAGCGTGGATATTTACGATTGTACCCGTGCTCCCAGTGATCGCTCTGGTCTGGGACGGGATCCTTCTCGGACTTCCTCATTTAAGGGCTCGTCCGATAGAAGTGAACGCCAGGCCCGATCTCGAATTTTCTGCGATTTCTGAAAAGGTTCCCTTATCTGTTCCTAGCCTGCCGGATACCCCTGAAATAGAAGAATCAGTGGTAAAAAGAGAAGTTACTCCTCCGGCTGAACCAACAGACTCTCATGAACCAGCTAGCCTTGATGAGACTATTGATTCTTTTCAGGTCTCCACCCTAATGAAAGTGATTCTTGCAGGAGCGGCCGTCTTAGCGACAACTGCAGCCGTATGGTATTTTAGAGACTCAATCATCCCTGATTTTTCCTCCTCCTCTTCACAGAACCTTCCAAGTCTTCGCCCCAACCAGCTACCTCCCCCACACCTTCTTCTCCAGCGTCCTCTTTTCGATCAAATGAAGGAGAATCGATTACAAAAGCACCTGATCTTCCTGAAAAAGAAGTACCGGCTCCTGGTCTTTTCGAAGCTAAAGCCTCTTCTACTCCACCACCTAGCCCTGTAAGTGAAAGCACCCCTACATCGATAGTAGTTCCTACAATGGTTACTCCTCTAAAAGTCCCTTCCCTTCAATCGAATGATACCTGTCCAATAACCCAACCTTTTTCTAGCCAACCGACTCCTTTCCTTTCAAAACCTACTGATTTTCCAGAAGGACCTTCACCAGCAAAGCTTTCTCCTGAGCAAGCAACTTTTTTTTCATTGAATGCTACTTGTCCTGTCACAAACCGGCTCATCCCTCTTACAAAATCTCCTGAAAGAGACAAGCCGGTCCAAGAAGCCCCTCTTGAAGCAACTTTAGCAAATGCTTTGATCGTCTACCCAGAGAGCTTCGAGTTTCCTGTCGAAAATAAAATCACTCCAGCTATTGTCGAGCAACTTTCTGAGAGAGAACGCCCAAAACCTCCCTGGCTAGATAATCTCACTCCTCCTGAAGAAACTCCAGTACTCGATGAGGAAACGGACAAAGAATGTCTGGCTGTTTTTCCTCCGGAATTAAGAGCTGCAGAGGAACAAGTACGTTTTAATAATGAGTCTTCTCTGGTTTTTCCGCAGGTTCATGCCACTTCCTGGTGGGACTATGTACATTATGCTGTAGTTGGGATTGCAGGACTATTGACCACCTATCTACTTTTAAGAGGAAGAAGGGAGCCAAAACTACCTGTTCAAGTAATAGATCAGCCTCCGCGCGAGAGAAGACGACTGCCTGAGCCATTGATGATCGAAGCACCAAGAGAGCCGATTACAGATGCCCAGCAGCGAAGAGATCCCATGGCGGTCATGACTTCCAGCGCACCTTCTTTTGAAAGGTTGGGATTCTCAATACAAGCATTGGAAAGAATGGTCCTAGAAAGAGGCGACTACCAAAGCAACATTCAAGTAGGCCAGTTGCACTATCCTCTTCGCATTTCTGATCTGATCACATCTCTCAAGCATCCTTTCCATTTCAAATCATCACAACTTGCCGCGCAAGATGTACGTAATGCTTTTGTGATTGCTCAAGCCAATCTATTAGAGAGTGAAGATGTGTTTGCATACAACCTTCCAGGGTGGCCTCCTATCTTGGTAACATCCCTTGCGCTGGAACGCTTTGCTCAAACAGTACACCCTTGGACATCTCAACTCGAAAGAGAATCGAAGTTTGTCCGATTCTCTGTTCCTCATGAACTCCGCTTTGATCCAAGGGACTTTGTATTTCTTCCCCCAAGAAATCAAAGATCTACTGGACGGGAAATGGTCTTGGCAAGACCAGAAAGATTGGAAGATGATTACAAATATGCCGAGCTCGATGACGAATGGGTTGTTTTGGATGATTATCTCTCCCGTTCGATCGATGAGTTGCAGCAAGAAGTTCTTGCCCCTGTTGCCCGCCCTTCAAGAGGTATGGTCCAGGCCGTTTCTGATTTCTTCTCAGGGCTTGTCTATGGGGCAGCTACAACGTACCAGCACTGGTATGAAAAATGGATTAAAGAGTTCGGCCATCCTTCCAAAGCGCAAAAATACCGGATCCATTTGGAATCAATGGTCCGCAATTTAAGCCCTGTCAATCTTGATCGTGAAATCGAAATTCTCGCCGAAGGAAGAGAGAGCTTTGAGACACCAAATATATTGTTGGAAAGTACAATCGCAGTTCTTTACCATCTCATTCACCCCCAAACGCCAAGAGAACAATATAATCTTGTTATCTCAGCTCTTAGAAATGCCATACGATCGAAAGACTTTAAAAGCAGTGTAGACCAACCTGTATTAAATCGGTGCAGGGATCTGATTCGGCTGATCAGTTTTACTCGCTTTGCCTCGACCCATACGGTTGATTATGTTCGAAATGTGATACGGCTAGCACTGGAAAATGCTCCCTCCATGGAATACCCTCAAGTACTCAATAAGGAAACGATCTCCGCTTTTCTAGAATGCGACAGGAGGCGAATCGATGCAGCAGATCCAACAATGAGAAAACCGAAATATGCTTTGCAAGCGCAGAAAGCATCAGGTTCGGCAAATGTCAACTTTGATGAAGGCAGGATTAATTGCGCCTATGTTCGATCTTTATGGCTGTTTGAAACCCCGGAAGGAGAGGACCAGGAAGTTGTTTATCTGCGTCATGGGACGCCAACCATCGAAAATGGTCTTCTGAATGCTATTTGGGCGACCGCAACTAGAGCATTTAGTCTCGAGACTTACCGGAATGCCGTGACCGATCCCATTTATGAAGCTTTTCTCGAGCACGCTGAACGAAGGGGAGAAAATCTATTGTATGTGAGCCATCAGGCATACAACCCCAGTGTCTTTGGAGATGAGAGCGACCGCTCAGTCGCTATTGAATCAAACCAAGAAAGACACTTGTGCTTCAACTTTTTGGCCCTTCCCATGGATGGCGCTATCAGCAAAGGGACTTCCCATGATAATGCTACAGATTTGAAAGCCTATATCGTCCGTTCACTGATGAGATCAGAAAATGGATTCCGATTGCCAAGAAGGATCCTTCGAGAAATCACTCCCGATAGAGCAGAAGAAATGGACATTGTCGCTCCTATTCAAGCCCGCTATGCCCACAACTTTGCTCAAATTCTAGATGACGTACATCGCTTATATTTCGGTGGAGCAGAACTGAATACTCCAAAGCTAAGGCAGGCGTTTCTTATGCTCGCCTATCACCATTTGAAAATGGATATGATGCAAAGATTCAAGATCAAATACCTCCTCTCAGCATGTAAAAATAATATCGATAGAGGAAATGCAAGTACATCGGTGGATGAATCGATCTGGAATCTGATCCTCAACCTGCACGATGATCCTAAAGCCCTGGACTTGCTCCGTTATCAAGTTGCAGGACCTCCCTATCTCGTCAAAAAGCAGGGAATACTACAAAACCGCTTAGTTCTTTTAACAAATGTTCTCGACCTGATCGCAACACTGGATCCCAGTCAGATCGCGGCTATCAGAGAGTATCATAATGACAAATGGAAAGTGAAAGGTACTCGAGAGTGGTTATCGAGCCTAGCCAAAATGCGACCCCTTCTCTTGAAACAGCCCTGACTCGCGACGAATATGAGCTGTTTGTAAAACAGATGAGGGAACAGCAACCTCCTCCGAAGGAAAACCCAGAAATGATCGCTGCAAATCTGGAAGTCTACCGTGATCAATATGGTTTGAACAAGGCAAGGATTAGGGATCAGCGGGAAAAGGATTTAGTCCGCACTCAAGTCATCGTGAATGGTTGCCGCTATGTTAATTTCGAGCCTCTCTATAAAGATGTTTACGCCGCCATGAAAGGGGATGAAAAAGCAACCTGGACTTACCTCTGTCTTCTTCAGCAAGGAAGCAACGCAGATGTGCTGATCGATCTGAATAAGGCGCTAACATCTCAGAGGGTGGAAATACAGGCAACCGGCAAGCCTGTTTCAAATGCTCAAAAAGCAATCTTTTCATTGATGGACTTTTGTAAGGCAAAACATAGTGCTGCCTACAACTCAAAGATGATGCTTCGTCTTTCTGAGGCTTTTACTGCAATGAATATTCATCCTTTTGATGAGATCCATTCCAAGTTCTTAGAGAGCATAAGAGAAGATCTTGATGCGATCGATATAGAAACAGATTTGAATCGGATTCTAATCCACCCTCAAAGTCAGGCAGATATTGAAGAGTTTTTGGGCTATTTCTGTAAAATCTGTACTGATCCAGTCTATCGCACAGCTTTTCATTTCCACGAATTCAAGACCATCTTCACCCCGAGAGTCCGTCCAAGACCTTTCCATATTACGAGAGTGGAAGGAATCTTGATGGAAGACGTAAGGCAGATCAAGGTGGCCACTGATTATGTATTGAAAAGCACAAATGCCGATGACCAGGATGCCCTCTTTGGAAATATCCTGGGGATAGCACAATTCGACCTTGCTGCAAACAGAGCATGGACCCAGTGGGGATTTGTCAATTAGACACAAGACTTCCTTCTATTCTTCCTTCCAGTTTTGGCGAGCGGCGACCAAAAAAAATAGAACCAACAGAAAAGCTAATAGGCTCATTGATGGGATAGAGAAAACACCAAAAAATTCATATTGCTGAGAGCAGTCCACATTCGAGCCACACAGAGGGATCTTTTTTAAGATAGGCAATTTGCCTTCAACGATTTGATAAATGGAAAAAAGTGCTCCGATCACTACGAGAGGAAGTACATAATCGACAATCTTGCGATCCATCCGAAAAGCCGCGATTCCTAAGATAATGGTCAGAGGAAAGATACTGATCCTTTGGTACCAACAAAGCTTGCATGGCTCCCACTTAAGAACTTCACTATAATACAATGAGCTCAAAGTAGCGATTAACGTGATGACCCAAGCAAAATAAAGACCATATCTCATGAAAAATCGCATCACTTCACTTCTCCCCCTTTGGCTTGTTCGATAGCTGAAGTCAGATTTTTCAAGGTAGGAGGTTCGATTTGTTTTCCATTGACGAAAACAGCAGGGGTTTCCACTTTGCCCATCCATTTTTTGGCCAGTTCATAGTTTCTCTTAAGATCGTCGGAAAACAATTTTTCTTTTATACAAGTTTTGAAACCTGAAAGATTGATTCCTCCTGTTAAGGAGGCATATTCCATCATGTTATCGTAGGTGACCCAGTTTTCCTCAGCATTGGCATGCTGAAACATCACTTCGTAAAAGGGAAAAATCTGAGATGGCTCCAGATAAAAAACACAGAGGACAGCTTGAGCTGCCAATTGGGAGCCAAGAATGAAAGACAATGGAATCAGAGTGAGTTGCATCTCTCCAGAATGAACGTACTTTTCCTTCAAAACAGGATAGGTAAACTCCATAAAAGTCTTGCAATGAGGGCACTTTAACTCTTCAAAAATGACCATGTGAACAGGAGCATTGGCATTACCTATCGTAGGCTGGCCATGGATAGGCATCTTTCCCTGAACCATGGGAAAGAAAAACATGAGAATGAAAATCAGGACCGCTATCACTGCGGTGATCAGGACAAGAGTCTTGTGGGAGTTCTTCTTCATATCTCATAAATATAGCGAAATCCTGAATGGGTCAAGTCGTAGTTTCTTAAGAGACTTCAAAGATTCTAAAAATTTTCCGAGAAAATACGCCCTTATTGGGAAATACGTAAGTATTCACCCACGGCTTCTATGATGAGCTCGAAGACTACAAAGGCAAATAGAAGGGAAAGAACAAAACGGCCCCCAAAAACCTGGGGAGTCAAAGGCTCGGTTTTTTTGATATAGCGTCCGATCCAGGCCATAAGGGTAGGAAGAAAACCTAACAAAAGAGCACATCCCACTCCTCCAGCATAGCTAAGGGCGATCAAAAATATTCCTGGATTGACCAGTGAAATGATGAGAGGAGGGAGAAATGTGATCAATGCAATCAGCCATTTTCTCATTCCCCTTTTTTTCATTCGGAGACCATCAGCCAGAAAATCAAAGAGCCCTAGGTTCACACCCAAAAAAGAGGTGGTGATCGCAAAAAAAGCAAAGAACTGGCCTATTGTATAAATCGCTGGAATCTGAGTGAAGTGCCTCAAAGGCTGTATTGCCGCCTCACCGTGCAATTTTGCTTGAACGAGTCCATTGGGCCCTTCCAAAGAAACAATTCCTAGGATGAGAATTTCCCAAAAAACATAGATAATGAAGGTGATCGTCGTGCCTGAAAAAATAGCAATTCGAAGTCGTTTAGCATCTCTTTGCAAATAAGTCGTGAGCGAGGGGATCATTCCCTGGTAACTAAAAGAAGTGAAGATAACAGGAAGGGCTAAAGAGGCCAGCGGCCAATTGTAAGCCTTTAAATGCTCAACATTTACATAATCGATTCCCCAAAAAACGAAGATAATGTAAGAGATAATCAGCCCAGCCATTAAAAATACATTTAAACGGTCGACCAGAAGAGCGCCTCTGAATACAAAAGCTCCCAGAACAATTGTAAAGATCCAGGACCCCCAAAAAGGGGTGATAAAGTGATTGGATGCTTCGCTGATGAGTGCTGACCCTCCTGATATGTAGGCGATGGAAAGGCTATAGAATAGAAAAAGATAAAGGATCCATGCAAAAACCTTACCTCCAGTCCCCAAAAAATACCCCGCCATAGAGACAAGATTTCTATCTCGCGGAAGGCGGAGACAGACTTCCATAAGGAGAAGACCCGTTGCGCTCATAAATATCCAGCAAACGAAATAGACAGCAAGGGCAGGCCAAAACCCTCCAAGGCTCGTAACGACAGGTAGAGCTAGCATCCCGGCGCCGATCGAAGTACCGGCAACTAAAAGGGAGGCCCCAACAACATGTTTGCGACTGATCGGTTTTTCCTGCTTCATAAGATGTTTTATCCTACCAATAAACTTTCTTTGCCTCCAGCAAACTTTTGACTTTTCCTTTTTCCGAGGGTATAATCGGAGAGAATTTCCACGCTTTTGAAAAACGGGACAAGTGCAACCAAAAGTTTACTCAGCCGACGAACACCAGATTTCCCCTGCTAAAATAGACAAGCATGTTTATTACATCATCCGCAAGCTGAATGAAGCGGGATTCAAAGCTTATCTTGTCGGAGGCGGGGTCCGTGACTTACTATTGAACCACCGTCCTAAAGATTTCGATATTTCCACTGATGCAAAACCTGAAGAAGTCAAGGCGATTTTTCGTAATTGCATCCTCATCGGAAGAAGATTTCGTCTGGCTCATGTCCGCTTTGGTAAAAAAATATTAGAAGTGTCCACTTTCCGAGCCGGTGATCCCGAAACCTCCGAATTGATTGTACAGGACAATATATGGGGTTCTCCAGAAGAAGATGTCCTTAGAAGAGATTTCACAATCAATGGCCTTTTTTATGACCCTGAGGAAGAGACCCTCATCGATTATGTTGGAGGATTTTCAGACATTGGGAAAAAAGTGCTCCGGTCTATCGGGGTTGCGGAAGTCCGTTTCAAACAAGATCCCGTTCGAATGATCCGCCTTTTGAAGTTTTTGGCTCGATTCGATCTTTCTGCAGATGCGGAAGCACTCGATGCCTTAAATCGCTGCAAAAAAGAGATCACCAAAAGCTCACCTGCCCGAATTTTGGAAGAACTCTTGCGTATGCTCGAATCTGGAGCCTCAGAGGCCTTCTTTCGAAACCTCACTCAATATGGCATCCTTCATCATTTGATGCCCCCTGTTGCAAAAGAACTGGAAGATGAAAACAGCTCTATTTACCTCTATTTAGCCGAAGCAGACAATGAAGTAAGCAAAGGTCCGAATCATGTATTGGAAAGGCCTGTTTTGCTCTCATGTCTTCTCTTCCCTATTTTGCATGAGAAAATCAAACGAAAAATCGAAAAAGAAGAAAGTCCGCCCCACCTTGGAACAATTGCTGAAGCATCGGCCATGCTCATCGATGAAACCTTCAAGCCTTTCTTTCTCCTTCCACGTAGAATCAAGGCCGCTATGATTTCGATCATGACGAATCAATATCGACTTACACCATTGGATGAAAGAAAGCGAAAGAGAAAAGCTCCCCGGGATATGTTCTTCGGTCTGGCCTTAAGATTATTTAAGGTGCGCTCTACCCTAGAGCCTGAATATCTTAAAATCTATACTGATTGGACTGAAAATATTTTTAAGAGTCACCAAGCGCAACAGTGGGACCGAAAACCTAAAAGGCGCCGAAGACGGAAAAGACCCAGATAAATCATGTTGAATCCAAAAGATGTTCAATGTTCAGCGCTCAACGTAACTCCTGAAATCACCCTGTTTTACACAGGAGCTTCCCTCGATAAAGGTGAAATGCCGGCTCTGTTCTACTTTGCCCTTTCCGGAGAAGACTCTCTTTGCTCGGATCCCTTTAATCAACTCGTCCAATTCCTCTGCGATGACCCTATCCGCATTTTTTCGATGAACCTTCCGGGACACGAGCCCCCCTTTCCTCCTACAGAAGCCATGAGTCTTTGGGCAGATGACCTTGCGAAAGAAAATGATATCATCACACACTTCATCGACCAGGCAGAGACCGCAGTTCGATTTGCAATAGACCAGGGATATGTAAAAAAGGATAAAATGGCACTTGCAGGACTTTCCAGGGGAGGGTTTATCGCTTCACATTTAGCCGCAAGGATGAAAGAGATACGATTCATTTTAGAGTTCGCTCCTCTAACCGACCTTTCCATCCTCAAAGAATTCAAGGAAATAAAACCTCCTCTGGCGGATAAACTGCATGTAAAACACCTCACCGATCACATTTGGGATCGGCACATTAGGATTTATATAGGAAATCGTGATTTGCGAGTTGGGACGAGACATACCTTTGATTTCGTTGAAAGACTATCGAACAAAGCTTTCAAGGAAGGTCTCAGATCACCTCAAATTGAACTGCTGCTCTCTCCATCTATTGGTCATTTGGGACATGGTACAAGTCCCGAAACTTTCAAAGCCGGAGCTGACTGGATCTCAGAGGTATTATTGAAGAATGGAAAACCACAATGACAGATCTCTTTCTATTGGCAGCGGAGCCCAGCGCTGATTTGCAGGGCTCTCTTCTAGCACAAAAACTCCTCGAAATAGATCCTCGTCTAAAACTCTCTTCCGTTGCAGGACCAAAAATGCGTGCTCTTGGCCTTTCTCAAGTCCTCCCTATGGAAGAATTACAAGTGATGGGATTCATCGACGTTCTTCTAGCATTGCCAAAACTGGCAAGAACCTTTTTCAAATTACGTAGTACGATTTTAGAAATGAATCCCAAAGCTGTCATCTGCATTGACTATCCAGGATTCAACCTAAGGCTTGAACGATCCCTGAGAAGAAAGGGATACAGGGGAAAATTGATCCATTATGTTTGTCCCACTGTTTGGGCTTGGGGAAAAAAACGAATCCCCCTCATGGCCAACAATCTCGATCTGCTTTTGACATTTCTTCCGTTTGAGCCGAAGTGTTTCTCATCTACAGCTTTGGATGTCCGATACGTTGGCCACCCTCTGGTCTGTTCTATACAAAATCACTCTTACAACTCTACTTTTCCCAAGAAAAAAATATTGAGCCTTTTTCCCGGAAGCCGGAAAACTGAAATTGAACGAAACCTTCCTCTTCAATGGGAATGTGCAAAAAAACTTCAGGCTGAATACCCTGAGTTGACGGTTGCCGTTTCTTTATCCCATGAACAATTCCGTCCCCTTGTCCGGGAGGTTATTGGAGAAAAGGCCTGGATCTGTCCTCCTGAACAAAATTATGATTTGATGAAACAAACCTATTTAGCTCTGGCCACATCCGGTACAGTCATTTTAGAATTGGGATTGCATCAAGTCCCAACCGTAGTGACTTTTGCCATCAAGCCCTGGGATGTGTTCATTGCGCGCAATATTCTTCGCATCCGACTCCCCTTCTACTCCATCGTCAATATCATTTTGCAAAAAGAAGTTTTTCCCGAGCTCTTCGGCCCTCATTTGTCCAAAGAAAACCTTTTGCATCAGGCCAGAGAGCTTTTTTCTTCCCGCCGAGAATTATGTAAAAAAGATTTAAAAGAACTAATCGCTGCACTCGGTACAAACGATGCTGCTTTTCAGGCAGCTAAAGCCATCGCTGAAAAGGCAAATCTGTAGAATTTAAAGGATTATTGTTCTAAATTACTCCCTTTTACAATGAGTTCATGCAATGTCCGATGCATTCAAAATTTATATTGACCGCCTCTCTGGAGGACAGGTTGAAAAAATTGAGGAAACATTTGATCCTATCTTTCTCGATGTAGAAGAAGAAAAGGATCTGAAGTTTGAGATTCCGATTGAGGTTTCCGGTGAAGCTTACATCACGGATGAATATCTCATTATTCATCTTAAAGTGAAAACTTCAGCGAAAATGCCCTGCTCGATTTGCAATGAAATGATTTCTGTCCCCGTATTTCTAAAAAACTTTTACCACACACAGCCTGTGTGTGAAATCAAAAGCGCAATCTTCGATTACAGTCTTGCCCTTAGAGAAGCAATTTTACTAGAACTCCCGAAGTATGTAGAATGTAAGGGCGGAAATTGCCCCGAGCGTAAAAATATTGCTCAGTACTTAAAAAAAGATGATGAACCGTCAAAGGATGACAACACCTACTTCCCTTTTGCGGACCTAGATAGAGGAGAAAACGAAAATGGCAGTACCTAGAATTCGCACTTCTAACGCCCGAAAAAATAAACGGCGTTCCCATCATGCGAAAAAACCAAAGAACACTTCGAGCTGTCCAAACTGCTCAAAGCCACGCATGCCCCATAGAATTTGCCCCCATTGTGGCCACTATGCCCAGCGCGAAATTGTCCAAACAGCGTAAAACAAAGGCCGATTTTGGGAACATCCCTAGAATCGGCTTTGATCTTATGGGGAATGACAATGATCCCCTTGACTTGATCAACGCTGTAAAATCACTCGATCCAAAATATCCGATCCATTTCGTTCTGATTGGAGATCACTCCGTCTCTTCTGAATTAAAAAAGATAAAATCCCCTCACATCGATACTATCCTTGCCAAAGAAACCATTGCAATGGACGAGCCCCCACTCCTATCGATACGGCAGAAGAAAGACTCCTCTCTATGCATTGGAATGAATCTGTTGAAAGATAAGAAGATCGACGCTTTTGTTTCTGCTGGGAATACAGGTGCTCTCATGGCAAGTGCAAAAAAATTCCTTTCCATGCTACCCAACATCCTTAGGCCGGCTCTGTTGGCCCTTCTCCCCACAAGAAAAAAACCAGTTGCTGTCCTCGACGTAGGAGCCAATGTACAATGTAAAGCCGAGCATCTTATTCAGTTCGCCGAAATGGGAGCTTCCTTTCAGATGACCCGGGGCATTAAAAAGCCTCGAGTAGGTCTTTTGAATATTGGCACAGAAGCTCTGAAAGGAACCTCGGATCTGCGACTTGCCTATAAGGAGCTGACCAGAAAAAAAAGATTCTCTTTCGAAGGAAATATCGAAGGCAAGGAGATTTTCGAGGGCAACATCGATGTATTGATTACCGATGGTTTTTCCGGAAATGTAATGCTCAAAACTTCTGAAGGACTTGCAAGTTTTATTCTCGATCGGTTAGCAGAGAACATTCCAAAGAAAGAATTCGCCCCTTGGGAAGCACTCCTTCAGGACCTTCAAGGGCATCTTCACTATGCTGAATATCCCGGCGCCCTCCTTTGCGGAGTCAATGGAATCGTTATCAAATGCCATGGTTATTCCACTCCTCATGCCATTATGAACGGCATCCAGGGGGCCGCCCAAATGGTGCGTCAGGATCTTCTCCATTCTTTTTCCTTCATCCTAAAATAAAAACTTCAACTCATTAAAACTGAGACAGAGTCTTTAGGGCCCAAAAGTAAATTTTTCTGGAAAAAGATCTGATTTTGATCTATTCTCTGCCCCTTAGAGGAGGTACAATGAAGCTACCCTATGTAAAAGAATAGCTTCGACCTTTCCTCCTTTTTAAAGGAGTCTATTTATGCACTTTTTTTACACCATGAACCAGATCCTTTTTCTGGCGTTTTCCCCTGTAAAGAAAATGCGTAGATAGCTCTAAGGAGACTATCATGCAAGAAATACTATTGAACATCGAATCCAAAGAGATTCGGTACGCTTATCTCAAACATGGAAAGCTCCATGATTTGATCGTCGAGAGAAAAAAATCCCGTCAAATTACCGGTAACGTTTATCGGGGCAGAGTCACGAATATTCTTCACAACATCCAATCTGCCTTCATTGATATCAATGAAGGAGAAAGCGGGTTTATTCATATCAGTGATATTTTAGAGAATACGAAAAAATTTGAAGAAACGTTCGATATGGACTTTGACTTCGAATATGACGCCACCTCGAGCAGTTCCAAACAAAATGCTGCGAAAGATATTCAGCAGATCCTGAAAATCGAACAGCCCGTTTTAGTCCAGGTCGTTAAAGGGCCGATCGGAACAAAAGGGGCCCGCCTCACCTCGAATATTTCCATTGCGGGGCGATATCTTGTTTTGCTTCCCAACAATCCTCATCGGGGAGTCTCCCGGAAGATCGAAGAACGCTCAGCACGTGATCGACTAAAAAAGCTCATCCGTGCTTTTGAAATGCCACAGGATATGGGTCTGATCTGCCGAACAGCGAGTGCAGGCGCCACTATGGAGCAGCTTATTGGAGAAGCCAATGAACTTTTAAAAGTATGGGAAGAAATTGTTGAAAAGTTCGATGAGGCCACAGGCCCTTCCATTCTATTTGAAGAGTCAGATCTCATCAAAAGGGCGATTGTCACTGCTGTCGATAAAAAATTCGATCGGATTCTGATAGATGATTATGCAACCTATCAGAAATGCAAAAGGATTTTCAAAAAATATGCCAAAGAACACCCACTGAAGATCGAATTCTATCGAGATAAAACTCTCATGTTCGAAAGGTTCAATGTTGAGAGAGAAATCGACCGAGCCGTACGAAGAAAAATATGGCTTCCTAGTGGAGGGTATCTCTATTTTGACCGAACAGAAGCGATGTATACAATCGATGTCAATTCGGGAAGAAGTACCCAAGAAGAATCGGTAGGCGATGTAGAAGAAGCTCTTGTTCGCATCAATTTGGAAGCTGCTGAAGAAATCGCAAGACAATTACGCCTTCGCAATGTAGGAGGATTGGTCATTTGCGATTTTATCGACATGCGAGTTCGGAAAAATCAGAGAAGAGTTTTGGACAAACTCCGTGAATCGATGAAAGAAGATTCTGCTAAATGCACCATTTTGGGAATGAGCGAATTCGGCCTGGTTGAAATGACCCGCCAAAGGCATAGGGAATCATTAACGCAAACTCTATTTACATCGTGCCCCTATTGTATAGGTAGTGGCCTTGTAAAAAATCATGAAAGCGTTTCTGTAGAAATCGAAAGGGTTTTGAAAAAGCTGATCAATTGCCAGAATCACTATGCTCTCAAACTTGTCATTCACCCTGAGCTCGATGCCTATTTGCAATCTCAAGATAAATCCTATTTGAGCAAGCTAGCCACTAGGGCTAACGCCAAACTGGAATTCTCCACATCAGAGAACCTTCACTTGAACGACTTTGAATTTTATTCAACGCTGAATGACGAAAAAATCGAGTACTGATTCATTTATTAAAAAGCTCAATGAACTCACTGAAGCAGGTAAAGTTCCTGAAAAATATCGTGGGATCATGGGTTCTTTTTATGAGAATTATAAGGATGCAACAAGAGACGCCCATCTTTCTATGGATGAGATCGACGCGCTCTTTTTGAGCTTCCTCGGCCTCATCATGGAACAGTTCACGGCACCTCATCCCTTTGAGTCCTATCACCATAAAATCCGAGAGCCTTTTGACTACTACAAGTTCAGCCTCGATTTTATCCGTCCCCTTGTCGATAAGGAAAAGTCCCAAGTGATAGGAGAAAATAATTTACGCGAAGTTCGCCAAAATCTAACACATGGGGAAAATGTTATTTTCCTTGCCAATCATCAAACGGAAACTGATCCTCAGGCCATTTCCGTACTTTTGGAAAAAGACTTTGCTGATCTTGGAGAGCAGATCATTTATGTCGCAGGGGAAAGAGTGACAACGGATCCTCTTGCCATCCCCTTCAGCATGGGCTGTGATCTTTTATGCATCTATTCAAAAAAGTACATCGACAACCCTCTAGAGTTGAAGCATGAAAAACAGCTCCACAACAAAAGAACAATGGAATTGATGAGCCAATTACTCTCCGAGGGAGGGAAAATGATCTATGTTGCTCCAAGTGGAGGAAGAGATCGTCCTGATGAAAAAGGAAACATAGACGTTGCCCCTTTTGATCCTGCCAGCATCCAGATGTTTTATCTGATGGCGCAGAAAGCGGATAGGCCCACCCATTTTTATCCTCTTGCTCTAGCAACCTATGCTATTCTTCCTCCTCCCAATACGGTACAAGTGGAATTGGGAGAAGTCAGATCTACTCAACGCGTTCCCATCGCTGCTGCGTTTGGGGAAAAAATAGATATGGAATCAATCTGTTCTTCCGATATAAAGGAAAGATCTCTTCTCCGCAAAAAGCGTGCTGAAGCGATTTGGTATCTCGTCAATCGGGATTATCTAAAAATCATGAACGGGGTTATCAATGCGTAACATCATTTTTATTTTTCTCAGTCTTCCTGTTTTCCTCTTTTCCCAGGAAAAGCTGTATCAGGAAATCAAAGATCAATGTGAACTGCGAATTCTTAATCCCTCTTTAAAAAATCGAAAGTGCGCAAAAATCCGACTCCATAACGGACTGCAGGCTCTACTGATTTCTGATGACAAGGCCGACCAGTCTGCGGCTGCCCTATCGGTAGGGGTTGGCTCTTGGAGCGATCCGGTTGAATATCCTGGGATGGCGCATTTCACTGAGCATATGCTCTTCATGGGCTCTGAAACTTATCCCAATGAAAATGAGTTCTGGCGTGTCATCTTCGACAACTCGGGAAAGACAAATGCTTTCACTTCATTTGATCGGACCGTCTACATGTTTTCGATCAATCAGGAAGCATTTGAAGATGCCTTTGATCGGTTTGCACATTTTTTTATCGACCCTCTCCTACATCCTTCAGGTATTGCCCGCGAGCTTCATGCCGTTGACCAGGAATATGCCAAAAATATCGAAAATGACAATTGGAGGATGTATCAAATCTCAAAAGAAATCGGCAACCAGAACCATCCCAATGTCCAGTTTTCCTGTGGGAATTCCCAAACCCTTTCTGTCATTCCTCACAATGAACTGAAAGGCTGGTATGAAAAGAGTTATAGTGCCAATCGAATGCACCTTGTCGTTTACTCACCATTGCCCATTGAAGACCTTAAAGAAAAAGTGGCTCTGATCTTTTCCCAAGTCCCTAATCGGGGAGCTGATGCTCTAGTCGTCGATCAACCTCTTTCTTCTGAAGATCAGACTGGAAAGTTCGTTTTCGTCGAACCTATTCGCAATACTCAAAAACTATACCTTGAATGGGAAGTAGATCCCTCATACATTCACGAAGATTCAAAATCGATCGATCTTATCGCCTATGCCCTGAAAAGAGGACAGAAAAAAAGCCTTGTTGAAGCTCTTAAAAAAGAGCAGCTTGCTGAAAAGCTCGATATTGGCGTCGAAAGGCTGGGCGATTATCACTTGCTTTTCCAAATCGAAATCGAACTGACCGATCAGGGAGTGAATGATCTCAATACAGTCATCACTAGAACCTTTCAGGCTATCGAAGGAATGAAACAAACAGGCATTCCTCCTTATCTTTTTCATGAAATGAAGACAATGAGCCGGATCAATTATGAATATCAGGACCGGGAAGATGCTTTTGAATTTGTGATGCAGCACGGATCTGCTCTAAAAGACGAGGACTTGGCCAGTTATCCTCAAAAACTTTTGCAATCTACTGTTTTTAATCCCCAAGCTGTTCAGTCTCTCCTCCACGAGCTTACCCCAGACAGTTGTCACTTTTATATTCTGGCCCCTTCTGAAAAAACTGAAGTAGTTCCTACAAGACAGGAAAAATGGCTAGGGGGCCAGTATGCCTTTCGTAGTATCGAAAAAGCTGCCTTCAATCAATGGAAAGCCCCTTCTCTCCATGGAGATATTAAAATTGCCGATCCTTCTCCCTTTCTTCCCTCGCAACTCAAAGTAGTAAATCAGGTTGAAGAGCTCCCTTTTACTAAGGACCCTATTCGCATTGTCGAAAATGAACATGGAAAAGTTTTCTATGCAAAAGATGAGGCCTTCTTTACCCCCGAGGTTACGCATCTGCTTCATATTCGTTCTCCTGTGCTCGATGGAAGCCCAAGAACTCGGGCCATGTCTGACGTCTATCTCAAATCCCTGTTGGAAAACCTTGATCCTGTTCTATCCTGTGCCCGAAGTTCTGGTTTGGAAGCAAGTTTTAGTGCTGATCAATGTCAGTTTACGATCTCCATTCGGGGTTACAGTGAAAAAGCCCCTCCTCTCGTTGAAGAGATTCTCAAGGTAATGACACACTGGGAGCTCGATGGGAAAAAATTCGAAAACGATAAAGCCTACGTTCTAAAAAAATATGAGAATATGGAAAGAGAACTTCCCGTCTTCCAGGCTAAGGAACTTCTGAATTCTGTTACGACGACCGACCAGCCAACCTCCAAGGAAAAATACACTGCCCTGGAAGGAATTACCTATGAAGAGTTTTCTACCTTTCAGAAAAAGCTTTTTGAAACCACATATACTGAAGCCCTTCTTTCGGGAAATCTGACCCTTAAGGATGCTGAAAGCATTTGGCTGGATATCCGCCATCTCCTTTCGGGACATTCCTATCCTAAAAAGAACCATCATCACAGAAAGGTACTGGCCTTTCCTGATGGGCCATTTATGGTACAGAAAGATACCATCGCCCAAGGCAATGGTGTGATCCTTGTGCTCGATCAAGGCCCCTTCTCTTTTCAGGCCAGAGCTGCTCAAAACGTCCTTGCTGCCGCATTGCGCGAGGCTTTTTTCTCAACCCTTCGCACGAAACAGCAAACGGCTTATATTGCTAAAGCATGGGATGAAGAAGTGGAAATGAGACTCTTTCAGTACTTTGCAGTACAGTCTTCAACCCATCAGCCTTTGGATTTAATTTATCGCTTTGAGCTTTTCCTGGAAGAGTTCCTTCAGGAAATGCCCTATCAGTTTCCAAGGGAACGTTTTGAAAGCATTAAAGAGAACCTGATTATTACGCTCCGTCAATTGGGAACTCGTAACCAAGCAGAAAAAGCATCTTTACTGAATAAGCTTGCCTTTGAATATGAGAATTTCTCCTGGATCGATGAACGCGTCGAAGGATTGGAAAATCTGGGATATGATGAATTTTTGAGCTATTGCCGCAATTTCATCTCAAGGGACAATAAAAAAAGACTGGCGATCCTTTTCGAAGGAAAACCTCTGGCTCCCAGTCCTTTTACCTATAAAGGAATCACCTGCGATCAAATCACGAGCGCAGGAAAATACATCGTCAATGTGAAGACCAATCCTTTGACATCCGGAAATGAAGATTGAAATAGAGCGAGCAATTTCTCCTAACATTATCTTCTTCCTACTTGCAAGATTCCAAATTGATTGGCATCCAAAGCTGAACTACATCCTTTAGAGGCAAGCAATTTAAGATCTCTTTCAGGAATTGCATGTCTTTTGTTGGCCATGAAGTTTGCAAACCTCTGTACAGAAGTGAAGTGCAGTTTTGCAGCTCCATAAGCTCCTTCCCCATGGGAATTGAAAAAATCAACCGTCTTTCTCGAACCGTCAACACTCCTAGTGACGAGAACGAAATAGGTCTCTCTTCCAACCGTTAAAATCCCGCCAACAGTACCGCCACTTGGACAGATCAAACCGTTAACACACGCTGCAATCTGCTCTGCTTCATGGCCTGCTCTCAAATCATCTCCAGGAATCGCCAAGTGTCCGGATAAATTCACTTCAGGCGCCAAAGCATCATAGACCCACTTGAATTCAGCAAGTGCTCCATTTCTGTTATCTTTTAATACTCTCCATAAAGCATCCATAGGAAGATGAGCATCAAGGGCTGGACGAAAAGCTGCATAGCGTTCGTCATTCATAAGAACATGCATGATCCTCTGATAGAATACGGCTCCAGCAGTAACAGCATCACCGACATCTTCACCTGAGGTCATTTCTCCTCGAAACTGCTTGGCTAATGCAAGCGTTGCAATCGCAGCACAGGCAGGATTCCCGATATTGCCTAAAGTGGGAATGTTGAACTGAGTAAATCCTGCTCCATAGGATCGGAGTTCACTATGAAACGTTCTGCTTAACAAATATTCTTGCTGACGGCTTAATCGCTCCAGTTCTTCTCGGCTCATTCCCTTGTAGTCTACATCAACCGATCCTTTTCCCGATCCCCGATAACGAAGAGAGGGATGTGAAGAATGCATAGTAGATGATCCACTAACAGTAGGGGATTCATCTTTCACTTTTGCAGGTCTTGAGCAGCAGGAATCGTAAACCTTTTTGGCTCCCAATAGAGTAAGAGCGGCGAGTGAAACAGGCCAGGCCACAGAAGCATAGGCTGTGGGCAGTCCATAGGAAAGAACCGCGCCCCCAATACTAGTCAATGCAAGACCTTTGTCCACTTCAGTAAAGCTCAAAGGTTGACATCTTCTTTTTAAGGGTTGCGGGTTTGCTATTTCTTCTTTCAATTCCCAGAACTCCCTCAAAAGAACCTGGACTTCATCAAAGCTAGCAACAATCTTTTGCACTGGAGAAAGCTCAGCTTTAAGTCTTGCATATTCACGGGAAAGTTCGTTGAATTGCCGTTTGTTTTCTTGGATAGATCGAGATCCTAATGATTCTCTGAAACTAGCGATTTGTACTTTAAGTACATCAAAGTGTCCTTGTGGGATAGACATGATTATTACCTCAATATTATTTATTATAAAGGCATTATAACACAATCCATTAAATTAAAACTAATATTAAAATCTTTTATATATTAGTTATTATATATAAATTATTTTACTTATTAAATGTAATTAAAAGACTTCCGAAAACGTTAAAAGGAAGTGATTAAAGGCCAGACACTTACAATCTAAGGCTACCTGAATCATCTGTCATCACAAGAAGCTCCATCCCACGCACATCAGGATGTCGAGCTTTAAGGCTGATCATCTCCGCGTAAGAAAGTCTTTCTCCTCGAGGTGTTCCGAGGTCAGCAAAGGAGTCGGCAATGTCAAAATATTGGAAATCTGTCGAGGCTCGCACAGCATAAACTGTATTTCCATAAGAAAGGAGCCCGTACTTAGGATGACGACCATCGCTGCTCTTCAACCGCTCTAATAAATTTGAAGAGACGTGCTGCCACTTGGCGAAGGCTTGGTTGTTCTACTGGCTGCTCTTCTCTCTCTTTTCTATCTACTGAGAACGCCCCTGTTCTGTGCCTTAGAGGATCGCTTCTTCTAGAAACAGCAGAGGAGACAACAGGACTCTGTTCACTTTCTACTTTTACTTTCGCAGGTCTGGCGCAGCAAGAATCATAAACCTTTTTGATGCCTAAAACGCCGAAAGCTGTTAGAGAAACAGGCCATGCGACAGCTGCATAAGATGCGCTCAATCCATAAGAAAGAACTAATGAACCAGCTCCGGTCAATGCCAATCCCTGATCCACTTCGGTGAAGGTAAATGGCTGATATTCTCTTCTTTTAGGAACTGTCTTTCCTGAAGCAATCGCCTCTCTCAGCTCCCCGAACTCCTTCAGCACATCTTGAACTTCACTATATGCTTTAATATTGGCCTGCACTGTTGTACTAAGCTGTCCTTTAAGCCTCGTGTACTCCTTGGATAGTTCGTTGAATTTTCGCCTATCTTCATGGGCAGACTGAGATCCTAGAGATTCTTTATAACTGGCTATTTGAGCTTTAAGTACATCAAAGTGTCCTTTTGGAATAGACATGTTATTACCTAAATTATTATTTATAATACAGGTATTATAACACGAAATAATATAAAATAACTAATATTAAAGATTTTTATATAACTCTTACTATATATTAAATTTTTAATTTAACAATATCATCAACCCTTCTCCCAATCAGATTCTTCGAGATGAAGCGTGAGATCCAAAAGACGGGATATAAGATAAAGACTCCTATGGTCTTCCGTAAAAGCTCCATAAACCTGATAAAATTACTCTGACGCGAAAAATAGAGCTTATCATCAGCTTCCTTCCCTTTAAATGTCTTGAGCTCGCAGGAGTCTTTTTGTGAGAAGAAACGGAAGGTATGGAGAAAACCTCCAGGTGGAAATTCGATATTCGAAAAAATCTCGACATAATCGAGATCGAAAGAGGGATGATCATTGCAACCTTTGCCTACATGGACATCGCCAAAATAGGCATAGTGGTCCTCATCTGCGCGGTAGACAGTGAATTTAACGGTCGGATGATCTTCTGGCCAGGCTTTGACTTTCTGAGCAAACCGTTCTGCTGTTTCTTCTTCGATTGCTAAATCATTGAAAAAGACCGCCTCTTCTACATCTTCAATATAATCACATACAAAACGCTGCGCATGGACTCCCCCCAAACTGAATCCCATAACCTGGATTCTCTGATCAGGCGAACGGAACTCTGGATCTGTCATAAGTTCTTGCAGTTTTTCCTTGCCAGAAGTGTATCCGGAGAGTCCGACATTCCATTCGCAATTATTCACCCAGGTGGAAAGAGCATCGAGGCCGGTATAATACATTTGCGCAGCGCGGAAAACGAGGAAGGGAGGGTGTTTTTTTGCTCCACTTTCGGTAATGGGCTTCATGGCCAAAGCGACCAGGCCTTCTCCTGTGACAAGGATTTTATGAACGGTGAAATAGCACACATCATGATCTCCTACGGGGACTGGAAAAATCGTCCCCTCTCGAGGCAGTCGTGGTGCAATCATTTTCGCCATCAACTCTTCATAGGCATGTTTTTCTCTCATCCCTTCCGAATGCTGGAAAAGTTGGAGAGCCTCTTTTTCAGCCAAAAACAGATTGTAATAGTAAAGGGCATCTTCTTCAGTAGGCTGTGTACCGATGTCTTCGATTTTTTTCCCAAAATAGGGGTGATAGTTCATCGCTTTCAAATAGTCGAAGATCTGTGCGTCTTCCATCTTAGAAAGATCCTGGCCCAAAGCTTTTTTTCGCAAATCTTCAATAGTAAGATAGGCAGCGCCTACTTCAATTTTTTCTACTCTTTCCGGGCTAAAGGGCTGAACATGGCAGAAAGGGTTCTCATAAGGTTGGAAATATCGATGTAGAACACGTTCTATTTTATCATAACCATAGGTATGCAAAGCTTCATGAAAATATACCTGCCAGGCTTTTTGGTTTGATTCCAGCCGAAGCTCGTGGGAAGAAGAAAAACCTTCTTCATCATCATAATGAAGATAAGCTTCAGGATCGGCAGAATCAGAAATATCAACAATATTGGAAAGAACTTCAGAAGACATAAGATTACTTTTTTTATGTTAACGAATGATTAAGAAGGTGTCGAAGGCTAAAACTTTAGAGGAATAAAGTACAGAAATTTACGATTTTGGCATTATTGACAAATATAGATGAATTATTTCATGCAATTTTTCATCTTATAATAAAATTAACGGTTTCATTTCATCTTAGGATGAAAACTATATCTAAAAAGAGCAGGTACTATTTTAGGGGACTTTCACTTAAGAGACTTCCTAATGATCTCCCAACTCCCCATATTGCTGAATGAGTTTTGCGACAAGGGCTGTCCATCCAGTTTGATGATTTGCTCCAAGTCCTTTGCCAGTGTCCCCATCGAAATATTCATTGAATAGAATATAATTCTTCCAAAGAGGGTCTTTCTGGAAGGTGATGACTTCTCCATCAAAAGGTCTATTTCCTGAGGCATCCCTTTCAAAAAGAGTAATGAGACGCCTGGCAATCTCTCCAGCAGCATCCCATAGGGTCACCATGTTGCCCGATCCTGTCGGACATTCGATTTTGAACTCATCTCCATAATAATGGTGGAACTTTTGCAATGCTTCGATCAATAGAAAATTCAGTGGAAACCATACGGGGCCTCTCCAATTTGAATTTCCTCCGAAAAGGGCTTCTGTCGATTCACCTGGTTCGTAGGAGATCTGAAGAGAATGGGTCCCCACAGGGGAGAACAAACGGTTTTTCTTTATGAAAAAGAGAAAGAGATCGAATCCCATGAGGGCTAAAGAATTCCTTCTCATCGAGCATTTTTGATAAAATCTTTTTCAGCTGATCCTGATTCACAAGTGATAGGATCCCTCGGTGGTGCACGCCAACTTTTCGCAGTGAGGCCACTTCCTGGCAGAGATCGTGACGGTTGTTCAGAAACCATTCAAAACGTCTTTTGAACCCTTTCATCCGATCGAGCTGATCTTCTTCAAATGTAGCGACGGCAAGCAGTGGGATGAGCCCTACAATAGAGTGAATCTTCAGATGCATATGAGAACCATCGACAGAGTGCAAAAGATCAAAATAAAAGCCTTCTTCTTCATTCCAAAGAGTGGGCATGTCCCTTTTTCGTGAATAGTTAATTGCATCAGCGATATAGAGAAAATGTTCAAAGAATTTGCTCGCCATGTCCTCATAGGAAGAGTCAGTCTGGGCAAGTTCCATCGCAATGGTCCACATATTCAGACAGAACATTCCCATCCAACTCGTCGCATCAGACTGCGTAAGACTTCCTCCCAAAGGAAGTTCATCACTTCGGTTGAAAATGCTCACATTATCGAGACCTAAAAAACCTCCCTGAAAAACATTCTTTCCCTCCGCATCTTTCCGATTCACCCGCCAGGTGAAGTAGAGAAGGAGTTTTTGGAAAATCGATGCCAAAAAGGTTCTGTCTTCCCTGCCAAATTTCTTCTGCTCGATTTTGTAAACTCTCCAGGCGGCCCAGGCCTGAACAGGGGGATTGACATCGGAAAAATTCCATTCATAGGAAGGGTTCTGTCCATTGGGGTGCATGTACCATTCACGAGTCAGAAGAGTCAGCTGCCTTTTGGCAAATTCCGGATCGACGATGGCAAGAGGGATCGTATGAAATGCTGTGTCCCAGGATGCAAACCATGGGTATTCCCATTTATCAGGGACAGACAGAATGTCATCGTTGTAGACATGGATCCAATTTGCATTTCTTCCCGTTTTTCGCGATTCCGGAGGAGGTTGTTTCGGATCATCCCCTTCCAGCCACTCTTCAACGACAAAATGATAAAACTGCTTACTCCATAAAAGCCCTGCAAATGCTTGTCTTTGTATCCCTTTCCTATCCTCGGACAAGTTTTCTGGCTGAAAAGACTGATAAAACTCTTCTGCCTCTTTTTTCCTTCGTTCCAATAGAGAGTCAAACTGTTTGAAGGGAGTAGGAAGAGAGGGCTCTTTTGTGAGACGAAGGCGTACGGAATAATCTTTTTCTCCCTCCAAATCGAGGATATAATGCGCTGCAGCCTTTGTTCCCACTTTTTCAGGATTCACAGCATCCGTCCTCCCCTGAATGACATACTCATGAAAGGCATCCTTGACAAAAGGGGACTTGTTCTTTTCTCCATAGAGTTTTTTGTTGTTCGTCTCATTTTCTGTAAAAAGAAGTTCAGGCGCATCCTCGAAATACAGATACCGCTTCCCTAAAGTCGGATGGTCCACTTCGATTTTATGATCCAAGGATTTGAGAGACATATTTTTCTCAGCCCTTCCCCAGCCCCACGTATTTCGGAACCAAACTGTGGGCAGGATGTGGATTTTCCCTTTTTCTTTTGAACGGTTAAAGATCTGAATATTGATCAAGAGATCATCTTCATCATTTGCTTTTGCATACTCAATGAAGATGTCGTAGTAATCACTGTCTTGAAAAACTCCTGTTTCGAGTAGTTCGTACTCAGGCTCTTTTGTCCCTCTGGCCATCGCTTCTTTACGTATTTCAAACTCAGGGAATTTTTCATGCGGATATTTATAGAGGTATTTCATGTAGGAGTGGGTCGGAGTATTATCGAGATAAAAATAATATTCCTTAATGTCTTCCCCATGGTTTCCTTCCCCGCCGGCCAAACCGAAAAGCCTTTCTTTCAAAATGGGATCTTTACCATTCCAAAAGGCTGGAGCAAAACAAACTCTCTGATGATTATCAGAGATTCCTCCAATTCCATCTTCGCCCCATCGGTATGCCCGGAATGGAGCTTGTTCATAAGGGAAGGAAGTCCAGGCCGAGCCGTCCTGACTGTAATCTTCACGAACGGTTCCCCATTGTCTTTCAGATAAATAAGGGCCCCACCGTGACCAGTGGCGCTTCTTCTCCCGGTTTTCTTCGAGACGTTTTCCTTCTTCGGTCTTTTTGATCATACATTTTTCTTATAACAATCGAACGTTCCACTGAAAAGCAATTTTTTATAGACTTTTGCTTCCTAGTCTGATGTATTCTTTATCCATGAAGTATGATGTTGTTGTAATTGGAGCCGGAGCAGGCGGGCTTGTCGTAGCCATTGGCTGTGCGAAGGCCGGGAAAAAAACCCTCATGATTGAGCAAGGAAACTATGGGGGAGATTGCACTAATTTCGGATGTGTCCCTAGCAAATCTTTGATCGCTTCTGCTGATGCAGCGCACCATATCGATAAAGCCTCTGATGTAGGAATCGAACTGAACGATGTTAAGGAACAGTCTGATCAGGCTCTGGAGCGGGTTAGAAAAATTGTCTCCTTTATTCGTTCCCATGAAAATGCCGAAGCCTTGCAAAAACATGGCATCGATACTCTTACAGCAAAAGCATCCTTCAAAGATCCCCATACTCTCTTGGTAAAAGATGCCACAGGCAAAGTGCAGGAAGTACAGGGAAAGAAGATCATTATTGCTGCGGGGTCCCATCCCTTTGTTCCACCCATCGATGGACTGAAAGACACCCCTTATTTAACCAATGAGACCATTTTTGACCTTAAGTCCGTGCCCAATCGGTTAATCATTTTAGGCGGCGGCCCTATAGGGTGTGAATTAGCACAGGCATTTCAACGGATCGGATCGCAAGTCACTTTAATTCACAAACATTCTGAACTTCTCCAGCGAGAGCCTGAAGAAGCCTCTAAGATTCTCATGGAAGCGATGAAAAGCGACGGTATTGAGTTTGAGATGAATGCCGAGACTAAAAAAGTCCATTTTTCAGATCAGGAATTCTCGCTTCAGGTTGAACAGGAAGGAAAAGTTAAAGAAATTAGAGGAGATCAGCTTCTAACCTCAGTTGGAAGAAGGCCGAATCTGAAGGATCTCGAGCTGGACGCTGCAGAGATAAAGTGCACAGATCAGGGAATCTGTATTGACAATTACGCCCGAACAAGCACTTCTAATATTTTTGCTATTGGAGATATCACCGGTCCTCCTTTCTTCACTCATCGGGCAGAATATCATGGGCGCACCGTGTTAACTTCATTACTCTTACCGGGACCATTTATGAAGCGTCTCGATAAGAAACAGCCCATTCCCCGCGTTACTTACACTGACCCTGAAATTGCGAGCATCGGCCTTTTAGAAAAAGATGCCATCGAACAATTTGGAGACTATGGAGTAGCTACCTACAAGATTCCCTTTTCAGAAGTCGACCGCGCTATATGTCAGGGACGGACAGAAGGAATGATCATCATCGTCACAAGAAAATGGAGTTCGCAAATATTAGGAGCGACGATCATAGGCCCTCGTGCAGGTGAGATGCTTCTTGAGATTTCAGTTGCCATCCATGCAAAATTTCCTCTCAAAAAATTGGCCCAGATTATCCATCCTTATCCAACATATAATCAAGGGATCAGAAAAGCAGCTGACCTTTGGTTGACCAGGACCATTTTACCTTCAATATTGAAATTTTTTGGAAAGAATGGAAAACGAAAAGAAAAATAAAATTTCTTGGACTCGGTTCATTCCCCTTCTCGTCATCATCATTTTAATGGTGATCGCATGGTTTACACCTCTTCGCGACCTCGTCACTTTTGATAATTTGAAAACAAACCGGAATCTTCTCATCGGTTATGTGCAAAAACACTTCTTTTTGACATCGCTGATCTACATTGTTCTTTACATCATCATGGTAGCCCTTTCCATTCCTGGAGCAGCCTTACTTTCTTTGATAGGAGGATTCCTCTTCATGCAGCCTCTATCGACGATTTATGTCGTAGTAGGAGCAACTATCGGAGCCTCCATTATTTTCCTTGCAGCAAGAACAGCTTTTGGTGAGTTTTTAAAAAAGAAGGCAGGAGCCTTGCTGCATAAAATGGAAGAAGGGTTCCGGGAAAATGCGATCAGTTACATGTTTTTTCTTCGTCTGGTCCCCCTTTTCCCTTTCTGGCTTGTAAACTTGGCGCCAGCTTTTTTTGGTGTTGGGCTTTTCACGTTTGTCTGGACGACTTTTTTAGGGATTATCCCCGGATCTTTTGTCTTTACTCAGGCAGGCTCAGGATTGGGAGCCATCCTTGATACTGAGGGTGAATTTTCGATCGGCGCTATCTTCAACTGGCAAATCCGTATTGCTCTCATTGCCCTTGGAATTTTTGCACTGATACCCGTCGTCATCAAAAAAATCAGAAAGAGGATGCAGGAAAAAAAGTGATCGATAGTTATTTTCGAGATTCTTATCAGAAGGTATTTGTCGACCCTGTTCTACGCTCTTCCTTGGTAAAAAAGCTCTCTCCCCAATCCCTTACTCTAATGGGGTGTTTCATAGGTATTATGACAGGGGTTTTTCTCTGGCTCGACATGTCATGGATCGCTTTGGGGTGTCTTCTCGCCTCCGGTTATTTCGATACTCTGGACGGCAGTGTAGCAAGAATTCAGAATTTGACCTCAGATACAGGAGCTGTTTTAGATATTGTTTCCGACCGATTAGTAGAATGGAGTGTGATCCTGGGGCTCTTTCTTATAGATCCCATCGAGCGTGGTCTTTTATGCATCTTGATGCTCGGGAGCATCCTGCTTTGCATTACTTCCTTTCTTGTAGTTGGGGTCTTTTCCGAAAATGAGTCTCAAAAAAGCTTTCACTATAGTCCCGGTTTAATCGAACGGTCTGAAGCCTTTTTCTTTTTCGGGCTAATGATCCTTTTCCCCCTACGATTCGAACTTTTCAGCGTTTCTTTTTCCCTACTGGTTTTTCTCACCAGCTTACTTCGTGTCGCTCAATTTCTAAAATATTCTAAGCACGGATCACAATATTCCGATCGGGAATGAAATTATAATCATAGACTTTCCCCCATTGAGGATCAGATTGTGTAGAGGAAAGCTGTTCTAACAATTGAACGATTTCTTCCCAGGAAGTTTCTTTGATCCGTTTTGGCTTTTTTTCGATGGAAAAATGCTCCAAGACCACTGATACTTTTTTACTATATCCATTTGAAGCGAGCTTCAGGTGCTTTTTAAAGAATGAAAAGAGCTTGGCGTTCAAATCATTTCCCGTTCTTCGAATCAAGCCATGATTTGGATCGAAAGATATATGCCTGAGTATCTGAAAGCTTTACAAGGACCATCGCATGTCCCGTCAACTTCTTCGACTGCTCTAAATTATAGAGACAGACCTTATAGATCCCATTTTTAATGTGAGATTTCCTTAATTCTTCGTTAAAGGGGTCCATAATATAAGGGTCGGGACTCATGTAAGCGAGGGCTTCCTTTTCATCCAATTTCCAAAATTTTCGATGAACCCTTCCCAGAGATTGTGAAATCATCGCCCCTTCCATCGCTCCCCGTTGAAACAGTTTAGCTAGCTTCACTAAGTGAGCTTCAGGATTGTCAAAGTAGGACTGCGTTTTAAAGTAGAGATAGATAAAGAAGTTGCTCATCCCATTACAAACTCCCTTTGGATGAGAAAAATCCAGCACAGTTCTTCCATAGGTTAAATTTCGTACTCTTTCATCCTGGACCATGGATATGGGAATGACAGGCTGGTTTGCCAACGCTTGTGCTCTTTGTGAATACTGGTTGCGGCATGGGACGAGAAAGTCCTTTCCATAGGTTTCGATGTCGTGGTGCATCTGAGCAAATTCAATCATATTGATGAAAAGAACACTTTCTTCTCATTGCCTCCTGTCGATCGTAAATCTCATTTTTGGCCACTTTGCACGAAAGACTGAAAAGCTGGATGCGATGAGAAAAGTCGAAACAGCTTAGAGAAGAGAAAATCCAAGCAACAAACTGCCCCAAATATTGGAAGACAGCAAGAGCTATGTATTTGATCGTCTCGGCAATATAATGGACAGAAGGTGTCCCCAATAGGGAATAGTTCATGAAAATATCTTCATAACTATAAGGCTTGTAATCGATGTACCTTTGTTTCTGGGATGCTCGTGCAAGTTTATCTATCATTCGATTCCCAGACAATGAATCGACCAACTGCTCAAAGGTAGTGCTAGGAAGAAACTGGGGAGACGAAACACTCATAAACTATTTTAAAGAACTAATTTTGGGGAGCAGTTTATAAGATGAGAATTAAGATTGCATTAAATAGCATTAAAACTATTTTTAATAACAAGATCGTTAAATTCTTTTATTAACAAAGATTCAAGAGAATTATTTCTTTTAAAGACTTGGCTTTCTATTTGTTTAATGGGATGAAATCCTAACAGAGAACTACTTAAAAAAAGAGAGCAGTCCTTTAGATCACTGAGAGTAGCTTTCTCTTCTTTAACATTGAGGCCTAATGTTCGGGCAGCCCGTATGAGATACTCCAAAGTAATTCCCATTAAATAGGGAAGCTTTTTATTGGGGAAACAGAAGGTCTTTTTTTGAATCCAGAAAAGGTTAGCCATAGAGCCTTCGAGAACATAGCGATCCGGGTCAACAATAAGAGAATCGTGAAACCCCTTTTTGATCGCAAAATCACGGAGCCACACCCGGTTGAGATAGGAAAGTGTTTTGATTTTTGCTAGAGGGGTTGAAACTCTTTCAGGATAAATACAAAGGCGAAGGGGATCTTTCGGCGCATTTGGTATGGGACGGAGAAGCATAAGAAACTGTCCCATTTGCCTTGTCGGGAGATAGATCTCTGGATTGTTTCCTCCGGTCATGGTGATTCGAAGTCGCCATCTCCCTGTGGTGGCCCGATTCTTTTTAATGAGCTCGCTAATGACATCGAGATGGATATTGGGAGGCTCGATCCCGATCTTTTGGGCGTGGCCTTCTAACCTGTTGAGATGGTCTTCAATGAATACAACTCTGCCATCTTCAACCAGAACTGTTGTAAATACTCCATCTCCAAATAAAAATCCCCGGTCCACAGCAGGCACAAGCGCTTTTTTTTCTTCCACAAACTGATTGTTTAAAAAGCAAATACCCATTTATCTGTATTGGTTTAACCCTAAAGTATTAAAAATTGAGGCTCCTTTATGGAGTGTTTCTTCGTATTCCTTTTCTGGGTCGGAATCCGACACGATCGCCCCTCCGATTTGCAGCGAAAGAGTATTATGATAAAAGAGCAAAGTTCGGATAGCTATGTTAAAATCAAAATCATCATCCCAAAGATAGCCAATCGATCCAGTGTAAATCTCTCGTGGGCGGTCTTCTAGCTTCGCAATCACTTCTTGGGACCTCAATTTGGGACATCCTGTGACCGAACCTCCGGGAAAAACAGCACGGAGATAGGAAACGGGATCGAGGTTTTTCCTCGCTTTTGCTGTGACCTTGGAGTGCATATGAAACACATTTTGATAAGTGTCCATTGAAAACATGGAAGGAACCTCGACCGATCCTATTTCCGATACTTTCCCCAAATCGTTCCTGGCCAGGTCCGTGATCATTAAAAGCTCCGCCTTTTCCTTTTCAGAGTGTAAAAGGTATTCCTTACTTTCTCTATCTTCATCTTCATCTCTTCCTCGAGGTGCAGTCCCTTTGATCGGTCTTGTTTCCAGGATATCACCTGTTTTTGAAAGAAGCCTTTCAGGAGAAGAAGAGACAATTGAAAAATCCTGAAAGTGCATGTAAGCAGCAAAAGAGGATGGATTGCACTGCACTAGACGATAAAAAATATCATAGGGATCAAAGAGTCCTTCAATCCGCATTTCATGTGAAAGATTGACCTGATAAACCTCCCCTTGGCGGATCAATTCTTGAATGTGGGCGAACTTTTTAAAGTAAGCCTCCCTCTCTTCTTTTTGAACATTGAAGATCTGCTGAGACGATGGTTCTGGATCTGTCAATGTATCCCAAAAGCTGGCTCGAGTAAATGAGTCAATCCAAACCTGCTGCTTTCTGTTTAAACCAGGATGATGATGAATCACGCATTGATCTGTTTGATGATCAACTTTTAAAATGACTTTCGCTCTTTGGAAATAAGCCAGGGGAAGATAGCCCTTCTTTCCATTGACTGTACAATCAGGATCAGCGTTCAATCCCATTTCATAGGACAAATATCCCACCCACTTTTCTTGCGGGGTAAGATTATCACCCAAAAAAGACCAGGCCATCTGATCAGACACCCTCCAATTTTTTTCACCTGTTCCATGAGAAAAAGCAGGATGAGATGAAAGGGAGAACGCCTCCATGGGAAAGAGCCAGAGAATGGAACGTCTGGAAAGGTCAGATGTCCCCCCGGAGTAAAGGAGACACGTTCCAGGCTGGTCATGAAAAAGTGAAGTGAGTCGAAGAATGTGGCGACGGGTTATTGGGAAGGGAAGATCTATTCGATTCATGAAGCTGTCATAGGTTCATATTGTGATAGACTGCATCGATATCATCGATATTTTCCAACCATTCGATCAATTTGATGTTCGCTTCTTCATCTTCCGGCTTACATTCGACATAGGTTTTCGGGATCATCGTCAATTCTGCATCTAGTGAGTCTATTCCTTTTTCTTCGATCTTTTCCTTTACCTTATACAGATCCTCTGGAGCCGTTGTGATGATGTACTGATCCTCAGACAAATCAAAATCTTCGACTCCTGCATCACTCGCAACTTCGAAAATAGCTTCCTCTTCTCCCTTCTCTTTTGGAATTTGAATGACTCCTTTTCGATCAAAATTAAAGGCAACAGCACCAGGATTTGCAATATTGCCACCACATTTGTTGATCGCAATGCGTATATCGGAAGCCGAACGATTCTTATTGTCAGTCAATACATCGACAATGATGCCCGTTCCGCCGTGCCCGTAAATTTCATAAGAGACTTCATGAAAATCTTCCTGAGAGGCCGAAGAGGCCTTTTTGATATTCCTCTCAATTGTATCTGACGGAAGGTTCGCCGCTTTGGCCTTTTGAATGACCAGTTTTAATTTGGAATTTGCTTTTGGATCTGGGCCGCCCTGCTTTACTGCAGAAATGATCTCCTTAGCCAGGCGAGAAAAGAGCTTTCCTTTCTTTTTGTCTGCTCTGTCTTTTCTGTGCTTGATATTCGCCCATTTACTATGGCCAGCCATAAAATCTTTTCTTTTTTTTTCTCTTTTTGGGTTTTAAAAAACTGGTCCATTTTTTCTCCCAGGCGAGAGCTGCCTCGTAATGAAGGAACTCTTTTTCCATTTTCCTGAAAAGAGGAGTGTGGACCCAGCGCCTGCCCACTTTATCGATATGGGGAGGACATACTTCGTGGAGCATCTCATGATACATGATGTAATCGATAAAAAATGAGGGAAAAAAATCATCATCCAGAAGTTGATTGATTCGAATCAATTTTTGGTGCCGATCGTAAGTCCCCAAGGTCATACAGTTGAAGGTCCTGTAATTCGGCTTTCGGAACCAAGAAACATGAAGGTCCAGAGAATTTTCAAAATAGGTCTGGTTGACTCGAGAAAAAACTTCCCTCAAATCATAAACTTTCCCCTTTGAGATTAATTTTTGAGGATCTACAGGAATTCGAACCGAGGCGAAGTATTTTTCTGAAAATACACTGAGTTTTTGCAATGCTTGAGCATCTTTTTTCAAAGCATATAGAACTGCAGCCTCTAAAACTTCTTCAGGGGCTTGCAAAAAGAGGCGGTGCAAAGAGAGTTTGAGCCATCTCCTTTTCTTTTCCAGAACACTCAAATAAGTTGATCGATTTTTATTGATGATCAACTCAATTTTTACGGGGGAAAACCGCGACAGCTTCTCATGAAGCTCGTGATATGTCATTGTAGAAGCGGATAAGTCCGCGCTCATAGTTAATTACCTGTTTGGGTTAGGGTAGGTTCACATAAATTATAAAGTTTTTTGCATTAGAATTTTTCCCAAATAAGTTCCATCTGCTTCCTTCAGGAACTTGGGATGGAAGCCATATTGTTGAAAGCCAAGGCGTTCATACAGAGAGAAAGCCGGATTCCCTTCATAAACTTCGAGATGTAAAAACTCCAAATGAAACCGTTCTTTGGCCAACTTCATCAGCTCTTTCATCAAATGCGTACCTATTCCCTTACCCCTGTAATTTTCATCGACTATGATGGCAAACAAACATTGATGGGCAAGTTTTTTATAAGGCTGCAAATATAGATTGGCTATTCCGCAGGGTTTATTCTCCCAAAGAACTGTCAGAACAGCATTATACTTGGTGTAACTAATCCAAATCTTGGCTGCATCTTCAATCTCTTTATCATTGTACATGGGAAACCAGCGAAGGATATCAGGCTCTGATAGCCATTTGATAAGTAGGGCTGTATCATCATGTGTAGAAAAGCGGACGCTAATCGGTTTTTCCATCAAAAAAATGTCCCAATAATATGCGAGTCTTATAGTGATTTTCGTCTTTGACGAAATGCTGTTGACGCGCAAGAATTTGAAAATCGAATTTTTCCAACAGTTTCAAAATCGGACAGCCTTCATACACTTCAATGTGCACATGTTCAAGCGAAAAATAATTTCTTGCCAAATGCAGGATGTTTTTCATTAATGTTGTTCCGACCCCTTTGTTAAGAAAGGGCCTGCCAATGATGAAGTAGATCAAAGCGTGGTGAGCAACTTTTTTGTAAGGCATTAAAAACAAAGTCGCAATGCCACATACTTCATTTTTCTCATTGAGTGCAGTGAGACTGGACTTGTATTTGGAAAAACCAATCCAGTTTCTAGCCGATTCTTCAATTTCCTTTTGTGTTTTTATGGGAAACCAAACAATCGTCTCCGGATCATTCAGCCACTTGATCAAATAAGGGAGATCTCCAGCTTCCGTATAACGAAGATCAATTTCTGACTTTTTCGGCTCTGCCATTGAAATCCCTAGAACAATGTCAATTTATCCAAATTCTTTTAAAAAAGCATTTACAAATTCATCGATTTCCCCATCCATGACTGCCTGAATATTTCCTGATTCGAATTTTGTCCTTGTATCTTTGACCAGAGTATAGGGCTGAAAAACATAGTTTCTGATTTGCGATCCCCAGGCGATCTCTTTTTTTTCTCCACTCATTTCCTTGAGTTTGTTTTCCCTTTCCAAAACTTCTTTTTCATAGAGTTTGGATTTCAGCATTTTCATGCAGGTCTCTTTATTCTGAAGCTGGCTTCGTTCATTTTGGCAGGAAACGACAATTCCGGTTGGAATATGGGTGATCCTTACAGCAGAATCCGTTGTATTAACATGCTGCCCCCCTGCTCCTGAAGAGCGAAAGGTATCAATGCGCAAGTCATCAGGTTTGATATCGATCGAAATATCTTCTTCGATCGAAGGGTTCACATCAACCGACGCAAAACTTGTGTGTCTTTTGGCATTACTGTCGAACGGAGAGATGCGGACAAGACGATGGACCCCCTTCTCAGACTTTGCATATCCGTAGGCAAAGTCCCCCTCGAATTTATAAGTGACGCTTTTAATCCCAGCAACATCGCCATCAACTTTATCGACGATCTCTGCTTTCCATCCCTTTTTCGCCGCCCATCGGGAATACATTCTAGAGAGCATCGAAGCCCAGTCACAACTTTCTGTACCCCCTGCTCCTGCGTTAATGCTCAGATAGCAGCCTTTTGAGTCGAGCTCTCCAGAGAGCATCTTCTGGATTTCCAAATCGGAAAGATCTTTTTCAATACGAATCGTCTCTTGAGAAAGTTCTTCCAAAAGCTCTTCATCCCCTTCCGCCTCTGCTTCCGGATAAAGTTCAGAAACGCTCGCAAAACGAAGCTCCAGCTCCCTATAGGGAACAGTCCATTTTTTCAAAAGATTGCACTCATCAATGATTTTTTGAGCAGAAGACTGATCCTCCCAGAAAGAAGGATCTTCCATTTTTGATTCTAGTTTTTTAACCTGACTTTCTTTGCTATCGAGGTCAAAGATACCTCCGCATTTCAGATAGTCTTCTTTCAATCTCAGCTATTTTTTCTTTCGCTTCAGCATTCATGTTTTCTCCTAAAAAATAGAATCTTTGAACCAGTCTTTTATCGAAAAAAATGAATAAAGTCAAAGAACCCAGCATTCCAGATCCAATAGGTATTCTAAACCTATCCGATCAAAAGTTTTCTGTTGATTTCAACAAACGAAAAACTAATTAACTGTAAAGTCTTTTATTAAATGTTTACCGGCTCTTTACATTAATCAAATGTAACATATAATACTCGCCGATTTTAAAGGGGCTGTCTTCAAATAGCTTTCACCGATTTTTTTTCGGTAAAGATATATGGAGACAGTCTCTTATCAAGGGATAGCTTCAAGGTACTATACATATATAAACTCTATTAGGAGGTTCTAATGAATGTTGCAGACGTGCAAAGCACAATGAAGGGCTTTTGCCATCAGGCATCTGAGTCCGCTACTCAAGCTGCACAATGGATGAAACGAAGTGTAACAGTTCTAGGTCAACACGCCTACGATCTATTGAAAAAAATCGCATCGGTCGCAAGTGAAGCTTTTTCTGTTGCTTCAAACTTTGTAAAAAATAGTTTCTTCTCAGCCAAAGACTGGACTGTAAGAAACTTCCATCTCATCAAAGATTATGTTTCTACACATCCTCAAGAGATGAAAGCAGCGGGCATTGGCGCTGCAGCTGCTTTAGCTGCGGTAGCAATTGGCTACGCTCTTTGCTGCAGAAACACTGAAAAGACTGCTTAAGTATTTTCATAATAATTTTTGCAATAAAAAAGGGCGGCAATCAAAATTGCCGCCTTTTTTTTCTATAAGTTCATCCCTACAGGTCTTTGTCAATTTATCGACTCAAGACAATCCGGGAAGAAGACTGGACTGTCATTTTCCATGACCAGGTTGGTTTTTCGATCTGTTCGGTTTCTATTTGAATCCCCTCTCCCTCTTGGCGTACAACCATCCTCTGCCCATCTTTAACTTCAAAATGATGAGCGCCGTGGAATATAACATTTTCTGCATGAAATTCCCCATTGCCGTGCAAAACAATTTTCACCTGCTCCTTTCCTTTCGGGTGCCCTTTCCACATTTGCTTCGAGCTACTCCAGTCAACCCCTTCATTTTCAATCTTTACATGGCGAAGGATGCATTTCCCAGAATTCTGTCTTGTAAGTGTGTCAGCAGAGATAATAAGACTCCCCTGCAGCTCCAATTGAAAAATCTCCAATTCAGAAACATCAAGTCTCATTTCACTAAAAGGATGTATTTTCCCTTTGTTGATTTTTTGCCCAATGACTGAAAAGAGAGGTCCCAGAGTGGGATGGAACGAGTAAAGAACAGTAGGACCTTCCGATAGATATTCTTCAAATTCATTCTCCTTAGGAACATCAAAGTTGCAATAGTTGGTCAGTAGATCCTCAAAACTTTGATGAAGATCATAAAGTGCCCTCTCGGGGGTCTCCATGGAGGTACGACCAGGGATATATGCTCTTTTGGCAGGTGAAATCGTTTTCCGCCGATGATTGTAACAGGCAAATGTCTTTGAAATTTTGAACCCTTCTTCAAAAGGCACGGATGATCTCTCTGTCAGTGCATCAGCGATGTTCTGCATAGTAGATTCCAACCTTGCAACCTTCACTTGTCTGTCCCCAACAGAAACGTCCTTCAGATTGATAAGCATACCTGGAAAAGGGCAATTTTCCACAGCCTTCTCAATCGCCTCTAAATCGGCAAATAGAATATTCGTATTCGAAGAAAACTGGGAATATTTTTCCCCTCCTTTCTCCGGAATGTCCTCGATCCCCCATTTTTCGAAATCACAGTATTCGATATTCGTCAGAAAAAACTCATACCCTTCATTATTTTTCTTTTCGACAAGGAGGTTGACCCCTTCGGCTGCACCCACAAGTCTTGGGCATGAACTAAAACCAAAATGCTGTTTCTTTCCACATCCCCACCCTGCAAAAGCAAGCAGACCATAGTCCAGTCCAGCCAAAGGGTTGTTGATCTGTCGGATCAACGCTTTACTTCTGCCTTTCTCTTTCAACCAACTGAGAGCCCCCTTATCTTTAGCCAGTTTCCAAAGAGCTCCATGCCCTCCTGGTTTCATGAGCATTTCCCCTTTTGATTTCATACACCAATTGCCTTCTTCAGTCAGTGTGGGAACCAAAGGCTGAATGAAAATAAAGAAGTTTTCCTTGCCCCTTCCAAACCAGTTTTTTTCTTCGCATATTTCGAGAACATGGTGATGATTGTTTTTTTCCTGAGAACTCATGATCACAACGGGTGTGATGATTTTTTTGCCGAAAATTTTGGCGTAAAGGTTTTCCCTGCCTTCCAAATCGGAAATCAAATGTTCCAATAATGTTTTTCCGAGAAATTCCAATTTAGCAGCAGGAAGTTCAGTCCCTGTTTTTTCATCGACAAGATGGAGTCTGTCGGCTGCCCCCCCTAAGGGATAGAATTCCGCCATCATTGGCAAATATTCCAGTCCCCAAAGCACTGCCTGCATCACTTCTTCATTTTCTTCTCTGATATCTAGAAAAGCCGGAGGAAAAAACCGCATCCCCTCTCTTGTCGTTTCTGATTTTCGAAGAAGTTTGAGCATTTGAAGGTGATACCCAAGAATTCCACCAAGGTCTTGGTAAAAGTCTTCGATCTGTAAAAGCTGAGGAATTAATCTTCTCACCTCACTATGGTCCCATAAACGAAAAAGATGACGGTCCTGATCTAATGCAATGATTTCTTTGCAGACTAGCTCAGAAGAAGGGTCCATTCCCAAAAAGGAAAACTCGCCTCTTTCAATGAACGTTTTTACCCTGGGATGCCGATCGAGAATTTCTATTTTCTCATGAATTGAAGGTGTTTTCTGTATGTCGTGCACATAAGTTGCCAGGCTTTGAATATGATCCTCGAAATTCATTCTATCTCCCATGAGAATAGTGTTTGCTCTGCTTTGAGTATCTTCTGTGGACTCAAGAACGCTTATATAGCAGAAAATAGCTAAAAGAAAGACCCAATAAGCCATCTCTTCCTCTGATTCCCGGAACATCTCAACAAAAAAAAGACCGAGCAGATTCCTTCAGTAATACTAACGCATCAAATCCAAAATCGGTATGAAAAAAAATTCTCACGATTTTTTTTGACTATAAAACCCCAAGGGAGATAAAAGAGTTCTTACTGTGAGTATGTAAATACCTTGAGACATTTCAAAGGAGTAAACAATTATGGCTGCAAGACAACAAAACAAGAAATTCATGCAACCAATGAAAATAAGTGATTCCCTTGCTGCTGTTGTAGGGAAAGGACCGATGCCACGAACAGAGGTCACAAAAAAACTTTGGGCTTATATCAAAAAAAATAAGCTTCAAGATCCAAAGAACAAAAGAAACATCAACCCTGATGCAAATCTAAGCGAAGTTTTTGGCAGCAACAAGCCTGTCAATATGTTTCAAATGACTAAGCTTGTTAACAAGCATCTTTCGTAAAGACTTGCGGGCTCCTTTGTAGCCCGCCTGCTTTCCTTCAGTAGACAGTTACTCTGATCCATCTCTTAAAAATATTTTTTTTACAGCTGAATGGTAGTTTTGTTCTAAAACCGCTATTTATGCTATTTTATCCTCTATGAAAACAGCGCTGATCTTTCTTTCTGGAGGAAAAGGTCTGAGAATGGCCTCTGCCACTCCAAAACAATACCTCTCTTTAAGAGGCAAACCTATTGTTCTTCATAGTCTTAAGGTGTTTCAATCGATCCCTGAAATTGAAGAAATCGTGATCGTCTGCTCTTCTGGCTATTCGTCGGTCTTTGGCAAGGACTTTACGTTTGCTCTTCCCGGAGAAAGAAGGCAGGACTCGGTCTGGAATGGACTTCAAAAAGTGTCTCGAGAGGCCAAACTTATCTGCATCCATGATGGAGCCAGGCCATTTATTCAAAAAAAAGAAATTCTTGAAGTATTGAAATGCGCCCGACAACAGGGAGCCTCGGCTTTAGGAACTCCCGTTCCCTACACGATTAAAAAATGTGACTCGACAAAAAAAGTAGAAGCTACCCTTGACCGCAACTCTCTTTGGCAGATGCAGACCCCTCAAGTAATTCGAAAAGATCTTCTTGAAGAGGGGTTTTCCATTGCACAGAAAAACAACCTGACGGTGACAGATGATATAGCTTTAGCAGAATTGGCGAATGGTTCCGTTCAGGTTGTCCCCGGCTCAGTAAAAAATCTTAAAATCACTACCCCTCTGGACCTTGAATTTGCCGAGATGATTTATGAAAAGACTATATAAGATCACGATTGCATACGATGGTAGTGAATATTCTGGATGGCAGGTTCAGCCCAATGCAACTTCTATTCAGGAAGTACTCCAGGATGCTTTTGAAATTCTCTTTAAGGAAAAGGTCCTTGTCACTGGCGCAGGAAGAACCGATGCTGGTGTCCATGCCAAAGGGCAAGTGGCTCATTTCTCCGTGGATGAAGAGCTCGATCTTCACAGATTTCTTGTCTCTATAAACGGACTTTTACCTAAGGACATCCGGATCAAAAAGATTGAAAAGCCCCCCTCCGACTTTCACTCTCGATACAGTGCAAAAAGAAAAACCTATCATTATCATCTTCATCTGGACAGGATCCATGATCCGTTCACCCGAAAGCACTCTCTTCATGTAATGAAGAAGCTCGATATAGAACTATTGAAAGGGGCGGCCCAAAAATTCATCGGAACTCATGACTTCACTTCTTTTGCCAACGATGCCAGTCGAGGATGCGCAGCAAACAAGCCTGTAAAGACCATCTTCCGTCTCGATGTTGTCGAAGAGCCTCATGGCATCCGACTTGAATTTGAAGGCGATGGTTTTTTGTATAAGATGGTTAGAAACATCACAGGGACGTTATTATCGGTTGCAACTGGAAAATTACCACTGGCTCAGCTCGATGCGATCTTCGAGGCCAAAGACCGCAGAAAAGCCCCTATGGCCGCTCCAGCCCATGGACTATTCCTCATCCATATCGATTATTAAAGTTCTAGTACTCCAGTGATCTTTTCAGTAGGGATCTGATTGAAGGATTCAAAATGAAGGACTTCACTGCTCAAAACAGCACTCAGCTGGGGATGATGGGAAGGACAGATCAGCACAGCCTGAAGAGGACATCCCTGAAGTGCATTCAATCCCTTCAAAGTATCTTCGAATCCTATGATTCTGTCTCCTTTCTCCCCATACAATTGGATAGCACGCAGATAACATTCAGGATGGGGCTTCTTGTTCAGATAGTCTTCCCTTGTGATCCAGTAGGGGATGGTATCCAACACAGGAATTTTGGCCCGGATCAAATCTGTTTGCTGTTTCGTGGAATTGGTCACGACGCATCTACGGATGTTTGCCTTTTCGAGAGCTTCCAGTAATTTCTGGGCTCCGGACATCATATCGACAGGGCTTCGGCGGATCAGATCAATATATTCAGCCGCCTTCTCCTCATATAACACTTCCCAGCGAGGCTCTTTTTCATAGAGTGCGGGAAACTCCTGATAAATAGCTTCCTTCAAGGCATCTCCGCCAGTATGGGCTGCCTGGGCATATCGCTGAAAATCCCAATCAAGCTTAAACCCTCTTTTGGCACAAATATTGATGTAGGCCTGGAGATGGACAGGTTCCGTATTCACAAGGAGTCCGTCGAAATCAAAAAGGAAAAGCTGGAAGTCTTTGATCCACTTCATGGCTGAAAGTCTACCACAATAAAGGGAATTCTACGAAAAGTTTTCTAGGAATCTTGGTGTTCTACTTGACGAGATTCACCAATGGTTTTAAAAAGCGGGGTAAGAGGATAGCCTCTAGGGGATCTCTTTTTTTTGGGGAAGAAATGAGCGATAAAGAACCTAAGATTCGCATCAATTATATCTATTTTGGCTTCATTCTGATCTTTCTGATCATTCTGACGACGATCAAGGTATACCTGATCCGAGGCCATGAAGATAGCCGTGTTTTCTTTCTCTTCTATTCTCTTGCAGAATGCGTAATCGAAGTGGGCGTACTGATTTTCATTGGCTGGCTGATCAAACACAAATTCTCACGGAAGGCATATTTCGCATTCATCGGCTTTTCTTTTCTTCTCATCCTGACCCATCCTATCGATTTTGTTGTCAATCGGATCCTGGATCTCTCTTTTTGGGATACGATGGACTTTGTCCTCGATGAGAATTACAATAACTTTCTAGAAATGCTCTATGCCTCGGGATTGCCTTTGATCGCATGGATAGGAATCTTCGCCGCTATGGGACTAGTGCCCTTCCTCGGAATCTTCATTTATAAGCTAACAGAACGATTTGCAAACCGACGTCCCTTAGGAATAAGGGAAACTCATTTTGTACAAGGACTCTTCTGCATTCCGATCGCTATGGTCCTCTGGGATTTTTCCGCATCCAAAGTGATCCATCCTGATGCCTATCATGCCTATGCACAGGCATTGCCATGGAAGTTTACCTTTCTTCAGCCCAAGCACATTTATATTAACAACCCGCGGGCGCCCAATGACCCTCCTGATGAAACCCAGATCCTTAAGGACCTCTCACAGGTAAAACCGACCCCGATGGCAAGGCCAAATGTATACATTTTTGTCATTGAAAGCCTGAGAGAGGATTTCATCACACCGGAAGTGACCCCGAACATTTGCAAGTTCAGAAATGAGAACATCGCGTTTGATCATGCTTTTTCGAATGCCAACTGCACTCCCTATGCATGGTTTTCCATCTTCTATTCAAGATTCCCTCATTATTGGGCCCATGTACGAAATTCCAATTGGGAAACTGGAAGCATTCCTATGAAACTTATGAAGAAAATGGGGTATCAGATCAACGTCTATTCTTCCGCCATGCTGGGCTACTACAACATGGATCAGATCATTTTTGGGAAAGAGCACTATCTTGCAGACCGGTTCAATACCTTTCCCCATTATTACCCTACTGAAGCTTGTGCAACGGATGCAAAAACGGTCCGAGAGATCAAAAAGGCCTTCGATCAGAATGAAGTCCAGGATCATTCCAATCTCTTCATCGTCTTCTGGGACGCTACGCATTTCGACTATAGCTGGCCGAAAAAACGGCCTCTAAAATTCTTTCCGATCTGTGATGAGATAGGTTATTTCAAGATCAATCCCTGTAAGGAGAGTATCGAGAAAATCAAAAACCGCTACCGTAACGCTGTTCACTTCGTCGATGCACTTTTTGGTTATTTCATCAACATGCTGAAGGAAAAAGACCTCTATGATGATGCGATCATCGTAATATTAGGTGACCATGGGGAAGAGTTCTATGAACAGGGAAACATCTTCCACTGTTCCCATCTTTCTCACGAACAGACACATATCCCCCTCTACTTCAAATTTGGAAAAAATGAAAGAAACATCCCCTCGAAAGAATTATGCAGTCAAATGGAAATCTTCCCGAGTATTTTCGACTATATCCTCGGAGGAAATTATCCTAAGGATTTCTTTGAGGGAAGCTCGATTTTCGATCCAGAGAAATGGCCTTTCGTATTCACTGCAAGATATAATGCATCCCGTCATCCCTATGAATTTTTCCTTCATAATGGAAAGAGAAAAGTGACGGCCCGATTTACCAATCGGAATGATATTTTCTCATCAAAGCAAATCCAGATCGTCTCGATTCGGGACTATCCGGACTTGCCTATTTCAGAACCTTATATGGAAAGAAGGTCTGTGATCGACCAGCAGTTTGGAAGCGCTCTTCAAAGAATCTTCTCAAAAGAAGACCCCCTTTCACCTTAAATTGCGCTGCAGACCATCGACGAATTGAGCGATCTGACCTGTCCCGACCTTACGCTCTACAACCTTGCCATTTTCAAACATTAATAGAGTCGGCATACCAGTGATCCGGTATTTTTCACTCAGAGAACGGAACTCATCGACATTCACTTTTAGAAAAGAGACCTTACCGGCATAATCTTGCGCCCAGGAATCAAACATGGGACTCAACCTCTTACAGGGGCCGCACCATGTTGCATAAAAGTCGACGAGAACAGGAATTTCATTTTGACTGATTTCTTTTTCAAACTGATCCAGGCTTTCAACTTCCTTTACTCTGCCCTTTTCCATTTCCTGCAAATCGAACCTTGCCAAGTCCATTACGCAAGATCCTGCTCGGGAAACAAAACGTTCAGCCTGAAGCGCAGCTTTAGCTCCATCGCCTGCAGCCGAGATCGCCTGCTTATAAATGGGATCCACAATATCTCCGATCGCAAAAACTCCCTCAACTGAAGTTTGTTGATCGTCTGTCAGAGCGATGTACCCCTTTTCATCCAGTTTCAATTTCCCTTTGAAAATTTCAGTATTTGGTTTGGATCCGATCGCGAGAAAAACACCATCTACAAGAACCTCTGCCTCTTCATCCCCCTTTTTGGTCCATATTGATGTCACTTTTTCACCATCTCCAAAAATTTCGTCCACAGTCGTGAGATAGTTCACTTTTACGTTGGGCTTTGCCAGAATTTCATCCTTTCTTTTATCTTCAACAGTCCGGAATTCGTTTCTTCGAACAAACAGCAAAACTTCTTTGGCAATTTTGGAAAGATAGTCGGTTTCCAAAAGAGCTGAATCACCTCCACCAATCACAGCAACCCTTTTTCCCCTGTATAAAGGCCCGTCACATACAGCACAATTCGTCACACCTTGTCCCCAATAGGCGCTTTCTCCTTCAATACCGAGGTAGTTTGGCTGTGATCCCATGGCAATGATGCAGGCATCAGCCTGGATGATTCTCTCTTTTTTTCTGAAAATGTCATGTACTCGAATGGTAAAGGGTCTGCGGGAAAAATCGATATCCTTTACTTCAGAGGCCAAAAAGATGGCACCATTCGCCTCGACCTGATCTCTCATTTTCTGGACCAGTTCAAGCCCTGAGATCTCCAACTCTCCAGGCCAATTCTGAACAAGATGAGACTGCGAGATCAGTCCACCGGGCTGACTGCCTTCGATCACAACTGGGGTCACCCCAGCACGTGCCAGATAAAGTGCGGAAGTGAGAGCTCCAACTCCACTTCCTAATACAACCACTTGTGGCTTCTTCTCTTCAGCTTGAAGAGAGCATGCAAATACAAGAAGAGCAATAATGAACTTTTTCATAGGGAAACCTAATATTGATATTGACTGATAACGATAGGATAAGAGGAGATAAATGCCAATCCTCGAAAAATTTACTACTATTTTTTAACCCGTCTCGCCATGTATGCAACCTCTTGTCAAAAGGAGACGATTGGGCTACAGTAATCAAAAAATCCATCTCATGAAAAAGCCTAACTTACTTTTTTACACCCTATGTTTTGCTTTCAATCTCTTTCTCTGCAGTACCCTGATTTTGGGAACAATAGAGCCTAATAGGGCAATCAAAGCCTATTTTCTTGGATATGCTTTCATTCAATCGCTATTGGAGATCAGTCTCATTACTCTGATCGGATATTGGATAGAGAAACATCTGCCTAGATGGTCCTTCAACGTTTTTTTAGGTGGATTCTGTTTCTATCTTTTTGCAAGGTTCATCGATTTTATCATGATCAGCCTCATGGACCGGTCTATCTTCTATGCATTTAAGATTTTCTTTTTGTCGGGATGGAATCATTTCTTTGCCTCAATCCGTGCCATGAACCTGAATCTAACAATGAGCCTTCTCATCATAGTCACTACCTGCCTGCTTCCTTTTGTCGGCACATTTCTCTATACCCTCTGCCGTAAAATGTCGAAAAGAACGATCTCTCCAAAATTCTTGGTTGCTAACCTCTTTTCGCTTTCTATTCTCCTTTTTCTCTTCGACACAACTTCTCTTTCCTTTCTAGATTTGAAAACTTATCTCTCCTATCAAAAATCCCTGCCTTTGAAGTTTACTTTCCTCCACCCTAAAGGTCCTGCACTCAGACTTGATATGCCCATAAAAAAAGGAGAGACTGAAGACAAAATCTTAACATCTTTGCAAAATCAAGGCAGTCCCTCAGAGAAGAGACCTCTTATTTTCCTCTTTATAGTTGAAACCCTCAGGGAAGATTTTATCACAAAAGAGACAGCTCCCCATCTTGTCGCATTTCGGAATGAAAACATTTCCCTGCCCTTTTCCTTTTCCAATGCACAAGGCTCTCATCTCTCTTGGTATAGTATCTTCTTCTCCTTCTATCCCCATCATTGGCCCCACCATAAAAACACATGGGAAAACGGCAGCCCTTCTCTTCAACTTCTCAAGGACCTCGGCTATCAAATTCATTTACTCACTTCTGCAGACCTCTCCTATTATCAAATGGATGACATGCTGTTCGGTTGTGACCGTCAAGTGCTGACTTCTTTTTATGACTATAATGTCAAATGGCCCAATCGTCCCGAGATTCGTGACCAGAAAGCGGTCTCAGATTTGATCCAAAGAATCAATACTCTGAAGGACAATGAAGGCCACATCTTTCTTGTCTTTCTCGACCGGAATTTCTACCGATTAACGACAAGATCCATTATCTGAAAATGATCCGGACCAAAGAAGACTTGCCTTTGCTCAAAAACCGTTATCGCAATTCGATCCACTTCATTGACTCTCTGTTCGGCCAAGTCATTCAAACTTTGAAAGAAAATAATCTGTATGACGAGTCCATGATTGTTTTCACAGGAGATCATGGAGAAGAATTCTTTGAGGAAGGTGCTTTATTTCATGGAACGCACCTGAATGACTTACAAACACGCGTTCCGATTTACTATCACATTCCCTTGAAACAACCTATCGAGAGAATCCTGACTAGCCACGTGGATATTTTTCCTACTCTTCTCCATGTCCTCTTAGAGAAAAACTTCTCTATTTTCGATGGCCATTCTCTTTTTGATTCTCTTTCTAGGCCCTACACCTATTGCTTCATGCAAAACGGAGGTGGCAATCCCAACGAATTTTTCATGCATAATGGGAGTTGCAAACTCTTTGCCCGATTTTCCGATTCCCGAAAAATTTACCAAAGCAACAGCCTAGAGGTTCTTTTCGTTGAGAAAAACAAACAGAAATTTCAACCCAGTCAAAAAGAAGTTGAAGAATTTCTCTCTGAACATTTCAATGGGGCTTTAAGAGAAATTTGCCAGCACGATGCCCAGTAAAGAATTCGAAGAGTTTCTAAATAAGATCGCTTCCGTAAAACCAAACCCTGAAATGACGATTCAGGAAGCTCGCGCATCTTTTGAGAAAATGATGAAAGAATACCCTCCCTCTGATGAAATTGTGTTTGAGCCCTTTGATCTTCCCGGTGTCTCGGCAATTGATGCAATCGCTCCGGCATCATCCAATGAACACTTTGCTCTATTTTTTCACGGAGGGGGATACAATGCAGGTTCCGTCAAATCACATTCTGATCTAATGGGAAGGATTGCCAATCATACTCGTGTGCGAGTGATTGGAATCGACTATCGATTAGCACCCGAACATCCTTTCCCTGCTGCTGTAGATGATGCTATTACAGCCTATACCCAGTTAATGGAAAAAGGCGTGGACCCGGACAAGGTCTTTTTGATCGGGATCTCTGCGGGAGGAGGGTTGGTCATAGCCCTATTGTCGTCTTTGATCAATAAAAAACTAAGAAGTCCAAAAGCAGCTGCCGTACTTTCTCCCTGGGTGGATTTGACGCTTACAAGTTCTAGCTTGCAACAAAACGAAGGCAAAGATTTTCTCACTTTAGCCCGTCTGAAGGCTTCTGCAGAAATGTACCTCAAGCAAGAAAGCCCCCAAAACCCCTTGGCCTCACCCCTCTTTGGAGATTTAAGAGGATTTCCTCCGTTGTTAATCCATGTGGGAAGAAATGAAATACTACTCGATGATGCAATGAAGCTGGATGAAAAAGCGAATGAAGCAGGAGTCAATGTTACTTTAGAAGTCTTCGATGAGATGGTTCATGCCTGGCACATTTTTGCCAGAAAAATTCCTGAAGGAGTTGAAGCAGTCGATAAACTCAACACATGGCTGAACCAACACCGTGAGTAAATCTTAGCGGGGCAGACTCTCTAACTTTTGCTTGGCTGCATCTAGGAGAACCTGTTTTTTTTCGATGACCTCTTTTGCAGCTTGTCGATCTCTTTCCATATTTGAGAGCTTGCTATGAAGTACATTGGAGGCATGTTGAGCTATTGCATCAGCATCTTCCCCAAATACTTCCGCTTTTTCTACTGCTTCTTTCATTTCAAAATCGCCTGACAACTTTTCCTTTTCCATGGCAATTTCGATGGAACGTAGTCTCCATTGATCTTTTTTAAGATCCTTCCCCAAAGAGTAGATGCGTCCATTCCAATACTTTTCAGGCGCGAGTGTCTCTTGAAATTTATCGTGATTCCAAATCAAATATCCTGAGCAGAGTACCACGACAAATTCCAAAGCGAGCGCATACCACTTTTTAAAAAATTTCTCAATCATCTTCATTGTAAAGTCTATTTTTCAATCTGGGTGCATAAATTTAAACATATAAAATTAAAAAAAACAATGAAAATATTTTGATGTTAAAAGGAAATTTTAAAGAAAAACAACGATTCTAGGATGATAAAAAGGATGTAATGAAAATGAACCAAAACCAAAGAAAGGATCAACATAAAAAGGATCGTAATAAAAATTTCTTCGATTATTAACTAATTCATTAACAACAAGTGCAGCGACCAGTAAGTCCCTTCCCTCATTTCTTCTCGAATATTTTTCGGAGATCCGCACGCAAGAATGATCATCAGGATCGATCTTTTCTATATCCCGTTCTGCCAACGGTTCTCTACAAATCGGACAGGTATTGTTTTGCTTAAGAGCCCTTTCAAAACAGGCTCGGTGCAAGGGATGTTTTTCCCCTTCACCGGGATGCGCTACTACGTCTGCCTTGTCCGTATCCAGACAAACAGGACAGGACCAGCTCTTTTCAAGATTGGAAGGACCAATAGTAACGAAATCAACCATCAACAAATGAGTAATTAATTTTTTATAACAAAAATTGTACTCTTGATGAAGATAATTGGCAATTATTCAAATGATTAATTAATACATGATTTGCATCCAGGAATTAGACCAGCCCATTCCACCAAGAATGGACAAACCCAGTCCGACTGCAAAAAGAGAGCTTGAAATTGTTTTTTCTAATAGATCTTGATTTGTCTGATTCTGATTTTTCTGAACCAAGACAGCTCCTAGCACTCCACTGATTCCATACGCTGCCATCCCCAGATAGAAGGGGCATGGAGGCGCGTAAGCTAACAGCTGTAGCCCTCTATTCCGGCAGTTAGCCAAGGACCTGAATCCCTTATAAGACTCTTTCCACTTTATCCGCACGAGTCATCAAGCTTGAGGTATCAATCCCTGCTCGGCAAGTAGGACAGTCATTCGGTTTTACTTTAGCCCAGCTTTTCAGACAATCGGAATGAACTGGATGCAGGTTATCATCACCATGGACAACCACCCTCTCTCCTTCTTCAAACGCATTTCTACAGACCACACAGGGATCTTCAAGATTGGAAAGATTGCCAGAAAATGAATGAATAGCGGCCAATCCGCTCATGTTTACCCTCTTCTTTCATTACAAAGAAAATTATAACATTAATTAATATTAATTACTAACCATTAATACCATCGTAAATAAATAATAAAAATTTTATTTTAAAAGAAATAACTGAGAATTAAAAAAAAGAATTAGAGTGAGTTATATAAGCCTATCCCACTATAAACAGCCAGCCCAAGGCCTGCTGCTAAAAGAACGCATGAAACTGTTTTCTCTGCCAAACTCTTTTCTGTCTGGTTCATATTCTGATACATCAAATAAGTACCGATCAGACCGCTGGCAGCATGTGCGTAAGGAGAGGAAAAAGCAGTATTCACGAGTTGTATACCCACTCCTCCCGTTGCTAAAAAAGGCCAGGCATCTTCAATGACCCCTTTTATTTTCTTTTGGGTGCCCTGATACCTGCTCGTATCGATATTGCCTTGGCAAACCGGACAATTATTCTCTTTTTCTTTAGCCCAACGAGCGAGACACTCTTCATGAGAAGGATGCTCATTTCCAGTTCCATGAGCTACAACGGCTCTTCCATCTAACAAGGGTTCCAAGCAAAAGCAGTTCTTCTCTTCGAGTTCCTTCTGATCGCCTGAAAATATATGAACGGGAGCTAATATGCTCATAATTGTCCTCTTATACGTTGTGCCAACTATTATAACAAAAACTCACATAAATAATAAGGATTGAATAACTCAATACTAAAATCTTTATTATTATCTTTCCCCTAAAAGTGAAGGTGATGTGAAAAGAGGTGGGGACCTTGGGTCACCACCTCCCAACGAGAAACCCGGCGGGAAAACCGCACAGCTCTTTGCCCCCCTTAGCTCCATTCAGCTGGTAGAGGAATCGATGCAATTCTTCTAAATTGCGTGACGACGTGCTGCGGCACCCTTGGATTATCTTTGATGAACTCGCTCAAGAAAACTTCTGCCCACTCTCTCATGTCTCCGAAAGTTGGATCGGAACCTTGAGTTGTAAAGCTTTTCAATTTTGCTGATAGTTCTTTATAAAGAAGAACACCATCCTGGATCGGCTCAATCTTACTGGAGTAAGTCGATTGGATGTAGCTTTGCAGAGTTTCACCAGTGTTTTTGAATTTTGCGTTTTTGCGAATCAATCGGTTGTTTTCGATTTCTTTGTCTTTCTTCGCATTTTCAAATTTGTTTCCAGTTCCTTTGTACTCTGCTGCAAGGTTGCTTGCACTGCCATTACAGAACTCTTCGACGCAAGGATGGCGAGTATCGATGGGATCGCTATCTGCACCTCTGAGTCCCCACTTTTTAACAAGCCAAGACCAGTCGCCCTCACGGCCGGCTGCTTCGGCATTGCTGTAGTCAAGCATAACTTGCTCTGATCGACCAAACCAGTAATCGCGATTTTTCTTGTCATAGACAATTTCTTTGTTGTTGCGATTGATCTGGCTGAGATTTTTCTCAATATTGGCTTTATTCTTCTCAATTTTGTTTTCCCAGAAATCAATACTCTTTTGGAATTTCTGGATTTGAGCGATTTCATCCTTCATAAGGTGATTGACCTCTTCAATCATACCTCCAAGGATGTTGTCAGATGTCACCAAAGGATCTGAGTTCAAGGTTAGACTTGCTTCTGGATCCATTTGATAGACTTGTGGCACTTCACCACGTGAATAACTTTCTTCTAAAGCGAATTCATCCATCGCTTGTTGAAGAGTATCCACTTTAGCGACCTCTTCATTGGAATGCATAGTTACTTGTTCGGTTGGGTTTTCCCCCATGCTTTCCTCAGAAGGGTAAGTAGGATTGTCTTCCATCTCGGACATGGTACTTCCCCCCAATCATTTTGTTATTTTCTGTGTAAGCTTTCGTTAAGGCTTCCCCGGCTTACGACCTTTCGGCTCTCTCTCGTCGGAGAACTTCTTCTCGCCCTCTAGGCTTATTGTAACAAACGGAAATTTTATTGCAAAAATTTTATTACAATTAATTAGATTTCATTGTGTAAATATTGAATAAACTGATCAAAAGCATAAGAATTGATTTCACCGGAAAGTTGTTTCATTCTCGCATGAACCACTCTCTGGAAAAACTGTTGATAAAGAGAATAGATATCAGAGGAGGAAATTTTTTCCCCTTTTGTCCCAATTGCTCTCTGAGTAAGCAATAGGGCTTCGTAGAGATCATTATATAGGTTGGGAGACTGAGAGGTAGCGTAGTAATAGGCTCCGCCGATCCCTCCATCATCAGGGTGAGGAGGAGAGACATATTTATAGATCTGAAAAAGATTCAATCCTGCCTTTAATCCCTCACTAATCGCTTTTGCCCGGCAGCAGATCCATTGAAGTTGTTCTTCATCGAAATCGGGATGCTCCAGATAGGGCTGTAGCAGCCTCTCAAGATCCAGTTTCTCGAACCATTCTTGATCTTCAGTCGAAACAGGCACCATCATCTGTTGATCCAATAGCTGGGAGGTCCAAATAGGTTCATTGAGATTTGTTTTCCAATGATCTGGATCGGTTAACGGTGAGCAGTCATGCTCTCCACGAATCATACTGATCAATGGGAAGTTCCCCTGAAAACTATGATCATGGTCGATCGGCATGATTTTTCCTTTTTGTAAAAGCACATTATTAATGTGGCGGTCTATATTCTCTCCCAATAGATCCAGTAAGGCAAGTTGATGCACTTGACGGGCCTCAAGAGTAGAGAGCAAATAATATTTGGCGGAGTGTGCGGTCAGAAAATCATTTGTTCCTCTTTTCACAACATCGGTATTTTTACAATGAGGAAGGTACTCGATAAGAATTCCGGGCACTTGTCCTGACTCGTCTCTATCCAGGTTGGAAAAAATTTCCCCCCGATCATCGAGGTGAACGGGAACAATCCGGGGCGCCTGCAGTAAGCTCCCGTCAGTGCTGCAGATCGTCTCAGCAATCAGATCTCCTAATTCATTGGAAACACTGGACCTTTTGAAAATTCCTATAGGCTCTCCTTCGCTATTTTTTATTATTAAGGAGAAACTGACTCCTATAAGGCTATTGGACTTGACCGGATATTTTCCTTGAAGGACAAAACCAGTGGGGTGATATTTTTGAGGGGTGGGAGTTACTCGGACTTCACTTGTAGGCTCCCCCGTTCTAAAATCTCCTTCTTCCCAAGCAGGGTCTACCTTTTGAAAACTTCCTTTTTTCTTGGGAGACTCCGGACAGTATTTCGTCACACTAGGAGGAAGAGCCCTACGCCAAAGTGCACCCTTGATCGATCTCATCAGAATTCCTAGTTGCCCTTCTTCGCTCCCATCGTGGAAACTGCTTATCACTTCATCATCATTTATCATAGCCACTTCGCCGTGATCTTCAGCTCGATCCCCAAATGAAATCGAGGGTTCAAGAGAAAGACTCTGCATAGGTGCGTTGACCATCTTTCTTTCAAGGCAATGGCCATTGTCGCATCCTTTTTGACTGCTCTGCAAAAAGGGATAAGCCGCGACAGCAAGAACAGGGGCTATTAAGATCATCCCGATAAGCACTCCAGCCCCAATCTTCTTCCAAGGAATATCCCAGGAGCTTTCTTCCCTTTGATCTGGAGGGGGCTGCGTTGTGGACAACGGTGTTATTGACATACTTCTTCCCAAAATTAAAGAGAATATTATATCACATTAACACTATAAAATAAAAGATATTACTTTTTTATAATTATACAGAAAATATTATAAAGAATTATTTCACATTATAAGACATTCACTTTTTATTATTTAATAATCCATCTACAGAGAAAAGCAATAAATTATTTTACAGACATGACCCAAACACAACAAAATAATGTTTATAATTAATTAATAATCAAGACTTTGTTATAATTATTGAAAAATTAATAGGATTATTAACGATGACTACAATCGGAAGCCCAATCTCAGCCCTTGAAGCCGATGCGTTGAGATTGAAGAGATCTGTTTGCGATTCTCCATCTCGAAGTACGGATGTGATGGAGTTGAAACGATCATATAATTCTCTCAGCAGAAGATATCTCGATCTTAAACTGGCCGGAAAACAAGAAGGGACTACGATCAAATTAGCCCTATCTGCCATTCGGAAGGTGATTGTTCAAAAAGAGCAGCAAGCAAAAGCAGTCATATCCCCTACCCCGGTTCGGGTAGATCTTGACAATACCAGGACAAAGGCAATCAGAGCCCTTGAAGCCGATGCCAGGCAATTGAAAGGCGCAGCTCCTAGAAAAGAATTACTGGACGTGAAGCGACAGTATAATGAGATCGCTAAACGGTTCATTGCTCTTGGGTTGACTGGGAAGCCGGAAGGAAACTCTATTAATGAAGACTTAAAAGCTATCCGGGCCCATGTCCTCCACAGACAGAGTTCTGGTTCTATCGATCCTATCAAGGTCCCTGAAGAGGAATCTCAAAGCAAGTACCCCTGGAAATGGATCGCATTGGGAGTATTAGGGGTTGCAATAGCTGTAGCTGCCTACAAGTATGGAGGCCCCTTGCTAATGGGCTCTGACAGCCCGTCTCCAAAAGGTTTACCACTCCCTGAAGATACAACAGCGGATACTTCCCAAGAACAACCTAAAACTGCTCCCGAAGCTCCTGAAGAGCAGCCACAAGCTCCCGTTCAAGGTCCCGAACCTCAGCCTCGAGTCGGTCCCTTCTGTACGAAAGGGGAAAAAACAGGATGTTATAAGCCTGAGAAAGACCCAAGTATTGATTGTGAAGCAACAAGATCTTCTCTTGAAGAATATCAATGCTCCGAGAGGCCTACTCGGAATCCAAAAATCTGTGTTTTCACTTCCTATACAAGTGACAATCCCCAGAGGATGAGTATTTCGCATAAGGTAGCAGAAAACCAGAGGGCATACAGCCAAAAGCATGGATATCAGTACCTTGAATATCCCCAAAACTTGGCGGTAGACAGAGGTCCTGATGGAGAAAAAGAATGGCTGCCTTACTGGTCTAAAATTGCCGGTATCCGACGCATCCTGAATGATGAAGAGCCTTCTTTGAAAGAAAAGCCTGAGTGGATCATCTGGGTGGACGATGATGAGGTTGTGACCAATTCTCATGTTCGATATGAAGACATTCTTCTTAGAAATGGCGGCCAAAATCCCGATACGCATGTCATCATCACGGAAGACACCCAAAGCCACATTCATGAACACATGCCATTCAATTCTGCAATCATCATGGTTCGAAATAGCGACTGGAGTCGTGAATATTTTGATAGGGTGTGGGCTATGAGAAAAGAATTAGCTCCTAATCTAAGCACTACTTACGGAGAATGCCCCAACCAGGAATGTACGCATGAACAACAAGCCATGGGAGATCTTTTAAAAGCGCAACCAGAGCTTGCACCTCATGTAGCCATCATCCCTCAGAGAGACCCAGAAACCGGTATGGGAATCAATACTTCGGCAAGAGAAGACCACATCGATACAAATCGCGTTTTCAAAAGTCCAGCCGATGGGAAATACTATTACACCTTCTTAGAATACAGCAAAGACGACCGAGTTGAGACCTTGTGGAAAACAACCGCCGATTTCAATGATTTCGCCGGCCAAGCAACAGGCCTGTCTACGAGAGGATGGAGTAAATCGGATATAGAGGCATCAAAAGCCGCAGGCACACCCATAACTGATATTATTCCAAGAAATCTGCGGGAAGAGCACATCAACTGGATGCTCCAAAACGCCTATTGACAGCCCCTAGAGAGAGTAAAATAATTATTTTAACTCTTTTTATTTTATAAACTATTCTATTTCAACCTTCTATTAAACCAAACAGACCATTTTACCTTTAAGCTATATAATTCATTATTTAATAATTAAATTATTTACATACATATGGTATAATTAAACCTCATTAGCTTACGAGGGAATAACAATGTCGATACCAAATGGGCCCTTTGACGTACTAAGAGCTCAAATTTCGAGTTTCAGAGCATCTTTGACTTCTGGATCTTCTCAGGAACATAAACGGCAATTCAACGAACTTTCTCGTGAATATGCAAGACTTAAGGGTGAGCTTTCCCCAACGGTACAAAAAAGTATTGGTTCCTTCGCTGAAGTTCAGGACCTTTTGAGAGAGTTCCGGGTGCTGAGAGAAGCCATAGCAAACCCTCAATCCTTACAAAAACGAACATATCAGCCTTTTCGTTTTACCGATGTGGACAACAAGGGACTCGCATTGACCGGTGTTGGAGGAATGGTTCTATCTTTTGGACTGCCTGCAGCCTATGCTTCCGTAGCTTGGCCTGTTTCCCTAACCGCCCTTAGCCTTTTGGGAGCCAAGAAGGTCTATGATACCTGTTGCTATAGACCCGCAAAGGTAAAAGTGGAAAGAGACAGTGTAGAGCCCTCTTCTACTGTAAGAAGGGGCACAGGAACCAGAGAAACACTAAGACAGCGAAGAGATATTCCTCCTCCTCCTGTCCCTCTGTCACGCAGGCCTGAGGAAAAGAAGCGCCCTGAACCTGAAAGCAAGCCCTCTTTTCGTTCTCTACCTAGTCCAATGCCAGTACCTTCACTAGGCAGTACCGGTACCGTTCGGCCCTATTTTAAAGCTGACCATCATGCCCAAATTGTGCAGTTTCGCACTTGGGCTGCGACAGCACAAAAAAGACGAGACTGGTCCCAGTTTCATAATGGCCATTTTGACTGGTGGGCCTTCCCTATCGATCAGAAGTCCCGAGGATATGGGGAAAAGTACCACATTAGCTATCCCGAAGTCATCGCGCTGAAGTCTGATCCTTCCTTTATGAAGGAATATCGGGAAGGAGTGCACCATGTACTCGCGTCGTGGGGATATGATCTCTCGAAAGGGTCTCATGGGCAGCTTGTCAATAATGGAGGTAAATACGCTGGCGGAACCCGAAACATACGTATCTGGAAAATACTAAAATCTCTCAAACTCTTTGGGGAAAGAGAGCTCTTTGACAAAGTGAATGCCTACGCAGCCATGCTCGGACAGCCTCAGCGATGGGATCGCATCTAAGGCTTCCTAGAAACTTTCTTTAAGATAATCGATAGCTTTTCTATGATCTTTATCTCTTTCTTCTGAAAGAGGCAAAGTTCTTATTCGCCGATGTGGTGGAATTGGTAGACACGGCAGATTCAAAATCTGCTCTGGGCAACTAGGTGTAGGTTCGAGTCCTATCATCGGCACTTTTTGGAAAGATTGGAAGGGCATATTCTGTGTTGCTGCCTCTTGGCAATACAGTCGTATTGCCTGCGAGACGCGCCTTGAATATCCCACTTCTAATCTCTCCAAAATAGATCTATTTCATTTCAAAAAAAGTATTTCTCGAAAATTTAGAAGCGGTGGTAGCCGCGGTGGGCCTGTGGCCACGAATAGGAGACCGTTTTTCTGCGGTCCCTATCATAACGGACCTGAATACAGATGTATGGGAATGGATGACGGTTATCGAAGTCCCTCCCTTCATGCTTTTGGTAGAGCTTGATGAAGATCTCTTTATTGTACCAGGGAATGGTGGACACATCGGTCTCTCCCCGGTAACGATAAAACTTCTCATAATCGATAACGCCCCTATAGGCAGGAGTCTCAACGTAGAATTGCAAGAGAGCCTCGATCACTTCCATCGGCCTTTCTTCAAGCCCTTGCACATAAAAGTCCACTTCAGCACCGATCAGGTGCTTTGAAGTTTGACTTTCTTTTCTAGGATCTGCGTACGTGTTATGGACCGGGCATCGGTGGCCACAGGTAATGACTACCTTCTTTTTCGTCTTTTTCTGGATAAAATTGAGTAAATCGAGGAGTACGGGATAGATAAATTCATGGTCATTGTGTATGGGGAGCGAATGTTTCTCAAATCCCTCACAGTCCTGGAGAGCTTTCCCTTCATAGGTCTGAAAAGGATGCATGGGACTTCCCTTGCACCGGAAGAATTCTTTAGTAATTTTCGGAAATAAACTTCCATCGGGATCCTCCCATGGATAGGGCCCTCGTTCACGATGCTCCAGCTTGGGAAGAGAAAAGAGTTTTTCTTCTGATTTTCTATAGATGTATTCCGCTTTGGAATTTTCTCTTTTCACTTTATCCGACTCTGATTTCTCAAGTCCGCTGCATGAAAAGAGAAGGGCCGAGAGAAGGAGAGCCAGATACAATCCATATGTCTTTACAATTTTCAGCCGATGCATATAGTCCAAAGAAGGGAAGGCTTCCATTATGAGTGATACTACCATCATCGATCAGCTGCGCAAAACAGCCGATCTTGCACTTAAAAGCACCACTATACATGAGGGGATGCGTCATCTGGCAAGGGCTTTTTCTCTCTTTTCAAAAGAGACGGCCCGATTGAAGAAATCCTACCGAGAATTGCAGGAGGAGTTCGAGCAATCGAGAGAAGAGACGCACAACGTATTGAGCCAAAAAGTTCAGGAGCTCAATACGCTGAGCTACTTTCTGAACAATATACTGAAAAAAATTACTCAGGGAATTCTGTTCATTGATCTAACTGGAACCGTGACGATCATGAATGAAGAGGCGGAAAAAATCCTTAAAAGAAATGCGAATCAAGTTCTTTTCAATCGATTTTGGAATTTTTTCCCCGATGACTTCTTTGGTTTTTCTATGAGAGATGCTCTGAATTTCGGTCTGTCTCAAAAAGCTGCCTATGTTCTCTTCGACTCAAAAGAAATCGAAGTCTCAACAACTTTTGTTTTCGAAGGACCAAAAGCATCACATGGAATGATCCTTATTTTAAGAGACATCACCCAAATGCAGAAATTGCAGATCCTGGCCAATCGAAATGACCGAATGAAAGACCTTGGGGAAATGGCAGCAACCGTTGCCCATGAGATCCGAAATCCTTTAGGAGGGATCAGGGGATATGCCACTCTATTACATCGTGAGCTCAAAGAGAATCCGGAACTTCAGGAAATGAGCCAGGCTATCATCGACGGGACGAAAACTCTCGACCGGCTTGTGGCCCGTGTCCTTCATTATGCAAGACCAATTGAGATCGAACCGAAGCAAACGGATTTAGTCCTCTTTCTCAGAAAAGTTTGCAAATTCATTAAGGCCGATCCTTCTTTCCCCAAGAATGTACGTCTGCAGATGCACTTGCCGATCGAATCCTTTCAGGCCCCTGTAGATGAAGAATCGATGAGACGAGCTTTATTAAATCTCATGGTCAATGCTTTTCAGGCAATGCCCGAAGGAGGGAATCTCACGGTCTCATTGATCAAAAACGATCCTACCGTCCTAATCAGTATTTCCGACACGGGCGAAGGAATAGACAAAAAGAACATCGAGAAAATTTTCTCTCCTTTTTTCACGACAAAACAAAAAGGGAATGGCCTTGGGCTCAGCGAGGCTCATAAAATCATTCAGGCTCATTATGGAACCCTTGAAGTTCGGTCAAACAAAGGGAAAGGGACAACGTTTACCATTATACTTCCATTACGGAGAGGCACCTTATGACTTCGATCGAAAAAATCCTCGTGGTTGATGATGAGTTGATCATCCGGGACTTTCTTTATCAGGCATTAAAAAAGAAGCAAAAAGAAGTCCGCCTCGCTCACGATGGGGAAGAAGCGATCCGGCTTTTGCAGAAAGAATCTTTTGATCTGGTCATCACTGATATGAAAATGCCCAATAGAACCGGGCTCGACGTACTGAAGGAAGCAAAAACACTCTATCCTGAGATCTGTGTTGTGATCATCACGGCCTATGCGAGTGTCGAAAATGCCGTGGAAGCAATGGCAATGGGCGCCTTTCACTATCTCATCAAACCCTTCTCCCTCGAAGCGATTGAGGCGACCCTGCAAAAAGTCGAAGAGCATGAAGCCCTATTACGTCAAAACCGATACCTCAAGGAAGAGATCACCCATTCCAGGCAGATCATTGCTGAAAGTAATGCGATGAAAAAAATTCTGCGTGATGTGGAGAAGATTGCTCAAAGCAATGCGAGCGTTTTTATCAGTGGAGAATCAGGAACGGGAAAAGAAGTCATCGCGCAAGAGATACACAACCTTTCATTGCGGAAGCAGGCTCCCCTCATTAAGGTCAATTGTGCCGCCCTGTCGGATACTTTGATCGAGTCAGAGTTTTTCGGGCATGAAAAAGGTTCTTTTACCGGAGCTATGGGCAAGCGGCTCGGCCGTTTTGAATTGGCCAACAAAGGAACTCTTCTTCTCGATGAGATTACGGAAATTCCCCTTTCCCTTCAGCCAAAACTGTTGCGAGCCATCCAGGAGCAGGAATTCGAACGGGTAGGTGGAACAAGGACGATCCATGTAGATATCCGGTTCATTGCGACATCCAACCGGGACTTAAAACAAGCGATTGCTGAAAACCGGTTTCGGGAAGATCTTTTCTATCGTTTGAATGTCCTTCCCATCCATATCCCTCCCCTAAGGGAACGAAAAGAAGAAGTTCTACCTCTTTCCCGTTATTTTTTGAGACGATTCTGCAGAGAAAATCACAAAAAACAGAAAACTCTCTCTCATAATGCAGAACAGAAGCTCATGCAGTACGACTGGCCGGGAAATGTTCGGGAATTAGGGAACATTCTGGAGCGGAGCGTTGTACTCAGTTCCTCAGAGAGTGTCGAAGCGGAAGATCTTCACTTAGAACAAAAGAAAGAATCGACCCTTCAAGAGTCAATTCCTTTGCAAGAAACAACTCTGGACGAGTTGGAGAAAAAGTTGATCCTACAGACACTGGAAAATCACAACCAAAATCGGACCAAGTCTGCAGAAATATTGGGAATTAGTGTCCGTACACTAAGGAACAAGCTCAAGCTCTACCGAAGCCCTTCTAAATAAGGCTCAAAGCTCTTTTGCGTCTTGTTTTCAAGAAAATACGAGACACAAAACCTTTGTGTCTTATCCACCACACGCAAATCTCTTTGCGTCTCGTATTTTCTTGAAAACAATACATAAAATTCATTATAATCAAGCCAGAAAAACTTAACCCCTTGATTCATGAACCCTTATCAACCTGAAACTTTACCTCTTCGAGAACTCGATTGGGCTCGTCTCATTCGGCCAGTCGGTAAGGCGAATGCTGGGCTAGCTGAATATAATGGTCTTTTACAAGGGATGATAAACCCAGGTGTCCTTTTATCTCCTCTAACTAGGCAAGAAGCAGTCCTTTCATCGCGAATTGAAGGAACTATAGCAACACTAGAAGAAGTCCTCGAACACGAAGCTGGGCAACGCTTTGAAAAAAACAAAGAAGACGACATTCAAGAGATCTTGAACTACCGAGAAGCATTAATTCTTTCCAGCGATTATTTAAATAATTACCCTGTGCGACTTTCTTTAGTATTGCAAACGCATAAAATCTTAATGAATAATGTTAGAGGACATGACAAAAAGCCTGGAGAATTTAGAAAATCACAAAATTGGATTGGGCCCTCAAAAAACACTCCTATTGAACAAGCAACTTTTATACCGCCAAATCCTTTGATTTTAATGGATCATTTATACGCTTGGGAAAAATATCTTGCTATTGATGATGCTGACCCATTAATTCAAACAGCTATCGCTCATGCACAATTTGAATTACTTCATCCCTTTATGGATGGCAATGGAAGAATTGGTCGCTTGATTATTCCTCTTTTCCTCTACTCAAAAAAATGCCTATCTTTTCCCATGTTTTATATCAGCGCATATTTAGAAAACAATCGAGAAGAATATTATTCACGCCTCAAAGAAATCTCTCAACATGGTGCATGGACTGAATGGATCGAATTTTTTCTTCAAGCTATTTCTGTTCAAGCAAAAGATAATATTAATACAGCTAGGCAAATTCAAAATCACTTTAATTCCATAGGAAATCAAATACGATCCATTACCCATTCCCAGTATTCGCTTAATGCATTGAACTCCATTTTTGATCTTCCAATTTTTTCATCCTCCGACTTTATCCGCATATCAAAAATTCCGAAGCCTACAGCACACACAATTCTTCGCCAATTATTAGAGGCAAAGATAATTAGAATTTTAAAAAGAGGAGAAGGAAGAAGATCATCGATATTTGCCTTTCCTTCTCTTCTAAATATCGTTGAAGGACATCCTGTCCTATAAGAAGAAATTAGATTCAAAAACGAGAAAAGTTAGGCAAATGAATTCATGGGATCGATTTTAGTATCTTGAGGTACTTGTGGACGATCCGATGAAACCAGCTCCACTTATTCTCAAGATCTTTAAGATGTTCCTCTTTCGTTTCCGAAGGATGTTTTTTCTTCCTCTGTAGAAACTGTTCAAGGATCTGGGGAAGGTCTGAAAATAGGATGAGATAGGTATCTTCTTCCTGCAAGTCCATCTGGGCAAGGATCATCTTTCCCGATTCGTAAGGAATTTCAATGGAAGAAGGATCTTGTTGCGCTTCTCGTATCTCAGAGAGGATGAGGGAGGTCAATTCGTCCACTTTTTGAATGCCTGTATATAGAGTTGCAATCTGGTTGCTGACCTCTTCTTTGGTAACCTTTACCTGGGTTTGTCGGATCAAACTGTCGATCCAGGAAAGAAAGTCATATTCTCTTGTGAGGTATTTCTCTGCGATCTGTTCAAGAGGCATATATTCTATCCCATCAATGCCAATTCCTCCTTGCGTTGCATTGAGAAAGGTTTTTTCAGGGTGGCTTTTTGCAAAAGCAGAAAGGCAGGAAGACTCCATCAGCCATTTCACGGAGGTATAGATCTCATTGTCATTCCGGTCCCTTTTTTTGAATATGCGATTTTCAACCAGTTTTTTCCTCTCAAGATCTTTCACGGAGATCGATTTATATCCTTGAACTCCCTCGGCATATTGTTTTTTACCCGTAAAGGCCATATCGATTCCTGTCATAATAATCGGATCGCATCCAAATTCGTGAGCCAGCGAAACAGAAATGGTCGTCACTGAAATCGATTCATCATTGAGAGAGGCCCCTAATAAACGGTCCTGTATGTGAAACTCTTCATCCATCCAGAGCTCCCCCATGCCTCCGATCCCAGCACGGATGTATCCCAATTTTGCATTCATCGTATCGAATACTTCGGGACAGACTCGGGTTGCATAAAGAAGAGGGATTTCAAAATTCCAATTGGAACGCATTCGATGGTATTCTTCCAGATTTGGATCAATGAGGACACCGAAATGAGGCCTGATACCATAATGGCTTAAGGAAGCAAGAGTTGATCCGCCAGCGATGACAATAGCCCTTGTACCCAGGCATCTCAATGTTTCAATCGACTGTTCCAAAGAAGGTCCTGCTCCACAAACGACAGCAGGTACTTTTTCAAAAGCTCCTACGAAAGAATTCGTCAAAAAGGAATAGGGAAAATGCCGGAGGTTGAAAAGAAGATTGCGAAAAGGAACATAAGAGTGAAGCCGGTCTAAAAAGATGGATTCAGAAAGGACTGTCTTGCGAAAAATCTGAAGTTTTAACTGTTCGAATTTCTCCTTCTTTTTGTGAGCATAGAAAGGCAAGGCCGTAACTTCTACTTTGCGGACCGGAAAAAGATCGGAAAGTTCTTTTGCATTCTCCTCGGAATCATCGATAAAATAGATATGAACCTGGCGATCTTCCAGAATTTTCGAAGCAAGCTCTGTTCTTAAGAAGGACACGATGATGCCTGGATCATCTTCCAAGAAAACAAGATCTCTACAGTCATCAGCCACCAACCAGTCTCTGAGAAAATAATAGGCATATCCAAGACCCAGCCCATAGATATACAAGACGCCGATCTCCTTGATTTCCAAAGCTTTTTGAAAGTGATCTTTTTCACCTTCCGCATGAACCCCCTTCTTTCCTTTTCGAAGATTTAGAGAGCCCCCTTCTTCTTTAAAAAGAGTAAAGGAATGATCAAACTCCAATGACAAGAGAGCCAGTTTTGGAAAGCGGGTAAGGAACATCTCGTAGTTTTGACGAAAGATATTCTCAGAGGCTCGATTCGGAAACTCCATCCATCACCTTTTTTTCTGACCATTCCATAGTTTCTTCATCCAAAGTCCTCTCCAAGGTCGCCCCATCATCGAGACGCTTGCTTTCATAAATCAATGCACCTGCATTGTTATAGAACTTTTTGTCGAAATTTTTTGCATCATGGTACTCCATTTCTTCAATGAGAATACCCTGCCTATTCCACCTCTTATGAGTGCCTACAGGAACATTTTTTTTATATTGCCCTTCATCCAAAAGCTTTCCTTCTTCACTCCAGATACGATCAGCTCCAAAACGAAGATTTTCTTCAAAATAGCATTCCCGTTTTACCTGTCCATTTGGCCAGAAGAGACGGCAAAATCCATGAAGGGCCCTATTCTTATATTCCATGATGCTCTTCGGATGTCCATCCTCATAAAAATATTCCTGCTTTGCCTCTCTCTTTCCGCCTACAAACCTTTGTGTACTTTGCACAGAGGAATTGAGATAGTACTGATTCATTTTTCCTTGTCTTTTACCTTCAAAAAACCAGGCTGAGGAAAGAAGTTTTCCATCCAAGCTATAGAAAAAAGAAGGACCATGCAGTTTTCCTTTTTCATAGTACATTACAGCTTGGAGTGCGCCTTCAGGATAGAAGTATTTGCATTCCCCATGAAGAACATCTCCCTTCATGAAAAAATACTGTTTAAATCCATTTTCGAGTTCGATCTTGGTTATTTTTTTGTCTGATAAATCCTCTCCTAATTCAGGAAGGGAGAAAGGAACTTCGATTTGAAGGTTCAACTCAGAATCGATGATGAAAAGTTTGTTTTTTGTCTTTTCATACCTTTCTTTGGCCATATTAAACTCCTAAATTCCTCTCTTTCCATTTTTCTATTAGGGACAGATGCATGTCCAACGTACTTTGGAAAAACAGTGTTTGATGAAGCACCAGTTGAAATTGATGGGGAATCTTCTGGTTTTTTTTAGATTCCCGAACGAAAAAATATTTCCATATATTCCATAACGGATCCAAAAGAGTATGATAAGCCATCTCTTTTTCCATCTTCTCTTCCAAAGAGAGGCTCTTGTTGAATTCTCTTTTAGAATAACAGTCTTGAAGTTCATCCAGGTGATCTGTACAGATGTCTACTAAGGAAACGAGACTTTGTTCTATCTGAGCGATGTTCTCCTTCATGAGAGCATGATGGACCTGTCTGGTCTCTATCTGTTTCAATTGAGCATGACAGAGCCCCCAAAGATCATATGAGCGTTTAAGGATTTCTTTTTGAACGGTTTCAAAAGAGACATTGTCGACACCGCCAAATCCGATGCCTCCTTCCGTTGCGTTGATCAGCCTCGCCTTGCATCTTTTTGCAAACTCTTCGATCCATTTTGCCGCCATCAACCAGTCTCTCTGTGTATAAACAGGTCTGCCAAACAGATCTTTCACTTTCAATGATGCTGTTTTTTCCTGAACAGAAAGGTCCATCCCTACGAGAATGATTGGATCACATCCGAAATATTCAGCCAGCTGGATCAAAAGGGTTCCGACATTCCACCCTCCTTCAAAGGGAAAGAGGTCCATCCCTAACTGCTCGCACAGCCATTGCTCCAATGGGTACCCTCCATTGTCGCCGACAAGAAATTTATCGGTATGGATCAGGGAGAAATTATCTTTCGACATCCTGTTCTGGTAGAAAAAAGGAGCTTCAAAGACAGCATGAAGCTTATGCAAGTGATAAGGGGCCTGTTTATCGATTGCAGCGGCAAAGTGGGGAGGTGACCCTTTCATTTTGCCTAGAGCAGACCCCCCTACGAACACCAAGGCGCGATCTTCCATTTCACCAAGTAATCCCTGATGTCTGTCTAAAGAAGGTCCCGATCCGCAAATGATGGCAGGTATTTTTTCAAAACATCCCTTTAGGGCAGACGCGTTGCGAAAAGATCCAACAGAAGAGCAGTTGAAGTAGACATTTTCCATGACAAGCCTCCCCCGATCACTGTAATCAGAAGCAACGAGATGGACGCCTAAAGAGATTCTGTCAAATTGCTGTTTCACATAGGATCTTTTTTCAGAGTCAAGAGAAGAAAGCGCCGCAAAATGAAGGTGTAAAAAGATATGGTTCCAGGCAATCTTCTTCATCAATGGCTCCATCTCCAGTAAACTCTCAAAAAAATGAAGTTCTAATTGAAGGTCATCGAGGAGATTTTCACATCCCTGGTGAAGAGCCAGAAAAAATGCTTCAGGACGATCATCGATAATAACTAACTTCCTGCTTTGAGAGGCTCTTAGCCATTCCTTGGAAAGATCGTAAAGAAACGGAGTAAAACCATAAATGCAGAGGACATCGACATCGTTTAAATCAAGGGACTCCCAAAGCATGCGGGCTTCGCTTAAAGAATGTACTTCTTTAGCATTTTGACCATCCGGCATGTGACAGATACCTTCCACTTCGAAATCGAGATCCTGAATATAAGATTCCAATTTGGGAAGTTTATCTAAAAGTTTCTGGACTCTTTCTTCAGCCATTTTTTCACTGAATCTTTTAGCTCTTTATAAGAGGGAAGAAAATCGACGGAGTCGTAATTTTGCATGTCGGCATTGTACCATAAGGTCTGGATTTGCCCACAACCGACAATTCCTACAAAGTAGGCTCCCACACTCTCATTATAGCCAAGGACCTGTTCCTTAGCTTTTTTACTCCATCGTTCTGCTTTGCATTCGATCAAGATCAGAGGGAACAATTCGTGCTCCGGATGAATCCCTTTGGCGAAACAGAGAATATCAGCTCTTCGGAGAGTGTTGGGCCTAGAGGTCCCTTTTAAATGGGGAAGGGAAAAGATCTCCCTCTCAACCCATAAGTGCCCTTTGGGAAATCCCAGATTCCGGATCATTTTTTGAAGCAGTTTCTGCCGGACGATTTCCTCTGGAGTTGCCGGGACCTGTTTTTGCCGGATCGGATCAAATAGACTATTTTTCAGCTTCGATGATTCCGAAGTTATCGTCGTCTCTTCGATAAATCACTCTCAGTTTCTGATTTTCTTCTGCGCGATAAACCATGAAATTATCTCCAGAGAGCTCCATTTTCATTACTGCTTCATCCTGATTGAGAATAGGCAGGGTAATGGTTTCCTGAGCAACGACTTCATGAGGTTTATACTTTTCAACTTCTTCCCAAAAGTTGAGATCTTCAATCGCATCATTGATCGATTCGATCTCTTCTTCTTCCGATCTTTGATGCTCAAGCACATTGACATTGAGGTCGATGGTTCCCATGTTGGCGGCTCTATGCTCCTGCAGCTGCTGCTTGTACTTTTTAATCAGGCGCATAACACGGTAAGAAGCTTTATCAATGGCAGAATAAATATTTTCCATACTCGAATGGACTTTGATCTGAAAGTGATTGAACTTCATGACGATATCGACGGAATGTTCCAATTTTTGAACATCCAGAGTCACTACGACATCGAGAATATGATCGGCAAAGCGGTCGATTTTGGAAAGCTTATCTAAGACATAATTCCGAATGGCATCGGTGACTTGGAAGCGCTTCCCTACTACTTGAATATTATATCCTTCCATCTCGAATTTGGGATTTTTAGTCATACAATACCTCTTTATAAATCTTCATTTTTTCGGGCGCCCTCAAGGAGCCTCCCCTCTTTATAGAGCCATTTGTCTTTGATCTTCTCAAAGTGGCTCTTCTCAGTGAACGTCACATCTTTTCCCTTTTGATCGAGATAAGCGACAAAACTCACGGTAGCGACATGGTCGCTTTCTTCCTCAAAATCTAGAATTTCCAGCTTCAGGAAATCGGTCTTTTCGCAGAATTCCAAAATGTGGTGCTTCCAATCGACACGATCCGTTTCAAAGCCCGGGTTCTTGGGGTGAGTCGTATCCATGATATAATCTGCAAGCTTTAATGCATAAGCTGAATATCGGGATCGCATTAAAGCCAAAGCACTTGTTGCTAGAGCACCCTGATGGTAGGGCCCGCAACATTTTTGATATTCCAGATGACTTCCGCATGGGCAGAGTTTCACTGAACCCTCCAAAGTAAGGGGACAATGATAAAAAAAATAGGAAATAAGTACAAACTTTCGAGTAAACCCAGTACGATTCTTTCACATGAAATACATCGAAGAAACAGCCTTTTCGTCAGCTTCTCCTCAAGCTGTCTGGGAAACCTGGGCCAAAGCCAACCCGTGGAATTCATGGGAAAATGACAAATCGTCTTTTGAAGTCGGGCAAAAAGGCCATGTTGTATCGAGAAAGGGGAAGGGCGTCCCCTATGAAATTATGGATATTCAAGAGGGAAAAAGCTTTTCCATCCTATGGAAGGCTTTTTTTATAAAACTGATCTTTCATTATCTGGTGGAACCTGAAAAAGAGGGATCAAAGATCACCTATCAGGTTCATTTCAAAGGAATATTTTCCCTCCCCTTCAGAAGACTCCTTTGCAGAAGAATCAAAAAAGATATTGCATCCGCTCTCAAAGCTTTTGTGCATCAGGTGGAACATTTGCCTTCCTAGAAAGTTGAAAGTGCTCAATCACCGGCTCGCCTGCATCTTCCATCTCATCGAATACTTTGTAGTAAGAGCCTGGGATCTGAAAGACTTCTAGCTGAGGTACAATCATATCATAGATTACATATTGCAGGGTTTTTTGATCCCACATTTCAGGATTTTCCAGATTATATTCGATCCATTTTTGCATCAATAAATGAACCTTGGGGTTATTGGAAAGATACATCGTCTCCCCGAACACAAATCTTGCCGATCGAGATAATGAACCCCTAAATCGTAATCAACCTTGTCAAAAATAACAGGATGCTTTCTCACTCTCGCATCTACATCGATATAAAGGAGATCTTTAGGAAAATGTTTGTTCAACATTTGGAGAAGAAAATAAGGCTTATATTGAACATTCTGAATCCAAGATCCTTGATCATGAACTCCCACAAGATCATAGGGCAGAGAAAAAGATTCGAGTGATTCCCTCCATGGGTCGCATTCTTTTTCATAGATCGTACCAAGGGTATAATATCCCACAGCGATGTATTTCATAAAAATCCCTTTGAAATTCAAATAAAAAAAGGTAAAGAGAAATTGTCAGGAGTATAAAAAATGGCCAAATAGAAATCGTTATGAATTTTCAACTGAATTGGGGAGTACACACATCTCTTAAACTACTTCGGGATGAATCATTCTGCAGCATGCTAGATATTGGGGCTGGCTCTGGGGAACATAAACGCCTTTTCGAATCTTTTGGCAAAAAAGTCACCGCTGTTGATCTTCGTCCCCCTGCGGACTACTTGGGTGATTTTCTCGACCTCCCTATTCAAGGGGAATATGATGCCATCTGGTGCTGCCATGTACTAGAACACCAGAGAAATCCCGGCTTATTTCTCGATAAAATCTATCAGTTATTAAAACCCGCTGGAATTTTAGCCCTCTGCGTGCCTAAACACCCCCCTGAACGAATCGTCTCAGGCCACCTCAGCGCATGGAGCCTGCCCTTAGTCTGTCATCATTTGATCCATGCAGGATTCGACTGCAGATCAATTTCTGCTTTTTCTACATACGAGATTGGTGTGATCGTGAAAAAAGACGGGAAAGGCCTCCTTCCCTCTTCCATTTGCAAAAGCTATGGAGAGATCAAAGAATTTTTTCCGGATAACTTTCAGTTGGGATGTGAAATCAAGGATGGAATTATCAATTGGGGAGATCCGCTTGAATACCCACTCCCCCGACTTGCTACAATAGACAGAATCGAGATCCTTTCAAAGAATCTCGACCTCTATCCTATTCTTAGACCTGCAATTACATTTCTCGATCAGTAGCGAGAAAAGGAATGTTTGGATGGACTACTGCTCCAAGAAGGAACATGACTTCCATCGCAGCAAGAGATAGTACGCTCCAGGCTGCTTCGCCTGCATTCTGCAAAATTCCAAAGAAACTTTTTTCAACAATCTTAATCGATTGACGCCACTGTCCTAATGTCCAAACAGTCGTAAAAACAGAAAGGCCAAAAGCGCCGGTATTTACGAGCAGTTTGTACAGGCTGGTAAATGTTTTTCCCAGCATGATGACAGGAGCAATGAAAAAAGATGCAAAATGGATGCCTTGCATTCTGAAAGAAGAAAAGTCTTTCTTTCTTTCAGTAGATTGAACTTCAGTAGAACCCTTTCCTTCGAATCCCACTCTTCTTCTTCTTAGGCGAGAAGGAGCTCTCATTGTTTCAACAGTCATTTTAAGCCTCTTTATTACACTGTATTTTCTTATTAAGAAGTTACTATTATAGTACTTAAATATATAATTTTCAATGATTAGTTAAAATAAGTTATGATACTTATAACCTTAATTATCAACGATTAAAAATAGTTATACTAACTATTCAGCTCAATACAGTCCCCAACAGCCCCTTATTTACTTCTCTCCTCCCCCTAGAGGCTATACATCAACGACTTAGGACAAAGCTCTACACAACCTCTTAACTATCAATGGGAACGCTTTTTTCCATGGAAAGAGGCCCGTTATAGGATGTCAAAAAATCTGGAACTTTGTATCGAGGAATTATATGCCGGTCGTGATGGGGGAGCTCGATGAGTCTTTCAAAATTGGTCCTATTCGCATCTTTTTGCCTATTTGCCTGCCTGCATGCTTCAGAAAATATCAAGCCCCTTGATAGGACCATTTTCCCGATTGAGCTTCAAAGCGAAAAAAGTTACCCGGTAGAAGACCGGACCTATACAGATATCGTCTTACAAACCTCTGATGCTGGGGAAATTCGTTTTACTGTAAGCCTTCCAAAAGATGTCCAAGGTCCCTTACCCTGCATCATCATTTTGGCAGGAGTAGGTACGGGGCGAGAAAGTTTGCAATATATACCCGATCACGGACCATTTGCTCTCATTGCCTATGAATATCCACCCAATTTAAAAGAACTCAAAGGCCTTAAGGGTTTGTTCCATATATCTTCCATCCGAAGATCAGCACTCAATATTCCTTCGCAGATTCTTGCGATCTCCTACTGGCTTAAGCAGGCTCCTTTTTCAGATCACCTTCCCCCTGCCATCATGGGATTTAGTTTTGGCGCCATTTTTATTCCGGCCATATATCACCTTGCAGAAGTTCGGCATATGCAATTAGGTCCCGGTGTCGTTGGTTATGGAGGTGCCGGTCTCTATTACATGTTTTACGCAAATTTCAAAGGATCGCATGCGATGAAGATAGCCCGGGCTGCTTTTGCAACAATGATCTTTCGACCTCTTGAGCCAACCAAACATATCCCCTATATGAGAGGGAATTTTCTCATCATCAATGGCAAACAGGACAGGCAGATTCCTTTCCACGCAGCTAAAAAGCTTCAAGAAATGGTTCCAGAGCCAAAGACGATCATCAATCTGGACACAGAACACATGCAACCAGGAAACCAGCCTCTTCTCAATCGCTTGATCAAGATAAGCAAAAAATGGCTTGGGGAAACGAACCCAAGATTTAAATCCAAATAGATTTTTACCTTTCTTTACAAGATTCAGTTGCTATGGAATAGTTCCAAAAAACAATGGAAAAGCTATGAAAACCGATGCCCTCAAGTCAGATCTTCCCAAAAAGAAAGATCACTTTTTCATCGTCATTGCCATCGTTGCGGCCTTTGCCGGCTTATTGTTCGGCTACGATACAGGCGTTATTTCAGGAGCAATCCTTTTCATCGAAAAAGATTTCCATCCTTCTCCTCAGATGAATGGCATCGTCGTCAGTGCTGTATTGATCGGTGCTTTCATAGGGGCTATTTTTAGTGGAAGGCTGTCCGATCATATTGGAAGAAAGCGACTATTGATCATCGATGCCATCATCTTTGCCATCGGTTCCATCATTTGTGCCCTGGCGCCAGAAGTATGGACTCTTGTCATTGCAAGGGTTATTGTGGGAATAGCCATCGGTGTTTCTTCTTATATCGCTCCCCTTTACATTTCAGAGATCTCTCCCCCCAAATACAGAGGAGCATTGGTTTCGCTCAATCAGCTTGCGATTGGCGTGGGAATATTTCTCTCATATGTAGTCGATTTCTTTTTTGCCTTTTACGAAGAGTGGAGAGGTATGTTGGCCGTGGGGGTTGTCCCTGCTCTCTTTTTATTCTTCGGAATGCTTTTCCTTCCTTATAGCCCACGATGGATGGCCTCCAAAGGAGAAAGAAAAAAAGCCCTCAAGATATTAAAAAAAATCCGGGGTGAGCATGCAAATGTTGAAAAAGAACTCCAGCAAATCGAAAAAAGCTTAGAGCAACAGAAAGGAAGCTGGAAGCTTCTCTTTTCTTCGCATATTCGGGTCGCTCTTTTGATCGGAATGGGCCTGGCCATCATCCAACAAGTGACCGGGATCAATACAATCATTTATTATGCTCCGGCTATCTTTCAAATGGCCGGATTTCAAGATGCAACGGTTGCCATACTAGCCACGATGGGAATAGGAGCTGTTTTTGTTATTTTCACCGTTGTCGCACTCCCATTGATCGATTTATGGGGCAGACGCCCTCTTCTTCTCTTGGGAATCGCTGGAATGTGTCTGGGCCTTTTGGGCCTTTCCTATGTCTTTCATGGAGGTAAACAGCAGGCGAATATGCAATGGATGGCCTTGGGAAGCATGGTATTGTACATCGCCTGTTTTGCCTTCAGCCTAGGGCCGATCATGTGGTTGATGATCTCAGAAGTATATCCTCTAAGAGTTCGAGGACTCGGTTCGAGTGTCGCTACCTGTACGAACTGGGCGGCAAACTGGCTTGTATCTTTCACTTTTTTGACCCTCGTTGAATTTATGGGCGCAAGCATGACCTTCTTTCTCTATTTTCTGGTTGGAATACTCTCTTATGGTTTTGTCTATTTCCTTATTCCCGAAACATCGGGTGTTCCTCTTGAAAAAATCGAGCAAAATCTAATGAAGGGAAAAGCTCCTCGACACATAGGAAAATAGGACCGCATATGAAACAAGCCGAAATCCTTAAAAATGAGCCTGAGAAAAAAAGTCACTTCTTCATTGTAATCGCTATAACAGCAGGCTTTGCAGGAATACTCTTCGGTTACGATACCGGTGTCATCTCAGGGGCGATCCTGTTCATAAAAAAAGAATTCAATCTTTCAGCTCAAATGAATGGATTTGTGGTCAGTTCGGTTCTTATAGGGGCCTTCGTGGGAACCATTTTCAGTGGAAGACTTTCGGATCATATAGGAAGAAAACGCTTGTTGATCATCGATGCTGTCCTTTTGGCATAGGTTCGATCATCAGCGCATTGGCTCCAGAAGTTTGGACGTTGATCTGCGCGAGAATTCTTGTAGGGATTGCCATTGGTGTTTGCTCTTATGTCGCACCTCTCTATATTTCTGAAATTTCTCCAAAGAAATACCGGGGATCTATGGTCTCTTTGAACCAATTGGCTATTGTGACCGGAATTTTTCTTTCCTATCTCATCGATTATTTTTTCGCCCTTCACAGCCTATGGAGATGGATGCTTGGTGTTGGAGTCGTACCAGCCCTTTTCTTATTCATCGGAATGCTTTTTCTTCCCTATAGTCCCCGATGGATGGCCTCTAAAGGAGAAAGAGAGAAAGCACTTCGCATTTTGAAAAAGATACGGGGAAAGGGAATCAAGGTTGAAAGGGAAATGGAGCAAATCGAAAAGAGTTTGGAACAACAGAAAGGAACCTGGAAAACATTATTTTCTTTTCCGATCCGTAAGTCCCTTCTGATTGGAATGGGATTGACCATCATTCAGCAAATCACCGGAATCAATACGATTATCTACTATGCCCCGACCATTTTTCAAATGGCCGGATTCCAAACAGCTCATGTCGCCATTTTAGCCACCATGGGAATTGGAGGAGTAAACCTTCTCTTTACTGTGATCGCCCTTCCACTGATCGATCTCTGGGGACGAAGGCCATTACTATTCATCGGACTTATTGGAATGTGTCTCGGATTATTGGGGCTGGCTTATACTTTTCACTATCATCATCAAACGACTACCTCTCAATGGATGTCTATGGGAGGAATGATCCTATACATCGCCTGTTTTGCAGCCAGCTTGGGACCCATTGCCTGGCTGCTCATTGCAGAAGTCTTTCCTTTAAAAGTGAGAGGCCTGGGGTGCAGTGTGGCCACAGGAACAAATTGGGCGGCAAATTGGCTCGTTACATTTACATTTCTGACTCTAGTACAGATTCTAGGGGCCAGCATGACCTTTTTTCTCTATTTCCTTATTGGGATCATTTCCATCCTCTTTATTTATTTCATCGTTCCAGAGACCACAGGAGTTTCACTTGAGCAGATAGAAGAAAACTTAATGGCTGGAAAATCTCCCCGAAACCTCGGAAGGAAATAGTATGTTTCTCGGCATTGATTTAGGAACCTCAAGCGTTAAGGTCGTTTTGATCGACGATCAGCAGAAAATCATCGCAGAAACTTCTTCTCCTTTGACCGTTCAACGACCTCAGCCTCTTTTTTCAGAACAGAATCCCCAAGACTGGTGGGAAGCTACAACGAAAGCCATTCGTTCTCTTGAAAAAAAGCACCGGACAGATATTCAAGCGATTGGACTCAGTGGGCAGATGCATGGAGCGACCCTTTTGGATGAATCAAACCAGGTTTTGCGCCCAGCTATCTTATGGAACGACGGACGCTCTTTTGCCGAATGCAAACAGCTGGAACAAAAGGTTCCGAACTTTGCTGAGATCACGGGCAATCTGCTGATGCCTGGATTCACAGCTCCCAAGCTTCTTTGGGTACAAAAGAATGAACCGGAAATTTTCAGGCAAGTCAGCAAAGTCTTACTTCCCAAAGACTATCTCCGACTGCGAATGAGTGGTGTCTATGCCTCAGACATGTCTGATTCAGCTGGAACATCCTGGCTGAATGTACGTGATAGAAAATGGTCTGATGAAATGCTCGCAGCAACTGGGCTGTCACAAAAGCAGATGCCTGAACTCTTCGAAGGTGATGAAGTGACATCCCAAGTAACGGATCGTGTTGCCAAAGAATGGAATATTCCTGAAAAAACACCCATCATAGGTGGTGGCGGCGACAATGCAGCAAGCGCGATCAGCTGTGGAGTTATCTCCCATGGGAAAGCTTTTTTATCCTTGGGAACTTCAGGAGTCTACTTCGTATCATCCAATACCTATAAAGCCAACCCCGCAGGAGGTGTTCATACTTTCTGTCACTGTCTTCCCAAACTCTGGCATCAAATGAGCGTACATCTCAGTTCGGCGGCATGCATCAACTGGTTCAAAAGCATAACAGGAAAAGAAATCAAAGAGCTCTTTGGGGAAGTGGAAGAAATAGCCTCCCATGAAAATCATCTCATTTTTCTCCCCTATCTTTCAGGAATCCGAACTCCCTACAACGATCCTCATGCCAAGGGAGTTTTTTTCGGTCTGACTCATAATACAAAACGTTCGGAAATGATGCGTGCCATCCTAGAAGGAGTTGCTTTTGATTTTGCTGATGGACAAGATTCAATGATGAATGCAGGGATTGATATCGAAGAAGTATCCGTGATAGGCGGAGGAGCAAAAAACCCATATTGGGGAAAAGTCTTGGCGTCCACCCTTAAGAGGAAACTTTCCTATAGGGAGGGCAGGACAATAGGCGGTGCAATGGGAGCAGCAAGACTTGCCTGGTTTTCCCAAAATAAAGGTGATCCCAAAGAAGTATTTGCCCCGCCTAAGCTTCAGGAAGAAGTAGAACCCGATGATCAGTTCATTGAAGAATTAGAGAACAAAAGAAAAACGTTTCAAAAACTTTATCCTCTGCTAAAAGAGACATTTAAAGAGTTAGAGACATGACAGAATATTTCCCAAAAATTTCCAAGGTCAAATACGAGGGGCCAAACTCCAAAAATCCTCTTTCTTTTCGCTATTACAATCCTAAACAGAAATTTTATTCGAAAACTTTAGAGGAACACCTTCGGATTGCCGTTTGCTATTGGCACACATTCTGTTGGACAGGAGCTGATATGTTCGGCCTGCCAACGATGAACCATAAATGGCTTAAGGGAAATGATCCGATGAAAGCTGCACATCAAAAAGTTGATGCAGCCTTTGAATTTTACGAAAAGTTGGGGACCAAATACTTTTGTTTTCATGATCGGGATGTTTCCCCTGAAGGCTCCACATTAAAAGAGACGAATGAACGCCTCAAAAAGATTGCCGATAAGATCGGAAAGAAAATGTCAGAGACCAAAATGGAGCTTCTTTGGGGAACAGCCAATCTTTTTTCCCATCCCCGTTATATGGCAGGTGCTGCCACTAATCCCGACCCGGAAGTATTTGCTTATGCAGTAGCACAAGTGAAACAGGCACTCGACATCACAAAACAACTAAAGGGGCACAACTACGTTCTTTGGGGTGGCCGAGAAGGGTATGATACATTATTGAACACCGACATGAAGAAAGAAAGCGATCAACTCGGTCATTTTCTCAGCATGCTTGTCGATTACAAATATAAAATTGGCTTCAAAGGTCTTCTTCTGATCGAACCAAAACCTTGTGAGCCGACCAAACACCAGTATGATCATGATGTCGCCCATGTTCTTGCATTTTTGTCCAAACATGGCCTGGAAAATGAGTTCAAGGTCAATATCGAGGGGAACCACGCAACAATGGCAGGTCATACTTTTTCCCATGAGGTCGCCTATGCAATAGCAAATCAGATTTTTGGTTCGGTCGATGCCAATCAGGGGGATCCTCAGCTGGGATGGGACACAGATCAATTCCCAATGGATTTGAAAGAATTTGCTTATGTCAATTACCTCATTCTAAAAAATGGCGGATTCACTTCAGGTGGATTCAATCTCGACACCAAACTTCGCCGCCAAAGTATCGATTTGGAAGATCTCTTTTACGCACACATTTGCGGCATCGATACATTAGCCCGTTCCTTTCTTATTGCTGTTCAAATGATTGAGGAGAAAAAACTCCGCGACTTCAAAGAACACCGTTATGGAAAATGGGATCAGGGCCTGGGTGCTAAAATAGCATCTGGATCCATGGACTTCGAGAGTATTGCAAAGCATGTCCACAAACAGAAAATCGAGCCTAAACCAGTCTCCGGCAAACAGGAAATGCTGGAAAACTACCAGAACAAGTGCCTTTCATGAAAATGCTCACTCTGAAAAACAACGACCTTGCGGCAACTTTTCTTCCCGAACTTGGTATGAACCTAGTCAGTTACAAGAAGGGAGACTATGAAGCAATCGATCAAAATACCCACGGTGAATTTGAAGAGAGGTTTGCAGGGCTCGGGCCTCTTATCGGTCCCCACTTCCATCATCAAAGAGACGATTGGATTGCAACCGGTTTTGATGAGTCTCTTTTTCCACACATAGCCCATATTAAAGCAAAGGGAGACAAAGACCCATTTTCCCATGGGATAGGAAGGTACATTCCCTGGAACTATTTGGCCACTGACACGTCCATTAAAGCACACATTAAAGGGAGTGATGCATTCAAAGGAGTGCCCCTCTCAACCTTTGAGGGAACAAACTTCAAAATGACCTTTTCTGCCGATCTTACGGAGAAAGATTTACAAATCTCCATGAGCGTCGAGTCTGACCGCCTTTCTCTTTCAGGTCTGCACTACTATTATGCTCTTACCGATAAAAAAGGAATGATCACTTCGAAAGTAAAGGACATCTACAATGACATGGGCATATTCAAGCCCATGAAAGAAGAATGGTGCGAAAAGGATTTGAATCACCTGAAATTCAATCTGGAAAATGCCTCCGATTACGGTTTTCTTCCCCTCTCAGATCACGCAGGGAAAGTCCTACTCGAAACCGGAGGCCATCAGCTCACAGTCAGCTATCAATCGCCTAGCGAGCAAGTCTCCTGGCAGCTCTACTCCCCCAAGGGGGCTACCTTCGTCTGTATCGAGCCAATGAGCGCCAGAAATCCAAGAGGGCTCGAAGTCACTTCAAGCTCTTTTTCCGCTCAGATTCAGATAGTTAAGTAAACAAACTCACGATTTTAAATCATAATTAATCCCATTATCCCCCACAAGAACTGTAACTAAATTATTGACTTTATAATATATATTATTGTAAAATTGACGCCGTTACTATTATTTAATAAAAAAAATCAGGGGAAGATAAAATGGCAGCGTCAGCCGATTATATGAGCTGGTTAACAGCTCCAGCACATACTGTAGAGTCTGAACAGGCAGATCAAGATCCAGAAATAAGAGAACTAGGTGATACATTAGGACATCCATCCTATGCAGCAGGGGTCCACGAACGTCTTAAAGAAGCAAATCTCCATCTTGATAGGGAGCTTTCTGAAGGGGGAGAAGGAAAAATCTACCTTCTTGCTGAAGGTGAACTAGAATCTACGAAAGTTCTGAAAGTGTTCAAAAGCCATCTGATCATGAGCGGAGAGACCCAGTTCAATGATCAGCGAGGAGAAAGCCTACAGCGTTTTCTTCATCATCCAAATCTTCTACAACCTCGGCAAGTTCTAACCTGGAATGCTGAAAAAACATCCGTGTTCAAGGTAAAGATCTTATCGGTTGGTTTGAGGAAGGAAGGGTGTATAGCGATCAGGAAATAACAGACATCGCTATGAAAGTCGCCGATGCTGTAAATTACCTTCATAAACAAAGCGTCATCCATAGAGATATAAAACCCGAGAATATTCTTCTTGATGAAGAAGGCAGTGTATTTGTCATCGATTTTGGGATTGCAAGAAGAGTTGCTGAGGGTGAAAAGTGCATCACAAAACATGGCTCTCCTCTCTATCGAGCACCAGAAGTAATTTCAGGAACAGGATATGATGAAAAAGCAGATGTCTGGTCGTTTGGAATCACGCTCTATACCATTCTTCAAGGAAGATATCCGTTCGGCGAGCGCGGTATAATGCGTTATGCAAAAGGAGAAATTCCTCTCAAATTTTCAGATTCTGTAAAACCGGAATTCCAGGTGTTGATCCGTAGATTATTGGATCCAAATCCGGCTACACGTCCAACCATGGAAGAAGCTTTACTGCAACTACGTGCTATCGATGCTGATTCAGGAATGGATCGAGATGCTATGGCATTGATGGAAGATGGGATGGAAACGGATGCTAGCGTTGTCGAGGCAATGGAAGAAAGTGGACCTGCCCAGCAAAAAGCTCAGGGTGCAGAGGCCATTGCCCAAGCATTTGTTCTAAACGCACATGAGTAGATGAAATACTCTCCTGTTACAGATCACAACAAAACGTTCATATAAATGAACCTCCAAGAATTGCTCTTCAGGCATCAAGCCTGAAGAGCACTTTTTTTGCATGGATTTGGATTTGTTCTCCTAAATTAAAATAAATTTGCTATACCCGTGTTTAGCGAGGTGTAGCATGAGTTCAAAAATTTCAGACAAAAGGCTTCAAGATCTAAAACTCTTTTGGGACGCGGCCAACTTTCTTTCGGTCGGTCAAATCTATCTCAGGGACAATCCCCTACTGAGAGAACCGCTGAAACAGGAACATGTAAAAAAGAGGCTTTTGGGACATTGGGGAACCTCTCCTGGCTTGAACTTCATCTACGCGCATCTCAACCGGTTGATCCAGGATACTGGAGCAAAGTTCATCTATATTACCGGCCCCGGCCATGGTGGGCCTGCTCTTCGAGCCTGTGTATGGTTGGAAGGCTGCATGAGCGAGATTTATCCCGATATTTCGATGGACATTGGAGGGATAGAAAAATTGATGAAAGAATTCTCCTGGCCTGGAGGAGTTCCTTCTCACGTCAGCCCGCCAACTCCTGGTTCGATCCATGAAGGAGGAGAACTCGGTTATTCCCTCGTTCATGCTTACGGAGCGGTATTCGATCATCCTGAACTCATCGCAGCTTGTGTCGTAGGCGATGGAGAAGCTGAGACCGGTCCTTTAGCTACGAGTTGGCACTCTAACAAATTTCTCAATCCGGCCCGGGATGGAGCCGTACTTCCTATTCTGCATTTGAATGAGTACAAGATTTCCGGACCAACTGTGTTCGGCCGTATGGATGAAAAAGAGGCAACAGAGTTCTTCGAAGGATGCGGATACCAGGTACGATGGGTCGAAGGTACCGATCCTGATCCGATGCATCATGCTTTTTGGGAAGCTCTTGATTGGGCTTATGCGGAAATTCGAAAGATCCAAAAAGAAGCAAAAGCAAAGGGCGTACACAACCTTCCTCACTGGCCGATGATTGTTTTCAAGTCCCTAAAAGGATGGACCGGACCAAAAGTAGTCGATGGGAAGAAGGTTGAAGGAACATTCCGGTCTCATCAAGTTCCCCTTGCTGAAGTTGCGACCAATCCGGAACATCTCAAAATTTTGGAAAAGTGGATGAGAAGCTACCATCCGGAAAAGATTTTTGAAGAAAGTGGAAAACCGATCGATCAAGTTCTCACAATCGTGCCAAAGAAAGAGCTGCGTATGGGAAGCATGCCCCATGCCAATGGCGGCCTTCTTCTAAAAGATCTGAAACTCCCGAATTTTATGGACTACACATTTGATATTCCGAGTCCTGGAGAAATTACAGGAGAGGCTACAAGGGCCGTTGGAAAGTTTTTGCGCGATGTCTTCAAAGAAAATGAAGAAGAGAGCAACTTCCGCATCTTCTGTCCTGATGAGACCAACTCAAACCGATTAGGCAATGTATTTGAAGTAACCAACAGAATGTATCTGGGTAAAATTCTCGATAGCGACGATCATCTTGCATCAGATGGCAGGGTGATGGAAGTTTTAAGTGAACACCTTTGCCAGGGCTGGTTGGAAGGGTATCTTCTGACAGGACATCATGGTGTATTTCCTTGTTATGAAGCCTTTGCCAGCATCGTCGATTCGATGTTGAACCAGCATGCAAAATGGCTCAAGGCCTGTAAAGAACTCGGATGGAGAAAACCCATCGCTTCTTTGAATTATCTTCTAACCTCTCACGCCTGGAGACAGGACCACAATGGGTATAGCCACCAAGGGCCCGGTTTTATCGAATCTGTTTTAGAAAAAAAGGGCGATGTTTCCCGCATCTATCTACCACCTGATGGCAACTGTCTTCTTTCGATCATGGATCACTGTCTTAGAAGTAGCAACTACGTAAATCTCATCATTGCAGGAAAACAGCCTATGCCGCAATGGCTCGATCGCCATACAGCCTACAATCATTGCAATCAGGGTGCTTCGATTTGGCCTTTTGCCTCTCATGACGGACGGCCTGATATCGTGATGGCATCGGCCGGGGATACGCCAACTTTAGAAGTCATGGCTGCCGTATGGATCATGAGAAGACGGTTCCCCGACTTAAAAATCCGTATGGTCAATGTGGTCGATTTAATGACCCTTTTGCCTGAGGCAGACCATCCTCACGGTTTCAATCACGATGCATTTGTCAATCTGTTTACGGAAGATGTTCCTGTCATCTTTGCTTTCCACGGCCATCCACGCGTTGTCAAAGAGCTCATTTATCAAAGACCGAACCCCCATCGTTTTCATGTGAGTGGATATATCGAAGAAGGAACGACGACAACGCCTTTCGATATGGTCGTCTGTAATGAGACAAGCCGGTTTCATCTTGCCATAAAAGCTATGGACAATGTTCCAAGGCTAAAGTCTGCCGCTGGAGATTTCATTGCAGAATGTCATGATAAGTTGACCTATCACAAGCAATACATCTACGAACACGGAGAAGATATGCCTGAAGTTGCCAATTGGAGCTGGAGCCATTGATCGTTCTTTCTTTGAACAGCGGATCTTCCTCTTTAAAATTTGCTCTCTATGATAGTGAGCATCTTTTGGCAAACGGTCAGATCGAGAAGATTGGAGCAAAGGCAGGGATCTTCTGGATCCAGAAAAGCGGAAAAAAGATTCATGAAAAAAAGCAGCCCTTTCCCAATCACAGAGAGGCTCTCCGTATTCTTTTTGAAACGCTGGAGGAGTTGAAAATGCCAAGTCCTGAAGCTGTAGGGCACAGGATCGTGCATGGTGGGAAAAGCTATTATAAACCAGAAATCGTAGATGATGAGATCGTCTCTAAACTAGTGAAACTGATTCCTTATGCCCCCCTTCATCTTCCTGCGGAGATCGAAGGGATCAAAGGAGTGAGAGCTCACTTTCCCCACCTTCCCCAGGTCGTTTGCTTCGATACAGCTTTTCATCAACGGATGCCCGAACTTGCCAAGCGCTTTCCCCTTCCTTATAAATATTTCGAACAAGGGGTAAGACGTTATGGTTTTCATGGACTTTCATACGAATACATCCTATCGAAGTTAAGACCAAAAATGGAACGGATCATCATCTGTCATTTGGGAAATGGAGCAAGTGCTGCAGCTACGATCGGTACTAAGCCCATGGACACAACAATGGGCCTTACACCTACTGGTGGGTTTATGATGGGAACAAGAACAGGAGATCTCGACCCAGGCATTCTGCTTTATTTCCAAAGAGAAAAACACCTCAGCAGTGAAGAAGTGGCAAAACTTGTCGATCATCAATCAGGGCTATTAGGCATTTCCGGCATCAGCAATGACATGAAAGAGCTGATCGATCAAAGAAAAGAAAATGTACGGGCACAACTTGCCATCGATCTTTTCTGCTACCAGCTTCGCAAGACCATTGCCTCTTTCATTGCAGTATTAGAAGGATTGGATATCTTAGTCTTTACAGGCGGAATCGGAGAAAGAGGAGCTTACGTAAGAGAAGAGATCTGCAAGAAGTTATCCTATTTTGGTATCGAGATCGATCCTGTCAAAAATGAAAAAAATGAACAGGTCATCTCTTCTACTAAAAGCAAGATTCAAATCATGGTGATTCCGACCAATGAAGATTTGATGATTGCAAGACATACCCAAATTTTGTTGAGAGCATCATGACACAATTCAGACATACCTATTTGCCCCAGATCCCTGAGCCTCTTCTCCCCCTTTATGAGTTGGCATTGGATTTGCGGCGATCTTCCAGCTTTAAGGCGAATGAACTTTGGAGCAGAGTTGATCCGGTCATTTGGGACAGTACGAGAAATCCTTGGATCCTTCTACAGGTCGTGCCTGAATACCGGCTTGCTAACCTCGCTAAAGATCAGGAATTTTTGAAGATGCTGAAAGAGCATTGCGATCTTCGACAGGAAAATATGCAATCGGAAGGATGGTTTCAAAAAGAACATAAAGAGGGACCTCTTACAAAAATCGCCTATTTCAGTATGGAATTTGGCTTAAGTGAAGCGCTTCCCATCTATTCTGGAGGTCTTGGGATGCTTGCAGGAGACCACTTAAAATCGGCAAGTGATTTAGGACTTCCTCTTGTAGGAATTGGTCTTCTTTACCAGGTAGGCTATTTCAGGCAAATGATCGATGCCAATGGGAACCAGAAAGAACTTTATCCCTATAATGAGCCTTCTCAGCTTCCTGTGATTCCTGCATTTGACTCCCACGGACAATGGATACGGATCCCCATCCAAATGAGAGGGCGTATTGTGTGGCTGAGGACCTGGCAGGTCCAGGTAGGAAAAATCACTCTCTACCTTCTCGATTCCAACGATCTTATCAACTCTCCTCCCGACCGGGGTATTACAGCTGAACTCTATGGAGGAGATCAGGAGCTCAGACTGCAACAGGAAATCATTCTGGGAATGGGTGGATGGAAACTGCTGGAAGAGTTAAAAATTCATCCTGAGATTTGTCATCTCAATGAAGGTCATGCAGGATTTGTGATTTTGGCCCGTATTGAAAATTACATGAAAAAGCATGAAGCGGGGTTCAAACAGGCTTTAGAGGCTACAAAAAAAGGAAATCTGTTCACGACCCATACTCCTGTCGCAGCTGGGTTCGATCGTTTCAAACCAGAGTTAGTAGAACAATACCTTGGGCCTATCCTTACCCATTTTGGAATCGAGGTGAAAGATTTCCTCGCTATGGGACGGGCCAACCCAAACGACGGCACGGAAAAGTTTAATATGGCTTATTTTGCCACGCGAGGAACAGGTGCTGCCAATGCCGTCAGTGAATTGCACGGAAAGGTAAGTCGAAAACTATTCCAGCCACTCTTTCCTGATGTTCCTGAAGACAAAGTACCCGTAGGATCAGTGACCAATGGAATTTATGTCCCCTCATGGGAGGGACGGGCATCTGACGAATTGTGGACCAAAGCCTGCGGTGAAAACAGATGGTTTGGTAGTTGGGAAGATTTGGAAAAAGGGCTTAACAAACTCTCCGATGAGATCCTTTGGGAATTTAGAAACAAGAACCGAAAAAGATTGATCGAATATGCCTGTAAAAGATATTCCGATCACCTTGAAGATATAGGAAGATCGGAAAAGGAGATCGACAACACTCTTAGAGCCTGGAGACCCGATGTTCTGACTCTAGGATTTGCCCGCCGTTTTGCGACCTATAAAAGAGCCGATCTACTTCTCCAGCATCCTGAAGTATTTCTTGAAATACTGAAAAGTACAGAACATCCTGTACAGCTCATTATCGCTGGAAAAGCCCACCCACAGGATAATGCAGGAAAAGCTCTCGTTCATAAGTGGATTGATTTCATTCATCAAAACAACTTGCACGATCACATTCTCTTTTTAAAGGACTATGATATCCTTATTGCAGAAAGGCTCGTTCATGGGGTGGATGTTTGGATCAATAATCCGAGGCGCCCTTTTGAAGCAAGCGGTACAAGTGGAATGAAAGTGCTAGCCAACGGCGGCCTTAACCTCTCCGAACTCGATGGATGGTGGGTCGAAGCCTACCAACCTGAAGTAGGTTGGGCCCTTGGGGATGGAAAAGAGCATGGGGATGATCCAGCTTGGGATGAGAAAGAAGCCCAAGATCTCTATCGGATTCTCAAAGAAGAAGTGATTCCCCTCTATTATACACGCAACGATAAAGGAGTTCCTGAAGGATGGGTCAAAAAGATGCGCCAGTCAATGGGCCGGCTAACGGGACGCTTCTCCACAAATCGGATGGTTCGGGAATATACGGAAAAGTACTACATTCCTCTTGCAAAAGCATACAAGGGAGGATCAAATGGCTGATGAAATCTGGTTACTCCGACATGGTGAAACCGAATGGACCCTTACGGGACAACACACCGGTTCAACGGATATCCCCCTTACGGAAAACGGGAGAAAGCAGGCAGAAATGCTGAAGCCAAAGTTGGCGGATAAAAAATTCAAACTCGTGCTGAGAAGTCCCATGAAAAGATCAGAAGAGACTTGCCGTCTGGCCGGTTGGGCAGATCATGCCCAAGTCGACCCAGATATTGTCGAATGGCAGTATGGGGAATATGAAGGGAAATCCACTCCTCAGATCCGAAAGGAAACAAATAATCCTGAATGGACGATTTGGGACCACCCTCCCCAAAAGGGAGAAAGTCTTCAACAACTTTCCGACCGGGCCGATCGTGTAGTAGAAAAGATCTCAAAAGTAGATGGAGATGTCGCAATCTTTTCTCATGGACATTTCCTCAGACTGATTACCATGCGCTGGCTTAAATTTCCCGCCATTACAGGTCGTCTCTTTATCCTGGAAACAGGAACCGTTACTGTCCTGACTACCCAACGAGGATACAACGTCCTTCGCAAGTGGAATGCCTAGCCCCCTTCTGGTGGCTGGGTTAGTTTTTCTTCTGCCTTTTCCACAATGTCATGATGAGCCCCTTCATAACGTTCGATCCAGTGATACATGAACACTTTCGACAACATGCAAATACCGAACCAGATAGCGATGTATATCCAAGAATATCCTACGTATTTCCAGCCAATGCCTACAAAGTCTTCAGTTCCTAATCCATAGACTGATGCAAGAGTTCCTACGACCTGAGAAAAGACTGTGGCTGCGAAGAACTTCCATTCCGGAAGAGGTTTGCTGAATACAAAACCAACATTTCTGGTTAAGTAGATTGTGAGGTTTCCTCCACACAGAATCCCCATAAAAGCTAAGGTACTGCATTCCTTGGCTCCCAATTGCCAGATACGGTCTCCAATCCAGTAAAGCCCAAATGTAGAAATAACCCCAACAATGGCAAGGCCTACAGCCACAATGTTGACTTCCCACATATTCCATTTGACCGGCCTCGGCTGAATCTCCATGTGGTCATAAGCGATCATCATAATCGGGATATCATTCAAAAGAGCAATCACGATAATCATGATCGCAGTCAAAGGATGTCCATCAAAAATGAGCATGGAAAGCAGAAGGAATAATAAGAGACGGACCGTTTCACTGATACGGTACATCGCATAACTCTTCAAACGCCCGAAGATCCTTCTGGCCTCTTCAATCGCTACGGTGATCACGGAAATACCATCTTCGGTCAATACAAGATCGGCAGCAGCACGAGCCGCATCCGTTGCTCCGCTCACAGCAATTCCAATATCTGCCTGTTTCAACGCGGGAGCATCATTCACACCATCTCCTGTCATACCCACAATATGTTTTCTCGTTTGAAGGCTTTTGACGATTTGGAATTTATGTTCTGGAAATACCTGGGCAAAACCATCTGCATCTTCGAACATCTGGTCCTGTTGAGCTTCCGAAATGTGTTTGGCAAACACTTCATCAACAGGCAGTATATTCGTGCCCAGCCCCAGCTTTCCTGCCGTCTCCTTGGCTATGGCAACGTGGTCTCCTGTGACCATTTTGACACGTACGCCCATATGATTGGATCTTTCGATCATATCCTTTGTATCATCTCGGGGAGGATCGAAAAGAGGAATGATTCCCAGGAAAGTCAGATTTTTCTCATCCTCTCCTTTTGCCACTCCCAACGTTCTAAACCCGCGCGAGGCAAAGTCCAAAACAGCCTTGTTGGCCTCCTCCTTTGTTTTATCGTCCATTTTGGAAATTTCGATGATCATCTGAGGAGCGCCTTTCACAGCATAGGTCGTCTTCCCGTCTTTCGAAAGCACTGCTTCTGCCCTTTTTCTTACGGGATCAAAAGGAAAGTATTTCTCTACCTTATATTCTTTTAATTTCTCCGTATTACCCCACTTTCCGACAATGGCATTATCAATCGCATCTTCTGTATCTGTTTGACAGGCCAATGCCCCAAAAAAAAGAACGTCCTCGACTTTGGCATCTCCAAAAGCTTGAATGTCACCGACAGTCAATTTGTTTTTGGTCAATGTTCCTGTCTTATCGGCGCAGAGAACATCTGCACCAGCCAGTTCTTCAATAGAGATCAACTTGGCTACAATCGCCTTGAATTTAGCCATTTGCTTGGCACCGATCGCCATTGTTACAGACATCACTGCAGGCAGAGCCACAGGAATACCCGCTACTACAAGGACCAATAAGAAGATGGCAATTTGCCCCAAAGTCTCATGGTGCGCTTGTTCCATGCGGAAAAGAGAGACGACCAAAATGACAGCAGCAATCGCCAAGGTTGTGATGATCAAAAACCGACCGATGTTCAATACGGCTTGCTGGAAATGAGAAACCGTTTTCGCCTCTTGCACTAATGCGGCCGTTCTACCGAAGAACGTTTTCATTCCCGTAGCCGTCACTACCCCGGTCATCTCACCCATTTTCACAATGGTCCCTGAATAGGCATCATCTTCGACCTTTTTATTCACAGGCAAAGATTCTCCCGTCAGGGCCGATTGGTCTACGGACAAATACTCTCCCGTTAGCAGTTGAATATCGGCAGGTATGATGTTTCCCAGTTTTACCGAGATGATATCGCCTGGAACCAAATCCTTAGCTTCCAGGTTTATCCATTTGCCATCCCGCAAGGCCTTTGCTTTCAGTGCGAGTTTGTTCTTTAAAGCATTGATGGCATTGTGCGCCTCAGCCTCATGAAAGAAGCCCAAAGTAGCATTGATCAAGAGCAGAGCAACGATCAGAATAAAATCAGGCCATTTTTCCAATACTCCCGATAAGATGGCTGCGATCTCAATCATCCAGGGAATCGGACCCCAGAAATAAGATAAGAGCATAATCCATTTGCTCTTGTGCTTTTCCTCAAGAGTGTTCTCGCCATATTGCTCCAAACGAGCCGCTGCTTCCTGAGAGGAAAGACCTTTCTCGGGATCTACCTTTAGTTCTTTTAGCCACTCTTCATTCTTTTTTTTATCTTCAGCCATATGCCCTGCTTCCTTTCCTATAAGAATAAGCCTCTCCCTATAGAGAAAGCTTCTTCTCAGACTGGATATTGAATTCTTTGGGGATATAAATTCTTCCCACCCCTATTTTGCCTTATAGGCAAGATGGATACTTACGTCAACTGAGATTTTTAAGAGATGATATTGGGATTCCAAAAAGAGAATGCGCACCGAAGAGGACTCGAACCTCTAACCACCTGGTCCGAAGCCAGGTACTCTATCCATTGAGCTATCGGTGCCCGTAAGAAAGCTTTGTATTTTATGGGGAGGGGGGATATTTTACAAGGTTTCGAGCACCAGGTTGTCATGTCTGAAGGACGAATCGAGGCCATTACCCTACAAGCTTTGCCCTATAGGGATCGTGAGCGGATTGTAAAATTCTTCTCTAAAGAAGAGGGGCTTCTTACCATGATTGTGAAAGGGATCAGCCCCAAAAAGCCCGATCTTTTAGCCCTTTCTTCTCCCCTGATCCTGGTCAGACTAGTCTATCGAAAAAAGAAAGGGGACCTTCACCTGTTAACCGATGTGAAGATTGAGACTTCTTTCATGGAAATCCGGAAAGACCTCACGACATTGAACGCAGCCTGTGAGATGGCCAAGGCTATCCGTTCCTCGCAACTTCCCCATAAAGCCTCTCCTCAATTGTACGCCCTGTTCAAAGCCTATCTGGAAAAAATCTCTTCCTTTGAAAACCCTCAGATCCTGGCCTCGAGTTTTTTACTGAAACTTCTGATGCATGATGGGCACCTTCATTTGCAGCCGACCTGCCAAAGATGTAATGAGAAAGCACTCTTTCTGGAAAAAGGAGAAAGCCTTTGCCAAAAGCATAAGGATCCTTTTTCCATTTCCTTTACAGATAGAGAATGGGGAGATCTGTTTCTTTTAACCTACTCGAAAAAATTCTCCGAACTACAACAGATCGGACATGCCTCACTAGACAAGATACTCGATTTGTATAAGACAACGTTAGAAGCGGTACGCTAAGGCAATATTGCCGCCCCAGTATATGTTCGTCTGCCCAGGGATCAGTGTTGTTCCACCTGCGTTGATGATGTCTGTTCTTCCGTTTTTCGTCTTTCTCCAGAATGGCACAAGGCGGATCTCGCCTTGATTGTCTGGGCCCATGTAGAAAATAAAAGGAAGTTCAACGTGGAAGTTACCCGTACTGTTCTTCAAAACCCATCTTGCTGAAGTGTCTTTGATTTTAACAGTTGCATCGACATCGGGGATCCATGTGAAATCAAAGCCGATATGGAAAAAGGAATAGGCGACATAATCAAGAAGGAGTCCAACCGGGATTGCATATTTGTAGTACTTGAACTTCAAAGAAGGAAATCCTTGCGAGCGGCTGTTCCCAGTATAGAGAAAAGCAAATCCTGTATAAGGAGTTGCCAATAGACGTGTCCCTTGATAAGCGATCATGTTATAGCCCAAACGGGTTTCAACCCATCCATCATGGACAAAACGATTGGAAGTGGAGGAATTTTTTATCCTTCCCCATGCCCAGGATATTTTTGCAGCAGCATAGAGGCTTTCGAAATGCTTATGTTCATATCCAAAGACCATCCCCCACATATCTCCTCTCAACTTTCTTCCCTGATCGGTCGGGATCATTGTCGAAGTAGGATTGGAGCGAACTTTTACTCCCAAATAGTACCCTTGGGGGCCAAAATAGATACGGTTATAACGACGATCCGTGAACCGTGTATAAGTAGGCGATGCAAAAGCTGCGGCTGAAAGAAAGAGAAAAGCAAGAAGGATTGTTTTACGCATAAGTAGCCTTTTTTTTACTTATTTAGCACATGGCTTTTTTTGTTTCCAACAATGTCATGAAATTCCTTCCCACATCTTCTTTTGTTCGATGGAAAACAGGATGCAGAGGTTCTTTAGGATACATTTTCCCAAACTTTTTTAGAACTAATTCATTCATTGTTTTTACATCATAAGGCTTGCAGTATGCAATCCGGTCATCAAAAGTATATTCACCTGTAATAGGATCTGTAAAATAATCAGCGCAAGAAGACCAGCTGGAGGCAATCGTGGGTATCCCTAGTTTAGCCGCTTCCATATAAGTCAGTCCGGGAAGCTCGTAAAAGGCAGGATGCAGATGAAGCCCGGCATTTGCAAAGGCACTTGCCAACATGCTGTTGGAAAGCTTTTCTCCTCTCGGCATTTGAAGGATCTTTAATTTCTCAGAATCATATGGTTTCAGTGTTTGACTGATGATCCAGACGGGTCCTTTTCTCCATCTCTTGATCGCCTCCAGAAAAAAGGTCTCATATTCTTCTGTGGCGAACATCCGTGAACTGATAAAGACGAAGGGCGCCTCAAAATCTTTTGTTGCGACAAGAGAAGCTAACTGATTTTTTCTTGAGCAGATTCTGCCTACATCCAAGATGTATTCACCCTTCTTCAAGCCGGTAAAGGTTAAGAACTCATCCGAAGGGTTGAGGTCTTCAAAACCTACCGTCCAATTGACGGTCTGAGGGTCTGCGGAAGGAATATCCCGTTTTAGGATTTCACCTTCAGCGCGGGAATTGACCATAATATATTCCGCATCTTTCAACACATCGTAATTTTTGAAGCTTTGTTTTTTTGGAGTCATAGCATAATAGTAGATAAGGTCAGGATTTTCGAAGAGTCGCTCTAGGGTGAAAGGATAGCCATGATCCTCTTTCTCGAGCAGGGTTTGGCAGATGTATAAATAAAACCCTATAGAAGGGCCATAGTATTGGATGTAGTCTTCGTAAAAAGGAATGACTCCAAAAGGTACATTATAGAGTTTTGTGAACCAGTAATTCGGTCTGAGATCATGAGAAGTATTGGTCAAAATCAAATATTCATCAGGTTGATAATCATTCATCGTCTTGATCAATCGAACTTGATGGCCGCAGCTGCGGATCCCCGCCATCAAATTATTGATAGCCTGAATGTCTCCTGCCCAGATCTTATCGACCGTTTCCCTTATAAGAATAGCGAGTTTCATAAAAGCCTTTGCTATCTGAAAAGATTTTTTCTAGGGGAAAATGAAATAAAAGTAAATGCGAAAGGGGGGATTTGAACCCCCACGGGAAAAATCCCACTACCCCCTCAAGATAGCGTGTCTACCAATTCCACCACTTCCGCATTAGAGAGGGCCTGCCTCGAAGGCAGGCTGAAAGAGTAGGAAAAATATACCCTAACTAGGTATCAATTTCAAGAACAATCATGGGATTATTCCGTGGCAAATTCGGCAAGCCACGCATCTGCAGAAAGTTTTTTTCCACAAACTTTCTCAATCAGAACATCCCACCGGTAACTATTTCCTGGAGCAAATAGGCGTGTTTCTAAAATTTCTCCTACCTTTTTATGAACAAGATCATCCGATCCAACAGCTTCATAAAGACTGGAAGCTAAAAGTTCGCCTAGGAGGTAACCGAAATAGTAGGCAGGAGCCAATGCCATATGGTATTTAGAGGCCCAGTCTGGATGGTTTTCCCTTCCTTGGGGAGCTTTGATCTTTTGGTATTTCTCTACAAGTTTCCACCAAAGGCTGTTGAGGTCCTGATCTGGATTTTCGTAAAGAGCCATCTCGAAATGGGTCATGACTAATACCCATCGGCTGAAGATCAACTGTCTTCTTTTCAAACTCTGGTCAAGATCTTTCAAAATAGGAGAGTCTTGCTTGATTAGGGGTTTCATAAATAGAGAACGATATGCCTGTCTTCCACAGATCAGGGCAATTGCCTCAGTAGTCAGATTATGGGCAGGTTCTCTGATCAGCCAGGGGAGATTCGGATCGAGTTTCTGGAAGTACACGGCATGGCCAAGTTCATGCAGGATCGTCTCTAGCCAACGGATCGACGGTTTGATATTGTTCAAGGTTCTGACGTCCCCTTCCCGGTCGAGGTCAATGCAAAACGCATGCTGGTTTTTTCCCTTTCTTTCGTAGAGATCGCTCTTATCCAATACTTCTTGTGTATCGAAGCCCATTTTCAAAAAGAAATTCTTGGATACTTCGATGAAGTTGAGGTCTTGAACAAGTGAATCAAGAAGACGGGTGTCCAGGGGATCTTCCTGACCAAATGGTTCTGACCAAGCCCAGGGGCCTAGTTCGTCTTTGGCTACACCAAAATCATTTTGCTGCACCATCTCCACCTGGTCCAATACTTTCTGATGCGCCTCACTGGAACGTTCAGCTAGGTCATCAAAAGTTTCCATCAGCCACTTCTTGTCTACTTCCTGTAGATCGAGCTGCATATCGAAATAGTTGGAATATCCCAGGCTTTGGGCAGCTTCATTTCTCAGCCGAACTACCTTCAAAATCTTGGGAGCGAGAACAACCCCCAGCTCTTTAGAAGCATTCCATGCCTTTTTTCTTATTCCAGGATCATTCTCTTTAGTCAGTATTTCCCGTATTTCATTTTCAGTTAGCTTCTTTCCTTCGATTTCAGGTCGAAAATGAGCATAGTCCTCCATCATTTCTGCTTCTGTGCGGGCAATTTTCTCAGCAAGGTCCTGGGGAATTTGATTTTCTTTGAAAGAACGGATCAAAACATCGAGTTGCCTTTCTAAGAGCATGTCGTCAAAAGAGTCATTTTTCCATTCAAGAAGCTGTTCATATACCTTCTGATTCTGAAACAGTCCCCTCAGTTCCATTTCAATCTCTACTTTCAAATCAGCAGCATCTGAAGATCCTGTTGTTTCCAAAATCCACAAGAGCTTATTGAGCTGGTAGTACTTTTTCTGTAGCTGGGGAACAAAAGAAGATAGGAAAGATACAAAGGGATGGCTCATAAGGAATCCTTTTTTAAACTTTCGAAGAAAAATACCAATCAAGCGATCTTTTCACAAGAATCTATTCAATGAAATTTTTCCATACTCCAAAAGCTACCTCAAACAAACAAAACAATTAAGTTTACAGTAATTTTAAAAACAATTCTGAAATAGACTCGTTTTTATTATTATTGTATAATATTAAGAGCGGGTTAAGAATGTTAATAATAAAAACATTACTAGAGGGTAGTCAATAGATGGCTGTACGTACAGAGGGAGCATTTCTTAGAGAATACTCTTCGATTGTAAATTCAATTGAACATTTACACCAGGCTCCTCATGCAGAGGCAAGGATTCCTGAGATGAGGGAAAGAATTGCACAGTTTCAAAAAATCTTTTCAGAGCGGGAAGACATACAAGCTAAAACAAAAGTTTTACTGCACAGATTAAAACAACGTGAAATTCAAGTTTTATCTGTAGGTCTTGGCCAAGATTTTCGAAGGTGTACCGCTTTATTGAAAAGAGACATGAAACCTGTTCTCAGAATCTTAGGCCCGGAGAGGACCTTTGTACACAAAACCGCTAAGTGGAAATCGCAACGAGGAGTTGAAAACCACTATCTAAGACATCCTTTGCCGAGAAGAAGTGATGTCAACCTCGATTTGCCCAATCGGATAGATGAGGCTCTCGAGGATTTTTCCGCCAGGGTAAAAGAAATCTGTGAGAGGTTAATTGATTTATTTCCAGATATGGAAATCTATCTGTTAACTCCAAAAAATGATGATGAGTCCGCTCTTTCTGATGTGGTTGCGATGATTATTTCCCGTATGGGGATTCCTTACCGGACTGTGAAAGAAGAAGAGCAGATCATGGCTTCTTTGCAGCAATTGAGAGATGCTTCTCTCGCCTTCGATGAACTTCATGAAGAGCACAGAGAAGATCTGTATGATTTTGATGTTGTTCTTCGGCTTATCGATGTCTTCAGAGAATTCTAATCACTAGAGACTGCGGTCAAGGAATTGGATAGAAAGTATAGCAGGATCCAATCGAACGGCACCTATCAAGCAGAACTGGAAGCTCCTCTTAGAGAACTCGTGGCAGCTTTTTGTGAGTTGGACCGTTTGATGTGTGCTTTTGAAAAACAGGTTGATTTTGTAGTACCAGTTTTTCCCCATCACAGCTTTTCCACAAAGTACAAAGATCTCAAAAGAAACTTTGGGCTCTCCAAACATTTTTGTTCATCTTCGCTCGACCGTCTTGAGTTTCAAAAGACCATTTACACGGGTGTTCGAGATGGAAACTTCCAGCACCGAAGATTCAGAGTCTTGAATAATTTATTGGACATCCACGGACCTTTGATCGCGCAACTGCAACAGTTGGTTCACCAGCGACTGCTCCCCCTTGTCCACTCAGAGAACGCTGCACCTGCCGCTCTTCAAGAGGCGATGCAGTATCGGGACCGATTAAGAGCATTCGGAGAAAACCCAGGGGAATTGCTGGCTCTTCAAGCAGCGCTATATACTGAAGAAGTCCGCGGTCTTTGTGAAAAAGAAATTGTGCTCAAAAAGCCCCAAGAGGAAGTACCTCTCGAGGTTCCTGAACTTTCACGATGGCAGTCCTTCATTCAGGCTTTATGCAATTTCCTCTCTATGATATTCTGCTGCATATGTTGTAGAAAAGCAGACGATGTTGCGTAAATTATTGATTCTTCCCATCAAATTCTATCGATTGGCCTTGAGTCCTTTTCTGGGAAACAACTGCCGCTTTTATCCTAGCTGTTCTGAATATGCATCAGAGGCAATTCAAAAGCATGGGGCCCTCAAGGGACTTTTTCTGGCAATGAAACGAATCTTCAAATGCCACCCCTTCCATAAGGGAGGATATGATCCCGTACCGGAGAAGCACTCATGAACTTTCCATTGGTCATCTCTTTTTTTACACCCGATTCAATTTATGAGAAAGAAGTGCAGGATCTGGCAGCCTCTTGCGAAAAATTGAATCTCCCCTATCAAATCCAGGAAATTTCCTGTGCCGGGAAGTGGGTACGCAACCTTTATCAAAAGCCAAAGTTCATCCTGGAAAAACTCAAAGAGCTAAAGCAGCCACTCCTCTGGATTGATGCTGATGGAATCATCGTTAAACGTCCTCTTCTTTTTCAAACTCTGAAATGTGACTTTGCAGTCAGGATCGACCCTGAAGTCGATGAAAATCATCAATGGAAAGTCAATACGGCAACCATGTTCGTTCGATATACAGAAAATGCGATTGATCTGTTAGAACGATGGGTCAACCGTTGTGAGAAAGGATCCGAAGATCTTCTCGATCAGGAACACCTTCGCGATGTCCTTTTCCAAGAATCTTCCCGGGCAAATACGGAAAGCCTTCCTATTGGTTATTGCCGGATTGTCGATCTGGAAACAGACAAAATTCCCCAAGAAGATACTTACATCCTTCAGTTCCAGGCCTCACGACTTGGCCAAAAACTTCTCGATGGAGAAGTCTTTCCCTTCTTTAACTACAAAGATCTGACCGGGCAAGAGATCAAGAAGCTTCATGCAAAGTTTTAAGCTCTTTAGGGAATGATGATCTCGTCCCCTGAGTGAATCCTGTCATCTTTCAATTGGTTCACTCGAATTAACTCATCAAGCTCTATGTGGTATTTTCTGGCGATCTTCCACAGATTTTCCCCATCATTAACGATGTGTACATGAGGTTTGTTGTCCCAAATGACACTACTTAGTGGACGTAGTTCATCAACCTTTTCTTTTAGCTGAGGAAGAAAACGGGCCAAAGTCTCTTGATGATTGTAAGGTTCAGAGAGTTTCTGATCAGACCACTTACAAAGAAGGGATGCACATGCTCTATGAATTTGATCAGAGCGGGAGCTTTTCAAAAGTTCTAAACAGAAAAATTCAGCATCATCTGTTTTCTTCTCAAGAAGAGAAAGAAGAAGCAATATCTGTTCGTTATCGAGTTTTTTTACAGCAAAAAGCAGATCATGCTTCAGCATCAGTTCTGCAGCAATAGATGAGGCTTTCAACAAATAAAGAAGGAGCAAATCTTTCCTTGCCGTATCAGTCAGTTCTCTTTTTTCGTAGAATCGATTCAAGTCCTCCCACTCGCCGTGCAGGATCATTCCTAATAAAATAGAATTTTCCGAGTTCGGAAAGAGAGTATGAAGAGCAAGAAAAGGATCCGACAAATAAAAGGCCTGCATCAGAGATGCATCCTTTGGAGAAGGCCATTTTTTTAGTAGAAGAAAGAGCCCTTGAGGAGTGAGCGGCCACTTCTCTGTGTAGGCAAAACGTAGGATCGACTCAAAATGATAATCATTCAATGATAAATAGAGAGTGATCCCCTCAATTTCACGTTCTTCGAAAGAGAACGCTGAAAGGGATTTATGCAGATAAAAATGATGGAACTGAACCAGGCATCCCAATGCAAGGTCCCGTTTGAGAAACCCATCTTCAACATGTTCCTTGTTCGTCATTAAAGAGAGAAGTTCCCGAAATGAACAACTTCGATACAGAGAAAGAAGACTGGAAAGGGTCTCTGATTCAGAATTCGCATTCTTTCTTTTAAAAGGTCGTAAAAAGACAAGAGAATTCCTCTCTTTGAAGGAAATAGCGGCAAAAGTCGAAATGAGACCGACATTCACGGCTACACTAAGAAACAGTAATTGAGAAAGGATCCTTACTTTCCGGATCCACCGCTTTCGAGTTATTTTCATAATAATAATTAATATATATCAAATTTCCTCGAGGATTGCATCAATATGTCTTTTGGGTTACATTAGGGCGCATTTAAGACATTTAAATCTGTATAAAATGAAGATTCCCCTTTCTCTCATCAAACAATTTTTACCTCTGCAACTCTCCGTTCAAGAAATAGCCGATCAGTTGACGCTCCTGGGCCTTGAGGTCGAAAGGATAGAAAATGAACAGCCTACTTACTCTGGCGTGGTCGTTGGACAGATCGAATCAGTAAAAAGACATCCTCAAGCTGATAAACTTCTTCTTTTAAAAGTAACAGATGGCAAAGAAAGTTTTGACATTGTCTGTGGAGATACCACCTGTGAAGCAAACCTAAAGGTTGCCTTTGCGAAGGTGGGTGCAAAACTGAAGGACGAAAAAGGGAAAGACTTCAAGATTCAGAAAGCAAAACTTCGCGGTGTAGAGTCCTTTGGAATGCTCTGTGCTGCAGATGAGCTTGGGATTTTCGAAGATGCTTCCGGAATTTTGCGACTGGACCCAGACTTTGAACTGGGCGCCGATGTCTCTGAGCTCCTCTGGGATCCCGTCTTCGACATCTCCCTGACCCCTAATCTGGGCCACTGTATGAGCGCTCTAGGTGTTGCCAGGGAATTGGCCGCCTTTATGAATAAAAAGATCAACCTTCCGGATAGCGTTAAGGCAAAATCCCTAGAAGGGTGGGACGTCTCTATTGAAAATAGAGAACTCTGTCCCCGATATGCCTGCGCTCTGATTGAGAATGTTACTGTTGCGCCCTCTCCCTTCTGGCTTCAAATGAGACTGGGGATGTGCGGCATCCGTTCGATCAATAACATAGTCGATGTAACAAATCTCGTCATGCTAGAGATGGGGCAGCCTATGCACGCCTTCGATGCAGATAAGATTCACGGAAAGAAGATCCGGGTAGGAACAGCCAAAGGGACAAAAAAAATCTCTCTCTTGGATGACACAGAAAGGGATGCTCCCGAGGAGTCTTTATTCATTCAAGATAGCAAGGGACCGATTGCCTTAGCCGGAATCATGGGAGGAAGTGAATCAGCAGTTAGTGATCAAACGAAGGACATCCTTCTTGAAGCCGCTTTTTTAAATCCGCTCACAGTGCGGAAAACGGCTACTAAGCTCGGTCTGAGAACGGAAAGCAGCATTCGATTTGAAAAGGGCACGGATCCCAATCTCGTTCCCATCGCAATTGAAAGAGCCCGCTCATTAATTGCAGAATTGAGCTCCCAGTCCTCTTTCATAGGAATCATCGACGAAAAAGCGGCAGACTTTCTTCCAAAAGAGATCCACCTGCGCGTTCCCAGAGTCCAAAAGATTCTCGGACACCATTTTTCACTCAGTGAAGTCGATGTAATCTTCCATAAGTTAGGATTTAAGACCAAAACCCTTTCTAAGGATGCCCTGCAAGTTGCCGTACCCACATTCCGCAGCGACATTTCTGAAGAAATTGACCTTATTGAAGAAGTAGCTCGCATTTATGGCTACAATCATATTCCTGAAGTTATACCGAAGTTCACAAGCGCAAAACTACCCCACAATCCTCTTTTTCATTTCGAAAATCTCATTCGTACCCGGCTTATTGCAGAAGGCCTTCAGGAAATTCTCACTTGTGATCTGATCAGTCCCAAGCTTGCTGAAATTACAAAAGAACTTTCCCATCCCAAAGGAAGTCTTGTTCAAGTCCAACATTCAAAATCGAATGAACACTCCATTCTGCGCCCCTCTCTCTTGGCGGGCATGCTAGAGACCCAGGCCTTCAATCAGGGACGAAAAATTTCCGACCTCAGTCTATTCGAGATTGGACGGATCCATCTACGGGTAGGAGAAGAGTTCATAGAGCAAGAAACGGTTGCAATTCTCTTAAGCGGCAAAGAAAGCCCTCATTCCTGGGACCGGCCAGCCCATGCGGTTGACTTCTTTACCTTGAAAGGAATCGTAGAGAATCTACTAGCAGCTTTACGATTGACAGACGTTGGCTTTAAACCTTCAAAGCATCCTTCCTTTCACCCTACCAACCAGGCCAATATCATGGTAAAGGATGCTGATATCGGTGTCATAGGAGAGCTCCACCCGGAAACCCTTGATTTGCTCGATATCAAACAAAAAACTTTCTTCTGCGAATTAAACCTCTATCATCTATTAAAGCTTCACCCGAAAAAGATCTCTCTTGAAGAAATTCCTGCTTTTCCCTCCTCGGAAAGGGATTGGACTGTCACTTTAGATGATTCCTTTGAAATTTCCCGTATTTTGGAAAGCGCGAAAGCTTTTTCCTCTCCTCTTTTGGAAAAAATCGAACTGCTCGATCTCTTCAAGGGGAAATCGGTTCCCGAAGGAAAGAAAAATGCAACTTTCCGTTTTACCTATAGAAATCGAAAAAAAACAGTCTCTTTTGACGATGTAGAAAAAGAGCATATGAAAGTCATCAGCTCGATTATGCCAAAGTGAATTCACTCCCCTTTTTCTGAATTCAGTTCCACCACAAATAGAATTTCTTGAAAATAGCTCCCCTCTTCTCTAAGATGGGCTTTTGTTTCACTGGAGGTTTGAGGATGAACTTAAGAGTATTGTGGTTATTACCTGTACTTTTAGCACTAGGATCTTGCTGTAATCGATGCAAAGACGACACTGTTGTTTCGCAAAGATTTATTCACAAATATGGTTTTGGGCTCACTGAAGAACAGTGGAAAAATAGAGAGCAAGATGGACAAATCGTCTTAACAAGACAGAATGGTGTTACCGAAACCCGCACTTATGAAAACGGTATCCTCAATGGCCCGACGACTTTTACCTATGCCAATAGCGATGTTCTTCATAAAATTCACGTCTATGACCAGGGTATTCTTCTTAAGGAAGTTGAGCACGATGCAAATGAACTTCCTTTAAGAGAAGAGATCTTTGAGTTTGACAATCGAAGAATCATCACCCTTTGGGATACTAAGGGCGCTCCAATGAGCATTGAAGAATATGAAGGAGGCCGTCTCATTGAGGCAAGTTACTTCAGTCCTGAAAATGAATTGGAATCGGGTATTGAAGATGGTCAGGGCATTCGTATAAAGAGAGATCGAGCTGGCCTTCTTTTAGTGAAAGACCAAATCAACAATGGGATTTTGACCTCGAGAAAGACATTTCATCCCAATGGAGAGCTAGAGTCTGAGTCATCTTACGAAGATTACGATCTTCATGGTAAACAGGTTTTCTATACTCCTACAGCCAAATTATTCTTGGAACAAGAATGGAATCATGGAATTTTGGACGGCTTAAAGATCCAATACAGAGAAGAAGTCAAAGTCAGAGAAACACCTTATTGCCTGGGAAAAAGACACGGCATGGAAAAGGAATTCAGCGAAGATGGAAAAATAATCGCTGAAATCCAGTGGGATGCTGATGACAAACATGGAAGTTCCCGTTTTCATGATGAATACCAGACAGCTATTGAATGGTATTTCCGAGGAAAAAAAGTATCTCTAGAGCGTTTTGAAATGCTTGATCATCGAGAGCGAATGATGGAAGAATTCGTGCAATGATTCTTTCGAATCAACCTGCCATCCATTTTCGAATCCATACCTCAGGGAAGTGCATTGAACGTACTTCCCTTTTTTTGAGTCCAAAAAATTTCACCTGCCAGATCCTGGGAGCGGAACCACTTCTTCAGCAGAAGATCCAAAAATGGCTAACCCTCTATGCTCAGAGAAAAAATCCTGCATTCCATCTCCCCCTTTTGCTCGATACATTGCCGCCGTTTTACCATGCAGTTCTTCAATATCTCAAAATAATTTCCTTAGGCAACAGCCTGAGTTATGCTGAAGTAGCCTCTCAATTGAAAAACCCTAAAGCAGCACGAGCTGTAGGGAATGCTTGCAACCGGAATCCCATTCCTCTTTTTATCCCCTGCCATCGAGTGGTGTCATCCGATGGGTTAGGCGGATTCGCCTCAGACTTGGAGATAAAAAAAAGGCTCCTCGCTTTTGAAAGAGAGAAGCCTTAAGAGGTTCTTCAATAAACCAGGCTTAGATAGAATCTTTAGGAAGAGCAGCCTGTTTCGTATTCTCGCTAACGTGATCGGCAGCTTTTTCCTCTTCCTTTTGAGAAATTTTTTCCTCTGGAGCAGCTGATGTTTCCTCTACAGTTTGTTCTTGCTCGAGTACAGAGATTTTAGGAGAAGACAAAGTTTCCGTCTCTTCAACAGAGTTTTCAGTCATTTGTGGCTGATCCTGGACTGAAGGAGAGCTTGCTTCAGCCTGCTCGCTCGAAGCCTCTTCTAAGTCTTCAAAAGAGACCGAAGGCTCTTCGGCTTGCATATGCTGCTCGGTCAATTCCTCGCTTTCCATAGAAGGACTTTCCTCTTCAGAGACCATTTCATCTGCTTCCTCGGAAATTTCTTCCTCAGTAGTAATCGTAGAGTCAAAAGCATCTTCTTCAAAGAAGTCGGAATATGTTTCTTCCTCATAGCACGGGTTCTTGGGAGCCTTATCTGGCTTCTTTGGCTGACAGGAAGCTACCAATGCTGCTGCGCCTAGAAAGAGAAATAATTTTTGAGCCCACAGGTACTTTTTCATAATAAATCCTCGTAATGGACACTGAATGTAGCTAGCCATTATAGGATTTGTTTTTCCAAAAGCAACTCTCCGTACGAAAAATTTAAAAAAAATTTCAAATTTTTCCTTCATGGCACGTTTTTCGCATCTCAATTGAGTATACGAAGGAGGAATAATATGGAAAAAAAGGATCTCGTCCGAAAAGTCTCTCGCCTCGAGTCTGTGAATGATCAGCTTGTCGCTGAAATCCGCTATCTTGATCAGATTGCCCGTAAGTTAGGGTTTTGCGATGGCCTGAAGACGCTTAAGGCCGCTGCCATCGAACTCATTGAGCTTGAAAAACAAAATGACATCAAGGCTGAGGGAAAAGATGAGGAGACCTCCTAAAGCCTAACTCTAGGAAATTTTTTCCGGAAAAAAAAATGCCCAAGCGGTATGATTTACCCATATGACTGATTCCTCCTGGGAAGCCGCTTGGGACCAAAGAGCCGAAAAGCTTCAAAAAGAATATCCTTTAAAAACGATCAGACACTCTCCTAATATTCCTGATATCACCCCCCAGACACGGAAATATCTCCGGATCAAGGCATTATATTATCTTCTGAAGCATGACCGGAAAAAATTGTTCCTCCGCTATTTTCTCAAAAAGCCCCTGAAAAATGGATGGGGGCTCTTCCGTTCCTATCTTAAAAGGAAAACCTATCTTCAAAACGGAGACCTCTTTCTCTATGGAGTGAAGAGCTTGGAAGATTTTGAGACACTTCTGCAGAAAAAAAATACCTTCCTCACCGTCGGATTTTCCTACTGCCACAAACCTTTAGAGTGTCCATCGGGCCGCTTCACCGACCAGTGCCAGAACGATCCAGATCATCCTGTCTGCGGGCAATGCTTCATTGGCAAATGTACCCAGACCCAGCTGGATCCCTCTTTAAACAGGGTCCTGTTCATTCCTACCATCCATTATATCGGTGAAAAGCTATTCGATGCTCTGGAAGAGTATCCCAATAGGAACCATTTATTTCTGATCACTGCTTGCGGAATGACTCTGGAAATGTTTGCCGATTGGGGAAATGCAATAGGCATTCAAGGGATCGGCATACGTTTGGGCGGAAGAATCTGCAATACGATGAAAGCATTCGAGCTATCAGAAAAAGGAATCAAGACAGGTCTGACAACAGTGTCCACAGAGGCAAAGAAAGAAATGCTACGCCTTCTCAGGTTAAGAGCTTAACCGCTGTTTCTCTTCAAAAGGGAGCTTTCGAAAAGGTTTGGGGTTTTCATTTGAATCAAATGAGCGGACCCTTCCCTTCTGGCAATCATCACAACAGCACCCCTGATGAGCTTTCGCACATTCAGGGCAACAGATAAAGAGGTGATTGCAGTCCATATTGGCACAATTATAGTAGATATCACACTCTTTCTCGCAGTAAGAGCAGCAACTTATTCTGTTCTCTTCATCCCGATCCATCGGAACAACGAGCCGGTCATCGAAAACAAAAAGTTTCCCCTGCCAGTGATTGCTCCCCTCCTTTTCAGCGTAGTTGATCACTCCGCCCTTTAACTGATAGACCTCATCGAACCCGGCCTCCTTCATGACGACAGAGTAGTACTCACAACGAATCCCTCCGGTGCAGTACATCATCACTTTCGTCTTGTGAGGGTCTCGTTCCTTTTTCAAATCTTCGGCCAGTTGAGGAAATTCTCTAAAAGAGGAAAGTTGAGGGCAGAAAGCTCCTTCAAAATGTCCTACATCTGATTCATAATCATTGCGAACATCAATAAGGACCGTGTCTTCATCCATGGTTTCAAGCATTTTTTTCCATTCTGCAGGGTCGACATCCTCGCCTCTTTTCGAGAAGTCCACCTTTCGGTCGATCGCCACAAGCTGCTCTCTTGTTTTGACAATCATTTTATAGAAGGCATGCTCCTCATTTGGCTGCTCTTTGAACCAAATATCACGAAATCGTTCATCAGATGTAAGCCATTCCTTATATTCTTTAGCCGCTTGCAAAGAGGCGCTCATCTGGGCATTGATCCCTTCGGAAGATATGTAAATTCTTCCCTTGATATCCCTGTCTTTAAAAAATTCCTTATGGCGTCGAACCTCTAAATCAGGATTCTCAATCGTTCCTAGGTAATAAAAAGCAATGACAGTGTATTTCATATTTTTTCCCCAACACTCTCTGAAAAAAGAAATCTTATAGACCAGAAATGACGAAAAATCAAATCTTTTCAAGATTCGGCAAATGAAGAACATCATTTTTTCTTTAAAATGATAAATTTTGCATCTCCATCTTGTTTAAAAAACGTCTACTGAGCTACACTTTCAGCCTTTAACCTCAGGTAGAAAGGATATGTCTCGATATACAGGACCTAAAAATCGAATCGCCCGAAAATTTGGAGTGAACATCTTCGGACGCGCTCGCAACCCACTTTTGCACAAGCCCAACCCACCAGGAATGCATGGGGCAAAGAGAAAGAAGAAATCTGATTTCGGAGCCCAGCTTGAAGAAAAGCAAAAACTACGTGCTTCCTATGGGATGATCAGTCAAAAACAATTGATCAATGCTTACAAAAAAGCCCTTAAAGCACCTGGGAATACTGCGACTCACCTCATTCAATCCTTGGAATGCCGTCTTGAAAATATTGTTTACCGCCTTCGATTCGCTCCGACAATCTTTGCAGCGGGACAATTGATCTCACACGGCCATATCGAAGTCAACGGCAAGAAAGTTGACCGCCGTTCTTTTATCGTAAAACCTGGAATGGTCATCTCGGTTAGAGAAAAATCGAGGAAGATAAAAGCCGTTCAGATGTCTCAAGGAAACACTTCCAGAGAGATTCCAGGATACCTTAGCCTCGCAGATGACACTCATTCTGGTAAACTGGAAGTTCTTCCAGAACAGGAACAAATTCCAATCCCTCTTCCTGTAAATCTGCCGCTAGTATGCGAGTTCCTAGCACACACCGCTTAAATAGACAGATTGATTCTGATCATTTTTGCTAAAGTTTGGCTCATGGACCGACTCGTTCCAGCGTCTCTGCAAGCAAAGTTTTAAAGAAAAATATTTAGGCCGATCAGCCTATTTTTGCTTTGTCTCTTTTTGCTAACTTAAGGATAGCTGCTGCTTTAGTGAAATAAGCAGATATCCACAGAACGCCCAGAAAGGTTGCTGTTAGCAGAGAAAAGGACGCAAGCTGTTCTACAGGATTCCTCACAAAGACTGCCTTTTTTTCCCCGAGCAATTTCCATGTAGGATCATGCAGCCACCTTCCTACCCATAAAGTTCCAAGGCAAGCGCAAAGACCGCAAAAGGACGTTTTTAAGAAAGAGGGAACAAGCTGTTTTTCAAATACCCCTCTTTTCTTTCTCATCAATAGAATCATTAAAATCCCTGCATTGAAAAAAGAGCTTATAGAAGTTGCCAAAGCAACACTTGCTGCTCCCCAATGAAATCCCAAGATAAAGATCGCGTTCAGGATAATATTGAGAAGAACAGAACTGACTGATGCGAGAGAAGGGGCCCAGTATTCTTTTGTTGCATAGTAAGCTGCAGCGAAGAGAAAGACAAAGGTAGCCGGGACCAGAGCCAAGGAATACCCCCAAAGACAATACAGAGCTTCAACAACGCTAGTAGAGGAAAAACTCCCCCGTCCGTAAAGGAGATTGATCGAGGCTCCCCCCATCATAATCAGGGCCAGTGTACAGGGAAGCATCAAGGCAAAAGCATAACGAAGAGCCCCATTTAAGAACTTTCGGTACCGGCTTTCATCTCCCTCCTGAACAGCTCGGGAAAGCGGAGGCAGCAAGGCTCCCGAGATTGCAATGGCAAAAAGAGCCAAAGGGACCTGCTGCAATCTAATAGCATACCACAAATAAGCTGGTCCTGAAGGATCGGCAATCCGGGCAAAAATGCCATCCAAAGCGCTATTGATCTGCATTGCTCCCACTCCGACAATCCCTAAGGTCAGTGGCTGGAGCATCTTTCTTAACTCAGGCGAAAAAAGACGCGGTCTCGCCCACTCTTTAAAAGATAGGTTATTGAACAGAAAGCGGGTACTCTTGAAAAAGGTCAATCCCCACTGCATTGCGAAAGCCAAGATCACTCCAATGCACAGGAAAAATACAGATTTTCCTTTTAAGAGTAGAACAGAAGCAATCCATACCAAGTTGAACCCGACAGGAGCAACAGCTCCGAGAAAATAATTTTTATTGCACTGCAAATGGGCGTGATCCAGAGCATGAAGACAGATAAAGGCAAGACCTGGGAGCATCATCATTGTGTAAAGAAGGACATCTTTAGCTCCTGACAAGCTGTAAGAGATTCCTAGCCCAACTTCTCCTAAAAGGATAATCCCTAAAAGAATGAGCAAAAGAGAAAAGAAAAAATCTCTGAAGAATAAAGAGGCTTTTTTTGAATCTTCTCCTCTTAGAGTTTCAAAGTGGGGAATAAATCCCGCCTGCAAGGTTCCTTCACCAAAAAGCCTCCTAAACAGATTGGCAAAACGATAGGCCAACATAAAGGCTGCAATTTCCGGAGAGCTCCCAAAGAAAAAAGCGAGGGACATATCCCTGATGAGCCCGCTAATGCGGCTTAAAAATGTTCCGTAAAAGAAGTTTTTCGCAGAACGGGCAAGAGAGTGTGGGTGGTCTGTGGTTGCTGTCATCGCTCAAGGATGATATTGTCTTTATCAAAACCATTTCATACACTATTTCTTTTTCAATAAAGAGCTTTTTTCACATGAAAAAACCACTTCTCATAGGCGCTCACCCCTCAGCTGCAGGTGGATCTTACAACGCCCTTATGCGCGGTAATGAGCTAGGCTGCACAGTGATTCAATTTTTTACGAGCAACCAAAAGCAATGGCGCGGAAGAATCATCAACGAAGAAGAAATCGCCAAATGGAACCAGCTGCGTGAAGAAACTGGTATTGTTGAAAACATGAGCCATAGCAGCTACCTGATTAATTTGGGTTCCCCCAAAAAATCGGCATTGGCCATCAGCCGTAAGGCATTTAAAGAAGAGATCGAGCGGTGCCATCTCTTAGAGCTCCCCTATTTGAATTTTCATCCGGGAGCTGCCGTCGGATCTACTGAAGAAGAATGTTTGAATACGATTGTAGAAAGTTTGCTCGAAATGGAATCAATCGTTGAAAAGGGATCCACTCGATTGCTGTTGGAAACAACGGCAGGACAGGGAACGAGTGTGGGTCATCGCTTTGAGCATCTTGCTTATATTCTAGAACATACCCATAAAAGGATTCCAATGGGAGTCTGCATCGATACCTGTCATATCTTTTCAGCCGGTTATGACATCAGGACCGAAGAGGACTGGGATGAAACTCTCGGTGAATTTGATCGTGTGATCGGCCTAAAACATCTTTATGCTTTTCATCTGAATGATTCCAAGATTGACTTCGGATTAAGAAGAGATCATCATGAAAATATCGGCAAAGGAAAAATAGGATCCAAATGTTTTGAAGTTCTGATGAACCATCCCAAGGTACGCGATCTACCGAAATATTTAGAAACACCAAACGGAGAAAAGATGTGGAAACAGGAATTAAATCTTCTTCGGGAATTTGCACACGAGAAAACAGCTGTATGAAACGAATGAAAATCAAACAGATTCTAGGTGTTGATCAACCTGAAAGTTTGATTGGTCAAGAAATCAAGGTCGGCGGATGGGTTAGAACCCTTCGCAATCAGAAAACTTTCGCCTTCATAGAATTGAATGATGGATCCACTTTTTCCAACTTCCAGCTGATTTTAGATGCAGACACAGAAAACTTTGAGAAAAACCTTGAACAACTTGCAACAGGTGTATCGATTACCGCAACTGGAACTTTAGTAGAAAGCCCGGGCAAAGGACAAAAACTGGAACTCCGAGTCCAAAAGATCCACATCTTGGGCTCATGTGATCCGGAAACCTATCCTTTGCAAAAAAAACGACATTCTTTTGAGTTCTTGCGTACAATTGCCCACCTCCGCCCCCGCACGAACACACAAGGAGCTGTTACTAGAGTCCGTAATGCCCTTGCATTTGCAACGCACAAGTTTTTTCAGGAGAAAGATTTTCTTTATATCCAAACTCCGATCATCACCGGCTCTGATTGCGAAGGAGGAGGAGAACTTTTTCGCGTTACTACACTGGAAGATTTCAAAGATCCATCCCAGGACTTTTTCGGCAAACCTACTTATCTGACCGTTTCAGGACAACTCAATGCAGAAGCATTTGCCTGCGCACTTTCCGATGTCTATACATTTGGGCCTACTTTCCGGGCTGAAAATTCCCATACATCAAGACATATCGCTGAATTTTGGATGATCGAACCTGAAATGGCATTTGCCGATCTGCAAGACGATATCGATTGTGCACAAAGTTATTTGAAGTTCGTTATTTCCTATGTCCTTGAACACTGCGCAGAAGATCTGGCATTTTTCAACCGCTTCATCGAAAAAGGCCTTCTAGAAAAACTGAAACATGTCTTGGAAAGCCCCTTTGAGATTCTCACTTATACAGATGCGATTGAGATCTTGCAAAAGGCTCCTAAAAAGTTTGAATTTCCCACCGAATGGGGCAATGACCTACAGTCAGAACATGAACGTTACCTTACAGAAGAACATTTCAAAAAACCTGTCGTCGTAATCGATTACCCCAAATCGATTAAGGCATTTTATATGCGGGACAATGACGATGGAAAGACCGTTGCTGCAATGGACGTTCTTGTTCCTCAAGTAGGAGAGCTCATTGGCGGATCACAAAGAGAAGAACGGCTCGATGTCATACAGAAGAAAGTGAAGGAGATGAATCTCGATCTCTCCGAATACCAGTGGTATTTGGAATTACGCAAATTTGGAACTGTCCCCCATGCAGGATTCGGTGTAGGATTCGAAAGGCTCGTTCAGTTTGTGACTGGAATGGAAAACATCCGTGATGTGATCCCCTTTCCCCGAGCTTCCGGAAATGCGCAGTTTTAATTGGAACGGTTATCGAGTGGATGAATGCCCTAGGCAATGGCGTAAACTTCTTGTTTGCGCTGATAGATTTCAATCAGTTTTTCGACATTGAAATCGATAGCATTTTCAATCTCTTGCACATCAAAAGTTTCCTGCTTCTTCCATTCGAAAATCTGATCGATGTTCCAAAGAGAGAGGAAATCATTCAGCCGGGGATGGATATTGCGAGGGACTCCCAAATCGAAGATCACTTTTGTTTTGCCTCTTAGCCCTTTCTCTATTACGTAACCATCATGTTTGGTCGCAGAGATCACCAGTTCGAATTCATTCCAGTTGGATAGTTTGCTCCAATCTAAAATTGCACACCCATATTGTTCTTTGAGCTTTACTGCACTAGACGGCCTTCTTGTGCATAATGCGATGTTTTTTCTTCCCTGCAATGAGAAATGAGCAAGAATGCGCTTGTTGATTTCGGAATTTCCTATGAACAAAATGGAATCGTTCTTATTCAAAGAAGAAAGCTCCCAAAGAATTTGATAAAGCGAAGCTGTCTTTCTTCCATTGGCAAAATGTGTTCTGATCTCTTTGGCAATTTTTAACGACTTTTGAAACAGATAATGCAGAGGTCCAGGAAGAGAAAATTTCTTGTGACTTTCTTCATAGGCCAATTTGACCTGCCGTTGGATTTCCGACTCCAAAAAAATAGCGCTGTCCAAGCCTGATGTAACTCGGCACAAATGAGAAAAACAATCCTGCTTCGCAAAGTGATAAAAAAGAGGACTTGTTCCCAAATGAAAAAGGATTTGTCCTTGCAGCTTCAACAAGTCGGGACCAGAAAAATAAATTTCCACTCTATTGCAAGTTGAAAGACAGACAAGCGGCATCGGTAAAAGCTGAGCTTTCTTTGAAATCTTTTCCCGTACGGCAACAGGAACAGAACGAAAATGAACGCCTACAACACCAATTTGCATCGAATCAAATATATAAAAGAAAGAATATATATAGGCTTTAAAAAGATTTTGCAACTTGCAAGATTGCAGAAAGATCAAATCCTTTCCGTTCTAAAGAAGAGATTGCCTTTTCTTTTGGGGTTCGAATGTATTTGGTTTGAAACAGGGATTCAATTTTCTCTACTTGATCATCAAAGGTAATCATTGACTGCACTAAAGAGGATGCAGCTTCTTTATCAATTTTTTTGCCCCAGAGTTTGGCCAGAATCCCCCGTGGCCCAACCCCTTTTCGAAACTCTCTTTCAATGAAGCGGGCCATCCATGCCTCATTATTGATAAATCCCCCTTTCTCAAGCTCTTCGATCGTCATTGAGACAATTCTTTGGGAAATTCCCTTCTGTCTCAATTTTTCATCGAGAACCTCACTGGGGTAGTCCCTCATTGCCAAGAGACGATATCCTGCTTCTTTTGCAGCCTTCCTCTCTATGACTTCGAACCAATCTACGAACTCTTCGGTGGAAGAGAAAGATTTCCGAGTGATTTTCTTTCGAAAAAGCGGTGCTGCCACCTTACGATAAAAATCCCCATCGACCGATAAGCTCAGCCAACCTTTTTCTTCTTCTTGAATGACCAGTTCCATCAATGGAAAGATACTCAGCTCTATCTTTAAAACCAATCGATAAGTTATACTTCCGATTAGGAGGTCAATATGATCAATAGTAGCGGAGGCATTCCCCCTGGAGGAGGTTCCAGCTCTGAACCGCCTCAAGGACCAACTCCACCTGATGAATCATCCCCTGACGCCGCAATCCAGGGAGACGATGGATCTGGAGGAACGCATAAATGGGGCTCAATGGTATTGGACTCCAAACAATGGCGGATGTTCAACATGCTCCTTATGCAGCAGTTCCAAAGTGTGATGAAGCCTTTATGGGAAAAGTCACGCCAGGCCCTTAAACGCCTTGGAAAGGACGATCCCTATGCTAGCGGCTAGGACTGTAAAGGAAAGATTAAAATAAGCCCTTGATCTCTAGCATTCTAAATGCTAAACTCTTCGCCCGTTCGTGGCTTTTCAAGAAAAGGCTTAATTTGACTACAACCCTAGAAGAAAAAACTGATACTGAGATTCTTCTCGTGACGAAAGAAGAGGAGGGAGTCCGGATCGATAAGCTCTTGTCCGATCGGTTCGAAGGTCACTCCCGCACATATTTTCAATATTTGATTGAGAATGGATGCGTCCTCCTCAATGGAGAAAGAGTCAAAAAAAGGATCGAGCCTAAGGATGGGGATGAAATCGAAGTGTTCTTTCAGGTTACCCCTGAAATCTCTCTGGAGCCTCAAAATATTCCCCTCGATATCCTTTTTGAAGACGAAGACATTATCGTCGTCAATAAACCTGCCGGCATGGTCGTACACCCTGCTCCCGGGAATTGGTCCCACACTTTTGTAAATGCCCTGCTCGGGCATTGCCAGGAGCTTGCTCCAACTGATGATCCTCTGCGCCCAGGAATTGTACACCGCTTGGACAAAAATACTTCGGGAGTCCTTATTGCCTCTAAAACAAGCCGTGCTCACCAAAGATTGATCGCACTTTTCTGCAATAGGAAAGTCGAAAAGCAATACCTTGCGATCTGCGTTGGACGACCCAGAGAGAACACAGTATCTGTTTTTATGGGGCGTCATCCTGTTCGCCGCAAAGAGATGAGCGTACTTGATATCGGAGGAAAAGAGTCAACTTCCCACTTCTCTGTTCTCGCTACCAATGAAAGACTCAGTCTTGTACTGGCAAAACCTATCACAGGAAGAACCCACCAGATCAGGGTCCATTTAAAGCATCTCAACGCTCCTATCCTTGGAGATGAAGTTTATGGAAGTCCGTCTGTAAACAGACACTACAATATACAAAGACAACTCCTTCATGCTTATCGCCTCAAAATTCATCACCCTATTACATTGGCCCCACTCGAATTCGTTGCACCGATTCCCGATGACATGAAGAAGATGATCTCCCTTTTTTCTTCCCAGCATTCCGTTCCCTAAATCTAAAAATCTGAAAGAAACTGTTTGTGGTATAAAATCCATGAACCATGTACTATCAGCCAGTACCAAAAAAGAATATAATCTTTTTTTAAGCACAATTTTCTCACTTCAACCACAAAGGTCGAGCTATGAAAGAATTTGTTGAATACATCGTAAAGAATCTCGTCGATCATCCTGAAAAAGTACGCATCAACGAAATTGGTGGTACCCATACGCTGATTATCGAATTAGCGGTTGAGAAATCCGACATCGGTAAAATCATTGGAAAGAAAGGCAAGACCATAAATGCCATACGTACACTCTTGATGTCTGTTGCTTCCCGCAATGGCATTCGAGTGAATCTGGAAATCATTGAAGAAAAAGAATAGGTTCCTAGGGTGCATCTCTTGCACCCTTTATCTACCCTACCCCATATCAAGAGAAGATCTAAAAGAGTGCAGTTCTTAGTCGATTATAGAAGTCCTTTAAGTCCAGCTTGCAGAATGGCAAAGGATAAAAAAGAGTCCCTAAGGGGCACTTTCCATTGTTCGCCATTTCGGGCTATCACAATGTACCCTCTTTCAAACCCCTTCTTAATATCTTCTTTAGTAAATGCGACATTGGTCAAAATTGCCTCAGAAAAATCCTGCTGAGATTTGTTGACCTTAGAAACTTTGCCTAAGAAGACAGGAATAACAGAGCTAAGGGAACCTGTGTCAGGAGTCATATTTCCTAAAAAGATCGGCAACTCGACACTCAGTCCCGTTTCCTCATGGAGCTCTCTAATCGCTGCGACTTCCACACTCTCATCTGGCTCTCTCATTCCTCGAGGAACTTCTAATTCCCAAGAACGGGTGGAATGTCGGAAATTAAGGTTTAATACGAGCCGTTTATCCGGCAATATGGGAAGAACGGCCACCCCACCGACTCCATTCAGGACACTTTTCAATACGAGGCGATCATAGGTTCCTCTTGCTCCTGTTGGAAACACAACAGCATCGCGAATCCAAATCCAATACTGATCTTCAGAGATGATCCCTACTTTACAAGACTCATGGACTTGTTCTTTGGGAAGCCCTTTCTGCTTCAATCGCTTCTTTTGAAGCCTTACGATTTGGGCAATCTCTTCAGGGTTAAGGACGATTTCAATCTCCCCTTTTTTATGATCGGCAGTCGGCCCCAGGTATTGTTGAAACTCTTTGTATAAAGATAAATAAGATTCATATTCAGATTCATTTTTATGTCTTTTATCTGATGCATTTAAAAATACTGAGCAAATTAGGAGGAAAAAAATTTTTTTCATTAGAACGCTCGAATTTTTGGCGAGCATCATGTTTTTTTGTTCATTTTTTGTAAAGAATTGGATTCAAAAAAACAGAGTTTGTATAACGTTGAACGTTGCTTTCAGTTTCGAAAAAATTCAAGTTTTCCCCGCACGGGTGCATGATGAAAAAACTACAATATTTTCTCCTTGCAATAGGATTTTTTGTAGGCCTTTTCGCTCTTTTGGTCGAATGGGAATTCATTCCTTCGCTCCCCTCATATCTTACCACCCCCCCTGAGAATACAGAACATCGCGAGGACAAATCCTTTGTTTTTATCATCCCTGCTTATAATTGCTCTGATATCTGCGAGCGAACCCTGAATTCGATCTTTTGGCAAAGTTATTCCAATTTTCGAATCATCTATATTGATGATGGGTCTACCGATCATACATTCTCCCGAGTAGAGCACACGATCACAGACTCCGCTCTAAGGGAAAAACTGACTTTAAAGCGTTTTAAGAAGCATAAAGGTTCGATCGAAAGACTTTATGAAGCGGTTCAGGAATGCAGAAACGACGAAATTGTGATCCATCTTGAAGGAAACTCTTGGCTCGTCTCCCCCGATACTTTAAAAAAATTGAACGAGCTATATAAGACAAAAGATATCTGGCTAGCATATGCCAAGCATGCTGATTACCGGACAAAAAAGAAGGCCCGGTGTGCCCGGGTTACCAGTGAAGGATTCTTCTCCCACTCTATGAGAAGAAAATACTGGCGAAACTGCCAGTTCAAAAGTTTCTATGCAGGTCTATTCAAAAAAGTCAGGCTCGAAAACTTTTTCTTCCGAGGAAAATTCATCTGTCGCAAATGTGATCGCACATTCATGTTCCCTATGATGGAAATGGCAGGAAATCGCGTAGGCTTTATCAATGAAGTTTTATGCTACAATCTGAAAAATGAACTTCTCGATCAAGAACGCCCCTGCAACCGTTCTCCCTTTACCTGCTATCAACGCACGACAATTTCACCTCCCTATCCCCTCTTGACAACGCATCCCTCATCTCCTCAAAATTTCGAAGAGAAAAAAAGCGACCTCGTGATTTTTTCCTACGACAGACCCATTCAGCTCTATTCCCTTTTGGAATCGACCAAACACTATGTAAAGGGACTGGATCAGATTCATGTCATTTACCGGGCAAGTTCTGATGCTTATCGTCTAGCTTATGAGGATGTTGAAGAAAAATTTCCTAATGTAAAATTTCTTCGTCAGTCTGCGAAGCCTCATAAAGACTTTAAGCCCCTCGTAATAAAAAGTGTATTTGAAGAATCTTCTTCCGATTACATCCTTTTTTCTGTGGATGACATGATGTTCAAAGATTCTGCCGATGTTTCAGAAGCCATCACACAGATGGAAAAAACTGGGGCCTATTTTTTCTCTTTCCGTCTTGGTGATCATGTAGACTATTGCTATATGGGAGAATTCCATCAGGAGATCCCCTATTTTCTGGACCTGTCCCCAACCATCTTTGGATGGCAAATCGATGCCGCAAGGGGTGACTGGACGTATCCGAATAGCGTTGACCTTACCCTTTATCGCAAAGAAGATGTAAAAAAGGTATTGGAGCACATCTCTTTTCGTCATCCCAACGAATTAGAAATCGAGTGGGGCAAATATACCAAACCTTTTCCACGTGTCTCTTTGCAACGAAGAGTGGGCCTCACCTATCGGTCCTCAAAAGCCCTCAATTTGCCCTTAAACATCGTCAACAAATCCGATAATCGAAATATGAATCTCTTTTCTACTGAAGAACTTTTATCCAAATACGAAAAAGGGTATAAAATAGATATTTCTCCTCTCTATCAAATTCAAAACCGGTCGGCGCACATGGAATACATACCACGGTTCATCCCTCGAGAAAGTCATGAAGAATAAGAAAATTCTTATTTCTACCTTTATTCTATTTGCTCTGACATTGGGCCTTCATTTCATTTCCCAGAGAAGCCCTGCAGAGCATGAGGAAGTCTATGACCTCTTCTTACGCACGAGTATTACGGACAATCGGGAGTTCCCCAATTTTTGTCTAAAAGCAGCTGCAAGACAAGAGGCTTTCGAAAAATTTCGGAGAGAAGGACTATGCCTTCTCTTCATAGACAACGTCTCTCAAGCCCAGGGAAAAGAATACTTCGAAACAATACATAAGGAACATCCTGATCTGATTTCCCATTTCGAAGATTTTCGCCAAAATGATCAATTTGGATCTCCGATTACGTTCACTTATGACCACGCTCCTCCCATTTCTCCAAAAACTCTCCAATACATCAAAATTGCGGGAGACATTCAGTCTCATTTCGGAGATCTTAACGGGAAACGGATTCTTGAAATCGGAGGTGGATATGGCGGACAATGCGCTATTCTATCGCGCCTTTTTAATCTGAAAGAATACATCATCGTCGATCTTCCTGAAGCCCTCCAATTGGCAAAAAGATATTTGAAGTCCTTGAACATCCCCAATGTTATTTTTAAGACTCCCGAAGAGCTCGATGCAAACCAAGTATATGATCTTGTCCTAAGTAACTTTGCTCTCTCCCAATGTACAAAAAAAGCCCAAAAGGAATACATCGATAAAATCCTCACTCATGCCAAGGCTGCCTTCCTTCTTTGCGATGAAATCAGTCCTCTTTATGGGATTGACTCCTATTCAACAAAAGAATTGATAACCCTTCTCAAATCCCATGTCGTTGAAGTTCTTGAAGATCAACCATCAGGAAGCTCGATCCTATTCTGGCATTAAGTCTTTTTTTCCTTCTCTCTTTTTAAGGGATCTTAACCTCTTTCAGATACAATGCTTCTAACAATGATAGAGAGATACCATGACAGTCTTACCACCAGAACTACCCCCCTTTTCTAGAATTTCCGATGTTGACGGGATCTTAGGAAATATTTCAGAGTTTTCCGGTAATCTGGACGCTTCAGGCACGAATCATAAATTCAAAGCTGAAAACGACCGGATCATTCAAACAGTCTGGGAGAGGTTTAAAACAGAATATCCCCAATCTCCCTTTATCCGACTCATAGATCAGCCCACCTCTCAATCTCTTAAACTGATAGACTCGGCTCTTAGGCATGAAATGCGTAATCATCAATTGGATTCTGAATTACAGGAAATTTGCAGCCAGCATAATCAGACCGATCCTATGCGGTACATAAAGATGCAGAGGGCCGTTCACAGAGCCATTCAAGGAGAAATCGATGATGATCTCATCTTCTTTTGGGAATGCATCGTCCATCTTCTCCCTGATTCGAGAGCTACAGTCAATTTCCCACCTCTTGAAGTTAGAGAGAACCGGACAGCTGCTCAAGAAGAGACCTGGGATAGAGAACAAAGAAGTACCACCGCCAACCAAATACGCGCCTGGTTTGAAGCCCATCGAAATCGATTGGAACACATTACTACGATCGATATCAATGACTGTGATCTATCTGAACTTCCACCTGAAATCAAATACTTTACTGGACTGAGGGACATCAATCTTTCCGGTAATTGTCTTTTTTGGCTTCCTGATGAAATCTGTCAGCTTACGGAGTTACGAATTCTGGACCTGGCCGTGAATAAGGATCTTGGAAGTTTACCTGCAGGCATTGGCAACCTGAGAAATTTACATACCATTTGTTTGGACTACACTTCAATCCGGCATTTGCCCCAAGAAATGGGGCACCTACCCCTCCGAACCCTTACCATCAATGCTACCCCCATCCGAACTCTTCCCCATACTTTCCGAAATCTTCATTTAGAAGAATTCCGTGCAAGCAGGTCTTTTCAGTCCATGTTAGAACCCGTACCGCAGGAACACTTAGTTCCCATTCATCCTCTGCCTGAAGAACATCAAGACGACGGAAAATCGGGATGTTCCATACTAAGAGCAACAATAATAGGAGCTCTTGGCCTGGCGGCCATTTATGTAGGAGTAACGACTGGGGCTATCAAGTTGCCAGAACTGGAAGGTATGGGGAGATCATTGCCTTTCTCGAATTGACCGTGCCCGCATTATAATAGAGAACTGCGATCGGGAGCTTTTCTTTGGACTTGTTCTCTCTTCGAGGAATCGACATAAAGCTTTCCTGGAAAATCTGATCTAGTTCCGGGGCATTATCCCCTAAGAATTCTACTTCCAAGGCATTATTTTCAAATTGGGGAGCATCTCGAAAGGCATTCAAAAACCGCTTCAGATGTTCCACAGCAATATCTGTTGGCGCAGCCCATATCCAAAGTTCATCTTTGTGTTCATATTTTCCTGGAGTCCCTTGATAAACTTCATCAGCTCCGACAATGGTACTGATCATATGCAGATGAAGATCGATTTCTGCATGTTCTCGATAGATGGTCTTTGCCTTCTCATACCAGTATTTGCGAAGATGATATTTGTGTTTCTCAAACTTCTCGATATTCTTTGAGAACATTTTGGTCTGACCCACACGGCTGCATCCATTCTGCTCTTTCGTATCGGAAAAGACATTGGACCGCTCCCCTTTTGCACAAAGCTCCATATTGTGTTCCACCTCCTTCTCGCGGAAGTGATATACTTTGCTGTAAAGGGAATACATATCCTCATTTTGCAAAATCTTCTTCGCAGCTTCCTTTGCAAAATTTGGCCCCTTAGGGATATTGTCCAAAGAAATAATTTCTGTTTCTTTATTCAGAAGAAGAGTCTTCAATCGGTTTAAGAGAGAGACTACACAATCGACATCCCGGTCGGACACTTTCATCAAAAGGTCAGTATCATCAAGAATGCCATAAAGGAAGTGGAGATATTCGACCATTTCCCTTTCAGGATGAATGTAATACTCTCCCAATTTCTCTGAGATCAATCTTTTTTGGAGAAGTCGGGTTTCGAGGCGGGTCGAAGCTGTCGTCTTTTGATTTCCTTGGATCTCTTTGAGATTTTCATCGATGTCTTTAACGCTCATCCCTGAAAGGCTATAGCGGTCGTTGATGGAAAAGGCCACCTCGGCAACCAGGGCATTGCTCGATTGAGCATCGCTAATGATTGCCATGGGGGGAGTGTACGTATTCAAAGATGATTTGTGATGATCTATCACGCTAATTACTTCTAGATAGGAAGGGATAGTCATTTCATTCCGATTACAAAAATCCCGTAAGGAAACAGTCCCTAAAGTCTTTTTTCGTAAATCGGACGCCTGAATGATCCCGACTGGATAGAACTTCCCCTGCACAGGGTAAGTAACCGTTAAATACTGATAGGAGCCCATTTTGCTCCTCATTTCTTCTACATCTGCGCGAACAGTCACAAAATGGGGAGAAAAACCGAATACTTTTGTTTTGATTTGCAACACGACATCGATTTGTTCCATGTAGAGACGAACATTCTGTACTGCATGATGAAGGCCTCTGATGATTTTTTCCAGGTATAGAAAAATCTTGGGGCGATCTTCAATCAGGTTCCCCTTATCATCGAAGAGTTGAGCTTCCTTGATCGACTGGATCACATCCCTTACAGAGTCAAACTCCATGATGGAAAGTTTGGAGACGCCTCTTCCAAATTCTTCAAAAGTGCTTTCAAGCCCTTCTCTTACCCCCATGACGCGCGAAAGGAAATTTCGCAGGTTTTCCTTATTCTTGTCGCTGAGCTCCAAAAGGGGCTCACTATCTTTTAACTTTGTACCAAAAACTTTTTGCACAAAGGAACTGACATCATTCAGAGTCAGATTTTCTTTTGCAAAAAGTGAGATCAAATTCACATGCAGATGGTTCTCGAACCAACGAAGGATATTATTGAAAAAAACGGTGATTTGACGAACTCCCTCTACATCGATACTTCTCCAGTCGCCAAGATAAAACCCATCTTCATCGACAATGACAACAGCTTTCTGGTGTCGCTCATGGTCGATCCCTTCTGTGGTCTCTGTTTTCTTCTTTTTGACGAGCATCTTTTGGCTCATGATGTCATTGCCCGTCATGGTCAAAGTCGTCCGCGTTTTGGCCAAATGAGTGAAAACCGCCGGTCCAAAAATATGACGGAAAATCAGATCGATTTCAATCTGGGAAGGAGGAGGTCCATCAGGGACATTCCAAACATGAAGAGAATCTCCTACGCGGGCTGCAAAAGCATCAACCCATCCCCAAAATGATGCGATCGTCGTATCCAGATCGGGAGACTTATGCGCTGTTACGAAGTGTGTACCATCGTAGACTTTTCCCATACCGATGGGAAAAAGAGCCTGATACTCTTCTCTTGGGACCCATTTTCCTGCAATTTTCCCTCGAAAACGAAGATTGTCCTCAAAAGAAAGTCCGGCAAAATGATTGAGCCAAAGCTCAAAACTGGTGAATGTATAATGGTATAAAATATTTTCCCGATCGATCCGTTCGACATAATCGAGGACTTCAGGCATCAAAAACGCCGGTTCGGGAGAATAGTGGATCAGGTCTAAGAGTACCCGGTTGACTTTGTCACTTCGATCCCGATCGCCTAGTTTTTTAAATTCGTCGGTGTAAAACTGCTCCAGGACTTTGTCGATATCCTTAAAGCTTTTTTTTTCGAAGTTTATGTTCCCGAGTAGAAGCGGTTCTTCAGCCATAATCAGTAAAAAAAAATGGATTGAGTAGGACTCGAACCTACGACCGCCCGCTTAGAAGGTGGGTGCTCTATCCAGCTGAGCTATCAATCCAACTAAATTACACTTCAGTGTCGATAAAATGAGGGTATTTTTCAAGTGATATTGCATTGAGATGCCAGTCTTGGTAAAATTCAGGGCATGAAAATCAAGGTTGCCATTTTTGGAATCAAGGGCCGGCTCGGCGCTTCCATCTCCTCTCTTTGCAATGAAAACCCCTATTTTGAAGTAGTCGGAGGAGTAGAAAGCAAACGCACAAGATTGGGAGAAAAAAAAGTTGAACTCTCTCTGGCCGATCTATGGATTGATGTCTCTACTAGCGGATTGACCGATCATCTTTTTTTAGCCAGAGAATTACAAAAACCAATCGTCATCGGCACTACGGGTCTTTCTGATGAAGATCACCGTCAAATCAAAGAAACTTCCCATTCCGTTCCCGTTTTTTACGCCTCAAATTTCAGTAAAGGAATTTTCCTTTTGAAACAGGCGTCGAAATACGGACTGCAATTTGGAGGGGATATTGATCTCATTGAAGCACACCATGCCCAAAAAAAAGACCGGCCAAGCGGAACAGCTCTTTCTCTAGCCCAGTCCCTGGATAGTCGCCAGGTCCACATCCATTCCCTTCGAGCCGGGTCGATTCGTGGCGAGCATACCCTCCAGTTCACAAATGGTCCTGAAAAGTTGATTCTGTCACATGAGGTCCTTTCCCGAAGAGTTTTTGCACAAGGAGCGCTCGATGCAGCACGGTTTCTCTACGAGACTCCTCTAAACCTATATAGCATGAATGATTTGTTCGCAGAAGAGGTCTACCTCGGCTTAGGAGGAAACCTTGGCAGTCCGATCGATACTCTTTCAGCAGCCATTGAAAAAATCAAAGCGCTGGAAAATGTAAAAGTTCTCAAAGTTTCTTCCTTCTATAGAACATCGCCCGTCAGTGATATCCCTCAAGGCGACTTCATCAATAGTGCATTGAAACTGATTACAAACTTAAGCCCGATTGAGCTTCATTATTTCCTTCAGGAGATCGAACGAGAGCTGGGCAATGATATCAAAGAAAAAAATGGGCCTCGCCATATCGACATCGATATCCTGCTTTTTGGAAAGCGGGAAGTCCAACATCCTTATTTACAGATCCCTCATCCCCGTTTCAAAGAACGCCTATTCGTTCTAAAACCCTTATCAGAGATCGTCAATAACCTTTCTTTGTCGCCTACGCTATCCTTAGAAGAGCATTTAAAGTCATTTACCAATCCCCACGGAGAGACCGTAACCAAGGTGTAAAATGAAAAAAATCAAAATCAAAGACTTCTGGATCGGAAAAGATCAACCTCTCACCGTCATAAGCGGCCCATGTGTCATTGAAAGCCAGGAGCATGCTCTGAAAACGGCGGAACAGCTAAAAGAAATGTTCTCCCACTTCCCTTTTCATTACATCTACAAATCGAGCTATGACAAAGCAAACCGCTCCTCGATCAAGTCCTATCGTGGACCAGGTTTGGAAAAAGGATTGCAAATATTGGAAAAAGTAAAAAAAGACCTCGATTTACCCGTCTTTACAGATGTGCATACCCCTGAACAGGCAAAGGCTGCTGCTGATGTTGTCGACATGATCCAAATCCCTGCATTTTTATGTCGGCAGACAGACCTTGTTGTCGCTGCTGCGACTACTCAAATTCCAATCAACGTCAAGAAGGGACAGTTTCTAGCCCCATGGGATATGAAGAATGTTGTTGAGAAGATCGAGTCGCAAAAGAACGAACAAATCCTTTTGACAGACCGTGGAACAAGCTTTGGGTACAATAACCTGGTCAGCGACATGAGGGCCATTCCCATCATGCAGAATTTGGGTTATCCCGTCTGTTTTGATGCGTCCCATTCAGTACAGTTACCGGGAGGATTGGGATCCTCTTCAGGAGGACAAACGGAGTTCATCCCAACATTGACAAAGTCTGCGATCGCGGCCGGTGCCAATGTTCTTTACATCGAGTCCCACCCCAATCCGCCCCAGGCAAAAAGCGATGCGGCTTCTGTAATGGAATTTGGGGCTTTAAAGAAGCTCCTGGAAGAAGTACAACGCCTTTATGAGGCAGTGAATCCGAACAGTAAAGTATGTTAAAGCGTTCTTTTTATCTCAGCTTTGCCTTCCTGATCGGCCTTTGGATCTTGATACTGACCAACTTTGTCATTCTCGATTCGTCAGATTATGAAGAGTTTGAAAAAATGATGGAACCTGTTGTCCGAATCCATAGCGACAGTACTTTTTATACGAAGAAAGCACAGCAGCGAAGAAAGGGCGTTCAAAAAGACATTTGGTATTCTGAAGGGAAAGCTCGTTACCATTTCCAACTGAAGAGCGAGCATTCAGAACTGGATTTAGCTCAAAGAAAACAGAAGGTAGATGTCATCGAACACTTCCAACCTGTCTTTTGCACTATCGAAGAAGGGGAAGACATCCGTCATTTTTTTGCCCGGAATGGCGCATATGAATTTCCCGAACACCGTCTCTGGGCTGATGAAGTTGAAATGACCTTCCATAAATCTTTTGAACAGGACATCCCCTATTTTCGAGGAGATGCTGAAAAAGTTTCCTTCACCATGGACCAGGTAAAACTGTCTTTCAAGGCTGAACACCTTAGGGCCCGTATCGATTTGGAGAGGATGCCTCATTGAAAAATTGGCTCAGTATCTTTTTCCTTTTCTCTTTCGCCTTTGCAACGTCGACGCAAGTCTCCTCCGATGTTGCAGACTGGAATGGCGATGAGCTCACCCTTTCTTCCCATGTCGAAGTGGATCATGAACTGGGAAAGATACTTGCAGATGAAGCGATTATGAAAGGCGATCCTCTCTCAGAGCTCTATTTGAATGGGAATGTAAAACTATTCTCCCAAAAGGGGGGGAAGCTTTTTTGCGACTCGGCCAGTTTTTTCCAGGAAAAGAGACTCGCTCACTTTTCATCAGAAAAAGCCTTGAACTATACTCAAGACGATTTTGAAATCTCCTGTCAAAATGCTGAATGCTATTTTGGGAAAAATATGGATCTGCCCCGATTCACCCTTTTTGAAATCGAACACCTTTTATTCATGAACCATGTTCACATCCGATATGGGAACGAATATAGCGCAATGGGGGGAAAAGCTATTTTGAAAAACATCGTCGGCCACGATGAAACTTTCGTCCAGGGAACTCTCACTCTCTTTCCCCAAACTCCTTCATACAAGTGCCAGCTCAATCATAGGCAAAATCAAATCTTCGCATCTCAAATCTCCATGGACTTGTCCCGCTCAGAAATTACCTGTAAATTTTCTTCAGGATCCATTGTTCTTCCTATGATGGGAAAGGAGATTTTGCACACCTTTTCTGCCGATCATCTTTTTTTGAAAAAGGATCTTGGAGAAATGATTTTGAAAGGTAATGTTACCATCATCGGTGCAGAGGGCCTTGAAATGACTTCAGATCGGATGATACTTACTGCATCAGAAAGCAACTATACTATCACGGCCCTCGGACAGACAACTTTCCATTTCCCACAAGGATCTTCATTGACCTGTTCGGGATGCGTTCACTGGAATAACGCGGAAAACAAAATCGAAATGCAGGCAGAAAAGGAACCTTTGATTTTTGAAGATGAGCACATTACTTTGCTTGCCCGTCAAGGGACCCTCCTATATGATCATGATAAGGAAATCAAATTCCAAAAAGTGAACTTTGAAAATGAAGTCAAAATCATTACTTCGGAGTTTGAGAAAGGAACAAGCTATGGAATGGCAGACAAGGTTGTTTACTTTCCCGATAAACAACAATGCATTCTAACGGCAGAAGATGAACACAATGTTCTTTTTTGGAATGAAACAGACTCAATCCGGCTCAGCGCATCTGAAATTCATATTGAAGAAGATCAGCGCACAGAACAATACCATGTCGAAGGGAAGGGAAAGGTTCGCTTTACATTCGATATGGAAGGTGAGGATGTCCTGAAAAAGTTCCTTTCTAAATATCTCGACCTGAAAAATCGGTCTTCAAATATAGCTGAGAAATAATGACAGAAGAAATACTTCAAATCAAAAGCCTCGTTAAGACCTACAATAATAAAGATGTGGTCAACAATCTCTCCTTCCATGTTCGCAAAGGAGAAGTAGTGGGTCTCCTCGGTCCCAATGGAGCTGGAAAGACAACAGCTTTTTATATGACTATCGGTCTTATCAGGCCTGATGCAGGCGAAGTCTATTTTCAGGGAGAAAAAATAACAACCCAACCCATGCATAAACGAGCTCAGATGGGCATGGGATATCTTGCCCAGGAACCCTCGATCTTCCGCAATCTTACTGTTGAGGAAAACATTCTCTGTATTCTGGAAACTCTCCCTATAAAAAAAGAAGAAAAGCAAAATCGGCTCAATGAACTCCTTCAGGAGCTTCATCTGGAACATCTCCGAAAAAAATCAGCGAGTTCTCTCTCCGGAGGAGAAAGACGCCGTCTAGAGATCACACGATCCCTCGTAACGGAGCCATCCCTTCTCCTCCTCGACGAACCCTTTGCCAACATCGATCCTCTCGCAGTCCAGGATGTAAAACACCTTATCCGCCTTCTCAAAAAGAAGAACATTAGCGTCCTCATCACTGATCACAACGCCCGGGAAATTTTTTCCATCGTCGACCGAAGTTATCTCATCCAGGAAGGAAAGGTTTTTCTTTCTGGAACCGTCCAAGAGCTGATCAATAACCCGGAAGCCAGAAAAACCTATTTCGGAGAAGACTTTCGCCTATAGTGATTTTAATATCGGAAAATCACATCAAGTAAAATAGACCAGAAGTAATTATGAGAGTCTAAAAATTGCGTACGTGATTGATCAGTAGTTGTCGTCCCAAAAGGGGTCGTTAAGATATCAGTTGCTGTGATATCAAATGCTTTGTTTTTTCGAGCTGAAAAATACATGAAATTTCCTGAAAGACCGAGCACAAAATACTGAATCGGCTCATAAGTCATTCGGGCACGAGCCCGATGCGCATAAGCATCTCTAACCCTCGCGGTTGAACTTATTGGAGTAACAAGAGTCGCTGGAAGGATAGGAAGGTCTATAGCAAGTCTTGTAGGCTGAGCTCTCTTGAAATTGAGAAAGTGATAAAAGTATCCCATCTCGAAAAACCACTGTTTCCTTGGATCTGTAGATACATCAGCGCCGACAAAAGGGCCCCACCACTGTAAAGTAACTGTTGCTTCCTGAAGATTTGGCTGGGCAATGATCAGTCCCAATCCAGGAACAACTTGGGATGACTCTCCTACTCCCTTTTTTCTCAATTTTTGATAGTGGTAAGAATATCCACCCTGAGGGACGATAAGCAGCTTCTGATCGATAGAAGATGGCAATACATTAAAAGAAAACCCACCACTTCCAATAATATCATACAACGATCCGTTCTTTATGTTTGTATTGAATGGAAATACAGCAATGTCCGTTCCTACTCCAGTAAGTAGATTGAGTAGTAGATCTACTTTACCAGATTGTGGCCAAGCATAATCGGCATCAAATCTAAGTTGAAAGAGTTCCATGATTAACAACTTGAAATAAGTTTCTATGCTCACCGATCGAACACTCTTATCTTTTTCTGTTAAAAGAGGGACCAAAAGACCGGGAAGACCTGGATTGAAAGGATCATGGATCACATATTTAAAGTAATCTTGTCGATATCCCACCCCAGGCTCCTACATCAAAAGATACATATTCATGTGCAGAGGCAGAAAACACACTAAAAAGAAAAAAAAGGATCCCAATTTTATGACGCATAGAAATCTCACTTCTTGTATTGTTAGACCCAAACATTTTACAAGATCATGAATTTATTTTTGAATCAAGAAACTGAAAATCAGTCATTCAATAATCAGAAGTTCATCAAACAAAAGATCTCTAAAAGATCTATTTCACACTCCACATTTGAAAATTGTGACTTTACAGAAAGCGAATGGACCAATGTACGATTTTTAGACTGTTCTTTTCGTAACTGCAATCTCAGTCTTGTTAAACTCGATGGGTGCCGGCTCCAAGACATTACATTTGACGAATGCAAATGTACTGGGGTCGATTTCACAAAATGCGAAAAGAAGTTTCTATCAGTAAAGTTTCAAAAGTGCCGGATACAGATGTGCAATTTTTCCGAGCTTCCTCTGAAAGGAACGATCTTTAGAGAATGCATTCTCCATGACGCTATTTTTACTCAGGCAGAGCTAAAAGAATCCAACTTCGAAGGCTCTGACTTGAAAGGAAGTATGTTCCACCATACAAACCTTGAAAAGGCAAGTTTTGTAAACGCCTTCAATTATTCCATCCATCCTCTGAACAACAAACTATCCAAGGCAAGATTTTCCAAACCTGAAGTATTATCTCTGTTGGATCACTTGGATATTTCGATTGAATAGTGACACTCCCTTTTGGGCAAACTGACTTTTAGAAGTTACAGCAAAGACAATGGGAAGAAATATAAAAACCAACGTCCGCACGATAGGATTGCTCATTAAGGTTTCATTTGTTTGGGGATCTTGGGAATGGTTTCTAAGGCAAGCTTGAATGGCAAGCAGACCAGCACGCATCTTATCCTGATCTTCTAAACTAAGATTCCTATACCGAATAGTTAACGCATTGTATCTTCTTTTCTGGCAAAGAAGACCTTGTTCACTCGGACGCTTTTTTTGCACTTCACACGACAGGTCTGAAATGGCTCTCTGAAGATCATCTACTTCTGCTGCAGGAATGACTCTAACTTCTCTCAACGGCTCAGAGGCCTGAGGAATCGCCATAAAATGCTCTTCATATACTTGCCCTGTTGGATTTCTGAGCCATTCATAAATAGCTCTTGCAGCTCTTGCATGCATTCGATAGATTTCCGTAACCATGTCAGGCGTTCTATCAGGAAGCCTTCCTGTTTCTATAAACCCTTGGACGTCGGGTTCGTCTTTCAAGATAGCGATATTTTCTACAGCATGAAGTCCACATCCATCCAAATCAAACTGTTGCATTTTTTTATTTTTCACAGGTGGACGGGCAGATCTACAATAAACGTCATGAACACCTCGAATGACCTCGTCCTCATATTCTGAATGTTCCTCATTTCCTACCGGATTGACAATCGTGATATTGGCATTATAGGGATTTCTAGGATCGGGCTCGACCACGATGACAACGGCATGATTGATTCCGTCTTGAGGTTTCCATGTACCGGCCATTGCCCCCAAAATCAAGAAGATTTTGGAAGGGCGGTCTATAGGATTGCGAGCTCTTTCATTTCTCAGAATAGAAGAAGTCCATTGATAGGCACTAGCTGGAGTAACACAGCCTTTCATGCGAGCATATCCAAACTCTTGAGAGATTGATTCTGGACGGACATAGGTCCCATCTTCAGAGAGAAAATGCATTCTCGGATCGCCATTTGCCATCCTTTCAAGTAAAAAATCCACTTTCTTTAGACTATATGGGGCATTCGGGACATGGTTCGCAACTTCCAGGGCTGCTTTCAAAGCGTAATCGTGGGACATCCAGCCAAAAGAAGGTGGGCTGCGCACAGGTTTGTTTTGATAACGTTGCAATATTGTTTGAAACGAAATTCCTCCACTAACGGTAGAGTCGAGAGGACCTTCCTTGAAGACTTTCTCTCTGATACTGTCCACATCACCAACTAAGTGCTGACACGCAACATTTTCCAATGGGAAAAGAAGTGGCTCAGCATTTCTTACAGAAATTACTTGCACAAGAATCCTTTCAGATTACCTTAACTGGCGGGAAACGTAATAACTAACTAGGAATTAAAGCAAGATAGAATCTTAATAAATAGAAACTAAAAAAAAGCAATTATTCCGTAGCTTTAAGAGGCGGAAACTTTTTTTTAATCTGGTCCAGCGCATTGAGAATCTGGTCAACATCCAGAGTAAAGAGGCAATCGCTCATCTTGCTTCCTGCACAACCATCCATAAAACACGGTCGACAAGTAATATCTTTGGTCACAACGCGAGCATTGGGATTACGCCAGGGCCCCCAAAGAAACTCTGACGTGGGGCCAAACAAAACCACAGCTGGAGCCTTAAGGGCGCTTGCCATGTGATTGGAAACACTATCGACACAGACCAACGCTTCAGAAAGCTCGATCAATGCACCTAATTCCCTCAGATTGGTCTTCCCTGCCAGGTTAATCAGGCGGTCAGAAGAAATCCCCTGCAAAAGAGCATCCACCCAATCGACTTCATCAGAAGCAGCAGTAACCACAACTTTTTTTTCCCTGTCTAGGAGTTTTCTAATCAGATTTTGCATAATCTCTTTGGAAGTGCATTTGAATTTCCATCGAGAGGCTGGATGGATCAAAATAAAATCATCATCGCCAACCCATCGTTTAGCAGAAGTGATTGCAGAGGGGGGAATTTGCAGAGTGAGTTCCCTTTCTTCCTCGATGGGAAATATTCCCATGGTACGCACGGCATCTAGATTTTTTTCCACCGTATGGCGGGGAGGCCCACAGTGTTTGATGATGTAATTATACAGGTTTCTTTTCCCAGCAAAACCCTGGCCTTGCGGATCGAGACCGACTCGAATGGGGGCTCGGCAGTACTTTGCAACAATCGCTCCCCTGTCCCCTTCGGTTAAATTGATCACGCAATCATATCTTTGGTCTTTCAGCTGGCGAAGTAGTGAAAATTCAGAGGTAAGTTTTTTCAAAAGGGGCTTTTTTTTGACACTTCGGTCATAGCTGATGATCTTTGAAATAGCAGGATGTCCCTCCAACATGGGAACTGCTTCCTTATAGATATAGGCATCGACTTGAGCATTAGGGACCGCCCTTTTTAAAGCTGAAAATACAGGTGAAGTCAGAAGGACATCACCGAGATGGCGGAGTTTGATGACAAGAATTTTTTGAATCTTGTTGAGGTCTGGGTAGTTTCCGTAAGTCATATGGTGAGAAATATTGACCTTTTTATTATAATTTGCGCCAGACAAAAAATGGAGAAACAATGTCTGAACAAACTCTATCTATCATTAAACCCGACTCAGTAGAAAAAAATATCATCGGAAAGATCCTCAGTTACTTAGAAAAAGAAGGCCTCAGCATCGTAGCAGCGAAAATGCTTCACCTCTCAAAAGAGCAAGCGGAATCATTCTACGATATTCATAAAGAAAAACCTTTTTTTAATGAACTGGTCGAATTCATTACCTCAGGGCCCGTACTCGTTCAGGTACTCGAAGGCGCAGATGCGATTGCAAAAAACCGGAAGATTATGGGAGCCACTGATCCCAAAAAAGCTGATCCAGGAACAATTCGGGCAGATTTTGCCGAGAGCATCGACCGAAACGCGGTCCATGGCTCTGATGCTCCTGAAACAGCAAAAAGAGAGATCGCTTTTTTCTTTAAGCCGGAAGAGATTTTTTCTCGAAACAAAGTAGATGCTTCTTCTCATCGATAATTTCGACTCTTTTACTTACAACATCGTCCAGGCTTTTCAGTCGCTTACCGTCGATGTAAAAGTCGTTCGAAACAATCAGTCGATTCCCAAGATCGATATCAAATATCTTGTGATCGGTCCCGGCCCCGGAACTCCCTCTGGAGCTGGGATCTCCAAACTCCTCATCAAAGAATACAGTGGCAAGATCCCCATTTTAGGAATCTGTCTGGGACATCAAGCCATCGGCGAAGTTTTTGGAGCCAAAACGGTTTGTGCCCACGCACCCATGCATGGAAAACTCAGCACCCTTTCTCATACTGGCCAGGGAATATTTAAGAATATTCCTCAGCAGGTACAAGTAACCCGTTATCATTCCCTTGTATTGGACCCAAAGACTTTTCCGGATCAATTAGAAAGAACGGCACATACCGAAGATGGGGAAATTATGGGGATCCAACATAAAGAGCATCCTACCTTTGGGGTGCAATTCCACCCTGAATCGATCCTTTCCGATCATGGACTAGAAATTCTCAAGCGTTTTCTATCGCACTAGACATACTCGACACTAACCAACCAGTCTTTAGGGATCGTTTTATGGTCCAAAGGATTTCGGCTTAAATCGACTTTGGGAACTCCCATTTCACAGAGTACCAATGGAAATTCTCTGAATTGATTTCCACTCAGGTTCAAGGATTTCAACTCAGTCAGTTCCTTCATTTCTACAGGGAGTTGATCAAGTCCACCATTGAGAACACTGAAATGGTGCATCATCTTTAAAGCGCCTATCTCTGGGGGAAGACACTCCAGCCTCTGCCGTTCAATTCCTATGGAAGCAGGAGGATTTTCCCAAACACCAAAGAGATAGGGAGCGTTCGTAAAAATAACGAGATCGGTAAAATACCTAATTTCAGGCGGAAGAAATGGGATCATTCCAATATTCAACGTCTTTATTTCTCGTATACGTTCCCTTGAATCTTCTAAGGCAAGCCATTTTCGCAAAGCCGCAGGGTCTTTTAGATCCACCGATAAGAAATGAAGACCGTTTTTACCAATTGAGAAAGACCATTCAACGGCACGATTTTGTACGACTTGTATCCAAAACAGTTGCAGACACCGGTCCAGCACCGCCTGTTGAAGAGCTAAAAACGTATGAATATGAATGGAGTGGGGATCATGCTGGGCATTGACATTCTCAAGAGTCGTCCTGCTTCCCATAGCGATCAGATGATGGGAAAGATAGCCTCGTAAGGCTATGAGTCTTTTGGAGGGAGACATTTTCACGGATGCCCGATCAAGATAGGTCCGAATGGGAGAACCTAATGGTTGTCTTTTAAGCTCCTCCAAAGTCGCTGCAGCGGCCTTATCACTATCTTGAATAAATTTTCGTGAAACCTCATGCGTGTCAGTGGGATGTTCGAATTCAAGAACCTTTCTTAGATGAGCCGCAGGAAGTTCGTTCCAAGAAGATCTTTGTGTGACTGCAGTAGCGATAATATACCTCCAAAAAAGAGGAGATTGTAAAGGTTTCTGTTTAATAAATCATCGAAAACGATGAAGAGATCTTTGGTAGTGAAATCCCAATAGCTCTAGGGAATGCATCTCAGCTTTTTTGAGAATTGTTTCCAGATGAACCCTTCGATCATCAATCGCTATGAGCTGTTTTGGAAAATAGCTGTGATGCTGAAAAAACTCAAAGGCCACCTTTCCTTTAGGTTCGTCTCCGCAGAACAAGACTCCCTCATAAAAAAAAGGGTGGGAAAAAGAATGAGAATCAAAATAGATCCCCAAATTGGAAAGTTGCTGGATAGTCACTTCACTGAGATCAAATGTTCTTGCTGTAAGGCCGATCTTATGAATGGTATTATGGAAAAAGGAATGGGTCCCCTTTTCGACGAGCTCCATTTGGACTTCGGTCTGAGCCTTTTTCCAAAAGAGGTTTGCCTTATGAAAAGCATCCTTTTCACAATGTCCCTTCTTCTGGAACTCAGCAATTAGGTCCCGTTCCCATTCTTCACTGCCAAAATAACTCTTCGACCAGATCAATGTATTATCGAGGTCAAATAGGACAAAAGAAGAAAGGGGAAAAGCGATATCTTCCAGAGAAGAGGCTTCAATAATCATTTGCTGTCGATGATAAAAGTCACTGGTCCATCATTGACCAGCTCTACCTGCATTTTAGCCCCGAAGATTCCTTTTTCAACCTTTTTCAGATGTTTTTTCACCTCACGAATAAAAGCTTCATAGAGCTTTTCTGCAGACTCGGGTGGAGCAGCACCCACAAAGGAAGGCCTCCTGCCTTTGGAGCAATCGGCATAGAGGGTGAATTGAGAAACAATGAGGGCTCCAAGCTCAAGATCCCTTAGAGAAAGATTCATCTTCCTTTCATCATCACAGAACATCCGCAGGTGGATGAGTTTTTCAGCAAGATAGGGAACGGACTCTTGGGTATCACCCTGTTTTGCTCCAAAAAGTACAAGAGCCCCTTGATCGACTTTCCCTACGATCTTCTTCTCTACAGTAACCTGTGCGTGCCGAACACGTTGAATGAGCAGTCTCATTGCAATCTTTGTTTAAGTTGGGCCAGTTCTTCAGAAATTCCCTGGGGGAGATGATCTCCAAAGAGCTTGAAATATTCTTCAAGATCTTCAACTTCCCCTTTCCATTCCTCCTGATCAATGCTTAAAAGTGCACGAAGAGCACCCGAAGACAGATCGAGCCCAGATAGATCGATCCCATTTTCTTTCGGTAAGTAACCAACTGCAGTTTTCTCTGTTTCGGCCTTGCCTTCAACCCTCTCTAATATCCATTTCAAGACACGAATGTTGTCCCCAAATCCCGGCCAAAGAAATTTGCCTTCACTGTCTTTTCTAAACCAGTTTACATAAAAGATCTTCGGAAGTTTTTCTGGATCGGCTTTCTTTCCCATTTCGAGCCAATGCTTGAAATAGTCCCCCATGTTGTATCCACAAAAGGGAAGCATGGCAAAAGGATCATGTCGAAGCTTGCCAACCTGCCCCTTTGCAGCAGCTGTCATTTCGGAAGAGACACTCGTACCATAAAAAGTACCATGCTGCCAGTTGAAGGACTCCATCACGAGAGGCACCTTGGAAGCTCTTCTTCCTCCAAAAATGATCGCAGAAATCGGTACTCCCTTGGGATCTTCCCAGGCTGGATCAATAATGGGACATTGGGACGCAGGTGCAGTAAACCGTGCATTGGGATGGGAGGCCTTCTGATCAGAGTCGGGCGTCCATTCTTCACCATGCCAATCAATCAAGTGGGCAGGAGGAATATCCGTCATCCCCTCCCACCAGATATCTTTGTCGTCAGTCAAAGCAACATTGGTATAGATGGAATTGTCCTTAAGAGTCAGAAGAGCGTTAGGGTTGGTCTTCATCGAAGTTCCAGGCGCCACGCCGAAAAATCCCGCTTCCGGATTAATCGCATAGAGTCGCCCATCGTCACCGAATTTCATCCAGGCGATGTCATCTCCCACAACCTCCACTTTCCAACCAGGCAGGTTGGGAGTCAGCATCGCAAGGTTTGTTTTTCCACAAGCACTTGGAAAGGCAGCGGCAATATATTTAGAGACTCCTTCAGGACTTGTGATCTTTGAGATGAGCATATGTTCTGCCAACCAGCCATCATCGCGGGCCATGACAGATGCAATGCGCAAAGCAAAGCACTTTTTTCCTAAAAGAGCATTTCCTCCATATCCGCTTCCAAAGGAATATATCTTCCTCTCTTCAGGAAAATGAACAATATGCCGTTTTGAGGGATTGCAAGGCCAGGGCACATCTTTTTGCCCTTCTTCCAAAGGTCTTCCCACAGAATGTAGTCCCGGGATAAAAGGCCCGTCCTTCAATACATCCAAAACCTTTTTACCCATCCGGGTCATGATACGCATGTTGACCACAACATAGGGAGAATCGGAAATTTCAATGCCTACGTGGGCAATGGGAGAGCCTAAAGGCCCCATGCTATAAGGAATGACATACATCGTACGGCCGCGCATACAGCCAGTAAAAAGTTCCATGAGGATCTTTTTCATTTCCACTGGGTCCTTCCAGTGATTGGTTGGGCCTGCATCTTCTTCTTTTTTCGAACAGATGAATGTGCACTCTTCAACACGGGCTACATCTTCAGGGTCGGAATGAAACCAGAAACTATTCGGACGTTTTTGGGGATTTAACCGTACGGTTTTTCCCCGCTTTTCCATTTCTGACATTAAGTAATCATATTCTTCCTCAGAACCGTCGCAGAGATGTATTTTGGAAGGTTTGCAAATCGTGGCTTTCTCTTCGATCCAGTCGCGAAGTTTGCGATTCTGAGTCCACTTTTCTAGAGGGATATTTGATTCCATGAAACCCCGATAATTGTTAAAGGGCATAGTTATACCATGCAGGGTTTTGGAATCCAAATTGAAAAGTTATGTCTTTAAATATTCGCGAGTTTTTTCTTTTTGAAACGCTCGAGATAATCGAGGGCTTTTCCTGTGCCTAAACACACAGCTAAAAGTGGATTGTGCGCGACAAAAACAGGCAGTCCTGTTTCTTTGATCAGAGCTTTATCGAGACCTTTGATGAGAGCTCCCCCTCCTGCGAGGACCATTCCCCTTTCAACGAGATCAGCTGCAAGTTCCGGAGGACACTTTTCGAGGGTGAGTTTTACATTCTCGATGATTTGCTGAATTGGTTCTGCCAAGCACTCACGAATCTCAACAGAATTGATCCTTTTAGTAATAGGAAGACCGGCTACTTGATCACGTCCCCTAACTTCCATTTCCAGCTCATTATTGCCTAATGGATAAGCAGAACCAATGGTCATTTTGATTTCTTCTGCTGTTCTAGGACCGATCATGAGGTTGTAGGTTCGTCTCATGTAGTTCATGATGCAATCGTCAAATTCATCTCCAGCAATGCGAAGAGATCTTGACTCTACAATTCCTCCAAGGGAGATGATAGCGATCTCAGTCGTACCACCACCGACATCAATGATCATGTTAGCCGAAGGCTCATGAACAGGAAGATCCACACCGATGGCTGCTGCCATAGGCTCTTCGATCAGGACCACTTCCTGGGCTCCTGCATGAAGGGCGGAATCTTCTACCGCTCTCTTTTCAACGCCTGTAATTCCGGAAGGAACAGCAATCAATATTTTTGGCCGGAAAAGACTTCGAGAAGGAGTAACCCGCCGAATTAAAGCCTTGAGCATCCCTTCTGCAATTTCAAAATCGGCAATCACCCCATCTTTCATAGGGCGGACAGCATGAATTTTACGAGGTGTTTTCCCCAACATTGCCTTGGCCTTATGACCAACAGCTAATACTTCATTCGTTAAAGAATCAACAGCGACAACGGAAGGTTCGGCAAGAACAATCCCTTTTCCTTTTACAAAAACAAGTGTGTTTGCAGTTCCAAGGTCGATTCCAATATCGGAAGAAAAAACGCCAGAAAGACGGCCAATGCCTGATGTTACAGTCTTAGATGCCTGTCCTAAAAGTTGTTTCAATCGTTCAATGTTCTTAGTATCCATAAACTTATGTCTGTAGAAGTTCTAATACGTCTTCCCAAGTCAATTTCGAAATTGCCTCATCATCGCAACTTACGACTTTCTTGACCAATCCTTTTTTCCGTTTCTGCATCTCCACGATCTTTTCTTCGATCGTTCCCTTCGTGATCAGTTTGAAGGAAGAGACCGCATTTTTCTGTCCCAAACGGTGAACTCGGTCTGTAGCCTGGTTTTCAACGGCAGGGTTCCACCACATGTCATAATGGATTACTGTGTCAGCTCCAACGAGGTTTAACCCGGTCCCTCCCGCTTTCAACGAGACGAGGAATACAGGTATTTTTTCATCCTCGTTGAATTCCTTAACGATTTGAAGACGATTTTTGTTCGACCCGTCGAGATAAGAAAAACGAATGCCCTTATGTTCAAAGTCTTCCCGCATGATACGAAGCATTCGGGTATACTGACTGAAAATTACAGTTTTGTGCCCTCCTTCCACAAGTGTTTGCAGAAGTTCCAGAAGCATTTCATATTTTGCTGAATCCCCTACTTCAGGACGCTCCTTGGCAAAAATAGCAGGGTGACAGCAGATCTGTTTCAATCGGGTGAGAGTCGCCAATACATGAATTTGCACTTTGTCAAACCCTTCTCTCTCGACAAGTTTTGTCAATTCATCGCGAGCTGACTCAGCATAAGACTTGTAAAGGTCCAGCTGCACGTTGGATAGCTGTGTGTGATAGACGATTTCTGAGACCGGAGGAAGGTCCTTGAGAACATCTGTCTTCATTCTTCTCAAAATGAACGGGGATACCTTTCTTCTCAGGTACTGCATATTTTTCAGATGAGCTTCACCTGAAACACGCACATATTTCTCTACAAAACGGTCAAAGGTACTGAGAAGTCCCGGCATAAGGAAATCAAAGAGCGACCAAAGCTCTTCCAGAGAATTCTCAATCGGCGTACCAGTCAAAATCAAGCAATGGGCTGCCCTGATCATTTTTACAGATTTAGCATTTCGCGTACCCCGGTTCTTGATATGCTGCGCTTCATCGAGGATCGCGTAGGAAAAGTCAGTTTCTTTATAAAGATCGATATCTTTCTGCAAGAGGGTGTAAGAAGTGATGACGACATCGTATTTTTTCTTTGTCTCTAAAAGCTTTTTTCTTTGGGAAGGGATGCCATCGACTACGAGAGATTTTAATTTCGGATTAAATTTAGCAATCTCTTCTTTCCAGTTATAAAGAAGCGAAGTAGGACAGACGATAAGAGAAAGTGCTTTTTTATTTTTCTCTTTATTTTGTGTTATAGCTGTAATGGCCTGAAGAGTTTTTCCCAGACCCATATCATCGGCCAGGATCCCATTCAGATACATCGTTCTCAATTTCTCAAGCCAGTGCACACCTTCCGTTTGATAAGGACGCAGGGTTGCTTTCACTTCTTTCGGAACAATAGAGGGTTTGAATGCCTTTTCTCCTAGCATCTGCATCCGGATTTCTCTCAAAGATTTGGACATCTTGAAAGAAACAGGGAGATCTTCAAAAAGACTCTCATCAATCGTTACCAAGTTCCACAAGGGGCGCTCTTCTATGTGATTGGTCAGTTTTTGGATTCCCAATTCATCGAAAAGCTGGACAACTCTGGTAATCGAGTCAAGATCAAGAACCAAAATTTTTGAAAACCGTTCGCTTTCTCCACCCTTTGTCCTTGTTTTTTTCGCATCAAGCTCGATAAATGATCTTTTTGAGGCAACGCATTCCCAGAGGAGTTCAAGAGATACACCTTTTAAAACCCCATCGACTTTCAAATCGATTTCGTAATAACCCACCTTGTTCTTGTAATCGAGGTTGAGTGTGAACTTGCTTTGGTCGTAAATAAATTGGTCCAGAAGGTTTTGCGGACATTCGAATTCCACTCGATGTTGATTGCGGGGAATGATCTCTGTCATGAATTCGACAATTTTCTTCTCAGTTTTTGCAATGAATGTTCCCGACTGGGAATTGAAAAGAAAGTCCTGGAAAAGATCTTCGACAATCTCCCTCTCTTCAACAAGGTTCCTGGCTAAGATCCCTTCATCAGTCACAAAGATTTGGATCTGCTCAAAGATCAATTTAGCCAAAGAAGAAGGAACTTCGTTGCCATCGTAAGAAAAATGAAGAGATGCCTCCAGTTCTCCATCCAGATAAGACAACTCGCATCGGGCCTTTAATTCTCCAGCGAAAGGAAGTGTGACAAATTGATCGATGACTTCACTATGGTCCACTTCTCCGAAACGCTTCAATGCGGGCAGAGCATTCTCGACAAAAGTACCAAAAAGCGGCTCTGGAATAGTCATATCCCTTATCAATTCAAGGTGCTGCAAATGCATTCTCTTAATATGTGAAGGGAAACGGAAATAGGCATCCTGATGGATCATTCCAGGTTCTGCGCATTCGAAAAGAGCTGCATCCTGAATATCGATCACATCCTGATCGATGACAATCGTGGGTTTCAATAAAAGTTTTGCGTGGGGAGGCTTGATGTATTCAAGCTCAAATCGCAATATTGCCGGCGTCGGCGAATAACGAAGAGGGGTTTCCAGTGTACCTATATATAGGCAGGGAAGGTAGGGAAGCTCATCGAGGTCTTTGAACCTTCTCGGCTCATAATTTTTTGAAGCTATCTCATGCACTTCGGCCAAGAGTGTTCCAAAAACTTCAAAATCAACCCAAGCGATCCTTTGCGCCCTGTCCTGAGCACTCTCATGAAAACGGGCCGCAGTCAAGATCCTTTGAATGATGTACTGGTCCTGCTCCTGGAAAGAAGAAGGAAAAAACAGATAACGTTTGCCGCCTATAAAGATCGGCTCTTCATAACGGATGGCATCTAGAAAGTTTTTTAAATGAGGAATCTGGAGAGGCTTGGAACGGGTAGGAAGTCTAAGGGCGAGCTGAAATTCAACTTTGGCTTTTTTCTGCAAAGACTGAGGATTGAAGACAACAGCCAGTTCCACATCCTCTAGGGCCTTTTCCTGGGCTAAATGGAAAAAGGGAGAAGAAGAAAGGACAGAAGAAGATCCGACATACTCTTGCAAAACTTGTTTTTGATAGAGAGCGTCCTGCTTGGCAATTTGCTTGGTCTCTGCCTCTTTGATCGTCTCAAGAAGCTCTTCTTTTTCCTCTTGATCCATCTCCTCATCTTTATGGATTTCCGCTTCCTTGGAATATTCCACCAAAAGAGCATCCATTTTTTCTTCAAGGAAGAAGACCAGGGCCGCCAAATGCTGGCAATCATATCTATAGGTGCAGTCACAATTAGAATGGATGGTCTGGGACTCGAACCGATCGATCTCAATTTCGCTCTCATAACTATTTTCAAAATTACCGAGCACACGGGCACCCAGACGGATTGAATCATTATCGAGCCGAAGAATTTTCGCAGAAACTACTTTACTTTTGTCGTGGAGGTCTTTTCCTTCCTTCAGAATATTTGAAGAAAAATCTTGTTTCAATTTACGAAAATTCAACATAGGTGCTTTTTCCTTCCTTCAAAGCTATTACGGCAGAAAATACGTTTTACTTATTTTCATAAAGTCCTGCAACGAAAATTTCATTAAACTTTCATCTTCAGGAGAAGGTTAGCTTTTCTCTTATTTTTTGGGATCAATTAGATTTTTTTTTCGATTTGCCGAAAAACCCTTGAGACACTATAGTTTACCTTCAACTTTCGCGGGTGTAGCTCAGCGGTAGAGCATCACGTTGCCAACGTGAGGGTCGTGAGTTCGAACCTCATCACCCGCTATTCGAGTTAGGGAATTCAAATGGCAGAAAAAAAAGCAAAGACAACTACTAAAAAAACTACGCAGAAAAAAGCAGCTCCCAAAAAGGCGGCAGCCCCTAAAAAGACGGCGAAGCCTAAAACAGAGCCTAAAGCTGCCAAGACTAAAGCGCCAGTTAAAGCACGGGCTAAGGAAAAGCAGCCAGAACCTCCTAAAGCAGAAGAAGTACGATTCAAAAATGACGATGTCGAAGTCATCGTTCATCTCAAACCTGCTTGCCGTGTCCAGCTGGAAGTCAAGCTTGCTCCCCATTTGGTGGGAGCAGCCCGTCGCCAGGCGATCAAAGCCGTTGGAAAAGATGTTGAAGTTCCTGGATTCCGAAAAGGAAAAGCCCCTGACAATCTCATTCTTAAACGCAGTCCTCATGCCGTTGATGAAAAATGGCAGAAATTTATCGCTGATGCAGGTTACGCAGCTGCCCAGAATCTCGCACACATTCCCGTTCTGAACAATAATTCGACTGTCAACTTTGATCTTAAAGAACATTCAAAATCGAGTGCACACCTTATTTACACCTTTGAAAAAGAGCCTGAAGTCCCTACTGTCGATCCAACAAACTTTAGCTTAAAAGAAGTAAAACGAACAAAGATTGGCGAAAAGGAGCTCAAAGAAGCGGTCCGACAAATGCAAATGTTTTATTCCGAATGGAATGAAGTTGTAGATCGGGCTGTTAAAATGGGCGATTTCATTATGATCGATCTCGAAAGCTTGGAAACGGATCCACCGACAAAAGTATTTAGCGATACCCGTTTTGAAGTTACTGAAGAGTCCATGGCCGAATGGATGCGCGCGTTAGTCGTTGGCAAGTCCAAAGGCGATGTCATTGAGGGTAAAAGCTTTCCTGACAAGGATGCGACTGCAAAAGAAAAAAAAGAGTTCGGAGACCCTAGAAAGGTAAGACTTACCGTTCAAAAAATCGAAGAACCTAAAATGCCAGAGCTCAACGAAGAGTTTGCAAAAAGGATAGGCTCTCCTTCTATCGAAGAAATGAAAAAATCGATCAAAGAGATGCTAGAGAAAAAGGCTGATGAAAAAGCGGAAAAAGAAGTCCACGATCAGATCAATCAGTACCTTTTAAAAAGCTATCCTTTTGAACTCCCCGCCAGTCTCATCCAAACTGAGAAAAAACACAGGATCGATCAATACTTTCAAAATCCCCAGTTTAAAACAAACTGGGAGAAGATGTCCCAAAAACAGCGGGAAGATTGGGGAAAAGAGATCACGGAACAATCAGAAGAAGCCGTTCGCCTTTTTTATCTCTCTCGAAAAATTGTTCATGACAACAATATCAACGTTTCCCAACAAGAAATTCAGAATGAAGCTATTCGAAGCATGCAAGCTTGGGGTCCTGCTAGAATCGACCCGAATGCTATTCCCAGAGAAGTTTATGCACTAGCTCTTTCGAAGGTAATTCTGGCAAAAGCCCAAGATCACATTCGAAATGTATCAAAAAAGTCTTGACCAGGTGGCAAGCGCGGAAATATAAGTGAACAAACTAAGGAAGGTCTATGTCATTGACACCCTACGTGATTGAAGATACAGGACGCGGCGAGCGTTCTATGGATATATATTCTCGTCTTTTAAAAGATCGAATCATCTTTATCGGCACTGAAATTTCTGACCAGGTTGCAAACGTGGTCATTGCCCAACTTCTCTTTCTGCGCATGGAAGATCCCAAAAAAGAGATCAACCTTTATATCAATTCTCCTGGTGGCCACATCCCTTCTGGTCTTGCCATCGTCGATACAATGCAATACCTGGGATGCGATATCAATACCTACTGTATAGGACAGGCCGTCTCCATGGCAGCGCTACTCGTTGCAAGTGGAACAAAGGGAAAAAGATATGGGCTCCCTAATAGCAGACTCATGCTTCACCAACCTTGGGGAGGAGTAGGAGGATCAGCTGAAGATATCACTGTCCAAGCAAAAGAGATTATTAAGCTAAAAAAAGTAACAGCCAGTCTCATGTCTGAATACACCGGACAATCTATTGAAAAAATTCTGGAAGATACGGAAAGGGATTTTTATATGGATGCGACTGAAGCTCTTGAGTACGGAATTATCGATCAGATTGCCCAACCCAAAAAGAAAGACGAAAAGCTTATTGCAAGCACCACTTCAGTATAACCAATGAATAAAAAAGCTCACCCAGAAGCTCTCGCAAGCTGCTCTTTTTGCGGTAGAACGGAAGATGTTGTTGAAAAACTGATTTCCGGACCCCATGCTTATATTTGCGACAAATGCGTCCATCTCTGCACTGATATTATCCAGAAAAAGCCTACCTCTTATGAAGTCAAGGTCCTCAAACCAAAGGAAATCAAAGAGAGGCTGGACGAATATATCATTGGACAGGAGAAGGCCAAAAGGACCATATCCGTTGCCGTCTATAATCATTACAAGCGCATTCGATCCCTCTCACGTGAATCCACCGACATCGAATATGGCAAGTCCAATGTCATGTTGATCGGCCCGACCGGTTCTGGAAAGACCCTCATCGCACGAACTCTTGCGACGATTTTAGATGTCCCGTTTGCCATCACGGATGCAACGACTCTAACAGAGGCTGGCTATGTGGGTGAAGATGTTGAGAATATCATCCTTCGCCTTCTTCAGGCAGCTGATTATGATGTGGCCAAAGCAGAGCTCGGTATCATCTATGTCGATGAAATCGACAAAATCCGGAAGACCACCGGAAATGTCTCTATTACGCGCGACGTTTCTGGTGAAGGCGTACAACAGGCCCTTCTTAAAATCGTAGAAGGTACCATCGCCAATGTACCTCCTAAGGGGGGACGAAAGTACCCTAATCAGGAATACATCAAAGTCAATACCCAGAACATCCTCTTTATCGTGGGTGGGGCCTTTGTCCACCTTGACAAACTCATTGCCAAGCGCCTTGGCAAAGGGACGATCGGTTTTTCTGCTTCAGAAAAAAAGGCACCGGAAACTCAGGATCTCAATTATCTTTTCACTAAAGTAGAGCCTGAGGACCTCATCCAGTTCGGAATGATTCCCGAATTTGTTGGACGCTTTAATAGTATTGCAAACTGTAATGAACTCAAAATCGATGATCTTGTCGACATCCTTACAAAGCCAAAAAATGCTGTCATCAAACAATACGTTCAATTGTTTGCGGATGAAGACGTTCAACTTACCTTCACTCAAGATGCACTTCGTGCCATTGCTGAGAAAGCAAAGAAGACTGAGACAGGCGCCCGTGCTCTGGGTATGATTGTCGAAAATCTCCTTCGTGACCTCATGTTTGAAGTTCCTTCCGATCCTACCGTTCAGGAGATCATTGTCGATAAGGATACTGTGTCCAAAAACAAACCCCCGACTGTAAAACGTTCCACCGAAAACACTGGTTAGTGGAAGATATTTTGCTTATTTCACCCATTGACCATTTGGCCGTACGTTCGTACTGCCCAAACGATCAATAGTCGAAATAATCTAAAATATCTCCAGACTAACCTTTTTCACATACAGGTTGTTATGTTGAGAGAAACGAAAGAGATTGTTTCTAAAGAGGAATCACTCGACCTTCTGGAAATCAGATTGGGTAGAGTACTGTCTGTTGAAGATGCCCCTGGCGCACCTAAGAAGTCCTACCGATTGAAAGTCGACTTTGGAAAATTCGGCATAAAGACTAGTGTCGCACGGCTTACCCAGATTCCACTGGAAGAATTAAAAGGAAAACAGGTCTTTGGTGTTCTCAACTTCAAGCCTCGACAAGTGGGTGACACTCTCTCGGAAGTTCTCATCCTCGGAGTCCAGTATCCGAAGTCAGAAAGTGGAGAGGCAACCATCATCACCCCTCTTACTGAAGCCAAAATCGGCTCTAAACTCTTCTAACCATTCCTTCAGGCTCTCTTACTAAAAAAAAGAGGAGTAAACGGATGTTTACTCCTCGAAGTATAAGGTCTTGGGCCTGCTCAGGGTTAAGGTAGTCACATGATAGAGAGGAGACAGACCCAAAACTAAATTATGTTATCTGGCGATTATATCCTGGATGATGCCACCACTGTTTGGTTGATAAGATCCACGGTTTGTCCAGCAGCGGTAACACCCTGCTGTAGATCGCCGTAAAATTTCTGTGCAACTTGCGAACTGGTATTGATCGCTTGCTGCTCTGTCTGACGTACTTGCGCTCCAGACTGCTGTGTAGCTTCGTCCTGCTTGTATTGCGCTTGTCCCAAAGATCCCATTGCCTGCGGTATAGCCATACCTGCTTGCTGGAATCCTCTGGCTTTGGCAATTTTCGCCTGGGCTTGTTTCGAGGTTTTCTCTTTCGCTGCTGTTTTCTGCTCCGCTGTCATTCCTCTTTCAGAATTCTGAACTTCTACAGTCGCTTGTTCCTGATTTGTCGTTGCAGCTGTATCTTCACGATTGTCTTCTACACGAGACTCTTCTTCACGAGCCTCAGTACGCTCTTGCAATCTCACTTCTGTTTCTTCTCGAGGAGAGGACATATCCCGCATTTCCACTTCTTCACCAGGTTTTGGGACCGTTCCTGCCTCTTCCATTTCTCGAAGCTCTGCCTGTGTTTTCAGAGGAGTTCCATCCCCACTAGTCTCTGGTCCTGTAGCAGTTTCATCTGCAGGAGTAAGGTCTGTGGTTGCCTGTGTTGCTGGCTCAGCTCCTTCTTCTACAGTTGGGAGGGCATCGATTTCTGCCGAGGCAGACATTTCTCCGCCGATCGCTCCCGCTTCTGCTTCTGCACCCCCGATCGCTGCACAACCTGCTACGATCGAAAATACACCGGCACAGATCATACCATCTGCCTGGGCATTGAGGGCGCTCTGGGTCATATCAGCTGAACTGAAACCCATTTTCATTTCAGATCCGATCATTCCTAAAGAACCAGTCTGTGAGTTTCCGAACAGGACTTCCCCTGTCTTAGCTGTTGATTTGATAAACGCCGCCGAGAGCTTTTCCATAGCCTGTCTAAGCTCTGCGTTGGTTACTGGTGCATCTGCATGAGTCATAATATTTAACCTTTTTTTTTAACCTGCTTGTGCGTAATTTTGTCTTGGACCGGCACTTACTTCCGCCTTTCCATAACTATCAATGATCGCATTGATTGTTTGTTCCAATGTGGTTTTTGAGCTGACAGTATTGTTCAACTGTGTGCTCAATCCTTGTACCGCTGTCGATATCTGTCCCGATGTTGCCTGATCCTTGATCGCATCACCTTTTTGCTGGGCTACTTTTTTCTCTTGGGCACCGGCTGCAATTTGAAGACCTCCAGCAGCAATCAAACATGCTCCTGAAGCCACCATGCAAGCAATACCAATCGGTTGAAGACCTGGAATAAACATACAGACCAGACCAATGATCCCTAAAATCGTACCGACTGTTGAAAGGATGCTTGAAGCGTGCTGCTCTTTTGCAGATTTTTCCATTTCAGGCACCATTTTCTTCATTTGCTCGTTAGCCAATACCAAAGCTTTATCCTGTACCTTGAAAAGAGTGTTCATCGTTTGCGATTGAGTGACGACACCTTTAGCAAGAGTTTCCTTATAAAGAGCATAGGCAGCCAAAAGCTCGGTCATTGTGACTTGTTTATCGTCACCGCCACCCTTAGGTTGGCTTTTACCGACTGCTTTCGCAGCTTCTTTCGAACGAAGCTCTGCAAGCTCTTGAGAGTGTGTTGCAGTTGTCGTTGTCATTCTTATCCTCTTTGGTTGTTGTAAGATCCCATAGAACCAAAGTTCTGAACCATGCTGTTGTACATATTCTGCATAGACTGCTGTGCCTGCTGCTGAGAGTTCAACTCGATATTCTCAGTCATCGACATCTTTTGCTGTGTTTGCTGAACCTGAGTCTGAGCCTGGTTTGCTACCTGAACGTCCTGAGACATTTTTCCCTGGTCTCCAGCCGCATCGGTATCACCACTGCTGAAAGCACCTTTTCCTTTCACAGCACAATAGATAAGAGTTCCAATGTTCACTAAGGAAAGAATTTTTCCGAACATACTGTTCCAGAATCCACCAGCTTTATCGGCGTCTTTTTGAGCTTTTTCAGCATCTTTTCCGATCTGGTCACTCGCTGACTTCCAGTCTGAAATCTGTTTCTTGTATTCCTGTTCCTGGTAATTCAATTTAGCGAGGATGGTTGATTTACTCTGGTTGGAAGCATTCATTCCATCTTGCTCTAACTTGGCAAGGTAAAGAAAAATATTAAAGTTTGAATCTCCTGATCCGCTAGTTTCTGCGCTCATATTATTTAACCTTTTTTTAATTATTAATTTGTTGTACTTAAAAAGCCTTGTCTCGATTGATCAATTAATTGTATTGCCGTAGCTGCCATGTTGGAAGTCGATTGTACGTTATTTTCAACAGGCTCAAAATTAATCGACCATAAAGTCTGCCCTTTCTGCTGGATCTGTTGGGCATCAACCTGAGCTTCTGCAATCTGGTTTTGTAGGTCCAATGCTTCGGTTTGGTCTTTTTGGCTGTAATCTTTACTGCTTACTAGTTTCTGCAATTTCTGATTCAGCTCTGAGATCTGCTTCAATTTCGCAAGATACTGATCATGCAAAGCTTGGTTTCTGTCCATCAGCGGGTTTACCGAATTACTCAAGCTTTTCATTCCCTGCATTTCAAGGAAGAAAATCAAAAGCAATGGGTTTGTCACTTTTCCTTCTTTCATTAACTTGTCGAGTTTTAACTGGTCCTTTCTTCGTTCTTCTTCGAGCTTTTTGTGCTTTTCCTGCTGTTGGATCTGTAGAGCCAAAGCTTCTAGTGCCATGACGTTAGAATCCATATTTTTTCTCCTCTACAGTTGAATTTTCAATGAGATGTCTTGAAAATTCTATTATATTTTTGTCCGATCTATCGATCGATGCTGTTTCGTAGTTACCTAAAGCTTTATCTCTGCTTCCTAAAATCGACCATTTCGATGTTATGGAGCCGAAATAACAATCTTCATCTTCTTCTGCAGCTGCTAAAGCGGCAGTATCTGCTTCTACTCGTCCTGCCCATTTATCTCGGTTCGGTTCATCATGGAGTTTTAGTTTTGCTTCATAATATCCAGCTACTCCAAGCCAATAAGCCGCACCGGCAGCATCCAAATGCTTACCACATTTTTTTGCTTTCTTTAGGGCATGTTTGATTTTCGCTTTGTCATCATCTACAAGGTGCTGGTAATGATTGTATTTTTCGATGTCATGTTCGACTTTTCCTATTAGATCGAGAATGTTCGCATCTTTATCTTTCAGGCCTTTGCACATATTCTTTATGTCGAATAGAGCAATCAATTGGCCTGCACTCATATTCTTTAGGTCGTGATTTTTGAAGTACCGATCAATGACTTTCTCAACATCTTTGTACTTCAGTTTATTTCCTTTCGCTGAAACAGCCTCTTCTAGCATTTTCATTAAGTTCATGAGAAATTCGCCATCTGCCTGCTTTTGAGCCGCATACTTCCGGTATTCCCCATCGAAATCGAGAGTTCCCTTCTGTAATAGGGTCAGTAGTAGAAAAATGTTCACGTCTTTCCCATCAGAAAACGTGAGTGGGGGTAGGAACACCTGTGGGGTTGTTCCAGAATTAGTTACTTGTTCTCCACTCATCTGTTTCTCCTTATACTTGCTGCTGTGCTACGAAGTAATTGCTTGAAAACGACATAATCCCTTGATTTGCATTTTGCAGCTGCTGTACTTCGTATTGCCCAGTAGCTTTCATTTGCTGGCCTCTATCCTGAGAAGAGTACACACCTTGTGAGAAAAGGACTTGTTCATCCACCTCATTTGCCTTCAATGAATCAGTGTCGGCTTCCAATTGGGCAGTCCACTTTTCTAAGTTCGGCTGATCGGATAAATGAAGTTTGGCTTCCCAATAAGCTAATTGTCCTCCCCAATATTCATCATATGGAGGGAAGATATCCTTCCAGCTTTTCAACTTATCTTCACAATGATGAATTTCATCGTTATCGTGTTGTACATCTGATACCGCGCTATTGTACTCACTTGTATCGTGTTCTACTTTCTGAATTAAAGCAGCAATGATCGCGTCTTTCGACTTAAGACCTGCTGTCATATTTTCAAGGCCATGAATGGCAATGATTTGATTCGCATCAAAATGGCTCATATCATGGTCTTTCAAGTATTTTTCAATAATTGCTTCTGCGCCTTTATAAGGAGTTGCCCCTCCACCTGTGGAGACTCCTTCTTGAATCGCCTTCATTAGATCAACTTCCCAGGCACCGTCATCTTGCTGCTTGGCATAATACTTCTCAAGCTGCCCATTCGAATCGAGTGTCCCTTTTTCGATCATCATCAAGAGCATCATGACATTGATGTCTGCTCCCTGAGCTGATCCTGTTGAAGGAGGCGGCGCGGCCGATGGGGCCTGCGAAGGCCCTTGAACGGCTTGTTCACTGCTCATAATTTTCCTCCGGTTAGTTTCATTCCCATTTCTTACCCGTTTGCTACTTGGTGCTGTGTAAAGAACGAGTACATGTCTGTTGTGTTCTTCACTCCAGATTGTGCAATAGAGTTACAAGAGTTGATGATCTGAGCGTCCTGGTTCAGAGTGTTGTTGGCATTGGTAATGTCAGACGACAAGTCCTGAATCAGGTTATTCAGACCTTCCGCTGTACCAGCTCCATTCTCCCAGTCAACGAAAGGACCAGTAGAACCTTTAGAACCTGTACCTGTCTGGTTATATTCCTTCGCCCATTCTGTAAAGGCTGCAGCAAGGTCAGAGTCATCTCCACTAGCAATCATTTCGCCAACAGTTTTTCCATTAGTCCACTTCTCACCGCTGATCATGTCGAAGTTACCCTGAGCATCATCATAGGTATTTTTCCATTCGTCATTTGGACCTGGATGATCCGCGACAAATTTCTTTAAATCAGCCAAGTCGCTTTGTACATTGTTAAAAGCTTTCTTAAATGCATCAACGTCAGACTGTGGGATCTGGTCGCCCGGGTGAGCGGCCTGATAAGCTTCGATATTTTTCAAAGCTGCGGCAAGTTTGTTCTCATCCCCTGAAAGTTTGTTGATATCGTTAGAGTAAGTACCGATACCATCTTTCAGAGTAGTTGCCATCCCGTTTAATTTATCGAGTAGTAGCTGAATGATGTACCAGGAGGCCATGCTTCCTGATTTCAGCTTTTCCTGAAGTTCCTCGATTTGAGATAGAAGCTCTTGCTTCTCTTGCATAAAGTAATAGTTAGCAATGCTGTTGCTGCCAGGTGTTCCATCTACAGCGTCAACACCGTTTGTTGCTTCTTGTGCACACATCTTCTTCTTCCCCAGTAGATCGCTTAATTAAGCGTTAATCCACTTTTTAGATGTTTTTCTCTTAGAACCTTCTTTCTTAACCTTTTTCTTTGGTGTTGGTTCAGAAGAACCTAGATTTTGTATGAGAGATTGCTGATTTTTGCTGATATCTTTCCTTAAAGATTCGATAGAAGACCAGGTTTCGGAATCGAAATTAGATGGGTCATTGACCATATTCTCCATCTGTTCTCGAGTCATCCCATACTTACCACATAGTTTCTCAAACTCCTGATTCATCTTCTCAGCAGCTTCTGTAAGCTCGTCCTGAAGCTTATTTCTTTCATCTGGAGTAGAGTTTCTGAGACGGTCTGTGATCTCGTTGAAGAGATCCATAGATCTTTTGGTGATCGTTTCAACATCACCTGCTTTCTCTGGTGAGTCTATCAACTCTTCAAAGAAATTTAGCAAATTCTGCGCGGTCATATAATTCCCCCAAGTTTGGTTCCTTGAGGGGGTAAAAAGCCGCGGCCCAAGCTCTTTGGGCTCGAGCCACGAAGTATAAAAACTATACTTCTTCTCCCCCTAAACAAGATTATATGTAGAAATTATTAAGATTCTGTTAATAATCAAAAAAAATATTAAATAAAACCTAATATTTCCTTAATTTTTCCTTAAATTGAAGAAGCCAACCCTTTCAACCTAAGTTAGTTGAAGATAAAATCTGATTTTTGAGAAATATTAAAAAAATATTTAGATACGCAACCCTTTGATTCCTAGAAAGTTAAAAAATCTTATTTCCAGCTCTCTGAAAACCAATAGGTTAAAAAAGACTTCTCTTAAAAAATTTCGAAATAATCCGTCTCAATTCCCATGAAATCCTATTTGTATAGTGGCCCAATCCCCTCTTAGAGCAATCTAACCCCTAAATCACTGATCGTAAGCAATTAAGACAAAAAAAAGAGGAGCAAGTTCTCACTTGCTCCTCGGAGAAAGATCTTGGGCCTGCTCAGGGGTTAAGGTAGTCACATGATAGAGAGGAGACAGACCCAAAACGAAGTTATTTGGCGATTATATCCTGGATGATGCCACCACCGCCTGGTTGATCAAATCCATGGTTTGCCCTGCAGCGGTAACCCCCTCTGCAGATCGCCATAAAATTTCTGGGCAACCTGCGAGCTGGTATTGATCGCTTGCTGCTCAGTTTGACGAACTTGCGCTCCCGCTTGCTGAGTCGCTTCGTCCTGTTTGAACTGCGATTGTCCTAAAGATCCCATCGCTTGCGGTACAGCCATCCCAGCCTGTTGGAATTCTCTGGCTTTGGCAATTTTCTGCTGCGCTTCTTTCGAAATTTTCTCTTTTGCTACTGATTTCTGCTCTGCTGTCATTCCCTGTTGTGAATCTTCCACTTCAACATTCGCTTGATCCTGATTATTCGCCTCCATTGTATTTTCGGCTCTATTTTCCCCTCTGGTATCGAGTGTACGTTCTTCATCTTCACGAGCTTGTGTTCGTTCCTGCATACTCATTTCCGAGTCTCTGACTTCATCTGTGTTGCGCATTTCACTGCTGCTTTGTGGATCGATATCTTCCTGAAGTCTTTCGAGCTCCTCTTGTCGAGTTTCTGTCCGATTGTCGTTTCCACCGCTCTCTGGCTCTTCTTGAGGAGCCTCTTCTGCTGGAGTCAGATCGGATGATGCCTCCTGGGTTGTCGGTTCCGCTCCCTCTTCTACCGTAGGCATCGCATCGATCTCTGCCGAGGCTGACATTTCACCGCCAATTGCGCCCATTTCCATGCCTGCTCCGGCGATGGCCGCACAGCCTGCTACAACTGAAAATACACCTGATACGATCATCCCATCTGCTTGAGCGTTGAGAGCACTTTTGGTCATGTCAGCAGAGCTAATGCCCATTTTCATCTCCGATCCGATCATTCCCAAATCGCCTGTTTTTGAGTTCCCAAACAGGACTTCTCCTGTTTCCTGCGTCGATTTGATGTAGGCTGCTGTGAGCTTTTCCATTGCCCGCCTGAGTTCTGCATTCGTCACTGTGTCTGATTGTGTCATAATCTTAACCTGCTTTTGCGTAGTTCTGTCTTGGACCGGCGCTTTGTTCGGCCTTTCCATAACTATTAATGATCGCGTTAATCGTCTGTTCCAATGAAGTCTTCGATTGTACGGTATTGTTCAATTGGGTACTCAGCCCTTGGACTGCTGTCGATATCTGTCCCGATGCTGCTTTATCTTTGATTGCATTTCCTTGCTGGTCGGCAACTTTCTTGTCCTCGACTCCGGCTGCTATATCCAGGCCTCCAGAGGCAATAAGACAAGCTCCTGATACGACCATTAATACAGCTCCAATAGCTTCCATTCCCGGAATAAACATACACACTAGGCCTAAAAATCCCTGCGATCATACCGATTTTCGAAAGCCATCCTGCTGCATCCTGCTCTTTTGCCGATTTTTCCATTTCAGATGTCATTTTATCCATTTGCGCTTTCGCCAGGTCCATCGATTTGTCCTGTACTTTGAATAGCGTGCTCATCGTTTGCGATTGAGTGATCACCCCTTTATCAAGTGTACTTTTATATAGAGCATAAGCGGCCAATAGCTCTGTCATCGTGATCTGTCTGTCTCCCTCATCTGAATTCTTACTCTTAGCAGTAGGGATCAATGCAATAGCTGCTTCCTTTGATCGCATCTCCGCCAAAGTTTGTGCATTCGTTGTCATTTTCTTATCCCCTCTGATTATTGTAAGATCCCATACTTGCATAGTTCTGCAGCATGCTGTTGTACTCGTTCTGCATGGACTGCTGCGCCTGCTGCTGGGAGTTCAATTCGATATTCTCGGTCATCGACATCTTTTGCTGTGTCTGTTGTACTTGTGTCTGGGCCATATTTGCATTCTGCACGTCTTTCTGCATGTCTCCGCTTGCTTTTGCCTCGTCTCCTTTGGCGTCGCCTTTGCCAAACATGCCTTTGCCAGCAAAGCCCATATAGATTGCAAGTGGAGGAATGAGAAAACTCAAGATATCTGCAAAAATACTGTTAAAGAATCCACCTGCCTTATCAGCTGCTTTTTGTGCTTTTTTGGCGTCATCTCCAATCTTGTTACTCTCATCTTTCCACTGAGCAATTTGATTCTTGTACTCTTCTTCCTGATAGTTCAATTTAGCCAAAATAGCTGATTGAGTCTGATTGGAAGCCTTCATTCCGTCTTGCTCTAGTTTGGCAAGGTATAAAAAGATATTAAAGTCTATGCCCGATCTCTTCATTGTCGTTGTCATTTTCTTATCCCCTCTGATTGTTGTATGATCCCATACTTGCATAGTTCTGCAGCATGCTGTTGTACTCGTTCTGCATGGACTGCTGCGCCTGTTGTTGAGAGTTCAATTCGATATTCTCGGTCATCGACATCTTTTGCTGTGTCTGTTGTACTTGTGTCTGGGCCATATTTGCATTCTGCACGTCCTTCTGCATGTCTCCGCTTGCTTTTGCCTCGTCTCCTTTGCCATCACCGCCACCGAACATACCTTTACCTTCAACCGCCATGTAGATAAAGATTCCCCAACAGCAAAACGCTAATATGTCCGCAAAGATACTGTTAAAGAATCCACCTGACTTATCAGCTGCTTTCTGTGCTTTTTTGGCGTCGTCTCCAATCTTGTTACTCTCATCTTTCCATTGAGCAATCTGATTCTTGTACTCCTCTTCCTGATAGTTCAATTTAGCCAAAATAGCTGATTGAGTCTGATTGGATGCCTTCATTCCATCTTGCTCTAGTTTGGCAAGGTATAAAAAGATATTAAAATCTGGGTTTGTACCGTTTGTTTCTGCGCTCATATTCTTCCCTCTCTCTTAATGTGTCGTATTCAAAAAGCTCTGTCTTGACTGATCCAATAACTGTATTGCCGTAGCTGCCATGTTGGACGTCGACTGTACATTGTTTTCAACCGGTTGGAAGTTGATTGACCATAAGCTCTGTTCCTTCTGCTGAATCTGTTGAGCATCTACTTGAGCTTCCGCTATCTGGTTTTGTAAATCGATTGCTTTGGATTGATCCTTCTGGCTGTAGTCTTTGCTGCTCACTAGCTTTTGTAATTTTTGGTTCAGTTCTGAAATTTCTCTCAGTTTTGCAAGGTACTGTTCATGCAAGGAATCGTTTCTGCTCAATAGAGGATTGACCGACTTGCTCAAGCTCTTCATCCCCTGCATTTCAAGGAAGAAGATCAAAAGCAATGGATTAGTAATTTTCCCGTCTTTCATCAGTTTGTCGAGTTTGACCTGGTCCTTTTTCTGTTCCTCTTCGAGCTTTTTCTGTTGTTCCTGCTGCCTTTCCTGCTGTTGGATCTGTTGGGCAATAGCCTCGATCGTCATAAGGTTAGGGTCCATAGTATTTTCTCCTGTTCGTTATCTTTCCTATTAAGCCTGTTGCAGTGCGACGAAAAAAGAACCTGAAAAGGACATGATGTTCTTATTCGTGTTTTGCAATTGATCCACTTCGTATTTTCCGACCGCCTTCATGCGCGCTCCTTCATCCTGTCCCTGGTAGACCCCTTGGGAAAAGAGGACTTTTTCCTGTAGTTTATCGGCTTGTAGAGCTTCCGTATCAGCTTGCAATCTTGCTGTCCATTTTGCCAGGTTTGGTTTGTCAGTGAACCCTAGTTTTGCAGCATAATATGCTTCTTTAGCGGTCCAATATTCATCCCATCCCGGAACAACCCAGCTCTTCCAGCTTTTCTCTTCATGCTGGCAGTGTTTGATCTCATCTTCATCGTGCTGGACAGCATCATACGCCTTATTGTATTCGCTTTGATCGTGCGCTACTTTTTTCACTAATGCAGCAATGACTGCATCTTTCGATTTGAGATTCTTTGTCATATTTTGAAGACCATGAAGCGCAATGATTTGATTCGCATCAAAATGGCTCATGTCATGATCTTTCATGTATTTGTCAAAGATCTCTTCTGCGCCTTTATAGGGAAGGTCACCCTTTTGGGTGGATACTCCCTCTTCGATCGCCTTCATCAGATCGACTTCCCAAGCTCCATCTTCCTGCTGTTTTGTGTAATATTTCTGCAATTGTCCGTTCGAATCCAGTGTTCCTTTTTCCATCATCATCAAAAGGAGCATGACATTGATATCCGGTCCTTGAGATGTTCCTGTCGAAGGAGGTGGTGCTGTCGCTGTAGAAACTTGCGTTCCCTGAACGGCTTGTTCACTATTCATAATTTCCCTCTCTGTTTATTTCCCTTCCCGTTTTTACCCGTTCGCTACTTGGTGTTGTGTTAAGAATGTGTACATGTCTGTCGTGTTCTTCACTCCTGATTGTGCAATAGAGTTACAAGAGTTGATGATCTGGGCATCCTGGTTCAGTGTGTTGTTCGCGTTCGTGATGTCTGATGCCAAGTCCTGGGTCAGGTTGTTCAGACCCTCGGCTCCCCCAGCTCCATTTTCCCAGTCTACAAAGGGACCTGTTGACCCTTTAGATCCTGTACCCGTCTGATTGTATTCTTTAGCCCATATCCAAAAGGCATCTTTCAAGTCGAAATCATCACCGCTCGCAATCATCTGACCAACAGTTTTATTTATTCTATCGCCAAATTTTTGATTACTGATCATGTTGAAGTTGCCTTGAGCATCATCGTATGTCTGCTTCCATTCGCCATTTGGTCCTGGATGCGTCTGAACGAATGAATGTAATTTTGCCAGATCGGCTTTGACATTGTTAAAAGCATCTTTGAAGGCTTTTATGTCTGACTCTGGGATCGCATTGCCTTCGTGTGCCGCTTCATAGGCTTCGATATTTTTTAAAGCTGCCAGGAGTTTGTTCTCATCTCCTGAAAGCTTGTTGATGTCAGTCGAATAGGTACCGATTCCATCTTTCAGATCGGTAGCCATCGTGTTCAGTTTGTCGAGCAAAAGCTGGATGATGTACCAAGAGGACATCTTCCCACTCTTTAACTCAGCCTGAATTTTCTGTATTTCCTGTAGAAGTTCTTGCTTCTCCTGCATATAGAAATAATTAGTAATAGCATTGTTCGCCTGTGCGCTCATTTTCTTCTTCCCCTGGCAGATCAATGATTATGCGTTGATCCACTTCTTTGATGTTTTCTTTTTCGAATGTTGCTTTTTCCCTTTTTTCTTAAGGGTTGGCTCTGAAGAGCCTGATAGATTTTGAATAAGATTTTGCTGATTGTTGCTAATATCTTTCTTTAAAGACTCGATAGAAGACCAAGTTTCTGAATCAAAATTAGATGGATCATTGACCATGTTTTCCATCTCTTCTCGAGTCATTCCATACTTTTCACAAAGCTTATCGAACTCCCGACTCATTTTCTCGGCAGCAAGCGTAAGCTCATCTTGGAGTTTACTCCTCTCATCTGGTGTGGAATTTTTCAGACGATCTACGATCTCGTTGAAGAGATCCATAGATTTTTGTGTGATCGTCTCAACATCGCCTGCTTTCTCTGGCGAATCGATCAACTCTTCAAAGAAATTCAACAAATTTTGCGCTGTCATACATTTCCCCAATTTTCTCTATAAGGGAAATGCGATACAGTCTATGACTTTGACTGCAAGAATAAATAAATATTCTTCTTCATCTCATTCCCCCCTTACAATCGATTGTATATAAAAATTAATAAAATTTCAACAATTTCCAAACAAACCCTTTACAAATAGAGGGCTAATTATTGATTTATCTCTTTTAATTAGATTCATTTAGATAGAAATCTCAAATTTCTAAAAAATCAACAAAACCCCTTCATTTTCAAACATACTGATAAAGAAGGAGTTAGAAAAAAGGAGATCATAGTCCATTAAAGATCAGAGTGTTGCATTCGAAGCTATTGGAAGGCATATTTTAAGAATAATCTGGTTGATCTTCCTAAATCGCCCGAAATCGGATCTTTTGGAGGAAGTTCTTCTTGTTGAGTTACTTAAGAGAAAAGATCTTGAACCTGCCCGATTGAAGTAGCCTAGAGAGAGAGGGAGAGACAGGTTCAAGAAAGGTACTGGTAAAATGTTTTGGGCCTGCTTTTGGGGCTAAGGTAGTCACATAGAGAGGGAGACAGACCCAAAACAAAAGTTATCTGGCGATTATATCCTGGATGATGCCACCACCGTTTGGTTGATCAAATCCACAGTTTGTCCGGCAGCAGTTACCCCCTGCTGCAGATCGCCGTAAAATTTCTGTGCCACTTGCGAGCTCGTATTGATCGCTTGCTGCTCTGTCTGACGTATACAGCTGCTCCTGATTGCTCGGTCGCTTCTTCCTGCTTGTACTGAGATTGTCCCAGAGATCCCATCGCTTGCGGTATAGCCATACCTGCCTGTTGGAATCCCCTGGGCTTTGGCAATTTTTTGCTGCGCTTCTTTCGAGATCTTCTCTTTTGCTGCTGTTTTCTGCTCTGCGGTCATTCCTCTTTGAGAGTTTTCCACTTCTACTGTCGCTTTCTCCGCTTCTTCGTTTTCATGGGCATCTTTCGTACGGGTTTCTTCTTCACGAACTTGAGTACGCTCTTCCATTCTCATTTCAGATTCTTGAGGATCAGAAGAATCGGTACTTAAGGCCTGCTCATCTCTTTCAAGCATCTCTTCTTCCGTCTTTTCAGGACTATCTGGGCTCTCTGTAGAAGTCTCCGTTGTCGCTCCTTCCTCTGCTGGGGCCACGTCGGCGGTTGCCTGGGCTGCTGGTTCAGCGCCTTCTTCTACAGTAGGCATCGCATCGACTTCGACTTCGGCTGAGGCTGATACCTCTCCACTGATCGCTCCCGCTTCTGCTCCGGCGCCGCCGATGGCTGCGCAACCAGCTACGATTGAGAATACCCCTGCGCAGATCATCCCATCTGCCTGTGCGTTCAGAGAGCTTTTGGTCATGTCGGCTGAACTGAAACCCATTTTCATTTCAGCTCCGACCATTCCTGTGCTTCCGTCTTTTGCATCCCCAAAGAGGACAATTCCCGTTTTCGCTGTTGATTTGATGAAAGCTGCCGAGAGCTTTTCCATTGCCTGCCTAAGTTCTGCGTTTGTTACTGCTGTTTGACTCATAATATTTAACCTGCTTTTGTGTAGTGTTGTTGAGGACCGGCGCTTTTATTGGCCTTTCCATAACTATCAAGGATTGCATTGATCGCCTGTTCCAATGAGGTTGTCGAGTTGATCGTATTATTCAACTGCGTGCTCAATCCCTGTACTGCTGTCGATACCTGTCCCGATACTGCCTGATCTTTGATCGCATCACCTTTCTGATCGGCTACCTTCTTCAGCTGGGCGCCAGCTGCGATGTCCAGTCCGCCTGCTGCAATCAGGCATGCTCCTGAAGCCGCCATAAGGGCGATCCCTGCTGGAGGACAAACAAACATCAGAATAAAACCGGCGATCCCCAAAATAGTACCCACTAAAGAAAGGGTACCCGCTGCCTGTTGTTCTTTTGCGGCTTTCTCCATCTCGGGAAGCATCTTCTTCATTTGTTCACTGGCCAGTACCATTGACTTGTCTTGCACTTTGTAAAGCAAGTTCATCGTTTGCGATTGAGTAAGGACTCCCGTATCGAGAGTAGTCTTATAGAGTGCATAAGCCGCCAAAAGCTCTGTCATCGTTACTTGCTTGTCATCATCACTTTTAGGTCGGCTCTTATCGACGGCGATGGTAATGATCTCTTTGGAGCGAACTTTTTCCAACTCGTGAGCATTTTCTGTCATTGTCATTCTTATCCTCGCTGATTGTTGTAGGATCCCATGGAGCCAAAGTTCTGAACCATGCTGTTGTACATATTCTGCATCGACTGTTGAGACTGCTGTTGAGAGTTCAGTTCGATATTTTCGGTCATCGACATCTTTTGCTGTGTCTGTTGCACTTGTGTCTGGGCCTGGCTCGCCTCTTGAACGTGCTGTTCCATAACACCCTGGTCCCCTGCTGCATCTGTATTGCCGCTACTGAAAGCGCCTTTTCCGTTTACAGCGCAATAGACAAGAGTTCCGATATTCACGATCGATAAGATCTTTCCGAATATACTGTTCCAGAATCCACCTGATTTCGATGCATCATCTTGCGCTTTTTGAGCATCTGCTCCGATCTGGTCACTTTTAGATTTCCACTCTGCAATCTGATTTTTGTATTCAGCTTCCTGAAAGTTCAATTTGGCCAGAATGGTCTTTTGACTCTGATTGGATGTTTTCATTCCGTCTTGCTCTAACTTGGCAAGATAGAGAAAAATGTTAAATTTACCGTCTGCTGCTGTCATATTTCCCCTATTAATTCGTTGTATTTAAAAAGCTTTGTCTAGATTGATCTAATAACTGTATTGCCGAGGCTGCCATATTGGATGTCGACTGGATGTTGTTCTCAACTGGTTGAAAGTTGATCGACCATAATGATTGTCCTTTCTGTTGGATCTGCTGGGCATCAACCTGTGCTTGTGCGATTTTGTTTTGCAAATCCGTCGCTTCTTTCTGATCTTCCTGGCTATAGTCTTTCTTACTCGTAAGAGCTTTCAGTTTCTTGTTCATTTCGGAAATCTCTTTCTCTTTCGCAAGATACTCATCATGTAATGTCTGGTTCCGTTCCATAAGCGGATTGGCCGATTTACTCAGACTTTTCATCCCTTGCATTTCAAGGAAGAAGATCAAAAGCAAAGGGTTCGCCACTTTTCCATTCTTCATTAGTTTATCGAGTTTGACCTGGTCTTTTTTCTGCTCTTCTTCCAGCTTTTTCTGTTTTTCCTGCTCTTTTGCCTCTTGCTGGATCTGTTGACCCAACATTTCTATTGTCATAAGGTTAGAGTTCATATTTCTTTCTCCTATCAAGCCTGCTTCTCTGGGACGAAGTAGGCACTTGAAAATGTCATAATGTTCTTATTGTCGTTTTCCAGCTGGGATACTTCATATTGTCCCACAGCTTTCATTTGCTCTCCCTTATCCTGGGCGGCATTTACTCCCTGGGAAAAGATGACCTTTTCAGCTATTTCCTGGCTTTGTAATGACTCGCCGTCAGCGGCCAATTGAGCTGCTCATTTATTCGCTTTAGGCTGATCGACCAAATGTTCCTTTGCTTCCCAGTAGGCTAGCTGTCCTCCCCAATAGGCATCGTAGTTAGGGAAGATATCTTTCCGGCTTTTCAATTTGTGCTCGCAGTAGTCGATCTGTCTGTTGTCCTCATCTACAGCATCCTGAGCGCTGTTGAACTCGCTTTGGTCATGCTCTACTTTTTGAACGAGTGCTGTAATGATCGCATCTTTGCTCTTGAGGTTCGCGGTCGTATTTTCAAGACCGTGTAACGCAATGATTTGATTTGCATCAAAATGACTCTCATCATGATTTTGCAAATATTTATCGATAATTCCTTCTGCGCCCGAATAGGGAGTGGCCCCATTGCCTGCAGATACTCCTTCTTGAATCGCTTTCATTAAATCGACTTCCCAGGTTCCATCACTCTGTTGTTGCGCATAATACTTCTGCAGTTGCGCATTCGAGTCGAGGGTCCCCTTTTCAACCATCATCAAAAGGAGCATGATATTGACATCTGCACCTTGAGGTGATCCTGTTGATGGAAGCGGCGCTGCCGGTGCCGGGGTTTTTGTTCCCTGGACCGCATGTTCGCTACTCATAGTGTTCCTCCGTTAATTTCATCCCCGTTTCCCTCTCTTAATTCGATACTTGGTGCTGCGTTAAGAATGCATACATATCTGTTGCGTTCTTCACACCAGATTGTGCAATAGAATTGCATGAATTGATGATCTGGGCGTCCTGATTCAGCTTGTTGTTGGCATTTGTGATGTCACTCGATAAATCCTGGGTCAGGTTATTGAGCCCTTCAGCTGTGCCGGCTCCACTTTCCCAGTCCACGAAAGGACCAGTCGAGCCTTGGGACCCTCTTCCTGTTTGATTGTATTGAGTGGCCCACTCGGTAAAAGCAGCTGCTAGATCGGTATCGTCCCCACTCGCTATCATTTGGCCCACAGTCTGTCCATTCGTCCATTGCTGATTGCTGATCATGTCAAAGTTGCCCTGAGCATCATCATACATTCTTGACCAATCTCCCTTACCTGTTTTCGGATCTACATTCGGACCTGGCTGAGGAGGGATTGGTGGTTTGTGTGTAGGATCGCCATCGATAAACTTCTTTAACTTTTTCAGATCGCCTTGAATGGCTGTATAAGCCTTCTTAAAGGCTTGAACGTCAGAATCTGGAATCGTAGTCCCAGGATGTTGGGCTTCATAAGCTTCGATGTTCTTCAAAGCTGCGGCCATTTTGTTCTCATCGCCGGAAAGTTCATTTATGTTTTGTGAATAGGTACCTATCCCATCTTTCAACTCAGTGGCCATCCCATTCAATTTTTTGAGCAAGAGTTGAATGATAAACCAAGAGGACATCTCTCCGTCCTTTAGGCCTGTTTCAATCTTCCGAATCTCGCCTAGAAGTTCTACTTTCTCCTGCATGAATAGATAATTAGAAATGTTGGAACTATCATCGCTGCCGTTTACAGCTTCAACCCCATTCGTTGCTTCTTTACTCATCTTCTTACCCCCCATAAAGCTCATTCAATTACGCATTGATCCACTGTTTCGATGTTTTTTTCTTGAAGCCTTCTTTCTTTTCCTTTTTCTTAGGTACTGGTTCGTAAGCACCTAGATTCTGGATGAGAGATTGCTGATTTGTACTGATTTGTTTTTTTAGACCTTCGATGGAAGACCAGGTCTCGGAATCGAAGTTGGATGGGTCATTGACCATGTTTTCCATCTGTTCCCGAGTCATTCCATATCTTTCACAAAGCTTTTCGAACTCCTGATTCATCTTCTCAGCAGCTTTCGTAAGCTCGTCCTGGAATTTGGTTCTTTCATCTTCCGTAGAATGTTTGAGACGGTCTGTGATCTCGTTGAAGAGATCCATAGACTTTTTGGTGATTGCCTCAACATCACCTGCTTTCTCTGGCGAGTCGATCAACTCTTCAAAGAAATCGAGCAGATTTTGTGCGCTCATTTTATACCCCCAAGCTCTTTATCCTTCCCTGAGGGGGCAAATGTGGCAGTCCAAGACCCTTTACTCGGACTGCGCAAGAATATATCATGTATACTCTTCTTCCCCCTTTTACTAAGTTTACATGAAAATTATTTTAATCTCAACAAAATCTAAACAATTTCTAAATATATTCTTAACAATTCTTCCGGTTTTTTATAAATATTAATTCGAACATATTCCTTAATATGAATAAGTTAGATCCATAAAAACGACAAGGGATTCCTTAAACCTTGGCTCTCCAGTGAGTTATAAAAAAAGAGATGCAAGTGGCTTAAAATTAGCCACCTATAAAAACCATGAAAGTAAAAATAATATTAAGAAGTATTAAAGATGCTCTCCATGGCAAGGCACTGCTTTAGGACAAAAAAAGAGGTTCTCAGGCTTCTATTTAAGGTAGTCAACGTGAGAGAAGAAGCGAGGCCCGAGAACCAAAAGTAGTTAGACTCTAGAACTTGCCACTACAGTCTGATTGACCAAGTCGATCGACTGAGCAGCTGCATTGATAGCCGTTTGAATATCTCCATAAAATTTACTGTTCTGCTGCAAGTTATTGGTTACAGCTTCATTGAGCGCCTTAAGCACTTCTGCGCGTTTGTTTTCCGTTGCGGATCTTGCTGTACCAACTGCCTGAGGAACCGCTCCTGCAGACTGGCCAAGACCATTTACAGCAAGCCCTGCATCGCTGGCGAAGGTCTTGTGTTTTCCATAATCTTCTCTGATCTTTGTCAATCGCTCTGCCCTTTCATTTTTCGAAATCATCTCGTTCGTTTGATCTACTTCAACCGTCGCTTCCTCCTCTGCCTGAACCGTTTCGTCGGAAGTCTCTGCATCTGAGATCGCCTCTGAGCTCTCTCTACTTGAAGCCGTTTCCGCCCTCTCAGACAGTCGCGCTTCCACCGATCCTGGAGCTCCGCTTGATCTCATTGGGACTAATTCGACCTCTCTTGGATTAGTCGTAGCTCTGGTTTCAGCCTCAGTTAAGCCTTCTTCAGTAGCATCTTCTTCCGAAGAAAGGCCTGGACCTAATTCTGGTTCAGAAGCCTTAGTTGCCTCATCTTCAGCCGAAAGACTTGCTCCTAATTCAGGCTCGGAGCTTGCCTCTTCTGGAAGGGTCCCTAGATATTATCCACAGCCTTGATGGCAACCCCTTCATTGATTGCGGAAACAAAGCCATACACTCCGAGTCCTATAGAGAGACCCGCGCCAAATATACCAAGAATCGCTCCTGTTTCTTTACCCGCAGCATCTGCCAACTCTCCGGACTCCAAGGCATCAGCCCTATCAAATCCATAGGTTAGGTTCTTTCCAATTACATCCCGCATGACCTTACCGGAAGTTTCCGTCGAGTCCATAAAGGTGAACATCAGCTCAGCCATCATTTTACGAATATCGGCATTGGTCACCGGTCCTTTGATCAAAAATACGTTGTTAGCCATTATTCTCCCCCTTGATTGTATTGGCTAGAGCCAGAGGCCCTTTGAGCTTGTCCCTCAGTTGATAGTACCTGATTGATCAGCTGAGCGAGCTGGGATCGAACACTTAAAGTGTCTTTAAATTGACTCTGCAGAAAGTCCACAGAATTTTTTCCCTGCTGCATAGCAGCCTGGTTTTTGCCCATTTTCGCCTGAATCTTCGCGATCTTCGCCAAGTCATTACTCATTTTCAGCCCCTCTATAGCAGCAACCAAGCTACCGATTCCCATGGCCACCAATCCTAAAGGAAGCAACGCTGGTGCCATGAAAAAGAGACCCAACGTGGCAATACCTCCTACGGTACCTACTGTATTCCAGGTGCCGGCCGTCCCGGTGTCCTTGGTAAGTTTGTCCATCGCTTTGGCCAGTGCATCAGAATTTTTGCTCGTCAATGCATTATCCCTGTCCTGTATGCGGAACATTAAGTCAGTCGTGTTCCCCTCGCTCATCAGACCTTGCGACAAGATCTGTTGGAACATCTGATAGGCCTTCAATAGATCGAATGTCGAAAAGGACTTCTCTGGAGGCCGGTTCTGCAATTTTGTTACTGTTTCAACTCGTGCCATCCTTATCCTCGCTGATTGTTGTACTGGCCCATCTTTCCGAAACCGGATAGAAAAGTGTTGTACATGTTCTGTTCCGACTGGTTGTTCTGCGTCTGCGAGTCAAGTTCGGTTTCGATTTCCTGCATCTTCTGCTTGATCTGGTCCAACTTCGTCTGGTCAGCGTTGCCTTTGTTTACTTGCTTTTGGAATGTTCCCTGGTCATAGACCTTCACTGATGTGGTGGTTGAGTCGAGATATCCACCGCCAGTCTGATTTCCACTTGTGTCCTGCCCATTCCAGAAATTACTGGTGAACGGATTCCCTGATGCTCCATTCGCAGCATTCACACATAGTAATACGGCAACCACGACCGCAAGCGCTACGGCAACTGCTGTCAAAATCACCCCGATAGGAGCCGTAACGACCCCCGCGTAGCAAAGCGCTGCGGCCACCCCTATTCCTGACAATGCTCCAACAATTGTCGCTACTGTCCCGGCGGTATTTAATCCATTGGATGTCGTTTCATTTTTTGTTGTTGCACCCGATCCGATATTTTTTGAATCGGTTTGATACGTCTGTAATTCGGCCGAGAACTGCGCTTGCTCTGCCTTCATTTTTGCAAGGATCGTCGCTTTCTGATCTTGAGAAAGCTTGATTCCCTTGTTCTCCAAGGCAGCAAGATACAAAAAGATGTTGAGCATTTTTTCTCCATCGCTCAAAACCTTCTTTAGATCACTTTCTAAAGTCCTGCAGGAGCTTGAAGGTTTATCCTTACTATTTTTCTCTAGCGTGAGCATCTCCACTCTTTTGAGCGTGCGCCCAGCACTCTGTACATGTGTCATTTATAACCCCTCATTAAATGCTTAAAAAAGCATCTCTTGATTCCTTTAATAGTTGGAGCATTTCCGCTGCCATATTGGAAGAAGACTGTTTGTTCTTTTCTGTCGATAAGATTCCAAACTGCCATAACTGTTGTTCTTCCTGCTGGATCTTGGAAGCCTCATTTTGTTTTCCGGTGATCTCGCTTTGCAGTTTCGTTGCCTCATCTCTGTCTTTCTCTGTAAATTTGGAAGGATCTTTATCGGCCAGTTTCTTCAATTTATTCTGCAAAGCCTCGATTTCCTTTTGGTACTTTTCAAACTGCTGATATTTCTGCACATTCGTTTGAAGCTGCGGTTTCAATTGTTCGTTCATCGCTTTCATCGATTGAATTTCCAGATAAAAAAGCAGCAATAATGGATTGGTCGGTAGCTTTATCTTCTGCTCCTTCGATGCCTTTTCCGTTTTCTTTTCCTTTTTCTCCAACGCTTCCAACTCTTTCTCTAAAGCAGATACCGATGAATAGACATTCTGAAGAGCCTGCTGTCTCATTGCACTGACATTCATTTCTTACCTCTTAAACTGGTGAATACAGGTTTGCTGCTCCCTGCATGATCCCTCTTGAAGAGTCCTGCAAGGCCTGCATTTCCTGTTTTCCGATCGTTAGTAAACTTCCTGCCTGCTCAGAAAGGCTGCTTCTTGTCGAGTTAAACACTTTGCTGTTCTGCTGGATCACTGTCGTTTGCGCCGTCGTATCTGAAGAAAGCTGATCGGCGACCACTTTTAATTTCTTTCCATCATTTCCCATCTTGATCAAGAAGTAGATAGCTCTTGCTCCCCAGTATTCATCCCATGCGATGAAGATGTCCTTCCAGCTTTTCAAATGATCGACCGCATCTTTTTTTTCTGATGTATCTTTCTTCAAAGCAGCTGTATCGTTCTTTACATTCTGGTTGTCCTGATCAATTTTCGCCTGGTCAGCCTTGATCTCGGCATCATTTGCCTTTAACTTGTTCGCCATTTGCGCGAGATCATTCAAAGCTAGAGCCTTATACGCACTGATTTTTCTTCCTTCATTACTCTTGTATTCATTCGCAATGATCTTCTCTGCGTTCTTATATGGCGTTTGAAGATCATCTTTCGAAACACTGCTGGAAATCGCTTTCATCATGTTATTTAGAAAGACTCCCGCCTCTTCTTTCTTGGTAAAGAGTTTTTCAAATTCCTGGTTCGTCTTCAGTGTCTTCTGCTGAATCATCTCGATGAATGCCCAAATATTAAAATTGGGACTATCAGCAGCTTGTTGCACCTGGCTTGAGGAAGTCTCCGACACTCTTTTGGTAGTCACTTCACTCATATTTGTTTCCCCTCATTTTGTTATGTTTCCCCCAATTATCCCTAGGCACTAATCTGTCCCTGCACCATCTTCGCCATCATGTCCGTCATGGACTTGGTGGCAGATTGTGCTACGTTGTTATCTGACTGGATGATCTGAGAGTCCTGATTCAGTTTGTTGTTCGCATCCGTGACCGAACTACTCAAATCCTGTGTCATGTTTTGTTCATCCCCTCCTGTCCGTTATTTCCATTTTCCCAGTCTGAGAATATATCGAAGGTCGGATCGCCTTTTTTAGGACCAGCAGGTGAGACAGGTGGATGGGTAGTATCCCAGCCTCCCGAGTTAATATCCCCCCAGACCTGAAAAGTCGTTGTTAACGCTGTTATATTTCCACTATTTGCCAACTGCCCAATGGTCGAAGAAGTCTGGTTGTCATTACTATCTACAGACTTTGTTTTGGCAAGTAGATCATAAGTACTGTTGGCATCCTTAACCGTCTGTCCCCATTCGGAACTGCTTTTAAATTTGTTCAAACTGGCAAGGTCGGTCTTCAGCTTTTTCAGATTAGCCACAAAGTCCTTCACCACACTTGCCGGAATTGGCTCCGGCTTTGGTTTGCCATCCTTGCCTACAATGGAGCGGTAGGACTCCATATTCTTCATATCCTGGTAGAGCTTCGACATATCTTGGAATACCTTCTCTACCCCTTGCTGGAACTCACCGATTCCCAAACGTATATCGATGGCTAGAAGTTGCAATTTGTCTAAAACAAGCTCAATAATCGCCCATGGTGCTAAATCACCATGTCTGACCTCGGTCAAAATGGCTTCGATCTGGGCCAGAAGTCTAGCCTTCATCTGCTCCCAATAAGCGTCGCCGCCTGCGGCCGAAAGTGCGCTGATTGCTTCCGTCATAGATTCCCCTCTCTCATTGTGGTCTTATCGATTTACGCAGTTAGCCACTTGTTATTCCATTTCTTTTTTGTTTTTTTTCCCCTGACGAATGATCCTGAAAAATCCCCTGTTTTTTCTCATCGATCTCCTCCTTCAGATGCTGAATACTATTCCAGGTATCTTTGTCATAATTGGCTGGATCATTGACCATATGCTCGAGATCTTCTCTGGACAGGCTGAATTGCTGACAGAGCGTCTCAAACTCCTCATTCATCTTGGCGCCAACCTGAACCAATTCCTCTGAAATTTGAAGCCTTTCTGAAGGATCTGCGCATTTGATCTGCTCAGCAATCTCTGTAAAGAGAGCTAGCGACCGGGAAGTGACCTCCTCGATATTCTCCCCCTTTTCAGGAGAATGCAGGAGCTCCTCGAAGAAATTGAGTAATTTTTGTGCTGACATATGCCATCCCCTCATTCATAGTAAACCACCCCGATGCATATGTACTTCTCCCCTATATGTAAAGATTGTATTAGAATATTGTTAAGATTTGATAAAGATGACGAAAGAAAACAAACCATCTCTTTGATAATCAAACACTTAAAAAGTAAAATTTTTTCTTAAGTCAGGGTCCCCTTCCCCATGAATAGCTCTTTTTACCCCGAAATAGGACCAAAAAAACCCTCTGGACCCTTTTGGATCCAGAGGGAAGAACTAGAAAACCGCATAAGCGATCTATGTGTATTTTTATTAGATACGGGAGCTGGCCACCACGGTTTAGTTGAGAAGGTCCATGGTTTGACCTGTTGCCGTAATACCTTGCTGGATGTCTCCATAAAATTTCTGAGCGATCTGCGAACTGGTATTGATCGTTTGCGATGATGTCTGCATCACTTGCGCTCCCGCTTGTTGGGCTGCCTGCGCTGACTTGCATTGAGACTGAGTGATACCTCCTGTACCTTGCGCTAAGCCCTGTCCCATCATTAACCCTTTGGCATAAGCTTCTTTCTTCTGTTTTCTTTCACCGATCTTTCTACGTGCGATATCTTTTTCTTCTGGAGTCATTCCCTGTTGTCCGTCTTCCACTTCTACTTGGGCGTTTTCATTGTCCACATCTTCCTGGCTCGATTCCTTTGAACTGAGCTCATCTGCACTCGTTGTTCTCTCTTCCATTCTTATCTCAGTAGAATCAGCTGAAGGAGTGACCATCTCCTCTGCACTTTCTACAGAGGTTGGTGCATCTGTACCTGTCGTCGTAGCGGTTTTCGATGGCATATGTGACATATCAACCATTGTACCTTTCCCAGTTGTACTGGCAGGGGTTGCTTCCATTTGACCGCTTGCTGAAGCCTCACCGGCATCTTCAACGGTAGGCGCTGCATCAACGGCCGCATTTTCAGCAGCTGCAGTTCCTGTTGCTCCTGCTTCCATACCGGCGCCGCCGATCGCCATACAACCTGCTGCAATAGAGAAGACTCCCATGGCAATCATTCCAGCGGCCTCAGACTTCAAAGCACTTTTCGTCAATTTCGCGCCAGCGAAACCCATAGCCATTTCAGATCCGACCATTCCAAGAGATCCTGTTGAAGAATTCCCGAAAAGGACTTTTCCCGCCTGGCCTGTTGATTTGACAAAGGCAACGGCAAGCTTTTCCATTGCTTTTCGTAATTCTGCGTTACTTATTGAATGTACTTGACTCATAATATTAACCTATTTTTTTTTAACTTGCTCGTGCATATTGCTGTTGCGGTCCTGCGCTCTGGAGTGATTTTCCAAAACTGTTGATGATCGCATTGATCACCTGCTCTAACTGCGTTTTTGAGCCGACCGTGTTATTCAACTGCGTGCTCAAGCCGTTGGCTGAAGTGGAAACAGATTTCACTTCTGCCTGGTCTTTCATCATGGTTCCTTTCTTATCGGCTACCTTGTCGATCTCTTCACCAGCCTTGATTTGCATCGCACCGGCTGCAATCATACAAGCTCCACTAGCGACTAGAAGAGCGGCACCAATAAGCTGTCCGCCTGGAATAAACATACAGATCATTCCCACGATCCCTAAAACCATTCCAACTTTAGAAAGGATACCCGCAGTGTTGCTGTCACTTGCTGCCTTTTCCATTTCAGGGAGCATTTTTTTCACCTGTTCTGCAGCGAGCTTCATCGACGCATTTTGCGACTTGAACAAGATATCCATCGTTGTCGATTGCGTGATTACACCATGGTTAAGGGTCGATTTATAAAGAGCAAATGCAGCGAGAAGCTGAGCCATCGTTACGCCCTTGTCTTCACCACCCTTTGGCTTGTGCTTGACAACGGGAGCCTCTTGTGGCCTTTTGATCAGCTCTACTGATTCGTGTGTTGTTGTTGCTGTCATGTTACCCTCTTTGGTTATTGTATGATCCCATAGAACCAAAACTTTGTACGAAAGAGTTGTACATGTTCTGCATAGACTGCTGATTCTGCTGCTGCGAGTTCAAATCGATATTCTCGGTCATCGTCATTTTCTGCTGAGTCTGTTGCACTTTTGTTTGGGCTTCGTTCGCATTCTGCACGTCCTGGGCAAGTTTTCCCTGGTCTCCGGCTGTCTTGGAGCCGCCTTTAAAGAAACCTTTGCCTTTCACACCGTCATAGATCAAAAGGCCTATACAGCAAAGGGACAAGATCTCTCCGAAAAAGCTGTTCAAAAACCCGCCGCTTTTGTCAGCGTCTTCCTGTGCTTTTTTCGCATCGGCACCAATCGTATTACTCTTTGATTTCCAGTTGGCGATCTGTGTCTTGTATTCCTGTTCCTGGTAATTGAGCTTTGCTAAAATGGTCGCCTTTGTCTGGTTGGAACCTTTCAATGCGTCTTGCTCGAGTTTGGCAAGAAAGAAAAATATATTTAAACCGTCTGTTTTTCCATTTGATGGAGTTGTCATAAATTAACCTCTTATATTGTTTTATCTCGTCGTGCTTAAGAATTGCTGCCTTGATTGATTCAACAGTCTGATTGCGGAACCTGAATGTTCGTTTCAAGTGGCTGGAAGTTGATCGACCATAAGTTCTGGTTTTTTTGTTGAATCTCCTGAGCATCCACATTGTCCTCAGAAATCTGAAACTGCAATGCTTGAGCTTGTGACTGATCTGCCTGGGTAAAATCACTTTTGCTGACTAACGCTTTCAATTGTTGGTTCAATGCATTGATTGCTCTCAGTTTAGCCAAATATTCATCGTGGATCGTTTTGTTCATATCCATAAGCGGTCTGGCAGATTTACTTAGGTTTTTCATTCCCTGTAGTTCTAAAAACATAATCAAAAGCAGGGGATTCGTTATCTTTCCACCTTTCAATAGCTCAGTTAGTTTCATTTCATCTTTTCTGCGCTTCTTTTCCTCTTTTTCGAGCCTTTGATGCTCTTTCTCCTGCTGTTGGATCTGCATGGACATGGCCTCTAAAGCCATTACACCTGAATCCATTTGTTTCTCCTATTTTATGCTCTATGATTTACGAAGTAACCCGATGAAAACGATAGAATGTTTTCCTCCGAGTTTGCCATCGCATGTTCTTCTTCTTGACCAACCGATTTCATGACGGCTGCTCGATCTTTTACTCCGTATACTCCCTTTGAAAAGAGTACTTTTTCCGGCTCTTCTTGTCCTGACAAAGCCCCTTCATCAGCTTTTAGTCTTGCTGCCCATTTCTTAAGGTTTGGGCCATCGGTCTGTGCGAGTTTGATCCTATAGTTAGCAATTTGCTCTTCACATTCTCTCTTGTACCAGCCAAAAAAACCAGGCTTTCCAGCTGCCCAATTCATGGTCCCAGTGATCGATCTCATTTTCATCATTGACTACAGCAGCATATGCGCTGTTAAATTCGTTTTGATCATTGTCTACCGTTCGTACCAGTCCTGCAATGAGTGCGTCTTTACTCTTGAGCTTTGCCTTCATATTTTTCAGATCGCATACGGTCAGAATTTGATTGGCGTCCATGTTCTTCGTATTATGCGTTGCCATATAGCGATCGATGAGCGCTTCTGCTCCTTTGTAAGGAGTATAGCCACCTGGTGATTCGACTCCCTTTTCGATTGCTGCCATCAAATTCTCCTCAAATACTCCATCGGACTCTTGCTGGCCGTAATACTTTCGTATTCTGGCATCTGCGTCCATGGTTGCTTTTTCGAGCGTTGCCAAAAGGAGCATGACGTTCAGGTCATGACCTTTGGTTGGTTCCGGCGCCCTTGGTATTGGCGCTGCCGGTATTGTTGCTGTAGGTTGTACAGCATGTTCTCCTCTCATAGATACCTCCTCTATTTAGGCTGGTTGGTGTGCGACAAAGAAGCCCGAAGAAAACGACATAATGTTTTGCTCCGAATTTCTCATCTCACTTGCTTCCTCCGTTCCTATTGATTTCATTGCACCTGCACGGTTTTTGATTCCGTAAACAGTTTGTGAAAACGCAAAGGATTCATCTTCTTCCTGTGCTGCCAAAGCACTTGTATCAGCAGCCAGATCTCTTTCCCAATCACCTAAGTGCCACTCGTCCCAAGCTTTCTTTGCTTCATAATAGGCCAATTTTCCGGTCCAATATCCACCTTCGCCTTCAAACCAGGTCTTCCAGTCGGAAAGCTTGTCTTCGCAATGGTGGATCTCTGAATTGTCACTATTTACGTCACCTTGCCATCTGTTGACCTCGCTTTGGTCATGGGCTACTTTCAGGACAAGTGCCTCAATCAGTTTATCTTTGGTTTTCAAGTTTGCGTTCATGTTCTTCAGATCGTATACAACAAGAATCTGATTCGCATCGAAGTTCTTCATGTCATGATTCTGCATGTACCGATCGATGATCTTTTCTGCTCCCTTGTAAGGGGTGTAACCACCTGCTGTGTTTACTCCCTCTTCGATTGCCTTCATCAGATTTTTTTCAAAAGTCCCATCTGCCTGCTGTTGGCCATAATATTTTGCTATTCTGGCATCAGCATCCATGGTTCCTTTTTCGATCGTCGCCAATAGAAGCATGATGTTAAGATCATGCCCTGGAATTGGCGGCGGCCCGTTTGATGAGGGAGCGGCAACCGGTGGTACGTGTGAGCCTTGCGCTGTATGTACAGCATGTTCGCTAGGCATAGTTTCCTCCGTGTGTCGTTTACTCGCTGTCCATCCATCTTATGCCTGCTCATTTTACCCTTTAATACTTGCGTTTGACGCTTCCTCTCTCTTTTATTACCCGTTAGCTGTTTGGTGCTGGACAAAGAACGAGTACATATCGGTCGTGTTCTTTACTCCAGACTGTGCAATCGAGTTGCACGAATTAATGATCTGAGCATCCTGGTTCAACTTGTTGTTGGCATTAGTGATGTCACTGCTCAAATCCTGTGTTAAGTTGTTCAGTCCCTCATCTTCTCCTGCTCCGTTTTCCCAATCTCCAAATGGACCAGGCTTATCAGAAGGCTTTCCTGAAGCCTGAGCAGCGTTATATTGCTTTGCCCAAGCTGTAAATGTAGTTTGTAGAGCTGTATATGGATCCCCAGCAGCAATCATCTGAGCAACCGTATAGGAGGTTCCCATTGGATTCTCCTGAAATCATGTCATACGTTCCTTTAGCATCAGCTGCTGTCTGTTTCCAATCTGAGTTGTTGCTATGATCGGCAATGTACAGCAGTTATCCCTCACCAGGACTTGATTCAGTTCCGCCGGTCGTTCCTCCATAAAGGTCTGTTTGCAGTTTTTTGAAGGCGTCAGCAAAGGCCTTTGTATCAGCCGTAACGCTCTTTCCCTGAGCCTGGTCGGCTTCAATCCTTTTCATTGCCGCCAGCATTTTCTGATAGTCTCCTGATACCTTTTCAATCGCTTGCTGGTAGGCACCAAGACCGTTCTTTAACGTAGTCGCCATGCCATTCAGTTTATCGAGCAAAAGCTGAATGATGTACCACGAGGACATCCTTCCTTGTTTCAGCTGAGCTTCGATATGTCGAATCTCTGTCAGCATCTCCTCTTTCATCTCCATGAACATGGAATTCACAGGATTTGCCTGTGCGTGGCCTCTACCGTATAAAGCATGTTCAGCCATAGTTTTTCTCCTGTTGTTACCTAGTAACTAAAAGGCCTCTGGAGCATTGAGGATAGCATATTTGGGGGGAAGAAGAGACTCAATGCTCCGTTAGCCGTAAATTGATGATTCATAGAAGGCAATGGCTCAATGTACCATTCCTTTTTCTTCGCCTCTGGCGATTCTATGCAATCCGATGTACGAGAACCCAGTTTTTCGGACGAAGGTCTAAGTTTTCGTACGTCGGACTGCTGGTATTGTTTAGCGTCCGGAGCGCTTTTTGCAGTAAAAAGCGCCCTCATCGCTTCTTTTTCTCCTGAGAAGGAAAATCCTTAATCTTTTCGATCTCTGGCCGTTCAATGCCCTGTTCTTCGCATAGGTCATCCAGCTTTTGGTTCATGTTCTGGGCAACCTGAAAGAGCTCCTGTTGGAGCTGCTCGCGCTTTTCAGGGGAAGCCTTTTCGAGTGTTGCTGCGATTTCATCGAGAATTTCTTCAGAACGAGATGAAATCTCCTCCATAGAACCAAATTTCTTTGGATCTTTTAATATCTCTTCAAAGAATGAAAACAATTCGTTGGTCGACATTCTCGTCTCCTCTCTATCATGTAACTACCAATTTTCCGTCCTATTTCAGACGGCATAATTCCCTAAGCAGTAAGCCACTTCTTATTTTTCGAAGTGCCCTTTTTCTTGGCTTTTTTAGTGGGTTTTTCAGCATTAGGATTGAATGTCTTGACCAGATCCTTCCGACCCTCTTCAATCTCTTCTTTCAGATTTTGGATGGAACCCCAAGTCTCTGAATTGAAATTGGATGGATCGTTCATCATGGATTCCATCTGAGCGCGTGAAATCCCATATTGCTGACACATGCCTTCGAACTTCTCGCTCATTTTTCGAGAAGCTTCTTCCAGCTGGTCATTGATCTTGATCCGTTCTTCTGGAGTAGAATGTTTGATTTGCTCTACGAGTTCATTGAATAGACTGAGAGACTTGGAAGTCATCTCTTCAACTGAACCGTATTTTTCCGGCTCCTCAAGGAGCTCGTCAAAGAAATTTAATAGGTTCTTAGCGGTCATAATAACTTCCCCATTTAATTGGTTCCGTCTTCTTCCCGCCCTTATGTCTAATTGTAGTAAATTGAAATTAAGGAAGATTAAAATAATTATTAGGAATTGAACAAGAATCGAGAGATCAGATATAACTTATTTAATAAGAGTGAGTTATGAATTCACGTTCAGAGAGACTTGAAAGGATTGATCAGCCCAAATAGAAACGGGGAGCTAATCCTGAATAGGTTTAGCTCCCCGTTCATTGGCCAAAACGGCTTTAAATGGGTCGAATTGGAATAGATTTTGGAAATCAAGGAAATAGAGGAAAAAGGCCTGGGATTGAATTATCCCGTTCTTCCGCGCATTAGATGGTGGGCACAAATTGGTCGTTATGGCCACTGGCCCCTACACCCAAATTCTGCATCATGCTGCCAAAGAATCCTGGTTTTTTAGGCTCTTCAGGCGCCTTTCTCTTTTCTCCGGACATATCAGCTACAGCTGATTCGTGTCTGGTGTGTTCGTTGTGAATCCCGGTCAATTGAGACTCTCTGGAGCGTATATGATCTTCCCAAGCTCTGATGGAATCAAGAGTTCTCTGGATCCTTCTCTCAGCTGCTGCTCTAGCTCCAGGAGAAGACGCTCTTTTCAGATCTCTTCTTTGAGCTTTCAATCGATTTTCAAGGTGTGCCATTGCTCTTTCACAGCCTTGATAGAATCTCTCCAAGCGATTGAGCTGCCGAAGACTTGTACGGATACCTCCGTAAGTCGACCTTAGCTTCTCATCGATAAGAGCGACTTGCTGACGTAAATTGGTGAGCTCTTCTTGATAATCCTTTCTGCGTCCTCTTGATATTGGAGTTCCATTCTCCCGTCCGGTTTGCAAAATTCCGCTGATTACGTCAATGCGTCTAGCAGCTCTTCGCCTTATGTTGACGATATTTTGAGCCTTCGTATGAAGAGCCTCGAGGTTCTTTTTCAGAGCCTTGACATCTCTTAGGAAGAATTTGTCCAACCTCATATGGCCGATACATGTTGGGCCAATGTTGAACGCAATAGTTTCTGCTCTTCGGACATCTTTTACTGAGATGGAAAAGACCTTATTCGGATCTACATCGGAACCACTGATCTGTCCTCGGATCATTCCCATCGTGTCGACACCAAGCTTATGGACTTGGAAAGATTGAGGACCAGACGTCTTTTTCACATAGAGGTTCGTAAAGTGCCCCTCGTCCATGGTATGAAACCGTTCGGCTGAAACCCTTGCGGCTTTCATAGCTGTATCGAAGTTGGACACAGTGACTCTCAACTTGACCTTATAATAATGGCCTGTGTCCCCTACCTGGACCATGACTGGAATATGGAAAACCCTTCGGTCTCCCATTATGCCATCTTTATGCCTCGTGAGCTCGGCCACCTGCCGAGTATCGATTGAGACATAGTTGCTGTCCGATAAACTTTGGTATCTTGAACCTTGAGCTGTCATAACTTCTTCACTTTCATTTACCTTAATTATAATACATTTTTTATTAAAAATCATTAAAGTTAGAATTATAACTGACTATATCACAATTAACTCGAAATTAAATAGTTACACAAATCATAAGTTACTGAAACCAAAGAACTTGGTGCAACTCTCTTAGTGCCAAAGACTTAGAAAGCTTGTTTTTCCATAGTATTTAATTGAGCATATTTTCATAATGGTGCGAGGGTGAAGCGCTGCGCGCTTTGAGCATTTGCAGGTTAGGTCATGTTAGAGTCCTTCATCGATCAGATCTCAGAGGAGCTCGAGATTCTTCCCAAACCCACGCCTGATGAAAACAACAATTATCATCTTTCTGTTACTGAAGATGCGAGGGTAACTCTTAAAGAACTCGAGCCGGGCATTTCTTTTTATGCACAAATTGCAGAATGTCCACAGGAAAAAAAAGAAGACCTTTTCATTTATTTAATGAAGGCAAATTTATTCGGACAAGGTACTGGTGGTGCAGCGATCGGATTAGATCCTGACGAGAAATTCTTGACACTGTCTTTAACTTTATCATATGAAATGAACTATCAGCACTTTAAAGAAAAACTGGAAGACTTTGTTAATTACCTTATTTACTGGAAAGAAGAAATCGATACATTTAAAAAAGATGCAATGGAAACCCTTTTATGAAGATACCTGCATATTTTTCGAGAAAAAATCTGTTCAAATCGTGCAAACTTATGGCGGGTTGTTAAAACCTGAACGAATTTTTTATCGAAAAATATGGGAAATTCTTTTACCAAATGAATTTACCGACATGGTAACCCTAAATGGATGAACCGACTTAATTCATGTCCCGTTTTATTGGAGAAGAAGGACCGTTAATCGGTCTTGTACTGCACCTCGATGAAGGTGAGGAATGGATCATTGGCCGCGATCCTGACAAGGCAGATATGATTCTTGAGGACAGTACTGTCTCAAGAAAACAGGCACTTTGTTTTCGCACGGATACTGGCCTTTTCATTAAAAATCTTTCCGATGTCAATCCAACAGAAGTAAATGGTTCCGAGCTTGGTGAAGATCCTGTTCTTTTGAACGAAGGCGATCATATCAAAATCGGAAATACGATCTTTTCTTATACGGAAAAGGAAAATCCAAACGAAGAGAAGAAACCGAAGAGAAGAAAAAAAGCGGCACCGAAAGAAGAAAAAGAGAAAGAAACCAAGAAGGGCTTCGACGATATTTTCGGCGATATAGGCGGCGGTGATGAACCAGCCATTTTTAAAGGAACGGAACCAGAGCCTGAACCTGAATCAGAACCAGAAGAAAAAACCGAACCTGAAGCGGAGCTGGAAGAAGAAACTCCCCCTCCTGTAGAAGAAGAAAAGCCGAAAAAAGAAGAAAAGAAAAGAAAAAAAGCTCCCCGAAAAAAAGCGGCAGAAGAAAGAAGCGTCTACGATACGATCTTCGAAGATACGATCGATGAAGAAGAGCTTCCCTTTAACTTTATCTCCGAAGCACCTCTGATCTTGAAAGTCATCGCTGGACCGAATGCCGGGGCTGAAATCGGTATCGAGAAGAACACGACGTACGTCATTGGTAAAGATCCAAACTCCTGCGATGTCGTCTTCCAGGACCTTTCTGTTTCCCGCAACCATGCCCGATTGAATATCGACGCAGAAGGAAATGCTGAAATTGAAGACTTGAAGTCGAAGAACGGCACCATGATCAATGGTTCTCCGATCAAAGAGAAGACAAAAGTCACACAACAAGACCTGGTCGCATTAGGAACAACTACATTTTTAATCATTGACCGGACAGCTGCTCAGGAGACGATCTACTCACCTGCTCCAGCCGCTTATGAAGTCAAGGAAGAAGAAGAGGCTGAAGAAGAACTCGATGAGGCCGCTGCCAAAGTTAAGCTGAAAAAGCACTGGAAAAAACAGGTCATCCCTACTCCCTATCTAGCCGCAGCAGGTGCTTTCGTTGTCGTCGTATTTGTGATTGCGATGAGCTTTTTCTCCCTTTTCAAATCTTCAAGAATTGAAGTGGCTGTAAGACACCCTGAAAGCCGACTTGAAAATGCTTTAGACAAGTTCAAAGACGTTGAGTTTTCCTATAATCCAGGAAGTGGAAAGCTCTTTCTTGTGGGACACGTCTTAACAGGGGTCGATTACCAGGAAATGATGTTCCGCATCAGTGAACTTCCCTTTGTACAAAGCACAGAAGATAATGTTGTGATCGATGAGCTGGTCTGGAAGATGATGAATGATGTACTGACGGAAAATGCTGGCTGGAAAGGTGTGAGCATCCATTCTCCCAAAGCGGGGCAGTTTGTCGTTAATGGATACATCCAGAACGAACAGCAAATGACGCAGCTCCAAGAATATCTGGTCGTGAATTTTCCTTATATGGACCGACTTCAAAACCGTGTTGTTGTCGAATCGAACCTAAATAGCAAAATTCAATCCATGCTCTTGGGTGCTGGTTTTTCCGGTGTAACCTTTCAACTGGCCAACGGAACAGTTGTCCTTCAAGGTCGTTATGGTGAAGAACACCAAAAGGCTTTCAGTAACATTCTTGACGAGCTCAATAAAACAAATGGAGTGCGGTCTGTTCATAATTTTGCAATCGCTTCTACAGAATCTGCTGCACGAATCGATCTCACACAAAAATATAAAGTGACAGGATATTCCCTTCATGACAGTATGAGCTTCAGTGTTGTGGTCAATGGCAAGATCGTTACTAAAGGTGAAATTTTAGATGGAATGATGATTTCTGCGATTGAACCGAACATGATTCTTCTTGAAAAAGATGGCTTAAAATACAAGATCGACTATAGTCGGTAAGAGTGCTCTAGAATAAGAGGAGAGTTATATTCCATGTATGGCTTAGAAAAACAAAAAAAGGGACAGAAGTTCCAATTCGATTTAGAACTGGAATTGAAAAAGGGACCTGAAAAAGTGCAAAAGATTTTGAAATCGACCGAAGACCGAATGAATGAAATCAAAAGCGTTCTTAGAGAAGGAAAAGTCGACAAAAAGCAATTGGATGAATACGGAATCCTTTTACATGGCTATGCAGCCCTGCAGAAGGTTATTAAGAAAGTTGTTAAGAGTTAAGAGTCTATTGCCGAATTAAAAATTAGATCTTTTTATTTTTTTTAATTCGACAATTTACTCTAAAAAAAAGGAGACAAACCATGACAAATATACCGGGTGTTACATTAACATTTGGGTCATTGATTTCCGCTTACAAGAAGTTGCAGTCTTCTCTTGTTGTACAAGTACGAAGACTTGCTTCCAAAATGAGTTCTGCCACTCCTGGTCAGTTCCTTTTGGTGCAATTTCAAATGAGCCAAGTCACTCAGATCGGTGAATCGATTTCCAACTTGATCTCTCAGGTCAATAGTGTGATCAATAACGCCGTTCGAAACCAAAAGAGCCAGTAATTATCACTTATTAATCGAGGTCATCAAACATGCCATCTCTTCAAGATTTCAAGGAAGACTATATTGTATTTCTCGAAGCTGGTTTCATCGCTGTCAATCAGGCTGATGAAGATGCGACCACAAAACTTTTCAAAGCCTCCCATCTTTTGAATCCTAAAAATGTGATGTCAAAAGTCGGCATGGCCTATTTGCACATTCATAAGCTAGAGTTGAAACAAGCTCAAAAATTATTGAATGAAGTCTTGAAAGAAGAGCCTGACAATGAAATGGCAAAGACTCTTTTGGGATTGGCGATGAGCATGTCGCCTAAGGAAATGGAAAAGGGTGAACAGATCCTTCACAATGTTCAACAAGAATCTAAAGACAAGGAAATCAAAGAACTTTCCGGTTCGGCTTTGGACTTCGTGGACCAGTTTTTGAAAAAATCACCAACTCCTGTTCAGGGAATGAACCAAAAGAAAAAATAAGAAATGGCAAAAGATCCAGCAGATAAGATTGGCACTGAAGGAAGCGGCACACAGCCTAGCCAAGGATTGGGCGGACCTGTCCAAAGGCCTGAAAAAGGTGGCTTTGAATCGTACATGCAACAGCCTCAGGCCCCCGAAAGAGGAGCCGCTCCCGGAGCAGGGCCTCAAACTCCTGAAGGGGTCTCTCCTATGGAACTGCCAGGCGGGACCAAGTTTCAAACAGCAGGGCCCTCTATCGATACACTCTTAGGGCAAGTCAATACAACACAGAACAATCTCAATCAGCTTCAAGACCAAATGAACACTCCGAACTTGAAGTTCAAGCGGCAACATCAGTACTTGATGCAAAACAAATTGGCCGATGCCAATGGAAACCTCCAGGCAGCCGGACAAAAATTAGGAGCTGAGATTCCTGCCTCTCAACAATTGACAGGCGGACCTGTACAAAAGTTTTTAGGAATGATCGCCGATGGGCAAAATCAATTGATCGCTGCGAAATCAGAACTGCAAAAGATCAAGGCCAAGGGTACAAGCCTTAACCCTGGTGATTTGATCATGGTGCAAGTGAAATTAGCCCAGGCTCAACAGGAACTGGAGTACGCTTCTGTTTTGCTGAGTAAGGTCATCGATGCGATCAAAATGATGATGAACATCCAGTTATAAAGTTCTTTCATGGACCCGACCAATTCTCCTTTTGAAAAACTTGTCTCCCATTTAGAAGACGTAGAACTGACAACAGTTCATGGCCGTATCACTGAATGTATCGGAATGTTGATCAAGGCCATTGTCCCCCAAGTCAAAATGGGTGAAATTTGCCTGATTAAAAGAGAAGGCGAACCCCTTGTTGCCGAAGTCGTCGGCTTTACTGAAAATGAGGTTTTTCTCTCTCCTTTGGGAAATATGACTGGAATCGGCCCTTCATCGGAAGTGATCCCCATGCGAATGCCTCTACATATCAAAGTAGGGAATAACCTTCTGGGCCGCGTCATCAATGGTGTGGGAGAGGCTTTGGATGTTGAAGATAAAGGTCCTATGGATCTGGATGAGACCTATTCCGTTATGAATACTCCTCCCGATCCTTTAAAAAGAGGACTTATCGAGACTCCTATTTCCGTAGGTATTCGCTCGATCGATGGAATCTTAACAGCTGGCCAAGGACAGAGAATTGGAATTTTTGCTGCTGCCGGTGTTGGTAAGTCAACCACTCTTGGAATGATCGCCCGTTATGCAGTCGCTGATGTCAATGTCATTACACTTATTGGTGAAAGGGGCCGGGAAGTTAGGGAATTTCTGCAGCACGATCTCGGCGAAGAAGGAATGAAGCGGTCTGTCGTCGTTGTTTCCACATCTGATCAGGCGCCTCAACTTCGTATCAATGCTGCCTATACTGGAACAGCTATTGCCGAGTATTTTAGGGATCAAGGGAAGTCCGTTATATTGATGATGGACTCGATTACCCGATTTGCACGAGCTGTAAGGGAGATCGGTCTTGCTGCCGGAGAGCCACCTGCCAGGGCGGGTTACACTCCCTCTGTTTTTGCTATTCTTCCCCGTCTTTTGGAAAGAAGTGGAAATTCCGACAAAGGTTCGATCACGGCTTTTTATACGATCCTTGTTGCCGGTGATGATATGAATGAGCCGATCGCAGATGAAACCCGTTCGATCCTAGACGGACATATTATCCTGTCGTCAGATCTCGCGAGACAGTATCATTATCCTGCGATTGACGTTCTTTCTTCCGTCAGCCGGATTTTGCCCAACATCGTTGACCGGGAACATCTCGATTTGATTGGAAAAGTCCGGGAAGTTCTAGCCCATTATAAAAAGAACGAATTGTTGATCCGTATTGGGGAATATAAGCCTGGATCGGATAAAGATGCGGATTTCGCATTGAAATACATCGACAAGGTCAATAATTTTCTCAAACAGGAAGTAGAAGAAAAATCGACTTTTGAAGATACGATGCAACGCTTAAAAACCCTCTTCCGTTAGGGACAAATATGTCTCAGCCTACTCCTCTTAACTATCCTCTTGAGCAACTCCTTACGATTAAAAAAAACCGTTTCGACCAGGCACTGAAGATTCTGGAAGAAAAGAAAGAGATCTTGGCAAAAGAGGAAAAAAAGCTAAAAAAGGTAGAGGCAGAACGAGATGAAGTCCTAAATCATAAAAAAGAAAAACTCAACCAACTTCGAACTGAATTAGATGAAGGAACCACTACCGATAAAATCCAGCAAATGAAACAATATCTGGAAGTTGTCGACGACAGATTGGTTGCAAAACAAAAAAAGGTCGATCAACAAAAGGAAGCTGTTGTTGCCGCAGAAAAGCAAGTGGAACTGGCGAAACAGGAGATGTTTCAAAAACAGAAGGACTTGGAGAAGTTAAAAAGCCACAAGAAAGAGTGGCAAAAGGAAGTAAAGTTTTGGTCAGAGAGACAGCAAGGCATTTTACAGGATGAGCTGGGATCGGCACAGTACATCACCAGAAAGAAAGAACATGAAACCTATGAAAGAAAAAAGAAAAAGAACGAGTGAAATTATTCATAAATTTATCGCATAAAACTTGAAAGATAATCCTTGTAAAAGAATATTAAAGAAAGATGCCAATCACAAATGTGTATTATATGAGTACAGAAAAAGTGGGACGCTCTGCTGAACCTCCTGAAAAACAAAAAATCGAATCAGATAAAAGAGAAAGACAAAGAGTCGAACGTGTCCGCGAAGTAGACCCAGAAGAACAAAGCCGCATGCGGAAAAAGTTCCGCTCAAGGATGGAAGAAGAAGAGGAACCAACCGATGAGCAGCCATCCCCTCTTGATATGATGGCCCGCGCGCCAAGGACTCCCAGAGTCGGTGCCATGGAAGGGGGGCCCCAAGCTCCACCCCAGCCTCCGACATCTTCTTCTTTGCCCCCTCCAGATGAAGGAGAGGAAAATGAAGGCCTTCCAGCTGATCCAGACTTTTGGAGGGATGTTGAATTTTCCACTCCCAGTTCCCAACAGCAACAGCCGCAGCAACAACAGCAAACGCAACAGCAACAAGAGCAACAAAGAACTACGGATAAATCCGAGGGAAGTGGAAAGAAAAGACCCCTTACTGCTGAAGAAAAGAAAAAAATGGAAGATGATATGAAAAAGGGCACGCTCCCCGTTCCCGAATTCATGAAAGAAAAACAAAAAAAAGCTCAGCTTCCCGGATTTTCAAAAGAGCAGCAAAAAATGATCCCGGCAAAAATGAAACCAAAGGAAACCGAGGATATTCCCGATTATCCCAATCTGGTGAAAAAGGGAGCAAAAACACAACCCACTGCACTTCCTGAAAAAGAAGAGAAGAAAGTAGATAAGAAAACGGGTTTTACTTCTTTGCCTACAGAAAAAAAAGAAAAGGAGCCCCCGACAACAATCAGTGAAAGGAAAAGAGCCAAAGCGGAAAGTAAAGATGCAACTGTCCCTATGCCCTCTACCAAAATAGAAAAAAAAGAAGGCAAGCAGGCTTCTAAAAAAGAAGAAACTGTAGCTCCTTTTCCAACTGAAAAAAAGGAGGAAGCGGCACCGCGTGAAGTTGTCGTTCCTAAAGAAAAAAAGGAAAAAGAAGCTAAGACTGTTCCTAAAAAAGAACAGCGTGTAGCAGCCCTGCCAACTCTGCCAAAAGAAAAAGAAGAGCAGATTGGACAGAAAGGCGAAAAGAAAAAAGGGGCCAAAACAAAAGAACAAGAAACAACAGAGATTGCTCCTGTCACCGCTCCTCCTCCAAAAGAAGATAGAGTGCACAAAGAGAAACAGCAAGGACCTAAAGGAATTCCTCAGGCTCCTTCCATTCAGGACCTTCCCGCTCCTGTTAAAGCAACTTCTGCCCAAATGACAGAGTCGGCAAAACCTTATTTGCGTACAGGGGAAATCAGAGAGCTCTTTCGGCAAATGGTTGGGACCATTGTTGTGATGTCCACACCAAAGGGTGATTCAAAAACGCAGATTATCCTGAACGCTGACAACTTTAAATCTCCACTATTCCATGGAATGACCATCACAGTGGAACGATTTTCTACCAATCCTTATTCTTTCAATGTCCGATTGAGCGGTTCACCTCAAGCAATCAATGTCGTAAACGATAATATAGAAGGACTGCGCTCAGCTTTTGAACGTAATAAGGATCGATTTCATGTGGCACGGTTGGATACTTCCTACACCACAGAAAGGCCTCTTTTCCATAGAAAGGAAAAAGCAGGTTCTGAGGGGGAAATGGGAGAAACCGGTGAAGAGAAATGACTGAAAAGATTCATAAAGAAACATTTTCCTGGGTCAAAAGAATTGAGCACGCTTTAAAAGAGTCATCCTCAATTGTCGGCGGCTCCCCTTCTTTGGACTGGGGAAAGCTCTCTGAAATTCTTTCTGAGCGCTTTGATACCAAGGTTCAAGTTAAATCAAAAGATCTTGAGTTCCGCTCATCAGAAGAAGTTGAAGATGGGTTTGGTTCCTCTCCAATCTCTTGTTCCTTTGCATTGACGCCTATCTCTGGACATGTTCACTGGATCATGGACAAAGAGGAAGTGGGAAAACTAACCCGATGGATGTTGACCCGCTCTGCGACATCAAAAGGATTTTCCTCTTTTGCTTTGCAGGAAGGCTTTTATCACTACCTGCTTCTGGAGGTTTTGGACCTTCTTCCTCAACTTCCACTGTTTCAAAATTATACTCCGAAGCTTTCCAATGAAGGTCTCATTGAAAAAAACGGCGCCGTCTGTCTCGATATCTCAATTCAACTTGACAAGACTTCCTGTTGGGGAAGGCTTGCCATCCCTACTGATTTTCTACAAGCATTCAAAGAGCAGTACAAAGGCGACCTTGCAACTTCTGAACTCGCGAAAAATGCAGAAGTTCTCATGAGTTTGAATATTGGAAAAACGCTACTGGATGCAAGACAGTTCCAAAAACTTTCGAAAGGAGATTTTGTCCTTCTCGACTCAATCCACTATGACGTGGATGCCAAAGAGGGGCGAGGAATCATGGCTTTAGAACATGTCCCCCTTTTTCAGGTAAAACTTACTCCTTCTCAAATTCAGCTTGTGGACCAGGCTTACACTCAAGAGGAATCTATGGAAGAAAATGAAGAAAGCGCCCCTCCCCCCGAAGAGGCCCCAACTCCACCTTCACCTGAAGCTGAGGCCGTTGAAGCTGTTGAGGAAGAAGGTGTTTCTATAAAAAAAGTGCCCATCTCCCTTACGGTAGAACTGGCGCGCCTGAGAATTCCACTTGAGAAACTCATGCGTTTGGAACCTGGGCTTTTTCTGGAACTTCCCACTCATCCGGAACAGGGAGTAAATCTGACGGTGAATGGGAAAAAAGTGGGCAAAGGCGAGCTGGTCTCATTAGGAGAGACTATGGGCGTTCGAATCCTGGAAATCTAGGAGACCTGAATTTTGGCCTCTTTTCACTCAAGAGATACTGCACCTTTATTTCCTGCCACCGAGACATCTACCTATCTTCCCAAACAGATCGGGCCCTATCATATTGAGAGCGTTCTGGAAAAAGGGGGTATGTCTCACATCTATCTCGGCAGAAAAGACCCTCATTCCCCTCTTACAACAATCAAGGTCCTTCAGGAAGAATACCTTCATTTTGATGATATGGTCCGCCGCTTTTTAAAAGAGGCTTCTCTGATCAGCCAGGCATCTCACCCCAATATCATCCAACTTTTTGGGCAGGGAAAATGGGAAAAGGGCCTATACATTGCAATGGAGTTTGTCCAAGGAATCTCTTTGAAACAGTTCATTGAACAAAGAACCCTTTCAAAAAAAAGGGCGATTGAGATTGTTCTCCAGGTAGCTTATGCCCTCTCCCATTTGCATTCCCACGGAATTATCCATCGTGATTTGAAACCTGAAAATATTTTGATCACTGAGGACGGGCATATAAAAGTGATCGATTTTGGTATCGCACAATTGATGGGCGACACACAAAAGACCATTACCATGCAAAGATCAGGACTCATGGGAACACCTCTGTACATGAGTCCCGAACAACTCGCCGATCCGCCTCAAGTGAATTTTTCTTCCGACCTTTACGCACTAGGTCTGATTGCTTATGAGCTTCTACTCGGCAGATTGAGCCATGGTGTTGTGCAGATTGCCCTGCTCCCAAAAAAACTGAGACCGATCATTGAGCGAGCATTAGATTTTGATCCCAAAAAAAGATATCAGATGGCCGATGAGTTCATCGAAGATCTGGCTTCGGCGTCGCAAGATGGCCCCTTTTTTGAAGAAACTGATTTTGTGACGGAAGAAGTCCGCCTAACCTGGGATACTCTTTATTCCGATCTTCCCCCCTGGCCGCAAATCCAATGGGGCAGAACAAAAAAGGAACAAACTCTTTTTTACCTCGACTTCCTCCATTTGGATGATCGACGGCATTTGGTTGTCTTTGCCGAACCTGTGTCGATTCAAAAAGGGACCCTGTTCTCTCTGGTAGGACTGCGGTCCTGCATTCAACTTGCGCTTCGAAAAGCCAAATTGGCCGACGGAGCTGAAGAAATAAATAAGACCCTACTAAAAGATCCCCATGGGCAGAATTTCTCTTTCTTTTTTCTTCTTCTTTCCTGTAAAAAAAATCAGCTCGATTTTATTTCATCAGAAAATTACCGGCTGTTCCGCATCCCTCATGAAAGCGAAAATATCCGCACACTTTGTTGCTCCAATCCAAGTTTGGGCGCTAAGGATACCCCCTTTTCTTTTTCAAGTGATCGCTGGGATGCAGGTGATCAGATTGCAATCGTTGGGAAAAACATTACCCAAGAACAGGTAAAAGAAGCCCGCTACTATGCACCTCCCTCGATGAGCTCCCACCTCATCGGTGACTCATCATTTTCCTTATCCCTGCAAAGAGTTTTCTAAAATCAGCTCGCAATTTTTTGCGTGTATTCTATAAAACGATTGAAGGCATCCAATGCAGAGCAAAAATGATGGAAGACCTTCTTCAGCTTTATTCTCCCTATCTATCATGGCAAAAAAAGAAATCTGAAAAAGAAGGCGTCATTGTCGCCACTGATATTACACTCGAATGGCTACTGCCCTGGTGGTGGGAAAAATACCGTGCACACAATGATTTTCCCGTAACCTTTGTAGATTTTGGGATGTCGACGGAGGCAAAAGAGTGGTGTCAAGATAGAGGAACCCTCGTCTTTTTAGGCGTAGCTGATATCTTTGTAAAACAGAAAGGTGAGATTCCAAAAGAAACAACATCCGATTGGGAAAAGAATTTCAGCACACGCTTTTGGCCCTATCGCAATGCCTGGTTCAAAAAGCCTCTTGCTTTTCTTCAGTCAACCTACAAAAGAGGATTATGGATCGATCTTGACTGCGAAGTTAGGGCTTCAGTGGCCGATCTTTTTGCCTTGGCAGACCACTCTTCAAAAATTGCGCTCTTTCAGGAATCATCATCCCATTCCAACCTTCTCTACAATTCCGGGGTGGTCTCTTTTGCCCATGGATGTCCTCTGATCAAAGACTGGGCAAAAGAATCTTTTCTCAGAAATGGTGAGTTTCGGGGAGACCAGGACCTATTGTCCTGGATGATCAAAGAAAGACGAATGAAAATAAATCAAATTCCTGCAGAGTACAACTGGTTGAGAACTTTTCCCGATAATCCCAAAGCAAAAATCATTCATTGGCATGGAGATTTTGGAAAAGCTGAAATTCGACATCAGATCCAAAATCAAATCATGCAAACTACTTTTCTAAGTAATTGAGCTCAATTCAACTTAAAGTGTTTTTTTCATAGAAAAAAACGATGCGGAAACTATTGCAATAATTCGCACAGTCTTTTACGATTCGGGTGAGGTTACTGTACAGTATATTGAGGTCCTTTTACGTGTCTGATTCAAGAGAAACAGACAAGTATTTGTAGGACATTTTGGGAACAATATGAAAAAGGTTTTCACCTTTCCCTTATATCTTTTCGTCGTATTTGCATCTTTTCTCTCTCCTTCAGTTATAGATGCTAAGCCAAAAGCTAAAAAAGACGCGCCCCCACCCAAGACCGACGGATACACAATCAACTATGACAATGTTTCCATTGCAGAATATGTCCGTTTTGTCAGTAAAGTCGCCGATTTAAATTTCATCTTCGATGACCAAGAGTTGAACTTTAATGTCACAGTAGTCTCCGAAGGCCCCATCACAGCTCAAAATGTCATGTCTACTCTTGTGCAGATTCTTCGCATTCACGGACTGACCCTCCTCGAACAGGACAATAATCTGATCATCACAAAAAACACAGAGGTCAGACAGATCGCTAAAATCGTGACGGACAGCGATCAGGTAGATGGAAAAACTCCCATCATCACGAGAATCTTTCGAATCAAAAACGCCAAGCTTGCCTCAGTTGCTGCTGTCATCAGGCCCATGATCTCGAAAGAGGCTATTCTGGAATTATTTGCCGATACAAGCCAAATCATTCTCACAGATATCACAACCAATATCGAAAAAATCGGATACTTGATCGAGAACCTCGACTCCACGCAATCACCTCTCATCATCGACTCCTATCAGGCAAAACACAATAAGCTAGAGTTTCTGATTGGCCTGACCAATCAAATCATGTCCCCTCTTACTTTAGGGGATCCTTTCCTTCTTGTTCCTCAAGACCTCATTAATCGCGTATACATTGTTTCCACCCCCGCCCTTGTGGAAAAAGCGATCGCCGTTTTGAACAACCTTGACTCACCTCCGACTGTAAAAAAAGAGGTACCCAAGGTCATCAAGCATGAAAATGTGTTCATCTACAAACCTCAAAACCAAACGGCACAACAACTGGTAAAATCGCTCGGCAAGATTTCTACCAGCCTGGACAAATCGGGATACACGGAAGAAGACTTGCTCGATACGATTGAGAGCGCAAAAGTCATTCCTGAAACCGATTCCATTCTTTTTACCGGAACAGCAGATGGCCTAACGAAACTAAAGGATATTCTTAAGTCTGTAGATGTACCCGGTAAGGCAGCCCCTGTTGAGTCTTCTTTTTTTATGTACAAACCTCAACACAGGAATGTGCGTGATTTAAAAGAAGCGCTCAGTGAAGTGACCTCTAATCTGAGCAAAGTCAAGCCGGTCGATGAAGACCTGATCAAAACGTTGGACTCTGCAAAAGTCGTCTCTTCTACGCACTCACTGATGTTTTCCGGCGATCCTAAAACATTTGCCAAAGTGAGAGACCTTCTCACATCGGTCGACGTGGCTGTAGAGGGAAAAAAAGTCCCGACGCAAAAAGATACTTTTTATCTCTATAAAATCAAAAATGCCCAAGGTCCCGAGTTTGTCGCCCAGCTCAAAACGATGGCGAAAGATTTGAAAAAATCAAATGTCCCTGAGGGCGATCTCATCGACACGATTGACCACCTCAAATACAATAAAGACTCAAACTCAATCCTATTTACCGGAACAGAGTCTACACTGAACCATCTCAAAACAATTCTCCCCGATTTTGATGTCCCATCAACCAAACCTACATTACCTATGCCGACGCAATTTCTCATCTACAAACCGAAATTTATTCCGGGAGACGAGCTTCGCAAACACTTGGAAGAGATTGCTGAAAATCTCGAAGACGCTGATTTAGCTGACCCCGGTCTTATCCATGCTCTGGAAAGCGAACGTTGGGTCAAAGACACAAACTCTCTGATTTTTACTGGAGATGCGGCATCCCTATCCAAAGTACAAAATCTCTTGAGTTCTGTGGATGTCTCCAAAGAAGTCGCTCCTGATCTGAAAATGACCTACATTCTTTATAAGCCAAAGTATGCTTCCAAAGACAAAATCGAAAGCTACCTGGAAGAAGTCAGCAAGAATTTAGAAAAGAAGGGACTGAAGGAGACCGATCTTATTAATGCGATTGATTCGATGAAATGGATCAGTGCTTCTGATTCATTCATGTTCTCGGGAACGCAAAAGGCTCTGGTTCAAGTCAAAGATCTTATCACCTCTTTCGATCAGCCGGAAGCGCAAGTAAAGGCTCCTGAGACTTCTTTCATCATTTACCATTTGAAATTTGCCCCTAAAGATGAGATTGAAGAATACCTCAATCAAGTTGCCGACAATTTGAGCAAGAAGAAAGGGGAAGAAGATCTCGTTTCTGCTCTTCGTTCTGCTAAATGGATCAGTCAAACACACTCTTTCATGTTCTCAGGGACAAAGTCAGCATTGGCCGAAGTGCAACAGGTTCTAGCGCAAGTCGATGTCTCCTCTGAACAAAGACAGCCGACTGCACAATCAACGTTTATCCTCTATCCCTTGAAATATGTTTCGAAAGATAAAGCAGAAGCCTATCTGGATAAGATCAGTGACAACATCAGTAAGAAAAAAGGGAAGAAAGAACAGCAGATTGTGCAGGCGATCAAATCGATGAAATGGATCAGCGAGTCCCACTCGTTCATGTTCTCGGGAACCCAGGAAGCTTTGAACCAGATCAAGGAACTCCTCAATGAATTTGATGTTTCCACACAACAGAGGAAACCAAGTCCAGAAAAGACCTTTTTCATCTACAAGCCCAAGTATTCCTCCAAAGAAAATGTCGAAAAATACCTCGATCGTGTTGCAGATAACCTTTCCGCAAAAAAAGGTCTGAAAGAGGAAGATTTAATCGATGCCATTCATTCTATGAAATGGATCAACGAGTCCCAGTCCTTCATGTTTTCTGGAACCGAAAATGCGCTGAACCAAGTTAAAGAACTGCTATCGAACTACGATACACCCTCTGAGGCTACAGTAGACACTACTTTTACCCTCTACCAATTGAAATATGCCTCAAAGGATAAGGCCGAAAAATACCTCGATCAAATCGCTGACAACATCGCCAAGAAACAGCCATTAAGCACATCGGATGAACAGTTGATCAGTGTGATTCGGTCTATGAAATGGGTGGAACAGTCCCATTCCTTAATGTTCTCCGGGCCAAAAGATGCTTTAACCCGAGTCACCCAGATCCTGACAAGTTTCGATCAGCCTGCTGAAAAAGAGAGAGAACCGGCACAACAAGGTTATTTCATCTACAAGCTGCAGCATGTACAAGGAAATATTATTGAAGAAGATCTCGATCAGTTTGCAAAAAATCTCAAAGATACAGGTTCACCAAATAAAAGCCTGATTGATGCCATTGATAAAGTCAAATGGATCAAAGAGACCAATTCCCTCATGCTCTCGGGAGATCCCAAAGACATTGAAGAGTTGAAAGGAATCATCGCCAAGTACGATATCCCCAGAATCACACCGACAAAGCCTACCACTGGTGATTTCTTCATGTACAAACCGCAATATGTAACGACCCAATTCCTTGAAAAATCCCTTCGAGATGTTGGATCAAACCTGCAAAAGGCAAACCTTGCCGATCCTAGCTTGATTGCAACGATCAACTCTATGAAATACAGCTCGGCAACAGGATCTCTTGTTTTTACAGGTACAGCCCAATCACTAGCCAAGGTCAAAGAGCTCATTGCAGAAATAGATACCGAAAGTAGAAAGCCCCCTCCGATTCAGCACGTTGGAAAAACAACATTCCTTCTCTACAAACTGCAACATGCATCAGGACCGGAGATCGAATCTTCCATCCGTCATATTGCCTCTGATTTGAAACGGTCGGGGACTTCTGATAAAGACTTCCTATCTGCGCTCAATAGCATGAAGTACGTAAAAGAAACGAACTCTCTTCTCTTCACTGGAACTCAGCCCGCTTTGGAAAGGGTTCAGGCTCTTGTTGAAAAGTTCGATATTCCTGGTCTTGCAGCGAAAGAGCAGCCCAAAATGGAACAGCCTCCTGGAACGTACTTTGTCTATAACCCTAAATATGTCCCTGGGAACAAACTGGAAGAAATCATCAAGGAGTTCGGTGAGCATTTGGAGCGTTCTGGACTGAAAGATCCTCCTTTATATTCTGCTATCGACTCCATGAGATGGGTTCCTGACACAAACTCTCTTATTGTAACAGGTTCTCAAACAGCCCTTAACCAGATTAAGGACCTTCTTCAAACTTATGATATTCCTGGAAAAGACTTTGAACAGCTGCCAGCAGAACCATCAATACAGGCCATCGATAATACAAGCTTTTTGGTCTATAAGCTGCAGTTTCATAAAGGAAATGAGATCGAAGGGGCCCTCCGCTCAATTGCCAAGGATCTTCTCGAGACCAATGCACCTGTGAACCAAAACCTCTTGAATGCGATCAATTCCATTCAGCTGATTTCTGTAACCAATTCCCTGCTCTGTTCAGGGGACCAGGAAACATTGACCCGCTTGAAAGAGCTGATCAAAAACCTCGATATTCCTCTGAAACAAGTGTTCATCGAAGTCCTTGTATTGGAAACCGAATTGACGAACTCCTTGACTTTCGGTCTCAATTGGGGAGGAAAGGCAAACTATCGGGATAAAGTTGCTGGTAGTATCAATAACTTCCAGCCGGGCGGTACTGGAGGAGGGATCTCAACAGGAGTTTCGCTGACAAATGCATCGACTCCACCTGATCCTACAAATATCCCATTTGCCGATGGGTTCGGCTTAGGTGTTATTGGAGATGTAATCTTGCATAAAGGACAATCATTCTTCTCCTTAGGATCTTTGATCAATGCTCTTCATTCTGATGAAGAGACCACGATTGTCATGACACCGAAAATCATTGCCCAGGACTCAAAGCCATCATCGATTTTTATTGGAGCAAACATACCTTTCGTCGGTTCTCTGGTCCAAAATTCAGGGCAAAATACAATTACAACCCAGAACCTTGAATACAGGGATACAGGAGTAAACTTGACCATCACTCCTGTTTTGGGGAACTCTGATATCGTTACTTTAGATCTTTCACTCAGTAATACCCAGACGTTAGGAACAGCAGCTGGAGGTGGGATTACAGCTACAGGTACTCTTGAGGGAATCACGACCAGTAAAACAACCCTGGATACAACTGTGCATATCCCCAACAAGAACTTCCTTGTCTTGAGTGGTATGGTTAATTCCAACAAGACAAGGAAGAAAAGCGGGATCCCATGTCTTGGTGGACTTCCCCTGATTGGACTTGCTTTTTCTGAAAACGATATTACTGATTCCAAGAACAATACAGTGATTTTCATACGCCCTCATATCATTACTTCTTACAGAGATATGAAAGACCTAACAGAGAAGCAGGAAGATTTCTTCCGCGATCATACGGGAACTCCTACAGCCGAGTATGATTTCGATGAAGGTATGGAAATGATCAAGTCAGTCGATGATGATTAAGAAACCTTTTTGGTACTTTCCCGTTCTTTTTTCCCTTCTCTTTTTAGCAGGTTGCTACCGCGTACCTGATCAAATCGATCCGCAGCTGAGCATGATCGTCCAAGAAAATTATATTCATGGCTTGAAATCAGCTTTCGAGCCTTTAAATGAAGAAGAAAAAAAGACAGAATGGGCCAAAGAGTTCATCATTGCCCAAGGATTTGCTAAAGAATTTGATCTTTATAGAGCCATCTCCAATTTCAAACGCGCTCAGTTTCTAATCGGTCCTGAAAATGCGCAGAGGAAGTTGGAAATTCAATATGACATCCTATTATGTTACTACCTGGGAGGCAAATATCTGGAGCTCATCGAAACCTTTGAAATGAGCGATCTGCCCAACGTGGATCAGACCTTTGCTACTTTTTCCGACCTTCTCGTCATTCTTTATGAGTGCTACCGAGGCTTGGGAGATGAAGTAAAATCGGACCGGATTCTGAATCTTTTGAAGGACTCTTATCCCCATAAAGGGCAAACACTCGAAGTTTCCATGGCACTGATGCAAGGCGACATCCCCGAAATACAAAAATGGAGACAGGAAAAGCCTGAACTTGCCTATTTAACCCAGCATTACTTCCATGAGAAAAAGTCTCCTCCGAAGGCCCAAATTTTAAATGCTCTTCTACCGGGTGCCGGATATTTTTATATCGGGCAAAAACGATCAGCCGTTACCTCTTTCTTTTTGAACACCCTCTTCACCTATGCGGCCTATCAGTTTTTTCATAAGGGATACATTGCGGCTGGAATTGTAACAACAAGCTTTGAAATGGGATGGTATTTCGGTGGGATCTATGGAGCCGGACAGGGAGCGAAGTACTACAATGAGAAGCTCTACGAGGCCAACACTTCCGAGATCATGAACAAAAAGAAACTCTATCCCATTTTTACGATCGAACATGCTTTTTAAAATTGTTGCTCTTTTCTTTCTCATCTCTTCAACTTTGTTCGCCAAAGGTTTTGAAGCTCCCTGGGGAAAGGATAGCGATTTGAACAAAGCCCCTTCCTACCGAAGAGTGAAAGAGTCATCCGTTGCAGCCAAAATTGCAGAGTCTGTGATTCGTTTTCATCAAAATGTGATCTCACCCGCTAATGGTTCCCGCAGCAATTTTCGGCCATCGAGCTCACGGTACATGCAACTGGCTATCCAGCGTTACGGTTTTTTGAAAGGATACATTATGGGCTGCGACCGTCTATTGAGAGAAAATTCAGAGAAATGGATTTATGGAGATGTGATCATCAATGGATATACATACAAATTTGATCCAGCCTGGGAAAAAAAACACAGACGGTTCAGTCCCGAATCAACTCTTGCGCTCTTAAGCAGGCTTTCCAAGTCGAAAGCTGAGGATTCGTCTCATCAGTAAAAAAGAAATTCTCCCTTCCAATTTTTTTCACCAAACCTGAGTCCTCAAGCACTTTTGTAACTTCTTTCGTCAGGCCACTGATCACAAGGTGCCTTTTTGTGGACCGAAGGTATTCATGAAGTCTTAAAATGGCCAGGCACATCGATGCATCCATATGAAACACGCTTGTCAGTCGCAGAATAATGACTTCTACATGGGGATCTTCGGCAACTTTCTGCAAAGTGCTTTGAAATAGATCGACCATGCCAAAATAGAGCTCGCCAGCGATTCCAATCACACGAATTTTTCGCCTCATCCGATCTTTGGTACTGACAATCTTCAGTCTGCCTTTTGCTGTGAATGCATATTCCACTAAATGAGGCTCGGAAGATCTTTTGAGATAAAATCCTATGGATAGAATAATCCCTATAAAGAAAGCGACATCCAGGCTGAAAAAGACACAGGAGGCAAATGTGAGAAGAAAAACAGTTGCATCTCCTTTGGTTGCCTTGAAACAAAGCTGGATTTTTTCAAAGTCCATCATTGCAGGCACCGTTGCGATCAAAAGTGCAGCCAATGCTGTTAATGGAATGAACCCGACAAGCGGCCAGCAGAACAGCATCAGGACAAAAACAAAAACTCCGCAAAAAATGGCGGCAAACCGAGTTTTAGCTTTGCTTTGAAAATTCAGAGTGCTCCTTGAAATACTTCCCGACGCAGGCATCGCACCATGGACAAAAGATAAGAAAAGATTACTGATGCCAGCACCCAGTAAGTCCTGGTTCGTATTCAACTGTTGTCCCGTCCGTACTGTTATACCCCTCGAGACAGAAAAGATTTCCAAAATGGCTAATAAGGAAATGGCAAAAGCAGAGGGAAAAACCAAGTTCATCATTCGTAATTCAACAAACGGAAACTTGAAATGGGGAAGCAAAGTTTCCAAACCAGCAATCGTCTCAAAACGGGGAATCGTTGCAAATTTGGTCTGATTGAGACCGAAAGCGATCAACGAGACCAGTACAATCATAAGCAGCGCATCAGGAACGTATTTAAACCTCCTTCGGATAAGGACCAAAAAAGCGATCCCAGCCACCCCGAGGAGAGTAGAGGCCCAATTAATCTGGTAGATGTGCATAGCGAGGTATCCCAGCTTGTAAAAAACCGCATGGTCTTTTTTTAGAAGGGAAATACCAAAAAGGTAATAGAGCTGATGCGTTAAGATTGCAAAGGCCACACCAACAAAATATCCCAAAATCACAGAACGGCTGACGAATTGTAGCGCTTTACCCAACCGGAATACACCCATTCCAATCTGGATTAATCCAGCAACTAGAACAATGTGCATCAAAATATTCAAAGCCATAGACTGCTGCTCAATGTCACTTAAACCAATATAGTTTGAGTAGAGAATATCAGAAATGGAAGTCTGTATTAAAATCGCCGTTCCTGTCGAAGGCCCTGAAACAAGATGGCGGGAAGATCCAAACCCTGCCGTTAGTATGGTCCCAAAAATCGCAGAAAAAAGCCCGGCTATGGGAGGAAGACCGGCTAAAAGGGAATAAGCAATCGATTGAGGAATAGTTAAAAGACAGACAGCAAGTGCAGCAAATGCATCTTTCCGAAAATATCGGAGAGAATAAGATTTTGCCTCATCCATAAAAGGGATGGGGGAAATATCTGAGTGAAAATGAAAACGCATATTCACTTGTTATAACTGGAAAAATGGAAAAAATAAAGAAACCACTAAATTTTCATCCTTTTTTTCATAGGGAAAAGCCCTTGATCCTAACTTTTTTCACGAAAAAGATTTGCTCGCAAAATACCATATGTAGTATGTCGTGGACTAGATAGACACAACATCTAGTAGAAACACGAGGTGCCCTATGGCCAAGACAACCCCCAGATCCATCTCAGTTGCCGATACCATGGAAGAGTATTTGAAAAAAAGAGACTGGAGAATCAATGCCAATGCAAATCAGGAATATTCCTTAGGCGGACTGATCCTTAATGTCGCGGGAAAAATGACGGCAAATTATTGGCTCGATCAAATTTATCCTGCCGAAATTGGCCATGCTCATCGAAATGGTGATTTTCATATTCACGATTTGGACATGCTCTCGGGTTATTGCGCTGGCTGGTCGTTACGCACTCTTTTGGCCGAAGGGTTCAATGGTGTTCCTGGAAAAGTAGAAGCAGGTCCTCCGAAACACATGTCGAGTGCTGTGGGACAGATCGTCAACTTTTTGGGAACTTTGCAAAATGAATGGGCAGGCGCTCAGGCATTCAGCTCCTTTGACACTTATATGGCGCCCTATATCCGTAAAGATAGTCTCACCTATGAAGATGTAAAACAAAATATCCAAGAATTGATCTTTAATCTGAATGTCCCCTCCCGCTGGGGATCTCAGACTCCATTCACTAATCTTACCTTTGACTGGACATGTCCTGAAGATTTGAAAGAACAGATCCCTGTGATCGGCGGCGAACATATGAACTTCTGTTACGGTGATCTTCAAACAGAAATGGACCAGATCAATCGGGCCTATATCGAGGTAATGACGAAAGGAGATAACAAAGGGAGAATCTTTACCTTTCCCATTCCTACCTACAACATTACTTCAGACTTTCCTTGGGATAGTGAAAATGTTGCCCTTCTTTTTGAAATGACAGCAAAGTATGGACTTCCCTATTTCCAAAACTTCCTTAACTCTGACTTGACCCCAAACATGATCCGTTCCATGTGCTGCAGACTGCAGCTCGATCTGCGGGAACTCTTGAAAAGAGGCAATGGCCTTTTTGGATCTGCCGAACAGACAGGATCTCTCGGGGTGGTCACCATCAATTGTGCACGACTTGGATACCTATACAATGGAGACAAAAAAGCACTCTTTGGAAGACTTCATGAACTTTTGACGCTAGCGAAAGAAAGCCTGGAGATAAAGAGAAATGTGATCCAGGAGTACATAGATAAAGGCCTTTATCCCTATACGAAGAGATTTCTGAAAACTCTACGCAATCACTTTTCTACAATTGGTGTGAACGGGATCAACGAAATGATCCGAAATTTCACATATGATCAAGAAGATATTTCGACTGAATGGGGTTTTTCCTTTGCCAACGATTTCCTCGATGTCATCCGTGATGAGATGGTGATCTTCCAAGAGGAAACGGGTCATCTCTATAATTTGGAGGCAACTCCTGCAGAGTCTACGACCTATCGTTTCGTAAAAGAAGACCTCCGCAGATTTTCCGACATCCTTCATGCAGGAACCGATGATTTCCCCTATTATACAAACTCTTCCCAACTGCCCGTAGGATTTACCGATGATCCCTTTGAAGCTCTTCAAAGACAGGAAGAGCTACAGAAAAAATATACGGGCGGTACAGTAATGCACCTATATATGACGGAGAAAATCTCAAGTCCTGAGGCATGCAAAAAACTGGTCCGAAGAGCCCTTGAAGGATTTAAAATTCCCTACATCACAGTTACTCCAACCTTTTCTATCTGCCCTAAACATGGATATTTATCTGGCGAACATGAGTTCTGCCCTACTTGTGATGAAGAAATCCTCGCAAAAAAGGAGATGCAATATGCCTAAAGAAGAAAACATGCACCCCTATCTAAAAGATAAAGAGAGACAACGTTGTGAAATCTGGACGCGCGTCATGGGTTATCACCGTCCTGTTTCCTCTTTCAACATTGGAAAGAAGGGGGAATATCAAGAAAGAACATTCTACTGTGAAGAGAAGGCCCAATGAAAAAAAAGCAGTTGCAGATCGGAGGGTTTATTCCCTTCAGCGCTCTGGACTACCCTGATCACCTTTCAGCCGTTGTTTTTTGTCAGGGATGTACCTGGCGTTGTGGTTATTGCCACAATCACAGTCTGCAGCCTTTTTCTAAAGAGCCCAAAGAAATACATTGGGAAAGAGTTCTCTCTTTTCTGCAAAACAGAAAAGGTTTGCTCGAAAGCGTTGTCTTTAGCGGAGGCGAGCCAACCTTGCAACTGGCATTACCAGAGGCTCTTTCCCAAGTAAAAAACCTTGGTTATAAGGTAGGGTTGCATACGGCTGGCACCTGTCCCTCAAGACTGAAACGGATTTTGCCTTTCATCGATTGGATCGGAATGGACTGCAAAGCTCCCTCTTATAAATACGATGCAATTACAAGAATTCCCGGTAGTTATAAATCAGCACGGCAGTCTGCTCAAATAGTGATTGAGAGTGGGATTGATTATGAATTTAGAACGACCGTGCACCATTCCCTGTTATCAGAGGAAGATCTTCAAAATATGGCAAATGAACTATCCTTAATGGGAGCGAAACATCTGGTTCTGCAAAAATTTCAGCCGAATGGCTGCAATGAAACCCATCTTCTCACCGAGGCACGCTGTCAGCATATCCCCCATAAAATCGAAGAGAAGATATCCCCTCTTTTCGAATCATTTTCTATTCGAGGCTAAAGTATTTTTATTTCCCCTGGCCTTCAGAGTAAAGCGGATGGGCGCCCCTGCAAGAGGAAAAGACTTCCGAAATTGATTGACCAAATACTGTCGATAAAAGGCTGGCATAAGCTTGGGATTGTTGACAAAGAGAACAAAACGCGGCGGACGAAATCCGACTTGAGTCAAATAGTAGATCCTGAGACGTTTTCCAGTGATGCGTGGAGGATGTACTTTTTGCTGACATGCTTCAATGAACTTGTTCAATTCAGAAGTTTGTATTCTTCCTTCCCATCCCCTTCTTACTTCAGTAATCATAGGAAAAATCTTGTCGAGATTTCGTTTTTCTGTTGCTGAAGTACAAATCATGGGGACATGGTTCATAAAGGGACTCTCTTTTTGAAGTCCCTGAATCACATGCTCCATACGAAAGCCTTTTACCTGGTCCCATCGATTGAGAAGAAGAACGCACCCTTTACCGGCTTTTTCGATTTTTTTGGCAATTTTCTGATCTTCTTTCGTCATCCCAGCTCTTGCATCGATCATCAATAGACAGATATCCGCCTTTTCAATCGAATCCATCGTCCGTATGCGGGCAAATTTCTCAATGACGTCCCTTTCCGCTCCCTTTCTTCGAATTCCAGCCGTATCGATCAAGACATATTCATCTTGATATGGCACATAGAGGCTGTCTCTTGTCGTGCCCATTTCATCGCTGACGATCGACCGATCTTCTCCCAAAAAAGCATTGAGCAAAGTGGACTTGCCGACATTTGCCCTTCCTACAATCGCAATTTTAAGACGGGGATCTTCCTCTTCGGCTTCCCCTTCCAGTCCCTGAAGCGCAGCTTCTAAAAGCTCGGTGATCTGATGTCCATGGGTTGCAGAAACCTCGATTCTACTCTCGATTCCCAACGCATTGAACTCATATTCCACATCTTTAGGCGCATCGACCTTGTTCACTGCCAGCACGACTCTCTTTCCAGTCCTATGTAAAATCTTGGAAACGTCTTCATCGAGTTGGGTCAAGCCAACCTGGGCATCGACGACCATGATCAAAGCATCTGCCTCTTCGATTGCCTGTTCTGCCTGCTCGATCACCTGATCCCGGTAGGGCATCTTGCTCTTGGAGTCAATTCCACCCGTATCGATCAGAATGAAAGGTTGTCCGAAAAGTTCCGATTCGGTGTAAATACGATCCCGGGTAACCCCTTCTGCCTCATCGACAATCGAGACTCTTTTCTTGGATATTCGATTGAACAGGGCTGATTTGCCCACGTTGGGGCGGCCGACTAAAGCAATTTTTGGAATTTTCATGGCCAAAAGAATACCGCAAAATCCCAAAGAAAAACAGTTCTAACCTTGATTTTGAAGAAAATGCCCTCAAAAACTCTGCTCTTTAAAGAAAAAAGGTAACGAAAAAAAACTTGATTCAGCAATGAAAGTAACAGCTCAGTCAAAAATTCTCTTTTAAATATCTATAGAACTTTCTTCACCCGCTGTGCTTCTCACAATTTCGATTAATTCTTCTCTTGTGAGCGTCTTGATCTGGTCGCCATCATCTTTGCCAATGGTTTCTTCAATCAGATGCTGTTTCTTTTCAATGAGCCTGTGAATATGTTCTTCAATGGTATTTTTCGTCACAAGTTTGAAGACCTGCACTCCCCGACTTTGGCCGATTCGATGCACACGATCTGTCGCCTGATTTTCCTTGGCAGGATTCCACCATCGATCATAGTGAATCACAATCGAAGCAGAAGAGAGATCAATCCCCACGCCGGCTGCGAGCAAGGATGCGACGAACACTTCGCACTTGGGATCTTCCTTGAACTTTTTTAATTGTTCACTTCGATTGCGGGTAGATCCTTTGATACTTGCGTATCCAATGCCTTTTTTTCGGAGGTGCATCTCGATGATTTTCAACATGTCTAGATACTGCGAGAAGACAACGACTTTCTGATCACTCTCTCTAGCCTCGGAAAGAAGTTCAACAAAGAGATCCCACTTCCCACAGGGATGACTGTGATAATTTTTTAGATCGTCTTTCAGAACCAATGCTGGGTGATCACAGATCTGCTTCAAATTGGAAAGCATGGAGAAGATATGCAAGTAGGGAACATTCTTGGATCTATCTTCCAAGTCTTTCATGATCTGTTTGCGAGACTGCATCGCTGTCTCATAGTAGAGTTCTTTTTGTACCTCGGAAAGATCGCAATAGGAAATTTCTTCCATTTTTTCAGGAAGATCTGTCAATACCTCAGCTTTTTTTCTTCGGAGAACAAATGGTTTGACAAGACGCGTAAGGAGTTCTTTTTTCTCTTTGTCATTTTGCTTTTCAATAGGATTAATGAACTGATCGCGAAAAACAGATTCCTGGGGCATGTAATTGGGAAGTACAATATCGAATAACGACTTTAGTTCTCGAAGCCGGTTCTCAATTGGGGTACCCGTCAGACCCACAGAGACACGGGAGCGGACCTCTTTCAAAGCGATATGTGTTTGGGACAGGTGGTTCTTTGCGATCTGGATCTCATCAAAAACAGACACTTCGAATTCCAAAGATCGCATATCTTCTTTGCCAGTCCTCAGGATCCCATAGGAAGTTAAAAGCAGATCGTATTTCTCTTCAAAATCTTCCAGAGTTCGTGACATCCCATAATAGACCAGGACCCTGCAATCGGGAAGAAACCTTTTCAAGAGCTCCTGCCAGTGGTAGATAACCGATGTGGGACAAACCACAAGGTATTTATACGTTTGTGTTTTGTCCTGCCCCATCGATGCAGCCAAAAGAGCCATAGCCTGGTGCGTCTTTCCTAACCCCATCTCATCGCAAAGGATTCCCGATAGACCATGAGAGTATAAGAACCAGAGCCATTGCAGACCAAGCTCCTGATAGGGACGTAGCTTTGCGTGAAGCTTACTGATATCGAGAAGTTTGTGGGCCTCCAAAGTATTTAATTCATGAAAGAGTTGGCACTCCTCTCCCTTTTCCACATCTTCTTCAACATCTTCAAATATACAGAGGCGGATCCACTCCAGTGAATTGAGACGGATCATTTTCTTTTTTACATTGAGCCTTCGAATACTGAGCCGTCTTAACCAGTTGAAACGTGAGTCTTTCAAATGGATCAATCCTGCATTTGAATAGAGAAACTTCTTTTTATCGTGGAGAGCCTGAAAGAGGGTCGTTGCTTCGATATGGCCCAAATTGGAAACGAACTGTAAATCGACCAACCAAAAGCTCACCCTTCTCTTTCTTTCCTTTTCAACCTTTTTTACTTTCAGTTTGAGCTCTGCTGGTTTTTGAAGCCGGACATCGAGGTCGGTGATGAAAGGACGCAGTTTTTCTAGTTCATAATTTAGGAAGAAGGACTCTTGGGATGCAGAGATCACCATATCTTTCTGATAACGCTCCGGAAGTTTGAACATTGCAGAAAGCTCAAAAAATCCCTCTCCCTCAACATAGGAAAAATCTTCATAAAGACGTACGCTCTCTTGGGTGTAACCTTCTTCATATTCAATACTGGGTGATACATGAATTTTTTCATCTTCTCCCAGATGGATGGCCAGCCCGACCTTATGAATGGGAGAGCGGCTCGCAAAAAATCCGGGGATCTGTACTAATTCCTCTTTGTGAGTCTCAACAAAATGGGAGACTTCTGATTTTTCGATCACAAGGCCTGGTCTCAAGGGAAGGGTCCCCTTACCTCCCTTTTTCATGTAAAAGCCCTGGTTTTTGATATAGATCCATTGGCCAAAGTCGAAAAAAGTATCAAACTCTTCTGGAAAATCAAGCTCTGCAGAAAATTTGATGTCCCCATTTTCCTTCACTTCATAGATCATATGAGCTTCCAGACTTCCAAAATGAGTCTGAAATTCCTTGAATTGATGCAGCCACACACGGTGACGATTGACAAACTCGGCGACTTCTTCTTTGGGGATGATCATTTCCGACTCTTCGAACATCACTTCATCCAGACGATAGAACCCCTTCGAAGGAAGATAGGCCCAGGATATAAAAAATCCTGCTTTGGCCTGTTGGAGATCCCCAGGCTGAAAAAGATAAATCTGAATATGGAGACTTTGATTGTCATCCAGAAAAAGCTGGTATTGCACACGAACAGGATCGGTATGAAGTTTGATGTCTTTCAGATGTTTCTGGAACCAGATTGTATATTGGGTTAATGAGGATGCGATCTCCTCTGTAGGGATTTCACTTTTTTTCATGAGAGGATCTGCTCTTTTTGGGTAAAACCCATCCTTGGGAACATAGATCCACTCTCCCATCTCATGCCCCTTTATTTTAGCTTCGCCCTCTGTTTCTTTCTCTTCTGTCTGAATTCTGAAAATCTTCTTATCTTCCTCATAGAAAATGCCCTCAATTTTCTTACCCGCATAAGAATGGATTTCTAAAGGGCTTTTTACTGTTGCCAATGAAGGAATGATTTCTCCAAAGTTGGCCTCAGCTATATAATAGAGTAGATCCACCCTCTCGAAATGCACTTTTATCTGTGGAGGAACTTCATCGGTAAATTCAATTCGGTATTCTTCCTCCTTTTCTTGAAGAAGCATCAACCACTTAGCCAGATCTGACCAAAAAGAGAGTTCATAACGCAGAGCATGGGATGCCTTTCCCTCTTTCCACTGTGTGATTTCCTCCATGGAGAGATTGGAGAATTTTAGGGAAGTCTCCTCTGTTTCCACAACACGATTGACGATCATCTCATCGAGTTTCTTTTGCGCTTTCAGATTCAGTGGATGAGCGGAAAAGAGAAGCTTTTGGGTTTTCGATTTACCGACATATCTTCCCTCTTCCTGAGAGAGGACATGAGTCTCATAGCCTAAACGTCTACTGAAAAGGTCACAAATCCGATTCCAGAAGGAGGTACGGAACCGAACATGGAGGGGCTCTTTTCGGTTATTGTAGATCTGTAGGTAGGCAGCTGCAAGATGGGGGCAGCTTCCCTCTTCTTCCTGAGTAGGACAGCTACAGAAGGAATCAAGGACTTTTCCTTCGTCGTCAATTTGCAAAAATGGCCAAAAATCTTCCTTTTTTTGAGGATCTTTGATCTCGATCTGATAGGTCCCTTCGGAGAAGATAATCTCTCCAATAGATCCCCTTAAGGCATTGGCCTCTTTTTCGTAAATCTCGACAAATTCTGGCTTTTGGATCACAGATCCCCCGTTTAGACCTGCCTCGATTTCAGATAGAGACAGGTACTAAAATCTAATCTTCCTTACGTTTCTTGTAAGAGCTAGACCTTTATTTGTCGAGACCTGATCAGGAAGTTATCAGTTCCGGCTCGGGTATTTGGAGTGCTTTTTCAGCAGGACAATAGGTGTAGCCAAGGTCCATAGCTACTCCTTCATTCGTTACTTTCCCCAGGCAGACATTCATTCCATGCATCAAGTGTGGATTACGGACCAAAGCCTTTTTCCATCCGAGATTAGCAACCTGAAGACCATAGGGAAGAGTTGCATTGGTCAATCCTTGGGTTGCTGTTTTTCCGGGGATCAAGACAGCTCCGATTACGAGATCTGCCTCATGGACAGCTTCTTCAACCGAAGCTGGTGTGGAATAAATCGTATGAAGAGCCGGAGAATAAAGCTTATCGAGTTCACGCAAGCGAGGCAGAGACCGATCGAGTATGGTGACATCAGCACCTAACCCGAGGGCCATTCTCATCGACTCGGTTCCAACCACTCCTCCGCCAATAATGACCACTCTTGCCGGGCGGACTCCTGGAATTCCTCCTAAGAGAATCCCTTTTCTCCCATGAACCATTTGAAGTGCTGTGGCTCCGGCCTGAATAGCGATCCTTCCTGCAAGTTCACTCATAGGCACTAATAGAGGAAGCCGGCTATGTTCATCAGTAACCGTTTCATAAGCAATCCCGACCACCTTCTTCTCGACTAAATGGCGGGTCTGCTCTGGATCGGGTGCCAGATGAAGATAACAGAATAAAATCTGTTCTTCTTTAAGGAGGGGGAACTCGCTTGGCTGCAGTTCTTTGACCTTGATGATCATTTCATTTTGATAGACCTCTTCGGCCGTTTCGACAATATTAGCACCGGCCTTTGCATAGTCCTCATCGTAAAACCCGATCTTGGCACCTGCATGACTTTGTACTTCAATTTGATGTCCAGCTTCTACGTAAGCTCTCACAGCATGAGGAGTAGCGCCGACTCTGAATTCGTTATTTTTAACTTCTTTTGGAATACCAATCTTCATCGTTCATTCCCTTATGTGACCTGAAAAAATAAAATTTGCGGACCCAAGCATCTGCACATTGGCGATCTGGTCCATTTCTTGTTGAAAGTGAATTTCTATGTCTCCTCCTGGAAAGCGTACTTTCACAGGACTCGGATTATGAAATAATTTGGCAGAAACTAAAGCTACAGCAGCAGCCCCTGTCCCACATCCTAGCGTTTCCATCTCGACCCCTCTTTCGAAAGTTCTTACCTGGATCGAACCATCCCTTTTTCTCTGGGCAAAATTAACATTGGCTCCTCTCGGCTCCAAAGAACGATGCCAGCGGATCTCAGCTCCTCTTTTTTGGACATCGATTTTTTCCAAATCATCGACAAAAGAGACGATGTGTGGCACGCCCGTGTCAATCAAATGCACCGGGACCGATTCTCCATTTAGAAAAAGCTCTGAAGGAAGGTCGATGAAGGAAGGAGGCCCAAAAGTGATCGAAACCTTTTCACCCGTCAAATATCCCTCAACTTTTTTTTGCATCGTCTCAATCTGACAAACCCCTTGCGCAAAACCGAGATCTGTCATGAACTGCATGAGACAGCAAAGACCATTTCCACAGCTCTCAGCTTCACTCCCATTCGCATTGAAAACCCTCATCCTCGCATCACATTGAATGGAAGGCTGAAGTAAGATCAACCCGTCGGCTCCTATACCGAACCTTCGATGGCATAGCTGGGAGATAAAGGAAGCTCGATGAGTGGGAAATGTTTCTTTTCGATCATCGATCAGAATGAAATCATTTCCCGTTCCCTCATATTTGGAAAAGGGGAGCATTACTGCAATACCGCATCCAGATCATCGATGCTGGAAACAATCTTGTCCAAAAGGCCAAACTCCAAAGCTTCTTCTGGAGTCATCCAATTGTCTCGATCGATGGCTTTTTCAATGACTTTGGGATCTTTTCCCGACGCCTCGGAATAGATATCAACAATGACCTTCCGAGTTTTCAGCATTTCCCGGGCCTGAATTTCAAGGTCAGTCGCCTGCCCCTGAATAACACCGGAAATCAAAGGCTGGTGAATCATGATACGGGAATAGGGAGTTGCAAAGCGCATCCCTTTTGAAGCGCACAGGCTCAAAAGAGATCCCATTGAAGCTGCAAGTCCTGTGACGAGAGTCACAACAGGACATTTCAACATCTTGACCGTATCCCAAATCGCAAATCCGCAATCGACAGCTCCTCCAGGGGAATTGATCACAAAAAGAATCGGTTTTTTCGGATCCTGCCATTGCAAATACCATAATTTTCGGATCAGATCTTTTGCGCTATTCTGGTCTACTGCGTCCGATAAAAAAATCCTTCTTTTTTCTAAAAGAGCATGATCGATCTTGTCTTTCATGGTCTTGTATTCTTGACTTTGATTCACAAGTAATTCTCCCTTTGAAATTGGCAATATACATTAAGGTGTATTTGCCTCTTTTTAACTGTTTTTTTCAAGAAATCAAGCTTCTTCTTCAGGAGCCTGACCCAGCTCAGGATAAAGAGGAAACTGGGATAAGATTTCTTGGACCCGTTCTTGAGCGTTGGAAAGAACACCAGGGTCTACCTTCACTTTTGCCTTCGAAGGCTTCTGTGTACTTTCCACAAGATAAGGCTCGCAGCCCCTGAGGAAACTGCAAAGGATTTTTGCAATTTCTTTCATCTCGTCATCTTTCATGCCGAGAGTTGTCAGAGCCGCTGTACCCAACCGAACTCCTGATGTATACCAGGGACCATTATGATCTTCCGGGATGGCATTCCTGTTTACAGTCAGTTTTGCCTGATTCAAGGCCGTTTCTGCCTGCCGCCCGGTTATTCCAAAACTGGAAAATACATCGAATAGGATCAGATGATTGTCCGTACCATCCGTGAGAACTCTTACCCCCTGGCCCATTAATTCTTCAGCAAATGCTTGGGCATTTCGGATGACCTGTTCCGCATAAAAGCGGAATGATTTTGAACTTGCTTCCTTAAAAGCGATCGCCTTTGCAGCCATTACATGGGGCAGTGGCCCACCTAATACAAGAGGACATCCCTTGTCTACAACTTCCTTAAACTCGTTACAACAGAGAACGATTCCGCCACGAGGACCTCTCAAAGTTTTATGCGTAGTCGAGGTAACGATGTGTGCAAAGGGAATCGGATTATAATTGCCTGTCATCGCTCTTCCTGCGACAAGTCCTGCAAAATGGGCCATATCAACGAGTAGAACAGCTCCGGCCTTATCAGCTATTTCTCTCATCTTGGCAAAATCGATCAATCGAGGATAAGCGGAATAGCCGGCAACAAGGACCAAAGGCTTTTCTCCTAGGACCTGCTCTTCCAGCTTCTTGTAGTCCAAAAGATGTGTTTTTGGGTCGACCTCATAATCAACTGCCTGCATCATTTTGGAAGAGACATTCATCTTATAGCCATGGGTGAGGTGTCCGCCTGAATTCAAAGACATTCCCATCATCTTTTGACTGCAGAGAACTTTTCTGATCTCTTCGTATTCTTCGCGGGAAAGCTGGTCCAGGTTATTCTTTTGCAGTTTTTCCATTTCTTTATTCTGCACCCTGTCGATCAAAATGGACCAAAAAGCTACGAGGTTCGCATCGGCCCCTGAATGTGGCTGCACATAAGCATGGTCAGCTCCAAAAAGATCCTTTGCCGCCTCTACCGCTTCACTTTCAATAACATCGATGTTTTCACATCCTGCATAGAACCGGTGGCCAGGATATCCTTCACTATACTTGTCGGTGAGAAGGTTTCCCATCGCCAACTGAACTGCTAAAGAGCAATAATTCTCCGAAGCGATCAATTTCAGATGAGATCGCTGATCTTTCAATTCCTGAAGGATTCGCTTCGCTACTGTTGGAGAAGTTTGAGAGACATGATCCAGGGCCGCCCAAAAAGAGATGGCCGCTGAAGATCTCTCAGCTTCCGGAATTTTCTCCAAATAATGGGAGAGGTAAGTCATAGTTTCTGTACTCATCATCATCTTAGAGTTCCTTGGAATGTGTTATCGAAGTAAAAAATATGCTTTTCACCTTGCTCTGCAATTGGAAAATCAAATTCTTTAATTCGATAGCACATTCTTAGCCTTCGAAGATTGTCGTTGATTCTGAAGATTTTTGTCGAACAATCAATTCTACCATTGGACTGTTCATTTTTTTTAGTACTTTTTTTAAAAAGCTTCCCTCCCCTTTTAATAGGGTAGGTTTTTCCTTGAAAATTAGCTATTTTCAATGCTACCATGGTGCCTAACTGTTTCAAAAAGGCTAGGATATGCTTGAAAAACTGAAGGTGATTCTCGACATTCAGGAACTGGACATGAAAATGATCCGACTGATGCGCGTAAAAAAAGAACGTCAAAAAGAACTAAACCAAATTGATTCTCTTCGCCAAGATCTCAAAGTGCAACTTACTGATAAACAAGCTGAAATTGCCGAATTGAATAAGAACATTTTGGAAAAAGAGTCCAAAATCCAAGAGATTCAAGAAAAAATTAAAAAATTTGAAGCAAAACAAGCCACAGTCAAAAAAGTGGACGAGTTCAATGCCCTCACGCAAGAAATGACTTCAGCTGAAAGAGAAAAGATCCAAACCGAACAGCAGACCAGCGACCTGATCGACAAAAAAAATCTTGAAGAAGAAATCCTCGAGAAAATCAAAGAAAGCCTGAAGGAATCTGAGGAAAGCTCGAAGTCCCTAGAAGCTGAAATCAGAAACAGCATCAAAATGATCAACGAAGAAGGCCAGGAATTAAAGAGCAAACGCGACATTCTTTCCAAGGATGCCAATCAGGAAATTCTTCACATTTATGACAGGCTTCTCCGCAACAAAAGAGACCGCGTCGTTGTTCCTCTCGAAAATAGAACCTGTAGCGGGTGTCATATCGCTTTGACAGCCCAGCATGAGAACCTTGTCCGAAAGGGTGAAAGGCTTGTTTTCTGCGAGCACTGCTCTCGAATCCACTTCTGGCAAGAGTCTGAAGCAACCGAAGGTACAACCGTCGCAACCAAGAGACGCCGTCGTAAACTTCAGAGCGTCTAATTCGGAGATTGGATCTTTTTCCGATCAAGCAAAAACTACCCGACTTGAAATTTTCATCCCCTCATAGTATCTTTGATGCTTCAAGACCGATTTAGGTTATACGATTTTTTCTTTGAATCACTCCCGACATACTTCCAGTAGGCGGGAGGGAAGAAAAGGAAAAAGCGCATAACATCAATCGGTTTTTTTGGGAGGGTAGGCAGTCGCTCGGTCTTCTCACGGCCGAGAGGAAAGTCTGGACCTTGTAGGAGAGGATACCAGCGAAAGGCTGGGAGCGGTAACGCTACGGAAAGTGCAACAGAAAACATACCGCCGTTGCAAAACGGACAGGCTGAAAATGCTGGCATAAGGTGCTGGCCCTACTTGGAGAGATCCAAGAGGTTGTAAACCCTATCCGAGGCAAGAAATGACACTCTATGCGCTACTCCGGCGTTGTGTCAGCGAGTCGCTTGAGGAACCTGGCAACAGATTCCCTAGAGGAATGACTGCCCAAGACAGAATCCGGCTTATCGCCCTCCCATCTTTTTATATATAACTCATTACATTTCATTTATTAAAAAATAAATTATTATATATTAATTGCAATTAGGCATAAAAAAATCCTCAACAACGGTATAATTAACCAAGGTTTTGGGAATTTAGGAGGAAGACTTTATGGCTACTCTCGTAGAACCTGTATCAGGACAAGGACCCATTCCAAATCAGACTCAGTTGGAAAACAGCCTATGGAAGAAAACAATGAGTAAAATAGGCATGGTTTGCGGTAATGCTATTGAAGGTATTGTATATGGAGGAACATTCTCCCTAATAGCTACCAGAATTGTATCGGAAATTACAAATTTAAAAAGAATAGAGGGGATGGCACTAACCGAAGAATTATGTAAAACACCTATTTCACTCACAGTTTTTGCAGGTCCACTTGTGGAAGAGTTATTCTTTCGTGGATTAATACAAAATATATTACTCAAACATATTCCAAAAGCGATCCTAAAAAAGATGCAAATAGATGAATCATGGATAGATACCAAAGCAGCTCAACTTGCTAGGATCATACTTACATCTACAGTATTTGCAACCGGTCATCTCACAAATCGCAGTGATTTTGGAGAGGAATACGCAAATTCACAAGTGATCCAAGCATTTGTTAGCGGAATCATAATGGGAATCGTGGCGGAAACTTTTGATTTAGAAGGTTCGATCGGCTTGCATATGGCTAGGAATGCATTAGCAGCAATTACATTGAAAATAGCATGTGAACAACAATACCCCTGGAATGCTTGATTAAGCTCTGGGATGCGTCTTTTCATAAACTTCCCGTTTCAGCTTGGGCGAAACATGCGTATATATGGTTGTTGTTGCCAGTGAAGTGTGGCCGAGAAGCATTTGGATGGTTTTGAGGTCCATTCCTTTTTCCAGCCAGTGCGTGGCAATACTATGGCGAATAGTATGGGGTGTGATTTTTTCTGATAGGCCGCTTGCTTTCAGGTACTGGGCAAATTTCCGATCGACAGATCGGGCTGTGAGTCTTCTTCCCCACTTATTAAGGAATATCGCTTGAGAGTCGATTTCTGGCTTGTGCTCTTTAGTTTCATTATGACGATCAGAATGGGAAAGATAATCGGTTAACCATTGGGCTGCCGTTTTGGTGATCGGTACCCGCCTCTGCTTTTTTCCTTTTCCCCTCACGTTCAGCAGGAAGGAATGGCTATCAAAATCAGTACGGTTCAGTCCGATTAACTCACTCAGACGAAGGGCTGAACTATAGAAAAGCTCCATGATGGCTCGGTCTCGAAATCCAAGATACGAGTCCGTATCGGGTTGGCTTAAAAGAAGATCGATTTGCTGCGAAGATAAAGTAGTTACAAGTTTTTTTTCTCTTTTCGGACTCTCAATATCTTCCATTGGATTTTTCAGAATCAGTTTTTCCTTTGCAGCAAAACGGTAAAAGGAACGCAAAGAAGAAATTCTTCTTAGGATCGTCCGATTGCTGAGCCCCTTTTGATGAATATGGGAGAGATACCTTCGAATGGACCTTTTGTGAACTTGCTCCAGTTCTTCCGGTGTAAAAAAATTTTGGAATTCTTTGAGATCTATGGAATAATTACGCAGGGTATGATCGCTCGCCCCTTTGACGATCTGCAAATAGTGGAGAAAACGCTCTTTGATCAGTTCAAACTTCATATCTATTCACACCTTTGTTATAACTAATGGCTATTTATGATTACACTTGATTCAGTAACAAAAAAATTTGGCGCTAGAGCTCTTTTTGAAGATGTCACCATGACTTTCAATGATGGTTGCCGTTATGGTCTGACGGGACCGAATGGCGCCGGAAAGTCTACTCTACTTAAAATCGTTATGGGCATGGAAGAGCCCACGAGCGGAACTGTCTCGCTTCCCGAAAAAGTTGGTTATCTCAGACAGAATATTGAAGACTTCCAGGATTATACTGTTTTAGAAACTGTGATCATGGGCAACCAGAAACTCTGGGAGGTAATGAGCGAGAGAGACCGGCTTTACGAAGGTGAAATGACCGACGAAGTCGGAATCCGCCTGGGCGAGATCGAAGAGGTGATTGCCGACGAAGACGGATACTCTGCGGAGGCCAATGCTGAAATGGTCCTGCTCGGAATGGGTATTGAAAAGGACCTTCATGGACAGAAGATGGCGCAAATTCCTGTCGACCGTCAGTTCCGTGTCCTTCTCTGTCAAGCCCTTTTTGGAGATCCCCAAGCGTTGATTCTTGATGAACCGACCAACCACCTTGACCTTGAATCCATCGGCTGGCTTGAAGGATTTCTACATGAATACAAAGGCACGCTCATCGTTGTGAGCCACGACCGCCATTTTCTCAATGCGATCACTACCCACATAGCTGATATCGATTATGAGAGTGTCATTGTTTACCCCGGAAACTACGATCAAATGCTGGTCGTAAAAACCTCCGTTAGAGAAAGAGCCGAGGCGGAAAATAAAGCCAAAGAAAAGAAGATCTCACAACTAAAAGAATTCGTTGCAAAATTCGGAGCTGGAACAAGGGCCTCTCAAGTACAATCCCGCGTTCGGGAAATTGACCGTCTGCAACCACAAGAGCTGAAAAAATCAAACATCCAAAGACCTTATATTCGTTTTATCCCTTCTGAAAAACAAGCTGGTCAGGTCATTTTTAAAGTTGACGGAATCCAAAAGGCTTATGAAGAGCCTGTGATCCACAATTATTCTTGCGAAATTCTTCGTGGCGAAAAGATCGCAGTCATCGGAAATAATGGTCTTGGAAAAACGACCTTATTGAAAATGCTCTCAGGGCACCTGTCTCCTGACGAAGGGAAGATCTCTGTGGGACATCAAGTGCAAATTGGATATTTCCCGCAAAACCACCAGGATGTGATCGAAAAGACCGATCAAATGAATTCATTCGACTGGCTGAAAGAAAAAACAGGCGTCCAATACGATCAGGAGATTCGCTCCGCTTTAGGAAAAATGCTTTTCGGCGGAGATGATGCTTTCAAATCGTTGAGCGCACTTTCAGGAGGAGAAACAGCTCGCCTTCTCTTTGCCCGTCTCATGCTGGAAAATCCAAATGTTCTAGTTTTTGATGAGCCGAATAACCATCTTGACCTTGAATCTGTTTCCGCGCTTACATGGGGACTTGAAGAATTCAAAGGCACCATCATCATGGCCAGCCATGACCGTGATCTGATTAATGGCTTTGCTACAAAATTGATTGCCTTCGAAAATCATGGAATTTCCACCTTCGATGGCAAACTCGATGAATATCTTGAGATGCAGGTCGCTAAGCAATGAACTTCACCCGTCGAAAATTCCTTCAATTAGAACTTCGAGTACAGCATAAAAAGTCTGCTGAGATCCTCCGCCAGATCTATGAGGGGCTGCTTCAAAAGAAGGATCCTTCTGCGCTTTACAAGACTTATCACCAATACATCGAATGGATGAACCTGCAACCGTTTGAGACGACTGATCTCAAGCACTTGGCAGACAGATATCACTGGCATATCGAAAGAGCTGTTATCTATTTAAAAGAGCACAATCTTCTTCTCCACATCAGAAAAGGAGACCATGAGCCAAAAAAAGAATTTCCTGAAATTGCCCTTTATCTCGACAATATTCGTTCTGCTTACAATGTAGGAAGCATTTTGCGTACGACGGAAGCTTTGCGTGTATCAAAAGTCTACTTCGCTAAGAACACACCTTTTATAAGTAATGATAAGGTAAAGAAAGTCGCCATGGGCTCAAGTGAAATCGTACCTTGCTTTCAGAATGTTCCTCTCACTGATCTGCCCAGGCCAACCATCGCTTTGGAAACGAGTCAGGATGCTGAGCCTGTGTCACAGTATCTGTTTCCTAAATCGTTCACTCTTGTTTTGGGAAACGAAGAATATGGAATCTCCGAAGAAAGTCTCAAAGAATGTGACTCACTGATTGAGATCCCACTTTATGGAATGAAAAACTCTATCAATGTTGCATGCGCTTTTTCTATTGCCGCTGCCGAAATCCGGAGACAGCTCGATGAAGTCTGTTAAGTTGCTTAATTTTCCTGATTCTCATGCAGCTACGACGTCCCATCCTTCCCCCACTAAGGAAAATCATCTTTCAGACGAAGAAAAAATGGAAATCATCGAGGAAAGATTCCGAGATATTCTGGAAACACTTGGTCTCGACCTAGAAGATGAATCGATAGCCAAAACACCCTTTCGCATGGCAAAGATGTATGTCCAGGAAATTTTTTCAGGGTTGAAAAAAGAAAACTTCCCCTCACTCTGTTTCATCGATGAAGAGGCTTGCACTACTTCCCGTGTTATCCTTGTAAAGGATATATCTCTCAACAGTTTTTGCGAACACCACCTTGTTCCAATGACGGGAACGGCCCATATTGCCTACATACCCAATGGAAAAATCATCGGGCTTTCTAAAATCAACCGAATTGCCCAATACTTTTGCAAACGACCCCAACTGCAAGAAAGGCTCTCCGCTCAAATTCTCGATAGTCTTTCTCTCGTTCTCGATACCGAAGATGTTGCGATTTTCACAGAACTCAAACATTTCTGCGTAACGGTCCGTGGGGTCTCCGATGCTTCAAGCATTACTAATACACATATTCTAAAAGGGAAATTCGAAAAGGATCCTCTTAGAAATGAGTTTCTTACAATGACCAATCAATCAAGCTAAGCCTCTTTCTTCCTCACTCTTCCGAAAAAAATTAAAAAAAATATTTTCATTTTATTTGGTTTCTTTATACATACCAAATAAGAACCAACTAACTTTTCGGAAGAAGAAAGATGTCAGAAGTACCACTTTCAGGATGGTCAACGGGTGAATACTCGATGCCGGATCCAAGAGAAAATATCGAACTCCTTTATGAAGATTTCAAGGAGCTCAAACACAATTTATTGCTAGTGTCCAGTCCGTCATGGCTCTCGATGTTTGCCAAGAACGCTTATGATCTCAATCATACGCTCGATCAGATGTGTGAAAACCCTCACTTTGCACACACACTGAAGGCTATTCGAAACTGGTTCAAAAATGCACTGGAAGATGGCAAATCTTTCAGCGATATTCTCTTTGAGACCAAAGAAAGCGGCTACAAAAACTTCAAAGTTCTTAAGCACTTTCTGGATTATCTTCTTCAAAAGGATAAAAAGGGATTGAACAACCTCGTTCACCTTTTTGAGGAATATCTCAAACCAAAAGAATAATAATAAATAATTTAATTAACCGATCTTCTTAATATTACAATTGATTTTAATTCAAAATTAATGTAAAATGTCTCTCCTTATCCAAGGAAGGAGGGAAGCTTTGGGAACTTGCACCTCCAACACTACTTTGCCTGAGAATGCTCAAGGTGTAATTACACCTTCTGATGTGAGCAGTAGCAGTACATTATCTTCGGGATACGCAAAAGCATTCAAAGCCTATTGGACCACAATGGGTATTTGGGGAACATACAATTTATTCGATGCTGGTTTGTCTCAATTCTTAGCTCTAGATACATTAAGGCATGGAACAAATCCAGCAAGTTATATACACATCCTTTTCAATGGAGCAGACCCTTCTCATGGTGGATCTATTACTGGATCATCTATTGCGTTAGCTAGAAGTTTACAAGAAAATGCAAAGGGATATTTTTATGTTTTCAAAGATTCAGCTTTCCTACAGTCTCCTGAGTGCCCAAATGCATCAGATAACCCCCAATCCCCAATCCCACTTATCTGCAACACAGCTCTGAAAATAATATTTCCAAGGTTACATGCCATTGCTTCTGGGATATCAAGTACTGGCTTGCCTGAAGATGAGAATGTCTCTGTAGAAAAGGCAGCCATTGGTGCTCTTTCAGGTCTCTTCACTCCTACAGTGAAGTTTCGATTCACCCCAGAGGATGCACAATGTCACACCCCCTCCGATCCTAGTATTGATCCTGACACATGCATCTTTGAAGATGACGCTGATTATAGGGGAGGAATAGCCTACCGGACAACACACAACCTATTTCTTCTTTAGAACACATAGGAATTACGGGTAGTTTATGTCAGGGTGTGAATTCAGATTTATTTACTCGCATGGCAGCGCACCCAGAAAAAGTTATTATTGGCGCTGCATTCCTTGCATCTGCTGGATTACTTGCTAAAGTAACCTATGATTATCTCAATGATGGTTCAGAGCTCTCTTCTTGGCAAAAGAATGCCCTTATCATCACTCCTCTTGCCCTTGGCACTCTCTTCTTGAACTGTCTTTAATCATAACAAAGTTCTTTTTTTGAAAGGCCCAAAGGCGTATTTCGATGAACACAAAGCCAAAAAAATAATTATAAATAATTTAATTTAGACCAATTCTTCTTATTATTGTTGATTTTAATTAAAAATTAATATACAATATCTCTCCTTATCCAAGGAAGGAGGGAAGCTTTGGGAATTGGCATATCCAACACTACTTTGCCTGAGAATGCTCACGGTGTAATTACACCTTCTGATGTGAGCAGTAGCAGTACATTATCTTCGGGATACGCAAAGGCATTCAAAGCCTATTGGACCACAATGGGTATTTGGGGAACATACAATTTATTCGATGCAGGACTTTCCCGATTTTTAGGTTTAGAAACTTTAACACACGGGACAAACCCTTCGGGATATGTGAACATTCTTCTGAACGGAGCTGACCCCTCCTATGGCGGGTCTGATACTGGATCATCTGCCACTTTTGGAAGAACTGATTTACAACAGAAGTCAGAAGGTTATTTTCACGTTTTCAAAGATTCTGCTTTTATAAACCCACCTTGCCCTGATCCAGATCCTTTGAAGCCGATGACCCTTCTATGTAACGCAGCCCCTAAAGTAGCGTTTCCAAAACAGCATGGGGTATTTTCAGGACTTTCTAGTGTAGGATATACTTTTGGAAGGGAAGATTCCTCTCTTGTCCAGAAAGTTGTCGGTGCAGCTTCTGGAGTTTTTACTCCTACTGTGAAGTTCCGGTATACACCCGAAGATGCCCAATGCCACGTCTCTTCTCATCCTGAAATTGATCCAGATACATGCGTCTTTGAAGATGACGCTGATTACTTAGGCGGTATTGCCTACCGGACCAAGCAGCCCATTTCTTCTCTGGAGCACATTGGCGTTACAGGTAGTTTGTGTCAGGGTTTGAATCCAGACTTATTTTCCCGGATGGCAGCACATCCAGACAAAGTCATTGCGGGAGCTGTGCTTCTTGTGTCTGCTGGAATACTTGCGAATGCAACCTATAACTACGTCAAAGAGGATTCAGAACTCGCCTCTTGGCAAAAGAATGCCTTCGTCATTACCCCCCTTGCTCTTGGGGCACTTCTTTTGAATTGCCTTTAAGAACAATAAAGTTCTTTTTTGAAAAACTGCCCAAAGCGTATAACTTCTCCAATTTTCCCTTGGAGGGTTATGAGTGTGCAACATAAAAGAGGATATTATCCTCCTCTTCCCTTGGTTATCGTCACTTCTTCGAATGATCCTTCTCTCCTCCTGCAGAGGATGAAAAAAGCCACGGTCCCATCAGACATGTACGAAAAAAAGCCAGGCAGCAAACATTGTTCCAGGCCACACAAAGCGCGTGGGCATTGCCTGACAAGTTGACGGCACTAAGCGTGTCAGATACGTGGGCAATTGCGATCCGGGAATGGGAAGTCGATCGACTCCGCAGATTTACATCTCCCAAACAATGTCTTTGCGATCTCTCCTCAAAGAAGATCTGCTACATTCGAAACAAACACAATGGTGCGACCGCCCAAATAGGAGGCTGCTGTTTGACCAGAATTAAGGAAAGAGACTCACCGGAATTGTCTAAAGTTCTCTCAATTTTCAATTCCCTGGCAGCCATCAAGAAAGACAAACACCTTGCAGCAAGTGTTGCGTTGATCGATTATGTTGTCTCGAAAGGAGTATTTAAAGAAAGAGATGCTCAATTTTATCGGGATACACAAGCGAGAACTTATGAATCTCTCAGTGTGAGACAAAGAGGATATCGGCAAGGCCTGAATCGAAAAATCATACAGAGTATTTAACGGGGAAAAGGAAATCGTTTAAAATCTTCAGCAACTCCGACATTTTCGAACACTTCTTTAGCTTCCTTCTCGAAAACAGAAGTGTCCCGGTAGCGTGCCGAAAAATGAGTAAGAATGAGTTGTTTTGCATTCGCTTCTTTGGCAACTGTTGCCGCTTCTTTAGCCGTCATATGAAGATATTTGCGGGCTAAGTCTCGATTTTCTTCGGTATAAGTACTCTCGCTAATCAATACTTTTGCATCTTTGGCAATATCAATGGCCTGCTGGCAGTATTTGGTATCGATGACCACTGCGAGCACGTCCCCTTTACGCACCCAGCTTACATCGGATAGTTTGATCTTTTTACCATTGATCTCGATCTCCCCTTTTACCTCGAGATCACGGACCATCGGTCCTTTGATGCCGAGATCTTTCAGTTTTTCTTTATCGAACTTGATTTTGTCAGGCTCACTGATGCGCCATCCAATATTGTCGATCCCATGTTCGAGAAACTTCGCTTCAATCAAAAAGCGGCCATCATCATGAACGATTCCTTCTTTGTGGACGGGATGTTCGATAACTCGGATATTTTCATGATAAATGCAGCCATAACGTAGGCGGTCAAAGTTTTTTTTACCCGTTGCAGGGTAGTAACAGTGGATCGGATGGGCCACTTTATCGAGGTTTAAGCGCATAAGCATGGATCCAAGTCCCAAGCAATGATCTCCATGGAAATGGCTGATGAATATACGAGTGACAACAGTCGGGGCAATTTCAGCAAAAATGAACTGACGCTGCGTACCTTCACCCGGATCAAACAAAAGACCTTCCTCATTCCAACGAACGAGATAAGCTCCATGATTTCTGTGGCGTGTAGGCTGTTGAGAAGAACAGCCTAGAATCACAATATCTCTGACGCTCAACGCGGCCTCCAAGAATAAAAAGAAAGTTTTCCTAAACCCATTCCTACCAATGCACCCGCAATATGCGCGGTATTGGCAATATTGAAGGCGAATGAATCAGATCCAAAAATCTGCATAAAAAAGGAAACGACCTGCAAGAATATCATAGCGAGGATAAAAAATCCCAAGAAAAGAAAGGTGGAGGGATGGAGAGGGTAGCCTTCCCAAGGGGCCTTTCTCTGCCGCATCCATATGAATCCCGCCATTCCCATGACCACACCGGAAAAGCCCAAAAAGTAGGGCCCGCTCATGAGGTATTGGGCTGTATTGGATATGATAGCCACAATAATGACCATTAAAAAATATTTCCAACGACTGATCCTTTCTTCGATTTGTTTGCCCAATACCCATACCCAGATCATATTGAAAAGAATATGGAGTAAATCCTTGTGGAGAATCGCCGGAGTAAAAACCCGCCAGACTTCTCCCTCTCTGATTTTTTGAAAGGTGGGAGGACCAAATCGGTCCCGCTTGTCTTTTTTAATCCATTTTAAAACGACATAGTCATAGGCACCTCTCCATGTCGGAGTACTTTCGATTTTATCCAATGCCGCTTTCGCATCTGGTGAAAGATCTTCAGATTTCTGATCAGGCTGAATCTGATAGGTATTGATCCACTCGTTGAGCTTGATCAATACGGTAGGAATGTCATAGAGCATGTAGTATTGAATGGGGGTCAGGGCAACGAATTTGACTTCCTTGCCCTTCGAGATGTTCACTTCCTGCATAAAGTTGACGAGATAGACAAGACCGCAAAGCGCAATCCAGAAAAAAGTCATGGGATGAACAGTTTTAGGTTTGGGAAGTGCGGGTTTAGGTTGTATCTCTTCAGCCGGAGGAGGAGTAGTCTCTTCAGGAACAGCTTCTACTTTGAATTTTTGATTATCTGGATCTTTCTGAAATTCATCAAAATACTGAACTGCCTCGTCGACTTGATCTTCTTCGTGCACCCAAAGTTCAAATGATGCCTTTGCATCTTGCTCATTGAAATAGGGCTCAATGGAATTGGGTATTTTCTTGCTTCTCAAAAAGTTTGAAAAGCAAAAAGCTTGATCTTGATCTGGGAGGTTGCCGATCAGACGCATGCGATAATTTTTTCAATCAATTTCGTGGAGGAAAGTCCGTCGACCAGTTCGACAAGATGAATCCTTCCTCCATAAGCTTTCACAGTTTCTGCTTCGATGCAATGCTCTCCATATTCGGCACCATTGACGTGTACGTTTGGACGTATTTTAGCAAGGAGATTCCGTGGATCCGTTTCATCAAACCAAGTGACATAATCGACAAATTCAAGGGCTGTGAGCATTTGAATCCTTCCTTCCAGAGGGACAATAGGACGGTCTTCGCTTTTGTATTTTTTGATCGAGGCGTCAGTATTGAGCGCAACGATAAAAACATCAGCCTGCTGGGATGCTTCGAATAGAATAGCCAAATGTCCCGCATGGAGAAGATCGAACGATCCATTGATCGTCACAGTCGTTTTGCCCTGTTTTTTCAGATCATTACTTGCTTTTTCGAGCTCTTCGGAACAAAGACGTTTTTTTTGACTTTCTTTTTGCCAATTTTGCGACATTTTTCTTCAACCTTGGAAATGCAATTTCAAACACTTCATCATAGGTCCCAACGAAGTGTACATCTAAACCTTTTTTCAGATAATCATCAAGTTCATCATAATCTCTTAAATTTTCTTTCGGAAAGATCAACGTCTTCAAACCAGAACGTCTAGCAGCAATCAGTTTCTCTTTCAAACCGCCGATAGGCAATACTCTCCCCTTCAAAGTAATCTCTCCGGTCATACCCAGATTTTCTTTTACCGGCGTATCTGTAAGAAGAGAGACCAGAGAAGTGACCATAGTGACTCCGGCAGAAGGTCCATCTTTCGGTGTGGCCCCCTCAGGAATATGGATGTGCACTGATGATTTTTCAAAAAATGGGATCCCGGGAGCATACCGCTCTACCATGCTGTGCAAATAGCTCCAGGCGATTTGCGATGATTCTTTCATTACATCGCCTGCCTGTCCGGTCAGTTTCATTTCGGTTTTGTCTGAAGGAAAACGAGTTGCCTCGATATAAAGCGTTGCACCCCCTAAAGCAGTCCAGGCAAGGCCTGTGCAAACTCCGATTGGGGTTTTTTCATAAAAACGATCTTTTCGGAAGATCGGCTTGCCCAGATACTCGTGTATATTGGACTCATTGATCGTTATTTTCTTGAAAGGCGTTTTCTTTCTTTTCTTTTCCTGTTTTTCCCTGTCCTCAGCAATTTTCATTGCGACTTTACGAAGGATTTTCTTGATGTTATTTTCAAGGCTTCGAACGCCTGACTCTCTAGCATAACCTTCGATGATGTGGGAAATTCCCCCTTTGGTAAAGGCTATCTCAGAAGCCTTCATGCCCATATTCTTTCGATTTCGGGGAATGAGGTATCTTTTTGCAATTTCAATCTTCTCGGCAAGAATGTAGCCAGAAAGGCGCAATACTTCCATCCGGTCTTTCAAAGGCTCGGGAATTGTATCCAAAACGTTTGCCGTAACGATGAAGAGGATATTGGAAAGATCGCAGCGAACATCGAGATAATGATCCAGAAACTCCTTGTTCTGCTCCGGATCCAATACCTCTAACAAAGCAGATGCTGGATCGCCCTGATAACTCATCCCGATCTTATCCACTTCATCGATCATGATCACAGGATTCATCGTCTCGGTTGTTTTTAAAGCCTGAATCATTTTTCCAGGCATAGCGCCGATATAGGTCCGTCTATGTCCTTTGATCTCTGCTTCATCCCGCATACCACCGACTGAAAAGCGGAAGAATTGCCGATTCAAGGCTCTTGCAATACTTTTTCCCACGCTTGTCTTACCAACGCCAGGAGGCCCTACCAGGCAAACGATACTTCCTTTCACTCCGCCTGTAAGTTTTCCAACCCCAATGAATTCAGTAATCCGCTCTTTAATGTCCTTTAGTCCGTAATGATCTTCTTCAAGAACCTTTCGTGCCCGATCCAGATCATGGGACTCTTCGCTGAACAATCCCCAGGGAGTAACGGTAAGCCAATCGACATAATTTCTGACGACCCCATATTCGGCAGACTGTATCTCGATAGAGTTCAGCTTTTCCATCTCCTCATTGATCACTTTCATGACATCAGGAGGAACTTTTCTCTTCTGCAGACGCTCTTCGAACTTTTCCTTGTCCATCGATTTATCGTCTTTTTCCATACCCAGCTCTTTTTTAATCGCTTTGAGCTGTTCACGGAGAAAAAACTCTCGCTGCGTCTTCGAAATAGTCGCTTCAATTCTCTGGTTGATACTGCTTTGCAACTTGGAAAGATCGAGCTCCTTCTTCAAAAGCAAAAGGGCTTTATCAATTCTCTCCTGCAAATCGAAGGTCTGCAGAACATCCTGCAACTCTTCTCGAGAGGCAGTCGTCAGGGCGACAGCGAAATCAGCCAGCCTGCCCGGTTCGGTAAAATCAGAATGCCCGAGAAAGATCTGTAATTCCTCTTTGAAAAGAGGATTGAGTTTTAATAGCTCTTTGATCGTTGTAATGATGCTGATCGAATACGCTTTCAATTGTTTGGAAAGACTTTCTGCAGGAGTATCATCATGGTATTCCACTTTGGCTGCGAGATATTTCCCCTTCACAGGCTCTTTGATGGAAATTCGTTTTTCCATGTTCAGAACGACCTGCGCTCCTCCCTGTTCCATTGGAATGATTCTCAAAATCCTAGCAGAGATCCCGACATGATAGATGTCGTCCATTCCAATTTTATAGATATTCGATTCTTCATTCTTCGTGAGGAACAGCCCTAGAACTTTATGGTCTGTTTTCGCGACCATTTTAAGAACTTCATAATAATTGCCCGGTTCGATGACCACAGGAGCGGCCATTCCTGGAAAAAAAGGACGGCGGTTCAAGGGAAGAATATAGACTTCTTCTGGGTTTGGTAACGAAGGTCGGTGAATCTTTTCATCCAGCTGAGGAGATTCAATCTCATTATCGCCTAATGAAAAAGGCTCATCTTCATTATGTTCGGGTGGCTGATTAGGATCGGAAGGAAAATGTTCGTCGTCTTGCAAAGAGAACCTCTTTAGGAAATGTGCTTTTCTTATCTTACAGTATCAAAAAGCGTTTAACTTTATCAACTCCCGCAAAAAGAAGTAAAGCTCGGAGGGAAAATGAAAAGAATTTCTAGTCTGGCAGGATAGCTCAATCTACGGTAGAATCAAAGCCATTATGCCAATGCTACTCCTCGATTCAGCGACTCAACATGCGTGTATTGCCTTGTCCAACCATAAAAATATTTTAGACGAAGTTCATTTGGATGGTAGGAAAGGACTTTCTGAACAACTATTGCCAACTATAAACAAACTACTCCAAAAACACCGAATCCATCCGGAAGATCTCAAATGCATTGCCTGCGGACAGGGCCCCGGTTCTTACACAGGGACCAGAGTTGGGGCTATGGTCGCAAAAGCCCTTTCCTATGCAAACCAAACTCCCCTTCTGGGATTTTGTTCTCTTGAAGCTTGGACTCCTGAAGAGGAAGGACAGTTTGTCAATCTGATCGATGCAAAGGTTTCAGGAGTGTATCTGTCCAAAGGTGAAAAGACTAAAGATGGCTTCTCATTTCAGCCGCCACAAGTCTGTTCTCTTGAGAATGCCGATCCCATCCTGAGAGAAGCGGACTTCGTCCTGACAACTGATTTTGCGAGCCTTTCTAAAAAATTTCCTTCCCTTCGATTGATCGAGGCCAAACCCAATGGAAAGCACATGATCGAGCTCATTTGGAATAGGTGGATCAATAAAGACTACTCTCTCACATCTGACTTGAATCTCCTCTATTTAAGAGACATCTGATTCGTAGGGTGCTTTTCTAACATCTCTGTTGAGATAGATTCTTGATCTAAAGGAATATATGTAATATTATTAAGGGGCAATTTTTGAATTATTTCGATTTTCTCAACATAGGAGACACATGCCAAGCGTAAAAGTTCGAATCGGAGAGCCTATCGACAAAGCCCTTCGAGCACTGAAGAAAAAATTGGACAAAGAAGGAATCATGAAGGCTTCTAAAGCGCATCGCTTTTACGACAAGCCCTCTATCAAAAGCCGAGCCAAGTCTAAAGCTGCAATGAAGCGCGCTAAAAACGCATTTCGAAAAAGTTCTTAACTTTCATATTAATTTTTTTAGCACTTTATCTCTTGTTTTGCTAAAATTGACTTATTCTGCTAGACTTCCATTAAATACAATTGAGAGATTGCCTGGCTTGGACAGGCAAAAAATCAATAGGCTACCTTAGGAATCACTCAAGATTATGACGGATTATTACAAGACATTAGGCATCTCTAAAGACGCATCCGCGGATGAAATCAAGAAAGCCTATCGTAAGGCTGCGATGAAACATCACCCTGATCGTAATCCGGGCGATTCCAACGCCGAGGCCAAATTCAAAGAGATCTCTGAAGCCTATGAAGTTCTTTCCGATGATCAAAAACGAAAAATCTACGATCAATACGGAGCAGAAGGACTGAAGGGAGCGGCCGGCATGGGCGGCGGCCCAGGCGGAGGATTCCAGGGATTTGGATCGATGGACGAGGCCCTCCGCACATTCATGAACGCATTCGGCGGCGGCGGTGGCGGCGGCGGTTTTGGCGGCGAGTCAATCTTTGAGTCTTTCTTTGGCGGCGGTGGTGCAGAAGCAGGCGGTCGGCAAGGCGCGAGCAAAAAAGTTGGGATCACCATTTCTTTTGAGGAGGCCGCAAAAGGCGTCGAGAAGGAAATCGCAGTCCAAAATTTCACTCCTTGTGGTGAGTGCCATGGATCAGGGGCGCGCTCAGACAAGGCGATTCAAACCTGCCCTACATGCCAAGGACAGGGACAGATCTATCAAAGTCGTGGTTTTTTCAGCATGTCCACCACTTGTCACCAATGTCATGGAGCTGGTCAGATCATTACCGATCCTTGCCCCTCTTGTCACGGACAAGGGCGGGTAAAGAAAAAACGTCGTGTCAAACTGGCGATCCCAGCAGGAGTGGACTCAGGCATGCGCCTAAAAATGACCGGATATGGAGATGCCGGCGAAGGAGGCGCTCCCGCAGGAGACCTCTACGTATATATCGATGTGGAGCCCCACAAAACTTTTGAAAGAGACGGCGACGATGTTTATCTCGATCTGCCATTGACCATTACTGAGGCTGCTCTAGGCTGCAAAAAAGACATCCCCACTCCTCTCGGCGGATCGGCTCGTGTAACGATTTCCGAAGGAACCCAGAATGGGAAAGTGCTACGGGTCCGAAATAATAAAGGGTTCCCAAATGTTCATGGGCAGGGGCATGGTGATCTCTTGGTCCGGGTTCATGTAGAAACCCCTGTCAATCTGTCTGGGAAACAAAAGGAAATCCTTCGTTCATTCGAGGCCTTGGAAACCCCAAAGAATCATCCTCGCAAGAAAAGCTTTCTCGATAAACTAAAGGTTTTTTTTTCGGGATAGGAAAACGTGCAGTACATAAGGCGAGATTTTGGCTGCGATCCCACTTAGGATCTGCCACAGTGTAAAGGATGCATTCTACTTGATATTCTCATGAAATAGAGAAGTCCAGTTCACCTTTCCCTTTAGAACCCCATGGTCTTCTAGGCGAAGAAAGACCCGAAATAGAGTTCCGTCTTTTAGCCAGCTCTTAAACCACCGATGAGAAGTGGAGCGGGATCCCCATTGGGCCCCCTCTGGTAGATCGGCCCATCGGGCTTTTTGGTTCGTCAGATACCATAAGATTGAGTTGACGATTTTTTTATACTCCGCCGGCCTCCTTCCTCTTTTTGGGATAGAGTCCTTTGGAAAATACTCTTCAATAAGCTCCTAATCCTCCTCTTGCAGTCCAGAAAAAATCGCATCCGTTTCCATATTCAAACCTACTCTAGGCTCTCCTTTATACTTATTATATCAAAATACACATTAAATTTGTATTAACGACCGCATCCCAATTATTAATCTTTAAATATAAAACAGATAAAAAAGGGATGAGAAGAACTCTCATCCCCAGGAATCTCTTCCTCTTAACCTTCAAGGTGGTGTAGAAAGGCATTGATTGTATCATTGCTACGGAGAGAAGTAAGCTCTATGCTTAGAATCTCTTCTAGAGAAGAACCACTTGGAACTTTTCCATTAATCATATCCTGGATCTTATTCGCAAAATCGTTCATCTCTTTTCTTTCTGCAGGAGTGAACTCTTTTGTATCTTTCGATAAGAATTTGATTTCATTTACATAGTTCTGAAGGTTTTTGTCCCCTTTTAATAGCTTTTGCTCTTCAGCTGAAATCTCTTTTTTAGAAGGCAGTCTGCCATGTTCGAGAAGATATCTGAGCACATATAATCCGAATTTCTTCTCAAAAGCTTTTATATCTTCATTGATTTTTTCAGCATCGTGCTTTGCTGCTTTTTGAAGAGGAAGATGATGATGATGAGCCGGTTTAATAGGGATTGGCCTTACATGAGCGGGCTTTAGAGGAATGGGGCTTACGTGCGCTGGTTTAAGAGGTATTGGTGTGACGTGCGCTGGCTTGAGGGGTAGAGGTGTTACCGAACCTGATTCAAGATTTTTTAAGAAATCATTGATCTCGTCATTGCTACGCAGACTTGTAAGCTCTACACTCAAAATTTCTTCTAAAGATGATCCTGCAGGGATCTTTCCATTGATCAGATTTTGAATTTTGTCTGCAAAATCTGACATTTCTTTCCTCTCTTGGGGAGTAAACTCCTTTGTGTCTTTTGAAAGAAATTTAATCTCATCTACATAGTTCTGCAGGTTTTTATCTCCTTTCAATAGCTTTTTAACTTCCGCTGAAATCTCTTTTTGGGAGGGAAGTCTGCCATGTTCGAGAAGGTATTTGGCCACATATAGTCCGAACTTCTTCTCAAAAGCCTTCATATCAGCATTGATCTTCTCCGCGTCATGTTTTGCAGCTTTTTGAATGGGAAGAAGATGATGATGAGCCGATTTGATAGGAGTAGGTTTTACTGTTGCATCGTGGCTTCCATTCTGGGATGCAGCGTGCTTTTCTGTTACATTCTGAAGAACCTCTTGCAACAATTGCATAAGAGCAGCTGTTGATAGAGAATGTTGGGTATTATCTTCTCGCTGCGTTTCTTCTACTTGAGAAAAGCCTCTTGGTGATTCAAATGCTCCGTCGATCATAATTAAAACTCCGTTATTGTTATTTATATTTATTATTCCTTCCCCCTAATGTTAATTATAAAACACCAAAATCTAATTTACACTTTAAAAGTCATCTTAAATAATCTCAAAAATAAGAAGACAAAACATCATCTCATTATTAACTCATTAGACGATAAAAAGAATGAATCGAGATAGGGTTCGATATCTCAAAATTTACGAGAAAAAATTCATCCAGTTCCTTTACAGTTCTAAATATGAGATGGACTTTTGCAATTTTAGGACTGACTATTTTATGTTCTGCCTATCCCGAAAAGAAGAGAGCTTATGAACCTTGGTACACTGGTTCACTGATCGCCTCTAGTGGTAAAACGGTTGCACCAGACGTCCTTACCATACAGCCCTATGTGATTGTTAATAACAGATACGGACTTTATGATTTGAATTTCAAATTTCACTCCCGCCCCAATACAGTAAACGTAAATCCCCTCGTTTTGATTCAAAGTGGAATCAATAAATACATGGACTTTCAGATCAACGCAGGAACATCAACCAAATTCCATCAATCCAATAGTAAAACGAACTTCACCGATATTTCAGTGCTGATCGGCGTGCAAATCTATAGAAATGACGACACGGAGACATACATAAGGTTTGCGATCAATCAGTTCTTCCCTACAGGAAGCTACCAAAGACTCAATCCCAACCGATTAGGAATCGATATAAGCGGATCGGGAACTTTTCAATCGAACATTGCCATATATGCCCAAAGGACATTCTACTGGCTTTACAATCACCCAATCCGGATCCGTTGGAATTTCAGCATTGCCCTTCACTCTAAAACCCGCGTGCACGGCTATAATGCCTATGGTGGTGGATTCGGAGCGAATGAACTTCTACGACCGGGAACAGGTTTCAATATCGTCATTGCCCCTGAGTTCAGTATTACCCAAAGATGGGTCGCAACGTTTGATCTGGTTTATCAACATAAAGTAAAAGGCACCATGTCTGGATTTCCAGGAGTCGATCATACAGGCAGGCTTGCGCGCATAAATATTCAAAGAATCGATCTCTTAACATGGGCTCCTGCTATTGAGTACAACTTTAGCCCTGATTTTGGTATCATAGCAGGAGTACAGGCATCTTTATTAGGAAGGAACACGGTGGCGTTTATCGGAGGTTCTGTTTCTCTTGTAGCTACTTTCTGATAGGAGTTATTTTTTGTGAAATGGTCATCAGTGATAATAGGTCTGCTCTTTCTTTGCTCCGCATATCCCAAACAAAAAAGCGCCTATGAGCCCTGGTACACCGGATTATTGATTGCATCAGGTGGCATCACAACCGCTCCCAATCACGGGTCCTTCCAACCCTATGTCGTTTTGCAGTCTAATTACGGATTTTACAATCTTAAAGGCCATTTTCAATCCAAACGCAATACATTCGTTGTGAACCCACTTTTGTTGATTATGGGAGGCATCAACAAGTTCATGGGCCTTCAGATTTTCGTGCAAACCATGAGCAAATACCATCGGTCAAAAAATTCGACCAAATTTACTGATACCTCTTTGATGATAGGATTCCAGGTCCTTCGCGATGAAGAAGCCGAGTTTTATATGAGGCTTGCCTATATTCAAATCTTCCCTACTGGGAACTATCAAAGACTTAGCCTCAATAAAGGCGGCGCCGATCTTACCGGAGGAGGAAGCTTTCAAAGCAATATCGCTCTATTTATGCAAAAAGCCGTTTACTGGTTTTATAACCATCCCATCATGCTGACATGGAACTTCACCATTGGCTATAATTCAAAAGTGCGTGTGCATGATTTCAATGCCTATGGCGGCGGGATCGGAGCCAATGAAGAGCTTCGACCCGGAATGTCTTTTTCCATCCTCTTTGCACCTCAGTTCAGCATCACGCAACAGTGGGTTTTTTGTTTCGATCTCATCTATCAACATGTAATGAAAGGAACGAAGTCGGGATTCCCAGGTTTTCTGACTACAGGTAGGCTTTCCCGCATCGATGTCGAAAAAATCGATCTCTTAACACTAGCTCCAGCCATCGAGTACAATTTCAATGAACAATATGGAATGCTGGCAGGAGTTCAAGCATCCCTTATGGGAAGAAATACCCTAGCATTTATCAATGGCCAAATTTCTTTGTTGATTAACTTCTGAATAGAACAGGATTGGATGGAATCAAGAAGGATTTTGATCGGAGGTCTGTGCATAAACTTCGCCCCAGAGTCCCCAGACTTCAGAAAAATCTTTTTTCTCAAGGACCTCTTCCACTTTTCGAACGAACTCACCAGGAGAAAGCCAGCGCGGAAATAGGAGAAGGTCGGTTGCGCCCACAGAATAATTGAATTTATCATAGCCCAAAGAGACAAGCCTCTCAATACACTGTTTGCCAATGGTCCATTGTTCGGTATTGCACTCGAAAGAGAGATAGGGGATAGCCCGGTTGAGCCCTTTGATCACCTCGTATTCGAAATTCTCGACATCGATTTTACAATAGGAAGGTTTTCCATGCTTTTGGATCATAGCATCGAGTGTGCTAACCGGCACCTTCAACTGATTGTCCCACTTGTAACCATGTTCAGAAAACCGGCTCTCTTCCATCTGCTCTTTGGAAAACGTAGAAAGCGCATCGACTTCCGTACACAAATACAGGTCCATCTCACCTTCCTGAGCAGCAAGACCGATTCCTTCGATATATACACGAGGGTTCTCTTTGTACTTTTCTTCTAAAATGGAAACACATCCAGGCTGAGGCTCGAAACAGATCACACTGGCCCCGCAGGCCAGATAAAGATCGGTTTTCAGACCAACATTGGCGCCGACATCGTAAACGAGGTCTCCTTCATTCACGAACGATCGTAAAAACTCCATCGAATCCTTCACTTTTGATCCGGTGATTCGATTGGTGTTCATCCGAATAGGCCGGGGATGCTTTTCATTTTTGAAAACCAAGATCTCGTCCGGACCCAATCGGGGATACCAGAGCTTGAACTTATAGGAAAAGCCAAAGGCAATGGCTAAAATGAAAAGGGGCAGAAAAGCAAAGAGTATTTTCCTTATCATAGACAAAGAAAATACTCTTCCGCATGATTTTAGAAAAGTCTTATGAGGTTAATGTTTCCCAGGACTCTCCAATACGTTTGAATGCCTCTTCAGCTTGGGGATCTTTATTCTTATCAGGATGCCACTTTAAGGCCAGTTCCCGATAACACCCCTTTAAAGCACTCTTATATGCGCTAGATACTTTGCCAGCTGTTTCCTGGTAAGTTTCACATTCATCAGGGTTAAAAAATAGATGCTCCCATTTGCAACGAGCTGAACTAATCGGCTTGCTTTGACAAGCTTCTAAGTTCTGCGTTGCTCTTTCAAAAGCAGGAGTGTCCTCTTCAAATTGATTATTAGGTTGATGGAGCTGTTCACAAAGCTCATTCCGTCTGTGCTCTGCTTCAGTAAGACATGACTTGTATTCTTTACATTGAGCAAGTTTTCCAGAAACAGCTTCCCGAGCCTCTAGTTCCGTATCAGATGGATATCTATCCACTTTGGCCTTGTCGCAATGAAGGATCTTTTCCGCATGTCTATGATTTTTAGGATTTAGCCCTTCATGAAGAATCCTTTCCTTCTCAGGAAGGTCTTTCCAGTTCTCGGGCATAGGAACCGTGGGCTCTGGGGGCGGCGGCTGATAACCTCCACCACCATAACCTGCACCTCCATAGACCGTCAATGGAATCAGTCCAGCTCTTACCGCTGCATTGGCATAGGCACCAATGATATTTGCAGTATGAAGCATCCAATGACGAACACCTTGCATGCCCAAATAGCGCATATTTTGTTGCACATAGAGGCGTGATGCAGCTATTTTTTCAGTTCCCAATGCAGCTTCAATAAAGGGTACGAACTCTCCCATTTCTAATGCAGGGAAGACAATCCTTGCTCCTAACCAGTGTAAGAAATTATCATTGGACAAAATCTTGTAAAACTCTGTCCATTCATGGACCGCAAAAGAGGTCCGGATGAGTGATGCAACTTCATGAACAGGCATGTCCGTAGTCAGTCCACACTGGGAAGCAAGGAAGGTTCCCCAAGCTGTCATTGAGCTTGCCAAAAGAATACCATCGGACAGTCCAACAACATTAGGATTTTTTGCCTCGACATGTTTTTTGATTAGATGAAGGGGTGAAATGCCACATTGATCTTTCAGGGTAGGCTTTGCTCCTCTTTGTACAAGTGCATCATACATGCTCCAGTATTGAGGACTGCTCGTTCTGGCCATCGCAAAATGAAGAGGAGACTGTTGTGCATTATTGGTTTTTGTCACTTCCAAACCATGATCTCCCAACTTGGCCACACAGTCTGTCTTTCCAGATAAAGCCGCAAAGTGAAGATAAGTCTCCTTGGATTCAGTAACCAAGTGAGGATTCGCCCCCTTGGACAGCAGAATGTTTAAAGCCTCAAGGCCACCACGACCTAATAAAGCATAATGCATAGCGGTCAGCCCGTTTAAATCTCGAGCATCTACATCACCATCAAAAGCACGCAAAGCTTCCAAATTTCCATTAAATGCTGCCATTCTCAAGGCATTCAAAGATGGCTCTTTCCCTGGTATGGGAGTCAATTGGGCAATGCGTTCACACCGGTGACTTAATGCCTTCATAGGCTTCCCAGCAGCTACAGTAGAGTATTCTTCCCTTAGAGCATCTACTTCCGATTTCACGGTCGCGCGCATCAGACAAGGAAAGACTTTTTCCTTCTTCAGGAATGCGGCATGTTCGATCGGAGTGTATCCATGAGAATCTTTCTGGCCAGGACTGGCCCCTAACTTCATCAACTCTTGTGCCATGTCTGGCGAGTCAAGTTTAGCAGCAAAACAAAGCGGAAGCTCTCCGTTAGGGAGAGGCTCGTGTACAGAAACTTCTTGAACTTTGACAGCGTCCAAAACCTGTTCGACATTTCCCGCTTCAATTCCACGTTGGAGGTCTGTACTTCCCTGGCCGCCCCAAGCAGGGGTCTTTACCACAGGAGTTACGATAGATGGTTGTATAGGAGTAACAACTTGATTCATACTTTCCTCTAAAAAATCAATTATTGCCGAAAAGTATAACAGAATACGTTAAGAACAATTAAAGATAGAGGGTAAAGAAAAGATTACAATGTAGTGAAAAATTGATTAGGGAAGATCGTTCTCTAGCTCGACAACCCAGTCAAAAAGACGGGCCCTTTCCTCTTCAGAAAGAGTCTGGGGATTTTCAAAAGCATTACGGAAAAGATTGACGCATTTCAAAAAATCTTCATGAAATTTTGCAGGCATTTCTCTCTCTCTATACTCAAGCGCACGAAGTTCTTCCTTCAATTGAGCGATTTTTGCCGCCGTTAAATCTTTAGGATGATGAAAAGCTTCTTTCAAATCGTCCAATAATTTTTTATTGATCGGAAGCTTTGGGTGTCTTTCTTCTTTCGGATGCTTTTTTGGTCCCAAAGATTTTGGAGGCTGATTTCGCCTGTGAGGGTTGAAATCGGGCATGGAGATACAATCCTTTCTTTTACCTGATCTAAGGGGAGAAATATTTATTTGTCAAGATGGGCTTCATCAGAAATTTTTGATTTATCTTCCCAAATGAACAACTGTTTGAATTTCTCCCAAAAGTCTCCTCCCAAAATAAAAAAGCTGCTCACAAATAAGAGGTCCATACAGAGAAGAATCGTCATGCGGGCATCATCATCTTTGGGAAGAGCCTCGGGATAGTATCCATTCAGATATAATGGAATGATGCTTCCCCACAAAATCACAAGCCCAATGTAGTAACGGACTTTCGATACAGGTTTGTGCTTGATCGGTTCTTTTTTAAAGAGGGCAAAGAAGCGGGCCTTGTAATACTTAACTGTGTTTTTCCCAAGAAATAGAACAGCTAAAACGATCATCACTTCAGGTCCACCAACCATCAATGAGCCCATTACGATTCCGGTCACAACAGCAGGAAGCCCTAATTTCGGGGTGATAATGCCTACAATGGGCAGAACTATGGAAAGGATGAGGAAGGTCATTCCTGTATAATACTTCCAGTCCTTTTTCAGCTTAGGCAGTTCTACATTATTCATTGGGAAGGTCCCTGAATGAATCTATTTTTCTATTTATACATCATAAAGTAAATAGGATAGAAAAATGACTAAAGAATTGATCGTGATTACCGGAACAAGCTCTGGTATCGGAAGAGAAACCGCCCTGGCCTTTTCGAAAAAAGGACATCCCCTTCTTCTATTGGCAAGAAGGCTGGAAAGACTCGAAGAGTTAAAACTTCCCAACACCCTCTGCGAAAAAGTCGATGTGACAGAACTCGCTGTCTTTGAAAAAGCCATTGAAAAGGCAGAAAAAAAATTTGGTCCTACTGGATGCCTGATCAATAATGCAGGTGTAATGCTTTTAGGGCATGCTCATGAACAGGATCCCAAAGAATGGGAAAAAATGCTCGATGTGAATGTCAAAGGCCTCATGAATGGTGTTCATGCCGTCTTGAAAAAAATGTACGAGAAGAAAAAAGGCACCATTGTCAATATCAGTACAATAGCTGGAAGGAAAACTTTCCCTCAACATGCTGCCTACTCTGCCTCAAAATTTGCTGTACATGCTTTTTCTGAAAGTATCCGTGAAGAAGCAGCTGCACACAATGTCCGTGTTGTGATTATCGCTCCCGGTGTTGTCGAAACAGAATTATTGGGACACACAACGTCCGATCAAATTAAAGGCGACTATGAGTCCTGGAAAAAGGAGATGGGTCAAGCTTTGCAGCCAAAAGATATCGCTGATGCGATTCTGTTTGCATACTCTTACCCTGATCGTGTCTGCATTCGCGAGATCGTCATCGGGCCTACAAGGCAGGGGCCTTAATCATTTTGCCCTTTTGAATTTCGACTTCCAGGTAACAGTCAGGCAGTTCAATCCTTCCATCCTCACCAGGAGGAAAACGGTTCAAGTATTTTTCGATGAGATCGTGGACAAAAAGATCTCTTTTTTTCTTGGAAAGAAATTTACAGTGGGGCAGCCATCCCTTGACATGGGTTACAAGCTCATCTCTATTCTTTAAAACATCAGCATCGACAAATTCATGTATGTCGATGATTTTGAAGTGATGCTCCTGCAATTTGTCCCGATATCCTTGAACTCCAAATCGATGGATAGGATCGACAAAAGACGCAAAATCTTTTTCCCATTTCTCTGAGTCTTTCATCTCATCCGCAATTTCCTGGATAGGATCAAAACCATCAGAACAAAACCGCAAAAAAGCTTTTCCGCCCGGCGTTAGAATCGAGTAGATCCCCCCCAGGACCATGTCATGGTCCTTCACCCAATGCAAACAATGAAAGGATACGACTAAATCTACGGTGTCCCTCAGCTTTTCATAGACATTGGGATCTTCTACAGAAGAGAGCCAAAACTGTAACCGGTGGCTTCCATAATAGGTCTTTGCAAAACGAATCATACTTGGAGAATTGTCCATTCCCCAGATTTTTCCTTTCGTGCTTTTAGAAATCCTTTTGGTCAATGAACCGTCTCCACACCCCAGGTCCAGAACCTTTTCATCCCCTTTGAATTTATACTTTGTGAAAAAGAAGTTCTCCGCCCATTGATGCTGCAGCTGATTTCGTTCGGTATACTTATCTGCCTTCCAGTAATCCTGGGAACAGAATAAAGATGTAATCACCAAGAGAAGAGAAGGAAAAATAGCCATACATATTCCAAGATAAAGAGCGATGCTAAGCGAGATAGGAAAGTCTTTGCAAGAAAAAATATTTCTATTAACAATGGGAGCATTCATAAAATTAAAGTCCATCAGATGCGAATTCTAATCTTTGTTTCTCTCTTCTCTTTCACACTATTGCAAGCCCTACAAGAGAGAACACAAGTCAATCAAGCGCATCCCTCTGCACGGGGTTGTCCTCCTAATGAAGGAATCTTTTTTCTGGGAGATTTCTTATACTGGAAGGGGGAAAATGAAGCTTTTTCAAACCTAGCCTTCCACCAAACCGATCCTTTCCCTCCAACAGTTGGTACTCTAGTACAAATCGACTTCAAATGGGAACCAGGGACTCGTGTTGGTATTGGTTGGAACACGCCTTATGATGGATGGGATGTTTTAGCTTGTTGGACTTATTTTCATAGTCATTCCACTGGTTCAACTAACGTCGAGCCGAACAATAACATAGGGCTCATAGCCTTTTGGCTCGTTGGGCTGCCTGGGTGTCTTTCCACAGAAGGTACATGGCTATTGAATTACAACATGGGGGATGGAGAAGTATCACGTTCTTTTTTCATTTCCCAAACAATTGCGCTTCGTCCTTTTCTCGGAATTCGAGGTGGAACCATTTTACAAACTTTTGAAGCACATTATGCCAATCCTGCAAGCGCTACAGACAACGTTCCAGGAAGAACCTACGTTAGAAATAACTATTGGGGAGTAGGGCCACGGTTCGGTTTGAAAGGCAATTGGAAATTAGGCGAAGGCTTTGGAATTTTCGGCCTTTTTTCTTCTTCTCTTCTTTATGGAAATCTCAAATTTCAGCAAATGATGGAACAGCGCATCTTGCCGGCAGGCGCGACTACATTACAATCGAATATAAACAATACGCAATCACGAATGATTCCTACCTTGCAACTTATTGGAGGAATTTCCTGGGGGACGTGTCTGAAAAATGATAAAATGTTTCTTTCTTTTGAGATCGCCTGGGAAGCAAATTATTGGTGGAATCAAGCCCAACTCTTTCCAATAGGGCTAGGAGTAGGTTCAGTGCCCCATCTTTTCAACCAACCGCTCACTCTAAAAGGGCTCACTGTGGGTGGACGTCTGGATTTCTGAAGACTATTTTTGTCTCTCCCAGCTCAGTTCTACTAATCCTTTTTCAACTAAAAGATCAACGGCACGACGTCGGTTCACTTCAAATCTGGCTAATCCTGTGCGTAAATCGCGAGAAACAACCTCCATCAATCCCAAATCTCTCTCTGGATAGAACTTCGTTGCATCGAGTAGATAAATGTATCCTATACTCTTCTCTTCTTTCTTCCCGAAAAGAAGATCCAAGGCTTCGTCCAGACTGTTGCCGCCAACAATGTCATAGACAATGGGATCATCTGCAGTCTTATATTCCGCAAGATCAATATCAGCATAAAACCCATCTATTTTATCATGAGTATAAAAGAGAGAAATCCGGTAGTCATAGGCAGCAAAGACTGCTTTTCCTCTCCAATAAAGGGTTCCATTCTCATCAACTTTTTCTAAATATCTGGGGCGTACACGATCGTGGGAAGAAGGAGAACCATGAAACAGGATATATGGATTTCTTTTGGGAACTTGATCTGAAGAAACTTCTGTGATGATTTTTTCCATCAAGTTTCTCAACTCCTGAGAGGGACTTCCGAAATAATGAGGATCGGCGTGTCCAAAACTATAAAATAAGAAAAAGGAAAAAAGAATTCTTTTCATGAAGGCATCCTAAGATGTCGTCTGCAAAGGATACGCAAAGAGAGAATAATTTTGTAGGAAGAATTAACTCTCGCCAGTCAAGGTAAGGATCAACTCATGCATGTCGGAATTCAGCCAGAGTTCTTTGATTTTTCCCCTTTCAAATAGGATGAAGTTCATTCCCGTATAGAAAAACTTCTTATGCGTCGGCTCGATCTCCAAAAAGACTCCTTCGTGTGTCCCTTCTCCATAAAAACGAAGGGCCAACTTGTCCCCCTGCTCGATAATATCTTCCACTCGATGCCGGATGTCGGGAAAAGCAGAAAGCCAGGTGGTGATCAACTCTTTTACCCCACTAATCTCTTCTGCATTATTTGATTCGCATAATGAATCTTGAATGAGTCAGCAAATAGCTCGGGCAGGATTTCGAGTTTTTGCTGGTTCCAAACTTCTTCGTAAAGACGCAGGATAGTCCTTCGGTTTTCCTTCATATCACCTCAAGATTCAAAATACTTTTATCAACTCTATTCGTATTGAGTTTTAATGGAAATTTCTTTAAAATAGTACCCATTAATTTGATGGGGAAGAAAAATGGGAACCTTACTACCACTATCTGTTTCTTTGGGGCAAGAAGTTCTAACTAAGGAAGATACAGGAACATCTGTTCTTCACCACTTATTACCTGAAAGCTGCGAATATTCTGCTTCAGGTGGGCTTTGTGAAAAAGTCCGTACCTCATGCAGGGATCTCTGTGAATTATCTACAAATGAACTCTATAAAAAAGATTTTACAAACTTTAGCTTATTCCTTTCTCTCTTGAAAGAAATGGGTCACAATATCTTTCCCCACATGGAAGAAGAATACAGAATAGAAGCAAAAAAAGAGCTTCTCGAGGAAGGAAGGCAAATTCTTACCCGTCCAGCAACATTAAGAGAAAGACATCAACAAATCGGCGCATTCTACCAAAAGGTCTATGCAGAACTAGGAACCACGCAACGCCTGGGGCCTCACTGCAGCATAGGAAGACAGTCCCCTCTCTTAATCCGCCTTCTTTCTTTTTTCCCCAGATATCTTTTCCAACCTAGCTTTGGAGAACTAGCTGATGCTTTATCCAATCCGGCGTACTTTGAACTTCTCTTACGAAAGGGAGCAGATATCAATGCTCGTGACCACGAGCGCGGAACTCTTTTGCATCGCTATGCCTATCTGAGAGATGAAAATGCAATCGCCTATCTGGCACGATGTGGAGCCGATGTAAATGCAGTAAACGATGAAGACTTCTCCGCCTTACATATCGCAGCTCTAACAGGACATTGTCCTTCTGCCAGAGTACTTTTAGAATTTGGTGCGGATAAAAACGTGAGATCAAGACAGAATTTGATTCCCGCAGAGATCGCATTGACCGCGGAGATGAGAGAACTTCTACAAAGTTGATTCCTCATCTATGAATTCTAAAAGATCTCCTGGCTGGCACTTCAAGGCTTTGCAGATTGCCTCAAGCGTACTGAACCTCAAAGCTTTTGCCTTACCTGTTTTTAGGATCGACAGATTCTGCTCCGTAATCCCCACGGCTTCTGCGAGATCTTTTGAACGCATCTTCCTTTTAGCTAAAAGAACATCTAGGTTCACTATGATTCCTTTCATATAATCGCATCCTGTTCTTCTTTCATTTTCCTACCCTCGTCCATGATCCAAGAGATCAAAAAGATCGCCGTTGAAATCATGAGAAGCAGGACCTGCGTTGTTCCAAAACCAACAGAAATCATTCGGTGGCCTGGTGGATTGGAAATGGTCATAGCCAGTGAGATCATGGCCATGTAGACAGGATAAATAAGTTGGGCCACCAACAAAATCATCCCGAATTTTCGGATGGACGATACACACTCTGATGAAAAAATTTCTAAATGTTCATACCTCTCAAATAGCTTTCCCAGCGCTTGTAGGGCCATCATGCTCAAACCAATAGGAATCATTGTGATAAAAAAACCCAATAACTTGATCTGAGATGAAAGTGCAGAGATAGAAGGAACATTTTGGCCTACGAATTCAGGGATCAAACTAAAATTCATCCCCTGGAAACTAGGGAACCCACCGAGAATCCAAAAGCTTGCATTCAATAACGGCAGTAAGATCAGGATCGCCAAAGTAACCCTCTTCAGCCAAAAACTTACTCTAATGATTTTACGTGCATGTTCGCATTGCATGAGAAGCCTCCGTTATCGAATAACGATCATTTATTCAAGAAAAACAATCATCACTCTAGGATAACGCGATAGGTTTTAGGGTTATTTGTGCGTCCGCCATCAGGTCTGAGAATCCTGTAGTCGTCTTTATATCCATTGCCCTTGTCATCAAAGACATTCTTCACATGCTTACTATTTTTATACTCTGGAAGAGGTTCGGAGCTCAAACGAACGTAAAATTGTTCCGGCCACCCTAAGTCATAATTGAATGAACTTTCGAAACGAAGAAAATCAGTCACAATGAACGAAGCTTGCTGAGCCACGATCTGAAGGGAATCCTTATAGAAAATGGTAAAAGGAGTCCCGCCAAATAAGCTGGGAAAGTAGTCCTTATTTTATGAGACGAAGGCTTCTCGACTTAATCAACAACCCAAAAAGTTATCGCGCAATCTTGGAATAGTAAGTACTTAGCTTCCAAATTCTTTGATCAGGCTTCAGGAAGAACCTTATTTTTTCTGCATGAAATAATTTACGACAGCCATACTCCCATGCCCTACCCAAAAAGCAATGAACAAAAAAGTCACATAGACATGAGTTTGATGAAGGACTTTCATAAAAGGAGTATCGGTCTGATAAATATATTTAAGGGTCGGAAGTGGGATGCCTGTAATGGCAAGCAAGGTAGCTAAAAGGATTCCCACCCCTTCCACAAATCCTGGCAGTCCTATGGACATCCCTTTTTGGGGCATCTTCTTTTCCTTTAATAGTCCTTTAATATCCCCAAGGATGCGCCTGACTCCTCCTCTATTCCAGGGATAGAGATGTCGCATCATATCTCTCTTGTAAAAACTGCGGATCCAGTGAACTAATAGCAAAACTCCTGCAAGATAACCTGAATAACGATGAATCTGTTTTGAAATTTCATTGAACGGCTCTGAGTCTTTATAGATAAAAAACCCTGAAATCACCTGTAAGGAGATACTGACCATCAGCCCAAAATGAAGCCATCCAGTCACGCGGTCCCAATTCTTCAACCTAACGAAATACTGATAGAGCTCATTCCACTTCATGAGTCCACAAATAAATGACTCCGGGATTTAGGTCTAAAGTTCATTGCCAACCTCCTGGATTTCAGAAACCTATTTTTTTCCAATACAAACTTACTCGGTGTTAAGGAATTTTGAGATTGAAGAGTAAGGCGGCAAGCGAAGCCAATACAAATAGTATTGGCAAGCGCAGACAACGCAGCTATTCAATCCAGGCTTACTCGGTGTTAAGGAATTTTGAGATTGAAGAGTAAGGCAGCAAGCGAAGCCAATACAAATAGTATTGGCAAGCGCAGACAACGCAGCTATTCAATCCTCAAAATTTCTTAACCGGGAGCCAGCCTTCTGTGGCTGCTATATCTGAAAGAAGATAATCAGAACAGAACCGACAATCATCAGCACGAGCAGAGTCTTTCCCCCAAACACTCTGAACTCCTCTTTCTTTTTTTCAATATAGCGTCCATGCCACACCATCAGTGCCGGCAAGATACCGTAAAGAATAGCTACGAATACTCCTGCATATCCAATAGCAATGAGGAATCCCGTGGGAAAATAAAGGGCAAAGAGAAGTGGGATCACAAACATGATCAGAAGGAGGATGATTTTTCCGCCTAGCGATGATTTTTTTATTTTGAACCCATCGGCAAGAAAATCGAAAAGGCTCAAGGAAACCCCGAAGAAGGAGGTGACAAGTGCAAAGAATGAGAAGAGAGCTACAACAACAGGCACCCAGGCAACTCCTAAAAAGTTATGAAGAGCATTGGTAAGTGCCGCCACAGGATGGGGTTGGGATGCTATCGTCTCTAAACCGTAGGGTCCTGAAAGAGGGAGAAGACCAAAGATCAACAGTTCCCAAACTAGGTAAAAAACAAGAGGAATGAGACTTCCCCAAAAAAGGGCAATTTTCAGTTGATGGACATTCCCATTGAGATAGGTACGGATGCTTGGGACGATAATATGGGAGGTAAAAGAGAGAACAACAATAGGAATCGTTACCCATAAATATTCCGCACTTCCTCCGGAAAGATGCTGCCAGTCGATATTCGGGATGACAAAAATAACCAATGCGGCAAAACAGACAAATAGCCCGAGAACGCAAAGCCTATTGATCCAGTCAATACCCCATGTGCCGAAGATCACAAAAAATCCAAAAACTATAAGAAAAATCCAGGTCCCGGAGGATTCAGCAATAGAAACATTAAAAATTTCGCTTAAGGCATTGGCAATGAGTCCTCCTCCTGCTGATAAATAAGCTGCAGCTACGGAATATAGGAGGAGAAGGAAAGAAAACCATGCGACAATCTGCCCTAAGGGCCCCAATCTTGCTCTTACCATAGAGATAAGGTTCACTTCGATATTCGGAGAAAGAAGGCACGACTCCAAAAGAAGAAATAGGGAGATCAGCATGAAAGAGAAGCAGATAAGGAAAAGAAGTGAGGAGTATCCGAATCCCGAAGCTCCTGTACTAATGGGAAGCGCAAGCATCCCAGCGCCAATCTGAGTGCCTGCAATGAGCAATGCACTTCCAAAAACTCTGTTTTTAATAAATCTCATACGAACATAATAGATGCATCCCGATAATATTGAAAGAGAAACGGCTTACTCTTCAATAGAAGAGGCAGAATCCCATCCCAAAAAAGGGTCATCCAGTTCTATCGGATCACTCTCTTCTGTTATATCGAATGCACTAGCAAGGGTATCAATGATGTATGTTCGCTCATGAGAGGCTAGTTCTTCAGACATTCCTAACTCTTCAGTCAGAGACCTTTCCAAGCTCTCTTTGGACTTGGGAATATCTTCAGGGGAATTTTCGAAATAGTTTTTATAGATAACAGATAGTGCTCCACTTACGCGTAGATGATCGCCATACCATGGAGTTGTGTGAATGGGGGGGGGACAGAAAAAGGCATACTCTTACTCAAAAAAAATGCGGGAACCATTATAGAAGAAACTTTAAATAAGTCATACCCCTGAAAAACTCCGGGGCCTTCTCATACCGATCTCTTCTTCTTTTTCTTTCTTGAGTTTTGCATAAAGGCCAACGCCTATACCAATAAGAATAATGATCCCACCGATGATTTGTCCGTACTCCGGTATTTCTCCCAAGATAAGGAAGGCAAAGATCACTCCTGCAATGGGAGAAAAAGAATTTGCGATGGCCAAATCACCAGCCGATGTATCCCTTAGTGCTTTATACCATAAATAAAGGCCCAAGGCGATGATACCAACTCCATAGACAATCATCCATTCCAGAAGGAAGAGGTTGAAAATATCGATAAAATGAACCCATCCCAGCATAATAATCACGACAAAGAAGAAGATAACGGCACCTACGATCATTCGAAAAACGCTGTAAATTCCAACAGGTACATTGCTGAAAACTTTGCGGCTGAACTCAACAGAAAAAACCGTAAAGAACGTTGCGAGAGCAACACAAATTTCTCCTGCTTTAGGGAACGTGACCAAAAAATGTGCGACAGGACCGGTTCCAATGTTGATCATTGTCATTCTCATGTGCATCGGCATCGGATCAGGCTGATGAAGAAAAAACTCAGCCAGTATTCCGCAAAGTGCCAATAAAGCAGCGACGACAGCTCCAACTGTAGGACGTTCCTTAAGAATGATCCAGGCCAGGATAAGGGTTAAAGGAATATCCAGAACGGAAACCAGGACAACATTAATGACATCGGTCAACATCAGTCCAAGGAAGAAAAGAGTGGGCCCGATCACACCTGATAAAATGGCTAGGATAAGCATATTCAGCCAATTCATCCCGGTCAGTTGGGAAAGAGCTTCACGGTTCCAGGTCTTTCTATGAATCCCGAGTAATGCAAGTCCTGCCAGAATGTTCCCAGCAAAAAGAACATTGCAAAATGAAATGGGATTCCGTCCATTAACGAGGTGATGGGCTCCTAATATTCCCAATTTGGCAATGACGGAATTCGCAGCTGCAAAAATAACAATCGCAATCCAAAGGAGAAACAAAGAGAGGTAGTGTTGTCTGCGAGGGGTCTCTTCCATATTTTTTTCATGCTTGAATTATGAAAAGATTTCAATGGGACTTTTTTGAGGTTGTATTCATTAGAAGGTACTAAATCTGTGATAAGATGACTCTGCGTTGCAGTTGCACGAATAGGATTTACATGTTATGGAACTATTGTAAGAGAGAATGTTCATGAAAAAATGGATCGCACTATCCATTCCTTTGGTCCTACTTTTCCTATCAGGCTGCATGAAAACCTTAACAAAAGATTCAGTCCTGCATGTCATTCAGGCACCGAATGGTCAAATCGTAACCGGAGACGATATCGATTACAGGTTAACCCTGGATGAACCTCATGACACAGTGATCTGGTTTGCCGACCGTCCTGTTCGAGAGGCGGGCTTTGTCCACATCCATGATTTTTTGAATGCATGGAACAGAGGAAAAGACAGCTTCGAAAAAGACCCTCCAAACGCTGTACTTATCGTAGGCAACAATGAGCCTATCGTTGTGGAACTGATCCTCGTCAGTTGGAACCAGACTCGAGCGATATTCAAGATCAAGTTGGTTAAAGGAGAAGATGTGGAATTAACCGAGATGAAGGGCCACGTTAGTCTTTTTATCGATACCTCCGATACCCCGATCAAAGAAGAGCAGGAAGACTAACAAGACATTTGTATTAGGAAAATGATGTAACACAGGCCTTTTTTGGAAAACCGATTTAAATACATGATTCGAGACCTTTTCCCTGGATATTTCGGATTTGTCATGGCCACAGAAATCCTCTCTATAGGTTCCTTTTTTCTAGAATACTACCTCCTCTCAACAATCCTCTTATACATTGGGCTTGTGGGATATGTGATTTTGATCTTCCTCTATCTATGTCGTCTGGGTATGTTTCCGAAAATGGTCTTGAAAGACATGCTCGATCCAAAGAGAGTCTTCTTTTATTTTACGTTCGTTGCAGGAACAGACAATTTAGCGACTCGCTTTGTAATGAGCGGCGACTATTTTCCGGCAAGAATACTAGGTATGATCGGGCTATTCTCTGCAGTCGTGCTCGTCTATTTCATTTTGAGTACACTCATTTTTCACAACACGCTCTTCTGCATAAATCGATGAGCATCTCATGGCTCTATATGACGATTGGGTGCCAGTCAGTTGTGATCGTTCTGTCCCGGCTTTTTCATGCAGGTATTCTAAATCATTATTCTTGGTTGATTCTTGCGCAAACCATCTGGATCTTTGGACTGGTCATCTACCTGATTTTCTTCATCTATATTTTGAATAGCCTCTTTTTTAAGGATTTTAAGGGAAAAGATTTTACTCCTGCATACTGGGTTTCTATGGGTGCGGTAGCCATCACGATTGTTGCAAGTGATGGTCTTAAAACGATCAATCCCTTCATTTCAGGCATTGTCATCCCTTTATGGGGATGGGCTACTGCATTAATCCCTTTATTGATTCTCGCAGAGGCAATCAAATATTGGGTATTCAATGAACGCATGAAATACCAGCCAGGCCTTTGGAGCATGGTCTTCCCTATGGGAATGTATACAGTGGCAACCTACATCATCAGTCAGAATTCCGGTTTTGAAGTTTTGACCCGTTGCCTTCCCATTTTCTTTTTCATCGCACTCTTTTTCTGGATCACAACCAGTTTGGGATTAATCGTCAAAACAATCAGGTCTTAGATGTGAATCAGCTAGACCATCTGATTACACCCTTTAATAATTCGGAAGAAAAAGAAGACTCAACTTCGATTATATCCTTTCATGCCAGCGTTCTATCATTTGCTGAGGCAGGTATAGGCAGCTTTTTACACGCATCCCATATTCCTTTTCGAGGACAATTCCTTTCTCTGAATCAAATCTTTATCCTCACCCAGGCATCGTCAATATCGTCCAAGAAGAGAAGGGAATTTACTCCAATGATCATTTCGGCAATCGGAGCGAGCATCAAATCTCTTTCTCCGATGGGAAAAAAGATCACACCGATGATTGCACTTTTTATGCAGGGCTTACTTTTTAATTGTGGAATTTTTTTGCTCGGGAATCGTCTTCCCGGCTTTCTATTGGACGCAGTTTTTTCATCCCTTTGGGCCTTTATCCAACCTCTTCTCCTATATTATGTCATCTTTGGAAAAGGTTTATTCGATGCAATCGCCTACGTGAGCCATTTGACTGTTTTCTCTGAAACTCTTCTCTATTGGGGGATTGCATTTCTTGTCTTATTAAAAGTTACTGCAGCCATTTTCGTAACCCTTCTTTCTATTTCTATTTCACCCGTCCGTGTTATGCAATATTTTAAAAAGATCATACACATTGCCTCCAAAGTTGCCGGATTCAAAATAGAGAATACAAAGTATTCAAGAAAAAAAAACGCCTGGATGTCTTTCAAAGACCTTTTCAAGCCTCTTTTCCTTTTTTCCGTCTGCTTGAGCGTGGCGTTTTATTATTTTGGAACGGACTCGGGAAATTATCTTCTATTGGGTGGGATCAGGCCAATGGCGACAGGTTTCATCAGTTTTTTTATGCTTCGAGAACTTTCAAGTATGGAACTGTTTGAGAAAATCAAAAAAATCAAATGGTCCGCATTTCAAAAAGGGCTAGGCCAGGTCTATAGCCAAATCAATAAGAGGTCTTCAGATGGAATTTGATTTTCCTGCACATTTTCCTGTTTGGCTTAGTGTCACTCATTTTATTAACTTATTATTCATCACTCTGCTTATTCGAAGTGGAATTCAGATTTTAGCCGACCATCCTCGTCTTTATATGAATCGAAGCTGTGCGCCAGATACGGAATGGATCAAGTTTACCAATAAGAAAGTACCCAAAGATAAGTATTACACTTCGATGGATGATGCGGTCGATGTTTCACCTTGGATTGCTCTGCCAGGAGGTTTCCATAATTTAGGAGCGGGAAGGCACTGGCATTTTTTCTGCGCTTTCTTTTGGATGTTGAATGGGTTTACCTATATATTCCTTCTATTCTTTACAGAAGGCTGGAGACAGCTCATTCCGACCTCTTGGAGTTTTTTTCCCAACTTATGGCAAAGCATTGTCAATCACGCTACATTTAACGTTCCCACTGTCGATTATCCTGCTTACAATCCACTCCAGGTATTCTGCTATTTCATTATTGTCTTTATCGTCGCGCCCTTAACCATCGCTACCGGTGCTGCCATGTCTCCGGCAATTGCGGCCAGGTTCCCCTGGTATCCTAAGATCTTTGGGAACAGACAAATCGCGAGAAGTATTCATTTTCTTTGTATGTGTACATACATCGTATTCGTAATCGTCCATGTGTTCTATGTGTGCATTACCGGATTCTCTGCAAATATGGGGCATATCGTACTAGCTACAGACGATCCTGCATACCGCCCTCTGGCAATCATCATCGGCGCAGTTGGGATTGTCGGTATTATTCTTGTCCATTATCTCTCTACTCTCTGGTCTCAAAAAAACCCTCGCCATATCCAGAAGGGAATAGGAATTGTGGCGAATTTGTTCTATTTTCTTTTGCATGGCCTAAATTCACGGCAAAAACATTCCAGAAAATCAATCACCAGTTATTTTTGGATCAACGGATATCCACCAAAAGATGAAGAATGGCTCGTTCATAATCGAACTGGCTTTAAGGATTACAAATTAAAAATACACGGTCTTGTGGAAAAACCTATGGAACTTTCCCTTGCTGATCTTGAGGCCCTCCCAAAAGAAACGCAGATCACTGAGCACAATTGTATTCAAGGTTGGTCTGGGGTAGGAGAATGGGGCGGCGTCTCGATGAAGACTATCATTGAACTCTGTAAGCCCAAGTCCAATGCCTGTTATGCAATCTTCCATTCCTATCAACGCGATGAAAATGACATAGAATACTATACTTCTCTTGATCTCAAGGAATGTCAAAAACCTCAGACAATCCTTGCCTATGAGATGAACGAGAAAAAACTGGTTGTAGGACATGGTGCCCCACTTCGTTTGAGAATGGAGACAAAACTCGGTTTTAAGATGGCAAAGTGGCTTAGGTCTGTTGAGTTCGTCGAAGACCTAAAAACCGTTGGGCTGGGGCATGGGGGCTACCGAGAAGACATACAGTTTTTCACTAAAGGCGCTGAGATATAGAAATTATGAATTCCATTCCCCACAGGATCTTTCTGCTTGAAGCCGTCAAGGTCACTGTATTCTGCCTGGCCATTACAGGGATTTTCAGATGGTTTGGAGCCTCGAACGACTTCCTTCTCGTGATTCTGAATATGGCCGTAATGTCAAATGCGTCAACATTTTCACCAGAGAGAAAAAAATTTCACCATTTGATCCTGGCCAGTTTCGTCATTGTTATCTCCACTGTATCAGGCGGCCTTCTCGGTTACTATGTTCCCACTATCGCTCAGATTTGCACGATCATATATGCGGGTCTTGCTTTTTTCTTATCCAAAACAAAGGCAATGACCACGATTTTTGTCACTGGTTCTGTCTTGTTTTTAATCTTCACCGCACTCCCCTTCGATTTAAATAGGGGGATGCTATATCTGTTGTTTGGTATCGTTGTTATCTTGCTTTTTGTCGGTTTCCATCTTTTGTTCAACACAGCAAGTACAACCATAGAGGAAAAAAAATCTGAAGAGAAGCTGATTACAGCATGCATTGCCATATTTTCCTTAGCAGGGGCATGGATCATCAGTTATTATCTCAATGCTTACACATCCTTTTCTCATCTGTACTGGATCGGTCTGACAGCCCTTGTCGTCATCCAGGGCTCGCAACAAAAAAAGATCAAAACGGCCTTTATTCGAATTGTAATCAATACGATAGGAGCGCTGATCATAGTATTTTTATTCAGTTACATCATTCCCGCTACTTTCTGGATCAATTTTGTTCTTCTGATCATTTTCTTATTCATGATCTTTGCCTTGGGCTATTCCTATGCCTGGCGAACATTATTTATCGAACTGTTTGTACTTGCATTCACGCATCTTTTGGGTAGTTACCAAAATATGGTCGCATTCGAACGTGTCATTCTGACTGTCATAGGTGGGGCGCTTGTGATCGTCTTCACAACGATTAGTTACACTTTTTTTAAGCTAATTAAAACCTAAGTTAATGGGTATCCCAGATCTACCACAGTAGAGCTCTCTTTTGCATGCCTTTCAATTTCACGATGGATGTGTTCATCCCAAACCATTCCCTGTGATAGACGCAGTTTAATCATGTCTTCAGGCAGATCAATATAAAACGAACCCAACTCAGGAACGGAGTAAACCAGGTATTTTTGATAGGGAAAGCTCAAGATAAATTTTCTCATTTCCTCTTTGTCATGCGGACTGGCTTTGACCATTTCCTCAAGGCTCTCAAGCAAAGACTTTCCTTTCCCCTTCATTAGACATCTCTATTCATCATCTTGGTTATAGAACCTCAACGATTCATTGTCAAAAGGGAGAAAAATGATCAGATACCGCGCGGCTCTTTGACCTGAAAGACTATCTTTTCCACTCTATTCTCTAAGCTTCCTGTTACTTCCAGTACTTTGGTATCTTCCAATATTCCCAGAGAATCCTCCAAAAGCATCTCTTGAAGTTTTTCGTCGACTCTCATCCTCAGCTTCATGTCCTGAGATGCAGGGACAGGAATACGATCCCTGTATTCAATAGGAACAAAAACAATCAGGTCCAACTGTTGGACAGCATCTTCCATTTGTTCAACCCAGTATTCGACATCGACCTCTTCTCCAAGACAAGAACTCTCTGTGATTACTTGGGCATAAGCTAAATAATCGAGAGGACATCGGTCAAAGATCGTATTCTTCCTATTCTTGTTAATCTCATCAACCGATCGCTTGATCATCTCTTCAAAAGCTTCTAATGAGGGAGGCTCTGAAAATTCATACCCTTCCTGTTCAAGAAGAAAATAAGGCTCATCGACCGATGTGTAACCAGGAAGCTTCTTTATTAAAGAAGCAACTAGACTCGACTTCCCAGAAAAATGAGTACCGGAAACTGCTATTCTCATATCGAACTCCTTGAACAGAGATTGTAATTGAAAACAGAAAACTCTATGATCAAAAAAAAGTTACAAGGCCATGAAAAGCACAGGTGTCATTCTCGTCCTGATTATTCTCTTCTTCAGTCTTACAGAGTTCGGAGCTGATATCTATTTGCCCTCCTTCCCCGCTCTTGCCCAGGATTTTGGAAAGAGTGCAACCGATATCAAACTCACCTTGACCTTGTATCTGCTTGGAGTTGGCATTACTCAGATATTTTATGGAACTTTGTCGGATCGATATAGAAGAAAATACATCAGTCTCATCGGACTGGGTATATTCATCATTGGAGCCATTCTTAATTACATCTCTGAGACTTTCCCTTTGTTTTTCACATCAAGAATCATTCAAGGAGCGGGGCTGGGAGCAGCTGCTGTGATTCCCTTTTCGGTCATGAGAGATCTTTTCGATGGAGTCTCATTGGCAAGGGGCATTTCCGCCTTAAATGCCACTGGTGGCATTGCTTCGATTATCGCACATGTCTTGGGAGGATATTTACAGGAAAATTATGGATGGCAGGCAGGATTTTTGTTTCTCTTCATTTTTGGCCTCCTGATCTTTTTGCTTCTGCTGTTTTTTCTGAAAGAAACAATCCAAGCTAAGGATCTCAAAGCTCTACAACCTGCATCGATCAGGAAGAACTATTCTTCGTACCTGACAAATGCACCCTATCTGCTCTTTCTTATAAGCGGCGTCTGCATCTATTCCATCATCGTCGCCTCCCAGTCAGTCCTTCCCTTTCTGTATGAAAAAGGTCTAAGACTTTCTCCGGAAGAGTTCGGCATGATGACACTGATTGGGGGCCTTTCCTATTTTATCGGGACTCTTGTGAATATGCTTCTGGTCAGCTCCTTGGGAATGAACCGCATGATCCAAATAGGATTCATTATAGGGTTCCTCTCCGCTCTTTTACTTCTCATCGGAAAATTCGCTGTCTTATTCCTTCTGATTCCCACCAGCCTCATCTGGTTCAGTCTAGGGCTCATCCTTCCCAATGTAATCACCAAAGCCCTTCATTTTGCTTTAAGAGAAGTGGGAACAGCATCGGCCATTATTGGGATCTTGTTTTGGATCGGATCAGGAGTCGCTACGATGATCATCTCCTGGATATCAGCGCACAATCAAGTTCCTTTGGCAATTTTCTGCCTCGTATTATTGATCCTATCTCTAGTGTGCTACATCTTCGCTGAGAAAAGGTCTCCGAAAAGAAAATCTGTTTAAATCCCTACACAAGGGAAGTCCACACAGAAGGCTCTACTCAGTGGCAACAAAGAATGTTACTAAATTTCTTTGCACATTTTCTTCTGAGATCAACTCTAGACCATGAAAGGAAGTATCAGAGTTAAAAAACCCTAAAACACTGTTAGGTAAAAAGGGAGCGCTATCTACTTGTATAAAGTCCTCAAATGCATGATGCTGCTTTCCCTCGCATGTGAAACCTAACAGTTTAGGACGGTAAATAGAAGTGCCCAGATGCTTTTGTTCTTCCGTTTCTGGGAAATAAAAGAGGAGCGTAAAAATACGCTGAGGAAGATCTGTATGAGGACCAAGAGAGTATTGGGAATGGTCTTGAATCAGCTGTGCGGTCGGCTTGTACTTTAAAGACACATATTGAGAGCCAAAACGTCTTTTTACATGTGCTTCAAACTTTTTAACAAGGCAGGCAATCCATTCTGTACAGTGTAGCATTTGAGAAAGTTGTGCCCAGAAGAGGAAATGAGCAAAGGGCAACTTCACGAGCTCTTCTTGCTCCAATGGAATGACAAAACGGTTGGGATAGGATCCTTTTGGGGCTCTTCCTGTATCAGAAAGCTTAAGATACGCAGAGGGTTCAGGGATATTATCCAAGAGCTCTTTATAGAAACTTTGGGGAAATACATTTTCAGCAAAAAAATAAGGAAAGGGATCTGTTTTCAGCTCCACATTTGTAATCGTAGAGATAAGATGATCCAATACTTGCGTGTCCATAAGACGCATCCTACTATGATTATTTTTTAAACCTCAACGAAATGAACACATCTCGAATTTTTGAAAAATTTATTGAAGTATCATATATCTGAGATTACAGAGTAGGTTTAGATATTAGAGGAATAGTCTATGAAAACAGCTATTATCACGCTGGATATTGTAAACGACATTTGCCACCCGAAAGGAAAAGTAGCCCGTTATCCTGAACGGATTTCTTCAAAAAAGATCATTGAAAATATCAATAAAGTTACTGCATGGGGACGTGAGAATAAGCACTTGGTTATTCATGTGCGAGTTGGCTTTCATTCTCACTATCTTGATAGCTCAACTCGATCCCCTCTTTTTTCTGGCGCTAAAAGTAATCTTGTATTGGCCTTAAATGAATGGGGGGGACAATTTTGCGATGAATTGCAAATCGAGCCCGGTGATGTACAGGTTATTAAACATCGGGTGAGTGCTTTTTACGGTACGGATCTGGACCTCATTTTACGGGCAAATCATATAGAAAGGCTCATTCTGACCGGTGTTGCCACAAACAATGCTGTTGAACTCACCGCTCGTGAAGCACATGATCGTGATTATGAAGTAAAAATTATTGAAGATACCACTGAATGTGCAAATGATGAAGAGCAAGAAGCGAGTATTCGCTTTCTATCACGTCTCACAACATGGTTATCTACAGAAGATCTCATTCAATGAAACATCAACGAATCAGTCATAAAGATTTCTTCACCAGCATTAGTCTGGCCTTACTATCAACGATCTGCTTAGCTTTAGCAGCAGGTTTTTGGAAATATTTAACCACATTGGGTTCTTTACAAGAGATACTCTTCAGCCGCTTCACTTCTCGTCCAGACGCAAGCCAAGCAGTTGGCTTGCTTCCTGAGGATTTGAAGAGGGAAGTACAAGGCGTCAAGCGCAGCACATACAGCGTATTTGCAAGCGAAGACTCGGGGCGGGACTCGAACCCGCACGGTATTGCTACTACCAAGGGATTTTAAGTCTTCGAGGATACTAAAAAAGGCTAAAAAATACTAACACAAACTACTAAGTTACCCATGTATTCAAGAGAATTTTAATAGTATTTCTTTAGCTGGGTTTAGGGAGTTTTAGGGAATTACTGTCCCACCAGTGTCCCATGAAATCTATAAACTCAAAAAGGCAATAATCAAAGCAGCTGCGCCAAAACCGAAGATGATCAACCCCGGGCCTCGATTAATCCAAAGCATCATTTTTTTCTTCTATCTAAAGAGAAAAACTTACGCGCAAAAAGTACTGCTGCATTCTCGTGCGACTGGTTGACAATATGTAACTTCCCCGGGATTTGCTCGATCATTTTATTGATAAATAAATCCGAATAGGTACCCGAAAAAACCCCTCCCCATAAATGCACGTCGCAATCTGATAAACAGGAAATTTCTAACATCTTACATAAAAGATAATTAAGCTCTCTCGCAGCAATCTCAATGATTCTTTCTGCTATAACATCTCCTTCCCAAGCTTTTTTAAAGACAAGAGGAGCAATACTTGCAATTTTTGAAGGAGACAACTCTCCCAAGTTGACTTGTGGAATCAAACTTTTCAAATCAGATAAATGAAAAAATTCCCTCAGAACTGGCGTTAAATTTGTTGGAGAGCCCCAACCATATTCCTCTGCCAAAGCCATCTTCAGCGCTTGAAATCCAATTTGATATCCACTCCCTTCATCCCCTAAAATCCTACCTAATCCACCTACTCGAAAAATCTTTGCCTCTTTCTTTCCAAGGCAAATGGAGCCTGTGCCCGAAATAAGAACAATACCCTCATCATCAACTAATTGTAAGGCCAGCTCAGCATCTGAGATGACAAGAATATGATCCTTATTTATCCCCCATTCTTCAAAAAGAGAGGCAACAATCTGCCTATTGTTAGGTAAACCCACTCCAGCCATTCCAGCAATGACCCTGCATCTATGAAGGATATCTGATACTTCCTGCTCACCTATTTTAAGACCTTCGAAAAGGTCTTTTAGAACCGCTCTTACTCCTTCTATTCCTACCGTGTTAATATTGGATCCTACGGATTTTACCTGATCACTTTCAATGCCGTTTTTAGTCAATGAGATGAGCTGCCCTTCTTGATCAACAACCTGAAGAATGGTTTTTGACCCTCCTCCATCAACACAAAGAACATAATCGAGCTCGGCATAGAGAAAGCTAGTGATAAAAATGAGACCCCAGCAAAAATATCTTTTCATTTCACACCTCCTGTTTTATCCAGTCCACTCTTTCCTGTTTCTCTTTCAAGAAATCAATTACTTCCTGAAACTGTTCGGGCGTTTTTTCAAGAGCAAACATCGCTAAAATAATTTTAACTACAGATGGCGAATAAATCCCCTTTTCCTCATAACTTTTTTTGATCGTGCTTACATGAGCAACATAATGATAGAGTTCCTTATCTGTAAGCTCCAATGCGGATTGGTATTCACTCCAAATCGTCTTGATCAATCGCATGCATCGATCTATAAGCTTCCTATTTGAAGCTCGGACATCGATCATCTGATTTCCATGAACCTTATTCATAAGCACCATTGATGCATTGGAAATCAAGTTTAATGTTTGCTTGAGAACAATCGTTTCAGCAAATCCTATTTCATCATGAGGAACATCCTCCAAGATCAAGATAACACCGTCAAAATCTTCTAATTCTCGCTTTTGACTTTCTATCAATTGGCCTCTACAGGTCAAAAGAAGTCCCGTTTCACCTTTTGCTTGTGCTAAAAGAGAAAGTAAATTGCCTGGAATGAACTGATTTTCATTTACTTTCGCTACTCCTATCAAAAAATTACCCTTTCCTACAGGGCGTCGTTGATAAGAGTTTATCCCCTCTACTCCACAAGCAAGAAGAAATGTTTCTATATCTTGTATATCTGCTGTATGAGGATCTCTACCTAGAAGAGCCTTCCAAGCTTCATGATTAGTTTCTTTTCCAACTAAGTAAGCTCGAAATTCTGCTCTTTTTTTATACTCTTCATTCTCTCTTCGAATAGGATTAGTAGAAAATGTAGGAGATATTTCTGTAGCATCTATCAATACCTCGCGCATGCTAGTTTCTGAAGTAATAAATGTAACATATCCTTGATCAGTAACATCTTTTAGCTGATAAAAATTAGAATATAGGTCAGAAAAGATCTTTTTTTCTTTTTTTGCAAAATCCACTATCTTCTTGAGATGCTGTCGAATCAAAATCAGTCCCCTCTGCATATTCGCGAGTAGCCTCTCAGGGTATGTCATAGCTGAGTGAGTTTCCTTCCGATTCAAATAAAAAACACCTCCTAATAAAGCCCCGAGGCCTGCCTCTGCTAGAGTTGCTCCTTGTAGGCGAGTTGATCCTGCGATTGCCTGAGGACCTATGTCTATCTGAAGAGGGATAACCGGATTACTGGCGCGAGTAAAAAGCAGTTGGGTTCGAGAAGGTATATGCGTGCTGTTATAAAAATAGTACACATTGGCCCCCCCTATTCGCAGAAAAATGCCCACACCCTACATTAAAAGATGAAGATCCACTTGCTGAAATCAGAATTACTGTATCCTTCGAGTTTAAATCGCAAGTTTCTAAAACTCTCATTCCATCTTCTTTAGAATCCTCAAATCCTTCCCTAGCCCTGATTAAAGCTGAGTCACCTCCAGCAATGATTCCTCGTATCTGATGTGCACATTCAGGAAATACCAAGCTACATTTTGCGGCAATATCTACAGCAACACGTCCACTTGATCCTGAACCAATAAGAAAGACTCTTCCTTCTTTGCCTATTCTTGTAGCAATCTGCGGAGCTATTGCTCTTATAGAAGGGATGAAAAGCTTGAATCCTTCTATTACTTTTTCCTCAGCATTAAGAAGCAATCCTAAGCCTTCTAGAATATCTTTGTGGACTACTTGACTGAGTGTTTTTGTAATGGGATTCAGCTGTTCTGTTGAAACAGCTCCTAATGTAAATTCTTTCTGAAACTCTTCAAAGGGGAGGAACCCTTCTGGTAAAGAAGTGAGACAGTCATCATCAGATTGACTTACCATAGCCTTTTGAGAAGTAAAAGCAATCATGATAGAAGCACCCATCAACAATATTTTATTAAATATCAATTCTTCATTCCTATGTTTAGATGACTGGTAAGGACTCGAACCCGCACGTGGTTGCCCCCAAGTGACTTTAAGGCTTCGAATGATACTAAAAAAGGCTAAAAAATACTAACACAAACTACTAAGTTACCCATGTATTCAAGAGAATTTTAATAGTATTTCTTTAGCTGAGTTTAGGGAGTTTTAGGGAATTACTGTCCCACCAGTGTCCCGTGAAGACTTCCACTTCAATAAAGAAGCAGGTGTGATCTTTGTCCCGGTCTTTTTAGAGGCCCGGGCAAAGGATTGATTCAGGTGAGCCCTTTCAACAGACTTTCCTTTCGCATTTGGGAACACGAGGCCTAATCTATGTGATTTAACGAACTCTTGCATAGCTTTGATCACATGTTTCGGCAATTCGATCGTTTTATTGAAATGGACTTGATTGAGATTAGGATTTGAGTCGATTTGTTCTGGCTTCAATGAAAGAATCTCTTCTATGGACGGTGCTCCAAAATAAAGAAGCTTCGCGATCAATGCATCCCTTTTGGGTAAATTTTGAACGAAATCTAGAAAGGTCTCATATTTGATCTCTTTATCACGAGCCTTTTCCCGATCTGGATCCCATCCATGAGGAATAATGTTGAATATCGATCGTGCTAAAAAGTGAGAAAATGAGACATAGCTTTTCACTACATCCTCTTTTTGAAGCACGGTTAAAGTCTTTATGCACCGGATCTCTTCGATAATGCTTTGATGACTAATAAAGTCGAGATCCTTCAAGGTAATAACTCTGTCATTCTGGCTTACTAGTAAGATATTCTCGTCGAAAAGAATTTGAAGGTTTTCTACATGTCGTTTTGCTGTTTCGGTTTCATACGAAATCGCCTTAATCCAATAGCCGAAAGCCACTAACATAGGAATCGATCGCAATTTGTCTTTGAAGGAGGAAAAGGCATTTTTTAAATGATAAATTTCTTTTTGGAAGTCTTCCAAGATACCATCAAGATTTGGAACTTCTGGAAGCTGACTTTTAGAGTTTTCCCAAAAATCTTCAAGGAGCTCTTCTCTCTTTTTCTGGTCGTCCCAGAATCCCTCATCTGGAAAAGACATTATCTTTTCATCGGAATCGACGGTCATATCATTGCTCCATCTCTTTAACTTTCTTACCGGCAAAAATAGTCTCGTTCATTTTCGATACAGCTTTGAGAGCATGGGAATCACTTACATGGCTGTATCTTTTCGTCATCGATAAACTTTTGTGGCCTAAGATTTCTGCAATTCCTCCTAAGCTGATGCCTGACATACAAAGGTAACTCGCACAAGAATGCCTGAGGTCGTGAAACTTAAAATCTTGCAAGCCCGCTTGATCGACAGCTGCTTCCCATGAGAACCTAATGTCGATCGGTTTAAAAGGATTTTTACTTGGAAAAACCAGAAATGACTCTACTCGCCTTTGGTGAAAGAGCTGCAACAACAGCTCTTTCGCTATACCAGCAATAGAAACCGACCTGATCTCAGAATTCTTCGTTTCTTTGAGGGTAATTCGACTCCGTTCAAAATCAATGTCACTCCAGCGCAAATGCAGGATTTCAGATCGCCTCATTCCACAACTGATCGCAAGAGCGACAATGGAATAGAGAAAGCGATTGCTGCTCTGGCGGCAAACTATCAAAAGGCTTTCTCTTTCTGAATCGCTGAGAAACCGAACTCTTCCTACTTGGTTCCTTGAGTTTTGAAACCTTTTTACATGGGTTCTCTTCCGCCCAAGCCCATTCACAGACTGCGATGGAAAAAAGATGGCTGAGAATCGCCAAATATCTATTCACAGTCCCAGAGGACCTTTTAGTTCCTCTTACAGTAATTCCATTGAAAAGTTTATCTCGCTGCTCAACTACCAATGCTGGTGTCACGTCTGCAAGCAAATGATGACCGATAAGCTCTTTCCATATAAGAAGTTGAGCGGATTGCTTCTTCAAACTCTTTTTTTTGTTTTGAGGGAAGTTTGTAAGGTATCGATCGATCGCTTCCGCTAAAGTATGTTTCTTCGCTTCCACCGTTTTAAAGTACTTTCCCTCTTTGATTTCGACTTCTGTTTTCTGTGCCCAGTATTTGGCTTTGTCTTTAGTAGCAAAGGTTGCTGACAAGGAAGGATAATTCTTTAGACGAATTTTAACTCGATAGACTGTCTTTCCGTTTGCAAGCTCTCGTTTTTCGATTACAGCCATGATATGTCCTTTTAATTGAGCAGTAAAAATTATACTAAAATGGACTAAAAATCACAACAAGGGATTTAAGATCCCATGAAATAACTAAAGAAAACAACTTATTAACAAGAGAGATAAGATCTTTTGAAAAGTTTTACGGGACATAAACGGGACACTAAGAGGCTTAGCACACCCATTAAAAATTAAACGTTTAGTCTTTGTTTGCGCAAAATAGTTCCACGGTGGTGCTTTTCGTCCTCTTTAGAAAAATTAAAAATTTTACTCTGAGAGGAGAAGATCATGACCATAGAATTCGAAGGAAACACATACCTAAGTCCAAAAGAATTCAGTGAAAGGTATAGCTGGCCTACACGTGCATCGTTGCGATGGCACATTCATCAAAACACCGATCACTTTCGCGATAAGTGCATCCGAAAAAGAGGAAGAAGAGTCTGGATTTCTGAAAAAGATTTTCAGGAATGGTTATCAGGCCAAGAACAGAAAGGCGCTGAGAACTACGCATAATTTGGAAATCAGGATGGCAACGGAAAGCAGCTATGACTTTAGAAATAGAAAAAGCCGCCCCAGGTCAAAAGACGGCTAATGATGAAAATAAAAATAATTTTACCTCACAGAGTCAATTTCCTGAAGAGGCTTCTCATGGAAAATCCGAACAGCAAATTGAGTCGGAAATACTTGATCACATGCGCTCAAACGGCATCGACTTTGATGGTCCGATTGAATTTGATCAGGGCATCCAACGATTTTCATGCGACAGCAAGCGTAACAAAAAAGATGAGTGGTATGTCGCGTTTTGCTGGGACTTCAATGGACGTCCTTATGCATTGTGTAAATATGGCTCATGGAGCAGGCAGGATGAAGGCACTTTTGTTTTTGAGTCATGGGATTCTGATCGAGAAAAGTTCACTCCAGAGGAAAAAACTGAATTCAAAAGGCGCCGCCAAGAATTAGATCGTCTTCACAAAGAAGAAATCGAACAGCGCAGAAAACAAGCAGCAGCAGAAGCGAGAAAACTGTGGGATTCCGCATCGAAGAAACCTACAAGCCCCGGACATGAAGTTTACCTCAAAAAGAAAGGAATCAAAGCACCAAGTCAAGTCCGTTTCGGGAAGCATCCCAGCACCGGCAAAGACGCTCTGATCATTCCTGTTTGGAACACGAAAAAAAAAGCTAACCTCTCTGCAATTCATCTTTGAAAGCACGTCGGGAGAAATCCGTAAAAGATTTCTTCCCGGCGGCCAAAAACAAGAATGCTTTTCCATTATCGACGAACTAAAGGGAGCTTCAAAAGCTTACATCGCAGAGGGTTTTGCAACGGGATGTTCAATTCATCAAGCGACCGACTGCCCCGTTGTTTTAGCATTCGATTCAGGAAATTTATCCTCTGCAACACAATCGATCCGTTCTATTCATCCTGCCATAGAATTTATAATTGCCGCTGATAACGACAGCAAAAAAGATGAGAACGTTGGCCTAAAAAAAGCTAAGGAAGCCGCCGAGAAGTATGGCTGTGAAATGGTTGTCCCTTCCTTTCCCGACAAGGATAAGGCAGAGAGTGATTTCAATGATGTGCACAAGCTTTATAGTATCGACGAAGTCAAGAACCAGACTCGCACGCATGATGAACGTCTATTAGACAATGTGGAATTGCTGAGTAAATCGATCCTTGAAAAACGCAATCCTAATAAGAAGTTTTCCTGTTCCTTTTTACCTTCTATGGTTCGTGATTACATCGAAGAAGCAAGCAACATTTCGAACCTCGATCCGATCATGGTTACTGTTCCTTTTCAAGCTACAGTTGCCGGGTTTTTCAAAACTTCTCATTGCATCCCGGATGGAGAGTATTATCAACCTCTTTATCCCCTTGTTTGGGAATTGATTGTTCTTTCTTCGGGAGCCTTTAAGAGCACGGGCCTTAACGCCGGAAGAAGGATCGCCCAGAAAAGGCACAACAAAACGATCGAACTAATAGAAAAGAAAAAAGAAGAACTGGGAAGTGAGTACAAAGAAAACGATTACAAGAAGACTTTTGAAAAAGAGCTCCGACAAGATATCATGCTTCCTGAGCTTGCAACATCGGCCTCCTTTTTGGAAGATCTATCGCATGGATTTGGTGACTCAATTTTTCATCACGAATTTTCTGTTTGGCTTTCCAACATGGGTCATCAATACAATGCTGACTTCAAAGCCTTATTGACTACTCTATATGACGTGCCTGAGACCTTTACCACGCAAACCAAGACTTCCGGATCCTACACCTTAAAACGGCCTTTTGCCAGCGTGTGCGCAGTAAGCGCGCCAAGCTGGATCAAAGAGCAAATCACACCAAAAGACATTGAGTCCGGCTTCTTTGCTCGATTTCTATTGTTCTGTCCTGTTGAAGACGATTCAATCCCAGACGCGCTTCCAAAAAAGAAAGACCTTTCCGGGCTCGGGACAAAAGAATCTGCAATTGCTGATATTCTCGATAAAGCTTCCGCACAATCCCGGATTTACTCTCTTCCTTCCGCGACAATGGAGGTGATGGAGCGATTACATTACGGACTGTACGAGCAAGCCAAAACGTATGATGAAAAAGCACAAGCGATCCTGAAACCTTTTCTGAAACGATGGAGCCCTTATCTTCTAAAGTTGGCGATGCTCTATCAGCCCTTCTTTGAAGTCCAGTACGAGGGCTCTCTTCGACAATCTGGCTTTGAGATAACAGAGCCCGCTCTTTTGGCCGCCGCCAGCATCATCGACCATGCGATCAAAAGCACGGTTCATGTCTTTGAGAAGGAAATCGGCGAAACTCCTCACCAGCAAAAGTGTAGGAAGGTTCTGGAGTACATCGCTCGACAGGGCGGTCGTGTTACGTGGGAAAAGCTTAACGGCAGTCATACCCTTGAGGGCGGAACTACAATGTATCAATATGCACTGGATTCGCTAATGGCATCGGGGGATGTTCAGTTCAAAAAAGGGGAGAAGAAAAATTCCAATGAATACTTCCTTGCTTCACCTCAGTAGTTTGAAAAGTTTGAACCAGTTTGAAAAAAGACCTTCAAACTCTCTCCCCCTCTCTTTTTCTCTATGGAATATCTATATATATATATATATTTATATATGTTTGAACTGTTTGAAGAGGGTAGCTCCATGTTTTGAGATAAGAAGGGGAAAGGGAACAAAAAAGACAGCATTTGGAAAAAAAGAAAGCACCCCCCTTCAAACTCTTCAAACTCGCACTTTTTGGCCTCTTTTTTCATAGACAAACTGATGCTTTCAAAAGTTTGAAAGGTCATTTTCAAACTCACTTCAAAGTGGGGGTTTGACATGGGCCTTTTAGAGATCGCGGAAGAGTTTTCAAACCGATTCAAACAAAATCAGCCAAATGAGCGGATCGTTGAGGTTGATGAGTCCTGTTTCTGGGGACCTGAGAACAAAGACCTGATCAAGTGGTTCATTGATGTGATCCCTTTTCTTCCGGAAAGTCCTTTTTATATTAACAGCTACGAGCGATGGAACAGTCCTGTCATAATGTATCGGCATTTGCATCAAGTCATTCGACAGGGCCCCATCGCACAATGAATCAAAGTGTGTTCTTCGACGTTTACGATTATTGAAAGAGAAGTTCGATCGGGAGGGTTTCTAGTGTTTGGAAAGAAGAAGGATTCGAAAACAGAACTTCGCACCGCTTTGGAAATCCTGCTTCAAGACTATGCCGATGCAAACGACTTCGATCGTGCGATCCAATTTTTGGAGTTCTCAAAAGTTTGCGCCCAAAGCGGTGTAAAGCTCCACCCCATACCTAAACCCTCCTTATGGAGGAATAATACTTAAATTGAGGTCAAAATATGGATTCTATAAAAGTTACTGGTCTTTGGAAGCATACTTCCAAGGATGGCGTTGACTATTTAGCTGCAAACCTTGGGAGTTTGAAAGTGATGGTCTGGCCGCACACAAAGAAAGACGGTTCCTCAAATGAACCGGACTTTCGGTTGCTGATTTGCAAAAGGGATACTGATGGGAAAAAAGCCCAAACAGGGACGGAGAGCTGAGTTGTTGCGATCGATGCAGCAAAGACTTGATCGCTATAAAAAAGCCCTGCAAGGCGATACCGATGCTCTCATTGAATGCTGTTATGAGCGTGGCATGTGCAGCAAAAAAGAATACGACGAATATTTCAAAATCAAGGAGCGCGTAGATGGCACAAAAGAAAAAAAGAGGAGAAAGGCTTGAGGATATCTACTATCCAATTCCTCAAGACTACTGCCCCGTGCAGGTCGACAAACCTGTCAAACCTCACACAAACCGAACTGTGATTCGAAGGTTTACTCAAGACGCCCTTCGCGTGGCATTTAAACTTCAGAACCCTCGAGCTTGGGATTACGACGGGAAGCCTATCAAACCAAAACAGGTCGCCGATAAAGATCAGATCGAAATGTTCACGCATCTTGTAGAGTCCTTAGAGCCGCGCGATACGATCGAATGCGCCCTGGCCTGCCAATTCGCTGTTAGCTATATCCGTGGCATGGATGTTTCTGATGGATATTCCGGGCCTTCCTTCAATATTGAATTCTTTCAGTTCGGACATGAGGTTTTAGAATGCCTTCAACGATACCGATCGAAAGGAGCTCAGCAAATTCAAGTGAATTACAATCATAATGAAGGCGGAATTCACATCAATAAAGGCAAACAGGAAGAATCTATTGATTTGGAGGTAGAGGCCAATGGATAACTCCGATTTCTATGATTACAAGAAGGTTCAAGACCTTCAAAACAAACGGGCTCGAAAATGGATCAAACTTTACTACAAAGCAAAAGAAGCACGTGATAAAGGCGATGAAGAAGCAACTAAGAAAACTTTAGAGGCTTTGGTCAAACACGAAAACAGAGATCGAAAGCTAAGGGAACAGGCCGAAAGGATCGGTGGAGTGTGGATGTAGGCATGAGAAATGATCAAAAAACGAATCGATCCCCCATCAATGTGCCTAAAGAGCTAGTTCCGTTAATGAAAGCCTTTCATGCAGCCTCTAAAGAGGCCATTACAGCTCTTATCGTCGAAGCAGGAAGCTCGATCTACGGAAAATCGGATAGACCTCGTAATAGGCAAGTTCCCAAGCGAAAAATAAAAATGATTTGTGATTTGATGGCCCAGCTTTCGCCTGTAGATGAGATCGAAACACTTTTAGCTGCTCAAATCATAGCTTCACATATGCTTGGTATGAAAAAGCTGGCCCAATCCTATCCTGAAGATCGCAAGCTTGGATTGAAGTTTCTGAAATTTTCCAATGAATCTCTTCACTTTTTCCAAAAGAGACGCCGCGGAGTTTGAAAGATGCCTTTTATTGGAGTGACACTCTGTGGGGCTCGATGCAGAACGAAAGGCGGCAAGCCTTGCAAACAGCCGGCGATGAGGAATGGGCGCTGCAAAATGCATGGAGGTCAGCTTTACAAGCGTGAGAAGCACGGAGAGAGAACACTCCGGGCGATCGAACGCAGGAAACATGAAAGAGTTTTGCTTAGAGAGATGAAAGGGATTCTTGAACAGGTTCAGGAAGCTGATAAGGGATGAGTCACCCGCGCCTTATTATGCGCGTGCGATTCCCTTTACTCAAATTAAAAGTTTTTTACCTCTTTTCTTCTGTAGCTACCTTAAAGAAGAGTTGCCCCCCCCCCTTTTACGGATCAGCAACATGAAGGTCGGAATCAGAATAATCCACCAGCTAAGTCCTGAAAAATGAGTATTAAAAGTATAACCAGCTTTGTTGAGAGAACCTCCCTCCTGAACCCAGAAAAGAACCCTGTAAGGATATAATTTCAGTATGAGTAATATTGCCTGTAAAACGTACATCTTACCATCTCCCTTCTTTATCCTTCTTGCCGCCTTTATAGCCATCCATATAAAGCGCATCATTGAAATACTGCGGACGTTTCTCCTTGTATCCATCATCATAACCCGTTTCATAGGTCCAACAGTCATTAAGGCCACTTTCATAGCCCTCTTTTTCTTCTTTGCTAGTCCAGAATGCTGAGGGAGCTTCTTCTCCCTCCCAAGCAGCTTCATATCCTTTATCGTAGTTTGAATGTTTGTCTTCGCATCCAAACATCCAGAGACCAATTGCTGCTACCACCACATAGCCAAAGTATTTCATTGTCGTGCTCTCCATCGAAAAAACTCGATTATATAGAAAACAAATCGAACAAACAACAAAACTAAATAATTTAAATTTTGTGAAAAATTTAATTAAATTGATTCAAATTTAACAAGAAGTTAAAATCTACCGACTTAAACCGTTATTAATTATTTACATCTAAAGATGAAGCTCAAGATTCTTTGCCTTATCCTTCTTTCTCTAGTTCTGACAGGTTGTGGAAGATATTTTCTAGTTGATGTTGATTCAATTTGCACATCTACAGCAAAGGCAAAGAAAAAGTATATCCTGTTACCTGGAAACAAAGATTGCAAAGCCAGTGATTTACAGTTCATCGAGTTCTCTGCTTATGCGGATAGAGCTCTCCAGCGAGCAGGCTTTGTGAAAGCGTCAAGCCTTGATGAAGCAGACGTTGGAATCATTTTGGGGTACGGGATCAGCGATCCTCAAACATATCAATATACGTACTCTGTTCCACAGTATGGTCAGACCGGCGTGTCATCCTCTACTACCTCTGGAAATGTATATGCCTATAGCAATAGCGTTTCATATTCGCAGACGACTACTTATAAACCTTCCTATGGAGTAGTAGGGTACACGACCCATGTTGGCACTAGCGTCTATTATGTGCGTTACCTAGCTCTGAGTGGATATGACCTAACTCAATATAAAAAATCTAAAAAGGTAAAGGATGCCGATCAGATATGGACAACGAATGCAACGAGCGTCGGGGCATCTGGTGATCTTCGAGAAATTTTTCCTATATTGCTTGCCGCCTCTCAAGAACACATAGCTGAAAGTTCAGGGAAAGTACAAAGCTATAAATTGAGCGAAAACGACAAGCGTATTCGAGAGCTTCAAAATTAATATCTAACTTCTATTTCTCCAAATTTTAGAACTCAACTGTCCCTTATGTGTCCCATGATTTTTTTTTGGCAATCTGTTGGAGATAGAAAATTATTCTTAAGTAACTGGTGCAGAGTTTGCTCGGAGTGGGACTCGAACCCACACGGAGTTGCCTCCAAGGGATTTTAAGTCCCTAGTGTCTACCAATTCCACCACCCGAGCGATAAAACGAGGTAAAATTTAGCATATGGGGTTAGAATTGGCTAGATTTTTTAGCGGCAGCGCGCTGGATTCTTCTTTGATTGGGGAAAAAGAATGTTTTTGCAGGCACCCTGTCTTTTGATCCACTGATAGAGGGTGGTCCTTTGATCGGAGAGGTAGGTGGTCTCGGCAAGGAGGTCAACATATCCGGGGTAGAGAGGTTTATCTTCCCCTTCCATGGTCGTTTCCTGATGTTCCCAGTACTCTCCTCCTTTTAGATAATTGTATAGGTAGACGATATGGGGAAGTACATTTGGATTTCTAGTGGGGTGGTCTTCCGGAAGGCTTAGAACATAGGCACTTTCAAAAGTGGGAAAACGGTTGTTCGGATCCATGGCTTCAGCATAGTTGATGACGAGACATTCATGAATATCGTAGACACTCTCTCTTGCTTTGAACCGTTCAAAATCCCTTAGATCTATCTCGAAGAGCACTCCATTGACGATGTCTGAGGAATTGTGGGTAGGAAAGATATCCAGACGGGCTGTTTCTTTCGGATGTTCTACTGCGGGAAGCCCTACACTCGATGTTTCAGGAGAAGGATGATCGAGATGAAAAACCCGCTTGTACCCGATCAGAAGAGCAGGAATGTAATCTTTCGTATGGACGAGTTCGAGGTTTCGTTTGGGATTGATGAGACTTCCGTAGCCAAAGGCGGTGAACTTCCTCTTTCCTCTCGGCTTATTGATGATCGTTTTTCTTAGTTCGTCCCACGTTACTTTTGTGCACTTTAAGAATCGTATATCTGCCTGAACTTTTTTACTTAGGTATCTAAGGCGATCCTCATCTCCATGTGTATTCTTTTTCTTAAAGAGCAGATGACAAAGACTTCCAATAAGTTCGTCCCGTTCGCACTTGGAAAGGTATTGTCCTGCCTTCATGTCATACTGCACAGCTGAGACAAGGAAGAGAAAAAGAAAAATAGGAATCACTAGTCGTTTCATACTCTTCTTTAACATGCACAAAATAAAATTTCTTTCGATAAAATTTCCTTGCTCGAATTCAGAGGAAATGAATATACGTTTCCGAATTTTTTTGTAATTTTGGAGAATGTAATATGAAAAGACTCTTGTTTTTATCCCTCTTTGTATATTCCGTATCCCTTTCTGCTGATGTGTTGAACGACAGCCGAGCACTCAGCCAACTCGTTTATGAAATTAGAGATCCGGAAACAAATCGGGAGCGGTTTAGGGCTTGTCTGGAAAAAATCGGTGAGTATGTCGCACTTGATGTACTGCAGACGATGAATGTGGAAGAAAGGGAAGTATTCACTTTGACCGATGCAACGGCCTGCCATTTTCTTTGCAATGAAGAGCCTGTCCTTGTAACTATCCTAAGAGCAGGCATGCCGCTTCTTTTAGGTGTACAAAAAGTGTTTCCCGAAGCAGACGTGGGCTTCATTGCCATGTCGCGAAATGAAGAGACTCTAAAGGCAAAAACAGATTACATCGCTTTGCCCAATCTTAAGGACAAATGCGTCATCATTGCAGACACAATGCTTGCAACAGGGGGCTCGATCCTGGATGCGATCAAAATCATCGAACCCTATCACCCCAGAGAGATTATCCTCATCAACGCAATCGCTGCACAAGATGGGATCCAAAGAGTTTTAGATTACAATCCAAAGATCCGGATTTATTCTGCTGCAATCGACCCCACCCTCAATGAAAAGGGCTTCATCGTTCCGGGACTCGGCGATGCAGGCGATCGATCTTATGGAGAAAAGTACTAATAAAAAGGCAAAGCCCCGCAAGGCGCGGGGCTTTTAAGAAGTATATTAGGCAGCAGGTGCTGCAGTTGGCAGAGAAGGAATTTTATCTTGTGGAATTGTAATTGGTGGTTTTTCTACCACAGGCTTTTCAGCTTTACCTGTTGATTTTTCAGCCTCAGGCTCATCTTTTGCTAAGGCGTGGCCGATGATGTGGCCCGCTATGACAATCCCTATCGTTGCGAAGAAAATAGTAGCAGCTTTAGCGGGAATACCTTCTTCCACGCATTGCGTGGCTTCAGAGAAGGTAGAATCCTTGAAGCAGGAGGCGACTGAAGGCACTTCAGGAAGAACTGTAGCAGCAACATAGGTCGAAAAGGCAGGGACAAGGACTTTGTAGGCATTTTTGACTTTCTCTGTCATCCCTTCCTCTTTTGCATACTTGATGGCATTGTCAGTCGCTGTATATTCTTGGTAGAGCAAAGTTGGTGCTCCGACATAAGGTAGGTTTTTTGACAGCCCGTAGAGTATTGGATTTTCACGTGAATTGAAGTCCTTGGCATGTCCGCATTCATGCAAGGCAACGGAAGAGTCATTCGAGAATAATTGCACAGTATTTGAGGTGGGATCGTACTGATCGCCACCCATAAGTCGATCAGGCATAAATGTGTATCTCAAGCCATTGGCCACACCGACCGTGCATTTAGAAAGAGTACTTGTATTGGGATTTGAAAAAATTCTGTCCCAGATCTTTCCTGGTCTGTACTCGTTCACAGACAAGTACACATCATGAAGGCCATTTGCATGCAAATACTGCCTTGCATCTTCAATGACTTCAGGAGAAACATTTCCCGAACGCATATTTCTATTCCAAAGCAACAGTTTCATCGGAATGGCAGCAATGTTACGGATTATATCTACAATGGGAGCAGATCCCCCCACGCTTACTTCAATTTCACCTTTCATTCTTCCCTGTTCCATCTTGTCTAAAGGATCAACTGATGGTTTGGATGCATAGGGATTAATTGCAGATAGTGCTGATGTCATAAAATTCCTCTCAATAAAAATGAAAAGCACTATTTAATCAACACAATGTAAAGCACAGATAAAGCGAATGTTAAGTTCTGATGAAGGAAGTAAAATTTATAATTGAAAGAAGCTGCCTGCTCGAATGCAGGCAGCGATAAAATTATTCTTTTTCTTTGTTGGCAAGTGCTTCGTCTTTTGAAGGAGCCTTTTCTACGATATCGGTATCTTCAATATCTTTTTTACCTTTTTCAGGAGGTGCCGGAGGAGCGGGAGGTTTTGGAATTTCCTCTTCGTCTTCCTTTGGCTTTTTTCCCTTTTTCAGCTCGGGCTCTTCTTTTTGCATCTCGCGAAGATCTTTAGGAATAAGATCCTCGGCAATGATCTCAGCTGTTTTGTAGCTGCTCAATCGCTCTTTAATAAGGGTAGGAGGAGGAGGGAAAAGCTTTTTCAGCTCTTTTTTCTCTTCTTCTTCTCCTTCGACAAGGATCGGCTCTTGCTGCGCTTCGCCTTTTGTTACAGGCTTTTCCTTTTCAGGCTCGCCTTTAGCGCCTTTTCTTCTGCGGGTACGTCTCTTTTCGCGCTTCTTAGGAGCAGTCTCTTTTTGCGCTTCAGGTTGTTGTTCTTTCGGACGGGCTCCATTCTCACGTCCACCACCGATTTTAATCGAGCGCTCATGAGCGACATTCTTCAAGACCATTCGGGTCTCTTTAAGCTCTAAGACCTCGTAATCACTTACTGGGACTAAGAATGATTTAGGACGTTCTGTTGAACGAAAAAATAAGGAGTTTCCGAAAGAGACGACTTCGACTGCGTCTACGAAAAATTCTTCTTGGCCTCCCCCCTTCGAATTACGGATGACAAGTTTGCATCCTTCCTTTGGGGTAATGACCGTTTCTACGATAGGTTCTCTTGTAAAGTTCACTGTTATACCGTGTTTAAAGGTTCAAAGGGGATGGAATTACGCTTCTTTAGAAGCCATATATTCCAACAGGTCGACAACACGAGCTGAATAGCCCATCTCATTGTCGTACCATCCCACTAACTTATAAAATCGGCTGTTCAAAGCGATCCCTGCACCTTGGTCAAAAATGCAGGAATAGGGTGAGCCGATAAAGTCGGAAGATACAACCTGCTCATCGGTATAAGCCAGAATTCCCTTCATCTCTTTCTCAGAAGCGGACTTCATTGCTTTGCTGATCTCCTCGTAAGAAGTATCTCTTGCGAGTTTTACAGTAAGATCAACAGCAGAGACGTCCATTGTTGGAACGCGAAAGGCCATACCTGTCAGTTTCCCTTCCACTTCTGGAAGACATTTAGCTACGGCTTTCGCCGCACCGGTAGATGCGGGAATGATGTTTTGAGGAGCTGCTCTTCCGCCACGCCAATCTTTTTTGGATGGTCCATCGACTACAGGCTGAGTTGAGGTCATCGCATGTACAGTAGTCATCAGTCCTTCTTCGATCCCAAAATGATCGAGAAGAACCTTAGTCATCGGTGCGAGACAGTTCGTTGTGCAAGATGCGTTACAGAGAACGTAATCTTTCGATGGATTGTATTTGGTGTGGTTCACGCCCATCACAAATGTGGGCATATCTTCTTTTCCAGGGGCAGAAACAACAACTCGTTTTGCTCCCCCTTGAATATGCTTTTTAGCATCGTCTGGCTTCGTAAATAGACCTGTCGATTCTACGACATAGTCGATATCTAAAGACTTCCAGGGTAGTTTTGATGGATCTCTTTCAGAAAAGACATCAATTTTTTTCCCTGCAATATGAAAAGCCTTTTCTTCAGCTTGAATATCTTCTTTGAGTGTACCGTGAATGGTGTCGTATTTTAAGAGATACGCGAGGTTATCTGCAGAGACAAGGTCATTGATTGCAACAACATCTACATCTGGACGTTTATGCGCAATCCTAAATACTAGTCTACCTATCCTACCGAATCCATTGATCGCGATTCTCATACGTTTCCTCAGGTTGTATCGGTTAGTTGCATAATACCCAACAACAATTGGAATGTAAAGGATCTCTGATCAAAAATTGTAGTTGATCAAAGCGCCTTACGAGGGCTCATTCGGCAAGTATTCAAGATAACACTTGGGTGCAGCATCCCCAACTTGAAAATCCTTTCGAATGATCCGGGTATATCCACCCTGACGAGAAGCGTAACGACTCTTTAGATCTCCAAAGAGTTTACCGATGACCTTACGATCACCATTGTAAGCACTCGTATCGCCCTGTTTGGCCATACGAGTCTCTTTAGAAGTAAGAGTGTTATAACGAATCATCAATTTGGCAATAACTGCTCTTCGAGAAGCCAATGAATCTTTCTTTGCAAGAGTGATCATTTGATCTGCATAACGCTTGAGATGTTTGGCCTTGGCCAGTGTAGTTTCAATACGCTCATGCTCAATGAGCGATTTGAGCATATTTGCAACTAGGCATCTTCTGTGCGATGCATTTCTATTCAGTTTAAAAGTTCGTTTTCCGTGTCTCATATCTCACCAGTACTGCTGCTTTTTTCTTCATTATATGTATTAATGATTTGCTTGATGTTATCTCTAGTGATTCCATATCTGGAAAGGTCCATGCCGAGATGCAGTCCCATTTCTTCCAATTTTTGTTTGATCTCCGTAAGAGATTTCTTTCCAAAATTTCTAAATCGGAGCATTTCAGATTCAGGCATCACAACGAGTTCGCCAATCGTATCGATATTGGCGCTGGCCAAGCAGTTTGTAGAACGAACCGAAAGTTCGATCTCATTAATTCTGAGACTTAATTTTGCCAGAATTTCCTCACGGTCTTTATTGGATTCAATTTCACCTTTGTCGAAGGTAATCGCATGTGTTTGGAGTTGATCGAATACGGCAAAATGAGAAATCCCGATCTGCGCAGCAAAAGTCAGGGCTTCTTTTGGAGAAATTCTTCCGTCTGTTGTTACATCAAGGATCAGTCTGTCAAAGTCTGTATCCTGTCCGACCCGGGTATTTTCTACGTAGTAATTTACAAGTCGTACAGGTGTGAACGTCGTATCAATGACGATCTCGTCAACAACTCTTTCGAATCCATCGTGTCTTTCAGATGGGACATAACCACGCCCCGTTCCTACGCGGACATCAATCCTTCTGCTGAACGGTTTTGTAATCGTGAATATATGAAGGTCAGGATTGACAATTTCGTAGTCTGAGAGACCGATAAGATCCTTTAAGGTAACCTTATACTGTCCACCGGCATTTTGAAGAGTTTCTTCATTGATATCCAAAATCTTTGTGATGACTTTATTTTCTCTCGTTGCAGGCTCATCATCTAATGGAAGTCTCCTTAACAGAGCACCCTTAAGATTCAGGATAATGTGTGCCATATCCTCGATAATGCCATCAACCGCAGTGTACTCGTGGGGAACATTCTCAATGCGAATAGAAATGATGGCAGGAGCCTCGATCGAGCTCAACATGATTCTTCTTAAAGCATTCCCAACTGTGTGTCCATATCCCCTTTCAAATGGTTCGATGATGAATCTCGCATGGGTTTCGCTTTCCGATTCAAGTTGAATCTTTTCAGGCATTTCGAATTTGCCGTATTTGACAGCTGTCATATTTCTTCTCTCCTTTGCTAAACTCGTCGTCTTTTTCTGGGACGACAACCATTATGAGGTACTGGCGTCCGATCGCGGATCAATGTAATGATCATTCCGGCACTTTGCAGACCCCGTACGGCAGATTCTCGACCCGCACCAGGTCCTTTCAATACGACTTCACATTCTTTCATCCCCATTGCAATCGCATCTCTTCCGGCGTTCTGAGCAGCAACAGTAGCTGCGAATGCTGAAGATTTACGGGATCCGGAGAAATTCGACCTTCCTGCTGAAGACCAGGCTACAATATTTCCTGCTGGATCTGAAATGGTTACGATTGTGTTATTGAATGTCGCCTTTACATAGGCAACACCAATTGGCACAGAACGCATTTGCTTCTTTTTCGGGCCCTTTTTGATAGGTCCAGTTTTTCCTTTTGCAGCTGTCGTAGTTTGTTTAGCCAATGTTTACCCCTTTACGTTTTTTTGCCAGCAACGGTTTTCTTCTTACCTTTACGGGTACGTGCATTCGATTGAGTATGCTGGCCTCGAACGGGCAGTCCAAGACGATGTCTCAATCCTCTGTAAGAATGGATGCTGATTAGTCGTTTAATATTATTCTGCACTTGTCGGCGTAGATCTCCTTCAACTACATAATCGGACTGTAGTGTCGCATTCAATTTAGCAATATCGTCCGGTGTTAGATCTTTCGCTCGCATGTTAGGATCCAGCCCTAGCTTTGCAATAATCTCATGTGCAACAGTTCTCCCGATTCCATAAATATACGTAAGACTAATTTCTAATCTTTTGTTGTCGGGGATATCGGTTCCTATCACTCTAGGCATAATTCTTAAATCCTTTTTTAATGAATCTCAGTATCAAGTGCAATTTTCGGAATAAAATAACACATTTTCTTAAATTTTACTAGCCTCTTCCTCTTAAGCGACCTCGTTTCATGAACCCATCATACCTTTTCATAAGCAGATGAGATTCAATTTGTTTGGTCGTATCAAGAATGACACCAACAAGAATCAGTAGGGATGTTCCTCCAAAAAAATGACTGATACTCGGATCTACTCCTAAAATTCTACTTACAATGGTTGGCAAAATAGCGATCGCAGCCAAGAACAAAGCACCTGCTAAAGTGATTCTGTTCATAGTCATTTCTAAAAATTCCTGTGTAGGTCTACCTTGACGGATACCAGGGATAAAGGCTCCATTCTTCTTCATGTCTGAAGCGATCTGATCAGGTCGGAATTGAGTTGAAGTCCAAAAATATGTGAAGAACAGGATCAATGTTGCATAGAGACAGAGATAAACCCAGCTTCCAGGAGAAATCATATTTGCAAATTTAGTGAGCCAGTTTCCTTTTCCCAAAAACTGTGTAATGGTTGCTGGCATCATTAAAAATGCCGAAGCGAAAATAACGGGGATTACTCCAGCGTAATTGATCTTTAGAGGGATATAGGAATTCCCCCCCTGCACTTCATGCCTTCCGACAACTCTTCGAGCATACTGCAGTGGAATCCGTCGCTGGCCTTGGATCACTAAGATGGTCCCAATGATGATCAATACAAATACTACAGCCAGAACAATTAATGAAGAAAAAGTTAGCTGTCCCGGTTCCTGAGATTCCAAATTCAACTGTTTGATCACAGACCCGATCGTGCTTGGCAAAGAGGACAAAATACCTATAGTAATGATCATACTGATGCCATTGCCGACACCTTTTTCAGTGATCTGCTCGCCAACCCACATAAGAAACAGCGTTCCAGTGGTCATGGTCAGCATAACTGTTATATAGAACAGTAGAGGTATACCGAAGATCTGTGCATCAGCCAGCTCGCTCATTACGATTCCAGGATGGGAAAGATTCATTTGCATTGCGTATCTGGAGAACAGCAGCGACTGGAAGAGAGCCAAACACAGAGTTACGATCCTAGTCCATTTGGAAAGCTTTCTCTTTCCCTGATCGCTACTTTCTCTGATCTCTCTTTGAAATGATGGGAAAAGAGCCACAACAAGCTGCATCATAATTGATGCAGAAATGTAAGGCACAACCCCTAAAGCAATAATAGTCATATGCGCAAAAGCACCACCTGAAAAAATATCCATTAACTGGAACAGATTTTGTGAGCCGCCTGTTGCGTATTTGAATATTTTTACTGCCGCATCTGCATTGATTCCTGGAACAGGAATGAATGCACCGATCCGGCATACACCGAGCATAAGAAGTGTAAACACTATCTTCTGTCTCAGTTCAGGTATGATGAAGATTCGCTTTAAGCCATCCATGACGATTATAAAACTTTAAATGGTATTCCCTTTTCTTCCAACTTCCGAATTGCTTCTTTTGAAAAACTGTTAGCTTCGACACTAACTTTTTTCGTTAGTTCACCATTGGAGAGGATCTTCAGGCCCCCCTCCAATCTTCGAGGAGCTAGACCTTTTTCATAGAGCGTTTCGTACTGAACGACTTCTCCATCTTTGAAGTGCGCGTCGATCATTGCTAGTGTGAGGTGCATTTTAGGCTTAGCAAACCGGCCTCGCGTAAATCCCCTTGTTGGAATTCTTCTATAAAGAGGAACACCGCCTCCTTCATAACCGAATCTTCGGCGGTATCCTGATCGAGCTCCATCACCCTTTTGTCCACGGCAAGAAGTTTTACCTCGACCAGATCCAGGGCCTCTTCCTACACGTTGCACCCTTGTTCGAACTCGAGAGGTGTCCTTTAATTTGTGTAATAACGTCATGCTTCAATCCCTCGCAGTTCAAAACATTCTTTTCGATTTCTCAATTGAAGTAGGGCCTTCATGGTAGCTCTGACTTGATTAATTGGGTTATTGGAACCAAGGTTTTTGGCCACAACATCCTTTATGCCTGCCATTTCCAACACAGACCGAACTTTAGACCCAGCGACAACACCTGTTCCTTCAGGAGCTGGGCGGAGAAGAATTTTCACACCGTCCCAATCTACAATCACTTCATGAGGGATTGTTGAACCTTCCTGTTCAAAGGTGATCAGGTTTTTTTTGGCTGCTTCACTACCCTTTCGAATGGCATCGGAAACCTCGTTGGCCTTTGCAAAACCAAATCCAACTTTACCTTCACCGTTGCCTACGAGAATCAGTGCAGAAAAGCTAAACTTTCTACCACCTTTTACAACTTTTGCACAACGATTGATATAGAGGACTTTTTCTTCTAGGTCGCTTTTTTCTTCGTTTACTTCACTTTTTGCCATAATCCCTTATTCCATTAAAATTGCAGGCCTGTAGCTCGCGCTGATTCTGCAAGTTCTTTGATAATTCCGTGGAATCTGTTTCTTCCACGATCAAAAACAATCCTTTGGATGTTCAATTCTTTAGCCTTTTTGGCAACTTGCTCACCTAATGCTTTTGCCGATTCCTTTGGCTTGCTTTTGGAAAGAGCTGTTCGGTTCGCCTTAGAATTTGTTCCGATCCCAAAGATTGTCTTGCCTTCGACGTCATCAATCAATTGCACAAAAAGATGACAATTCGACTTAAAGACGCACAATCTTGGTTTCTCAGAGTTGCCACGCAGTTTTTTGCGCACTCTCATAATGCGCCCCTTGCGTGCCTTATTTCGTTTTTGTACAGATAGTTCCATAAACTTATTTTGCCTTCGCGGCTTTACCCGCTTTCTTTCTTACATATTCATTTTCATAGCGAATGCCCTTGCCCTTATAAGGCTCAGGAGGGCGTATGGCTCTGACACTCGCTGCAAATTGTCCCACTTCCTGCTTATCGATTCCTTGAATAATGATCGTTGTGCTCTTTTCTACTTTAACTTGAATCGTTTTCGGAATTTCAACTTGCGTAGGATGGGAAAATCCAACTTGCAAATCCAGCTTATTTCCTGAAACTGCTGCTCTGAATCCAACCCCGAGAAGAGAAAGTTTCTTTTCGAATCCATCACTAACACCGATTACAAGATTACCGATCAAAGAACGATATAGTCCGTGTCGGGCGCCATTTTTCAAGATGGCTTCATCTTTTTCAACAATGATTTCATCATTTTCAACTTTGACTTTGATCCCAGGCTCTAACGTCTGAGTTAAAAGTCCTTTCGGACCTTTAATCTGAACTTCTTTAGCATCTGCTTTCGCTTCGACACCCTTGGGAATTGAAATGGGTTTTTTACCTAATCTCGACATGTTTTCCTCGTTCTCTTACCAAATCGTACAGAGAAGTTCTCCACCGACTTTTTCCTGACGTGCTTTTTCACCTTCGAGGACTCCTTTTGAAGTAGATACAATCGCAATCCCCAGTCCATTCATAACTCGTGGAATTTGATCATGCGCAATGTACCTTCTGAGACCTGGAGAAGATTCTCTTTTAAGCCCCTGAAGCAGAGACTTTCTTTCCTTCGTATATTTGAGAAAGATTCGCATTAACTTTTTCTTATCATTGACCATGTAATTCTCAACAAAGCCCTGGTTCTTCAAGATTTCAATCATCTGAAGCTTCATTTTGCTCGTTTGAATATCGACATAACGATGTCTTGCCCGGCTAGCATTTCTGATCTTCGTTAAAAATTCTGCGATCGGGTCGTTAAAAGGCATAGTTTACTCCGCTTTAGTCTTAAATGGCATTCCAAGCATGCTCAATAATTCAACACAGTCCTCATCAGTATGCGCAGAAGTGACAAACGTTAGGTTCATTCCTTGAGAACGTTTTACTAGATCCAAATTGATTTCAGGAAAACACTGCTGGTCATTCAGACCTACTGAATAATTCCCTCTTCCATCACACTTAGAATTCAATCCCCTAAAGTCACGGATCCTAGGGGTGACGATGTTGCAAAACCGGTCTACAAAATCATACATCCTTTTCCCTCGAAGCGTAACCATCAAACCGATAGGCATATCTTCTCTTAACTTGAAGTTGGAAATGGCTTTTTTCGATTTTGTAAATACTGGCTTCTGTCCAGCCAACATCATGAGTTCCTTCATGTGATCCTGCATTGCATTTTTATCCTTACTCGCTTCTGCTAGGCCCATATTGATGATCACTTTCTTCAATTTAGGCAGCTGCATTGCATTTTTTTCAGGATGTTTTTCCTTCAGTGCAGGGATGATTTCTTCTAAATATTTTTTTCGTAATCTAGGCATCTTTATTCCGCGGGTTTGCGTACCGGACGATATACTTTAAGCTCGCCCTTATCTTTATAGACTAATGTTCTTGATCCATCTTTTTCCATTCGAACGGACAGTCGGATCGGTTTGCCGTCTGCGTCTGAGATGCTCACATTGGAAATGTGAATGGGCATTTCCATTTCGACTATCTGTGCAGTTTGCGTTTGCTGCGTTCTTTTCATGTGCTTCTTTCGCATGTTGATGCCCTGAACTAAAACCTTACTAGCATCGCGAGAGAGCACTTCTCCTGTTTTTCCTCGGTCGTTTCCTGCAAGGACCACGACACGATCACCTCTTCGAATCCATTTACTCATTTCTAAATAACCTCTGGTGCTAACGAGCTGATTTTAATGAAACCACCATCTCTCACTTCGCGAGCAATGGGACCAAAAATACGGGTTCCTTTCGGATTATTCTTATCATCGATGATGACACAGCTATTGTCATAAAATCGCAGGAGCGATCCATCTTTTCTTCTAATATATCCCTTCGTGCGAACGATAACAGCTTTTACGACATCTCCCTTCTTAACAGCAGCCTTGGGGTCAGCTTCTTTTACTGATGCTACAATCACATCGCCTACATGTGCGTAACGTCTTCCTGTTCCGCCGAGAATTCTGAAGCATTTAACTCGTTTCGCTCCGGTATTATCTGCAACTTCCAGTTGGGTCTCTTCTTGGATCATGTTTTCCCTTACGTTCTAGCTTCCTCTAGGACTTCAACCACTCTCCATTTCTTCGATTTTGAAAGAGGGCGCGTTTCCATTATGCGAACTTTTTGTCCGATTTTAAGTTCGTTTTTTTCATCGTGGGCATAATACTTTTTCCTACGATCTTCTACTTTATCGTATTGCGGATCACGGATTCTTCGTGTCACGCTAACCGTTACCGTTTTATCCATTTTATCGGATATGATAACGCCTTCTTTGACTTTTCTACGGTTCCTTTCCATCAAGATGCACTCCCTGTTTCTCTTTCCGTGATGAGAGTTAAAACCCGAGCAAGTTCACGTCGCTTTTCACGAAGCAAATGCGGTTTTTCCAATTTTCTTGCTGCTTTTAATTCATTTCTTAATTCAAAAACTTCCTGATGGAGATCTTCCAGGCGAACATCTAACTCTTCTGCAGATAGATCTCTTAGTTCTTTAGTCGTCGTCATTTATACTTGCTCCATTCTTTCTACGAATCGAGTTCGAATCGGTAGTTTTGCTGCTGCAAGGCGCAAAGCATGCTGTGCTTCTTCCCTTGTAACGTTTCCGACTTCAAACATGACCCTACCAGGTCGAATTACTGCTACCCAGTGGTCAGGAGAACCCTTTCCCTTACCCATTCTGGTCTCAGCAGGTTTCTTACTAACAGGCTTGTCTGGAAAAATTCGAATCCACACTTTTCCCTTACGGCTGAAATATCGGTTGATAGTCACCCGACAAGCTTCTATTTGTCTGTTAGTAATCCAGCCTCGGTCCAGCGCTTGCATTCCAAAGTCGCCAAAACTTACTAGGCTTCCTCCTTTAGAGAGGCCCTTAGTAGAACCCTTTTGCTGTTTTCGGTGTTTTGTTCTCGTCGGCATCATCGACATGATAGATCTCCTTTAGCTTTTAGGGGCCTGAATTTCTTCCCCACGGTGGATCCATACCTTAACTCCGATCGATCCATAAGTGGTTTCAGCCCGTCCGACTCCATAATCAATGTCAGCTCTAATCGTATGTAGTGGAATAGTTCCTTCTTTGTACCATTCAGTCCTTGCGATTTCAGCACCGCCAACCCTACCTGAAATTTGAACTTTAATACCGGCTGCTCCAGCATCCATGGAGGTCTGAATCGCCTTTTTCAGTACACGTCTAAAGGGAACTCTTCTTTCAATCTGTTTAGCAATGGCTTCTGAGACGAGTCGGGCGTCTAGATCAGGTCGTTTAATCTCTTCCACTTCGACCCAAACTTCTTTTCCTGTTTTTTCACGGAGATCAGATTTCAAAGCATCGATCTCAGCACCTTTCTTTCCAATGACAAGACCAGGTCTAGCTGTATGGATTGTGACCTCGATCTTTTCACCACTGCGCTTCACAACTAATTTCGATGAACCAACAAGAGCAGGTTTTTTCAGTAAATATTCACGAATTTCACGATCTTCACCGATCAATCCACCAAACTCCTGCTTATTTGCGTACCAGTTCGATAGCCATTTCTTTCTTCGGGCGAGTCTAAATCCAATTGGCGATACTTTTTGTCCCATTCTTTCCTCTTTATTTATTCAGCCGAAACAATGACTGTGAAATGTGAAGTTCTTTTTAAAATCGGTGATCTTCCACCTCTGCTTCTGGACTTTGCTCTCTTCATTGTTGGGCCATCATCCACTCTAACTTCGTGAATCTTAATATTTTCCCTTTTGGCATCCAGCTGTGTTTCAGCATTAGCTACCGCACTGTCGAGAGTTTTCTTCAAGAGTCGACCAGCTTTGAGGCGGCAAAACTGCAATTGGTTCGTCGCTTCGGCAACATTCAATCCACGAATTAATCCTGCAGCCAGCCTTGCTTTTCTAGGACTAATTCGAACATATTTCGTTATAGCTTTTGCAAATTGCATTACTTATGCCTCACTTCTTCTTAGTATGTCCTTTAAAGGTTCTCGTTGGCGAAAATTCACCCAGACGATGACCTACCATGTTTTCCGAGACGAAAACACTAAGAAACTTTTTTCCGTTATGCACTTCAAATGTGTGCCCTATCATATCAGGAACAATCATCGATCTTCGAGACCAGGTACGTATGACTGTCTTTTTTCCCTCTTGATTCTGCTTTTCAACCTTTTCCAACAGATGATGGTCTACAAAAGGTCCCTTTTTTAAAGATCTAGCCATAAATCACCTACTTCTTCTTTTTCCTCGTTCGAGCTTTCACAACCCATTTATTCGATTTGTGCTTGGATCGAGTTTTATGCCCTTTAGTAAACTGAGCCCAAGGAGTCTGCGGCACATTCCCTTTGCTCTTTCCTTCACCACCACCGTGTGGATGATCGACAGGATTCATAACTGTTCCACGAACCGTTGGGCGGAATCCCTTCCAGCGACTACGGCCAGCTTTTCCGTCCTGTCTCAAACTGTGTTCTGAATTTGAGAGTGCGCCGAATGATGCCTTGCAGTTTTCATTGATCATTCTGACTTCGCCTGAAGGCATTTTGACCGTAGCATAACCACCACTTCTAGCAAGCAGCTGAGCCGAAAGGCCTGCAGATCTAACGAGTTTTCCGCCTCTTCCTGGAACAAGTTCAATATTATGTACTACTGATCCCAGAGGCATGAACTTCAAGCGCATGCAGCATCCAACTTTGAAAGGCGGCTCATCACTGGTCATCACAGAATCACCTTTCTTCAGCCCCTGAGGAGCTAAAATATATCGCTTTTCACCGTCATGATAATGAAGAAGTGCCACATGAGCTGTACGGTTTGGGTCATATTCGATCGATGCGACTTTCGCTGGAATTTTTTCTTTGTCTCTTTTGAAGTCAATCGTACGGTATTTCCGCTTATGTCCCCCTCCTCTGTGGCGGCAAGTGATGTGTCCATGGTGATTTCGGCCACTGGTCTTTCGCTTAGTTACTACAAGACTTTTCTCTGGCTTCTTTCTTTTAGAAGTGATCTCTTCAAAGCTAGGAAGGATCAGATGTCTTTGAGAAGGTGTCGTTGGTTTAAATTTTTTGGTCATAGTCGCCTCTCATCAAACTTGTTCATCGAGAGTGTCCCCTGGCTCGAGAGTCACGATCGCTTTTTTCACAAATTTTGTTCTTCCAGAACGTCCTCGAACTCGACGAGGCTTCGGTTTTACTGTCACTGTATTTACAGATTTTACTTTGATTTTCTTTTCAGAATAAATAGTCTCGATGGCCTTTGCGATTTCCGCTTTATTCGCCGCTTTCTCCACGATGAACACATACTTAGGGGCATTGCACTTTCTAATGCATGCATTGCTCTCCGCATGCTGAAGTCCTTCGAGCACTCTTGATTTTTCAGTAACATGACGGTTGCGAATGATCTGATATGGGGATCTATTTCTCATTTTTCGCTCCTTTTTCAAATAGTGCTTTCACTTCATCAAACGCACCATCGAGAACGAAAATATCTTGGCAAATTGCCAATTGATATCCGTTTACGTTGGGGGCTAAAATAAAATGTGTATTGGAGAGGTTTCGAATGCTTTTCCAAAAGGCGTCATTATTCTTATCAGAAGTTGGAGCCAAGAAGAGAACCCTCTTTCCGTCCAAGTTCATTTGATTCAAAAACTGAAAAACTTCTTTGGTTTTCGGTTTTTTTAGATTGCTTTTGAGAATGTGTACGCGTTCTTGGGAGATTTTTTCTTTGAGAAGGTGGCGGATCGCCATTCTCTTCTCTTTCTGATTGATCCTAACGTTTTGATCGAACTTGGGCTTTGGCCCAAAAACCCTTCCTCCTCCTTTATACTGAGGAGCAGCTAAAGATCCTTGACGAGCTCGTCCCAAGCCTTTTTGAGCGTGAGGCTTTTTCGTTGTGTGACTAACTTCTTTTCTTGTCTTGGTATTCGCAGACCACTGCCTTGCATTGTGATGCAGAGCTACCAAATAGTCCTTCACTGATTGAGAATTCGATTTTACATCCAAAAGAACATCGTCTATCGACGCATCCCCTATCGCTTTCCCTTTTAAATCGTATTTCTTTAGCGTAGCCACAGATTACCCCTTCTTTATCGCTTTGCGAATGTAAACCAAGCTTTCCCGACTTCCTGGAATAGATCCTTTAACAATCAAAATATTTTTTTCAGCATCCACACCAACTACTTTGAGGCTTTGGATCGTCTTCTTGTCAGTGCCCATTCGAGAAGCCCTTTTTCCTCCGGGAAGGCAGCGCCCTGGACTAGAACACATTCCTGTAGACCCAGCATGCCGATGAAATTTCGAACCGTGCGCAGAAGGTCCACCATGAAAACCATGGAGCTTCATCACTCCCTGGTATCCCTTTCCTTTAGAGGTGCCAATCACATCTACATATTTAGTCTCAGCGAAATACGAGACGTTCAGCTCCTGGCCAATCTGATATTCGTCAGTCCTTTCTACTTTCGACTCCAGAAGCACCCGATGAGGAGGGACATTCCCTTTACCAAAGTGGCCCCGGTTAGGCTTTTTCATTTTCTTTGCTCGATTTTCACTCATTTTTTCCGCAGCAACCTGGATAGCGTTATAGCCATCATTTTCTTCGGATTTGATCTGAGCTATCACATTCGGGGAAGCTGAAATAATCGTAACTGCTATGACATTTCCCTTGTCGTCGAAGAGACGCGTCATGCCTTTTTTTCTACCAATAATCTTTAGCGACATTCTGAACCTATGGGTCTGAATTCGGGTTTTTGCTGAAAGAAGCAGCCAAGTAATTTCTTAAAGATAGGAAGTAAACTTGGTTTACTGCGCTTCAATTAGGTTTAAAACCTGAAATCTTAACAAAACTTTTGTTTTTACTCAATCAAATTCGAAGCTGGCGTCAGTTTCGAAAACGTTGATCCTTAAAAACCTTTTCTCACTATATGTCTTCTGCCGATGATCGGTTTTTCCGTTATTTTCGGACGCTCCCTCGGTAAGATGACGAAACCTTTCAGTGAGATAGGCTTAAGGCAATTCGTGAAAAATAATATAGGGTATAAGCAGATTGTGCTCAAGTGGTTTCATGGAGAATTGTTTTCTTTCCCATCTTTCAACCCTCCGAAAAATACCTTTCACTGATTTCAGACTCTATTTCAGCTGTTTTTGCCCCCAAATGACATTTGCTCTTATGAAAACTTTTTGAAGCGCGGCCACGTCTCCGCCAGAAATTTTTATTCAGTGGACTTGCAGGGGATCAAAAGAACTTCTTTATGTTTCAAATACCTTCTGCTTTTCAAACTCTGCAGATCAGCATCCTCTGAAAAAGTCAGAATTTTTTTTAGGTCGCACACACGCGTTTTCAAAGGAACTTGGATGGGGCCAGACACTTGAACCGCCCCTGAAATATAGATCGTCCATTCTTTGAGCTGGGGAATAAATATCTCAATGGGCTTTTGAATCTTTTTCTTTATATCTACCCTAGAGAGATCTGCATCAATGGCAAGCTTTGCTTTTTGAAGGACAGCTTTCACCTCTGATCCTTCTGGAAGATAGTATCGCCCCTCTTTTTTTACAGCTCCATGCACTGTAACAGGGATTTTCTTGCCAAAGGTATTGTGTTCTAGAAAAACTTTGGCTGCACGAGAAGAAAGGGATGAGTGGATAAGGAGGGTGGCCATAAACCCCACGACTAAAAGGAGAATCAGCCATTCATGAAAGGGAAGCTTGTTGCTCATGAGCCTGCCCTTAATAGGTTCATAAGGCGCCAAAAAGCCGCCCTATGATAAAAAATTCACTATGCTGTTAAAAGCTTAGCATTTCTCTCCAAGAGAGCGTGAGTCATTGATTCTTTATAGAAATGAGCCCAAAAGGTAAATACGAAACTCAAGGTTGTCACGGAAAGCAGCGTCACTGAGGAGATCGGCAAGCCAAAAAGAAGAACCCCAAGACCAAGGACGGACCCTACCACTGAGACCATACACTTGGCAACCTTCAGCATGGAATGCCTTCTTTCTTCAACAACCCGGATTTTTGCATCGGCAGCAACGGGCTTTTCTTTCATCGCTTTCAAATCTTCACCAAGCCTTGTGACTTTGCTGTGGTGAAGCTTTGCAGTGCTCACATCTGCGACTAGATCAGAACTATAGGAAACGGTTTCCAGCCCTGGACCACTCGTCATCAACATTCCAATTTTAGCTGCATCACCTACCACATCAGCGGAAGCAGCAACCCAACTATCACGAGCTTCAGTAATGTCTCTGACATCAGCCCCCTGTAGTGAGGCCAGGTAGGAATATTCTTTTCCCTTCTGCTGAAAATTGCTGAGTGTAAAAGGATATTTTGTCAGGATTGTTGCATTTGCTGCACTTCCCAACATTTCCGATCCTCTTTCAAAAGCCTTTGCCTGCTCTTCGGTAAGATTTAGAAAATGTCTTCCAGTATGGATCCATTTCAAAGCAAGTTTTCCTGCTTTGAGGCCTTCATAAGTACCTGATCCGGAATCCAAGACTTTGCTTGTAACCTCCAGCCAGTTTGGTTGAACTGTTTGAGGTGTAGTTTTTACAGGTGAAGCTTCGCAGGACATATTAGTACCCCTTTTTACGAGTTTGAATGATATGTTAAGATTAGTTAAATAACAAGGCGGGAGAAGCTAAAAGAAATTCTATTAAATGGCAACAATTGTAATTTTTTCTTTGCAACCTCGTATCCACTCAGATGCAGTGAGAATTTTTTTCCCTTCAGGCTGAACCTGTAGAAGTTCGAGGGAATTCTCTGTACAGCCTACAATAACCTTTCCATCTTCTAAAAAAAGTTCGCCCGGCTTTCTGGCTTCATGAAGGACTCTAGCGCCTAAAATTTTTAACCGCTTTCTCTCCGCATTTTGCTCCATCCAGGTCCATGCGCCTGGCTGGGGAGAAAGCGCCCGGATAAGGTTAGAAATTTCTTGGGCTGGCCGACCCCATGAGACTTGTCTCTCTTCAGGCTGGAGCTTGGGAGCATAAGTAACTTCTGCGGAATCTTGAGGAGTTCTTTTCACATTCTTTTTTTCAAATGCTTCGATGGTTTCCCAAAGAGCCTTCTTTCCAACTTCACAAAGCCTCTCTTCCAGTTCTCCAAAGGTCATATTCTCTGGAATATCGATGGGAACTTGAAGAAGCATGTCTCCAGCATCCATTTGCCGAACTACCTCCATAATCGTAATCCCTGTTTTTGCATCTCCCGCCATGAGAGCTCTTTGAATAGGAGCAGCACCGCGGTATTTGGGGAGAAGAGAGGCATGAACATTGATTGCATCCTGAAGGGCCGCATCTAATAATTCCTGTTTGAGAATTTGACCGTAGGCAACAATCACAAAGAGGTCAGCCTTTAAATTCTCAATTTGATGGATAAATTCCTTACTTGATGCTTTTTCAGGTTGAAAAAGAGGCACATCAGGAAGAAAGGATGTTGAAGTTTCTTTTACAGGTGTAGGAACGGGCTTTTTGCTTCTTCCTTTGGCCCGGTCAGGTTGAGAGACCACAGCTACAATGTCTGCTTTTTTTTGGATCAGGTCTTTGAGGATTTCTGCAGCGAAATTCGGTGTGCCGAAAAAGATGATTCGCATGATCAGATTATTGTGTTTCCATCAATTCTTCGAGACTATCTTCCTCTTCTTCTTCCATGGAAGTTTGTGTGACACCTTGCAGTCCGAGAAGCCCTCGCTTTGAATCACGGCAAAAGTCAACCCAGTGTTTCACTTCGTCAATCATTTCCACATCTTTTTCAATCGCATGGAGTGCCTCATCAAGTCGAAGTCCGCTTCGATAAGTCCATTTAAAAGCCTTGCTCAGACATTGGCGGACTTCAAGCGGAAACCCTTTTCTTCTGAGACCTACGAGATTGATGCCTCCGAACTTGTAGGGCGATCCCCCTCCCACAGTATAAGGAGGAATATCATGGGAGACCCTGGAAAAGCCACCGACCATGGCATAACATCCAATACGGGAAAATTGATGGACTGGAGTCATTCCCCCGATGATCGCATGATCTTCGACAATGACATGTCCAGCCAGCATTGCATTATTCGCCATAATGACTCGGTTTCCAAGCTTGCAATTATGCGCGATATGACAGTAGGCCATAATGTGGCAGTGGTCACCGACGATAACTGCTGAATTTTCCTGGCAGGAAGAATTGATCGTGGTATATTCACGGATTTCACAGTGCTTACCAATGATTACAAATGTCTTTTCCCCACGATATTTTAAATCTTGAGTCTTGGTCCCAATGCTGGCCCCGGGCCAAACAGTTGTTCCTTCTCCGATTGTGGTATATCCATCGATATAAGCATGAGATTTGATGATTACGTTATTTTCCAGAGTAACATTTTCTTTCACGACAGCAAAAGGCTCAACGGTAACGTTCTTGCCTATTTTTGCTCCCGGTTCGACAACTGCGTTTGGATGAATCATTGACATAACTTTTTTCGAATTTTTACTTCAGAGCTGTTCTTTTTCTATAAGAGCAAAGCTCAATTCGGCCTCTACACTAAGTTGATCATTGACCATGGCTCTACACTTCATTTTTCCGCCGTTCCCACTAATATGCAACCCTTTTGCATGGAGGTGAAGCACATCCCCCGGAAGAACGGGGCGCCTGAATTTAGCATGAGCTACATTCAAAAGAACAGCGATCTTTTTCGTATATCCTTTTTTGTGAACAAGAATTCCACCCGTTTGAGCTAGCGCTTCTAAAATCAAAACGCCCGGCATGATAGGAGCATCAGGAAAATGACCCTGGAAAAACTGTTCATTTACTGTCACATTTTTGAGTCCTATGATTTCACTTTCTTCCAAATCGACATGAATCACTCTGTCAACTAGCAAAAAGGGATAACGGTGAGGAAGAATTTCAGCAATCTGCTTCGCATTCAATAAAGGAGGTTTAGGTTTTGTCGATGTCATTGGGACCTCGAAAAGTGTTGAAGAAGCTTCTTACCAAAAGCGACGTTCGTTGCATGTCCTGATTTGATCGCAATAATATGAGCTCGGAACGATTTTCCAATCAAAGATATATCTCCCATTAAATCTAAAATCTTATGACGGACCATTTCATCCGGGAAACGGATCCCTTCTGGATTGAGTACTTCATTGTTTTTGATGACGACCCCATTTTCAAGACTCGCCTCTTTCAATAAACCTTTTTCAAGCATGGGGGCAATGTCTTCGTAAAGAGAAAAGGTACGACATGGCGCTATTTCTTGTACATACTTAGTCTTGTTCACTAGGAAGGAATAATATTGGGATCTAAGAAACTTGGAATGGGGATAATGAAGCGTATAACTAATCTGGTACTCATCAGAAGGAAGGGCGACCAATACTGTCGATCCTTGCCGGAGACTGACGGGATAGTCTAAAGTATAAACTTTTTTCTCACTATTGAGTTTTCTGATCTTCGCCTTGTCCAGTGCCTCAACAAAAATTTTAGCACTCCCATCTCCGACTGGCATTTCCGAGCCAGCGACTTCGATGAAAACATTATCGATTTGAAACGCTGATAAAGCCGAAAGGATATGTTCTACCGTTAAGATATTTGTTTCACCCTGATTCAGACAGGTGCATCGATAGGCCTCGGCAACATTCTGAACACTAGCTTCGATTACAGGTTTTTCAGGAAGGTCAATCCTTTGAAAGAGAATTCCCGTCCCAGCTTCCGCAGGGAGCAGGCGTATCGAGGTTTCCTTCCCGGTAAAAAGACCTTTTCCCGAAATTGAAATATCATTTTGGAGGGTTTGTTCGTATGGACTGTCCATCCCAGTCGAAGTGGATCTCCTCTGCCCAGAAAATGGGCCAATAAATTGGACAAAAAGTATCGGACCAATTCTTTTTCAGCAAGATCTAATTACAGACGCCGGCGAAAATGAAATGCGATGAAAAGAGAACAAAGGCCGATCAAACACCCATCTCCCCAAAAAGAATAGAGGGTAAAATAGGAATGAGAAGGCACTTGTAAAAAAAGCGCTCCTGCTAATTTTTCACTAGAAATATTCTCTTTCGTAAGAGTTTTTAAAGTAGCCCCAAAGCAATTTGCAGCTCCGGTTATGCCTGTATTGCAAGATCGAATGATCGGCACCCCATTTTCAATGGCCCGGACTTTACCATGTTCAAAATGCTGCCAAGGAAGACGGCTGTTGGGAAACCATCCATCATTTGTAATGTTGACGAATAGCTCTGCTCCCATCTTTCTGCTTTCACGGATCAGATTCCCATAGGTTTCCTCATAACAGATCGAAATCGCTATAGGGACAGGGTCTTGAAAAATTTTAACCTTTTTCCCTGGTTGAAATGAGTCGGTGACCCCAAATTTTTTTGCTAGGGAGGTACACCACTCAAAAGGAATATACTCTCCCAGGGGAACCAGTATTCTCTTTTCATACCTTTTCGCTTTCCGTTCGGGATGAAAGTAAAAAGCTGCATTGTATGTCTCTTGTTTTTCATAGTCATGATCATCCAACCCTACAATCACGGGAGCATCGAAATAACTGGATAGAGCCTTCGCCCAATATGCATTTGTTCCTCTCCAGGCTCCTGCCGTACTCGACTCACTAATAAATAAATCCACCTTTTTGGCCAAAGGCTCATCTATGCGGGGCAAATACCGAACAGATGATTCCCCGAATACTTCTTTCCAGATGGATCGTATCGATTCCAGAGGATAAAAAGGACGATAGGCCCCGAATGGCAGCGCTGCTTCAGGAAGAACGATGAGATCGACTTTTGAATGCACCTTCTCCTTCAAAAACAGCAAGATTCTCTTCCATTGCGTCAAAGGGGAAATAAAAGATTGAAGCTTGGGATTCATCGGTTCTTTTTCTTCAGGGTAAAGCCCTGTTTGGATCAAAACAACGGAGTGTGGTTCTCTTTTCGTAAAGCTCGCTTCATGAAAAGACTGGTGTACAATGCCAAAGAGAAAGGGGAAAATTGCAAGGGACAGCCATATAGCACGGTTGCGGGAGGTAGTCTGCAAAAAGAGAGCCTTCAGCGCCCATAGATTAATCAGCATGACGAAAAAGGAAAGGCCATAAATTCCCCAAACAGATGCAAGCCCCAATCCATAATGGTGATATCCCAATGCAAGTCCTACCGGGTTCCAGGAAAATCCGCTGATGAAAAAGAGACGCGACCATTCCAACAAGACCCAGAAAGAGCAGATAGCAAGCATACGAGGCCAAGCTAGCTTTTTATCAACCCAAAGAGTCAGAAGAGCAAATTGAGTCCCCATCGAAACAATTAAAAAGGCATAAACAGCCAGGATATAGGGTCCTTGATAATCAGTTGCTGTCATCCAGGAGAGCTGGATCGCTTGCACGCCTGCGAACCAAAGAAGAGCTAAAAAAAAGCGGGGAGTTTTCTTTTCAAACACCAGAAGGCTCGCCCAAAAGAGGGCATATCCAAAAAGAGAGGCAAAAAACCCTAGCCAACCGACCCAGGCGGGTTGTCCTAGCGACACGATCACAAAACTGATTAGAAAATACAGGAAGGCTGTCATCGAGATATTTTTCATTGGCGCCCAATCTCTTGTTTTGACCAATCTCTCAGCAGGCTCAAGATTCTAAGTCGGGATTATCAACCGAGGGATAATTCTTTTTCCTGATCCTTGCCCCATAAGCCAGAACGTAAAGCAGACCGCCAAAAATGGCTAGATTTTTTAAGAACATGGCCAATTGCATATCCCTGCGAGCGCCGTCCAGAAACCAAAATGCATGGAACAAGATGGTCGTTGGGATCAAAAAGATGAGAAGGAGAAATGCACCAAACCTTGCCTTCACGCCAAAAAAGACGAGGATCCCTCCCAAAAGTTCAATGACCGTTGAGGCGACCAAAAGAGCGGTAACCCAGGGTAAAATGCTTGTGAAGAAGGCCTGAAGGGAATCAGAATGGCTGACATAGGCATGCCAGTCGCAAAGCATATGGATAACCCCTCGCTCGGTTCCCTGCCAATTAATAATCTTGTGGACTGCTGACAAGATAAAGATCGTTCCCAAACAGAGCCGGCCAATCAGAGTCAGAATAATTTGAAGTCCGCGCATGTTAAAGCCTCCTTGAGGAAAGACGCTCCATATTAATCATTCGTACCCGTGAAAATCAAGGTTGAGTATCCATTGGGTGTTTGCAAACATCCTTTCCTAAGAGTATAATTTGCTAATATCATTTCACTAAGAACCTATCAACTTAAATTAAAATAAATGAAGATAAAAAGAGATTTTATTGATCAATGTATAGTTTCGATTTTAAATCAATATGATAGACAATCGAAACCAATAGATGTCTTTTTAAGTCATTTTTTTAGAGCTCATCGCAGTATCGGGTCCAAGAAAAGGAGAGAAATATGCGAGATCATCTACTTTCTGATCAGGTGGCATTCTCTAATCGATTATTTCTCTGAGGCGCCCAAAGGCTGGGAAAACAGACTAGCTATCTATCGCAGCGGCTTCTTGCCTGAAAACTACCTGAACAAGGACGTCATTCCTCACCACGTTCGATTGAGCTTTCCCAAACCATATTATGATCTTCTTGCAAAACAATACTCCCGAGATCAGCTGGAAGAAATTTGCCTTACCTCGAATGAAATGGCGCCGACTACGATCCGCATTAATCCCATGAAAACGACAAGACGAAAACTGATTGAGTCCTTGCAAGATCGATTTGAAATTTCACCCACAACTCAGTCAGAGCTCGGTATTTGTTTCCAGAAGAAAACGAACTTCTTTGCAATGGAAGAGTTCAAACAGGGTCTATTTGAAGTACAAGATGAAGGAAGCCAGCTTGTTGCAGATCTCGTCAACCCAAAACCTCAGGATCATGTTCTCGATTTTTGTGCCGGGTCTGGGGGCAAGACACTCGGCTTTGCCCACAAATTAAAAGGTACTGGCCAGATCTATCTCTACGATATTAGATCGCAAGCTCTTAAGCAGGCAAAAAAACGGATGCAAAGAGCTGGAATTCAGAATGCTCAAATCATCACTCACGAAAAGCAATGGGCCCCTCTAATAGGTAAGATGGACTGGATCCTCCTTGATGTTCCCTGTTCTGGCTCTGGAACACTGAGAAGAAATTCCGATATGAAATGGAAATTCCGCGAGCAGCAGATGCAGGAACTGATTGCCGAACAAAGAAAAATTTTTGAACGAGCCCTTCTCTACCTAAAAAAAGATGGAAAAATCGTCTACTCTACATGCAGCCTCTTTCAACAGGAAAATGGAGATCAGATCGATTATTTCCAGAAACATTTCCCAATCGAACTGGCGCAGGAGCCTTGTTCATGGCTTCCACAAAAAGGAGGAATGGACGGTTTTTTTGCAGCTGTGTGTAAATATAAGTCTGTGTTATCTTAGTTTTTCAAAAAAATCTGTGGTTTTGGCATGAAAAAATTACTTACATCATCTCTTTTTCTTTTCACCGTTGCATTCGCGCAAATGCCCCTCTTTGATCATTCACATGAAAAAAAACTGACTGTCCAGAATGCTATTCTTGCCAAAGTGAATGGAAACACCATTTCTGTCATCGACATCATGAAAAAAATGGATCTCCTATTCCATCGTTCCTGCCCACAGCTCATTGACAACAAGCAGGCCCGTTACCAGTTTTATGCCTCACAGTGGAGACATGTACTGAATGAAATGATCGACACCGAACTGATGCTGGCCGACTCTGAAACAAAGGAGTTAAAGGTTACTGATGGCGAGATAAGAGAACAAATGGAAGAACGTTTTGGGCCAAACATCATGAGAACTCTGGACCAGATAGGGGTCTCATACGATGAGGCATGGAAGATGATCAAAACTGAAATGATCGTCCAGAGAATGACCTGGTTTTATGTCCACTCTAAAGCTCTTTCAGCTGTTAGCCCTCAGATGGTCCGGGAAGCCTACCGGGAATATCTTAAAGAGAATCCACCAAAAGAAACATGGGCCTACCAGCTCATTACTATCCGGTCAGACCAAAACCCACTAGAAGAAGAAATCGCTAACCAGATTCAATCAATCGTTTCTTCTCATAAGGAATCCAGCGATACTCTCTTTGATTCTTTCAAAGAGGAGCATCCGGGATGTGATGTCAGAATCTCCCAAGAGTATAAAGTGAATAATGAGCAGATTTCTGAAAATCACCGTCTCATCCTTAGCAACCTTAAAGAAGGGGAATACTCTCAGCCTATCTCGCAGGAAAGCCGCCTCGAAGATGGACTGGTTCATCGCATTTTCTACCTAAAGGACTACACCTATGATGCCCCTCCCAAGTTCGATGAAATGGCCAACCGCCTTAAAGATGAGCTCCTTCAGAATGCAGTCAGTCAGGAATACACAACCTACCTGACCAAACTCCGCAAATACTATGGGTACGATGAAAAAGCCTTGAGGGAAATGGTTCCCGCCGATTTTGAACCATTTCAACTTCAATGAACCAATCAGGTTCATTATGACACCTACTGAGCTTCATCAAATACTGAATACGCTCCAAATTCGTCCCAGAAAAGGACTTTCGCAAAACTTTCTGATTGATTCGAATATTGCCCGTAAGATCATCTCGACTTTAGATCCGAAAAAAAAGGTTCTAGAGATTGGCCCCGGGTTGGGCGCTCTGACCCAAATTCTTCTGGAGCAAGGATTCAGGGTCACTGCCGTTGAAAAAGATAAAAAGATCTCGGAGTATCTCAGGAATCAGTTCACTAACCTGGACCTCTATGAGGAAGACTTTCTCTCTTGGAACTTTGATCATTTGACAGAAGGCGATGTCCAGATTGTCTCAAACCTTCCCTACCATATCACAACCCCGATTCTGGAGAGAGTTCTGTCCCGCCCCGATATTTTCATCTCTGCCACGGTAATGATGCAAACGGAGGTGACCCAGAGGATCGTAGCAAAACCCAAAAGCCCAGAGTATGGATCGCTATCGGTCTTTTTACAGTCTCGTACTCGCATCGAGTCCCTGTTCTCAGTTTCAGCCAACTGCTTTTATCCCCGGCCCCAGGTAGGGTCTTCTATTTTACACCTCACTATGAAGACTACCCCAAAAGAAGGCTTTTCTTTCATGACTCGACTGGCCTTTCAGAAAAGACGGAAAACCCTGGTCAATGCTCTGAAAGAAGAGTATGACCCAAAAAGACTGATCCCTGCTCTAGAAAAGCTAGGCTTCAGTCCTACTGTGCGGGCAGAGGAGCTGAGTGTTGAGAAGTTCCATTCCCTTTTTGAAATAGTGTCTTGAGAAAGTAAGCAAAAGACCTTCTAACTTTCTCTTCTGCATAAAGGGGATAGGAAGTAAGAATGTTCCCGTCCACATCCTGTATCTTGAGAGAAGCCACATGCTGTCCTTTGTCAACCGGAGCAGTCGTGGATTCCCAGTGGATAAACGCCTTTACTGGAACTTGTTCAGAAGGATATTGACTCAATACCGCATCTTCTTGAAGACGTGCTTTTAGAAGACAGTTTCCTCCTTCGATCTCCTTTTCAAAAACACGGCTCATTGGGACAAGGGTCGTCTCTTCCTTTTTTTCACGAAAAGCCGACTCGAACATCTGGATTGTATCTAAAAACCGATCTTCACTCCTCTCACATCCTAATACTACTGAAATCAGATATCGGTCCTCTCTCTCAGCAGCCGCAACGAGACAATTCTTTGCCTTGGAGGTTGTTCCCGTTTTCACCCCAAGAGCAGAAGGATAGTAAAAGGGGCCCTTCTGCAAAAGACGGTTGGATTGACTCAGCTCTCTGGCTTTCGCCATATTGGTTCTAGGAACTAAATATTGGGATGCAGAGACCATTTCTCTAAAAGTAGGATGCTCAAGGGCCTTTTGAGCCAAGAGAGCAAGATCATAGGCTGTACTGTAATGGTCCTCGCTATGCAGACCATGGGGATTGGAAAAATGGGTGTTTTTTAATCCAGTCTGATGGAGATACTGATTGACCTGTTTCATGAAATCGTCGATAGAGCCTGCATACCCCTCCGCAATCACATTGGCAGAATCATTCCCCGATGAAAGCAAGAGAGAGTAAAGCAAGTCCTTGAGTTTCATTTTTTCTCCTGGGCGGATTCCAATCATAGAACCATCTTCTTCCAGGGTATAAGAAGGGTAAAGATCGGGACTGTTCTTCTTTTGATCTTCAGTGACTACTTTCAATGCTGAGGATGAAGCAGTGACCGATGTATCATACGAAGAGAGCTGTTCCAATACATACAGAGCAGTAGCAATCTTTGTCGTCGATGCAGGAGGCCTTTTTGTTCGGGCGTTCTTTTCATAGATTACCTTACCTGTCCGGCCATTAATCAAAATGGCAGAGGGCGCCGAGACCTCTACCTGAAGAGCTGCAGACAAAGAGGTAACAAAAAGAGAGACAATGAGAAATATACGCATAAGAACCTTCCGGTCAGCCCTATTCAAGGAGAAGAGAGTATATCATATATGCAGCTTCGATCCACAAAAAATCAAATCGGGAAACCTGTTTCCCTGTGGATAAAAGAAAAAGATCTGAAAAGCTTGACACCCCTGCCAAATCAACGCTAAAATGACAGTGTGGGGCGGAAAATGAAGAAGGAGGATCTAATGCTCAATCCCAAACAGCTTGAGACGTTTTATCATGACTACACGAGCGATTTGAGCAAATGGGTGCACGATGGGGTGATCACCGTAGATCTCAACCTCCTTCATGAGCTCGGTCTATTGGAAGCTCCCCAAGATGATTCCGATGATCCTGATGACCTTACCCAGTACTTCCACGTCATTGAGAGTATTGAAAAAGTAACCTTGTTCAATGAACAGTTCGTTGTATGGATCGTCCCGAAAATGGAACAGGAAATTCCCGCCACCTATGTCATGATCGCTTTGAACCGGTTAGATACTCCACACTTGGAGATCGTTTTCTCTACCGCCGGGGTCTATAATACTCCACGATATGTACTGAAAGTGCTACAGCACTTCCTCATAGACATGTTAGAGACGGAAGCGACGCTCACAGCTATAAAGAAGAAGAAATAGAACCGCTCAATACTCAATGACCATTTTGAGCCGGTTGTCCTTGCCTTTTCTCTGATAGTGGATTTCATCCATACACTCTTTCATGAGCAGAATTCCCAATCCACCAATTTCTCTTTCATGGAGTGGGACTACTTCTCGGGGTGCTGAATGATGCAGTGGATTAAAGGCGGGCCCCTGATCGACGACGACCAGCTCTACTTTTCCAGGTTCCACATTGAGATCTAGGAAAATTTTTCCTCCCTTGCTCCGGTAGGCGTGGTTGATGATATTGACTAAAGCCTCCTCTGCTGCAAGCTCCATCTTTTTTTGAATAGATTCAGGAACTTGATCAGATTTCAGTTCGCTTCTTATCCATTTCAACATTTGGGGCAGATGCGGAATTTCCGCTTCAAAGATTTTCTCGCTCATTACCTTCCCATTCAAAGACCACGAGATCGACCACTTTTCGGGCTATTTTCTGATAAAGTGGTTTTAACGCAGCTTCCTGCGCGCTGTCAATGGGTTCCAGCTGTCCAAGCGAAAAATTAAGGACAGTTCTTCGTGTACCCGTTGAGTCGATAAAGGACAGATCCTGGAGAGAGTCGGGGTCAACATAATCATAATCGACATCAGTTGTGACTGTTTTAGGCCCCCAAAGAATATTGTCTGTAGAAGATTCTAAAAGAGAGGCTTCAACAACGATCGTTTGCCTACCTTCTGCAGGTCGAAGGTTCTCTTTCAATGATCCATCGGTCAGCTCTCGATCACGTCTAAACCCAATAACGCTGTTGTTCACATTCAGAATTTTTACCTTGAGGAGATACCGCCCTCCATCATTCCGATAGAGAAAGCCTCCCGAAGAACTCAATTGACGAATGAGCTCTGAAGTCAGTGAGCCATACTCATCGCCTGAAATAAAGGGGATGCTGACAGTATCGACAGGACCAGGACCGACACCGGCATGATATCCACAAGAGTAAAGAATGAAAATAAGGCTACTTTTGAAGAGCCTGCAAGCGGTCTTGAGCACGTTTTGCTGCATCCGAATGAGGGAATTTGGAAACCACCTTAGAATAATAGATGACAGCAGCTCCTTTCTTTTTTGTCCTCTCGAAGAAGTCTCCTGTTTCAAAGAGGGACATCGCAAAAACTTCTCTCATCTCATTCAAAGTTTCTCTGGCTTCTTCCAGACGAACTTCTGAAGGAAAAGCCAATTCAAATTTTCGTAAGTTCAATTCAGCAGAGTCAAGGAGGCCAGGATTGAGATGTTCATATCGGACTTGATTCAGATATACCTTTCCAATTTCCAAAAAGCTTTCAATGGCCAATTCGTGTTTGGGGAATCTTCGGATTAAAATTTGAAATGTTTCGACGCTTTCACGGAATTCATCAAAATCTTTTAGAATGACTCCCTTTCCATAAAGTGATTTCGCTGCTAGATCGTGATAAGGAAATGTCGTCAGGACCTCATCATAAATTTTCAAAGCGTCTTCTTTAGCAGGGAGCCATTTCGGCATTCGGCTCCATTGAAAAATATGCTTCTTGGCGCCAAGCCTAAATTTTTCAGCAATCGAAAATTTATATTGGATCGCCTCCTCAAAATATTTGGGAGTTCCCGGGAGTTTGAGATATTCAGAAAACTTTCGGTTTGCCATGTCATAGTCTTCCATCTGAAAATAACCTACTGACATATAATAAAGGGCGTCACTGGCAAAACTTGTGTCTGAATAGTGTTTCGTTACTTTTTGGCAATGGACAACTAGTTCAGTCCACTGGTTTTTTTGAAAGGCTTTCATCGCATTGCTGTAAATCTCTTGTACAGAAATTTCTTCGGCAGAAAGTGAAGTGCAAAACAGAGCCGCAGAGAGGATAAATAGGGTGTAAAAACTTTTTAATCTCATGGAATAACTATTAATTTAGAAGGATAAAAAGTAATGCAATAGGCCAATCATGTCAACCTGAGTTTTTATGTCCATATCCCTAAGTTGCATCGCGCCTGATTGAGGTAACGATTGGAAATTTTTTCAACTTCTCTTCCAAAGAGTCATTGACTTCGGCTCCCCAGGAAGATCCGATTTCTACGTTCCCTACAGTTTGACCCTGCGAACGAAAAGAGAGGGTTACAGGTGATTTGCCTGCATTTTCACAAAAAAGTTTTTTTATTTGCATGATTTGAGAAAGACGGGTCTGATCTGCATCCAACTCGACTTTAAGGTGGAATGGTTTCTGCTCTTTTTTTTCTTCTGGCATCGTTTTTTTAACCCCTGTCGTAGCTTTTTTAACTCCTGCCTTCTCTCTCCGTTTCATTTGAGACTTCAGTCGATCAAAAAGATCATCGCATTCGGTAATCTTTGTCTCATCAATTTGAGACAAATCCTCCAGATATCGGCAGTTAGCCCGATTCCGTCCCTCTTTACGATCGAGATGCAGGATTGCATAAAGAAGTTGATTCTCCCTTAAGAGATGTGATTTCTCTTCGTACATATCTGGCCAGATAGGCAATTCCAACCTCTCTATGCCATCACTGATCGTCATGATGGCAAATTTCTTTTGGGTCTTAGAAGAAACCTTGAACTGGACCGTTTCAACAATAAATGCAGTACGTACGAGAACTTCTTCGGGAAGAATTTCAAAATCTCTGAGAGGAACACAAGAGAGTCTCCCCAGAATAGAACGGTAATTGTCCATGGGATGACCTGTAAGATAAAAACCCAACAGCTCCTTTTCCCGATGAAGAATCTGCTCTTTAGGAGTTGTTCGATTCAATGTGGGAGGCTCCAAAAAAGGAGAGCGGTCACTTTCCTCAAGCAAAGAAAAAAGGTTCATCACACCTTTAGCATCTTCCTTCTGCTGACGCATTGCTTCATCATACATCGCATCAACACTGAGTTTTAGAGCATCTCTCGTCCATTTGGTAAAATCAAATCCCCCTGCATCGATCAGAACTTCAATATTTTTTTTCGTTACTCTCGTTTTATCAACCCTCTGCACGAAATCATAAAGGCTCTGATAGGATCCGCTCTTTTCCCTCTCTTCTACAATGGCTTCGACACAAGAAGTGCCCACTCCCTTAATGCCACTCATAGCAAAACGTATTCCCTCGGGAGCTGCTGCAAATTCGAGGGCTGCTTCATTGATGTCGGGAGGCAAAATGCGAATCTGCATAGATTTGCACTCACGAATAAATTTGGCAACTTTTGAAAGATCATCATGATCACAAGTCATCAATGCAGCCATCCATTCTTTCGGAAAGTTGGCTTTTAGATAGGCTGTGACATAAGAGAGGTATGCATAGGCAGCAGCGTGGGATTTGTTAAATCCGTAAGAGGCGAATTTTTCGATCTTATCAAAGATAGTTATAGCTGTTTGTTCCGTAATTCCTTTCCCTTTAGCCCCCTCTAAAAACTTCTTCCGTTGACGTTGCATCTCTTCTTTATCTTTTTTCCCCATGGCCCGCCGAAGCACATCACCTTCTCCCAAACTGTATCCTGCCAGCTTGGAAGCGATTTGCATCACTTGCTCCTGATAGACCATCACACCATAGGTCTCTTTCAGGATATCCTTCATAAGAGGATGATCGATTTCAATTGTTTCACGACCATGCTTCCGGTTGATAAAAGAGGGGATCATATCCATGGGACCCGGTCTATAAAGAGCACCTACAGCGATGATCTCTTCGAAATTATCGATATGGAGCTTCTTGGCTAACTCCTGCATGCCCCCAGATTCTAATTGGAATACTCCAAGAGTCTTTCCGTGGTTCAAAAGATTGAAACAAGGTTTATTTTCTAAGCTCAGATTCGAAATATCGACCTTGGCCTGATGGTTTTTCCAAGCAGCTTTGGCAGCTTTTTGAATAGCGCTTAAAGTTTTCAACCCTAAAAAGTCGATCTTCAACATACCGACAGATTCAACAGGTTTCATTGCATATTGTGTAACGATGATATCAGCATCCTTAGCAGTACAGACAGGAATATGATCCGTCAAAGGATCCTGGCAAACAATCAGACCGGCAGCATGAATTCCTGTATTGCGAATAGAACCTTCGAGTTTTTTTGCAATGTCGATGATCCTTTTTGTTTCCTCGTCAATCTTGTACTGATTAGCAAGCTCCGGATCTATAGAAAGAGCTTTTTCCAGAGTCATATTCGGATCTTCAGGGACCAACTTTGCAATCGCATTTACTTTGGCAAGAGGAATGCTCAGAACCCTTCCTACATCTTTAATTGCCATTTTTGCTTTCATAGTTCCGAAAGTGATGATCTGGGCAACTTTATCTTTTCCATATTTTCGGATGGTGTAGTCGATGACCTCCGACCTTCTTTCCATGCAGATATCGACGTCGATATCAGGATAGGAAACCCTTTCAGGATTAATGAACCTCTCAAAGAAGAGATGAAAGCGCAGAGGCTCAATATCAGTGATCCCCATTAAATAGGAAATAATGGATCCCGCTGCCGACCCCCTTCCCGGACCGACAGGAATCCCCTGCTGTTTTGCCCAATGTATGAAGTCATAGACAATCAAAAGGTAATCACACATTCCTTTTGAAGAAAGGATCTCAAACTCGTAATCCAATCGTTTTTTTACAACCTCAAGTGGATCTTCATCTGGATAGAACTCTTTGACTTTTTCTAAACGTTCGGGAGTATATCTTTTCCCGATCCCATCGACACAAAGTTGATATAGATACTTTCCTGCCTCTTCTTCCCTTTCTTCTTTGGAAATCTCTTTTCCTTCCAAATGTTCTGGAAGATAAACGGGATAGTGCTTCGTTTTGAAATCCAATTCGCAGCAGCATTGCTCTGCAATAACCTTCGTATTTGCAATTGCTTGGGGGAGATCGGAAAAGAGCTCTTGCATTTGAGAAGGAGTTTTTAAATAGAATTCATGACTGGGATAAATCTTCCGTTTCGGGTTCGGCACGAGCACTTTCGGATTTCCGTGCGAGTCTCTCTCCCATATTTCGCAAGGTTCACCCGACTGAACATTCAGTAGGATCTCATGAGCTGCATAGTCTTCCCGTTCGACATAATGAACATCATTGGTAGCGACAAGGGGAAGGGACATCTTTTTTCCCAGCTCGGTAAAAACTTCAATGATGCGGTTTTGACGAGCAACAAAATCACGATGATTTTGAACGACCCAGCTTTCAGAGTCCATGTGGTCTTGTCGAATTGCATCCTCTGTCATTGCATGTCGTTGCAACTCCAGATAAAACTTTCCCGGAAAGTGTCTTGCAAACCACTCTACCTCCTTTTCAACCTCTTCGGGATCTCTATTGAGTACACAAAAAGAAAGATAGCTATGAGTAGAGCCTGAAAGGCAGATCAATCCCTCAGTATGCTGGGCAAGAACTTCTTTATCGATCCGTGGATAATAGTAAAATCCCTCCAGATACCCAATAGAAGAGAGTTTGCATAGGTTCTGATATCCTTTCCTGTTCTCGGCAAGTAAAACAATAGGCGATCCAGCAGGGACGCCGGGTATTTTTTTCTTATCAGACCTTGACTCGGGAGCAAGCCAGAGTTCCGCTCCAATAATAGGATGAATGCCTTCCTTCTGACATGCCTTATAAAAGTCGACAATGCCAAAGAGATTGCCGTGATCAGTAAGCGCTATGGAAGACATTCCACTCGCCTTGGCTTTATTAACAATTTTGGGAATCGAAGCAGTCGAGTCAAGAATGGAAAACTGGGAATGCAAATGCAATTCAATGTAGGTCAAATGGCCCTCCGTAAAAAGGAAACTATATCGGTTTTAATCGAGGGTTTCAAGCAATGATGTTATTGCGGTTCTCGATGCAATGGGTTTGTCTTTACAGACCAAAGAGGGATCATTAACAACATAGCGATGACACCAGAAGCCGCTAGTGCGATGAAGAAACCTTCCCACCCCCACCTGCTAGTCAAAGCACCTAGAGGACCACCAGCTGCTGCAGCTCCCAAATAGGCAAAGCAACCAGCAAAACCCGTTGCAGTACCCGCAGCTTTTTTGTGAGAAAATTCAGCTGCAGCGATTCCAATCAGCATTTGTGGACCGAATATAAAAAATCCAACCAGGAACATCATAAGACAATCGATCATGGGGTGACTAAAAGGAATCAACCACATTGCAATAATCATGAGAATGACCGCTGCAGTAAAAAGAACATTGATCGGATTACGCTTTCCATCAAAGATCTTATCTGAAAACCAACCCGCAGCAAGACTTCCAAAAAAACCTCCTATCTCAAACCAGCAGACACATCCACCGGCTTTAAGCAGAGAGTATCCTTTTGCTTCCACAAGATAAAGAACGCTCCAGTCGTTTACAGCGGTACGGATCACATATACAAAAAAGTAAGAGATTGCGAGGCCCCAAATGAAACGGTTCTTAAGTACATAATCAAAAAGCAGTTCTCTCGTCGAAAATTTGGTCTTTTCCTTTTCCTTTTTCCCCTTGTCGAGATAGTCTCCTCGGTATTTTTCAATAGGAGGAAGCCCTAGCGATTGGGGTGTATCCCGAAGGCGATTGATCAGCAGAAATCCAATAAAGATACAGAAAATCCCTGGTACATACATCGCAAAACGCCAACCAAAATATTCAGCGCAAAAAGCAGCCAGAATGGGGATCAGCGCACCGCCAAGGTTATGAGAGGTGTTCCAAAGACTCCACCATCGACCACGTTCAGAATGAGAGTACCAGTGTGTTAGCAACTTTGCGCAAGGAGGCCACCCCCAACCTTGAAACCAGCCGTTGAGCCCCCAAAAAATGGCAAAAAAAACCAAAGTCGAGGACATCCCAAAGAAGAGATTGAAAACTCCGGTCAGAATCAGTCCAATCGCCATGAAATATCTGGGATTAGACCTGTCTCCCATGATACCGCTTACAAATTTACTGACACCGTAGGAGATAGACAGAATACTTCCCAATATCCCCAATTCGGTCTTATCAAGGCCAAGGTCGCTCACAAGAGCCGGAGCGGCAAAAGTGTAACTTTTTCGAGTGAAATAATAGAAAGCATACCCAATGTACATTCCATAAAAAGTTCGGAACCGCCAGTACCTGTACTTTTTTTTAAGAATCTTTGGATCTTGAATTTCTTCCCGATGTGGGGCGGGCTTAAGAATGTCGAGGACTCTCAAATATCACTCATGATTTTTTAATATTAAAATATTTCTTTTATGGTCGAAGGAGAAAGAGTAATGGACAAAATCCCCTTATGTCAATCCCTTTTCACTCTCAACAAGCCCAATTTGTCTATGAATTCTACTCAAAGAACAAGACAAATATCTCGCTCGTTAACCTTCATTTTTTTATATGTAAAGAAAAGCAGATCAATCAATGACTGATGATTACCGAAATGTTCGTGGACAGGACCCCTACAAAGGTCTAAAGCCCGAGCAAATAGAAAAAAACAAAGCAGACAAGGAAGGATTTAAAGGCCCTCCTGAACGAAAAGGCCTTGAGGTATTTGCCAAGATCCTCCAGGTCTGCAAAACAATGGTCAACACACTGACCGATTTTGTGGAAAAACAGTCCACTTCTTCCATTGAGCGTTTCATCAAGCGAGATCTTGAAGAAATGAAAAAAGCATTTAACGATTTGAAAAAGATGGATTGTTCACAGGACATGCAATACATCTCTCATCTTTCAGATCTCTGGCATCAGTTTGAAGAAGATGCCCGCCATTTCAAAAAAGATCCCCTCATCCATCCTCTAACGCAAGACTGGATCAACCAGGTAAAGCATTACCCAGAAAAAGAAGAGCATTCCTTGGGCTTCTACCTCGAAGAATATGCTGGGCATAAATGGCTCCCTTTCCCCTATATGGAAATGTTGAGAAACCTTCACCTCGAGCACCAGAGAGACCCAGACAACAGCCAGCTGACCAAATGGACAGACGCCCTGACTGAGATCACCAACTCTGCCAATGCCCTGAAAAAGGGGAAAACATCCGAATCATAGGGTCTTTGCAGCCAGGATAGGCTTTACTTTCCTTTTGTTTCAGATTATACTCTTTTCCAAATCAAAAATTTTTCATGAAATACCAAATACCCAAAGGCCTTTTTGACATTCTCCCCTGTGGAGCAGATGAAGAATGGAAAGACATTGATCATTGGCAGTACATCGAATCTATCATCCATGATGTAGCTAAAGATTATTGCTATAAGGAAATCCGGACCCCCACTTTCGAGCGAACGGAACTTTTCCAGCGCGGTGTGGGAGCCGCATCTGACATAGTCACTAAAGAAATGTATACTTTCAAAGATAAGGCCGATCGGTCTATGACTTTACGGCCTGAGGGGACATCCTCTATCTTGAGAGCCTTCATCGAAAGACATCTCGACCAGCAGGCAAAAAGCCACAAACTCTACTACTTGGCTCCCATGTTTCGTTATGAAAGGCCGCAGGCTGGGAGATACCGGCAGCATCACCAGCTCGGTGTAGAAGCTATTGGAAGCAATCAACCTGAACAGGATGCCGAGGTCATTGATCTGCTTTGCGAACTTTACCGCAGGCTGGGATTGAAGAATTTAACAGTGATGCTTAATTCTGTAGGCGACCCCCAGTCCCGAATCGAATATAAAAAAGCACTAAAAGAATATCTCCACCCCCATCTTAGCGAGCTATCGAAAGACTCCCAGGAGCGCTTTGAGAAAAACCCCTTACGAATACTCGATTCGAAAGAAGAGAAAGACCAAAAAATCCTAAAAGGAGCTCCTTCTCTTCTGGATCATCTTTCCGAAGATGCAAAGGACCATTTCGAAACTGTGCAAAAATTATTAAAACAATTGAAAATCCCCTATGCGATCAAAGTGAATGATAAGATCGTCCGGGGCCTAGATTATTATACCCGAACCGTTTTCGAAGTTGTCAGCACTGATTTAGGAGCACAAAATGCAATTGGCGCCGGGGGCCGTTACGATGGTCTGATCAAATCTTTTGGGGGACCCGATCTTCCTGGGATTGGCTTTGGAGCAGGAGTTGAAAGGATCCTGCAGACAATGATTGCGCAAAACCTCAATTTTCCCATTCTTTCCAAGCCTTTCGTCTATTTCATTCCCCTAGGTGATAAAGCTCAGAAAGAGTGCTTACTCTTTACCACCCAACTGAGAAAAGAGGGAATTCCCGCTGACATTGCCCTGAACGTGAAAAAAATACACAATGCCTTACCCGCTGCAAGCATGCTGAATTCTGATTATGCTGTCATCATTGGCGAAGAAGAGCTGAAAAAAGAACGGGCGACTGTTAAGGAACTTGCCGAGCGGAAAGAAAAAGCTCTCGATTTGGAAGATCTCGTGAATTTTTTTAAGGAACTTTACAACAAAAAGGAGCGATAGCAGTACAGTCATGGATTACCGAAGAACGCACGATTGTGGAACGTTAAACGCATCGAACATCGGTGAAAAAGTAATCCTTTCCGGATGGATGCACCGAAGAAGGGATCATGGCGGACTGATCTTCATTGACCTCAGAGACCGGTATGGACTAACCCAATTGATTTTTGACCCTCGCATTTCTAAAGAGACCCATGAAAAAGCATCCTCCCTTCGTTCAGAATGGGTCATGTCGATTACTGGAAAAGTCCGGGCCCGTGGAGAAGGGTTGGCCAATCCCAAATTAAAAACAGGGGAGATTGAAATTGAAGTGGAAAGCCTTCAGATTCTCTCCAAATCCAAGACTCCTCCTTTTTCCATCTGTGATGAATTCATCGATGTCAATGAAGAACTACGATTGAAGTACCGATTCCTAGATATTCGTAGAGGAAAAATTTGTGAAAATCTTGTCCGAAGACATCAGGCAATGTTCGCCACAAGAAACTTCTTGAATGAAAAAGGGTTTCTGGAAATTACTACCCCGATTTTAGCCAAGTCCACACCTGAAGGAGCCAGAGACTATCTCGTTCCTTCCCGAATTTCTCCCGGCAATTTTTTTGCACTGCCTCAATCTCCTCAAATTTACAAACAGCTGCTGATGATCTCCGGAATGGACAGGTATTTTCAGATTGCAACTTGTTTTAGAGATGAAGATTTACGTGCTGAAAGGCAGCCGGAATTTACACAAATCGATTTGGAGATGAGTTTTTCCACTCCTGAGGAGCTCTTTCAACTGGTCGAAGACATGATGTCTTCCATTTTTAAAAACTGCATCGACGTAACCATTCAAACCCCTTTCCGTAAAATGAGTTACCGGGACGCGATGGAAGAATATGGCACCGATAAACCTGATACCCGCTTTGGAATGAAATTTGTCCGTATCGATGACATCGCTGAACGAAGTGAGTTTTCCATTTTAAAGGATCAGTTAAAAACGGGTGGCAGCGTCAAAGCTTTCTGTGTGAAAGGAGGAGCTGAGCTTTCCAGGCGAGAGATCGACAGGTACACTGAATTCGTTCAAAAATTTGGCGTGAAAGGAGTCGCTTGGATGAAACGGGAAGAGGCCGGGTTCACTTCAAGTGTTGTAAAATTCTTTTCTCAGGAACTTTTGAAGGAAATCCAAAAACGACTTGATGTCGAAACAGGTGATCTAGTGCTTATCCTGGCACAACAGGATGGAATCCTAAACCAGGCCATGGACCACCTAAGAAGACATATCGCAAAAGAGAGAAAATTGATTCCGAAGGGAGTTTATGAGTTTTTATGGGTCACTGAATTTCCCATGTTTGCCATCGATCCAAAAACTCAGGAAATTGAAAGTGAACATCATCCCTTTACCTCTCCCCACTTTGACGATATCCATCTATTAGAACAGGATCCCTTGAAAGTTCGGGCTCTTGCCTACGATCTCGTCCTGAATGGATATGAAATTGCTTCAGGATCCCAAAGAATTCATGACTCTGAAGTGCAGAAAAAGATCTTCGAACTTCTGAATCTTTCTCAAGAAGAAATCCAGAACAAGTTCGGTTTTTTCATCGAAGCTCTCCTTTACGGAACACCACCACACCTTGGGATTGCCTTAGGATTTGACCGGATCAATATGATTCTTTCAGACACAGACAGCATCCGGGATGTTATTGCTTATCCAAAAACCCAGAAAGCTGCCGACCTAATGATGCAAGCACCTTCTTCTGTCCTTCCCGATCAACTTCATGACTTGAGGATCAACGTGGAAGAAATGACAGAAATCCAGTGGACATAAAAGTGGAAATTTCTCAAGGTAGGACTTCATATCATTTATTACCTCGGAGTGTAGAGATCTTATGATGACTCTTCTATTTGCATTTGCTCTTTTTGCACAAAATGCCGTCGAAGTTGAAGGTGAACAAGAAAGAGATGTTGATGTTGCAAAAATTTCTGAGGCAATGGGGCATCTTATTGGAAAAAATCTTGAACACTTGGGATTGAAATTCGACGTCAACCTCGTTCTCAAAGGGATCAAAGACGCGACAAGAGGGAAGAAGTCCCCTATGAGCGAAGAAGAATGTGTGCAAGCGATATCCCTTATACAAGAACATGCCTACAACGAAGAAGCTGAGAAAAATTTAGCCGATGCTGAAGACTATCTAAAAAGAAAAGGGAAAACAAAAGGCATCAATAAGCTCGAAGAAGGAAAGCTCCTCTACTCTGTTGACAAAGAAGGCGATGGTGAAGAAGTTCAGGGGTATCACTCTCCTTTAATTCGCTATACAGGAAAATACCTCAACGGCACGGTATTTGGACACAGTCAGGAAGAGGAATTGATTTCCCTGGATGAAACGATCCCTGGTTTCAGCAAAGGGATCGTAGGAATGAAAGAAGGTGAAGTAAGAACTATTTATATACACCCCGATCTTGGATATGGCAAAAACGGCGTTCTTTCTCCCAACTCTCTATTGACATTTGAAATAGAAGTGATCAAGGCTGATGGGGCCTGCCAAGCCTCTGAACCAGACCTTCTCCAAGTCATCAGAGAAGGCGATATACCTCTCAATCCACTTTTGGAAAAAGAAGTAGCCCGATAAACTCCCAAAATGAAAGTCATCCTCTACCAACCCCAAATCCCACAGAATACGGGGAACATCGTCCGCACTTGCAAGGCCACAAATAGCACCCTAACTCTTGTAAAACCATTAGGGTTCTCAACTTCTTCCCGAATGCTCAAACGTGCAGGACTTGATTATTGGGACGAAGTAGAAATCGATCAAATCGATGATTTGGAATCCTACCTGAGCACAATTGATGCCCCATTCTATTTTTTCTCAAGCAAAGCCCAACGGATCTATACAGAAGTGAAGTACACAGAGGATTCGATTTTGATCTTCGGTTCGGAAACTTTAGGCCTTCCACCCCATTTTCATGAAAAGTGGAAGGATCATTTTGTAAAGGTGCCGATGACAAAAAATGCTCGCTGTCTCAACCTTTCCAATACTGTAGCGATTGGCCTTTATGAAGTCTGCAGGCAAAATCCATTTTGAATCTTAGCACCTTGCCCTGGAAGGAAAAAGAGAGAAAAGGGATGTAAGGACTACACTGATCAAAGCAGATGAAGTGACAGGAAAATGATAGACCAGTCCTTGTTTTCTAAGTAGGATGTCTCCAGGGAGTTTCCCAAACCATAAAGAAATGTAAGGGAGCTCAAAGCCGAAGTGAAGAGCAAAGGCTCCGATACCAGTAAGTAAAAAGGTCCAAAAAAGAAAACGTCTCATAAAGCTTGAACCTATCCCATTCTGTTCAGAAGGTACTAAAGGGCGGCAGTCACAAATTCTTTCACTGCATCTGCATCGCGAAGACCTACAAGCCGGTTGACTTCTCGACCATCTTTGAAAAGAATCAAAGTAGGTACTGATGTCACCTGAAACTGAGCTGCAGTTTTTTGCTCGCTATCAATATCGATTTTCCCAAATTTTGCTTTTCCTTGCATTTCAGTAGCTACTTGTTCCAAAACAGGAGCAAGCATCCGGCAAGGGCCACACCATTCAGCATGAAAATCAACTAACGTAACACCATTTTCAATTTCTTTCGTAAAACTGTCATCCTTCAAATGTTTGATACCTTGAGGCTGATCCATAAAATTCTCCTAACATACGATTCTGAAGAAACAAGTTTAAGTTATGATTTCGTTTTTTTCCAACCCTGAACCTATCTCACTAAATTTTTCTATTGATTTAGATCTTTTTTAGATTCAGCTTTAAAAGATAATACATCTACAAAATGCATCAAAAAGCTCTCTTTGTCCATAGCTCCTACATAACGTCCCACTAAACAGTTTCGCATAGAGATAGCTAGCAGCAATTGTAGCACCTAATCCAGCAAAAAAAGAGCCTGTAAAGAGCATGAATGATTTTGCCACTGAAAAAGAAGTTGCATAAGAAAGTGCAAGAGAGCCACCAGTTCCAAAACTAACTACAAACGGATTTGTAGCAATTGAAAAAGCCTTACTAGCAATCGCTTGAACAGCTTTAGCCATTGTAGCCACTGCATTGTACCCAGATCGGAAACAATTTTGCACACATCCATTCAAAGTTATTTCTTGATGCACAGCTGATATCTGCATAATTTACCCTCATCATTTGAAAATCGGGTCATAGGCTATCGATAGACCGAAAATATTTCCATTGAAATAATAAGTGAGCGGAATATGCTTTTCTCCATAAAATATGTCTGTTGCAATCGTTGCCAATGGTCCCATTCAGGATCAAAAAAAGATTTCCTCCCGTCTAAGGGCCTTTGATCGGATCATCGCTGTCGATGGGGGGTTAATTCATTTGCAAAAGATGGGATTCACTCCGGCTCTGATTGTGGGAGATTTTGACTCCTGCTCAAAAGAACTTTTGCAAAAATATTCTCATATTGAGCGGATCTCCTTAAAAAGAGATAAGGATCAAACCGACCTTGAGATAGCTCTTGAACATACAAAGCCGGAACAAAATGTTCGAGTCTTCGGTGGAGTAGGAGGTCGACTGGATCATACACTTGCGCACCTTCTGTTACTCCTGCGATACAAAAATCTCTGTTTCGAAACGGAGAAAGAGCTCCTTTTTGTGGTCCATCAAACAGTTTCTCTCGAAGTTAATAAGGGGCAAACTCTCTCTTTATTACCCCTTTTCGGAAGGGCAGAGGGAATCACCACCCGTAATCTCAAATGGGAACTGCACAATGCTTCGATGGATCAGAACTATTTTGGAATTTCAAATGTCTGTTTGAAAAACGAAGTTGAAATTTCTGCTGCGACAGACAATCTTCTCTGTATCCTGAATGACTAGGGAGGCGGCCCTTTGCAACCTTTTTTATACCAGTCTCTCAAATTGCGAAGAGCAGCTTCTGTCTCTTGAACGATCTTCTCACCTGCTTCCCTCTTCTCAAGATGAGCAACACTTGAAAAAGAAATTTCCGAACCGATGACCAAAGTGATTTTTCCAAATAATTTTGGAAACTTCTTTTTTCTTCCCCAAGCTTGAAAGGCACCGTTGATGTAAATTGGAATTACGCTAACTTGCGAACGAAAGGCTAAGAACCCAATCCCAGGAAGCAGAGAGCCCAACTCCCCTTCAAAAGTCCTCTCCCCTTCAGGAAAAAGAGCGACTTTCTTTCCTTTTTTCAATAGTGCACAAATGGTCTTGATCGTTTTAATGTCTGACGCATCACGTGAGACAGGGTGGGCATTTAATTTCCGGATAAGAAATCCGAAAATGGGGAAACGAAATAAAGGCTCCTTTGCAATGAAATGGATTTCCTCTGGGCACGATGCTCCTATTAGAGGAGGATCGAAAAATGAAGTATGATTACCAGCAATGATCGCTCCACCATAAGGAAAGTGCTCCTCTCCAAAAATCCGCAGTCGGTAAAAAATGCGAAAATAAAGCCAGGCTAGATTTCGGAAAAACCAGTAGATGGGGCGCATCTTCCGGTTGCGGAACTTCTTTTCCTTCACTTTAAGTATTTTCGCCACAACTTCGTGTACTGAAAGGTCAGAGGTGTCGATCAGAATGGCATCTTCCGCTTGTTTTAAAGGAGAATATTTTCGAGTACTGTCGAGGTGGTCCCGTTTTTCAATCTCACTGAGGATTCGGTCGAACTGAAATTCATCTTTCTTTTCTGGAAATTTATTCTGAAGTTCAAGCTCTCTTCTCTTGGCACGAATCTTCGCATTCGCTGTGAGAAAAATTTTTAAGTGAGCCTTTGGGAACACAACTGTCCCCATATCCCGGCCTTCGAACACAACATCTTTTTTTTCTGCAAAAGTACGTTGAATATGCACAAGAGAGAGCCGAATTTCATGGATGGCGGCAACCTCGGAAACTTTAGCTGTAACTTCGGGTGATCGAATATCAAGGGTTACATCGTGGCTTCCAACAAAATACTTCTTCTCTCCTCCCTTCTCTTCAATTTCGAAGGAGAATTTCTCAAGAGCAGATGAAAGGGCTGAAGGATCATGAATATCAATCTTTTCACGCATCACCATCCATGTAAACGCACGGTACATAGCCCCTGTATCGAAATAGATGTAATGGAGTTTTTCAGCTAGGCTCTTAGCTACGGTTGATTTTCCCGTTCCTGAAGGTCCGTCAATTGTTATGATCATAATTTATGTCCGACACAAAAAGAAATAGATAATAGGAATATTGAACAGAAGGGAATCGACAGCATCCAACACTCCACCTAACCCGGGAAGGATATTGCTATCCTTGATGTTTGCATCCCTCTTCAAAAGAGATTCAGATAGATCGCCCAACTGACCGGCTATTCCTAGGACGGCTCCCAAACCGATCGCTTGAGTAAGCCCAAACTGGAAGCACCCTTGACAGATACTATCTTCAAAGAAATAGAAACACAGGCTCGCAGCAACGGCACAAAGAAATCCCAAGACAGCCCCTTCTATCGTCTTATGAGGGCTTATGGAATGGGCCAATTTTTTTCTTCCCAAAATTTTCCCGCCAAAATACGCGCCAACATCAGTGATTTTAGTCACAACAAGAAGATAGGCCATCCACCATCTTCCATCTTCAAAATAACCACATGACGGAGAATACAAGATACTGAGGATCATACTGAGCGGAATCACAACATAGAGGAGCCCAAAAATAGATGCTGAGACATCGACTAGCGCATTCTTTGTCTTTTGAAAGTGGAAGGAAAAAAAACAGAGGAGCGCAATGAAAAATATCACGAACGGAAGCAAATGCCAGACGGCTGAAACAGAGGCCATATAGAATGAGATCACTTCAAAGAAAGTTGCCACTGCAATGAGGGGAAACAGAATGTGAACCCCTTTGGCCTTGGCCATCTGAACGAACTCCCAAATGGCTACAATCGCCAAACAGGCAACAAAAGCAATGAGGACAAATCGAAAAACTGGGTGGGTAGAAAAGACAATCAATACAATGACAACAACAATGCTGATGAGAGATACGAACAATCTTCTGTGTAGATCCTTTGCCCAGGTCATAAGGCGATTCCACATTTACAATTTTTCTGGTGAGGTCCTAGTTTAGACGATCTTTGATTTTTATCCTGCCTCAAGTTCCACCTCGTCTTTCTCGACTTTGGTATTCAAGCACGGCATTCAAAAGATTTTTTTCTGTAAAATTCGGCCAAAGAACATCTTGTACCACAATTTCAGAGTACGCTATTTCCCATAGTAAAAAGTTACTTATCCTCATTTCGCCACTGGCCCTGATCAAAATATCTGGATCTTTAAAACCGTGCGAGTCGAGATAATGAGAAATCAAAGTTTCTGAAATTTCCTCTTTTCGGACTTTCCCTTTTTCAAAGTCATCCAGCATATCGCAGAAAGCCCGGCGTATTGCATCTCTTCCTCCATAATTCAGCGCCAGTACCAAATCAATTCTATGACAGTTTTGCGTATAGTTTTCGGTCTCTTCAAGGACTTTCAATAGACTAGGAGAGAGACTTTCAAGATTGCCAATGACATGCAACCGGATCCCCTCTTCATACATTTTTTTCTTTTGACGGATCAAGTATGCCTCAAAAAGATACATTAGCCCATCGATTTCTTGTTTCGTCCTAAGCCAGTTTTCTGTAGAAAAAGCAAAAGCTGTAATCGTTTCAATTCCTAATTCCGCAGCAGCACGAACGGTTTCAGTTAAAGTATCAGCCCCCTGCCAATGACCCTGGATAGGATTCAGTCCTCTCATTTTTGCCCATCTTCGATTCCCGTCCATAATGATAGCAATGTGTTTTGGAATACGAGAAAAATCAAGAAGCGTGAGCTCTTCATCAGAAAAGTAGGTTTTTTTGATTTGAACAGCAGCTTTCATTTCAATCCAAGAAGCTATTTAAAATAATGCTCTGATCCCTTGATGGACCCATTGAGATCAAAAATATGGGGACTAGTAAAGTTTCTTGTAGATGCTCTAAGTAGTCCTTAGCCTGTTTCGGCAAATCCTTATATTCAGTAATACTTGAAGTATCTTCCATCCAGCCTTCCATTTCTTCATACACAGGCTTGATTTGCAGCCGCTCTTCTTCAAGAATGGGAGGAGTTTCTATCCTGCGGCCATTCAGTTCATAAGCAACGCAGATCTTAATCGTATTCAATGAATCCAGTATATCTAATTTTGTTACAGCTAATGCATCTACGCCGTTAAGAAGAATTGACCTCTTCAACAACACAGCATCAAACCATCCAACGCGGCGTACCCTCCCCGTTGTTGTCCCTAGTTCTCTCGAAACAAAGGGATCAGGAAACTTGCTGATTTCATCTTTTTGGAACTCCGTTGGAAAAGGTCCATTTCCAACTCGGGTAGAATAAGCTTTCATCACACCAAGTGTCTGATCGATTTTGGTAGGCCCAATTCCAACTCCGGTACAAATGCCCCCTGAAAGAGTACAAGAAGAAGTCACGAAAGGATAGGTTCCAAATGTCGTATCCAAAAGAGCTCCTTGAGCCCCTTCAAAAATGATCGTCTTGTCCTTCAGAATTAACTCTTCAAGTGTCTCTTCAACATCACCTACATAGGAGGACAGCTTATCTCTATAACGGACGGCTTCTGTGAAAACGTCATCGAACTTCAAAGGAGCGTGTTGATAGAGCAATTTCAAGACTTGGTTTTTCTGCTGCAGTGTTTGTTGCAATTTCTTTTTGAAGGTTTCCTCATGAAGAAAATCAGCCATTCGGATCCCAATGCGGTGAACTTTATCAGCATAGCAGGGGCCGATCCCTCTTCCCGTCGTCCCGATAGCATCTGTCTTATTCTTCTCGGAAAGTTGATCAAGGAGACGATGATAACTAAAAATCATGTGAGCGTAGGGAGAAATCCCCAATCGTCCCTTTAGCGAGATATTTTTCTTCTCAAGTACTTCGATCTCATGGGCCAGTACTTCTGGATCGATGACAACGCCGCCCCCAATCATACAAATCGTACTGGGATATAAGATACCAGAGGGGATCAAATGAAATTTGTATTCATCCCCACCGACAACAATTGTGTGACCAGCATTGTTTCCGCCTTGGGCACGAACGATCGCATGGGCTTTTTCAGACAAAAGATCGATGATCTTACCCTTTCCCTCATCTCCCCACTGCAAACCGACCACGACAATGTTTGGCATTCTCTAACCCCAAAAAAAATTTCGAACCCTATTCTGATCAGTATTCAATAAACTATTTGGAATTCGAAGAGAATAGGCTCACTGAGAAGGCAGCATATAGCGCGAGAAAATTCTTCTCAATAGATCTTTTTTTATACTTATTAGAATATTAAACTGGATGGCGCATTAGGCAGTTATAAAATGAAATTTTCTGGACAGAATCGGTTGATTTTCAGTATTGTTTTACAATTTGAAACATGAAATATACGAGGATCAATGGAAAAGCGAAAACGGTGGCAGCTCTTTCTGATTCTAATCGCAATCGCCCTCACTATTTACAATATCTTACCAACTGTCTTTTATTATACGAAGCCTCTCAATTCCCCGATCACTGAGTCCCGCGCAAAAGAAATATCTATATCGATCATGGACCGGGTCAATGCCTTGGAAAAAGAGGCGACAAGCTGGCTCAAATCTTACTGCAAGCTTTTGAACATCAAGCCCTCATCTATTGAGATAGCAAAAGACAATCCCGAACAGATCCGAGTCAAATTTTCTAAACAAAATGATGCAGACCGCCTGCGAACCTACCTTCCAAGAGCCGGCTCCCTCATTCCTTTTGTTCCCTCGCAATTGGGGTTGATTCAAACTCCCGATGAGACGTCGATCAATGAAGTACTGATCCAAAGAAAAATTCCTATTCAATTTGAAATAGACAAAGCAGAAACCTACTTCTCTTTTTCAAAGAAAAGAGACGAAAACGGGGAAGTTTCTCCTTTCTATAAAAAAATTATTTTCGACCGTGCTGCTGAACTAGGCACCGAAATCGGGGGCATTTCTGAACCAGCGCCCATGGTCACAACGATTCTAGAAGGGACAACGCCCGCCGCCTCCCAGGACCTGCTCTATGCACTTTCCAATCATATCCTTGGATTTGTTCGGGTATTTGGCGAAGATTCTCCGATATCAGCACGATTCTTTTCCCATATTCTTCAAGGAAACTTTTCCAACCCCAGCCGAACCGTCAGTCAGCTGACGCAAGCCTATTCTCAATTACGCGATGAGTTAAAGCTGGAGAGGATACAGCTTGAAAAGAAAGAGCAGGACCTCAAACAAAATAGTGGATTTCTTCAGGAAGAGGACAGACAAAAACTCCGCCTGATAGAGCGTAAAGAAAAGAATTTAGCTCAAACTGAAAGCCTTCTGAAAAATCACTCTTCCCAACTGCTCTCAGCCAAAAGACCTTGGACTTATGCTTCTATCCTTGAAGAGCTTGAAGATAAGTCGGGCTCTGATTTCCAATCTCTCTCGCTAGGTTCATTTAATCCCTTTGTCGAGTCTCTTCAGATCGATTGGAACAATGATCAGATCGTAATGAAACTTCATCCTGACCTTGTCCAGTTCAAAAAACAGTTAGAGCGGAGGAATGAGACCCACCTTCAAGATGCCTTCGACCAGTTATTGATCAACGAAGTCGCAAGACTGTCTCGTCAGTCAGGAGAGCAAATTGCCCTTCATCCTGACGAACTCACTACTACATTGAATGAGCTGACAGGAAGTCAATCGATCCTAGTATTAAAACTTTGGGAAATTGCCAAGCAACAGGCTGAACAGACCCAATCAAACATATTGGAGAACTGGCAGCCATCTCATCCTGAACTCTCACGTGATGTATTTCCTGTATCTGATTACCAAACCTACCAATCGCTACCTCCTGAACAACGAGGACTCTGTCTGGTTGTGTATGCACCTGCTTACCACAAGTCACTACCACCGGGAATGCGCGCAGACTCCACTTATGTAATTGCAAAGGGACTCGATAGAATCCTGCAAAAATATCAAGTGCAAAGGGCCAATCAAGAAGCTCAGGACTTCCTCAAGGACTTCTACGCCTTGCAGACCCTCTTGAAAGAAAACGGATTTATCGGGTACCCGGGTTCTTCATTCCCGTATCAAACTGAATTTTCACAGGATTTCGTCTTCGAAAAAAGCGATGCATTTCACAACATTATTGCTGCCACACGCGAGGATTTCCACATCAGAGGTACTAAGCAATACGCGATGTTGGAGTTCACAAATGTAGAACAACGACTTTTGGCACTAAACAAAATTGAGACGAGAATCCAGGAAGACCTCCTAAAAGCACGAGATGATTATGCATCGGCTCAGGTCTCACTGAATGAGCAAATGAAATTTGATGTGCCACCCCCAAGTAAAAACGCCTTTCTGAGCAATCTGGCCTTGAGTTTGCATAAATACTTTCGTGGCGACGAGAGAAAAGTCCTCCATTGGGGCCTCGACCTATCGGGTGGAAAAACGGTACAGATCGAACTTCGCGATCAGCACAATCACAAAGTGACAGATGAAGCTGATCTGAAACAGGGTGTGAATGAACTATTCAACCGTGTAAACAAAATGGGAGTCTCTGAAGTTTCCATAAGAACGGAAGGTTCCAATATCGTTCTTGACTTCCCAGGTTCTCAAGGATTGTCTGCATCTGAACTGATCAAAGCTTCCTCCATGTTTTTCCATGTAGTCAACGAAAAATTTACCCCTAGCAATACTACACTTGCTGATAGCGTTAACCAATTCTTGCAAGAAGTCTGGAATGAGGCTGTAGTCACAAATAGAAAGGATGCCGCTAGCATCAACAGCATTGCCTGGAAACACCTGTACGGCGACTCATTAGATCCAGAAGTAGTTCATCCCAGAAATGAAGCAGCTAAAATTCTTTATGAGAATGGCCTACGCCTTACTTCGCCTTTCGACACCGATATCTCCAGCAATTTCAACGACTCTGTCTCTAAGATAGCCGTCCTTAGAGGAGACGATTTCACAGAGTGGCAGGGACAAAGCCATCCCCTTCTCATCATCTTTAGAAACTACACTCTAGAGGGATCCAACTTAGAGAACATCACAGCTTCCTATGATCCTTCTAAAGGAAACTTTCTAAGTTTTGAGGTAAAAGGATCCCATACTTCACCTGATGGTGCGCGTAGCAACCCTAGAGAAGATCTGCATGCCTGGACTTCCCAGTTTTCAAAAGAAAAAATCACTGGGACCCCTCTTGAAACGTTCACAAATGGCCGGGGTTGGAGAATGGCTGTCATCTTAAATGAAACAGTTATTTCTTCTCCTGCATTGGACTCAGCTCTCCGAGACCGCGCCATGATTACTGGTAGTTTCTCCCAAAGAGAAATAAATCAACTTTCTGCTGATTTGAAAGCTGGCTCTCTAACCTATACCCCTCGCATCCTATCTGAAAAGAATGTAAGTCCAGAGTTAGGTCAACACGATCGCGCCAAAGGAATCTTTGCAATGACCATTGCATTGATTCTGGTCATCGTTGCAATGATCTCCTATTACCGCTTTGCTGGTCTGATCGCATCGATTGCTGTGCTTTTCAACCTCTTGATTATGTGGGCAACTCTCCAAAATCTTGGGGTTACCCTCTCCCTGGCAGGAATAGCAGGGATTATCTTGACGGTAGGTATGGCAGTAGACGCCAACGTACTGGTCTTTGAAAGGATCAAAGAGGAGCTTGCTGTCTCAAAAAGACTGGCTTCAGCTGTTCATGCCGGATATAGAAAAGCATTCAGCGCCATCATCGATTCGAATGTAACGACCATCATTGCTGCACTGATTCTGTTGCATTTTGATTCAGGTCCGATTAAGGGATTTGCTGTCACGTTGATCATCGGTATCGCCTCTTCAATGTTTACCGCTCTTTTTATGACCCGCTACTTTTTTGCCGGTTGGGCACAAAACCCCAAGAACAAAACGTTGAAAATGGCGAACTTCATACGTTCTTCTAAATTCAATTTCTTGAAATGGGGAAAGACTGCTTTTCTGGTCTCAGCTGTCATTATCGTTCTGGGAAGTTTTACACTGATTCAGAAGAAAAATACGATTTTTGGAATGGATTTTACAGGAGGCTTTGCCCTCAATCTCGAACTTGTTGCTGAAAAGGGAGTAGACTATCGCCAGGAAACCGAAGATGCACTGATCAAGGCAGGTCTAGATCCTCAAGACTTTCAAATTCGTGAGCTTAACCCCTCGAACAATCTCCGTATTCTGCTTTCTACAACGTTAGATCAAGAGGGACGTCCTTTTGAAGGCATGCCCCTGCTCGAGGATAAATTAGATGTCACTTACCCCTATGAAAATAATCCAAGGATCGCTTGGGTTGTAAACGCTCTCGAAGATGCAGGGCTTAAACTCAATGAACGGGAACTGACCCAGCTCGATAAAAACTGGACAGCAATGAGTGGCCAGATGTCGGAAAGCATGAGAAATAACGCAACCATTGGACTCTTACTAGCCCTTATAGCCATCCTGATTTATCTGACATTCCGTTTCGAGTTTAAATTCTCGATCAGTGCCATGATTTGCACATTGCATGATGTTCTGATCTCAGTTGGATTCATTGCACTATTAAATTTCCTGGGTGTACCCGTACAAATTGATTTGCATACGGTTGCTGCATTGATGACGATCATTGGTTACTCACTCAATGATACGATTATCATTTTCGATCGAATCCGGGAAGACATGAAAGTAATGCGAAAATCATCACTATCTGAAATCGTCAATCATTCCCTGAATATCACACTCTCAAGGACGACGATCACTTCAGGGACAACGTTTTTGGCTTTGATCGCGCTTGTATTCCTGGGTGGATCGACGATTTTTAATTTTGCACTTGTTATGGCTGTCGGAGTCATTTTCGGTACCCTTTCTTCCTTATTTATCGCATCGCCTCTGATGCTTCTTTTTCACCGAAAAGAGAACTCCGATCAAAAGAACAAGAACTATGTCCGCCAAGGCAACTAGAGGCTATTGCCTATAGAGAATGGGCGGCTATCATGAATTTTGTATCATCTTTTCTTTGTCGAAGGATTGATATTATGATAGTATTTCCCAAAGGAAACAGTTCATTCATTGTTTTCCTCAGCCAAAGTCGTGCATGGAGTTTATGTCGTTTAGCGAAAAGATTCATGAACCTATCTGGATTTATCCGAAAGATGAACCCGACTGGCGAAAGAAGATTGTCGATGAATTCAGCATTCATCCTGTAACGGCGCAAATTCTTATGTCGCGAGGTTTCAGAAATCTTGATGACATCAACCAATTTCTGTATGCAAAATTGCCCAATCTCCATTCGCCTCACCTCTTTGCCGACATGGACAAAGCCGTTGATCGTATTTTAAAAGCTCTTAAAAATAAGGAAGAAATTCTCATTTACGGAGACAATGATGTAGATGGGATGACTTCTGCTGCACTTCTCACAGAATTTTTAGGCATCTTGGATGCAAAGGTTCACTTTTTTGTTCCGAATCGTAACTCAATGAAAAAAAGCATCGTGGGGGATGCTCTTGAGTATGCCCTCAAACATAAGTGTTCCCTACTTATTACTGTCGATTGCGGCATTACAGCTTCTAAAGAAATTGAGAGCGTCATTAGTCATCATATCGATGTTATCATTACGGATCATCATGAACCTACTTCCAAGATTCCTCATTGTATAGCAACACTTAATCCTAAACTGATCGACAGCACCTATCCAAACAGAAATATTACTGGAGTGGGAGTAGCTTTTAAATTAGCTCACGCCTTAACAAACGTCTTCACCGAAAATGGTGACCCAAGGATTAATAAGATTGATCTGAAAGATTTTTTGGACCTGGTCGCTTTAGGAACCATATCCGATATGGGAGCTCTTGTAGGAGAGAATCGTATTCTGGTCCGTTATGGATTAACGCAGCTACGTCAAACAAAAAGAATTGGACTCGCTAAGCTCTTTCAAGTGTGTGAACTGAATCTTAATGAAATCACTCCTGTGGATATCGCATCTAAAGTTGCTCCCCGGTTGAATAGTCTAGGGAGAATTGCCGATCCCAGGAAAGGAGTTGAGCTCCTTCTCATTAAGGATGTTTCAGGAGCAGAAAAACTCGCCAAGGAATTAGACCTCTATAACCTTCAGAGGCAAAAAATTGAAAGGCAAGCCTCTGATGATATCGAGAAATTGATCATACAGCATCCAAAATTGTTAAAAGACAAAGCCATCGTTCTTCATTCTGAAAAATGGCATCCTGGAATCATAGCGATCATCACAGCCCGCATAGCTAAGCAGTACAATAGACCAACATTAATCATTGCTATTGAAGAAGGCGTGGGAAAAGGATCGATTCGAACCATCCCCGAATTCCCCTTGCTTCCCGTTCTAAAAGAAGGAGAGGAATTCCTTGTTAATTTTGGCGGCCATGATTTTGCCGCAGGATTAACCATTAACGAAGCCGAAATTGCTTCTTTTAAGAAGTTCTTCATTCACTACGCAAATGAGAGGCTAAAGGAAGAAGATGTCGTCTCAAAGCTATTCATCGATGCTAAAACAGACTTTAGCGAGCTGACCTTTGATTTTATGGAGTCTCTGTCTTTATTAGAACCTTTTGGCAATGAGAACCCCCCACCCATCCTTTATACTGATACACATCAAATATGGCCCCCTAAAATAGTAGGAAAGACCCATTTAAAGTTCTTCCTGGAGCAAAATGACAGAATGCTGGAGGGAATCGGATTTGGAATGGCTCATCGAAAGGCTGCATTGAGGAAAAAGCACCAGAAACTGCGTATTGCTTTCACCCCTCAGATCAATATGTTCTTGAACAAGGCGAGCATTCAGCTGCAAGTCAGGGACTTTAAAAATGGATCGTAGGGGACATCATTTGGACAAAAAAAATCGCCCAACTCGAGTCTTTGGGCGATTCTTAGGCAATGTACTTTTTAAAAAGCGCTTTCTAAAAAATTTATATTTTAGCCTACATCAAGAGTATTAGGTTTTTTGTTCAGATAATTTTCTTGGTATTGTTTCACATCGTCAATATGAACCACCCAAGCTGCCCCTCTGCGAGAAGCTTTTAGATGACCTACCCTTGTAGCGTAGTAGATTTTTTGCGCTGGTACATTCAGCATTTTAGCTACTTGATTCACAGAAAAATACCCCTTGTCGTTATCAAACAACAGTTCGCCGTCAAACGTCGACTTTGTTCGAGAGTATTTATTCTGACGATACTCATCTAGATCATCAATATGGATGGTCCAGCGAGTCGAATCTTTTCGAGCTCTCAGTTTTTTTTGTTTAATTGCCACATAAATCGCTTGACGAGTAACGTTATTTATACGAGCGGCCTCAGTAATAGAAACGACCTTCTTCTCAGGAGAAGGGTCTATTTGGGCGGTAACTCTCTCGTCCGCTTGGCCCCATGTGTGCTCATCAGCCATGGTTCCTTCCTCCTTTTAATAAAGTTTAAATTTTTATTTTAACCCAGTAACTCTTAAGTGTTTTTTATAAAAAACTAAAATTTTAATAAATTAAAACGGGTTTTTCTTCTTTTTCTAGTTCTTTAAGTAAACATTATCACATAATAAAGTATTGAAATCAAGCGTTTTCTAAATAACCTCTTCATCCCGTCTTAACGAAATATCCCCAGCTGAAGCTGAATATAACCCTTATTCTCTAAGTTAATTATTATCAATAGATTAGAAAAAAGGCTTTTTATTGGATTCAAACTAAGAATTACGCTATATTCCTATAAAATTTCTTAAATGAGGTCGATATGAAGCGCCTTCTCCTCTCTCTAACCCTCCTCCTATTCGTTCCCTTTCTCGATGCTAAGCTCCCTGAATTGACTCCTAAAGACGTACGATCCATGGTCAATGAGGTCCTCAAGGCCCATGTTTCCTACAAGGAACTGACTCCTGAACTGATCGAGCGCATTCTTCAGAACTATCTTGAGGAACTGGACCCAATGAAGACCTATCTCCTTCACTCTGAGATTGATGAATGGACCTCTTCTCCTGACTCCCGACTCCAGAGCATTCTAGAGGGGTTTAAAAGAGGCGACTTTTCGGCCTTTGAAGACATCCAGGAGGTCATGGTTCGGGCAATCCATCGCCGTGGAGAGCTGGAGGCTCAGATCGAGACTGCTGCCCTCCCCAAGGGTGTCGATGCAGACGAATTCAAGGAAATTGCTTGGGCCGACTCGAAAGAAGAACTTCTTTCCAGGCTGCTAAAAATTAAAGCACTTCAGCTCGAAGCGGCCGAAAAATTGAGTGAAGAGACCCAAGATGAATTCTTACGGCGTATAAAAAAGAGAAGGATCAATCGAGAAACAGAAATTTTGGGCGATTCTCACAAAGAGAAGGAAAAATTTATTTTAACATACGTCCTCAAAGCAACAACAGCTGCTTTGGATTCACATACCAATTATTTTACTCCAAGCGAAGCATCTCAATTTATGATTCAGGTGCAACAAAGACTTTTCGGTATCGGTGCCCAGCTTCGTGACAATCTCAATGGATTTACGATCGTCCGTCTTTTGGACGGGGGCCCGGCAAGCATGGGCAATAAACTTAAAATCAATGATCGAGTCATTGCTGTGAACAAAGAACCAGTTGTGGGAATGGACATCATCGAAGCAGTAGAGTTGATTCGAGGTGAAAAAGGCACTCCTGTTCTTCTTACAATTCTCCGTGAGACAAAAGAAGAGGACGAAAAAAAACTAGACAAACTTGACGTTGAAATCATTCGTGGAGAGGTCGTTCTTGAAGAGACACGCCTGGAAACAAACATTGAACCCTATGCTGATGGCGTCATTGCCAACCTCCGGCTTTTCTCCTTTTACCAAGACCCTAAAAGCTCTTCTGCATCTGATATCAAAAAAGCAATTGATCAACTCAAAGCTGAGCATAATCTGAAAGGAGTCGTTCTGGACCTCCGCAATAATTCTGGTGGACTTTTGCCCCAAGCTGTAGCTGTAACTGGACTTTTTATTACCAAGGGTATCGTTGTATCCATCAAAGACAATTCAGGCAGAGTGCAACACCTAAGAGATACGGATGGAAAGATTACCTGGGATGGTCCTTTAGTCGTGTTGACAAACCGGGCGAGTGCATCCGCAGCAGAAATCGTAGCTCAGACTTTACAAGACTATGGAAGGGCAATCGTTGTCGGAGACAAACATTCTTTCGGCAAAGGGACGTTCCAAACCTTCACCCTGGATTCTGGAAATACTGGTAAGGTCAATCCTCGAGGGGAATATAAAGTCACACGTGGAATGTATTACACTGTTTCTGGAAAAAGCCCTCAACTCGTCGGCGTACAGGCAGATATTGTTGTCCCCGGTATTCTTTCCGAACTAGATATCGGTGAAGAATTTGCAAAATTTCCTCTTGAAAATGATGCTATCGAACCTCACTTTGAAGATGACCTTGCCGATATTCCTCTCATTCATCGAAATCAGGTAGGCCGTCTCTATAAACATAACCTCCAACCGATTTTAACAACGTACACACAGTATCTTGATATCTTGAAAAAAAATTCATCAAAGAGACTTGAAGGGAATAAGAACTATCAGAATTTCTTAAAGGAAATTGAAAAGAAACATTATGATGCGGAGCCCATAGAAATCTTTGGACAAAGCGATCTGCAACTGATTGAAGCGAATAATATTATGAAAGATTTAGTATTCTTGAGACAAATCAATGAGACTCGTTTCGAATAATGAGCCTATTGTGAGGGATCTTGCTATCTATTCGGAAATAGGGAAAAATATTCGCGAATATACCGAACGTGATCAATAGAAATGGAAGTACGAGTTAGAGTTGCCCCTTCTCCAACAGGGGATCCTCATGTAGGAACACTATATATCGCCCTGTTTAATCTCATTTTCGCCCGTCATTACAACGGGAAGTTCATCTTAAGAATTGAAGATACTGACCGTACCCGCTCAAAGCCTGAATATGAAAGAAATATTTACGATGCTTTGAGCTGGGCCCAGATCAGTTGGGATGAAGGGCCTGACATTGGCGGGCCATTTGGCCCCTATCGCCAATCGGAACGAAACCATCTTTACCGAAAGTACGCTGAAGACCTCGTAAAGTCTGGCGGAGCTTATAAATGCTTTGCCACCCCTGAAGAATTGGAAGAAATGAGGGAAATTGCAAAAAAATCAGGCAAACGAATTGGTTACGATCGAAGGTACCGCAATCTCAGCCCAGAAGAGATCCGAACTAGATTGGACGAAGGGCAAAGTTATGTAATCAGGCTGAAAGTACCATTGAAAGGTGAATGCGAATTTGAGGACGCCATCAAAGGGCGCATCAGCATGCCATGGGCTGATATTGATGATCAAATCCTGTTAAAATCTGACGGGCAGCCTACTTATCACTTGGCAAACGTTGTCGATGACTACCTGATGAAGATCACTCATGTCATCAGAGGCGATGAATGGATCAGCTCAACCCCTAAACATCTTCTTCTCTATGAACTTTTTGGATGGAAGCCTGCGACTTTCATGCATATGCCCCTCTTGTTAGGCAAAGATGGCAAAAAGCTCTCAAAAAGAAAAAATCCCACTTCAGTCTTCTACTACCGCGACGCAGGATATCTCCCAGAAGCTCTAGTCAACTTTCTCACCCTGATGGGGTATAGTTTAGGAGAGGATCGGGAAGTCTACACCCTTGAAGAGATCATCCAGCATTTTGACCCCAAGAGAATTGGAGTATCTGGGGCCTTCTTCGATATTCGGAAACTGGAATGGATCAATCAGAAGTATCTGATTGATTCGATCTCTGAAGATGAGCTCTGGTCTAGACTGGTCACTTGGAGCTTCAATGAGGAGTTCATGAAAAAGCTGATGCCTCTGATTCATACCCGAATCAAGACATTTGGAGATTTCATCGATCTATGTGGTTTCTTCTTTGTCAATGACCTCCATTACACTCTAGAGCTCTTCTCTCCAAAGAACCTTCGTCCCGAGAATGCTGCTCTCATTCTGCAGGCAATCATCTGGAGTTTGGAAGAACAAGAGGACTGGGGGAGCAAATCCCTGGAAGAGGCCTCTCATGACGTTGCTGAGGCATTTGGTATACATCATAAGAAAATCGTTATACCCATTCTATTCGCTGCAATTATGGGAAAGCTCCAGGGGCCTCCTCTCTTTGCATCGGTAGAAATTTTAGGAAGAGACCGGACAAGAGCGCGTTTCTTGCAGTCGATTGAGTTCGTCGGTGGAGTATCGAACAAAAAAATGGATAAGCTCAGAAAGGGCTGGCAGGCAAAGGACTGTTCACCGCTTATAGTTCAAGATCAGGGATAATCTCTTCTTGCTCGCCTTCCCCAATGGGCTCTTCAACAATCGAATGGGAAATGATGTAATTGCGACGATTGGCCTCACCTATGCCGCAGCTATTGAGCGTTAAAAGGACAACGAGAAGTAAAAGGTATCTCATAACCCCCTCCTTAACGGAATTGTAGCATTAAAATAAAAAAAGATTCAATCGGAAGATAACTATGCCCTATTACACTCGAGGCGAGCCATTCTCGGCCTCCCTAAAGGATCGATATTTGCTGAGTAGAGAGGGATCGAATAAGAAGACCTATCACCTTGTTCTCGACATCAAGGGGGGAGATATCGAGTTCAAGGTAGGAGATAGCATAGGCATCCTCGTTGAAAATGATCCCAGGGTAGTGGAAAAGACCACTCAGGCTCTAGGAGCTACAGGAGAAGAGGTCGTTCACGAGAAAAGAACGCAAACTCCAATTCCTCTTCGTCAGTTCTTGCAAACCAAAGCGAATCTATCCAAGATCTCCACCAAGATTGTCAAACTTGTAGAAGCCCGCCATACCCACCTGAAAAAACAGGAAAAACTTAGGCACCTCCTTCAACCGGAACACAAGGCAGAGCTTCAAGAGACTCTCCAGGGACATCATATCTGGGATTTTCTCGATCTGCATAAGGAAAGCTCCTTTTCTCCTGAAGAGATCGCCATCCACCTGCTGCCTCTCATGCCCCGTTTTTATTCAATCGCATCCTCTCCCAAAGTCTGTCCAGATGAGATCCATCTTACAGTCGCTTTTGTCAGCTTCCACTCTTTCCACCAACTCCGAGAAGGCGTCGGCAGCCATTATCTTTGCAAGCACATCGAGCCCCAAAACAGAATTTCCATCTATGTTCAGCCCTCAAATGGCTTCACCCTTCCTGAAGATCCATCGACCCCGATCATCATGATTGGTCCAGGAACTGGAATTGCTCCTTTCCGGGGTTTTTTACAGGAACGTATGGAAGAGAAAAATCCGGGTAAAAGTTGGCTCTTTTTTGGGGAACAAAAGAGAAGTTACGATTTTTATTATGAGGATTATTTTCTGGATCTGGAAAAACAGGGTAAGCTGCGCCTCGATCTAGCCTTCTCCCGAGACCAGAGTGAAAAAGTATATGTTCAGCATCTTCTGCTCAAGCAAGCCGAGGATATCTGGCAGTGGATACAGGATGGAGCAAACCTCTATGTATGTGGAGATGCCAATCAAATGGCTAAAGATGTGGAGGCGGCCTTTCTACAAATTTTCAAAGATCTGGGGAATATGAATGAAATCGATGCAAAAGTCTTTCTCAAGGACCTCCGATCGAAAAAGAAGTATCTCACCGACGTCTACTAATTTTCTCTAGGGAGATATTGGGGGACTTCGATGGTGCTTAGGATACAAAAACACTGAAGACCATCACCGCAACCAAAATCAGTCAACCCATCTCCGGATGTAACCGTGATTCCGACCTGGTTGATATCGACTTGCATGATTCCTGCAATTTTCTCTCTCATTACATCGATCTTGCTTTGCATGCGAGGTCTTTTCCCTTCGACCGTCAAGGCCACATGAGCAATCTTTTGACCTTTTAACGTTTCTAGAGCCTTCTCGAGGTAAACTTGGGAGTCGGTAATTCCGTCCTTGTGACAGAGGTCACGAGCAATCCCGCCTAAGATCGGAATGCCGGTCAATGAAGAAATGGCGTTGCAGATTGCATGAAAAATGACATCTCCGTCAGAGTCGGCAGAAAGGCCTGGAACACCATCGAAGATAATGCCGCCAATGATGCAGGGCTTCGATGAATCAGTAGGTAAAAAACGATGGGAATCTTGACCGATTCCGGTCCTTTGGATCGGAAAGGTCTTGGCGATCTCTTCGATTGAGTTTCTTTCTAGTAGATTCTTTTCCATTATTGACCTCGCTTCAATGGTTCAGCATGCCAAACTATCCATAATTGAAAAAGAATTAAAAAAAAAAGAATATATAAGATTACTTATATTTGGCGATTTCTACAGAAATTTCTTTAAGGAGGTCGTTCATTCCTTCCACATCCATGAATTCCCTGCGAAGGTCTTTCAGAACATCCTTTTTTGTCTCTTCCAGTGATTTCATTTTCTCTTTTCGCCAGTAATGGATCCAAAACAGAATGGAAACTTTTAGGAACGCTTTGAAGGCCTTTTTATTTTCCTGTCGAAATGTTTCTAGCTCATCTCGAAATAACATTGTGAAATCTTCACTTGTTGCTTCCTCTTCTTTTTCTTGGGAAGTGGTTATCTCCTCTTGTTTTCGAAAGCGGTGAACATTACTCAAGATCAATCCAAACAAGCTAATGCAAGCAATCAAAATCCAATGCCATGGATGCAAACCCCATGTCTGACAGAGCAATGCAGAATTTACAAAAAGGAAGGTAATTGCACTTCCAAAGACTAGAATAAAAAAAATGGAAAGGATTAGAGACGTAAGGTGTTTCTTCATATTCTCTCATTCATAAATTGTTCTATTTTTTGAAACAAGAGTTGAACCGATCTTGCTAAAATTTTACAGTGATTTTTTTACGGCAAACATGTAATTTATTGGCATCAATGACACTACAACTCATCAAAATCAAAGGCGGAAAACCCCTCAAAGGAGAGATAAAAGCTGCGGGTGCAAAAAATGCAATCACCAAGCTGCTTGTCGCTTCTCTTTTGTCTGATAAAAAATGCACATTTTATAATGTTCCGAACATTGCAGACGTTGAGATCACAGTGAACCTTTGCAAAGCTTTAGGCTCCGAAGTTCAGTGGGATCAAAAGGAAAGAATGCTGCAAATTCAGACCCGTGAATTGAAAACTTCATACATTCCTCAACATTTCAGCGGTGCCAATCGCATCCCGATCCTAATGATCGGAGCTCTTTTGGGAAGGACAGATCAGGATATTATCGTACCTACACTTGGAGGAGACGATCTTGGCAATCGGCCTGTCGACTACCATGTGCAAGCTCTGCAAAAATTGGGTGCTGTCATCGAATACCGAAACATGAAAAAAGAAGGGGCTTATTTTGCTCAGGCCCACAAAGGACTTCATGGTGCATACATCAAATTTCCTTATCCTTCCGTTGGTGCGACAGAAAATGCCATTCTCGCCGCAGTAGGCGCAAAAGGCACAACGATTTTAAAAAATGTCGCCATTGAACCGGAAATTATCGACCTCATTCTTTTTTTACAGAAGTTGGGTGTATATATTCATCTCGATGCCAATCGAACCATTGAAATTCAGCATACGACACAATTCACTGAAGTAGAACATACCGTAATTGCAGACCGTAATGAAGTAGCTTCCTATGCTATGGCTGCTATTAGCAGTAAAGGCAGAGTCTGGATTGAAGGGGCAGAACATCGCAATATGATCTCCTTTTTGAATCGGATCAAACAAGTGGGCGGTGGCTATGAGATCAAGGCCAATGGCATTGAATTCTTTTACCAGGCCCCTTTGAAATCCGGCATCCATATTGAAACCGACGTTCATCCTGGCTTTATGACGGATTGGCAGCAGCCCTTTGGGGTTCTTCTGACTCAAAGCGAAGGATTTGCCGTGATCCACGAAACTGTTTATGAAAACCGGTTTGGATACACGGAGGTACTAAAAGACATGGGAGCCGATGTACAGCTGTTCACGCATTGTCTTGGAAAAAAAGAGTGCCGGTTTGCTACTTCCCATCACTTGCATAGCTTAGTGGTCCGCGGCCCCACGCCCCTGGTTGCAAAAAATATTTCAGTACCTGATCTTCGTGCAGGGTTTGCCTACGTAATGGCTGCTTTGCTCTCGCCTGATACAAGCACTATCTCTGGAGTCCACTATCTAGATCGAGGTTATGAAGCCCTGGTGGACAAGCTCTCTTCTCTAGGAGCTGATATACGGCTCGTATCCTTGAGCAAAAAAGCAAAAGCTTTGACAGCCTAGTGGCCGTTCTTTATCCTCTTTTCCCTTATGAAAACTCCACTCCCCCTATGGCGGAAAATCCAACGTCAAAATTTTGTTCAATTATCTCCTCTCGTCGATTTTCTCGAGTTGAGTCCGCACCTTCGTAAACAGGTATTAAAAAGCCCCCGTTTCCCTTTGAACCTGCCTAGAAGATTGGCCGAAAAAATTAAAAAAAATACTTTAGATGATCCTATCTTCAAGCAGTTTGTCCCCCTTCAAAAAGAAAGGATCATTACACCTTCTTTTTCTGTGGACCCTGTGCAAGACAAAACATTCCGAAAGGAGGCAAAACTACTGCAGAAGTATCCTAAGCGAGCCCTTTTACTTCCCACTGCAGCATGTGCTATGAACTGCCGGTTTTGTTTTCGCCAGAACTTTCCCTATGAGTCGGATAGGAAGGATTATGAACCAGAACTTGATAGGATTAAAACGAACTCTTCTCTGAATGAAATTATTCTGAGCGGAGGAGATCCTCTTTCACTCAATGAAACAGCATTAACCTCTCTCTTTCAATCTCTAGATTCCATCCCTCATATCAAGAGAATACGCTTCCACACCCGTTTTCCTCTGGGAATCCCAGAAAGAATTGATGATGCCTTTCTAGGCACACTTTCTGCATCAAAAAAGCAAATCATCTTCACCCTTCATGTCAATCACCCCAAGGAGTTGGATTCTGATGTCTATTATGCCTTGAGGCGGGTTTCCAGCCTCAATATTCCCATTTTGACCCAGACTGTCCTTTTGAGGGACATAAACAACTCAGTACCAGTGTTAGAAGAACTCTTTGAGGGATTATGCGACCATGGGATCCTTCCCTATTACCTTCATCAGCTTGATCCCATCCAGGGGGCTGCTCATTTCGAAGTGCCTATTTCTGAAGGGAAGAAGCTGATTTCCGAGCTTCGGGGAAGATTAACAGGATATGCTCTCCCTCGTTATGTTCAAGAAATCCCGGGAGAACCCTCCAAAACCGAACTCTAAGTTACTGATAATAAGATAAATGAAATTATTATAATTAATTTTTACAAAACGCTTGGTTATTAATTATAATTTAGTTTATAATAGTAGCAATTAAAACAAAAAAATCTGCGATCATAATAACCTCATTTTAAAGGCACCTTAAACCGGGTGCCTTTTTTTTTGCCCAAATAGAATCTGAAATTTACATACGAGAAACCGTTCTGAGGCCCAGAATGTTGAGCCCACAAGAAAGGATACGAGCTGTGATATCGCAGAGGACCAGGCGAGGGCCCTGCTCTTCAGAGCCTTCCACACGACAGTCTCTGAAAAAGGCGTTGAACTTTTCCGCAAGCTCATACAAATAATCAGTCAGGCGATTGGGTAGAAGATCTCTTGTCACCATGTGAAGGATCTCACCAAAACGGAGAAGATGAAGCCCAAGCGCGATTTCAGAAGGATGCTTCAATGAAATCGAAAAGTCCTTCAACACCTGTTCCATGTCTGCATTGACCTTTCGTTTGATCCCTAAAATACGCACATATGAGTACATTAGAAATACAGCTGTATTTCCTTCAAATTTGAGCATCTTGTCATAACTGAACGTATAGTCTTTGGTGCGAAGGGAAGATAAGTCTGCATATTTGACCGCTCCAATTCCTATAGTGCGCGCAAGCTCATCTAATTCGTTTGGATCTCCATCGGGCATTCTTTCAACAAGGAGCTTTCTTGCATGTTTAATCGCGGAAAGAAGCAAATCGATAAGCTTTTCAGTTTCTCCCGAACGTGTTTTGAATTTTTTCCCATCTGGCCCCAGAACCAGTCCAAAAGTTACGTGGTCGAGTTCTACTTTTTCCGGATCATAATACCCAGCTTTTTCAGCGGCCTTAAAGAGGAGTTGAAAATGAAGGCTTTGCCCAGCATCTGTTAAAATAATGATCCTATCTGCTTTTTCCACTTCGACACGGTGCTTGAGCGCGGCCATATCAGTCGTATCATAGTTAAATCCGCCATCCGATTTTTGAATGATCATGGGAAGAGGATTTCCTTCCCTGTTTTTGAATCCTTCAATGAAAATACACTTAGCCCCATCCGAAACTTGAATCACACCACGCTTTTCTAAATCAATGACCAGATCACTCAGCATTGGATTGTAAAAAGATTCGCCCCGTTCATTGATCTTAACGTCCATAAGATCATAGATTTCTTGATAAGCCTTTCGGGAAATTTCACAAATGATCTCCCAAGCACGGAGAGCTTCGGAGTCCCCACCCTGCAATTTTACAACTTGTAATTGCGAGCGTTTTTTGAACTCGGAATCCTGATCGAATTTTTTCTTCGACTCCTTATACCAGTGCATCAATTGAGGTAAATCTGTTTCTTCTTCTCCTGATAGGACTGTAGGTGCATATTCTTTGAGGTAAGAGATCAGCATTCCGAATTGCGTGCCCCAATCCCCCACATGGTTCAGTCGCAGAACATCATAATCTAAAAATTCAAAAAGACGGGCAATGCAATCACCGATGATCGTAGAACGAAGGTGGCCTACGTGAAGCTCCTTTGCAATGTTTGGTGATGAAAATTCGACAACCACTCGCCTTTTTTTTCTAGCTGGAACAGCCCCGTAAAAGGGATCATGAAAAAACTTCTGCAACTGTGTGGACAGAAATTCAGAATCTAGAGTGATATTAATGAATCCGGGACCTGCAACTTCCAATTTGGAAATCATAGCCTTCCCATTATCTTTCACATCGAAATGTTTGATGATTTCATCAGCTACTGCACGGGGATTTTTCTTGAGAACCTTGGCAAGCTTTAGAGCACTATTGCATTGATAGTGGCCAAGTCCTTCTTGAAAACAGGGTGCAACGTCCGCAGTCGGATCTTCCACTTCTGCAAAAGCTTTGCTAATGGCTTCTGTTGCTTTTTCCTGGAGTATTAAATTCAAAGTTCCCATTACGAACCTATTCCGAAAGCCGACAGACACCTACTTCGGGATAGCTTCATAGATCTGTCGTATGATGGAAGTGGGGTGGTTCTACTCTCCTTCCAATTCCATATTTTATGCGATAATCCGCTAAAGAGATCGCAGCCTGATGAGTAGAAATTTGATTCTTTTTCGCAATTTCATAAATAGAAATCAACCTATCATAAATACGATGCGTCTTCAATCTCGGAACTTTGGGAGTATAGCCATCAATATCAATTTCAGAAGTTACGTTTAACAAACCTCCGGCATTGATGACGAAATCTGGAGCATAAAGAATATGCCTTTTCCTTAGAAACTCTGCGTCTTCATCCTTCTCGAGCTGATTATTAGCACAACCTGCAACAGCTTTGCACTTGAGCCTGGAAATCGTTTTTGCATTTATGGTTCCACCTAATGCACAAGGAGCAAACACATCGCAGGGAACGTCGTAGATTTCTTCGGGTGGTACATACTCTGCACCATAGAGTTTCTTAACCTTTTCCACTTTTTCGTCATGAACATCGGTTACGATCAAATCGGCACCCGCCCAAAAAAGATAATGGCAAAGAAAAAGTCCTACTTGGCCAAGTCCTTGAATCGCTACTTTTTTTCCTTCCAGATTGTCCGTACCATAGAGATATTTGACTACAGACTGAATACCGCGGTATGTTCCCCAAGCAGTAAAAGGAGCAGGATTGCCACTTCCGGATTTTCCAGGAAGACCAACGACATACTTTGTCTTTCTCATAAAGATCCCTGTATCTTCAGGGGTCACTCCCACATCTTCTGCACAAATATAGCGGCCCTTCAGAATGTTCAGCGCTTCAGCAAAAGAAAGAAGTAATTCGGGAGTCTTGTCTTTATGTGGATCCGCAATGATCACACTCTTTCCGCCGCCGAGACCTACATCAACGATCGCAGACTTGTATGTCATCCCTTTTGATAGGCGAAGCACATCTTCTAAAGCCTCGTCAAAACCAGAATAAGCCCGAATTCTTGTCCCACCAAGAGCGGGACCCAGAGTTGTATTATGAACAGCTACAATAGCTTTGAGGCCTGTTTTGTTGTTGATGATTTTGACAACATATTCATAACCCTTAACGGGGATCGTTTCAAACTGAAAATCTTTTTTTGAGGTCTGAAAACGGGATAGTAGCTCTCCTTTAACTGGACCTTCATCTTTGGTCTGCTGAACAGATTCTTCTAGTACATTCATGCTCATCGATTATACCCTCACTGATAAAGATAATTTGGCAGATCGAAAGTTCACATTTCTATCCAACTGTTTTTTGGATAGATTGCGTTTCAAGGTTAAAAGCGGCAAGACAGTAACATCTTTCCAACGCAAAATCAACCATGTTCATTTCCTGAAGACAGTCTCAAGAAACCATAGGAATTTATAAAGTTCTTTTGTTTTTTTAAAGAATTTTCTAATAAAACCTCGGGTTTGTTCTTGATCAATAATATTTTGGCCGTTAGCCTTGTACTCAATTCTGAATTTTTCATTCAAAATGAGGTCTGAATGGCATCCGAAATGCTTACAAAAGAGTTGAAAAACCAGCTCCTTGCGTTTTTGAAAAAGAACCGCACTCATGATTTAGTGGCCCTTTACCTTTATTTTGTCGAAAATAAATATGAGATCCATCCCATCCTCTTTCCCAGAGAAAAAATGATTTATCAAAATCTCGACTTCCTGAAAGGCCATCTGGAAAAGGAAGGAAAACTTTGGAGAGAGACTGAGATCAAAGTTCAGTTTGGAAAAGAAAGCGTCAATGAAAATACAAAGAAAATTTATATTTGCCCTTTTACAGGAAAGGTCTTCGGCGACAACACAAATCCGAACCCTCAGGATGCTATCTATGACTGGGTCGCCAAATGTCCAGAGAATACTGAAAGAGTGGGCGGACTCCGTGCTAAACGTTTTTTTGTTTCTGAAGATCCAGACGTCATCAAAAATTATATAAAAGAAAGAAAAGCACCTGTAAAAAAAGTTGTATACTCCTCTGCAATCTCCGGGAAGCTTTTCAACAGCAAAAAAGCTGTGCTGGATGACTTCAAGCAAAACCACATAAAGCCTCTATCTCTTTTTGAGGTTCAAAATCAGAACAGATTCCAAATCGAAGAAAAACTTTTACACTTTCTTCAAGAACATTTGACGGAAGAAAAAATTTCTAGCTTCGTTAAGCTTCTTTCTTCTCATAAAGAATTCAAATCCTATCTAAAAAATTGGCTGGAATAATAAATTTTTGTTCCCTTCAGGAAACGCACCATTTGGCGGGCAACTTTTTTCGCTCTTTAAAACCAAATGCTATCGTTGCGTTTACTGGAGATTTAGGAGCGGGGAAAACTTCTTTCATCAAGGGCATGCTTGCATCACAATTAGCTGAAGAAGAAATCCAAAGCCCGACTTTTGTTTATTTAAATGTTTACCCGTGCACTCCCATTGTTTATCATTTCGACCTTTATCGCCTCAAATCAGCAGAAGAATTTCTTTCCATGGGATTTGATGAGTATTTTGAGAAAGAAGGAATCTGCCTCCTAGAATGGGCAGACCGCATCAAAGATATTCTTCCCCCGCATACGCAATACGTCCACCTCGAAGGAACGGGCAATAACCCTCGCAAAATTTGGATAAAATAATATGGGCTTTATGCATACCGAAAAATTCGTCTGTGTAGATTGCGAATTTACAGGACTCGATCCAGAAAATGACCGAATCATTGAAGTCGCTGCAGCTGTTTTTACTTTTGATCAAGTCCTCGAGACCTTTGAATCTTTGGTTGATCCCGAGTGCGACATTCCCCACTCATCCCAGCTCATCCATAATATTTCTCAAGATATGGTCTACGGCAAACCTAGAATCTATGAAGTTCTTCCTGCTCTATTAAAGCTCATCGACAATCATATTCTTGTCGGACACGGTATTGGTTTTGATATCGATATTATCGATCGTGCTGCAAGGGCCCACTCTATTCCCTGCAAGATCCAATCCTTGAAACAACTCGACACACTACGACTTGCCCGACTCTATGGAGAAAGCCCGATCAACTCTCTCGAAAAACTTCGAGAACATTTTAATATTGCATCAGAAGGAGCACATCGTGCGATGAGTGATGTAGTCGTAAATATTGAAGTGTTCAAACATCTGACACGCTCCTACAATACGACCGAACAAATCTTCAAAATCTTAGAAAGACCGATCAAACTCAAGACAATGCCTCTAGGCAAGCACAAAGGGCGTCGTTTTGAAGAAATTCCCCTGGAATACTTAAATTGGGCTGCTCGAAAAGACTTCGATGAAGATCTTCTTTACTCTATCCGTTCAGAGCTGAAAAACAGGAAAACTGGAAAAAGTTTCCAGCAAGCATCAAATCCCTTTTCCGGATTATAGAACATATCTGTTAGACTTTTCCTCCATTTCAGAGGATAACCATGTTTTTTAGAGTTCTGTTTCTATTTGTCGCTCCTTTTCTTTTCTCTCTACCAAAAGGCGCTATCTACGAACACATCGTCCTGCCAGGACCCATCCTCTATTCATTTGTTGGAAATCGATCCAGAACAAATCCATGTTGAATCGTGCTTGGGAAAAGATGAAGGAATAGGGATCGAACATATTTCATCAATGGCCGAAAGAAAGGGAGCATTCGCCGCCATTAATGGAAGTTTTTTTCAGATGAAAGCCCCTTTTGAAGGAATTTCGAGTGGGCTTCTAAAATACAAGGAGCGAAGTTGTCTTTTCTTCGCAAAAGCCCAAAGGAGCTATTCGAGGGGCAATAGGATGGATTCCGGGATGTAAGTTCACTCTGATTGACCGTCTTCATCTCCACCTGCTTCTGCAGACTTCGATAGGGGACTTTTCCATCCATTCAGTGAACCGCCCCAAAAAAGAAGGTGAAAGGATCCTTTATACTCCATTGTTTCATTCCTCGACCCTAACAGGGGAAGGGATACTGGAATATCTGATCGAAGATGAGATGATTATTGACCAGTCAACCAGAGGGAATTCACCCATTCCCGGAAATGGATTTGTCTTTAGTACCAATGAAAGCTTTCCCTATCACCTCCCAATACAGCTTCTATTCGACTATGAAAGTATTTTTCATCCAGAGCGAAGTGCTGAGTGGGACAGAGTTCCATTCATTGTAAGCGGCACTCCCGTCCTCATTCAAGATGGAAAGATCGTAGATTTCTATGAAGAAAAAACCCTCACTTCCTTTCTTATCTGTCCCCATCCCCGTACTGCGATCGGAGTAAAAGAAAACGGAAACTGGTTAATCGCTGTAGTGGATGGTCGAAGTAAAGTTTCTAGAGGAATGATTATTCATGATCTCGCTCAATTCTTCCTTGATCGTGGGTGTATCTCAGCGCTCAATCTGGATGGTGGAGGTTCGACTGCAATTTATCTCGAAGGTGAAATCATCAACCGGCCCTGTGGGTCTCATGAAGGGGAAAAAGGGGTCGAAGGTACTGATCTCGAGGTAGGGGATGCGATCCTTTTCTTTGAAAGAAAGTAAAGTTTTTGCAAAATAACCTCTATGACCTGAATTTCGGGCTTTTCTCCTTGCAGATGAAAACCCAAAGTTCAGGTTTATGTTAAATAAAAGGTTCGCGCGATCTGTGGGAAAGCTTTCACTGCAAGATATGAATTTGCATGAGAAAAAAGTGCTCATGCGCGTCGATTTCAATGTCCCTCTGGATGCAAATGGTCAGATCACAGACGATACACGCATTCGTTCAGCCACTCACTCCATCGAATATATACTCAAACAGAACGCCTCGATTGTTCTAATGAGCCATCTAGGCAGACCAAAAGGGAAAAAAGATCCGAAATATTCCCTTGCTCCAGTAGCAAAAAGATTGTCTGAACTTCTAGGAAAAGACGTACGATTTGCACCCGATTGCATCGGAGAAGAGGTTCAAAAAATGGCAACCTCTCTCGAGCCAGGAGAAGTGCTCCTTTTGGAAAATTTACGCTTTCATGATGCTGAAGAACATCCTGAAAAGGACCCGGCTTTTGCAGAGAAGCTTGCCTCTTTAGGCGAAGTTTTTGTTAACGACGCTTTTGGGACCGCGCACAGGAAACACTCTTCTACTCATACAATTGCAAGTTTTTTTCCACATAAGACCATCGCTGGGTTTCTAATGGACAAGGAAATCGCGTTCCTCGGGTCAGTCGTTCAAAACCCGAAACGTCCTTTTTTTGCGATCATCGGCGGGGCAAAAGTTTCCACGAAAACAGGCGTTTTGACCCACCTCGTGGAAAAAATCGATGGTCTATTCATTGGGGGCGGCATGGCCTTTACTTTCTTCAAAGCACAGGGAATCTCTATCGGGAAGTCCATCATTGAAGAAAGCGAAGTCGAAACTGCGAAGAAAATTATGGAAAAGTGCCAGGAACGTGCAATCAAGCTTTGGCTTCCTGTCGACATCGTCATCGCCGATCATTTTCAAAATGACGCAAATACAACCACAATCAACATTAAAGACGGTATCAAGCCAGGCTGGATAGGTGTAGATATTGGGAAAAAAACGATTCAAGAATGGGCTGCGTCTTTTGCCAATGCTGCTACCATTTTTTGGAATGGGCCCTTAGGCGTCTTCGAAATGCCTAATTTTGCCAAGGGGACGAATGAGATTGCGATCGCCCTTGCTAGTACCAGAGCCACAACTGTTGTAGGAGGGGGCGACTCGGTCGCGGCCATCCAGCAGTTGGGAATTGCCGATCGATTCACCCACCTCTCTACTGGAGGGGGAGCCTCTTTAGAATACATTGAATATGGCCACCTTCCAGGAATTGATGTCCTTTCTGACCGCTAAAGTATTATTTTAAATTCTTTGTTCATTTTTCTCAGGATGATCATTGCCAAATAAGAAATAGCCGATATAATTGGGGGTATATTGATTATGACAGAAAAACCTGTCTTAACCCCCCAAATATGCAAGTTCGTAAGAAAGAACTTCTTATTTTTTTCGACACTCCAAGACTCACTTCCGCAGACTCGCGCAAACACAAATTAGCAACCTTTCTTTTTAAACATTTTTTGATTCAACAAAAGAATAGAGATGTCTGAGAGTACAAAGAAAGAATTCAGCAAACTGCGTAGCTTTTTATGGCCCATCCATCGCAGTGAACTGAAAAGATTTGTACCCATGCTCCTGGTCTTCTTTTTCATTTCGTTCAATTACAACATTCTCCGTACAGCTAAAGACACCTTGGTCGTAACCGCTAAAAATTCCGGAGCTGAAACGATACCATTCATCAAAGTATGGGCCATGTTGCCTATGGCCATCGCATTGACATTTCTTTTCACGCGACTATCGAACAAGTTCAATCGTGAAAAAGTTTTTTACATTATGATGTCCATTTTCCTGGGCTTCTTCCTTGTATTCACCTTTTTCCTCTATCCTTTTCGTGAGTTTTTGCACCCTCATGATTTTGCCGATCGACTGCAAGCCGTTCTTCCTCAAGGATTCCAAGGACTGATCGCTATCTTCCGTAATTGGACATTCACTGCCTTTTATGTCATGAGCGAGCTATGGGGAACGACGATTCTCACCGTACTCTTCTGGGGATTTGTCAACGAAGTTACGCCTGTCCCCCAAGCCAAAAGGTTTTATGGCCTGCTTGGAATTGGGGCCAATGTATCCGGATTCCTTTCTGGTCAGGTAGTACTTCTCCTCTCCAGCAATATTTTTAATGCCAACCTGCCTTATGGGAAAAACGCCTGGGAGCAGTCTGTGCTCTTTCTGAATCTGGCGATTCTTGTTACTGGGATAGTCATTGTGAGCATTTTCCGCTGGCTCAATAAAAATATGAAGAAAGGCGAAGAAGTCAGAAACCCATCTGAAAAAGCTCCTGAAAAAATCAAGATGGGCCTAAGGAAAAACTTTGCCTATCTGGCAAAATCAAAGTATTTGATTTGCATTGCTCTGATCGTTTTGACCTATAATCTTTCCATCAACCTAGTCGAAGTTGTGTGGAAAAATGAATTGAAAGCCCTTTTTCCCAACCCCTCCGATTATACTGTTTATATGGCCAAAGTGACGATGGCGATGAGTTTAGTCGCAACGATCACCGCTATTTTTATCACTGGGAATGTCATGCGACGTACAAGCTGGACACTTAGCGCCTTGATCCCTCCCTTCATTATGCTGGTCACAGGAGCGCTCTTTTTCTCATTCCTGCTATTTAAAAACTCTTCATTTGGAATGTTAGCGGCTTTCTTTGGGAGTACTCCATTGATCATGGGTGTTTTCTTTGGATCCCTCCAGAATGTAATGGCGCGAGCATCCAAATACACTCTGTTCGATGCAACAAAAGAAATCTCGTTCATTCCATTGAGCCGGGAATGCAAACTGAAGGGAAAAGCTGCGATTGACGGAGTAGGCTCAAGAATAGGGAAGTCTGGCGGCTCTGTGATTCACCAAGGACTCTTGATGATGTTTGCCACTGTAGCCGGTGCTACACCCTATGTAGCTTGTATATTCTTTGTCGTGATTGGGATTTGGGCTTTTGCTGTCTTCTCTCTAGGAAAACAGTTTAATGCTCTTACAATCAGTCGGCAAACTCTTGACATCCCCGAAGAAGAACCTGTTTTCGTTGAAGAAGGCGCCAAGCAAGAAGCGTTGGGTTGATCGTCTCACTGGGGCTGGTCTAAAATCAAAAAAATATCTTTCAAAGAAAACAGACTTTGTAAATAAGGCATATTTTAACGAGTAGATATCCTGAATAAATGGACACGATCATACAATTCATTACTGACCATGCGACGCACGCCCACTGGCTGATCTTTGGAGCACTGATTTTGGCAGGCCTGAATATCCCGGTAAGCGAAGACCTAATGATTATTATCAGCGCCGTCTTGGCCGCCACTGTGGTTCCCGAAAATGTCTATATACTTTTTATCTTCGTCTTCATGGGATGCTATCTGTCCGATTGGATGGTTTACTGGATGGGTCGTCTTTTAGGGAGGAGGCTCTGGGAATTTCGCTGGTTTGCCAGGACATTCAAGAAAAAAAGGCTCTATCAGACACAACGTTATTTTGCAAAATACGGGTTTTTGACCCTCCTTGTAGGGAGATTCATTCCTTTTGGGGTAAGAAATTGCCTTTTTTTGACAGCAGGTATGGGAAAAATGCGCTTTGGCAAGTTTTTGATTGCGGACGGAATTGCATGCGTTTGCTCCAATACCCTCCTTTTTACCCTGGCCTATACCCTGGGAAAAAACTACCATTCTCTCGTTCGCTATATAAAAACCTTTAATATCTTCATATTCAGCGCCTTTGTTGTGACGTTAATTGCCTTCATTTGGTATAAAAGGAAGAAAAAAGTTCGAACCGTCAAGTGAAAAACGCCTCCTACACATGATCAGTTTGTCGAATAGTCTGTCATTTATTCGAGCTCCTCTTGCCCTATTGTTTTTGCAGGAGAACAATTATCTTCGAGTCCTAGCTATTATTCTCGCTATGTTTACGGACAGCATTGATGGATATTTAGCCCGAAGATATCGCTCAGCTTCAAAGTTCGGGGCTATTTTAGACCCGACGATGGACAAATTTTTTGTATACTTTGTCCTGACCATCCTCTATCTCGAGGGAAATGTGAAGCTTTGGCAAGGTCTTGCAATGCTCTCCCGGGATTTCTTCCTATGCATTTTTGGCCTTTACTTGGCCTTTTCTGGAAGATGGAAACATTATGAATTCCGAGCGATCCGATGGGGCAAAGTCACCACAGCTTTACAATTTATCGTGATGATCGGGCTAACTCTTGACTATGTATTCCCCTGGCCGATTTTCGCATCCTTCCTATTATTTGGGGCCCTGGCCTTTATCGAACTCTTTCAGATCGGGGCTAAACAGTATTCATCTCTGGACAGATGAAGTAAAAACGAATATTTTTAAGGACACTGGAAAAATTCATGGAAATTCAAAGAGAATCAGTTTTTGTATCTGCAATACGGTCTTTTCTAAAGTCGATAGCGGTCATCCTGGGACTATTCATCGCATTCATTCCCATTGTCCTTCTTCTTTCGGTTTTTGGCAGTGAAGTAGAACTGCCGAATAATACAAAACTAACCTTCCTTCCTGATGCAAATGGAAAAATGGAACTCCTTCCACACAGTGCCCCCGTAGTCTTGGAAATTAAAATTCATGGGGTAATCGGGACAACAGACCTCACGGGACAATCGGTTACCAATCAATTGGTCGATTCCAGAAGAGGAATTCTGAAAGATCGTGTGAAAGCTATTTTACTTCACATCAATACACCCGGCGGCGGGGTCAATGATTCTGATGTCATTTATCGGCAAATCAAGGCATATAAGGAAAAATATAAAGTTCCTGTCTTTGCCTATGTAGAAGGTTTGTGCGCATCAGGCGGAGTTTATGTATCTTCTGCCGCAGACAAAATTTTTGCCAGTCCTGTAAGCGTCATCGGATCGGTCGGTGTCTTCATCGGTCCCTTCTTCAACTTGCACCAGGCCTTAGATAAGTTGGGCATTCAGTCTAGAATTCTTTCCGAAGGAAAAGACAAGACAATGATGAGTCCATGGGTACCTTGGAAAGAAGGGGAAGATCAGTCTCTGAAAAACATTGTCGGGTTCATGTACAACCGATTTGTCACTATTGTCACCGAAGCCCGTCCTCAAATGAATCGAGAAAAGCTCATTCAGGAATATGGCGCCCAGGTATTTAGTGCCCCGATAGCTGAAAAGTTGGGATACATCGACGAGGCCAACCAAGACTATAAGTCTACCATGTTTGCACTGCTCGAAGCAGCAGAGATCAACCCTGCCAAACCTTATCAAGTTGTGCAATTACAGCCGAAACATAATGTTCTAGAAAGTCTAATCAAGGGAACCTCTCCTCTCATTTCGGGGAAAGTCAAACATAAGCTTGATTTAGGTTCTCACGATTTATCAGAAATCAATGACCAGCTCGCTTATCTCTACATCCCAGAAGGATCTGGATCGTAAACCAAATCCAATTGTTATGAAAAAACTCTTTATCGTTGACGCAGTCAATTATCTGTTTCGTTCCTATTACGCTATTGGTCCCATGACCAACGAGCGAGGGGAATCTACCAGCGCCCTGTATGGGTTTATCCGTAGCCTTCAAAAGCTGATCAAGGAATATTCTCCTGAAGAGATGATCGTCGTTTTTGATGGCCCCGACAATAAGAGAGAGCGGCAAAAGGTATATGCCGAGTACAAGATGCATAGAAAAGGCGCACCTGAAGATCTCTTTCCTCAATTTGAATGGGCTTATGATTATTGTCAGCTTGCAGGGATCCCGGTCATCTGCGTCGATGGGGTTGAAGCCGATGATACGATGGCCAGTATTGCTTTGTGGGCGGCAGAAAAAGCCAACCGAGAAGTGTATCTCTGCACATCCGATAAAGATCTCTGCCAAGTAGTCGGAAATGGTATTTATGTACTCAATGTTCACAAGAACAACCTTTTGATTGATCCTGAAAAAGTTTTAGAGATCTATGGGGTAAGGCCCGATCAGATGCTTGATTTTCTTGCGATCATGGGAGATACATCCGACAATATCCCTGGGCTGCCTGGATTTGGTCCAAAGACAGCCGCACAACTTCTGCAACAATTTGGAACATTAGACAATATTCTCTCATCCATCGATCAGGTCCCTGGAAAGAAAAAACAGGAAATTCTTACAGAACATCAAGATAAAGCCATTCTGTCTAAGAAGCTGGCAAGATTAAATACTAACGTTGTCTTCCCTAAAGAAGAAGAGTACTTCAAACTTCAAAAGCCAGACACGGAAAAACTCAAAGACCTATTCCATCGAATGAAATTCATCACGCTCTTAAAAGAGCTGACCCCAACTGCTGCTGAAGAAAAAGCCCCAGCAGAAGTTGAACCACTAGAAAAAGAAGTAGTCGATTATATATTGATCGACGAAGAAGAAGCGCTTCAAAACCTCATTGCAAAACTCATTCATGAAAAAGAAATCTGCATCGATACAGAGACAACAGACCTTCATCCTCTGACTGCGCAAATCGTTGGAGTGGGACTGTGTATAGAGCCAAAAGTAGCTTACTATATCCCCTTTAACGGTAATTTAGGAACAGAGACGGCTCTGCATCATTTGAAAAAGCTATTTACTGAAAGCGGGCCTGCCTTTTACGGCCACAACTTAAAGTACGATTACCATGTTCTGAAAAACCATGGCATTGAAATCAAAAAGATCTCCTTTGACACAATGCTTGCCTCCTACCTCCTTACCCCTCAAAACCGACGTCATAATTTAGATCAGCTCACATTAGAGTATTTTCGAAAGCATAAAGTTTCGATCAAAGACCTGATTGGATCTGGAAAAAAACAGATCTCGATGAAAGAAGTTCCTCTTGAGAAGGTCAAAGATTACTGTTGTGAAGATGTTGATTTTACAACCCGGTTAAAACTCCTATTCGAGACCAAACTCAAAGAAAACGAACTGGACCTGCTCCTTTATGATATCGAAATTCCTCTTCTTCCCATTTTAGCGAACATGGAACGGCATGGCATTTATCTAGACAAAGGAAAACTCAAAGAGATGTCCGTATCTCTTGATTTTCAAATCAAAGCCATCGAAGAAAGAATCTTTTCCGAAGTCGGAGAAAAGTTCAATCTCAACTCACCAAAGCAACTCAGTGAGATTATCTATCAAAGGCTTGGGCTAACTCCTCCTACACGAAAGAAAACAGAGTACTCAACAGCGGCCAAAGTTTTGGAAACGCTCGCAGAAGAAAACCCCGTTGTTGGAAAAATACTCGAATACAGAGGACTGGAGAAACTTCGTTCCACCTATGTCAATGCATTGCCCGAACAGGTACAGCCGGTAACTGAAAGGATTCATTGCAGTTTTAATCAGTCTGTCACTGCTACAGGCAGACTTTCCTGCACCGATCCCAACTTGCAAAACATCCCCGTAAGGACAGAAGAGGGACGTAGAATCCGGGAAGGATTCCGTCCTCAAAAGCCGGGATGGAGTTACCTCGCTGCAGACTACTCTCAAATTGAACTACGTCTGCTTGCTCACTTCAGTGAAGATCCAGAACTGTTGAAAGCTTTCCGACAAGGCGGGGACATTCATACGCACACAGCTTCTCTTGTATTCAATGTGCCTCAAGAAGAAGTGACCAAAGAAATGCGCTATCAGGCGAAAACAGTCAACTTTGGAATCCTATATGGACAGGGTCCTTATGGACTTGCTCAGGAATTAAAAATACCAATGCGACAAGCATCTGATTTCATTAAAACCTATTTCATGCAATATCCAAAAGTTTCCAAATATCTTGAAGGATGCAAGGAGAAAGTCAGAAAAGAAGGATATGCTCAAACGCTTTTTGGAAGAAAACGACCCATAGCGGAGATCTTCAGCAAAAATCCAAGTATTCGTGCCGCTGCAGAACGTTTGGCAGTAAATACACCTCTACAAGGTACAGCGGCCGACATCATCAAATTGGCCATGATTCATATCGACTCGATATTGAGGGAGAGGAACCCTGATGGTTTTATGATCCTACAAATTCACGATGAATTAATTTTTGAAATTCCCGACCGTGAAATCGACACATTCAATAAAATTGTCAAAGAAAATATGGAACAGGTAATCGATCTGAATGTCCCCTTACTTGTAGACATTGAAGTTGGCAAAAATTGGGGAGAATGCTAGATTTGAAAAAAATAGCAGTTACTGGTGCAGTAGCTAGCGGCAAGTCTTCTGTCTGTCAAATCTTTAAAAAATTAAATGCCTATATTGTAGATTCAGACAAGCTTGTCCATCAATTGCTAGACATCCATACACATCTAGGCAAACAAGTCACCGAGTTATTCGGTTCAGAGATTGTAGAAAACGGTCAGTTAAATCGAAAAAAAATTGCTGAAATAGCATTTCATCATCCGGAAAAATTAGAAGCATTGGAAAAGTTGGTCCATCCTCCAGTTTTAAAAGCGATCAAAGATCAGTACGAACTAGTGAAGAATAAAAAAGAATACTCAAGTTATGTTGTTGAGATTCCGCTACTTTTTGAAACACAGACTGAACACTATTACGACTTTGTCATCCTTGTGACCAGTAGCCCTTCCTTATGCAAAAAAAGACTCAAAGAATCAGGTCTTGAACAGACAGAATATGACAAAAGGATGGCTAGGCAGCTAGCTACTGATGTCAAGCGCAAAAAGGCGCATTTTGTCCTTCAAAACAATGGATCTTTCCAAGAACTAGAAGAAAACGTGAGAAAAATTGATTCTCAAATTCAAAAAACTTAAGTCCAGGTAACTTATGGAACGAGAAAATACCACTCAAGCCCCTCCCAAAGATAATCATCAAAAGGATCAGCCACCCAAAAGTGAAAAGGCTGAGAAACCGGAATCACATCCAGCTGTAACGAAAATTTCAGAATTACAGCGTATGAACATCGACCAACTCAACCGCTATGCAAAATCGATTGGCTTGAAACACATCGGCGGACTGCCAAAATCTCAAATCGTATTTGAAATCGTCAAAACGATCTCTGAAAAACCGAATGAAGTTCTCTATGGTGAAGGTGTTCTTGAAGTTCTTCCCGATGGTTTTGGCTTCCTTCGTTCTCCGAACTACAACTATCTTCCTTCCGCAGAAGACATTTATGTCTCGCCAGCACAGATTCGCCGTTTTGATTTGCGAAAAGGCGATACACTTTATGGAACAATCAGAGCTCCAAAAGACAAGGAAAAGTATTTTGCGCTACTCAAAGTAGAAAAGATCAACAACAAAAAACCAGAAGATGTCAGAGACCGCATCCTTTTTGAAAACCTGACACCGCTTTACCCTGACAAACGTCTGGTTATGGAAACGAATAAAGAAAGAACATCGATGCGTGTCCTCGACCTTGCCGCGCCTATCGGAAAAGGACAGCGCGCCATGATTGTCGCCCCTCCCAAAACAGGGAAAACAATCCTTTTGCAAAACATCGCCAATTCCATTGAAAATAATAATCCAGAAGCTTTCCTCATCGTTCTTCTCATCGACGAGCGTCCTGAAGAAGTTACGGATATGATTCGTAGTGTAAAAGGGGAAGTGATATCCTCTACATTTGATGAACCACCCGAGCGCCACGTCCAAATTGCCGACATGGCCATTGCAAAAGCCCGCAGTCTCGTAGAATGCGGACATGATGTCATCATCCTTCTCGACTCACTTACACGATTGGCCCGTGCCTACAATACTGTTCAGCCCCATTCAGGAAAAATTCTTACCGGTGGTATCGATGCAAATGCTCTGCACAAGCCAAAACGCTTTTTCGGAGCTGCGAGAAACATCGAGCATGGTGGTTCTTTAACCATCATCGCTACAGCTCTCATCGAAACCGGCTCTCGAATGGATGAGGTAATTTTCGAAGAGTTTAAAGGAACAGGAAACATGGAATTGGTTCTCGATCGACGACTTGCTGATCGCAGAGTCTACCCGGCTATTGATGTAATCAAGAGCGGAACAAGAAAAGAAGAGCTTCTCTATCACCATGAAGAGCTGGAAAAGATCTTCCTCCTTCGCCAAGCACTTGCTGATCTTACTCCTGTGGATGCGATGAACCTGCTTCTTTCTCGTATGAAGAAGACAAACAGCAACGCTGAGTTCCTTCTTTCCATGAAAGAGTAGAGCCCTTGCAAAAGAACTAACAAAACGTTATTTTGCAATCTGGCAGTCTTATATAGACCGCCAGGTTATTGTACTGAAGGAGCCAAGAGATGCGATTCATCGTCACCTTAATGATTTCCACCTGTGCAGCTGTTGGATCTTTTTGGGTGTGGACCAATTACCCAGAAGCGCGAACTTGGCTCAATGAAGTTCTCAATACAGGCAAATTTCAAACACTTGAAGTGCGCCATTCTGCCGAGAACATCATGGAACAGCACCGCCGGGAACTTCTCAAAGACAATGACCATGCCTTCTTAGAGCCCACTCTCAAGTTCTATCCCTATCTCCTACTTGAGGTAAAATACAACAAATCTTTCGATCGGACGGGAGAAGGCATCATCCTATGGAGCCTCGTCGATGGTGAAATGGTTGTGAATACAAACACCTGGGAAAAAACACACGGATTCAACGACTGCATCAATGTAGGTGCCGATCGGAATGAATTCAAAGTGATCAACGCCCTGGTCACAAAAGGAGGCGCCCTTGATCGTGAAGGCCTCATTAAGTCACTCAACGTTGAAGATGCCCTTTTAGATGTCTGGATCGATAGCTGCCGTAAAAAAAGCCTGATCGTCCAGAATGGGAACCACTACCGGCTTCACTTGCAGAATCCCAAACTGCAAGTCACTCCAGAGACCAAACTCGATGTTTGGCTCGTTACCAAACCGGCCAAATATGCAAACCGGGTCTCTCGACGCTATCGCTCATCACAAATTGAACGGGTGGCCAGAGCTGCCTTCGGAAACGAATTTGCCATCCGCAAAAAAACAGAAATTTTTCTTCCTGTCTACTCTATCGTCGTCCAAAACCCAGATGGCTCTCAAATGACCACCTATTGGAATGCTCTTAATGGAAAAAGGATCAACCAGCCTTTTCTGATCGAGTAAAACCACCTATTCTCTTATTTTTTTCTTAATACTAATTCGGGAAGTCTTTACAATCACACCCCCGTGAAACAGCCGCATTTTAATGTAATTGACCCCTTTGTCACTCTTGGGTTTCAGGACCCCTATCCTTTCTATACCCTGAAAATTCAGCCTCTCTTCACACCCAACAAAATTTCTGAAAGTATTAAAATTCATCTTTACCAAATCGAAAATCTTCTCAAACGCCTCATCCCCACAGAAACTCTTCTTCATAAAGAGAAAAGGCAAGCCTTCCTACAGTGGGCTCAAGCCAACCTTCCTCTTGTACACAAAACCGAGTGTCCAACAACCCCCGATTACTTGGCGCTTTACTTCTTCTGCAAACACTCTAAAACAACCTCCATAGAGAACATGTTCCATCTTTCCATACGAAGAATGAGTCCCGGAAAAAAAATTAAAATTCCTTTTATCCATCATATGTATTTCTCCCTTCCCGATCTTTCTCCCGAGAATTATTTTCTCGCCGAAGCTCACATTCTAATAGAAGATAAAGAAGAATTGGGTCTCATTGAAAAGAACTACCCCTCTTTCAAAGCTAGAATGTGCTCTGACCGACCTTCCATCAAACACCTCTCGATTCCTTGCTCAAAATCGAAAAAGCAATTAACATAGATCATCATTTCTACGAAAAGATGGCTGAGTGGCCGAAGGCACGTCCCTGCTAAGGACGCGTACTCGCAAGGGTACCGAGGGTTCGATTGAAGCTCCGCTTCAAGAATTCATCCAACGGAGTTGGTGAACCCGAAGGGCGAAGATCTCTGATCTGAGTTCCATCCCTCTCTTTCAGACTCTTTTTATAATTTTCTCTCAACTTCGTTCTCTTGATCAAAAATCGAATAACGGGTTAACATAACCCTCTTTTTTCAATGGAAAGATGGCTGAGTGGCCGAAGGCACGTCCCTGCTAAGGACGCGTACTCGCAAGGGTACCGAGGGTTCGAATCCCTCTCTTTCCGAATTTCCAATAGGGGGTACAGTGAATAACAATGATTTAGAATTCCAAAACTCATTAAAACAACTAAAAAAAGCTAATGAGGATTTCAAACCTTTCTTAGGCGTTGCTCTTGGACCAGTTGATCCTGGGCCTGCTGGAACTCTTGATGATCTGAGAAAAGTAAGCATAGCCAAAGAGAAAGCTGAACAAGAATTTTACAAACAAGCTCAAAAAAGAGCTAAACAACAATAATTGCCAAGCTTTTCTTTCCCCAAAAAAAAGCAAAGCCATTTTGACTTTGCTTGAAAAATCTGAATGTTTTCCTCTAACTTCTTAGGTAGGCATTGTGCTGGGTTTGCTGGGAAAATCTTGCACTAGACTTGTATGGTTCACAGCCCATTTTTTGTAAATCGATCATCCTCTGCCTGCAATTGATGTCTGTCTACAAGTGTGAACATTTCGTCGCACCATTGATTGTACTGCTGCCTCCATTCACACTGTTTCGTCCCTTCTTGGAAAAAAAGAGCTTTCCAATTGGGATCATCAGATGCATGAAACACAGTTCGATATGCGTGTGGCAACGTAAAAAATCCCTTGTAGAGCCAAGGCACCATTTGTTCTCCGCTACTTTTTAAAGGAATTCGAGATTGCAAAGCGACCAGTTCTTCCTTAGAACGACTCCCAATATCATGAACAGGATTGCGGACTTCTTCAACTATTTGGGCTCCCACGACTACCACATTTTCCATTAATTTTTCACAATACATTTCCCGATCTGCCTCACTTTTGATCGAGGGCATTTTTGCCTTCAGTGCAGCCATACGTGGCACTCTTTGACATCGCTCTACATCCCACTTGTCGAGTTCTAACACTTGTTGATAGTAGGCACCGTTGTGACTTGCTATTTGAGCTTCCAAGGAATTAGGTGGATTTAGCCAACCGCGAAGCCATGGTACTTGTAATTCGATCTTCTTACATAACGACGTTTGGCCTTGGACTGCTCTTTGAACTCTAGAAGTTGCAAATAATAATGCCTTTGCTCCCACAGCAGAGACTGCCACTACTCCTAAACCAGTTACAGCTTCAGGCGAGAGAAAGGGAATATCAGCGGAATAGTTATAGGCGCCTAGGGCGGCCGCTGCGATCCCAACAACCAAAGGTATAGAAAGTTTTTGATTCCATCGATCACAGGTTCTGTAAGCTGTTGGAAAATAAAGAGAATCCCAGCGATTGGGATCAAAATCACTTCTTTGAACGATATCTTTCATTAACTTCCCCCTCTTTTGAAAGAATGCACAAAGTATATACAAAATGACACTATTTATCAATCTTGACGCAAGGATCTGAGAGCGGATAAAAAAAGAAATATTTTTAATTTTTTGGGTATTTCTCTTCCATTTAACCATCTCATTATTGCCGAAGAGCGCTTTGGGCCGAATTTTTCTTTTCCAAACGATATTGTTTCTCAAAAGAAAGTATGTCTATAATGCGTTCTTAAGTACGTGGAGATTCAAATGTCCAAGCCTGAAGTCAAGTCAGCACCCAATTCAAAAGAATCGGAGATGATGGTTCTCGGATGTATGTTGACGAGTGTCAACTCTCTCAACATAGCCTCAGACTATCTCGATGAAAAAGACTTTTATTACACAGAACATCAGACTGTCTTCAAAGTTCTTAAAACGCTTTATAAAACAGACAAACCTGCCGATATCCATATCGTTAGTGAAGAGCTAAAACGTATCGAACGTTTGGATGACATAGGTGGGATTTCCTATCTCACTACTCTTGCCCAATATGCTGGAACATCGGCGTATATCGAAGAGTATTCCCAACTCGTTCGGGACAAGGCTGTTCTCAGAAAGATGATCCAAACAGCCCAGGACATGGAAAAGACAGCTCTGCAAGAACCCGACGATGTCAACTCTGTTTTAGATGAGGCCCAGGCACAACTGTTCGCAATATCCCAAGCAAGCAACGTAGAATCAGGAGTTCTCCTTAAGGAAATCATCTCCGGGATCAAAGCAAAATCAGGCCTACCCTATTTGAAGGCCCTGCAAGAAAAGCAGGAGCTTTATCAGGAAAAAGGAGAAGAAGCCCTTTCATCGATGGGTCTTCCCACCCACTTTTCCGATCTGGATAAAATGATCCATGGTTTTAGCCCTTCGAACCTCATGATCATCGCTGGTAGACCGGGTATGGGTAAAACTGCCATTGCCTTGAACTTTGCTGAAAATATCTGCTTTAAAAACAAAGTCCCTGTAGGGATCTTCTCATTGGAAATGAGCGCCGAGCAGCTTCTTCATCGAATGATCTTCTCCCAGGCAGAAGTAGAATCAGATAAAATCATTACCGGTTCTCTCAATGGCACGGAATATCAACAGGTAGTTGCCTGCGTCAACATGATGCAGAAACACACGATGATCATTGATGACCAGCCCGGCATTAAGATCACCGATCTCCGTGCAAGAGCGCGCCGTATGAAGGAGATTTATGATATCGGCTTTTTAATCATCGATTACTTACAGCTCCTTTCTGGATCGGGAAATCTTCGTTCTACTGAGAACAGGCAAATGGAAATCTCTGAAATTTCCCGGATGCTGAAAAATCTTGCCAGAGAGCTGGACATTCCCATCCTTTGTGGCTCTCAGCTTTCGCGGAAAGTTGAAGAACGTCAAGGACACCGCCCCATGATGAGTGACCTGCGGGAATCTGGGTCTCTTGAGCAGGATAGCGATATCATTATGTTCCTTTTACGTAGGGAATACTACGATCCCTACGATAAGCCCGGCCTAGCTGAGTTGATCATCGGGAAAAACCGTCATGGTGCCACAGGAAGCATCAATCTTACCTTCCGAAAGGAAATCGGCCAATTTGCCAATTATACACCAATGGACGCACAGACCGATCCTGGGAATGAAGATGCTTTTTCCGACTTTTCTCCAGGCAACTAGATATAGTGTCCGATGATCGCTATGATAATCCCGATCGCTAACGAAACAATAGAGATCCAAAGTGGCTTGTAAAGCAGTTTTACACTGCTTTTTGAAGTGTCATGCTCCATACCTTCATGACCCATGTCTTCATGAGATTCAGGTTTCATCTCCATATGGGCATGTTTACTATGTGCCTCAGTTTTTCGCACAGTAGTCATCCCATGTTTGAGTCCCTTACTCACAAGCCATTGATTCATGGGATAGGCTAGGATACCTCCTATGAGAGTTGCTAAAGACATCATTCCCCAAAAATGAAGACTCCATGGATCTCTTGCCAAAGAATCATGGGTAGACCAGATGACCATAACGGGAATCATTCCTGCCATGATCATATTCATAGAGAGCAACTCAGGGAAAAAAGTAGTAGTGATTGCTTTGACGTAAGTTCCCCCCATCATTTTTTTCATGAAGAGAGCCTGAAAAATAAAGAGTCCAAACCCAAAACCTGCAATATACTCGATGATGACTTCCCAGGTTCTGGGGATCTCAAAAAAGGAAAGGATGATCGCAGCTGCAATAATCCCTGTCGCATCGCCAGCCAAACAATGTACTTCAGATCCTAGGGACTGCTTCCACAGCTTGTCGATGAATTTTTCATGCGTTCCCGGTATCGGTTCTTTACAGGAGACCAAATAGAAAAAAAGACCAATCGGACCAGTATATATAGTGACCAGAATCCAGGCAGCTTTCATAACACCTGCTTCGGGCGTCACTTTGATTACATCATAGACGACATAAATTAAAGAGAGGATCGTTAAAACAAACCAGAGAATAAGGATGCCTTCTAACATTATTTCTCCTCTTTTTCCTCTTTCTTATGCTCTTTCAATACACCTGCAGTAATCGCAAATCTCATTCCCTCTTCCACACTCATGTCAACTTTCTGCAGCTCTGATTTGGGGATCATGAATGTAAAGCCACCGATTTGGTAACTAAAAGGTACATAGACCGCAACTTCTTCTCCTTCTGCCATATGATCAGGTAGATCATCGAAATTTTCACGAGTGATGAACCCTAAAGTTCTCATCCCTCCCCAGTTGAGCATGACGACTTGCTCCATTTTCTTCTGACCATCTTTTTGATTGAAGAAACTAAGGAGATCGCTGATGGCATTATAGAAGGTTTTGATGATCGGGATTCTTTTGAGGATCCTTTCGCCCCAGCTATAAATCTTCTGAATGACCCAATTATTGATGATCATTCCTACAAAGAAGATCAAAATAAGAGCGACGATCACTCCCATTCCCGTGAAATAGAAGGGACCAAAGATTAGCTTCAGTGGAACGCTAAAAGCCTTTTCCAAGGCCATAAAGATCCACACCACCAAGGCAATAGTCACTGCAACTGGTGTGATGGCAATCAAGCCGCGAGCAAAAATCTTACCCATAGACCTCTATCCTACTATTTTAGACTACCATAAAGGCATTTTTTTATCTCAAATAGATAAGTCACTGATTTTAAGAAAGTAAAATATATTTTATCCAATCTTAATCATGGAAGAGTAAAATTATAGAAAATTTTTTGAGGAAAGTCATGAGTGTTAGAGAAATCTCATTTATTGAACAAATGGAAACCCCTCGAAGAGAAGGTTCTACAGTACAAGCCGACCAGCTACAGGCTAAACTCCGTCCTATGCAGGCAGAAGCCAAGCTTATTCTGAAAGAGAAAAAGCTAAATGGATCTCCTGAATCCTGGAAATCACATCAAGTCTCTCGTGAGTTCATCGATGCCTATAAAGAGATGCAGCAGATGTCAAGACAGGCTCAGGAAAAAGATACGAAAGCACGCATGCTTTGGCAACACGCCCTAATAGGATCTGCTGCGATCGGCGTGGGAATCCTTGGAGCTTGGAAAATCGCAGCTGCAGGAGCAATTGTCTATGCTGGATATTACGCTAGCAAGCAGGTGAAAAACTACTGGAGCAGAAATGCACGTACAAAAGCTGTTCAAGAAGAAGTCTCAACGTCAGAACATGCGCGAGTCGAAGAGGTTGAAAGGGTTAAGGACACTGACAATGAGCCTCAAAGTAATCCGATTATAGAACAGATCCATGAAGAACCAAAAGCTGCTGTGATTCAAAGATCAGCGCGTAGAACCCTGATACAGCAAGAATCAATCAGGCCCGGGAACCTCAAAGCATTGACGAAAGAATGCAAATCTCAATAAAGACAGAACCTTCATGGATAAAAAAAATGGTAAAATTCTTTACCTGGTCTATGGCTAAGGAAAAAGTTGAAACAACGAATGACCTAATGTCCATCAATTCAACGTTGAAAAGTGCTAAAACGAAAGCATCCTGGTTAACAGGTCTTCTCATCTTCTTGGGAGGTGCGATTACTGGCGGGATCTTATGGGTCGTATTCGGCTATCATGAATGGAAAGTCGCTAATGCTTAAAATCTTTCCTTTAAATTCTGTTCGAATAAAATCTTTATTCGGGCAGATTCAAGGGCTTCTTTACTTAAAGTGGGCCTATCCCCTAAAATATTCGATATTCTAAAGATGTCTCTATAGGAAACAATGTCATCGGTTAAGAAAAAAAGAAGAGCTAAAATCGCGAAGCACAAGCGGAAAAAGCGAAGACGTCGCGATCGTCACAAGAAAAAATAATTTTTCCCCCTTCTATGTGGAATTATCCCACCCATTTTGATGTCATCATCGTGGGAGCAGGACATGCCGGATGCGAAGCAGCTTATGCAGCTGCACGTATGGGCGTTAAAACACTTCTGCTTACCATGAATCTTGATACAATAGCGAAGATGAGCTGCAATCCTTCCATTGGAGGGACTGCTAAAGGTCATATTGTGCGTGAAATTGATGCCTTGGGCGGTCTAATGGGCTTGGTCGCTGATCGTACCGGTATACAGTTCCGCATGCTCAATGCTTCCAAAGGTCCTGCGGTCCGCTCTCCAAGAGCCCAGGCTGATAAGGTTGCCTATCAATTTGAAATGAAGCGCCTTCTGGAACTCACTCCAAACCTCAGCATCAAACAGGCTACAACTGAATCACTCATCGTTGAAAATGACCAGATCAAGGGGGTAAATACGAAGGAAGGAATTGCCTACAGGGCTCCCTGTGTCATTCTTTCTTCTGGAACTTTTATGCGGGGGCTCATCCATATCGGTCAGACTCAATACTCAGGTGGAAGAGGAGGAGACAAAGCATCGATGGGGCTTTCTCCCAATTTGAAGCAGTTGGGATTTGAACTCACACGCCTTAAAACAGGAACTCCTCCCAGAATCCATAAAAAAAGTATTGATCTAAAGCATCTCGAAGAACAACCAGGAGACGAAGGGGTCCAGTTCTCTTTTGATTCGAATCCCTCAGAAAGGCTGAACCAAATTTCATGCTATATTACCTATACTTCTCCTAAGACCAAAGAAATCATACAGAAGAACATTCATCGTTCCCCATTGTATTCGGGAACGATACAAGGTGTGGGACCACGGTACTGTCCCTCTATTGAAGACAAAGTCGTTCGTTTTGCCGAAAAAGAAAGACACCAAATCTTTTTGGAGCCCGAAGGTCTAAACACAGAAGAAATATATGTGAATGGTATCTCAACCTCCCTGCCTTTTGATGTCCAACTTGAAATGATACACAGTATTCCCGGCCTCCAAAGAGCAGAAATCATGAGACCTGCTTATGCAATCGAATATGATTCACTGATCTCTGGACAGGTCCATTCCTCTCTCGAAACAAAGCAAATTGAAGGGCTGTTTTTTGCAGGACAGATCAATGGAACAACAGGATATGAAGAAGCTGCCGCCCAGGGAATGATCGCAGGAATTAATGCAGCTCTTAAAATACAAGGAAAGCCAGTATTTACCATTCAAAGAAATGAAGCCTACATCGGCGTAATGATCGACGATCTGATCACAAAAGATCTCGATGAGCCTTACCGAATGTTTACTTCAAGAGCAGAACACCGGCTTGTACTAAGGCAGGATAATGCAGATCTCCGTTTGAGAGAGTATGGTTATCAACTCGGTTTGATTGATGAAGAAAAATACCGAAGGTTTAGTGAAAAGAAGAATGCAATCGAAAAAGAGATTCAAAAGCTTTCAAAAACCTACAAACCTTATAAAGGCAAATCTGTTTCTCTTGGCCGACTGCTCGTACGACCGGAAATTACCTACTCTTTTATGCTGAAGAATTATCCAGAGTATGTTCAAGATCATGGCGATGAGATCAATGAACAGATTGAAATTCAACTCAAGTACGCCGGATACATTGAAAGACAGGAAAAAGAGATTGCCAAATTTGCAAATCTGGAAAAAATTCTTATCCCTAAATTATTCGATTATTCCCATGTCATTGGACTCCGCAATGAAGCGAGAGAAAAACTCATCCGGTTCACTCCAGATACCCTTGGATGTGCTTCCCGCATCTCCGGGGTTTCACCTGCAGATATATCTATTCTAATGATCGCATTGCAAAAATAATTACTAGCTTTTACTCTACATCCACATGAAAGCAAGTTATTACCAACCCGTTTTATTAATTCTAAGCGATCAACCTGCAATAAGGATCTGGATCAAACAACACCTTCAAGACCAATTCCACATCATCGAAGAAAGGAAGCCTAATGCTGCTTTTCAGGATGCAAGAAGCGCTCGTCTGAAATTGATCGTCATAGATGATGCCCTGGAAGATTACAGTTCCATCACCCTTTGTAAAGAATTCCGGAAAATATCCCCCATAGGGGAATCTGCCATTCTGATCATCACAGGAAAATTAAAAAAAACTTTTAGGGACAAAGCTCTAAAAGCGGGAGCCACTGATTTTATCAATGATTTTCTTGACGCGGAAGAACTGCAGACGAGAGTGGCCACCTCCCTTAAAACTCTAGAGACCCATGAAAAGATTGCCGGCCTGTCCAGCACATTAGTCTCAAAAAAAGGTCCTTCTCATGCGATATTAAAAAATAAATTTCTCCTGAACGACAAAGCTTTAAAGTTGATTGAAAAAGCAAAGAAGGACAAAAAAGGACTGATCACTTTATTGTTAGAAATTAATGATTTTAAAAAATTAGGTGAACAAGTGGCTGATGAGGCCCTTTTATCGATTTCCGAACAATTAAAAAAGATGTGTCCTCAGCAAGCGATCGTCTCCTCATCCCACGAAGGAAAATTTTTAATCCTCCTTCCAGAAAAAACTGAAAGTTCGGTCCAGTTTTTAGCTGAAGATATTCAAAAGAAAATTCACTCCATGTCTTTTGGCTCTAAAAAAATTACTGTTTCTATTGCTATCAGTCCCTTTCAGGAGAAAATGGGTTTTGACAAACTTCTTCAGGCATCTCAACGAGCATTAGAAAAGAATAAATCTCAAATTATTTCTATACATGAAAGGAACACATAACATGCGGTACTGGATTTTGATGATCCCTTTTATTCTCGGAGCTGCTGAAGAGCATACGAAAACGACTAGCACAACTGCATCATCTTATGTTCCGATTTCTTCATCTTCGAGAGGGGTTATGGTGATCAATCCCAAACAAAGAGCCGAAGACTTGCTCCAAGCTTATCAGGACCTTTTAAAGGACCGAACTTCATCCCGAATTTATTTTCGGACTGCCCATGGCACCATGGTTACTGGTATCGTGGAGGCTAAATCAAGCCCTAATGGAACTATGCTTGTATTCAAAATCTCTACCAAACAGGGCTTGGAATATGTTTTTGTTTTCACTGAAGATATTGTTGAGGTAGGACACTCATGATGCATTTATTACACTTTAAGAACCTTCCCATCTATGAACAGTTGAAAATTGAAGAAGCCCTTTTACGGGCTGATGACCGAAATTATTGTATTTTAAACGAGGGAACGTCGCGGGCCATTGTCATGGGAATCTCGACGAAACCTCAAAAACTAATCGATGTCCCCTTAGTGAAGCAACGGGATGTCCCTGTAATTAAGAGATTTAGCGGAGGTGGGACCGTCTATGTAGATGAAGGCACGGTTTTTGCTACTTTCATCCTCAACCACAAGGATCTGGCCATTAAGCCGTTTCCTGAGTCTATCCTTCAGTGGGCAGAAGGATTCTATCGAAATGCCTTTGATATCCCGAAATTTCATCTCGATGAGAATGATTTTGTCATTGGAAACCGGAAAATCGGAGGAAATGCCCAGTATATACAGAAAAAACGCTGGTTCCTCCACACATCGTTCCTCTGGAACTTTAAACCTGATAATATGAAATGCCTCTTGCACCCCCCTAAAACACCTATATATAGGAAAGACCGTCCTCATACTGAGTTTCTCACCCGCTTTAAAGACCACATTTCAGCTAAACAACTGATATTCAGCGCTATAAAGAGAGAACTGCGCAAACATTTCTCAGTTAAAAAGATTTCTGTTGAGGAAGTTGGAGCCGTTCGATTTCTACCGCACCGCAAGGCGACAGCTTTTATTGAAGTGTAACAGATTTCAAAAAATGCTTTTCACTTCCTGTTGACAACTTTTCTTTTCAAATCTCTGCGCTACCATTAAATTAAAAAAATTTTATCATTTTCCAATGTTACTAAATCGTTTTTTTCCCTACGCATTCCATCAACTTTTTTCTTCACTCGGTCACTTTTCGATTCAATCACGTACATTAAATTTTTAATTATTTAATTATTACAATAATTCGTAATATTAAAACCTTTATTATTATAATTAATTAATTTCTTTCAGTTACGTAATATTATAATTATGTTAAAATCTTTGCATAAACTTAATAAAATTTGAAGAAGAACATAGTTATGACAGTTTCAGATACAGCTCAAATTGGAACAAAAGTCGCCAGAGCGGAAGAGGAACAACAGTCTTCTACATTCCGTGAAAAAATTTCTACTAATTGGCAGAATCGAAAAGTGATGATCCTGTCATCCGCTGTCCTCACCGTAGCAGGTGGTGTGGGAGTTGGTTTGGCTATCGCGTTTTCCGGAGGAACAGCTGCCATCGCAATTGCTGCAGTTGCAGCCGGAGTAGGATTATTAGGAACAGTAGGAGGAGTTTTCATTCCTTCCAGATCGAGTCCAATAGAGCCATCACGTGCTGAAAACATAACACCTCAAGTTACCGAACCTATTTCAGGACAAGGTCATGTAGATGAAAGAGAGGAAGTTGAATCCACTCATGACGAGCTTGATGCAGAAGATCCTGAAAAGGCAAAGCATGAAAAAGCTGCAAAAGCACATAAAGATGCTGATCACGCCACTCACACAGCTCCACTAGCTCGTGATGAAGTATCTCTCGACAGAGATGAGCATGATTTACCCCCCCTTTCCGATCCTGAAACTGCAAGAACGCATGACCTGCCGCCTTACATACGCGCACAACAACACGGTCGCACGGATCTAAGCCCATCCACTGCTCCTCGTACACCTTCCATCGTAGACAAGTATTTCAAAGCTTTGACAGGAAAAGATTTTGATCCGATCAAAACCCAAAACAATAGTTACCGCGCATATCGCATCTTAGAAGACGTGGCAAATGGCAATAAAGAGTCACTTATTCCTTCGTTGCAACGATTTGCAGCGAAATGGCCAAAAAGTTTCGGTCCTCTTCTCAATGCAGCCATTGGATTGGCGAGAGAGGCAGGCCATACAGACTTAATTCCTTTGATTGAAGCGCAAAGAACTGCACCACAATCACTAGTTGCACCATCGAGTCCGCATGTAGCGCCATCGCTGCCTGTTACTAGTTCAGAGAGTGAGCCTCAAGCTTTTGAGATTGAAGATCCCAAGACATCATCTTCTTCATGGGGAAAATACTTAGGATTTGGAATGTTAGCCGCTGCTGCTGCAGGAGCTGCTTACGCTTATGCTTATGGAATTAATCCTTTAACTTATTTTCAAGGAACACCTGTAGTTCCTGACCCGATCACTGATCCAATCACTCCCGAACAACCGGTAACCCCAGATACTGAAACAGTTGATAACAATGGAACCTGCCCAGCTCCTCAATTTACGTTCCCAGAACACCGACCAGAAGTTGTAGTAACTCCTAAAACAGCATCGACTCTATTTGACAGCTCTCCAGTATTGGATGAATTCTGCCCGGCTCCAGGCTATAATGCTTCTTCCACTCCAAGTGGAGCTACATTCTTCACTCCGATCAGAGAAGAAGTTCCAGTTAGAATTGAAGAAGTGGTTTCTCCTGTAAATGTTGAGCCACCTCAAACTGAAACACAAGTACCTAAGTTTTCAGTACCTCCAGAAGTAGTGACTGATACGAGAACTTGCGCGGCTCCAGAAATCACAGTAGACAATCCATTCGCTTCTACTTTCGCAGATGACACATGCCCTGCTCCACATACATCAGGAAGCACTACACCTCAAGGAGTTGTAACCCCAGGCATTGATTATCGACCACCAGAAGCTTTCTTTGGAGCGGGAAAAATTTCAGAAGAACATACAGATTTGGTTCTTCCTCAGGGAACAAAACCCTCTTCCTTTTCACCGGTTCCTCTTGCACAGAAAGAGTTCACATGTGTCGCTCCTCCAACCTCTTCAGGAATGGATTTTGGAGCTTTCAGCCAAAGACAGAGCCCTGCATTTCCTGTTTCACTGCCTTTAGTGCCAGCAGATCCGACCACATCAGGTGTATGCGCAGCAACGACTCCAATCTTCACACAATCACCAAAACTTCCAGTGACACCTCGATTGGATACTAATCAAGTGGCTCTGCCAACATCACAAAATGTACCATTCTCTCCTTCTCCACCGGTCGTAAGTCAACCTGGAGAAGTTAGTATTAGTAGCCCTGCTCTTGAAACCGCACCGGCAACAACACCAGTTGTTCCTTCAGACGCAAGCGCTGTTGTTGTATATGGACAAAAGACACCCGGCACACCAGTCGATGTAAACCCGGTTTACACGAAAGAGCAATTAGACTTTATCCTCAGATCTGGACGACAAATGCCAACCGCAACTTCTCAGTCTGGAGCACCTTTTATCTTCGAGCATAGCGGTACTCCAACAAACTCAGTAGTGGTTCCATTTGAAGCTCCACAGGAATCGACAAGCAAAACTACTATCGCAGCAGCTCCTACTTACGAAGAGTTCTGCCACCCAACTTCTAACAATGGAACAGTCCCTGCAAACTTCAATTATGAAGCACGTGATGCCTTTTGCGATATTTGCAGCCCGACAACACCAGAAGGAATAGCTTCGCCAGAATTCCTAAGCCAAAGAGATGCTGCATGCGAACAGGCGTTTCATGATCACAGAATTTTCATAAAAGGCCCTGTTTTCACACAGGATCAAGCTAGAGGAACTGATGTCGTTGTTTCCGGATCTCCAATGCCTCACACTCAAGGAATGCCGCAGATAGAAGGACCAACAACACAAATTCCTACATTTGATCAGAAGTTTTACGATTTCTTCATGGGACGTAGAAATACATTTGGATCTGGCCAGTTTGCTCCAACAGTGGATGCAAAACCTCCAGTCATTACAAATGGAAAAGGACAGTTTTTAATTGCTCCTTCTACTGACCCAGCTCCAAGAACTCCAATTCTTGAAGTAACACCAACTACAGTAGTTTCTACACAAGCACCAGCTACAACACCTCCTGTTATTCCAGGTGATGTAACGCCACTACCAAATTCATTTAAGCCAGTGATTACTCAAACTCCAGCAGAGACAACTCCTGCTGTTACTCCGCAAGTAACTCCTGTTGACGTAACACCACTACCTACTCCTTTCAAACCAACTCCAGCAGTTATGACACCTGCTGTTACTCCAAAAGTGGTCACTACACCAGCACCAACTCCGTTCGGACCAGGAATTACACAAACTCCAGCAGCGACAACTCCTGCTGTTACTCCACAAGTAACTCCAGTTGATGTAATACCAGTATCGACTCCAGATTTACCCCTTGCTCCAAAAAGCGAAACAGCTCCACTTCCATTACCGTTCAGTCCTGAGATGAGTCCTCCTCCTAGAGCAGTGACTCCGTTGACTCAACCAGTTCCTAAAGGACCTGTAACCCCATTGCCAATGCAGTTCAGCCCGATACCCCACAGTGGAACAGATATATTCCCTGTTGAGCAGCCAGTACAAGATGGAGTTTGCATTGCTAGCGCAAGAAATGCCCATACAAGGTTTTTTGGACAGTTCCCAACACCCGTTATCGGAAATCATTCTACAATTGCTGCACCGCAAGTAGAGTACCCTCAACAAGCTAGACTAGAAGCTCCTAAAATGGATACAACTCCAGTAGTAAGACCTTATGAGGAGTTCTGTGGTTCTGTCAGTGTTCATGGAGTACTGCCTGCTGATGTTGATCCAGCAAAAGTCGATGCGTTTTGTCACGTTTGCGGCCCAACAACCGAAGAGGGATTAGTCTCTGGCCAATTCCTAAGCCAAAGAGATGCTGCTTGCGAACAGACATTTAATGATCACAGAATTTTCTTAAGAAACCCTATCTTTACACAAGATCAGGCAACAGGTTCTGAAGTTGTTGTTTCCGGCTCTACAATGCCTCACACTCAAGAAGTGCCACAAATAGAAGGATCGACAACACAAATCCCTAACTTCGGTAAAGAAGATTATATCGATATCCTTTTCGGACGTAGAAATACATTTGGATCTGGCCAGTTTGTTCCAACAGTAGATACAAAACCTCCAGTCATTACAAATGACAGAGGACAGTTCTTAATCGCTCCTTCTACTGATTCAGCAAGCACTATCCCAAGTCTTGAAAGCATTGAACCAGCACCAACTTCAGTAGTGACTACACAACCGACTCCAGGGCCAATATTCAAGCCAGTGATTACTCAAACTCCAGCAGCTACAACTCCTGTTGTTACTCCGCAAGTAACTCCTGTTGACGTAACACCACTACCTACTCCGTTCAAACCAGTAATTACACAAACTCCAGCAGTCATGACACCTGCTGTTACTCCACAAGTAACTCCAAGAGTTGATGGAACACCTGTACCGACTCCGTTCAAACCAGTGATTACACAAACTCCAGCAGCTACAGTCCCTGCAGTTACTCCAGAAGTAACTCCAAGACCTGAAGTGAAAACTCCTGTTCAAACAGAAGCAGCTCCAACAGGCGTTACACCAATGCCCCCACAACTGAACCCATTCGTAATGCCACAGCCGGTTGTAAGAACAAATACTTCAGAGTTGGAAAGAAGAGATATAAGCCTAGAAGGAAAGGGTGGATTATTCGGAGAGACTTCTCCAGTAGCAAATATATCACAGGAAACACCTGTATTGCCTCCACTTCGTCCAGAGCAGTGCAGCTTAATACCACCTGCAAATGTCACAAGCTCAGCACCAGTAACAAAAGAGGAAGAAGTTGTTATTCCAAGCGCACCTGAAGATCCAACTGATACTCGTGAAGTAGAAGCAGAAGAAGTAGAACTGCCAAAAACACCTAAAGCTCCAAGCATTTCAGCTCAACGCTTAGATCCTTCTCAAGAAGCTTCACCGGTTTCAAGAGATTGTATCAAGCTTGGAAATACCATGAGCGAGCAATTCAGAGGACCATACAATACTTTCTTCCATGGTAAATCTAAAGATGCCTGGGAAGATTCAGACTCCTATACCTATAGATTCTGGAATACTAAAGATAAGTGTTACCTCCCTCCTGAAGCATCAACTGTAGAAGGTGCAAGAGAGAGAAAAGGACCAATGGTCGACTTCTGCAACTGCATGATGGACTTGTGGAAAACAAGAAATCCTTCAGTCGCACCACCACTTCAAGTAACACAGGATGTTGTTGATCCTGGGAAAAAAAAAGCTTAAGTGAACTTCCCCTTCCACTGCCAGTTGAAGAAGAGCGCCAACCAACAGCATTTGTTCCCCCATTCACCAAACCTCTCAATGGAACACCTAGCGAACTTCCCTTTCAACTGCCCATTGAAGAAGAGCGCCAGACAACAACACTTGTCTCTCCTTTAGCCAATCCTCTCAATGGAACTACCTGCCCTAGTGGATTATCAATTCCTGAAAGAGAAGCGCAACTTACTGTTATTCCACCACAAGTAGAACATCCTCTGCCAGCTAGGCTAGAAGCTCCTAAAATGGATACAACTCCAGTAGTAAGACCTTATGAGGAGTTCTGTGGTTCTGTAAGCGCTCATGGAGTATTACCTGCTGATGTTGATCCTGTTAAAGTAGATGCATTTTGCAATGTTTGTGCCCCAACGAATTCATCAGGAATAGCTACTCCTGAATTCCTAAGCCAAAGAGATGCTGCTTGCGAACAGGCATTTAATGATCACAGAATTTTCTTAAGAGATCCTATCTTTACACAAGATCAGGCAACAGGTTCTGAAGTTGTTGTTTCCGGCTCTACAATGCCTCACACTCAAGAAGCGCCACAAATAGAAGGGTCTACAACACAAATCCCTAACTTCGGTAAAGAAGATTACCTCGATATCCTTCTCGGACGTAGAAATACATTTGGATCTGGCCAGTTTGCTCCAACAGTAGATACAAAACCTCCAGTCGTTACAAATGACAGAGGACAATTCTTAATCGCTCCTTCTACTGATTCAGCAAGCACTATCCCAAGTCTTGAAAGCGTTGAACCAGCGCCAACTACAGTAGTGACTACACAACCGACTCCAGGGCCAATATTCAAGCCAGTGATTACTCAAACTCCAGCAGCGACAACTCCTGTTGTTACTCCGCAAGTAACTCCAGTTGACGTAACACCACTACCCACTCCGTTCAAGCCAGTAATTACACCAACTCCAACAGCGACAACTCCTGCTGTTACTCCACAAGTAACTCCAAAAGTGGATGCCACACCGGTACCAACTGCATTCAGCCCAGATTTGACACCTGCTCCAAAAGTTACACCTCCAACAGTACAGACACCAGTTGTCCCACAAGGTGAGGTTACACCACTACCTATTCCTTTCAAACCAACTCCAGCAGTCATGACACCTGCTGTTACTCCAGAAGTAACTCCAAGACCTGAAATGAAAGCTCCTGTTCAAACAGAAGCAGTTCCAACAGGCATTACACCAATGCCTCCACAACCGGTTATAAGAACAAATACTTCAGAATCCGAAAGAGAAGATGTGATCAGCCTTGAAGGACAGTATGTTTTATCAAGAGATACCTCTCCACTAGCAAATATCACAAGCTCAGCACCAGTAACAAAAGAGGAAGAAGTTGTTATTCCAAGCGCACCTGAAGATCCAACTGATACTCGTGAAGAGCAAGCAGAAGAGGTAGAACTGCCAAAAACACCTAAAGCTCCAAGCATTTCAGCTCAACGCTTAGATCCTTCTCAAGAAGCTTCACCGGTTTCAAGAGATTGTATCAAGCTTGGAAATACCATGAGCGAGCAATTCAGAGGACCATACAATACTTTCTTCCATGGTAAATCTAAAGATGCCTGGGAAGATTCAGACTCCTACACCTATAGATTCTGGAATACTAAAGATAAATGCTATCTTCCTCGAGAAGCCTGGACTGAAAGGGGCGCTCGGGAAAATAGAGAGCCGATGATCGAGTACTGCAATTGCATGATGGACTTGTGGAAAACAAGAAATCCCGCTGCCGCTACAGCTCCTGCTCTTGAAACGGTTGAAACAAGTGAAATGACTCAAGTTGAAGAGTTACCAGCGCATGAAGAAGTCGAGTCTATTGAAGAGCCTCAAACTTATCCAAATGCATCTCTCGCAACAGATACTGCACCGTTCCTTACTCCAAGCCCAGCGCGCAAAGATCCGATGCCTCAAGGCATGACCTTCCTACCACCAAGAGAAGAGAAACCTCTTAATGGAACATCGAGTGAACTTCCTTGTTTTGAAGCTCCTGGAAGGTTCAATAGTACACAACCTCAAAACACCAACGAGGCTTTCTGCCCGGCTGACGAGTTATTGACCGATCCAGAAGATATTCCTCACGAACCTGTGAGTCCGCAACCTTTTTGCCCTGCTCCAACTGAAAGGCCATTTTTTGAATCTCAGGAAAGTCTAACCGATCCTGAAGAGGCGTTCGTACAAAAATATGAAGAGGCAGAACAGTGTCCAACAACTGATGAATATATCCAACATCAGGCTGATAAGGGATACTTTGGCTGGGGAATCGACAAAATGAGACGCCTTTTCGGATCTGAAAGAGACCTCTCTTTGAAAGAGTCGAGACATGGTTTCTATCATGAAGAAGTCCTCAAAAAAATTCCTAAAATGGTGAAGGGACATCCTGCGGCCGAAAATGGTGAGCCAACTAGAGAAGTTGTCAGAGACATGTCGACCTTACGAGATACTGTAAGAGACTATACACGGGAAAGAAGCTGGAAAGTGGCCAAAAAATGGCTTGATTGGATGGAACCAAGGGGCCACGGATTCGATTATTATTGGAATAAGTACAAAGGGAACGCTACCAAAGTTCTTGAAGGAACAATGAGAAGCAATCCGAAATATGATGATCCTGAGTATCTGGACGGTTGGGACAGATGGCTTTCCGCTCTCGATTTTTCATCACCCAGCTCTACAAAAGCAAAACTTCAGCCGATCAGCTCAAGCAGTACAACTAGAACAGATGGCTTTCAAATGGCCCCTCTTCCTTTAGAGAGAAGAGTGGAAACACACGAACAAGGCAGTTTAACCTCAGTCAATGACACATCGGCAACAGAACACGCTCCTTCCAACACAACTGAAGCGCAAGAAATTGCTCTCATGATGCCACAGATACAAACTCCTCATGGAACTTCTACGAAATTCGATAGTCCCATCTTTCAAAACCGAAATGGAACATTTTGTCCTTCTGAGGAACCAATAGATACTCCGCCCGATCCCGGTGTTATCTGCCCAGAAAAGCCTACAAATGGAACTGATGTTAGTGAAGCCTTCCATTTTGAGGCTCCTGTATTGACCTCATCGAAATTCGATAGCCCAAAATATCAGAATGTTAATGGAACTCATTGTCCATGGGAAGCTCTCAAACATCCTTTTGCTAGACCTGAACAGGTAGAACATCCCACCTCTTCACCATTTGATAGTCCTAAATATCAAAATGTGAGCGGAACTCTTTGTCCTTGGAAAACTCCTAAACCTATGTTTACAGCCGAAGAACCTGCTGCCCCGGTCGTATATCCTGTTTGTGAGACAAACAGTTGGGAAGCATGGGGACATTATGCATTAAAACAGACTGGAAAAGGTCTATATGCAACCGGAAGTGCATTCTATAAATTAGGAGCTTTTCTAGGAAATGGAGCAATCAACGGTGTGAAGTACCTTGCCACATCTTCAGATGAGAAACCCCTAGATAGTACACCACAATTACCTCCGCCAGAGCCTAGAGGAACAGCACCTTTTACTCAGGAGCCGCGAATTGAGCCTCCTTTGAATACATCTTTACCGCAACCTGAACAAAATACAAGTTTCGTTCCTCCTTCACCAGCACCGGGGGAAATAGAGAAAGAACCTCTTCCTTTCGGACCTGTTGAAAGACCTGTGACTTATCCAAATGATTCTCTTGTAACGGATACTGCAACCCCAGAACTACCTGAAGAGCATATGTTTCAAGGGATGACTTTTGTTCCATCCCATAATCAATCTTTAACTGGATCTAATGATACTTGTCCTAGTGGATTGGCTACAGTGGAAAGGCAAGAAGCAGTCCCTCAAGATATGCCAGTCATCCCGCAGGATAAGCCTGCTAATATCTCTGTTGTAGAAGATGAACAACCACGAACATTGAATGCTACTCCAGAAGAACATTTGGAAGATGAAAGTATCCCTCAGGAAGTCACACCTAAAGTAGTTGTGCAACCAAAAGAAACAACACCAACCTTTACCGCCCAACCTTTGGATCCGGAAAGAGAAGCATCCGAAGTTTCTAGAGATTGCATCCGATTAGGAAATCAGCTTAGCGAGCAGTATAGAAAGCCTTATAGTGAATTTTTCCATGACAAGCCAGCTGATGCCTGGGGCTCATCTGATTCCTATACCTATAGATTCTGGGATACAAAAGATAAATGCTATCTTCTTCGAGAAGCCTGGACTGAAAGGGGCGCTCGGGAAAATAGAGAGCCGATGATTGAGTACTGCAATTGCATGATGGACTTGTGGAAAACAAGAAATCCCGTTGCCGCTACAGCTCCTGCTCTTGAAACGGTTGAAACAAGTGAAATGGCTCAAGTTGAAGAGTTACCAGCACATGAAGAAGTCGAGTCTATTGAAGAGCCTCAAACTTATCCAAATGCATCTCTTGTAACGGATACTGCACCGTTCCTTACTCCAAGCCCAGCGCGCAAAGATCCGATACCTCAAGGCATGACCTTTATACCACCAAGAGAAGAGAAACCTCTTAACGGAACAACCTGTCCAAGTGGATTATCTGTTCCCGAAAGAGAAGAAAAACCTGCTATTCCAACAACAGTAGAAGAGCCACAGGCTCATGCAAATGTATCTGTTTCTTTTGATCCTGCAAAGTATTTCGCTCCACGACCAAGAACAGACGTATGCCCTCTTCGAGACGAACAGTGCAGCCTAGTAGATGAGCCGCAAACATATCCAAATATGTCTTTTGTTCCCCATTCTTTTGATGTGACAGGATATATTGCACCAAGAGTAAATATAAGTGCGCTTAGAGATGATCAGTGCGGTCTTACTAAGCCAGCCCATCTCAATGATACATTGATAGTAACTCCTTCTCCTGCCAAAGAACCAGAAGAAGAAGTAGTGATTTCACCTCCGGTCGTTCAACCTAACATCTCCGAAGCTGAAGAAGAACAGCCAAGAAGATTAGATGCAGTTCCACAAGAACGAGTAGAAGATGAGCATGTCTCTGAAGAAGTAACAGCAAAAGTTATTCCGAAACCAGAAGATACAGCAAGAAGCTTTACAGCCCAACATTTGGATCCAGAAAGAGAAGCATCAGAGGTTTCCAGAGATTGCATCAGATTAGGAAATCAGCTTAGCGAGCACTATAGAAAGCCTTATAGTGAATTTTTCCATGACAAACCAGCTGTGGCCTGGAGCCCATCTGATTCCTATACCTATAGATTCTGGAATACCAGAGATAAATGCTATCTCCCTCCAGAAGTAACGACTCCCGAAGCAGCTCGTCAAAGAAGAGAGCCTATGATCGAATACTGCAATTGCATGATGGACTTGTGGAAGACTAGAAATCCTTCTGTGCAAGCAGGACCTGTTCTTGAGGCGGATGAGGCAAGCAAAATGACTCAAATTGAAGAGTTACTAGTACATGAAGAAGTCGAATCTGTTGAAGAGTTACCAGCACATGAAGAAGTCGAGCCAGTTGAAGAGCCTCAAACCTATCCAAATGCATCTCTCGTAACTGATACCGCACCGTTCCTTACTCCAAGCCCAATGCGCAAAGATCCAATGCTTCAAGGCATGACCTTGATACCGCCTAGAGAAGAAAAACCTCTTAACGGTACAACATGCCCCAGCGGATTACCATTTCCCGAAAGAGAAGCACAACCTGCTATTCCAACTAAAGTAGAAGAGCCACAGACTCATGCAAATGTATCTGTTTCTTTTGATCCTGCAAGATATTTCGCTCCACGACCAAGGACAGATGTATGTCCTCTTCGAAACGAACAGTGCAGCGTTGTAGAGGAGACGCTGACATATCCAAATATGTCTTTTGTTCCCCATTCTTTTGATGTGACAGGACATATTGTACCAAGCATAACTGAAAGTGTGCTCAGAGATGATCAGTGTGGCCTGATCAAACCCGCCCATCTCAATGATACAGTGATAGCAACTCCTTCTCCTGCCAGAGAACCAGAAGAAAAAGTAGTGATTTCACCTCCGGTCGTTCAACCTAACATCTCTGTTGTAAAAGAAGAACAACCAAGAACGTTAGATACTTCTCCGGAAGAAGAAGTTGTTATTCCAGCTCATGAAGAGGAGCCTGCTTCTGTAACAGTTGTGAGAGAAGAGGAACCAATAACAACGACTGATTCTGCTCCGCAAGAAAGAGTAATTGTAGAAGAAGAACCTGCTCCGCAAGAAGTACCGGCTAAAGTTGATGTAAAACCAGAGGAAGCACCGAAAAAGCCTATCAAAGCTCAATATATGGATCCTTCACAAGAAGCATCCATTGTTTCACAGGAATGCCGTAAGTTGGGCAGGACCTTGAGCGACCGGTACAAAACTCCTTATGATGAGTTTTTCAGTGGAAAACCAGCAGACGCCTGGGGTAAATATGATTACACTCATGGATGGACATCCACAGCACCATGTCCTATGCCCGCAAAGGCATATAATGCAGATACCGCCCGAAAACGAAAAGGACCGATGGTTGAGTTCTGTAACTGTATGATGGACTTGTGGAAGACAAGACATCCTGAAGTGCCTGCTACCACCTAATCGATATTCAAGTACATTTTTTAAAAGGTCTTGAGCAATAGAGATATTGCTCAAAATTTTTCATCGCAGGATAGAAGTGCAACGAAACAATTTTTTTCACAACAAACTTTTTAATATACATTTGTTGTAATTAATTGATTTTAGTTATGTTAATTTATCGTTAATTACACTCTATTTACCACATTAATATAATTAATTGATTTTAGTTATGTTAATTTATCGTTAATTACACTCTATTTACTACATTAATATAATTAACCGTGGTATATTTCCCCATATTTTTAGAAAAAAACTGAGGGAAATATCATGTCTATTTCTGAAACCGTTCGAGCAACTCAAACAGAAGAGTCGCGACAAAACCAGACAATCAGTCAAAATTTTTCTGCAAACTGGCAGAACCGTAAAGTTTCTATTATATCTCCTGCTGCAGCCGGCGTAACCATCGGCGCAACAGCGATTGCGGTCGCAGCAACAGTCCTAACAGGGGGAGTCGCCCTTGCAGCATTTGTAATCGGTGGATTGGCAATTGCAGCGGGTCTAGGAACAAGTCTTTTCTTTGCGTTCAAAACTCCTACATCTTTAGAGCAGTCACGAATGGAAAATCTGACACCTCACGTGCCCACTTTCGAGGAAATGCTAGAAAGAGCAAAAACAGATAAAGATTTTTTAGTCGATAAAGGACCTCAAAAAGTACCAACCTTTGAGGAAATGCTGGCCAGAGAGGTAGAAAAGTCTCCGATAGTAGAAAATACTGAGACAGTAGAAACTCCTGTAGAGACTCCTGATGTAGAACAACCTACACCAGACAAACCTCAGAATGTTGATGATGTACTTCAAACCAAAGTAGAATCATCTTACTCCTATGGAAAAATGGCATTGGGAGCATTAGGACTTGCCGCCCTAGCGGGAGCTGTCTATATCGCGCATGCCAATGGGATCAGCCTCAACCCTCTTTCCTATTTTTCAAGCCCTGGAAATGTGACTCCTGAACCACAGCCTACACCAAATCCCCAACCGGAGAACGTAACCGAACCAGTTGTGACCCCTCCTACAAATACAAGCACTCCAGTTCAGCCGAATAATGGGTCCTACGTATTTACCCCCCAACCATCTGTGATTAAAGAACCGATAACACCTGTTAATGGATCTTTTGTCCCTGCACCAGATAAAGGGCCCGTATCTACACTAATACAGCCTCAGTGTCAGGCTCCAACATTCAATGAGTCTTGGACGCAGTCGACTGTAAAAGGATACACACCTGCTCCAGCAAGTCTTGAACACTGCACTGTGACACCAACAGCATTTAATGACTCAACTCCTGTTCCACCAAAGGTAGAACTTGTCAAAGATCCTGTAACTACTCCTCTTAACCTGACTTCGCCAACGACAACCGTTGTAAGCCCAATGGAAACACCATCGTCTGAAACTCCTGTTGTACCACAACCGGTTCAGACTCCTGTCACCCCAACGGTGAATGACAGCTCTAAGGCAACTCCATCGCCACCGGTCACACCTGTAGTACAACAACCGGTTCAGACTCCCGTCACCCCAACGGTGAATGACAGCTCTAAGGCAACTCCATTGCCATCAGTCACACCTGCAGTACAACAACCGGTTCAGACTTCTGTCGGCCCAAAGGTGAATGACAGCGTTACGCCAACGCCGACTCCATCAGTTACACCAACAGTAGTAAAACCAGCGGAAACTCCAACTCCATCTGCCCAACCTACGCAAACAATCGTTCCATCATCGGCTAGTGCTTCTACAAATTCTTCTCCTGCAGCTGAAACAAGATATACTACGACAGGCTTAAGAGTAGAATTGCCAAAAACTGAAGAGACTTCCTGGGTCTCTAAAGAGTGTATGAAATTTGGACAAACGTTGAGTAAGCGATTCAGTGAACCTTATAATAGGTTCTTCGCTGGAAAATCAAAAGATGCCTGGACCTCATCGGATTATACAAACTGGAAAATGATGAGTAGTAAAGATACTTGTTATTATCCACCTAAAGCAACGAGCATCGATGCTGCTAGGGCAAGAAGAGATCCAATGGTGAAATTCTGTAACTGTATGATGGAATTGTGGAAAACAAGAAATCCTGCAGCTACTGTCTAAGTTTCCTTTCTTTATGGCTTCAGGGATCTCCATGGTCCCTGAATGCCTGATTTTTTTCCCTATTCACGTCTTTCCCTCCCCATCTTTGCATCTAAGTGTTTATCTCTTCAGATTTTTAGGGAGTTTTTGGAATTTTGAATGTAGTGAATAGCCACAGGCTATTTACAAATTCAAAATCATAAAAAGTTTCAGAAATTTTTCAAAAGATGAAGAGATAAACACTTAGATGGAAAGACAAAAAAAAGCCACTGTTTGGGGCCCGGCACGAGCACTGTCAACCTTGTTCTTTTAGGGGGGACCGCTACCCAGGGGGGTAATTAAGACCTCTCTAGGAGGTTGTCTTACCGACCCTGTACTCGTGATCCCCTAAAAAGTGAGTCGTTGAAGGGCATCCATGTAACCGGGTTATCCCAAACAGTAGTTTAATCTTTTCTTAACCTGACACTAATCTTTTTCTTAAAAAACCACAAACTTTTTTTCTGTTTTTTTTAGTCTTTTGCAATTGTCGTTTTCGCGTCGAGAGTAGCGCCAGAGGTCACATTCGAGATCGGTGTTCGCCTTGCTGAATGCGTGGTTTTTATGTATCAGCTTGAAATTCTCTTTGTATCAAGAACGCCGAATTTTCTCAAGTTACTTTTCGGAATCGGGAAGAGAAAATTTATCTTTTAGAGCTTGTTTGGTAGCCTCTCTTCCGACAAGTGCTAGAGACTCAGTGAGTGGGATGTTTTTGGGGCAAACTCTTGCACAGTTTTGCGCGTTTCCACAATCGGCTATTCCCCCTTCTTCCATAAGAGGACGAAGCCGTTTTGCTTTTTCTAATTTGCCCGTGGGATGAGAATTGAACATCCTTGCTTGTGATATAGGCGCGGGGCCTATGAATTCTGAATGATCATTGACCTGAGGACAAGACTCAGAGCAACAGCCACATGCCATGCACGTAGAAAGCACATAGAGGGCTTCCTGAACTTCCTGGCTGATTTTTTGCGCTCCTCCCCGCTCCCAACTTCCATCAACGTCAATCCATGCACGAACTTTTTTGAAGTTATCAAGCAGTTTTGTACGCTCCACTGCAAGATCGCGCACAAGGGGGAATTTGGTCAGAGGGGCCAATACGATGGTATCAGACTTTGTTTCTTCCAAATAGCTTGCAATGAGGGCGGTGCATGCCTGTCTGGGCTTTCCATTGACAAGCATAGAACAGGAACCGCAGACTTCTTCGAGACATCCTTGTTGCCAGGCAACAGGAGTTGTCTTTTCCCCTTTTTTATTGATCGGTTTTTTTTGAATTTCCATGAGAGAGGAAATCACATTGGAACCAGGTTTCAATTCCAACTCAAATTCTTCCCAATATTGTTTTCCCGGAGTTCCTCGGTAAATACGAAGGGTATAAAGAGTTGTCATATGGGTAGTTCTACTTTTTCAGGTAAATTATTAATCTTGGGGGTTACTTTTCTTGCATGCGTATAATCCCTCTTTACCGGATCGAAATGACGAGTGTCAATAGGCTCGTAGGAAATCTTTGGCTCTCCAGCAGCAGCATCGTATTCCGCAATGGTTGTTTTCAACCAGTGCTTGTCATCTCTTTCAGGAAATTCTGGCTTGAAGTGAGCCCCCCGGAATTCATTACGAAGAAGAGCCCCTTTTGCAATGATTAGCGAGATTTCCAGCATCGCTTCGAACTGATGCGCCAGAACATATGTCTGATTGAGAGTTGTTCCTTGGTCATCAAGGGATATATGTTGAAAGCGTTCTCTAATGGATTTGATTTCTTCAATGGTCTTTTTCAGATCGTCATTATTTCTTTTCACAGTGACATTTCGAACCATCCAATCGGAAAGTTCATCATGAAGAGCATGAACGTTCTCTTTTCCTTCTCTTGAAAGAAGCTCTTTTTGTTTTGCGGCTTCCTTTTCCAAAGCTTCTTCAAAAACCCTTTCAGGAATTTCGTCATAGGTTTGTTCGAGAACGCTTAAATATTTCGGTATTTCAACTCCTGTCACAAGACCACTGTAAATGCAGGAAAGAAGAGAATTGCCCCCAAGCCGGTTAGCGCCATGATAGGAGTAATCAGATTCGCCTGCGTTGAAACAACCTGTAAGATTGGTCATTTGACGATACCGCTCCTCGCGATCTGGATCATCAGATGCTGGCCAGTCGACCCAGGCTCCTCCCATCGTATAATGCACAGCGGGGAAAATTCTCATGGGGATCTTTTTCGGATCGGAACCGGTGAATTTTTTATAAATGTCCAAAGCGGCTTCCAATTTATGCTGTGTCTCTGGAGGCAAGTGTGTCGCATCTAAATATACCTGCATTCCTCCATCTACCCCCATCCCTAGTTCACAGACCCGAAGAATTTCTCTCGCTCCAATATCTCGGGGGACCGTATTTCCATAGGCTGGATACATTTCTTCAAGAAAGTACCAGGGCTCTCCTGTTATGCCGCAAGGATGTTCTTTTCCGTCGGGATAGAGAATTTTTTTCGATGAGTCCCCATAAACCCAGACTCGAGCTCCTGAACCTCTCGTCGTTTCAGTGATGAGGCGGAGCTTATCTTGTCCTGGAATAGCTGTCGGATGAATTTGGATAAACTCACCGTTAGCATATTTCATTCCTTGCATATAAAGGCGCCCATTTGCTGCACCGGTACAAAAGGTAGAATTTGTCGATTTTTTATAAAGGAAGCCTAAACCTCCTGTTGCGATGACTACAGCATTGGCTTTGAGAACATGAAGGGAAAGATCAAAGAGATCGTGCATCACTATGCCGCGGGCAACACCCATTTCATCGAGAATAAGGCGAAGAAATTCATGGTGTTCAAATTTCTCAACTTTCCCCTGGGCTTCATAGCGACGCACCTGTTCGTCAAGGGAGTACAAAAGCTGCTGCCCTGTAGATGCTCCACAAAAGGCAGTTCGATTATAGAGGGTGCCACCAAACCTGCGGAAATCGATGTTCCCTTCAGGAGTGCGATTAAAAGGACATCCGAATCGTTCGAAAAGCCTTAAGATTGCAGGTCCGCAAAGGCACATTTCCAACACAGGAGGTTGGTTCGCGAGAAAATCACCGCCTTTTATAGTGTCATAGGCATGGATAAGAGGAGAGTCTCCTTCTCCTTTTAGATTGATCGCCAAATTGACACCGCCTTGCGCGCAAACGGAATGGGACCTTCGTGACTTGGTGACCGAGACAAGCTTCACATGGCAGCCCTTTTCAGCGAGTTTCATCGCTGCAGCAAGACCTGCCAGTCCTCCACCGACTACGATCACATCGTTTTTCGTTACTTTCGATACCATCAACTATCCTAATTACGTAGATTGATCCAATAGGAGCCCCAAACAGAAGCCAGCCCTAAAAACATTAAGGCCAACATGCACCAAATGCAAACATTCACCATCATCTTCTGTGAACGGAAAGATAAAATAAAACCCCATGTAATCAACACAGTCCAAAGTCCGTTAAAGGCGTGGTATACAGCAGCAATCACAAAAATGGTGTAAAGCCCGATCATCCATGGACTTTTAAAGGCATCCCGAACGGTTAATAGCATTACCTTTCCAGGAGAAAGACCTGAAGCAATCACTTGCGTTGGCTTTAGATCAAATCCATCAAGAGTTTGGAGAAAATCTCTCGCTTCTTCTCTTTTTTGCATATTAGCGGCTTTATTTGCGATCGTAGGATCAAAGGGAATGGATAGAGACTCTTTCCAGATACTTTCAACCACAAATGGGCTATGCGTCCTATATTCATCTTCTTGATCAAATGAATGCTTCATCTGATTGATTGTTTCTGAACTGTATAGTTTCACATGTAAACGATCAGAAAGAGTATATAAGCCTTCGTCAAAGTTGACTTTCACCAAATAATGTGTCTGGTTGTTGAGCATAACTTCATTGGGCCTTTCGATGAATCTCATATGAATGACATGTAAAATGATGCCCACAAAAAGAATGACTGCTGAGATCCTTTGCCATGTATACGCGCGGCTACGACCATAGCGCATCGCAGGTTTAGCCCCTTTGGTTCGGTTACCGGAGTTCGGTTTTGCAGAAAAGAGGTATTTTACACCTAAAATCATGTGAATGGCAAAGGGGATGCCGAGAAGAACAATTTCGATAACTTGCAAATAGGGAAGACTTTCAAGTAGGTTGCTTAAGCGGACAAACATGTGTCCGTCATCCCCAATCCAAAGCGCGGCTCCTGAATTGGTAACCAAATGTAAGATAAGAAACACAACAAGCCAAAGCCCTGTGAGGGAATGAATCCTTCTCCATACAAAGGCCCTCGGGACCAGCTTTTCTACATTGGTAGCCATATTTTATCTTGCATGCACTCGTATCTGAATACATTTTTTAAATCGTATGTCTCATTTTGACAAGGAAAAACGAAAAAATTCTTTCGCATTTTTTGTCGTCTGATCGCGCAGTTTTTCAACAGGAATTTTCTTAATTTTTGCAATCAGTGAAGCGGTCTCGGGAAGATAGGAAGACTCATTTCTTTTTCCCCTCCTGCTTTGAGGGGCAAGGAAGGGGGCATCTGTTTCGATCAGAAGCTGCTTCAGGGGAACTATTTCAGCAACTTTTCGAAGCTCTTCGCTTTTCTTAAAGGTGACAATTCCACTCAAAGAAAGAAGCCATCCTCTGCGGATCACTTCTTCAGCCTCAGATACTGTCCCTGTAAAACAGTGCAGGATAAGGGAAGACGATGAATATTCCCTATCGACGATCTCAAAGAGATCTGAAAAAGCTTCTCTACAGTGAATGATCACACCAAGGCCTGTCTCTAAGGCCAAATGCAAGTGCTCGACCAGATAGCGCTGCTGAACCTCTTTAAGGGAATGCTCATAATAATAATCAAGACCAGTTTCTCCGATCGCGACAAAATCACCAGCACGTGCGTGTTCAGAAAACAAGGGAAAACATTTTCCACCAATTCTATCGACATCATGCGGAGTGACAGCTCCTGCATTAAAAATCCAAGGATGTTTTTCATGGAGAAGTAGCCCTTTTTCCAAAGAGGGCTGATCAGTACAAATATTGACAATATGCTCTATATCCGCATCTTGCGCCCTTTTTACGATACCATCTAGATCATCTAACATTTGTGGGGCAGTAAGATGAGCGTGAGAATCAATAAATCCCATGTTCCTACATCTTATAAGAATTCGTATTCAAGTTGTTTTGCAAAGATTTCCTCTTCATCAACTATACGCACATGATCAAATTTTTCCTTCTCTTTCAGTCGAGGATAATCTTTTTCAGTAACAGAGAACGGATCAAAATAGGGTTCTACCTCTCTATAATTGAATCCAAGTACAAAGTCCGTTCCATTGAACTCTCGAGAGAATTCCTCTTTGATCAATTCCGTCCAGTTCTTCTCCCAATGGTGAGACCAGGAGTTTGCTTTTCGCAGGCACTCATCCTCCGTTCGAACCCAGCTATAATGATGTACGATGGCCTCTTGATCAATCCCCCTTACATTTTCAAGGGCATTCCCTTTAACTTCAGAAAAAGTTCCAAAACGTTCCCAAGGATTGAGGAGCATTCCAGGAGTGATTAACTCTTTTTTTGCCATAAGCCCCCCTTTATAGGTAGTCGTTGCCTGATATCGGGCTTGTCGAAAATAATAATGGGTTTCAAAACGAAAGCGATCATGGCTGGCAAACTCAGGGGTTTGCATCCACTTTCTCATTTCATCACCATTATAGATTTCATCACCATCGATAAATAAAAGGTATTCAGTCTCAGGGTTTACGTAGAAAAACGAAATATAGCGTGATGTGGAACACCAATAGGCGATCCAATCATGGTGCTCGGGTGAACAAGTGGTATATTTGTCATAAAGTCTATCATTCAGATAGGGATATTCGATGAATGCAACATCCTTATGCTTGCGATAGACTGCATCCAAAAGAAACCGATCATCTTTTTGCCCATTAAAAAAATGATCGCAAACAGGAACGATGATTTGAGAGGAAAATTTTTTTGCCTCTTCAATGCATTTGCCAATGCACCGCCAATCAAAAGTACAAAAATTAATAACCGTTGTGATCATAGAGGGAGGATAAAATGTGTAGATTACAATTGCAAGACTGTTTCAAGTTGACAATTGCCATGTAGGGATTTAACCTTTTTTATAAAGACAATGCACATGTTTCTCGCTGCCAATCCTTTTTTTACTTCGTATCAACACTCCGATTTTTTCGGAAAAGGGATCTTTTGGATCCTGTTTCTTCTTTCCGCTCTTTCATGGTGTGTTCTGATTTACAAAATTTGGCTGACTGTAAAAATTCGCCGCTTGTCAAAAGAGTTCGAAGAGGGATTTGAAAAGAAAAAGGACCGCCCTTTTTCTTTATCCTTTGTGGAACCTCAGGGCGTTCCCCACCCCTTCCAAGATCTCTATCGTGTTACCAAAGAGAAAACGGTGGAAATTCTTGAAAAAAACCGTTTCTTCACAGAAAGAGAAGAAGAGAAGAAAATTTTTCTTTCCGAGGCAGATCTCGATATGATCGGCAGCCATCTTGAATCGACCATTTCAACCCAATCGAAGTTTTTGAGAAAATATCTCTTTGTTCTCCCCACCATTATGTCCCTGGCACCTTTTATGGGATTGCTAGGAACCGTGTGGGGAATATTACTCACGATGAGTGAACTTCATGTGAGAACTTTGACCGGAGCCAACCAGGCAGTCCTGTCTGGGATCTCAATGGCACTGGCGACTACGGTTGTAGGTTTGATTGTGGCGATTCCGGCCCTGATTGCCTATTATTATTTGAAAAGCGCTACTTTCGATCTCATGAAAGACATGGAAAACTTCTCCCAACGCCTTTTGACCGTTATCGAAATGCAATATAGGAAAGTGGATGTAAGTTGAAACGGTTCAAAAGATACTCTCGCATAGAAGAGACGGCCACTGAAGAAAATCTTGTCAATCTCACCCCCCTGATCGATGTGGTCTTTGTTGTTCTTGTTACCTTTATTCTCATAGCTCCCTTATTAGAAGTAGATCAAATCGATTTATCCGCTGCCGGAGAGGAGCCATTAGCCTCATTAAGCGATGCAAGTGTGATAAGAATCTATGTAAAAGAGGACAACTCGATTTGGATCAATAACCAACTTGTCGATCCTAAAGATTTAAAGACAAAGCTCACCTTTTTAAAAAGACAACATCCAAACCCTGCTCCTCCCCAACTGTTTCACGATCGTAGAGCTCAATTTGGAACATATCAAACTGTTAAAAATGCCCTTGTTTCCTGTGGTTACCAAGAAATGGACCTTGTATTAAAGCCACACTAAGATCCTATGGACATTCCTAAAAAGAAAATCTTCTATTCCGTTCTGATCATTCATCTGGTCATCCTCGGTATGTTTACGCGAAACTATTCCTCACCTCCGAACCCTCCCAGCGAGATCCATGTCAAAACTTATGTGCAAAAAGAAAAAAAAATAGTCCCTAAAAAGAAGCAGCTTACAGCTAGTACTCAAGCGACAGTAAAGAAAAGGCGTCCAGCTCCAAAAAAGAAAAAGAAGACTGCCAACAGAATAAATGCAAACACACAGAAAAAGACAGCAAAGGTATCCCATTCACTTTTGCAGGAGTTGAGACAGAATTTGGACTCCATTTCTTCTGTGGAGCAGAAATATGAGAAGAAAGAAATAATCGTCCCCAAAAAAATACTGGATCTTCAGATCGACCAACCAGTTCAAACAGAAGAAAGTGCTGATGAAGTTCCCTATGAGACTTTATTGGGCGAAGTTCTCAAAAGCGGACTCACCCTTCCCGATTATGGAGAGGTAAAAGCGAGGATTACTTTGCATCCCAATGGATCTCTTGTACAACTTGAAATACTCGAATCAAAGAGTCATCAGAATGAATCCTATCTAAAAAACCGTTTGCAAGAGATCGCTTTTCCATGCTTTAATAGTGCAACGACCGAAAAAAAAGTAGTTGTCACATTTAAAAATCAATGAAAAGATTTATACTTTTTTTCATTTTGCCTTTTCTTCTTTTTTCAGAACAAGTCATTGAAGTCCGTTTGGATACCCAAGCAAAGCTCGCCCCCGTTTATTTTTCGCAATTACGCGTGAATAACTGTTCTTTTGATCTAGAGTACATTCGAAAGTTGCATGATGTAATTGCCTTTGACTGGAAATATAGCGGACTGACTTCACTTCTGGATCAGGAAGAGAAAAAGGAAAAAAAACTACAGCATCCAGACATAAGATACTGCTTCGAAAGATCTTTTTGGTCTTCCCAGCCCGTCGATTTTGTTCTTCTCGGAGAGATAAACAAAGACTGTTTAGACCTCTATTTTTACAATAACAAAATTCATAAGCTCAAACGGTTCAAAAAGATCGTACTTTCTGGTGATTTGAATAAAGACCGGCGCAAACTTCACAGGTTTTATGATCAACTGCAAGAGTATCTTTTCAATGTAAAGGGAATCGCCAGTAACAAGATTTTATTCTCTAAACGCGGCTTGAACAAGAACAATGAATGGTCCTCTCAAATCTGGGTGTGTGATTTGGACGGTGCTAATTTCAGACAGCTCACTTTTGATGAAGGATATGCCGTATGTCCCTGTTTCCTTCCTTCGAAAGAATTCATGTATGTCTCCTATCGCTCGGGTCAGCCAAAAATTCAAAAAGCCTCCTTTCAGAATTCTTCAGGTTCAGCCTGGATTTCATTACGTGGAAACCAGCTTCTTCCCTCTACCTCTCCTTTAGGCGATTCGGTCGCTTTTGTTTCTGATGCTGCTGGCCGTGCCGATCTTTTTATTCAATCGATCGATTCTCAGGGGAACCCAAAAGGCAAACCCCGTCAGATTTACTCTTCGCCAAGAGCAACGCAGGCAACATCTACTTTTAGCCCTGATGGAAAAAAAATTGCTTTTGTCTCCGACAAAGATGGGCCTCCCAGAATTTACATGATCTTCATTCCTGATTTTTCTTCTCATAAAAGACCTCCTGCACACCTGATTACAAAAAAAAATAGACAAAATACCTCTCCTGCTTGGTCGATCGATGGCACAAAATTAGCATATAGTGCTAAAACAGAAGGAGTGCGTCAGATTTGGATATATGATTTCGATTCTGGAGAGGAAAAACAATTGACTTACGGGCCCAACAATAAGGAAAATCCATCATGGGCTCCTGATAGTACCCATCTCATTTTTAATTCAGAAGATGGTGTGATCTCTGAAGTTTTTCTGACGAATATTAAAGATGGAAAGTGTGTTAAAATTACCGAAGGTCGTTTTCCTACCTTCGAACCTCATTAAAGAGAGTGTGAGATTATGAAAAGACCAGTTTTTTTCTTTGTGACATTGCTTGGCCTCCTTTCGATGGGCTGCCAAAGATCATCAGGCCAAACTTGGGAAGACGTGAAAACTGCAGGACGCTACCTCCACAAAGGAATCAATACGTTAGTAGGTAAAGATTACGATTCTTATCTTTATGCATCGGAAGAGGACCTAAATATACCGATGGATGAAGAGTTCATTCCTTTAATGGATAGCGATCTATCAACACAGTTCACCGCTACTGATACAGCTATTCCTCAACCCAAAAGTACACCTGGAGAAAAATCAAGCGGAATTCCAGGCATGGACCGTTTTCAGAAACCATCCTCCAAACTTGCATCGATCTTTAAAACACTTCATTTTGAAACAGATGATCATGTGATTCGAGAAAGAGAGGACTTGGTGACCATTTCCAAAATTGCAAATTATCTGAAGAAAACCCCCTCAGCCTATGTCATCGTTGAAGGACACTGCGATGAGAGAGCATCTGCTGCGTATAATATGGCTTTGGGAACCCGAAGGGCTAACCACATTCGTGTGCTCTTGGTCAAACAGGGTGTAAACCCCAATCACGTCTATACTGTCTCCCGAGGAAAGGAACAACCAGTAGCTATGGGTCACAGCTCTCAAGATTGGCACATAAATCGACGGGCAGAGTTTAAAGTCTATGAAAAATAAAGGACTGATTGCTCTTGTAGCATTTTCCGTACTATCACATGGATGTTCTCCATTGAAGTCTTCTCCTCGTGAAGAAAGACATCAAATGGAGCTAACCGTTCATGAAGTAAGAACAAATTTGGATGATTTACGTCATGATCTGAACTGCCATCAGACAGAACTGCAGATAGTCGATGGTAAAATTAAGCATCAAGAAAATGCATTTTTAGATCTCAAGCACGACTATCTCGAAAAACAGGAAGCAAAAATCGAAGAACTGACGCAAAAAGTTGTGCTCCTAGAAAAAAGACTCAAGACGATGGAACACACATTGCAGAGTTCAGCAGCTGATATTCGCCAGCTTTCCTCTCATTCGAATGAAATGACAGCTGCTCTGTCGCAGTATAAAGATCGAATGAACGAACTGGAAAACGAATTGATCGCTTGTACACGCAGATTTGACGAAGTCTCCAAACTTAAGAAAACATTAGAACACATCGCACATGCAATTGGTGAGATCAACCATGCACAGGGTAATCTTTACAAAGTAAAACCCGGCGATACGTTGGAAAAAATTGCAAGAGCGAACAAAACAGATGTTGAAAAGCTCAAAAAGATCAACGATTTGGAAAAAGATTTGATTGTAATCGGTCAGGAATTGAAACTTCCTTGATTTTTTTATCAAAAGAGTTTTTAAACATAATTTAAAAACCGAGCAAAGGACAGACGAAGATGACTCAAAAAAAGCGACTTCTATTGATTGAGGATGAAGAAGATATTGCTGCTCTAATCAAGCTCCAGGCAGAAATATCCGGTTACAAACTTCATGTAGAAGTAGACGGTGTCAATGGTTATCGAGCAATTGAAAGGGAAAAACCTGATCTCGTGATCCTGGATATTATGCTTCCCGGGATGAATGGTCTTGATGTCTGTCGGAAGATGAAAAGCAACCCTGAACTGAAGAACATTCCCGTAGTGATCCTTTCAGCTAAAGGGGAAGAACTGGATGTCGTACTCGGACTGGAACTGGGTGCAGATGACTATGTTGCCAAGCCTTTTTCTCCCAAAGTTCTTTTCTCCAGGATCAAGGCGGTTCTTCGACGCGGGAAAGAGCCCGAGAAAGCTCCAAGATCGATCAAATTTGGAGAGTTCACCCTTGAAATCGACCGCTATCTTCTAAAAAGAGGGGAAAAAGTAATTCCTGTGACCCTTTCAGAATTTGGAATTCTGAGACGCCTTTTGACTCACCGGGGCAAAGTTCTTACGAGAAACCAACTTCTCGACGATGTCAACAATGACGATGCGTTCATTGTCGACCGAAACATCGATGTACATATCGCCTCCTTAAGAAAAAAACTGGGCCCGAAATTCGACTGGATTGAAACGGTAAGAGGAATGGGTTATCGATTCAAAGATGAAGGCATCGTCTCAGAAAAGTAGGGTTTCTGGTTTTCACGTAACCGTTCCTCTTTTCATTACTTTTTTTCTCGATAGTTTTGGCCTAGTCCTTGTTCTGCCTATCTTTGCTCCTTTGCTTCTATTCCCCGAACATGAAATGCTCCCTGCCGCCGCCTCGCTTCATGAAAAAATTCTCTGGATTTCGATTCTGATCGCAGCATTTCCCCTGGCCCAGTTCATTGGCGCTCCTTTAATAGGGGAAATGGCTGATCGATGGGGAAGAAAAAAAGCGTTTATGTTTTCTTTGACTATCGTCGTCTTTGGCTATCTCTTTAGCGCTCTAAGCATTTACTATCAAAGTCTTGTCGCTTTGGTCCTCTCGAGGCTTCTGACAGGATTTGCCGCTGCTAACCGAACAATCTGTCTCGCAGCTTTCTCTGATATTTTCACCAATCTGAAGCGGCGGAAAAGATACTTCGGTGGACTTGCCGCGATTGAAGGAATCAGCTTTGTTGTTGCCATACTAATAGGAGGAACACTCTCAAATCATGAACTGAATGAATTTTTCTCTCCTTCCCTGCCATTTTTCGTTGCCACAGCCTTTGCCGTCGTGAACTGGATCATTATCGCTACCTGTTTTCAAGAGACCAGAGAGTTGGAAACCGCTGCTCCTTTTGACCTGATCAAAGGGTTTCACGAAATTAAGCTCGCATTTACAAGAAAATCTGCAGTGGGAATTTCCTGGGTTTTCTTTTTTATTGTTTTGTCCTGGATGACTACCCTTCAGTTCAACTCGGTCTATGCCATCGAAGAGTTCCACGTACAAAAGCCAATGATTGTCTGGATTTATGTTGTGATGGGAGCATGCTGGGGAATAGGAGCCTGGGTCTTGACTACTTTCTTCTCCAATTACGTCAAATCTTCCCTAATTCTGGGAATAGCCCTCTTGGGAATGGTAGGATCATTTGCAATGGACTACTTCATTCTCCATCCTTTCTCATATTTATTCACTATTGGTCTTACCTCTCTCTTTTCTTCGTTGGCCTGGCCGACAGCACTGGCTTTAAGTTCCTTCATTTCTTCTTCCAAAACGCATGGAAAAATACAGGGAATCAACCAGTCGGTAGGGGCTCTCGCTATGATCTTGGGACCTTTTTTGATCAATTACGTACTGGATATGGATATCCGGTTCTTACATCTCTTCTCATCCTTGAGTGCCCTTCTTGCTTTTCTAACCTTTCTCTTCGTGCGAAACTCTCCCACGAACCTTCCAAATCCCACTAAGAAATAGTTTCTTAGAAAACATTTTTTTCTGAGCCGGTTTTGTGTTAGACTTTTTTTTAGTTAAGCGTTATTCGAAATCTTAGAGAGAAAGACTTTCTCAACCTAAGATTTCTAACTATTTGGGGAGAAACCATGAAGACTATAATTTACTCACTTTTGGTTGGGTGCGTGCTTTTGGCGGGATGCGCAACCAAGACAGGAACAGGAGCGCTAGCCGGAGGAGGACTCGGAGCTGCTACTGGCGGAATCATCGGAGGAGGAAAAGGCGCTTTGATCGGCGGTGCAGTAGGTGCTGTTGCCGGAGGCCTTGTCGGAGCTGCACTTGATGAACAAGATCGTCAAGTGATGGAAAAACGAAGCCCGAGAACTGTAGAAAGAATGGACCGGGGCGAACCTCTTACTGTTAATGATGTGATCAAGCTTTCTCAGGGTGGCGTCAGTGATAAAACGATCATCAGCTACATGGAAGAGACAAGAACACGATACAATTTAAGCCAATCTCAGATTCGAAGAATGCAGGATGCAGGGGTAAGCCAGCGTGTGATCAATTACATGATCAATACGGGCAGATAATTCTTGCGTTAAATGTATTTTTGGAATAAACGAATAGGGCTATGCGGATGTGGTTTTTCCACACTTTCACCCATAGCCCAATTCAGGAATAGAACTCATGGCAACCCAACTTGATCGAGACCAGGAACACGAATTTGACTCAGAAGCTTTCCAGCAAAGCCTCTTTCCCTATTATCGTGAATTTCTTAGAGAATTCAAAAAAACGACCCGTTCCCATGCTCTTTTCCACATCGGATTTGCATCCCTGTTCCTTGCTGAATTCTTTTGCCTGTTCAGTTTCTTTTCCTTTTTGACTCAGCCAACGATCATGGCTTTTTCTATTGGAATCTTTTTTCTGAGCTGTCTCTCATACTGTATTCTCTATTTCTATCTTCAAACTAAAAAGCCAGAACAACTTGAAAACCTTTTAGAGTCCTTTCTAAATTCTTGCAAAAACCTCATTACCATCCCCTCTTCCGATCCTGAGTTTCACCTTTCCAATGCCCACGCCTTATTAAGGCTCGCCTCCTATCTGCAAGATTTTGAAAAACACTATTACCTCCCTTCTAAGGGATTCAAAAGCATGCGCACAGTTTTCTTGAAGCTCGGAATCTACTTCCACAGCCTCGACATTTTCAAAATGCGCCATCTTTTGATTGTATCCGCGATCGAAGAACACATGCACCAGATCAGGCACACACCGACTGATTTTGAACTGCATACCTCTCTGGCATCAAGTTATGTCACCCTATCCAAACTCTATCTTCAGCAAAAAAAACGCATTGAGAACCAAAAAGCGCGCTCCAAGGCCAAGCGCTGGAAGGAACTATTGAACCAGCAATTCAGAAAAGCAGCCAATCAGGCCTTGGAAGAATTCAACATCCTCTGCAGTTTTTCACCTGATGATCCTTGGATTCATGCCCAATTGGCCCAGACCTATCAAGATCTTCAAATGCCGGAAGAAGAAATCGAACAGTATGAAACACTTCGACGACTCCGGCCTAATGACCTTGAAATCCTTCTCCGTCTTGGCATTCTCTACTTCCAACAGGGACAGAACGCGCAAGGTCTTAAGATCTACGAAGAATTAAAAGAAGAAAACTTCCAAAAAGCTGAAGATCTCATGGCCTACTATGGATCTTATCAAGTGCAGTCTTCTTTTGAGGAAATGCTTTAACTTATTGCAATCTTTCTTGAAACCTCTAACATGAATTTTATGAAATGTTGGCCGCTCTCATTCCTTTGTGTAATTTCAATCCTTGCTCAACCTTCTTTGCCTACCGTTATTTCGGGCGAAGCCTCCCTTGCCGAGTTGGGAAAGACTCTTCAGATTACAGTCAGTGATGAGTCTATCCTTCACTGGAAAGAATTTTCTATTCAAAAAGGAGAGATTACACAATTTCTTCAGCCAACAGAACAATCCTGGGTCTTAAATCGGGTTGTCGAGCAGAATCCCACAGAAATTTTAGGTACTCTTCAATCCAATGGCCAAGTCTTTCTGATCAACCCTTATGGGATGGTCTTTCATGAACAGTCACAGATTGATACAGCAGGATTTTTGGCTTCGACATTGGATATCCTGGATGAAGATGGATTCAAGAATGGCGAAGTAACATTCATAGGCGACTCTCAAAATGCCCTTGTCCACTATGGGAGAATTCAAGCACATGATGGAAATGTCGTCCTGTTAGGGAATCACATCGAAAATCACGGTGAAATTCAAGGAGTTGAATGCTGGATCGCGGCAGCACAGGAAGTGCTATTCAAACCATCCGCCGAAGACAAAGTCTGGATCCGGCCACAAATGGAATCCATCAAAAATGATGAAGCAGTTGGCATATGGAATACTGGAACAGTCTCGTGCGCCCAAGTCCAACTTCTCGCGGAAGGCAACCCCTACGGATTTGCAATCAAACAAGATGGATCCATCGATGCATTAGGAATGGAATCCATCAATGGAAAAGTCTATCTCGTTGCAGAAGAGGGAAGGGTTACCCATTCAGGAAACATAAATGCAGACAACCTTGATTCTACTGGTGGAGAGGTTCACATTCTCGGCAAAGAAATCGGTATTCTGGGAGATGCAGAAATCGATGTTTCAGGAATAAACGGTGGTGGCACCCTTCTTATAGGGGGAGACTATCTGGGAAAAAATTCTGAAATTCCTAATGGAGAGCTCACCTTTGTCGAAAAAAATGTGCTGATTAAGGCGAATGCACAAGCAGAAGGTAATGCAGGAAAAGTTATTCTCTGGGCAGATCAAGCCACCTATTTCTATGGAACAATCGATGTAACTGGTGGCGAGACTTCTGGGGATGGAGGATTTGTTGAAGTCTCGGGGAAATATCTGGACTTTCAAGGATTTGTCGATCGAAGGGCGCCTCAGGGAAAAGCGGGAGAGCTACTCCTCGATCCCAACAATTTTGAGATTATTGCTGGCGCAGCCATCAGTGCTGGTGTGACTTTTGGAGGCGCATGTGGAGCTACCACCTATTGCGTCACAGGTGCAGGAGCCAGCCCTGCAACCATCGGAAACAGCCACCTTACAACCAACTTGAATGCTGGAAATGTGACCATTACCACATCAGGAGGGGCTTTTGATAAAGGCGAGGCTGGCAATATCACTGTATCCGCTCCAGTTGATGGAACCGTAGTCCCGGCTTATTCCTCAACGTTCAATTTTACCATAATCGCCAATGGAAATATCACCAATACAGCTTCCAATGTTGAAAATACATTACTTGCTGGGGGTGGAACTATGTCCCTTCAAGCTCCAAATGGAAATATAACTGTAGGAGGAGGCGCAACCCTGGCCCAGTTTTCAACTTCAGGTGCATTGAATGTTGTTACTCAAAATCTTGTAATGAATGGGGGAACAGCAGGCGGAGCCAATGCAATATTAGGCGGCGTTGGAAACTTGATTCAAGTTACGCAAGATTTGTTGATGACTGCAAATGTTGGCTCTCCAAGGATTGGGGGGGTCAACATGACAATCAATGTCGGAAGAGATTTGATTGCCCAATCGAACGGTCCAGGAACTGTCATTGGAGGAGGCGGTCCCGGATTTGACCCAGTTACTTTATCCGTTGGAAGAAACATGCAAGTACTTGGACCGGCTCTTTGGCCTTCTGCAGGAGACTGGAATATTTCTGTGGGCGGATTTTTGGGTGTCATAGGAAATGCAGCTGGAAATGCCTCGATTGCTGCAAGACAAGTAGGGCCCCCCCCCTTTTGGAAGAATGAACGTCACTGTCGGCGGCGATATAACGATTGATGCGCAATTGATTGGAGGAAATGTTCTAGGTTCAGGATCTGATTTGACGATTCGAAGCGCTGGCACCATACTGATTGGAGGTTTGGGAGGACTGAACGTTTTTCAGGGAATCCCAGTCGAAAAAGCTGATATGCTAGTGATTGCAGACCGGGATATCATCGTCAATTCTCAACAGGGTTTTTTTGGAATCACTAATGGTACCCCGGGGGGAGAAATTACATTCGTCGTTGATAATGCATTTCCTACGCCTTTTGGAATGGGGACAGGGGCTTTAATACTGAATACATCTCCATTGAATAGTTTTTTTCATACAGATGGCCCTGTTCGGTTCTTCACTTCCCGTCGTGCACAGAATGTGATGAATGTAACGTTCACACATTTTCCCTCTTTAACTCCCAGTTTTTTTACTCCTGGACCAATCTTTGTAGATTCAGCCCAAGAACAGTGGGGATTTTATTATCCTAACTCCTTTTTCGGTGGTCAGACGGTTACTGTATTCTACAAAGAAGGCATCAGTATTTTGATTACAGCAGCTCAAGTTGGTTTTGTCGCAAGTGCTGAAATGTTCCGTGATTTGCATCCTTTTGACGAATGGATCCTGTGGTTTTTGAAATTTAACACGCAATATGAAAATGAAAGAGATGGTACTGGAGATTTTTCTTCTTTCGATATTGTGAAAGATACCTCTTATATTATCCCCAGAAGAGAATTCCCCTGGGATCGCGTATACCTTCCTAAAGAAGAATAAGTTTGTTTCGTAAAAATTCCCCTCCTCGCTATAACATAAGTTAGAATTGTAAAGTTTACCTATGCGTTTTTTTCTTACCCTTCTTTTTGTCCCTCTCCTAGTTTTTGCGAACAATTCAGAAATCAGTAGTGGTTGTACGCGTGCAAAAAAAGAAGACAGACATCCGATACCACAAGTTGAGAAATGCCCAGAAGTCCAAGCTATACAAGAGCCTGAAAAGAAAAAAGACGTTGCCGATCAAGGATGTGTTGATCTGAAAGGTTTGATTCTCGTTGGAAATAAAAGCGGTCTGAATCCCCCTAAATATGAGCAGACCAGAACTATTGATATTTACAACATTCATTTGCCCGGTACTTTAATTTCTCTGAGAAATGAGATCATTCCCCTCTTTTTCCATCAACCTGTCACAAAAAAATCCATTCTCAAACTAAAAAAGGCCATACTGCGCTATTACCGGGATAGAAACAGACCGATTGTCACCATTCAGGTTCCCGAACAGGACATTTCAAGCGGTGTTCTTCAATTCGTTGTTACCGAAGCAGAAGTTGGAGAAATAACAGTACGCGGGAATAAGTATTTCAAATCGAGCAGGGTCAAAGACGCAATTGATCTGGAGCCCGGAGAGCCTGTCAATTCCAAAATTCTACTTCAAGATCTTATGTGGCTCAACCGAAATCCATTCCGTCAGGTCGATGTAGTCTATTCCCCTGGAAAAGAAGCGGGGACTACTGATATTGAACTTTTAGTTCATGATCGAAGACCTTGGAGGCTCTATGGCGGGGTCGATAACACCGGTAATGATGTTACGGGAAACAATCGCCTCTTTGCAGGGTTCAATTTAGGAAATCTTTTTTGGTCTGATCAGATTCTTTCCTATCAGTTCAGCACGGCTGTCGACTTCGATCGTTTTTGGGCACATACTCTGCATTACACAATTCCGCTTCCTTGGAAACATATCATGATCTTCTATGGGGGCTATTCCCACGTTGATTCCGACTTTGCCGTACCGAATGTGATTGGGACTACATTTAAAAACAAAGGTTGGAGTGCACAGGCAAGCTTTCGTTATGACATTCCTCTGACCCCGTATCCCAGAATATTGCAGGAAATGTTCTTCGGTTTTGATTTCAAGCGGACCAACAACAATTTGGAGTTCGGGGGAGTTCCTGTCGTTTCAAACAATGTGAATCTCTTCCAGCTCGTTTTAGCCTATAACATGGGATTCGAAACGAAGAAAGTAACTACATCCTGGGAAATTGAAGGATTCTATTCCCCTGGAAGATGGCTTGGCGATCAGAGCAAAGCAGATTACCGAACACTAAGACCCTTTGCCAGGCCGAATTATTTTTATGCCCGTACATCATTTTCATTCATCTGGCGCTTTTCCAATCCTCTTGAATTTCACACCAATTTCCGCGGACAGATTGCAACAACCAATCTATTGCCAAGTGAAGAATATGGAGTTGGTGGGTACAACACAGTCCGAGGTTATAAAGAACGGGCAGCTAATGGAGATCATGCCATTGTTTACAATGGAGAAATCCGCACAAGAAAAGCAAGTCTGGCCCAGCTCTTTGGCTTAAAACCGTGGATAGACGAATTCCAGCTCTTGGGTTTTCTCGATTATGGAATTGCCTACAAAGATCGTACAGCTCCAGGTGAGAGATCGACAAGGCATCTTCTTAGCGTGGGCCCTGGAATCCGATATAATATCCTGCCCTATGTGTCCTTCCGTTCAGACTTCGGCTTTCAACTGAAAAATCTCGGAGATGGTGGCCCCCACCGCAGACTCCATTTTCTTCTTGTCGTCAGCTACTAATGATTCGCCCCCGATCTGTCATCGTCATATCAAACATCTTAGCAATTGTTTGACAGAGGGGTATTCCCAGCCTCTTCCGGCATTGGATAAGTAGTCTTCGGATTTGAGATTGATTGGGTTGGTATTTTATGAGCTCACCTAGTTCCGGATCATAAATATAAATAGGAAGATTCATTCCATAATTTTTGTTGATCGTAGATTGAAGGATCAATATATCCATTTTCATACTAGGTGTATCAGATACAAAAAGACCAAGAAGATCCCTCGAATCAAAGTTCGCATTCACTTCATTCATATCTGGTCTTTCTGAAACAGGAGTCGTTTCAATGAACCGACTTAATGCTTGCAAGGTTTTCAGGTTCATTGACTCAGGGGCAACCAGTCGATCCTCACCATCAGTACAACTTCCAATATCTGAAATCGCCACATGAACAAGTTTTGATGTATGACCATTCAAAAGAAAGCCATAGGGTTTGTAAGGCAGGATCCTTTGTCTAGGGACAATCAAGGTAGAGGAGGCGTTTTTCAGTCCAGTCGATCTCATCAGATCAATCTCTCTAGACACAGAACCGGTATTGGGAAATAGACCGCTGCTTCTTTCTATGGGGCTGTCTGTTGTTTCAGCCTCAACTGCCCGAATCAGGAGAGTCTTTTGTGAAAAAATTTTTTGAACTGCTGCTTCCCGAGTTTCTCGAGCGCTTCGAACCGGCGTCTCAATTGGCTCGAATCTCAACGTTGAATCGACCGGCTCTTGGACTAATACAGAAGCCATAATACCTTAACCCTATTAAACCACCTGTAACTATTATAATATTTAATGAGTATAAATGTAAATAATTTCATATTAAATGAAAATTAAGTATATTGTTTTTTTTAGATATTTTTTAAAATAATTACTTTACAAAAGTATATTGAAGGGACTCAATAGGAACCATTGGGTGGCTGATCGCCACCCGAACAAGTCAAAGAGGCTAGAAACCTAAGGCTGATGCAATCGTTTTCCAGTCTGCTGTGCCAATAATCAAGCCAGCAATACAAACCTGGGAAGCTCTCCAGTTAACGTTCTCTTCGTAGAGATACCTACCCCAGAGATTACAGAGAACAATAATCATGACGGAGAAAATGGGAAAGATCATAGCTCTTTCAATGGGAGTTGCAGCAACAGTTGCCCAAATCAAAAAGAAAGTGCAAGTACTGTTGGCAACGCCTCCGATTGCACCAAAAGCCCACTCGGCTACAAGAGGCTTTCTCTTTTCATCTCGAAGAAATACATACGTCTGCAACACAGCTGCGCTTAAAAAAATCATGGGCATGAACCACTCACTGCCTGCTTGTGCTGGAGAAAGGAAAGAAAGTGAAAAAGCATTCGAAGTGAGTACGAGAGCCCGAATTTGCATAAAGACGAGAAATAATACGTGAAGAACAAAGGCTGCTCCGACAAAAAAGGCCCATGATTTCTTGTCTTTCATACCTTGGAGTCCCCATCCGGCCCAGAAAAGGCCAATAAGAACGAGAATAGAGCCCATTGCATGCCAAGCAGAGTAGGGATGTCCCAGGGCAGCTCCAAACAGGGCGGCCATCACAATTCCAGGCATTACAGTAGACGCATTCAAGGTCGCGAAAGTAAGACCAGGCGGCCCTTTTTCCAAAGATCTTCCCAGAGCTAGCATCATAAAACCAAATACAAGTCCGGCTAGAATTCCAAAAAGTAAGATTGGTACATTCCATTCGTAGGAATGAGCACGAACTGGGTTCAGAAAAATAGCAAAGAAAAACCCGATAGAAAGCTGGATCATCAGAAAAGCTTTTGTTGTTCCGCCTGAGTCAATACTTCTTCTCATGCAGAAATTTGAAAGAGCGGCAAAAACTGAGGCTGTTAAAATGAGTGATATACCCATAAAAAACTCACATTTTAAGAAAAAAGTGTCATTGTAGCTCATGCTTTGATAAATAATAAAGCGCGAGTATAATCGAAAAAACGGACCTATTCGTTTCCAGGAGGCACCGATCTCTCTATGAAAAAACTCATTCCTATCTTGTTTTTCTTCTTTTCTTCTTTTGTTTCTGCAGAAGAAAACGAAATTCCTGCTACTTTCGCAGAACCAAAAACCTATGAGGAAGCTCTTTTATTGAGAAGAATTGCAGAGTTCTATCGAGAAGGAGAATATGAACTTGTAAAGACACAAATCGATGAATTTTTAAAAGAAAACCCTAACAGTCACCTTTCTGATTCTCTTTATGCATTCATAGGAGACCTTCACCTCAGGGAAGAAAATTATGAAGAGGCTATTCAACAGTATGGAAAAATTGTCAATGAAGATGTCCGTGAAAAGATTCTTTTGAACTGCATGATTGCGTTTTACCACATGGGATGGTACGTCACTCTCGCAGAAACATGTGAACCTTACCTGCCACGTATAGCCTCTTATGACCGTGAGAAATACTATAAAGTTCTTTTCCTCTATGCTGATTCCCTATATCAACAAGTCTTAAATTCGATAGACGATCGTGAAAAACAGGAAAGTTTTGCAAAAAAAGCACGCCCTCACTTTGAAGAGTTGGCCAACTCTCCTTTTTCAGATGAGGCATTGGAGTCTCTGGCCTATATCTGTAGTATCTTGGAAGAGTATGAAAAAGCATCCGATACCTATTTGGAGTTAGCAAGGCGGCTTCCCGATCAAAGAGAGGAAATGCTCTTTCAGGCAGCGAATCTTCAAGTAAGGTTCGATAAGGACAAAGCGATCCAGACATTTGGAAGAATTTGCCACATTGGAAAAAATCGGGTAAAGGAAGCCTCTTTCAACCGAATGATCCTGTTTTATGAATCAGAAAAATACGCTGAAGTTATTTTAGCTAAAACTCAGTTGATGAGTTCTATTCCTGAGGACAAGATTCCTCAGCTTCATTTCTTTGTAGGAAGATCTCATTATTTTTTACAGGACTACAAAAGAGCTGCAGCTGATCTGGCCATATATGTAGAAGCGGAAGACCACTTTAATGATACATTCAAAACGGGTGTTTTGACACTGCTCGACTGTGCAAAAGAAATAGACAATATGCCGATATTCAATCGGGCCTTTGATAAACTCCTAACTTACTTTCCTAAGACTCAGGAAATCCCTCTACTCCTTTTCACAAGAGCCATTCTCCATAAAAGCCACAAGGATTATTACCTTGCAAGAAAGGACCTTGAAAAGCTCATGAAAGAATTTCCCTCCTTTCATGAAAAGGAACTCCTTCACTATGAGCACGCAGAACTTTTTTACTTCACAGAAGATTGGGAAATGGCCCGGACCTCTTTTAAAGGGTTCATTGAAGACTTCCCAAACAGCTCCCACCTTTCACAGGCATGGAGGCTCTTCTTGAATAGCTCTATTCAAGTTGCAAATCTGAACCCGCAAAGCGACCGGTATGTAAAAGAGCAACTTACTTACGATTTGGATTTGATCCTCAAGCAGAAAGACCTTCTGACAGAAAAAGAAAAAAGGGACTATAAATTTCTGCTTGCAAAAACGCACTATGAAATTGACGAGTTTGAAGAAGCGATCCCTCTGTTGACCAAGCTATTGAAAGAGCCTCTGACAGATGCACAACTGTCCGATGCCCACCTTCTTCTAGCTTTTTGTTTTAAGAACGGAATAGGAGACCTTCGCCTGTTCTGTGAACATACGGAAAAAGCTCTGACCCTAGATACAAGGGCTAAAGATCCTTTCAAAATCCATCTCGCTTTATTCAACGCGTATCTAAAAAGAGCGAACGATCAAGAAGACACGATCGCTCAAGCCGCAGAGCACCTCTATCAAGCCCATCTACTGGACGGAAACAAACTGCAACCCGACAATCGTCGCTGGTTGATCGATTATTACGATCAAAAAATCAAAGCTTCGCCTTCAACAGATGAAATTGCACGCGCCGTTCAGCTGATTGAGATCCACATACAATCCTACCCTCCTCAATTGGCAGAACATGCTCAGGAATTAGAGCCTTATCTTCTGCGTCTCTCACAGCTTTATGCTCTTCAAAAAAATTATGAAAAGCAGATGGCTCTATTGCTCCAACTTCAAAATCTTTATGAAAAATTGGAAGAGATGACATGGAACCATCAAAGAGAGGCCATGTTTGATCTTGCCAAAGCATGGCATCTATTTGGAAAAGACAAAAAGGCGCTTGCTCTTTTCCAATCGATCGTAACAGATTCGCCAACTCTACAAACCCACATCGCTGCTTACTCCTGCCTCGAAAGTGTCAGAATCGAGGTTGCCTCGATGGAAACTCGATCCAAAGAAGATCCAAACATGATGCAAGCTTTGACCCAATTAAAAAACTTAAAACTTCAAAAAACTTGGGAACATGAACCGATTTATCTGGAAGCCGGGCTTGAATACATCGACCTTCTTCATTCAATGGGAGGCAATAGAAAAGAGTTGCTCATGCAGATGAAAGATGATTTCACACCAAAGCAGGACATCCTTTCTCAAAACTATCATCAAGGATTGAAAGAACATCCCAATAAACAGCATATATATGATATGTACATGAATTTCATTGAAGGGGAAATTCTACTTTGCCAGGCTGAAGCATCGTCAGAAGGTGAGAATAGACAAAAATGCCAGGAAAATGCCCGTCAAAACTTTGCAAACTTATCCCAAGATGATCAAATCACTCCTTATCTTTCCTTGCGCGTTCGAGATCACTTGAAGCAATATGAAAAATTGAATGTAGAAGAAAAGAAAGTGGTAGATAGTCAGACCAATGAATGAAATGCAGCCTGTCAAAAGACAGAGGAATACTCTTTTTGCCTGTACGCTTTTTTCTATTGTGATTCATGTACTGGCTATTTTTCTTCTGCAGAAGCATTCTCTTTGGTTCTATTCTCCAAAAGACCCCCTCTTTGTCACTCAAGACTTGGTTGAAGATACATCCCGTGCGACAAGTAGCGAAATCCTCAAAGAGGTTTTCCAACACATGGAAGTCTCTTCGTTGGACAAAACGATTCTTCCCGGCCTTGAAGCAATCTCTGAACAGCTCTCTTTTCACACAACATTGCCTGAACTACCAAAGGGCACATCTCTTATTCCTATCGTTGTCCAGGAAGATTACGAATTAACAGCCCAAATGATCCAGGAGCATGAAAAAAATACTATAGATACGCAAAAATGGTTGAACGAGCATATTCTTCAATTACAACAGATAGCGCTTGAAGCATTTCTTATAGAAGATCCTATAGAGAAAGTGAAAGTTGAATATCTTCTTCAGCAAGAAGCGAACGAACAGGATGCTCTTGCTTTTCAAGCTGAGGCTTCTCCTACCCTTACCAGCGATACCCAAAGAAAACTTCCCTTTACCCATCCTTGGAGCCCATCTGATACCCAGGGCTCTTATATGAAAAATGAATCCATTCCTGTGCATCCCAAGAATGCTCTTTCTTTTCAGGTCCCACTGCCAAATTTGCCAAGCCTGAATCATCTTGATACAGTCTCCTGTGGAGAAGACTTTGATCTCGATCTTATCTTTGCTCCGAGTAGAGATGATGATGGCTATATCTTTGCTCTCACTTTAATTCCAAAGCCAGAACTTGATTTGGAGAAGATTAAACAGAATTTCATTTTTCTCATTGACCGGTCCAACTCAATTCAACATTCCCGGCTCAACATCACAAAAGATGCTATCTATCGTTCTTTATCTTATCTCCATGAAAATGATCGGTTCAATATTGTAGCATTCGATAGTAAAATCGAAAAACTTTCACCCATTCCTCTGCTTTACAACCGACAATCCTTGGAATATGCCGATGATTTTCTTTTCAACATAAAACTAGCCAGCTTCTTTTCTTCTCAAGATTTATACAAGCCGCTGCATGTGATTTTGAATGATTCAACTCCTGATGATACGATTACAACAGCAATCCTACTTTCCAACGGAGAAAGCCTGCCCCGTAAAGCCCGCCATTCTTATTTCATCCATGAGTGGTCGGCAATGAACCATGGCAGGGTTGCCTTGTATTGCCTTTCTCTTGGAAGTGATAAGAATCGTGTCTTGATGGACCTGTTAAGCTCTGCAAATCAGGGTAAATTAGTCTCTTCGCCTACACATAGAGGAATCAAACGAAAGCTCCAAAGACTTGTTCGCTCTCTTTCCTTTCCGATTGCAAAAGATGTCTCTTTTCGAGCTGTCTCTCTTTCTTCTGACACTCATGTCGAATTGTTTCCCGATAGAAAAGTACTTTCCAATCTTTACAAAGATGATCCCTATGTCATCTTGGGCAAAATCAACCGTTTAGATGACTTCGTCCTTTTCATGCAGGGAAGAAACAATGGCCAGTGGCTAAATGTCAAAAAGACCATTTCCTTCCTTCGTGCAAAAAAGGGAGGTAAGTCCCTTCAAAAGGAATGGGCCATCCAAAACGCTTATCTGAACTACCATCAATTCCTACAATCTGGGAATGAACAATACCTCATTCAAGCTGATCAAATCTTAAAGCCATTAAACATCGATAGCGCTTTTGATTAATTATGGTATTGAGAATCATTTCTGGAGTCTTCCAAGGTCGTCATCTTCAATCCCCCAAAGGCTCACAAACAAGGCCTACAAAAAATTCTCTTCGTGAAGCAGTTTTTAATATTTGCCAGTTTTACATAGAAAAAGCTTTCTTTCTTGATCTCTTTGCCGGATCAGGGGCAATGGGATTTGAAGCTTTAAGCAGGGGTGCATCTTTCACTACATTTATAGAAAAAGACAAACTAGCAGCCCGTGCTATTCAGGAAAACCGAAAGGCATTGAAAGTTGAAGAACAAAGTCAAGTTCTGATGATGGACTTTCGCCGTGCACTTGAAAAGCTTGGAGAACAAGGAGACAAATACAACATCGTTTACATCGATCCACCCTATGGAGCTTTTCACACAGAAGAGATCATCGATCTTCTTCACAAACAGGATATTCTTCATCTAGATGCTCAGGTCTTTCTTGAGGAAGAATCAAAAGAAAAACAAACATCACTAGAAATTCCTGCATTCGAAGAAAAAAAATCCAGAAAGTGGGGAAAGACCCACTTGCGCCAATTCAGTTTCAATGGATAAAGTGAAAATATGAAGACTGCTCTTTTTCCAGGCACATTTGACCCTCCTTCTTCTGGGCATCTCGACATCATTCAAAGAGCTTCACGCATGTGCGACAAGCTTCACGTAGGGATTGCAACAAATATGTCTAAGAGCTCTCTTTTTACTGCAGAAGAGAGAAAGGAATTATTAAAGACGATCACAAAAGATATTCCTCATATAGAGATCTTTGCTTTTGATGGCCTTGTGGTTGACTATGCCAAAAAAAAGAAAGCAGAAGTGATTGTTAGAGGCGTGAGGGCTTTTTCTGATTTCGAATATGAATTCCGAATGGCTCTAGCAAATCGGAAAATGAGCGGAATAGAAACTCTATTTCTGATGGCAGATGAACGGCATTTTCATATTCATTCTACCATGATACGTGAAATTGGCGCACTCGGTGGCCCTTTAAAAGACTTCGTTCCCAAATCGATTGAGTCCAAGGTTCGCAAACGGATCCAAGAAAAATTCTAGAATTTTGAAGGGACTTCTCCGTACTGAAATAAATAAGAGAGAGATTTTCCATCATGTGTACGAGAAACTGCTTCCGCCAAGACAGGTGCAATACTTAATAAAGTAATATTGATCGGAACATCCTCACGAAAAGGCACTGTGTCAGTAACAATCAGCTCATCGATCTCAGAATGACCAATTCTTTCGAGTGCAGGACCAGAAAAAACAGGATGGGTAATACAGGCTATCACTTTTCTTGCCCCCTGGTTCTTTAGTTCTTTTGCAGCTTTACAAAGTGTTCCAGCGGTGTCGCAAATATCATCTACAATAACAATATCGCATCCTTCAACATTCCCAACTAGGTTCATACCATTGACTTCGCCAGCTTTTATTCTCTCCTTGACGATGATGGCCATACCCGGGTCCATTCCGTACCTCTTAAGACCATCCATAAAATTCTTTGCTCGCTCAACACCCCCAGCATCGGGAGAAACAATAACGGGATTCTGAAGATTCAGTTTAGCGACATAGGGGACAAAAATTCGGGAGGCAAAGAGATTGTCTACAGGAGCTTCATGAAAAAACCCCTGAATCTGACCACAATGTAAATCCACAGCCATGACATGATCTGCTCCTGCAAGTTCAAAGAGCATTGCCATGTCAGATGCTGAAATAGGGACACGACTCATCATTTTGCGATCTTGCCTTGCATAGCCAAAATAGGGAACAACAGCTGTAACCGTGTGGGCTGACGCTCTCTTTAAAGCCCGAATCAGTAAATAGAGCTCGATCACATTATCATTTACGCTCCCATCACAGGAGGGGCAGGTAGACTGAACAACATAGACATCACAATTACGAATATTTTCCTGAATCTGAATATTGACTTCCCCATCGTTGAAGCGATCGACTTTTGCTTTACTAAGAGGAACTCCCAGGACATCAGAAACTCTTTTGGCAAGATCAGGATTAGAAGTACCGGAAATCAAACGAAATGGGTAAGCATAGGTGAAGTCATCCTCAAATGTGAACGCATGGGCAAAGGTGGATATCGATAGGAGCAAAGCACAAAAAAATCTCATAGTCATCCTCTAGACATATAAAAGTCTGCCTTTGAATCTCTCAAAGGCAGACAATTCAGTTAAGAACGGAAAAAATACCAAGAACGAAAGAAAATGAAAAGCAATAGGATGCTAGTTCACCTTTCGACCATGGTCATAGACTTGAAGAGTGATGTTCCCTGCCTGGCCAAACCTTTTCTTTTCTCCATGCAGCACATCATCTTTAAATGTTTGAAGTAAGTAGGGACTTCCATCGGGGTAATACTTGTTGAATTTCCCGTCACGCTTTCCAAGAATGTATTCACCTTCGAAGATCACTTTGCCCTCTTCACTATAATGTAAAGATAGACCGTTCAATTTTCCATGTTCGTAGGTGTTTACCGAAGCAATCTTTCCATTCTCAAAATAGGTTTTTTCCTCTCCCTGCTTTTCATCATCCTGATAAGAAACTTCTAAAAAGAGTTTTCCAGAAGGGAAATATTGAACGCACTTTCCTTCTTTCATATCTTCTTTGAATTCCAAACACATGAAAAGTTTGTCTGTCGGGGCATAAACAAAAGCCTTTCCTTCTTTAATTCCATCTACATAAGAAGTTTTGGCCAATTTGATGCCCATCTCATTATATTCAATAACGTCCCCTTGAAGTTTGTCTTTCACATAGTTTGCTTCGATCGCTACTACTTTTCCTCTTTGGGGATGTTCAGGATAATAGACGAAATGAGGGCCGTCCTTTCGATTGTTCTTATAATGAAAAACGATTTCTCTTCCATCCTGGGAACGCTCGTAAAATCGGCCTTCCAGTTTTCCCTGATTGTAGTTTGACTCTTCAATGAGAACTCCTTCCGGGCTCCAAAGGGATTTCTTGCCGTGGAGCTTCCCATGGTCATAACTAAGATGGGCTTCCGGTTTACCATTTGGATAGTAAGTTTTTTGCTCTCCATGCATCAAACAGTCGTCATCATAAAAGAAGAGTTTCGCATAGTTTGCCTTTTCTTCAGGCTTTCCAGACTTGGGATAAAACTCCACCTGTTTTCCGATAGGTTTTCCCATTTTGTAATTCTGAATAAGCTGAAGGGTTCCATCTTCGAAATACATTCGCATTTCACCATCGAGATTATCTTCAGTAAAATGCGCTTTCTTTTGCAAATGCCCATTAGAATGATACCATTCAGCATCTCCTGTTAGGGCTCCATTGATATATTCACACCTGCTTTTGGGCTGATCCTTAGCATACCAGGAAAGAACAGGTCCGGAAAAAAGATCGTTCTCATAACAAGCTTCAAAAACCAGGTCACCGTTTTCATTCCATTCACGATGCCATCCTTCTTTAGCACCTTGGTTGCATTCCATTCTGCGTTTTAGATTTCCGTTCTCATACCATTCAGTGAAAAACCCATGCAGAACGCCATCTTGATAATTAGCCTCTGATTTTGAATTTCCATTCGCATACCACTCAGCACAGCTGCTGTCCTTTTCACCCTTGGCAAAGTGCAGACGACAGGCCATTAGTCCATTTTCATACCATTGCTCGTAGAGCCCCTCTCTTTTCATATCGACATAGAAACCATGTCCTTTAGTTTGCCCATCTTCAAAGTATTCCAACTGTTCACCTTCGAATTCGCCACTAACATATTGAAATTCCTGTTTCAGCTGACCATTGGAATACCAACTAGAAAACGAACCATCGAGCTTTCCATCCTTCAGGGAATACTCTCTGATTTTATTTCCGCTTTCATCGAATTCAACAATAGGCTCTTCTAAATTTCCTGATTTATCAAAATGAGCAAGAAAAGAAATTTCACCGTTCTCGTATTTTTTCCAGTGTTTGCCAATAGGATTCCCTTTTTTATAGAACCCTTCGCCTAGCACCTCTCCATTTTTAGAGAAAAATTCTTCTTTACCTTCCTTAAGACCATTTGTGTAAGAGATTCGATAACTTTCATTTCCATTCTTGTGATACTTAATATGGGTACCAACTGGTTTGCCATTTTTGAAGTCGAGAACTTCAAGCATATTCCTCTCTTCATCATAGGCAATAAGAGCAGGATTCTTTCCATCAGAGGCCATTGTTCCTTCAATGAAGTGCCTTTTTAACTTAAGAACACCATTTGGATGCCACTCGATGACTGTTCCATCAACTACGCCCTGACTGTAAGGAACTAATGAAGCTCGGGTTCCTTCTGAATGATAAGTATAAAATTCACCTTCAAGACTGCCAAGGACATAAGTTCCCTCTTCTTTCTTTTCTTCATTTTCATAAAAGGCCTCATACTTCCCATTGAGCATTCCCTGGGTATAAATAGCAGAACTCTTAAGCTTCCCGTTGGGGTAGAGGGATTTCACCTCTCCTTCAAGAAGCCCTCTATTGAATTGGGAAATTTTTTCTAGGCGGCCAGAGGGGTAGAAATCAACACGAACTCCGTGAGGGACCAACGTTGCATTCCACTCTTCAAACCCTGGTTCTTGCTCATCAATGACAATCAGGTCCATTTCAGTGCGGGGACGACCGCTTTCAAAAAAATTAATTTGCTTTACCGGTATTTCGCCTTCATCATCGGCAGGCTCATAGAACACGACCGATTTGCTAGCACCATTTGGAAAAGACCGCGTTACTTCGGGTCTCCAGTTTGGTTCTCTAGGACGCAATTGCATCATTGGATTTTCACAAAAACTATGCGATGTGAAAAAAAGAAAGAAAAAAGCAAATATGATTCTTTTCATAATCCTACTCTGTTTTCAATGGGTAAGGAGGTGTTAGGAATTATAGCAACCCCGATTAATAATAGGATACCCCAGACTTATGAACTTTTTAAAATATCTCAGTTTATCGACAGCCGCTGAATATCCCTTTCTAAAAGGAATTCTTCAATAGAAGCCCCATCATCTATATCGATCTGAGAAGGAAAGACGAGTCCTGTCGAAGTAAAAGTGATCAGTTGTTGGTCCATTTTGGGACCTAAAGATAATTTGGGAACCCACTCTTTTTTATACTCTGTATCACTAATCATTTCGCACTGCAATCCTCCCTTTATCTCAGTAAGGATCAAGGTCCAGTCGCTTTGATGAGCAATAGCCAGCTTGTGGCAACGCTGAATATTCAAATGCAAATGTTTTTTTGCAGAGCGTATCTTAGCACTTTTAAGAGCTTGATAGGATTTATGTCCGAACAATGCCCCCACAAGGGCAATGATCGAAATACAAATAAAAAGTTCCAAAAGAGTGAAAGGGGAAGATCTAGTAGTCTTCATCTTCGTCTTCAAGAGAATAATTTTTTCTACTTTCAATGCCTCTTTGCTTGTTTTGATAATGAACCAGTGAGTCGGAATGAATCACTAAATCGTCCCCTTCTTTGGAAACGCGGATTTCAAAATCATTTCCCCAGCCATCCTTCAACAATTTTTTTTCATCTTTTACAAGTCCCGACAGTTTTAAATATTTGGCTGGATCTTCGATAACCGTTTTTAGATCTCTTTCTTTTTCAGATGCCATCATCAACAAGATATCCCTGATTTGTTTTTGGGCTTCTTCCGTTCGGAAAGCTTTTCCTTTTTCCAAGGATCCCTTCATGTTGTAGCCAATGACCCCACCAACGAGAGCTATCAGGAAAATCACAATCATAATCTCTAGAAGAGTAATGGGACTTTTTCTTTTTATTTTCATTCTACTTACCTATTTTAGGGTTCTATAAAGGAACTCACATCTGTCAAAGGAAGCAATACTGACAAAAGGACAAATCCAACGATCAATCCAAGCACGAGTAGAAGAATGGGTTGGAGTAAAGATGTGAGAAGATTTAAGTTTTTTTCTAAATCATTTTCATAATGATCAGCAATCTGTTTTAGCATTGAAGGTATATCTCCACTCTCCTCAGCAATAGCAATCATTCTGGGAACATGAGGGGGAATAAGGGGAATTTTTGAGAATTCATGGCTCAAAGAGGACCCTTCCAAAACCTTTGTTTCCGCTTTTTGAAGAGATGTTTCAAGAGGTGGGTGCTTCATTACTTTACGGGAAAGAGAAAGAGCTGTGACCAAAGGAATATCCGATTCCAAAAGCATGGAAGAAGTACGGAAAAAACGAATAATCGCTGGTATGACAAAGAATGATTTTAGATAGGGAAAAGAAAACAAAAAATTCCTGAAAAATTTCTTCACAGCCTCAAGGCGAGATCCGATTCCAAAAAGAAATGCGAGAATAGTGATCGTTATAGCAAGCAAATAGACATGATCATTCGACCACTGGCTAACGCTCAACACAGTTTGGGTAAGGGGATGAAGCTTTCTTCCTTCGAATAGATCAAACAGTGAGGGAATGACAAAGAACATCAAAGCAGAAAGAATCACCAAACAAAAAGCTCCCAATATAGCAGGATACATAAGTGCAGAGAGAATCTTTTTTTTCAGAGCCAGTTGCTTTTGAATCATACTGCCCAATTGGGTGACTACTGCTGCTAAATTTGCTGAGTTTTCGCCTGCATGGATCATCGCACAATAAAGAGGATCGAAAATTTTGGGATGTCCTCTCAAAGCTTCAGAAAAGGAATTACCTCTATGGACTTTTTCACATAAATCCATCGTCAAAGAATGGAGTTTGGTTCCCCTGTATTTTTCTTCAAGGGCACAAAGTGCATCGTATAAAGGCATAGAAGCTTCGATCAGGCGTGAAAGAGAAAGAGTCCATTCCAAGACCTCCTTTCGACTCCAGATAGGATTCTTTTTTTGGGTGACCAAAAGTATTTTGGTTACCCAAACGTTCCTTCCAATCAAATGCGCCTTTGCTTCATTGAGACTTTCCGCATCGATGATTCCGGAAGTTTTTTTTCCCTCATCATTAATAGCCTGATACCGGAAAAGAGCCATGTAATTTCTCAACTTGAAAGGATATGTCCAAGGAAACTCAAAAAATGCATTTTTGAACCTGCCTGGACATATCAACCAATGGTTTTTGCAACACGAAGAACCTCTTGAACAGTTGTAATCCCCTTTTCCACCAGTTTTGCCCCAGATGATTTCAAGGTCCCCATCTTCTGCTGAACTTGACGCAAGTCATGGGTATCCATGCCCTTTGAAATCTGGGAACGTAAAGAGGGTGTCATAAGCATTAACTCGTAGATGCCCTGACGACCTTTATAACCACTTCCAAAACAAGCTTCACAGCCTGCCCCTCGATATAACTTGTTTGTTGATTCAGGCAGAGAGAGCTGCTTGATTTCTGTAATCTCAGGAGAGTAGGAAGTTTTACATTTCTCGCATATCTTCCGAACCAGCCTTTGAGCTAAAACCCCTAAGATCGTTGAGGAAAGCAAATAGTCTTCGATTCCCATATCTGTAAGACGGGCAATAGCGGAAGGAGCATCATTGGTGTGAAGGGTACTAAAAACAAGGTGTCCCGTTAACGAAGACTGGATCGCAATCTCTGCTGTCTCCTTATCTCTGATCTCTCCGATAAGAATTACATCAGGATCTTGTCTTAGAATATGTCGTAGCCCAGTGCTAAAGCCCAGTTTGATTTTTGGGTTTACACTCATTTGTGCAATGTTTTGCAGTTTATACTCCACTGGATCTTCAATTGTCATGATATTCACTTTTGAAGAACTGATCTCGGAAATAGCACTATATAAAGTAGTTGTTTTTCCACTTCCTGTAGGGCCGGTGACCAAGATGATCCCTTCGGGAAAGTGGATCAAATTACGAAAATCAGAACTGATTTTTTCATCCATCCCCAGTTGGTCCAGTCCCAAAGTCAGAGTGCCTTTGTCCAAGATCCGTAAAACGACTCTCTCCCCATGAACAATCGGAATCGTGCTTACCCTAAAGTCAATCTCTCTGTCCCCAACATTCAATTTGATCCTTCCATCCTGGGGAAGACGGTGTTCAGCAATATCCATTTTTGCCATCACTTTCAATCGCGTTAGCATCTGTGACTGAACCTCTTTGGATGGCGAATGTCTCTTCTGTAAAATTCCATCGATGCGATAGCGGACCATTAACCCTGATTCTCTTGGCTCAAAATGAATATCTGAAGCTCCCTGTTGAATCGCATCCATAATTAAAGAATTGAGAACACGGACAGTTGGATTTTGGGAAGAGGCATCAAGAAGATCATATCCCTCTGTATCGCGATCATTATTCTCGGAATGATTAGGTGCATCCTCCGTTCCTAGGGGCCAGTTCTGTTTGTGATAAACATGCTCAATTGCATTATCAAGGGCTGGCTTGGGACAGAAAACAGGTTCTATTTCCTTCTTCAGAAGAAGGCGAATTTCATCGAGTGCTATCAGATTGAGAGGATCGGAGACAGCAACCCGTATTGCTTTATCCGTCTCTTCAATACATAAAAGGCCTTTTTCTTTAGAAACGAGATAGGGTACGAGCCCTTTTTTGAGGCGGACCAGCTCAAAATCCAACAGACTGGAATAAATCTGCATTCCAAATTTTTCAGCTAGTTTCTGATTTCTGTCCTCTTTAGTCAATGGGCACCCTCAGTTTCACTTTGAATCGAATAGAAACTTCAAACTATCCTCAAAAAGATGTTTTTGTTCATTTTTTTTCGCTTCTTCCAGGCAGTGAAGAAATTCAGGGATGTCTCCCGATCTTTTCTTTAGCTCTTCTTCACGTCTTGTTCGCAAATCTTCCACAGGATCTCTAATAATATGTGGAGTTATGAAAATAAACATCTCAGTATTCGTATCTGACTCTTTCGTTGTGCCAAATAATTTTCCAATTCCAGGAATATCTCCCAAAAATGGAATTTTTTCCTGGCTGTTTTCCTGGGATGACCTGCGGAGTCCTCCCAGAATAATTGTTTCCCCATTAGCAATCCGCACCTCATTTTCTACATGACGTCGGGTCACATTGGGGCGGTCGTCCTCTTTCATCTGGGTGGTATCAAAGGTAATGTTTGTCTGTAGAGTGACGAATCCACCTTCTTCACCCCAGTGAATCGTCGGAGTCATCACAATTGTTGTACCATAGGATGCCCGGGTATAGGACTTCTCGACGGTCCCTACTTTTGTCGTGTCGAGAATGGCACCAGTGTTGATAGAAATTTCCTCAACGATCGATATCGTTGCAGCAGTTTGATTCATAGCTAGCACAGAAGGGTTCGCCTTAATTTTCATGTTATCCTGAGTCAAGAGAAAACTATATGTAAGGTCCAGTGCAGGCAGTTTCCCTTTCGGACGACTCAGAATAAAGTCTAGAAGGCCTTTTTTTACGGGGCTATCATAGGAGATCGCGGTTTCTTTTTTTCCACTGGAAGTACCTATTTTTAACAGGTTCATACCAGATTGTTTTCGGTCCATGAACTTTTTCTCTACCAGAAGGACATCGATCTGAACCATTTTTTTGGGAACATCGATTTTCTTCAATAGGTCGAGGAGAAGTTTCAACTCCTCTTTCCGGACGACCATTAGGATGGACCCCGACTTAGGATCGACAATAAAATTTTCCCCCTCATGGGATTTCTTCGACTCAAGAACTTGCGGAGGGGTGATGACAGGATGTGTCCGATTCTCCTCTACTTTTATAGGAATCGCACTCTTTTTCTCCTTCGGACTCGTAGAGACAGATGAGAAAGAGGAGTAAACCTTCTCTAAAATAGAAGCAACTTCTTCAGGATCGGAGTGTTGACAGGCATACCAGTACACTGTCATTTCAGATGGGTCATCAATTTGCTTCTCTAAATCCATTAAAATTTTTTCTGCTCTCTTTACTGAAGAATCATCCCCAACAACAACAAGTGCATTGGCCAAATTCAAAACCAGTAGTTCTTCACTATGCGTTGCATAGAAAGGTCCGCGCGACTTTACTTGAGGCTCTGTGAAAAAACTCTTAAGAACTCTTTCGGCCTCTTCAACAGCAATTTTCTTTAGGGGAATCACCCGCAGCAGTTTTCCCTCAGTTGATTCCCACACAGCATCATATAAAGAAAGGAGCTTATCTATGTTTTCTTTGGTCGCCACTAAAACGATCTTGCTTCCAATCGATTGAAGAGTTGTCTGTTTAGGATCTGAGAACTTTTCAAAAAACCCCTGGATTGACCGGACTTGATCTGGCTTCTCAGGGTTGAAGATAAAGCAGATTCTTTCATGATCTTTCAACAACTCAAGATCATCCCTCCTTGAGACGACAGCGGCAACATGTGCAGGATGGTGCTTCAAGATGTAAAGCTGCTTTACATAGGCGTTGAGTTTTTTGATGCCAATTCCGTTTTGACTCAAGATCATTTCAATGAGATCGTCCCAGCACTCTCTAGGAACGCCTACTGAGGAAAAAAGGTGTATTTTCAAAGAGCCCAGTTCTTGTGGAATAATATAGACATGATCCGCGCCTCCATACTCCATGATCAATTGGGCCAGTGTTGTTTCTCCCTGATCCCAGAGAGCATACCCCTCTTCAAAATCCTGAACTTCTTCAATAAACTGATGTCTCCATTCTTCTTCCAGCGTACGAATCTGAGTCTTTAACTGACGAATTTGTTCCAGTAAGGAGAGGTATTCCTTCTCCTGGGCATTTTCCTCTTGAAGATCATTAGCCCGCTCATACTTCTCTTTCAAAGACTTACGCAAATTCCACAATCTCTGATTGAACTGCTTTACAGCCTTTTCCTCGATAACAGATTCATCCTTCAATACTGGTGGCGCAACAGTTGCAAATAAAGAGAGAAAGGCTAGAAAAAACATCATTTCTCACCTCTAAGATGGGAAGTGAGGGACTGGCGCTTTGTCTCTCTATGCCGTGGAGATCTGATGGGAACTTCGATCGGTAGGCATTGAGTGCGCATGGCATGGAACAATCTCCCCTGAATATATTTCAGGCCATTCCTGTTTTCTATCCCATCAAAGACGAAGAGTTCCAGATCACATCGATCATAACAGTCTTGAACTTCTCTTTCATCCTTGAGGGCCTTCCATTTGCCAGAACACTTCACAAGCCAATCTCCTACTTTTAGAACCATTTTTTGTCTCTCCAACAGACAACTAATCTTTTTTTGTGTCTCCATCCGAATAGAGCTCATCCACTCTTCGCTTTTAATGTTCAAAATCGGAACCGAAATAGGGAAGAGAGAGAAAGTATAATGCTTTTCACCAGTTTCATCCCAGCCTTCAATTTCCAAAGACCGATCAGATTTTTTAATGATCCTTGCAAGGGGCTTGTCCTGAGCTAAAAGCAGATCATCAATCTCCAGAGGCATCCAAATATCATCTTGATAAAACAGGATCGTTCCTTCTTCCACACCGCACAGGTAAGTATCAGATTCACCTTGAATTTCCAATCTATAGGAAGAGGCGTCGTCCAAAAGTTGATCTGGACCCCATAACTTGGCCTGCCCCAGTTTGAGAAAGGCCGAATGTTCTCGAATAGAGCATCCAGGGCAAGCCTTTTGGAAGGCGACAGGGAATTCGATGACTTTCGAAGATATTTTTGATTCATCAGGAGAACTGATGTGAATCTTACACATAGGAGGACATACATCCTCCAATACCAGCCAGAAGGGACCGGGTTCGTGGGCTATTTCCAACCCCTGCCTTTCTCCATAGAAGAGATAAATCTTCTCTCCATATGAAACTGGCCTCTTCGAGTGTGATCTCTTCAATTGCAAAATATAGGGGGAAAAATGACTACAATCCGGTCTTGGCTCAAAGTGAAAAAAATCGATCTCGTTTTGAAAGTTCGGCAACTCCAAGTGTATCTCCTCTCCTAGATAAAAAGAGAGGCTTGGTTCTAAAGTTCCTATCTCTTTCCTGACGCTTTTTGCGAGGCGGTAGACAGGGTAAGAAGGAGGGAACAGTAAGGAAGTTTTTGAGTATCTCCATGATACTAAAAAAAAGATGAACCCGAACCCAGCAATACCCGCCGATACCCAAATGAGGATCTGTGAAGATTTTTTTGAAGAAAAGATTTTACTAAACATCGAAGCTTCAGGATTTTGAGGTCGTGGATTATAGTGGATTCTTCAAAAAAAACAATCGAAGAGAATCAGGAATTTTTTCTTTCTTACCAATTTGGATTCATGTTTATTGAAAAAAATGGAAATAAATATTTTAATTAGTATTAAGAGGGTAAGAATTCCTATATTTTGGCGGTCCGAATATTAAGCTCTTAAACAAGAAGAGTTTGGAGAGTACCGACCAGGAGTAGGACCGTATATTATTTCAGGAGGCTTAAGGGGGACACATGGCTAAAAAACAAAAAATGACCGATATGATCAAAGAAGGTGTATCGGTTCAAGAAATCGAAAATTTCGCCCGAAAGTATACATCTGAAGTGTTTACAGCTCTTGCTATCGTTGTGGCAAGTATCTCCAGCATGTTCGATTTTTTCATGGGACCTGCTTGGAGTATTGGCTTTTGCGGACTAGGCGCAGTTATTGCTATCATTTTTCCTAATCAGGTTGAAGTTGCTATGAAAAAGCTCTATAGCTTCATTGGGAAACAGGAAAAAGCAACCGAAATTATCGTTGGAATTGTAAGACTTGTCATCGCGATTTTTATTCCTTTCATTATCTTTGCGGGAATTGGTCTTCACGCAGGAACTTCCTATCATATTTACAGCCGAAGCGCTGGTGGGAAGAAATCCGAGAAAAAAGAAGAAGGGGAAGAGCTTTAATCACTTCGTGAGCAACATACGCTTGCGGTATGCTATATAATCAGGAAGAGTAATATCTTTTTCCTGAAAGTTCCTTAGTATCATCTCGGATACACGAGGATGTTTAGAGATACCCTCATCCCAGCCCAAAAAATCTTCTAGAGAGTTCCAGGCATCGAGTTCGCCAGAATAATTTTGATGCTGCATTTGCAAAAAAGCGATCCGGATCAAATTCCATGCATATAAAAAAGATCCTACAGGAACAACACTATCTTCACGGATCTGAAAATCGGGGTCGGAGACCATTCTTTCCTTCAAATCCTGAGCCTCACGAAGAGCCTGGGCATATTCCCCTTTACTAAGTAAAAGAGTCGTTGCTCCATAATCTGAAAAGTAGGGAGCGTCCCCTTTTACTCTCTCAAGATTTTTTATGGCAAAGGGATATGCTTTTGCAGGTTCACCAACATTGATGAACTCCTGGGCTATCGGTCCATCATATTTCTGGGTCAATTCGGGGTATCTTTTTAAATAACTTTCGAGCCGAGTAAAAAGGTCAGGATTTGTAGGGGATTCTTTCCAATGGGCATAGACAAGTTCAGCAGAAACATACCCGTTTTGCTTCCCTCTTCCAAAAAAAGGAGCTAACTGGAAAAAGATAACCGTTAAAATAATTACCGAAACAACGGTCAAAAACAGATAAAAGCGGTTCTTTATAACCCATTGACCCACAGAATGTTGTATCATTTTTCTGGACCAATCTTTTTCTTCGGAAGACATAACCTCACTCTGCATCGCTAAGTTTCCTGTGATAAAGGGGTCAACCATATCGAATAGAAACAATGATCTCAATCCGAATGATTATTCTTTCAAATTTTTCTTCCCCAATAAGATCGCATTAAAAACCACAGAAACTGAGCTCAATGCCATAGCAGCTCCAGCGATCATTGGATTTAGAAGGCCAAAGGCTGCGAGGGGAATGCCCAGAGTATTGTAGAAAAAGGCAAAAAAGAGGTTTTGTCTGATTTTCCGAACAGACAACCGAGAAAGATCCAAAGCCTTTACAACAGAGGAGAGATCACTTTTCATCAAGCCGATCGATGCGCTCTCCATAGCAACATCAGTACCTGATGCAATGGCAAATCCTACATGAGCCTCAGCAAGGGCAGGAGCATCATTGACTCCATCCCCGACCATTCCAGTAATTTTTCCTTCGGCTTTCATCTTCTTTACATATTGAGCCTTCTCTTCTGGTTTGACCTCAGCAAAGACATCATCCACCCCAACGAAGGAGCCGACTTGCTGAGCTACTGCTTTTCGGTCCCCCGACATTAAGGCAACTCGCACTCCAAGAGCCTGGAGCTTTTGAATCGCACCGGCAGAAGACTCTTTAATTCGGTCAGAAAGCAGAAGGGTCCCTATATGGGTGCTTTCTTCACTTAAATAGGAGCTGGGCCCATCTTTTTCTTCCTCTACAATCGTGATTCCAGATTCCTTGAGAAATGCCGGAGCCCCTAGCCTGTAGAGTTTATTTAAAAGCTTCCCTTGGACACCCTGCCCCTCCTTTTCCAGATAGTCGGATACTTGATCGAGCTTTAGCTCTCTTTCAATAGATGCACGATAGATCGCCTGTGAGATAGGATGATCGGAGTGCTGCGCTAACGCTCCCGATTTTGCAAGAACTTCTTCTTCAGTTCTTCCTTGATAGGCTCCTATTTTTTCTAAAGATAACTTTCCTTCGGTAACTGTCCCGGTCTTATCAACAATCAAAGCATTGATCTTTCTCGCATGCTCCAAGCTCTCTGCGTCCTTGATAAGAATCCCTTCATGCGCTCCTTTACTCGTAGCAACCATAATAACAATAGGAGTTGCCAAACCCAATGCACAGGGACAAGCGATGACCAGAACAGCTACAGCACTGATCAATCCTTCAGTGAAATCCCGCATAAAAATGATCCACCCTAACAAGGTAATCAGACTGACAATCAATACAAAAGGAACAAAGATAGCCGAAACCTTGTCTGCAAGACGCTGGGCAGGTGCTTTCGTGCTTTGTGCATTTTCAACAAGTTGGATGATCTGTTGCAGAGAAGATTCTTTCGACTCTTTCAAAGCTTCGATGACAAGAAGCCCTTTCCCATTGACCGTTCCAGCAAATACTGTGTCCGTCTCCCTTTTTGCAACAGGCACACTTTCTCCAGTGAGCATTGATTCATCAATATGGGATGAGCCACGAACGACTTTTCCATCCACGGGTACTTTTTGGGAAGGGCGTACTTCAATCTGGTTTCCTTTTTTGACCTGCTCGATTGGTATTTCGACAAAACTTCCTTCTCTTTGGACTCTAGCATTCTTAGGTTGCATTTGAAGAAGTGCCCTCATTCCACTTTGAGCCTTTAGTTGGGATCTTTTCTCGAGCCATTTCCCAATCAGAAGAAGAGAAATCAAAACAGCGCTAGTCTCGAAATAAAGGCCTCTTTCAGGTGCAAAAATCACAGTCCAGATACTATAGAGATAAGCAGCACTTGTACCAAGAGCAACCAATACATCCATATTTGCCGAAAAATGTTTCAAAGACCGGTAACTTCCTACATAAAAAGGCCAACCACCACCAAACTGAACTACAGTAGCTAAAAGAAACTGGATCCATCCAGGAATCGAAAAAGCCCATGGCGTCCATCCAAATATCATTTCACCCAGAAGAGGAAGGGAAAGCAAGATAGAAAGAATCATTCTTCCAATCAGGAAAGAAGCCTCTCGTTTTGTCTTTGCCTCGATCAGAGTATCTGCATGTAAGTGGGCAATCTGAGCCGGATATCCAATCTTGTCAAAAGCCTTTAACAGGTTTTCTTCAGAGAGAGTCATCTCATCCAAGTTTAGTTCCACAGAACCTGTAGCAAAATTCACATTCAGGTCATGAATTCCATCTACTTTTTCGAGAGAAGATTCAATGTGGTGAACGCAAGAAGCGCAACTGAGATTTTCAACTTGCAGCTGAATTTTTTTCATTTATGACGACCTTTTTATAGACCGTTTCCATCTGATCAAGCATCTTTTCAAAAGTAAAATGCTCGAGCACATGCTTTTTTCCGGTGCTTCCCATTTTTTTGGCCAAACTGGGATTCTTTTTCAAGGTCAAAACGGCTTCAGCTACTTTATCAGGAGAGAATAGAGGAACCAAAATTCCCGTTTGTTGGTCAATGCAGACTTCACAAAGTCCACCTGTGGGAGTAGTGACCATAGGTTTTTCTAAAAAGGCTGCCTGCAAAGATGCTTGAGATACCCCTTCGTGGGCAGTACTGAGCAGACAAAACGCATCTAGTTCCATCATTGCGAAAAATGGATTATCTAAGTGTCCCGGGAAAAAAACATGATCCCCAAGTAACAATTCCTGTGCCATTTCTTTATATGCTTTTGAATGACCTCCTCCGATCACCGTCCATTTTAATCCGGCTTCATTTCGCAACAAATCAGCTGCTTTTAAGAAGTCTTCCACTCCCTTCCAGGAGCGCATAAAACAAACCATTCCGACAAGGAAGTCCTCTTTTTTTACACCGATATCATCGCGAAAGGAACAATGGCTCTGAACATCAAGCGTTTCCGATCGAATTCCTGTGGGAATGGATTTACATCGATCTTTAGAAATATTTGCCTGTTCACAGATCACTTCCACGATCCGCTGACATGTTGTTACCACGTAATCAGCAAGCTTTCCATATAGTAATCGGCTATTCCAACCTGGACGAATAGGTGTAGAAAGATGCCTTGTACGAATAATGGGCACCTTCATGGAACGGGCTGCCATACCTCCAATCCATGCATCTAAAGAAGAGTGTGTATTTACGAGATCAATTTCATGATCACGAAAAATTCTTCGTAATTGGAAGAAAGCTTTGATCCAATTCTTTTTATAAAAGTTCAGAGGATAGACTTTAAACCCTTCACTCCTAGCCTTCGCAATCAGTCCGCCGTTATTCATGACAACAAAACAAATGTCGTGTCCCCGCTTCCGCATGCCAATCGCTTCATTTAGTGATCGCATTTCCTGACCTCCCCATCCAGGGGATGCTTCGAGATGAATAATCTTCATAGCCTTAACAAATATTCCTTTAAAATTTTTCGATGTCCTGATGAAAAGCTCAGCTCTTTCAACTTTTCAAAAGGTGTCCATTCATAATGATCTATTCTAGTACGCCGAGAAAGTTGAAAAGAAAAAGGGTAAAGGTCGGCTCTGTATTTTGTAAAACTCTGTTGTACACGTGGAAAAGTTTGATGAAAAAAGACTTTTAGCCCTAAGAAATCGAGAATCCACTTTTTTATGGAATCGGAAGAGACTGAACCTTCTGTATCGCAATAGGGGAATTCGTAGAGGTCCTTCATGAGTCTTTCATTGTTTTTCTGAATCAACAAGTGTCCTTCCGATTCAATCACGGCAATGGCCCGATTGAGTTTGATATATTCCATTTTTTTTGATTTGTACGGAAGAGATTCCTGTTTATCTTCAGCAAAGGCAAGACATTGTTTCTTTAACGGACATTGAAAACAGGAAGGTTTTTTCGCAGTGCAGACGGTAGCACCCAGCTCAATCAAAGCTTCAGATGTTTTGAATGTCCCTCTTTCCAAGATCTTTTCTGCCCTAGTCCATATTATTTTTTGTGTTCGGGTGGCACATAGATCATCTTCTATCAAAAAATATCGAGTGAGCACTCTCATCACATTTCCATCGACCGCAGCCTCTGGTTTTTGAAAGCCGAAAGCAAGTATGGCACCAACTGTATAGGGCCCTAATCCCTTAATCGTTTTTAGCTGTTCTTTTGTAAAAGGAAGGCGTCCCCCATACTGCTCAACAACTTGGCGGGCTCCCTCATGCAAGTTCCTAGCTCTAGAATAATATCCCAGCCCTTCCCAGGCCTTCAATACTTCCTCTCTGGTAGCGCCTGCAAGGGCATGCACATCCGGGAACCTCTTCATCCATCTCTCAAAATAGCCTGTCACAACGGAGGCACGGGTTTGTTGCAACATCACTTCAGAAACCCAGACTTCATAGGGAGTCGGATTATTTCTCCAGGGAAAATCTCTTTTATTTTTTTCGAACCAGGAGTGAAAGGAGGTGTGATCAAAAAAGGTGCTTTGTTTCATAAAATGGCCAAACATGATAAAAAATAAACGATATTATTGGACAGTCTAATGAAAACAGCTGGGTTAATTTATGGAAATGATCTGCATTATCTAGATCACATTGCCCCTCTCTGCTCTTTTTTAAATATCCCCTTCATTGTTACTGAAGATGAAATCGCAGCACTTGGGGAAAAGTACTATCCAGATGTGACCATCTCTTATAAGGACTACATCGAGATCCATCCCTATCTCGTACAATCCTTCGAAAGAGTTATTTATTGTTTTACGCGTCATTTTTTCGATGCAGCTTTTTCACTGCAGCAGGATCTGCATCAAAAAAAAATCAAGACCATTTGGTGCCCTCACGGCAATTCCGATAAAGGAAGAGATTCCTATTTCATGGAAGCTCTCGAAAATGAAGAAACAGCTCTAGTCTACGGAAATCAAATGATCGATTTTATGAAAGAGAAAAATGTTCTTCAAAAACTCAAAAAATATCATGTGATCGGCAACTTCCGTTATCAATACTATCTAAAACACAATCTTTTTTATCATTCTCTTCTGTTTGAAGAAATTTTTCCCAAACTCAATATGACCAAACTCAATATCTTTTACGCCCCTACCTGGAATGACTTCGAAAATTCTGGCACTTTCTTAGGCGCCTTTGAATCTCTGGCTGAACAAATTCCCTCAGATTTCAATTTAATCGTAAAACTTCACCCAAATACGTTTCAAAATTTTAATGTAGACGCTGAAAGGCTGATTAACCAGTATGAAAAGCACCCCCGCTTGCTTTTCTTAAAATCTTTTCCTCCGATCTATCCTCTTCTCGAATATGCTGATCTGTTTGTTGGAGACATGTCTTCTATCGGATATGATTTTTTAACCTTCAACAAACCGATGTTTTTTTTAAATCCCAACGAGAAGAAAGAAGCTTTTCTTTTTCAATGTGGTGTAGAAATCAAACCTCACCAATATCCTGACATTTACGACATCATGAAAAAGGAATTATCGAAAAAAGATTTTTTCTCCCCAATCCGCAAAAAAGTCTACTCTTATACCTTCAGCAACAAAACAGCATCATGGAATGACATTTAAAACTGCCGCTATTCTCTCTGATCAAACAATGTATCTCGATCATTTAATTCCAATTTGCAGTTTGTTGGATGCCCCTCTTTTCGTATCTGACGAAAAAGTATTGGATTTTGCGAAAAGGTACTATCCACTCACTACTCCTGTTCAATTCAGATCAACTCTCGATCTTTCTCCAGATTTTCTGGTCAAAAATTTTGATTTGATTCTCCATCCTTATTTTTGGGCAAATGAGCAGAATAAAAGCCTGTTTTATCAGGCAGAGCAAGCCCATCAAAAAGAGGTTCGTTTTCTTTATGTACCTCATGGAAATTCAGACAAAGGCTGGCATACTTACTGGATGGAAAATTACGGTCATCTCGATAGAGCTTTGATCTATGGAAAGCATATGAAAGACTTTCTAGATAAGAAAGATGCGCTGCCTGATCATTTTACAATGGGAAATTTGCGCCAACATTATTATCTGAAAAACCGTAATTTTTTTGATTCCCAGGTTGAGAAGAAGGTTAGGCCTTATTTAGATACAAAGAAAAAGACTCTGCTTTATGCACCTACATGGGCAGATCATGAGAACTCCTGTTCTCTATTCTCATCTATTGAAACAATCGTGGAACAGATTCTTCCTTTCTGGAACCTAATCGTGAAAATGCATCCGATGATCGCGGAAAAAATGCCGGCACAAGCAGAAGTTCTCTTCGGTTCCTTGGAGGGAAAACAAAACCTAGTCCTTCTTGAAGAATTTCCACCTGTATATCCACTCTTTTCCCTATGCGATGCTTATTTAGGTGACTATTCCTCAATTGGCTATGACTTCCTCTCTATAGACAAACCCCTTTTCTTTTTGAACCCGTCCGAGCGTCCCATGAAAGATCCAAGCCGTTTCCTACATCAGTGCGGAATTGATGTTTCAAAAGAATCCGATTTGAAAAAAGCTCTTGAATCCGAAGATACTTTCAAAGCAAAGCGTAAAGAAATCTACGAATATGCCTTTTCGCCGGTCACTCCACTAGAGCTTAAGGACAAGATTCATCAATACTATCTAGAGAGTTAGTCGAGTGGGGGAAGGACAAACACTGATTGTAAGTCTGTAAAGTTTTCAACAACTGGCCTCGCTTCAAGATCATAAGCATAAGCCCCAGGCTTAAGGTCGTGCACTTTGGTGACGATAGCTACTTCAAGTCCGGCAGGAAAAAAACCGTCCATGCCTGTTGTTACAAGGAGATCTCCTACTTTCAAAAGAGGAAGGGCAGGAAGATTTCCACTTCGAGGAGTTCCGTCACGGAGATCACGCGCTGGACCTTCTGCATCTTCATAATCATAATTGAACCTCTTGCCCTTTAAGATGGGCTCTCTGGACCGCCAAAGTGGAGAGCTCGATCCCATAAGTTCCCCTTTTGCCAGAAATCTGTCTTCGCCTATTTGAGACAATCTCTGCTTGAGCTGATTCAAGACATCGATGAAAGCTTGTCTCTCATCTTCATTAGAAAAAAGATCTCTCCGAATTTGCAGCCTATCTGTTACGGATTGGATATGCTTCCTCAATTCATCATCCTGACGATTCCCTCTGAGAGCCCTAACAGAAGGAACTAAACCTGAATCGGTCAAAAGGCGGATTCGGGATCTCTTCTCACCTACATATTCAACGATCCCAACAAGCTTATTTCCTAAAACGACAGGGCTGTCCACTGCAACAACCTGTCTGGAGAGCCTTTCATTCTCTTTTTCACCAACATTAATCCAAAGACTGCTACTCCAGGAAACCGGCTCGCGGAAAACAACTTTTGCAGGAACTGCCTGCAATTTCATTTCTAAAAAGGATGCGAGTTCTTCACTCCTGCGGGAAAAAAAATCTTTCCAGTACAAATCATCAACACTGGTATTTTTCAATGCTTTCAAACGTTGAATCTCATCATCTACTCTTCCATCAAACAAAAGCCACTCCTGCAAAGCGGAAATCTGTGACTTTAAGTTATGATTTTCCATTTCGAGAACAAGAACATCTTTTGATTTCACTTCTTCCCTACCATGAAAAGTTGGAACGCGGAACAACAGGTTTCGGAAAAGAGAAACATGTTCCCAACTATCGCCCATCATGGAAACGAGCCTTGCACGCAAAGAATTTGAAAACTTGTCAGGCAAACTCAATGTCCAAAAAAGGACAAATGCAAAAAAAAGATAAGGAAGAAAAGAAGTTCGTCTCATGAAACTACCTTTGCAATGGAGTCGATTACATAATCAATATTCATGCCATTCAAACCTGATACATTGATCCGCCCGCTTTCCATTAAATAAATTCCATATTCATCAATCAATCGATGGACCTGTTCTTTCGTTAAGTCGCAATAAGTGAACATCCCCTTTCTATTTTTGAGATAAGCCCAGTCTTCTTTGACCTTATCACTTAGTCCATCGACTAGTAACATACGCATCTTCTGCAGACGATTGCGCATCTTTTTCAGTTCCTCTTCCCACTCCTGTTTTAATTGAGTATTCTGAAGAACTAGAGTGACAGACTGATCTCCATGAGCAGGAGGATTCGAATAATCAGTGCGGATTATTTTTTTGATTTGACTTTGGATTTTTTTCCGCTCCGCCTTCTCTTTTGTAATCACAAACAAGGAACCAACCCTATGCTGGTAGAGCCCAAAGTTTTTTGAAGCAGTCGTGGTCACTACCATTTCCACCCCCTTTTTGGCAAAGAGGCGGATGGGATAAACGTCTTCATCAAGTCCATCTCCCAATCCCTGATAGGCAAGGTCGAAAAAAGGAAGAAGGTCTTTCTTTACTACGAGATCTAGAATCTGTTTCCATTGTTCATGATTCAAATCTGCACCCGTTGGATTGTGACAGGAGGCATGGAACAGGACTGTGCTCTTTTTTTCTAAAGCAGATAAATCTTTCAATAGAGCTTCAAAATCAAGGTTATGCGTTTTTCGGTTGTAGTAACTGTAGGTTGCAACCTTCAAACCTGCTTTTTCAAAGACTGGAGTGTGGTTAGCCCAAGAAGGATTTGGAATATGAATTTCATTCCCAACGAAACGTAAGATGAATTCACCAATGATTCTAAGTGCGCTAGTACCACCAACGGCTTGCGCACCATATATTCGTTCCTGATTGGATTCCCAGAATTCATTTCCTAAAACAAGCTTGGCCATTGCATGAATAAAGGCGAGATCACCATCGGGGGGAAGATAACAGGATTTTAAGTCATCTTCAACCGCGGCTCTCTGTGCTTTTTTTACTGCCTGCATCATGGGAGCTTTTGCATTTTCATCCATATAGATGCCCACAGAGAGGTATACTTTTTCTTTTCGGGTATCTTGTGAAAACCTCTGATTTAAGCCGAAGATAGGATCTGGCGGAGCTTCATTGACATTTTTAAAGAACATGCAGCCTCCCAAAGACCTTTTTTGAGGAAGTGTAGTCCAGGTTTAGATTCATGACAAGTTCGGAGGCTTTCAGCAAACCTCCTACTTGCACTAAACCCTGCCCAGACATAAAATGAATGCCTCTATTTTGGGGTGTTAGCTCAGTTGGTAGAGCGCAACAATGGCATTGTTGAGGTCAACGGTTCGACTCCGTTACACTCCATTTCTCCAAACGAATCTATCAGTTCTATATACAGAATGTAAAACAGCTTTACAATTGAACTCGGAAGATTATTCTCCCTCGAGAAGATCGAGGAATGCCTGTAGTTGTTTAGCCCGTGTCGGATGACGCATTTTTCGAAGCGCCTTCGCTTCAATTTGACGCACCCTTTCACGTGTTACCTTGAAACGAACACCCACCTCTTCCAGTGTCTTTGGCTTACCATCTAGGAGTCCAAAGCGTTCGATAAGAACGGTTCTTTCCCGATCGGTAAGAGTTGCCAAAACCTCATTCATCTTGTCTTTCAAGATCGCATAACCGGTAGCTTCAGCAGGAGACTCAATGCCAGTGTCTTCCAAAAAGTCACCAAATTGAGATTCTCCGCCATCACCCACTTCCGCTTGCAGTGAGATTGGATGTTGTGCAATTTTATAGATTTCCCGAACCCGCTCGGGAGTAAGACCTAATTCAGCAGCAAGCTCTTCAGGGGTAGGCTCTCTGCCTGTTTCCATCATTAACTTTTTAGCACCACGCAGAACCTTATTGATCGTTTCGATCATGTGGACTGGGATACGGATTGTTCTTGCCTGATCGGCGATCGCTCTCGTTACAGCCTGACGGATCCACCAAGTTGCATAAGTGGAAAATTTATATCCTCTTCGATATTCAAATTTTTCCACAGCTTTCATGAGCCCCATGTTTCCTTCTTGAATCAAATCAAGAAAGGAAAGACCGCGGTTTGTATATTTTTTGGCAATCGAAATGACCAGTCGGAGATTGGACTCAACCATTTCGCGTTTTGCTTCTTGGCTTTTATCCATCCATCGTTGAAGCATTCGAACATCTTTTTTGAACTCTTCTAAAGTTCGTCCAGCAGCCAGCTCCTTTTTCAGAAGTTTTCTTTTTGCAGCAGCCAGTTTGGCTGCAGCGAATTTGTTTTTCTCAGCACGGGGTGTTAATTCATGGATTTCTTTTTCCAACTCCAAAAAACGCGCATAACTGGAAAGAATCACCTCTCCAAAATCTTCTGTCAAATTATGTCGTGGTGCGAAACGTCGGAGGTATGCCTGACCTCTTATTCGGGATTTTTCGACTTCTTCAATTGTCTTGACCCGATCGTCCTTTTTGAGTTTAGGATCGCGGAGTGTTAGCAGTAGTTCGTCGAGAAGGTTATCTTCGCTTTTCATCAAATCACGAAGGCGGGGAAGCAGTTCTAGGAAAGAATTTTTATCTTCAATTTCTTTTTCAGAAATGACTTTGTCAAATCGTTCCTTCCCTGAAATCAGATAGTTGGCAATGGAGATCGCTTCTTTTGTAGAATATCGGAAACGCATAATGATCTTATCGATCTGAATCTGCGCTTTTTCGATTCTTTTGGAAATTTCGACTTCTTCTTCACGGGTCAAAAGAGGAACGGAGCCCATCTCTTTGAGGTACATGCGAACAGGATCATCCGAAGCACCTTCCTGCCTTTTCGGCAGCCCTTCTAATTCTTTTGCTTCTTTTTTCCGTTCTTTTTGACGCTCTACTTCCGCCTGATTGAGAATTTGGATATCCAATCCACTGAGAAAGATCAAAACTTGATCGATCTGCTCAGGGGAGTCGAACGTCATGGGGAGAATTTCATTGATCTCCTCATATGTGATATACCCTTGCTCTTTGGCAATGGCCACCAGCTCCTCAATCTTTTGCTGGTGCTGAGGATTAAACTGTTTATTCAAAGCTGCTTGATTCTTCATGAACCTCTAAAGACTGGGGTAAACTGTGGATTTGCCTGAAATCAAAGAATGGCTGTGTTCTTCAAAGAAATTACCACTATATTCAAAAAAGCCCCTTGCATTTTGGAAGAACAGGACGGTTTCTGTCAATATCCAATTGATAATCAATCACTCTCTTTCTTGCAACTAGAAGAATAAGAAGCATTCCAATAAACTTTTTTTCACACTATCAACCGATCGATGCAACTATTTGCAAAAGAGAAAAATAAAACAATTTTTGTTGAAGATGCAATCAAGCATAAAGACTATCAGTGCCTTGAGTGCCTCCATCCCCTGCGTGTTCGCTCGGGATATTTTCGACAGCCTCATTTCTATCACGTTAAAAAAAACTCCCATTGTCACCAATGTTCCAAAAGCGAAGTTCACCTCCGCATCCAACTCCACCTCATTTCCCGCCTGCCCAAAAATGAAGCGCAAATGGAAATGCCCTTCCCTTCGATCCTCAGAATTGCCGATGTAGCTTGGACGACCCAAAAAATCGCTTTTGAAATTCAGTGTTCTCCTATTTCCCAACAGGAACCTGAAAGAAGGACCTTAGATTATCTTTCAATAGGCTATAAACCTGTTTGGGTCCTCCATGATCGGCTTTTCAATAAATCAGTACTCACCCAACAGGAGATCTTTCTTCAGAACCACCCCCACTATTTTACCAACACTGAACGACTCTCGCCTGTTTCCATTTATGATCAGTTCCAAATTATTCACCACAATGTTCGCGTTCATAAAGGCCCAAAAATTCCCGTGCACTTGCACCTGGCAAAAACTCCTTCCGAGCTCTCATCTTTTCCTCTTCATCTTCAAAAGAGAAATAAAAACCTATTTTTTAAGAACGATCTCATCGATCAGGGCCTCGCAAATCCTTCACTTTTGGATCACTGGAAAGAGGTTGAGTTGAAATGTCGAATGCTTTCGAGGAAAATACCGAGGAGGAGTGTAAAAAGAGTTTACATCTATTTTATGGAAAAACTGTGCGGAAAACAATCCTAGATCCCGAAATAAAGTGCGGGATGGACAACAAAACCCAAAACCATTCGAATAAAGCAGATTCCAGCAGCAAAAGGCAAGATGACCCAATCAGCAACCTCTTTTGCAAAGGACTGCATCCTTTTGATCAAATTTTGCTTGGTATCTTGCAGGAGCCCAAGAGAAATTAAAAATTTTAATACGCCCCAAATAGCCAGGATAAGTCGTAGTACTGTCTTCACCAGCTTCAACAGTAGAGCGAATGGAAAAATAAAGACTTTTTTCAAAAAGGCTTTGAAAACCACCCATCTTCCCTGTAGTGATCCAAACCGGGAATAGGAAGCCTGATACTCGATAGGAGCCGGCTCCAAATAAGCTTCCGCATTTGCATATGCATATGCATATGCACTCAGTTCAATCATGAAATATCCTGTTTTAAAGATCTATTTATTATAGACTTTAAAACATTAAAAAACAACGAAACTAATACTTATTAATTATATTTTTAATACGAATAAAATAGAATAAAACACCTAATGAAATAAGAGCTCTCAAACAGGAATTTACAGGAAAGGACTTTTCCAAACTTGCTAGAGAGCCTGAGGAAGAAACCCAAGCTTTCCAATTATTTTTTGCCATTTCTCTAACAGCATTTTCTGCTGCATAGTGATTCAAGTAGAGGGGAGAAGAGAATTGGGTCACTTTTTTTAAATTTTTTCCTTTCCAATCCAACTCGTACTGGGCGGCAATAGCATACTTCCCCCATCGTAACGGACGTATTTCCCAGGCCTTTATTCTGGCCTCAGACACATTTGTCAGCCTGGAGTACTGGATGAGCCCAAAAGCAGCCGAGAGGGCAAAATAAGCGGTAATAGAAGCAACCCCGATCAGAAGAATTGCCCAAATAGCCTGTTTCTTAACAAAAGTTCTCATAGAAGCTTTGACGAATTTTTCTTAGGACATTATAGTAGGTACATTTTTTGAAAGGAAAAATTTTTTAGAGGAACAGAAATGACTGCCAATAACAATGCCGGCGGAGCTGCAAAAGAAGCACCGAAGAAACCAAAAACTCCAACAGCTAAAAAAAGAGATTTACAAAACGAAAAGCGAAAGGAACAAAATAAATCTTTCAAATCGAAAGTCCGCACCGCAATTCGTTCTCTAGAAAATTCTTTAAACAAAAAAGAAAAGAAGGATGCTGTCTCTCCCAAGCTCAATCAAGTGTATAGTTTGATTGACAAAGGCGTCAAAAAGGGAATTTACAAACCGAATAAAGCAGCACGTGTTAAGTCTCGCTACACGGCACGCACTAAAACTGCTTAATTAAATTTTTTCTCTTTCAATTGAAAAGTGAAGATTTTATTCCCTTTTTCTTAACAATACATTAATTGACTTTTTATTAGTTTTAGTATTATAATACTTACACAAATTAAAACTAAAATCCTTTTAAGGGGAGTTTTTTATCATGGCAACACATTTAGATCCTGCAGTAAGACAGCTGACTGGTGAAGTTCTAAGCCTAAGAGGACAAATCTATACAGTCGAGCAATCAAATGCACGAGCAATTAGAAATTTGAATGATCAAGCTAGTAGAATTGAACAGCATGCATATCAAACCTTGCGAGACCTTGGTGATAATCCAAGAAGAGGTTTAGTTGGAACCCCAACAGAGTCTGAAAACCGCTTTTTTCAATTCGATACAGTGGTTGGTCTTATTGGCCAAATCAGCCACGCTAAAGCTGAAATTAGAGCAATTGCAAAGGGAATCAATATTGAAAATACTTTAACTTATGATGTCCGTGAAGGATGGGCCCACTGGGGAGTCAGAAACTTCGTAGGAAAGCCGATCAAAGCTGTAGCGTATGATGTACCTGCTGCTGTCGTCAAAAAGACAGGAGCAATCAATGCGATCACAGTAACAGCACTTGGAGCCGCCGGGGTATATGGATACCTATCAGGAGACTATCAAGGAGCTGCTGTTATAGCTGGAACCAGTCTTGTGGGTCGCGGAGTGATCCACCTTGGTGACAGAGCTTATCATAAAGTAATGGGATAATAGAATTTCCTTTTTTATGAAGGTTAATTCGGGCGGACTTTTGGTCCGCCTTTTTTTTGTCCGGATTCCAATCTTCTCAAAATTCCAGACTCCCTTCGTGAATCTTTCCCCATCACCTTTCTCAAGGTACTTATCTTTCCGATAATCTCCAGCTCTTTCTTTGCTCTCGTTGCAGCTGTATAGAGCAGCTCTTTTCCAAAGCCTATACTAGAGCTTGGAAGGATGAGCAGTACCCTATCAAACTCACTTCCCTGACTTTTATGCACGGAAAGGCAGTACCCATATTGATATCTGGGAAGCTGATGAGGGGAAAACACCCTTCCATCCTCAAAATACACCTTTCCTAGCAAATGCCTTCCGTGGGAAATCATAACCCCTGTCTGACCATTATAGAGATCTTGTTGTGCATCGTTTTGTGTGATGAGAATCGGAATGGTATACCAATCCTCGCCTCTACCTTTCAAAAAAATTCTTTCCGCAATTTTTTCATTCAACTGATCAACGCCAACTCTTCCTCTTCGAAGTGCACAAAGAACCCGAAACCGATTCATTTCCTTTAAAGAGATCGAAGGATTGGGAATATCCTTCGCGGAGGAGGGAAAAAACCTTTCTGCATAATCGAGGATTTCCTTCTGCGCTGTGTACTCTTCCAAATCCAAATCCCAATGTCTGATCGTCTCTGACATAAGGTTTGTTATAGCAGACGAATCTCCAGCTTTTAAGGCAGAGGCAAAATCCAGGAGATTCTGGGATTCAAAACGCATGGCGTGATCCAATACGACTTTTTTCAAACAGGGAGCCTCTGTCAGATCATGAAACAGCGAGCCCGCCTCAACAGGCGGTAGCTGGTCGGGATCTCCCATCAAACACAACCTTGAGCCGCTTTTCATACGTCGAAGGATATCCGCCATCCACTGCACATCGATCATCGATGCTTCATCGATAAGAACGAAATCATATCCCCCTTCTTTTCTAGGAGAAAATAGAGAATGGATGGTCCCCGTTATAACCTCAATATGGTCAAAAGAAAGTTGAAGCTTTGACCGCAAATGTAAAGCAGCTTTACCCGTAGGAGCGGCGAGTGCAATCTTCCATTTTGCACCTTCCTGCAGTGACGCTGCCAGAATTTGGATCATTCGAGATGCTGTAAACGTTTTCCCTGTACCCGGCCCTCCACAAAGCAAGACTAAAGAAGAAGAGAATACCCCTTCAATCGCCTCTTTCTGCTTAGACAGTAGGCTCTCATCTTTATCTAGAAGTTTTTGGAAACTGTCCCAATTCAAGCAAGGCTTGGGATCAGTTAGGTTGTGAAGAGAAGAGATGATTTGTGTCTCGTAATGCCAACTCTTTGGTAGATAGCACTGACTATCATTCCAAATCAGACCGTGCTGCGGCCTTGCTTCTTTTGCTCCCAACAGAATTTTCTCTCTAAGTACATTGAGTGTAATTGGGTCTTCAATATTCAGAATATCCGGATCGGGAAAGATGCGACCATCCTCAATTCCAACACAAAGATGCCCCTGTCGGGATATGGCCATAAGAAAAGAGCAAAATAGGCCCATTTCTTCCGATCCAGCAAGTCTGGAAGCAAAACACCGGTCTACTTCGGAAAACACTTCATCTTGGACAAGTTGATCCAGAAGTCCTTTCGTCTGGCTTTTCTTAAAAGCATTCTCTACAAGTCCCATGTGCCTTTCCTCTTTTCGATCAGATTTAAATCAGGCTTCAAGAAGTAGACGCCATCATGGGGCAAGCCTCGCAAAAAAACATAAAACATACCGCCAAAATTCTTTTCGTAAGATCCCTCTTCAAAACGATTGAGATAACGTCGAACAGCATCTGCGTAGATTGAGGCCTGCAGAAAATAATCATGTCGGACCATTTCTCTTTCTAGGGCCGGGGTATCGTATTGAGACAAGTAATTCGATTTCCAATCAAGCAGATAGTATTTCCCTTGATGAAAGAAAAAGAGATCGATAAATCCTTTGAAAAAATGAGGAGTATTTTCGAAAACAGACAAGAATTCCATTTCCACTTGAATGTCTTTTTTCGATATGTCTGACAGGGAAAACTTTTCTAATTGGACTTGTAAAGCATCCCTAGAGATGCTGTACAGCTGAGAATTGTAGTCCCTTAAAGACGTTTTACACGATTCTGCAGCTACTATCTCATCCAAAGAACGATCTGAACTTAGAGCTTTCTGCAGTATGAGATGGAGAACTTCTCCTGTTTGTGCACCTGCGGGCAATACATGCTCAGGAACATCACCGAGAGCTTCCATTTCTGCTTTTTTAGCCAGTGAAGTGAAGGAATAGGTAGAAGCAAAGGGAAAGGTGAATACAGGCTCTTGCGGTCTGATCAGAATAGGGGATTTTTCTTTGACGCTATGTTGGATTTCTTGCGCCTCGAGAAGGGTGAAGCTGAGAATCCCTTTCTCCTGTAGGGCAGAAAACAGAGAAAAGAAAGCCTCTCTGTCAACAGGTTCATAGGGATTATTTCGCCTCAAAGCCTGTGATACGAAAAGCTCTGCTGCTGAAAGGGAGCCTCTTTTTATTTTGCTCTGGGCTGTATCATAAGCAAAGAAGAGATAGGCTCTTAGCTTGGCTCTAGTTAATGCTACATAAAAATGACGAAGTTTTTCCTCATCCAGTTCAAAAGCCTCTTCAGCCTCTTCTGAAGACCTTTGCATGATCCCGGGTACAAAGACAAATTCAAATTCTAGCCCTTTGCTTTTATGAATGGTCAACATACGCACTTGATCTTCATCACTACTGCCTTTCGCCCCTTCTGCATTATTGGTGCGAATTTGTTCTAAGACACGTTCAAAATGGGATAATTGAAACCCCTTGGTCCTCTCTTGTTGAAAGTATAATTCCATCATCGCCATCGTCTCTTCGAAGAAGGACAAATCCTTTAACGAAGACAGGTTTTCAAGTACGGTTCCTCTCTTGGGAAGCTGTGTACTTAAGAACTGTTGGAAAAAAGAAGCCAGACCTTCTTCTTCCAAAGTCTCTTTTAAACTAAAGAAAGGTGAAATATAGGATTCATTCAGCTCCAGAGTTTGTAACGTAGTGAGATCGTATTGAAAAAATGCAGTGCCCAACAAAGTTTTGATGCGACAGACATCTCTAGGATTATAGACAACATGGAAGAGATGTTCTAAAGCATCCAGTACGGGGCTTTGTGCAGGATCCCATGGACTTTCACTTACACAAGGGATCTGTTCTTTTTCCAAAAAGGACTTCAATCGTTGCAACTGATATCTATCTTTCAACAAGATCGCAATGTCTGCAAAAGAGTGTCCCTCTTGTATCAAGGAATGAATTTCGTTGGCGATGAAAGGAAAAAATTTTTCTTCTTCCATTTGTCCTAGAGGCCAATTTTGTCTTGCACTCGTTCGCCTTCCTTCTCCAATAAGACATTGCAGACAATTTGTATCTGCTATCTTTTCAGAGGCAGCTTCAACAGGTACATAGGGAAGATGACTTTTCTCACTATCTAGTGAGAACCAGGCAGTATTGCAGGAGAATAGACCATTCAATGAATCGACGAGTGACTTTTCTGACCGGTAGTTGGTATTGAGGTGGAAAATTCTTTCATCACCAAAAAGTTCTTTGGCATTGAAATAGGTTTGAGGATCAGCCCCGCGAAATCGGTAGATCGATTGTTTTGGATCACCTACAAGATAAAAAGCATCCATGTCATGGCGCCAAAATAAAGAATGAAAAATTTGCCATTGCAAAGCATCCGTATCTTGAAACTCATCGATAACGGCTATTCGGTATTTATCTTGTACTTGCTGGAGAAATCCTTCCTTGCCTAACGCTTCATCCATCTTTTTTAGAAGAAAATCCGGGGTGATTTTTTTTTCTTCTCCCAACCTTCTTTCCAGAAAGGAGGAAGCATCTACTGCAAGTTGTTGGAGAAGATGCTTTACATTCAATGCATCTTGCACAAGAGGAAAAAGATTGTTTTGAATCCAGCAAAAAAATTCAGGAAGTTGTCTTAAATCATATTTGGATTTCTTTTTTTGATTTTCTGGAAGAAAAAAAGTTGCAAGGGAAAGCTTGCAGCGCAGAAGGGCACGATACTCTTCTTCAGAGCAACTTTTTTTGTCTAACATAGAGGCACAAAGTGTCACTTGATCTTCCAGACCAGAAAACTTTGCTTGTTTGAACTCAGGAAAAATCGCTCGAAATTCCTCCAAAATTTCAATGGCATTCACATCTTTAGGGTATTCAGAAATCTTTTGTTTGATTGCATCGAAAACAAAAGGTGTGCTTTGTGTTTTTTGAAACTTTTTTGTTTTTGTAATCTGAGAGAGAAGCTTTTCAACTGTTGCATATTTGCTTAAGAGAACGTCGATTTGTTCGGGTAGGTAATTTTTTATTCCAAAATGAAAAAAGTCGATCAGGATCTGTTGTTCCCATGCATTACCTTCCAAGAACTGAGTCTCACAAGAAAACTGCGCTTCGATAAAAAACTCATTCAACATCCGGTAGCAAAAACTATGGATAGTAAAGATTTGTGCAGAATCAAAGCAAAAAAGAGCATCTTCAAGTTTTCGCATAGCATGGTTGTCTTGATAGAAAGGGACCAAGTAATCCCACTTCAAAGAGGAAATAGCCTCTTCAGAGAGCATTTTTAAAGCATTCTGCAGATTGCTTCGAATACGCATCTTCAATTCTCGTGTTGCTGCATTAGTAAAGGTGACAACGAGAATTTGATCGATTGTAAGTTCCTCTGCCTCGAGCAAAAGGCGCACAAACAGATGTTCAATGGAAAATGTTTTTCCCGTCCCAGCCGATGCTTCAAGAAGTTTTGCACCAAAGATATTTTGTTTGCGGTCCAAACAGGAAAAATTCTTCATGAGAATGCCTCATCAAGAGGTTGCATGAGTTCGTGTGTAAAGGAATTCCATTTTTGAAGTATATCTTCTGCATCCGGATGCTTGTTATGGGAAAAAATCCATTGCTGGTACGGGTTCATCAGTGACTGATCTAAAAAGTCTTTCTGGACAGCTTTTTGTAGTTCTTTTCCCTTTCCTTCATAAATCTCCTTGATCCATGTCTCTCTCAGGGGAGAAAGATGCTCCTTGGCAAATAGATAGTAATGGACAAGCTTTTCCAATGATGCTTCGGGATGGGAAATATGAAAGGATTTTTCTGGCTTGTCCTTTTTCAAAAAGTAAACCCGATGGGAAATTTCATGGGGAAGGAGTGAAAATAAAAGGAGATCTCCCCATATTCGAAACCTTTTTTGAAACGTTCCACTGCTATTCGATAGTATGCCCTTTTCACAAATATCTGGGATACTTCCCACAATTTTTACTCCATTGATCATTACAGGAAGAAAACAATGATCCCCCATGCTTTCAGTACATTGCAGGGAAAAGATTTCTTCGATTCCTAAATCGATAATAGGTTGTACTTCTTTCTTCATCTTTTCTTTTTCTCGCTCGCAAAAGGGAAAAGGAAGAGGTTTATCTCTCATCCACTGCGCCCAAACCTCTTCAAAGGGTGCCTTAAGTATGTCTTTTCGAAACTTGTATCGATCCAAAGGACTGAGCTGAAAAATTTCAGCCTCTTCTTCCCGGTACAATTTGATTTGAAGTACTTCCTGACAGAAAAAACCAATCGGATCTTTCAAAAGCAAACGAATCGATTCAATCGGAATTACTTTGTTTGAAGTTTGCAAGGGAGTGGGTTTTTCAATGGAAGAAAGAAGGGAATAGGACTTTTCTTTCTGATAATGCCCCAATGCCGCCTTGTAAAGAGATTGAGGCAAAATTGCGTGCTCATGTTGATAATAGCTTTTATGAAAACAAAGGGCAGGATGGATAAACGGCGTCAATGTTTTGGCAAATGAGCGTTCTAAATACGAGAAAAAATCTTGCAATACAGTAGAGGGATTCTGCTTTTGTCCATCTTTTGCACAAATATGCCTGTAATTAATCCACAAACACTCCTCAGCGTGAAGGAAGCACTGAAGAAAAAGATATCGATCTTTTTCGCCTCGCGAAGGGCAATAATCACTTCCCTTGTGTTTGATTAGTTTATCGAAAGGAGAAGGAAGTTCCACCTGAGGAAAACTCTCTTCATCCATCCCAATCAGGTAAATCATCTTATACGGGGACAAGTTCTTCTCAGAAAGTGTTGCAAAGGATATAGCAGACAATAAGTGAGAATGAAAATGAAAGCTTTTTGCATCCCACTCTTTTTTTAGCTCATCGTAAAGCCAGGAAAATGGGATGAGCTCATCAGGAAATTGCTTTGAGGCTTTTTCTAGACCTGTCAAAAACGTCTGGAATGTAGAAACCCCTTCTCCTTGAGAAAGGCCAAAATACTGCTCAGAAAATAGTGAAAAAATTTGTTCCCATTCTGCAAGAGTTCGATGGGGGCTTTGTTCGATAAAAGTAGTGTCCTCCTTTAAAGAACGCAATAGACGCAGGATTTTATGTAGAGTGTCCGTATCTGTCCAATCAAGAGAAAAGGAAGCATCTGGCTGGATTAGAGCATCTATGGTCCTTTGTATCCCATCAGAAAAACTTCCTTGTGGATCGCTCTTCCAGCTTTCTTCCAGGTATTTTTTCCTGCTGGAAGAATCCCATCCCCACTGAATATGGGATTGCTGCAGCCATTTACGGAATAACTTCACTTCTTCTTTAGAAAGACTGTGTTTTTCACCGAAAAGGGGATTTTCAAACAGGTCTAAAAGCGCATCTTTTTCCCACCGGCTGTCAACAAGAGACAGAAGATCGATCATTCCCTGTGCAAAAAAACTATTCTCACGAACAGGCAGTCCGGAAATTCTATAGGGAAATGTCCCATCGGAAAAAATATAATGAATAAAGGGTGCATACTCCTCAATCTGGGGAGCTAATACAAGGATGTCCGAAGGGTTCCAGGTATTTTTATGAATCAGGGAGAGTAAATTCTGAAATAGTACCTGCACCTCACGCAATTTGGAACTTCCACAAGCATGAACTTGAAGGGAGGAGTCGAAGGTAAGTTCTGGTTTTACATCTTCAAGATCCAAAAGGTCTTTTTGAATAATTTCGAGACAAGTCTCCGCTTTAGGAACCTTGTATTCTTCTTCACCCCAGAAGTCCCAAGAACCAATTTGTTCCAGGTTTTTCCTTCCCAACTTTCCCAAATTTGCCAATAACGGATGACTTTCACGAAGGTAGCCATCCAACATCTCTCTTTCTTCCTCTGAGGCTCCTTTTTTCTTCCAAAATCTTTGCAGGGAAATTCTCTCCCGGTCGGAACACAAGTCCTCCCAAAAATACCTGCAGGGTGAAAGGAAATAGAGATTGATTTCCACCTCCTTTGAAAGTCGCTGGAAAAAATCTAAATAGAGTTTTGGAAGAAAGGAAAATCCAAAAATATGTATTTGAGTTCCCCTAAAAATATCCGGACAACTTACCTCTTTCAATTCCCGATAGGGGAAGGGACATTGATCCTGAAAAAAGATCTCATGGAACAAACTCTCCTGCCAGTCCTTCGGAGTTTCGAACGCCTCGATTAAAGAGCCTCCATATTGACCATACTTGAAAAAGAGATCACAAAGTGAAGAAAGACTTTCCTTTTCGATAGGCATAGGAATTTCAACGGCCTTCTCTTGTAATTTCTTATTCATCGCAATGAGAAGCTCCAGAGAACTGGGAAAATCTTTTTGTGAGAAACATTCAATCGCCTGGAGAAGAGTCATAAACTCAATGCCTGAACAAATCTGGGCAAGAGATGCAAATGCTTTTTGAAAGTAAGTTCGATTAGGTGTCACAACATAGCGCTTTCGAAAAGGTGAGCCTTCAGAAAAAAAGGGAACCGATTTTTCAAGGAGTACTTGCAAGCGGTTGCTAAAAAAAAATTTCACGATGAAAATTTGAAGCTGTTCATTTATAGAAAGGAAGCATATTCTGGGGAATTCATTAAGTCAATCGAGTAGGACGACTAGCAGTGCGATGCGTTGGTTCTCGCGAACAGATTATCGATCATTTTACCTCCTTAATGCTACTCAGTTTTTAGGCGCTCTTAACGACAATCTTTTCAAGCTTCTCGTTGTTTTTCTCCTAATCAATGTTATCGGCGATCAATATGCGAGTTCCATTTTAGCGATCACAGGCGCTGTTTTTGTCATTCCCTTTCTTTTATTTTCCTCAGCCGCAGGCGTATTAGCCGACCGGATCAGCAAAAGACATATATTAGTTTCAATGAAAGGCGCGGAAGTTGTGATCATGATTGCCAGTATGGTCGCGGTGTATTTCAAATCGCCACCGTTTTGTTACGCGCTTCTTTTCATCATGGCAACACAGAGCGCTATTTTCGGGCCTTCGAAATACGGAATCATTCCTGAATTGGTCGAGCAGAAAAGAGTCTCAAAAGCAAATGGGACATTAAATTCATTCACATACCTGGCCATCATTGCAGGTACTTTCTTAGCTTCATTCATTACAGAAATAACAAACAGAAACTTTCTATTGGTCTCAGGTGCATGTGTTCTGATTGCGATCGCTGGATTTGCTACAAGTTTTGGAATTACGAAAACTCCTCCACGAGGTTCCAAAAAAAGAATCAATCCTTTCTTCGTCTATGAAATCTATCAAAACCTAATTATCTCAAGAAAAGTCCCCCATCTTTTCCAATGTATCTTAGGGTCCGCCTATTTTCTTTTCATAGGTGGTTTTGCTCAATTGAACATCATTCCTTTTGCCATCCAGTCCTTGGGCCTGAGCGAAGTTGGAGGTGGATATTTGTTCCTTTGTACAGCAATCGGTATTGCAATTGGTTCCGTACTGGCTGGCTGGCTTTGCAAAGAACATGTAGAACCGGGGCTTTCCTGTCTGGCAGGATTTGCACTTACTATTCTCTTTTTCTTTTTAATGCTTGTCTCACGATCTCTAGTCATGGTGATCATTCTTTTGGTATTGTTGGGAATATCAGGAGGTCTGTTTTTGATTCCTTTCGATTCCTTCATACAGATTTATAGTCCTGATAAGAAAAGAGGTCAGATCATTGCTGCTTCGAATTTTCTCAGTTTTATCGGCGTATTGTTCGCTGCAGTGTTTTTATACCTTGTTTCCGATGTATTCGAATATACGGCAGCCAGTGGATTTGGATGGATGGGATTGCTCACTTTCCTTTTTACCCTCGTCCTTACAGGAAGAATGGCCGACTTGTTTTTTCCTTTCGTTGTCCAAAAAGTTCTCAAAAAAATCTATCGGATCAGAGAGGATTTACAAAAACCATCGGGCACCCCTGTCTTATACCTGCAGTCCAGAAGATGGCGAGAGGCAATCTATCTCTATGCGTTGTATCCCAAACTTCAGATCGTTACTTCTGGTAGAAAAGGGAGAGATTTTCCCTGGTTTCATCGATTTTTCAACAATATCTCTTTCATACCCTTGGACAAGACAAAACAAGTTCCCTACGACAAAGTATTTGAAGAAGCCAAAACGCTTCATGAACAAGGGATAACTGTACTGATCTTTTTACGAGAGGAACATTCAAAAGAGGATCTGTTAAGATCATTCCATGAGGTCTTTCAAAAAGAAGTGCCCAAAATCAACTTTGTAGAATACCGGAAAGAATTTTTCCATCGCTGGTTATTTCCCCGCAAAGAAATCTTCACAATTTTCACTCCCCATTAACTTCTCTTTTAACCATCAATCCCGTTACAAAACTGCAGGAGGCCTGCTTAATTTTTTTCCTTAGGAAAGAGCGTTGCTCAAATCTCTCAAAGAGATTTGGCTGAATAGGGATAATAAGAATCAAGTCAGAGAGATTCCATTAAAAGGCGTAGATGAATTCAGCTTCGAACTTCTTATACTTGATATAAGGGCCTACAGCCTTGTCTTGGTTGACAGAGTACTCGAAGCTCTCAAGAAGGGTAAGATTGTCCGTAAAGGCATATAAAAGCTCCATACATACACCTTTATAGTTGGCATTGCCCGTTGCAGTGGCACGAGTTGTCGGCCCACCGCTACCGTTGATATTCATCGTGTATAGCCCTACACCGGCTGCATTGCCATGGCCTATTCCTAAAACATCATAGCTGGGTATAGCTTGCGGACAGACATATTGATAGTTTAGATCAACAGCCCAATCTCCCTGCTTACGAACCTGGCCTACGGAAAGACCGGCATACCAGGAATAAGCTGCCTTTTTATTGGCCGTGATGACACGTCTTTCGGCTGCCCAGTTATATGAGGTAGCCGCATAGAACTTAACGAGCTTTTCCCAGGATTGGGCATAAAACTGATATCCGATCATGAGCTGGGAAATGACGAAGTCATAACGATCAGTCAGAAGAGGATCGGAGGCGTATTTTTTCTTCCAGTCGATGGTCGATATTTTTGCCAAAAAGCCTGTATTACCGATACGGAGCATTCCAAGTTCACCGACAAACCCATAATGATTGTTGCGTTCATCGATGACAAAGGCTCCGGCATTGACATAGAAATCACCGATGGAAATAAAAGCCTTACTGAATTTTAAGACCAAGCCGTCAAAAAGAGCGGAATACATCACTTTTGAATCAAAAACATTATTCAGAGACCTTCTTCCCAACTCGGCATCCCAAGTAAAGGTATCACCATTGATGATCCGCCCGCCAAAATATGCCTTTTCCAGGGCCAGGGCGTTCAAAGTACCGCTGCGAACCCCCATATCATTATCATACTCGATCTTTACAACAGCCCAAGTACGGTCGGTACGGTAATCCAGCATAACGTTCAGTTCGACATCCCAAGTTCGCTCAGGGCGCCTTGTAGCCGCCTGAGATCCCCGTTGACGTATCCCATTCGCCTTCTCATTCTGCCATTGGAACTCCGTTCGAACTTCACCACTGAGAGAAAGATCGCCGCCGATTTCTCTCATAGTCACAAGTCTTTTTTCCCGAATCCATTTTCTGAGAGCTTCAAAGTCAACTTCATCTCTTTTGCCTGAAAAATCGACATCCGGGGTTTGAGCCAAAATGGGGGGAATATGGGATGAAGAAAGTTCGATTTCAGGCAGAGAGGGAGCTTCGGTAAGAGCTTTATCTACAGGAGGAAAAGGCTCCGGGTTGGTGTCTTTATCCTCTTGAGCAAATAAGAAATGAGTGCTCAATATGAGAGAAAGAAGAAGAAAGGTCGTTTTTTTCACTTTTCGTTTTCAACTGTCAAATCAGGAGAGGATCATAGAGCGGAATGGGATTTTTTGCAAGGAGAGGAGCGTTCACTAATAGAGAGGGATGTCAAAATCTTGCCTGGGCTGTGACTGCGGCAGCCGTTTCATTGATTGCTCTGAGTTCTAGATTGAGATAAAAAAATGATCCTACGGTGAGGCTTGTTCCAAACACAATCCCGACTCGAAGGCGTTGCTCCAACCGTATCGGTCTTTCAGCAATACTGGAAAATGGCTTCAGTTTGAGCTTGGACCCTATATAGGTGACTCCAAAGTAGGGAACAAAATATTTGATGCGTTGAGATATGCCGGCTGTAATCTGCCATTGGCGTACCCTAAAATTTGGAACATCAGCAAGAAGAACCCCATTTTCAAGGAAATAGGCAGCTTTGGCCAAGGATTCAAGATACATGACGTCAACCCCGAATCCCGTATCCTTAGCTTCAATAACCATCAACTTTGCGACCACCTTATAGGCCCAGCGGTCTTTGCTTTCCCCTTTGTATCTTCTGCCATCATGACAAAAATCAACTTTCCACTTGGCTGTGCCTCCCTGGGCAAACAGATCGAGTCGCTCTTTCACATTGAAAGTAAAAACCATGGTATTCATGCGTCCCTTCCATCTTGCATCAGACAGGTCGATCTCTTTCAAAGTATGATCTTTTTTCATTTTCTTGTTGATCAGCCCATCTCCTTCAAAACCAAGACGGAAATTAACGACCGATTCGTCTGAAATGAAAAATCCTTCGGAGAGTAGAGAGGGAGAAAACAGATTACCGCTGGTCATAGCGGAAATCGTCATTGCACAGAATAGGAATAGGATACGCATCAAGCTAGGATAGAGCTTTCAAACGTAATTTAAAAGCGGAATTCTCCAGTGATACTGACAGCTTCTTCATCGACGAATCTACCTTCGATGTTCAGCATGAAGTATTTGCCTGAAGTTAGAGTTGTACCAATAACAGCTCCAACATAGTCCCGGTTTCTCATGTGAATCGACCCTGCACCATTATTCGCTATTGCTGTGGAAGTCAGGGTTCGAATCCGTGCACGAGCACCTGAGAATTTGATACCCACATAGGGAATGAAGATATCAATTCGGTGAGAAAGAGCAAGATCAACTTGCCATTGATAGTAGCGGAATTTAGCTCCGTCTGTTGCAAATCCAGTTCCATTGCTGGTGAGCCATTCCAGTGATGGATTTGTCCTTGTAAAACGACCTGCAATTCCCAGCCCTGTATTTCCCCAATCGAATAGTAAGATATTTCCTCCCACAGCCCAGAGGAATTGGTATTTACTTTGCGTTTCAATGCGGGCAGCACCCAGGGCAGGAGTAATTCTCCAGTCCGCTTTCATACGCGCAGAGCCAAAAACACCAAAGACATCAACTCTTTCGAGGATATTCAATGTAAATGTTCCTGCATTGTATTCCTGACGAAAATTGTCAACCCTGCCGGAGCTTTCTGTTCTTTGTTTCATTCGGCCATCGGTAATAAAACTCCCTTCGTAGCCTATACGAAAGTTCATCCAGGAATCTCTCGAAATAAAAAAGCCCTCTTCAATGAGCTGGGGAGCAGAGGGATTTCCTGCAGGCCCTGCATAAGCAGTTGTAGCAGATAACGCCAAGGTTACTGCAACCAGAAGTTTTCTCATCTATAACCTCCGTAAGGATCGACCTTTTACGACAAATATGTAGTTATTTTCTTTGTAAAGAGATACCAGAAAAAATGAAAATTGAAAAATCTTTTTTTCCATATGAGCATTATTATTATCTACAAGCCTCTAACCTGGCCTCGATTTTCAACTATATTCATCGGGATTTGTAAAAAGGATCCATTGGGACTGAATCCAATCCCTCGACATGGGAAAGCCATTTCTCCCCAAACGATCCAAATGCCAGACTTCCCATTGAAAGGACACGGGACTAACCACAAACCCCAAAAAAGCATTGGTCCAGTTTGGATCAGCGAAAAAAATGGGCTCTGAGAACAGATGATGCTTTCTCATCGAAGTGATCAATAGTTCATCATAATCTCTTGAAACAAAAGGAGCTGGAAAACTATGGACCATTGCAGATTTGATCAGATCGAACATGCTTTTTGCAGAAATCAGATCAGGAACTTCCATTTCCTCAAGAAACTGCTCCAACTGATTTCGAACATCTTGTGAAAGCATTAGATCGGGGACCAGCTGTTGGGTAACCTGGTGCCATTTCTCTCTTTGTATCACAGGAAAATTGCTATAGAGAAGTCCGCTGAGGCGGGAATAGGGATCCCGGGGTAGATCTTTACGATCGATATTCTTCTCAAGCGTATTTAATATTCTCGCTGAAAAATCCACTAGCGAAGTTTCATCCACGATCAGGAAGGCTTTTCGGAAAAGATGAGCATGCAAAGGATTCAACCCCTGTATAAATCTTTCCATCAACATCTTTTGAGAGGGAATATCGAGTAATGATTCGGCAAGATGGTCCCCGTAAGTTTGCATATGCAATTGAGGGTTCTTAATTTTTTTGAACCAGGAAGGATGGAATAAAAAAGCATGTGAGGGAGAACAGGACAAGATTGGGTTTGGCCGTTGAATTTTTTGGAAAAAGGGAAGGAACTCTTCTGCACTCGATACTTGGATTTCCTGTTTCGTAAATTCAGCCTCTCTTCTGAAATAGACCTTCAAAAGAGTTTCCACGGTGCCCCCGGAAATGTAGGCCCAAGGCGTCCTCTCAGCTTCTTCTTCTTCCGTGACTATAGACTCGATCCTTTTTTGAAATAGGGTAGATGCCCGCTTCCGGCTGAATGCAATGAACTCAGGATTTTGAATCCACTGGACCGCTTGTGTCGTCAATTCTCCTATGTCATTTCTGGCTTCTTCCAGCGGGCATTCGGAATACACCATGGGCTCAACCGCAATAAAAAACTCTCTAAGGGTGTCTAAAAACTGGTTTTCATTGTAGATCCAAGTCCAAACATTTGGGTCGGTTCTTCCATGCTTGTAGACGAGTCGAAAGCCAGCTGGGCTGTCCCTAAATAAAAAAGAGGGAATTTCCATCTCAGGATCATAGATTTCCTGAAAATATTCCTGAAATTTTTCATAGTATTTATCGATGAGATAGGAAAAAAAGGAACTATACTCATTCGCTTTCCTAACTTGGGCGTCCCTTTGCTCCTCGAGGACATGCATCTCATTCAGATGTCCCTGGAACTCAATCTTCAACCATCCTCTTTGCGCCTCACTCTCCGTGCGATAAATCAATCCTTCCGTTGAGCGGGCTCTCAGATAGGCCTGATTGTATTCCTCTGAAGTTTGATCGGCCACCTGTTTGCATTTTTGAAACTGATCATTGACCCACTGATAGAAAAAGATGCCAAGCCCATTGGGCTCTTTGGGATCCATTCCAAGGCTGTTATAAAGATGCCATCGGGTGAAGTCGGTCTTTAAATCTGAGAATGATGCCAAGGTGTACTCCCATGTCCTCAGAAGAGGATTCTCAAAAAAAGCAGAGAAAGATGCACATGCAATGGGAAAAGACTGCTCGAACTGCCGGATTTCTTTCGCCTTAGGAGAAAAGGAGACCGGTATATTTCCTCCGGTAGGGATGGCCTGCATTCTCATTTTTTTCATTCTCTCTTCAGCTTGAAAGTCACTGTCAGTTAAATGGTAAGATCGGTAGAGAACATTTCGAATCAAGGACTCAGGAGAGAGCATTTGATCTTTGACGAACGGAGTAATCCACTGAAGAGTTTTTTCTATTTTGCCTTCGAGAGGCAGAGAAGAATCGATCAAGTGGACCGACTCGAGAGCACGAGCCAAGGGAAGAAGCACTTCTCTTTTCGAATAAGATGGTTTTTTCAAACCAAAAAGACCAAAGCTCATACTCATCGGAACTGAATACTCAACTCCTTCGAACACCCTTCTCAATCGACCTGTGCTGAGCAACTCTTCCATATCCTTGAAAAAAAAGTGAGGGAGATGTGTTTGGATGTAGATCGCTGGAGCGGTTGCAAAGCAAGACCCAATCGTCTGGCGGAGGACACACAAATAGCTAGAGAGGACAGCCCGTTTTACATCTCGATGCTCCAGCTTTACATCTGACTCATAATGAAGAGTCTGGCGGATCAGCTGTTCCGCTCGCCTATGGCATAAAGGCAGCTTGCATCGATTCAGAAGGGGGATTACTGGCTCGAGCGAAGACAAGGCGTAAAGAAAATGCTCAAAAATCGGTGTGTCGTTTTCCCCACCTTCTGCCATCAAAAAACGGGTAGCATGAAGCTCCTGAATCACCTTTTTCAAGCGTTCCTTAGAGAATTCTCCATCATCCAGGATCAAAAATTCGGCAAGACAACGTGCATAATACTGGGATCTGAACCGAAATCTTTCTCTCGAAGAAAGCCAGCCTACGAAAGAGGATTCTTCCTGCATCCTAAATAGTTGAGCTAAAAATCCGTGGGTGAGGTCCAATTTTCCTAGTTGGTTTTTTCTTCATTTTAGTACAATGGGGAGCAAAAATAAAATGCTGTTTACAAAGATGATGATCACTGTCAATGGAAAGAAAAAGATTGAGCTCGATGAAGGAAGTTCGGTTAAGGCTCTTGTAGAGAAGATGAACCTGACAGCCCCGGAGCAGGCTGTCGCTGCGTCGATCAATGGCACATTAAAAGACCTCGACACTCCGCTTCAAGAGGGAGATAAAGTCACATTCTGGAACTTTGACGATCCAGAGGGCAAAGAAGTTTTTTGGCACACTTCCGCTCATGTCCTGGCTCAGGCAATCTTGCGGCTATGGCCTGATGCAAAACCAACAATCGGCCCTCCCATTGAAAATGGCTTCTATTATGACTTTGCAGATCTCGATATTTCTGAGCATGACTTTCCCAAAATCGAAGAAGAAGTAGAAAAAATCATCAAAGAGAACTTCAAACCCAAAAGGGAAGTATTCAGCGGTAAAGATGAGGCTCTTAAAGCCTTTTCAAATAATCCTTATAAAAATGAGCTTATCGAAACCTTTGAAGATGGAACGATCAGCGCTTACAAGCAAGGCGAGTTTTTCGATCTCTGCCGGGGCCCCCACCTTCCCAATCTTGGTAAGATCAAAGCATTTAAAGTTCTTAAAACCTCAGGAGCCTATTGGAGAGGGGATTCTGACCGGGAAATGCTGACAAGAGTTTATGCCATTTCCTTTCCCGACAAAAAAAGTCTGAAGCTTCATCTCGTCCGGCTTGAAGAGGCAAAAAAGCGGGACCATAAAATCCTGGGCCCCAAACTCGATCTTTTTTCCTTTAAAGAAGAGTCACCCGGAATGCCATTCATCCATCACAAAGGGATGTTGATCTGGACTAAACTAACTGACTATTTACGGCATACTCTTCTCGACTCAGGGTACATTGAAATCAAGACTCCGATGCTGCTGACCAAAGAACTCTGGGAACGTTCAGGACATTGGGACCACTACAGGGAAAACATGTACCTTTCCATTGTAGAGGATAGAGAGTTTGCCATAAAGCCCATGAACTGCCCCGGATGCATGCTTTATTATGGAAGCGCAGTGCATAGCTATCGAGAGCTTCCCCTGCGAATTGCAGAGATCGGCCATGTCCATCGTTTCGAACCATCAGGTGCTTTGAACGGTCTGTTCCGTGTAAGAAGCTTCCATCAGGACGATGCCCACCTTTTCATGAAAAAGGAAGATATTCAAAGTGAAATTGCACAACTTCTCGAGCTTGCCGAAGCAATTTACAGCACATTTGGTCTGGCTTACGTATTCGAGCTTTCTACTCGACCCGAAAAATCGAAAACGATTGGTTCAGATGAGGACTGGGAAGCTGCAACAGATGGACTTAAACGTGCCTTGGACGAAAGCGGTCACCCTTACAAGATTAATGAAGGCGACGGAGCCTTTTACGGTCCTAAAATCGATATCCACATTCGAGACGCAATCGGCCGTTTCTGGCAATGCGGAACCATCCAGCTTGATCTGTCACTCCCTGAAAAATTCGAATTGGAATATGTGGACACTGACGGGGCTCATAAACGTCCCATTATGATTCATCGTGCTCTTTTTGGTTCCATCGAACGGTTTTTCGGAATACTTATTGAACACTTTGCTGGAAAATTTCCTCTATGGTTGAGTCCTTATCCCGTTCGAATTCTTCCTATAGCCGATCGGCATGTAGAATATGCAAGAGAATTGCAGCATAAAATTCATAGCAAAGGAATTCCGACAGATATCGATGACTCCAGTGAATCGGTAAGCAAAAAAGTCAGAAATGCTCAAATGCTCAAGTACAACTACATGATTATGATCGGAGACAAGGAGATTGAACATCATTCCCTGTCTTTGAGAACACGGGACAACGTTGTGCATGGAGAAATGAAGGTTTCCCACTTCATGGATGAAATCATCAAAGAAAGAGATGAAAAAGCTTTGATGTCTCCATTTTCAACATCAAAATAATTCACTCAGTTTTTTTTTGCACTTTTTCCTGTTTTTGGAGAGACTAGCTATGGAAGTTCTAGGCAGGACTTTCTTCTATCGAGGCAAGTCAAAAGGGGCTGAATTATGAAAACTATCGCTGTTAGCAGTTTCAAAGGTGGAACGGCCAAAACTTCAACGACATTGCATGTTGCTTCCGCATTAACAAAATTTCACAAGAAAAAAGTTCTGCTGATCGATTTCGATGCACAGGCCAACCTCTCTACAGGTCTGGGGTTCGATCCCGACGAACAGGATAGTATGGCGCCTGTTTTACAGGGGGAAAGATCGATCGATGAAGTCATTCTTAATACTTGCATAGATAACCTTCATCTCATTCCTGCTGATTCGTGGTTGGAACGTGTCGAAGTGACAGGAGCTTTAGCAGCTGATCGCTACTCTCATGAAAGGCTGAAAGAAATCTTAAAGCCTCTAGATTATGATTTTGTTTTTATTGATACTCCCCCTTCTTTGTGCTGGCTTACTGAATCTGCATTGATCGCAGCCCACTATGCGCTCGTTACAGCAACTCCAGAATTTTACAGTGTTAAAGGACTTCAAAGACTTGCGCTATTTATGAATAATATTGCAGAACGCCATGCTCTTAAAGTTCTTGGAATCGCTCTCTCATTTTGGAATCGGAGAGGAAAAAGCAACAAAGCTTTTCTCGATGTGATTGAAAATACTTTTCCATTGAAGTTGTTGCACTCCAAAATCAGAAGAGACATTGGTATTTCAGAAGCAACTATTTTTGGAAAACCTATTTTCGAAACAGCTCCCCGTTCACGGGCCGCAAAAGACTATAGCGCTTTAACTTTAGAAATATTAGAAAGAATGTAAAGACTCTTTCCCAATTTTTTGGGTTAGATTCAAGCAGTTTTACAGTAGGGTGTACAGAAATGAGAAAATTCAACGCATTATTAAATCTAAGACTCAAACCAAAAGAAAGCCAAAATCCCAAAATGACCGCTCTTGCTGAAAGATCAACCAGTGGAGATCTTTCCGGCTTTTCGGGAATTTTTCGTGTAAACAAATTGAACGAGCCTGAAATTCATTCTTTGGAAAGTCTGCTTAAAAACTTTCGGGAAAATGATGATTACGATGTGAAGGAAGATCTTTCGGCTTTAACAACAATTACTTCTGAAGTTAAGGCCATCACAAATCAGGCTGTCATTCTTCATGGCGAAAGAATCAAAAGAGCGCAGGAAATTCTCAAAAGTTACCAGGATGGCGCATTCACTGCCTGGTTGATTTCTACCTACGGCAACCGGCAAACTCCCTATAACTTCCTACAGTATTATGAGTTTTACCAGTCCATGCCAAATGATTTGCATCCTAAAATTGATGATATGCCCCGGCAAGCTGTATATACACTGGCATCACGAGCAGGGCCCATCGAAAAGAAAGAAGAGATCGTAAAAAATTATCAAGGACAGGCGAAACAAGAGCTGCTGACGATCATCCGTAAGGTTTTTCCTTTGGCACAAGGAGATAAAAGAGCTCCAAGTGTTGTATCACAAGGCCTACAGACACTTTTACGTTTTAAGGTTTTTGTCAAACATTCTTCATTCAAACCATCTCCTCAACAGAAAAAACAAGTGTTGACCCTTCTAAGGGAACTTGAAATGATTGTCGAAGAAATGTAAAAATGTTTCTTACTCATTTTAAGACTGATTTGAATGGAATGCTCTCGATATAAGACTTATATCAGCCCATTTTCTTCCCGTTATTCTAGCAAGGAAATGCTATTCCTTCATTCTGCAGAGTACCGTTATACAACGTACCGCAAACTTTGGATTGCACTCGCTCAGGCAGAAAAAAAATTGGGCCTCAAAATTACGGATACTCAGATCCGCCAAATGCAAAAGGCGGCTGATAAAATCGATTTCGAGAAAGTCCAAAAGTATGAGAAAAAATTCCGTCATGATGTCATGGCGCACATTCATGCATTTGCTGATCAATGTCCCAAAGCTAAGCCGATCATTCATTTGGGAGCCACCTCATGCTATGTAACGGATAATACCGATTTGATCATCCTATGGGAGTCTTTAGAACTACTCTTGGGAAAGCTTTATCAGGTCATCCGTAAAATGACATCATTGGCCAATAAGACAAAAGCAGTGCCCTGCCTCAGTCATACCCATTTACAGCCAGCGCAACCGACCACTGTTGGAAAGCGGATCAGCCTATGGCTGCAAGACTTTCTTTATGATTTTTGGATTTGGGAGCACTATCTCGAAAACATTCCCTTCCTTGGTGCTAAAGGTGCAACCGGAACACAAAGTTCATTCCTCAATCTCTTTGAAGGAAATCAGAAAAAAGTAAAAAAGTTGGATGAGTTGATTTCCTTTTTTATGGGCTTCACTCGCACGTTTACAATTTCTTCCCAAACCTATCCTCGGAAGTTTGACTTATTGATTCTTAATGCCCTCGAGGCTTTTGCTGCTAGTGCTCATAAAATGGCTACAGACATCCGCCTTCTTTCCCATATGGGAGAAGTAAGGGAAAACTTTTCTCAAGATCAGGTTGGCTCTTCTGCTATGCCCTTTAAAAGGAATCCGATTTATTCAGAAAGAATTTGCGGAATTAGCAGGTTCTTGATTTCTCTAGCGCAAAACCCAGCATATACAGCAGCAACTCAATGGTTGGAGAGAAGTCTCGATGATTCTTCGAATAAAAGGCTTTCGATATCCGAAGCCTTTCTGTCTGCTGATGCCATTTTAAACCTTCTTCATACTGTTGTGGAAGGATTGAATATCGATCGTGAGACAATTGATGCCAATCTTCAAAAGCACTTGGGACTGATCGCAATGGAAAATATCCTAATGGAAGCTGTAAAGCGGGGGGGGGACAGGCAAAAACTCCACGAAAAGCTCCGTAAGCTAGGAACAAAATCTCAAAAATCTTCCGCCAGTCTCATCGATAAGATTTCCAAAGATAAAGATTTTCACCTCAATAAAAAGGAGATAGACAAGCTCCTTCAACCCAAGAATTTTATCGGAAGAGCCCCTGCACAAGTGACTGAATTTATAGAAAATGATGTTTCCCCAATTCTAGACCGTTTCAAAGGAAAGTCCTCCAAGCTTGCTTCGGTGGAGTTTTAAAACCTCTTCAGCAATTTTCTTTTGTACATCAGATGAAGGAGCTATCATCGGAAGCCTCCAGAAAGGTTGGCATTTGCCCAACAGGGTCAATGCATATTTAACCGGCTGTGGATTGATTTCCAGAGACAACACTTTGCAAAGAGGTTCCAGCTCGGAAAAAACTTCCTCCGCACCCTTAAAATCGCCCTTAAGACTTCTTTCTACAGCTTCTTTATGCTTTCGGGGAAGAATGTTAGCGATAACGGAAATTGCTCCAGCAGCTCCTCTTTTCAAAAGTTGAAAAGTATGATCATCATCACCCGAGAAGATGGGAAGGCTAGAAATTTTGGAACAAAGTTCAAGATTTGCCGACGCTTCTTTGATACCGACGAGATGAGGTATGTGAGAAATTTTCTCAATCGTTTCAAGAGTTAAAGTAACCCCTGTTCTTTTCGGATGATGGTAGAGGATGCAATCGAGCCCCGCTTCTGCGATCTTTTGAAAGTGCTGGATACATCCTTGTAGAGTCGGTCGATTGTAATAGGGAACGACCGCCAAACATCCATCAGCTCCATACTCTTTTGCTTTTAGAGTAAACTCTACAGATGCTTTTGTGCTATTCGTCCCTGTATTAGCAATGACAGGAACTCTTTCGGATGTAACCTCTACACAAAGTCGTAGAAGGTCCAACTTTTCTTCTTCTGTTAACGCAGGAACTTCACCTGTAGTCCCAAAACATACAAAACCATCAGTACCTTCCTGAATATGCCATTCGATCAATTCACAGTATGCTTTTCGATCTAGGCTGCCGTCTTCCTGAAAAGGAGTAATCAAAGCAACGATAGAACCCTGGAACAAGACCATCCTCCTTAGAAAAAGTCCCTATTTTAACAAAAAAATGTTCATATCTTCTAGTTTTTGAAGAGCTTCTTCATAAGTTTCTTGATAGATGACTTTCAACCGTTTTGGATTATCTGGATCATCGATTTTATACTTGAATACCCCTTCAATTGCTGTAATCACAACTAATTGCTCTGAATTAGAACAATTCCTAGCCGGTTTCTTCAAAAAAATTCTTACCTGCACATTTTTCGATTGAAATGGATAGGAATCAAGATAGGGACGAATTTGTTCACTAGCATTCACTTCATTCAATAATTCTTGGACGACAGTTACTAATAATTCTCTCCCTTTCTCCATAGTAATAGGTTTTTTATAATCAAAACTTAATCCAAGCATTTTGACTTCGTGCATCATTTGACCAGCTATTCCAGAAGGAATGAGCTCTGTTTTCTTTTTCAATTTTAGAGCAACTTTTTTTCTAATTGCATTTGCTAAAACCTGTTTCTCACTCTGATTATACGTAGGCTTAGTGACTGATTGATGACAGCCAACATTAAGCAATAATATAATATGCAATAGATATAAGAAGTATCTCATTCATACTCCCCGTTGCAAGCGTTGTATTCATCTATATGTTCTTTGATTTTACCTTCATAGGTTGGACTCATGAATTCATGATCCATCATTTTAGCCTCAGGATGAGGTTCTAAAAAAATTAGTTCTCCAAAATGTTCTATTGCCTCTTCGGCTCTCCTTGAAATGCCCATTTCATTCTGATCGAAAAATCCCACATGGAACAGTTCTCCATAGGGAACAATATCTCTGCTAGCATAATTAAAGGATTGATAACAGAGTTCGTCTGGAACAACTGCTGATGGAGCTATAGTTACAACTATAACTCTATCGCGAATTTCTTGCGGAGCCTCAATTAGAGCATTTTTTATTTCAAGGGTAGCTTTACTGTGACCGATTTGAAGATATTTAGCCTTCGGGTTGTTTTCGTTTCGTTCATGAAATCTTGTCCAGTTCTCTATGTGTTGCCTTTTTGTGAATGTAATCCCTAAATAATTTAATACAAATGCTTCAGCCAGGTCTACAGGGGCTCTGTGAGTCTGATTATACACTCCTTCAATCTGTTGATTTTCAGTGAATCCCTGGAGAAAAAGGGCATTTTGTTGAGCCTCTTCAAATGTTACCCCAATACCATTGGAAATGGAGATACAACGATTAGGATATTCAATTCCGTCTAACTTAAAAGATCGAGAGCTTTCATTCAAATGAAGAAGCCTTGCAATCAAGCCATCCTGAGAAACCTCTGGAGTTGGCTCCAGAGGAATAGCATCACGTTGAGGGTCATATCCATCTGGAATGGCGGCTATGTGAGGCCCATCTGGAGTGGGTTGGAATTTATCAGTAAGACCAAATTGTTCATAGATATTTGGAGTGGGTTTTGGTAAGTCTGGAAAAAGAGGTAGATTTGGTGGGTTTTGATTCGAATCAAATCGATAGAGATCGAGATTGGGAAATGGACGTTGCATTGGAGGAGGTTCGAAGGCTGGTTCTGGTTTGACTGGATGGGGTTGTGGACGCGATTTTCTATGGTGGAACGGAGCATGCCAAAAGCGAGTTTGAACAGGAGGTGGTTCGGCTAGTGCGGAGGAGCCTGATATAGTTCTTTCAAAAGGATCACTTGGGTTTACAGGTTCTATGGGGCCTGGTGTTGGGGGCACTGGATTCTTATTATTAGGTGAGCCAGCCAGACCACCAAGGCCTGCGCCACCGGCGGCGGCGGCTCTTGCGGCAGCTCCACCGGTGCACACTGCTACGACGACTACAGCTGTAACGATAGCAACGGCTGCAACACCGATGAGGATTTCAACTTTATGTTCCTTCCAAAAGTTTTTGATGGGAGAAAAAAAACCTGATTGGACGATTATTCCATCTTGAGTGAGATGAAGTTCATGGATGTCTTTTTCGAGTAGGTAGGGATTATCTGATCCAATGGTGGCTAGTTGGGCAGACATTTTCTGAAACTCAAAACTGTCTGGGTTTTGAGATAAGAGCAGGTTTAAGATTCGTTCAGCAATTTCATCTTGAAGTTGGACCTTATCTTCTAGTGAGACTAGGCGTCCGTCCCAAATTCCTGATTGCAGGGCCCAGTCGGCATAATCACTGATCGCATCAAAATTGAGTTCATCTATTTCTGTGCACATGGACTACTCTCGTTTTCATAGAGGAAACAGAGCAGCCTAGAAAATATCTAGATTCTAGAACAGAAAACAAAAACCTTGACAACTTGAGTTTTGGGTTCGCTTTCCCCAGAATCCGAAGGGTTTTGATGAAATTGGATAGATGTTGACTGCAGGAAAATAACCGAAGGAAACAAAGCCAAAACTAGGTTGCTGGCTTAATAGCAAATATACAGTCCATATTTGCCAGAGAGTGTCCTAACTTTACAATTAGCCAGCAGATCGTTGACCAAATTCCATGCGGGTACAATCTCCATAGAAGACCACCGCTTAGATTCCATTAAGATGCCAGAGGGAAGTCTAAAGACCTTATTTGATTTTGAAATTTTTCAGCACTCATTACAAAATCAATATAAGTACGTCTAAAATTTTGAATATCCTTTTCAGGAATCTTTTGAATGTACCGTACAGTATTTTCTTGAAGGACTAAAGAGCTCTGATGAGGTTTAAACACCTCTGGGATGCCATTTTCGACGTATTCCCGGACCTGTGAAGAAACTTTTTCATGTGAGTCAAAGACCGTTGTGGAAAAGCATACAGTCTTATCTTTCTCATCGATTTCCATATGAATTTTTTTATTCATATCTTTCAATGCGATCAGCTTTTTCAGCGCTAAGAGAAGTTTTGTGTACTCATCAAAGATTTTTTCCATACAAGGTTACCCCGTTTTCTGCATCCATTATAGAAAAAGAGCATTTAGGTTTGATTAAGAGATAAGTTTCAAAGAGTTTTTGTTGTGAAGATTTTTGTTTGAACGCTCATTCCAGGACGTAAAACAATGTCTTTAGAACTGGCAATATCAATCTTCACAGGGATTTTTTTACTATGGATTGAAAGAATCGCAGGACTGATAAATGCAACTTTACCTTTTAATTTTTCTTTTGGGTAAGACTCGAGATAAATTTCAACGCGCGATCCGACTTGCACATTCCGAATATCTTTTTCATCGATCTCAGCATTGATCCAGAGATGTTCCAGATCATAGAGGGTAAAAACAGGGTCCTGTGGACCAACCACACTTCCAGGCAAAAGCCATGATTTGACGACAACTGCTTCGCAAGGAGATAAAATGCGTGATTTTTCCATTTCTACTTCGATCACTTGCAGATCGGCTTCGAGATTTGCAATACCTGACTGCAGGGACTGAAGGGCTACCTGTGTCTCTTCCATCTTTCTCAGGTGCTGGTTCAACTCCTGAGAAGAAATTTGATTTTGATCAAAATCAATTCGGGCATTCAGGTATTCCTGCATAACAATTTCAGAGTAAACCTTTTTTTGCTCCCATTCCTCTCTAGCATATTTCAGTCGTGTCTTTGCCTGATTTTTTTTAGCAGAAAGAAGCCGATCATCCAATTGAAAGAGAACTTGGTTTTCTTTCAACAGATCTCCTTCATCAGCATATCTGTGCGTCATCGTGCCTAGAATAGGGGAACTAACGGAAATCGAATAAGCATCAATGTGCCCGTCCGCTTCGATGTACGAAGGTCCAGCAAGAATATATCCTGTGAAGACAGCGATGGCGACTAACAGAGCACCACAGAGGTACTTTACGTATTTTTTTTCAAACAGGTGACGCATGATTCTCGATCTTGTAACTTACGGAATGCCCTTTTCAACTGTCGAAGCGAATCGGACAATGTTTCCAATTCAGAAAAATTTTGAGAAACATCTTGAGAGAGTTCCTTCCACAAAGAAGAGGAAGAAGTTTTTTGCTTCGCAGACAAAAATGAGGACAGTTCCGTTAGTTGCGAGTCAAAATCATCAAATTCCATACATTTCTCAAGGAATCACAAAATAAAATTTAGCAACAATTTAAATTTTGAGCTTAAAGTATAACAGCCCGGCTGCAAAGGAAGCAACTGCTCCAATAATAAAAGCAAGTCCACTTGCAACATGGTCGGCAGCACCACCAATCAAAGGAGAAAGGGCCATAGCCAAGGACTGCATCGATTGACTCATTCCTAACACCTTTCCCTGCATGCGCATTGGCGCCATATTTGAAATCACACCTGTACAAAGCGGCCATGCAATGCCAGCAAGCACAACGCAGATACCCAATATGATCAAAAGCCCAGCAATACTTTTAGGAACTAAAACCAAAGCACAGCCAACAGTAAAGACCAGAAGAGAGAACTCTAAAACTTTCAAACTTGTGAACTTTTTCAACAAAAGTTTGCTGATGAACCCAGAACCCACAGCCCAACAAATCCCCATAAATGCTGCGACATCTCCGATTTCAGAATTTGAAAATTGAAACCATGAAACCAAATGCACAGGAGTAAATTGAAAGAGGATAGTCCAGGCAAAAACAAACAAAAAATAAATCAAGTAGATCATTTTCAGACGAGGAGTTTGCAATGCTTTTTGAATGTTATGAAACCCCTCAAGAAAATCGAAATGAATGCTCTTATCGGGTTCTGTCGTTTCACGAAAAAAGAAAAGCACAAAGAAAAAATTAACCGCTGTCAGTCCTGTCGCAATCCACAAAGGAAAGGCAGGATTGAAAACAGAGCTGACCGTACCATCAGAAAGCTTACCTCCCATGTATGCACCGATGATAAAGGAGAACCCAGCTATGACGGAAAGGTAACCAAAGTTTTTTATTTTATGCGTCTCAGACTGACTCAAATCGGAGACTGAAGCCAAGCAAATCGAAAGGTTTCCTGCAAAAATACCCGTAATGATTCGAGAAACAAAAAGCCAGACAAGATGATGATTCTCAATACTCCAGGCACTGATAGCCAAACCAACTAATGTAAGAAAAACAGAAACAATGAGTGCTTTTTTTCTACCGCTTCGATCGGCAAATTCACCCAAAAGAGGAGCCCCAAAGAACTGAGCAAGAGGAAATGACATTAAGAAAACACCCAGAATGGTCGTTCGGGTGGCTACTGACATTTCGGGAGAAAAAAGGTGATCTTTTGGATCGAGGAACAAGGGTGCAAAGATAGGAAAAACAATCGACCAGCATAGATTGTCGACAAAGAAAGTAAAAAAGATCGTCGCGAGGGAAAGCTTTTTTCCTCGTTGCGTAACTTCCATGAAATGTTCGCTTTCTGTTGTACAAGATAGTTATTGATCAAGATAGCAGCAGAAAGAAAAAAGGAAAATCAATGGATTTGCCAATCGATCATTTTTTTTCCATTTTTCTTTAGAAACTGATTGATTTTGGAAAAATGATGACTGCCAAAAAAACCTTGATTGGCTGAATAAGGAGAAGGATGTGCTGATGTCAAAATGAGATGTTGTGCAGCATTTTCTTCTTTCAAAATATGCGTACATTTTTCTTGCGCAGATTTACCCCAAAGAACAAAAACAATGGGATCCCAGCGATCGGCCAACTTGCGAATAATTGTATCTGTAAACCGTTCCCAACCTTTTCCGTAATGCGATCTGGGCTCTCCCTCTCGGACAGTTAAAGTTGCATTCAAAAGGAGAACACCTTGTTGGGCCCATTCGAGCAAACAGCCGTGTTTTGGAAATTGTATATGAACATCCTGAACCATTTCCTTATAGATATTCTGTAAGGAAGGAGGAGGGGGCACTCCCTTTTGAACACTGAAACTCATACCATGAGCCTGACCTTTTCCATGATAGGGGTCTTGCCCCATGATCACAACCGTAACGTCATCAAAAGGCGTTTGGCACATGGCATTAAAAATCAGTTCCTGAGGGGGAAAGATGGTATAGCCCTTTTTCACTTCATCCCGCAAAAAGTTCTGCAAGTCTTTCATATAGGGCATTTCAAACTCTTCTTTGAGAACCTGAAGCCAACTTACATCGATTTTGGGCTTAACTTTGGACTTTGTAGCTGTCATAACGAACGAAAAACTAACAAAGCGAGCGATTGAATTCAATCGAGAACCCTTCCTGTTCCAAATTTTTAATTTGCCCTCCTTTTCCTATTTGCCACATTGACAGAAAGAGCAAAGCTACGATAGGCTTTTAGCCTTATTTTGAAGGTGCATATGGACAATTTAGAAGAAAATCGAATCATTCGTTTTAAGAACATCTCCAAGAAAAAAGAGGGAATTTTTGCCAACTTTAAGGTGAAAGCCCTTAGAAATGGTGTGAATCTTACCGCCACTCTTTCTGTCGATATTTCAGCTCTGGAACTACATCCAGGCGATAGCGTCGAAAAAATTGTTGAAGAATGTGCCCGTCTCGCTCTTACTGAATTCAAAAAATCTGATTTCCAGTTCGAAGGAACTTCTGGAATCGATGCTTTTCTGGGTGTAGCGCAGCTTGGATAGCGCACTTGCATGGGGTGCAAGGGGTCGGAGGTTCAAATCCTCTCACCCAGATTCTTTTCTTTTGTAGCTTTTGACAAAACTCGTCAGCTATTGAACGGTTTCGTTTCACAGACCTCTCCTTATTGATCTTTTTTGAATTTATTCTTCCACTCTTCTTCTAGAGCTTTCAATGCAGTCCTAAACTTTTTCATGATATCGGCTTTATTTTCAGGAGACGGGAAACCCGCCATTCCTTGTCGAGGTGACTTGAGGGACATAAATTTCTTCCACATGTTCGCAGTGAAAGATTTTTCCAAATTAGGAGGATACTGGCCGTACTCTTCATAAAATGCTTTCCCTTCTTCTTCGGATAACCCAGCAAAATGCTTAGATAATCGTTTAAGATCTTCTTGCAAATCGGCTTTCGACACGAAAACTTGATCCTGTCGTAAGAAAAATGGAACCAGCCGTCTCAGATCTCCATCATCGGAAGAAAAGATGTGGCAAAAGGGCAGGTAGTAAAGATACTGCATATCTAAATGTGCCTTACCTTTTTTGCTACGGCTTACAAAACTGCTTAGCAAACAATAATGGTGTACTATTTCTACCCGATAGAAATACATGGCATATGGAGCAAAATCGCGCAGTGCTGGGCGCCCTGCGCGCCTCCATCGGCGCATTACAGCACCAATATGTCCTGTATGGTTTTGGAAGAAAAATTTAGCTACTCGAAGGATTTCACGGCGGGGGGTTGCATTAAAAAGTTGTATTTCATCAGCATAATCAACAACCTCCTTCAAAGACTGAAACTTCGGTATCTTCGCTTCTTCTTCTGTTGTTTGTTCTATTTCTTGGTACAGAAATACCAAATTTACACTCGAATCTTCATTGCGAATAGCCTTCGCTTTATCCAAATACTGCTCAGAAAAATTGCCTTCTGTCCAGTTTCGCAAGATGGCCATCATCGGATGTTCATCAATGAAAATGCCGCGCCCCATACCAGGCTCATTCAGCTCGATCCACTCCTCAAGAGGGGCTTGATATCCATTCATTGGAATAGATTGTCCATACAAAAGTTCATTCCAGACCATCGTAAACGCATCGGGAAGAACAAACGAATGCGAGGATAAAGTCTTAGCCGCAAGTTCTTTTATGATCCTTTTCCAGTCCGATTCATCTTTGTTTCTTGTTTTTTCATCAGCAAGATCTGAAGTGATCTCTCTAATTAAGATTGGAGAAACACGGTGCTGATAATAGCGATTCAAGTAGTTCAAACATTCAAATCCAAGTCCCTGGAGAGTGGATTTATCCATTAACACAAAAGGCCCAAACACAATTCAACCTCTTTGTTCAATATCTGCTGCATCGCAAACTCTCTTCCGGAGAAAACCGCCTGCCCCTTGAAAGTTCATTGCCTTTCGTGCGTCTCGGATGCACCCATGTGGTAAAAGATGCAGCAGTATGCAACAAATTTCTGACTTAAACCAATAGTAAATAAAATGTTTATAGTAAAATTTAGAGAGAGTGGGACAGAATAAAATACGGGAAACTTGAATGGGTTGCAAGGGGTCGGAGGTTCAAATCCTCTCACCCAGATTCTTTTTTCATAACCTACTGATGCACATTGAAATAACAATTCTTGAGTTCGTTTTTTGTGTAAAGCAGCTTTACAGTTCTATCCCTATATTTTGAACAATTAGTTGATCCATTGTGGAAAATGGTTTCATAACCCTATTCATAACTGTCGATAATCCTGTCGATAACCTTCGAAATGTTCATAAAAAAGGAGCTTTCATCAAAGGATCGACAAGTTATCAACAAGTCTTTTCTCCAAAGGCTCCAAGGGGAATTATGAACATTTCCACAGCGATAGAATAAAGAAGAAAAAGATAAATATACCCTTCTATAAATTTGGCTTTTGAATGAATCCTTCTCTCTTTTTGAACTTCTCCCCAACATATGCAAATGAGCCTTGAGTGATCCATCAAATAGAGTGATGCATTTACTTCCTATTTCATTAATTCTGATAAATCATATAAAATGGCTCCCCTATGCATGAGTTTGACTTTTCTTTCTTTTTTGATGGTAAAGAGATTTTTCATAAGCCTCTATGGCCTGAGGGTGAACCAGCCTGGTCGGCCTTGGAAAATCTGGATGCCTATCTGAAAGAATCTTCATTAGGAACCATTGAGATCGATCTTCCAGCTGGTGTCTATTTGGAAAATGCATCTGACATCAGCATCGGTAAGGGAACGACTGTCGAACCAGGTGCCTTCATTCGAGGTCCCTGCATGATCGGAGAAAACTGTACAATCCGCCATGGTGCCTATATCAGAGGGAATGTGATTACTGGAGATCATTCTGTGATTGGGCATGACACTGAGATTAAGCATTCGATTCTTTTTCCCCACGCTAAGGCTGCTCATTTCGCCTATGTTGGCGATTCTATCCTGGGGAGCTATGTCAACTTAGGTGCAGGTGTGAAATGCGCTAATTTCCGCCTTGATGAGAAGCCGGTTACTATTTTCTGGAATGGCTCTTATCATAAAACAGGTCTATGCAAAATGGGGTCCATTATTGGAGATAGAGTACAAATCGGATGTAATACTGTGATGAATCCCGGATCATTGATTGGTCCCGATTCCTATTTGGCTCCTCTTTTGAACTGCAATGGAGTTATTCCCTCATTTTCATTGGTACGGTCAAAAGGAATCACTCGTCGAAACACTTCAAGGAGAAATACGCATGAGTCTGGTCTATAAAGGAGAAGACGCCATTCTCATTTCCTATCGGAAGCGAGTTGAGGAAGAGATCCTCAAAGCCATTTCTTCGATGGGAGAGAAAACAACCCTAAAAGAAGCCATTGAATACGCTCTAATGATGGGAGGGAAACGGTTTCGTCCCATGATCGTCATGATGATAGCAGAGGCTTTGCAGAACAACTTTGATGTCACTCCAGCATCTCTTGCAGTCGAGTACTTTCACACAGCATCGCTGATTGCAGATGACCTTCCTTGCATGGATAATGATGATGAGAGGAGGAGTCATCCCTCATTACATAAGAAATTCGATGAGAGCATAGCTATTTTGGCTAGCTATACCTTGATCTCCCATGGGTATGAAGGGATTTATCAGAACACAGAGATATTGAGTGAAAAAGGGCTGTCTTGCTGTGACAAGATTGGGACGCTAGCTCTGCAGACCGTGACCCGTTGTGCAGGGATTTTTGGCGCCACAACAGGCCAGTTTCTCGATCTTTACCCACCTGATCGCTCTTTGAAAACGATTCAGAAAATCATCGAATTGAAAACAGTCACGCTTTTTGAAATTTCGTTTGTTCTAGGCTGGCTTTACGGTGGAGGGAGCGTCTCTCAGTTGGATGAGATTAAAGCTTGTGCCTATCACTTTGGAATGTCTTTTCAAATTGCAGATGATTTTGCTGACATCATCCAGGATGATCCAAAAGAAAAGGTGGTCAATATCGTTTCTTGCCTTGGAGTGGACAGAGCTTTTTCTATTTTCCAAAAAGAGCTTCATCTCTTTGAGCAAAAGATGACTTCGCTGTCGATCTTTACGGCTCCCTTTAGGATCTTTACTGAGATTCTGACAAAGATGGCATTGAAAAATGCAAGAGAACCCTCTCTGAATCAAAGCTGATTCAGAGAAGGGTATCCAATAGATTACTTAGCTGCGACAGCTTCTTTTGGGGAAAGCTTTTCAAAGATCAGCTTTTCGATTTCTTTCATTAGCTTAGGATTCTTTTTCAGCTCCTCTTTTGCAGCTTCTCTGCCCTGTCCCAGCCTTGTTTCTTTAAAACTGAACCAGGTTCCTTTTTTGTCTACGATGCCATGCTCGACACCCATATCGATGACTGAGCCTGTGTGAGAGATTCCCTCATTGAACATCACATCGAATTCAGCAACACGGAAGGGAGGGGCCATCTTGTTTTTGACCACTTTGACTTTTGCACGGATCCCCATATCGGCATTATCGGGCCCTTTGATGCTAGCCATTCTTCTGATTTCCATCCGTACTGAAGAATAGAATTTTAAAGCACGTCCACCTGTTGTCGTTTCCGGATTGCCGAACATGATCCCGATTTTTTCACGGATCTGGTTAATGAAGACGGCACATGTATTTGATTTGGCCAATGAGGATGTGAGCTTTCTCAGGGCTTGCGACATCATGCGCGCTTGAAGGCCCATGTGGGAATCCCCAATCTCCCCTTCCAATTCACTCTTAGGTACGAGAGCCGCTACGGAGTCAATGACAATAATATCGATTGCACTGGACCGAGCGAGTGTTTCAACAATGTTCAGAGCTTCTTCCCCAGAGTCTGGTTGTGCAATCATAAGCTGGTCGATATCGACGCCAATCCTGCGAGCATAAGCCGGATCAAGGGCATGTTCTGCATCGACATAAGCTGCTGTTCCTCCTGCTTTTTGCGCATTAGCTACAATATGCAGGGCCAGAGTTGATTTTCCTGAAGATTCTGGTCCATAGATTTCTACAACACGGCCACGCGGTACTCCACCGATTCCCAATGCGATATCAAGTGAAGTAGCTCCTGTGGGGATGGCGCTGACTTCTCTTTGGTCTGACCGAGCCCCGAGGCTCATGATTGCTCCTTCTCCAAATTGCTTTTGGATGTGTGCGATGGCAAGCTCTAATGCTTTTTTCTTGCCTGATTCCTGTGGTTGATTCATGTCCAACTCCTGTTTTTGCAATGTAAGTTCTAAGGGTGGAATCTATTGAGCTTCTCGTCAAGATGAAATCATTATTCCAACAAAAAAAAGTGCGTTTTTGGTTCAATAAAAAAAAGGTGAATATGTATCTTGTCGGCGATATTGGCGGAACAAAAACGCATTTAGCTCTATTTGATCACAAAAAATCAGTCAGGGAAAAGAAATACGTAAGCGATGAATACACGAATCTGAATGAGATCGTTCGTAATTTTCTGTCGGAAGGGACTGATCAAGTTCAAGTCGCAGTATTCGGTATTGCGGGGCCCATCGAAGAAGGATGTGTAGAGACGACGAACTTACCATGGGTCATCGATTCAAAAGAACTGGGCCAGGAAACCGGAACCAATCGAGTTTTTCTTCTCAATGACTTGCAGGCGAATGCTTATGGAATCCGGGCTCTTTCAGAGGATGAATTTTGTGTATTGAGCAAAGGCAAGCCTATTCCAGGTAATGCGGCTTTGATTTCTGCTGGAACTGGTTTAGGGGAAGCGGGCCTGTATTGGGATGGAGAAGATCATCATCCCTTTGCCTGTGAAGGAGGTCATTCTGATTTTGCTCCTCGAAATGAGCTGGAAATCGAACTTTGGCAGTATTTACACAAAAAATATGGTCATGTTTCCTTTGAACGTGTCGTTGCCGGCCCAGCAATCTACGATCTTTACCTCTTTCTTATCGAGACGGAAAAAGAAAAGCATACGAAGGAAATGGAAGATGAATTTCGTAATAAGAACCCTTCTATGGTGATTTCAGAAAAGGGTGTCACTGGAGAGTCTCCTGTTTGTGAGAAAGTGATTGAATGGTTCATTTCCCTATATGGATCAGAAGCGGGAAATATGGCGCTGAAGTTTCTTTCTTTTTCCGGGCTTTACATCGGAGGCGGTATCGCTCCAAAAATTTTGAAAAAGATGAAGGAAGAGCATTTCATGAAAGCGTTCACGGCAAAAGGAAGGTTCAAAGATCTTTTGGCGCAAATGCCGGTTAAAATCATTCTGAATGACAGGACAGCCTTGCTTGGTGCGGCAGAGTATGCAATCCTGAAGGGAGGCTGATGGAGATCAAAAAGACAGAAGAATACAAACGGCTGGACCATCCATGGGATAGTATCCTTCATCCCTGGAAATATTGGGGGCCCTATGTTTCCGACCGATCTTGGGGAACGGTCAGGGAAGATTACAGTAAAGATGGAGACGTTTGGAACTATTTTTCGAGAGATCATGCTCCCTATCGAGCTTTTCGTTGGGGAGAAGATGGCATCGCTGGCATCTGTGATCGATTTCAGACGTTGGTTTTGGCTCCTGCTTTTTGGAATGGGAAAGATCCGATTTTAAAAGAGCGTCTTTTTGGATTGATTTCCGATGAAGGCAATCATGGCGAAGACGTTAAAGAGTGCTATTACTATCTAGACGCCACTCCGACACATTCCTATCTGAAGTTTCTCTATAAATATCCGCAGAATGAATTCCCGTATCAACAGATTCTGGAAGAAAATAAGAAACGTGGATCGAACGATCTGGAATATGAACTTGTTGATACTGGGATTTTTGATAATGATGAATACTTCGATATTTTTGTCGAATATGCCAAAGCTGAACCGCATGATCTTTGCATCCGTTTTGAGATTTGCAACCGTTCTGATCGCTCTGCTCCGATCGATTTTCTGATGCAGTCCATTTTTCGCAATCAATGGTCCTGGAAAGAAGATCCACTTCCACAACCAGAAATCCGTCTGGGTAAAGAAAAGGAGTGTCTTTGTCTCGAAGCTGATGAAGAGAATTTGCACTATTCAAGAGATCTTCCCTTCTCTTACTCTATTGAAAGACGTTTTCTTTATGGATCGAAAGATGGAAGCCCCCTTTTTACAAATAATGAAACAGATAAGGAAAAGCTTTGGGGAGTGCCTAATGCAACTCCTTATGTAAAGGATGCTTTTCACCGAAAGATCATTCACAATGAAGATTCTACACACCCAGATCACCGCGGAACAAAGGCTGCCCTGCATTATCACCTCACGGTAGATGCCAAGAGCAGCAAAGTTCTTTATTTTCGATTCACAGATAAACCCATCAAAGATCCACTAAAGGATGTCCAGAAGATCATCGATCAACGAAAAGCAGAAGCTGATGAATATTTTGAAGCTCTTCAGCCAAAATCTGCCACAGCAGACGAAAAACTGATTCAAAGACAGGCATTAGCTGGAATGATCTGGAGTCAGCAGATCTATCTCTATGATGTGGGAGTCTGGCTGGAAGGAGATAATCCGAAAAATCCTCCCCCTAAAGAAAGGAAGGAGATCCGAAATAACCATTGGCGTCACCTGAACTCGATGCGTGTTTTTTCGATGCCGGATAAGTGGGAGTATCCCTGGTTTGCTGCTTGGGATCTTGCCTACCACTGTGTTGCTCTGTCTTTAATAGACATCTCATTTGCCAAGAGACAGTTGTGGTATTTGCTTTTCGATCAGTTTCAGCATCCGAGCGGTCAGGTGCCTGCTTATGAATGGGAGTTTTCTGATGTAAACCCACCTGTCCAGGGATGGGCGGCTCTAAAGATCTTTCCTTTAGAAAAAGAAAGGTTTGGCAAAGAAGATTATGATTTTCTCGAGAGGTGCTTTCATAAGCTTATCCTGAACTTCTCCTGGTGGGTAAACAAGATCGATCATGAAGGGCACAATGTTTTTGAAGGTGGTTTTCTCGGGTTGGATAATATCTCATTGATCGATCGTTCAAAGCCCTTTCCAAATGGTGGAAAGCTTGACCAGACAGATGGAAGCGGATGGATGGGAATGTTCTGTCTCAATTTAATGAGAATAGCTTTAGTCCTTTCGAAAAGGAATCCCAATTATCAGTCTTTGGCCATCAAATACTTTGAGCATTTTGTCTATATTGCTGCCTCTATGCGTAAGGGATATTGGAGAGGCTATGATATGTGGGATGACCACGATGGTTTTTTCTACAGTGTTGCCCGCTATCCTGATGGAGGAAGAGAGCAATTTCGAGTTCGGTCTCTCGTAGGGATCATTCCCTTTTTTGCCGTTGAAGTTCTAGATGATTCTGAGATTTCGCAATTTGAGGAATTTTATCGTAATTTTAACTGGTTTAACAAAAATAGAGGCCATCTCACGGAAAAATGCATTAGCGTCGTTGAGAGGAAAGGGAAAAAATATCATGTTCTGGCGCTCATGCATGAACAGGAGATTGAGAAATTTCTGGAAAATGTATGGGATCCTAAAGAATTTCGGTCTGACTATGGTCTTCGAAGTGTCTCCAAATATCATGAGAAGCACCCCTTCATCTATCATGACCACACACTTCAATATGAGCCGGGAGAGTCCTTGGTGAAGATCAAAGGAGGCAACTCCAACTGGAGGGGGCCGATCTGGTTTCCAACGACCTATTTGTTGATTGACTCTCTAAGAAAGTTATCAAAACTGTATGGCAAAGACCTACTGATTCATATTTCAGAGGAAGATCCGGTCGATCTGGCGACGATGGCCAAATCATTTGCTGACCGTCTGATCCGCATCTTCTCAGAAGATAAAGAAAAGAAAAGAGCAGTCTATCAGCTCTGGCCCAAGTATCAGGATCCTCATTTTCACAATTATCTGATGTTCTTTGAGCATTATCATGGTGATAATGGCAGAGGTCTAGGAGCGTCGCATCAAACGGGCTGGAGTGGTCTTGTGGCTAACCTGATCGATGAGTTTAGGAAGGGAAAGTAAACTTTGTTAGAAATCAAATCTGGCTTTCAAGGTCAGACCGTGGAAGTAGAGATCATCTCCTCCCCCGCCTCCAAAACTAAATGCTGGAATATTACCCAGATCATTCATTCGGTTCTGATTCCAGAAGATTTGAAATTCATAATTGGCTTCGAAGTCCAAATGAAATCTGTGATTGCCAAGATAGGTTCCCCATCCCATTCCCAGTGCCATTTCAATGATTGGCGTCAAATGAGAAACGTTATCCCGGATATTGAAGGCCGGAAGACTGTTGGAAATGTTACTTTCCATGTGACGGGTCTTGAAATCGGTATACACAAGGCTCACAGAACCATTTCCAATAAGCCTGAAGCCCAAGCCGAGGAGCCATTTGGTATCTAGTCCAAATCGTGGCCCTATTGCCCAGGAATCCACCTTATTATTCGAATTTGCCTCAACAGAAGCAACCCCTCCTACTACAGAAGGGGCTACACTATAATAGGTCACATCATATCGTTGGTCCAACCAGTAGGCTCTTACCCCCATATGAGGGCTGAAGATCAATGCTTTACCGGTATACCCTGCTCTTGCCAATTGCAAGTCGAGCATGTCCAATTCCAGGTTCCATGTGGATGTTCCATTCAATGCAAATCCTGTATTGGAACCAGCGAGCCATAGGGTAATGAGACTTCCTCCTACTGGAGCGGCACTGGAAACACTGGTCGTTTGGTGAAAGCGTGTATATTCAGCGTAGATTTCCCAGTCATCATGGTTTGTATGATACCCAAGTCCTACTTTGAAGCCTGGTTTATACTTGAAATGCATATCGATGAACGTTCCCCCAATATTGGGGAAAAATTGTCCGCCCGACGGATTAGTCATTGCCATGTTCAACCCTTCTTGTCGGGCCTGCCAATAGAGAAAGCTAAGCGTTGTAAAGAAGTCGTGTTTTCCTCTTAGGTCATACCGCGCAGGAGCATTATATCCCGCTACCATCTCTCCCTGCGGGACCTTGTGGCCCTGATTCTCAACACAGAAACCAAGACTAAATAAAAAACAGGAAACAACCATAATTAAACGAAACAACATATCTTCCCCTTAATTACAGTTAATTATATTTCTACAATTAATGTCTATATTTTAGTTATAAAAAAAGCCCGGTTCATAGACCAGGCTTTGAGTTGAGAGAATATGGGAAGGACGATTCTAGAAATCGAGTTGAGCTGTTACTGAGAGTCCATGATAGTACAGGTCGTTCATAGATGCTCCTAGAAAAGCGCTATCATCTAGAATAGTCTTCATAAAGTTTTGGTTCCAAAATACATGGAATTCGTAAACAGCGGCTAGATCGATATGCCAGGCTTTATTATCCAAGTAGGATCCCCAGCCAAGTCCTAAGGCAAATTCAGCATTGGGACGTAAATAGCTACGCTTGACCGACTCTGCGTACACAGGATCATCTTGAATAGTTATAAAATCGGTCTCATTATGAGAGAATTTGTAGCGTGTGTAGAGAACACTGGCAGCTACATTTCCAATGCCGCGGAATCCCATGCCAACCATCCAGTTTGAGTCAACACCGGCACGAGGACCAAGCGCCCAGGAATCGGAATTGGAATTAGAGAAAGCTGTTAGGCCATTAGTTTGGTTTTGATAATTGGCATTAAACCGCTGATCAATCCAGGCTGCTCTAGCCCCTAAATGAGTGCGGAAGAGAAGTTTTCTTCCTACATAATAAGTGCGGGCCAGTTCGATATCTAGAAGATCTGTATCCAGCTTCCAGGAACCGATCGCATTAGCAGCGACAAAATTGTCTTGCAAAGTGTGGAGCCAATTGGAGAAAAGAGATCCTCCAGGAGGAGCAACTTCTGATTCATCTTGAGTTCCGTGAATACGTGTATATTCTACATAAGCATCCCAATCATCATAGTTGAAGTTCATCCCTAAACCAACTTTGAATCCAGGCTTGTAATCGGGCTCGATATATACTCCATGACCATTTAGATTTGGAACAAAAACGTTTACTCCGGCTTGACTAGGCCTTGTCATGGTGAGCATCAGGCCTTCTTCTAAAGGCTGCCAGTAGATAAAGCTTCCTTTGATAAAGAAGTCCCATCCTCCTTGTACATCCACTCTACCTGGAATATTGTAACCAGGAAGCATTTGAGATTTTTGAACTGGATGTCCCTGATCATATCCAAGAGGATGCTGCGATTGAGACTGTTGTGTTTGCTGCTGAGCAGAAGCTGAGACCATTGCAAATGCCCCAGCGATCGTCAATAATTTAGGAATTAACTTTCCCATCTTCTCTCTCCACTTTCCTTTTTAACTCGCTTGATTTCTTTGCATTTATGTTTTTGGTAAACATTGGTTAAAAATCCACCCTGGCTGTCAAGGTTAGACCTTGCAGATACAAATTCGCCATGGTTCGCTCGAATCCAAAGTTTAGGTTCTCAGTGATCTGAGACATCATATTCTGGTTCCAAAAGATATGGAATTCATACAGGGCAGATAGGTCGATATGCATACGATTTTCCCAGAGGTAGGTTCCGAAACCAAATCCTAAGGCAAATTCTGAATTGGGTCTTAGATACCTTACAGTCTCACGAACGTCGAGATCGATCAAACCTTGAGGATCTATATTACTTTGTCTCGTTTGCACTGTGTATCGTGTATATAAAAGAGAAGCGGCAGCATTTCCAATGATTCTAAAGCCAGAGCCAAGAAGCCAATTTGTATCGATACCCGCTCTAGATCCGAGAGCCCGGGAATCAGATTTGTTGAAAGAGGGGCGATTGATGCCGCCTACAAAAGAAAAATAATTAGCATTCAGGTGTTGATCGATCCATGCAGCACGAGCACCGAAATGAGGTCTAAATGTAAGTGACTTTCCCACATAACAAGGTCTGGCGAACTCTAAGTCGACAATGTCCATATCGAGCTTCCATTGCGCTCTAGCTTCAGTTGCAAATGCAAATTGACGAAGCCATTGAGCAGCAATTCTTCCAATTGGAAAGTTGGGAGAAATGGATGATGTGCTGATTTTAGAGTGAAAACGGGTGTATTCTAGATACATTTGCCAGTCATCGAAACTGGAATTCATTCCAAGCCCGACCTTAAAGGCTGGCTTGTATTTCCATTTTAAATTAAGCAATCTTGCATCAGAATTGGGAAGAAACCCAAAAATGGGACCCTGTCCCAGAGGGTTTGAAATCCCATAATCAAGAGCTTCTTCTCTTGCTTGCCAATAGAGGAAAGATCCTGTGAGAAATACATCCCAAGCACCTCTTACATCATATCTGGCTGCTTTGTTATAGGTGTCAATCAAATGATGTTCTTCTGCCGCATGACTTTGGTCATAGTTGCGACTCTGTCCAGTGGTTCTTTGCTGAGCGTGCAGTCCAAAAGATGCAGCTAATAAAGAAGCAGCAACGATGGACAATGATTTAGAAAGCAATTTTCCCATCTTCTCTCTCCACATTCCTTTTAACGTCGGCTAATTTGTTCTGTTTTTTTTAACAACATGACTAAAAGTCAATCCTTGCCATTAAAGTTAGTCCTTGCAAATACAGGTCGTGATCAAAACTTGCGGTGGTCGTTCCAGTTTGTTCAAGGTAATAGCGCATCATGTTTTGATTCCAGAAGGCTTTATAATCGTAACTTGCAAAGAAATCGATATGCCATGAATTTTTGGCAAAATACATTCCCCATCCAATTCCTAAAAGCATATCCAAACTTGGTCTCAAATAGGAATCATTGCGAACCGTCATGTCGAATTGTGATGTTCCAAACTGTTGTTGGTTTCCTTCAGTATGTCTGTATTTGTAACGAGTGTACAATAGGGCAGCATTCATGTTCCCAACAAGTCGGAAGCCATATCCAAGCAGCCAGTTGGTATCAAGACCAACTCGTGGACCTAGTGCCCAGGAATCAGATTTAGAGTTAGAAATTGTATCAGTATCAATCGTATTGTATTGATAAGTAACATTGAACTTCTGGTCGATCCAAGCTGCACGTACTCCAAAGAAGGAGCGGAAGGCTAACCTTGTGCCAACATACGATGATCTTGCTAGTTCTGCATCTAGAAAGTCAAAGTCATGTTCCCATTTCGCACGGGCTTGATCGGCAGGTCCAATGAGTCCGGCATTTGTAAAGTGAAGCCATATGGGCCGCAATTTTCCTAATGGAAAGTTAGGTGCAATAGATGATGTTGAAATAGATCCGTGAAGGCGAGTATATTCAATGTATAGGTCCCATTTGTCATAATCAAAGCCGTATCCGATACCCACCTTGAAACCAGGCTTATACTTCCAATTCATGCCAATGATGCGTTGATCTAAGTTGGGAAGTAAAATAGGATCGGCATTTGCATTGCCTGAAAGTGCAAAGTCCAAGCCGTCCTCTCGCGCTTGCCAATAGATGAAACCGCCCTGTACGTTGAAGTCCCAACCACTGCTTACATCGATACGTGCTGGGGCATTGTAGCCACCTAACATGTGGTGTTGTTGGGCAGCATGGCCTTGTTCATAACATGGTTTTTTGTCTTGTGTGTGATCCTGATAGCGAGGAGCAGAATATGCACATGTCGTCCCAACAATCGATGCAGCAACAAGGGCTAAGGTTTTAGTTAATTTGCTTCCCATCTTCTCTCTCCATTTTCCTCTGAATTTTTAACATTCGCCTAATGTTATGAAACGTTGTTTCGATTCGGCAATGACTGACAATGCCTTTTAATTTTGTGAAAAATATAAGAAAATCTTTTCTAGGAAACAAGATAAACATTTTGTAGCTGGTATTCAAGAAGAAAAAAAGGCCCAGGTTAAAAACCTGAGCCTACTTGGGGGGAAGAAATAGGGAAATTTTAAAAATCTAAACGAGCAGTTAACGATAGCCCGCTGAAATATAAATCGTCAGATGATCCAGCATTTGCACCAGCAGCATCGACAAATGTTCGCATTACATTCTGGCTCCAAAAAGCATGTTGCTCATAGGCTGCAGTAAAGCCGAAGTGAATGTGGTCACCAAAGGCGTAAGTGCCAAAGTTCACGCCAAGTACAAACTCTACGTTTGGTCTGAGATAATAGTATTTTCCGCTTACATCATAGTTGATAAAGAGAGGCGCTACCGGTCGCTGCTGTGATGTACCTACTTTATACTTGGTATAAATATTGCTGAAAGCAAAGTTTCCAATAATTTTAAACCCGGAGCCTAGTAGCCATCCAGTATCAATACCTGCTCTAAATCCAATTCCCCGTGAATAGGAAACTGTCTGAGAAAGAGCTGAGCTGAGATCATTGACTAGTCGATAGTGTGCTTTGTATCTTTGATCGATTTTCATCAGTCTTAGACCAGCATGGGGATGAAAAGTAAGTTTTGTCGACACGTAATAGTTACGCCCCATCTCAATATCGAATAGGTCGGTATCGCATTTCCATTCGCCATGTGCTGCGCCCACCATTACCTGGTTTCCTGCAGTAACCCAAAGAGGAAAAATGGCAGTACCTTGGTTTTGAAAAGGTTCTGTTGCTACTTGAGAAACTTTGGTGTTGGTATGAAAAACGACGTACTTTGCTTCTAAGTTCCAGTTGTCATGTCCTAAATTTGTTCCAAGCCCAAGGCGAAATCCAGAATGATAGGAAAAGTCCATATCAATGAGTTGCCCATCGGAATTGGGAAACAATGCAACACCAGTAGATGACATGATGCCTATTCCCAATCCTTTTTCAGAAGCTCTCCACCATAAATAGCTTCCAAAAGCATAAGTGTCCCATGCTCCTTCAACATCAAACCGTGCAGGAGTATTATAAGCCGGCATCATTAAATGCGTCTCACCTGCATGCCCTTGATCGAATCGCTGCTTCTTTTCTGAAGTTGTTTGTGCAACTAGCATGCTTGTAAGAAAAAAACTGAATACTGCGAAGCTGAACTTTTTCATCTTCTTCTCCCTATATCAAGGTTTGATTTAAAAATCCAATCGTCCTGAAATCGTAAGTCCGTGTATGTATAAATCCGCAAGGCCTGCACTTGGGTTATTTCCTCCAGATAAGTTTTGGTAATGAGCCATCATGTTTTGATGCCAGTAAGTATTGAACTCATAGGTTGCGGAAAAATCAATACGAAGTCGGTCATTCCAAAAATAGGTTCCCCAACCAAAACCCATGGCAAGTTCCATCATAGGTCGGAGATATGAGTTCTCTTCTCTTAAATTAAAAACCTGATTGGTACTGACGGCAGGCTCAGAGTGAGAAAACTTATATCGAGTGTATAGCAGTGAAAAGGAACTATTGGTGATCATGCGGAAACCCCATCCCAAAAGCCAGTTTGCATCAAGAGCAAATACGGGTCCTAAAGCCCAGGAGTCTGTTTTCGTGGTAGAGGGAGCTTCTGCGCCAACGATTAGTTGGTAACGAACATCAAATTGTTGATCGAGCCATAGAGCTCGTCCGCCAAATTGGGGTCTAAAGGTCAGTCCCAAACCCACGTAATAAGAACGGGCTACTTCAATGTCCAATCGATCGAAATCCATATTCCAGCTTGCTGAAGCTGAATCTGCGATTAAATTAGGTTGGGTAAAATTTAACCAAAGGGCTCTAAGAGATCCAAAGGGGGGATTTGGGGCGCTTGTTGAAAAGCTTGTCTTTTGGTGAAATCGTGTATATTCGGCAAAAACATCCCACTGATCATAATGGGAGTGGTACCCAAGTCCAACCTTGAACCCTGGTTTAAATTCAAAGTCCATTTCCAGCAACTGACCACCTTGGTTTGGAATGTCTGCTACACCTGACTGAGTAGGATTGCTGAGAGTAACAAAAAGACCTTCCTCTCTAGCTTCCCAATAGAGAAAAGAACCTGTAACGAAGAAATCCCATTGCCCTTCTACATCAATCCGTGCAGGTTGGTTGTAGGAATCCATCATCTGCGTTCTTTTAGCAGAATGGCCTTGTGGGTACATTTTCTGAGGTGCCGCATCTGCTAGAAGAAAAGTAGCAAAGAATGATGACAAGAAAATGAATTTGTGTCGCATTCGTCTCTCCCTATTTCCCTAATTAAAAATCCAACCTTGCCGTTACGGTCAAACCGTGTAGATAAAGATCTAAAGCAGATTGTGAAAAGCTAAAGGCTTGTTGTTCTGCTAATCCTTTCATAAGGTTCTGGTTCCAAAATTGATGAAATTCATAAGCAACCATTAAATCAAAATGCCATTTATAATTGCTGAAATAACTTCCCCAACCAAATCCTCCGACTGCTTCTGTAGAAGGTTTTAGGTAGTGTCCTTTTTCCTTAAATACAGCAGGAAGAGCGAAGTTTTGGTTATTAGAGATAATGGGTTCCTGAGTACTTGCTTCCTGTCGTGTATAAGGCAAATTAAAGGCCAAAGATCCAAAAAAGCGTAATCCGTACACGAGAAGCCAATTTGTATCAATTCCAAATCGGGGTCCAATACCCCATGTATTGGATTTAGATGGATTATCCGTTTGCACCTGTCCACTGTCTATGCTCCAAATATATCGTGCATCATACCTTTGGTCGATCCAACTAGATCTTAGTCCGAAATGTGGAGTGAAGGTAAGCTTTGTTCCTACATAGAAATCTCTGGAAGCCTCAACATCGAGAAGATCAACTTCCAGTCTCCAGTCTCCTCTAGCTTCTACGGCTCCTGTGGGAATAGCAGGTCCAAAAAATCCTATGCCCCAAAGAGCATTTAAGCGTCCGGTGGGAAAATTAGGAGCAATAGTCGATACGGAGGTGCTTGAGTGAAAGCGTGTATATTCGCCATAGAACGTCCAATTGCCATAATCGACATTAAAGCCAAAGCGAACTTTAAACCCTGGCTTAAACTTATATCTCATATCGATGATTCTACCATCGGAATTAGGTATAAGAAAAATACCAGTCTCTGGTTTGGAAGTAGCAAGTTCCAAGCCTTCTTCTCGAGCTTGCCAGTAAATAAAGCTTCCACGAACGAATACATCCCACGCATCACGGATGTCGATACGTGCAGGGGCATTATAGCCAGGAAGCATTTCCTTATGTTCAACCTTGTGTCCCTGATCGTAGAGTTTTGGTCTTGGTTTTTCTACAGAATGCTCTGGACTTAGACTTTGGGTTTTCGTTGTCGTGTTTTCAACTGCAAAAACATTTGAGAGGAAAATCGTTGTGACGAAAAGAATGAATTTTTGCTTCATGTTTATTCTCCAATGCAAGGAACTGAAACATTCTGGTGTACTAAATGTAAAAGTAATCTTTGATGAGAAATATTATCAAGAAGTTGTTATCAAAAAAAAACTCAGATGAGTGGTAACGCCCATCTGAGTTTGTAAAAGAAACCAAGTTTCACAAATTAGAAATCAAGGCGAAAACTAAATGTACCACCGTGCATGATCAAATCGCCACTGGCACGAGTTAAACTGATATCAAAACCATCAGCTACCCAAAGACCCATACCGTTTTGATCCCACCAGTGGTGAAATTCATAAGCTAAGGACAAATCGACATGCCAGTTACTTCGATCGAAGTAAGTGCCCCAACCAAATCCCAAACGACCTTCTAATGTGGGACAAATGGAATCGTTGTCTTTATTTCGCAGATTTAAGATAGGATCCGAAGGAGATCGGCTAGGAAAGTTTGCAGCAATGAGATCAGGATTTGACTCAGTTTTTGTTGCATCATAGCTAGTATAAAGAATGGATGCTGCAACATCAGCGAAAATACGGAACCCTTCTCCGATCAACCAATCAGTGTCGAGAGCAAACTTAGGACCGAGACCCCATGTGTCAAAATCTGTCGAAACATGTGAATTCCCAAAAGAATTGAATGTGGCATCAACAAGATTGTGATATTCAGCATTCATCGTTTGATCGATCCAGCTTCCACGAACACCAGCATGTGGTTTAAAAACTACATAACGTCCAAGGTAAAAAGGTCTTCCTAAAGTAAGGTCGACAGAATTAAAAATCATTCTCCAGCTCGAAGAAGCTTTGTCAGGTGATAGCTGATCACTGATACCATGCATGAGAGTTGGAATTAAAATTCCGGGAGTTGGACGATCTGAAGAAGTATTGTCATGCACGACCAAATGTGTCCAAACAGCAAATACATCCCAATCATCATGTTCAAAGTTAAGCCCAAGCCCTATGCGAACACCGGGGTGCCAGCCAAAGTTAGGATTGAGAACACGTCCATTAATAGGTGGCGTATTAAGTGTTGCATCGCTTGAAGTCAGGGCATAGGCCAAATTATCTTCCCTGGCTTGCCAGTAAATAAAATCCGCATTGAAATAAACATCCCAAGAGCCCCGAACATCATAACGAGCTGGAGCACTGTATCCAGGTGTCATTTCATGTTCTTGGGCTACATGTCCTTGTCCTTGTCCGAATTCCCCACCTCTTTTAATACGGGCGAAAGTGTTGGAGCTAAGAACAAGGGATGTCAACAAGCAAAAAGAGAATACTTTTCTCATCTTAATACTCCTTGTGTAAAAATTTTATGAAAACAAATTAATCGAAGAATTCAATTAAATCAATTTCAAATCCATCTCCGGATAACGAAATACCGTTCGGGATCTAGCTGATGATTATGTTCCATGCACGTTCTTGTTTCAAGAAGCTCTTGTATTCTCGTTGCGAGATTTTGTTTAATCACGCCAAAATTCTCTAAGCTTTCTATTGATGTTTCTTTATCGAAAACAATGAATGTGTGTCCGGGAAAGACAATCAAGTCTAAGGGTTGCAGGCATTCCATGATGCCTTTAAGGGAGGATGATTTGGGAAGAGCTGGTTTTCCATAATCCAGTAATTAGGAAGTATTTCTGGGAGTATGCCCTTCTGTCGCTTCGTAGAGAAGTCCAGAGCAATCTACTCCCTTTAGAGTCCATAACGTTTTTGTTTGGTCATCAATAGGCCCCTTGGGAGGGTAGAGCAAAAGAAGTTTCTGAATACCCATGCTCCAGTTTCCGCCCCAGATATAGGGCTTTCCGAGTAAAGAATTTAAGATGGCAAGAACTTTCTCTTTTTTAGGAGGAGAAACAGTTACTGCATCAGAACGTGGAACGAGTTTGACAAAACGGGAGTCGACATAAAGAGCTTCTGAAGGATATTGGGGGCAGCGTACCTTGAAGATATAATGATCGTGCCTGGGAAGGGCCATTTCAATTTCAAAACGAGTATTCGTTAATGCGACGAACTCTAATGCTCTCATATGACCTTTTTCATCACGCAGCAAGTCATTGCCACTATGACCTCCAAAGATCGTTTTGAAATAAGGAGTGTTTAATACAGGAGTTGGACCCTCACAAATTGCTTGTTTTCTCATTCTCAATATTTGAATCTGGATCAATAATCGTTTCGAAAAGCAACGAAACACTATTACTGGGATAGGTTCTTGAAGTTATTATCGCAAGTGTTTTATCAACCAAGTAATAAAGAGGCGTGAGAAAAATGAAAAAAATGCTCCTTTTCTTGTTCATTGCTTTCATGAGCAAAGCAAGTATTTATGCTGATCAAGTTTCTTTAATGAATGACTCTCCTTTTGTTTTGACTGCTACTGTCCTTGCTGCAGATGGAAGCTTTCTCCAGAAAGTAACATTACAGCCCGGTGACACGAAAAACTGGACAACACCTACAGACGTCAATACAACAACGAATGAAGGACAGTCCATTACTCCTTTCACTGTCATTTGGAAATGCGGGTACAAAGGGTTTTATTCAATGTGTACGAATGTGAGCCCGGGAGCTCTTGTAACGCCCAATACATGCGAGGGGTCCAGATATTGTGAGCCTAAGCCAAAAAAGAAAGAGGGCGAACATCAATGATCATCAGAAAAGAAGAACTTCTCGAAGAGGAACATCATGCTTTTCTGTTGGGATTTCAGAAAAAAACTGTTCTTTGAAACCGACGCCAATTGTTTGACCTTGAGGGTGATTCAGTAAGAACCTGTCATAAAACCCCTTCCCATATCCCAATCGATTGTTTTTTCTATCAAACGCCAGTCCTGGGACTAAAGCCGCGCTCCAGTTGGATGCCTTTTGACAAGTTTCTGGATTTGGTTCCCATATATTCCAGGATGAAAGGACAAGATCTTTTTCCAAGTCCAACACATGATAAATCTCGAGCTGGTTGTCCTGAACTTTTGGGAGTAGTAGTTTATGAAAGGATGCGAGGCAGGTATTCAAAGGCCAAAGGTCGATTTCATTTTTCAAAGGAGCAAAAGAAAGAACATATTCATGGGAATCCAAAAGAAGTGTTAATGAATGCATGGCCGCAATCGATGCTTCTTTTCGTCTAGAAACAGAAAGTTCATTTGTTTTTACACGACAAATTTCACGAAAAGGTTTTTTCATGGCATTTCCGTCGGCTTTCCTTCCTTATAATTTATCTTGCGGATGAAAACACCCTCATTGTCATAAATGGTAGCGATGCCAGAACCGTCAATAATTTTAGATACGATTTGTCCATGATGATAGTAGGTTCCTTTCATTAACAGATCGAGTTCATATTCTTCTGCATACATCAGGCTTCCGTCCTGGTACCAGGCAAAACTCATACCATTTCGCTGATTCTTTGCAAATTCTCTCTGGCTTTCCTGCTTGCCACTGGGGTACCAGGTTTTGGTCATCCCATGTACAAGGTCAGAATCCCAGTCAATTGTAAGCTTTGGCCTATTTAGTGCTTGGACTTCTGAAAAGAGATAAAAATGTTTTTCCGTCCCCTGTTTCTTGCCATTTCTAAGAGTATAGCTAGAAATAAGCTCTTTTTGAGAGGTGTTGACCTCTACAGTTCCTTCTGGTTGGCCCTTTTGAAACTCAACTCTTTGGTAGGTTCCGTCCTGGTGATAGATTGTCTTCCATCCCTGACCTTTCTGAATCTCAGAGCATTGACTTCCTGTTTCATCAAAATACTGTCCGGTTTCCAGCTTTCCTTTCTGATAGTATTCGATCCATGCAGGCATTTCATTGTTCCAGTATGCAATAGAAGGGCCTTCAAGCGAGTTATTTTGATAAGTCTGCTGTATTAAGAGACTCCCGTCTTCATCGTAAGTTTTTACTTCCCCTTCTAATACGTCCTGATCGTACTTGAGGGTTTGTCGGGCGTTTCCGTTTTGGTGATAATGGATGGCAAGACCATGTAGCTTTCCCTTTTGATATGGGAGCTCGGCTGAAAGATTTCCCTGTTCATCCCAGGCTTTGGATATCCCGTCAAAAAGCCACTCTTGTTGTGCGGTTGAAGAAAGATCTGCAGGACCTCCGATCACCAAAGCTTCAACTTTTTGTTGGCCATTTGTAAACCATGAGCGATAGGCTCCAAATGCCCGCATTTCCTGGGCTTCTAAGAATTCTGCGATTTGCCCGTTAGGGTGATAGCTGGTGATAATGGATTTGGATTTTCCCTCTTTATTTTTCTCAAAAACCCTTAGTACTTTTTGGTAAGGCTGGTGGGAGAGGAAGTCGATTTTTTCATACTTTCCCACCCGTTCTTTACTTTGAATTGTTTCCGTCAGACCATTTCGATCTTCGATTTGAATACAGGACAATACGTCCATTTTTTCTTTTTTTGCAGCAGTGGAACAACTGATTAAAAGAAGCAGGATAAGAAACTTAGTTTTCATGTTCCCCTCGGCTTTTTGATAAATTCTCTACTAATGATCTGCATCTGCAATTCGAACACCTCGTTCTTTAAAGGTGTTTTTTTCTTTTTTAGCTGAAAGTCTGTAATGATCAATTGTGGTGAATCAGAAGAGGATTCAATTTTATATAATAGTGCATCCAAATCCTCGAACTGCACTTCAATCGGATGAAGTTGTTTTTCTATGGTCTCTCGAACCATTTTTGTCGACTGAATATCCTCTTCTACAAACCTAAGAACATTTTCCCCTTTTTTCAAAAAATCAAACCGTTGATTGATAACAGGATGTGATCGAAAGGCTGGGTGGTGCAAAAATGGTTCTAGCGCATTTCTTTCCTTTTCCAGGAAACTGAACGTTTCTAACTCGTAGTCGATGAACTGAGGGTCTGCTGAAACGTATCGTGAAAGAAAAACGTCTCTTTTTTTTCGTTTCAGAATAGTTTTCTGTGCGAACTTTTGAGCTTCGTGGAGCCTTTGTTCCTGCCTTTGTACTGTATTCATTTGAAGCCATAAATAGATTGCAGCGTACAGCACACAGAACACCCCAAAGCCAATCAGCGAAAAGTAGAATTTTTTTTGAGAGAGAAGAGGAATGGAATCTTTATTTTTAGGCATAACTATGTTGGATTGTTGAGGTAAAAAGAAACCCGATAAAAGTTCTCATTTAGAACGTCCCATTTGATTTCTCCCTTAGGCCTTAAAAAGGGTTCTTTCAACAAAGCTTCATGAAACATTCTGACTGTGCTGGGATTGTAGCAGGAAAATTCAATCTCGACCCATGTTAGATAGGGATCTTTGGTTGCACTGATTCTTGGATATTGCTTGAGTTGATAACGGAACTCTTTCCATTCTATCTCATCTGAATTAAAGGATGGCAGATGGACCAGCCAACTGAGGACTTCGGAAACTTTGGGAGCTTTATAGAAATACGGGAACTCTTTTGCTTCTTTACGAACGAAATGTTCCCAAGAGGGAATGCTTTTTTCAAGTTCAGCACCATCTCTTTTTAAAAGATGATGGTCCAGTGTTTGAATTTGATGAAAATGATCTTCGATTTTTTGTGTTTTTTCTTCGATATAATGGTTAGAGGCAAAAACCATGAGGAAAATCATGGCAAAACACAGAAGAAAAAATCCCGCAAACTGAAGTCTTAACTTTTTTATGTGTTTTTGAGGTATGAACTCCTGCTGGCGGAATTGTAAGGAAAAAGAATCATTGGATACTGCATCGAGAGCCAGACCAATCGGAATGGCATATTTTCGGATTTTAGGAATTTCCTGTTCTTTAGGAGTATTTTCAATAGTTTCAGAGACTATTTCTTGAAAGCCCTCTAATAAAAATTCGGAAAAATTCAGAAAGCTATGTCTTTGTCCGGTGATCAGTAATGGAAGTTTTTTCCCTTCTTTTGAGAAAGAAAAAAATGCTTTAGCAACTTCGTTTTTTAAATCCCGGGCTCTGTGTGAAAAATTTTGATAGATTCCTTCATCAAGTTTCAAAAGGTTGATCTTCTTTGCAAAAGCATAGACATCTTTTTTCGTTTGAAAGTGCTCTTTATCTATCAAGATAGACTCGATCAATTCACAAACTCCAAAGGAAATCCAATGTGACATTCTGGGGAAATTGTTCTCCATCATGACACAAGTACAGGAGCCCTGCCCAATATGAAGAATCCACATATTGGAATGGTTCTTTGCAATTGACTTAGCAAAACGAACGAGTGCCATTGCTTCTGAAGTAACAAAAGAAGGATCTAACTGGAGGCGGGAAAGAGCCTTTAGATGGGCCCGAATTCGATCTTTAGAAGTGGTAAAGATTGTAATTGGATTACCCTGCTCACTCCATTTATGAATCAGAGGAATTGAGATCGATTGATCAGGTTCTAGTGAGGATTTCGCTTCCGATTGAAATGAGATTGCCTTTTTTAGAGCATTTTTTTTTCTGATTTTTAAACAAAAGTTTTGAATCAGAACATCTCTGGCCTTAAGTCCGGAAGCCATAGAATTTTTTGGACTGTCTTCATCCTTTCGATAGATGTAAAGCGGTTTTACACTTTTCTTCTTGGATCGGGGGTCTACTGTGTGGGACTGCAGTTTCCGGATCGTGATTTTCCCCCCTTTTTTCTTAACCAGGGCGGAATATAGGGAATTTTTATCTTTTTCTATTCCTATTACTTGCATTGTTCCTACGCTAAAAGAGGAACAATCATATCGAAGAGCCTCTTAAGAGAAAAGAAATTCAGATTGACTATCTGCGCGAATGTTTTACCATGGTAGGCAAATGATGAACCAAAAACATTTTTATGATTGCTAAATTCGTCCACCAATTGATTTTTTGCTATACGATCATGCTGTTCATCCGGATCATCGGATCGTGGTTTCCACGGTTCCAGCAACATCGAGTGATGCAGTTCATCCACCATTATACTGAGCCCTATCTCGGTTTGTTCCGCCGTCTTTTACCTCCAATAGGCGGAGTTCTAGACCTCAGCCCGATCCTTGGTTTTCTGGTCCTCCAGATATTAGATGAATTTTTGGGTGGGATCCTTCGATGACCCGCTATGTAGAGCCATTTTTTCTGGGAGAGAAAAAATTCGCCAATAATATTATTTATGCTCCTCTTGCGGGATGCTCCGATTTCCCCTTTCGGAAAATGAGCTGCTCTTTTCAGCCGGGGCTAGTTTTTTGTGAAATGACAAAAATGGACGCACTTGCCCGGTATGATCCCAACACATTCCGTCTCTTGGATTATGAACCATCGATGCATCCCATAGGAGCTCAGATCTGTGGCAGTAAAGTCGAGCTTGCTCGTCCCTCGGCAAAAATCATAGAGGATTTGGGGTTTGATGTTCTTGACTTGAACTGTGGGTGTCCCGTGGACAAGGTCACGAAGGACGGAAGTGGTTCGGGGCTGCTGCTTCACCCTGAGAAGATAGGTGATATCCTCAACGAGATGATTCAGGCAGTGAATATCCCTGTAACCTTGAAAATCAGAGTAGGCTGGGATGAGCAAAATCTGCATGCAGTAAAAATCACTAAGATTGCCGAAGAAGTGGGGGCGGCTGGAATCTTTATTCATGGCCGTACCAGAGCTCAGGGATATACAGGGCTTGCAAATCGTCTTAGAATTAAAGAATGTGCCGATGTTGCTCAATCGATGCCTGTCATTGGAAATGGTGATATTTTTGACGTTCCTAGTGCCGTCGATATGTTTGATACGACCGGATGTGATGGCCTACTGATCGCAAGGGGGTGCATGGGCAGACCATGGATGGTCGATGAGATTCGCCGTTACTACCAGAATCGGGCAGAGTGGATAGCCTCGTCTTCTGAATATCTAATGAAGCACGCGCAATATATTGTTCGCTACCGTGGGACAAAAGGCGCTCTGCTCGATTTGAAAAGGGTGGGATGTTGGTATTTAAAACAGTCTCCTGGTGCAAAATCTTTGCGGAAGCAACTGACTTCCAGTGGATCAGCTGAAGAGGCTCTAAATGTGATTCACACCTTCTGTCAAGCCAGTGAACAGAATTCTTTCGACGAAATTCAAAAAAATGCTATTCTTAACTAAGAGGGCTGGAATTGCCTTATGATAGGGCGCGCTCGCCTTTTCAAAGGAATACCAGATATTCTCATAGGGGCAAGACAATGAAAGAGGATGATATGGAGGGAACTGTAGAGCTCCAGGCTACTGCAAAAGGTCTTGTGCAAGGAGTCTTTTTCCGTAAAGCCGTAAAAAAACAGGCAGATTCGGTAGGCGTGAAGGGATTTGTTCGCAATCTTTCTGGCGGAGATGTTCAAATTGTTGCACAAGGATCTAAGAATGAGATACAAAAGTTTATAGATAAGATCAAAACAGATCCGGGGCAAGGTCGGTTGGATGATCTGGTTCTGGACTATAGAAAGCCAAAAGAGACTTACCACTCATTCAATATACGTCATTAAGAGTATATGTAATCACAGCTTCTACTCTTGCATATCTTCGTTCAATCGAGACTCGAAGATATTCAGAAGTCTTTGGATATTAGCTTTTGAATCTTGAAAAGTTTCCTGATGGAATTTCTTTGATTGATTGGTTCTTTTATTGGAAAGCCAACTGAAAAACTGCTTGAGGCTTAGGGTGTGGGCTCCTAGATGCCGACATTGCATACCTAGTCTCTTATCGGAAGTAACTACAGTAGTCTCAGCGGGATGAAGACTGAATTCGATCTTTTCCAAGATAAACTCATCAGCTGATTGTCCTTTCGAAGTAAACAGAACGTCAAAGGATTCAAGATATTCAAAATGCGGTCGATGTCCTTCTTGGTGGGAAGCGTCAAAAATCAGAGTTACGTTTAGATGCAAAGAGGAAAGAGAGTCTTCTAAAAAACTGATTACTTTTTTGCGGTTCGCCTGGAGCTTTTCGGGACCATCGAAGAGAAGAAAAAGTAGGTTGTAACCGTCAATGAGATAGTGCACGGCACCAAATGATCCTTGGGGTATTAAATCATGCCTTCAAGAGTAAGGATCATTTTATCGATAGCTTTTCTTCGATGAGAGATCCTGTTCTTAACCGATTCTTCGAGCTCTGCAAAAGTTTTGCTGTATTCATGCTTCACAAAAAGAGGATCATAGCCGAAACCTCCCCCTCCCTTTTCGCTTTTGATGATCTTTCCCTCACAGGTACCACAGACGCATTTTTTTAGAGACTCGGGAGAAGCTAGCGCAATACAGCATTCAAAGAATGCAAAACGGTCATCGTCCATAAGGTGTTGCATATTGGCGAGCAGTTTTTTTCTATTGTCAGCATCGGAAGCATCCATACCTGCATATCGTGCTGAAAAAACGCCTGGTTCACCGTTCAATGCAGGTACGACTAGTCCTGAATCATCAGCAAGAGCCCAAAGATTGAGTTCTTTCGCTGCATGAGAGGCTTTAAGAATCGCATTTTCTTCGAAAGAGGATCCAGTTTCTTCGGGAGGCTGGTAATGGGGAAAATCATGAAGGCTTAATAGGTCGAGATTTTTGATTTGGCTCAGTATTTCGCGGCATTCACGTATTTTGTGAACATTTTTGCTAGCAATAAGAATGCGTAAAGTTTTCGGGGTGTTCATGATTTTAGCTTTTGGGTTTAGAAATGAACATAGCAAAAGGTCTTTAAAAGATGAAAATTATTTTTCGTGATTTGGACTTATCCTACTGAAAGATTCTTAGCTTTCTCAAGCACTTAAATAATTTTCTATGTTCGAAATAGTAAATTCTTCACCTTGAAAGTTGAATTTCTGACCTACCTTTTTTCCTAACATAGCTTTTGCCAACTTTGATTGGAAAGAAAGGATGTTTCTTTCTGGATCGGCATCCCAGGGGCCTAGAATTGTAAAGGAAAGAGGTTTACCAGACGAGTCACTACAATTTATCACGTTTCCAACACCTACTTCAGAGGTATGTACATCTTGAGGGGTGATTACACGTGCCTTGTTAACTTGATCGGAAAGGAATTTCAACTCCGCTTGCAGTCGGTCTCTTCTTTCGAGGGCTGCTTTGAATTCAGCATTTTCACGCAAATCTCCTAGTGCTCGAGCTGCTTCGATTTCCTTTGCATTCTGTACAGTTTCAACAGTAGCTATTTGGTGAATGCGCTCTTTAACCTTGCTGAAACCTTCTTGGGTTGTCCAAATGAAATCTTCTTCGACAGGGGCTTGTTTTTTACTCATTTTAGAGAGGGTCGGGTATACGACTTCAGCAAGAGAATGGATAATTTTAATATCATGATCGGTCAGCATTTCGCATTTTGTAGCGAGGAGGAGGTATTCTTTCACCTCTTCCAAGGAAGAGTGCTTCATGATATCCCTGACAACTTTGTAGCGGCCATTCGTAAGTATGGAAACCATTTTTTTGCCGAGATCCCGAGATCCCTCCCTGCTTCCAGTGTGGTCCAGTAGAATGAGAAAACCCTCAAAGAAACGGTTTTTTCCTTCATTGGTAGAGAAAGGAAGATTGTCGGCCTTTTTAATGAGCTTTTGAAAGTACCAGATAAATACATCAGGGTAAGATAGAGGATGGATGATGAGATCGTTTAACCGATGAGATGATTTTTCAGGGATTTTTGCTTTTTGAAGTTCTGCCAGGATGTAGTCTCTTAAAATATTCTGATTGATCGTGAAGAGAAGATCCAGAAAAATATCCTGCCAATCTTTTCTCACTTTCTGTACGAGTACGAGAGCTCTTTTCTTGAAGGCAACAATTTCCATTTCACGAATGAGGTTTCGAATATCCTCATGTTTTTCGATCATTTCCTTTGCAGGGGGATAATCTCTTTTGGGGGAAAGATCTTGAAGAAAGAAATGTACTTGTAGCTGTTGGCTTTCATTAAGTTCATGCGAGACCAGAACGTCTTTCATTCGTTGCTCAAGGGAATTTTTAAATTCCTGATTTTTGAGCGTTTCAGGAAAGTCTCTAAGAAATGAATAGACCATCTGTATGATTTCATCCGTCTTAGGCTGTGCCTCCAGTTCTTTGTAAAAGCTAACTTCATGAGGAATTTCTTCCTTTAGAAGTTTAAAGGGGCGTTTCATTTCTTTGGGTGACTCGATACGTGTATCTTTTTTAATCTTGGCTCGGGCATTTTGCCACCAGCGGTTCCATTCTTTTGCGGGGATCACAAGGTCACACAGTTCATCTTTGATTTCGACAGCTGTCTTTGGCCCTAAATCTCGAAGGAGAAGGCGTATTACCTCAACAGGCTTTTCTTTAGCATCTTTTTCCAGTTGGTCTGGATTGCCAAATCGTCGAGCAAGAAAGTGGTCGTCTTTGATAGGGACAAGATTTTTGAACGCATTTTCAAAGGATAAGTGTTTGAGTCCAACGACAAAATCGAATTCTAAAGAGAGCTCCTCCCGTAAGAGAGAAATATCGATGATTTCGCCAGTTCCCCATCCCCCAGTGTGGAATACAAATTTTCCCTTAGCCATATGGGTCAGAAGGTCGAAATTACGAATGGCAGACTGGAAGTTTTCACTATTTCTTAATCCTACAAGTCGAAACTTTTCATGAAGATTAGGATCATCCTTATATTTTTCATTTAAATGGTTGAGCACGAGTTCGTATAGCGTGTCAGTCTGTGTCGTTTCAATATCAATAATTAATTTCAAGATTTCATGAGAGACAAGAGGATCCTGAATCAACCTCCAAAGTGGAATCACTCGCTCTACATGATTTCCAAAAGGAACTGCAAGATCGGAATCTTTGACAGCTTCGAGAATCAGCCTGAGTTCTTCGGCATCTACTTCGTCGCTGTAGCAGTATTCTTCCCAGATCTTCAAAAATCCCGGGTAGTCGGTTTCAGCGATTCTTTGGCTAAAATCTTTTAAATAACTCATGTTTGTAATTCCTGAATTTAGAGGATTGTAATTCTCGAATGTGTTTGTAAGCATTCACTTTCCTAGAAAGTTAAAAAACTATTAAAAATGGTATTGATTGCTGTTGGAAGTATAGAAAGAACCCAAATAATCTTCAATTAAAGATTTAAGAACAAATTAAGATTAAGGGCCTTTGGGCTCCCAGGCTGTAAAATCTTTCCTTGATTAAGCTCTGTAAACTCTTTTTTTCGACGACACAAAGTGTTCTGAATTGTTTGTAGAAAGCGTGATGCCTGATAAAGGTTCACCCTTGAAAAAAACCTTTTTCCCTCATAAGCTTTTTTCAACTCTCAAGAATCATTTATGACTCACATCAAAGTTAAGAAGGGACTGGATATTCCTATAAGCGGAAAGCCTGAAGGTAAAATTCAAACCCTTCAGCCTTCCAAAACGATCGGACTAGATTTCTCCGGTTTTCCCTATTTGCGAACACGGATGCTTGTAAAGGTTGGTGATCGAGTTTCAATGGGACAACCTATCGCAGCAGATAAAGTTGTAAATGATCGCCAATTTGTCTCACCTATCAGCGGAAAGGTCCTCGAAATTAGACGTGGAGTCCGAAGGTCGATTCATACGATTGTTATCGAGCCAGATGAAGAAAATAGAAACCACTCTGGCGAATCTTTATCTCTGGAGTCGATGTCGAAAGATCAGATTGTCAAAATCTTGTCCGAATCAGGTCTGTTTGTACATATAAAAGAGCGCCCCTTTGGCTTCATGGCAAGGCATGATCGTCTTCCCAGAAGTATTTTTATTCAGGCTATCGAATCTGCTCCCTTTGCCCCCTTACCTGAATACCAGATAGAGGGATATGAAGAAGAGTTTGCTCTTGGATTAAAAGTTTTGCATAAGATCTGTGAAGGGCGAACTCATCTGGTGAAAAGCAAAGAGAGTTCTAGTTTTCATACTGAGCAGGTCCATGTTCATACTGCGGAAGGTCCTCACCCTGTGGCAAATCCATCTGTCCATATCCACATGATCGATCCAATCCTTTCAACGAACGATATTGTTTGGACATTGAATGTTTCTGGTGTGATTTCTATTGGATCCTTTTTCAAGGATGGCTCATTTCATAATCAGAGGATTGTTACCATTGCTGGTCCGGGTGTTATAAAAGAAAAAAGAGGGTTTTTTCGTGTTCCTTTAGGTTGTCACATTGGGACTTTGTTTGAAGGTAGAAAAAATAGTGAGAAAGTTCGATTGATTTCTGGAGATCCTCTAATGGGATCAAAAGTCTCCGATCAAGATTTCTTGGGACTTTCCCATACAGGTGTCTGTGCATTTGAAGAGACCCATCGCAGAGAATTTCTTCATTTTTTTGGATGGGGAAGAAAAAAATATACGACCACTGGTGTTTATCTTTCCCGCCGTCATGAGGAATTTGCATTTGATACTTTAAAGCATGGAGAAGTAAGAGCTTTTGTAGATGGTAATGTCTATCAGAAAGTGATGCCAATGCGGATTCCTGTGATGCATTTAGTAAAAGCTGTGTTAGCTGAAGATTTCCAATCGGCTGAAGAACTGGGACTTCTGGAGGTCGTCTCAGAAGATTTTGCCCTTCCTACTTTTCTCTGTCCCAGCAAGATCGAAATGGTCGATATTATTGAAAAGGGGCTGAAAAAGTACGCAGAAGAGCTTACCCTCCTCTGTTGACCTGGGTTTTTCATTTCTAAGGGAAGCAAACCCAAAACTCAGGTACAAAAAAATCATAATTCCCTATTCTGCTAGATTTGCTATGCGAATCTGGGCCTTTACGTTTGTCCTTCTTTTTTCTATTGCTTTTTCGGAAGAAGAGGACTTTTTTTTAGACTTTCAGGAGTCATCGTTATTTCGTGATTTGGAAATCGTCCATGAGGTCGATCAAAGAATTAACGAGGAACTTCCTTTTCTATGGAACTACCAAATGCAGGGTGGCTATTTTGCTATGCCTTCGGCGCGTATGCAAAAAGCGGGTTCCGTTGGCTTCGGATTTGCCTATATGGCTCCTTATAAAGTCTACTCTCTCGTCTTTCAATACTTCGATCATTTGGAATTATCAGGAAACTACTGGATATGGAGTGGAATTACCGATTGCGTTCTAGGAGAAGAATTTGGAGACTTTGCTGATCGCGCTGCTAATGTCAAATTCGGTCTATTGAGAAGAGAAGATGGAATACCTTTTCTTCCTGAAATTTCTTTCGGGATTAATGACTTCATTGGGACTTGCCGTTTCATTTCCTATTATGTTGTCGCGACCCAGCAATTTATCGACTACAATTTAGAGCTTTCTGTCGGCTGGGGGTCAAACCGGATCAATGGTTTTTTTGCTGGCTTAGCCTGGAGTCCTTTTAGAAAATTCAAGTACATCAAAGATTTTACATTTGCCGTCGAATACGATGCGAATGATTATACGAAAAATGTGCATGAGCATCGGGATGGAAGAAAGGTTAACTTCCGGATCAATGCAGGATTTCATTACCGTTTTTTGAATATTTTTCATGTAGCTGTTTCATCGATCCGTGGTAGAGATGTTGCTGCTTCTGCTTCGATAGATTACAATTTTGGGGAAACTAAAGGTTTCTTTCCCAAAATTTTTGACCCTCTTCCTTATAAGGCACCCGTTAATCTTGAGCCTGTCGGGTTGCTAAGAACAGAGAAAGAACTTGCGTCAGAGCTTTGCCGGGCATTCAAGGAGCAGGGATTTGATCTATATACAGTTGTACTCTCTACAAATGAAAAATCGGAAGATATCCTTTGGCTGAAAGTAGTGAATGTTCGTTATCGGGAGGAAGAAGTTGTTCGTGAGCGAATTCAGCATCTACTAGCTTCTCTTCTACCCTCGAACATTGCTTCAGTTCAAGTTGTTATTGAAGCTAGTGGCATCGCTTCCCAACAGTATGACTACAATCAGAAGGAATTACGCAGGTACTATGAAGGAAAACTTTCCAATCTCGAGTTCGAAGTTATATCTCCCATGCGTGAAGTTTCAGCATATCCAAATAAGTATGATTCGGTGACTTTGTACAAACGATCAAAACCCATTTGGATGTGGTCTTTCAGGCCCCGTTTTCGCTCCTATTTTGGTAGTGCAAAGGGAAAGTTCAAATACGATGTCGGTTTAATTACAGGCCCTGAAGGCTATCTATTCGATCAGATTTATTACAATATAACGATGAGCTATACCATAAAATCGAGCATGTTTGATGTGGGTGATTTTGATCTTCTCAATCCTTCCAAAATCATCAATGTCCGTTCTGATGCAATTCGGTATCATCAGTCGAATTCTTTTCATGTCGATCAAGCTTTTCTGCAAAAAAGTTCAAACTGGGGAAAAGGATATTTCTCTCGAATCGCAGTAGGTTATTTTGAAACGGCCTATGCTGGTGTTGCGGTTGAAGCTCTGTATTACCCTGTTTGGGCTAACTGGGCCATTGGAGCTGAATTTGCAACTGTTCTCAAGCGGAGTTACCATGGTCTAGGTTTCCAGAAAGTTCGAAAATTGTGTCCTATTACATACGAAGACTTTGTAGGAATTCAATATTTCTTGGACTTTCATTATCAGTATCAACCCTTAAATCTTGATTTCACAGCATCATTAGGACAATTTCTTGCAAAGGACAAAGGGATTCGTATGGAAATGGGAAGAACTTTTTCAAGTGGATTGCGCGTTGGCGTCTGGTATACATTCACGAATGGAAATGATTCGGTCAATCGGAAGAGGTACTATGACAAGGGCTTCTCATTCACAATGCCTCTTGATCTTTTTATGAACAAATCTTCACGAACTCGTATCGGATATGCAATGTCTGCCTGGCTTCGAGATGTGGGAGCTCGTGCATCAACGGGAGTGCCCCTCTATCCAACCCTATACTTTGAACGGTACAATCCGAATCCTCTCTTTCATTGATCGAGAAATTCCCAGATCTCTTCAACTGCATATGTAAAAATGACATCAGCACCTGCTCGTTTGATGCTTAAAAGAGATTCATAGAGAACAGCAGGCCCATCCAAGTAACCCTTTTGGTGGGCAGCCATGACCATCGCATATTCACCGCTTACATGGTAGGCAGCGATAGGCCTTTTCGATTGTTCTTTGATCTTAGCGATGATATCCAGATAAAACGTTGCCGGCTTGACCATTAATAGATCTGCACCCTCTTTTTCATCGAGATAGGCTTCCAATAAGGCCTCTTTTTGATTGGCTGGATCCATCTGATAAGTTTTCTTGTCTCCGAATTGCAGATGGGAGCAAAGAGCGTCTCTAAAGGGCCCATATAGTTTAGAGGCGTACTTCGCAGCATAGGATAAAAGGCTGACATCTTGAAAACCTTCTTCATCCAATTGCCTGCGAATGTATACGATCCTACCGTCCATCATGTCGCTCGGAGCAATGATGTCAGTTCCAGATTCAGCTAATACGAGGGACATATCTCCAAGGACTCTGATTGTTGGGTCATTTACGATGCATTCGTTATCATCAACCAGTCCATCGTGGCCATGGGAAGTATAGGGATCTAGGGCTACATCGCAGATGACGCAAATCTCAGGCATCGCTTTTTTGATCATGCTTACTGTTGATGGGATCAAGCCGTTAGGGTTAAGTGCCTCTGTTCCTTGCTCATTCTTTTTTTCATTTTCAATAACAGGAAATATTGCAATAGCTTTGATCCCTCTTTTGTAAAGCTGTTTTACATGTTCGACTAATAGGTCGGAGGTCCATCGGAAGATACCAGGCATAGATGAGATTTCTTGTTTTCTGTTTTCTCCTTCGATCACAAAAAATGGGACAACAAGATCACAGGTTGAGACCCGATTCTCTCGCACCAGGTCTCTGATCGCACTACTTTTACGGTTTCTTCTCAAGCGCATTGAAAATGATTCATGAGCCTTCAATAATTCCATCGTTCCTCCATTTTGTTCGACTGGTATAATCTCTTCGTGAATAAAATGAAAAAAATTAATTGTTCGTTTCTCCACTGAAATGCTTTTTCTCTTGATCCTCCATTCTGCTTGTGGCAACCTAATATGTCGCTTCTGTCTTAACGATGGGGTTATTCAATGATTCAGAACTATGAAGAATTTTCCGAAAGTCAAATTAAAATACTTGAGCGCTATGTTACGAACGCTTCTAGTAATATCTTCGTATTGAGGAATTTGCCAGAAGTCATCAAAGGGGCCCTATTTTCACGTTACTCACGTTCCAGCCTGGGACTACGTTCTCTCCTTCTAAAGGAATTTATTTTAAATGAAGATACAGCCTTTCAGGCTATAGCTGGGAGCTATTCCGATGACGAGCTGAATCAGGCTGAAGAGCAGTTTGTCGCCATTAAAAAGGCCCAAAATTTTTATGATCGGATTCTCGATGGCTATGGGGACGATTCTATTGGAGAGCTGGGTGGAGCCCATTTGGCGATCGAAAATGTCTCCATGCTTGCAACAAAAGTCATTGAAGACAGCCGGATTGGTGGATCTCCACTGGAAAAATCAACTCGGTATATTTACTTTGATCAGAAAGTGAATGGAGAATTTCTTTTCTATCAGGAACCGATCTTAATGACTTCCGCGTATCGTGATCTTTACATGGAAACCTGCAACTTTCTTTTTGAGACCTACAGCAAATTGATTCCTCCTCTGACAGCCCAGATAGAGGAAAGTTTTCCCAAAGAGCATCACATTTCAAAAGTTGCCTACACGGCAGCTCTTCGAGCGAAGGTGCTGGATTGCCTACGGGGGCTTCTTCCAGCAAGTGCTCTGACAAACATGGGTGTATTTGGGAATGGCCGCTTCTTTGAGACCTTGATCCAGAAAATGAATGGCCATAATTTGGCCGAACTGCAGGATATTGGGAAGAAAAGCCACCAGGAGCTGTCTAAAGTAGTTCCTTCTTTCATTCGCCGCGCAGATCCTTTCCACAAACATTATCAGATGTACGCTTCGTTCATGGAAGAAATGCAGAATGAGATCAAACAGCTTTCTAAGACTTTTGCTCCTGAAAAAGTAGAAATGAAAGAACCGGGCGTTCGTCTCATTCAACATGATCCTGATGGGGTTTTTAAAGTCGCGGGAGCTTTGCTCTTTGAACACTCTAACGCTTCCTTAAAGGATTTGCAGGAGTTGGCTAAGAAACTGCCTGAAGAAGATTTGTCGCGTATTCTTGATGCAGCTTGCACAGCCCGTGAAAATCGGAGGCACAAATCGCCGAGAGCCCTTGAACACGCTACCTTTACTTTCGAAATCCTTGCAGACTTTGGGATCTATAGGGATCTTCATCGCCACCGCGTTCTTACTCAAGAAAGACAGCTTCTCTCCTGTGATTACGGCTATTATATCCCTTCGGAGATCATCGGAACTGATATGGAAAAAGACTATGTAGAAGCCATGGAAAAAGCCAAACAGGCTTATGACACAATCTCTGAAGAACTCCCTGAGGAGGCTCAATATGCAGTCCCAATGGCTTATAATGTTCACTGGTACTTTCATATCAATTTAAGGGCTCTGCAGTGGCTTTGTGAACTTCGTTCTTCACCTGCAGGACATCCTAACTATCGTTTTGTAGCTCAAGAAATGGCAAAACAGGTCTCCGATACGCTTCCTGCTTTCGAACGATTCTTTAAATTTGTCGATTTTGATGGATATGACATGGGAAGACTTGGACAGGAAGTTCATAAAGCAGAAAAAATTCAAAATCGGTCATGACAGAAGGAAAGGCGGTCCCTGGTAGTATTTTAGGTGGAATGCTTCTTGTTTCGGGGAGTTGCATCGGAGCTGGGATGCTTGCCCTCCCCATCATGACGGGACTGATCGGATTTTTCCCATCTCTGGTCGTATTCTTTGTCTCCTGGCTTTTTATGACTTTTACCGCTCTTCTACTCGTCGAAGTGAATGGATGGTTTAAGGGTAGGATCAACCTCATTTCAATGGCTGGTGAAGCTTTTGGTGTTTTCGGGAAGGTTGTGACTTGGGTCACTTATATTTTCCTCTTTTATGCTCTGCTTGTAGCTTATACTTCTGTTAGTGGTGAGATTTCCGCCTCCTTTCTTTCAGATATTTTTTCTATAAAGGTGCCTCAATGGATTGCCAGCATATTTTTTGTCTCTCTTTTTGGCATCTTCATCTACTTTGGCACCAAACCTGTCGATTTTTTCAATCGATTGTTGATGGCAGGATTGATCGTTACCTATTGCGGGATGATTCTGGTTGGAATGGAAAAAGTAAGACCTTCATTCCTACTGCATTCAAACCTCAGGTATATGTTGGTACCTCTCCCTGTTTTGGTTATTTCATTTGGATTTCATAATATGATTCCGTCATTGACCTCATATCTTAAGGGGGATCTGTCCCGCATGAGGATTACCATCATCGGTGGCAGCTTGATTGTATTGTGCATTTATCTCTTGTGGGAAATCGTTATTCTTGGGGTTGTCTCTTTTAGTGGGAAGGCAGGTATTTTGGAAAGTTATCTTCATGGACATGATGCTTCTTACATGATCCGGGAAGCCTTTGGTAATTCTGTATTGGTGAAATTTACCCATTTTTTTGCTTTTTTTGCGATTGTTACTTCCTTTTTAGCTCAAGGATTGAGCCTGACTCATTTCATCGCAGATGGTCTCAAGATTACCTTGTCTAAACCGCATAATCTCTGGTTATGTACTCTCTCTCTGCTTCCCCCTTTTCTACTGGCGATGGCCTACCCTAAAATTTTCTTTCAGGCGTTGAATTTTGCCGGAGGTATCTGTGCTGTGATCCTATTTGGGATTTTGCCTTCTGGAATGGCATGGATGGGAAGATATGTAAGAAAAGAAACAACTTCTTACCACGTTCAAGGTGGAAGAACATCTTTAGTTTTGGCAACTGCTTTTTCACTATTTTTGATCTTTTGCGAGCTCTCTCGCATCTTTGGATGGAAAGCATTATTTGGATTTTAATTGTAAATAGGAGCGCACAATGATTCGGACTAATCGATTCTTTGGAGGTGTGCTGCTTGTTGCGGGCACCTCAATTGGAGCAGGAATGTTAGCTCTTCCTGTAACAACGGGTTTTGGGGGATTCTTTCCCTCATTGGGAGTGCTTGCCATATTATGGTTATTTATGCTGATTACCGCGCTCCTCTTTTTGGAAGTGAATCTTTTCATGGAAGGCGAAGTAAATCTCGTTACCATGGCGAAAAGAACTTTGGGTATGTGGGGAAAGGTTTTAAGTTGGGTTACTTATCTTCTCCTTTTATATTCATTAACGGCAGCTTATATAGCCGGAAGCTCCCCATTGTTCGTGGATTTTGTAAAATCCATTTTTCATTTCACTATGCCCCATTGGATTGCGCCCTTTCCTTTGCTTATCCTATTTGGAATCATTGTTTACCTGGGAACAAAATCTGTCGACTACTTGAATCGTATTTTGATGATCGGGCTTGTTTTAGCCTACATCCTCCTTGTCTGTTTTCTACCAGTGAACGTTCAATTCAACCTGTTGAAACATGTCGACATGAGAGCGGCGATCATAGGGATTCCGGTCGTAATCACATCGTTTGGATTTCATATCATTATCCCAACGTTAACGACTTATATGAACCATGAACCATCAAGACTTCGATGGTGTGTGATCGTAGGAAGTATTATTCCCTTTCTCGTCTATCTTTTGTGGGAGTTTTTAATTTTGGGCATCGTTCCTTTGTGGGGCGAAAATGGGCTTATTCAGGCTTTTAAGGATGGAAGTAGTGCTACGATTCCACTTAGCCATATTTTGAACAATCCTTGGATTTCGGTTGGAGCTCATCTTTTCTCTTTCTTTGCCATCATCACTTCATTTCTGGGAGTCTCCATCAGCCTTTCAGACTTTCTTACTGACGGATTGAAGTTAAAACGAACTGGCGGAGGAAGATTGATCGCCTGCCTTTTAACATTTATTCCCCCACTGATCTTTGTTCTGGTTTATCAACATGGATTTATCCTTGCCCTTCAATATGCCGGTGCGTTTGTAGCTATCCTGCTAGGTTTTCTACCTGCGGCGATGGCATGGACTCTTCCCAAACCATCCTATTGGAGAACCTTTTTTGGAAGGTGCCTTCTTGTTACGATTATTCTGATCTCCATATTTGTCGTGGTGATGGACTTCGTCGAAGAAGGGGGCGGCTTGAAAAAATTAACTGAAATATACACACAGAAACAATGAAGTTTCAGCTAGAGACACCATTTTCTCCTTGCGGTGATCAACCTGAAGCAATTGATCGGTTAACTCAGGGAGTGCTTTCCAGCAAGAAGGCTCAAGTGCTTTTGGGTATTACTGGTTCCGGAAAGACCTTTACGATGGCAAATGTGATTGCCAATGTGCAAAAGCCTACCCTGGTTTTAGCGCACAACAAGACATTAGCCGCTCAGTTATATCAGGAGTTCAAAAGTTTTTTTCCACAGAACGCTGTAGAATATTTTGTCTCCTATTATGACTACTATCAGCCAGAGGCCTACATACCCAGAACGGATACCTTTATTGAAAAGGACATGCAGATCAATGACCGGATCGATCGAATGCGTCTCAGCGCTACTCGCTCACTCATCGAAAGAAAAGATGTTCTTATTGTAGCTTCGATCTCTTGTATCTACGGACTGGGAACACCGGAATATTATAGCAAAATGGTACTCAAGATGGATGTTGGGCAGGAAGTTCGCAGAGACGATATTCTTCTTCATTTGGTAGAAATGCACTATGAAAGAGGCGACTATGATCTGAGTCGTGGAACTTTCCGTGCACGTGGCGATATCTTGGAAATTGTTCCTGCCTACGAAGATGATACCGCTTATCGGATAGAGTTTTTTGGAGACGAAATAGAACGTGTCAGTGAGATCGATCCACTAACAGGAAGGGTCAGGCAAAGAATGGAAACCATATCCATTTTTCCTGGATCCCATTATGTCACACCCGAAGAGATAAGATATGATGCCATAGATACTATCCGAGCGGAGCTTAAGGAACGTAAAGGATATTTTGAGTCGGCAAATCTATTAATTGAGGCTCAACGAATTCGTGAAAGAACAAACCATGATCTGGAGATGATCAAAGAAATTGGTTTTTGCAAGGGTGTAGAAAATTATTCACGACATTTTAGCAAGAGAAAACCTGGAGATCCCCCTCCTTGCCTGATTGATTATTTTCCATCCGATTTCCTTTTTATGATCGATGAATCGCACCAGACCCTTCCCCAAATGCATGCGATGTACAATGGGGATCGTGCGAGGAAAAAATCACTGATCGATTTTGGATTCCGCCTTCCTTCCGCCTACGACAACCGGCCTCTTAAATTTGAAGAAGCATATAATAAATTCCATAATGTCATTTATGTTTCGGCCACTCCTGGGGAGTGGGAGGTAAACGAGGCCCGGGGAGATATCGTTCAGCAGATCATTCGCCCTACTGGTCTGTTAGATCCCTCGATTGATATTCGGCCAGCGATCAACCAGGTCGACGATGCGATGGAAGAAATCCGGGTTGAATCAGAAAAAGGAAACCGGATCCTTGTGACCACTCTTACAAAAAAACTCTCTGAAGACCTCACGAAGTACCTTCAAGAAATAGGGATCAAGGCCAAGTACCTCCATTCAGAAATCGATACTCTTGAAAGGATGCATATCCTTAGAGACTTACGGCTCGGCACATTTGATGTTCTGGTTGGCATCAACCTTTTAAGGGAAGGTCTCGATCTTCCCGAAGTTTCGCTCGTTGTTATTCTCGATGCGGATAAAGAAGGGTTTCTCAGAAGTCAGACTGCCCTGATTCAAACTTGCGGCCGGGCTGCAAGAAATGAAAAGGGTCGGGTGATTATGTATGCAGATAAGAAAACACAAGCGATTCAGAACACAGTAGAAATCACTGCAGAACGGCGCAGAATCCAAATGGAGTACAATGAAACACACGGCATTGTTCCCACTACTGTAAAGCGAGAACAGATCACATCTTTGGAAGAGACTTTTGGTATGCTTGAAGAAAAAACTCCAAAGAAGAAGAAAGAAGAAGAGCTATCTGTCAAAGATGTGGAAAAGAAGATTAAAGAGTGTGACATTGGGATGAGAAGGGCGGCCAAAGAACTCAATTTCGAAGAAGCTGCCCGCTTCAGAGACTTGATGCGCTACTATCAGAACCTTGAACTCCTCAGTTAGTTGTTTTTCCTGCTCTCCATTTCGGAAGATCTTTTTTCCTTGAAGTTAACGTTTTTCCCTTTTAGTTTTTTTAGCAAAAAGGAGAAAAATCATGCATGTATTTGTTGCCGGTGGTGCCGGATACGTAGGTTCCAAATTAGTGCCTGCTCTATTAGGAAAAGGACATTCTGTAACCGTATACGATTTATATCTATATGGTGATGAAGTATTTGAAAGTCTCAAAGATCATCCTCAACTGATCCAGATAAAGGGTGATATACGGGATATTTCTAACGTTGAGAAAGCGCTTGAAGGCTGCGATGCAGTGATTCATTTAGCCTGTATTTCTAATGATCCCAGTTTTGAGCTGGATCCAGACTTGGGTAAATCAATCAATTTGGACTCATTTGACCCATTTGTCAGGTTATGTAAGGAAAAAGGAATCAAACGTTTCATCTATGCTTCTTCTTCTTCTGTATACGGTATCAAAGAGGAATCCAATGTAACAGAAGATATGGAGCTAGAGCCTTTAACAGACTATTCCCGTTTTAAAGCAGAATGTGAAAAGATCCTGTTTCGTTATATGGACGACAATTTTGTTTGTACTGTATTAAGGCCGGCGACTGTTTGCGGATATGCACCAAGGCAAAGGTTAGATGTAATCGTAAATATCCTGACCAACCATGCCTATACCCATGGTAAAATAAAAGTTACCGGTGGATCTCAGATGAGGCCGAACATTCATATCAAAGATATGGTTCGTTCCTATCTCCTGATCTTGGATACGCCAAAAGAAAAGATCCAAGGGGAAATTTTTAATGTGGGATACCACAATCATTCCGTTTTGGGGATTGCTCAAAGAGTAAAACGTATTGTCTCTAAAAAGCGACCTGTTGATCTTGTGATTGAAGATTCAATAGATCAGCGGTCCTATCATATTTCATCAGACAAAATTAAAAGGGTTCTTGGATTCACGGCCCAATATTCCATTGAAGATGCTGTAGAAGATCTGATTAAAGCTTTTGATGATGGAAAACTCCCTGATTCCATGGAAGATCCTAAATACTTCAATATTCAAACAATGAAAGCGGTAGCACTCAAATGAAAACACTAGTCACGGGCGGAGCAGGATTCATCGGAAGCCACCTTGCAGAAAAACTAATTGAAGAAGGCCATGAAGTTGTTGTCATAGACAACCTCGCAGGCTCACGAATTCAGAATGTAGCAACCATAGCTGATCATCCAAAGTTCCAGTTTGTTGAAGCTGATATTCGCGATATTGAAACCATTCGCCCTTATTTCAATGAGGTCGATTGGGTGTTTCATCTCGCTGCGTTGGCTGATATCGTTCCATCTATGGAAAAACCCCGGCAGTATTTTGAAGTCAATGTCGATGGAACGTTCAATGTTTTAGAGTGTGCAAAGGAAGCAAATGTAAAGCGCTTTCTTTACGCAGCATCCTCTTCCTGTTATGGAATTGCAAAGGAATACCCTACTCCAGAAACAGCTGAAATAGCCCCTCAGTATCCTTACGCTCTGACTAAGTTTTTAGGAGAAGAGCTTGTTCTTCATTGGGAACAGGTATACGATTTGCCGGCTCTTTCACTTCGGCTTTTCAATGTTTATGGCCCTAGGGCTCGCACTAGCGGAACCTATGGCGCGATGTTCGGTGTATTTTTAGCACAAAAAATTCATAAGAAACCATTTACGATTGTGGGCGATGGGACACAAAGCCGGGATTTCACTTTCGTTACAGATGTTGCTGAAGCCTTTCTTCGGGCGGCGAAATCTGATCAAACAGGAAAGATCTTCAATGTTGGCAGTTCTGGCCATTATAGTGTGAATCGGATCGTTGAACTTTTGGATGGGGAAGGAACTGTGTATATTCCTAAAAGACCTGGAGAGCCTGACTGCACTTTTGCTGACACATCTAAAATTGAAAGCGCTTTAGGATTCAAAGTCAAGGTTTCGATTGAAGAAGGTGTTTCCATATTATTGGATCATTTGGACGATTTTAAAGAAGCTCCACTTTGGGAGTCAAAAACAATAGAAAAGGCCACGGAAAAGTGGTTTCAATATTTAGGTAAAGAATGTTCACTGCAAGAATCGAAGAGTTAAAAAGGCTCATTCAAAACTGCAAATATACAACATATGTCGATGATTTGGACGAAACTCGCGCCCTACGGTTCCTTCATTCTCAATTGCTCAAAGTGAAAGATCAAAGTCGGGCTGTCTACGTTATTGGGAACGGAGGCAGTGCAGGAATTGCATCTCATTTTTGCATTGATTTGTTGAATATCATTCAATTGCGAGCGAGTACTCTTTATGACACGAATGTGATGACCTGCATGTCCAATGATTATGGTTATGAAGAAATTTTTAGCAGACCTCTTCAGACTTACTTGCAAAAGGACGACTTGCTGGTAGCAATCAGCAGTTCAGGTTCCTCAAAGAATATCCTCAATGCTGTTCACGTTGCTAAAGAGAAGAAAGCCAATGTCATTACCCTTTCCGGATTTTCCTCTACAAATCCATTGAGAGCTTTGGGTGATATCAATCTTTGGGTCAATGCACAAGACTATGGTCTTGTAGAAAGTGCCCATTTTTTTCTCTTGCATACAATCGTTGATTCATGGGAAATTGACTTTCTTTCTCTAGAAGCCACAAAGCTTTCTAACGCAAATGCAAAATAAGATTAAGTCTTTATCGGAAATTCAAGAAACACTTGAAAATCACAGGCAAAATCATGAGAAGATTGTTCATTGCCATGGAGTTTTTGATCTTCTTCATCCCGGGCACATTCGACATTTCAAAAATGCTAAAGAACAAGGCAACATACTGGTGGTTACCATTACTCCGGATCGCTTTGTAAACAAAGGTCCTGGACGCCCAGCTTTTAATGAGCGCCTTCGCTTAGAGTCTCTTGCTGCACTGGATGTTGTTGATTATGTTGTACTGAACGAAACTCCGGATGCTGTGCACTGTATCGAAAAAATCAAGCCAGATGTTTATGTCAAAGGCAAAGAGTATGAAAATCACAACTCTGATGTTACCGGAAAGATTCAAAAGGAAGTGAACGCGGCTCAATATAACGGAGGGATCGTCCATTATACTGATGATATAGTGTTCAGTTCTTCTTCTCTTTTGAATCGCTTCTTTGATCCTTTGCCTCCGAATGTTCAGAAATTTATTCGAACTCTTAAGGAAAAATACTCTATTAGTGATGTTCTTCAAAAAGTTGAAGATCTAGCCAACCTTCGAGTGCTCGTAGTTGGGGATGCGATCATCGATGAGTATCAATATGCTGAACCTCTTGGGCAGTCTGGAAAAGGCCTTCATATGTCCGCCTGTCTAAAAGAGAGGGAAGTTTTCTTAGGAGGGTCTTTAATCGTAGCAAATCACATTGCTCAATTTTCGAATCATGTAACCTTATTGACGGCAGTTGGAAAAGAGTGCCCTTATAGAGAATTTATTCAGTCGACCTTGGATGAAAAAATTGGCACGAGTTTTATTGAAATAGAAAAAAAACAGACTCTGACAAAGAAGCGATATGTATTAAAAGACGGAAAGGCTTTAACCAAACTCTTTGAAGCTTACTCGAACAATGATCCTTTACTCAGTCCACAGCAGTCTCAATGGGCCGCATCACAGATCAGGGAATTGTCTGAAGAATTTGACCTTATTCTCGTATGCGATTTTGGAAATGGGTTTATGAGCCGGGATATGATCAGTGTTTTGTCTGATGTTCCCACTTTTTTAGCAATCAATACACAGACGAATAGCGGCAATCGCGGATTCAACGTTGTTTCTCATTATAAGAGAGCCGATTTCATTTCTTTGAATGAACCAGAATTGCGCTTGGCTGCTCATGACCGTTATAGTGCTTTAGAGGGACTGGTTGAAGACATCTCTCAAATTATGAACTGCCAAACTATTTCCGTAACAAGGGGCGTGAATGGCGTTGCTTGTTTTTCGTCCGATGCAGTTCCCATTGAAATTCCTGCTTTAATTTCCAATTTCGTTGATCGAGTGGGTGCTGGCGATAGTTATTTTGCCATTTCATCATTATGCGCTGCAAAGAATTATGATTTATTACTTGTCGGTTTTTTAGGTTCTATCGCTGCTGCTATGGATGTGCAAATCATTGGAAACAAAGAGCCGGTAAAAAAAGCACCATTTTGTAAATTTCTTACAAGGCTATTGAAGTGAACGTTAAGAACAAGCTCTCTTTAGAATTTTATTACGAAATTCTTCGGATTCGAAAAGTCGAGGAAAAGATTGCTGCTAAATATGCGGAAAAGAAAATGCGGTGTCCTTGTCATTTAAGCATTGGACAGGAAGCTGTTGCAGTAGGTGTTTGTAAAGCTGCTTTACATTCGGATATCATGATCAGCAACCACCGGGCCCATGCGCATTATTTGGCAAAAGGGGGAAACCTACAAAAGATGATTGCTGAAATTTACGGGAAATCTACGGGCTGTTGCAATGGAAGAGGTGGATCGATGCATCTTGTAGACCTTGATGTTGGATTCTGGGGCTGCACTCCCATTGTTGGTGGTAGTATTCCTGTTGGTGTGGGAATAGGTTTTTCATTGCAGATGAAAAAAGAAGACAGCATCGCGATCGTATGTTTTGGAGACGCGTCTACTGAAGAAGGTGTTTGGGCTGAAAGCTTAAACTTCGCTGCATTGAAAAAGCTTCCTGTACTTTTCCTCTGTGAAAATAATTTATACTCGGTTCACTCTCCCTTTTCTGTTCGGCAATCTCCTCAAAGAGATGCCGTTGCCATTGCTTGCGCTCATGGAATCAAAGCTGAAAAAGGTGATGGTAATAATGTCGAGCAAGTGTATGAAATGACAAAATCTGCCATTCAGTCCATCCGAGAAGGAAATGGATCTTATTATCTTGAGTTTCAAACCTATCGTTTTAGGGAACATTGCGGTCCACTTTTCGATGATGATCTTGGATATCGATCTCAAGAGGAATTGGAGAGCTGGAGGAAAAAATGTCCCTTGGCTAGCTATAAAGACTCCCTATTAAAAAGGGGGGAACTGGACGAAGAGTCCATACAGCAGATAAATGAAGAAATAGACGCTGAGCTCGAAGAGGCTTTTTCTTTTGCAGAACAAAGTCCTTTTCCAAATCTTGAACAAGAAAATGAATCTTACCTTGGGTTTCTCTCATGACTCGTCAAATACCTGCACACAAAGCTATTTTAGAAGCTACAGACCAACTTCTGGATACCGATCCAAGCGTTTATCTGATGGGGCTGGGCGTACCTGATCCAAAAGGGATCTTTGGAACAACTCTCAATCTTCATGAAAAATATGGTTCTGGCCGAGTGATGGACATGCCAACGTCAGAAAACGCTATGACAGGAATAGCGATTGGGTCTGCTATTTCAGGAATGAGACCGATCATGACACACCAAAGGATCGATTTTTTCCTATTGGCACTGGACCAACTCATCAACAATGGTTCGAAATGGCATTATATGTTTGCGAACCAGATGAATGTCCCCTTGACTCTCCGTCTGATTATCGGACGAGGTTGGGGGCAAGGTCCCCAACATTCCCAATCTTTGCATAACATATTTGCACATATTCCTGGTCTAAAAGTGGTCATGCCATCCAATGCGTATGATGCAAAAGGACTTTTGATCTCGGCAGTACAGGATGACCATCCCGTTGTTTATATTGAGCACCGTTGGCTTCATGGCATTTCTGGGGAGGTTCCTGATGAGATGTACCAAGTGCCTATTGGTAAAGCCAAAGTGGTCAAGGAAGGAAGTGATGTCACTGTCGTTGCCCTTTCTCACATGGTATTGGAAGCGTATCGAGCAGCTAAACTGATCGAAGATGATGTTTCGGTAGAAATAATCGATGTACGTTCTTTGCGTCCTCTCGATGATGAGACGATTCTACAGTCTGTCAAAAAAACGAAACGTTTGATTGTGGCCGACCCTGACTGGAAAGCAGTAGGCTATTCTGCGGAAATATTGGCCCTTGTCTTTGAAAGACTGCATAAAGACCTGGAGGCCCCCCCTGTCCGTATTACTTATCCTGATCGGCTGTGTCCTACCAGTTGGGCATTGTCGAATCACTTCTATCCTACAGCTAAAGATATTGCATTGGAAATAATGCAAATGATGGGAAAAGCTACTAAGGGATCAGATCTATTAAAAGAAATCATGCAAACCAGGATGCAAGGACCTATGGATGTTCCAGACTCATCTTTTACCGGTCCTTTCTAAACATCAATGAGGAAAATATGGGAAAAGAAATTGACCTGCTTGCGGACTATCCGAAAGCAAAACGAAATGTCAAAGAGCGTGGCGCTACCAAAACTGAAGAAGACAGACAGATAGCAAGACAGTTTGGCAAAGATTTTTTTGATGGCGACCGAAAATATGGTTATGGGGGATATTCTTATAACCCCAGATTTTGGACTCCTGTAGTTCCTGCTTTTCAAAAGGAATACAACCTCACCGAAAAGAGCTCTGTTCTCGACGTTGGTTGTGGTAAAGGATTTATGCTTTATGACTTCGCCAAGGCCATTCCAGGGTTGTTTATCAAAGGAATCGATATTTCGAGTTATGCAATTGAGCATGCCCTTGATGCCATGAAGCCTAACCTCAAGGTAGCCAATGCAACAAAACTCCCCTATGAGGACAACTCTTTTGATCTTGTGATATCGATAAACACAATACATAACCTCGAAAGAAATGAACTTGCTGAATCTCTTCGTGAAATCGAAAGAGTAGGCCGTGGGCACTCTTTTATTACTGTTGACGCCTATCGAATCGAAGAAGAAAGAGAACTCATGGATGCATGGAACCTTACGGCAAAAACTTATATGCACGTTGATGAATGGAAAAAATTCTTCGACGAAGTCGGTTATACTGGAGATTACTACTGGTTCATCCCCTAGAAAAAAAGGAGAAATATGAAAACGAAAGCAGCTGTTCTTATTGGGCAAAATAAGCCACTTGAAATTCGCGAACTTAATGTTCCCAATCTTAATCCAGGCCAGGTTCTTGTGAAAGTAGCCTACAGTGGAATTTGTCAAAACCAATTGAATGAGTTCAAGGGAGTTAAAGGTCATGATCCTTTTATTCCTCATACAATGGGGCATGAAGCATCTGGTATCGTATTGAATGTAGGCGAAGGGGTAACCAAAGTAAAACCTGGGGACCATGTTGTTCTATCTTGGATCAAGGGCAAGGGGATCGATGTCCCATGCACCAAATATAACTTTAATGGAGAGATCGTTAACTCTGGCGCTATTAGCACCTTTATGGAAAAAACAGTGATCTCTGAAAATAGAGTTGTACCGATTCCAAAAGAAATGCCTTTGAAGGAAGCGGCTATATTGGGGTGTGCCATACCGACCGGAGCCGGTGTTATTCTTAACGAAATGAAACTGGAAAAGGGGAACTCAATCGCTGTATTTGGCATTGGTGGTGTTGGCTTAAGTTCTCTAATCGCTGCAAAAATGTTAGATGCTGACCCAATCATTGCTGTTGATGTTCATGAGAACAAGTTAGAGCTTGCGAAGCATTTCGGAGCAACTCATTTGATTCATGCAAAAAATGAAGATCCCATTGAGAAGATAAAAGAAATCACCTCCGGTAAAGGAGTCGATTTTTCTTTTGAGAGCGCAGGACGAAAAGAGGTCATGGAAACCGCATTTCAATCAGTAAAAATGTTTGGCGGTCTATGTGTCATTGCCGGAAATGTGAACAAAGGAGATATGTTGCATATCAATCCTTATGACCTGATTCAGGGAAAGCGCATTATTGGTACATGGGGAGGGGCCAGTAAAATCGATCAAGATATCGCTCAATATGTAAAATGGTTTATGGATGGCAAACTTAAACTTGATCGTTTGGTAACCCATGAGATTCGTCTAGAAGAAATCAATGATTTGTTCAAAGAACTTGAGTCTGGCAACGTGGGAAGAGGTATGATTGCTTTTCCAAACCAATAAATGGATTAAATGTTTTTCAAAGAAAAAATTAAGAAGATCATTTCAAATCCCTTATGGCCTATTTTTGTCGGGGGATATGGAAATTTTTTATTCTTAATTTTAATTCTTCTCATTAATTTGATTGCCGCACTTATGGAAGGAGCATCCTTTGGATGCATCCTTCTTTCTTTTTCTGCTTTAAATGGTGAAACCGCTCACGATTCATTATATTTTGCCTATTTGCCCTTTGATTTTTCTCATTTGGATCCCAGTAAGCTTTTTTTGGTGTTCATTCTGTCTGCTGTTGCCCTACAAGCTGTTCGAAGCATTCTGAACTTTTCCGCCCTCTACACGAACTCTATTCTTTCTCTTAAGATTCAGAAGAAAGCGCAACAACAAGTTTACGATCATATTATGTCCTTTAGCTACCCCTGTGTTCATCGATATAAGATAGGAGATTTGATCGAGCATGCAAAAACTCCTTCGATCTTCATTCAGGTTGTAATGGCGGGGGTTCATCATTTCATGACGGCATCGTTTATGATGCTCGCATCTCTTGCCCTCATGTTTTTTATCTCTGTTAAGCTAACTATCGTTACTTTGATCCTTTCAGCTGTCATGTTGAGTTTCTCGAAATATGTGATCAAAAAAATTTCCGGCATGTCGAGAACGATGACCAGATATCTTACAGATTTCAGCTTGCTTGCTGTGCAGACTTTGCAAGGAATACGTCTTATCCATATTTTTCATAAGCAGAAATCGATCATGAAAAAAGTGGAAAAGACATTGAACGATGTGGCTCATTCTTCTAAAAGGCTTCATTTTTGGCATCACTCCATTCCCACTATTAGTGAGATGGTAGGAATTCTTCTGGTTGGAGCGATCTTGATTGTGGGCTCGATTTTTTTAGGGAACGGTCCAGGATCTTCCCATCTGCCTGCATTATCGACCTTCATTATTTTGGCTTATCGAATGTCTTCAAAAATGCAGATAGCCCTCACAAATATAGGATCTATAGCTCTTCATTTTGGGCATATCAGGCGCCTGGAAGAAATATTAACAACGCATGACAAAGAATATACCCCTAAGGGAGGAATGGAATTTCATTCTCTTAAGACTGAAATTGAATTCCGTTCTGTCCATATGACCTATCCTGGAAGAAAAGTGGCCATTGAGAACTTTTCCTTTACCTTTCCGAAGAATAAAACTACCGCAGTGATTGGGCTCTCAGGTTCAGGAAAATCAACACTGCTTGATTTATTACTCAGACTCTATGAGCCGACAAAAGGAGGCGTTTATGTTGATGGAGTCAATTTGAACTCGATTGATTTGGAGAGCTGGAGAAACTCTCTGGGAGTGGTTAGTCAGGATACTTTTATTTTTAACGATTCCATTAAGAACAATATTCTCTTTGGCAATGAACAGGCAACTGATGAAGAAATTATCGAAATTGCGAAAGTTTCGGGTGTGCACGAATATGTTATGCGCTTTCCCTCTCAATATGAAACCATTATCGGAGAACGAGGGCATCGATTATCTGGCGGTGAAAGACAAAGAATTGCGCTAGCAAGAGCATTGCTAAAAAACCCTCAAATATTGTTACTAGACGAGGCGACAAGCAATCTGGACAGTCATTCAGAAAAGATCATCCAAAATGCTCTGGATGCCTATCGGAAGAACCGAACGGTAATCATTGTGGCTCACCGGTTATCCACAATACAAAATGCAGACCAGATCGTTGTTATGGAAAAAGGGAAATTAGTTGAATGCGGATCTCACAATGAGCTGATCCACAAAAAGGGGAAATATTCTTTTTTCTGGAACTTGAATGCACAACAGTCTGAAGTTGTCAACACTCACCAATAGAGGGAAAATATGAAATTATCTGATTATGTAATTGATTTTTTAGCCAAGCAAGGGATTCGTTATAATTTTGTAGTTTCTGGTGGAGCAGTCATTCATTTGGTGGATTCTACAAGAAAACATCCGGATATGGATTATATTTGTGCTCAACATGAACAGAATGGCGCAGCAGCAGCAGATTTGTATGCACGTGTCTCTAATCAATTGGGCTTGACGATGACGACAAGTGGGCCGGGGGCAACCAATATCTTAACGAGCGTCTGTAGTGCTTATTTTGATTCAGTCCCTATGATTTGCGTCACAGGACAAGTTGCAAGGTTTAGGATCAAGCAAACAGATGAGCTTCGGCAAAAGGGATTTCAAGAGACAGATGTGATCTCGATTTTTAAAAGCGTTACAAAATATGCAAAACAAGTGTTGGACCCATTACAAATCAGGTATGAACTCGAAAAGGCGGTCTATTATGCTAATGAAGGCAGAAAAGGGCCTGTCCTTCTAGATATCCCTGATGACCTCCAGAGAGAAGAGGTAAATCCTGATGAATTGCGCGGATTTGAAAAAAAATCCCATACACTTACCGCTGAGCGTTCTGAGTTAGAAAAGCTGGTAAAGCTTATTGCTGGATCTAAGCGCCCGGTCATTGTCTATGGCCGAGGGGTACATGCAGCAAGAGTTGAAGAAAAGGCCATAGAGTTTGCAAGACAATTGAATATTCCAGCTTTACTTACTTGGGGAGCTGCCGACCTCTTTACTCATGATGATCCATTGAATATGGGCGGATTAGGGGTCGTAGGTCCAAGATATGGGAACTTTGCCGTGCAAACCTCTGATCTGGTGATCGCATTAGGCACTCGCCTTTCTCAAATGATCACAGGCGGAAAGCAGAATCTGTTTGCACCCAATGCAAAAAAAGTAATGGTCGATGTTGATGTCAATGAATTGGAAAAATTTAATCCCGAAACTTTCGAGTTGGACCTAAAAATTCGCTCAGACCTGTCAGCATTTTTCGATCTGTTTAAGGATTTTTATCCCTCGTTTGAAAAGGATCGGTTCTTTTCATGGAGAGAACAAATCAATCAGTGGAAAAAGGATTTTCCCATTTGGGACCCAAAAAATTATAAGGCTGAAGATGAAGTTCATCCTGTTTACTTCATAAAGAGCTTATCCCACCTATGTCAGGAAGATGAGACTATTGTCCTCGATACTGGCGCCACGATATGTTGGACTATGCAAGCTTTTGAAACCAAAAAGGGTCAGACCATCCATTCCGCTTGGAATAATACTCCTATGGGATTTGCAGTTCCAGCCAGTGTTGGGGCGGTATTGGGAACGGATCGGAGGGTTGTTTGCATTAGTGGTGATGGGGGGTTAATGATGTGCCTTGAAGAATTGGGCACGGTTCGCAGGAATAATTTACCTGTGATTATCTTTGTGTTTAACAATAAAGGGCATGGTATTCAAAAGCAGACCTGTGACACATGGTTGAATTCCACATATTCAGCTCTTAACGAAGAAACAGGGTTGTTCTTTCCTGATTATGAAAAAGTTTCACAGGCTTTCTCTATTCCATACGTCTCGATCGAATCAAATAAGGAAGTTAAGGAAAAGCTACTCCAAGTAATGGAACATAAGAGTGGGCCGATTTTTTGTGACGTGAAAATAGGCCAAGATCATAAAATTGTTCCAATGCTTAAATTTGGCTCGGGACTAGAGGATCTTTTTCCAAAGATTCCTAATGCAACTCTCGAAAATATCATGAGCCTTAATCAAGAAAACCCAAAAATGGAGAAAATGAATTTATGAATCAGACAAAAACTGCATGGGATCTATACCAGGAAGGCACAGATTATCAATTTGACTGCGAAAGCCTTCAATTGGGACCTTGGACTTCATATAGCTTAATCAATGATCCAAAACACCTTACCTTTGTTTTGTCCCGATATAAGTTTTGCGCAAAGATGTTAGAGGGGAAAGATTATGTCGTTGAAATCGGTTGCGGTGATGGTTTGGGCGTTCCAATCATGGCCCATGCCGTAAAACATCTCCATTGCATCGACTGGGATGAAAGAAATTTGGAAGGGTGCAAGAAAAGATTGTCCTTTTTGAAAAACGTTACCTATGAGCATGTGGATTTAAACAAGTCTTCCATCGATTGTAAAGCAGATGCAGCCTATTCAATCGATGTCATCGAACATCTTGAGCCCCATTTGGAAGCTACTTTTATGAACAACGTCCTTTCTTTCCTTAAAGACGAAAGTGTTCTCATTACCGGTACGCCAAATATCACGGCAAGTCAATATGCAAGTCCACGCAGTGAAGTTCAGCATATTAACCTCAAGAGCATGGCATCACTTAAGGAACTGACTTCTCAATACTTTAAGCAAGTATTCATGTTCGGAATGAACGATGAAGTTCTACATACTGGATATGGTGCAATGGCTCATTATATTTGGTCTATTGGTGCTGGAAAAAAATAATGCATGACCAGCTTTCAGCAATAGTAATCTCCATTACGAGTGATATAGCTCAGTCATTAGCGGAAGATTGGTATGAGAAAAAATGGAACATTTTTGGAACTTACCGTTCGGAAAATGAATATATAAATTCTCTGGATGAAGAGAAAAAAAGTCGTTTTGTTTCTTGTGATTTAACAAAACCGCATACCGTCGATCAATCAATAGAGTTTTTAAAGGAGCAATGTCCCTCTTGGGATGTTCTCCTTTTTGCTCCAGGCACCTTAAAGCCAATTGGTACTTTCGAAGATGTTTCATTTGATCAGTGGGAAGAATGCCTTCAGATCAATTTTCTCAAGCCTTTAAAAATCCTGCACGGGCTGTTAAAGACCAAAAATAAAAAGTCTTCTTTGAGGCAGCCTTCAGTAATCTTTTTTGCTGGAGGAGGAACGAATAACGCTGTATTGAATTATTCAGGATATACAGTCTCCAAAATAGCTCTGATCAAAATGTGCGAACTTCTCTCTGCCGAAATTCCCGATACTCGTTTTACTATCATCGGTCCTGGGTGGGTGCATACAAAAATTCATCAAGAAACGATCCAGGTTGGTAGAGAAGTTGTCAGTGACCATTATGATAAAGCAGTCGATCATTTGGAAAATAAAAGGGGAACACCTCCAAATTCCATTATCGACTGCATTAATTGGGTAATATCTTCCCAGGTTAAGGAAGTTACAGGGAGGAATTACAGTGTCGTCTACGATCGTTGGGGAACAAAAGAACTAGAGGACGAACTCATCAAGGATCCTGATATGTACAAGCTCAGGAGATGTAAGAACGATTGGTAGTGAATTTCTTGCTGGTTAAATAGCAATCGCAGGGCAGCCCTCTACTGTGATACATATCCAAGTGCAAAGGAGTAATTGAGCCTTTAAACTCCTTCTGTGCAGGTGTAGGTGATTCCCACGAATTTTCGCGAAATACCCTTAAAAACTCCTTGAGAGCCTCTAGAATTTCATCACTGTCGATATCGATGTATTCAACATTCTTCATAAATTCCATCCTTCCGCATTGAAAAAATAAGGAAGAGTCCAATAACTCTTTCCAATGAATCATTCGGTCCTGATCTTTTGAAAAAATGTGCTTGAAGAAGTATCGAAACTTTAGTGAAGGGGTCAAAATGCAAGGTTCAACATAATTCAAGCCAAGCAGGGGAATATTGAAGATCGTCGCATAGTTTTCAGGGCCCGTTTTAGAAGAGACCATAAAAGAGGCGTTGGAAAAAAGAAGAAGGTCGTTTTGTTCGCAAACAAAGGATGATTTTGAATAATCGACAAATCCCTTTCTTCCCTTAAGAAGAGGTTGTTCATCCCTTCCCTGTAAAACAACATCATATCCCTGTGAGATCAATTCATCGATCAGGACATTGTATCTGGATGGATAGAGGATAGATCGATGGTTCCGGAAATTGGAATCGTAGAGCTTACAGTTCAGGTTCAAGACAACATAGGGAAGTTTGATGTTCATTTGATTAAGAAGAGAGGGAGACTGCTGCTTGAGATCATTATAGAGGAGTGTATTGGAATCAAAGTGCAGGTTGTGGAGGTCGTACCACGCGTTAAAGTTGCACGACGATAGTTGCTTAAAGTGAACGTATGCGTTTCTGAATCCTTCATCTACCTTTTTTTGAAACAAATGTAGATTCCGGTCTAGAAAGGAACTGAAAGAGTTTCTTGCTTGAAAATTTTGAGAGAAAGGTTGGTCAAAAAGAATGACATGATAGGAATGGACTCGCAACAACTGAGCATAAACCTTATTGAGGGTTTTGTACTGGACATTTCTATGACCGAATATTTTTATTAGAAGCTTGAAGAAGAAAGAATCAACTTCAATCAGAGGAATGTCCCTGCAAAGCGATTGAGCTAATTTCTTCACTTTATCCGTATGCGTGGTGAGAGAGATTGCGACCGTTTTCTCTCTTTTTTCATTCCATAGCCTCATATAATGAAGAACAAGAAGAAATGTCCCATAATCGTGACGTAGAATGAAGAAGATCCTATTGTTCTTGTAGGATTTCAGCTTGGAGTTGTACCTCCTGAGAAGATAGTCAGAGTAAAACAGGTTGAAAAAGGAATATGCTGAGTTGCGAATGCGATAAAGAATTCTAATCGTTAGATTGCAGGTGGATGACACCACTTTCCCAAAGTTCATATCTCCCCTTTTCGGTATTGGATTCTATACAACAGAAAATGCTTTTTTTTGATGTTTTGATAGAAAACAATCATTTTTTTGTTACTATTTTCCTTCCCTTTTTCACAAAAAGCTACGAAGAAAGCTAATTTTACTCAACGAGGAGCTATTTGGATATGAATATAAAAAATTGGATTCAAAATAAGGTTCCTTCCGAAATCATCATGTGCCTTTCGGCTCTAAGAGGCATGTTGCAACGCAAGACATTAAAAAATCCATATCGAAAGATTAACGACTCTGTTCACCTTGGAGCTGCTCTAAAGAATTTTAAGGTACATTTAGAAAAAAAATCCTCTGTCTCGCTTCCAGCATCAGACCGTTGGGAGTTCTATTTGCGCAATATTCGGGAAATTATTCCAAAATTCAGTTCAGTGAAAGATGTGGTTTCTTATGCTCAAAGAAAAATTGCGTTCGATCATCGAAATCCATCTGGTTACATTGCTAGCCATTTACCAGTATTTGAAGGTATTCTCGAAATGGAATTTCCCCAGTTCGTTGATGAAATCAAGAGGGCAGAAGAATCTCTGTACTCTGTTAATGAATCTCTGAGAATGTATAGAGGGAGATGGGTAAGCAACATTCTTTATTGTCACCTTAGAACAGTATTACAGTGTTTGCTGCATGTAAAGCAGCCCAAAGTTGTTGCAGAGATAGGGGGAGGTTATGGAGCTCCCGCGAGAATTTGGATGACGAATCAGATCCATAGACCTGATGTGTATATTCTCATTGACTTCCCTGAATGCCTGTTCTTTGCTGAAGTATTTTTGCAATTAACTGTGCCTGAGGCAAAAATTCTATCGATTTCTGATGTACATGATGATTTGCCCGCCGATCCGCATATTATCCTCTGCCCCATTCATGAGATCGATCAGCTAAAAAAATTCTCTCTGGATTTGGTAGTCAACACCGGTTCTATGCAGGAAATGACAGATGAGTGGATCGATTTTTGGATGAATTGGTTGGATACAATCGATGTCCATTATTTTTATTCTATGAATTACTTTTGTCAGCCCTTGTCGAATTTGGAAGAGGGGGCAAATATTTGGAGTCCTCGACTATCCCGGAACTGGGAGTATCGAATTTGCAATGCCAATCCTGGTTTTTTGAAGGCCCAATCTCCTAGGAATTTTGCCGAGATCGTAGCGGAAAAGACAAATGAAGACTCTCAACCGTCGAAAAAGGAATTGCTTGCCCAATATAAGTTCTTGTCCCGCCGATCAATGGATATTCAGACGTTTTTAGAAATGATGAACATTATTCGAATTTATCCCGATGAAGAGATCATGTGGGAAGTTTTAAACCGTGTCCGTTGTGAAATGCCAGTTTTGCCAAAGGAAATTCTTCATCTGTCTCAGTATTTGAAGGAAGAGTCCTCCAGTGGTTTCCAAAAGAAGAATAAGAAACATATTTCTGAAATTCATGAATCGTTAGAGAAAATCTATGCGTCAGCTTGCAAGAATAGAATAGTGTAATTGCTCCGAGCATGCTAAAAAAACTGATCAAAAAATCTCTTGTGATTGGATCAACCCTGATCCTTTTTCCCTTCATCGTCCTTCTAAGAATGTTTCATATCCGTTTTTTGGGGATCAAACACATCTACAGTATTGGTCATCTTTCCCTTGAGCCCGATTTCTACCTTAAAGAAATGCAGTCTGCTCGTAAAAAAAAGCACAGGATGATCTTGCTTCTTCCCACATCAAGAATAGTAGGTTTTTTCCCTAGGCACGTGGCTTGCAACCGGTGTTTGGTTAACTTATGGAAGGAGAAATTTATTGTTTTTGAGTCCCCTTGGATCTATTTATTGCTGCAACCTTTCAGTGTTTCCCCTCTTCTGAGATATCGCGTGGACCAATATGCAATGGAATATTGGAAAACATCGAAGATGTATTCGATTCAAAATGAGTATACTGGAGAGCCTAATTTGAAATTGGATCCATCCCATATTGAAAAAGGGATGCAAGTGCTCTCAGAAATGGGAATACCAAAAGATTCATGGTTTGTCTGTTTTCATGCCCGTGAACCTGAATATTATTCAGAAGAGAACTTGAAGCATTTTTCCTACAGGAACAGTGAAGTTGACAAACAGTTCTCTGCAATCAAGGCAATTGTTGATAGAGGAGGTTGGGTCATTCGTGTTGGCTCTTCAAAATCTCAGCCTTTGGGCCAACGTTGGAAAGCGCTTTCACATTGTTGGGATTATACTCAATCGGATGCAGTAAGTGATTGGATGGACGTTTTTTTGATCTCTTCTTGTCGGTTTTTTCTTACTACTTCGACAGGACTAAGCTGTTTAGCTATAGCATTTGATGTTCCAACGGTTTTTGCAAATGTCATTCCATTCTGTAATCTTTCTCCTATGAAGAACAGCATCGTTATTCCCAAGCTCTATGTCTCAAAAAAGACCAAACGACATTTATTGTTTTCACAAATTGTGAAAAAGACAATGGCGAACTATATTCATAATCATGAATTTGATCGAGATCATATAGAACTCGTTGATAACACTGAGGAAGAAATCAAGGATCTTACCCTTGAAATGCTTGGAAGAATGGAAGGAAAAAAATATTCACAAGAAGAAGAAGAACTCCAACAAAAATTTCATAGTCTTCTAGGACCCGATAATTTTTGTTATGGAGCATCAGGCAGGATAGGTTCTGCTTTTTTGAAAAAATACAAACACTTGTTGGAAGTATGAAAAAAACTTTTTTTGAAGTTCACGTAGAAACGGATCACCCCGTTGCAGTCGATTCACCAGACCATGTATGTCCTTGGGGAACAGCTCGAGACAATAGTAAAAATTTCTACTTTAACCAGAAGCTCTATAAGCTCTTTTCTCATGTCAATCGATCGTTAAGAGTATTGGATCTTGGGTGTTCAGGTGGCGGCTTTGTACGAAGTCTGATTGATGAAGGATGTTTGGCAGTTGGGTTGGAAGGAAGTGATTATTCCAAAAAAATGTGTCGAGCCGAATGGCCCTTTATTGGAGATAAATTTCTCTTTACTGCCGATATCACAAAACCGTTTCATATCCGAGCTGAAAAGAAGCTTTTAATTCAATTTGATGTGATTACTGCCTGGGAAGTGATAGAACACATCAAAGAGGAAGATTTGGATCAGCTTTGTGAGAATATCAAGCGTCATCTTATGCCTTCTGGACTATTGATTGTAAGTGTTTCACCTGAAGAAGAGGTCATTAGAGGAGTAAAGCTGCATCAAACGGTCAAAGGCGAGAAGTGGTGGATCGATTACTTTGCATCACAGGGACTCAAGCATTTTCCCGAATATAAAAAGTACTTCAATACACAGTATATCCGTGGGCCCAAACAAAATGCTCCTGGAAGTTTTCATCTCATTTTATCAATGGAACCTAAAGAAAGACCGTCTATTCCAAAGACAGGATTGAAATTCAAGCTTTATGAAAAATGGCTTGGTTCTAAACCTAGTAGGATTCTAAGAAAGCTAGTAGGTCTTCAGTAAAAAACTGTGTTTAGACTGGTTAACAATTTGATGTTTTGATCATGAGCCCCTGGCCTGGAAATAAAGGCAAGATTCTCCAGCCGGGGTTCTTAGCGATGAATTCTTCGACCGCCTGTTTGACTCCTTTGACGTCCCTTAGATAATCATCTAAAACAATCATTGAATCAGGCAATAAATGCTGGGATATGAAAGCAAGGCTCTCTTTCGTAGCTGAGTAAACGTCAACATCCAAATGAACAAAGGAAATTGGTTTTAGCTCTTTTTCTTTGCATGACTGTGGAAAAAAACCAGGAATGATTTCACAGTTAACCTTGTTATTTTTCTTGAAAAGTTCAGAAACAGCTTTGAACGATGTGTCTTGAAACATGTCGTAACTGAAAAGGTTATCCAATTCAGAATCAATCTGTTTGAAGCCTTCGAATGTATCGCAAACATAAACGGTTCTAGAGGGACAGCAATTAGCAAGGTGAAGGGCTCCTCCCCCTTTATAGCTTCCTATTTCAATGATCGCTCCATTTGGATCCGTTAAACGTGCGAGTTGCCATAGGTTCGCAAGTCTTGGTGTATCAAGCAGTGTGTGATTTTTCACGAGCTGAACAGATGCTAAAAAGGCAGGATCGTTTGCAGTTTCAATATTGAGTTCATCAATAGAGCAATCCAGGCGATCGAGATGGTATTTTTTTATATCATAGCCCAAGAAGTTTATGAATTTCCTTATTGCTGACTTAATCATCAAATTTCCTTAGAAGATTTAGTTGTATAGAGTATAACATAGAAGCTATCTTTGGCAAATCGATTGGATTGATTTGCTTGAATGTGAGTGCTACATGGACTTGGAAGTGACATTTCTTTTGGAACCTCAAAATAGACTACGTATTTCAAAAATTAGAATGGAATTCAGTCTTGTCGTAAAAGGATTTGGTTCAAAAGACCGAAAGCTCGTAGGTCTTCTATGAAGTGGTTTTTGAAACAGCTCACAAGAGTTCCCAAGTTTAAACATCGAAAGTTTATCCATGACCTTCTATTGGGGAATAAATTGGTCATTTGTGATGTAGGGGCAACAGGGGGACTCGAAGAACGCTGGAGAGAAATTAGCCCCTTTTGTCATTTTTTTACGTTTGATCCTGATCCTCGTGCAAAATGTGAAAAGGAAACCACCAATTTCCCTATTGGACTCTGGTCGCACAAGGCAACAAAAGAACTCTTCTTGACCGCCGATCAACAAGCTTCCTCGCTTTTCCGCTATAAAGAGAATCTGAATGTATTTTTAAATTTTTCCGGATTGAAGATTACTGGAGTTCAGCAAATTCATTTGAACTCCCTTGAATCCATCTTAAAGGACCACAAGTCTCCTGATTTTTTAAAAGTCGATGCAGAAGGAGCCGACTTTGAGATATTGAAAGGAGGAGAGACTTTTCTTAAAAATGACTGTTTAGGTGTGCAAGCGGAGCTTCCCTTTCTTGAACTTCGCGAGGGAGGTGCTTTATTTTCAGAAGTGGATACCTATCTGAGATCGTTTGGATTTATGCTTGTGGACCTGAAAAAAGAATATTGGATTCGGAAAAACAATACCTATTCTCTCAATACAAATCCCCAACTTATCTGGGCAGACGCTGTCTATATGCTTACCTGGGAAGAGTTTTTAAAGCGGGCTCGAAAACACGAGAATCCCAGAGTACTGTTCGGGAAGTGGCTCTCCATTTTGATGGTATTTCAAATGCACGATTTTGCTGAAGAAGTGCGGCAGAAGGCACTTGCCGAAGGCTGGATAGATACAAAGACAGCAACCCAGATCAAATATTGGATCCAGGGATGCCTTTCCAATCGATGGATGTACTTTTTTAGATTGTCCTTTTGGATGGGGCTCGCTTCTTTGGGGTATCTATTGGTTTGGCCTATCCCCAAATGGAAGAAAAAGGCTCTTACTTTTTTAAAAGCTCTTGCGAGACAAATGTCATCTCTACTTCTGCATTTTTCTCGTTCTGGCTCCAAAGAAGCCGCGGTATTCGAACATGACTAAGATATATTCCATTATGCCATGGCTTTACAATGAAGTGGGCCATTTTTATGCTTACAACCTCGCTGTTCGCAAAGCTGCCCATATCAATGGGTGGGAACATTTTGCCTTAGTCCCAAAAAGTTGTATTTTGGATCTTCCTGAAGGTTGGGAAAAGGTCCTATCTTCTGACAGTGTGCTAGAGAAAAGAAGTATATTTGCGAAACTTCTGCGGCCTATTGGAAGTCTTGTTCCTTTGATTCGATTTTTAAGGAAATTACGCAAGGAAAAGGCACAGACTGTTCTTTTTATGGAACACTTTGGTCTTCCTCAACTAGCTATTCTTTGTTGTGCCACCCTTTTTTCAAAGGCGAACTACCAAGTTTGGCTCTTACACAGATTTGAACCCACTTTTTTCAAAAAAGGGCTCTACAATCTGTTTCACAGATTTTTAAACGTTCGCTTGGGAAGAGAAAATTTTAAAATTTTAACCGATAGTGGTCTACTGGCGGCGCTTCAAGAAAAAGCATACAACAAACGTGTTTTCGTCGTACCAATTCCCCATCCAGTAATGGAGGAAACAGTACCTTTTGCGAAAAAGGAAGTACTATGTTGGTGGCCAGGTGGTTCGACCCGTATGGATAAAGGATTGAAAAGCGTACAGAAGCTGGCTGGAGAAATCATGGAAAAGATCATTATGCGCTTCCAATTCTCTACAGATGAACCGATTTGTATTGGCCAGCATTTGGTGTCTGAAACGGAAACCGACGATGTCCAGTTGCTTATGGCTAACAATGCCAAAAGTAAAATGCCTCCTGCACCCATTCGCTTTTTAGAAACAAACTTACCTAGAAAAGACTTTGAAAGATGGATGAAGACGGTGGATATTGTTCTCCTTCCCTATCTAGCAGAGTCCTATCAGCTAAGAACCTCAGGAATTTTCGTTGAGGCTATTGTTGCAGGTGCTATTCCTGTAACTATGGATGATACCTGGATGGCGCATGAACTAAAGCGATTTCAGCTCGACTCTTTGATCTTAGACTGGGAACAAAAGATCTATCCCCAGTTGCAGGAAATATTAAAAGATTCAGAAATTCGCACCAACATTGAAAAGATGCGATCCCATTATGAAAAATACCACTCCATCGAAAATTTTGCAGAAACGTTCAAAACGATTATGCATTCTTGAACTGGTTTATTTTCAGCATTGGAAATGCAGCAATAATTTCTCGAATCCCCTGATCTAGACTATACTCTGGCTTCCAGCCTAAAGCTTCTAATTTTGCATTGCTTACAATATAATCTCTTTGATCTGGATCTTTGCCAATCTCAGCACTATGGATGTAAAGCTCAGGAATGTAAGCTTTGATTTTTTCGCAAAGTTCTCTTTTACTCAGGTTAGCACTGGATAGTCCAACGTTATATGCTTGCCCTTTCATTCTTTCAAAATTCTGAATTCCAAAGAGAAAAGCATTGGAAACATCCTTTACATGGATGTAATTCCTTTTGAAGTGTTCCTCAAAAAGAACAATACAACGATCTTGAAGGGCCCTAAATGTAAAATCGTTAACAAGCAAATCGAGCCTCATTCTGGGAGAGATCCCGAAAACTGTAGCCAATCGAAAACAGACCGCTCTTTGAGAAGAAAGGAGCTCTTGCTCCACTTCAACCTTCAACTGTCCATACAATGAAACTGGATTGAGCGGACTCTCTTCATCACAAAGAGTTTCTTTTTTTCCAATTCCATAGCCGCTATTTGTATTGGGAAACAAGATTTTTTGATTGGCAGATGTATTCTTCAAAATGAAGAGAATTGCATCGTAATTGATTAACTTTGCCAAAGCCGGATTCTTACTACACGCTGGAGCACCTACGATTGCAGCCAGAGGAATGATGATGTCTGCTTTGTCCAATTGTTCTTTGATCAATTTGTCGTCAGAGACATCTCCACGAATGAATGTGAAATTAGGATGTTGGAAGCAATGCAGCAGAGATGTCTGATCGAACGACAGACAATCAATGACTGTAACATTGAAGTCGTTTTCTAGCAAAAGAGGGGTCAATGTGGAACCAATATAACCAGCTCCTCCAGTGATTAAGACTTTTTTCATGTTTTCATTTCCTCTAGTGGTTTCAATAATTGTTGGGCTTGGTGAAAACTTTGCTCTGTTCCTATATCAATAAAAAGGGAAGAGCAATGGTAGCCATAGATTCGTTTTTTTAGAAAGGAAGGAAAGGCATTATTTTCCAAGGAAAAAGGATCATTAGAAAATACATTGAACAGATTTCGATCAAATAGGTAGACACCACCGTTAATCCATCCTTCCCCCTCTGTTTTTTCAGAAAACGAAAGGATCCTCTGAGAATAGGGATCGATCTTCAAGGAACCATATCGTTTTGCACAATCACTTTTACGGTAGGCTATAGTGATTTCAGCTTCGTTGTGGAGATGGTTCTGTAAGAAGTCGTGATAAGCAATGTCCAAATAGGTGTCTCCATTCAATACAAAGACATGTTCTGTAGTCGTCAGTTGCATTGCCTTTTTGACCGCTCCACCTGTTCCTAATGGGGAGGATTCAATAGAAAATGCAACGGAAAAACGGAAGGGACAGCCTTCGACAAAAGATATGATTTGCTCCGATCGATAACTGAGAGCAAAAATTACTTTGCCAAAGCAGGAATATTTTTCCATGTGCTGCATCAGTATTTGGAGAAAGGGGGTATTATTTATTGGCGCTAAAGGTTTGGGAACGTCAGGGACAGTCTTTCGCAATCTTGTCCCTAGGCCTCCGACAAGAATGATTGCATCCATCTGCTTTTTCATTCTTAATCCTTCATATAAACGATTGTACTCCCCTCATGATCAAAGTGGAATTTCACTTCTAGAAGATCATGTAGTGCTTTTCGAATGGAGTCCTGGACCTCTTTCGAAGCAATCAGGAGAAGAAACCCTCCACTTCCAGCTCCACAAAGTTTTCCGCCATAAGCACCCGCAGACATTGCCTTTTCATAAGCCTGGTCAATTTTAGTATTGGAGATTTGAGAAGAGAGCTTTTTCTTGAATTCCCAGCCTTCTTTCAACAGCAGACCTAATTCCTGGAGCATTGCATCACTGCTCTTTTGCGTAAGAATATCTTCTGCCTGATAGACCATATCTTTCATGGTCCTCAGAGATTCATCATTAGACATTTGCTTTGTTTTCTCGATCTGCTCTTTAACGACCTCGCTGGCAAAGCGGGTTAAACCGGTATAGAAAAGCATGATGTTCTCTTCGAGAAACTTTCTCTTGTCGCGATTGACAACAACTGGCTTTACCTGCACTGAGTGGGGAGTGAATTCCATCAAGTTGAAACCACCAAAGGCAGCATGAAACTGATCCTGCGAGCCAACGTTTTCCTTGATTAGCTTCTGCTCAACAAAGCAGGCTTCTTCAGCGAGCTTTTGTTTTGAAATCTTTTTCCCTTGAAGGGCGTAGAGTGCATTAAGAAACCCCACAGTAAAGGACGAGGAAGATCCCAGCCCTGTTTTAGCAGGAAGATCAGAAAAAATGTGTATATCGAGGTTTTGATCGATGTTTTTGAATTTTAGGCACTCTCTAATACTGGGGTGCTCAATGTCGTTCGGAGATTTCACCAGTTCTGTTTTAGAATATCCGATCCTAATCTTATGTTCGAAAAAGTCACTGAGGACATTCAGGCTGATGTAGGTATACTTATCAATCGTTGTTCCGAGGATCGCTCCTGATTCTCTTAAATAGTAATCTGGGTAATCAGTTCCTCCCCCAAATAGACTGATGCGAACAGGTGTTCGAGAAATGATCATCATCGTGTTTTTCTCTTAAAGACACCAAAAATGTAGCAGATTTGCATGATTTTCTGGGAAAATAATAGATGCTAGCATACCTTTTTTCCAATAAATGCAGGAGAGTCGATGGAATGCAGAGTTTGTGGAAAAACTGATTTCAATCTCGTGATTGATTTGAAAGATCAGCCCCTTGGGAATATTTTCCTTTCAAAAGAAGAAGTTGGAGCAGAACCACTTTATCCACTCCGTTTGATTTACTGTAATCACTGCCAAACTTCGCAACTGGATTATACAGTAAAGAAAGAAGTTGTTTATACCGATCATACGTACCTTTCTGGTACGACGGGAATGTTAAAGGATCATTTCAAGAAGATAGCAAAAAATGTGGATGCACGTTTTTTCAAGGATGCCCAGAGCAAATCGGTCTTAGATATTGGTTCAAACGATGGAACGCAATTGCAATTTTACAAGGAACTGGGCTACGAAGTTCTGGGAGTCGAAGCAACGAAAAGAATTGCTGCAATAGCAAACCAAAATCAAATCCCGACTTTGCATGCATTTTTTAATTTGCAAACCGCTAAGTCTCTTTCTAAATCATTTGATGTGATCAATGCAGCTGGCGTGTTTTTTCATCTTGAAGAGCTTCATTCAGTTTGCGATGGCATCAAACATTGCCTGAATGATGATGGAGTCTTTGTCGTTCAATTTCTCTATATGAAGAACATAATGGAAAATACAGCTTTTGATCAGATTTACCATGAACATTTGCTCTATTACACCCTAAAGACTGTGAATGCTCTTTTAAAGCAGCATGGAATGGAGCTTTTTGATGCAGAGTTTTCTACCATTCATGGTGGCTCCATCATTGGTTGTGTTTGTCATACAGGAAAACGAAAGGCAACAGCATCTCTTATGGAGCTACAAAAAAAAGAAGATGAGGGAAAGGTAAACGAGTTTACTACTTATCAGCGTTTTGCCGAGAAGGTTAAAATATTAAGTGATGAGAATCTTCAATTTTTATCTGAAGCAAAGCAAAAGGGGAAAACGATTTATGGAATGGGAGCACCCGTAAAAGGAAATACTCTTTTGAATTATTTCGATATAGGAGTTGAGCTATTGGACTACCTCGTTGAAAAAAACGAATTGCGAAGAAACTTATTCAGTCCGGGTAAGCATATTCCTATTGCCATTGAAAAAGAATTGATCCATCCTCCAGATGTTTATTACGTTCTAGCCTGGAATTTTCGAGAAGAAATCCTAAAAAACAATCGAGAATTGATTGGCCGGGGTGTTGAGTTTTATTTTCCAATTGTCCCTGCATTATGAAAATATTGATTACTGGAGCTTCTGGTTTTTTAGGAAGGTTTCTAAAAGAAGCGTTGAAGGAACACGAGCTTTTTTTAGTTCATAGTAAAAATTGCGACCTTACAGAGGCAGACTCTCTCTCTCAGTTCAACAAGATCGATTTTGACCAGATCTATCATTTGGCAGCTTGGACACAGGCGGGTGATTTTTGTCTGCGCCATCCAGCAGAGCAGTGGATTATCAATCAAAAGATTAATACTCATGTCCTGGATTGGTGGCAAAAGCGTCAACCGCAAGCAAAAATGATCGCAATGGGAACCAGTTGCTCCTATTCTCCTGACTATGCTCTTACAGAAGAAAACTATCTTCATGGTCTTCCTATTGAAAGTCTCTATTCGTATGCAATGACCAAACGGATGCTTTTATGTGGCCTTCAAGCAATGCAGAAACAGTTTGGTTTAACTTATCTGTATATTGTTCCATCTACTCTTTATGGCCCGGGTTATCATACTGATGGAAGACAGCTTCATTTTATCTTTGATCTGATTCGAAAAATCCTTCGGGGTAAGTTATACGACGAACCTGTGATTCTTTGGGGAGATGGTTCTCAGAAAAGAGAATTGGTGCACGTTCAGGATTTTATCACAGCTCTTCTTCAGCTTGCATCCACAGAGAAAAACAAAGTCATCAACATAGGTGCAGGAAAAGAACACTCAATTACTGGATTCGCGCAGGAGATTTGCCAAGTTGTCGGATATCCTTTTGGACAGATTCAGCTTGACGTAACGAAATATGTTGGTGCCCGATCAAAAGTGCTTAATATTGAACAGCTGCAAAAGCTACTGCCCCAATATAGACCACAACCTTTGAAAAAAGGACTGAAAGAAGTCGTTGATTGGTTTTTAGAGAATAAAGAGAAATTATTGCCTAAAGATGTCTAAATCTGATGTATTGATCATAGGTGCTGGAATCATTGGTCTAGCGACTGCCTTCCAGATCCAGAAAAGAAATCCCCATTTAAAGATCACTATTCTTGAAAAGGAGTGTAAAGCTGCTTTACATCAAACTTCCCGCAATAGTGGTGTCATACACTCTGGAGTGTATTATCGACCTGGATCCTTAAAAGCGAAAAACTGCGTACAGGGAAAAAAGGAACTCCTCTCATTTTGCGAAGAGCATCAAGTTCCTTTCCAAAAGTTGGGAAAAGTAATTGTTGCAACGAAACCTGAGGAAATTCCCCGCTTGAAAGAGCTCGAAAGAAGAGGAAAGGAAAACGGACTGCAGTATTTGAGATGGGTGAAGCAAGAAGAGTTAAAAGAAATTGAACCGAATGTGAATGGACTAGAAGCACTTTGGATCTCAGATGCTTCAATTATAGAGTTTAAAAATGTGGCTGATCGACTCGTTTCCTTATTGCAAAAAAATGGGGCTGAAGTTTGCTTCCAACAACAGGTTACTGACATTTCAAAAGAAAATTATGTTGAGACCCCTTCTCAATCTTATCGTGCTGATTTTGTGATCAATTGTGCAGGTCTTTTTTGTGATCGTATAGCACGAAAGACCTTGCCCAAAAGAGATGTTCCTTTCCAAATTCTCCCTTTCCGGGGCGAATACTATGAACTGAAAGAGAATAGAAGAAACTTAGTCAACGGCCTGATTTATCCTGTTCCAGATCCGCGCTTTCCCTTTTTAGGTGTTCATTTGACCAAAATGATGAATGGAGGAGTTGAAGCTGGACCTAATGCAGTGTTGGCAACCGGTCGAGAAGCCTATCGATGGTCTGAAGGAAGTTGGAAAGATGCGATGGAGCTGTTATCCTTTCGAGGGTTTTGGAGTATGGCGAAGCAGTATTGGAAAATGGGAAGCTATGAACTTTATAGGTCCTTATCTAAAAAAGCGTTTGTAAAAAGCGTGCAGGAGCTCATGCCTTGCGTTCAAGAAAACGATTTTGTTGAGGGAAACCGAGGTATCAGAGCACAGCTCGTTTCAAAAGACGGTCGTTTAGTAGATGATTTTGCACTTGTTGAAAAAAAGAACATGATTCACGTTCTAAATGCACCTTCTCCAGCCGCCACTGCAAGTTTTTCGATAGGGAATCATATTGCCCAACGATATTATAACCAAAAGGAAGCCATATGAAAAAAGCTTTAGTTACCGGAATTACAGGCCAAGATGGATCTTATCTGGCAGAATTCTTGCTGGAGAAAGGATATGAAATTCATGGCCTGATTCGAAGATCTTCGACTTCCAATCTTCCCCGAATTGCCCATCTGACAAATGACCGTAAATTGTCTGATCGTTTTTTTCTTCATGAAGGTGATCTTACCGATTCTTCATCCCTGAAAAGAATTGTCGAAACCTCTAAGCCAGACGAAATTTATAATTTGGGAGCTATGAGCCATGTCAAAATCTCGTTCGATGTTCCTGAATATACCGCTGAAGTAGATGGCCTTGGCGTCCTTCGCCTCCTTGATGCGATGAAGGCTGTCAAACCCGATGCTCGTTTTTACCAGGCTTCGACCTCGGAGTTATTTGGTAAAGTTCAAGAAGTTCCCCAATCAGAAAAAACACCTTTTCACCCTCGATCTCCATATGGTGTTGCCAAGCTGTTTGCTTATTGGGCAATTGTGAACTACCGTGAAGCCTATGATCTTTATGCTTGCAATGGAATACTGTTCAACCATGAAAGCCCTCGTCGTGGAGAGAACTTCGTTTCTCGAAAAATTACCATTGCCATTTCAAAAATCAAACAGGGGTTGCAAGACAAACTGTTTCTTGGGAATTTAAATGCAAAAAGAGACTGGGGATATGCAAAGGATTTTGTAGAGGGAATGTGGATGATGCTTCAACAGGAAAAGCCAGACGATTATGTTCTTGCTACTGGAAAGACCTGGACGGTTCGCCAATTTGTTGAATATTCATTTGAGGAAATTGACATCGAGATAGAATGGGAAGGCGAGGGGCTCAATGAAAAGGGTAGAGACAAGAAAACCGGGAAAATATTAGTTGAAGTATCTCCTGACTTTTTTCGACCTGCCGAAGTAGATCTTTTGATCGGTAATGCCTCTAAAGCGAAAGAACAAATGGATTGGGAACCAAAAACAAGTCTGCGCGAGTTGGTGCGTATCATGATGAAGCACGATTTAGAAGACTCCAGTGATCAATCTCTTTTAGAATCGCTGCTTAAGCAGAAGAATGCAGCTTATGTTCAAAGATAAAACTCTGGTTGTCGACGCCCGCATGTTGGACTCTGCAGGCATCGGTACCTATCTCAAGCAACTGATCCCATTTTTGTCGGATGCTTTTTTATTGACCTTACTGGTTCGAGATTTTCAACCCAAATGGAAATCGATCGACCAAGTGGAATGTGATGTCCCTATCTACTCAGTTAAAGAACAATGGAAACTTCCCTTTCAAATCCCTCCTTGTGATCTATTCTTTTCTCCCCATTACAATATTCCCCTATTGCCTATCCGCGCGAAAAAAAGATGTGTGACGATCCATGATGTATTTCATTTGGCCCATCTATCTTCCTTGAAGCTTTCAGAGAAGCTCTATGCAAAAGCTGTGATCTCTCAGGCTGTACGAAGATCTGATTTGATCTTTACAGATTCGAAGTTTTCCTATGAAGAAATCCTTCGATATTCGGACGCAGACCCAAAGAAGATCCATATCATTCCATTAGCTTGTTCCAGCAATATGCAAAGCTCTATTGACTTTGAAAAGATTCAGGAAAAATATGATATTCCTGACACCTACTTTCTCTTCGTTGGTAATGTAAAACCACACAAGAATTTGAAGGGAATTTTGGCTGCCTATCAGAGATCTGATGATCTACCACCTCTCATGGTTGTAGGAAAAAAAGAAGGGCTATTGAATCAGGATGACTTGCAGGATCTTTTTTCCGAACATCCTGAACTTCATCAGAAGGTGCATTTCTTGGGAAAGATTCCTGATCATGACCTTCTTCCTCTTTTTCAAAATGCACTTTCCCTTCTCTTTCCCTCGTTTTATGAAGGATTTGGTCTGCCACCTCTTGAAGCTATGCGCCTGGGTTGTCCCGTCATTGCCTCGAATTGTGCGAGCATACCCGAAGTATGTGGTGATGCAGTTTTGTATATTGATCCCTATCGTCCTGAAAGTATTTTTGATGCAATGTTGCAGATGGTAAAAAATCCTTCAATTCGTCAAAAATACAAGCAGCTTGGAAATGAACGGGTGAAAGAATTTAGCTGGGAAAAATCTGCTGAAATGACGATTCAGGCAATTGAAAAGATATTATGAAACTAGCACTTGTGAATGATTGGCTGACATCCGAAGTAGGGGGAGCAGAAAAAGTCTTACAAAGTATCTGTGAGCTATATCATGCTCCTATCTATACCTTGATACAGGATCCTAACGCAGTAGGCAAATTGGGCTTGAAATTCGATCAGGTCCATTCTTCTTTTTTGCAGAAATTCCCCTTTGCCAAGTCTAAATATAGATCCTATTTCCCATTTTATCCTTTAGCTGTGGAAGGGTTCGACCTTTCGGAGTACGACGTAGTCCTCTCTTTTTCTCATTCAGTCGCAAAAGGGGTATTAACTCATGTCGATCAATATCACATCTGCTATTGCTATACTCCGGTCCGTTATGCGTGGGATTTACATCACCAGTACTTGAAAGAAGTCAAGGGGCTCAAAGGAAAGCTGGCGAAATTCTTCCTCCACTATTTCAGAATGTGGGATGTTCAATCAGCAAACAGAGTCGATCAATTTGTGGGCATCTCTAATTACGTGGCTAGGAGAATCCAGAAAATTTACGGGAAAAAAGCGGAAGTAATCTATCCCCCTGTCGATACTGAGTACTTTTCCTTGGAGACGGATAAAGAAGATTACTATGTAACAGCATCAAGAATGGTTCCATACAAAAAGATCGATTTGATCGTTGAGGCTTTCTCTAAAATGCCCGACAAAAAATTAGTGGTTATTGGTGATGGACCTGATTTTGAAAAAGTAAAAGCAAAAGCTACAAAAAACATTGAACTCTTAGGGCATCAACCTGATGAAGTTCTCCGAAAACATCTTCAAAAAGCCAAAGCTTTTGTATTTGCTGCGATAGAAGATTTTGGAATATTGCCCATAGAAGCTCAATGTTGTGGAACTCCTGTGATTGCCTTTGGAAAGGGAGCCATACTTGAAACGGTTAACCAAGGGACTACGGGAATATTCTACAAAGATCAATCTCCTAAAGCGATTATTGAAGCTGTAGAGGAGTTTGAGAAAGACAGTTTCGATTATTATTTGGTTCGCAAACATGCTGAAGGATTTCATAAAAAACGATTTCAGAATGAGATGCGTACATTGATCGAAGAAAAGTATCAATCGATGGCACGAACATGATTGTTGTTATTCTTGCAGGTGGAGGTGGAACTCGTCTCTGGCCTATGTCACGGATCGATTATCCGAAACAATTTCTACATTTTGGCGGTGAGCCCTCTTTCTTGCAGAAAACAGCTTTGCGTTTTTACAAGTCGAAAATTGCAGATAAGATTTTGATTTCAACGAATCAACGGTATGCAACGCTTGTAAGAAAGCAATTGAGCAATATAGATGATGAGCTTTCTCAACATATGGTGATCGAGCCCAGTCAAAGGAATACGGCTCCCTCTTTGATTCTTTGTGTTCGCTATATTTTAGAAACATTGAACGTAGATCCTACCGAACCAATTTTAGTGTTACCTTCAGATCACATTTTAGAACCAGAAGCTGACTTTTTGGCGCAAATCGAAAAGGTAATGCCCTATGTTGAAAAGGGCTCTATCCTAACTTTTGGCATACGACCTGATAAACCTGAAACTGGGTATGGGTATATCCAACTTGGATCCAGTAAAGGGGAATCGTTATTCAATGTGCAGTCTTTTGTCGAAAAGCCCAATAAGCAGTTAGCCCAGCAATATGTAGATTCGGGAAGATATCTTTGGAATTCAGGAATCTTTTCTTTCAATGCAGAGACCTTTCTGGATGAACTTAAACAATATGCTCCTGAAATTCATTCTCGCTCCACAAGCCTTTCTAAAATGCTAGAAGAGTATTCTGAGATGCCAAGCATCTCTATCGACTATGCTCTGATGGAAAAAACGGACAATTTGACTGTGAAACGCCTTGATCTTGACTGGTCTGATGTAGGTTCTTGGGATAGCGTTTATGAGATCCTTGATAAAGATGAAAATCAGAACGTAAAGAGAGGTCGTGTCATTGACATCGATACGACGAACAGTTTGATCTTCAGTGATAAGAGATTGATTTCAACAATAGGGCTGGATGATGTACTAATTGTGGAAACGGAAGAAGCTGTCTTTATGGCTAAAAAGGGAGAGTCCCAGAAAGTGAAAGACTTAATTCCCTTTCTCCCGGTAAGTGGAGAGGCAAAAAAAGTAATAGCCAGGAAATTTTCTGAAAAGATCAGCCGAGTCAATGATTATGAAATGGATATCCTCCGCTTTAAGAAAGAGAACAAGCACACCTTCAGCTCCAGGACCAAGACTGTCCTGTTTCTATTAAAGGGGACGATGAAGGAAGTCGGAGGAGATCAGCGAATGTTCACAGATAAATATTCATCCATGATCATGGAACCAAATGAAGAATCAACTTGTATATTTCTGACTGATACTGAAATTTTGCAACTCAAAGTAAATACTTAGATGAAGCAAAAGATCACGATTTAGAAGTAGTCAACTTCCTAGCGATGCTTTTAGAACTACAGATCAATCTTAAAACGCCAATCATCATGATCATAAACAGAGTCCTAAAAGCTTTGATTGGATGTCTGAGTATTTTTAGCATTTAGACCCACCCTATTTTGCGATAGTCTTTCATGTACGGCTTTGGTTCCAGCATATGTAAGATTTTATATCGATTGGGCATCTTTACAGCCCTGAGAGGGATAGTTTTAATATCAGGCTGGGTTTTATGACTTCGAAACTGCTCACTATTCTTGATGTACTCGTCTCGTAATTCTTTGTCTCTGTATTGCAATTGAATGGGTATTTTATCATAAGTTGTTTCAGGGCCTTTTTCAGCGAACACAAGCACCATCGTATAGAAGTAGCTAGGGTTAAAATCTCGATAGTGTTCTTTTTGCATTGGGGGCTTGAATTGATAGAGGCACCAGTTTTGACCACCCATGCTCCAACTTCTAGCAAAATAGGTGCGGCAGTCGGCGAATTTATTTAATGTAAAGTAGTCATTGAAGAAATCAGCACTGAAGGAAAGATAGCCTGCATTAGAGAAATTGGAAGCCGCATTCCACTGGAATATTCTACCACCCGGCTTGAGAAGTTTGGTGATGTTTTGAAAACAAGCTTTCAAGTCGAAAAGATGATCGAACGTTCCTCCATCAATAATGAAATCGTACTTTTCTTCGAGTTCCTTAGGGATTGGGTCATTCAAATTGTGAATGATTGAAGCATTTTCATATTCCGAAACATCCATTGTCTCATAATTGATATCCCCGAACAGTTGAAAGAAGGATTCATCATCAAGGGTATTTTCCCCACGACCACGAGTTGTAGTATCCATTTTGGCATTCTTTATCTCGAAGTTTGGGTTGATGGGACAATCGTTCTCTTTGAATATCTGTTTAATTTTATTGTAAGGGACGGGTACGGATTGTTTACCTAGAGTCAATACATTTCCAGTAATAGGCTTTTGTTTGTGTTCTGCAACCATCAGTCTGATTAAAGCTTCTAGAAACATATTTTTCCTAACCTTTGCGAGTTGATCTTTGTTTCGTGAAATACGAGTCTACTCATCCATATTCTTTTCATGCAAATACAATTTTTCTGGAAGCCGCCTCTCATTTTCATCAAAAAATGTTTCAAAATAATCGGCCTAAATTGTAGTGTTTCCCCTCATTTTTAATTGTGAGAAATCAAATGAGAGTTTTCCATTTTGCACTAGGTTTTTTATTCCTTTCGACCCCTCTTTTTTCAGATGTTCCCGAGCCTTATAACTCATTGGACAGAGTCTTACCTTTGGATATGCATGGTTGGTTCGCTCCTGAAAACAGGGAAAACCTACAACGAATGATCCGATTTCATAAACCTAAAGTAATCGTTGAATTGGGAACGTGGCTCGGCTTATCAGCGATCCATTTAGCCAACTGGGCAGATGAGGATGCTGTTCTGTATGCAGTCGATCATTTTCAGGGCAATCCTGGAGCAATCAATGAACCAACATCCCGATCCAAACTCCCCGTTCTCTATGAGCAATTTCTCTCTAATGTGATTCATCATCATCTTACTCATAAAATCATTCCCATGAAGATGAGCACGCTAGAAGCTGCAGAACAACTGAACGTGGAAATCGATTTCATTTATGTCGATGCGTCTCATGATTTTCCAAGTGTATACAGTGACATCATGACCTGGTATCCAAAGCTCTCACCCACTGGAATAATGTGCGGTGATGACTATCTAGGCCCTGGAGTGCAGAAGGCTGTGAAAAAAGCAGCTGCCGAGCTTGGAGTTGCCTATTTTTCTGACAGAAACTTTTGGTGGTTTCAGTAGATTTAGCAAAACGAAATGTTCGTTCAATGAAATAGGATAATAATGCGCGTATTAGCAATTTTCTTTCTTCTTTTCTCCTCTCTTACAGCTGAGGAGTTTCCAAAGTGGGATCCAGTCGATCTCGTAAGACCTGAGAGATTTGACGTGATGGCAAAGTATATATTTGCCTGGCAGCTCAACATGGGCATACAGTCCACCTGGGGAGAAGAAATCTACAGGGAACATTTGCGGGTGTTTAACGGCTTTTATGAACAGGAACCAAAAAAGCATAGTTACGAGGATTTCAGGAAGGCCTTTTTTGATGTCTACACATCAGTTCAAAACGAAGGGGGGCTAGATAGACCTTTGCCTGTGAGTCCAGAAGGAATCCTTGTTGATGGATCACATCGCCTGGCTTTTTGTCTTGTGAATCAATTTGAAGTTCCCTGCCAGCAGGACCCGATGTACGTAGGAAGTAATTTTTCTTCTGAGTTCTTTCGGAACGCTTCACCAAAAGGTCTTGAGGAACGCTATCTTGATTCTATGGCGATCTCTTACTGCGATTTAAAGTCAGAGTCTAAGATTGTGATTGTTTTCCCAGCTGCTCAGGGAAAGCATTCTGACGTTGAGACACTATTAAACACCTATGGAAAAGTCGTCTATCGAAAGAATATCTCATTCCAAAAGGAAGCTCCTTGGATTTTTACTAGAGAGTTATATGAAGCAGAACCGTGGCTGGGTACTTGGTCCAATCAGTTCGGGGGGCTCACGGCAAAGCCGCAGCTTGTTTTCCTCCGAAGATGAAAACTTGGAATTTTCGGGCCTTTCCTTGGGAATGCACCGATCTTCAAAAGGCGATGAATTGCAAACAGCAAATTCGAGCACTTTTTGGAATTGGAAATCATTCTATCCATATTACAGATACACATGAAGAATCGAAAAGAATCGCACGTATTGTATTCCACAATGAGAGCATAAGATTTTTGAACAACGCTGAACCGACTTTTTTCGGACAGTTTGAAGGGTTCATAAACTTATACTCTCAATGGCTGAAGGAAAGTGATTTCGATGGAGATTGCTTTTGTATTGATGGAAGTGCTGTACTTTCAGCTTACGGACTAAGAGACTGTAATGATCTCGATTTTCTGCATTCTGTCTATACAATACCTCAGCTCTTTCCTCCTCATCCAGCAATAGGATCTCACAATTTCCATGCCTATTATTATGATCGGTCGATTGATGATATCCTATTTAGACCGGAGAATTATTTTTATTATAGAGGTCTTAAGTTTGCAGGCATCGATGTCATTAAAAGGATGAAAAAGAGCAGAGGCGAGCCAAAAGATCATAGAGATGTAAGCCTAATAAATAAGTTGTTCCACCAATGAGAAAATTATTCGCATTCCTTGTTTTCACTCCTTTCCTTTCAGATCAAACCCCTACATTTAGAGAAGCCGAAAATCTATGATTGTTTTCTCTTCTATAATGAGTTGGATCTCTTAGAACTCAGGTTCCATGAACTCTATGATCATGTCGATTACTTTGTCATCGTAGAAGCGGTTGAAACCTTCAGAGGCAACCCTAAAAAGCTTTACTTCGAAGAGAACCGGAATTTTTTTGAGCCTTTTTTAGATAAGATCATTCACGTTGTCATCGAAGATCGGTTCATTACTGAGAATCCTTGGGAAAGAGAAGCTTTTCAAAGGAATCAGATTATGCGGGGCCTGAAAAATTGTAATACCAATGATATCATTCTTATTTCAGATGTGGATGAAATCATCCGTGCATCTGTGCTTACTGAAGTCAGAAACCGCCTGTATACTGAGCCAGAACGTGCTATTGGTTTTATCCAGCCAATGTATCGTTATTTCATTAATTGCCTTGATGCTGAATGCTGGTTTGGGACCATTGCTACGTATTATCTGCACTTGCAAAAGTATTGTCCCGAACATTTTCGACAACAAAGATGGTTTTATCCTCCGATACAAAATGCGGGCTGGCATTTCACCTGGATGGGTGGACCGGAAAGAATCGTTCAGAAAGTCATCTCATTTTCACATTCTGAGTCTGATATCCCTGAAACCAGAGATCCGAAGAACTGGGAAGCAGGGATCCATAGTTATGGTCAGTTAGTAGAGATCGATGAGACTTTTCCTTAATTTGTGAGAGAAAATCTAGAATACTTTATCGAATTGGGATTGATTGACACTGTCCCACGTGCGGAAATGCAGTAGTGAAACTCTCTTCTCTGCATCAAAGATGCTATAAACCAATAGAAGACCATCGTTGGGATAAACAGGATGGCTCCGTCTGCTAAAGAAATGAAGAGATAGATAAGCAAACTGGCACTTAAAGCCTTCTCAAAAGGGCTTTGTCTTCTTCTATGATCTTTCAATAGTTTAATCCATAAAGGCCCTGTCATTCCTAACAGAAAAGTAATCAGGCCAAGCCATCCGAAGTTTTTCAGTATCCCCATATAGACAATCTCAACGATGCCATCGAAGGAATCAGATGAAAGCAGATTAGCCGTAATAAAATATTCGAGCTGATCAACTCTATTCCCAAGAGTTCTATCCAACAGAAAAGCGATATCGAAATCGAATTGGTAGGTCATATAGATAATGGCACTGCCAAAAAACGCGAATACAAATAGAAATTTGTACTTAATCCATCGACTTCCCCTTCGAATCATAAAATCATACAATAGTTCAGAAAAGAAAAGTCCGAGCCAAACAGTTCGGGAAAGAGTCAATAGGATGGAAAGCTTTACAAGTGTCTTCCTAACAAAACTGTTTTCACAGAGATTGTAAAGGGGAAGCAGCATAAGCATGCAAATCCCGTAAATATTTCCATTGTTATAGGTTGAAATCAGTTTGAATACTCCACCTCCCCGACCAATATTTTTGTCATCCAGCGCTCCCATGTCATGATAATTGATGGTGAGAAAGGGAATTTCGATCCATTTGCCAGCAATATAACGGTAAAAAAACAAAAAGATTCCATAAGTGGCTAAGAATAGGACACCCATTCGAAGAAATCTAAGAAGAGTGTCCAGAGATAAATGCTCGATGCTGTCAGAGAGAATAAGAAAAAAAAGTAGGGGCAGAAATTGAAAGCTGATGAGAAAAGCTATGGTAAAACCAAAGTTTTCAACCCCATTGATAATTAGCGTTAGAAAACTGAGTATTTGAAAGGGAAGCAGTAAGAGCAAACAGCGAAGTCTGGAAGAAAGGATTACAAAACGTTTTCGTAAGGAAAAAAAAACACCTAAGATCCCAAGAAGAAGATAGCCCCAAGTGATAGGAACTCCTCCGACTTTGATTCCTCCCTTTGGAAACAGGAGGAGAAAAAAAGCCAATAGAAAAAAGAGGGCACTTTTCAGAAATCCCCTTCTTCTAACATCTAGCCGGAAGGCTCTCATTTTTTCTTCATATGCTCGCTTAAAATTTTAGCAAGCTTCATCATATCGACTGGCTTTTTAGTTCCAAAGACTTTTGATAGATTTTTATCGGGAACGATCTTGCGTTTGTCCTTTGGATCTTGCAATTGATTTGATTTAATATAGTCCCAGATTTTCTTTAGAACTTCTTTTCTTGAGAGCATTTTAGAACCAACGACCTTCGCAAGCTCGCTCGAGAGCTCATAAGAAGGACTGGTGCGTGTTGAAGTAGCTTTTTTCTTGGTGGCCTTTTTTGATGTGCTCTTGCCTTTGGCTGCCTTTTTTCCCTTCTTCGCTTTCTTTTTATAAGCAGTTTTCGGATGGTCAGCGTATTTTACGGGAAGGTCAGAAAGATCATTGACGATCACATCGCAATCAGGAAAATTAGAGCAGGAGAAGAAAGTCTTTCCGAAACGTGACTTTCGAACTGTAATCTTACCATCACATCCTTTGGCAGGACAGGAAGGCAAATCTTCCGATTTATAGGTTTTCTCTCCTTTCTTTGGAATGTTCACAATTCCGTTACATTCTGGATATCTGGAACAGCCGAGAAAGGCACCATATCGTCCATGTCTCAGGATCATTTTAGCATCGCAGACAGGGCAAGGTTGGTCCCAATCAAACTCAGGGTCGTAATCGTCTTTATTGAATTCAAGCGCTTCAATAGGCGTAGTGAACTTACACTCGGGATAGTTGCTGCAACCGTAGAAGTATTTGTTTCTGGACCAAATCTTCTGAAGTTTTTTCCCGCAATTAGGACAATCGATGTCTGTCATGATCTTGGGAACAGTCGCTTCTTTTTCCGCTTTTTCAACCATGGGAAGAAAGTCTTTCCAGAAGTTTTTGATCAGCTCTTTCCAGTCCTTCTTGTTTTCCGCGATCATTTCCAATTGGTCTTCCATCTCAGCTGTAAAGCCAACATTCATGATCGTTTGAAAGTTCTCTTCGAGCATCTGAGCAATGATTTTGCCAAGCTCAGTCGGTTTCAGGGCACTGTTTTCCTTTGTTGTATATTCGCGACTTTGGATCTTGTTCATAATAGTCGCATAGGTCGATGGTCGTCCGATCCCAGATTTTTCGAGCTCTTTAATCAAAGAAGCTTCTGTAAAACGAGGTGGTGGCTTAGTGAAGGACTGCGTTGATTGAATATCTTCGAGAATCAATTTTTCATTCAGTTTTAAATCAGGAAGGAGCTTATCTCTGAAAGTTTCATCGTGCTCTCCATCATTTTTCTCTTCATAAGCAGCCAAAAATCCCTTGAATTTCAGATGTGAACCGGTTGCTCTCAACTGAATTTTCTGATCTGTATCGATGTCTAGAGTAACGGTGTCATAGATCGCGGGCTTCATTTGGCAGGCGATGAAACGCTTCCAGATGAGGATGTAAAGTCTGAATTGATCGTGGTTGAGATAGGGTTTGACAACTTCAGGGGGATGTTCGAGGTTTGTAGGACGAATCGCTTCGTGCGCTTCTTGGGCACTCTTTTTACTCTTATACTGAATAGCTTTGTCTGGAAGGAATTCTTTTCCGAATTTGTTCCCTATAAAGTGCCGGGCAGAAGAAAGAGCTTCTTTCGACAACTGAACAGAGTCGGTTCTCATATAGGTGATCAGACCCTCAGTACCTTCTTTCTTCATGTCGATACCTTCATAAAGGCTTTGGGCAATCGACATGGTTCGTGACGCATTAAAACCGTAATGCCGGGCAGCTTCCTGTTGCAGTGTTGATGTGATGAAAGGAGGGACCGGGTTTCTTTTCTTTTCCTTTTTTTCGATATTCGCAACGGTATAAGAAGCATCCTGAAGGCGATTTACAATATCTTTTGCTTCCGCCTCGTTCTTAATACGGATCGCTTTGTCCTTATCTTCTTTTCCAACCTTTTTTCCATCGATGAAATGAACGGCAGCTTCAAAAGCTTCTTTTAAACTTTCTCTTGCGAGGAAGGTCTTGATATTCCAGTATTCGACAGGATTGAAGGCTTCGATTTCTTTTTCGCGGTCAACGACAAGTTTCAAAGCAACCGATTGCACTCGTCCCGCAGATGAAGCCTTTCCCCCCTTGACCTTTCGGGTCAGAATTGGGGAAATCTTATATCCCACGATCCGGTCGAGAAGTCGACGAGCCTGTTGGGCATTCACTAAAGAGAGATCGATATCGCGGGGGTGTTTGAGAGCGTCTTGGACCTCACCCTTTGTAATTGAGTAGAAGACCATTCTCTTTACAGGAGTTCCCTTAGGTAGAATTGCGGCTATGTGCCATGCAATGGCCTCCCCTTCACGGTCAGGGTCGGGAGACAGATAGACGAGGTCAGCTTTTTTCGCAGCATCCTTTAGCTTTTTGATGACATCCTTTTTATCAGGCAGGGACACATATTTAGGATCGAAGTCTTTATCGACATCGATACCAAAATCTTTGGAGGGAAGGTCCCGAATATGACCCACTGAGGATTCAAAAGAATACCTGTCCCCTAAAAATTTCTTTAACGTTTTGATCTTTGCGGGGGACTCGACGATAATGAGGGCTTTGCCCATGAATGCTCCGTTCCTGTTTCGTTTCTTAGTTTTTTGTATAGTTTGTTGTCAACGCGGAAAAAACGGAGCTTATACTAGCTATTTAATATGTAGATGTAAACACCCTCATTATTTTTCATTGGATCCAAAACACTTTTTATCTATGTTGGATGCATGATTTCCGATGAAGAATTGATGAGTTTGGATGCGAGAGGATTGATCCCGGGCCCTGATGAAAATGAAGAGGCATTTGTAAAACGCGTCCAAATGGTCGAAGAATTTTTTCAATCGCCTCAAAGATTTTTAGAAGACTCTCCTTTTTCCTTTGAAAACCCTGTTGCCAAACACCGGACTTTATGGTCCAGGCTACAGCTCAAAGAAATTTTTAACATCGAACCAGATTGGCTTCCTTGTTATTTCGATAATGAAAAACTTCCTTTTTGGCAGCCTGCGGCTACATGGGTTTTGGAGACCAAGGATCAGACAACACGCCTTGCTCTGATACAATTAAGAAAAGCATTGAAGAAAGGAACCTATTTAAGGATCTATTCCCAGGCAGAGGTCCTGGCCCATGAAGGAGCTCATGCTGCAAGAATGGCCTTTGACGAACCTGTCTCTGAAGAAATTTTTTCCTATTTAACTTCCACCAGCCGGATAAGAAGAGTTTGGGGCCCTATTATGCGATCGGCATTTCAGGCCAAACTGTTCATGATCTTCATCATGGCCACCATGGTCTCTTCTGTGATCTTCTTACTTTTTCCCAACCCTTTTTTCGCATTCCTTCTTCCCCTTTGCCTTTCTTGTACGATCGGTTGGTTTTCCATCGGCGTACTCCGCCTGTTCTTTACCCGTTTGCGTTTCAACAGAGCACATCAAAAACTGTTTAAACTATTGAAAAATAAAAAGATGACCCGTTCTGTTCTCTTTCGTTTGACAGATAGGGAGATCAAAGAATTTTCCAGGATGTCCCCGAAAGAGATCGAAGCCTATGTTGAGGAAAAGCGAACATCAAGCCTTCGTTGGCGCCTCATTCATCTAGCTTATTTCTCTTTAAAGAAATCGGTGTCATGAAGTATCAATTCTTACATTCATTATAAAAGGCTTTGTTATGGCTAAGTTGGTTGTTGTTAATGAGAATGTAGAAAAAGAGATTCCAAGCGACACAAAATATTGTGAGGAGCTTGAAGATGGGAATATTTTATTTTTCCCAAAAATACCGTTTCCGTTTCTCCAGCAAGACATCGATTTTCTTCTAAGCCAAAGGCAAACAGGGGCAACGAACCGTAAAAACATCGCCTATAAGCCCCATCTAGACAAGATCACCAACTTTGAAAAAAAGTCTCCTGATGATGCCCAGCGTCTTCACAGGATCATGAAAGATTATTCCAACTCCGTCGTGCAGTTTCTCTCTTCTCTGTTACATCCCTATGCCTCCACTTGGAAACTCGACTATGCTTCCTTCAGACCTTTTCAGGAAAAAGGGAGAAAACTCCGGCTTCGAGCGAGAAACGACCTGCTCCATACCGATGCCTTTCCCTCCCGTCCCATGCATGGATCCCGCATCCTCCGCTTCTTCACCAACATCAATCCAACCGAAAGCCGCCGATGGATTACATCCCATGCTTTCAAAGAACTGGCAGAGGAGTTTGGCGGCACGAAAGAGTTACCTTTTCCCAAACCCATCCATGATAACCTGACCCAACGTCTCCTGCGAAAAACCAAAAGGAACATGAACCACTTGGGACTTCCTCTGACTCTAAGATCACCCTATGATGACTTTATGCTCCGACTGCATCACTTTCTCAAAGAGAATGGGACCTACCAGAAAGATTGTCCAAAAGATCATTGGGAGTTCGCACCCCGTTCCTGCTGGATGGTCTTTACTGACAATCTGACCCATGCCGCCCTTGCCGGCCAATATGCCCTCGAGCAAACCATCATCATTCCCCGCTCTTCTCTCCTAAAACCTGAAAATGCTCCCGTCAGCATTCTCGAAAGACTCATGAAAACAGCCATGGTCGATCACATCTATACTTCATAGAGAGCTATCAACCTGGATTTTGGGTTCATTTCGCTCAGAATCCAAAGGCTTTTATCGCAATTTCAATACCTTTCCCCAAATACCCATTTGGATACTTCCGGCAGGAAAAATGCATCGAATTTCATCAACAACTCTTCGAATTCTGAGAAAATCGAACTAAAACCCAGGGTGTCAAGGTTTTTGTTTTCTGTTCTAGAATCTAGATATTTCCTAGGCTGCTCTGCTTCCTCTATGAAATTAAGAGCTGTCCATGTGCATAGAAATAGATGAACTGAACTTTGATGCCGTTAGCAATTATGCCGATTGGGCCCTGCAGTCAGGGATTTGGAATGGTCGATTTGTTACTATAGATGATCAGAGCCAATTTCAAGATGAAATTGCTAAACGCATCTTAAATCAACTCATTTCCCAAAATCCCGAGAGTTTTGAGTTCCAAAAGATGTCTGCCCAACTTGCAATGATCGGAACAGAGAATCGCTCTCTGCTTGAAAAAGACATCCAAAAACTTCATCTCACTCAAGATGGAGTTATTGTTCAGTCAGGTCTCTTTTCACCCATCAAAAATTTTTGGAAAGAACATAAAGTCGAAATCTTAATCGGAGTTGCAGCTGTTGCAATTGTCACAGCTGTAGTTGTCGTAACTGTCTGTACTGGTGGAGCTGCTGCAGGAGCAGCCGCAGCAGGCGGCGCAGGAGACTTGGGGGCCTAGCAGGTTCACCTAATAGAGGCCCAACTCCAGGTCCGACTGGGCCTGTAAACCCAGGAAATCCTTTTGAAAGAACAGTATCAGGCTCTCCACCCGCACCCGTAGAATGTCCCCCAGTGATCAATCGTTTTAGTTGCCCCCATTGGCCCTTCAATAGAGGAAAGCAAGTGCAACCACCTCCTCCAAACAACCCACCTGAAGTACATACTTTCAATACGTCTCCCGTACCGCATCATCTTCCCAACTTTGATCTTTTTCCCTTTGATTCGAATTCACCACCAAGTCTTCCTCTTTTCCCGGAACCATCTAAACCCAGTCCAAATATTTACGAAGATTTTGGCCTCTGCGGTAAACCGCAACTTGTACCTGATGGGCCATACATTGGTGCCATACCAGATGGATATGATCCTCAACGTGATGCTACTCCCTTAGAATCACTACCAGAAGCTTCCCAGGAAGGCTTAGTTTCAAAACTTCTTCATCTAACTGAAAGGTCAAGTACTTTTACAATAGAAGGAGCCGAGGTGTCTCGCAGTTGTATCGGAGGCATTAATGGGATGGACACTATTTTAGATGTAGCTAAATCTCATGCTTCATATCTCTTTGATCAATCTGGAGGGAAAACAATCAAGTGGATCCATAACCAAACACATGGGAAACTTGTCGATACAACCGAGGCTGCTTTATTGAATTTAGCTGGCTTTTCTCCGAATACAGGCAAGTTGTTAGAGATAGAACTTACTAACTTTCATGAAAAAAATCTGAAGGTGCCAGAGGCAAAATACTTGTTGTTCTGCCATAGCCAAGGAGCTATTCATGTAAGGAATACTCTGGTTAATTTACCTTCGGAGGTACGTGATCGAATTATTGTCATTGCAATTGCCCCTGCAGTAGTTGTTGAAAGAGAGTTGTGTTATAACTCTTTTAATACGCTAGTAAGAGAGATATTGCGTATCGTGCAGAACATGCATATGAGATGGCTGTAGATCCAAAATTTGGATTGATAAAAGCAATAAATCCTGAAGTCGGAAATCGAGACCAATTAATCTTGCTTGAGTCTCATCCAGATACAAAGGGAATCGATCACGACTTTCAAAGTCCGACCTTCGAAGAGGTGATTAGAAAGCGCATTGCAGAATTTATAGATAAATATGGAGAGTAAAATGAGAGTACTATTAACGCTATTTATCTTTCTTTGTTTGGTAGGCTGCAATCAACAACCTTCAAAAAATCGATATAGACGTACATCAGAAGTTAAAAAAAGAGAGGCGAGAGTAGATGCAATTTTAAAGGATGTTTCTATTGAGTTGCACCAGAAAAAGGGATTGAAACCCTTTGGGAGCGGAGGACGAACAAGTCATGGTGTGGAGAAACTTAACTTAGCATTTCAATATTATAATACAGTTGGAATAGAAGAGGGACGCGAGTTGCTTCTTGTTGCTATAGAAACTTTTGTGGATGCCGTGAATGCTGACAAACAAATCCGTCCTTTTTTAAAAAGTTTTCCTTTTGAACCAAAGAACGTTGAGATTGAAATTTATTTACGTAATTCAGATGGAACGAAACCTGCACCAGAAAACCTGGTAATACTATCAGCAATAGATGGGATATTGAAATATGAAATCGACGATAGAGAAGCGAAGTGGCTAAGAACTGTATACAAAGAAACGTATGAAAGAGCTCTCGAAAGACCTACTGATATTACTTGGGTTCCGGAACCCTTACCTGACTTTTCGAAATTTTCAGAGAGCGGTTCGAAAATTGGAATTGTACGCTAAGAGAAGAAAGTTTTTTCTATGTAAGAAAAAATTGCATTAGAACCCCTCTTGAGCTGTGTAAGTTATAAGGAACCTATATCCAAGCCTTAAGGTGAATGAGTGCTGTAGAGCAGGATTGTTCTTCAGGAATGAGAACTGACTCAGCACTTATCTCTCGAGGAGATCGAGCAGCTTCTTTCTTATTAATATTTCTACACTTAATAAGGGTTTTTTTGAAGAATTCTTCGAATAGCAATTCTAAAGCGCGCTAAATCTTACGCTGATTGGCAGGACGGATGTGCAGTTGTTTACGATACTTTGCAATCGTACGACGTGAACATTTTATTCCAGACTGCTGGAGCTTGGAAGAAAGTTGCTCGTCTGTCAAAGGGGCATGCTTGTCCTCGCTTTGTATGAACTCTTTGAGAGAATGAATCAGTTGAAGCGAATGATTCACAGGTGTTTTGCAAAAAAAGGATTTAAGAGGAAACCAACCGCGGGGACACCAGAGCCATTTTTTTGAAACAGCACGGAATGCAGTTGATTCATGCACATTGAGATGAGCAGCCAAATCTTGAATGCTCATCGGTTGAATCTGTCCTTCGGAATTGAGGAAAGGCTTTTGCTTTTTGAGCAGGATTTCGCCGATTTTTTGAAGTGTTTTTCTTCTTCTATGAACAGCGCGAATAATGAGCTGTCCCGTAGAAGCATGTCCACGTATATATTCTTTTTCATATTCTTTCATGTCCTCGAATTGCTCTTTATACTCACTATTGAGTTGAATTTGAGGGAGCGATTTTTCCGAAGTATTGATGGTCCAACCCTCATCTGTAGGTTGGAGGATTAAATCTGCAATGTGGTTTTCACAAGAAGGGGTGTAAAGTTTTTTTGGATGAAAAGTTAAGGGAGCCAACTCCTTTTGGATTACGCTTCGTTTTGTTTTAAACTTTTTTTCCAGAGATGAAAAGCGGCCTTTCTTTAACTCTTCCCAACCCTCGGAAACAAGTTTGTATGCTAGAGAATTTTTCTTGTTCAGCATACGCAATTGAATGAGAAAACACTCCTGTAAATCTCTCGCACCAATTCCAAATGGCTCACATTCCTGAATGATTTCTAGTATTTTTTCCGTTTTGCTAAGACTTGCGTTATGATGATAGGCTACTTCTTTCAGAGATATTCCGAGATATCCTCTTTCGTCCAGATTCCCAATGATCTCTTCGGCGATTAGAAAGTCTTTTTCTGAGTCGATTCTTTCTTTTACCTGTCGGGACACGGATATAAAGAATGACGGAGTATCGGGAAGTTGGAGGGGGATCTCTTTATAGGGATAGTTTTCCTGGTAGTTCAGCAACGGATTGGACTGCACTTCTTCCATGATCCATTCACTGAGCTCTAGCACAGGAAGTTCCAGCACCTTTAGAGCTTTTTGCATCGTCTGCGTCATGATGAGCCTCTGGCTCAGTATCTGATGCACGTTGTGACTTAATGGATGTCGCTGCATGACCTTCCCCCTGATTCAAAGAAATAAGACAGAGCTAGGTTTGATGTACAGGGTAAATTTCATTGGTTGAAAATAAGAAAAATTAAGCTATAAGTCTTAACTATTTGGAAAACAAACGAGGATAAAATGAAGGTTGGTATCTTCTGTCATAATGGTCTCGGCGATGCCGTAAACTCTCTAATTCTTTCCTATAACTTGGTGCAGAATGGGCATGAGGCCGATGTGTATCATAATGGCGTCGAATTGATGAAAGAGTGGTATCCTCATCTAAAGCCCTTCCACTATCCTCAGAGGGATGAAATACCTAAAATTTTTCCTGCTTATGACAAGATCGTTATCTTCCATAATGATGTTAGTGAGTTCGTTCATGAATTGATCGCAGAAGGGAAGAAGACTTGTCCTGAGAAAGTACATGTGATCTATGCCTATCCCTCTGTGAAAGTTTATAAGGAGCCTTACTACGAGGATTGCAATTTTGATCCTAAGATCCCCATTGCTGAGAACCTGTATCGATTCTGCCGCGGCATTTTAAAGCTTGAGAAGGTTGAAAAGAGCAATGGAATTACCCCTCCGGGCAAAGAGGTTCATAAAAAGCATCCTAAAAGAGTCGTGATGCACATTACGAGTTCCCGTCCCGGTAAGAACTGGCCCATCGAGAAATTTGTAAAGCTCGCTTTACATTTAGAGAAAAAAGGATACACAAGCTCTTTTGTTTGTGGGAGTCCAAAGGATCGGAAAGGATGGGAATGGCTTGAAGAACAGGGATTTCACCTTCCTTCTTTTCAAGGGATCGGCGATCTTGCTGCTTTTCTTTATGAGTCAGGTTATTTTGTCGGCAACGATTCGGGACTGGGGCATCTTGCCTCCAGTATGGGCATCCCCACTCTTACCTTGGCAAGAAGAATGACTTTTTCAAGGTTCTGGCGCCCGAATTTTTGTGCAGGAAAAGCAGTTGTTCCTTACAAATGGATTCCCAATATCAGTGGTTTCCGTCTCCGAGATCGCAAATGGAAGCAGTTCATTACAGTCAATCGGGTATTGAGAGAGTTCGATAGATTGCTATCAGAAGAAAAAGTTTAGGCAAGTTCCAGTTTAGCGTATTTGGCAACGAGTGACCTGGGTGCGTTCAGGGTTTCGAAGAACACATCGTAGGTTGGACCATAAGAGGTATGGTAAGCTTTTTGTACGATACCTTCGCCAAACTCTTTGTGTCGTACCCTTGTGCCCTCGGAAAAGATGAAATCATCATCAAGTACATCAGCGATTTCTTCTTCCGAGTGAATATTCACGGGAGAGAGGTTCTCTAAGTAGTCTACAGGAATTTCTTTCAAAAAGCGGGACGGTTTCATCAGACGGGGATTTCCCCACATATAACGATAGTAGGAAGAGCAGAGATAAAGAAACTTTCTTGCCCGTGTCATCCCTACGTAACAGAGCCTTCGTTCCTCTTCGAGACTTTCCGGGTTATCTTTTGAATTCACATGAGGCAAAAGATCTTCATCCAGTCCAACGACGAAGACGAGTTCGAATTCCAGGCCTTTGCCATTATGCAGAGTCATCATTTGGATAGCACCTTGGTCCCCTTGTTCTTCCGTACTTGTTTTCAGGGTAAGCTCCTCAAGGAACATCTGGAGCGAGGGGTTAGGAACCATTTCTTCCCATTCGGCCGCTTTTGAAATGAGGGCTTCCAGATTTTCCTGTCTATCCTCGAATCTTTCAGGATCTTCCTTTAGGTAGTTCATATATCCTGTTTTTTCGATAGCATCCTGAATGAGGTCGCAAATTTTTGCTTCAGCACTCAACGTTTCTTTCAGGGAATGGATAATATTCAGGTATTCCTTTAGGCCTTCTTTCTGCTTGGGACCCAAAGAGACATCGGAAACAGATTTCGGTTGATTGAGAAGTTGGGCGCAAAAATCCAGGATCGGCATTTGATACTTTGCTGCGCCTTCTACAAGCTTATGGACCGATGTCAAGCCAATCCCTCTTTTGGGGATATTGATAGTCCTTGCAAAGGAAACGGTATCAATACCTGAGAGCACGATGCGCAGATAGGCCAGAACGTCCTTGATCTCTTTTCTCTGATAAAAAGAGATTCCCCCGATGACCTTGTAGGGAATCCTTCTTGAAAGAAGAGCATCTTCAAAAATCCGGGACTGGGAATTCGTTCGGTAGAAGATCACAATCTGGTTCAAAGGAATGCGTTGGTCGAGATGATGCTGTGCGATTTTTTCCATTACGAATTCAGCTTCGGCTTTTTCGTTTTGGGCTACATAGAGGCCAACTTTTTCCCCTTCGCCCAGATCGCTCCATAGATTTTTTTCATACCGTTGCGGATTGTGTTCGATCACTGCATTAGCGGCATGCAAGATTCGGTTTGTACTTCGATAGTTCTGATCCAGCGTGATGATTTTCGCACCGGCAAAGTCCTCGTCGAAATTGAGGATGTTCTGATATCGCGCTCCACGAAATGAGTAGATTGACTGATCAGGGTCACCGACCGCAAAAATATTTTTGTTCTTTTCCACCAAAAGCTTGGTCAAAGTGTACTGGGCAAAATTCGTGTCCTGATATTCGTCGATCAGGAGAAATAACCATCGGTTCTGATACTCATGGAGAACATCTTTATGTTCTTGAAGCAGCTTTACAGTCAGATAAAGGAGATCATCAAAATCGAGGGCATTGGCCTCTTTTAACTTCTGTTGATAGAGAGGATAAAGATCTACGAAGAGTTTATCTGATTGGGAAAAAAGGGAAGTGGAATCGATTTGATCGGGAGGGATCAAATCATTTTTCGCAGATGAGATTTGCATGCGGACTCCTTTTAGAAGTCCTTTTTCATCCTTAATCTGAAGAGAATCAAAACAGGTTTTCAGCAGTTTCAAACTGTCTTCTTCATCGTAGATCGTAAAATCAGAGCGGTAGCCCATCACACGAATGGACTCTCTTAAAATTCTTGCGCCTAGGCTATGAAAGGTGCAAGCAAGGACATGCGCTCCTTTTTCTTCTTCGATCCTTTTTCTCATTTCCCCAGCTGCCTTGTTTGTGAACGTTACAGCGAGGGTATCTGAGGGAAGAACCCCCATTTCGATCAGTTTGGAGATCCGGTAGGTGACCACGCGAGTTTTGCCAGAGCCTGCGCCTGCAAGCACGAGGGCAGGACCATCAACATGGTTTACAGCTTCAAGTTGTTGGGGATTTAAACTATCTATGTCCATAAGAACGTTATATCTTAGAGACTGTCTGCGATAATTTGCAAGTTCAGAGATTGGGGTTTTATGAGACGGGCTTTCGCAACTCTCCTTCGCGAATGCCTAGATTTCCATACCGGTGGTAGTCGATACTGGTACTGACTTCTCTTACATAGTGGAGAAGCTCGAATCGTCCATTGGCAAGAACAGGATGATGGGCAACATGACATCCGGTATGGCTCGATGCCTCCAGGAGTTGCGATGTAGGTTTTGATGCGAGACGTACTCTGCCAATAGATCCCCTTTTAACTTTTTGAAGAAAAGCATCTTCGGCTTCATCGACTACTCTAAGGACGGGAATGAGATCATGCCAATCGAAACCGTCGCTCTTCTTCGTTTTACTGTCCCAGCTGATTTCCAAAGGAGCAGAACAGGTAAGGGATGCGGCACAGATACGTAATGCATCAAAAAGGTGTGTATCTTTTTCGATCCTTAATACGACATCCTTTTTGGGAGCATATCTGAAATAGTTGTCTTGACCGACAAGCTTGGTCGGATCCCGGTCATATTTCATTCGTTTCCACCAGTAGGCATAATTGGCAACACTTGCATACCAGGTCCCCAACTCTTCTGCGGAAAGATCGAGCTTTTCAATAAAGTGTGTCAGACTATTAACCCATTCATTGACAGGCTGTTTTTCTTTGGGGAGTTTGATCTGTTCGATATGGAAAAACTCTCGGAGGAAATTGGGACCACCAGCTTTCGCTCCACTGCCGTAACTACTGTCTTTGCATCCCCCGAAAGGCTGGCGGCGAACAATAGCCCCAGTCATTGTACGGTTGATATAACAGTTGCCTGCTTCGATCCGTTCGCGCCATTTTATCTGCTCGCGCTGATCCAAGCTGTGAAGACCTGCTGTGAGACCGTATTGGGTAGAGTTTGCAATGTCTATGGCATGGTCGATATTTTTTGCTCTGATCAATCCCAGAACGGGTCCAAAAAGTTCCGTTTGCTGGGTAAAACTCCCCAGCTTTACACCTAACTTGATACCGGGTGACCAAAGCCAGGGATTGTTTGGATCCTGTTTTGGTTCCAACAACCATTCTTCTCCTTTTTCCAACGTTGTCAGTCCTCTCATCAATGTCTCATTCGGTTCATGGATCAAGGGACCGACTTTTGTTGAGAGATCCCAGGCAGGTCCCATGGTCATGGAAGCGGCTGCATCTTTCAGTTGTTTTCTGAAGTGAGGGTCGTCGTAGACCTCCGATTCCAAAATAGCCAAAGAGGAGGCGCTGCATTTTTGTCCCTCATGGGAAAAAGCTGAGTGGAGCAGATCCTTAATCGCCAGGTCCCGATCGGAAAGAGCACTGATGATCATCGCATTTTTGCCCCCTGTCTCAGCGGCAAGATCGATTCCTGGTCGCATTTTCATGAAAAGTTTGGCGGTCGAGGTAGCTCCTGTAAGAACGACCATGTCGACCCTCTCGTCTTTGATCAGTTCACTGCCGATTGGTTCATCGGGACAATTGATGAATTGGAGGACTTCCTTGGGAATGTCCAGTTCATCCATTGCTTCCCAAATGGCCTCTGCAATCAGCCATCCTAGCAATACAGCTTCTGGGGCAGGTTTGAACAAAGTGCAGTTTCCTGTCACTAGTGAAGCGACAACTCCCCCTGTGGGAATGGCTACCGGAAAGTTCCAGGGAGGTGTGACGAGAACGGTTCCCTTCGAAGTTAGTTTTAAATCCTGATAGGAGTTTAGACGTTGCATTTGAAGACGGCAATATTCGGCCATATCAATGGCTTCAGAGATTTCAGGGTCGGACTCTGTAACGATTTTGCCTCCATTGAACATGGAAGCCCCGATGAGATCTCCTCTTTTTTCCCGCAGCTTATGGGCTATTCTATGGAGGAGTTCACATCTTTTTTCGACAGGGGTTTGTGCCCACACCTTTTCATGTTTTTTTGCACACTCCAGTGCATCCTCCATGTGCTGCGTATTTCCAAGCGCATAACGGAACCAGGGTTTACCAGGGGAAGAGGGATTGTATCCTTTCCCCTCTTCTTGATTGTGTATTTCTTTTCCACCGATAAAAAGGGGAATGACGCCTGGTTTATGCTCCTTCCACTTCTCTACAATTTTTTCCGCCCACTTCCTGTTGGCCGGAAGGGTGAAATCGGTATCCGCTTCATTTTCAAAAGGGAGGTTGGGATCGACCAGCTCTGGAGGTTGATTTCTGTCCTGTTTCCTTCTCGGTTTTTGAGAAATCGTTTCGATATCGTCACAACTATAAGAGAACAAAGAAACCTGTTCTTCCCAAGTCTCGCTACCAGGGTGAAGTCCGAAAACATGACGAAGAAAATTCTCGGGGCCTGTATTTTCATCAAGTCTTCGAATCAAGTAGGCAATGGCATGTTGAAAATCATCTTTTGTTGCAACGGGGCAGTAAAGAAGGATTTCTCCAACCACTTTTTGGACAGTCCTACGAATATGATCGGCCATTCCTTCCAGCATTTCAAAATTTGCGTAGGCCTCAACCTGATTTTCGGCTCGTAACAGGATCGCAAAAGCGATATCAAAGAGGTTGTGTGAAGCAATTCCCAAATGGACGGCTCTCGCATTCTCAGGGATGCAGCCATAGATCAGCATTCGTTTGTAGTTGGCGTCCACATCCACTTTTGAAGTGTAGGGAGATTGATGCCAGGTCCTTAAGGAAGCCTCGAATTGTTCATTGGCCAGATTTGCCCCTTTTACAATTCGAATCTTAATGGGCGCTCCCCCATTTTTTACTCTTTTCTTTGCCCATTCGGTTAAATCTTTTTGTATATCGTGAGAATCAGGCAGATAGGCCTGGAGTACGATTCCTGCCGGATAGTTATGGAATTCTTTTTCGCCCAAAACCTTTTTGAAAACATCAACAGTCAGGTGAAGATCTTTGTACTCCTCCATGTCCAGGTTTACAAACTTGGCCACTTGGGTTCCATCTTCCCTGGTATAGGGATATTCCATAGCCTTTCGGTAAAGCTGACGGAGGTGTTCAGCGATGTGTTCCAGTGAGTAATCCCAGGCAAGAAGATTGATTTGACTGAAGATCGTAGAGATTTTGATCGAGACATAGTCGATGGTATCTTTTTCTAAATCCTCCAGATAGACTTCGAGCCTGCGGACTGCTTCTTTTTCTCCAAGAATCGCTTCTCCCAAATGGTTGAGATTGAGGCGTACTCCTTCCGCTCTTCTCTTCTCTAAATGCCTGGTCAACTCATCATGTTCTCCTGGAAGGATGACTTTTGAAGTTTGCCGACGTAGCATGTAAGTGGCTAAAGGAACGAAAAGGAAAGAAAAAGGTTTTCCCAACAGTCGGAAGAAATAGAGGCGAAAACGGTCTATCGCTGGAAGATAACGGGGTATGCCGAATTGCTGAAGCAAATAGATCATTTGATCGGCAATGCGTTTATGGTTGCTGGAGCGGAAGCACTCATCCGTCATGGATGTTGTGAAAGCCTTCCCAATGGGGTCTTTCATCATGCGTGCCAGTTTTTCCTGCACTGCTTTTTCAGCGTGTGTTTGTACTCGAGTGGATTCATGGAGAAGGGCTGTAGCAAGGTCAATCGCAGTTTTTTTTCTCTCAGATGTGCTCTGAGGTTTGCCAGTAACACTTTGAACGATCTCAAATGCTTCCTGGATGTAGACAGATTCTTTTTCTGCGGGATTGGCCATTTTTCTCTATGGTTGAACTCACGGATATGAAGACAGCTCCTATCGCTTTCTATAGCATAGAAAGATCCTTTAGACAAAAAGATTTCTTTCCATTACAAGTGAGGCCTGATGATTCGGTATATTTGTCTTTTTCTCCTTCCTTTTCTTTCTCTTTTTTCCAATGAAGTTTTGCCTGGAGTCGATGTTTTTTTTCAGGAACATATCGAGATGTTGAAAGGGAAAAAAGTAGGCCTGATCACGAATCATACTGGAGTGGACCGAAACCTCAAACCAACTTTTCATCTTCTGTTGGAAAATGCAAAAACGTATTCCGTTGTTGCTTTATTCTCTCCTGAGCATGGCCTGAACGGAAGTGCCTATGCTTCAGAAAAAGTAGTCGATTCAAAGACCAAAGATGGATTTCGTATTTACAGCCTGCACGGCAAGACACGTCGTCCTACGGAGGCGATGCTCAAGGACCTGGATATTCTGATTTATGACATTCAGTGTATTGGATCCCGCTCCTATACCTATTTGACCACTCTTTGCTATGTAATGGAAGAAGCAGCAAAGAGAAAAGTTCCCCTTCTGATTTTCGACAGACCAAATCCTTTGGGAGGAAATATCGTCGATGGTCCTATGCTTGATCAGGAGAAACGATCCTTCATAGGCTACATCAATGTGCCTTACTGTCATGGGATGACCATTGGTGAGTTGGCTAAGTTATTTAATGAAGAATATCAGATAGGGTGTGATTTGAGAGTTATTCCAATGAAAGGTTGGAACCGGTCAATGTCCTATCAGGACACAGGCCTGACATGGATTCCACCTAGTCCTCATATTCCTGAGCCTGATACTCCCTTCTTTTATCCCTCTACTGGAATTCTCGGAGAGTTGAAAATTGCCAGCATTGGCGTCGGTTATACTCTTCCTTTCAAGGTGGTCGGTGCCCCCTGGATAGATGCAGATGATTTTGCCGAAAAACTCAATGCCCAGAATTTGGATGGCGTGGTGTTCATTCCTTTTCATTTCCGTCCCTTTTATGGTCTGTATAAGGGAGAGGATTGTCAGGGTGTGAAAATCCAAATCACAGATCAGAAAAAATACCGCCCATTGAATGTTCAATATCTTATTTTGGGCATGTTGAAGAGCCTTTATCCCAAGGAATTTCATGCTCGGCTCGAGCAAAGTTCCTCATCGGCAAAACTGTTTTCTCAGGCGAATGGAACGGATCAGGTCTATCAGATTCTGAAAGAGGAGAAATATGCTGTATGGAAACTTTTGAACCTCGGCAGAGAAGATAGGGAACGTTTTATCAAAAAAAGAAAAAAGTATCTCATTTACAATGATTAGCACTTCTGCTTAAGCTTTGCTAAAATATTGATTGCTATTCATTGACAAAAACCTGAAAAATTTCTACGATTCTTTCCAGTAAAACAGATTCAAAACAAGAATTTCAAGGAGTCGACTATGACCTCTAGTAAAGTAAAACCTTTAGGAAATCGTGTACTTGTAAAGCGTGAGGAAGCCAAAGCTTCCAAAGGTGGTATCCTACTTCCTGAAGCTGCCCAGGAAAAACCGAGACAAGGAGAAATTCTTGCAGTAGGCCCTGGCAAAGAAGATGAAAAAGGACATCTGACGCCCATGTCTGTCAAGGTGGGCGACCAAATACTATTTTCTTCCTATGCAGGAACAGAATTCAAAACAGATGAAGAAGAATATTTGATTCTTTCTGAAGAAGACATTCTTGGTGTGATCGCGTAGACAAAGGAGGATAACGATGTCGAAAATGTTGCAATTTAAAGAAGACGCTCTCAAATCGATTTTGAAAGGTGTAAAGACGCTTGCAAAAGCGGTGATCGTGACTCTTGGTCCCAAGGGTCGGAATGTAGTTATTGGAAAAGAATTCGGATCTCCAACTTCTACTAAAGATGGCGTGACTGTCGCAAAGGAAATCAAACTGAAAAATAAATTCGAGAATATGGGAGCTCAGCTCGTTAAGGAAGCAGCTTCTAAAACTTCCGATCTTGCTGGTGATGGAACAACAACTGCGATTGTTCTGGCCGACGCCATTTTGAGCGAAGGGGTAAAAAATGTCTTCGCAGGTGTCAATCCTATGGATTTGAAAAAAGGGATGAAGAAGGCATCTCTTCTGTTGAGCGAGGAACTTTCCCGACTGTCAAAAGAAGTGAAATCTCACGAGGAAGTGCAGCAAATTGCTACGATTTCTGCAAATAATGATCCAGATATCGGTTCGATCATCGCAGACGCGATGCAAAAAGTAGAAAAAGACGGAATCGTTTCAATCACTGAAGCGAAAGGGATCGATACTACTTTGGGCGTTGTAGAAGGAATGCAATTCGATAAAGGATATATCTCTCCCTACTTCATCACGAATGCTGAGAAAATGAATGTCGAGCTAGAAAAGGCAGCGATTCTTGTGACTGATAAAAAACTCTCTGCTGCGAAAGATATCGTTCCATTTTTGGAAAAGGTAATGGAAAAAGGATCTCGCCCTCTTCTCATCATCGCCGATGATGTCGATGGTGAGGCTCTGGCTACTCTTGTCGTGAATAAGATCAAGGGCGGCTTGCCGATCTGTGCAGTAAAAGCTCCAGGATTTGGAGATCGAAGAAAAGCAATGCTAGAAGATCTAGCTATTCTTACTGGAGCAACTTTTGTAACGGAAGAAGTTGGCCTTTCTTTGGAAGAAGCAGGAGCGGAAGTACTAGGTTCTGCAAAGCGGATAAAGATCACCAAGGAAGATACAACGATTGTTGATGGTGCTGGTGATCCTAAGGTTCTTCAAGACCGTATTGCTCAAATCAAGAACGAGATCTTAAGGACAACTTCTGATTATGATCGTGAAAAAGCTGAAGAACGTCTGGCCAAACTCGTTGGCGGCGTAGCTGTGATCCACGTTGGAGCTGCAACGGAAAGTGAGATGAAAGAAAAGAAAGCCAGAGTGGAAGATGCGCTTCACGCAACTAGAGCTGCTGTAGCGGAAGGAATTGTTCCTGGGGGAGGAGTCGCCTTACTTCGCGCGGTTTCAGTTCTCGACAAGCTCAAACTTGAAGGCGATCAGGCCATCGGCGTTGACATTATCCGAAAGGCAGCCTATGCACCAGCGATCTCTATTGCTGAAAACTGCGGAAAGCAGGGCAACTTGATTGCCGAGAAGGTGTTGGAGATGAAAGGCTCTGAAGGTTACAACGGACTGACTGATGCATTCTCCGATCTTGTAAAAGATGGTGTTATCGATCCCGTTCTTGTGACCAAAAGTGCATTAGCGCATGCAACATCTGTTTCTTCTCTTCTGATTACGATTGACTGTATGATTACAGAAAAACCTCAGAAGAAAAAAGATGATGCGCCTTCCATGGATGGAATGGATGGAATGGGAGGTATGGGAGGTATGGGAGGTATGGGAGGTATGGGAGGTATGGGAGGTATGGGCGGAATGCCTGGAATGGGCGGCCTGATGTAAGCATCCCGGGGGGGACTTTGTTCCCCCTCTTTTTATGAGGAGTCTATGCCAACCTATAGTTATCAGTGTAAAAATTGTTCCCATCAATTCGATGCCTTTCAAGGCATAAATGATGAACCTTTAAAAGAGTGCCCCAAATGCAAGCAGGCAAACGTTAAAAGAGGCATTGGCGGTGGAAGCGCAGTCTTCAATTTCAAAGGTTCTGGTTTCTACATCACAGATTATAAAGATCAACAGGACGGCTGCTGTCCTTGTGGTAAAGAAAAGAAAGATTGCAAATCAGATGACGCATAGAGTTTACTAGAAGGAAAAAAAAATCCTTTTAGCTATGCGTTATTTTTTGTTCCTCCTTTTTCCTCTTTTATTGTTTTCCAATCCACGCAATATGGACATTGTTTATGGGGATGCCATATGTATGAACCCCCAGCCGAATGTATTGGAAGTGCATACGAATGATTCTGCAATCCTTCATTGGGAAGATTTTTCCATTTATTCTGGAGAAACTACAAAGTTCGTACAACCGAATGCACAGTCTATCGTCTTAAATCGAGTTGTTTCCACAAACCGTTCAGACATCTTCGGCAACCTTTCTGCGGATGGACTTGTTTATCTGATCAATCCAAGTGGCATTTTGATCGGCAAAACCGCACAAATCCATACAGGAACTTTCGTCGCATCCACTTTAGACATTCATGACAAAGCCTTTCTTCAACAAAAGAAGCTGCACTTCATGGGCTCATCGAAAGAACCAATCATTCATCTCGGTAGAATCAAAGCTCGAGATGGTTCGGTTTACCTGATAGGGTTTCATGTGGAGAATCATGGTGCCATTGAAGCCGAAGGAGGGGCTTGCGGGCTGGTAGGCTGTGAAGAGATTCTTCTCAAACCCAAAGAGAATATCTTAGTTCGTCCCTATTCTTATCCAGTTGATGACCCTGTTCTTGTTCATGACCTGCTCGATGAAGAGAACATTTATTCAAGAGCATTTTACCATCCCACTCAGGACTACTTTGATGATTTTGCTATGGAACAAACCAAGGTTTTACATGAAGGATCTTTAAAGGTGACCAATGACAAAGAATCAACTGCTTTTCTTTTCGCAGACTTTGTCGAAGTTGTCAAAGGAAGTACGATTGATGTCTCTTCTCCTTTTGGGAATGGAAATGTATTTATCGGAGGAGATTATCACGGGATCAATCCTGATATTCCAAACGCTATGCTTACATTTATAGATCAGGAGACTCTGATCAATGCGAATGCAAGAGAAAATGGGGATGGAGGAAGAGTTGTCATTTGGGCGGACTGGGCTACCTCTTTCCATGGCAAAGTAGAAGCTTGCGGTGGGAAACATGGAGGAAATGGCGGACTTGTACAGATCTCAGGCGACGCATTCCTAGATTTTCAGGGACTGGTCGATACAAGAGCCGAAAAAGGGTGTTCGGGAACGCTTATTCTCAATTCCCATTAGAGGTCATCTTCCTCTCCAGAAGGCAGGGATAAAGAGGAGGATGATCGCAAAGAATTCCAAACGGCCGATGAGCATCCAGAAGCAGGACATCAATTTCGATAAATTGCTCATGATAAGAAAGGACCCATCCTGGCCTGCTGCCCTGAAGGCCATTCCAATATTGTTGATCATACAACCCATAAGGCCTAAAGAAGATTCAGGATCAATTCCATCAAGAATGTAAATCACTGTTCCTGTCAGAGTGGAAATAGCTGCAATACAGAAAAACACGAGGACAGTGATGGCAGTAGCAGAATCTACTTCATGTCGGGCATAGGTTAATTTTCGCACAGTTTCAGGTCTGAAGATCAATTCAATCTTGTGCGTGATGATTTTGTAAAGCAGGTAAAATCTTGGAGTTTTGATACCACCACTGGTCGCTCCCGACATACCGCCGACAAACATAAGGATCAGCATAAATATTTGTGAGGCAAAGGGCCAAACGTCATAGTTTTGGGTTGTAAAGCCAGTTGACGTTTGAGCAGAGACGGATTGAAACGCTCCTTCTCGTATCGCTTCCCAAGTCGAATAATACTCGTGAAGATGTTTCATACCGATCGATGGATCATAGATGAGATATCCTCCGACCAGAGCTGCTCCAGCTATGATAATCCCTACAAAGAGAAAAAAATCGGGTACATAAATTCGATAGAATTTTCCTCTAAGAATATGGAAGTACAAGGCGAAGTTAATACTGCCGATAATCATAAAGAGAAGAACGATCCATTCCGTGTGAGGATTGCCATAACTTGCGATGCTATTGTTTTTGATGGAATATCCCCCGGTCGATAGCGTGGAAAAGGTAACACAGATAGCATCCAATAAGGGCATTTGGTTGTTCGTCCATATCAATAGGAGAACCTGAACGATTGAAAGGGATAGGTATAGCTTCCATAGAAGTGAGGCTGTTTGACTGATCCTAGGGGCAATCGAGTCTTTGACCGGACCTGTCATTTCCATTTGATAGAGGAATTTTCCCCCAACCCCTAAGGCAGGCAGGACCGATAGGAAGAACACGACGATTCCCATACCTCCCAGCCATTGCATAAAACTCCGCCAGAATAACAGAGCTTTACTTACAGCTTCGACTCCTGTGAACAGTACTTTTCCATCAGAATCCCTAATGGGAGATATCGTTCCCCAATAGTAGTACACTTTTCCAGGAACATGGTAATTTTCGACTCTAATGGGTACTTCCTGACCCTCAGCATTGTATGCTTTTGGGGCCATCATCGTGGCACCTGTTGTCGTGAATCCTGATATGGCTTCAAAGTAGGCATCTACAGGATTCGAAAGTGTTTTGGAAAGATAGAAGGGCAATGCACCAATCAGTGCGGAGATCAGCCAGATCAGGACCGCAAGGATGATGCTTTCTCTTCTGTAGAGGATTCCTGATGCATTTCTTCCTAGAAACCGAAAAATCAGAGCACAACCGATACAGATCATAATCGTTTCTAAAAACTCCAGAGAAGTATGAGGCTGGGGATGGGAAGATGAATCGGCGATGTATTCGAAATAAATAGCGACAGCAAGAGGAAGACACAGGATCAGAGCGAAGTAGAAGAGGTAGTTTCCCAGGATCCTCGAGATGTCTTTGTAAAGCACCCTTCATTCCTCCTAAAACAGATATTGGAATTCATGGATATGCTTTGGAGCCGAGATCACAATGATCGTATCGTTGGGAGAAAGAATTCGATTCCCTTTTCCCACCATTACCCTTCCTTTATTCTCGATCACAGCGATCAATAGATCTTTGGGAAGATGAGCGCTTAAATCGGAAATGGGAATTCCCACCACCTCAGAATCTGCAGAAACCTTGATTTCCGTGACCCGAGCCTGGTTATCGGCAAGAGAGGAAATGGAGATAATTGTCTCAGCGTGCACGATTGAAAGAATCCGGTTTGCAATATTGACTTGTTCAGAAACAGAAGAAGTGATTTCCAATTCCCGTAAAATCGGAATAAGGCTCGCATCTGAAATGAGGGCAATCGCTTTCTTACAGCCCACTCTTTTTCCCAGTGCTGCGACAAGCATGTTCGTATCGTCGTGCTTGGAACAGGAGATAAAGGCATCAGCCTCCTGTACCTTTTCTGAAGCGAGATAGTGAAGGTCCTTTCCGTCGTGATTGATGATCGTTGTTTGATGAAGTTGCTGGGCAAGCTCCTGACAACGGCGTTCTTCTACTTCCAAAAGTTTGACTGAGATCCTCTGTTTTTCCAAAAAACGGGCCAGGTGGAGACCGACTGCAGATCCACCTACGATGACTACTTGCTGTAGATCTTTTTGGGGAGTGCCAAAAGTTTCATGCAGATTGTACATAACCTTAGTCTCCCCAATCACAGTGATTTCATCTTGAGGAAGAATCTTATCGTTTCCATGAGGAAAAATGATCTGATCCGACTCTTCCTTGGGGTCTTTTCTTCGCACCATTCCGATGATCATTTCTTCAGGAAGAGAAAGATCTTTAACAGGAACATCTCCTCTTGCCCAATCATGGGGAAGAATGATGGTCCTCATCTGGATCATCCCATGAGCAAAATTCTCAATAGCCAAATCAGAAGGGTTCATAATATTTTTCAAGACATCATGAGCCGCCAAGACTTCAGCTCCAATGAAGTGGTCGACGAAAAAAAGACGTCCGAAGTCCAAGCGGGTCCGGTTCAGATAACCAATGTCCTTGATACGACAGATCGTTTTGGGATAGCCCAGGTTTTTAGCAATCAGGCAGGAAGTGAGGTTTGACTCATCATCCCCAGTCATTGCGATAAAGAGATGAGGCTCATTTTCGATCAAATCCTCGAACATCTGCCAGTTGGAACCAACACCTTGGACTGTCGCAACATCAATTTTCCTTCCAACCCGTTCTAATTTATCGGGGTCCTTATCGACGAGAATGACATTGTGCTCTTCTTGGGAAAGAACGGAGGCGACATATGCGCCCAAGGTTCCGGCGCCCAAAATGACGATGTTCATAATTCACTTCTTCTTTCCTGTATAATAACCTGAAAATCGAGTTTCTTTCCAAAGAATCAAAGGAATTTTTCATTGAAAATGACTAAGCTTGATCAGCTGATGGAATATTGTTTTCCATCCATTCTTTACTACTCAGAATTTTTCCGAATGCCCCCAGATTCGTAAGGGAAGCATGATGAAGTGATTCGCTGTAGCTTGCAACGCAGTCAGTTAGAGTTGTAATGCCCAACTCTCTGCCCGCCGCTTCTCGAGCTGCGGTTTCCACAGAACTATTGGTTGTAAAACCAGCAAGAATGATCTCGGTACATCCTAAAGCCCTCAAGTAATGATCGAGCTCGGTTTGATGAAAGGAAGAAAGACCCCATTTGCGGATCTTGTAATCGATCTTGGGGATTTCTTCGAGCAGGTCATACCCCCATGTACCTTCCCGAAAACCTTCTTTTTCCAAAAAAGGCCTTCTTTTCAAGGTAGTGGGAAGACCCATAACTTTCCCTTCCTTATCTACAAGTACTGTCAATTGGGTAGCGATGATCGGGATCTGATACTTTTGGCAGAATTGAACAGCCTCGACCACATTTGGAATAATCGAAGGAACATGGGAAGGTGTCAAGCCGTGCCGCGCATAGATTCCTTCGGGGTGGCATAAGTCATTTTGAAGATCTAAAATAAGAAAAATCTTGGCCATAAGACACAGGGTTCTATCCTCCTTTTATCGCTTGGCGATTTTTTTGTCGATTGGCAGTTCGATTTCTATACAGAGAGCTTGGAATCAGGATGAACCATAAATCGGTTTTTGCGCATCGTTTGCTGTTTCTTTCTGGAATCGCGGTTTCTCATACTTCTGGAGGTGTTCCTCAGAGATATATCCTTTGATGGTCTCAAGAATTTCTCCAGCTTTTTGTCTTAATTTTCGGCAAATGTGTTCATTTCTCTGGATTTGTTCTAGCGTTCTAGCTCTGATAAGATTTGTTGGATCAATACGAAGTCTTATGCCTTTGGAATGTAGGGGGATAGAAATCCAGGGATTTTCTTGAAATTTCCAGGGGATTCAGTGATTATAGCTGGCTATGGATTCTCATAGGATAGCGACCATCATTCCCTACTGCAGCACTGAAGAGAGATTCTTGCAGCATTGCATAAAGGGCGCACGTCCATTCTCAGACCAGATTCTGGTTGTCTCCTGTGATCATACATTTGATGGAGTGAGAGAAGATAAGAAGCGGTTGGGGGAAGTGGCTTCATCTTTTAGCGACTGTGATTTTTTTCTCTATCCCTTTGCCAGGGATAGGATTCCTCAAAAGGAATACAAGAAGATGGGCTTTTTGGGTTTCTGGCATACCCTGTCCCGGTGGATTGGAGTTTGTCATTTGATGGATGAGATCGATTACGTACTCTTTTTGGATACCGATGAAATTGTGGACTCAAGAGCATTTCTTGAATGGCTCGATACTCATGAGTACCAAAAATATAAGGCGATGAAACTGGCTAACTATTGGTATTTTCGCCTGCCGAGTTATCAAGGGAAAAAGTGGGAAGATTCCATAGTTTTTGCCAAAAGGGATATTCTCACAAAAAAGCGGGTCCTTCAAAAAGGAGAGAGGAACGCGATCTATGATCTAGCTCCTCCAAGGAAAGCCAGATATGTATTGGGACCGAACAAAAGTCCGATGGTCCATCACTTCAGCTGGGTTCGAACTGAGGAAGAGATGTTAAAAAAGGTAACATCCTGGGGGCATAAAGAAGACCGGAGCTGGCCACAACTCGTTGCCGAAGAATTCTCACGTCCCTTTAACGGAACAGATTTCGTTCATGGATATCGATATGAAACAGTTAAGCCCCTGATTGATCTGGAGGCTCCCTTTCCCAAACGACAACCGACCTATCGCATGACTGTTTTGGCAGAACGAGACCTGTTAAAAGAGCTAGATTGAGGTTGATTTTAACGAGCGATTTGTTAGATCATCGATTGTTCAATATGGACCGGTAGCTCAATTGGATAGAGTACCTGGCTACGGACCAGGAGGTTAGAGGTTCGAGTCCTCTCCGGTTCAATGATCGTTGAAATATTTTCTTGCGGCCCCCTTCACACCAATGCTTTTCTGATCGGTTGTAAAGATACGGGGATGGCGGCTGTCGTTGACCCTGCCTATCAAAGTTTTGATCCTATCATGGCAAAGGTTGAGGAGCTTTCGCTAACCCTAGAAAAAGTTCTACTGACTCATTCTCATTGGGACCACATTGCCGATGTTTATGATTTCAAAGAAAAGTTTGGACTTCCGGTCTATATTCACCCTCTGGACATCCCCAACCTTGAAAAACCCGGTGTGGACGGAGTTCCCATGTTCTTCCCGATCAAGGGAGTCAAGCCTGATGTACTGCTCAAAGAGGGACAAATCATCGAAGTGGGGCAGCTCTCAATAGAGGTTATTCATACTCCGGGCCATTCCCCTGGCAGCGTTTGCTTTTATGTTCCCAAGCATGGTATCTTACTCAGCGGCGATACTCTATTTGAAGGTTCCATTGGAAACCTGTCCCTGAGTACTTCCGATCCAGATAGTATGTGGCCTTCTTTGGAAAAACTGGCGAAATTGCCGCCTGAAACACTAGTGTTTCCAGGCCATGGAAACCCGACTAAGATTGGAAAGGAAGCGTGGCTCAGTAAAGCTAAAAAAAAAATTTGGAGAAACAATATGAATCTTGTTGGAAATAAAGCTCCTTCATTCAAGGCAAAGGCCGTTTGCAAAGATGTAATTCAAGAAGATTTTTCTTTGGAATCTCTCAAAGGAAAATACGTGGTTTTCTTCTTTTATCCTTTGGATTTTACATTTGTCTGTCCGACCGAGCTTCATGCTTTTCAAGAGAAGCTTTCTGAATTTGAAAAGAGGAACGCTCAAGTGGTTGGCTGTTCCATTGATAGTCATTTCTCTCATCATATGTGGCTTAATACTCCCAAAAATAAGGGAGGGATCGAAGGTGTCAGTTATCCTATCGTTTCTGACTTGAGCAAGTCGATTTCAACTTCTTATGGAGTTTTGAAAGACGATGAAGGGATCGCTTATCGCGGACTGTTTTTGATTGATCGGGATCAAGTGATTCGACATCAGCTCATCAATGATCTTCCTTTGGGACGGTCTGTTGATGAAGCTCTTCGAATTCTAGATGCTTTGATTTTTCATGAAAAGAACGGTGAAGTGTGTCCTGCTAACTGGAAAAAAGGATCTAAGTCTATGAAACCTTCTCAAGAGGGACTCAAAGACTACTTCACGAATGTCTAATTCTTAACTCCATCCCATAGATCTATTTCTAGATTTATTTGGTGATGGAGTTTTTTTTCGAAAATTTTTTCCTATTTTTTGTATGAGTTGTTATAAAAGAGACTTCCTATTGAAGGAAGGTATCAGTGAAAAAGTTTGCATTTGTTCTTTTCTTTCTGACTCATTTTGTCCACGCGGCCTATGTAGGGAACCCACAATCTCCAGACATGCCGCAAACCATATCCTTTACAAATGTCCAGGCAGATAAGTACTGGATTACTGCTGATTTGGGATATGAAAAGACGAAAGTATTCGACAAATACTTGCAAAAGTCATTCTTGGGACAACTTCAAAAAGTTGAAACTTCAAAAATATACGCTAACTACGCAGTTCTTACTGCTACTCTTTTCAGCGTCGTAGACTTGTATGCAAAAGTTGGCGAGATCATGCCTCAGCTAGAGTACCTTGATACTGTAGCCGGGTTTGGAACTGAAATGGCTTTAGCTCCCCGCGGCGTTCCAGCTTGGGCAGTCGGAGGAAGGGTTCTTCTTTTCAATATTGCAAATACCTCACTAGGTCTTAATGGTTCCTATCAGCAGTCTGATGTAAGGACGCTGACGCTCTATCCAACTGCTACACCTGCAAATATCTCGCTACAAAATTTTCAGATGTACGAGTATCATGTCGGTATCGCGCTGTCCCATCAGATCAAATACTTTATTCCCTATATGGGAACCAGATACTATCGTACTCGCATCAAGCTGAAGAATTCTCTCCTTACTTCAACACAGGCGCCGATTACATTCCGCAATCAGCGCAACTGGGGACTTTACTTGGGGTGTACTTTAGTTTCTCCTAAGTACTTTCTGCTAAATTTTGAAGGCCGATTTATTGACGAATCAGCATTCACAGCCACTGCTGAGGTTAGATTTTAGCAGCATCTGCTGCGTTTCTTCCTTTTGGAAATACCATTTGTATTCCCTGCAAGTCAGACCTTGCATCTGCAGCCAAACTCAAACTCAGTCTAAGACACGCATGTGTAGGAAATGCATAATTATTGGCATTGAGGCCTTTGAAAATGTAAAGCGGATTTACATTTCAGGAGTGGTTGAAAAGGAAGCTAAGTAATCGAAGAGGTCCTTTTCCGTCGTAATTAGCAGGTTATGGTGGATCGCATGGATTGGATCAGCTGCGTGAATGATTTCAGGATCGCCAACACCAGGAAGGCATATCGCATCTAGGTGAGGAGCAAGTGCACGGTTTGTTAAATGGCCAAAACCTGCGAGATAGTCTTTTTTGCTGAATCCTTCTTCTTTCACCCGAAAAAAAATAAGGTCCCATTCATACATCAGGACTTGAATGGCAAATGATAAGCCTTGGCTTTCTTTTGGGGGATTTCCAAAAAAATCGACAAGCTGAGGAAGCGAGTCGCAGTAATAGGGCTTGTTGAACTGTCCTTTCTCTGCTTCTCCAAATGCTGCAATGATATGTGGATTTGCCACGAAACTTCCCCCTTTTGGCTGGCCGCCATAATACTATCCATTACAGCTTGATGTTTTTTTTTCAACAGCGAGCTTCTGATTATTTCCACGAACAACTATAGGAATAGGAAAGGGGAGATTTCTATGCTTTCAAAGGAAGTCAATTTAAAAAAAATGTCCAAGGAGAATCGAGAACACTCGCCGATTTATAGCGGTCGTTATCTCTATAAAAGACTGCCAAAGTACGAGCTTCCCGAGGAGTCGGTTTCCCCGAGAACAGCTTATCAGCTTATTAAAGATGAGTTGCATTTGGATGGGCAGGCTACCTTAAATCTTGCATCCTTTGTCACAACCTGGATGGAACCTGAAGCAGAGTGTTTGATCAAAGAGACTTTGAACAAGAATTTTGTCGACCGCGATGAGTATCCACAATCCCAGGTAATTCAGGAGCGATGTGTCAACATCCTGGCGCGTCTTTTTAATGCGCCTGAAGGTGAAAAGTTTGTGGGGACAGGAACGATCGGCTCTTCCGAAGCAGTGATGCTGGGAGGACTATCCTATAAATGGAAATGGAGAGATCGAAGAAAGAAGGAAAATAAGGATTCATCTCGTCCAAATATTGTAATGAGTACAGGAGTTCAAGTTGTTTGGCTTAAGTTCGCCAAATATTTCGATGTAGAAGCGAGGCTTATTCCAGTAAAGGAAGGGTGTTATACTTTTCCTCCAAAGGAAATGGCAAACTATGTCGATGAAAATACGATTGCTGTCGTAGGAATTTTAGGTGTTACGGAAACAGGTCAGTTTGATCCAATCAAAGAGATCAATGATACACTCCTCAAAATCAATAAAAAGAATGGATGGGATGTCCCCGTTCATGTCGATGCCGCATCAGGTGGTTTCATTGCTCCTTTTATTTATCCGAAATTGAAATGGGACTTTCGTCTTCCTCTTGTCAAGGGGATTAATGTGTCAGGCCATAAATATGGTCTTGTTTATCCCGGAATTGGCTGGATGATATGGAGAGGTGAAAATCAACTTCCTGAAGATTTGATCTTTCATATTAACTATCTTGGTGGGAATCAACCGACATTTACTCTTAATTTTTCCAAAGGAAGCTCCCACCTGTTGGCTCAATACTACAATTTTCTTAGGCTAGGGAGAGAAGGATATCGAAATATCGTGCAATCCTTACATGAAAATGCGCTGTATATTGGGAAGTCTCTTGTCGACTCGGGTAAATTCGAGCTATTGAGTGACCAGGAGTCTCTTCCTGTTGTCACGGCCAGGCTGAAAGAAGATCCACATAGGGTATTTACCATTTCAGAGAATCTGAGGAAGAAAGGCTGGATTGTACCCGCATATACCATGCCACCAGATGCCGAACAGGTTCAGGTATTGCGTGTGGTTGTCCGGGAAGGACTAAGTCGTGACATGGCAGATCTTTTGTTGAAAGATATCTTTGATCTACTCGACGGGAAGCCCCTACAGCAAAAGGAAGGTCCCAAAGGAAAGCAGCACAGGGTTTGCTGATTTAGCATCCTTGGTAGGGATTGCTGTCCTTGTATTGTGCGTGTTCACCCAGTTCATCTTCGATTTCTAGAAGGCGGTTGTACTTTGCAATACGGTCAGAGCGGCAAAGAGATCCTGTTTTGATCTGTCCAGCCCCACACCCCACTGCCAAATCGGCAATGAAGGTATCTTCGGTTTCTCCCGAACGATGAGAGATGACAGTAGTGTGCTGATTTTGATGGGCTAGGGAGATCGTCTCCATTGTCTCAGTCAGGGTCCCGATTTGGTTTACCTTGATCAGGATGGAATTCCCTACTTTTCGGTCGATGCCCTGCTGTAAGAATTTGGTATTGGTGACGAACAAATCGTCTCCGACGAGTTGAAGTTTTTTTCCTAAAGTCTCCGTGAGTTTCTTCCATCCGTCCCAATCATTTTCAGCCAGACCATCTTCAATGGAATCAATCGGGTATTTACTGGCAAGGTGGTGCAGATATTCGATTTGCTCTTCAGGAGATCGTACAGCAAACTGCTGTTTGGCTTTTTCCCTCTTCTTTTCTACGTATTTCTTCGTATCGGAATTGAAAAATTCAGAGGCGGCTGGATCGAGGGAAATTGAGATTTGTTCCTTTGGTTTATAGCCCGCGTTTTCAATGGCTTCGACAATCAATTCAAGGGCTTCTTCGTTCGATGAAAGATTGGGAGCAAACCCTCCTTCATCCCCAACGGAGGTAGAATGTTTCTTTTCTTTTAGGATCTTCATGAGTGTATGGAAAACTTCTGATCCCCAGCGAAGCGCTTCTTTGAAAGAAGGGGCCCCTTTAGGTCGGATCATGAATTCCTGGAAGTCGATCAAGTTGTCTGCATGTGCGCCCCCATTCAGAATATTCATCATAGGACAGGGGAGAACTGTATCTTCCATGGCGCCCAGATAGCGGTAAAGAGGCATCTTCTTACTCATAGCCCCAGCCTTTGCAGCCGCCAAAGATACTCCCAGAATAGCATTGGCTCCTAAATGGGACTTATAATCTGTTCCATCTAGTTCAATCAGGGAGTGATCGATCTCCTTTTGCTCAGTAACCGATTTGCCAACGAGATGTTTCTGTATAGGTCCATTGATATTTTCAACAGCCTTAGTAACTCCTTTGCCAAAGTAGCGCATCATTTCTCTATCGCGAAGCTCTAATGCCTCATTTTCTCCAGTAGATGCACCTGAAGGCACTGCAGCTTTTGCCCGAATACCTTCATCGGTTTCAATCCAGGCTTCTACTGTGGGATTGCCTCGTGAGTCTAGAATTTCTAAAGCATGTATTGAAGCGATTTTTGACATAGACCTATCCTTTTCAAAGATTGTCTTTTATTAAACTACGATAAGATTCAAAACGCAAGCGAGAGATCTTCTTGTCATCAACTGCTTTTTGCACAGCACAGGACGGCTCTTTCAAATGGGAGCAATTAGGATATTTGCACTTGCGGGCCGTCTTGGCTATCTCATGAAAATGTTTGATGATTTCATCTTTTTGAAGATTATAGATACCGAAGCTTCGTATCCCAGGAGTGTCCACGCAAAATCCCCCCTCTTTTAAGGGAATCAATTCTGCCTTGGTTGTCGTATGTTTTCCCTTTAAGGCTTTTTCGATTAGCTTGCCGACTTTCAGATCAAGTCCCAATGCTGAATTGAGAATGGAGGATTTTCCTACGCCCGATTGTCCTGAAAAGACGGAAGATTTGTTCTTCATCGATTTCTTAAGCAAGCCAAGTCCCTTTCTCGTTTTAGCACTGATAGACAAGATCTGAATACCGGCTTCTTCATAGGCGGATACAAACTCTTCGAAAAGCTCCTTATCTTTGTCGGAAGCATTCTTCAGAAGATCGATTTTATTGATCAAGACGATGGGTTGGATATTTCCCCTCTCTGCGGAAATCATATAACGATCGACGAGAGAAGGTTTCAAGGGAGGCTTTACAACAGAAATGGTGATGAAAGCCAGATCGATATTGACAGCGATCAATTGCTGTTTTCGCCCTGAAGCATCGGATCGGGCCAAATAGGAGAATCGCTCTTCCACTTGAGCAATGACGCCCTGGTCTTCTCCTTGAAGCTGGACTCTGACGAAATCTCCCACTGCGATCAGATTTTTTTCCCTGGTCTTTTCCTTCTTCAACACGCCTTTCAACGTACATTCCAGAGGTTTTCCCTCTATCAGAACGAGGGCTGTCTCTCCTGTGATGGCGAGGATTTGGCCAGCTTTGAGATCTTTCTGGGCGACTTTGATCTCTTTCTGCTTCTTCTGATCGGTTTTTTTGTATTTCGATTTATCAGTTGCCCGTTGGATCTTCCGGATTTTTTTATTTCTTTTTCTGTCCTCAGGGAAAAAGTCTTCCTCTTCAAAATCTCTCATGCTTCTTCCTTCATCATCTCATACATCAGTATAGATCCAGCTGATGCGACATTGAGGGATTCGATCTTTTTTTGGATAGGGATGTTTACTTTTTGGCTTAGTTTTACAAGCCAGGAAGCTGCTCCCTGTCCCTCATGGCTCAAAACCAGAAAAAAGGGCTTTTTTACTTTGAGCTTGTCGGCGGCTGTTCCTTTGAGATCAGCAATATAGGCAGGGATTTTATCTTTCTGGATCCATTCGATGATCTCCTTTTCTGATTTTACATGGAAGGGAAGAAGGAAAGAAGCACCACTTGAGGCCCGTATCGCTTTATCGTTAAAAGGATCGACAGTCTCCGGGGTGAGGACTGCCTCATCGAATCGAAGGGCACATGCAGTTCGTAAGAGGATTCCCAGATTTCCGGGATCCTGTATGCGATCCAAAACCAGAATTGCCTCTTTTTTCTTCCCTTTGTCTATTTGGGGCAGGGGAAAAATTGCCGCCGTGCCATCCGGCGTTCTGAGCCCAGTGATCTTTCTCATGATCTCCTCAGTTACCTGGATATCTCCATTTATGTCGAAAATGGAAAGAATTTGGGTAGGGGAAATAGACTTTGAGATCTGCTCGATGATTTTTTTTCCAGTGACAAAAACTTCCTCTTGCTCATGGCGGTAAGCCTTCTCTTTTCGAAGGCGGACACAATGTTTTACGAACGGATGTTGTAAACTCTTAATTTTTTTTGATACCATGATAGAAAGGGGGTTTTCAGCTGCATTATGGGCGATCCGGCAATTGAGAAAAAGAGGGATAGTCATTTTCATGGCTCTTTAACGCGTAGAATCCTAATGCTCAGCATTTTTCTCGTGATTCTACCCCTGTTTGTCCATAGTCTGATCATCTATGAGAGAGAGTACAAACACAGACTTAAAGATCTATTCGTCTCAATGCATCTGGTCGGAACTGCAGCAACCGAGTATCTGAGAGCTCGGATCAATTTGCATATGGTCATACTCGATTCGGTAGCAAAGGACCTAGCGGTCATGGATCGGGGCCAAATTGATGAGTTGTTAAGGGAAATCTCCTTTGAGACGAAGTCCAATGTTTTTTATTTGAGGGCCATTGATCACAAGCTGGTCTGTGTTTATTCTTCCAACGATCTGCAGCTTGGCAAAAATTATGCGAATGTAAAAGGCTTCAATCAGGTACTTCTCAATCAGTTTAGTGTTTTTGCGGCAGAAGATCCTTATCTGAAGGTAAAGCATCTGCTCGTTGTCAAGAACCTCGGAAATAATGATGCCCTCTGCATAGGTTCTTCAGTCTCTGAGTTTTTAGAAGTGACAAAAGTTCCGAGCGATCCTGTTTATCCAGTGAATCTCTCTCTTCTCATGCCAAACGGAGAGGTCTTTGCCAGTACAGATCAGACCCTTATCTCTCAAAATCTGAATAGCTTTACAGCAAGTCCAGTCAAACGTTTTCAAGATGCCTTTGAACTTGAAAGGGGGCCTCTAAAAGAATTTGCCATGATTATCCCTATCCAGGAGACAAATCTCAGGCTCCTTCTGAATATTCCTAAATCGTCAGTACTCAATTTGCAAAAGGAAGAGTATTTCTTTCGCATAACCCTGCTTTTGGGGTTGATTCTAGTCGTTGGTGGGGGATTGGCTGTTATATTTTCCTGGCGGCTTTCGAGACCTCTGCGTCAGTTATATGATGCGATGCAAAGGGTGACTCTCGATAAAGATTACGCCTCCCGATATCAAAAGGACAAAATGGGCTTTGAGATCAATATTCTTGGACTGCGCTTCAATGAGATGATCGACTCCATTTTGAAACATCAAAGCGAGGTGCAGGAAGAGAGGGTCCAAAAGGAAAAATTATCTCAGGAGCTCTCGATTGCTGCCCAGGTTCAGACGAGCCTTCTCCCCACAGAGCTTCCTGCCATCTCAAACATGGATATCCATGCGGGCTTCCGTCCTGCCAAGGAAGTGGGAGGAGACTTTTACGATCTTTTTGTCACTCGCAGAGGCAACCTGGTGATGATCATAGCGGATGCGGCAGGCAAAGGGCTTCCAGCCTGTCTATTTTCCCTAGGTTTTAGAAGCATTTTTCGCTCTTTTTGCCAATCTGATACTAATTTGGAACAAGTTCTCATTCATACAAATGCACTCTTTGCCAAGGATACGAAGCAGTCAGGATATTTTGTGACCGCCTGGATTGGAATCTTGGATCCGGTCATGCTTACGTTGACCTATTCGAATTTAGGCCATGTTCCTGCTCTATTGAAAAAGAAAGATGGACTTACGGAATTGAACACAAAAGTTGGGATGGCACTAGGGGCTGTACCAGACTTGAAAGTCGAAATAGGAACCTGTGTTCTAGAGAAAGATGATCTCCTTTTCCTATATACCGATGGTGCAATCGAAGCATTCGACAAAGATAGAAACATGTATGGAAAGAACAGGTTGAAGAATGTAGTGATGCAATCCAGTCAGTCTCTTGAAGTAGTGCAAAGGCTTTTCAATGATATTGACGAGTATGTTGGGAGAATTCCCATTCAGGATGATTTGACTATGGTTTCCATTCAAATGAAATCCGATCCCGAGAAAAAAGTGAATCACTTATGAGGTTGACTTAGGCCAAAGGGTGCTTTCTTTGAGTTTGGCCAGGATCTCTTCAGGCTGTTGGAGCTTTTCATTGACCGCGATTCTCTCTGCTTCCCGAAGGAGTTTTCCCATGAGGGGGCTTTCGCCGATTCCATGGGTCTTTAAAAAACTCGATTTGATTACAGGATCATGCTTTTCAATCCGTTCAATGGCAAAGGACAGGAGCTTTTTTTTCTCTTCATGTTTTTCAAGAAACGGTTTTCTCTCTTCCAGGGGAAGGTGCGCGGCATGAATGCAAAGGCAGAGATGGGAGTAGGGGTTGGCATAGTAATAGGCCCACTCTATATCTTCGGCATTGTCATTTGAAAATAGTATTTCCTCTGAACGGGTCTGAAAATTAACGAACTGCATTTGCTGATTGGGAAGTTTTAAATATTTGCAGATGGCCAATTTTCTCTCTAGCGAGATGGGGCCGAAGAGTTCGATAAGGTAGATGCTGATGGGGGTCTTTTTAGGAAAGTCCTCGATTGCATATAGCCTGTTTTCGATCTCTTTTAAGGGAATAATCTTGAGATCTGGAAAGATTGTTTGAAGAAGGCCTGTCTCATGCAGGGACAGAAGAGCTTTTTTAAAATTGGGAAAGGCGGCCATTTTTTGCATTTCATTCACAACCCGTTCGATGGCAACCGCTGGAAAGAGTTCATTGGCATGGGCACGAATCGCTGCCATTGTCTTCTCTTCGATTTCAAAATCAAAACGGCAGCCCAGTCGTATCGCACGGATCATTCGAAGGCGGTCTTCCTTGATTCTCTCGTGAGGATTTCCAATCGCTCGAATGATTTTTTTCTCTAAGTCTTCTTTCCCATGAACAAAATCGAGGACCTCTTTCTTGATCGGGTCATAAAACATCCCGTTGACTGTGAAATCGCGTCGCATCGCATCTTGCTCAGCTGAGGTAAATTCGACTTTTGACGGTCTCCTGCCATCTTTGTATTCAATGTCTTTTCGGAACGTTGCTACTTCATATTGACGTTCACCCACAATGACAATAATGATGCCAAATGCAATTCCGACTGGAACGGTATGTTCGAAAAGTTCTTGAATTTTTTCGGGGGAAGCATTCGTCGCAATGTCAATATCATCAGAAGGGTGCTGCAGGAAAAAATCTCTAACCCAGCCTCCCGCGTAATAGGCCTCAAAGCCATTTTTTACCAACTTTTCAACAATACTTAGTGCTTCTGGATGCTCTTCCATATCTTTTAAAAACTACTCTGTACACTTACACTATAGGCACTCTCATCGTAAAAACGATACTCGGCACTTACGACCATTTTATTTACGATGATTAAGGATAATCCTAGAAAAGCGCCCCAATGGTTGCGGTTTTTGAAATATATCGATCCACTATCATTCGTACGGATTTTTAGTCTCGATCTCAAGTATTTTCCCCCAGCATAGGGTGAAAAAGGACCTATTTTTGTCGAAATACCGACAGCAGCATGCCATTCCTGATAGCGGAAGTATTGAGGAGAAAGATTGAGAGAGAGATGAATATTGTGCCAGTCAAAAGATAGAGCTTTGGATGAAGGAATGCGAAAATAGTTGAAATTGACTCCGAGTATAAATGCTCTGAATGATTTCACAACGAGAGTACCACCCACATTCCAGGTAAAACGGAAAGAAGTTTTTGCATCGAGGGTTCCGGGAGAAAAAAAATTATCGGGAACGCCTGGATCCCATTCGATCTTTTCTTTTGAAGCGCCAAGATCACTATAGAGTTCTAGAGTATTGAACAACGCAACTGCTAAGCTTCCATAATGGGAATAAGTGCCAAAAGAGTGCACATAGGAATTCTCAATATCTGGGTCTGATCTTGCGACCATTTTTTTATTCGATACCTGATCTGTGAGATATCCTGTCTTGATTTTGATGAAACGGTTTTTAAAAAATAAAAAACTCGAATCAAGAATCATAGGAGAAGCTGGATTGCCCACATGTCCGGCATAAAGGGAAGGAAGAAGAAAAAAAATAAGAAGCCAACGCACAACAACCACTCTTTGGACAAGCTATTTAACCAGAGAAACCTTTTTTATACCCAAAAAAACCATTTTTTCAGATTTCTTGGGTATGAAGAAGAATGGAGCTTTGTTATAGTGATATTTATGGTTTGCAAGATTCATTTTCTACCTGATGAGATGGTCAATCAGATCGCGGCAGGGGAAGTTGTCGAAAGCCCCGCTGCCTGCATCAAGGAGCTGATCGAAAATTCTCTTGATGCTGGAGCGACTGCAGTGAATGTGGAAATTTCTAAAGGAGGTTTAGACCTTATCAGAATTTCCGACAATGGAACGGGTATGAATCCAGAGGAGATGAAGCGAAGCGTGCAGCGTTTTGCTACTTCTAAAATTGAAAAATTTGATGATCTTTCTCATTTGTCTACTTTGGGTTTTCGAGGTGAAGCACTTCCTTCTATCGCTTCAATCAGCCATTTCAGTCTATTGAGCTCTAACGGGGAAGTAGGAAATCGTCTTAAAATTCAGGGAGGAAGACAGACCTGTTTTGAATCCTATGCACGTACAAGGGGGACGACGGTCGAAGTTTCCTCATTGTTTTACAATGTTCCTGCAAGAAAGAAATTTCAAAAAAGTGCTTCTGCGAACCAACAGGAAATCACGAAACTGTTGAAGCTGTTTTCGATTGGTTATCCGCAAATTGAATTTACATTAAGATCGGAAAACAAAGTATTGTTTCACACCGAAACTGGATCTTTTACAGAGCGGGTAGAACAGGTTTTTTCCTACCCCTTTTCATCTCAATGTCTTTCCTTTTCTTATGAAGAGAAAGGAAAAAAAATCTACGGAATGTTGGGAAAACCATCCAATGGACAAGTTCGTCCCTCGAAACAATATCTTTTTCTCAATCGAAGGTTCATTTCTTCCCGGTTGATTTCAGAGGGAATTCGAAATGCTTACGGAACGAGAATGAAAGAGGGAGAACATCCCCTATTTATTTTGAATATGGACATTTCTCCAGAGGAAATCGATGTGAACGTTCATCCTCAGAAAAAAGAAGTACGGTTTGCCGCCAAAGAGAAGCTGCAGGAATTTTTGAATAGGGCGCTGTCACATGCTTTTCGCTCGAATATACCTTCTTTTTCACCTGCAAAGTCTTTTTCTCCACCCCCAAAAAGAGAGTTCATCGAAGAAGAAGAACCAACCGTATTTGAAGAAGAAGCTGTTCAAGAAGAGTTTTCCTTTCAGGAAGAATCATCGGTTGTGTTCACCTATGAGAGTTTAATAGGGTCTTATTTCTTAGTACAGACGCCGGAACTCAGCGCTTCAGAAGTTTGGGTCATTGATCTAAAAGCTGCCTATTCCCGTCTTCTCTACGAACGTTTTATGAAAGGAGACATTTCAAAACAGGCTCTTCTATTTCCAGTGACTTTTGATCTCATGCGAGGAGAAATGGAAAAGGTGTGTTCCTGGAAATTACCCGGGATTACGTTTCGACAGGTGGGGCCTGACAGTCTGGCTGTCGATGAAATCCCTGACTTTTTATCCTCTGAAGAATTTCAGATTTTATTTCCTTTGATTCTTGAAGAAGGACCTGAAGTGTTCGATCGGCAGCAAGAAAAAAAGTTGGTCCTTTTTTGCAGTCGCTTTGGTGATAAAAATAAGAAGACTTTTACTCAAATGGAAGCGCACTTGATGACGAAAAAACTGTTTGAGGCCGAAGATCCTAATTACAGCCCCTTAGGAAAGGCGATTAGAATGTGTTGTGACTTTGACACATGGTTTCAAAAAAGGAAAAAAAGCGGATGAATTATTCTAAAAGGATCGAGAAACTTCAAAGGGTCCTATTTGCGAACCATTTAGATTTTCTTATTGTCGATGAGCCGTCCAACCTCTTTTACCTCACAGGGCATCGAGTTTCACGGGGCAGGTTTTGCATCTCTCAAAACAATTCCATTTTTTTTGTCGATGGAAGATATATCGAATCGATCAAAAAAAAATGTCCGTGTTCTGTAGAGCTATGGAAAAATGAAGCCCTGGAAAATTTCTTTTGCGTTGAGGGAAAAATTCCTAAAACAATTGGATTCGACAGTCATTTCACTTCTTTTTCCGAGTATCAGAAGTTGTTTCAATTTTTTGAAGACATCCGGGAAAGAGTGGATGTTTTTGATTTTGAGTTGCAAGCCCTGGATGATCCCCTGAAGGAGCTTAGAATGATCAAGGATTCAGAGGAAATTCTGGCTTTAAGACGTTCAGCAGCTTTGAACTGGAAGGGGTTTGAACACATCTCTTCCCGTCTTAACGAAGGAATCAGAGAGCAGGATTTAGCTTGGGAATTTGAATCCTTCTGTAGAAAAGCTGGAGCGGAGGCGATGGCTTTTCCCCCTATGGTCTGCTTCGGTGAAAATAGTGCCTATCCTCATCATAGACCAGGAAAAAGGGAACTCCAAGCCAATGAGGTAGTGCTCCTCGATTTGGGAATTGTTGTAGAGGGATACTGTTCGGATATGACACGCATTCTATTTTTCGGTCAGCCAGATCCAGAAGTAGAAAAGATGTATTCCGTAGTCCGAAGAGCCCATAGCAAAGCTTTATCTTTATGCAAGCCTGGGATCAAAATAGGCGACATCGATCGAACTGCCCGTGAGATCATTATTGAAGAAGGATACGAGGCCTATCCTCATAACCTGGGACATGGGATTGGTCTGGCTACGCATGAATTTCCCATCCTAGGGTGGAAGAAAAAAGAGGCAGATCTTCCCATAAAACCAGGAATGGTCTTTACGATCGAGCCAGGAATTTATATACCAGGGACAGGAGGTATCCGTTACGAGGATACGATCTTGATTACAAGCGAAGGATACGAGAACCTTTATTGATGAACCTGCAATACATTGTAGCTGATGAGGCACATGCATGAAATTGAGGACCAGATTATTCCTTTGGTTTGGCGGTCTTTTTATCTTGTTTGTCGTCGTCTCCTATTTTCTTGAAATCTACCTAGTTCACAGAAACATCACCAAGTCATCGAATGCCCTTCACGTACAGATTGAGAAAGACAATGAATCTTTTCGAAAGCATTTTGAAAATTTTCTGGGTTCCGTGATTGCAGATATACAGGCCAGGGTGGATGTGCTCCTTTTTCGTCTGAACCAGTACTCTGTACTGAAAGAAGATTTTATGCCGACGGAAGAGAACCTGAAGCGGATGACATGGGTGCCTTCTAGTCAATTGATCCTCCGGGATAAATGGGTCCACTTTATCCAAAGCACGATTGAAGGACATCTAACTGCTCTGATCAATCCAACTCCCGATGCGCTTTTTCCTGTTCAATCTTATAAAATTGATCGAGATCTCGCCTGGATTGCCTACCAAGAAAAAGGGGAGAAAAAAGCCAGTCTTGCTATCCGTTTTTCCAGATCAGATTTTGCCCAATTTCCTACTTCCTATGTCGATGTAGAGATTCAGGAAGAGCCTGATGTCTATTTTCTCTTTGATCCTCAAACAATTCGTCGTCTTTCAACCGATGGAGTAGGTTCTCTATCAAGCAAGCCACGTCTGAATAGCGAAGTCTTTTTACACTTCCGCAAGTTGATGATCGCAAAAATTGACAGGGCTAAAGTCTATCTCAGGAATGAAATGCCAACGACGAATAGCAAATATCCCTATGAAGTGAAAAAGTGGTTGAACCGAGTCGAATTAAAGCCCGTATTTAAACGGAGTGTATTTGCTGGGGAGATTTCCGAACCCATGGATATCACTCCCACGATCATGAAGGAGTTCCGCACCAGTTTTCAACGAGATTTCAATCGGGATCACGTAGTGACGATGATTTCCCTTTTGACATCCAGTTTGATGACCGATCTTTTTGGGAAAGATCCACTTGATCCTCAAGCTCCCAAGGGAATTGCCATTGTACCTATGGAAGGAGGAGAAGGGGGAACTATCTGGTCTCGGGAAGTATTTTCCAAACAGCCTTTCTACGATGATGGCAAGTATGTAAAAAGTAGTGCCTTTGGAAAAAACAAAGACATGCCCGCTTCCATCGCATTAATTATTGATCCCAAGGACGAGCATCTCTTTTTGGGAAATACTCTTGTTATGAGATCAGGTGGGAATACGGGATATCTGAGCGTCGGTATGGACATGAACGATCTGATTCAAAGGCTTGCTCTTGCCACGAATCAGGTTGTCGTATTAGCCAGCAACAATAAGGTTCTAGGGATCTATGATGAAAATGGGAAAAAAAATAACAACTCCTGCCCCGTATAAGATTCCTCTGAACACGATGGATGAATGGCGTATGGGGACGATCGACGTCAGTGGAGAAAAATATTTCTACCTTCATCTCCATCCCTATAAAGAGATCGATTTCCATGTTTTTACAATTCAGCCTGAGTCGCAAGCTTTTGCTTTTGTCGATTTCTTGAATACCTCTACGAAAGATGTGATCGATAAAATTTCTTTCAATATGCGGACCATCGGTTTGGTTGCACTCGTGTTAGGGCTGTTTATGCTCCATAATATCTCTCGAAGGATGACCAAGAGGATCACACAATTGGCTAGAGCGACGCAGCCAGTAGCGGAGGGGCATTATGATAAGATCGATCTACCCCCCGTTCTTGAAAAGAAATCGGATGAGATCAATCAATTGATCCAGTCTTTCGCCCAAATGGTTCAGGGACTTCAAGATCGAGAAAAGGTTCGGGGGGTATTGAACAAAGTAGTCTCAAAACAAATCGCTGAAGAGATCTTGAAAGGAGATGTAAAGCTGGGAGGGGAGGAGCGGGTTGTAACGATCCTGTTTGCCGATATAAGAAATTTCACTAAACTGACTGAAAAGATGGATCCGAAAGAAGTGATTGAATTATTGAACGGATGTATGACCAAAATTACTCATGTCATTGATGAGTTCGGCGGTGTTATCGACAAATATGTAGGTGATGAGGCGATGGCGCTGTTTGGAGCGCCTATTCCAACTGAGGATGCGGCGATGAAATCATTGCGGGCCGCCTTTGAAATGCAAATGAGACTGGCAGCCTATAATGAAGAGAGAAGAAAGGAAGGAAAAGTAGAAATCCACATGGGATCGGCGTCCATACCGGAAATGTTCTGGCTGGAAATATGGGAGCTGAAAATCGTTTGAATTATACGGTTTTGGGTTCGAATGTTAATTTGGCAGCGAGACTTTGTAGCGCAGCAGAACCAAATCAGATTTTGATCAGCGAAGACACCCTGAATCAACCTGGTGTTAAAGAAGCTGTAGATGCAGAAAAACTAGAAGCAAAACATTTGAAGGGCTTCACTGATCCCATCGTTGTCTATCAATTGAGACAAATAAAATAAGATGCTGAGTTTTCGTAAAAAAATCCTCTTTAGTGATCTGATCCTCTTGTTGATCTTCATTGCTCTTCTTTTTCCTTTTGTGGAAAAGACAGTTGGAAACATTGTGAAAAGATCTCTTGAAGAGCGAGCCTCAGAGCTCATTAATGAAATCAAAACAGCTCCCACACTTCCTTCAATGATTCAGAGGCTCAAAGCCCAGGAGCTTCTCGTTTTTTTTCGGGTCAGTCTCATCGATGAGCAGGGAAGAGTTTTATATGACTCACATGTTCAAAAGCTGTTAAAGGATCAGTATTCACCCTATTATCTTACCTCCCACCCGGAGGTCGAAGAAGCGTTCAAGTATGGGATAGGGTATAGCGAAGGATATTCGCAGCTTTTTTCTCAAACCTTCGCCTATGTCGCCAAATCCTTTAAATTTGAAGGAAAAAAATACGTCCTTCGCACAGCTTTTCCTTTTAAACAGATTGAAGAGCTGACCAAAGATTTTGAAATTGGCTTTTTAAGTCTTGGTGCAGTCATTCTGCTGCTTTACAGCTTCATGACCTGGGCGATTATCCATCGATTAAGCCGGCCGATTCAACACATCATTACTGCCATTAAGCCCTATCAGGAAGGGAAGGAAGAATCTCTTCCCCGCATTGAAATGCACAAGTCGATCGATCCGAATGATGATTTCGGCAGATTGGCACATACCTTGAATTTTCTCTCCGAAAAGATCCAAAAGCAGATCCAGACTCTGACTGAAGAGAGAAATGAAAATGAAGCGATCCTTGAATCCCTTGTTGAAGGGGTCGTAGCTGTCGATTCGAATAATGTGGTGACCTATGCCAATTTCATGGCTTGTAAAATGTTGGGGACACCTAAATATTCCATGATGGGCCGTCCCTTTGAAACGCTTAAAGAAAGGCCTAATTCGGAACTCGTTACTGTCTGCAAGGAACTTCTTCTTCTCTGTCAGCAAAAATCTGAAATCTTAAAAGAGCCGATCACAATTGGAGAAATTCGAAAGGTCTTTCTCGATATCATCGCAGCTCCAAAAGCCCATAAAAGCGGCGCTATTCTTGTTCTTCAGGATAAAACTTCTGAATATAAAGTCCTGCAGATGGGAAAAGATTTTGTGGCCAATGCATCTCACGAGCTTCGTACTCCTATAACGATCATCCGGGGATTTGCAGAAACATTATTAGATCTTCCCGATCTTTCTCCTGAGATGCTTCAGGAGATTACGGGTAAAATTGTTAAAACCTGCCACCGTCTTAATTCTTTGGTAAAAAATCTTCTCACCCTGGCTGATATTGAGAATCTTCCCGAAGAGCGATTTGAAGAATGCGATATAGAAACGGTGATTGAAAACTGCAAACTCATTCTTGAAGCGATGCATAAAGATGTCACCATTAACATTGAAAAGAAAACGAGTATCGTTTCCATAGAAGCCGATGTTGATCTATTGGAACTTGCTATCAACAATCTGTTGGAAAATGCTGTCAAATATTCTAATCCTCCAGCTCAGATTACCATCACTCAGGAACAAATTGAAGACGAAATCAAAATTGTCATTTCAGATAAAGGGATAGGCATTCCTCCACAGGACGTCGATCATGTGTTTGCCCGTTTTTATACCGTTGATAAAGCAAGAAGCAGAAAGTTTGGTGGAGCTGGTCTCGGGCTCTCCATTGTGAAAACCATCATTGAAAAACATAATGGTGAAATCAAAGCTTCTTCTGTTTTGGGCGAAGGGACCAGTTTCACAATCACTCTTCCCATCATTCATAAGACACGGGAAAAGATCGAAGTTATTGAAACCACCCCAACTGAAGAGTAGATTCCAAACTAGAAATAGGCTTTACGTTTGATCTCAATTTGACTTTGAGAGTCAGAACCTTTGATCGTTACCGTTTTTGCGGGCTTTGTTTTTTTGTGTCTGAGAGAAATCAAATCCTGAATCTCAAGATGATTCATAATGAATTGATTCTGAGAAAAAAGACTTTGCAGCATGTCTTCATTGACCTCTAAAAAGTCCATCTCTTCTTCTTTTTCTCTCCAAAGAGCATCGGCTACCTTCTTGTTGAAAAGAGCAGTTAAAATTTGTCTGTTGCTGCAGGAGAGGCAGATTTTCTTCTGCTTTCCCCCGGGACTATACCGGATATAGTCTAATAAGGATGGGTAGCCCTTTTGCTGTCCTTTCAACATCTTGTAATAAAGAATCTGAAAGGATGGATCCTTCAAGGTAATTTTTGCAATTGTGCTTGGCTTTTCTTCTTCGATGCTTGCCAAAAGAAGATCGACGAAATGACGCTCGGGATTTTTGTCCTTTGTATTTGATAGAAGATTATCCCGATAAAGGACTCTCACAAGAGAACATAAATATTCGTAGATTTCCTTATGCGCCTCCTTTCCATCATGAATCAGAGGGGCTATGTTCAGAACAACACATTCAGGGAATTCTTCCAGCTTTTGCTGTTTTTCTTCTTCTACCTTGGTAGTGGGTGGTGCGAAAGAATTTTTTTGAGGTGGGGTTTCCTTCTTTCTTACTTTCCGGTACATCTTTTTTGCGAGATCATTTTGTGCATCTCTCGCGGCGGATACATAACCCCGGTAGGCTTGCTTGACTTCCAAAGATGAAATGGTCTGTTGATAGAAATAGGAGGAGCTTAATGCTAGGAGGGCTAGAAGGGTAATGATAAAGCCCAAGAGATTCATTTTTTTTCCGACTCAAAAAAAGTGATAACAGGATCTATGGTTGGAAGAAAAAAAGCAAACTTCATTCCATCCATTTTCATTCTTATCAATGAAGGAAGCTTCTTTTTTTCTTTTGGCCACTCTGTTTCAAGTTTGGTTTCTCCTTTAGTCCACTGGGGGGGAAGGAATTCATATTCCACAACCCCAACCTCTTTTTTTAAAATTTCTGTTCGCATTTTTTTTGGTTTTGCTTCCAAAGGAGAGATCGTCAAACAGTAGTTTTTTTCATCGTCTATATAAAGGAGTGCTTTGACAGGTCCGCTAAAATCGGGATCGGGATCAATACCATTATCAAAGATGCAATGAACTTCAATAGGATCTTTGTCAGTAAACAAGAAGTCGGACGCTTCAATAGGAGTGATGCGAGAAAATATTTGATCGAGCCTCATTTGCAGGCTTGCCCTGGAGAATACAGCTTCTTTGGCTATTTCTATCTTTTCTTCCATTTTTCGGATTTGGGCGAAGTGATAAAAAAGAGTAGTGATCAATATTGCGCAGAGAAATAAAGCAATGCTTACTTCGATTAATGTGAGTGGGAGCTTTTTGATCTTTTCAAAGTGAATATGGCGAGGAAGACCCCCAGAAGGACAAATGCGATCAGGCTTACATAATCCGGCAGATACGGCCTTGCCGAGGCTGGTATGACTTTGAAAATCACGAGTAGGGCGATGATGATACCGGTACAAGCATCTCCTCCAACAAATCCTGAGGAAATTAAAATTCCATTTTGTTTGGATGCTTCCGAATGGGTATGCCTATTGACAAACCAGGAAACAATTCCGCCAGCCATCATACCTGTACTTAAAGATAGAGGCAAATAAAGTCCAATCGCAAACGGGAGGACAGGAATTCTCATAATATAGACTAATAGGCCAAGTACCACTCCTGCAATGACGAGGGTATAGGGTAATTCACCCATAATTACCCCTTTGGCGATCATCGACATCAAGGTAGCCTGCGGAGCTGGCATCACTTCAGAGCCAATATGATAGGCCTGATTCAAAACATAAATAGTACTTCCGAGTGCAAGAGCTGGAATGATCGCACCTATGATTTCCGCTACCTGCTGTCTCTTAGGGGTAGCCCCTAAAAGAAATCCTGTTTTCAAATCCTGCGATGTCGTTCCTGCCAGGCATACAGCGACATTAGCAACACAGCTCATTGTGATCGCAGCAATGATGTACAGAGATGAGGTCCAGCCCAAAAGTACAAACAATATACTAGTCACTAACAATATAGTAATGGTCATGCCCGATACTGGATTGGAAGTGCTTCCGACCAGGCCCACCGTGATCGAAGTAACAGCGACAAAGAAAAAGCCTAGAACAACCAGAAGAATAATCGTAAAGAAGTTCAAATAAAAGATCGGGACAAGCCATAAGAAAAGAATGCTGGCCAAGGATCCAAGTGTCAACCAAGCTAACGAAATATCTCTATCTGTTCGGATTTTGGACTCAGCCAATTTAAATCCGCCAAATAGTTCCTTGACGCCTACATGAACTGTTTTGATGATCAGAGGAAAGATCTTCACCAGACTGATCATACCACCAATGGCAACCGCTCCTGCACCGATGTATCTCACATAGTTGGACCAGATTTCTTCAGAACTCATGTGTGAGATTACAGTACTGGAAGGAAAGATCATTACGTCTCCCATTCCAAACATTCGGATGAGAGGAATGATCACCCACCAGGCCAATGCGCCACCTGCAAAGACAAGTGCTGAGATCCTTGCCCCAATAATATAGCCTACTCCCAACAGGGCAGGAGTTGCATCAACGGAGACAACCGTGTCGTGATAGGGTTTGATCTTCCAGGAAGCTACCTCGTTCCAGAAGTAAAAAGCATTGCTGCATAACTTGTAGACAACCCCGATGATTACTCCCCAAGCGGCCATCATGGCAGAACCTTTGGAAGACTCGCCTGCTTTTAAAATCTCTGCACATGCAGTTCCTTCAGGAAAGGGTAAAATGCCATGTTCTTGCACGATGATGTATCGCCGCATGGGAATCATGAATAAAATACCGAGAACGCCTCCTAAAGCAGCCAGCCAAAAAACTCTCCAAATCGAAGGATGATCACCAAGTAAGATCAATGCGGGTATAGTAAACACAACACCGGCAGCCATTCCTTCTCCAACGGAAGCAATTGCTTGCACAATGTTGTTTTCTAAAATCGAAACCTTTCTGAAAAACGTCCGTAATATGGCCATGGATAAAATGGCAGCGGGAATCGATGCGGAAATCGTCGTTCCGATTTTCAATGCCAAATAAGCATTTCCGATAGCGAAGATAAATCCGAGAAATAGCCCCAGAACTGCCGCTCGAATGGTGAATTCTTTGGTGTTCCTTTCGGCAGGGATATGTGGCTTGAATTCTTCTTTCGTGGTCATATTTTTCAACATGCCATCGAAAAAGATTTTTTTAAAGTTATAAAAAATTCTACCTCTTAACAATAAATAAAAAATATGGTAAGATATTTGCATAAATTATTTGGGGAAGTTATGGCGACAGGAGTGTCTTTAAGCCTAAGAAATTCAATTCAAGATCTTCAGGCTAATCCAGAGAATCGAGCTTTAAGGCAGAAATATTGTGATGGCCTATCAAGTCTTCATGAAGAGGTGTTTCACGAACCAACCAAGCTGTTTAAGAAATATTTTTACCTTCAGTGTGCTCATGACCTTACTAGAGGTGGATTCACAAAATATCCAGGACCTAGGCTTCGTCTTCTTCCCTCAGCTGCTACTGTTGTTAAGACGGAAAAAGCCTCCCAGGATGCAGTGCTAAGAGATGATGGTTCCTCTTTAGAAGCTTTTCCCCTTTTTATGGAAAAATATACAGCCTTTGCTCATCAACTTTTTGAAGAACTTAGAGAGATTTATTCGCTCTCTCCTTTTTTCTTTAAGGATCGTTACGCTATAACCGTTTGCTGGTTCCAATCGATCGTGGAGATGCTTGCAAAAGAAAGAGTAGGATTTTCCGAGTTATTTGAAACTAGAGACCCTTCGGCACTTTCTATGATTTTTCGAATAGGAATTTTACGATGGATTGCCAAGCCGGAAGGAGAAGTTCCTGAGATCTTTAGAGAACAGAATGATCTAGAAACAATGAGAGAACAATATTTTGCTCTATCTCCGCACGCGCAAGAAAGACTGAAAAATGTGCTTATAGGGATTGAAGAGATTGATGATCAGAATCCAGAGTTTGCCCTTTTTATCGCAATTGGAAAGCTAAAGGCTGAATTGGAGTCGAACGCTAGCTTATGCAATAGCCTATTGCATACTCTTGCGTTACAAAACGCGTAAAGTTTAGCTTTTTATTGATATAAAGGCTTGTATTGAACATCTTCTCTGAACTCAGGCCCTTCCCACTCCCAATGATCGGCATTTGGAACTAATCGGAAATGTGATTCGATCTCTAATATTCCTGTAGGTCTTAGATCTTCTCCATTCGTTCTCGTCTCATGCAGTCGTACTGCGAAAGGTTGTTTAAGCGTTACATCAAAGTGTCCTTCTCTTTCATTCCAAGCGACATGAACACTTTCACCTTCTGAAACTTTCATGCTACTATTCCATTGAGTAAGCAATGTAAGAGGATCAATGCCGAGGTGTAAAGCTGTCCCAGCACGGTTTCGAACGGATTGTGATTCAAGGAATAGGAGGTTTTCAAAGAGATCTTGTCTAAGAGATTCACTCATGGATTTTCTTTCGGCAAAACCTGCGCAGAATTCTGAAATCCCATTGATGAAACCTTGCACATCCTCTCTTTCTGATAATTCTCCGCTCGACTCAGGAGTTAGCCCTTCTAGGGCCCTTGAGTGAGGACCATCTTCAAGCCTTATTTGAGGAGTTCCTCGATCGTAGTCTCGAAGTACTATTTCAGGAACCTGAAAGGCTTGAGTTTGAAAAGCGAGCTCTACAGGTTCATTATCCGCCCTTAGGCGTCTTATTCCTTCATTTGTTCCTCGAATATACTCGGGGTTTTGTAATTCGCGCATGATTCCTTGCAGTTCTTGTCTAATGAATTCACTTGTCTTTTCTGATGTACCAACGATTCGATTCCTATGTCTGAAATATTCAAAATGAATGTCAAAAGCATCAGATATTGCTTGTCCGGTTCTTACATCATCTATTCCATGGAGGCCCTCATAGAGCCAGATTACAATTCTCTTGTGAGCTTTTAGGTCAGCTATCTCTTGGGGGGCTGGAGCTCTATTTTCTAGTACAGCTTGAACGAAAGCTTCGGGATTATCAATACGCCCAAGCAGTCTTCGGATAGAACTTTCGTATTTTTGGAATAGTGCTTCGGGTTGTTTTTTTCCTTTTTTCATTTCTCGAACAAATGAATGGAAGGCTTCTTTGTCGTGCTTTTCTGTAGCTCTTTTTCCGATGTATTGATGATAGGCTGTATAAATATCTTCTAAGTGGCATCCTTGGAAAGCTTCATATGGGTTAGTTGGAGAGGAAGGCCTCATATCTCTTTCTATTCCTTCTCTCATGTGCTCTGCTAAAGGATCGCTCCCTAGTAATGTCGAAGGTTCTAATACTGGTCGTGGTTCTCTTGCATATTCAGGGATAAAAGGTCTCACTTTCGCGATAACTTGTCTTGAATCCATTCGTTTTGCTGGTGATGTTAAGAAATTGTGAGCCCGCGCAATTTCACGTCGATAAAATTGAGCACTGCGACTCGCTCTCTGTACGGTTGTGTTCCATCTTCTCATTCGGTCCTTAAAGCTTCCTCTATTGACATGAGTAAAGCGTGTCGCGATATTATAAAAGCAACGTGGAGCTGTTGTAAGAACTCTTAATTCTGCTTCAGAAAATAACTTGTATTCCTCTGGATCTAACTCTCTTCCTGTTGAGGCTCGTCTACAGACCTCTGTAATGAGGTCAGGGTCTGTTTTTAAATAAGCTAGAGCAAGTTGTATTGCTTTATTGACTCTTGAGGTTCTCGATGATCTCGTAAGAAATGAAGAATGCTCCCATCCATAGGCTTGAAAAACGCTGGTAGCGATTTGGGATTGGTCTTCTTGTTTGGAACTTAAATCATTTGCATGAAACATCAAAATATGGCGGCAAATGTCATCTTCAGAGGTATGGAAATCACGTTTTCCATAGGCGAGGGTATTTTGAATGGCATTGCGAATTCTGCTGATTTGCGAGCTCGAGGGATTCTGATCCCATCCATAATCTGCTAATAATTGATTTTCTAGAGCCTGTGTATCACCTGTTCTTCTAGCTGCGGATAATTCTGCTCCACGGTTTTGAACGATTTGATCACGAATCTCTGATTCTTTGGTATAATACCAATGACGGCCTATAACTGTAGCCATTCTTCTTAACTGTAGCCATTCTTCTTATTAGTATTATATTAAATCTGTGTTAAGATTGCTTAAAGATACTGCTAAATCAGTACTTTTTTTAACCCTTAATAATAAGAGGGTTAAGTCTTGAAAAAGAGGGGCCCTTTGTTAGGTGTTTTCTGATCTTAGTTATTTAGAATAAAAGAGATAGGTGATAATTTAATATTAAATTATTTATTATTAGAAGGTTAATTCTTGGAACTCAATTTCATTCTGACTATATTCAGGTCCATCCCACTTCCACTGTTCTCCCATTGGAGTCAGTCGAAAATGGGTAGGTACTGACAAAGATCCAACGGGTAGGTTAACTGTAACCGACGGAATGCCATCAGGAGTATTAGAAGTTGCCACGTTTGCAACTAACATCGAAGTTTGGTGAATCACTATGTCGTAATAACCCTCTTCGTTCCACTCCATTCGAATGTTTCTTCCTGCTCCATGTTCCGTATGGTTTAGAGCGAAATGGGCGAGGTTCGTTGCATGTTCCTGCAAAAGGAATTGTTGCGAGACTTATGGGGCCTGCTGCACCTGTTCCAAGGGATTGAGTGCCTAATAATAATAAATTTTTGAACAGTTCTTGCCTCATTCTTTCACTCATTTCCCTTTTCATAGCGCTTCTTTCACAATAATCTGAAAGGCCTTGGAAACGACTCAATACTTCAGGACTTTCATCTATGACTGCTCCCTCAGGAATGACTGGAAAGGTTATCCTCTCTTCTCCATCCCTTAGGCTAAGTTCAGGAATTCTTCTGTTGGAATCCACCAGGAGCACATGTGGAACAACGAATTGAGAAGGAGCTGCTCCTGATGCGGAAAGTAAGGGGTTAAAAGTGATTGTCTCAGTTGCCTCTTCTTCGCTTATTCCTTGCACAGCTGTAGTAGATATCCCCACAAAGGGTTTCATATCTTCTTCCAACTGTTCGAAAGCTTCCGTGAAAGTTCCTTCTACTAATCCCATGACGGTTGGTCGCTCTAGGCTAAGAAAGAGAGGTTTAGTAAAATATTTTGTTATGGCCATTCTAGAATTACCGCTGTGTCCATTAATGTTATCATATAACGAGAGTGCCGCTCGATTCAGAAGACGAATATTTTCTGGAGTTTCATCAGAAGAACCTTCCATGTGATCATAAAGCGTTCGGGCAAATTCTTCTGGATCCTCAATGTGTTCAAACATTTCTCTTAACGAAGATTCATACTTTGCAAAGATCTCATCTGGACCTTTTCCGTTACGCATTTCTTCGATAAAATCGTGGAGATCCAAGAATTGCATGCATGCTGCATGTACATCTTCCACATGAAGTCCTTTGTAAACACTTTGTGCGAAAGACGAGATATCTTCTGTATCGGACTCTCTTATTCCATACCTTTTGATTACATAAGTGCCGATTTTTTCAATCACTTGATGATTGCTGGTTAGATGGTAGTGTTCCTTTAATTGATGATGGGCTTTTCTGATTTCTCGGTCGTAATAAAATGAACTGCCGCTTGAAATGTGTACTGTTTGATTCCACTGTTTTTCTAAATCTGTTGTATATCTACTTCCAATTTTCGTTCCATGGTGTGCAATATAGCAAAATCTCTCGGGAACAGATGTCATAATCTTTAACTCTGTCTCGGTATATTGCGGGTATTGTTGAGGATTGATTTCTTCACCCCTCATTGCTTTGCTGCACACAACTTCATAATAATGAATTTTTTTACACGTTAATGCGAGCTGGATGGCATTTCGGATTCTCGAAGTTCTAGAATAAGAAAGAAGTCGAGAGCCTTGCCAGCCATAATCTCTTAAAACTTGTTGTACTAGATCATCGGTCTCTTCATCGGTGAGGTTTGATTTGAGTTTGTCAGGATAAAAAATGAGAAGGTGTCGGGTAATATCAGATTCCGAAGTGTGAAAATCCCTTTTACCGCATGCAAGGGCATTTTCAATTGCACGCTGAATTCTTGTGTCTGAAGGACTCGTTATACCCTGATTTACATAATCGGAACGGACTCTCCCTATGAGACGATTGCGCATTGCCTCACTATTTCCATTTTCCGATCTGGCCCTTCTAATATCTCTAAGTTCTGCTTTTATGATGTTCTATGATGTGATCACGGATACCTGATCCCTCAGTCTGCCCCCGCAGACAGCCTATGGCTGATGACATGCTCTTCTTCTCCCCAAATATGCAAATCTTCTCTTTATTTGAATAGTATCAAGTTAAAATTAAGATACTATTAAGGCAGTTTTTGAATAAAGAGCAGGTAATTGTATTTAAGAGACTTAGAATTGGTGACTTTCGATTGTGGAGTTAGGGTGATGCGGAGGCCGAGACGTCTATAGATCTCTCCTTGAGGACCCTCTTTTTCCTTTTCGAACCAGATTTGATAGGACCGAAGTACCTTTTTAGAGTAGAGATTGGGGATTTGTAGGTCTTCTGGGGGATCGAGAGGATGGTGAGGTGCTTTGCTGATCATCTCGGGCATATTGGCCCAGGGGATCTCATTTTCTAAAAGAAGGAGCTTGATTTCAGAGAAAGTATAATTTGCAATTCGATCGCACTCGAGCTTTTCCAGTTCAGCAAGATGTGTGCGGTAAGCTGTAATAGGACTTTGCATTAAAGGAACAGCACAAAGCACGACAAGCGCGAACGCAATGACAACTTCTAATAAAAGAAAGGGGCGTTTTTGTTTCACTACATGCAATGGCATAAAAAAGTATTTTTATGAGTTAGAAGCACTCCTAATAAAGGAAATAAATGGATTTTTTTATCGATGTTTTTGCTCTTTAAAAATGAGAGATTTAAAGCTCGGAAAAAATCGTAATTGTACCGCATTGAAATACAAAAGTAGGGAATAAGATTGACAAATTAAGTTATATTTTTGACGATATATTTTTAAGAAGAGGACGCTTATTTTCAAGCGTTTTAATTTTTGAAAAAGTTTTTAAGTTTTTTTCATTTTGGAATTGGGATGAAGCTTCAGACGAAGGCACTGTACAACCTTCTGAGGCTGAATTTAATTGAAGACGATTCAATTCAGTGTGAACCTTGGCAAATCGAAGATCTTCGCGAGGTTTCAACAGATGAGTTATTGCAGAAGTTTTCTGCATTGGGTGTCTTTTTAGACAAAGAACAATTTATTATTTATTCTGATAATTGCGATACGCCAGAAGATTTAGCTGAATTCCTTTTTGCCGATTACAAAGATCCAAAAATTCACGATCAATTGTATTTATTGGTCTTTGAACTTTGGAGAAGACTTCTTCCTGAAAAACAATCTCTTTCCATTTTCTGCGATGAATTGGACCATTTGATTTTTGCATATGACCGGGGTAAGTTAGAAAGTGACGAACCTTTGCAGGACGGACTTGCAAACCTTGAAGAAATTTTAGATGAAAACGCTGACATCGGAGCTGAACCTACAGATGTTTTTCAATCTCTTTGCGAGTATTGTGCGCATGACATAGAAAGCTTTCTTTATGATTTTATTTCTGAACAGATCGATGCACATAATGAGCTTTATGCTTCAGAGTTATTGGAAGGTTTCTATCCTTACATGACTGACTTGCGATGGTTTGATTTCTTACGAACAAGGCTCCTTTCCTATCAGGACATTGCAGAGGCCAATCATGTTATTTCCCATTTGATGAATGAATTGGGACAACACCCTGATCTCGATCTTCAAATAGAAGTTCTGAGGTTTATGGTGAATACCGGGGATCGGGGACTTTTTGTTCAGCTTGTGCATCAAACTCTTCCTCTTTTGAAAACAGAGGAAGATTTCCTTGAGCTATTAGAGATCGTTGCTGATTACTACCGACGACTAGATCAGGAAGAGGTAGAGGAATCGATCCAGAAAATCATGGAACGCCGAGGACATAGGGAACCTCTGCAAGAGCTCGATTTCTCAGATCCCGATCTCATCGCATTCAACAATCTGATGAAGCGAACCTAAGTTGCGTCAGACTTCTGTGATCAGTGTAGGAGTAAAATTCAGATAATCAGACGAAGTTAAGATGTATTTTACACCGTTTTTTTCTCCAAACGGTTGTAAATCCGGCTTTACATTGTGAAGATGTCCAAAAACACAACATTGAATCCCATGCTCTTCCAGTATTTTGGAAGCTTCAGAGTCCTGAAGGTCTGCACTGATAGGAGGATAATGGGTCATTGCAATGCGAATAGAAGCGCTTTTGTTTATCTGGCCTAGAGATAGTTTGAGACGTTGCAGCTCTCGAGAGAAAATTTTCTGTGAAAGTTCCAGCTGGGTCGCTTCCTCAATGAAATCAGTTTTTTTGGGACTGTAAGGGTTGTCTTTGAGCTCGATGAGATTTTCAAAGGAATACTCTTCAGTATCCCATAGGCGCGATCCGCCGATTGTAATCCCGTTGTGGTCGAATGCGCCATTTTGTATGGCATGGATGGAGGGAGGAAGCAATTCGTTCAGCTTCTTAAGAGAGGGCCACCAGTAATCATGGTTTCCTTTGATCATGATCTTGGTCCCCGGAAGAGATTCGATCCACTCTAAATCGGGAATGACCTCTTCAGGTTTGATCGCCCAGGAGGTATCGCCAGCGATGAGAACGAGATCATCTTCTTCGACATTCTTTTTCCAATTTGTCTCGATCTTCTGAGTATAATCTTTCCATTCGCTGCCAAAGACTTCCATCGTCTTTGCAGGAACGCCGAAACAGAGATGCAGATCAGCAATAGCCCAGATCTTCAATGATACCTCGGATTTAATCAGAAAACAAATCCGTCAGAGAGGGAAACTCCGCACGTGACAACGATGATTCCGTCTCTCACGTAAATCCCATCGCCGTCATAGGTCTTGAGTTTCTTCTCGTTGACAAGCTTTACATTGTTTCCAATGCGAACATGTTCATCGATAATAGCTTTTTCTATCAAACAATTTTCTCCAATTTGATAGTCGATCGGGAGTGTTTTGGATCGATGGGTGGGAGATAGATAATGATGGTTTCCCAGCATGACGGTATTTCGGATCACTGTTCCTTTATGAATTCGGGAACGGATTCCGATCACACTGTTGGTAATTTCTTGTGCTTCAATCTGGCTTCCCTCACAGATGATGGAGTCTTTGATCATCGCAGACCGTATCTTGGGCCCCGGAAGATGGGTGGGCCGCGCGTAGATCGGTTTTCTTTCATCATAAGTATGCAGTCCAGGAGAAGAGCGCGTCAGGGCGAGATTTGCATCATAGAAGGATCGTATCGTTCCGATATCTTCCCAATAACCGTTGTAGATATAGGCAAAGCTCTTTCCCTTGTTGATCTCGCCCGGTATCAGGTGTTTGCCAAAGTCTTCTCTCAGATCTTCATTCAACAGACTGACCAGGGCATTTCTTTTGAAGATGTAAATCCCCATAGAACCTAGATAGGGATGTCTTGTGTTGCACTTATGTTGTTCAAAAAAGGTATGGGGCAGTTTTAACTCGTTCAGTACGGTAGGATCTTCCGGCTTTTCTACAAAACCGGTAACTCTTTTCTCTTCATCGATTTTTAGAAGGCCTAATCTTTTAGCCTCTTTTTCGGCGACAGGTAAAGCTGCAACAGTCAGATCGGCATCGGTGTCCAATGCAGCTCGGAACATTCGCTTAAAGTCGATGTTGTAAAGCTGATCTCCTGAGAGGATCAAATAATAGTCGACAGGTGCTTGAAGGAGTATGTCCAGATTTTTACGAACGGCATCGGCTGTTCCCTCGAACCATCTCTTCTCGCCATTAGCTCTTTCTTGGGGAGTGAGGAAGTCGATCATCCCTGGGAAGAACTGATCGAAATGATAGGTCTGAGAGATGTGATGTTGCAGTTCTGTCGAGAGGTATTGAGCGATGATGAACATTTCCCGAATATCGGAATGAATGGAATTCGATATGGGAACATCGATCAACCTATAACGTCCTCCAAAGGAGACCGCTGGCTTCGAGTGGTTGAGGGTAATGGGAAAGAGTCGAGTGCCTTGCCCCCCAGCTAAGATGACACTCGCCACATTCGTAAGATCTTCCGACATCAATGATCTATCGTCTTAATCTGGACAATAGAAATTTTTTAATTGAGAATCAAGAAGCTTTCGTCTGTGCCGACTGTAAAACCTGGGCGGCGTTATAACTGGATCGGACAAAGGGACCGCAATACATATGCCGAATTCCGATCTCATGTCCATAAGCTTCATAAGCTTTGAATATTTTAGGAGAGATGAAATCTTTGACTCTGAGCTTGCGGCGGGATGGTTGAAGATATTGACCGATGGTCACAATCGAACAACCGGCGCCTTTTAGATCATGAAGGGTGGCTCTTACTTCTTCCTCAGTCTCTCCGAGTCCCACCATGATCCCGGATTTAACAAAAGTGCATTTTCCTGACATGGCTGCATGATGTAAAACCGTAAGGGTACGCTCATATTGTGCCTTATGTCTGACGCGTGGACTGAGTGTTCGCACTGTTTCAATATTATGATTGAAGATCTCTGGTCTTTCTTCTAGGACCAGATCGATGCATTCCTTTTTTCCGGAAAAATCAGAAGTTAGCACTTCAATCGTGATGGTAGAATGATGATTTCTGATCTCACGGATGATCGCTGCGATGTGGGACGCACCTTCATCGGGCAAATCATCTCGTGCTACCATTGTGATGACGACATGCTTGAGCCCGAGTTCTTTTACAGACATAGCGATTCGGAGCGGTTCATCTTTTTCGGGAAGCTTGGGCGCTTTATCAAAGTCAATTTCACAAAAACCGCAGGCTCGGGTACAGGCTTTACCCAAAGCGAGAAATGTTGCTGTCTTCCGGCTGTAGCATTCCATTCGGTTCGGACATTTCGCCTCTTCGCAGACCGTGTTCAGATTGTATGTTTCCAGGATGGAATTGGTTTTGAAGAGATTGCCGCCCCGAGGTATGGACATGCGTAGCCATGAAGGGAGTCGTGGCTTTACTTTTTCTTCTTTCGAGGGGGGAAGGACCTTAAGCTTCGAGCTCATTTCTTCTTCTTTGGTGGAAAGTGTACAGGCGTTTCATTGGCCATGAGGGCTGCTTCGAGCCATACTTCAGCAACGGTAGGATGAGCATGGATCGTATCAATGACACAGTCAAGAGTGAGCTCATTCTGAATGGCAAGGGTCATCTCTGCAATCAGGGTAGATGCTTCACTTCCGATGACCTGGGCCCCGAGTACCTGTCCCGTGTTCTTGTCAGTGACGACTTGAGCAAACCCTTCTGTTTCCTTGGTAGCTTGCGCTTTTCCCAATGCTTGGAATGGAAAGCGGCCTACAGTGGCAGAGTATCCTTTTTCGATGGCCTCCTCGAGAGATAGGCCGACGGTTGCAATCTCTGGTTCTGTAAACACGACAGCCGGGACTGCATGATAATGGATATGGGCCTCTACTCCCACTGCATTGGTCGCCGCGACCATTCCCTGATGGGAAGCGACGTGGGCGAGCATAGCCTTAGCGGTAATATCGCCAATTGCATAAATACCTGGAACACTCGTTTCCATTTTGGAATTTACTTCGATGGCCCCTTTTTCGGTAATGGGCACTCCGGCTTTTTCCAAATCTAGGTTATCAGTGATCAGTTTTCTTCCCACAGAGACTAGAGCAATATCAGCATGTACTTCTTTGTTCCCTGCAAGGTGGATCATTACCCCTTCGCCTTTTGTATTCATGCTTTGCACCACGACATTGGTCTGGATGTCCATTCCTTTATCCGTAAAGATCCGGTGCATGGCCTCTGAAATAGCCTGTCCCTGCATCGGCAAAATTTTAGGTAGTGCTTCAAGGAGGATCACTTTTACATTCATCGCAGCAAAAAGAGAGGCGAACTCACATCCGATATAGCCCGCTCCGATGACTGCGATTGTTTTTGGAAGTTCTGTAATGTCCAAAATAGATGTCGAATTGAAGATTTTTTTGTGATCACAAGGAAAAGCTCCTATGTCATATGGATCGGAGCCAGTAGCAATGATGATTTTATCTGCGCGTAGGATCAGATTGTCTTCGCCGGTAATTTTTAATTCGTTGGGAGATTGAAACTTTGCATGTCCTCGAAAGAGTTCAATTCCGTTTGATTGAATCAGTCCTTGCACTCCTTTGCGAAGATTTTGCACTACTTCGTCTTTACGTAACTTCATTTTGGAATAATCGAAAGAGATCTCACCGGTAACAATTCCAAATTGTGCAGCATGCTGGATCTGCCGGAGCAAATGGGAGTTTGCAATCAAAGTCTTTGTAGGGATACATCCGACGTTAAGACAGGTTCCGCCTAAAAAACCTTTTTCAATCAAAGCAACTTTTTTACCCATTTGGGCCGCTTTGATAGCTGCGACATATCCTCCAGGTCCCGCACCGATTACAGCAATGTCACAAGTTTTCATTTCACTCATTACGATTTACCCATTTTTTGATGCTATTCTATCGAATTTAGTCAATGATTTCCAAAAGAAAGTTGCATCTCTTCACCTGAAGCATTAAACTGAAATTGAATTCTCCAAATTGCCATGAAGACAAAAAAACGACTCAAATTATGTTTGAATTGCAACGGTCAAGTTGACGTTGATGTGATTGTCTGTCCCTTTTGCGGAGCCGATCTGATGGAAGAAAGGAGTGTAAAAGAGGATCCTGCGCCTTACGATATTTCTCGAGGCACTCTCAATACAGATAAAACAATCGCTTCACTTTATCCCCCTCCTTATCAACCAAATGCTTTTAAAGGGCCGTCTGTTGAAGAAACAGAATCTGTAGTTCATGAACAATCTGCACAACAAACAACGCCAGCTCAGGAGGCTGCAGAGCCTGAAGGCAAAACAGAAATAGTTTCAACTTTGGTTCCCATTCTGCTCTTTTCTTTTGGCGTGAATTTCTTTCTTTTAGGACTCATTCTCTTTTTCTTTTCAGAAGAAGGAAGCCTGCATTTGAAGTTCAACGGAAGTTTGTGGTTTCTCTATGTCTTCTTGTCGATGCCGCTTCTTTATTTTGGATTCAAGAAATTATCTAAGTTAGATTAGCTGACAGGTTGATTCTGTCCACAGCACTTCTTGTATTTTTTTCCGCTTCCGCAAGGACAGTCATCGTTTCGTCCTACTTTAGGGTCGGAGGCGACGGGCTGAATTTTCTCCTTTTTAGGAGCTTCCTGGTCTTGGGGAGGAGCTGCCTGTTCTTCAGGAATAAAAGACTTCTGGGTATGCAACTGCAGCTTCGATAGAGTATCGGCTAAAGGCTGCGGCTGCCTAGGTACCATTTCAAAACGGAACAGATCCCGGGAAATATCAGTACGAAGGCGGTGGGACAAGTCTTCAAAAAGAGTGAACGCTTCCTGTTTGAACTCTAAAAGGGGATCTTTTTGCCCAACTGCACGAAGACCTACATCAGATCGTAGGTGATCGATAGAAAGAAGATGTTCCTGCCAAAGAGCGTCAATTTTCCGGATCATCAAATTACGGATTACTTCTCTAAGAACACGGATTGCCCCATCAGAATCTGTGTCTGGACGGATCTGTTGGATCATGTCCATTTGCCCATCTATTTTGGCATTAAAAGATTCTAAGACCAGTTTTACTGCCTGATCTTCGATTTCTCCAATCTCGAGATAGTCATCATCAAAGGCGTTGTCTTCAACGGAAACAGGAAAGTTCCCTGTCAACCATTCACGGTATCCTTGCGGGTTCCATAAATGCTCTTCTGTACGGTTTACAAAATAATCCTGTGCCATCAGAGAACAGGTGTTTTCAAGGACGTCTTTTGACATCAGAATAGGATCTTCCGCATGCAGTATCTCATTGCGGAAAGAATAAATTTCCTGACGTTGTTTGTTCATCACGTCATCATATTCAATCGTATGCTTCCGGATTGTGTAATTTCTTTGCTCAACTCTCTTTTGTGCTGTTTCAATCGATTTATTGAGAACCGATGCGGAGATCGGCTCTCCTTCTGGAGGGCGGAATCTCTGCAAAAGAGCGGTCATTCGAGGAGAGGCGAACAATCTCATAAGAGAGTCTTCGAAAGAGACGAAAAATTTCGAGGCTCCCGGATCGCCAAGACGGCCTGAACGGCCTCGGAGCTGCCTGTCAATTCGACGGGACTGGTGTCGCGTGGTTCCAATGACATAAAGCCCACCGGCCTCTTTCACTCCTTCTTTTAGTTTGATGTCGGTACCTCTTCCTGCCATGTTGGTGGCAATCGTGATGGCTCCTTTGATACCAGCATTTGCGATGATCTCCGCTTCACTGGCGTGATTCTTCGCGTTCAGAACTGTATGGGAAAGGCTGTTCTGTTTGAGGATACGGGAAAGTTTTTCAGAAATTTCGACCGATTCCGTACCGATCAGCATAGGCTGGCCTTTTTCGTGGCACTCTTTGATCTCTTTTAAGAGAGCAAGATATTTTTCCCTTTCCGTCATGTAGATTTCATCGTCGAAATCTTTCCTCTTACATTTGACATAAGTAGGAATTTCAAGAACTTCCAGTTTGTAGATCTGTTTGAATTCCTGTGCTTCGGTAATCGCAGTTCCTGTCATTCCCGCTAATTTGTCATACATGCGGAAATAGTTCTGAAGAGTGATTGTTGCATATGTCTGGGTTTCACCCTGAATCTCTACACCTTCCTTTGCTTCGATCGCTTGGTGAAGGCCGTCAGAGAAGCGTCTCCCCGGTTGTGGTCTTCCCGTGTTCTCATCGATGATGATGATTTTGTTGTCTTGAACGATGTAATCGACATCATTCTCCATCAACAGGTGGGAACGGAAAAGCTGGCGTAGGTTATGGGCGCGTTCTTTTCTTCTAGAATCTTCTTCGCGCAGTTTGATCTTTTCTTCTACCTTTTGTTTCGCATCCAACTCAAGGTTTTGATCGATCAGGGCATATTCATGGCCTAAGTCCAGCATAGTGAAATCATCTTTTGCGCCAGGATCAGAATCATGCTTCGTCCAGTTGTGAATCCCTTTGTCTGTCAATTCGTATTCGCTGGATCTTTCATCGACGATGATAAAGAGTTCGCTCAAAGCTTCTGCTCTTTCTTCCTTGTTCTGTTGAGAAACGTAATAGGTTTCCCATTTATCGATTTCAGCCCGGGCATCAGGGTTTTCACGAACGCGTGTCAGGATTTTGTTCCGTGGTGTTCCTTTGCTAACCAGGTAGAGCTTATGAAAAGCTTGCTTAACCTGCTCTGACTCATCTTTGGAAAGTTTCGGTGGTTCCTCTTCGAGAGGACCTAATTTGTCTAACTCTTTACGAGCTTCCGATGCCAGCCGATTGCAGAGATCTCTTTGCGCTTTTACGAGATGGGAAACTCCAGTTTTCAACTCATCGTACATTTGCCGGCTTTCCGGAACAGGGCCTGAAATGATCAACGGTGTTCTTGCCTCATCGATCAGAATGGAATCGATTTCATCGACAATAGCAAAGAAATGGCTCCGCTGTGCCTGATCATTTTTATTCATGGCCATGGAGTTATCGCGAAGATAGTCAAACCCAAATTCAGAAGCTGTCCCATAAACGATATCGGCTGCATAGATTTCTTTTCGATTTTGGGGAGGCACGTCATTGGTGAGGGCAGAAACAGTCAGTCCTAAATATCTGAAGACGGAACCAATCCACTCGCAGTCCCTTTTTGCCAGATAGTCGTTTACAGTGACGAGGTGGACGCCTTTTCCTGAGAGGGCATTGAGATAAAGCGGCATGGAAGCAGTGAGAGTCTTTCCTTCTCCAGTCTGCATCTCAGAAATCGATCCATGATGCATGGCGATGGCGCCTAAAATTTGCACATCATAGGGAATCATGTCCCATTTCTGCTCATAGCCGCAGATATTGACATCTGAGCCGCAAAGACGTCGGCAAGCATTCTTTACAACAGCATAAGCCTCGGGAAGAATCGAATCTAGAGACTCGCCCTCGCTATAACGCTTTTTGAATTCATCTGTTTTTGCTTTGAGTTTATCCTCAGAAAGAGACTGTAGTTTTTCTTCGATCGCAACGACTTCACGAACAATCTTTCCGTATCTCTTGAGAATCCGACTTTGGGCGGTACCGAATATTTTCTTTAAAAATCCAAACATATTATCAATGAGTAGTTTGGCAAAATTTTACTACAAATCACCTCTTTTTCACAAGAATGCTGCTGAATCTCACTAAATAAAATATTTAATGGATCTATTATTTCGATAGGTTCATTTAAAATAGACTAATTCTGTATAAGAGAAGATAGTTTTTTCAATTTGTAAATTTAAAAATTAAATCGTCGTGATCGAAGGGAAAAGAATTAAAATCCGTCCTTTAAAGGAAAGAGACCTGAAGGTTGTATTTCCTCTTTTGGATCCCCAGGGAATCTGGGGCCCGTTCCTCCCTAAGGAGATTCAATCGGAATATCTTTTCCAAAAGGAATTCTTGAATTCGGGTCTCTGGGAAGACCAGAGAGGAATGGCAATACTCGAAGATAAAGAGGAAAGACCATTAGGAAGTCTTTGGTTCTTTTCTCCCAAAGGGTGGGAAGGCTTGGAGATTCAATACTTGACCTTTGATGAAGAAGATAGAGGGAAGGGAATCATGAGCGAAGCCCTGTCTCTTTTTTGCGCTTACCTCTTCGCAACGAGAAAGATCAACCGGATTCAGGTAAATATTCCTGATTTTCAGCGCTCTTCGATTCGCGTGCTGCAGAAGACCGGGTTCACCTTCGAGGGAATTTCGAGGCAGTCGGTCTTCCATAAAGGGAATTATCTCGATCTATGTGTCTATTCTTTGCTCAGGTCTGAGTGCAAAAACATTGAAAAATTGTAATAACACTCCTTATCCTTGGAGCTTATTTTGACATCCAAACATAAAGAGTCACACGTGGGTGAAATCCTTTATATCGACCGGTCTACGGGCGAGCAAAAAACGGAAAAGGTTTATGGAGGATGGGCTCTTTCCCTTGTATATGGAGATCATTTTTTGTCCCGGTCCATAGGCGGATTGTTAAGGTGGTTTTCCAAGATTCCTATTTTTTCCTCTCTTTACGGATGGCTTCAAAAGACCAAGAGCAGCTCGAAAAAAATCCTTCCCTTCGTCGAAACATATGCCATTGATTCTTCTGAATTTGCAAAAGAGATAGATGCATTTGATTCTTTCAATGATTTCTTTATTCGAAAACTGAAAGATGGAGTGCGTCCGATAGCTTCAGGAGACAGTTGTGCTGTGTTGCCTGCTGATGGCAGATACCTTGTCTATCCAGATATTGACCAAGCTGATGGTTTTTTCGTAAAGGGGAAGAGGTTTTCTATGACCTCTTTTTTGCAAGATGATACCCTTGCTAGAACCTACCAGAATGGGGCTATGGCCCTGGCACGGCTTTGTCCCGTAGATTATCACCGCTTCCACTTTCCTATTGATTGCGTCCCATCAGAGCCGCGGAAAATCAACGGATTTCTTTATTCCGTCAATCCCATAGCATTAAAGAGAAATATTGAAATTTTCTGTGAGAATAGAAGAGTCGTCACCAAGCTTGAGAGCGATATTTTTGGAAAGGTTCTCTTTGTCGAAATAGGCGCTACAAATGTGGGAACGATCTGTCAAACTTTTACTCCATCGAAGAAAGTTTTGAAAGGGGACGAAAAGGGATATTTTTCTTTTGGGGGATCTGCAATCGCCATCCTTTTTGAGGCGGGTAAAATTCAATTTGATTCTGATCTTATTCAGGCGTCCAAGAATAGAACAGAAGTTCGGGGGCTCTTTGGTCAGTCGTTAGGTGTTTCTGTTTCTAAAATAAAATAATAAAATGTTTAATTTTTATTATTTAGTAACAATTCCTTACTATTTATTTTTAATTGTTTTCCTTTTATAATGACTCCAGCATTTGGGGGTCAACAAATGAGTTCGTTATCATTACGTCGTTCTATGAGCAGTGGCTCATCGGGTTGGGATAGTATTCAAGGAATTCGTCATGGAAATCTTTCCTTGTCAAAAGAAGACCTTGAAAAACTTCCTGAATCCCACACAAGAAGTCTGCGTCAGCTTTTTGAAGCACACGCTATACCAATGAAAGGCTCGAACATTTCTTTTACAGATGATCGTGTTGAGTCTTCCACTGGAAGAGTAATCTTTCGAACCAGAATCAAACCGGCTGAATCTGAAGAGATCAGAAAGCGGATTGAAAGTGCATGCTGGTATATTAAGGGAACGCATAAGCCTGTCCGATTTGGACCGACAGAAGACAAATATTCGACGTATACAAGAAGGTTGAAAAAATCGATCGATTTAGAGAGCAGTCGTTATCCTTTGTCTATGGCTGAATCTTCTGAAAAAGAAATAGCGGATTTTCTTTTGATCAACAAACCGAAGAAAATATTCAATGAAATTCTCGGCTGTTTTTTCGTCGATCCTGAAGGGAAGATGGAAATAGGAAGGAAATGGGCTGAAAAAGTAACATTCGGCGGAGGCCTTGTACTACTCGGAGTGGACTTTGTCCTTAAACAAATTGTCCTTAACTCAGCTACTTTGATCTTGGGGATCATTGGATCCGTGTTCGTAGCAGTTTCAGCTGCATTTGCTTCCATCAGTACAGCCCATGGACTTTATAAGTGTTTCAATTTCGAACATGAAATGGATGAGTTCATGAATAATAAGAACCTGTCCGAAGAAGAGCGTATGAAGGGAATGCTTCATTATCTCTACGACAAGGTTTGTATCTCCCAAAAGGAGATCGATCAGATTCATGGAGATATCAATGCAAAAATGCCCAAAGCCACTGATGTAGAGAAGTATGATGAGTTTAAGAAAAGAGTGTTAACTCTGGCAAAGACCAAGATTGCCGACCTGAAGAAAATGGTAGGAGACAAAGGTGCCAAAGAGATCATCAAACAAGCTGAAGCAATCTTGCATCAACTTGATAAGCCAGAAAAGGCTGCGCAAGCAATTAAAGATAGCCAAAAGCTTTATGAGACTGTGAAGAGTGAAAACACAAAAAGGAAAAAGTTTTATACGATCATGTTACTCGGAGCTCTCGTAACCTTTGTTGTCGCTATTGTGAGTCTTGCATTGATTCTGGCTTCGCTTTCTACAGGATCAGGAGGAATGGTTCTGCTTGGAATCAGTATTGTCTCAAACGTCTTGTGGGTTTTAGCGGGTATTTACTTTGTCAGGGACATGATCCGACATAAAATGAACAAAAATGACTTGGTTCCGGAAACTATGGAAATGAAAGAATTGGATACAAGCGGGAAAGTAAGAAGAGAAGAAATGGAAAAAGAGCAGGTTGAACAAGCAGTTACAGACCAGTTACGTGTTCAATTGGAAGCAAACGAACAGATGAGACAGTCTGCCTTGTGATGTCCTCTTGCCGGACAGTATTTGCGAGCAAAATAAATGATTTGCAAATGAAGATCGATCCATTGGGATTTGGGAAAGAGCTTTTTCAAATCCCTTTCTGTTTGCTTAACATTTTTTCCAGATGAGAGACCCCAACGTTTTGCACATCGGTGGATATGTGTATCGACAGGAAAGGCGGGAATGTGAAAAGCTTGCGCCATAACAACGGAAGCTGTTTTGTGACCCACTCCCGGCAGGGCTTCCAGTTCTTCAAAAGTGCGTGGCACTTTCCCTTTATGTTTTTCCAGAATCTGTTTCGACAGGTTCCAAATTGCCTTTGATTTTGTCGGAGCCAGTCCACACGGTTTGATGATTTTTTCAATTTTTTGCGGCGTTAGTTGCATCATCTTTTTGGGAGTATCTGCCTTTTGAAAGAGATGGGGAGTTACAGTGTTGACGCGTGCATCGGTTGATTGGGCAGAGAGTAGGACAGCAATGAGCAAGGTATAGGGATCTTTATGCTTAAGGGGAACTTTTGGGCCAGGGAAAAGATCCTGTAATATCTTTTGAATTTGTTTTGCTTTTTCCTTGTGGTTCATTTCCCTACGCAAAATTGTGAAAAAATAGAAGAAAGAATGTCCTCTTGCACATCAGTGCCGATGACTTGGGCCAGTTCCTTAAGCGTGGCACGCATATCTGATGAGACAAACTCTGCGGAAATTCCCCCGTTGAGACCTTCAATGACCTTTTTCCCATGCACGATGGCTCTTTCAAGAGCATCTTTATGCCTCTGTTTTGTAAGGACTACTTGTTCCTGTGAAGGAGACTTTCCCTGAAATACCCAATGATGAATTTCTTTTTTCAAGTCATCGAGTCCTTTCATTGTTTTTGCAGAGAGGGGAATGACAGCTTGTGCTTTGATCGTTTCACTTGGAGAGGCTAGATCGAGTTTATTCCAAAGGACCATAGTTTTTTTCGGATCCATTGTATTGAGGAGTTCCCGGTCAAACTCATTCAATGGTCGCGAAGCATCGAGAACGAGAAGGATTAAGTCGGCATCTTTCATAGCTTTTTGAGAACGTTCGATTCCTTCCTTTTCCACTTTCTCTTCCGTTTTTCTCATCCCGGCTGTATCGATCAGACGAAAATGGAGTTTGCCCAAACGGAGAACTTCTTCCAGAAAGTCTCTTGTCGTTCCGGGAATATCAGTGACAATAGCTCTTTCTGTGCCCAAGAGAGCATTCATTAATGAAGATTTCCCCACATTCGGTGAGCCTACAAGACAAAGCGATAACCCCTCCGAAAGAATCTTCCCTTCATGAAAGGTATTCGTGAGCTCAGAGATTTTTTTAAGGATTGTTTCAAGTTTTTGGCTGACTTCCTGAAAAGAGGCAAATTCCAGATCTTCTTCAGGAAAGTCGACCCAGGCTTCAATAATTGCAGCAATATCTGTTGCCTCTTTTTGGAAGGAAAGAATTTTTTCCTGTAGTTTTCCCATGAGCTGCTTCTCGGCTGCCTTCAAGGCAGATTCATTCTGGGCTGAGATTAGTGACTGAACTGCTTCGGCTTGGGTGAGGTCCATTTTCTTATTTAGAAATGCTTTGAAAGTAAATTCGCCTGGTCCCGCAGCTCGTACTCCAGTCTCCAGGACCCTTTCAAAAACTTTTTGGGTGATCAGGCTTCCCCCGTGGCATTGTATTTCAATAGTATCTTCTCCTGTATAGGAGCGGGGAGCGAGCATGACAACAAGGAGGACATGGTCGATCGTAGTTCCATCAGAGGTTAAAATTTTTCCATAATGTACTGTGTGAGAAGGGTAGTTTGAGACATTGCCAGAAAAGATTTCATCGGCAGCCTGGATAGCTCGTGCTCCTGAGATCCGGATTACAGAAATAGCTGCTTCCCCGGGAGCAGTTGCTATCGCTGCAATGGTTTCGTTAGGAAGAAAATGTCTATGTGTAAATTCCATAATGGCTGAAATTTTGCCAGAAGGAAGACTAAGAATAAAGAGCGAGGGTCATTCTAGGGGAATTTCCAAGAAAAAACTTGTCCCTCGTCAGATGTCTTCGTAATGATGACGATGTGAGGGTTTTCTTGAATCATTTCTTTATAAACTTCGGGGGTCTCGATATAGCGATTGATCATCTCTTCTTTGCGGATGCCGGGAAACGGAGCCCACTCTTTGGGTGCCATATCGGTTTTCATTTCACTCAGGACATTCAGCTCTTTCACAATATCATCAATGAAATTGTTAAAGTGTTCTTCAGAGCATTTAAACTCGACCTGTTCCAAAGTTTTCGTAAGCGGATTGATATTCAATGAAAGTTCAAACGTGCCTTTCACTTGCGCATATTCAGCATGGCTTTTAATACCATGGGTTACATCATCGATTGTATAGGTCTTATCCGCCATAACTACACCTTTTATCAGCAGTAACTTTGTTGATTCTACATGGTTTTAAACTTTTCTTTTTTTTTTGTATAGAAGACTATGAACTTATTCCAAAATACATTTTGTCGCTAATATTTGGTGAAGTTCTCCTTAAGGTTGGTATTGTTATGGATTTACACTGCAAAGGAAAAAAGGCTCTTGTGCTCGCATCGACCAGCGGCCTCGGCTTTGCTGCTGCAAAAGCTTTAGCGGAAGAGGGCGCACATGTAGCTCTTTGTGGAAGAAGCGAAGACAAATTAAAGAAAGCCATTGGAAAAATTCCTAAAGCTGAAGGTTTCAAAGCTGACCTCTCAAATCCTGGATCTGCAGAAGAATTGATGGACACAGTTTTGAAAAAGTGGAAAAAGGTCGATATTTTAATCACCCATTCGCCATCTCCACCCTCTGGTGCCTTTTCCTATCTTAAGCCTTCTGATTGGCAGAAAGGATTTCAGGGGCTTTTTCTCAATCCTTTGACCTGTATTCATAAAGTTTTGCCTCATATGCAGAAAAACAAGTGGGGGAGGATCATTTTGATTACTTCTTTTGCGGCAAAAGAGCCTGCCAACAATCTTACAGTCTCCAATGCTCTCAGAGCAGGCCTGTTAGGCCTGACGAACACACTTTCTAATGAGTGCGCTCCCTTTCAAATCACAGTCAATTCTGTATTACCGGGCTATACGAAAACGGAAGGATTGATGGAGTTGGGGCTGCCTGAAAAAACTTTTGTCGATCAAATTCCCATGAAACGTTTAGGCTTTCCGGAAGAGATAGGTGCGCTTTGCGCATTTTTGGCAGGCCAGCAGGCTGCCTTTATTACAGGGCAGGCAATTGCCTGTGATGGTGGACTTCTCCAGGGTATATAATGAAAAAAATACTTCCGATTTTTACGATTGTTTTCATCGGGTTTTTGGGGTTTGCTCTTCCTTTTCCCATTTTTCCTCCCATGCTGCTCGTTCCCGAACTTGGGTTTTTACCTGCAGATGTCTCGAATCATTCCCGTGTGATTTTGCTTGGGATCATGTTTTGTTTTTATCCATTGGGACAGCTCTTTGGCGGACCTTTTTTTGGCCAGCTTTCCGATCGTTATGGAAGAAAAAAGATCCTGATCATTTCTTTGATCTTTACTTTCTTTGCCTATTTGGCAACTGCTCTATCGGTCACGTATAAGAACATCCCCTTTTTAATGCTCTCAAGGTTCGTATGTGGCATTTGCGAAGGAAATATCGTCATTGCTACCTCAGCTATGGCTGATATCAGCAATCCTGAAACGAAAGGAAAAAACTTCGGCTATTTGACCTTTGCCTCCAGTTTTGGGTTCATTATCGGCCCTCTGATTGGAGGAGAGCTTGCAAACCCGAAATGGGGGTTCAACTATTCCACTCCTTTTTGGGGGGTTAGCCTATTTGTCCTGTTAACTTTGCTCGTTGTGATTTTCTGGTTTAAAGAAACGGGCATTATTGAAGCGAAGACCAAACTGAATCTATTTGAGACTTTTTCCCGTCTCTACAAAGGTTTAACGATTCCTAAGCTAAGAGCGATATACATTTTGAACTTCTTCATCTATTTCGGTATTTTTTGTTATTTCAATTTTACGCCACTCTTTCTCGTCGATGCTTTTTCCTTTGGTACATCGAAACTTGCCCTGTTCACTGCTTATGAGGCGATCCCCATTTGCATCGCTTCTTTATTTCTTGTAGGACCTGTCTCAAAAGTTCTCACACCTCGAATGGCAACTGCTTTTTCGGGACTTTTTTTTGGAGTCGTTCTTTTTATCATGGTCTTGCCAGATAATCCCTATGCCCTCTGGATCACTTTATTTTTTCTTGGAATATTCATTGGAGTTGGCTTTACAAATATGGCGGTCATGGTCTCCAACCGAACCGATGAGAGAAACCAGGGGATGGCGCTCGGGATCAATCAGTCCGTTCAAGTTTTGTCTGAGGCTTTGTCCGCCCTTTTCGGAGGTTTTTTAGGGATTGTCATGGCCTCTTTTCCTCTTTTAGTCGGAGGTGCGGTCACAATCATTGCATCGCTTATTCTTACATTGAAAAGGTTCAAAGAGAAAATCTTATTAGATTAGCCCTGAAGGGCTTTAGTGATGAACTGTGCTAAATCAGTTTCATCCTGATGTTTCTTGCGGGCGATGGCTGTCATTTTTTCAGCATGTTTTTCAGAGTAGCCAAGATGCATCAAGGCTGCGACTGCATCCTGTATCAAACTGCCACCTTCAAGAGGCATGGAAGGAGTATTGTCCGTCTGTCCTTTGAGTATATCCTTCAGCTCAAGAAGAAGCCTCTGTGCCGTTTTCTTTCCGATTCCCGGAATTTGATGAAAGGCTCTTGGGTCATTATTTTGAACAGCACGATAAAGGGCCGCAAGCTCGATATGTCCCAGGATATTGATCGCTGATTTAGGGCCGATCCCCGAAACGGAGATGAGCTTTTCAAACAAGTCCCGCTCTTCTTCTTTTAAAAACCCGTAAAGCGTCTGAGCATCTTCTTTTACGATGAAGCTAATATACATCAGAGCTTGTTCATTTTCGCAGGGAAGATCAGAAAAGGCGGAGAGGGGAATCCAGATTTTATATCCGATGCCATTGGTGTCAATGACAACAACTAGAGGGGTCTTTTTCTTTAGTGTGCCATGAATATATTCAAACATATTTCTTCTCTTGGGCGTGGCAGATGGCTAAAGCAAGGGCGTCAGCAGCATCTTCAGGTTCGGGAACAGAAGAAAGACTTAAAAGCATTTGCATCATTTTTTGCACCTGTTCTTTGCTGGCGCTTCCATTTCCTACGACTGCACATTTAGCTCTTTTTGGAGCATACTCAAAAATGGGAACCTCATGGAGTTCGGCAGCCAGTAAGATCGATCCTCTTGCCATACCAAGCTTCATGGCGCTAGAGACGTTTTTTTTCACAAATTGCGTTTCTACAGCAATCGCTGTAGGCCTAAACTTCTTGATGAGATTTTGAGCGCTTTGAAAGAGAATGAGATAACGTTTTGACAGATCAAACCTTGGGGGAGGACGGATCGATCCAAAATCGATAGGAATATACTTTTGTCCCTCAACTTTGATGAGACCGTATCCTGTAATGACCGTACCAGGATCTATTCCTAAGATTACCGTGTCTTTCTGCATACGCCAGTCATATACCAGCGAAATAAATTAGTCAAAAAAAATAAGGGGCTATTGACCCCTTTCTATTATTCTTCCGTTTTGAGCTGGTTCGTCAGAGATTTATCTCATTATTAAAGTATAAATGTTTTGTTAATTATTCTTAAAATTCTTAATAAACGCTTAATTACCAGCGTTAAAGAGTTGTTTGATATAATTAAGATCGATCCAAAACATAATAAACAATAGGAGATAATATGGCAGCAAAAATACAGAACCCTGATCTATTTGAAGTATTGGTGCCTAAAGTAGATGCGGACGGAGCTGACAAAGAACGCAGAGGAATAGGATACGATGATAAAGGCCGTCGTTATGAGGTGGAGGAACTGGTCCTCAATGAATTTGGACCGAATGAACCTGCGCATGTAGTTGGGGATGCTGAGCACAATTATGTAGCAGAGCCTCTGTGCACAGGTTGTCAAAAGGCAGCAGCTTGTGTGGGATTTGTAAGTGTTGTAGGGGGAGTAGTGACCACAATACTATTTCAGCATCCTGTTTTTGCAGTAGCTGGCATCATGGTTGGGGTTGTATCCGCTGTGACGGGAATATGTTCTTCTGAATCGGAAAAACCGATTCTGGATCCAAATCGCGTTGATGATTTGGAAGGGGGACGTGAAAGGTTCGAACCTCAAGCCCACGATGTAGAAGGTTAGAGGCACAAGAGAGCTAAGCAAAAAAAGAGCGCTCTTGTGAGCGCTCCCTCTCAATTCAAATAAAAGACAAGAAAACCTGTCGGTCTCTTAAGGTTCATTGAGGGCTAAGAGGCGGTCTAAGGCTCCTAAGTGATTCATTATAAAGGAAAGGCCGGCCCGTTGAATTTTTTCTCAGAATATGCTATAATAGATGTACTACGGGGGAGAAAAATATGGTTTCTGAAGTAAGATCAAGTCCTTCATCGAATGTAGGCAAGCCTATATCACTCAATCGGAACGTACTGTATACGTTATTGCGCAAATTGGTCTCTCTTTTTGCGAAGAAAGTGCAGTACCCTGCCAGCACACTATCCCAGATCCAATCGAAACTGAATAGTGCGGATCTGCAGAGAAGAAATTTTTCCTATAGCGAACTGTTATCCTATGTCAATAAACGTAGAAAGGATCATGTTCTATCTCGTGAGATATTAGTGGCGCAGTTTGTTGAAGATCATCCTGACCATCGCTTGACGACCGAATTAAAGGGAAAGCAGGCCCATTATAGAAATCTGAGAAATCTGATCGATCAGACAAAAGATGGGAATCTATGGTCCAAGTTAACAGAAGATTTCAACAAACTGAAGTGGGACATTATTGCTCTGAAAGACGTGATGGCCTCAGGGCTTCAAAGCCATCCTTCCGAAGTGTGGACCAAATTTGCAGTGGTAGAATACTCTGAGGCTGCACAAGCAATTGTCTCTCTTGCAAAAGCTGCTGCTAGGAAAGACGGAAAAGCACTTGAAGGCCACATTGAAGGGATCGTTGAAAAGCTGGGCATAGAATCGGACATGCATCGCAAAGGCCTCGAAGATGCTTTGAATCATGTCCTGTAAGATCGATTCGTAGTCCCCTCTCTTTTCAAAAAGGGAGATCTGTGCCACAATCCGTTGTCTTTAGTGGCAGAGATGGATCTAAAATCTTTACAACCAGAAAAAATCATCGTCCGTATGCCTAATTGGGTGGGCGATCTCGTGATGGCGACTCCTGTCTTGACAGATCTGCGCAAGCATTTTCCCAAGGCAGAAATGACCGCCATGTGCCGCGGGGTTGTCGGCGAGCTTCTTGAAAAAGATAAAGATATCGATGAGCTCTATCATTTCACAAAGCACAACGAAAGTTTCCAACGGAGAGTCCAGAGAAGAAATGTCATTGAAAAACTTCACAAGGGTGATTATGACCTTGGAGTGCTCCTCACTAATTCCTTTTCTTCCGCCTGGCTCTTCTGGCAGGGAAATGTAAAGGTCCGACTCGGATATAGTTGTCACTGGAGAAGATTTTTACTGAATGCTCCTGTCCATCTTCCCAAAAGCAAGAGCAACCAGCATCATGTGGTCACTTATAAACAATTATTAGATCCCCTGGGTATTTCCGTATCCGATACCAAGCCGAGACTTTTTCTCTCAAAAGAAGAAATCGATGAATCGAAAGAACTCCTTTACCAAAGAGGTTATGTTAAAGGAAAAACACTGATCGGGATGAATCCGGGAGCTGCCTATGGTTCTGCCAAATGCTGGCCGCCAGAGCGGTTTAGAGAAGCAGCACAAAAGTTGGTGGAAGATCCCGATGTCTTTGTCGTATTTTTTGGCGATGATAAGATTGCTGAGGTGGTCAAAGACATTTGCCGTGGTCTTGATCCTAGAGTGATGAACCTCGCTGGCATAACTTCGTTGAGAGAGCTCGCTTCTATTATTAACGATTGTAGTGTGTTGTTGACGAATGACAGCGGTCCTATGCACATTGCCTCAGCCTTAGGCACGCCCCTTGTCGCCCTCTTTGGATCAACAGATGAAAATCAGACAGGACCTTATGATCAGGGTACTGTAATCAATAAAAAGGCCGAATGTTCACCCTGCTTTAAGAGAGAATGTCCAATCGATTTCCGATGCATGAAGGAAATCAGTGTGGAAGAGGTCGTTCATCTGGTCAAAGAGCAACTCCACGAAAAAAATGTTTCGAAAACTTAGACGAAAATTTCAACCAAATCCTCTTGATTCGCTTTTAAAAAAGGCGAAAGAGAAAGGACAGAAGCGTTTTCTTCTCGGGTGGAATAGGGGATTGGGAGACATTGCCCTAGGGCTCTATGCAATCAATCACAGAATTCGTTCTTATATTCCTGGCGCCAAGATCACCTACCTTATTCGGCCCAATTTAAAAGATGGGTTTTCTCTTTTGGAGGACATAGAAGTGATTCCGGCACCTGGGTGGGCTCGTGGAAAAGATTATGACCTTCAGAAAACCCTGAACGATCTACAGATCAATCCCAGGCGGTTTGATGTAATGATTGAAAAGCCCGACCCTACCTATTGGGTGCAATGGCAAAGAGGAACTCTTACACCCAAGCTTAAATGGGATTCGGCCCACGATGATTTAGTCGAAGAGTTTTCCTTAAGTGAGAAGTTCACTTACATTGGATGCCAGCCGATCGCCGAAACGAATTATGGACTTTGGAGAAATTGGCCTATCGGAAGGTATGAAGAATTATTCGAAAGGTTGGATGAGAAAAAAAATACAAAGATGATTCTCTTTGGTTTTGATCCCCACCCCAAATTCTCTCATGAATGTGTCATTGATCTTCGGGGGAAAACTAACTTGTTTCAACTGATTTCAATTATAAAAAACCGATTGTCTACTTTCATAGGCCTTGATTCAGGAGTTCTTTCGATGGCCTATTATCTAGATGAAGTTTTTCCTCTTAAGGTAATTTCATTATGGGCCGACCCCAACCATGGAATATTGAAGCAGAATGTCGCCTCTCCCAATCCAAAGCTTGAGCACATTCCCCTGATCTCCGCTCGCAGAGATCTCAGTTCACTACCGGTCGATGAGGTTTGGAGGCATTTATCAATCTAGAACACTTTTGTCTCTTTCTAAAAGAGATCGGACAGGGACATCTCCTGGAAGAGATCGAAACATTTTCCCAAGAAGAAAAAAAGAAATGGTACGAACAAGTGCAAAGAATGGCTTTGGAACGGGCTTTCTTCGCAAAAATACAGGATAGTGACCCCATTTTTTATCCCCCTCTGACTCATTGCAGGGATCAGGTATCGGCAGAAGTGGAAGAAAGAGGAAGAGAAATTATTCAAAAGGGAGAAGTAGGTTGCTTGATCCTAGCAGGTGGACTGGGAACGCGCCTGGGGTTTGATGGTCCAAAGGGTTGCTTTCCTCTTCTAGGAGAAAGGACTCTTTTTCATTTGCACATGGAAAAAATCCTTAAGGCGCAAGAAAAATACAAACAGAAACTATCCATTGCCATCATGACCTCTCCTCTGAATCACAAGGAGACTCTTTCTTTCTTTGAGAAAGAAAATCAGTTTGGTTTGGAAAAAGATCAGATCGATTTCTTCTGCCAAAAGACACTTCCTGTTTTGGACTCTGAAGGAAAATGGTATTGGGAAGGACGGGGAAAGCTTGCTGAAAGTCCCAATGGAAATGGAGATGCCCTGCATCTCTTTTGCGAATGGGGTCTCGATCGGAAAATGAACGTAAAATATCTCAGTCAGATTTTTGTCGATAACCCTTTGTCGAGGCCATTCGATCCGAGACGAATTGGTATTCATGCAGAACAGAAAGCTGATGTAACCATCCTTTGCATTCACAACAAAGATCCCTCTCAAAAGATGGGAATGCTTGTGGAGAAGACAAATGGAGTTGGTGTCATGGAATACATGCATATTCCCAAAGAAAAACAGAAAGACTTCACCTATGCCAACACGGGGCAGCTTCTTTTTTCCATGGATTTCGTGAAAAAAATCGCACAAGCGCAAGTTCATATGCCTTTGCACTGTGTAAAGAAAATGAAGGAAGGGACCACCATTCAAAAATATGAAAAGTTCCTTTTCGATGCTTTGGATTATGCGGAGAAAGTAGAAGCGTTTTGTTCTACCAGAGAGTTATGCTATGCGCCATTGAAGGGGAATGAAGATTTGCAGGTTGTCTCAGAAGCAATAAACAATATTTAAGCCACCCTGAAACGTGTCCCATCGGGTCTTGAAAAATGTAATCTGAGATTCAACAGTATCTGGGCCAATAGGAGGAGTTATTGTAATCTCACTATTGGAGTGATACTTTCTTCTCTCTTTTGTTTTATAATAGAGGAACTTTCCCCAAAAATCGATTTTCCAATTTTGTGTGATCAGAAAAATGATTTTCGCTTTTGCTGTATGACCCCAAACATCCCTATTCTTACCACTTGTAGCGTTGGTATTAAATAGGGTGATATCACCAACTATAAACGGCGAAGTAACCACGATAGTGCGATTTAGGTTCTGGGAAGCTTTAAGATCCAACCAATGGTAGGCATATCCCGCCTCAAAAACAAAATACTTTGGAAAGCAGACCCGGATATCTCCACCTAAAAAAGGGCCATACCAATCCCATCGAATCCTTCCTACTGTTAAATCGATCGATTGAGATACTGAATTGAAATTTGGTGGAAATGGGGGAGGGAAGACAGCTAGATCAGGAGATGCGGGTCCGTGTTTGACAGATTGATGGTGATAAGAGCCTCCAAAACGGGGGATGATCCATAGTTGATAGTGGGAAATATCAAAGAGCTGAATTTGATAGCCTATTTGCCCAACTGTATCAAAAAGGTCGCCCCGGATGCGATTGATCGTATAGTTTGCTGGATAAAACACCTGATTAAAATTTAACTGATAAAAAATGTCAGCTTTCCCGGATAGAACCCAGGCATAATCAGCTTCTCCTTCGATAAGAACATTCTTATAGCAAAACTTCAAAGACCCTTGGATCTGCGGTGATTGAAGATCTTTGTAACGGGAAACATAACTGGGATTAGATGCATCGGCAGGACGTAGTTGAAATTTCATCCCGTCTGCTCGATAGGAAGTACCGATCCAAATACATAAAGGTGAGCAGCATTCAGAAGCCAACAGAAAGAGAGGGAAAAAAGGAGTAAAAATTTTATTTTCATGTTTGTGTTTCAATTAGCATCTATGCATTTCCATTTCAAGTCTTTAGAGGAAAGGTACAAAAAAAGGAAAGAAACAGGTAAAATCATTCGCTAAAAGAAAAGGTATCATGAAAATAGGGTATTTAGGCGCCGGATCCTGGGGAATCTCCCTAGCAGCTATTCTAGCCAAAAATGGGCATGAGGTGATCGTGTGGACCCGGTCCAAGGATTTCTCCCATAAGCTTTCCAGTTCGAGAGCTCATCCGAAGCTTCCTCATTTCCGTATCCCTGAGAATCTCTCTTTTACCTGTGATCTTGAAGAAGCGGTGAAGGATGCTGAAGTAATTGTAGAGAGTGTTACTTCTGCAGGAATCCGTCCGGTATTTAAAGAGGTATTTACTCACCGTAAGGCGAATATTCCGGTTATTCTAACTTCCAAAGGAATCGAACAGAATACGGGACTGCTATTGCCTGAGGTACTCTGTGAGTTAATGGGCGAGGAAAACAAACACCTGATTGGCTGTCTCAGCGGTCCCTCCCATGCCGAAGAAGTGGCTACCGACCACCCGACATCCGTCGTTTGCTCGGCGTACTCCACAGATGTGATGAAGCTAATTAAGGACCTTTTTACCACACCTTTATTCCGTATCTATCCCAATCCTGATCTTCATGGAGTATGTTTCGGGGGAGCGATGAAAAATATTATCGCCATTGCCTGCGGGATCTCCGACGGACTTGGATTTGGAGATAATACCAAAGCAGCTCTCATGACCCGCGGCCTTCACGAGATACGGAAACTCTGTGTCACTAAGGGATGCGATCCAGATACACTCAACGGCCTCTCCGGTCTGGGCGACCTTAGCGTTACCTGCCTTTCTACCTTAAGCCGTAACTATCGTTTTGGCCGGCTACTTGCTGATGGGAAGTCCCCGGAAGAGGCAAAAAAAGAGATCGGCATGGCTGTCGAAGGAAGCTATACCTGTGTTTCCGCAGTTCAGCTAGGCCGTAAAAGCGGTATTGAGGCCCCTATTTCTGAGGTGACTCATGCCATTATCTATGAGGGAATGGATCCCCGTGAAGCTGTGAAATCTCTTCTCATGCGTGCAGTCAAACAAGAGCATCTCTAAATTCCACTTGGATATCTATAGTTTCTATATGTTATCCTACACCTAGGAGGGTGTATGGATATTGAAGGTCTGAAGATCGTCGAAGCCAAGGAAATGGCGTTGATCGAATCTTTAGCTTACCAGGAAGGTGCTTCAGAAGAAGAGTTCATGCTTGCTGCCGGCAAAGGAATTGCCGAAGTTGCCCTCGTTATCTATAAAGACCATCATCTGGAACACATATACCTTGTCATTGGCAAGGGCAATAATGGGGGAGATGCCTATGTTGCCGGGCAAGAATTCCTAGATCAGGGGATACCTGTTATTGCCTATCAGCTTTTCGATCTCTCGGACTGTTCCCCTTTGTGCCAGAAGCATCATGAAGCCTTTTTGGCCAAGGGAGGAAAAGTCATTCCTGTGCAATCACCCGAGGATCTGAAGTTTGAAAGAGGTCTGATTCTCGATGGGATCCTGGGAACGGGATTTCAGGGGGAGCTGAAAGAACCTCTACTTAAGTTCGTAGAGAAGATCAATGCATCCCATCAGCATGTCGTCGCGATCGATATTCCTTCAGGAGTAAATGGCAATACCGGTGAAGTTCTCTCTGAGGCCATCGCCGCCGAAGAGACCATCTTTCTGGGCCTGGCCAAACTGGGATTTTTTATCCGGCAAGGGTTTGACCATGTGGGAAAACTCATCCATGTCGATTTTGGCCTGGGAGAGAAATACATACAACAGGCATCCGAGTTTGCGACTCTGCTGGCCGATGAGATCAGCCAGTTCCTTCCTGTCATTAAGCGTGTCAGGCATAAGTATGAAGCAGGATATGTTCTGGGAGTTGCTGGATCGCCGGGCATGGGAGGAGCAGCGAAACTCGCTAGTCTCTCTTCTCTTCGCGCAGGTGCAGGGATTGTGAAGCTTTTTTATCCGAAAGAAGCAGAAGATGAAATGAAGACAGCTCCCTTGGAACTGGTCCGCTTTTCTATGGATAGAAAGGATCTCAGTTTACTTTTGGGACAGATGAAATCGGCCAAAGCTGCCTTTATCGGTCCTGGGATGGGAAGGGAAAAAGAAACAGCGGAATTTTTAAAAAACTTACTTCCCCAAATAACTATTCCCGCCGTCCTGGATGCCGATGCTCTTTATTTTTTATCGGAATACTCAGATACAAAGTTATCTAAAGACTGGATTCTGACCCCCCATCGCAATGAAATGCTGCGCTTGTTGGGACAAAGAGAGATGGGGGACGAGCTTGCCTTTCTATCCGACTGTCAAAAGTATGCAGAGAAAAAGGGGATTGTTCTTGTTGTGAAAGGAGCTCCGACATGGATCTTTGCCTCAGGCAAAAAACCCTTAGTGATGGCAAGGGGGGACCCCGGAATGGCTACTGCGGGAACAGGAGATGTTTTGACAGGAATATTGGCGGCTTTGCTAGTTCAAGGACTAGATCCCTATGTAGCGGCAGCTTTGGGGACTTATCTTCATGCAGTATCAGGGGAAATCGTAGCCAAGGAAAAGACTTCCTATTCGCTGATCGCATCCGACCTGATCGATGCTCTTCCCGCGGCATTGAAAGAGTTTTCAGAAAAAGAGAATCGATAGAAGTTTTTGTACCATTCGACAAAATGTTGGATTCCCTTCTTTAAAGAAGTGGTTGGAATGAAGTTCAGGCGCTCTTGTGACTCTTTAATGTCAGCATAAGTCTCGATTACTTCTCCCGGTTGAAGAGGAAGAAACTCTTTTTCAGCTTTCATTCCCACACACTCTTCGATGATCTCGATCAATTCCAGAAGCTCAATGGGTTGATTGTTCCCTAAGTTGAAAATCTCACATTCTGCTTCTAAGTCGATGGCGGAGATCGTTCCTCGAATGATGTCATCGATATAGGTAAAGTCCCGTTTCATCTTTCCAAAATTGAAAACCTGAATCGGTTTCTTCTCGAGAATGTTCTTAGTAAACCGGTAGTAGGCCATATCGGGTCTTCCCCAGGGGCCATAAACAGTGAAGTAGCGTAGGCCTGTCACTGATAGATCGTAAAGATGGTGATAGCTTGTTGCTATGACTTCATTGGCTTTTTTTGTTGCTCCATAAAGGTTAGAGGGCGCATCTGTGTTGTCGTTAACACTGAAAGGGATCTTTTTGTTATTTCCATATACGGATGAAGATGAAGCATAGACGAACTTGATGTTCTGAAAGTTTTTCACACATTCAAGAACACTGACGAAACCATCGAGATTAGATGTGACATAAAGTTTAGGATTGGTCAGCGAATAGCGGACTCCAGCCTGGGCTGCAAGATGGACGACATGGGTAATCTTCTTTTCTTCTAGGAGATGGGAGAGAAAATCAGCATCTTGAATATCAGCCTGAAAGATTTCGATCTGCTCTTCTTTCAGTTCTTTTGCTCGAGCCCATTTAAGATTTTGATCGTAGTAGGGATTGAAATTGTCCAGTCCACATACGAAGTCTCCTCTTTTTTTGAGTTCGATCGCGAGGTGGTATCCAATAAATCCCACGGCTCCAGTAATCAGAATTCTTTTCATTCGCTTTTTGTTTTTTTCTTAAAAATCGATGTGATATAAGTTTAATTCTATTTTATAGGGTATGATGCTTAATTGCCATGCGTTTTTTTGCCGCCATCTTTTTGCTACTCGTCAGCTGTTCATCACCATACATGGGAAAGGGAGTGTATGGTGCAGATGAATTCGTCATGGATTCTTACAAAATCAGAGAGGGAAAGTTTTCCATTCTGGAAATGGAGGGTAAGGATTATGAAGAACTCTCCTCGGAGCATCTAGAAGAGTATAAAGACGTCATTCACGATGACGACGTTCTTCAAATAGCGATTTACCATCCGAAAAGACAGGACCTGACTCAAGCCGTTCATACGATCGGTCAGAGTGTCGGGTATCAAGTGGTCGACGGAAAAATCCACCTTCCCGATTTGCCTCCCATTTGTGTTGGAGGATTGACCCGGATGGAAGCAAAACAGAAGATTCAGGATCTCTATCTTCAGCAGATCGATGATGTCGAGGTGTTCCTTACTTACCGAGATCGAAAGATCAAAAGAGTAGAACTTGCCGGACTCGTGAGCTTGCCCAGTGTGCCGGTGGATGGAAAAATACGTCTTTTTGATGTTCTCGCGCAGGCCCGCGTCCCCTCAAATGCAAACCTTTTTAAAAGTTATGTCATCCGCAATCGAAGATTTTTACCCGTAGACCTCTATAAGCTTCTAAAAGAAGGGGATATGTCCCAAAACATCGTAATGCGCGGAGGAGACAAGATTTATATTGCTGAACCTTCTGCAGCTACATTAATGGTTATGGGAGAAGTAGGCTGTGAGAAAGTCATTGATTTGCCTCATGGATTCACATCTTTACGTGAGGCATTGGCGCAAGCCCGTGGAATTCCCTTTACGGGGGACAAGTCCTATATCCAGGTGATACGCGGTAATATTCTGAAACCAAAGATCTATACCATTAGCTGGGAACATGTGGTCCATCTTCCCAACGACAGTCTTCTATTAATGCCGGGGGACGTTGTTTATGTTACTGCAAAGCCCATTACCGAGTGGAATCGTTTTATTTCTCAACTCTTCCCAAGCTTTTCCTGGTTACAGGTCATCGGTCGGGGTTGTTCTAGCTGGGGGCTTTTTGTCCCATGAAAAATTCTGAAGAGATCCTCTTTTATTTCTCTGATCTGAAGAAACTCTGTCAGGGCAAAAAGAAGAAAATAGTGAAGTTCTCCCTTCTTTTTAGCATGACAGTCTTCGCGTTTCTACTGATTCGTTCTCCTCTCTATGAAACAAAAGCTACTTTTAGGGATATCGGAGAAAAGAAGGAACAGTCTGACTTGCTCTCAGCGTTTTTTTTCACTGGAAAAGAAGAGCGGCCTGGTGCTGAGATCATGAAGTCTTTTCAGGTGATGAAAGAGGTTATTCATAAGCTGGGCATCCAGGCGAATGTGCAGGATGTTTCCCTTCTTACGAAAGTATTTCGCAGAGTGCGGGACAATGTGAAGCTGGGAATAGGAATGGGAATCGATGATATTGAACGTTTTCGATTCAAGAATGTTTATTACAATGAAAATGAGAACAAAAGCTTATTGCTGCGCTTCTCTTCCCAAAACCATTTTGAAGTTTTGGATCTGAACAAAAAGCTTCTTTGCAAGTCTGAGGTTGGGAAAAATACAGCGGTTCAGGATCTTTCTTTCACCCTGGAAAATGTCCCAAAGAGTGTGAGAATGCAAAAATATTATCTCATGAAAATTTCTTCATGGGGCCCTATTGCAACTAGACTGGTGAAGGAAATATCCATTGAGTCGAAAAAGGGAAGCAAAGATCTGCTGGAGTTGAAGTATTTTCATCGGGACCGTTTTTTTGCGTGCAATCTTTTAAACTTTATCATGGAAGAATATCAACATTATCTGCAGAAAGAACATGATGCATTTGCGCAAGCCCAGCTCAAGTATCTAGAGAAAAGACAGACTGAGCTAACGGACCATTTCAAGGAAGCTTTAGACGATCATATCGCATACATTAAAGAGAATCTAGGCGAGCACGGCTTTTTGGGAATAGATCAACATTTGGGATCTCTCTTTAAACCCTATCAGTCGGGACTGGACAAACTCTCCTCTATTGATCTCCAGCTTAGACGCCTCGATGCATCTGGTTCCTTTTTCTCTTCTCTTCCGGGGCCTCTAGGGGCTGAATGGATGAGGCTGCATCAGAACGTACAACTATTGCAAAGCAGCCGGGATCAAATGGACCTGGCACGAATCAATGAAAATGGAATGGTTTTTCAGCTTCAAAAGAAATGTCAGCAGCGTTTGAGTGAGATTGAAGATAAGCTGAGCACATCGGAAAAAGAATTAGAACTCTCAGAACTGGATGCAGAGCTTCCTGACGAAATACGACAAATGGTGAGTGATTTGCACACCCTTCAAGAGGAAAGGGAGAGCTTGCTCATGGAATTTCAGCCTATCGAGAAAAAATTCTCCCTTCTTCAGGAAATCAGGGAGCAGAAGGTAGATATTGAAAAACAAATTCAGGCTATTGAAGAAGGAGGAAAGACCATTTACGGTGAAATTCTTTCTTCTCATAAGGATGATTTTGCAGATCAGTTAAATCACAACCTGCATCTTCTGAATGTTAAAGAAAAGATGGTCAAAGAACAGGCTTTCTATGATGAGGAATTGCCTGACTTTGGAGGACTGGACCTGGAAACAGCTAAGGTTCTCTATATAGAGTATAACAATCAATGGAATGCATCCCAAATTCGTTCACGTCAGTACATCAATATTGCCTCGCAGATCAAACAGCCCGATTTTGAGCTCTCCTCTCTAAGTCCTCATCTCAAAGATCCCATTAGCCAGGAATTGATTCAAAGAGCCTCTCAAACGAAATGGAATCTCGAAGATGAAAAAAATTATAGTTCCAAAGAAGAAGGCCGGCTGAAGAAGGAATTGGCCCTACATCGAAGCGTACTTTCCCAGCATATTGAGGAAATGATCCGGCTGACCGATCTTGAAAAAGACGTCTTGTCGGAAAAGCTTCACTTTCTTCAGAAAGCTATGTTGAGCCTAATGACCCAGAAAATATCCATCTATCAACAGCAAATGGAAGAGTATTTGGCCGTACATCGAGACGATCTTTTGAGTGAGAAAGAGCTGTTGGAGCAGAAATTGACTCAGCTAAAAGAACAGATGACAGTCCTTCCCCAAAAATGGAAAAAAGAAAATGAATTGAACCTGAAAACAGATCTTTCATTGCAAATGATGAAGACAACAACGAGCCTTGTCGAGCAAAAGACCATCCTCCATCATTTAGAGCAAGTTGCTTCAAAACCGTTAGACATGGCATTGGTGCCCTTTCGCCCTAAAAGCACCCGTTTGATCTTTTTCACTGTCCTGTCCTTCCTGATAGGTGCTATTTGTGCTTTCTTTTATCATTTGATCAGGGCTTTTCTGCAGGGGTTTGAAATATCATTGGAAGCTTTGAGGGAAGAGCACCCTTTTGTGTCTGGTGAAATCACATCTTCTTGCGACGGTCCTTCCCTGGACCCTCTAAATGACAAGGATTTGGAGACATTGCGTGAGATGACGCAGTTTTTGAAAAAGGGCTCTCTTGTGAGTTTAATTGGAGGAAAAGGTCCCAATTATTCTCATGCTCTGGCAGAATTGATGGCGAAACAAGATCTAAAAGTCCTGTTGATTGATGCTTCTTTTTCTCCAAAATACTCGGGTAAAAGAGAGGAAAGCCTTCTAGCTTTTTTAGAAAAGAAGAGAAAGACTCTTCCCATTGATAGGAAAAATCATTATGATTTTGTCCCATCTGGCGGATACACAAAGTTTGCCAATGAGTATTTATCTTCTGGCAGCTTTTCAAAATTGTTGGAAGATGTTAAGAAGAGGTACGATGTAGTGCTTCTATTCACAAGGGCTTTGCCTAACTTGACAGAGGCAAAGACCTATTTACCCTTTTCGGATCAAGTCATTGTGACCGTAAAAGGAGAAACGATTGATGAGCTCAAGCCTTTTATCGGCTGGGCCCATCCTCAGAATGATCGATTAAGCTTTGTAATGCATTCATGAAGAAAAAAAGGGTTCTTATTACAGGTGGCGCTGGATTTTTAGGCTCCCACTTATGCGACCGTATGATACAGGCGGGCAACGAAGTGGTATGCGTCGATAATTTCTTTACCGGGACGAAGGAAAATATCCTTCATCTTCTGGACCACCCATCCTTTGAGCTGATCCGCTCCAATATCTGCGACCCTTTACATATTGAAGTTGAGGAGATCTATAACTTCGCCTGCCCCGCTTCTCCTTTCCACTATCAGGCCGATCCCATTCAGACCATCAAGACGAATGTCCATGGAACGATGAACATGTTGGACCTTGCCCGGAAAGTAAAAGGGAAAGTCATTCAAGCCTCTACCAGTGAAGTATATGGGGACCCCCATGTCCATCCTCAGACCGAGGCATACTGGGGGAACGTTAATCCAATCGGTTTCCGGTCCTGTTACGATGAAGGGAAACGGACAGCTGAGACGCTTTGCTTTGATTATTTTCGCCAATATCAGCTGCCTATCAAAGTAGTCCGCATTTTTAATACCTATGGACCGCGGATGCATCCGAATGATGGAAGGGTCGTCTCCAATTTCATTGTACAGGCTCTGAGAAATCAGCCTTTGACAATCTATGGAACGGGAAAACAGACTCGGTCCTTCTGTTTTGTCGATGACCTGATTGATGGAGTCCTTCTCATGATGAACTCGTCACCTTCTGTCGTCGGTCCCATCAATTTAGGCAATCCAGCTGAATTCAGGATCATCGATCTTGCGAAGAAAATTCTGGAACTTACCGATTCCCGTTCAGAGCTCATCTTTAAAAATCTTCCATCAGACGATCCCAAGCAGAGGAAACCAGATATTAATCGTGCCAAGAGCACATTAGGCTGGCAGCCTTCAACAGATTTGGAACAGGGACTACTTTCCACCATTGAATATTTTGAGTCAGTCCTCTCGACGCAGAACTACTCTCGAGAAGAAAGCGTTTCTTAAGATTCTTTGTTTTTATCCTGAATTTCCTTCCATTTCTTGACCACCTGCGATGCGATCGGAACAGCTTCCTTTCCACCGTCGCCATATCTCAGAAAGACAACAATGACAAGCTCAGGCTCATCCCAGGGAGGGCCTTCTTCTTTGAAAGAAATACCCCCGAACCAGATGTGTTTGTACATGAGCGCCTTTGAAGAAGGGTTTTGATTGGGTTGATGCATGATCTCTGCTGTGGAAGTTTTTCCCACGAACTTATGGCGCAGGGTCAAATATTCATGAAGGAGGGGAGGATTGACGAGGAAGTTTTTAATGACCGAAGCTCTCGCGCTTCCTTTTGTTCCCGATACGACACGGTCCATACCCTCGAGAATGGGATTACGGATACTGTCAGGCAGAACAACAGTCCTGAGCACCTGATCAGGAATACTGATATAGGTATTGAAGTTCTGATAAAGTGACTCGGTGAAAAGGGGAAAATGAATTCCCAGAAAAGACAGTTCCTTTTCCAGGGGAAATCTCGGTGCTTCCAGAAGAAAATGGGAGGAAGCGTTACGCATTTCTCCTTCTAAAGCCCTTACGATTTTTGGGCGAAAAACTTTGCCTTGGTTGGCAAGAGCTGAGAGAAAGACAGCCGTTTGCAAAGGAGTAGCAACCAGAGAATGCTGTCCGATTGCGAAGGAATAAAGCCCGGTACGGTTTCTGTGTAAATCTTTGGGAAGGGAGCCTGTGAATTCTCCTGGGATCTCCAAGCCGGTTTTTTTGCCAAAGCTGAAATTTTGGGCTGCCTGGATCAAATCGTCAGGCGATTCGATCATTTCTGAGGCCAGAAGGGAAAAGTAGGGATTGCTTGACTGCTCAATAGCTTTGATCAGGTCAACATCTCCTACATGAGAGCTGTATGACTTAGGGAGTCTGCCTCCTTTGTAAAATCGAGGATAAGGTTTTTGATCCAGGCTGTATCCAACAACAATCCCTCCTGCTTTAGCATCATAGGCAACTTTGTCGATCATTTGAAAAAGAGAGGAATCGAATCCCTCTCCTTCCTTTTTCGCCTGAATATAATGCTGTCTCAGAGCTTCATAGGCCGTCACGATTTTGAAGATCGAACCTAAAGGGCAAGCCTGCTGAAAGGCGTACGAGCGGCTGTGAGAAAATCCGAAGTGTGGGTAGAAAGAAGCAGCCAGGTGCTTTTCAAGAGGCTCCTTTTGATATCTCATTCTCGTGTAAAGTGGACGATCTAAATCATCGAAATGACGCACGGTTCGGAAAAAATCAGCGAAAAAAGAGGGTGAAAGAACATGGACAGCAGTCTTCAGTAGCTCGAAAGACTCTATTAGTGATGCGGGCAGGTTTTTTCCCAAGTCCATTAAATCCGGAAAATATGGGGCCAACTCATCAGGAGCATCCATCTTTTCTCCAAGAAAACCGAGGAAAAGACTGGCTTTATTGTTCTTATAGAAATCATCGAAAAGCAGGCGCTCTTTTCGGTTCAAATAATCAAGATAGGGCCTGGCATAGGTTTTTCTCTCTTTTTCACTCTCTCTCATTTGAGCGAGGTATTCTTTGAAATTTTCTTTTCGCCATTCTTTGAAATAGTGTGTGTGGAACAATTCCTTGGCTTTTTCCTTCAAGAGGGCTTCGGTCTTGAGTACAGATCTTGCAAGCATATGATAGGAAGGAAGGGTCAGATGTCCGACCTTTTCAATCAGTTCGTCGGAAAATGCAGGACTGTAGACAAAAAGCCGGACCAGATCGATCAAAAATAGCTTGTCGCCATTGTGTTTCAGAGAAGAAAAATGAGGGCTGATCTTTTCAAAAAGAGGGGAAACCTCCTTGCTGTTTTCCGTCAAACGGGTGAAGAGCTCTTTTTTTGCCTCTGTCCTAGCATATGTGATGTTTTCAGGAGAAGGGAACAGGACGTCAAAGAGGGGCTTAGGATCTTTAACCCTTGCGTGGTAGCAAATAGCCTCTACATTCTCCTGAAGTTCGATCGCTTCAGCTACTGTCATGTTCTCAAGGCTTGTCTGTATAGGGCTGACCGGAGGCAGGATCCATTTCAGAAAAGTATCGAATTGAAGCTCGAGCTGTTCTGTCCAAAATTTCTTCTTTGTCGGTGAATACCGATCTCGAAATAGCGGAATCTTTCCCTCCCAAATCTGGGAGACATAGGAAGAAGATTCCAGCCATTGATGAACATGCTTGATCTTTTCCCTTTTCAATTCAAGATCAGAAGAAGGAATGAAATGATTCGGATCGAACCTTGGATGTCCTGCACAGGCAAGTACTTCGCCGGTACGGGGGTCCATTACGACGACAGCGCCTCCCTTGATCCAGGGCTGTTTCAATTTGGTCCTTTTTTTTAGAGATGGTTCATAACCCAGGCTTCTTCCTTCACGAATCCTTTCGTCCTGAGCCAGTAAAGCTTCGCAAAACTCCTGAAGTTCAAGCGAAAGGCTCAAGGTAACGCATTTGCCGGGGGTAGGTTCTTTTTCTACGCCAATTCCCCGTAAAAAATTGCCCTTTACATCTACCTCATATGTTTTTTTACCGTAGAAGCCCCTTAATTCCTTTTCATATCGCGACTCGATTCCTGTTTTACCAACGAGGTCATGAATCGTATATGCTTTTTCTTTGAGCTCTTTATATCTCGCTTCCTTTTCGAGAGTAAATTCCTCGCCAAGTTCCATCTGTTGTTGCATTTCAGAAAGCTCTCGTGCGATCGACCAGTATTCTCTTGAATTCATAGCACCCAGGTAGCCAAGAATATTGGAAGCCACTTTTTCATTTGGGTAATATCTCTCAGATGAGCATTGAGCATGAAGGGCAAGCCATCTTCTTTCTTGCATGCGCAACCGGAAGTACTGCTCTTCTGAAATATTTTCTTTAATGATGAAGGGGACATGGGGGAAGAGAGCTGCCCGACTGTGGATTAAATCTTCGATCCGCTCAGGGTCTTGGTCGAGTTCTTTTGCGAGAAGCTGGGACAGGTCCTTTATATATTCTCTTCTTGGAAAAATCCTGACCTTCTTTCCATCGGGGCCTCTTTTCCATCGACGGGAGGGGACTTGTAAAATTTGATTATAATAGATCGCGGCATCATACCGGATGCGATTCAGAGCTAGCGCCTTTCCAAAACGGTCGCGGATTTCTCCCCGCTGCGCCGATTCGACGATGGTCTTTCTTTTGGGTTTTAGGGCATCAGACAGGCGCTCTTCTCTCTGGATGAAGCAAAGATGCCAAACCTTCAAACCAATCAGGACGAAGAAGAACAAAAGGAACTGGATGACCCTTCGGGTCTTATCTCTCTCATATCCTTTCATACCTTTTTATTGTTTCGAAGTCCGCCAATAATAGAAAATAAAAAAAATCTTAAGTTCCGCAAAACCCTTTTTCACTTGGAAAAAAACGTTTTTTCAGGTAAAAATGTGTATTCAAAATTTTGAACAAGTTTCTTTTGAAAAAGAATGCGCCTGTAGTTCAACGGTAGAACCGTAGCCTTCCAAGCTACTAGTGTCAGTTCGATTCTGATCAGGCGCTTCTTCGCTCAAAGAGTGCACTCAAAAGAAGCTACAACTTTAGAGGACAAATTGGCAGTAGCAGAAGAACAAAAACCACAAATCACTATTAAAGAATTACTTGAAGCCGGAGCTCACTTTGGTCACCAAAGACAACGGTGGAACCCGAAGATGAAGCGTTTCATCTTCGAAGAGAGAAGCGGCATCTATATCATCGACCTCGCAAAGACCATGCAGCAGATCCGTGCAGCAGCCCAAGTCCTTGTTGAGGTGATCAAGAAAAGAAAAACGGTCATGTTTGTCGGTACCAAGAAACAGGCTAAAGAAACGATTCGTGAATGTGCTGAAATGTGCGGTGAATTTTATGTTTGTGAACGTTGGCTTGGTGGAATGCTTACCAATCTCTTCACAATCCGAAAATCTGTGAAAACTCTGGAAAGAATCGAAAAGCGAATTGCGACAGGAAGCGAAGGGCTGACAAAAAAGGAAGTCTCCCGACTGACAAAGCAACAAGTGAAACTCAATCGTAACCTTTCTGGAATTCGATCTATGCGAAAACCTCCAGGACTTTTGGTTGTAGTTGACCCGTCTCGTGAACATATTGCTGTTGCAGAAGCGAAAAAACTGGGAATTCCCGTAATGGCCCTCGTCGATACAAACTGTGATCCAGATCCTATTGATTATGTCATTGCCTGCAACGACGATGCTCTCAAAAGCATCAAACTGGTCTTAAATGCACTGGCAGAAGTGATCATCAATAAAAAGAACGAGATGAATATTCCTATTTCAAAAGGAGATATTACTCCCGCGGAAGAAAAAGCTCCTCTTAATGAAGATGACTTGGGAAGTTCTGAAGAAATAGACGTAGAGATAGATCTTGAAGATAACGAAGATGAAGGAAAAGGGGAACAATGATGACTGAACTTACACTTGAAATGATTAAAGAACTTCGTGAAAGAACCGGAGTCGGCATGAGCAAATGTAAAGAAGCTCTTGTCGAGGCTAACGGTGACATGGACGAAGCGATTGGCTATCTTCGAAAAAAAGGAATGGCCTCTGCAGTTAAAAAAGAAGGAAGGGAAACAAACGAGGGTCGTATCACAGCTGAAGAAAGCCATGACACGATCGTTCTTGTGAAGGCAAATGCTGAAACGGACTTCGTGACAAAAAGCGAAAAGTTCGGTCAGTTTGTTTCTGATCTTTGCAAGCAAGCGTTGAAAAGCAAGCCCTCTTCTTTGGAAGCTTTCATGAATGAAACTTGTGAAAAGGATTCCTCTTTAACGATCGATCAGTACCGCAACCTGATGATTCAAACCCTTGGTGAGAACATCCAAGTCAAAGTTGTCGAAGTGATTGAAAAATCTCCCGAGTCTTCTTATGGAATCTATTCCCATATGGGTGGACGAATCGTCGCTATCGTAGAGATCGAAGGGGCTAGCGGACTTGAGCCTTTGGCCAAAGACGTTGCCATGCATGTTGCAGCTGAAGATCCAGACTATCTTTCCAGCGAAGATATTCCACCCGAGATCAAAGCAAGAGAAGAAGAAATTGCAAAAGGACAGGTAAAAGGAAAGCCAGAGAATATCATCGATAAGATCGTGGCTGGAAAATTCAAAGCCTATTGTGATCAGACTTGTTTGTTGAACCAGAAGTTCATCAAAGATACTTCCGTTTCCGTATCTGCATATGTAGATCAAGAAGCAAAGAAACTTGGCAAGCCATTAAAGATCAAACAATTTTGGCGTTGGCAAATCGGCAGCTAAAACCTATAGTTTAGTTTTTGGAGAGGTATGAATTTGGAACACGAAGTAAAAACTGGAATGCAAAGCACTCTGGATCATTTGAAAGAAGAACTGAAAGGTCTTCGAACATCTAGAGCGAACCCTGCAATCCTGGACAATGTGCAGATCGAAGTTTATGAGACGCAAATGCGTCTTCGAGATCTTGCCAATATTACAGTCCCTGAAGCTCGCCAACTTCTCATTACTCCCTTTGATCCCGCAAATGTCAATGCCATCGCAAAGTCGATTGAAGCAGCAAACTTGAACCTGCAGCCTACTGTTGATGGCAATGTGATTCGTATCAATATCCCTCCCATGGATGAGACGATCCGTAAAGAGATTGTCAAACAGTGTAAGAAGAAAGGGGAGGAAGCCAAAATTTCGGTTCGAGAAGTAAGACGAAAGAACAATGAAATCGTGCGGAAACTGAAAGCTGATGGTGAAATTCCAGAAGATCAGATGAAAAAGAATGAAAAGATGATCCAGGACATGACAGACAAGTTTTGTAAGGACATCGATCAGTTGTGCACAGAAAAGGAAAAAGAAATCTTATCGATTTAAGTTGAGATAAAGACAAAGCGCCTCTAAAATAGGAGCCATTCTGGCCCCATCGTCTAGTCAGGCCTAGGACACTAGATTTTCATTCTAGTAACAGGGGTTCGAATCCCCTTGGGGTCACATTTACGAGGCTTTAGCTCAGTCGGTAGAGCATCTCCCTTTTAAGGAGAGGGTCGATGGTTCGAGCCCATCAAGCCTCAAAAAATAACCCTGCATAAGCAGGGTTTTTTTATGCTTGAGCAGCACGAGGTGCTGCGTATGGGCGAGAAGCGAGCAGCTTACGGCTGCGAGCCGGCGGGAAGCCCGGAGCCCATCAAGCTGAAACTTCTGAATGGAACTTCCCTTTTTAAACCTAGAAATTCAATTGATTTTGCTCTATTTATTGAAGAATGAAAATCCGTAAAGCAACTCGCGAAGATGAAGATGCAATCTGGACTCTTTTTTATGAAACAGTTCATTCCGTAAATAGTCGCGATTATAGTTCTGAACAAATTGAAGCATGGGCTCCAGAGAATCCCAGCTGGTCATGGAGGGATGCATTAAGAAAAAACATATCCTATGTCGTAGAAGAAAAAGGAAAGCTTCTTGGTTTTGCAGATAGGACCGTCCAAGGCTTTCTTGAGGGTCTTTATGTTCATAAAAATTATCAAGGTAAAGGAATTGCCACACTTCTTTTAGAGAAAATGGAAGAGGAAGCGAAGTTGCTTGGATTAAAGGAAATTGCAACGGAAGGAAGTATTACTGCCAGACCCTTTTTCGAAGCAAAGGGTTTCACTTGTGTTCAAAAGCAGAAAAAAAATCTACGAGGTGTGTCGTTCATCAACTATATCATGAAAAAAACTCTCTGAGAGGTGTGTCGTTCATCAACTATATCATGAAAAAAACTCTCTGATAAGAAGTCATTTTTGCAAAAAAAACCGCTCCCCGAAGAAGGAGCGGTGCAGTATTATGCCTTGATGCCTTTTAGCAAATCTCCATGTGGATTATGGAGATTTTGCAAATCCTGCGATGATGCTGAAGGATCGGTCAGGCCTTCAAAACCATTCCCATTGTTGTCATTATTTTGACCATCGATCGCAAGACCGTCAATACTTAGCTGATCTTGTTGTTGTTGATCTTGTTGCTGCTGTATTGACTGGCTTTCATTGATATAGGTTAAAGCCTGCTCTATTGGTACAGTGCTCATAATCTTCCTCTTCGTAACACCTGTTAGGTGCTCCATTATCTATTGTAGGTCTCTATTGTTAAGATTCTGTAAAGATTTTGGCTTTGAAAATGTAACTCTTTGTATATAAGTTGTTTATTTGTAAAGAAAATATTTAGACAGGGAAAGGCGGGTTGGTGAGTTAAAAATGAGATGGTTTTTGAGAGAAATAGCCTATACATGGCTGGAATTTGTTGAAAAATGTGCTTTCGACACCTTGAATAGGGCTGGAAAAACCTCTCAGAAACAAATTCAATAAATATTTATACATTCTGTTGGGCTTATAGATTTATTCATATTGTTCTGGTATAATGTATAAACTGTATCGATTGTAATTGTTTTTGTACAATCATAGATAAATAAAAAATATTTTACAAAATCCAAAGTAGAACTATGTCAGTATGGACTCTTTCAAGCTCCTATGATGACCCTTATGAGGACATGAGATCAGAAGCCTACGACCGGTATAGATCCGTTCAACGAGAGCCTTCCATTCCCAAGGAATGTCAGATCTGTTACGAGCGGATTAAACCAGGCGAGGAGATTATTGCCCGGTTAGATGGCAGAAACTGGAGTGCAAAGCACCGAAGCTGTGATGAAAAATTGCACTCTGCAAGCATGATCAGTCCTGTCCAAAAGCCAAAGATGGTTGACAGAGAGATTCAGGTCAATCGTGATGGAGATGTAAAATCCCCTCTTTTTTCTGCAGCAGTTGAAGAGCCTGAGCTTTTTACTGATATTCCAGATGTAGTTCAAAAGCCCTCTCCAATGCGTAAAATAGCTCATGGGCTATGGGAAGTTACCTCCGGCTTATGGGATATTGTGAGGAACAATCCACGAAGCGTATTGCTAGGTGGTCTTGCTATAGCTACTGTAATGGCATATAGAGCCTATTCAGGCCAAGAATATCAGTTGTACTGCGTGAAGGACCGGATCGATGAGCAGGTTGCCTATTGTGCTAAAATATCTGCCGATCCGTCTGCTGAGCAAAGAGCTGCTGCCATCTACACGAAGCACCTCATGGAAGGGCAATACTATCCTGCCCCAGATCATCAGGAATCCTCCTATGCCGAGATTGCTGGCGGAGAAGAGTTTTCCTCTCTCTCCTGGACCTCCTAATAGAAAGGCTGATTTCTCCTGAACAGTTGTCTGGTTTTTTCAAATATTCTATTGGTTGGTTTACGCATTTTGTCAATTATTTTATTTATAATAGTGTTTTTTCTTGTAAGAAGATGGTATTAAATATTTAAATATATTATATTTTGATTTCATTTCTGTACAAATAATAAACAAGTAAATGTTATAATATTAACCAATAAATGTATTTTGAATACTGATTGATTAATAGTTAAAAATTAATATTTATAATAAAGCGGAGAATGCAATATGTCGGCATTTGGATTTACAGAGGGATATATTCCTGTAGGGGATGGGAGCGTTTCTTATAGGCCTTTGTCACGAGAGGAAGCAAAAGACTCTAGGATTCCTTACAAATCTCCTTGCAATGTTTGCAGTCGGGTTTTACGGCCAAAAAAACAAAGCGATCAAAAACCTTTAACGGCTCTCAGAGTAGCTGCTGAAACTGCAGTCTATAGTTTTTTTCATAGCGATTGTTATGCTCCAAAACAGCCAGAAGAAAATACAGTAGAGCATGAGGAACCAGAACTAGCTCAACCACAACAAAGACAAGAACCTTCACTGCTAGGAAGGATTTTTCAGCCAAAGAATATTCTTTTGGGTGGACTTGCAATTGCTGCAGTAGCGGGCGCTATGTACTTTGCTTCCAATTCTGGGTCTACAGGAATGGAACTACGTTGTTTCAAGGATCTGACTCAGGACCGTCTTGCCTATTGTGCGCAAATGCCATCAGGCTTGACTGCAGAAGAAAGAGAAAGGATTCCTTTCCGTGATTATATGGCTGAAGATCAATATCTGCCACTTCCTGGTGGAACGGATCATAGCTATTCTGTTCTGCGGGATCAGGGTGCAGAAGAGTTCGTCCATCTCGAATGGTAGAATAGCAACCCAAAAACCCATACAGGCTTTTTCTAGATTTCAAACCCCTCCTAAGAGGGGTTTTTTATTTTATTAAATATTTTATTATTCACTATTTTTGTTTTATTAATTTAATGTTAAGAAATTAAATGTTATAATACACGATATTGTTACTAAGGTAAGTCACATGAATTATAAACATATAATAAAATATTTTTATAATAGAGGAGAGAAAAATGTCAGTTCATGGTCTTTTTGAATCTCAGCTGCTCTCACCAAGAGAGCGGAGCAAACTAAAAGGATTCTGTCCCGTTGAAGGTTGCGATGGCCTTTTAAATAGTCGAGTAAACCCAGAAACCTGTAGTTCAAGTAGGTAGAGGCACAAGTCGGCTGTACATGCACAAAAAACACCTCAATACAAGTACTCCATACAGTCTATTAGCAGACGGTCTAAAAGGGACCTTCTATGGGGCCTGCAGAACGATTAAGAAGCATCCTTTCTTAACGCTTGCTGCTGTCGTTGCACTTGGTGCATTTGTTGGTTCCGGATACTACTATTCACAAGATATGGAGCTGCGATGCGTTAAGGATGTCACCGATCAGGATGTAGCCTATTGTGCTAAAATGCCAAAAGGGCTGACTCCTGAGCAGCGTCAAAATATTCCTTTCATCGAAAGTATGGCAGAAAAGCAGTACTACCCAGCGCCTAACGCCCAGACACGCAGTTATGCGGATCTACAGAAGAGCGGCGGAGAAGAGTTTACCCACCTAGAGTGGACGAACTGCTTTGCGTATGCTCCTTTCTCCAGAGAAAGTTTGGCGTAGAAAATACTTTAAATTCGGTATTTGCAGGTTAAATTCTTTTCTTGAAACCTCTCAGAAATGGGGGGTTTTTTTATGAATATTTTAAAAACAAGTTTTAATATTTAATTTATCGAAAGTAAATGTTATAATATAACGTTATAAACATGGGATTATTTTATATAATAAATAAAACTTTTTAATAAAAAAAATAATTTTAAGGGGAAGAATTATGGCTTCTATATTACAAAGACGTTCAGTCGATGAACCACAATATGGGGTTAAATGTGGAGTCTGTATACACGTTCTCTTTCGTAGAGATGGAACTGGGGGAAATGTTTCCGAGTACACTGGTGCTGACGATAGAACATTCAGAGTGCACGACGCTTGTTTTAGTGCTCCAGCCTATGTAGCTCCTGATCCACAAATTCAATACGTAGACCGATATGTAGATCGTTATCATCAGCATACTACATCAGAACATTTGAGCAGAGGAGTTCAAGGTGTTGGTAGAGCAATACGCAATAATCCAGGACGCTCACTTCTTATTGCAGGTTTATCGGGACTTGCGATTGCAGCAGTTGTTGGTGTAGGAATGTACTATTCTCAAGGTATGGAATTGCGTTGTATTAAAGACCTTACCGAAGACAGAGTTGCCTATTGTGCAGAGATGCCATCAGGCTTGTCAGCTCAAGAAAGAGAAAACTATCCATTCCGTGAATATATTGCAGAAGATCAGTACTTCCCAGCTCCTGGTGCTGATGTACGAAGCTACTCAGATCTGCAGCAGAGTGGTGGTGAAGAGTTTACTCACCTCGAGTGGACAAAATACTTCTAATTTTCCACGCACTTACATGCATCTAATTCTAAGCAGTGCTGATAGCGGCACTGCTTATTTTTTATTGGAACTTTTCTTTTAGATAAGCCCAAAAGCCGCCCGACCTTCTCTTGTAGATTTCATCACAGTGTAGGCTTTGGACAAACTTGTACCCTTTTGATTTCAGGAACTTTTTGAACTCTTTAGAATTGTAGTTGTTTTCGACAGCAATCACCTCGATTCTGAACCTGTCAAAGTCGATGGATTTCAAGATTTCCAGCTCTCCTCCTTCTGTGTCGAGGCTTAGAAAATCAATGTGGGTGATTCCTTGTTTTTCAAGGAGGTCATTCAGGTTATAAGAGGGGACTTCAATGATCTGAGAGCTTCCTTTGTGCGTTTTGATCTCACTTTCAATTCGCTTGATATGTTCTGGATCATACTTGTCTACGACACCGCTTAACATTTCCACTCCATCGACTTGCATGAAGGATACAGTACCGTTTTGTTCCGCTATGCATCCTTGGATGCAGGTGCAACTCCGGTTTTCCTTGAGCTTCTGATAGACGTGAGGCAAGGGTTCGATGCAAATTCCTTTCCAACCTAATTCTTTTTCAAAGAAGAAAGTGTTGCTCAGGCTTTTTCCATCGTAGGCACCGATATCGATGAAGACTCCATTTTTTTTATCCTTAAAGAATTTCTCGTGAACAAACTGATCTTGGCCATATTGAGAATAATACTCAGCCGAAAGGGGAGCGAGAAAAAGGAGTGTGAGAAAGATACGTAATAAATGCATAAATGATCCCATAGATTGAAGAAAATCGTATATTGACAGGAAGTTATTTTCTAGAAAGAATCATTTGGTGTTTGAATTTTTTCATGGGTATTCGAATGAAGAGACTCCTTGTTCTATTTTTTCTCACAGGAACATTGATAGGAAGCGAGGTTCCCGAAATTGACGTTGGAATAGGACCAGGGTATCAATGGGACTATTATCGATCTAGATTACGAATACCAGAAACAGTTGCTATTTCAAATTTCTTTGCTGAGAAATATGATCCGATGCATTCCGTAGTAATCGAGGGCTTTGCAAATTTCTCGGCAAAAGCTTTGCAAATTCAATTATTGGGATCCTATGGATGGATTGTTGGCGGTACAATGACCCCGAACATCTCTCTGGTTAATCCTCCGGATTTCTTATTTTTTTCCTATCGAACAAAACCTAGAGGAGAACTTGCGTCTGCGTATGGAAATGCAGGATACAGAATTGATTTATGGTCAAATGCATGTCTAAGAGTTTCTCTTACACCGGTTGCAGGATATGGATATGATCAACAGTGGATCAACCGTAAAAATATCACTCCAAATCCAAGTATTATTTTTGGAAATATTGGAGGAGGGCAAGATGAAGCCCGACTTTTTCTAAACTATCCAACAGATGTTTCAAGAATGTGGCGGGGACCGTTTTTAGGAATCTCCTTTTTTGTCAGACCTGTAAGCTGTTTTTCCTTTGATATAATGTATAGTTATCATTGGCTCACGTTTTTGGAAACATCGAGCTATACCGCTAATGGGTCTGGGTTTGCGGCTGGAGTCCTTACTTCTGATTTAACGAATTCAGCAACGGATATGAGAAACGTTTCCTTTGATGCCCGTGGGCACAAAGCCTGGTTCAGGGCAAGATATGAATTCACAGAGCATTGGAAACTCGATCTATTCTCCTCATTCAAATACTACTCTACACACAATGCCCAAGGAAGCATGTTCTTCACAATTGAGAGCAATTTTGCTGGCTTTACTCAATTTATTGATAGTGGTAGAGCTCCCTATAAAGGGCGGTGGTCTTCGTTTGTTATTGTGATCAATCCATCCTATGCGTTTTAAACTTTCCGCACAGGGATGATCGAGCCCGTCGTATTGGGATCTTTGAGAAGATCGGCAATTGTTTGCGCGACTTCTTCGGGATCTAGTAAAGTATTGGGATCTTCGCCTGGAAAATTATTCCATCTCATCGGCGTGTTTGTTCGGGCAGGGATCACCGTGTTGATCTTGAGGTCGGGAAGCTCTTCGGAAAGAGCCTGGGTAAAATTGACGACCGCTGCTTTTGAGCTTGAATAGATGGAATAGTATTTACGTCCGAATGAGAAAGAGGAAGAGGCAAGATTGATGATATGCCCTCCTCTTTTTAAATGTACTGATTGGCAACAAGCGACAAGGCCTGTGAAGTTGACTGCTAACAACTCTTGAATTTCAGATAGGGAATATTTCTTTAAGGGTTTTACTTTTAACAGGCCTGCGCAATTGATCAGACCATCGATCAGCCCAAGCTCTTTGTGGATGTTTTCAAACACCTGGGGAATCATCTCAGGTTTTGTAAGATCGAGCTTGTAGGGGGAAGAACGGGACAGGGAAAGAGCGGTTGCGCCTTCTGCTACCAACGTTTTTGCAATGCAGGAACCGATCCCCCCCATTCCTCCAACGATAGCGTAAACCTTTCCCTCTAGGGAATTTTTGGGGGAAGGGGTTTGGTCCTTCATCCTCAAAAGCTGTTCTGCTAAGAAAAGATCGAGTTCCGTTGTAATCTTGATATTGTTCTCATCTCCTTGAACGATATGCACAGGATGGTCCATGGCAAGAATGAGTTTGCAATCATCGGAAATATCTTTGAGAGCTTTGCCCTCCTCATGTGCTTTTTGGATCAAGGGAAAGGAGAAACTTTGTGGAGTCTGGCCTCGAAGATACTCTGCACGCTTCGGAATGGAGGAGATGAACGCGCCATCCGGAGAATGAACGATCGTATCAGCCGAAGGGATGCAGGTGTCTACAGCCTTATAGCGAATAACGGCATCCATGTTGTCTTGAATGATCTTTTTTGAGACGAAAGGGCGGACCGCATCATGAATGACGACGAAGTCGAGGTTGGAGCAAGCATTTAACGCAAGGTGGGAAGATTCTTGTCGGGTATTTCCGCCGCACACAAGACGAACCTTTTCAGGGATCTCGTTTTGTACTTCGTCCATCCATTCTTTTGGACAAGTGAGAATGATCTCATCAAAAGGAAAAGACAGAAATGCCTCCAGGGTATGGAGGTAAATCTTTTTTCCAGAAAGACGATGGAACTGTTTGGGAGTTGCGCTTTGAAACCGCTCTCCTTTTCCACCCATCAACAAGATAGCAGAATATTGATAGCCTTTATACATAAGGAAGCGAGTATATCAGAGTAGATGAAAATCAAAAAGGGGAGTAAAATCATCCTCGCTTTTTGTCTGAATAGCTCAATTGGTAGAGCACCGCATTCGTAACGCGGGGGTTGTCGGTTCAAGTCCGGCTTTAGGCATTTTCTTTTGATGACTTCCTTGAATTTTTTCCCTGTAAAATAGATGTTTGAATTTATGACTTTAAAACGGACGATCGGTCCTATAGGGATTCTTTTTTCAGGGATCGGAAGCATCATCGGATCAGGATGGCTTTTTGGGTCTTTCTATGCTGCAAAACTCGCAGGTCCTGCAGCGATTTTGTCCTGGATCATCGGTGGGCTGATCATGATGTTTATTGCTATGACCTTTGCGGAACTGGCTACAATGCTCCCTGTCCCAGGAGGTGTTGCGAGATTTTCCCATTTCAGTCATGGCTCTTTAGTCAGTTTTACGATGAGCTGGTGCGGGTGGCTCTCATCGGTTGCGATTGCTCCGATCGAGACCATGGCCCTTTTACAATACTCTTCCAATTACTTTCCCTGGATGACTGAAGATGTGGGACAGACACACATTCTCACGGCTGCCGGAATTGGAATTGCTGCCGTACTTCTTTTGATTCTGTGCATTCTCAATTACTTCGGGATTAAATGGATCAGTAGACTGAATACGACGATCGTATCGTTCAAAATTGCCGTACCTCTCCTTACGATCATTGTCCTGATGATGACAGACTTTAATGTGAACAACTTCACTGTTCAGGGGTTTGTTCCTTATGGGCTCAAAGGAATATTGACTGCTCTTCCCTCAGCGGGTGTGATCTTTTCTTTTCTGGGCTATAACGCAGCTGTACAACTTGCTGGGGAGGCAAAAAATCCAAAGAAGATGATTCCCTTGGCGATTATCGGGGCCCTTTGCATCACAATTGTATTGTACGCATTCATTCAAATCTCATTTCTTGGAGCGGTTCATCTAGCCCCAGGGATGAGTTGGGAACATCTAGACTTTGCCAAGGATAATGGTCCTTTTGTCGGGCTTGCCCTATCATTGGGACTGACCTGGCTGGTTGTGATTCTGTATGCAGATGCGATCATTTCCCCTTTTGGCACGGCTTTGATCTATACATCCTCGTCAGGGCGGATCAACCTTGCCATGAGCCAGAATGGTTATATGCCGAAGCTCATCAGTAAACTGACGAAAAGAGGAGTTCCTTTTAATGCGATCATTCTCAATTACATCGTAGGACTGATTCTGTTCTTGCCCTTTCCGGGTTGGCAGGTCATGATGCAGTTTTTAGTATCTGTATTTGTCTTTTCCTACGCGGTAGGACCGGTTGCTCTCATCGCATTGAGGAAAGCGCTTCCCGATCAGGAACGTCCTTTCAAAGTTCCCTTTGCCCACTTTTACAGTCTGTTTGCTTTCTTCCTTTGCAACCTTCTTGTTTTCTGGACAGGCTGGAAAGTGGTGTGGAGGATTCTTGTTGCGATTGCCATTGGCTACATCCTCTTATTCTTTTACCGAAAGACGATCAAAACCATCGAGTTTTTCCTTCCGAATGCATGGTGGTTAATTCCTTATCTCATTGGACTAGGCGTACTGGCCCTTCTTGGGTCGTTTGGAGGAGGTCTGGGAATTATGCCTTTTGGTTGGGATTTCCTGTTCATCGCTCTTTTCACTATAGTCATTTTCTATTTGGCCAAGCAAATGGCCCTTTGTGGAAAGCGAGTACAAGAACTTCTCGCCGGTGTCGTCGATGTCTCTCACTTCGAGACGGAAGCATTCAAGGAATAATCTAATTTACTAAGAACAGTAAAATGATAAGGACCCATGCCCAGGATCCTAACGTGACGCTATATAGAGACAGGAGAATGGAGATCAATGAGATTGCTGGGATCATCGCGAGTTTCCATATGGCCAGCTTCATAGGGTTCTTTTTTTTCTCGTCGATTTCTTCTTCGAAATGCTTTGAATAAAAAATGTGACTGGTCGAGAAAGCCAGCATGATTGCAGGAAGGGCAATGCAAATATCAAAGCCTATGAGTGAGACCATATTGTCGTACTTTCCCAATAGGGCTGTAGGAAAGGGCAAGAAGCTCAAAAAGAAGAGAAAAAGAATATTGATCCAAATCAACTGATACGTAGTCGATTTAATATGCCTAAGAAGATAGGTGTGGATCTGCCAATACTTCCCAATGATCATAAAACTGATGAAATAGGCGATCATGTTCGGAAACAGGTTAATAATCTGTTCCCATAGCACTCCATTTTCAACAGACCTGGGAAGATCGGGAACCTGAAGGGTCAAAACGAGAAGGGTGATTACGATCGCAGTAACCCCATCGCTGAGCATGATCAGCCGCTCAATGGGGATCTTGAAAAATTTTTGCCTTCTTATTTTTAATTGCATAAAGTGAAGAAAAAATTATCAGCTCTATTTTTTCTTATATGAAAATACACATCTTTTTGGGGATTCTTTTTTTCGCGGGCAGCTTTCCATTCCAGCTGCGGGCAGATGAAACCGCTATTTATCGCGAGCGATTGAACCAATTATATATTGGAATGACCAAGCAACAATTGATTCAAAGTGTAGGTCCTCCCAATAGTAAAAGCATTATCAATACGAAAAAATTTGGTCAAGCAGAGGTCTATTTCTATCAGACAAGGGAAACGCCCACGAAAAATAAACCGGTGACCGTGTCGACGCCTGTCATCATAACGAAAGGCAAAGTCTCAGGTTGGGGCTGGCACTACTATCACATGATCGATGCTGCCAAAGATTAGAAATCAAATCTTGAATGAAGAAGTTTCCTCTAAGTGGGGAATCATTGCTTTAGGGAACTTTTAAGAAGGTTACTCGTTGTCGATCCCGCACATCGTTTGAGTGTTGCTGATGCTATCGATCATCCCTTTTCTTTTTTATGGAAATCCAATCTGGGAGTAACGCTTAGGAATATTGTTTTTTTCGAGCGTAAATGATCATGCAGATTTGGAAGATTGTGATCACTAAAAAGACAATAGGCATGACGATAGGATTGGTGATACGGAATATACTGATGATCAATACTCCAACGACTCCACCAGCTACATTGATAAAACTCATCACTCCTGCAGCATGAGCTTTGTCAGGAATGTCTTTTGTTGCGAGCGCAGCGCAATTAGACCAGATGAACATGATGCCCCATGTGATGAAGAACATGGGGAGAAATAAGGTCCAAATATTTTCAACTTTGAAAAAAAAGAGCCAGGCCATGATTAGCATAGCGATAGTGTTGATGCAAATACCGAGCACACTCTGTACGGTACCTTCCAATTTTTTAGCGATATGCGAAGTAATCAGAGCTCCTAATACAAATCCTACGGTCACGATCGCACTAAGGAGGCCATACTGGTAGCTTTTTATCCCCATTCCGTGAATGGCTAAGAAAGGAGCAGTCCCTGCAAAAATATAAAAAATCCCAACACAGCCTGCTATAGCCAGAGAAAAAACAGAGAGTCTTCCATACTTTAAAACATCAGTGTAATCTCTGATGATTTGAAGAGGGTGGATCGAGTGCTCTTTGGAAGGGGAGCCTGTTTCGGGAAGGCGAGCGGTAAGATAAATCAGAAAGAAGCAATAGATAATTAAAAAATAGAACGTACTTGCCCATCCAAAAAATTGAACCAGGAAGCCACCGATGATTACGCTTCCAAAGGGAAAGACGGAAAGGCCCATGGCAACTTTTGGAATGACATGTTTGGAATCCTCAGGAGAAAATGAATCAGCGATGATTGTGAATGTAAGTGCATATCCGCTGGCAGCTCCTATTGCCAAAATGAATCGAGCGAATAAAAGGAGCCAAAAAGAATCAAATGGTTTTGATAGTGCACAGAGCAAAGAACCTATGACTGCAATGGCCAATCCGATGTAAAGGGCGAACTTTCTTCCGTATTTCTTTGAAATGGGACCATAAAATAGTTGGCCTACAGCATATCCAATGAGGTAGAGAATAATCGTAAACTGTGTGATCTGGGGTGATATGTTGAAGTCTGTTGCCATGTGAGGAATTCCCGGTGTGAAAAAGAGTGCTCCCACAGCAGCAAGGGAAATCAACAGGGCAAGAGTGAGCAGTGAAGGCTTTTTATCCATATTGTGCAACATGGATCTTCCAGAATTATATTGCAAATTCAAAATCTTTAGTTATTCATTTTAAGAGACTTGTGGGTTAAACTAAGGCTGGTCTTAATATAAATAAAATATTATCTTCACGTTGTCTTTACAATAAAATCCTATAATCTTTTTTAAAAAAAACGGGAAGAAGAATAGCAACATTTGCTATAGACAGGAGCGAGCCCTATATCCTCCATCAAGAGTCTCCAATCAGAGTAACCGAGAAATCCTCTCGATTTTCCAAGAGAGATCTTTTATTAATTGTTGTTTTATTAAGCATGCTAGCCCTAGCAGCCCATTTTTTGCTCCCATTAGCTGGAGTTTCCCTGTTAGCCTCTTCAGCTGTGCTTATCACCGATGGTGTGATCGGTGTGGCCGCTTTTCTTGTATGGTTGGCTTTTTTGATGGTTTCAAAATGTTATGAGACTTCTGATTCTGATCAAGAATCACATGGAAGGTGGAATGATCCTGTTGCGAATTTGTGCCAAAGAGATGGGTTTACTATCGATGGCTGTATCGGAGGTGGGGCTTGGGGAAATGTGTATAAGGTAAAAGATTCCAAAGGAAAAGAAATGATTTTGAAAACGATAGGAAGAAATCCAGATGGAGACAGAGGTTATCAAGACTACCGCAGACATTTTACCTTGCTGGCTAATGAACGAGGAGAGGCTATGGGGCTGTCTCTTCCAGGACACAAAAATTTGGCTAGGACTTATGGCGTAGTTACCTTTGATGGTACTACCTATCGTATCCGGGATCGAATGGAAGAGCCCGAAAGTGAGGAAACAGTGATTGGAGTCCTGCAAGAGTATGTCCCTGGAAAAGATTTGCTTAAGATCTTGGGGGCAAACCCACGAGGGCTTCCACCTGAAAAAGTAGTGTGTTTAGGGTGGGGAATTACTCAAGGGCTTGTTGCGATGCATGATGCAGGCTTTTTACATAGGGACTTAAAACCCGAGAACATTCTCGTATCAGATTTGGGGACGGTTAAGATCGTAGACTATGGTCTTGTTAGAAAGCTTGGAAGAAGGGAAAGAGCATTCTCTCAAGCCTATACAGAGTGGTATCGGCCAGCAGAAGTGGACTGGTACCAGTCGCATTTTGGTGGCTATAATGCTAAAGCTGATTCATGGACCCTCGGTTGTGTATTATTTGAAATGGCCTATGGAGTTCCGATTTTTCAAAAAAGAGATCCGCTTTTGGAATACTATCATCGTGGATCTGTGACATTGGATAAACTCATTCCGCCTGGGCGTCAAATATCTCACAGCTGTAAGTTTATGGATTTGTTGCGTGGGCTATTACACCCGAATCCTGTTAAGCGTATGAGCACTCAAGAAGCATTAGATCATCCTTTCTTTAAACTAATACGCCTTCAACGCGTTGGATGAACCCCTTTTGGCTGTGATTTTTTTTCGTAAAAAAGTTACTTTGTGAAAAAAAGAGCTTCCATGCGAACGATTCTTTACATCATTGCAGCGATCCTTCTTGGAATCTTTGCCGGAATATTTTTCGGGGAACGGACCAGTTATATCGCTTTTATCGGGCAGGTATTCATCATGCTCCTGCAGATGGCAGTACTTCCCTATTTGATCACTTCCATTACACATAGCATTGGAAGCCTGGATAAAAAGAGGGCATGGGAACTATTCAAAAGAGGCTGGGTCCCTTTTCTGTTTGTCTGGATCTTAGCACTCTTTGTGATCTGGATGTTTATCTCCCTTATCCCGGCGGCAGTGCCTACTCCTTTTGAACAGGCACAGCTGCAGGACACTGAGTTTCAGAGTTCGTTTTTGAGCTATTTGATCCCCGAAAATCCTTTTTATGATTTGACGAAGAATTTTGTTCCGGCAATCGCCATTTTCAGTTTGATCATCGGTATCTCGATTATGCACGTGCCGAACAAGGAATCTTTTTTGAGTTTTTTACTCGTGGTCAATGGTGGAATCGGGAAGATTTTCTCTTGGCTTGCAAAGGTGTCTCCCATCGGTGTGTTTGCTCTCATCGCTACAGCTGCAGGAACCATGAGGGTTGAGGACCTGGAAAAAGTTCAGTTTTATCTGGCAGCCTATTTGATTTTTGCACTTCTCATGACCTTCTTTTTTCTCCCTCTTTTTCTAAAAGCTTTTGTACCAGTGGGTTATAAGGAATTTTTCAAGGAGGTTCGAACAGGGCTGTTCATCGCTTTTGCCACAGGAATTTCAGTCCTTGCGATTCCTTTCATTACTAAAGCCATGAAAAAATTTCTCCATAAGCCAAAACCATCGGACGAATGTAAGGAGACAACGGAGATCATCACTCCACTTTCCTATTCTTTTGTCCAGGTAGGAAATCTTGTATCGATCCTCTTTATTTTCTTTATGGGGTTCTACATGAATCACCCCTTCACTGAAAAAGATCAGGTCATGATTTCTGCATTGGGCATTCCCTCTTCTTTTGGATCCCCAACGACTACTGTGAATACAGTGCGCTTTTTTATGAGCCAGTTGAAATTTCCCGATCAGGCAACGACGCTATATATCGAAATGATGTCGATCACGAAAAATTTCCAGGCTTTATTGAGCGTTGTTTCCATTTATGCTGTGAGTCTGGCAAGTGTTTTTCTTTTCTATAAAAAAACACGTCTGACGAAGAAGTATCTATTCTCATCACTTGGAGGTTTGGCTGTTGTACTGATCGCGTGTGTATCTCTGAAGCCATTTATTTCATTGGACAGCTCGGAGAGTCATCTTGGTTATTGGCAAACGTCCATTGCAGATGCTATTGATCATCCATTGCCCTCCAAAAATTTTCGTTCCCTAGAGGATTACAAGTCGCAACGTTATGGTTCCTGGGATGAAAGTGTTTTTTCCCACATCATTAATACCAAGAAATTGCGAGTTGGTTATAACCCGTTAGTCATGCCTTATGTGTACTTCAATGAGTGGCACGAGCTAGTGGGCTACGACATTGCCTTTATGTATGAACTAGGACGGTCTTTAGGTGTTGAACAAATAGAGTTTGCCCCCTATTCCTGGGAGACCTTTGAAAGAGATCTCGAGCTGGGTTATTTCGATGTCATGGTGGGAGCGATCTTTGTCAATGAAAAGAGACTGCAGAGAGCATTGATGTCCCGACCTTATATGTCGGCAGACATCGTCCTGATTGTCGAAAAAGAGAGGAAGTCGGAGTTTGTCAATTACGAGGTGTTAAAAGAAAAAGAAGGATTAAAGATCGCTACGATTACCGATCCTACTTGGGTTAGGATGGTGCGTGATGCGTTTCCTAATGCTGAGGTTGTACAGCTGCATGATATACAGGATTTTTTCGAGGAGTCTCCAACGCCCGCTGATGCTTTTATATGGACGAATGCAACTTCTGTTGCCTGGCCGATCGAGTATCCCGAATATGATGTAGTGATTCCCGATCCCAGTTTGGGAAAAATCTTTTTGGCCTACGCATTCAATCGGAATGCGGCCAATTTCCAGGAATATGTAAACTACTGGCTTGACTTACAGCAATTGCAGGGCTTTACCAAAAAAGCAGTACGATATCTGGGTGTTGGGCCAATACGGGCAACCTAAAACACCCAGGTGGTCGATATTGGACAATCTGATTTTGAATAAGGGTTAAGGTACGTGAAATGGTCTTGTTTTTCCACATCCACTGACAGAACACTTTCTGCCTGTTGTCAGCTCTTCTACTCTCATGATTTGATCCCGTAAAAATTTTGCAGTGTCACTTTTCAGATTTGATTAACGCCTCTGCATGAAGAAGGCCTTCACGTGCTGTTGGTGCCTTTTCCAAATTTGTTTGATGTTTTTGAATATTCATCGATCGAAGAAGATAATTCTCATCGGTATGAAGAAATTCGTGGTAATGCATGGTTCCCAGTCTGAAGACTGCGGTGCGCATTTTACTGTGTAAAATATTATAGAGTGCTCTTCGAACTTCTTTATGGGCATCTCTTTCATCTTTTCTCAGAGTACGATTCAGAGATGACATTTCTAAAGATTTTTTTTGTATGATAGTAGACATCTTAAACCCCTTATGAAGATGATCGGAATGTTATTATAACACATGGATTGTTAATAAATAAGTAATAATAATTGTTTAAATACTATTAGATAGTTTGTTTAGATTGATTAAAATAATTAATCGACCGCTGCGTGAAATTTGGAGAAATAGTGGAATAGAGCGATGACTAAAGTTCCTGCAACAGCGATGAAGTACATTCCTGCTCCAGAAGAGAGCCCTATGGCTGCTGTAGCCCAGATCGTCGCTGCAGTGGAAAGGCCGCGTACACTCGCTCCTTCTTTAAAGACGACGCCAGCGCCTAAGAATCCCACACCAGTCACAATTCCTCCGGCAATCACAGCCGCATAGGTATTGTTGTAGACGAGAAAAAGGTGAAGAGAGATCGCACTGTAAATACTTGAACCAAGAGCAACAGATCCGTATGTTTTGAGCCCGACTCCTACTTTTTTTCTGTCATGGCAAAGTCCGATGATGCAGCCGAGAACAAAAGCGATCAAAACGCGGATGAAATAAACAGCTTCTGCCTGCAAATCGAAAGCGTCCATAAGACGAGTGACTTCGGGCTGATATTGGTCTGCAGGAAGCTGTGACAAAATTTCAAGCACTTGCATTTTTCCTTGTTAACGTTATTCTTATGACATACTAAGCATGATTGTAAAGAGTTAATTGTCATTATGAATTCCATGTCAAAGGAAGGCAAATCTCTGTGGGCAGCATTTCCCCTTTTTTTGGTCTTGTTCATCGACGGGATGGGTCTGGGAATTATTTTTCCCATTCTAAATAGCATCATTGTCGATCCTGCTTCTGTTTTTCTTCCTCACGACACTTCTTTACATATGAGAAATTTTCTCTATGGTCTGACGACCGGGATTTTCATGCTCGCCTGGTTTTTCGGTGCAGCTGTATTAGGCGACCTTTCCGATTTGATCGGGAGAAAAAAAACATTGATGATTTGTTTGGTCGGGGCTTTTTTGGGTTACCTTCTTTCAGCGATTGGAATTTTCACCTACAGCCTTACTGTGTTGATCATAGGAAGGGTCATTGCAGGAATTACCTCGGGATCTCAGCCCATTGCGCAAGCTGCTATTGTTGACTTGAGCTCTATTGAACATAGAGCGAGAAATATCGGATTCATCCTGTTTGCCGTCTCTTTAGGTTTCATAGTGGGACCTATGCTAGGCGGAGTTCTTTCCGATTCGCGAATCGTCAACTGGTTCCGCTTTTCTACGCCTTTTTATTTTGCTTCCCTTCTTTCATTAATCAACGCTCTTTTACTTTGGGGACTTTTCCGGGAGGCATTTGTACCGACCCGCAAGGTCGAACTGAAGATTCATCGGGCAATCGATATTTTCATCTCGGCATTTCGAAAAAAAGAGATTCGTAATTTGTCGGTGATCTTTTTGATCATGATGATTGGATGGAGCGGTTACTATACCTATATTCCCATGTTCCTTCTCAAAAAATATCAATTTTCTCCTCTGTCCGTCTCACTTTTTATGATGGTCCTTGGGGTAGGGTTCGCAGTGGGATTCGGATATCTGGTCGAGTTTTTTGCAAAAAGATTTCTTCTTCGATGGGTTGCGGTAGGAACAATGGCTATTTCCTGTATTGCTTCTCTTTTGACCGTTGCCATTCATTCAGAATTTCTTGCCTGGGTCGTTGTCTTCTTTATGGGGGCCTTCATCTCGGTAGCCTATACAGTAATGATCAGTATATTTTCCAATCAGGTTTCTCCCACACAGCAGGGGTGGATTATGGGAATTACTGGAGCCATCATGGCTCTGTCCTTTGGGATCATCGGCCTGCTTTCAGCTGTACTTACGGACTACAGTGCCAATATACCTTTGATTGTCTCGGTAGTCTGTCTTGGTGTGGGGGCCATTCTTAAATGTTTTAACCTTCAGACATGAGGTGAATATGAAGTACATCATTCTAGTCTTATGTCTTTTTGCTGCCTGCTCCAAGGCCTATGTTGTCCAGAACACCTTGGAAGGGCGTGCAGCGGAGAACTTGAAGAAGATCGCCCTTTTAAAGACAGGGACGAGGGTAAAAAAAATTGAAAAGTTATTGGGGCCCCCCGACAAAGTGGATCATGTCTTTGTCAATGGAACAGGAATGGTGGACTTTTACTTCTACCGTACGGGAGTCACGAATAAGAGTGTAGAGGATGATTTTACGCCACTGGTCTTTAAAGATGGTCAGTTACTGGTTATGGGATGGCCATTTTACCGGATGATGAAAGTAGCGCAAAATCCACATAATTCTGTGATCTCAAAACTTACGATAAATCATACTCAGGAATAGAGATTAGAGGGATCTGTGAATGACCTGGCCGACGCGCTGATACTGCTCTTTCATTTTGCCCATCGTTTCCAGATTCATCCCACTTCTCCATAAGGTGAAGGCGGTCGTTACAGGTACAGCGATCTGACTTGGTACGTTAAGATAATTCATTCCGCCTCGAAGCAGGGCGCTTCCTCCAACCGGGACGACAGTGTCTTTTACAGCCTCTACAGCTTGTTCTTTCGCAGTTCCTTCCCGTTTCTTTAGCATTTTCATGGATGACATTCTGGCGGCACCGGCATTTTCATAAAATCTCATGATATCTGGAACGGTACAAGGTTGTTCTGTAGTACATTCTCTGATATCTGCACCAGCCAGGTTATAGGCTTTATGGGTCAGAACTCCCGTTCCAACGGCTGCTGCTGTCTTAACGGTCGTAGCAAGGGCTTCTTCTTTTGAACTCGCTCCAAAAAGACTCATGATCCCTTCGGTTACCGATGCTGAGATGGCGGATGATGCCAGAACAGGAATCCCCATGTAGGTAAGTTCCGCCTGGATTGTCAGTCCAACACCTATGGATAGACCTGCTTTTGCAACAGTCTTTCCAAGGCCTTTAAAGGTTTCACTCCAAGTCGGGGCAGCCAGAGCTTCTCCTGTTGATTTGATGGTCGATGAGGCCAAGGTGACACCTAACATGGTTCCGGCACCTGCATATTGAGCTGCACAGTGGGCCAGCACTCCGGTTCCCGCAGCCGCCGCAGCTTTTGCTGTAACTTTTGCAGCTCCTTTCAGAGAGGATTGCTGGGAAATTGCAATAGCATGTTGCATTGTTTGAGGAACAGTAACCATCATCGTATTGACAGCAGATGAGGTCCCTACCGCATTCGATGCCAATTGAATCGCTGAAGCGGCCCCCATGATCATCGCGCTCTTTCCAAAGGCCTTCACTCCTTGGTCGAGAGTTGGCTTGTCTGCTACCAGGTAATATCCTGCAGCAGCAGCAAGAGGGGCTCGGATCATTGGGTTCTCTAGTCCAAACACTCCTGCAGTAAGGTAGGCAGCAGTCCCTGCGAGGCCTCCAAGACCCCAATTGAGATAGGCGTGCTTTTTCCCTTCTTCAAGAGCTTTAATTTGAGTCTTGATGAGGTTTTGCGTTTTTAGTACTGCTTCTTTTAGTGCTTGCTTATTGAAGGCTGGGTTTTGGCTTTTTAAGGCTTCCTGATAGGGTTTAAAAATATATTCATTGAAGTCTTTGAAGTATTGCCTTTTATCAGCCTCGCTTCTTATGGGCGCATGTTGAAGGAAGTTATACATTATATTGATGTTCCCCATAAAAGGTGGTCGTTCGGGGCTCAGTTGAAAACCTATCAGAGTAGCCATTGCCTGATCAGCAGGAGATGGAAAAGCTGGTGCCAGTTGAAGAAGGTCATGAGGTAAATAATGACTTGCAGGTCTAGGTTGCACTTGTGGTTGTTCCATTCGTGGAGTGGGCTGAGGGGAGGAAACAGATGTGCTTGTTCGATGAGCAGAAGTAGGAGATCGATCTACAGAAGGGGCGACGTGTTCAGCTACTTCTCCAACCTTCAATGCGGTGATTTTACGGTAGGCGGCATTTACTTCTTTTAGTAAAGCACCGGCCTCACTGCCCAGTAAGCCTCTTGCCTTTAGATCTGAAAATACCCTGCCTATTTTATCATTATATGCCTTCTGGATCTGCCTTTTTGTGCTGTCACTAATGACCATATGGGCAGTTTGATCCAAATCATGATGAAACCGGGCAAGGTCTGATTTAAAGGATGATACTGACATAGTTATTCTTTCTTCTTTTGTTTTATGCAATAAATTATAGTCATTTTTATTATAAAAATAAACAATTAAATAGTTAACTATTATTAACTTATATATAATTAAAATTTTATTAGTATTATTAATAATAAAAACGAAATTTGATGGGTCTTCCGGTGAGGGTAAAAATTATTTTATCTGAAAGAGGGTGTGAAAATATTATTTTAATTCTATTACGAGAAGAGATCAGGGGGCTTTTTTGAAACGTGAGATTCTAGCGGTTCTATTAATAGTGCTTTCCGCTCTGTTTTTGGGGTTTTTCAGCTACTATGCCCGCATCAGCCAGGAGCTGGCTTCTTTGCCCTTGGCGATCTTTCTTAGGTTCCTGATTCCCATGGTCTTCTGTCTGTTCTTTTTGGCCTTTCGGTCTCTCAAGGAGCTCTTTGAAACCAATATTAAGGTACAGATTGTCAGAGGCTTTTGGGGCATCGTAGCCCAGTATTCCCTGTTTTATAGTCTGAGGGGGATCTCCCTTTTGGATGCGACGCTCCTGTTAAATACCTCTCCTCTCTTTATCCCGATTTTGGCATGGCTCTTTTTGAAAAAGAGGATTGAATGGAGAACAGGCATTGGCCTAATTGTCGGTTTTTTCGGAATCATTCTTGTCTTAAAACCAACTGAGGGGATCGTTAATCTCTATGCATTTTTTGGTCTTCTCGCTGGATTTTCAGCAGGAACTTCCCAAGTCTGTCTTCAAAAGGTTTCGAAAGAATCCAAGGTTTCGACAAACATCTTTCAGTGGTCTTTGTGGTGTTTGCTCTTTTCTATCCTTCCGCTTTTTGCGATGGAACCTGTCTTGCATTTTAAGAGCAGTCCAGGCTGGATGTTCTTGATCGTGTTTTTAACTTTGGGAATTTTTTCGTTTGGAAATCAGATCTTTCGTTCCTGGGGATATTATCTGGCGAAAAATCCTGTGAACCTTGCTCCTCTTTTGTATCTTTCCGTTATTGTCTCGGGGATCATTGATTGGGTTCTTTACCAGTCCTTGCCTGATATTTTTACGATTGCAGGAGCAGTCCTGGTCGTTATTGGCGCCTTTCTTTCGCAGTACAATAAGCGTTCCAAAGAGCGTCCTTCCTTCTAAATCTTTTCACACATTCCAAATTACGATTTGGAATGTGTATAGACAAAAAACATTTTGAGTTTTAATTTTGCCTAAACCGAGATTAAGTAGGACAAGGAGTCTTATTATGAAAAAAAGTAAGCTTGCCAAGCTTGCAATGCTAGGCATGGCTTCTTCTTTCTGTCTTTCTGCACAAGATGCTGCAACCTCAGATCATGAAGGTGAAGTTGCTATGCATAAAAAGCCAGAGAAAGAAAATGGCCACAAAAATGGTAAGTGCGGCGGACCGAGCGGTTGCAATGGGAAAGAGAGTAAAAGTAGAGGCAAGTGCAACGGTAAAAGCGGCTGCAATGGGAAAGAGAGTAAATGCGGCGGTCCTGGCGGCTGCGGCAATAAAAATGGTGGCAAGCAGAGCAAGTGCAACAATAAAGGCACATGCAACCACAGCAGCTACAACGATACCGACGAGGCAGATGAGTCTTACCAAGCCCTCAGAGCAAAGCGCTATCGCAACGCTGAAGGAAAATAACTGGTCCAATTTTATCCTTTTAAGATGCAGTTGATTGAATTGGCTGCATCTTTTTCTAATTTGTAAGTTTCATGAAAAATAAAGATATACCCAATCTGGGAATTGGAGTCGGCTTGCGGCCGGTTCATTATCCCGAGATTTTTTCAAGTGAGCCTGAGATCGATTGGTTTGAGATCATCAGTGAGAATTTTATGGTGGGATCAGGCCAGTATCTCGACAACCTGGAACGTATCCTGGAAAAATATCCTGTGGTTCAGCATGGGGTTTCTTTGGGGATCGGAAGCCCGACTCCTTTGGACTTTGACTATTTAAAAAAGCTCAAGGATCTCGCTGCTTTTACTAAGACACCCTGGATTTCCGACCATCTATGCTGGGGCAGACTTCCCGGGTCCCATTTTCACGATCTTCTTCCTCTTCCCTATACAAAAAAGAGGTCATTGATTATGTTGTCGAACGTGTGCGCGTAGTACAGGATTATCTGGAAATCCCTTTTGCTTTGGAGAACGTTTCCTCCTATGCAGAATACACATCAAATGAGATGGAGGAGTGGGAGTTCTACTCTGAAGTTGTGGAGAAAGCAGATGTATTCATGATGCTCGACGTAAACAATATTTATGTCTCTTCAAGGAACCATGGTTTTGATCCAAAAGACTACTATTCTTCTCTTCCTTTGGACCGTGTATTGCAGATTCATTTGGCAGACCATTCTGATTTTGGTGCTTATTGTCTCGATACACATGACAATTATGTTTGCGATGAGGTATGGAAGATATATGCGGAGGTTTATCCCTTAACGGGTGGAGTTTCTACCCTTCTGGAATGGGATGACCATTTTGTGTCTTTTGATCAGACGCAGAAAGAGGCATTGAAGGCTAAAAAATTTCAGAGGAAAGTGGCCCTTTCAGGAGCATAAGATGAAGGTTGATCCCAAAGTTCCCAAAGATTTGCACAACTTGCAAACTTGGTTTGGCGAAGTCATAAGAGAACCGATTCGCAAAACAGGTTCTTTCCAACTGCCACAGATCGATGAAGAGGCCAAAAGCGAGGCGACCAAGCATTTTAAATCTGGTCCGAATTTAGATGCAGGCCAACGTGTCGCAATCTACAACCAGCAGTACTGGTTTCGTCTTCTTACAATCCTCCATGAAGGTTTTCCTTTATTGACCCGGCTTTTCGGCTACAAAGGATTTAATGAAATCATTGCAGAACCCTATCTTTTACGTTTCCCTCCTACCCATTGGTCTTTAGCAACTTTGGGAGCAGACATTCCTGAGTGGCTAGAAAAAGAGTATCAGGAAAAAGATCGAAGGCTTGTGCTGGCCAGCGCCAAAATCGATGTAGCCTATGAAAGGGTCTTTTTTGCAGAGTCATGGCCCTTCATCCATGCTGAAATGACGGACAAACTGGCCTCGTCAGTCCTTTATCTCCAACCTTCAGTTCTTGCCCTGAAGTTTGCATGTGATCTCTTTACTTATAGAGATTCCTTCTTGGAACAGGAAGTAAAGCATTGGGCAGAGAATGATTTCTCCCAGTTGAAATGGGATGGCGATCACTATTTTGTTCTATTTCGATCTGCTGATGGAATTCTTTATGAAGAAATTTCCCGACCAGAGTATCTTCTCCTTTCCACCTTTCAAAAAGGAGCTACTTTGGAACAGGCTTGCAGCTGTGTTGAAAATGAAAAGGGAATCGAGGAAAAACTCGGTGCCTGGTTTCAACGCTGGATGAGTCAAGGCTGGCTTAGCCTTGGTCTAAGTTGAGAGTCTGTCCCAAAATTCAACGATGAATGCCCGAAAAGCAGCCTACCTAGCTCTTTTATATTCCTCACAAAAAAACATCGATGAAACTTTGGCTAAATGGGCTGCAAAAGAGAATCCGGAAAAAAAGGATCTTGCTTTGGCAAGAGAGATCGCTAGCGGGACGATACGTCGCTTCCTTACTTTGGAGGCCCTTGCCAAGAAACTTCCTATCCGTTCTTTTTCCCGATTGAAAAAGCCTGAGAGGGCTCTTCTCTACATGGCCCTGTATCAATTTCATTTTATGGACCGGATCCCAGTCCATGCCATAGTAAATGAAACGGTCAAGATTGCTAAGAAGAGTTTCGGTGTAAAGAAAGCTTCTTTTTTCAATGCTGTATTGCGAAAAGTTGAAGAGATTTCTTTAAAGAAACCCAGAACAATTAACGAGTGGAGCTCCTATTATTCCTACCCGGAGTTTTTCATTCGCAAATTGATCCGACAGTACAAAAAGGAAAAAGCTGAAGAGATTTTGCAGGTGATGAATGGGCCACCCAAAGTGATGGTGCGGAAGAGAAATTCTTCTGAAATGATCCTTGTCAAAGATCCGGCAAAGCCGGCCAAGTCCAAAGATGTTTACATTCAAAATCGAACCCCTGTAGATCTGATCCATTTCCTAGCAAAGTACAGCCCGAAAAAACCAAAAAACATCTTAGACTTATGTGCGGCCCCAGGGGGGAAACTCCTTCTGGCTCATGAACTTTATCCGACAGCAAAACTGACAGCTGTTGATGCATCTCAAAGAAGGATGGAAAGGTTCGAAGAGAATTTACAAAAGTATCGAATCAAAGCGGAAGTATTAAGAGCTCGAGCAGAAACATGGATTTCGAAAAAGAAGTTCGATCTGATCATTCTCGATGTTCCCTGCTCCAATAGTGGCGCTCTTCACAAAAGGCCAGAGGCCCGTTGGCGCCTTGAAGAGGAGAATGTGGACGAGCTCTTGCAATTGCAGAAGGAAATACTTGCCAATGCTCTTCACGTTCTGTCTGAAAAGGGGGTTATCTGGTATCTCACTTGCAGTATTTTGAAAGAGGAGAATCAAGACGTTGTTCAATCTCTCAAAAAACCATTTCGGACTTCAAAAGAAAAGCTTATTCTGCCTGATTCTAAAGGGGCTGATGGTGGGTTTGGAGCCTTAATCAAAACTTTTGCGAAATGAATTTCTCTACAAGGTATTCGTAGATACCGCTCGGACCTCCTTCACGGCCGAATCCAGAATATTTTATTCCACCGAATGGCACGTGGGGAGCACTGGGAATCCCGTCATTGATCCCAATAAACCCAAAACGCAGATTTTTTCGGCATAATCTTGCCCATTCCATGCAACGAGTCATTACATAAGCAGCGAGGCCATACGGTGTATCATTGGCCAAAGCAACGCCTTCTTGATCCTCTTTGAAGGTAGAAAGGGCCATGGTAGGTCCAAAAGTCTCTTCTTGAAAGATCTTCATTTCAGAAGTGCAGCCCGTTAAGATCGTCGGATGTGCAGGAGTTTGTCCTTGTAGAACAACTTTTGCACCCTTTTCTTTTGCATCTTTGATGTGTTTGGGGATTCGCCCGAGAGAAAGAGGATGAAGGATTGTGCTGAGATCAGCCTCTTCCAAAAATGGATTTCTGACTTTAAGTTTTTTTACCCGTTTTACTAGTTTTGAGATAAATTCTTTTTCGATTCCTTTTTGCAAAAAGATACGGTTGGCAGCAGCACAGGTCTCACCATTATTCCGAAATTTCGCACGGACAGTTTCTTCAACAGCAGAGTCCAGATCTGCATCGTCAAAGACAAGAACAGGAGCATGCCCTCCAAGTTCGAGGGTGAGTTTTTTTAACGTTTCGGCCGATTCACGGTAGAGGTATTTTCCAACAGCGGTGCTGCCTGTAAATGTAATCTTTCTCACTCTAGGTGATTCTAAGAGCTTTTTCCCGATTTTTTTCTCATCACCGATCAGTACGCTAAGAGCTCCTTTTTGCAGGCCGGCTTCAAAAAACATCGCCGCTACAGTAAGAAGAGAATAGGGGGTTTCAGGACTTGGTTTCACAATGGCTGTACATCCTGCTGCAATCGCTGGAGCTACTTTTCTTGCCGCCATGGCAACCGGAAAATTCCACGGTGTAATGACTCCTACAACTCCCACCGGTTCATGGTGCACATTCAGTTCTTTTTCCGGGGCATGAGAAGGGATGGAATAACCGTAGACTCTTTTAGCTTCTTCTGCAAACCATTCGAAGTATCCTGCAGAATATTCAATCTCTGCATAAGACTCACGAAGGGTCTTCCCCATCTCCGTTGTGATGATTCTCGCTACTTTGTCCTTGTAGCAGCGGAGCAGAGAGGCTACTTTTTTTAAGATCTCCGCTCTTTCATAGGCAGTTGTCTGCCGAAAGGACAAGAAACTCAGATAAGCGGATTGGATTGCCTGATCGATCTGTTTTTCTGTAACCAGGTGGACTTTTTTCCACTTATCCTGATTGACACTGGAAACGAGAGAGACTGCTTTTTGTCCCTTCTTCTCAACAAATTGGTTCTGAATAAAAGATCCAATCGGATCCTTTGCGAAAAATTCATCCATATTATTCCTCTTTTCCTATATATAGTAGGAATGAGATTTTGGAGGTAGCGGAAATGGATTTCGAACGGGGCAAGCTCGAGTGGCTTGAATTCGATCTATTGCAAGAGCATCCTTCGGTGCTCCATGGAGTTTTCTTAAGACATGGAGGAACGAGCGAAGGTGCGTATAAAAGTTTGAATACAAGCGATATGATTGGAGATAACCCTGAATGTGTGAAAGCCAATCGGGAACTCATCCGCGAGCAAATGGGAGTATCTCATGTAACTTTCGCTCGCCAAAAACATGGAACAACGATCGTTCGGATCAACGAAGACAATTATAAGTCTTCCCCAGAGGCCGATGGCCTTTTTACAAAAGAGCCCAATTTAGGCCTTGCAATGACACATGCAGACTGCCAGGCTGCTGTTTTCTATGATCCTGAAAATGAAGTGATCGGTGTAGTCCATGCTGGATGGAAAGGCAATGTACAGAATATCTACGCAGAGATGGTCCGTACCCTTCAAGAAGAAGAATCTACAAAACCTGAAAATTTAATCGTCTGCATTTCTCCCAGTTTGGGACCCGATCATGCTGAATTTAAAAATTACAAAAAGGAATTTCCTGAAGATTTCTGGAGTTATCAAGTTCAGCCGAATCATTTCAACCTTTGGGATATCGCCACAAAACAATTGACTGCTTGTGGTGTTGATGAAAAAAATATTGAGATTGAAGAAATTTGCACTTATTGCAACCCTAAGGACTACTATTCTTTCCGCAGGGAAAAAATGACAGGGCGCCATGCTACTGTCGCAGCCCTGAGGCCTTAGAGGTATATAATTTGGCTCATGCATATCAAAACATTATCGCTTGAAGGTTTGAAACTTATTGAGCCCAGAGTCATTTCTGATGATCGGGGCTTTTTTTTGGAGACATACCGCCAGCCAAGATATCGTGATTTTGGAATTGAATGCGGTTTTGTTCAGGACAATTTTTCTTATTCCAAAAAAGGAACGATCAGAGGAATGCATTTTCAAACAGTCCCCGGCCAGGACAAACTCGTCTATGTCTCTTCGGGAAAGATCTTCGATGTTGCTGTCGATATGCGGCCCGAGTCTCCCTCTTTCGGTAAATATGAGGCGGTGATCCTTGACGCAGAAAAACTACAGCAATTTTTTATTCCTAAAGGGTTTGCCCATGGATTTTGCATACTGAGCAATACTGCTTGTGTGCATTACAAGTGCAGTGCAATTTACAATTCTGAGACAGAAAAAGGCTTTAGATGGAATGACCCAGAAATCGGAATAGAGTGGCCTGTCTCCGATCCCATTCTTTCTGTAAGAGATCAGAGCGCTCCTTTCTTTCGCGAACTTTTTCAACAAGCGGGAAGATAAAGATGAAAGTCTGGGTGATTGGTGCTTTTGGAATGTTGGGTTCCTCTGTCTCTTCTTGCCTCGAAGAAAAGAAAATCGATTTCATCAAGTCCTTCAAGAAAGATGCTGATATTACAGATCTTGAGTCTTTGAGATCTTTTACCAAAGACAAAAAAATCACTCATATCATCAACTGTGCCGCTTATACTCAAGTTGATTTGGCGGAAAAAGAAGAAGAACTAGCCGTCAGAGTCAATGTACGTGGCCCGGAGAACTTGGGCATTGTGAGCAAAGAAATTTCCGCGAGAGTGATGCATTTTTCCACCGACTATGTCTTTGATGGGCACACAAATCATCCCTATCTCGAAACTGATTTGGCAGCTCCATTGAACACCTATGGAAGAACGAAGTGGGAAGGAGAGCAGAGGCTCTTAAAGGCTTTTCCCAAAGCGTGCATCATTCGCACTTCCTGGCTTTTTGGTTTGAATGGGCACAATTTTATTTCAAAAATGATCCATTTGATGCAGCAAAAAAAAGAGATCCAGGTCGTGGCCGATCAAATTGGGAAGCCCACTTTCTGCGTTGATTTGGCCCAAGCGGCTGTAAAGCTTTTAAATTCCTCAGGGATTTATCATTTTGCAAACTGTCAGACGGTCAGTTGGTACGATTTGACCCGTATCATCTATGACGAGGCAAAAAAGCGGGGATTTGATATCAACTGCGAGAAAATCATTCCAATCACAACGGACCAGTTTCCTGCTGTTGCCAAAAGACCGCAATATTCTGTACTGGATACCACCAAGATCGAAACTGTTTTGGGTAAGCCCCCTCGTCCCTGGGAAGAGGCCGTAAAAGATTACATCCATCAATATTTTCAATCGATATGTCAATGAACATTCTAGTTACTGGCGGGGCCGGCTTTATCGGCTCTGCATTCATCAGAAAAACCCTGAAAGACCAGCCTCATTATATCATCAATGTGGACCTGTTGAGTTATGCCGGTGATCTATCCAATCTTGCGCCCGTTGCAGATAATGATCGTCATCTTTTCATCTGCCACGATATTTGTGATCAGAAAAAAATGGAACAGATCTGTCAGGAATATGAGATAGATACGATTGTCCACTTTGCTGCCGAGACCCATGTGGATCGTAGCATTATCGATCCTACTCCTTTCCTTCATTCGAATGTGCAGGGGACTTTTTCTCTATTGGAAGTTGTCAGAAGAAATCCTAAAATTCATTTCCATCATATCTCTACAGACGAGGTCTATGGTTCTTTAGATGATCATGGAGCTTTTTCCGAGAAGTCTCCCTATCGTCCCAACTCTCCCTATGCTGCGACCAAAGCTGCATCAGATCATCTTGTCAGATCTTATGCAAAAACTTATGGCCTATCCGTGACTACATCTCATTGCAGTAATAATTTCGGGCCCTTTCAATATCCTGAAAAGTTCATCCCTGTCATGATTTTGAATGCCCTTGAGCAAAAGCCTCTTCCCGTCTACGGAAAAGGAATGAATATTCGTGATTGGCTCTTTGTCGATGATCATATCGATGCCTTATGGAAGATTTTGGAAAAAGGGAAATCGGGCGAGGTATATGACATCGGCGGGGTCGCCCAAGTCAGGAACATCGAGCTCCTTCATCTGTTGCTTGAGATCCTCGAGCAGAAAATGAAAAAAAGTTTCAAACATTTGATCCAGTTTGTCAAAGACCGTCCTGGTCATGACTATCGGTATGCGATCGATTCGACGAAGATCCAAAATGAGTTGGGGTGGAGTCCAAAACACTCTTTAAAAGAAGCGCTTATGATCACTGTCGATTGGTACTGTGAAAAAGCATTGGCCAAAGAAAAATTTGAAGAGATAGCCTCATCTTGATTCTCCCTTAAAATATCTTGGGGGAAAAAAAGATTTCCCGTTACAATTTTGGGCTTTTAGAAGGGGAATCAATTATGGCCTCAAAACAGCAGCTTTATCAGGTCGAGAGGAACAAAGAGCGCTACTGGACCCAAGGGTGGAGTGAGGGTTATTTTGACATCAATGACAGGGGGAATGTCGTCGTCCGTCCCAGTGGAGAAGGGGCGTCCATAGAGCTCAATGCCCTGGTTAAGTCGCTTGTGTCCCGAGGCATCGAGGCCCCGATCCTGTTTCGGTTCGACGGTATCCTGAAAGACCGGATTGACCGCCTTCATCTTGCCTTCGAATCAGCCATTAGTGAGTTCCAATATCAGAACATTTATCAATTAGCCTATCCGATCAAAGTCAATCAGCAAAGGCACATTGTCGATGTCATTCGCACCTCTGGAAAGAAATACAAGCTGGGGCTTGAAGTAGGCAGTAAGCCAGAACTTCTGGCGATGTTGAGTGCACATGATACTGAAGGAGCTCTTCTTCTTTGCAATGGATACAAAGATGCTGAGTATATCGAGTTGGGACTACTGGCCCGCAAAATCGGCAGACGATCGATCATTACGATCGAGCAATCTTACGAACTGGATCTCGTCTTGGAAATTGCAGAAAAATATGGACTGGAAGCAGAGATTGGGCTTCGAATGAACCCTTCTAGCAAAGGGAGTGGAAGATGGGCAGGATCGAGTGGTGAGCTTGCCAAGTTCGGTCTTCATATCCACGAAATCATTCATTGTATTGAGAGACTGAAGAAAGAGAAAAAAGAACACTGGCTCAAACTTCTTCATTTTCATATTGGAAGTCAGATCACTTCTATTGTCCCTATTAAAAAGGCCCTTCGTGAAGCGACACGGATGTATACTGAAATTGCAAAGCTCTGTCCCTCGATTTCTTTTTTCAATGTTGGGGGCGGACTTGGAATCGATTACGATGGATCCAAAACATCCCATGACTCTTCCGTTGACTATTCGATGGAAGAATATGCCAGAGATGTTGTCTATGCGATCGGCGAAGGATGTGATGCGGAGAACCTTCCCCATCCCGTCATCGTCAGTGAATCGGGCAGAGCCCTTGTCGCGCATCATTCCATCCTTGTGACAGAGGTGATGGATGTGTCTTCCTTGTTGGAATCGAAGAATGGGATAGGGCCTCCTCCCTCTGAACATCCTCTCCTGGTCGAGTTCTATGAACTGTATCAAACCGTTGAACCGAGAAACTGCCACGAAGTTTTTCACGATGTCATCCACCTCCAGGAAAATACGATTCAGGAATTTACCCAGGGAAAAATGGGACTAGTCGAGCGCGCCTATGCTGACAGGATTTATCGTCACCTGATTTACAAGATACGCCAACTTTCCAAGAAATTGAACTACGTTCCAAGGGACATTGAACGATTGGATGATAAACTTCTCGATATCTATTTTTGTAACTTCTCTGTTTTTCAATCTCTTCCCGACGCCTGGGCGATCGATCAAATTTTTCCCGTGATGCCGATTCACAGGCTCAATGAAAAGCCAACCCGTAGAGCACAAGTTGTCGATCTCAGTTGCGACAGTGACGGGAAGATCGAGCGATACGTAGGCGGGAAAAAGATTCAGAATTATCTTCCCCTTCATGATTTTGATTATTCTTCTCCCTACTATCTGGGGATCTTTCTCGTTGGGGCATATCAGGAAATTTTAGGGGGGCTTCATAACCTTTTCGGCGATACAAATGCTGTTCATGTCGATATGGATGAAAATGGTAACTGGGAGATCAAGCATCAGATTGAAGGGGACACAATGAGCCAGGTCCTCAGTTATGTCCAATACAGTACCCCAGATCTCATCGAGAGGCTCCGTCGTTCCATTGAAAAAGCTTTGAGAGAAGGGCAGCTGACCAATGAAGAGTCAGCGCTTTTGACGCGCCACTACAAACAGGCTTTGGACAGTTATACCTATCTTGTTGTGGAACAGGCAAATAACGAATCGACCTCGACATTGTCCTCCTCTCTTGGTATACTTCGCTGACATATCTAGGAGACTGATGGATATCTTTGAAAAAAACATCATTCCCTTTGGGGGAATCGAAGAAAAATATTCTCTATATGATTCTTCCAAAATCGTAATCCTGCCGATCCCTTTTGATCATACGACCACGTACCTGAAGGGCACTGACCGGGGGCCCGAGGCCATGATTGAAGCTTCTTTGAACATGGAGCTTTACGATATCGAAACCGGCTCAGAGGTATATAGGCAAGGGATCTTTACAGCCCCGCCGATTGTTGAAAGAACATCGGAAGAAATGTTGCAGCAAGGATACGAGCATGTGAAAAAATATTTGAATGATGGGAAATTTGTCGTCACATTCGGCGGTGAGCATTCCATCTCTTCTGCTCCGATTCGCGCTCATGCTGAAAAGGAGGGAAACATCTCTGTACTTCAACTCGATGCCCATACCGATCTTGTTCCGGCCTATGAAGGAAATCCTTTAAGTCATGCCTCTGTCATGGCTCGGGTTTGTGAATTTCCCAATGTCGAGAGGGTTGTTCCCGTTGGAATCCGCAGTATGGCTGCCTGTGAAAGAGAATGGGTGGAAAGGGAAAATATCTTTTACGCACATGAGATTCATGAAAGTAATGATTGGATTGAGAGGGTGCTCGAAAGACTGACCGATCGTGTTTATATTACTTTTGATCTTGATGTATTTGATTCTTCGCTTATGCCTTCAACGGGGACTCCCGAATCGGGAGGGCTTTTTTGGCATCAGGTCTTTTCATTGCTCAAACAAGTGGCAATGAAAAGGACTATAATTGGCTTTGACATCGTTGAACTGATGCCCCTTGATCATCTGAAGGCTCCTGACTTTTTAGCAGCCAAAGCTGTCTACAAACTTCTCAGTTACACCTTTTCTAATCTAAGGAGGGATGATCATGATGCGCCAATTCATGCAAAGGAACTACAAACACTTTAACGCGGCCACTTGTGTGGATGCAGCTGAAGGGTGGAACACACTCCTTGAAAAAGGAGGAAAGATGTTTGTCACTTTGGCAGGCGCTATGAGCACAGCTGAGCTAGGAATATCCCTTGCTGAAATGATCCGTCAGGATAAGATCAGTGCGATCTGCTGTACTGGCGCAAACCTTGAAGAAGATCTCTTCAATCTCGTTGCACATTCTCATTATGTACGCATTCCCCATTACCGCTATCTCACTTTAGAGCAGGAAGAGCAGCTAGCTGACAGACATTTGAACCGTGTGACGGATACCTGCATTCCTGAAGAAGAGGCCATGAGAAAGATCGAAGGCCATGTATTAAAGTACTGGAAAGAAGCTGATGAATATGGCGAACGGTTTTTTCCCCATGAATTTCTATTCAAAGTCATCAAGAACAATGATTTGGCAGATGAGTATGAAATCGATCCCAAAAATAGCTGGTTGATTGCTGCCTGCGAGAAGAATATTCCCATTTTCGTTCCCGGTTGGGAGGATTCAACTTTAGGTAATTTCTTTGTTGCACGATGCATTCGAGGCGAGCTTAAAAAGATGAACACGATGAAGTCCGGCCTTGAGTATATGCGATTATTGATTGCCTGGTATAAAAGTATTAGTTCTTCATCACCCATCGGTTTTTTTCAAATCGGTGGGGGGATAGCCGGTGATTTTCCCATTTGCGTTGTACCGTTGATTCATCAGGATTTGAAAGAGGACTGCCCCCTGTGGGCCTACTTCTGTCAAATCAGCGATAGCACTACATCTTATGGATCTTATAGCGGCGCCACACCTAATGAAAAAATCACATGGGGAAAGATCGGGAAAAAAACTCCTCATTTCGTGATTGAGTCGGATGCAACCATTGTTGCTCCTCTCATCTTCCAGTATGTATTGGAGTCTTCACCTGAAAAGAATGAAGTCAGAGAAGAAGAGCTTTTAGTTACTACTTCTTAAATCTTTGACAAGCCGGTCGGCAGCTTTACGGATTTCTTCTGTCACTAGATGTTCAAAGTCATAGTCCATTTGAAACTGGACCTGAGTGATGAAGTCCTGGATATCATTGGCGAGTCGTTTGTTCAAATCCTTGCAAAGGGCGCGCATCTGATTGAGATGGCCGGGCAAAGACTTTTTTTTACCTTCATGCAAATCTTCTAGAGTTGTCCGAATGAGATCGGCGACTTGGTAGGCTGTATCTTTCTTCATCTTTGCCAATATATAGAAAAATTTGATTCAACAACAGCCTCTTGTTATTGCAATTAGCTCTATTTTTCAGATACAATCGCTGGCGATTTTACAAAGAACACCTATGTCGACAGAAGATCTTTATTCAAGAGAAGAATACAAATACGGATTTGTCACTCCTATTGAATCAGATACGTTTCCCAAGGGGCTGACCGAAGAGACGATCAGGGCCATTTCAGCAAAGAAAAAAGAGCCTGAATTTTTATTGGAATTCCGATTGAAGGCCTTTAGAAAATGGACGGAAATGAAAGAGCCTGAATGGGCGAACATCAATTATCCTCCGATCAACTATCAAGATATTTCTTACTATTCTGAGCCAAAAAGCAAGCCGAAACTTGACAGCCTGGAAGAAGTAGACCCTGAAATTCTGAAGACATTTGACAAGTTGGGGATTCCACTCGAAGAGCAGAAAAGACTGACCAATGTAGCTGTCGATGTAGTTTTTGATTCTGTCTCTTTAGGAACGACCTTTCAGAAGAAACTAAAGGATGCCGGTGTCGTTCTTTGCTCTATTTCTGAAGCGGTCCAAAAATATCCAGAACTTTTGGAAAAATACCTCGGGTCGGTTGTACCCATTGGGGATAACTTTTTTGCTGCGCTCAACTCTGCTGTGTTTTCCGACGGTTCCTTCGTTTATGTTCCTAAAGGCGTCAAGAGTCCAATGGAACTTTCTACCTACTTCCGTATCAATGAAAAAGAGACCGGTCAGTTCGAAAGAACTCTGATTATCGCAGAAGAAGATTCTTTTGTGAGTTATCTCGAGGGGTGTACGGCACCTGCCTATGACAACAACCAGCTTCATGCAGCCGTTGTCGAACTAGTCGCTCTTAAGGGCGCTGAAATCAAATACTCCACAGTACAGAATTGGTATGCTGGGGATATTAAGACAGGAAAAGGAGGTGTCTTCAACTTTGTGACCAAACGAGGGCTTTGTGCAGGAACAGGATCAAAGATCTCTTGGACGCAAGTAGAGGCAGGGGCTGCCATCACATGGAAATATCCTTCCTGTATTCTAAGAGGTGATGATTCGGTAGGGGAATTTTATTCTGTTGCTCTCACAAATGGAAAGATGCAGGCCGATACAGGAACAAAGATGATCCATGTGGGAAAAAACACAAAGTCGACCATTATCTCCAAAGGGATTTCTGCCGACGAGTCCCATAACAGTTATCGGGGCCTTGTTAAAATTCTTCCTCGAGCTGCAGGTGCGCGTAATTATACGCAATGTGATTCGATGCTCGTAAAAAATGAATGTTCTGCCAATACATTTCCCTATATCGAAGTGGCTAATGACACCACGCAGGTCGAACATGAGGCGAGTACATCGAAACTCAATGAGGAGCAGCTCTTTTATCTTCAATCCCGCGGTATTTCCATGGAAGATGCGATCCGCCTTGTCGTCAATGGTTTTTGCAAGGAAGTGATCAAAGAGCTTCCCCTGGAATTTGCTGCTGAAGCTCAAAAACTTTTAGCTCTCAAACTAGAGAACTCCGTAGGTTAAAGAACTATGTTAGAAATAAATAATCTCGTTGCAAAGACAGACGATCAACTGATTTTGAAAGGACTTTCGCTCAAGATCCCGGCAGGAGAAATCCATGCGATCATGGGGCCAAATGGAGCAGGGAAGTCAACACTCGCTAAAGTCCTAGCAGGCCATCCCGCTTATGAAGTCCTGGAAGGACAGATTCTCTTTCAGGGGAAGGACCTTCTCGATTTAGATCCTGAAGAGCGTGCCCATTTAGGAGTATTCATGAGCTTCCAGTATCCGATCGAAATCGCAGGGGTTACGAATTTTCAGTTCCTCTTCGAGGCGGATCTGGCTCTGAGAAAATCAAAAGGGCTTCCACCGCGAGCGAAAGAGGATTTTCGCAAGATCCTCGAAGAAAAGATGAATCTCTTAAAGATCGATCCTCAATTTATAGAGCGGAATGTCAATGAAGGATTTTCAGGTGGAGAGAAGAAACGGAATGAAATTTTGCAAATGGCCCTGTTAGAACCAGACCTTGCCATTTTGGATGAGACAGATTCCGGACTGGATATCGATGCGATGAAGATCGTAGCCCAGGGCATTTTGAGTGTGAAGAATGACAATCAATCGGTTCTTCTGATCACTCACTATCAAAGACTGTTGAATTACATTCGTCCCGATGTCGTCCATGTAATGGTCGATGGAAAAATCGTTCAGTCAGGGCCAGCAGACCTTGCTCTTGTACTGGAAGAAAGAGGTTATGAATTGGAAACTGTTGGTAAGTAATGAATGATACTGACCCGATGAATCACTTTCGGCAGCAATTGCACGATCATTTTGAAAGTCTTGCATTGAATGACACTTTGGCAAGTTTCAGAAATAGAGCATGGGACCGATTTTGCGAGCTTTGTCTGCCTGGAAAAAAATGTGAAGCTTGTCGGCATCTTCCCCTGCAGTCGTTGTATCAAAATGACTTTCAGCATTTTTCACATTGGGAAGAAAAAGAAAATGATATCGCTCCCTGGATCCTTGACGAGTTTCAGGATTCCCACATCGTTTTGATCAACGGTTTTTACGTTGAGACCCTATCACGTGCTGAAGATGTTCTTTCTCTCGACAGAGCCATGGACCACTATGGTCTCTTCTTACAGAACCGTTTTACAAAGACGTTAAAAGAGGAAACAGATCCGTTCTCTATTCTTAATTTTGCCCTGCAGACGAATGGCGCATTTCTGTATATTCCTCCCCACGAGAAAAAAAAGATTCAAATCCTGAATCTTTTGACCGAAGAGCCTTCTCTTTCCATGCCCCGCTTTCAACTTTTTCTAGGAAAGGAAAGCGATCTGGAACTCGTTGTCACAAACGTCTCTCTTAGTGAGAGTCTGTGCCATTTGAGCCTTGACTTCATGATGGAAGAAAATAGCAATGTCCAATACACCGATTCGATCGATCCCAACTACTCTGGTTGGTATTTTGAGTCGCTGAGAGCTTCTTTAAAAAAGGGAAGCCGTCTGGAAACTCTGAGCCTGACTGCAGGCGCCAAGTCTGTCCGTCAAGATATCAGAGTGGAACTTACAGGAGAAAATGCGCACAGTAATTTGAAAGGTCTCTGGACATTGGACGATGAAAAACAGTCCCACACTTATGTCCATGTCGATCATCAAGCTCCTTTTACCGAATCGAACCAGTACTACAAAGGACTCCTCAACCACATGAGTAAATCGAGCTTTGAGGGGAAGATCTATATCCATCCCCAGGCACAAAAAGTGCAAAGTTATCAGATGAACCGGAACCTTCTTTTATCAGAAGGATGTACTGCCAATACAAAGCCCAATCTCGAAATTTTTGCCGATGATGTGAAAGCATCACACGGAGCTACAGTATCCCGATTGAATGAGGATGAGCTTTTTTACATGAAGACCCGCGGTCTTTCTGAAAAAACAGCCAAACATCTTCTCCAGACTGGATACTGCAAGGAACTGATTGATGATATTTCCGTTCCCTCTTTGAAAAGCCTCTGGCAACAACACCTGTTTCAGTCATGAACCGTGATGCATTTCCCATTTTTTCTGCCTATCCCAGCCTAATCTATCTCGACTCTGCTGCGACGACGCACAAACCGAAGTGTGTCATTGACCGGGAAAGACAGTTCTATGAGTCGGGGTATGCGACTGTGCATCGAGCGGTATACTCTCTGTGCAGATTAGCCACGGAAAAATACAATGAGGCAAGAAGCAAAGTCAAAGAATTCATTGGAGCTGAAAAAGAAAGCGAAGTCATCTTTACACGGTCGACGACAGATAGTTTGAACCTCGTTGCCTATTCATTCAGTAAAACTTTTCTCTCAGCTGGGGATGAGATCTATCTTACTCCCTTAGAACACCACTCCAATTTGATTCCCTGGCAACTTCATGCTGCACCTCTTGGAGTAAAAATCAAGATGATCCCAGTTGACGGTCAAGGAAATTTGGACCTGGAAGCCTGGGAGAAAATGTTATCCGACAAATGTAAGATGGTCAGTCTTGCACATATCTCCAATGCCATTGGAACCATTCATCCGATTGAAAGGGTGATTGACCTCGCTCATAAACATGGGGCCAAAGTTCTCATCGATGGAGCGCAGGCGGTTGCCCATTTGCCCGTTGATGTTCGCAGCCTCGGCTGTGACTTTTATGCCTTTTCTGCTCATAAGGCCTATGGGCCGAATGGAATCGGTGTTCTTTATGGGAAAGAAGAACTCTTAGAAGAAATGGTTCCCTTTCTTGGAGGCGGCGACATGATTGAAAAAGTTGCTCTCGATCAAAGCACTTTTCAAAAGCCTCCTCTGAAATTCGAGGCAGGTACACCGATGATTGCACAGGCAATTGCTTTGAAAGAAGCTCTGGACTTTATCGATCGCACGGGAAAAAAGAATATCTATGTCCATGAAGAAAGGCTTACCCAAAGAGCTCTAAGTCTTTTGGAGAAGATTCCCGGCATTAAAATTCTGGGAAATCCCAAAAAGAGAGGAGCTATTGTCTCGTTCATTCATGAACGTTTGCATCCCCTTGATCTAGCAACTCTTCTCGATGTAAAAGGGGTAGCTCTTCGTTCCGGCCATCAATGTGCACAACCGGCCATGGAACATTTTGGCATCTCCTCTTGCGCACGTATCTCGTTCGGTATCTACAATACGGAAGAAGAGATCGACCTATTTGCTTCTCTTCTTCATGGAATCATCAATAAGCTTGGATCCTAGTTCCTTCAGCGTAAAGTACTCTTTTTAGATTGCGAATTGATTTCAATTTTCAAAGGGGATAAGCTCTCCCCAAAAATTTTTTTGAGTGAGAGTTATGCCGTTAACGTATCGTGAAGCTGGAGTAGATATTGAAGTTAAGACCAAGGCAAAAGAAGAGTTCGAAGAGTGGGTCGTTCAGTCTTACAATGACCTCGTCTTAACTTCTCCTGGCCACTTTGGCGGAGCTATCCGATTAGAAAAAGAGAAAATGCACCTATGTGGATCACTGGGTTGGAAAAAAACCCCATCCCAGATCATTAAGCAGACAGAAGAGAATCTTGAAGGTTCCCCCCTTGCTTTTTTGGACTATATCGCTTCATCCTCTCTGAATAAGGAAAGAGTCCTCAATATCGTAAAGTACTTCTGTAAAAGGCTGAAAGTTCCTCTGATCGGAGGCGAAACAGCAGAAATGCCACATGTGTTTAAGGAGAAAGAAGAAGTCGTAGGGGCTCTGTTCGGACTTGGAGAAAAGGGCGTACCGCTTCCTGTTGATGATTATGAAAATCCCATGCTTGTTTTCAGTATTGACGGAGTGGGAACAAAGACAAGGCTTGCCTTGCAGACAGATCACACCGAATTTCTCCTCCATGATCTGATCCATCATTCTCTCAATGATATTCTGTGTCTTAGCGCTAAAGGAGTTGGATTTCTTCTCTATATAGGCTGTCATTCGAAAGAAGATGTACCCCATTGGGAGATTGAAAAAGTCTTTTCCGAGAAAAAACTTTCCTTATTGAAATATGAAATCGTGGAAAAACCTGAACTTTACCAACCTGGCGAAATAGATTTGTGCGGGGCAATCGCAGGAATTGCAGAAGAAGAACAACTCTACTGCTCAAGGAAGATCCAAGAAGGAGATGTCCTTGTCGGCCTTCCATCCAATGGTTTGCACACGAATGGATATTCCCTTGCCCAGAAAGTTTTGCAGCAAATCGAAAGTCCTCCCTCAGCAATGATTGAAGCGCTACTTCTCCCTCATGTTGATTATTCCTCACAGGTGCTTCCCATTCTCTCTTCCTGCAAGGGAATTGCTCATATAACGGGCGGAGGGATCGGAGATAATCTGGCCCGGACACTTCCTGATGGATTGGGTGCAAAAGTAATGAAAGGAAGCTGGCCTGTACCTCCTGTTTTTTCTTTTATTCAGGAAAGGGGAAAGATTCCTCTTTTTGATCCGGTACAAAAGGGAATGTATGAAACGTTCAATATGGGGATTGGAATGATCCTTGTAATGGACGAAAAAGATGCCTGTCGTCTAAGTGATTCTGCTTATTTGATCGGCTCTGTTGTTCAAAATCATAGGTTGAAACCTCATGAAAGAATTCTCTTTAGTTGAAATCGGTTGGAAAAATGATCCTTTTGAATTAGAGCTGATCCAAAGAATTCAAGAGTATCTGCATATTCCTGTTCAAAAGATTCGAACACAGGATTTATTTTTTCTGCATAAGTCTTTTTCTGCAGATGAACTTGAAAAAATAGAAAAACTTCTCATTGATCCGCTATTGCATGTAGTCCGGCCGGTAAAAGATTGGGATTACGCTGTCACTATTCTTTTTAAAAGAGGGGTGACAGATAACTTGGGCCACACTGCAAAACTTGCGATTGAAGATCTTTTGCATACATCTTTTCGAGCAGGAGAATCAATTCAGAGCGGTAAACGCTTTTACTTGAAAGGGGTAGAGAAAAAAGAATGCGAACTCATTACTGAACGTCTTCTATTCAATCCTTTGATTCAGGACTCTTATTTTCACGAAAAGGACCTGACGATTGCTTTTTCTCCCTATGTAACGCCCCAATCTCAAGTAAAAACCTATGACCTCACTAAAGAGAACCTGATTGATCTGAGCCGCAAACTCCATCTTGCTCTCAATGTAAAAGAGATGGGAGCGATCCGTTCCTATCTTGAACAAGAGAGAGTAAAAGAAGAGAGAAAAAAAGTAGGGCTAGGGATCTGGCCTACAGATATAGAGCTGCAGACCTTGGCTCAAACATGGTCAGAGCATTGTTATCATAAGGTTTTTAAGGCAAAAATTCATTATGAAGGGCGGATCATCGACTCTCTGTTTAAAACCTACATCCGGAAGGTGACAGAGGAGTTGCATTCCGATTTTTTAGTCAGTGTGTTTGACGACAATGCTGGAATTGTCCGTTTTCACTCCTCTTTTGATATTGCCTATAAAATCGAAACGCACAACAGTCCAAGTGCTCTTGATCCTTATGGGGGCGCTTTGACAGGTATTCTCGGCGTCGATCGTGATATTTTAGGAACAGGACTGGGGGCAGAGCCTTTGGCCCATGTCTACGGATATTGCTTTGCTGATCCATCCACAAAAAATGTTCCAAAAGGAATCCTTCATCCGAAACAGATTCGCCAGGGAGTGCATGAAGGAGTCATCGATGGGGGAAATCAAAGTGGTATTCCTCTAATGAGGGGATTTGAAATCTTTCACCCCAGCTTTTTGGGAAAACCCCTTGTCTTTTGCGGAACTGTAGGGAAGATCCCGCGAAAAATTGGGCATAGAGAATCTTGGGTGAAGGAAGTTCAAAGAGGGGACGGGATCGTAATGGTCGGAGGACGTGTAGGAAAAGATGGTCTTCATGGAGCCACTTTTTCTTCTTGCGCCCTTTCTGAATCTGTTCCTTCTACAGCCGTGCAAATCGGAGATCCCATTACCCAGAAAAAAATGGGTGAAATGCTGAAGGCTGCAAGAGATCTTTCTCTCTATCGGGCCATTACTGATAATGGAGCAGGCGGACTGAGTTCTTCCTGTGGGGAAATGGCAACGATGACCGGAGGGCTTAAAATCGATCTGGCAAAGGTTCCCTTAAAGTATGAGGGATTATCTGCATGGGAGATCTTTCTCTCCGAATCTCAGGAAAGAATGACACTAGCTGTTTCTGAAGAAAAGTCGAAAGAATATCACGGTCTTTCCAAACGGTTTCGTGTGGAATCGACTACGGTTGGAACGTTCACCGATTCCGGAAAACTTCATATTGTCGACAATGATCGTACAGTTGCCTATCTCGATATGGACTTTTTATATGATGGCTGTCCCCAGATGGAGTTAACGGCGGAATGGACACCTCCCTCATTACAAGAGCCTGAGATCCTCATCAAAGATGTGAAGAAAGAAATACTCGCACTACTTTCAAATGCAACCCTTTGCTCGAAAGAGGAAATGATTCGGCAATACGATCATGAGGTGAAAGGACTGAGTGTCATTAAACCTTTAGTGGGCGAAATGATGGATATTCCCTCCGATGCTTCCGTCATGATGGTCGATCATCTCAGTTTTGAGGGGATTGTAATGAGCGAGGCGGTCAATCCCTTTTATTCTGAGATCGACACCTATCATATGGCGGGCAGTTGTGTTGATCTTGCCGTGCGTCGCATTCTGGCAACAGGAGGGGAATTAGGCCAGATTGCGGGCCTGGATAATTTTTGTTGGCCAAATGCCTTTGATGACACTATGCCGAATAGAGCTCATAAACTAGCGCAGCTCGTAAGGGCTTGCGAGGGATTATATGATGCCTGTAAGGCTTATGGCGTACCCTTGATCTCTGGCAAAGACTCCATGTCCAATGACAGTACGAAAGTAAGTCCGCCGATTTCTGTCTTGCCAACGCTTCTTTTTTCTGTGATTGCACCCATTTCTCATGTAGGAAATTCTATAACTTTAGATCTCAAACAGCCTGGTGATTTCATTTACCTTCTGGGAAAAACCCATGAGGAGCTTGGTGGATCTGCATTTTATCGACACCATGGATATGTCGGCAATCGAGTTCCTAAAGTAGATTTAGAGCAAAACCTAGCTCTATACAGAGCCCTTTACAGTTGCATCCAAGAGTGTCAGGTCCAATCCTGCCATGCCTTGGGAATGGGAGGAATCGCTTTTGGACTTGCACTGATTTCAATGGCAGGAAATTTAGGTATGGACATCGAAGTGAAAGATTCCCTTTTTTCAGAGAGCAGCGGACGGTTTCTCCTCTCCGCTACTGCAGAGAATCACAAAGACTTTGAGCATGCGATGAAAGACTTTCCTTTTATTTGCTTAGGCAAGGTGCGTAAAGATCAGGAAATACATCTCAATCAGGTTGTGATGACGATTGATGAGTTTAAAGAGGCCTATCGATGGTAAAAGCATTAGTTCTGGCTGGGGATGGTCTTAACTGTGAAGAAGAAACGAAAGAAGCGTTCCGACTAGCAGGAGCAGAGGTTGAAATTGTCCACATTCTCGATCTTTTAGAAGGAAAAAAGAAGTTGAACGAATTTCACATTCTCGCTTTCACTGGAGGATTTTCAAGCGGTGATCATCTCGGATCGGGAACCATTCTTGCAAATCGTCTTCGCACAGGATTTGAGAAATCTCTGCTAGAGTTCATTGACCAAAAGAAGCTCATCATCGGTATTTGTAATGGTTTTCAAACCCTTGTCCGGTTGGGTCTTCTTCCCAAAGTTTGCTGGGGGGTACAATCAGTTTCATTATCATTTAATGACTCAAATAGATTTGAAGACAGATGGGTGCATCTTAAAGCGTCTTCTTTTTGCATATGGACGAAAGGAATCGATCATTTGTATTTGCCCATCCGACACAAAGAGGGAAAATTTATTTCCTTTGCGTCTATTCCTTCCCAGCAAATTGCGTTACAGTATATCGATGAAAATACAGGGCAGCCTACTCAGACTTATCCAGCCAATCCCAATGGTTCTGATGATGCTATTGCGGGAATTTGTGATCCCTCAGGACGTATTTTTGGTTTGATGCCACATCCAGAAGCCTTTCTTTTTCGTTATCAACATCCAACCTGGATGCGCCAGTTGCTGCCTGAAAAAGGGGAAGGGCTAAAGATTTTTCAGAATGCAATAGAATATGTAAATAATTCTTGAAATGTCGTTGCCAGAAAATTTTGGTTTTTGTATTTTCACTTTCCTTTACCGGAGTTTCAAATCAGGAAAAGTGCTTTCAGAAGCCATTCTGAGGCCCAATTCGTTGGTTTTGGAAGTGGTTCAGGCTCTAACTTAAAAGCCCTTGCTGAACACGAAGAAAAATACCGTCTTCGGGCAATTTTTTCCGACCGCTCCAGTTCCTGCAAACAACTTGCTCAAACACTTAATATCCCTTTTCTTTCCCTTTCTCCTGACCAATATTCTGAAGAAAAGATCATTCACTTGCTCGAAGAACTTCAAAAGAGGGAAAAATTTCAGATCGATGCGATCTTTTTAGCTGGGTATATGCGAATCATCAGAGAACCTCTTTTGCGTCATTTTCATAATCGTATCGTGAACGTACATCCAGGTGACCTTTCCATTATTGGAGAGGACCAAGAGAGGTTGTATCGAGGAAAGGATGCAGTTCTAAAAGCAATGATCTGCAGAGAGAAGTCGACCCGTTCCACTGTGCACCTAGTGAATCATGGAGTAGATGAGGGTAAAATCCTTTGTATTTCTGATCCCTTAGAAGTGCATTATCCAAAACATATTGAACAGCTTTTACCGCAATCGATTCAGATGAAAACGTCTTCCCATTTGGATTCGTACATTTCCTAAATGCCTACTGAAGTCATCGAATTTGCCAAGAAGCACCAAGAAAAACAGAAGTCGGCTTGCGATTGGCCGATCATTGTCTCAGTAGCAAAACAAATTGCTCTGGGACAAATTAAGTTACCTATTGGAGGATAAATGATCCTGGTCATCGATTTTGGCGGGCAATACACTCAGTTGATTGCAAAAGCTATTCGATCTCTGGGAGTTTATTCTGAAATTGTACCCCATACCATCAAAGCAGATCAAATAAGAGCTGAAGGGATCGTTCTATCGGGAGGACCTGAGAGTGTTTATGAAAAGAATGCTCCTACTCTCGATCCAGGGATTTTCAAGTTGGGCATCCCTGTTTTAGGTATTTGCTACGGAATGCACCTCATTCATAAAGAATTCGGAGGGCTCATTAAAGCCTCGAAGAAAAAAGAGCTGGGTGAAACGTGGATTGACGTAGATACGACATCTGATCTTTTTTGTGGCCTACCTTCTTCCCTTCTATCATGGATGAGCCATGGCGATAGTGTTGTACAACCTGCTGATGGTTTTTCTGTTTTGGCCAAATCCAGTGATTGTATTGCATCGATTGCATGCGAAAATATTTATGGGGTTCAATTCCATCCCGAAGTAACCCATATGCCCCAGGGAGAGAAAATCATTCACAATTTTGTCCATAAGATCTGTCGGTGCGATGCCAATTGGAACATGAAAGATTATATGGAAAAAACCCTGGAAGAAATTCGTCAGAAACTCAGCGGGCAAGATTCCATCCTTTCTTTTGTAAGCGGTGGTGTGGACTCTTCTTTTGTGACGATTTTACTTTCCAAACTTTCAAAGACTCGAATCTATCCTGTCTATATCGAAGCATTTCAGAGAAAAGGTGAAACAGAAGAGGTGGAAAGATCATTGAAGGAGGCAGAGGTTGAAAATCTGCTTGTTTATCGAGTTCAGGATCGTTTTATCGAAGCTGTGCGGAATATCCAGGACCCTGAAGAGAAAAGAAAGGCGATTGGCGAAGAGTTCGGAAAAATCCAGCAAGAGATATGTATGGAACTGAACCTTGATCCAAAACATACTTTTCTTGCTCAGGGAACCCTTTATACAGATCTGATTGAAAGTGGAAAAGGAGTTGGAAAAATAGCTCATACAATCAAATCACATCACAATGTAGGTTGTCCCTTCATTGATTCGTTAAAAAAGGAAAAAAAACTAATCGAACCGAATCAATAGAAAATTTATTCCCGTCAGCCTTTCCCGGGCCCTGGTCTTGCTATTCGCATTGTCAATGGTCAAAAGGGATGGAAAGCTGAAAAGATTTCTGCAGATGAGTGCATACTTCCTATTAAAACGGTCGGTGTTGAAGGAGATCGCAGATCCTATTCTTTCCTTGGACTCCTGAGAGGAAAAAGAAACTGGTCTGAGATACGGCAAAGAGCACAAAATCTGATTAAGAAGCGAAAACTCAATCGTGTGGTTTTCGACCTTTCCTCTCAACCTGCCCTGAATCCAGTACTGATCCTCTTACCTATTGACAAAGAAAGTCTTTCCCTGCTTCAGGAGATCGACTTTTTTGGAAAAGAGATCATCCGAAAGCATGGATTTGAAAAGAAAATTTCGCAGACTATTTTTATTCTCGCTGGCCTTGATCTAACGGGCCGCAGAATGCCAACCGTTGCCCTTCGAGGAGTAGATTCCCAAGATTTCATGACTGTCAGCCCTGTTTCTCCGGAAGGAGAAAAGATGAGCTGGCCCTGCCTCGAAGAACTATCAAAAGAAATAACAAAACAGCTTCCCGTAGGAGCATTTGTTTATGATGTTACAGACAAACCACCCGCCACAACAGAGTGGGAATAAGACGATTGTTGTATTGACAGGCTCAAACAACGATATCAACAAGGATGGCAAGCCTACTTCATTGGTGGAAAACCTCCAAAATGCTGTAAAAAATTGGAACCAGTCAAACTCTTCGTCTTTGAAGGTTGTGCTCCGAAGCTGTTCGGCGGATCGAACACCTTTTTTGCTTCCTTCAGTATTGAATGAAGAGAGGGCGGATGGGATCCTTTATGCCGGAGGTTATGCTCTGGTCCTTGGGGCTGCCTTGCAGTCTGCTCTCCTTTATCTTTCCCATTCCAAAACAATCAAAAATTATGAAGATGAACTTCGAGCCTTTATTGAGTCAGAAGAAAAAGAATATCTTCCAGGGCTTTTCCGCCCAGATCTGGTGCAAGAAGAAGAATCAAAATATTTGGCACAACATTACATCCCAACCATAGGTATTCCCTGCAAAGATACGCCAAGTCAGGGAACGAGCGCCTTTCAATCGATTGCCGAGAACCCTTCAGGATGCGAGCCAAGAATGGCAGTGGGACTTCAACGAATGGACACCGCCTTATGGACTATGGGGCAAATGCTACAGAAAAGAGAAAGAGTGATCCTGGCTTTTCAGGATGATCGAAGCGGAGCGGAAGCCATTGGAGAGCGTCTGCGGAGCTTCGGGTGGACGAATTTTGACATTCTTCCTTCTGAAAAAGTCGAGGATTTATCAGCTCTAATTTTTTATGTGGGAGATCCCTTTCACAAAGCCCTTAAAGCGCTGGATGAAAGAATCCCCCTTGTCGTTCTATGCCCGCTGAAACAAAGTTTTGCTAGAAAGTGGGAAGATTATCTCGCTGTTTTGAGCAATCTGGACCACACCCTTTGTCTAGGTGTGGGGAATTATGGCAATGCAGCGATATTAGCTGTACGACTTGCAGGAGATGGACCTGCAAATCAAAGAATGTGGAAATACCGCAATGAAAAGACATTTAAGGGAGTTCTTTATCAGCCTCCCTGGCTTTCCCAAATCAATTTTGTTTAGAAGATATATATGAACCAATACCCAATCAAAATAGTTGGATCTGTTAAGAATATCCGTGAGGTCCGCCCTTTTTCTGAAGGAAAAATGGGAGAAGCGATCTTTGAGTTTACAGATGATTCTTCTGTAAAGGATTATGGAAAACTTCCTTTTTCTACTCCTTATAAAGGAAGTGATCTATGCGCAATGGCTGCTCAATGCTTCATCGATCTTGAAAAGATGGGCATTCCTACTATTTTTAAAGAGCAGGTATCTGAAAATACTCTTCTTGTCGACTACGTGCGTGTTTTGGATCCGGAAAAGATCGATCTGACCTCCATTCGGAAAAATCGTTTAATCCCCCTGGAGTTCATTATTCGAAATATCGTTACGGCAACGTCTTCAGCAAGGAAGAGGCTCGAAAGAGGCACTCTTCATCCTCATGCATTAGGCCTAACGGGAATGCCATCTTCCTATCCATGTCTTCTCCCTAAAATGTACCTCGATGGCAGTACTAAATTGGGGGTTACCGATGAGTATCTTCCTTGGGATGAGCTCAAAGAGTTAGCTAAAGAAAGTGTAGCGCATTTGAATCAGATCGAGCTGATGACCAAACAAATTGGCTTGTATGCTCTGGAAAAAGGCAGGCAAGCAGGCTTGGTCATCAATGATTTCAAATTGGAATGGGCATTAGATGATCAAGGAGAGATCATTTTGGCCGATGTTCCTCTTACACTGGATGAAATTACTACAGCTTATGTAGGGCGCCCCTATGATTCCTTGGAAGAGGTCTTTGCCAAAGACTTTCAGATTTTCATTCCTGGCAAGGTGCATGATGTAAATGCTTACCTTAACATTTCCAAACAGATCTATCGGGATCACTATTCGGCAGCTGAACCTGAATGGGTGGATGCTTTGGAAAGGGCGAAACAGGACCGTTCCCCTTATCCCACTCCTCAAGCTCCGCCAAACCAACTGGTGGAATATACCAGTCAGCTTTTTGGAGGGATTAGAAATCTTTGGTGCAATCAGAAAAGGGATGTACCTCCTCTCGAACAGACTTCCAGAGAATTCAAAACTTGGGCTAGTGAATTCTATTCGTTAGGGGTGGTCGTATGAGAGTTGCCATTGTAGGTGCTGCCGGATTTGGGGCGAGAGAACATGCATTGTACGAGGCAATCCGCCAGCAGAGTCCGGAAGTATCTCTGTTTTGCTATCCTGGCAATGCGAAGACAGGGGAAAACATCCCATTAAAAGATATTCATTCGATTGTAAGGGACTGCAAAGAAAGAAAGATCGATTTGATCATTGCAGGTCCTGAAAAGGACCTTGCAGACGGCCTGGTTGACTTGGCAAAAAGAGAAGATTTGCTCGTATTTGGCCCCACCAGGGAAGGAGTTCAATTAGAAGCTGATAAGCATTTTGCGAAAGTGATGCTCCGCGACTGCGCAATTCCGACGGCCTCTTGGCGTTTCTTTCCTCAAAGAGATCTCGATTTGGCGGCGGAATTTGTGAAGCACAAAGGGCCTCCGGTTGTGATCAAAGCCGTCGGTCTTGCAGCAGGAAAAGGGGTCGGTGTGTTCCAGCATTCGATTGATCAGGCAGAGATCTTTTTATCAGCCCTATATCTCGAGGCGAGTTTTCAAACTCTGCAGAAAAGGGCGTCCTTGTGGAAGAGTTTCTTCAAGGAAAAGAGGCTTCTCTTTTCTATCTTGTCAATTCAGATGCCAACGTTGCGGTTCCCTTGGAAGGGGCGCAGGATCACAAACGTCTTCTTGATCAGGACAGGGGGCCCAATACAGGAGGTATGGGGGCATTTAGTAAAGCCCCCCTTCTCACCGAAGAGATGAAAGACAAGGTCACCCGGAAGATCATTCATCCCCTTTTGGAGAAGTTGAGAGAAAGAAAGCTTTCTTATTTAGGCGTCCTTTATGTAGGGCTCATGATTGATCGCGGTGAACCTTACGTTGTCGAATTCAATTGCCGTTTTGGAGATCCTGAAATTCAAGTGGTCTTACCTCAAATGAAAACGTCTCTTCTTAAGTTGATCTTTTCTGTGATCGAAGGAAAGAGTTTCACACCAGTATTTGATGCCACATATTATTTGAATGTGGTTCTTGCCTCGGGAGGATATCCCACAGAATATGAAAAGGGAAAAGAGATTTTCGGGCTCGATCAGGTTCCCTCGCATATTCAAGTATTGCATGCAGGTGTGAAAGAGCGGGAAGGTAGGTTTTTTACTGATGGGGGCAGAGTCCTTAATGTCATTGGCTCTGGCGGCAATTTGGTCGAAGCTCGTGAAAATGTATACGATTTTCTCGGAAAGAAAAATCTTGTTTTTGATTCCATGCATTACCGAAAAGACATAGGTGTTTTATGACAGAAGATATTTCCCATCATTGTGGTGTTGCTTATATTCGTCTGATGAAAGATCCCTCCTATTATGTAAATCGATACAGTGATCCAAACCTTCTTATCAATCTCATGTACCCCCTTTTATTAAGACAAAGAAATCGTGGACAGGATGCCACAGGGATTGCTACTGCGTTCATCCCTTATACAATGCGGTATGAGAAAGAATATCTCTTTGTAGACAAGATGATTTCAAAGGATTCTGTAGTCGATCTTTATGAATCTCTGATGAGACCGAACGTAGATGGGAAAACAGTTGCTGAAGAGAGGCGTGGAAATGTCATGATAGGTCATGTTCTCTATTCCACCCTGCTCTCTGATCTCCAGGAACGGTTTGTTCATCCAATTGAGAGAAAAAATACATGGCCGACCAAACGGATTGTCATTGCGATGAACGACAACTTTGCCAACAACAAAGAACAACGTCAATTCTTAAGAAGACTTGGTCAGGCCCCCACATCCAAGTCAGATATGGAGGCCCTTGCCGAATCGTTCGGGCATTTTCTTTCTGTCGCTCATCAGGACGGAGTGGCCAGAGGCCTTTCCATTGATGAAGTGAGTGATTCCCTTGATCTGACGGAAATAATGAATCATGTGCACAAACAATTGAAAGGGGCCTATGCGATCACTGGAATTGTTGGGAACGGAGATTCCTTTTTTTGTAGAGATCCTTTTGGGATTCGTCCCCTTTACTACTACCAAAATGAAGAATTTGTCATTGCAGCATCTGAGATGAGTGCTATTTATGGATCCTTTGCAAACTTCAATGTGCAAGCAAAGGATATTCAGGAGCTGCAGCCAGGTCATATTCTTATCGTGAAGCATGACAATCGAATTGAGCTCAAGCCATTTGCAGAAAAACAGCAGACCCGCTTCTGTATGTTTGAAGCGGTCTACTTCAATCGTTTGAACAATAAAAATACGTATCGAACCAGAAAGTCTCTTGGAACGATTTTAGCTGAAAAAACAAGGGAAAAAATCGGAGAGCTCAAAGATGAGATTGTCACTTATGTCCCCCATACAGCGATAGGTGCTGCTCTTGGAATTTATCAGGAGCTAGTAAAAATCCAACAAAGAGATCGTATTGAAAAATTGCAGGATAGTTCGATCGACAAAAAGCAGATCCCTGCACTTTTCGAAACAAGGCTCACTTTTGAGAAGACGTTGACGAAAGATATGAAAATTCGAACGTTCATTTCCAAGAAAAAAGAGAGAAATCACCTTGTGCTCAATGCCTATGATACGGTCTACGATGCTGCAGAAGCGTTTAAAGGGAAAAAAATCATTCTGGTCGACGATTCAATCGTACGGGGAACCACGTTACAGAAAAACGTCATTCAGACTTTAGTTAAAGCTGCTGCGAAAGAAATTTACATCGTTTCAAGCTGTCCTCAAATCCGTTATCCCTGCCCCTATGGAATCGAAATGTCTTCTTTTAAGGAATTTATTTCCTTCCGTGCCGTCATTGGGCTGATCGAAGAAAGAGGATATGGACATCTATTGGATGACATTGAAGCGCGAGCACGCTTGCAGCAACAATGGATCGATGAAGATTTTGACTTTGTTCCAAAGAACCTTGTGAAGGAAATTTACAATTTTTTTGACGAAGAAGAGGTTGCAGATCGAATTTCAGAGATGCTCACTCCACCAGATTGGGAAGGTAAATTACAGGTAATCTATCCCACTGTCTCCATGCTTCGCGACTCGCAAGAAAGAGGAATGAACCTCGATACCGCCTGCTTAGATGGAGAATATCCTGAAGTTGGAGGGCTGCGCGTTCTCAATACAGCATTGCTTCATTATTTCGATAATGTGGAAGCAAAAGCTTATGCCTAATCTCATAAGAAGGACATCTATGAAAATACACAGAGCCTTGATCAGTGTTTCTGACAAAACAAATCTTATTCCCTTTGCCAAAAGCCTGTCTTCGATGGGAGTTGAAATCATCTCGACGGGTGGTACGGCAAGAGCTCTTGCAGATGCAGATATTCCTGTCATCGAAATATCAGAGATCACCCGATTTCCTGAGATGCTCGAAGGCCGTGTGAAGACTTTGCATCCCTTCATTCATGGTGGTATTTTAGCAAAGAGGAAAGATCATGTTCGTGAAATCGCCGAACATAAACTTCCTTTGATCGATCTTGTTGTGATCAACCTCTATCCTTTTCAAACAACCATTGCTGATCCTAATACAACTCTTGATGAAGCGATCGAACAAATCGATATTGGAGGGCCTGCTCTTTTACGTTCGGCTGCAAAAAACTACCAGGATGTGATCGTCGTTCCTTCCTTTAAACACTATGAACCCATTGCCCAAGAGTTACAAAAAAAGGGAGATCTTCCTTTTGAGATGCGCCGGGATTTGGCGCTTGAAGTCTTTGCGATGACGAATCAGTATGATTTTGCGATCGAACAGTATCTGAGGGAAAAGTGGAAGGGAGAAAAGATCGAGTCGATTCGCCTGAGAAATGTAAAGCCTTTGGGACGATATGCTGAAAACCATCACCAAAAAGGGAGAGTGGGAACGCTCCAAAGAGAAAGAGTGTTCAAACAGATACGTGGAAAGGCCTTGGGCTATAATAACTATCTCGATGCAGACGCTGCCTGGAATACAGTGTTAGAATTCACACAAAAACCAACAGCTGTCATTGTTAAACACGGCAACCCTTGCGGTGTTGCCAGCTCTGATACCTTGCAAGAAGCTTTAGAGAGGGCATGGCAGTCAGATTCCGTCAGTGCTTTTGGTTCGATCATAGCCTTCAATGAAACTGTCGATGTTCCTACTCTGCAGGTTCTTTGTGAAAGGGAAAATCCACAGGGGAAAAAGGGATGGTTTGTCGAAATGCTGATAGCCCCTTCCTTTACTTCAGAAGCCTTGAATTATCTGAATACCAAGCCTGCCAAGGCATCTTTGCGTCTCCTGCTCGCTGAAATTCCTCAAAGCAGAGAAGAGTACCGGTCGATTGCAGGTGGAATCCTCATACAGGAAAAAGACAGAGACCTTTATTCCACCGAGTCGATCAAAGATCTTTTTCGTCCCAGCTACCTTTTTGAAGACAAAAAGGTGGGGATCGTCACAGAGAAAATCCCATTGAATCACGATCTTTTTGATTTTTCCTTTCGTGTTTGTAAACATATTAAATCGAATGCCATTTGCATAACCCGTGAGTGGAAAACTGGCTGTTTCCAACTTCTTGGGATGGGAGCAGGACAGCCGAACCGTAGGGACAGTGTTGTCAAACTTGCGCTCACAAAAGCCAGAGAAAATCTCTGTCAGGAAGGAGATGAAGAATATATCACTTCCCAACTGAAAGGTTGTGTCCTCGCTTCCGATGCATTTTTCCCGTTCTCCGATTCTATTGATGCCATAGCATCAGCGAATATATGCAGCATTATTCAACCGGGAGGATCGGTCAATGATGACAAAGTGATTGAAGCCTGCAATACGCATCACATCGCGATGGTCTTCACAGGCATGCGTCACTTCAAACATTGAGTAAACAATATAAGAGGTCAGATCATGTCTATAGAAGAGATCCTTTATATTTATTCCAATATTGATGCGTTCTTTGAAAAAGCGAGAGAGAACTTTATCTCTCTGTCCTATGAGGATATCCGTTTGATCCCTCATTATTCTGAAATACACCCGAGTGAGATTACACTTGGAACTTATCTGACCCGCAACATTCAACTCTCCCATCCATTGATCAGTGCCGCAATGGACACAGTCACCGAATCGAAGGCAGCCATTGTCATGGCCAAGTCGGGTGGAATCGGAATCATTCATAAAAACTTTCATCCTGATCCTGAAATTGACATACGCCTGCAAGTAAAAGAAGTAAACAAGGTAAAACATCACCTGCACGGACTGGTCAAAAATCCGATCGGATTTCCAAAAGATATAACCCTTGGCCATCTCCTCGATGTAAAAAAACAGAATGATTATAAATTCAGCACTTTTCTCGTTTACGATGAGGATCGACTGGCGGGATTGGTCACCCGCTCGGTCATAAAGTACAACCGCCACAATCCTCATGTTCCATTAAAGGACATCATGGTTCGCGATGTCTTTACCAAAGAAGAATGTTCGATGGCTCAAGCCTACCAGCTCATGCTAAAGCATCAGATTGGTACGATTGTGATGACGGATGAAGAGAAGCATGTGAAAGGTCTTTATACTTTTACGGATGTTGAAAATTTGCTCTGTCCTCACAAAAATCAGTACACACTAGATCAAGAGGGATCTCTTCGCGTCGGAGCTGCAATTGGGATTCATGACGAAGAAAGGCTTGATGCGCTTTATCAGGCGGGTGTGGACGTTGTCGTTGTCGATAGTGCTCATGGAGATTCAAAAGCTGTTCTTTCCGCTTTTTCCAGATATAAAGAAAAATGTTCCGATCTCGACTTTATCGTAGGAAATATATCTACAGAAAATGCGGCAAAAAGGCTCATTGATCATGGCGTGGATGCGATCAAGGTTGGTCAGGGTCCGGGGCAGATTTGTTCTACAAGGATTATTTCCGGTATTGGGGTCATGCAGGCTGATGCTGTTCATAGAGTTGCAAAAATTTCCAATCCTGAAAATGTTCCTGTAATTGCTGATGGAGGGATCCGATATAGTGGAGATATCCCTATTGCTCTTGCCTGCGGGGCATCTACTGTAATGCTGGGTCAGCTTCTTTCAGGCTGTGAAGAATCACCGGGAGAAAGACTGCAGAAGAAAGGAAAACTCTATAAGATCTATAGAGGGATGGCCTCTTTAGAGGCGATGGCTTCTAAAGGGGGGTCTGACCGGTATCTAAAAAAGGCACAAGAGTTAAAAAAACTCGTGCCCGAAGGAATTACAAAACGTATTCCCTATAAGGGTTTTCTCGAGGACCAAATTTTCATGCTCCTTGAGGGGACAAAAGCAGGACTAGGTTACTGTGGAGCCATCAATTTGGGAGATTTCAAAAAACAGGCCCGGTTGGTGAGGATCATGACGGGAGGAATTCATGAAAGTCATCCCGATACAAAAGGGATGATTGAAAATCCTCCGAATTATTCTTCTCGATGATTTAGCTTGTAACAGGCAATTGTTCAATCAGGTTCGTCATTGTTTGGATCCACTTTAGCGATTCTTTGCCGAGCTGGTTGATAATGAAATACCAGGCCAGGGCCATCATGGCCTGTCCGACCCAGGACTTCAGTGGGATCCCCAAAAAGACGATCTGCACTTGTGGAGAAAGGCGGTTGGCAATTCCAAGAAACATCTCTGCCATGAGAATACCGACAATAGAAGGAGCTCCAAGCTGAATAGCCAAACTCATGATGTGAGTAAGAAGGCCGATCACCAACTGCCAAAAAGGGACATTAATGTGAAAGAACACAGGATTGATAAACTGATTAACTGGAACGACCTGAAAGGAATGGGCAACCGCGTTAAAGAAAATAAAGGGGCCACCTAGTACAAAAAAAACAGCAATGAGAACGTAGTTATAAAAAAGGCCCACTACACTGGTCTGAACTTGAGATCCTGGGTCGGTAACTTGTAGAGAGGCAGCTCCTCTCATGTGGTCGATCAAACTTCCTGAAGACTGGGCGATCAAAAAAGGGACCATGGACATGATTCCAATAATGAGCCCAAGGAGGACCTCTTTCAAAAAATAGACAGAGTACTCCAGATTGAGCTCGAGCGGTCCTTTCAGAGTCAATAGGACTTGCGGAAGAAAAATCGCTGAAAGGGCGAGACTGAATCCCATTTTGATGATCGCTGGAACGTTTTTCCCTCCCAAGAAGGGTGCAAGGGATACGATAGGCAACAATCGTGCCAATAAAAGAAAAAAAGCAGCTAATACGCCATCAGGTGAAATATTAGGGAAATTGAGAAAAAGGTTCAGATAATCATCTGTGGCGGAAACGGGACCCATAATAGCCCCCTATAAATTCCATTTTGGAAAGTTGTTGAAAATGGTGCTGGCAAAGCTAATGACTTGTCCACCTAGCCAACCGCCCAAAAGCATTAGGGTAATGATGACGGCAAATAATTTCACAGTAAAGGAAAGGGTCTGTTCCTGAATCTGCGTAGCAGCCTGGAAGACGGCAACCATCAACCCAAAAATCATACTGATGATGATCGGAGGCCCTGATAACAGAAGAATGAGAAAGAGGGCCTGGTAGGTGAGCTGATAAACTTCGTTCTGAAACATTTCCGTTACCTAAAGGTGAGTACCAATCCTTCTACTAATATCGTCCAGCCGTCAATCATGACAAGAAGCAATAGTTTTACAGGCAAGGCGATGGTTAGAGGGGATAACATCATCATTCCCATGGCAAGCAGGATGTTTGACACAACGAGATCGATGACAAAAAAGGGCAGATAAATCAATACGCCGATTTCAAACGCTGCTTTTAATTGCGAAGTGATGAAAGAGGGAACCAAAATAATAAAATCGGTCTGTTTCAATTCATTGCGGTAAGGTTCTGGAAAAATGCGATAGGCGAGTTGATAGAATTTTTGAATATGGCTTCCTACCGAATTTTTCTGAATAAAACTGCGCAGAGGTTCTTTCGATTCGTTCACAATTCCAACGATAATCGCTGCCGATTCGGCTGAAAAAACGGCAGCTTTAGGGGCTTTGTCGATCACATGCTTTGAAGCGTCGTACATTGCAACGCCTGTGGGAAACATCACATAAATGGTAAGAAGAAGTGCGATTCCAGTGAGAACCTGGTTCGGAGGAGTTTGCTGTGTTCCTAAGGCATTTCTCATCAATGAAAGAACAATGATCATCTTCATAAATGAAGTAAGGAGCATAACGACGAAAGGAAGAAGAGAAAGACCGGCTAAAACGGCTAACTTGGTTACAACAGAAGGCGTGACGATTGCTGCCTCGTCTTTGCCCGTCATTTCTTTCGCTGCCTGGGCTAATTGAGCTGCTTCAGTAGTTCCGGGGCCCACCGCTCCAGCATCGGCCGCTGCTGGTACCGGTGCAGCTTGAGCCGGTGCAGCTTCTTGCGCAAAACCCGATGCGGCAAAGAAGAGAAAAGAGAACAAAAGAAAAAAAGTGATTTTGCTTTTCATTTCTTCATAAAAGCTTGGAAGGCGGCCTCTAAAGCGCGCCACTGATTATCCAATTGCGCGTTGATGATTCCCGCTTCCGTTTCAATGATACATCCTCCCTGTTGTACATCGGGCCTTTCCTGGATGGATAGGGCTTCGACTTGAGGGAGGACTTTACGGATCTTTGCTTTACTAGATTCAAGTATATGCATATCCGCTTTGTTCGCATAAATGCGTATGTGATGATGTTGGATCACAGGTTTTAATGCCTGGATGACAATATCAGTCACACGGTTAGGGTGTATTTTTAACTCTTCACCGACTACTTTTCGAGCGGCTTGAAGGGCAATAGGAAGAATTTTCTTCTCAAGTTCCTTTTCAAGCGACTTCAGTTTTTTATCGAGCATAAGGATGTGCTCATTGAAAATCTGAAGACCTTCTTCGAAGCCGTCGTCATAAGCTTTCTTTTTGATCTCTTCCGCTTCTTCAGCCAGTTCCTTTTTGTGCTGCTTGGTCTCTTCTTTAATCTTTTTTAGCAGCTCATCGGCATCCATGAGTTTACTGAACTCTTTTTCCGGAATGACCTTTTTCTCCGGAGCTGCACGAATTTCATCTTTTGAAACAAGAGAGAAAAATTTCATCCGTTCGACCAGTCCGCAATTTCTTGAATGTTTTTTTGAATGCCTTCAGCAACTTGTGAAGGGGCTTTTTTTGCGCAGTATTTATAGAGGGCGTTACCTCTGCCTATATCGAGATGGTGGCAAATATACCAAATGAAATCAGGATGTTCATTGGATAGGGCAAAAGCCAGTCGTTTTAGTCCTCTTTTATGCAAAGCTAAATTGAAATCATCTTCCTTAGAAGGGATTCGGAATTGCGGAAGGTTGAAAGGTTCTTTATAGGTCATCAGTTTCTTGATAAACTCCCTCTTGTCCTCTGAAAGGAAACTGTAAATCCTTTTCAGAATTTTTGTCTCTACAATTCGCCTCATTTCAAGGGTCAGATCATAAAGGGCCAAGTAATCGATCAACTCAACTAATTCGTCTTTGGAATACTCCAGAAGAAACTGTATTTTTGAAGGGGGAAGGGCTTTTTTGGGGAGAAGCGTTTGTGTTTCCCCAATCAGTGATTGGATAAGAATCGACAGGAGAAATTCTTTTCCTGTCTCTGAGATCGTTATTTTCGTAGTCGGAAAAATCTCCTCGAGATTTTCTAAAGTCTCTCCTTTTAAAGACTGGAGGAAAAAACCCTGTTCCTGGTTGGTATAGCTCTCCAGTGTTGGAATCATCCATGAGTAGTGAACATCGTCGAAGAGGTCTTGATAAGAAAAATGACTCAACTCAACTTGTTCTTTCAAAGGGGGAATAGAATCTATTTCGGCCCGGAGATCATCAGGCAGAAGGGATTTCAGCCGGTTTTGTTTTTCAATGGAACACTTACTTAGAAAAAGATGTAAGACCGCATAGGACGAAGCTCTCATGCATCACTTTAAATTTATTCGGCAGGAGGAGTGGGAACTCCGCCTCCACCAGCTCCTTCACCAGGAGTTATTTCTTCTTCCTCAGCTTCTTCTTCCTTTTTTCCTTTCTTCAATTTTTTCGGAATGATTTTTTGAAAAAATTGTGGATAGAACCGCCAGGCAAGATACCCGCAACCTCCAGCAAAGATCAGAATCAATACGATTAACGTGAAGAAGATCACGCGAAATTTGGCGAGGGATCCCCGCGTCATAATGATCGACCAGATGCTGACGTATTCCTGTTGTCCGGGAGTTGAGGAAATCAGTTCGCCATGAGGTTGTAGCATGATGTCGGCAAGTCGGGCACGATCAGAGATGACAGAGACGTTGTCGAAATCGAGGCCGTCAACAGCCCCGGAAAGAAGTCGTTTGATTTTCGTTTCAAGATGGTTGTTTGGATCATCCATCACCCCTTGATGTTTCACGTAAACAGCCGCTTTCATCTTCGCTTTGGTTGCTCCTGGTGCAGTAGCCGCTGCTGCAGCTTCTGCAGAGGGAAAAGAAATTTGAACTTCAGCGTCGATCACACCATCGATTTTTAATATGGTGCCCTTCAGCTCTTCCATCAAGCCGGCCTGGTAACGAATCGTCTCCTCTTTATCAGAGGACATGAGTCCTGATTTCGCAAAAAGGGATAGAAGAGTCGTTCCTTTGGGACGAGGAAGGCCCATACGGTTGAGAAGTGCCATAGCATCTGTCGAATGATCAGCATCGACCATAATATTCCACATGTCTGATGTGCCGCCAGCTGCTGCAGCTCCTGTTGCCGAAGCTTGAACTTTATAGGCTTTGATTCCTTTTGAAGTAAGATAGACGACAATTTCATTGGCTTCCCGTTCGGACACATTATTGACTACCGACTGCTCTCTGCCACAAGCAGTAAGAAATAAAGCCAGAAACAAAAAAGAAAATAGGCGAAAAAAAGTTCTACGGCGTTGCATTACGGGTCCCTTCAGATCCTGCTCTCTCCTTTTATAGCATTTTGATCAGTTTTCAAAGCAATATTTTTCCCTAAGGAGAAATTAAAGTTTTTTAGTAAGCCATTTGGGACCTTCTCCCATATGCTTTCGGTAATAATCCCATATGCCCTGACATCCTGCTTTATAGCGGAGATACTTGATTCTCCGTTTCTTTTTCCACTCTTTGCTTTGAAAGGGGCTAAACAGATGGAATTGCAATCCTTTGAGAAGGGAGAATTTGTAATTTCGTACTATTTCTTTGCGAAGAATTCGATAAGCGTCTTTTTTTTCTTGGGAAGGCAGGTTTCTCTCAATCCAAAAGAGGCGGTTGCGCCACCAGTAATAGTGCGTATGCGGTTTGCCTCCGACAAAGGATGCCGAAATTTTATGCCAGACCTTTGCCTGTCCTGCTACATAAACCTGGAAACCTTTTTTTCTAGCTCGGGCGCAAAAATCAGTCTCTTCCCAAAGAAGAAAGAAAGCAGCCTCTAGAAGGCCAATCTTTTCTATCACTTTGCGCGAGATAAAAAAAGCACATCCGCATACATAATCTACTTTTTCAATGTTCTCATAGCATGGAGAATCTTTTTCATTTTTGGCTTTTTCTTCAAACTGGCATGTGCGTGGATTCCACATGCCGCCAAAATGATCGAGCGTATCTTTTTGATCATATCTGAGAATTTTAGCGCCTAGAATTCCTGCATCTGGTTTTTGCCGGGCCGCTTTGACAAAAGAGGTCAACAGGTCGGGATCGACGATCGTATCATTGTTTAAGAGAAGAACAAAATCAGCCCCTTCTTTCAGGGCATATCTAATGCCGACATTGTTTCCTTCTGCAAAACCGAGATTCTCTTCATTTTGTAAAAACATTATTTGGGGATATTTCTTTTGCAAAACAGAGACAGAATCATCACTAGAGGCGTTGTCAATGATGACAATTTTATGATTGGAATAATTCAGTCTTTCAAGAGAAGAGAGGCATTCGAATGTGTCCGCCTTTCCATTCCAGTTGAGAAGTAGAATGAAAATTCTAGGTTCTTTGGACATAACAGCGCCAGGCTTCTTTTCTGTATTCTCTTGCTTTGGATACAGGATCTTCAGCTTCTGTGATATCCCGACCGACAATCGGAATATCTGTGTCCACTTCTTCGAGAATTCTATAGCGCTGGCCCAAGGAATCTTTTCCTTTCTTCATTTTAATTCCAGGAGTGAGGTGAAGGAATCCTGGATCATCCACGAGCCTTTCTTGGCAGATAAACCCAATGCAGCTTTGGGGATGTTTTTGAGCGAGTTCCACGCATTTCTTTGTATACTCGCCTTGGGCAAGGTTTCCTGCTGAACTCATTTGTGCAAGGAGAAGAAGTCCCTGGTGGGTTTTCATTCCTTTTTGTAATCCCTGCAGAGTTCCTTCCCCTGCAATGATGTGTGCATTGACCATGTCTGCCCATTTGCCAATTTGATGAATACCATGACAAAATTGCAGGTAGACGGTTTGACCGATGTCTGCGAATTTACGATCTTCGAAAAGAAAGAAACGCTTTTGATCGGCAATCTTTTTGAGGTCAGATAAAAAAGAAGGATCGAAGTCTTCGACAATATCAATATGGGTTTTCAATAGAACGATTTCATCACCGATCTCTTCAACAAAATCGAGAATTTCTTTCTTTTTCGTACGGTCTAGAGCAACGCATAGATTGCTCTTCTTCTCTTCCATCAAAAGAAAAATCTTTTTAGCGAGAAGATTTTGAGCAGAGTTAGCTCTTTGCACAAGGTTCATTTTCTAACAGATCTTTGAGGGTTAAAACGGTGTGGAGTTTATATCCATTGGACTCAATCAGCTCTTTTGCCCCTTCCTGCCTGTCGGCAAAAGCGACCAAATCCTGAATGATCAGGCCTTCGTCTTCCAGTTCCTTGGCCAAAGTTATAATGCTGCCTCCTGTTGTGACGACATCTTCTATGATCAGACATTTTTGTCCCTTGGCATAAGTACCTTCGACTTTCTTTTTCATACCGTATTTTTTAGGTTCCTTACGCGAAAGAATTTGAGGAAAGCTGTGTTCATAGGCAAGGGCGGCAGCAAATGGGAGTGCTGCATAGGGGACGCCGCACACCAAATCGAAATTAAGGGGATCGACTATGGAATGATACGCATTCACAACACTTCGAAAAAGAGAAGGGGAAGAAAAACAGGATCGCATATCGAGATATACGGAAGATTTTTTCCCTGATTTGAGGACGAAATCTCCAAATTGCAGGGCTTTTTCATCGAGCAACTGTTGTTTAAGCTCATTGATATTCATTCTTTTTTCTCCTTGGAAAAGAATCGGTGATATCGCAAGGCGAGATAGGGATCCCACATCATTCCGGTCGCAGTCATTGCAATATCTGCCCCTTCTTTGAGGAACTGATCGAAATGTTCAGGGAGCATGGCTCCTCCACATCCCATCAAAGTAAGGTCTAGCTTGTCGGTTTTAATGACCTGCCGCGCGTGGGAGACAAAATCCAGAGCCTCTTTGCGAATGCCCCCTCCGCAAATACCACTGGTCAACCGTTCGTCATCGAGCGCAGGATTGCCTTCCTTGTTTTCGACCTTCATACTGATGGTGTTCAAGCCGCATATTGCCCTGACTCCGCTGCCGGCTGCTGCAAGAAAGACATCACGCATGACGCCTACAGAGGGATAAACTCCAACCTTAATGATCAGAGGAATGGGTGCGATTGCCTCTACAAGTCGTTTTGAGACTGTAGCAACAGCTTTTGGATCAATATAAATCCGGTCGCCATTTACATTGGGACAGGAGAAATTGGCTTCGATGATCTTGGCTCCTGCATCTTTTGCCATTTGGGCCGCTGTAACAAAGTCATCGACGAAATCGATTTCCCGGTTGTGGCTTCCAACGACCGAAATGATCATTACCTGTCCTTTGGCAAGGGATTTGTTAGCGGCCTCGATATCCTGCATGATGAATTCAGGGTTTTTTGAAGGCATTCCGAAAGAATTGGTCAGGGTAAGATCGGAAATATTATTGGCAGGTTCATCGACCTGTACTGCCACATCGGAAGATTTCCGCTTCACATAAATCATATTGGGAAGCTTGTGGCCTGAAAAAGCAAAACTTCGGATCGTTTTGTACGTCAGGATATCAAATCCTAATTTGGCAGCAAGCGAGATCCATTTTGAGTTGAGCAGAGGTCCGGCAGGAACTCCAATCGGCGACATAACATGATGTCCTAGAAAATCGGTCCAGCTACCCTTGGATGACTTGTCCCTTTTGGGAATTTCTTCCGTGTAAAAAGGACCGAAAGAGGCATTTTCAGAATAAGACCTTTCTATGTCATAGATCGGCGGCTGGTAAGGGAACCATTCAGGGACAGGTACTTTCTTTTCTTCCTTCATATGTTTTTCAAGTCGTAGATTTGGTTCTTCAAAACTGTATACATGGGCCATCCTTGGAGATTCAACCCTGCATATGCAGACCATTTAGCTTTCGTCTTTAGATCTTTTTCTTCAACCGTTTTTCTATGTTCGAGATCGATAAGAACGAGGTCATTGTTCGACTCAAGCCTAAAAAGTTTTTGAGGGTTGTAATGAGTCAGCTCCATGATTTTTTCCAATGAAATTTTGCCTTCATGATGGGCATTCAACAAAAGGGGTAAAGTCGTTTCCACTCCAGGCATTCCAGAAGGAGCTTCAGGGAATGGTTTTTCTTTTTCACTGATGAGATGGGGCGCATGATCACTTCCAATTGTATCGATGATCCCTTCATCGACCGCTTTCCATAAAGCATCTACATCTTTTTTCTTTCTGAGGGGTGGATTGACTTGAGCCTTGCAGCCCAGATCCTGATAGATCTCTTCGTTCAGAAAGAGGTGATGGGGAGTAGCTTCAGCAAATAGGGAAACTTTTTCTCTTTTGGCCTTCCGGATCAATTGCAGCTCTTCTTCACATGAGATATGCAAAAGATAGAGGCGTGTGCCATGCTTCTTTGCCAGACTGATCGCCAAATCGACAGCTTTTTCTGCAGCGGCAGGCGTTCTTATTTCACTATGAGAAATAGGGGAGAGGTTTTTGGAATAGTTCTCCCTGTTTTGGCGGATCGTTTGTTCATCTTCTGCATGTACAGCGATTAAAAGATCTTTTTCTGCAGCGATACGAAAAGCTTCATCGAGAAGATCTTCATCATTAAAGAGCATATCGCCAGTAGAAGAGCCCATAAAGATTTTAATCGGTGTATCTGCCTGGCGCATTTCTTTCGTTTTTCCTTTTTCAAGGCCTAGATAAAGCTGATAGCGAAGAGGGATTCTTACCTGGGCAAGCTGTGCATCGATTCCTTTTCTTTTGTTTTTCATGGCCACAAGGCTTGTGCAAGGAGGAATGTGGTTGGGCATGTCGATCACAGTTGTGATCCCTCCTTTAATGGCTGCTTTTGCCCCACTCTTCCAATCTTCTTTATATTCCCATCCAGGCGTGCGAAAATGTACATGGGGATCGATTAAGGCAGGAAGGCAAAGGAGTTTGGATCCGTCGATGATCACGTCTTCTCCTTTGCAGATCGCATCGATTCTTTTTCCCCCGGGTTTTTGAACATTCAAAATTTTCATCCTTAACGCACCTCTTCCTGGCTGAATGTTTTTTCACAATAGAGACAGCGTAGACGGGGCGGGTCCAAATTTTTCATCATGGCGAACTTTGTGGGAATATTTTCATGCCGTGTAATGCATTTTTGATTGGGACATAAGAGAATTGCATTCATGAATTCAGGCATGGTGGCTTTTCTTTTGTCAACCACTTCAAAACCTTTGATTTTGATGATCGTTGCAGCTGGAGCGAATACAGAAATTTGTTTCAGTTGTGATGGGGAAAGTTCGCAATGTTCGATTTTGATCAGATCTTTGTATCCCATTGATTTGCTTTTCAAACCTGTTCCTAAGGTGACTGGCTGATCTTTACTAACCTGTAGAATCTGCAAGATCTTTAAAGCCCTTCCCTTTGGTATATGATCAATCACAGTTCCTTCTTTAATTGCTGATACACTCAAAGTTTTCGTCATCATCCTATACCTCCCGTCCTGTTAAGGCAGCAATGAGTGCTGCACGCATATAAATCCCATTCTCTGCTTGGGGAAAATATTGAGCGAATTGCGTTTCATCAATATCCGTATGGAGCTCGTTCACCCTGGGAAGGGGATGGAGGATCTTCAAGTTCTCCTTGACGTCGCAAAGCATTGGAGCATTCAACAGGTACGAATCTTTGACTCTCTCATATTCATATGCGCTGAAGCGTTCTTTCTGAACGCGGGTCATATAGAGAATATCGAGCTTGGGAAGAACTTCTTCCATATTCTGATGGAAGGAGAATTTCAGTCTTTTTTCTTTTAGCGATTCCAGGATTTCATCGGGCATAGCAAGAGAATCGGGACAAACAAAATAGAGGCGGGGATTGAAGTGGGACAGAGCCAAGGCTAAGGAATGAACTGTTCTTCCATATTTCAGGTCTCCAACCAGGGCGATTTTAAGGTCGGAACATCCCTTTTGACATTCGTGAATGGTAAATAGGTCTAACAAGGCCTGAGTGGGATGTTGATTGCTGCCATCCCCAGCGTTGATGACCGGTTTTTCCGAGTTTTCGGCAGCGAGTCTTGCTGCTCCATCATGCGGATGGCGGATCACAATGACATCGGAATAGTAGGCCATCATCCGCATTGTGTCAGAAAGGGACTCTCCCTTTTTGGTTGAAGTCTGGGCAGGTTCGGAAAATCCGAGAGACTTCCCTCCGTGTTTGAACATGGCAGCTTCGAAAGAAAGCCTTGTTCTTGTGGAAGGTTCAAAAAAACAGCTTCCTAAAATGACATCCTTTAATAGTTCGGGATGGGGCTTTTTTTTGAGCTTTTCAGCTCCTCGTATGAGAAATTGAATCTCATCGAGGCTTAAATCCTGAATACTAATTAGGTCTTTGCGGCTAAGAATGTTTGGCATTTTTGAAAAACCTCATCAGGTGAAATTTGTAATAGACAAAATGGAACCTTGCATTTTCTCCTTATGCAGGGATTGCAGCTTCTTTTTTTTGAGAGCACGTGGGCTTTTTCCACATTCAATGGACCACATAGCTTGGGATCAGTAGGGGAAAATATGGCAACAGTAGGGCATTGGACGCTGCAAGCCAGGTGCATGGGCCCTGTATCATTGGATATTAATAGATCGGACTGGGCCAGCACGGAGGCAAACATCCTAAGGGGCAGCATCAGGAGATGACTATTTGGAATTTGGGAAGAAATCTCTTCTGCACGTTGTTTTTCATCTGGAGTGGATGAGATCAGAAGGTGGCAGTCAAAAGCATTGTTAATGGTGTTTCCTAATTGGATGAAGTGCTTCTTTGGCCAACATTTGTATCCATCTTTCGCTCCAGGATGGATCACAACAAGCGGTTTGTCCGTCCATTTCTTTTTCTTCAGAAAAGTATGTGCATCTCTTTTTTCTCCTTCAGTAAGAAAGATTTGCAGATCTGTTTGCTCAGGTGTAAGGCCGATCTTTTGAAGGACTTCAAATCTTCTTTCGATCTCGTGACAACTCCTTTTCGGAACTGGATCTGTAAGGAGGGAATCGAGCCCTTTATTGATAGATGTAGTTCCGACGATTTTTGATGCGCCTAAAAGGGAACACAAGGGAAGGGTCAGTCTTTGCGATGAATGAAAAATCAAGATGGTATCGAATCTTTCTTTGCGTAGGGCGCGAAAGAGTGAAAAAAAGGAAAAGAGAACGGGTTCTGTCAGGACAAACTGCTTATCGATGTTTGGATTGTTCTGAAAGATTTTAGCTCCAAGAGGACTTGTAAGGACAGCAACAAAATCAAAATGTTTTTTTAAAGAAGAAAGGCTTGGAGTCGCCCAGAGAGTATCTCCCAAAGCAGTTGTGGAGACGACGAGGATCCGCTTTGTATTCCCATTCCTCTTTCTGGATCTGAAGAGAAAAAGAAAAAACCGGATCAGAAGATTCTTCAATGCATGTACTCCTTCCAGGATCTGACAGGAATATTTTCTGGTTTTAGCTCACAAAGACACTGGAGGAAAACAGAGGCTATTTGGGAATTGGTGATGAGGGGGATATGATTATCGATGGCTGATCTTCGCAATTTGTATCCCTCAGGATCCTGTCCGTATTCTTTTTGAGGAATGACGATGCTCAAGTCTACTTCTTTTTTTTCAATCAAGGTTGCAACGTTGAAATGTCTGTTTTCATGTACCTTGTGGACAAAAATCGAACCGATCCCGTTTTTTGCGAGAAAACCATGAGTACCTTCCGTCGCAAAGAGGTCCCATCCTTTTTCTTCCAACTTTTTTAAAGGAGCTAAAAACTTTTCCTTTTGTCCCCTAGGCAAACTGACCAGAATTTTCTTTTCAGGGACTGGTTGTCCTGTCGCAAGCCATGATGTGAAGAAACATCCTAAGTAATCATCCCCTAAACAGGCGACTTCTCCTGTGGATGCCATTTCAACATGAGCCACAGGGTCAGCCCCTTTGAGGCGTTGGTAAGAAAATTGGGGAGTTTTGATTCCAACATGGTCCAGCTCGAGGGTCTCATAGAGCTTAGGGGTGTATAATCCGAGAAGAATTTCGGTACAGATTTCGATGAAATTATGGCCAGTTACTTTAGAAACAAAAGGGAAGGAACGGGAGGCGCGGACATTACATTCAATGACTTGCAATTCATTATCTTTAGCAATGAACTGGAGGTTGAACGGGCCAGTGATTTCGAGTGCTGCGATGATCTTCTTTGTGATTTTTTTTGCTCTTCGAATCGTTTCCAGGTACAGTTTTTGTGGGGGAAGGACCAAAGTAGCATCTCCAGAATGAACACCTGCATTTTCAATGTGTTCCGAAATAGCATCGATTCGCACTTTTCCTTTTTCAGCGATTCCATCTACTTCCAACTCTTTGGCTCTTTCGATGAATTTGGAAATCACTGTTGCGTGGTCTGCAGAAAGAGAAGTCGCCTTATTCAAATAATGTTCCAGATCTTTTTCCGACTTGGCCACACTCATGGCTGCTCCTGACAGAACGTAGGAAGGGCGGATCAACACGGGATATCCAACCTTATTGGAAAATTCCTTGGCCTTTTCCAAACTGGTTACTCTTTCCCATGCTGGCTGATCGATACCCAACTCATGGAGAAGGGTAGAGAACCGGTCTCTACTCTCAGCTTTATCGATCGATGCCCCCGATGTTCCTAGAAGGAGGCGGCCATGCTTTTCAAGAGGAAGTGCGAGGTTGTTTGCAATTTGTCCCCCCACCGATACAATGATTCCTTCTTCTTGCTCAAACTCTGCGATATCCAGAACCCTTTCCAGGGTGAGCTCCTCAAAATACAGCCGGTCCGATTCATCGAAATCAGTAGATACGGTCTCAGGATTGGAATTGATCAGGATCGTATACTTCCCATGCTTTCGAAGCATGCGTGCCGTATTGACAGCACACCAGTCAAACTCAACCGATGAACCAATGGAATAGGGACCGGAGCCTAACACAATGATGGCTTCTTTTGGGGAAGGAGAAAGATCATGATTCTCATCAATGTAGGTGCAGTAAAGATAGTTGGTTTGTGCTTCGAACTCTCCTGCAAATGTGTCGATCTGTCTTACCGTAGGAGTAATATTCCATTTTTTTCTTAGACTTCGAATTTCATCAGCGCTCTTCTGTTTCATTTTCCCAATCGACCGATCAGAAAAACCCAGCTTTTTTGCATCGAGCAGCTTTTCCTTGTCGAGAGGATTTTGCAACAGTTCTTTTTCAAAAAGGGAAATCCGTTGGATTTGTGATAAAAACCAGGGATCGATCAGAGAAAGCTGGTGTGCTTTCTCAATCGTTCCACCATCTTTGAAAAATGAATAAAGGGCAAAAAGACGCTGGTCTGTAGCAATTTGGATTTCTTTAGGTTTTTCTTCGATGTCTTCAATCCCATCTGCTCCGATATTCAACATGCGCACAGCCTTTTGAAGTGCTTCAGGAAAACTCCTTCCTATGGCCATGACCTCGCCCACACTTTTCATCTCCGTTCCGATTTTGCGTGAGGCGGATTTCAATTTCTGAATGTCCCACCTGGGGATCTTTACGACGATATAGTCCAAAGCAGGCTCGAAAAAAGCACTTGTTTTTTGCGTGATTGCATTGGTGATCTCATGAAGTCCATATCCAAGAGCAAGTTTTGCTGCGACAAAGGCCAGAGGATAACCTGTTGCTTTTGATGCAAGTGCGCTTGAACGGGAAAGGCGTGCATTCATTTCGATTACACGGTAATCGCCAGTACCGGGATGGAAGGCAAACTGAACATTGCACTCTCCTTGAATTTTGAAATGTCTGGCAAGTTTCAGACAGATCATCCGAAGAGAATGATATTCTTCATTGTTCAATGTTTGAGAGGGGGCAACAACAATACTTTCCCCTGTATGGATCCCCATCGGGTCAAAGTTTTCCATATTGCAAATCGTAAGGGCCTGATCGAACCCGTCTCGAACTACTTCATATTCAATCTCCTTCCATCCTAGAAGGTATTCCTCAATCAGAATTTGAGGAGAGGCATGAAGTGCCTGCTGGGCGAGTAAGATCAAATCTTTTTCATTGTCGATCTTTCCCGATCCTAACCCGCCTAGTGAGAAAGCAGAACGAAGCATGATCGGATAACCGATGCTTCGAGCTGCATTGATGGCTTCCTGCAAAGAAGAAACAGCAAAACTTTTGGGAGTACGAACTCCTATGGAGTCGAGGTTTTCCTTAAAATGGTCCCTGTCTTCCGTAAGCCTGATGGAATTGGGAGGAGTTCCTAATACCTGGATGTTGTAATCGGAAAAAACGTTTCTTTCTTCGAGTTTGAGTCCCAAGTTCAGGGCTGTTTGTCCCCCGAAACTTAGAAAAATACCATCGGGGCGTTCCTTTTCAATGATTTTAAGCAGACTGTGCTCGTTCAATGGCTGAAAATAAACTTCGTCAGCCATGTTAGGATCAGTCTGAATGGTTGCGATATTTGGATTGACGAGGACGGTTCTGATCCCTTCTTCTTTCAAAGCTTTGATGGCTTGCGATCCACTGTAATCAAATTCTCCTGCCTGGCCAATGCGAAGACCGCCAGACCCTAGAATCAAAACTTTCTTTTTGTTAAACCGTTGCATCGGCGACCTGTTTGTAGAAACGTTCAAAAAGATATTCAGAGTCCATCGGTCCCGGATTGCTCTCAGGGTGGAACTGCACTGCAGAAAAAGGATATTTTTTATGCGCGATTCCCTCTACAGTGTGGTCATTAAGATTTTCAAAGAGGACTTTCCAGTTCTTGGAAAGAGTATGTGCCTCAATGGCCCATCCATGGTTTTGAGAGGTCAGGATACACCGGTTGGTCTCCAGGTCTATACAGGGCTGGTTGTGGGAGCGATGGCCAAACTTAAGTTTGAAGATCTTTGCTCCGGCAGCCAAGCCTAAAAGCTGGGCACCCATGCAAACCCCAAAGATAGGCTTTCGCCTTTTCAAGGCCTTGCGAAGAATGGCAACAGGTATTTTATAGAGTCCGGGATTCCCAGGTCCGTTTGACAGGAACAGTCCATCGAATTCTTCTTCACTATAATCATAATCATAGGGAACTCGATCGATTGTCCAGTCAAACTGAAGAAGAGAGCGTATCAGGTTTTCCTTCATCCCGAAATCTACGGCGATCAATCTCTTCTTTCCCTTTCCGAATCGTGTTTTTTGGGGAATACTTACCTTTTTAACGAGGTATTCTTTATGGGGATCATAGAATTTTTCAGGCATCTGGTCTTTGAGGCAGATTGCCCCCAAGGCCACGCCTTCTTTTCTGAGCCTTTTTGTTAAGGCTCTCGTATCCACATTAGTGATCAGTGCTACCTTTTGCTCGGAAAGCCAATTAAGGAAGTGCTTTTCTGCATGGTAGTGGGAAAAAGTGGGCGATAATTCACAGATAACAACGCCTGAAGCATGTATTTTTTTCGATTCCCAAGTCTTGGAATCGGGAACTCCGTAGTTTCCAATGAGGGGATAGGTAAAGACTAGAATCTGATCTGCATAAGATGGATCAGTTAAAGATTCTACATATCCCGTCATTCCAGTTGTAAATACAACTTCACCCAAAGCAATGGGATCTTGTTCAGAAGGTGATCGTCCAGAGAATGTATCGCCTGTTTCAAGTACAAGCTTAGAAGAAATCATGCTGATGAGATTTTAGTCAGCTAAAATACAGATTTAGTACGCAACAATCAACATGAAATTTATATTTGTCCATCGGTTGCTTCTTCCGGTGCGGTGCAATTGTATTCCCCAGTCCGTACGGAAAGTAAGCCAGGGCCCGATATTATAACGGACAGCAGGCCCAATACTGGACAGATGATAGACCCGTTTTTCATTTGGGATTCGATGATGCTGTGTTCCGAAAGCATAATCAAAAAAGATAAGAAACCACAATTCATCGTTCACATTTCGAAATGCGTGATTGCATGTATCGATATATTTCATCACATGGACTTTGGGGGAGCTGATTTCAATTGTGGCAAGAAACGCATTGTCGACATTGACCTCTCTTTCTCTATAACCCCGAACGGAGTAATAACCTCCCAGCCCAAACTGCTCGCTAGGAAGCAAGTTGCGATTCGCCCCTTGACCACGTAAGAGAACATCGATTCCAAAATCCATGGGAAGGGTGAACGTTTGCTGCAATGCTGCTCTTCCATAAACATATTCGCTTGTTGCGAAAGGGCGGAGGGCCTGATAATCGACATTTTTTTGGTCTCCGATCATATGGCCGGGGGACCAGAAAAGTTCCAAGTTGAGATAGAGGCGGTACCATTGCGGGCTCCATGTGAGATCGTAGCCGCCCATGAATTGGAAGATTTGAGCATGAGAGCCGGAGACTCTCGTTCCTCCAAATGTCAAATTGTTATTTGTTCGTTTGAAATCGAGCCCAAACTTCAACTCATGTAGAAAATTTCGGTGAGGACCCAATGGAATGATATAGCGACCACTCAACTGGCTGCTGTGACCCTTTGTCCGTGCAGTAGGATTCAGTCGTACGTCTACTCTCGAGTATCCACCAAAAACGTTAAAAATATGATGCCAGGAAAGAGGAGCGGTATAGTTTATAGTGTGAGCCTGAAGTTTTTTAAAGTCCAAGGAGGCTGTATACTGATAACTCAAAATATGATCGATCTCGAAAGCATCTCCCCAGTTGAATCCGGCAAAAAATCTTTGGGGATCTGTGTCAGTGAATCCCGAGTTGTCCAAACCTGCATAAACCCTTAGAGGAAATCGATCCTTTACGATCAGTTCGATATCCGTAGTGTCCAGCTCTGATCCGGGTTGGAAAACAGCTCCTACCTCTCTAAAGGGATTTCTGTTGAGCCATGCAAGGTCAGCGACCAATCGATCCGTTTGAATGGGCTGACCTGGCTTTACTGAAATTGCTTTTGCGATTGTTTGGGACGATACCCATCGATTCCCTTTTACACGCACATCCCCAGTAGAACTTTCAACCACTTCGACAGTTAACACACCTTGGGTCAACTCCTGACTGGGAGTTTGCACTAATAGGACAGGGCGGCCCATACTTCTGTAAAAGTTACGGATCGTATTTTTTACAGAGAGGACTAGGCTTTCACTGATCGGTTGGCCGAGATAATGTTTTTCCAGTTTTTTTCTCAGTTTGTTCTCTTCCTTGACCGTAAGATTCAATCCTTCAATTTCAACTCCCCGAAAATAATAGGCACTCGGTCTTCGATAACCCTCATCAGGCGAGACGACAAAAATTCCTTGCAATCCTTCAGAAGGACTGGGACGGCTGGCTGCAAAAGCAGAGAGGCAAAAGCAAAAAAAGAGGATGATTTTTTTCATGTTATTCAAACTGAGGGATTAGGAAATTTTCTAAATGTTGCAAATAAGTCTGTGTGTCAGTCACACCATTAATGGTAATGGAAACATCAAACAACTGGTTCCAGATCAGGCTTCTCTCATATCGCTGCATCATCGTAAGCATTTCGGACTGCAGTATCGCAATAAGGGTTCCAAAATCGGGTGGTCCTGGCGGTACAAAAGGAGGTGTGGGGGTGAATGGGACAAATGCTTTATAAAAGACAGTGAACGGTGCGGTATAAGTTCCTCCTGGGAAGTAGACGAAATATTGATTGTTCGCATTTTCTGCCGGCCCATTATAAGGGGTTGCATTCATCATGGAACCGACTTCAAAAGTATTTTGCGCGGGCACGGAAGTGTACACACGAACCTGAGATCCATTAAGTGCAGATGTAGCATCTAATGTAAATGTTCCCGGACCTGTGAAAGGGGCTGCAGGAACAGCATTATCTACGATGAAGGACATTCTGGAGCCACCCGTTCCGCTTAGTGTGGAATTAGTTACGGTACCATTACGGTCTGCCTTGAACTGCAACTCGCCACCCGAATTTGTGATGGTGGAATTCGTGGTCATAATGTCGTTCCCTGCAACATATCTGGCGCTCACCACGCCCCCTATTCCTCCCAAAGTTGAGTCTTGGATTGTCAAATCATTTCCAGCAGTAAATACAGAACCACTGTCATAGCCAGTTGCATCCGTAACGGAATCGACAGTGATATCGTTCCCTGCTGTTACTGACATCGAGCCTCCATCGGTAGCTCGGAAGAAGGTAGAGCTGGTTAAAGAAACATCCCCATCAGTTACAGTAATAGTTAAGGTATTGTTCGATATCACTCTGAAATTCGTAAAGGACACATTCTCCTGTGCGGTAAGGGTTGTGGGCTGACTCGCCCCGTCTATTCCTTGACTGCCGACAAATACGTGGTCTGCTGCGCTGAGGCCGGTTCCTGTAATGTGTCTTCCCGCTGTCATCATCAAACCACCATTGGCATTGGCACGAGTGATGTTACCAGCTGTTGTACTCATGATCACATCTCTTGCCGAGTTAATCGTAAGAAGTCCCGTATCTTGCGCATTCGCAATAAAGATATTAGCGGTTTGACCACTTCCGCCGATTACTATATCTCCGGTTGTAGGTGTAAGGGTAACGGTTGAGGCACTCGAACCGCTGTTGTTGATGCTCGCCTGAATATCCATGCTCACTGCGGTGACCGAGAAATTGATCGAATTTGTAGTCCATGAAATATCGGCCCCGGGATTTACAGTAAAAGTTCCACCGGAAGGAGCGACATGAGGAGTAGTTGTTGCATTAATGGCGAGGCTGGTACCGCCCTGCAGAATTGCTGAGAGGGTTGTATTGAAAATGAAAGCAGTTCCAGCTGTAAATACCAGTGGGGGATTGGTAAATCCAGATTCAGCTGGAGGCCCTGGATCTAAAACAACGGTGATGTCCGTTGGATCAAATAGGACCAAGCCTGGTTTTCCATTAGATGCGGAAGCATGGATAATGCCATCTGGAAAAAGAAAATTGGGAGAGGAGATTTCGATAAATCCACCATCTCCAGAATTTTTGCCTCCCTTTGCCGTTACAGATCCAAAAAATTGGTTGGACTCATTTCCCCAAAGGATGATTTTCCCACCATTGCCTTCATCAATTGCATCTGCACAGAGTCTTACATCTGTTCCCACAAAGACTTCATCAGCATTAAGGATACTGGGGTTTTCTCCTAGATTGTCTCCACCGAGAAGAATTGTCCCACCGCCTAGTTTTCCTGACACATTAATATCTGCTTGGTCATCGAGAGTTATTTTTTTTCCTAAAAGTTGGATCTCCCCACCTGTTTGATCCTCATTTTGAGCGATCATGGAACCAGAGATCATGCTGGTTCCTTCCTCGCTTCTCAGAAAAATGCGGCCTTCTATTTCTTCGATTCCATTTGCATCAACCCTTCCTTCGTGATTGATGGCAATCGAGTAGAGATCTCCCTGAGCCTTGATTTCGGCCTGCAGTGCATCGATGACTCCTTTCTGATCGACTCCTATTTCGTCTTCCTCATTGGAAAGTGCGGCCTGTATGAAAATTTTCTCAGTCCCTTCTTTTTTGAGCAGGACCTTACCACCTGCAGCAAGCCCAACAACTCCTTGAGGAGCAGAGAGGCTCCCTTCGTTTTCAACCTGATATGAGAAAAGAAAAATATTTCCATCAGACGCAGTGATGTTTCCTTTATTAGAAATCATACCCTCTGATGATCCTGTGAACGTCCAATTTTCTTTATTCAAAAAATCATCATTCAATAGGTCCATTGTAGAAGCAAGGAAAGAGGCTGTGTTGACAATGGCATTGGCTCCGAAGAAAATTCCATTGGGGTTGATCAGATATACTTGTCCATTTGCTTGTAGAGTTCCATCGACGATACTCTCTTCTCCACTGATTACCCGGTTCAATACAGCTGCTTGTGCGTTAGGTTGGATAAAACAGGTCATCTTATTTTCAAAGATACTGAAATTTCCCCATTCAATGATCGTCTTATCATCAGTGTGGATAATCAATTCGCCTGGATTTAGGGATTGCAGTTCCGCTGATCCGTGCACCACATTGTGATCTTGGGGTAAAGTGAAAAGAGAAGTGGTTATGAAAAAAAATAGAATGGATCGAAAGAGCATCAGACTTCCTTTTTGATGTAATCAGAATAACTGTAGAAAAGAAGGAGTCAATTATTTTTTCAAGAACGAATCAACATCTTTGTATTCGTTCGGTCACTTTCCTTGATAATTTCAACGATCCCTTCAATCCATTCTTCATCATGATTCAGGGCATCACAGCGCACGGCCTTGATTCCCTTTTCTCCAATAATGGGAAGGTAAAGTCTCTCAACTTCAAAAAGTGTTTCAATATGATCGGAAGTAAAGCTCAAAGGAATAAAGATCACAGTATTCCTTCCTTCAGACCAGTTTTCAAAATCTTGGCAGACATCCTCAGTGTAAGGTCGAATCCATTCACCGGGACCGAATTTCGACTGAAAGCTCAACTTACCTAAAGCAAGGGGAAAAGCGTTTAAGATCTTCCGGAAAGACCTTTCACATTCATCTAAATAAAGATCGCCCTCTTCAATGAATGTTTGAGGAAGACCGTGAGCGGAAAAAAGAAGAACAGTTTTTTCTTCCTTGAGATGATGCTTGGCCATCAATTCCTTGATCTTCTTCTGGTAGCATTTTACGAAAGCAGGATGTCCAGAGTAGGATTTGATCCAGCGCATCTTCAAGGTAGTTTCTTTGGGCAGGTTATCCGCGAAAAAACGGGCGATACTTCCCGTTGTAGCATAACTAAATTGAGGGAAGAGGGGAAAGATGATCCATTCATCCGCATCCGTCTGTTTAACGAGTTGTAGAAAATCTGCATGAGTTGAAGGGAGATACCGATGAAAAGTAAGAACAGGAGCATCCAGCTCCTTTCTAATCTTTAAGGCGATTTCTTCCGTATCTTCATAAATAGGGGATTTTCCTCCAATGGACTCATAGTCAGATTTGATTTTTTTCGACCTTTTCTTCGCAATTCTTTTAAAGAGATAATTGTGGATAGGTTTCGGCATTCTCGTGCGGATCACATCACGATCTGTGAGAAGCGCTTCTAGAAAGGGGCGGATCCCTTTCAAATGTCTTGGGCCCCCGAAATTAGCAATGATATAGGCTATTTTCTTGTCCATGTACCTATCCTAAATTAAGGTGTTCCTGTCTTTTTGGAATCTTTCCTTCATGACTGGTTCATGGGGAAAAATTACGTTATCATTTAAGGGATGTTTATTTTGACTGTTTTGGATTACATTGCAACTTTTTCGGCAAATACCTACGATTAACTTTATGAGAACAGTTCGAATTCTTCTTATATTTACCCTAGCGTTTACTTTCATTTCCTGTGAGAAGATAGGAAGCGGAAAAAAAATCCGTGTTGGGATGGACCCTGCCCTCTACCCGATGAACTTTATGGGAAAGGAAAGCTACATCGATGGTTTTGTCGATGAGCTTTTTTTAGAGATAGCAAAAGCTAGCGGAGCAAATTTCGAGATGATCCCTGCAAATTGGGACTCTGTGAAAGACAAGCTTTGGGACGATCAATACGATGCGATTGTCTCCTTGATGCCGGAGTTGGGGCATACACTGCAGTTTTATGATTTTTCCGAAGAGATTCTTCTAGTCGGCCCTATTTTGATCGTTCCGGTAAAATCAAAATACAGCAATCTCGGCAAGATGAAAAATAAAAGAATAGGATATATCGCCGGTGAAGATTCCATACTGATCCTGGAAAAATATCCCGATATCATTTCTCAGAGTTATAATTCGATCACCGATCTTCTTAATGCGGTCGCAAAAGATGAAATTGATGGGGCCCTTGCAGAAGTGATCGTCGCATCGAGCTATGTTAGAGACTTGTATAAGGACAAGTTGAAACTGGTAGGCGACCCTCTGACGGATGAGGCACTCAGACTGGTCGCTATTAAAGGTGAGAACGAGCAGCTCATCTCTTTTTTCAACAAGTATCTATCGAAACTCAAACGCTCCAACAAATACAAGACCTTACTTCGCAAATGGTCTTTAGCTCCGTAGCAATTGATTCTTTTCAGATTTATTGGGACATGACAATGCGATAGGGGGAGTGTTCAGAGAATTCAGCGCGAACTTCTTTAAGGATGTCAAGATCAGGAGGACATTTCTCAAGTCCCCAGATTTGTTCGGCATAGACCCGGATCGATTCATCGGTTGAAAATTTGCCCATTCCCGCAATGTTGTGAAGAGCGAATTCCGCCCAGCGATGTCGGTCGACATAAAGATCTTCTACTTTTTTCTGAACGTCGTAATAGTTCCTTATGTCTTTGAGGACAAAGTATCGGTCGGCAGGCTCATCAAAATGGCCCTCTAAAAGAGATTGGTGAAGGTGGGAAAAGGCTTGTTGTTCAGCTTCGTTAATGGAAAAAGTTCCATCCTTTAGTGCATCGACTGTTTTACGGATAAGTGGGTCTTTGATGTAAATATCCCAGGCATTATAGGTTGCTTTGACTTGAGCGATCTCTTCTGTAGTGCTGCCAAAGGTAAAGGGCCACCATTGGTCTGTAATTTCCTGTCTCATTTCGATGTTTGCGCCATCTTCGGTCCCGAGAGTCAGTGCTCCATTCATGGCGAGCTTCATGTTTCCTGTTCCCGATGCTTCCATTCCGGCTGTCGATATTTGCTGGGAAAGATCAGCAGCAGGAATGAGGACTTCCGCTTTGGAAACATTGTAGTTTTCAACGAAGGTTACTCTTAAATGCTTCTGGATTTCTTCATCTGCATCGATTTTGCGTGAAATGGCATTGATAAGCTGGATAATTTCTTTTGCCGTTTCATACCCGGGTGCGGCCTTTCCTCCAACAATCGAAAGACGTTTGACCTTACGTGCTTCTGGATTTTCCTTCAGTTCATGATAAAGCATGATGAGGTGAAGAGCGTTCAACAATGGGCGTTTGTATTCATGGATTCTTTTGATCTGCACATCGATGAGGGTCTCTTCATCCAAAACTTGGGAATGATGGGTAACTTTTCCTTTGTCATCACGAATGGGATTTTCCTGGGTGAGAAATTCATAGAGAGCTTTTTTATTCTCCTTTTTCATTTGCAGGAATTCTTCCTGGGTTTTTTGATCGGAGGCAAATTCAGCAAGCTTCTTGATCTGTCTGAAATCAGTGACCCATTCCTCTCCAATTCTCTCAGAGATCAATTTTGCAAGAAGCGGATTGCAGTGAAGGAGCCAACGCCTCTGGGTCACCCCATTAGTCACATTGATGATCCGATCGGGGTACATTTCATCAAAGTCTTTAAAAATTCTCTCCTTGAGGATCTTTGTATGAAGCTCTGCAACCCCATTTACTTTGTGTGATCCAAAAATGGCCAAGTGGGCCATCTTTACCTGACCTTCTTCGATGATGGACATTCTACGGACCCGTTCTTCATCACTTCCGAATTTTTTCCGGATCTGTTCACAAAATTCCTGATTGAGCTTCTGTATTACTGTATATTGTCTGGGGAGAAGATATTGCAGCCGTTCCTCATTCCACTCTTCGAGCGCTTCCCGCATGATCGTGTGATTGGTATAGCTGCAGCACATCTGGGTTGTAATCCACGCATCTTTCCAAGAGACGTCATGATCTTTTGTTAAAATGCGCATCAGTTCAGCTATGACAAGGGCGGGATGTGTATCATTAATCTGAATCCGAACTTTGTCGCCTAGTTGGGAAAGGTCACCGAATGTCTGGATATGCCGGTGGATGATATCTTGCAAAGAGGCGGAGACAAGGAGAAACTCCTGTTTCAGGCGGATTCTTTTTCCTGTCTCATGATTGTCATTTGGATACAGCACGTCGGTCAACGAAGTGTTCTCTCCTGCCTGGTCAAGTCTTCCTGCGTTGTATCTTTGCAACTCAAAATTGCGGGGGGATTCTTTGGTCGACCAGAGTCGGAGGGTAATGACGGAAAATTCTCCTTCTTTGGAAGGATAGCCGATGACAGGAGAGTCATAGGGAAGAGCTCTTACTTCCTCATAGTCTTCTAAATGATATACTTCATCACCATGGGTATTTGTAGCCGGAAGAGGCCTTCCTCTCAAATGAATATTCACAGCAAGTGTATCCCGACGGAATTCCCAGGGGTTTGATGAAAGGAGCCAGCAATCGGGCCTCTCCACTTGGACCCCATTCCAGATCTCTTGTTCGAAGATTCCGTATTGGTAGCGAAGGCCATAGCCAAAGGCAGGATAATGTTGAGCGGATAGAGAGTCCAAAAAACAGGAAGCGAGTCTTCCCAGTCCACCATTACCCAATCCCGGGTCTGACTCACAGGAAGCGAGTTCATGCCAGTTTCGGTTCATCTTGGTCAAAACGGCCTGAACAACATCTTTAGCCCCGATATTCGTGATGTTATTCCCCAGAAGTCTGCCAGGAAGGTATTCCATCGAGAGATAGTTGACAGTGCGTACTTTTTTATTCCGGAAGCTGTTTGTCGTTGAAGCCCAGTTGATCATGATCTCTTCACGAAGGGCTTTCGAAAAGGCGGTATAAAATTCCTGGGTAGAGGCTTGATCGATGACCTTGCCAATACTGGTGATCAGGAAATGTTTAATCCTCTGGCAGAGATTGTCAGCTTGTTGATTGATGTCCATCATCTGCAACCTAACAACATTTTTTATTTTTTACCAAAAAGTGTCTGCTTCAGATATAAGGAAAAATTATGAAGAAATACGATTTAATCGTCATTGGATCTGGACCAGCTGGTGAGAAGGCTGCTGTTAAAGCTGCCTATTTCGGGTACAAAATTGCTCTTGTTGAGAAAAATCAGGAATTTGGCGGCGCGGAAGTCAGTGCTGTCATCCCTTCTCAAATTCTCCGTGAACTGGCCCTTTGTCGAAAGACTTCAGTAAAATTTGAAGATTATCTGGAGAGAAAAAAGATGATTGTTGCTCAGAGACAACAGGATGTGGAAGACAATTTGATCCAGCATCAGATCGATCTCTACCGGGGTGTCGCGAGTTTTGAAAATGCGCACACCATCAAGGTTGAAGGAGAAAAGCAGGAAAAGATCTGTGGAGAATATATCCTTATTGCAACCGGTTCTTATCCTATTCATCCTGAAGGGATCGCATTTGATCAGAAATTTATCTATGATACGAAGAGTATTGTAGACCTGGATCATTTCCCGGAAAGTATCTGTGTTGTGGGAGCGTCCGTCTTGGGATTTGAATTTGCGACCCTGTTCTCAAGATTGGGAAGCAAAGTCTGTTTCATCAACTCCAAAAATACTGTTCTTCCCTTTCTCGATCAGGGGGTGATCAATGGGCTGATCGAAATCATGAAAGAAGAGAAGATCGAAGTTCATCTCGAAAAAAATGTCGAAGAGGCCCATGTAGAGAACAACCAAGTGATCGTAACGTTCGAGACGGGGGAGAAAGAAAGTTATGGAATGATGCTTTATTCCTGCAATCGAGCTGCTAACACCCGTCAAATGAATTGCGAGGCCATTGGCCTATATCATGGACATAAGGATGTAATCGAAGTAGATGAGCAATTTTCATCGAGTATTCCCCATATTTTTGCAGTAGGTGATGCGATTGGTTTCCCATCCAGAGCATCGACCAGTATGGAGCAGGGTCGAATCGCCGTTTCTCATATGTTCCACACGAAAGACCTCGAGGTCATGGCCAAAGAAATTCCCTATATCATCTATTCTCTTCCAGAGATAGCAACGGTTGGCATCAGCGAAGAAAAAGCGAAAGAATTGAAGATCGAATACTGTGTGGGCAAGGCTCAATTTGACCACTTGACGAAAGGAAGGATCAGAAGAGAGAAGTATGGTTTTTTGAAACTCATCTTCCATAAAATCAATCTTAAGATTCTTGGAGTCCATATTATTGGTACAGATGCATCGGAACTCATTCATTACGGGACAGTGTTAGTCGAAGATGAGAATACGATCACTCAGCTTATAGGACGGGTGTTCAATGACCCATCCTTTCACGATCTATACAAATATGCAGCCTATGATGGACTGGGCAGGCTCAGTGGCCATAAGATCAAATCAGAAGATTAATTGTAGAATTTTAAAAATAATGATACTCAATACTGCGCAAATCGGTATTGTGATCACCCAGGAAAGGACGATATCTCTCAATATCTTCAAATTGAGCGCTTGAAGACCTCGAGCAAGTCCCACTCCCAATACAGACCCGACAAGAGCATGTGTTGTTGAAATAGGCAGGCCGAGCTTGGAACAGATCAAAATGGTGGTCGCTGCACCGAACTCAGCTGAAAATCCCCGAGTTGGAGTCAATTCAGTAATCTTTCTGCCAATCGTTTCGATCACTCGCCAGCCCCAGGTTGCCAGACCGACGACAATGCCAATTCCACCCATGGCCAATAGCCAGGAAGGAATCACTGACTGATGGGAGATGGTTTTATTGTGGAGCACATCGATCACTGCAGCGACAGGACCGATCGCATTGGCCACGTCATTTGCGCCATGGGCAAAGGCAACAAGGCAGGCACTGATGATCTGCAAGAAGACGAATATCTTTTCGACCCTGGTATAGACATGTGTCCCTTCACCAAAATGGGTTTCCTTTTTTGCTTTGATATTGAGCGCTCTGACTTCCTTTAGGATGTTAGAAACTTTTTTATGAGCTTCATCTGAAGTTGCAATTTTCACTCGTTCCAGATGTTTCAGGGCTTTTTCGAGGCTGATTACCTGTTGGGGACGGAACGAACCAAGGGGCTCGTAAGTTTCTTCTGGAATTCTTCTGACGAGAAAGAAAGCGATAATCCCTGCGATCAGACCAACTCCCATAGCAAACCAGAGAGCCTTATGAAAACTGAGATCGAGGTGGAGGTTGGAAAGACCATCAAAGAGAATGCTCAATGAAAAGATCCCAAAGGCAAAAAAGACAAGAATAGGAGCGAGCCTTTTCGCAGCCTGAAGAGGGTGTATGGTAAAGAGAATCTTTTTCTGGATTAAAGAAAACAGGATGAATGACAAAATTCCACTAAATAAAGGAGAAATGACCCAGCTCGCAACGATTTGACCTACTTCAGCCCATTGCACCGCATGAAAACCGGCAATGATCGCACCGAATCCCAAAACAGCGCCAACGATGGCATGAGTTGTAGATACAGGAAGGCCGAAATAGGAAGCTGTCTGCAGCCAAAATCCCGTTGCCAGTAAGGCACCTGCCATTCCCATTACGAAGATCATGGGATCATGTTCGAAAAGATGAGGACTGATGATCCCTTTTTGAATGGTCTCAGACACATGGGAACCAACAAAAAAAGCTCCGGAAAACTCGAAAACTGCGGCTACGATGATCGCCCTTCTAAGAGTCAGCGCCCTTGAACCAACAGATGTTCCCATTGCATTAGCAACATCGTTGGCTCCGATGTTCCAGGCCATGTAGAACCCGACGAGAAGCGTGAGAAATTTCAGGATGGTTTCGGAATCCATTTATTTCAATTCCAGCATCATGCGGATACGATTGCCTAAATTTTCCGACAAATCAGAAATAGCCCCGATTTCTTTCAATACCGTCAACCAGAGATGAAAAGAGGAATAATGCATTTTTTCAGAGGAGTCATAAAGTTTTTTCAATAGGTTGTATCCCATCTGGTCGACTTCATACTCTAAATACGCGACCTGTTCGATCATTCCTTTCACTTTTTCAGCCTCCATTCCTCCGAATGAAGTCTCCAAAAGGCAAGTCATCTCCCTGGTGATGTCTCTTGCCACTGAAAAAGCCTCGATATTTTTTTTATAAAAGGCGGTGAAATCATCTTTGAGATCAGCAAAATTTTCAAGATCTTTTAGACTGAGCAATATACCAATATCTTCAGCTTTATCGGCAAAGCTGTCCTGAAGAGATAGGATGTCCAAAAGGCTTTCCCGGTCAATTGGAAGAAAAATGCTCTTGGGAAGATGGTTGCGGATATCGTTCTTTGTTAAATCGGCTTCATGTTCGAGTTTTGAGATACGATTGTTGATCTCAATGATGGCTTTTTGGTCTTTCTTTTCAACGGCATCAAAGAGATGAGGGAGTTGTTTGATACAACTCGCAACCTTGTCCATATGCGTTTGTAACGGAGCAAAAGGAGATTTCCCAAAAAGCTTTGCAATCGTAATCATACCCATATTTATAGCGGTCAATAGGTATTTGTTGCAAAAGCGAAAAAGGACTAAAGTTTAAAATATTTTATTTGACTTTGGATATACCATGCGTATTTTTCCTTTTTTTCTACCTTTTATTCTTTTTGCACTTCCAACAAATCCTCAAATTTCTATGGGTGAAGCTGCTTTTCATACGATTGAAAACGAATTGCAGATCCATGCATCGGATCAATGTCTGATCGAATGGGATTCTTTTTCGATTGATCTATTCGAAAAGGTATCTTTTGATCAGCCTGATTATCAGAGTGCTGTATTGAACCGCGTAATTGGTGCTGATCCGAGCAAAATATTAGGGGAACTTTCTTCCAATGGAAATCTTCTCTTAATCAATCCTCAGGGAATTTGGGTAGGAAAGGAAGGAAATATCCAAGCTCATTCTTTTTACGCATCTACTTGGGATCTCCCTAATGATTTTTTTCAAAGAGGGAAATATTGCTTTACTGAGAAATCGAATGCTCCCATTGTCTTTCAGGGATTGATTGAAGTGGAAGAAGATGTTTATCTGATTTCTCGCACCATCCGGTCTGATGGAACAATTTATGCAAAAAGAGAGTGTCATTTTTTCCCAAGAGTAATCATTGCATGTGCTGAAAATGAAATCGACCAGACTCAATCTTTTGCAAATCTGTTACCTCAAAATGAAGATGCCCTGCTTTTCTTACAGGAAGGAGAACGATTTGTTCTTAGAAATGAAGCAATAGAGATCGACGGGGGGATTATTGCGAAAGAGATTCACGTAGAAGGAAAGGAAATAGCTCTTCTAGAAAATACTAGGCTCACGTCTTATGAAGGAAATGTAAATCTACATTCAGAAATCTTTACTTACATTGACCCTGAATCGATCATCTCAAATATAGGAGGAGAAGTTTCCTTTCTTTCTAATCAGAGCACATTCTTTTACGGTACGGTACTTACAGGAGGAGGAAAAGAAGCAGGCAGGGTTGAAGTGAGCGGAAAAGATATAGATTTTCGGGGGAATGTGTGGACGAAATCTCTAGAAGGAATCAATGGAACTCTTCTGCTTGATCCAACGGATATAACAGTGGGCAATGCAGATACCACCCCTCCTTCCTTTGCCTATCCTCCAAGTCAAAGTTTATTCACCCGTCCGGGGCCGACCGCCATTTTGAACGTTGCCGAGCTCGTGTCGCAGTTGAACAATGGGAACAATGTAACCATCAATACAGCTTCAGGAGGTGTCGCTCCCAATGGGGGAAGAATAACGATTGAGGATGCCATTCGATGGAATGATTTCACACTTCTTGAATTCGTTGCTGATGAAAATATACTCATTCAATCAAAGATTGTTGATAAAATGGGGGGAGGAATCCGTTTTACTGCAACACAAGATGTGATTTTACAACCCAATGGCTCGAATGTAATCGTTTCATCCCTTGGAGGCACGATTGATGTAAATGCTGTATCACTTCAACTTGTTGCGACGACCAATTTGGTTGAGTTTGGCTCTTCTCGATCAGGGACCATAAACATAAATACAACAGGTGATGTGGTCATTAGCGGTGGTACTGTCAATGGAGCTTCTGCTGTATTGGAAGGAGCGCAACGTTCTTTTTTAAATGGAACCATTGGTGGTAATTTGACCTTGACTGGTGGTACTGCACTGAACACTCGAGCAGAGATCAATACAAATCGAGCCGGTAGAAATGTCTCTTTTGAAGTAGAGGGGAATATAAGTTTGACAGCTGGGTCTGAGAGCGGATCTCACGCAAAGATCTTGGCTTTGGACAATCTTTTAATGGATATTGGAGGTTCTCTGACCCTTACTTCTTCATCAGAAGATTCTGCGGAAATCAGATCGAGAGGAGGAACGGTAGACCTGCTGATAGGCACGGTTATAGCCTCAGACCTAGCTCTTACGGGAGATAGTATGGGAGGAAAAGCAAAAATCTTTGGAGCGGGCACTACCAATGTGACTGTCTCTGGTGATGTGACTATGGTCCGCTCTTCCATTCTATCTGATACTTCTTCTCTGACCGTTCAGGGAACCAACTTCAATCTCTCGGATATTTCTGTGATTACCGCGGCTCAAGATACGAATGTTTCAGGAACAGCATTCATTTTAGACCGCTCAGAGGTCACTTCAGAGTTGTCTTTAGTCTCCGTTACTGCGAATACAGTAGATTTGGATCGCTCTTCTATTCAGGGGGCAGGATGCGCATTCTTGAATATTCCCGCTTTGAATTTATTTCGATCGGAGATTGTCTCTATTGGGGATCCATTGAATCTTACTTTTGGTGATGTGACCTTTCAGAATGAATCGAAAATTTCAAGTACGGGAGAAAATATCACAATGAATGTGAATTCTCTCATTTTTCAAAATGAATCTTCGATCGAAACGAGAAATGAGGCGAATGTTACATCTGCCACCATTCTTCGCCTTTTGAATTCATCTTTTATCGAAAGCACCAGCACATTAACTTTAAACGGGAGCAATGTGACCTGCAATAATTCCAGAATAGAGTCCACAGGAGGAACGGTGAGTATCCAAGCTTCAAACAATCTGAATATCAATAATTCAGGAAGGATCCTTTCCTGTCAGGATATGCAATTCACCGTGGGAAACAATTTCAACCTCCTTTCTGATGGATTTGTCGGAATCACTAGTGGGAGTTTCTCTATTGGAGTGAATAATAATTTCACTATGCAGAATTCAAGAATGGAAACGACCTCCCTTACCGTAACCACAATCGATGCATCTCTGGACAATGCAACAATCGAGAGCATAATCGGAGGTGTAGATTTCACTCTGGCTGGAAATATGAATTTGTCGAACAATGCTTCCATTAACACGCTGAACCTACTGAGTACCAATGGAATAAATCTTGATCTTAATCAATCTTCTCTGATCTCTCAGCAGAGACAAGTGCAATTTACAGGGACTCTTGCACAATTGCAGAATACTGCATCCATCGTTGCTCCCGGTATCCGAATTACTTCGACGACAGATCTCAATATGACGGACTCCTCAATGACTGGCGATGAAATTAATTTGCAGCTCACCAATGGACTGATCATGCAAAATAGCTCGATCATAGGGGATTCTCTGGTCGATATCGAGGCTGTCTCCTATAATCTCTGAACCTTTCATCCATTGACAGCCGGACCTCCCATCTTCAGTCTCCCTAGGTTTTTTCTTGATTCTCTGAAAATAAATAGTTATCAAGGGCAATAAGGCTACTTATATACGCGTGTGAGTCGCCGATGTTTGGAGGAACATGTTCCGTACTTGGGGGAAATACTTCTTTTTTACTTTCCTTCTCTCTGTATCTGGATTTGCTCAAATGGATGAGGAAATCACTGAACAGGATCTGATTCTGCGTGGATATCAAAAAGAGGAAGTAAGCATCATTCCTTCTAAGCCAGAAGGCCCTCAACCTAGCCAATTTTGCGATGGCATCGCACGAAGCTTTTCTATAACAGCTGCCCATAAAGAACCGGGAGGGATTGGTTACAAAAAAGGTTACACTTCCTTAGGCGTGCTCATATCCCCCAAAGATTATCGTTGGATCGTTCCCTTTCTCGATGTGAGAGCACATCTTTTCAATGACGGGAAATGGGCAGCAAATGCCGGAGCTGGCATTCGATACCGTCAAGATGAGAGAAAAGTTGTCTGGGGCTTGAATGCCTATTATGATTATAGGAGATCTAATAACCATAATTTCAATCAAGTAGGAGTTGGAGTTGAGCTTCTCGGTCAAAGATTCTATCTGGTCACCAATGCCTATTTTCCTGTAGGGAGAACAAAGAAGATCAAAAATTATACTTTCAATCGTTTCAGTGGCCTTCATGTCGTTTTCGATGAAAACGCTAAAGTTGCTATGGCGGGAGTAGAAGGAAGAATTGGCGGAAGGATCTTCTCCTACCGAAATCTGGACCTCTATTTTGAGGGAGGGCCCTATTACTTCAAAGGCTCCTTTGGGAAAAAAGCTTTTGGAGCTAGAGGGGGGCTCTTTACAAAAATTTATGAAATTTTTCAGGTAGGAATTACAGGATCCTACGATGAAGTGTTCAAGACGAAAATCCAAGGGAATGTAAGCATCCGATTCCCTTTCGGAAGAAGAATGAAATCGCTGCACCAATCTTCTTCTGCATCTGAGATGAGCAAACTACCTCTGATCACATGTGCAGAGGATGAATCAATCATGAAACGCATGGTGGAACCCCCAAACCGCCATGAGATTATCGTTTTGTCTGATCAGTCTAAATCTCATACGGCTAAAGATCCAGACTCGAAGGAACCCTACATTTTCTATCATGTGAACAATTTAGTCTCTAGTTTTGGAAATGGTACTTTTGAAGCTCCATTCAATACTTTGGCCAATGCCCAAGCTATCTCATTACCCGGAGACTATATCTTTGTTCATTATGGAAATGGAACCCCTCTGGGAATGAATGCTGGATTTATTTTGCAGGACAATCAGAGTATACTCGGTTCAGCTGTCGAACATCTCATCGTTTCCAATCCTGCTGAATTTACCATACCAGCCTTTACACCTGGACTCTTCCCAGAAGTCACTAACAATACAGTGGGTGGATTCGGGATCACATTGGCCGATAATAATCTGATAGAGGGGCTCAGTGTAAGCGCTGCGAGCGGAAGTGGAATTCATGCAACCAATCCTACTTTCGCATCCAGAATTCGCAACAATCGGATTTTGGATAATGGACCCGGTGCAGGTGCTGATGCTGGAATTACATTGTTACTAGGTTCAGGTATTACAATTGGGGGAACTTGGGAAATCACCAATAACCTCATCACTGCAACGACTGGTGGTACTGATGGGATCTTCATTGGAAGACCGACGGGTGCGATCACCGTTGATGGTCCTGCAGGCATGGATGTGAAAATAACTGGGAACACCATCGCTGGAAATCCAAGTGAAGGGATTCACTTTGACAGATCTTCTGCAGGTACTACAGGTGTATTTACTCTGTCGGGAGAGATCAGCAGCAATATATTTACTGGAAACGCTCTTGATGGAATTTTCTTTGAGCATTTAGTCACAGTACCTTCTAATTCTTTCAATTTGAACTTAGCCATTCGAAACAATACCTTTACTACTAATGGGTCGGATGGAATCAATATAAACAGAGCTTCGGGACGCATGATTGTTGAAGGCAATCATTTTGCTACACAACCTGCAACTGGATTCTTTATCGATGTCGGGACAGCAGGCGGTGGTGGAATTCCTGATAGTCTTTCGGTCGATATCTTGAACAACTTCATCGTGGACAATACTGGATCTACAGAACTGCAATTATCCAATGGTTCAATCGATGCTCGAGTTATTGGCAATTTCTTCAGCAGGCTTATTCCAACTACAGCTACCTTTTTCATCTTGGATAACAACACTGGTACGGGAGCAGGCAATGCTAATTTCAAAGTATTTTTACGAGATAATGAAGGTCCCCTCTCTGCAGATAACGTCTTTATAGTTCCTTAAAAAAAAAAATTTTCATAAGGTTGTGAATCCTTTTCTAAAACTTTAGTTGAATAGGGTCCCCCATTATGAAAGCTCTTCTTTTTTTTATTCCATTTTTCGTATGTGCTTTACCTCAAGGATTTCAAGGTTTAGCAGATGTTCAACGCCAAGGGCGATCTTTAGAAATTCAAACAAATGATCCTCGTACCATTGTTGAATGGGAAACTTTTTCTATCGATGCTTTTGAAACTGTTTCATTTTTGCAGCCGGATTCTCTGTCAGCCGTTTTAAACCGCATATTAGGACAAGAAGCTACTCAGATCGATGGTTCTCTTTTTTCCAATGGCCAAGTGTTTTTATTGAATCCGAATGGAATATTGATCGGAAAAGAAGGGACAATTGATACAAGTGGGTTTCTGGCTACGACACTCGATGTAGCAAATGATGAATTTTTAACTGGCAATAACTTGCATTTTTTCGGCGATTCCCTAGCTACGCTTGTTCATTGTGGAACCATTGATTCGGCAGATGTATTTTTAATGGCTAAACATGTTCAGAATGATGGAGTGATTCGTGCCGAACAGGGAACTGCTGCTCTTATAGCTGCTCAAGAGGTTTGGTTGCGTCCTTTTGAAGAACAGAAAATTTATGTCCGTCCTTTTGTTGAAGTAAAAAAAGCTATAGGCACAGGAGTAGAAAATTCAGGGAAGATCATAGCTTCTCAAATTGAAATGAAAGCGGAAGGCAACGTTTATCATTTTGCTATTCGAGGAGATGGAGCTCTTGATGCACTGGGAATTGAAGAAAAAGGTGGGAAAGTTTTTCTCGTGGCCGAAGGAGGAACCATTGCTCTTGAAGGAGCAACAACAGCCCGTATTTCTGAAAAAAGAGGCGGAATTGTTGAAATCTCAGGAGAACAGGTCGGTATCTTGGAAGATGGCTTCATAGATGTAAGTGGAAGGGAAAACGGAGGCGAGATCTTAATTTCTTCCAAGCGTTGCCCTCTAGAAAGGATTAGTTCTACTTTTTTAGGTCCTGACGCAAAGCTGCTGGCTGATGGAGAATCAGGAGGAGCGATTTCGCTTCTCTCAGATGACTTTGCTTTTTTTTATGGGAATGCATGCGCACAGGGAAAAGGCTCAGTCGAAATTTCAGCGGGGGACTTCGACTTTCAAGGTAATGTATGGACCGGGGGTGGACAGCTTTTATTCGATCCTACAGATATAGATATAGATATAGATGATGCTCCAACTACTCCCCCTTCTTTTGCTTATCCTCCTTCTCAGACTTTGTTTACCCGGCCTGGTCCAACGGCAACTCTCAATGTCGATGAGCTCATCTCCCAGTTGGATAATGGGAACAATGTCACTGTGAATACTGTCTCCGGAGCAGGATCTGCAGGAAGACTTCGAGTAGTAGCCCCGATTTCTTGGAATGGAGGAACGCAGTTGGAACTGATTGCCAATGAAAGAATAGTTATCCGCGAATCAGTTACTGATCTCAGTGGTGGAGGCATTCGGGCTCAGGCAGGAGATAACATTGTTTTCAATCCGAATATGAATGAAGTTTTCGTGACCTCTCAAGGGGGAACTGTAGAAATGATTGCAGGGAATAATCTAAGAATGGATGGTTCAACTTTAGGATGTGAAATTTCTGTATCAAATGGATCAATCATTCTCGATGTGGGGAATAACCTCGATCTTGATGCAGTGAATGGTTTTACGAGAATCTCAGGAGCTGAAGAAACTGATATCAACGCAACAGTTGGGGGTCATGTATTTCTAACTGCTGGGACCTTGTCAGGCGCTGATAGTGTGGTCAGTACTTGTACGGGTAGCGGGGGGAATGTTATGTTCGATATTGAAGGACGGGTTGAACTAACAGGGGGAATAGCTTCGAATGCAATTGCTCAGATTGAAGCAGTTGGAAACCTTACGATGGATATTGGAGAGTCTCTTATCATGCTATCAGGTGTTGGAGGTAGATCTATTATGGGATCATGCAAAGGTGCTGCTTTCATCGATGTTGGAACTGTTGCAGTATCTTCAGCAAGTCTTACAGGAAATGCCTTGTCCAGATCAGCGAGAATTTTTGCCTTAAACAATTTATCTCTTACATCATCAGATGCCATTATTCTTGATTTTGGGGACCTGCAATCTGGCGCGGAAACCATAAATTTACAAACTCCTAATGCTCTTTCAGTAAGCAATGGAAGTGATATAATTGCTAAAAGAGATACAAATCTGACTGCTGGAAGTATCAGCTTCGATCAATCCATTCTTAGATCACAGAGAGGAATTGGTACAGTTACAACGCCAACGCTTGATATGGTGGGGTCCATTTTAAATGCTGATGGGATCACTTTTTTTTCGAACCCAGTGATTTCCATGAATGATTCGACAATGAGAATTGACCGTGATGCAGCAATTTTTAACGTCAACACAATGGATCTTCAAAATAATTCGGTATTCAATGCATCAGATACGATCGAGCTCAATGCGAATCTATTGACTGTCACTGATTCAGTATTCAGAGCTCAAAGCGATTATCAGCTGAATATCCCTGGGAGTATAACTCTTCAAAATGCAACTTTGAGAAACGCAAAAAATTCATCTATGACAACGACCAGTTTGGTTGCAGATCAAAGTGTTATTCGCTCTGAAAAGAATTTGACTCTGAATCTCAGTAACCTCACTCTCCAAAATGATTCTCGTGTCAAGGGAGGCCGACTCAATTTTATTGTTACGAACAATGTAGCGGTCGCTCAATCAAACATAGATGGTCAGAATGTTGATTGGAATGTAACCAATCAGTTCAATATCCAGCCTGGAGCAGTCCTTGAAGCAGATGACTTTGATATTATCGCAGGATCGGTCGTTCTAAATAACGGCACACTTCGAAGTCTGAGAAGGAATATCGATATCACTTCAACAAGCCTCACCATGCAGAATTCTGCACTGATCGATGGAATCAATAATTTGACGATTAATGCAGATACCATTTCCATGGATCAATCTTCCATCGACGTGGCTCAAGTCAGTCGCTTGAATACGACAGGTCTTGTCAGTGTTATTAATTCTTCTATAGTTGACTCTCGAGTCTTGGACATCAATTCCGGGACGAACTTTACAGTCACTGATTCTACATTGCTTGGAGAAGATATCCGATTGGATGTTCCTGGGATCTTTACACTTACGAATTCTTCGATCTTGTCAGACAGTGTTGTAGACATTAGTGCAACGACATATAGTATCACAGGATCAAGGATCGAAATTGAAAGCTCTGTGATCCAGAATCCATAATTATGTCCTTTTTTTTCTTGATTCTTCCTCTTGAGAACCTTATGTGAAATTAGTAAGGTTCAATTTTTTTTTATATAACATTGATGTATTGAAACTACATAAGATAATTTTTCTTATATTTCTACTTGGGTTTTTTATCACAGTAAACTTGGCATTTGCTGATGTTCCAGCCGTGTCTGGAGAAAAAATCATTGAGCCTTCTTCAGAAAAAGTCGCTATCCTTCACATCGAGGACTCTCCTCCTCGACCTGAGCTGCGCTCACTCCAAGCAACTCCTTCTATTGAGCCTTCTTCCGAACCAGTTGCCTTGGACAGTCCGTCTCAGGCTCTTGATTCTCCTCACGATCTATGCCATTCATTGGTCAGGCCATTTTCTATAGAAGCTGGTTATACCTCTTCAGAAGGGATTGGGTATGATAAGGGATACAGTACTCTGGGGATTTTCCTCTCTCTCCCAGAGTATCGCTATGCACTACCATTCCTTAACGCCAAAGCTCATCTTTTTGATGATGGGAAATGGGCATGTAATACTGGAGCAGGAATCCGTTTTCGGGAAGACCGCTGGAATTTGGTCTGGGGATTCAATGGTTTTTACGATTATCGCCGCTCTCTGAAGCACAATTTCAATCAGATGGGATTTGGAATTGATATCATGGGAAAATCTCTCTCTTTTCGAGCCAATGGATATATCCCTACGGCATCGAAACAGGTGTTCAGAAAATATACATTCAATCGTTTTCAAGAGAACAATCTGATTCTTGATAAAAATGTGACTCTCTCTATGTGGGGGCTAGATGGGGAGCTTGAAGGGAGAGTCAAATTTAATGAGGGGTTTGAATTTATTGTGGCCGCCGGTGCTTATTATTACAAAGGGGACTTTGGCAAAGATGCGATTGGAGGAAAAGGACGCATCTTTTTAAACATATGGGACTATCTTATTGGAGGAGTCAAGATCTCCTATGATGACCTCTTTAAGTTTAACATTCAAGGAGATATCAGGCTTCAGATTCCATTCGGCCCTAGGTCGAAATCACTAAGACAACAATCTGGTGACATAATTCGTCCAGTAAGTTGTACAGCAGATGCTTCAATAATGCGTCGAATGGTCCAGCCTGTGGAAAGGCAAGAAATCATTGTTCTCTCTGATCAGAAAAGAGAACAAACAGCAGGTGACCTTTATTCTAATGAAAGCCTATTCTTCTACCACGTAAATAATCTATATGTCGGTCCTGAAAACGGAACCTTTGAGGCTCCATTCTCTACACTGGCAGCCGCGCAAGCAGTTTCAGCGCCAAATCAAGTTATTTATGTAGATTTCGGTAGTGGAACATCAACGGGACAAGCCACAGGTTTTACTCTTCAGGACAATCAAATGCTACTAAGCTCCGGTGTAGATCATATGGTTAGGTCCTCTCAGGGATTTGTCCCTATTCCTGCATCGACTCCGGGGAGATTAGCAAGAATTACCAATGGGGCAGATGCGATAGTCCTAGCCAATAATAATGTAATTGAAGGATTCGAATTGCTTACAGTGACTGGCAATGCTTTTATTGCATCGGATCGTCCTGTAGCTTCTGCCATTCTCAATAACCGCATTATCGATTCTACTGTGGCAGGAATCAGAATCGAATATACAGCTGCATTTTCAGGGGACGTAGCTGGTACATGGGCTATTAACGGGAATTTTATCACTGCAAGTGCAGGAGGTGTTGAAGGGATTGAATTCGAAACAACAGGTTCAGGAGCCCTTAGAACTGATATCGATTTTTCAAGAAATCAAATTGTAGATAACGCTTCGGATGGAATGTTATTCCAGCGCACTGCTGGAGGAGCTCGGTGGGTTCTTACTGGTCAAATAACCAATAATTTTGTCTTAGCAAATGGAGGCGAGGGGATTTATTTTGATCAAGTTGCAGGAGCTGCAGTTGCTCCTATCTTTTTTAATCTTGCCCTTACGGATAATGTCATTACAGACAATGCTGCAGAAGGGGTTCAAATCGAAAGAGGCGCTGGTTTAATTGAAATTTCAAGAAATTTCATTGGAACTAATGGAGGTACGGCAGGCCTGTTTTTAGAAATACAAGCAGCCGATCGGCTGACAGCAATTGTGAATGATAATGAGTTTTCAAACAATGCCAGCTCTGATTCGACTCACTTTGAAACGGAATCAACATCCATATTACGTCTCGATTTGTTCAGAAATATTTCAGCAGGTGGGGATGTTTTTACTTTTGATGTCAATGGAGCGTCTACACAATTTGTGAGAATGGGAAATAACTCAGGTCCATTAGATGTAGCGGGTGTCATAACTGTTCTTCCTTAAATTCAACGAACTTTAAAATCATTTATTCTCTCCCATGGTTGATTTTTTTTTCCCCCTTTTACTGGGAAAAAATAGGCGTCTTGGTTAAATTTTGAGTTTAATCATTACCCTTCATAATAACTTGCAAGGATGATTACGTGAAAAAACTTCTTTTTTTGTCTTTCCTTTTTTGCTCGTTCAGTTTTTCAGAAGACATCCGATCCCCTGAGTTTCCTCATCATGAGGACCAGGCTCTGTGGCGTTGGAAGAAAAATCCTGAAAAGGAACCTAAACCAACAGATGATAAAACCATCATCTCTGAGTTACATGGAATCCTTCTGATTGGAAGCAGTCAATCGGTTAGAAGAATCAAAGTTGACGAAGTGGAGGGTGTTGAAGTTGAAGATGTGGAGCTTCCCGCTCCTGCTTCCAGCTTGCAAAGCAGACTTGAAGATTATTTCTGTCGTCCAGTAACGAAACAGGACATTATTGAGATCAAAAGACAGATCATCCTTTTTTATCGTGATCATGACCGTCCGGTAGTTCACATCCAGGTCCCTCCTCAAAATGTGTCGAGCGGAGTTTTACAGTTCATTGTTTATGAAAGCAAATTGGGCGAGATCCGGGCTGAAGGGAACCGTAATTTTTCCGATAAAAAATTGATCGGAGCGATTCGTTTGAAACCGAAAGAACCGATTAATTCCGATACTTTAGTCAAGGATTTGAACTGGATCAACCGAAACCCTTTTCGTCAAACGGATGCGATCTTTACTCCCGCTGCACAAGAGGGATTTACAGACATTGAGCTCGTGACCAAAGACCAGTTCCCCTTACGTGTTTACGGCGGGGTCGATAATACTGGTATCGAACAAGCGGGAACTTTCCGCTATTTTGCAGGGTTTAATTGGGGTAATGCATTTGGACTTGATCATATCCTATCCTATCAGTTCACCTCAGGGACGAGTTACAATAAGTTTTACGCACATTCAGTTCATTACACAGCTCCTCTTTCCTGGAGGCACGTCCTAGTTGTTTATGGGGGATATTCCCGAGTTCGGGCTCCTTTAACTACTCCGGGAATCAATACAAAAGGGGAGAGTGCCCAAGCGAGTTTCCGTTACGAAATTCCTCTGCCTCCAAGTGTTTCAATCCTGCAGGAATTTACCTTTGGGTTTGACTGGAAGTGGACAGATACGAATCTGGACCTTGATGGCACACCCTTCTTTGGCAATTTTGTAAATATCACACAGCTCATGGCTGGATATAATATCGGCCTTGAGACAGAAAGAACAAAGAACTCGATCACAGTCGAATTGTTTTGGTCTCCTGGCAGATGGCTTCCACATCAGTCACGGTCAAGATATGAAACCCTTCGGGCTGGCGCGAATAATTCCTATCTGTACAACAGAGTAGCTGTAAATTCCATCTTTAGGCTTCCTTCGAATTTTACACTGGAACCTACAGTTAGATGGCAACTTTCCACTACGAACCTGCTTGCAAGTGAGCAGTTTGGATTAGGTGGCTATAATACAGTCCGCGGGTATGAAGAGAGAGAAGTGAATGGTGATAATATGCTTCTCGTTAACTTGGAATTCCGTACTCCCGGAGTCAGTATTTTCGAGTGCCTGGGCAAGTTGCGAAAAATTCGTGATGAGTTAAAGTTTCTGATCTTCCTAGATTATGGTTATGCGAAAAATCACAGGAGATTTTTTGGCGAGCCCCAATCTCAATATCTACTTGGTGCTGGGCCTGGAGTTCGTTACGTAATCCATCGATTCCTTACTTTCCGCGGGGATCTTGGATTCAAATTGCATGATTTGGGATTCTTTAGTGCAAATACCCGTAAACATATGTGGTATTTTGGCCTAGTCCTTTCCTATTAGAGAGAGTCTCTTTTTTTAAGGGAAGTATTCCTAGTTGAAGATGTGGCTTCTTTCAGAAACTTTCATTTCCCGAAATTTACCATAGGGCAAAGAGCCTAATTGCAAACCGCCTATGCGAATTCGAATGAGTTCAAGAACGTTCAGTTTTGCACATTGAGCCAGTTTACGGACTTCGTGTTTTTTGCCTTCCTTTACTCCTACTCTGAAAGTTCCGCGACGAACTTTTTTGACAAATACAGGCTGAACCAGGACATCGTCGATCACTGTTCCTTTCGACATTCGAATGAGGTGTTCATGAGTGATTTCTTTGTCTGTTCTTACGAGGTACTCTTTTACAAGATCAGAAGAGGGGTGGATTACTTTATTCGAAAAGGCTCCATCATTGGTCAGGATCAAAAGGCCTGATGTATCTTTATCTAATCGCCCTACAGTAAAGAGACGATGCGGCAGATCTTTGAATAGATCGATAACAATTCTTTGATTACTGAAGCGTTTATTAGAGCAGATAAATCCCAAGGGTTTATTGAGAATGTAATAAACTTTCTTTTGTTCCGAGATGACCGGCTGTCCGTCGACCTTGATGATCGCATCCAAGGGATCAAAGCGACATTGGGAAAGAGTAACAAGCTCTTCATTCACAGTCACTTTCCCAGAATGGATCAGTTTTTCAGCTCCTCTTCTCGAGGAAATTCCTGCATCAGATAAAATTTTACTTAATCTAATTTTTTTCATCGCATCAGTCCTATTTCGCACTCAAAAATACAATGGAGTGGAAGAGGTATCTATAATAAAAGGGGGAAAGGAAAAAAAGATATCCCTATGATAAGATCGAGGTAAATTAACTAGGAATTGGTGATGGCTGGCAAGCTCATTTTGATGCGCCATGGCGAATCGGTCTGGAATAAAAGAAATCTTTTCACAGGCTGGGTCGATGTGCCTTTGAGCGAAAAAGGAATCGAAGAAGCGATTGAAGGAGGGAAGAAAATACAGGATATCCCTATAGATATTATTTTTACTTCTTCTTTGATCCGCGCGCATATGACTCTTACATTGGCCATGCTCCATCATCATAGTAAAAAAGTTCCTGTTTTCTTACATCCTGGCCAGGAAAAGCTCGATGAATGGGCGCAGATTTATGGAGAAAAGGCTAAGGAAGAGGTGATTCCCGTTATTCCATCCTGGCATTTGAATGAGAGGATGTACGGAGAGCTTCAGGGATTAAACAAGAAAGAAACAGCGGAAAAATACGGCGCTGACCAGGTCAAAATCTGGCGCAGAAGTTACGCCACATCTCCTCCTAATGGGGAAAGTCTGGAAATGACAGCTAAAAGAACCTTACCCTATTTTGATATAGAGATTGTTCCTTATTTGAAGAAAGGGAAAAACGTATTTATCTCGGCTCATGGAAATTCATTGCGCTCCATTATCATGGAACTCGATGGGCTCGATAAAGAACAAGTCGTACAGTTGGAGATCGCAACAGGCGATCCGATCATTTATCAATATCGAGATGGATCATGGATCAGAGAGAACCTATCTACCTAGATCATCATACGACGACCCGTCCCTGCTCTAGGTCGATTGAGCAGCTCAATTGGCTGCTTAAAGAAGCCTGGGGGTCATTTCGGAGTCCACATCAAAAAGGGCAGGAAGCTGTTCCAAAAATCCAGCATGAAATTTCCTTTCTTTATGAATGGCTCGGTGCTGAAACAGAAGATTTGCTTCTGTTTGATTCCCTCACAACCTCCATTGATGCTCTCAATGAGATGATTTTTTTCCAATTGGCAAAAGGAAAGGGAAAGAATCATCTTGTATTGCCGGAGATTGAAGAAAGACCTACCTGGAGCCATTGGCAAAAACAGGGGTGCATCATCAAGCATGCTCCTGTTACAGAAAAGGGAATCATAGATCTCAAAGCGCTTGATGAAATATTAGGCCCCCGCTGTGCGATCCTATCTCTGTTTTGGGCCCATCCCTTTACAGGAGTGATGCAGCCAGTTGAAGAAATTGCCAAAATTTGCAAAGCAAAGAATGTACTTCTTCATGTCGATGCAAGTCTTGTTCTTGGAAAGATCCCTCTCTCTTTTCATGAACTTGCCATTGATTTTCTTTCTTTTTCCGGGACTTATATTCATGCACCTGCCTGGACCAAAGCTCTTTGGGTGAAAAGAAAACACGCTGCGCTATTTACCAGTGAAAGATACTTCGATCCTGCGACAGCTCTTTCTCTGATCGAGGCTTGCAGACAAATGATGCTGACAGCAGATCAGACGGCAATGGAATTTGCCCGTTTGCGCATGCAGTTCATGAAAAAGTTGAATCAAATGGGTGCGTATCAATTGTTTAGTAAGACACCAGGACTCAATAATCATTGCATTTTTGCCTTTGATGGAGTGTCGAGCGAAGCTTTGGCCTATGCCCTCAATGAGAGGAGAGTCTATGTTTCTTACGATCCAAAACAGGCTGACATTTTGTCCCGTTGCCAGATCTCTGATCGATGGGCTCATTCTGCTCTTGCTTTCAGTCTTTCCCGTTATAATACAGAAGAAGGAGTGCAAAGAGCAGCACAGATTCTTGCCGAAGAATATGAAAAACTTAAATCGCACTCCCGGAAACTATGAATATACAATCCCACCCTTGGACACAGTTCAGCAGAAAGCTCAAGCGGGCAATCACCAACCCTGAGGCCTCAGGCTTTTTCACGGAAGAATACGCGAAGTCCCATGAAATGAGGCTGGTAGTAGGAAAAGAAGAGCGAAAGGGAAAGAAAGTAGCCTTGTACTGGCTGATCGATGAGTCAGATGGCATCATTGCTGATGCCAAATTCCAGGTATTGGGAGGACCTTCTTTAATAGGGATTTGTGAAATGGTCTGCCGCCTCATCATAAGAAAAAATCATGATCAGGCTTCACGTATGGGCGCTGATTTGATTGAGAAAGAACTAAGAGACAAAAGAGATACCCCCTCACTTCCCGCTTCCTGTAATGAAGATCTCAACCTTATCGTCTCTGCAATGGACAATGCTGTTCATCAATGTCTCGATATTCCCTTTTCCCATGAATATGATGAAACTCCGATTCACTTCTCTGAAGGGGACTTACCCGAAGGGGGCATCTCTGATTGGGATGAATTCCCTAAAGAAAAAAGGATCCATATTTTGGAAGAGGTTATTGCCAAAGAAATTCGTCCTTATATTGAGCTCGATGCAGGAGGGATAGAAGTTAGGGATCTGAATGGCTCCGAACTTACAGTCTTTTTCTCGGGATCATGTTCGAGTTGTTATTCAGCAACTGGTTCCACGCTTTCAGCGATTCAACAAATTTTGCAACAACGGATCCATCCCGCGATCACCGTTGTTCCTGAATTCGAATAATAAAAATTTTATTATTATAATTATAATATTAGATCGTATTCTTATTAATACTATCTTAATGTATAATATTAGAAATTTAATAATATTGATCATTAATAAGGTAGTAAATAAGAGATGAGCGTTGTTATACACCCTCAAACGGGTGCATCGAGTCAAAATATTTCTTCACGGATCATGGAAATTCCCAGTACTCTGTTTTCTTGGGGTAAATGGGTGATTTCATGGATTCCTCTTGTCGGAAGGCTGGTCACAGTCGATCAGGTAGCCTCAGACAACCTTGTTCGTTTGGGAGCGGATGCTCAAGCAAGAAAAAATCAGGGAGCTCTGGCACGGTGGAGAGATTCTCAAAGCAATACCGCGATGGCAGATCATATCGTTCGTCATAGTGTTCCTTCAGATGTGACTTCAGGACAAAGAGAAGTCAGTCGCGAGTTATTGGAACGCCTTGACACAATGTATAGTAGACGATCCCAGTATTCTGAGATCAGTGAACGTATTGCCAAAGCTCATCCTGAAGTAGTAGACCTAGTCCTGGAAGGAATGAATGACGACCTCGCTCTGATGAAATTGGGGCTGCATGAATTCACCCCAGAGAGAAGACGTGAACTAAAGACTCGTTGCCAGACAGCAGAAGCATTTCGTGTTCACTTAAACGGACTGAAAAGAACATATCCTCCCCAACTTGTCGATTCTATTGCAATGACCCATTTTAACGCCTCTCTTCAGGGAATTGTTCCTCATGCGGATATTCAGGCAGAATTGGCTTATCTCCTTGAAAGAACTCATCTTTGTGATCAATTTGAAGAAGCTTGGAATCAGGTACAAAGCCTGAATTTGTCTGAGGTTCAGGGCAATGATACTCCACTACATCGAAATACCGCTGGAGTGTTTCAAGCGCATCTGTCCCATCAGAGGGACTTTTCGCAAATGATGCTTGTTAGAGAGCGAAGAGCTATGCTCGATGTATCTCACAGAGATATGCAAAGACGATTGGCATTTTATGAAAAAATTCGTGGATATACGAGTGAAGAACTTCGCGCCCTAAGAGATCAATTACCGGAAAACGATTTTTACCGTGATGAAATCGAGCATCTCTTTTCGAAACAGAGCAAGCTTGAAGATAGCTCCACCCCCATTCCTCTAGGGACGATGATTCGAAGACGAATTGTAGAATTGAGAACAAGCATTGAAACTCTTACACAAAGAGTTGCTCGCTTAGACGTCGAGATTCTTGAGAAAAAGAAAGCTCTACTTGCAAAGGATGCAGACATCAGACGGTCTCTTTTTGATCTGAAAGTGGTTTACTTGCTGGACACGATAAAAACGATTCGAGCCCTTCCCCATGAGTATTTTGAAAGAGAAATGAATGGGTTTCATAAATGTTTGAGACATGCCGACATCGTTAACAGTGTCAAGGTGTCCAAATTGTACGGGCTCCCATTCCCTCAGAGAGACGTAGACGCCATTGAAGATGCACAGGTAAAAATGATGCTCAATACAATCAAAGACATGGCTCCTCATCTTGCTGCCAAAGTCTGTGTACGTATCCTTACACCGGGTGAAGAACTGCATCGTATGTATGAACATTTGGCTCATGAATTGCAATGCGTTCGAGCAGCAGGCGCTGAAGATATGACCCCGAATGCTTGGAAGGCAAAAAGAGAGGCTGGAGCTCTTAGTTCTTCTGAAAGAGAATCATTTAAAATGATGAGCCCCAAGTATAGCGAATCATTAAAGAATCAACCAACCTGGGCTGCTCCTGCCCGCGTGCCAATTGATCCTGCGACTAAGGTATTCAGTGTTGTTTCTGGTCCTGAGCTATTAAAACGGGGTGAAGGCGCAAAAGTTGTGTGTATTCACCTTGCAAAAATGTCAGTGAGCGAAAGAAGAGAAGTTCATGCTGAATTGACGAAAGAGAAGATTCTTTCCTTATTAGGGGATCGTGATTCCATTCGTTTGACTTATGTTCCAGAGACTCGAACTTTTATTGAAGATCCTCAAGGAAAGATCGAACTGATGGCTGATTACTCAAAAGATTTTATCCCAACAGTGGCTGACTTAACGGTCAAGAGCCGAAGCCGAATCGTTGAACAAGATGGAAGAATTGTTCGTGGAAACAAAGGAAAAGCAAAGTCCTGGAAATTTTGGTTGACTAAAGCAAGAGAGCAATTAGGTCATGGAATCGGTATCAGTAAAGCTAGAAAAAGAAGCTATCGTGCAGATAAACACGATTTGATGAATGCCCTTAGAACTCTCTTTGATCATATTTCCTCTGGAAGGACATCCGAGTTAACAACAAACGATTACCTCTGTCTGATGGAGTACATTGATCGGGTTCTAGAAGGAGATCTGGCTCATTTATTCCGAGACACTCCTGAATGCCGTCAGTATATCGAAATTTATGAAAACATCCGATCAGACCTTTATAAGACCTTACTTTATTCCGATACCAATCACCTCCTCGAGGATGTGCTAGGAGTTGAAGATAGCAGGGTTGAGAGGGAATCTGTCTCAATGAAAAAAGAAATGGCCCGTATCCGGTTTTTCAGAGAGGTGCATACAAGCGTACTCATGCCCTGGGTCAATGATATCGAATCTTTTTTGAGTGCGCATCGAAATGATCCTTATGTACAAAAGTATTACGGACGATGGATTGCTGCTCTGGATCAAGTATTGCCTGAACTGAAAGCTCTCGTCGCTGTTTTCCCAAGGGAGTTTCAAGGAAACTCTGTTCTGTCAGAGAGGGAGCAGCTTCAGTTGCATGCACGATGGCTAGATGAAGGTGGAATGCATAGAGATATGATCAAAATTCTTCAGGAAGTGCAAACCCGCCTGCCTCGAATCATTCATTTGAGTGCAGGTTTATGTATGCCTTTAAAACTAGCAGATCTTAATGCGGCTGAAGAAAGACATTTAGGGAGCGAGGACACGAATGGAGTAAGAGGAGCCTTTTTAATGCAGATTGCCAATCGTTTCTTCCGAAGTACTGACAGAATAAGAATGACTCTGCAGGGAATTGCAGCGACCCATCCTCAAGGGGAACTCTTAACAGCAAGTCTTGATGGAGCAATGACAGCTTTGGGACAGGTCTATTCATGGCTTAATGCAACGGCTGCTATCAAACGCGATCTGCTAAGACAAGGCGGCTCAAAGGCTATGGTCCAGTATGTTTACAGGCCTGTATCAGCCGATACATCTATTTTATCTCCATCATCATGATGGGTGTACTTCCAAGTCTCCCGTCTGCAGTGTCTTGATCTCCCCATTAGGAAGATAAAGGTTGAGCTGGCCTTCATTGGTGATGGAATGACAGATCCCAGTCCATTTCTTTTCTCCGTCAAAACATTCGACTGTTTCTCCGATATAGGCGAGTAGATTTTCAAATTGAGAATGAAAGGGAGTAAATCCATCCTTGATGAACTTATCTAAATCTGATGCGAACTGTTTCTTGAGTTTTTCCAAAAGGTCTTTTCGGTCCCACTCCTTATTTGTTTCGGCCTTGAGGGAGGTTGCGGGCTGATCGATTTGAGACAAATCTTCGATGCTCATGTTCACATTGATGCCGATTCCCAAAAAGATATCGACAGTATCATTTTTAAAGCTCGTTTCACAGAGAGTCCCTGACAGTTTTTTTCCGGAAAGCTGAACATCATTCGGCCATTTGATTTTGGGGCAAATCCCTTCCTTAATCAGGACATTGGCAAAGCTGCATGTCATAATCTGGCACAGGCTTCCCAAATGTTTTGTCTTGCGAGGAAGTTGAAAGTAAAAAGTCGTGTAGAGGTTCACTCCTTTAGGGGAACGCCATTCTCTTTTGAACCGGCCCCGTCCTTTGGTCTGCTCTTCGGCTGATATGCAGGTAATCTTTTTCGAGTCAAAATCACTCTGGTTTTGTTGAGCATAAGTTTGTGTGGAATCCACAGAATCTAGCTGTATATCCATTACTTCCATCCTCTCACTCCAAAAAAAGTATCGATAAGTTGATTCTATCGAAAGCGAACGTTAGAATTCCATGAATATGTGGTCCCATCGTTATTTCAACCGTATTGATCTGAGATTTGTACTCATCATCTTTTGTCTGATGGGGATATCTCTTCTCGTACTCTCTTCCATGACCTTTGACGATGATAAATTTCTGACACCTGTTGTTAAAAGCCAGGTCCAATGGTTTGGGATAGGATGGGTGGTCTTTTTTTTCTGTGCGGGTCTCGATTATAGAAAATTAAGAGAGTGGACTTGGATCCTTTATGCCTTGATGATCCTTCTCCTCATCGGTTTGTTTTTTACATCCCCGATTCAGAATGTCCATCGGTGGTATCGCATTCCGGGGCTGAGCCTTAGCCTCCAGCCCTCGGAATATGCCAAACTCGTTGTCGTACTGAGCTTGGGCTGGATGATTGAAAAAAGAGCAGAACGCGCCGCTTCGCTTTCCACTGTGTTTCAATTAGGTCTGATCGTAGGCATTCCCTTTCTTTTGATCCTGAAACAGCCTGATCTTGGAACTGCACTCGTGTTGTATCCGATCACGCTCGTAATGTGCTATTTCGGTAATGTTCATCGTCTCTTCTTCCGGATTCTGGCCTATACAGGGTTGGTCCTTCTGCTCTTTGTCACCTTTTTCTACTCCAATATGATTTCCCATGAGAAGATGCGGCCCTATTTCACGAAGGTGCTCAAGGAGTATCAATATGAGCGTCTCAATCCCAACACCTATCATCAAAAGGCAGCCCAGACAGCGATTGCAATAGGAGGAGTATGGGGGAGTGGATGGCATAAAAGCGAATTTTCCTCTCATGGCTGGCTTCCAGCTGCCCATACGGACTCAGTCTTTTCAGCCTACGCCGAAGAATTCGGATTTTTTGGAGTCCTGATTATGCTGGCCCTGTTCTATGCCCTGATCCATCTCAGCTTTAAAATTGCCTCGGTAGCAAAAGATTCTTATGGCCGACTTTTAGCATCAGGACTTGCGGTTTATTTGGCGATGCACATTATGGTAAATATAGCCATGATGTGCGGGTTTTTGCCCATTTCGGGAGTGCCTCTGGTTTTGGTTACATATGGGGGAAGTTCGATATTAGCTACCATGGCAGCATTAGGAGTCCTTTCAAGTATATACAGCAGAAGGTTCATGTTCTGATGGATAGTAATTTACATAATTTTATCTTCAATCCAGGTGCCTGGATGGGAGAAGGAAGGATCCTTCTCAATATGGTGGAAGAGGAATTGAGTTTTCTCACGAACTGGAACATCCTTGGTAAGGATTTTGCCGGAAAGGTTCAATGTCTTCAGGAAATCCAGATTAATGGGATTTCCGAGAATATGAAGAACGATATCTATTTTTATGATTTTGGGCCCAGGACCTTTTGTGTGGAAATGGATAGTCCAAATATTGGCCGCGTTGTAGGCACAGGTGTCCATGATGATAAGGTAATTGCCTGGGAGTTTCGGGAAAACGATATGAATTTTGAGGGTTATGAGACATACCATCTCCAGCCTGATGGAAGCTATGTCATGCAGGCCGAATATGTGACGACCGATCAATTCCGTACGCTCATTGACGGAAAAATTTGGCAGCAAAAGCAGGAAAAAAGCTAATATAAAAAGTCAGGGGGGAAATCATGAAGAATTTACTAATAGCGACCTTAATACTCTTTGCTGGATGCATGTCAGGCCATAGAGTAATGACCATGAATGAATTCCACGAAATTCCTGTTGGGACTACGGCTGTACAGCTCAAATCCATGGCTGGAAAACCATATACTGTTTCAAAACATGAGGATGGTGTTGAAGAGTATGAGTATATTGAGCGTCTCACGATTGGGTCCCGCATTGCTACGGAACGCCATTACTACTTTGTTCTGAAAGAAGGCAAAGTAGTTTCGAAAAGGGTAGAAGACATAAGTCCTCCCCCTTATCTCTTAAATAGTTATGATCTGCAGACTACTTCCAATGATGCAGATAATCTCGACCAAGAAGATTAGAGTATAGAGACTTCTGCAAACCTGATGTCTTAGGCTTTGATCTTGATGTCTACCCCTGCGGCTACAGGAAGAACTTTGAGCTTATCAATGGTGTCTAGAGTAGGGTTCAGGATGTCCATGACTCGGATATGTGTACGGATCTCGAACTGCTCTCTCGATTTACGATCGACGTGAGGAGAACGAAGGACAGTATAAATCTCTCTCTTCGTAGGGAGAGGGATGGGACCTACAACACGAGCTCCCGTTCTTTTGGCTGTTTCTACGATATCAGTTGTGGATCGATCGAGAAGTCGCTGGTCGTAAGCTTTGAGCCGAATCCGAATTTTTTGTCTTTGTGACTTTGCCATAATCTAGTTTTCCCTATTTTTTCATGATTTCTTCTTGGATTTTCGCTGGAACTCTTTCAAAGTGGCTTGGTTCCATAGTGTAGGTCGCTCTTCCTGAAGAAATAGAGCGGAGCTGTGTTGAATATCCGAACATTTCACTCAAAGGAACTTCAGACGTAATGACGATTGTTCCTCTGTCCATTTCCTGTCCCTGGATCTTTCCTCTACGCCGGTTCAGATCGCCAATAACATCACCCATTGCCTCTTCGGGAGTGGTGACGACGACTTTCATGATCGGCTCTAGAATGACCGGTTTACAGACTCTTGCTGCATCTTTGATAGCCATGGAACCGCAGATCTTAAACGCCATCTCACTGGAATCTACCTCGTGATAGGATCCAAAGACGACCGCGACTTTAACATCGACAAGGTTGTATCCGGCAAGTACTCCAGTTGAAAGGCCTTCTTCGACCCCTTTGATCGTAGAAGGAATGTATTCTTTCGGAATGACACCACCAACAATCTTGCTGACGACTTCGTTTCCTTTGCCAGGTTCGTTCGGCTCGATTTCGAGAACGACGTGAGCATACTGACCACGACCACCCGATTGCTTGACGAACTTGTTTTCTGCTTTTCCGGGAATCGTGATGGTTTCCTTGTAAGAAACCTGAGGTTTTCCTACGTTCGCTTCTACTTTGAATTCCCGAAGCATCCGGTCTTTAAGAATTTCCAGGTGAAGTTCCCCCATCCCTGCGATGATTGTCTGACCTGTCTCTTCGTTGGTTTGAACTCGGAATGTAGGATCTTCTTCGGAAAGGGCTTGCAGGGCAATAGAAAGTTTCTCTCTGTCGGCCTTTGATTTTGGCTCAATAGCCATGGAAATCACTGGCTCGGGAAATTCCATTTTCTCTAGAAGGAGAGGGTTGTCATCGGTACAGAGGGTATCTCCAGTGCTTGTGTATTTCAGTCCGATGCAGGCAGCGATGTCTCCTGTGAAGAAGTCGTCGCGGTCCTTTCTTTGGTTCGCATGCATTTCCAAAAGGCGGGAAACTCTTTCCTTTTTTCCTTTCGTTGTGTTGATCAGTGAAGATCCTTTCGTCAGAGTTCCGCTGTAGACTCTTACAAAGGTCAATTTTCCCACATAAGGATCGGTCATGACTTTGAAGGCAAGAGCAGAAAGTGGGGCATCATCTTTGGGCTCCAAAAGGATCTGTTCATCAGTATCCATATTGATCCCTTTGATCTGACCCCGGTCGATTGGAGAGGGCATCCATCGGACGACTGCGTCCAGGATCTGTTGAACTCCCTTGTTTTTGAAGGCTGTTCCGCAGAGGACAGGATTGAACTTGTTTTCAATCACCCCTTTACGAATGACTCGATGGATTTCGTCTTCTTCCAGAGTATCAGGGCTCTCCAGGACCTTCATCATGAATTCTTCATCTTCTTCATCAATCGTTGCCAGCTCTTCCAAAAGAGTAGCTCGCATTTCTTTACATTTCTCGAGAAGGTCTGCAGGGATCTCTTCAGTTTCGTACTCAGCGCCCATTGTTTCATCTTTGAAGATGTAAGCTTTCATCGTAATCAGGTCGACCATGCCCTTGAAGTCCGACTCGGCTCCAATTGGGCAGTGAACTGGGATCGCATTGGCTCGAAGTTTGTCTTTCATCGTTTCGACGCAATTGAAGAAGTCGGCTCCCGTTCTGTCCATTTTATTAACAAAGGCGATACGGGGAACGCCATAAGTGTTTGCCTGTCTCCAGACAGTCTCAGATTGGGGCTGAACGCCGGCAACACCGCAAAATACAGCGACAGATCCGTCCAGCACACGAAGCGAGCGCTCAACTTCGACTGTGAAATCGACGTGTCCAGGAGTGTCGATGATGTTGATTTTACATCCTTTCCAGTAAACAGTGGTCGCGGCTGAAGTAATTGTGATCCCACGTTCTTTTTCCTGTTCCATGAAGTCCATCGTGGCGGCGCCTTCATGCACCTCTCCGATTCGGTGGAGTCTTCCGGAATAATAAAGGATGCGCTCTGTAGTCGTCGTTTTCCCAGCATCGATGTGGGCCATGATGCCGATATTGCGGACTTTGTCTAATTGATCTGTGTCTGGACGTTTTCCCATAGTGTTTATCTTACCATTTGTAGTGGGCGAAGGCTTTGTTAGCCTCGGCCATTCGGTGTGTATCGTCTTTTTTCTTAATAGTTGTGCCTTGGTTGTTGAAGCAGTCGGTCAGCTCTTGGGCCAAAGCGTCAGCCATTGTCCGGCCTGGCTTGGCGCGGGAGTGGGCGATGATCCATCGCATAGCAAGAGAGGATCTACGGTCTGGAGCAATCTCAATGGGAACTTGATAGGTGGCGCCACCAATTCTTCTCGATTTGACCTCTAAAAAAGGCTTTGCATTTTCAAGGGCTTCTTCGAAGGCTTCTTGAGGCTTGTCAGCCATTTTGACCTTTTTAGAAAATTCGGCGATAGCACCATATAGAATTTTTTGTGCTGTTGTTTTCTTTCCACCAATCATAAGCTTGTTGATGAACTTAGCAATGACATGGCTCTTGTAAATTGGATCTGGATCGATTTTGCGCTTTTCGGCTCGACGTCTTCTGGACATTTACTCTCCTTACTTAGGTCTTTTGGCTCCATATTTGGAGCGGGATTGTTTTCGATCTTTGACCGCAGCACAATCCAGGGCTCCTCGAACTATATGATATCGTACACCGGGTAGGTCTTTCACACGACCGCCACGGACCAGCACGATGCTGTGCTCCTGGAGGTTGTGGCCTTCACCGGGAATATAGGCAATAATTTCTTGACCATTGGATAGGCGCACCCAAGCTACCTTTCTCAATGCCGAGTTTGGTTTTTTCGGAGTCTTGGTCTTTACCTGGAGGCAGACACCCCGTCTTTGGGGACAGGCGACCAGGGCCGGAGACTTTTTCCGCTTCTCTTTCGGTTTTCTCTTTTTTCGAACGAGTTGATTGATTGTAGGCATGTTGCCTCTCCTAAAACTAATTTGTTTTACGAAAATTGCGACTTTAGACGTTTAAATATAATGGCCATAGGCATTATTTGCAAAAACATTTCCTTAAACAGACCTTATTCCGAGAGTTTCCTCTCTGATTCGAAGAAATTTTCCAGGTAGGAAAATTCTTCCCAGTTAAACAAACTTTCGATTGTTCTTTTTATAAATAGTTAATAATTTAGACGTTAATTTTAATTAGTTTAATTAAATTAAATTAAAACCGAATTAAATTGTTTAAATAATTAGTTTGTCTTTATAATTCGTTATAGGGGGATTGAAGGATGTGGCTAAGCTCCCGGCGCTAAGCCGGTGTTTTCATTAGACCATAGATTTACTTCCTTCCCCCAACTTTTTATAGGAATCAGGAATGCGTAAGGCGATTTGGATCATTGTTTGGGCCTCTCAGGTCCTTTGGGCGAAGGACCCTCTCACTCTAACCGACATTCCAGCAGTCATGAATCGTTTTTTTCAGTACCACGTAGCGAATAAAGAACTTAACGAAGTCTTGATCAAACGATCGTTCAAACTTTATATCGAACAGTTTGATTCTGAAAAAATATATTTACTTCAGGACGAGGTCGATCCCTATCTGCAGATGAGCGACCGTCAGGCAAGGGCCATTCTTGAAAAGGTGAAGAACGGGGACTTTTCTGATTTCGTTGCTTTGAATGGAGTGACTCAGAAGTCGATCTTTCGAAGCCGTAATATGCGACCCTCTCTAGAAGGTGAACTGATCACTCAGGAGATCTCTGGAGAATGGGAGATGCCTCCATCGCATTCCCATTATGCCTCGAACATGAAAGAGTTAAGAGAGAGACAGAAGCAGAAAGTCTCTCGATTTTTAAGTTATCATCAATACCGCGAAGATTTGTCTACCAGGGATAGAAGACAAAGGGCCTTTTCTCTCGTAGAGAAAAGATTTATACGGTTTGAAAATCCGTATGTATTCCACGATGCCTTTTCCCAGCCGCTGTCTAAAGAAAGGTCTCAACATTTTTTGACCCTGCATATATTGAAGGCATTTGCCAAGAGCTTAGATGCCCATACCTCTTTTTTCAGTGAAGATGAAGCGAATGAAATGAGAATGAATCTGGAAAAGCAGTTTGAGGGGGCCGGCGTCGTTCTTTCTGAAGGGATAGACGGGATCATTGTAACAGACATTATTAAGGGCAGCCCTGCAGATCACTCCAGTGAAATTGCAGTCAATGACCTGGTCGTCGAAGTGGACGGAGAATCTGTTGTGGAAAAACCCTTTGAAGAAGTCCTAAACCTCATGAAGAAAAATGGGACTTCCTCTGTAGAATTGGGGCTAAAACGAGGAAAAATCGGCCGAAACCAGATGATGCTCTTTCAATTCTGGAGAGTCAAACTGCCAAAAAAACCGATTGTCATGGAAGATGACCGTTTGACCTATACTTACGAGCCTTATGGAAATGGGATCATTGCTAAATTCACTCTCAATTCATTCTATGAAAATGGGGACGATTTCAATTCAGAAAAAGATATGCGTAAGGCTCTGAAGACATTGAAGAAGATAGGTCCTATTAAAGGTCTCGTCCTCGATCTCAGGGAAAATGCCGGTGGATTCTTATCCCAGGCTGTAAAAGTGGCAGGACTTTTCATTTCAAGCGGGGTTGTGGTCATTTCCAAATATGGTAGGGGAGAAGTTCACTATCTCCGAAGCATCGATGGAAGAAATTTTTATAGTGGACCTTTGGTTATCCTCACATCGAAGCTCTCAGCTTCTGCCTCTGAAATCGTCGCGCAGGCTCTACAGGACTATGGGGTGGGCATTGTCGTTGGTGACCGTACGACATTTGGAAAAGGGTCTATTCAGTTTCAAACGGTGACGGATGCAAAAGCCGACTACTTCTTCAAAGTGACTGTTGGGAAATACTATACGGTCAGCGGAAGGACGACCCAGATAGAAGGGGTGAAAGCAGATATTCTTGTACCGACCGCCTATTCCTTCTATATGGTTGGGGAAAGGTACCTCGAATATCCTCTCCCATCCGATAAAATCCCATCCGCCTATAAAGACAGTCTTCAAGATCTTGATTCCAAGACCAAACGCTGGTTCGAAAGAAACTATCTTCCCAATGTCCAAAAGCCAGTTTCGATCTGGAGAAAAATGCTCCCCAGTCTTCAAAAAAATAGTGCCTATCGACTGGAGCATGATAAGAACTATCAGCTCTTTTTAAATAAGCTAGAACAGATCAAGGCAAAACAAAATGGCGGCATCGTCAAAGAAAGCCGGGCTGATCGAAAGAAAAACTTTGGAGTCGAAGATCTCCAGATGTCAGAAGCCGTCAATATCGTCAAAGATATGATCTTCCTAGAAGCCCAAACCAGACAAAAAGCAGGTCTCTCCTACACTGAAGATGGGAAGTTTCCTCTGCTCCAAGCTCAATAACGTATCTAACTCTCTAAGAATTCTTGCGTAAAAACCATTTTTCACCCTAAGATAGAGCCTCTTTTACGGCCAGATAGCTCAGTCGGTAGAGCAGAGGACTGAAAATCCTTGTGTCGCCAGTTCGATTCTGGCTCTGGCCAAATTTCAGCGAAAAAGAGCTCATTTTGTATCTTTTCTCCTCTCGGCCGTACTATTTGTACTGCCCTCGTCGAAAACCTACAAACTGCCGCCCTTTTTAGGCTGAAATTCTCACTTGCCGAACCAAATGCCGTAATTACGGATCTCCTTAAATTAACCAAAAGCAATCGCTTCAATAATTTTTTGAAGCGGGTAAATATAGATGTAGATATTAAATTGATTGATTCTAAATTGACCCTTATGTGTTCTGAAGGAGAAATAGAACTTTTACCTGAGTCTTTCAGCGTTTTCTTGTTAAAAGATGTACCAGGTCAAAAAATTCAATTCTTTTTTGATGAAAACGACAAGATCATAAAAGCAGGCTGGATTCTTCCTGATCTTACTGTGGGTGCAGAGGTTATCCCATTTTGAGATATTGACTCTTCAAAGTTGAAAAAATCGTCTTCTCTTTGTAAGTAAAGTAGGTTATTTCTTGATTAACCAGATAATATAGCTTTACATAGAATGTTTAACCAAGCCTTATGAGGACTAGCTGCTATTTTACTTCTTGTATCAGCACTTTTCCAGATTTCAATTGGTTCAAAATAGCTATCTAGAAAGGGAAGAATGTTTTCTTCATTCATATCAAAAAACACACGCTTTCCGGCATCTCTTTTACTATCACCATATTTGAATGTAGCAAAGAAGATTCCATCCTTTTTTAAAGCTCGATGAAATTTTTGTATTATATCTCTTAATTCATCAAATGGAACATGCAGTAAAGATGCGTTAGCCCATATGGCATCGAATTCATCTACAAAATCTATATTTTGAAAGGTGAAATGGAGCACATTCTGGTCAATTTCTTTACTTGCTTTTTTGACCATTTCTTTAGAAGCATCAAAAGCAGTAACATCATGTCCTAATTTGAGAAAATATTTAGCATCTCTGCCTACGCCACAACCAGCATCTAAGATTTTAGATTGTTGTTTTATATGAGTAAGAAATCTTTCGTATAAATCTGAGATGTCTGCGTTAATGGTGCGAGCATAAAACGCGTCTGCATTTTCATCATAATATTTTATTGAGCCCATTAAAGCACTCCTAACAATGTATTTTTACAATTCTTAACTTTTTTCTTTTGAATTATGCCGTAAATAGGCCGGAATTGTCAATTTCCCACGATTGAAGTCTCTAGCTTTCTTTTGACAAACAATCCTCGTAAAAAAAGCCTTTTCTCTCGTAAGATTGGAAGCATAGGTTAATTTAAGGCCATGCAAGGCAATTAAAAATAAGGCTTTTTCGAGACTGAAAATCCTTGTGTCGCCAGTTCGATTCTGGCTCTGGCCAACCTCGTCAAAGTCTCCCGTTGATTTACTTTCAAATTTGCATTAGCCTCGTAAGAATTCCCATTCTTTTGTTATTTAGTTCAATCTAAGGCCGTTTACTATGTTAGTAGGGCGTTCAGAATTTACCATCGTGGAAAGGAAATAAATGGAAACAGTGGCCATTGAGCTGGAAAATCGTTCCCGCTTTTTGATCTCGGTACCAAACGAGATAACCCGCTGGAGAGTCGATACTTTCTGGGACAAAGAACCGAATACTCTTGAATGGATCGAAACATTCAAACCTGATGATCTCTTCCTTGATATCGGCGCAAATATCGGTCTTTATTCTCTTTATGCTGCTTTTTCTCGAGGTGTGGATGTCGTTGCATTTGAGCCTGAAAGCCTAAATTACGCTCTCTTGAACAGGAATATTTTCACCAACCAGATAGATAGAAAAATTAAATCCTACTGTCTGGCTCTCAGCGATGAGGTCGCAATGAATGCCATTCACTTGAGTATGTTTGATGAAGGGGCCGCTTCACACAACTTTAAAGAGAAAATAAACTTCAAACACGAGCCGCTTCAGCCCGAGTTTAGTCAGGGCTGTTTTTCTGTGAGCTTGGACTCTCTCATTGCACAAGCTTTGATTCCTGTTCCTCAGCATATAAAAATCGATGTGGATGGAATGGAACATAAAATTCTTGAAGGGGCAAAGTATACTCTAGAAAGGCCAGAGCTCCTGTCAGTGTTAGTTGAATTGAATACCAATCTTTCTTCTCACCGGCAAGTGGTCGATCTGATGAGTCAGAATGGATTTATTTATTCTGAAAGACAGGTAAAAGATGAGCTAAGCCGAAGTGATGGTCCTTTTCAAGGGATCGGCAATTTTATCTTTTTCAAAAAGCCTAAATCAGAATGGGAAAGACTGTTTTCCTATGCCTCAAAAGTTTAGCATTCCAGTTGCTGTTAATGTTCTAGTTGTTGTTCTTCCAAGAATTTTTTCATCAGATGTTTGAAAAAAACTTGATGAAATGAGAATCTCTAAAGATTTTTTTCTTTATCAATTCTTGATGATTGCATCTTAATCTGTTCTCTTTATTCAAAAATGGAGAAGATCCCATGGGTGTAACTTATGTAGGGCGTACTACGGGATTGAACGGAACATCGGGACATTCTACCACTACAAGATCTCATTGTACGACACGAACGAAGGTGACCAATCTAGGACGTACAATTGGTCGAAATAATGGACAGCGATCTTATGGATATGGCAGGACCTATTGTTATCCTCCTGTCTATTCTGAAAGAGTCGTCTATCATCATCCCACGCCCGTTTCCCACTCAGTTGTTCATGATGATGGTTTGGGTGTGCTTATAGCTGGAGTCGCACTCATTGCCATGGTAGGACTGATCTGCGCGATCGCCAGTAGTTCATCATATCATCATGATGGATGGTCGACTTTCCGAGATTGTGGGCCCTATGCGGATTTTTGCAATTGTGACACACGTATCTTCAATGGTATAGAACAGTATCGAAATTGTGTTCCTGCCTAGAGGGGCTTGTTTTTCTCATTGCTTGACCTCAGCTGTCAGCATTTTTTCAAAGCTTTGAAGCACAGCCTCTTGAGGTTATTTTCAATTATAGAGATAATAAATAAAGGTTCTTAATTGTTGGTTTAAATTTATTTGTTATACTTTGTTTAAAAATAATAACAAATAGGTTGAAATGAGCTTTTATGTGGTGCCAAGTGCTTCAATTGATGCTCCTAAAACATCTGAAGTGCTTTCTCAAGTGTTTCCAGATCCTAATTCTTCCATTGACAGAAGCTTAGAGATAGTAGTGAAGGTAGCAGCTGTTCATCTGCCGAAACAGGCTCAGGAAAATCTCCAAATACGCACGATTCTGGTGGATCCTCAGAAAACTGATGACCCGGCCGCTTCAATACCTGTTAAAGGTTCGGCACTTCCTGTATATCAAATTCCCGACACTAAAACTCGACGTATCATGCATTTGGTTTTTGCTTATAACAAATGCATTGAAGCGCGATATCTTGAAACCTTAAGAAGTTTAGCTCCATCTGATCGTCAGGCATTTCTTAAAAAGGAAATGTTGGAAAGAATCGATTATACTAAGTTTCCAGGTATCAGAGTAGTTGACAAGATCAAAGAGGATGATTCCTTGCGAAATTGTTCGTGGTATTGTTTCAAAGATGAGCCTTGGCATGATCAGGAATGGGAACATCTTATTGCTTCGCCCAAGCCTCATGAATTTTTACAAGCAAAGGGATGGGAGACTGTTGAAAAGCCTCAAATCGGAGACTGTATTGTCTATTTGTCCGAGAAGGGTCGAGCAGTGCATTTTGGTGTTGTTCATTCCATTCAAAAGGGGCAGATTTATATAAGAGGCTTGTGGGGAATGAAATCGACTTTAGTGTATGAGCATTCTTTAAGTTCTGTTCCAACAGTTTATGGAGCTTCCTACTCCTTTGTTCGTAAAAAACCATCATAGGACTTCTAGCATGAAATGATTTGCTCATCATGTAAGAATTCCATAAGATAAGTAGCATGACAGATGCATTAGCTGAACAGGAACGGATGAAATACGAAAAATTGTGGGCGAACTTCCCAGAGTATCGGGATGATCCTCCCGTTTCTGCTTTTATCCGCTGGTTTCTCGATTATTTTCAAAGAGAGTTTTCTTCCGGAGAGACCGTGATCGACTTCGGTTGCGGTACAGGTCGTTCTGCTTCGTTTCTGAAAAGAGCACATTTGAATGTTCACTTAATTGATTTGTGTGATAACTGCCTGGATGTCGATATCTATCTTCAGACCGTAGGACCAAATCCTGAGCTTCGTTTCTCACAAGCTTGCCTTTGGGATTTGCCAAAGGAAGTCCAGAAAGAAGAATGGGGAATCTGCTTTGATGTCTTAGAACATATTCCACAAAGCAAAATCGATGCTACCTTAAAGGGAATGGCTGATCGGATTGAAAAGGGAGGGATCTTTGGTATTTCTCTTCTTGATGACAATTTTGGAGAAGCAGTCGGAGAAAAGCTGCACCTATGCATTCAACCTTCTGAATGGTGGCTCGAGCATATTTCCCGTTTTTTTTCGATCGATAAGGTATTTTCACTGAAAGAAGAAGACATTCAGGGCAATCAATACATGCTCCTAGCCGTAAGACCAAAATAGTTCTATTTTCTGTTTAGTATTTTTTGTTTCCTGTATGAAGAAATAAAAGCAAATCTGAAAAGAGGAACAGTCCATGATTAGCAAACTTAGAGATACTCTCTTACCTGTATATTTTGTTCTGTTTCTCGATAACTTTGGTTTTGCTGTCATCTTTGCGACTTTTGGTCCTTTATTTCACAATCCTGAATTCGGAATGGTCTCAGCTGAGGTGAGCGCAGGTCTTCGCAATGTGATGCTAGCATGTGCATACATCGTATTTCCTTTGGGACAGTTTTTTGGGTCTCCCTTTTTAGGAGATATCGCTGACCAGTTTGGGAGAAAAAAAGCATTCTATATCACGATCGGCGGAACAACATTGGGCTATATATTTACAGGGATTTTTATCTCTACCCATAGCTTTTTTCTCTTAATCATCAGCCGTCTACTGACTGGATTTTTTGCGGGCAATCTGAGTATTTGTCTGGCCTCAATCGCTGATCTTTCTCCAGATGAAAGATCCCGTTCCAAAAATTTTGCGATGATTGTGATTGTTACAGGGATCAGTTGGATGGTCGCTATGCTGATGGGGGGCTACCTTTCCGATCCCACTCTTTCGAAACATTTCAGCCCTTCTCTTCCCTTCTTTGTGACTGGAGTTCTTTCTTTATTAAGCCTGATTGGTATTGCAGCGTGGTTTAAAGAGAGCCATGCTACAGGGGAAAAATTAAAAATTAACCTGCTACAAGGATTCAAAAACATCACAGGTACTCTGCACATCAAAGAGCTTCGCGTTCTTTATCTCATGTATCTTCTCTGGATTCTGGGATGGGGGCTTGCCTTCCAATGGTTCAGCCCTTACTCCCTGCAGCATTTTAAATCTACTCTTCTTGAAGTTACCTGGGGGCAGTTTATTTTTGGTTTTACATGGATGATTGGGGGATATTTCCTAAATAACTATTTGACCCAACACTTCCATGCGCGCCCCATCGTCATTGTTGGGACCGCGCTCACTACCCTCGGACTTATAGGCATGTCTATCTCTCCAACTTTTTTTATCTTTGCTACAATCATGACTCTGACTTGCCTTCCTGCAGCCTTTACCTGGCCGAATACTCTCAACCTTATTTCGATGTCTGCTCCGGAAGATATTCAGGGAAAGATCATGGGGATCAGCCAGTCTTCAATGTCCGTTGGTTTTATCATTGCAACGATCATAGGGGCCATTTTTGGAGGAGGTGGTCGCATGATCTTTCTCTATCCGGCTTCCGCTCTTGCTCTTTTCTTGTCATTCCTTCTTCTCTTTGGCCGGCATATCCATCTCAAATTATTAGAAAAAAAAGCAACAGCAAAACCATTGAACAAGGAATGAAGCTGGCTTCTGTTTTTCTCTAATGCTCTTTAGACCAGTGACTTGATATCCTGAAAGAGAAGGTATCTCGATTTATTCTAACAAAGTAAACCAATGTCCCTTTGAATTTGAGGTCTATAACCGAAAAAGAGGCGAAGTAGATGTTTATTCCATATTTTCAGAAATCAATAATACGTTGAAGTTGGTAAGAAGTGTCACATTGAGTGGTGAGTAGATTTATCAAAAGGGAAGTGACAATGAAATCATTTGGTATAATATTTCATGAGACGTTCTAATGTCTCGCCCTGCGGCAGTTGCCGTCTTCTTTCCAGAACTCACTACCTACGCAATGGTGGCAGATGAACAGGCCATCAGGATCGTACTGTTGTTTGATCTTGAGAAGTCTTTCGTAATGATCTCCCCAAAAAGCCCTCTGCCAGTTTTTCTCGAAGTAATTCGCCTCGTTTACATAGGTACCTGCATGGGGCACAGCTTTTCGAAAGTAGTCCATAGCCGTTGTAATGTTTTGAACAGCCTCTTCTGCTTCTTCTTTATTTGGCTCACGACCTTTGATACCAGATACACATCGTTGGATCCTGCCCCCATGATGACAAGAGCTGCAGCATCGAGAACAGATGGGTTTGTGGATGTTTCATTGGTCCGCCTGACGGCATCAGTGGAGCCTCCTCCCAGTCCTTTATTGATATGTATTTGTACTCGAGATATCCGCGAGGCCGAATAAATAATACGGGTTAGTTTTCTTACATTGCCGATATCGAAGAGTTCTCTATGAAGCCACCAGGATTGGTAAGTATACCAGTACTTAAAAACTTCATCGCTATTTGCAGCCCACCAGAATTCCCCTTTTGGCGCTCCGGGCATGGTGTTCATTACGATCATTTCAGGCCGGTGTTCTTTCCAAAAGCGATAGTCCCAAACTTTGGTAGGCGGAATAGAAAGATAGTTCGTCTCGATCGTGAACTGAGGGTATTTTTGGAGCCATTCTGTCATTGGTTTCCAAATGTTGTTCACATCATCTGCGCTTAAACCTTGTGTTACTAGAGAAAGCTTGATCGTATTGTCTGGTCCGAAAGAGAACTGTTCTCCCCAATGATCATTATTTAAATATCTACGGAAAAAAGAGAGGAACTGCTCGATCAGCAGTCTGTAATATTCGTTGTCAACGGCTGTAATGGTTCCTTGCAAAAGCCCAAAATATCGGGGAAGGGGATGAGTTTGCAAGGTCATTTTGGTGACGATGCCAAATGTCCCTCCTCCTCCTCGTATGGCCCAGAATAAATCCTGGTTTTGAAAATAGTTTGCGATCAAGACTTTTCCATCTGCAGTCACTACTTCTACTTCCAGTACCCCTGCAGCACCGGTGCCGTATTTTTTCGACCAGCTCCCAAAACCACCGCCCTGGGTAAAGCCGCCTGCAACTCCTACCGTGCAACAACCGCCCCCTTGCACATATCGGTGATGTTTTGTGGTTACTTCTTCATAGGCATCAATCCACCTCGTGCCGGCTTCTACTGTAATGGCTGAGACGCTTCGTATCGATCCCTTGCATCCCTGGCAGATAAATGAATCATGGTACTGCATATTTCGCATCTTATGGGTCCATATCAAAAGAGAGTTTGGTGCGCAGGAACGTCCCAGATAGTCATGTCCGGCTCCTTTTACAACGAGTCTGAGCTCATGTTTGCGGACAAAATTGACAGCGGCGACAATATCTTCCACAGTTTCGGCTTCAACTGCATAGGTACTCACTGCCAAATCCCAGGCATTGTACCATCCTTGAGATTGACCGCCTGCTGGGTCATCTTGAATAAAATAGGGGTTGTGCAGATCTTCGAGATCGTCCTTACATGCATAGCCATAGGGATTTTTTTTGCAGACTTCGATGATGGAAGTGGGTCTGACTAATTGTCCATTGAGCTGCTCTTCTAAATCATCCCAATCAGCTTCTTTTGGCCAACAGGATTGATCGGGTTGGCAGCGACAGGAAAATTTCTTATGGGTCGATGAAGAGATATTTGAGATGCCCTTATGGGTAAAAAGGTTGAGACTTATGAGAGAGAAGATGATCAAGACCAAAAAACCACTTCACCATGATCTATTGTCTTACCTTAATGCCAATTGTTCTGTGTGAGTAGTATTCAATGTTGCTAAGTATATTAAGCTTCATCGCTGCTAAATCACTCATAACAGTCCCCACATTTTCCCTCAATGGGCTATTCATCTCGAAATTTTTTCTTTTACTTTGCTATCGTTCCCTTTCATTATTCAATGAGAGAATCGATGAGAAAAGCTGCCTATCTTCTTCTTTTGCTCCCTGTACTCTACTTTTTGAACTATAAAACGAAAACATTCCCTTCTCTCTTGCCCATGTCATTATGGACCCATGAGATCTTGTATGGACAGATCAAAGATATCCATCATCCAACTCGAGCTGATCTTCGCATGGTGCAAAGGTTTTTGCGAAAAGGACAGCGGCCTCATTTGCCTTTATTGAAGGATTATCAGGAAAAAGCGCAAAAGTTGCGCCTTACGGGAAAAAATCAATATGCAAAGTCTGAATGGATTCGAAGTTCTGAGAAGCAGAGTGAAAATTGCATCATCCTTTACTCTTCCTATAACGGCAATTTTCCCGAAGGACAAAAGCGTTTTATAGATGCTTTGCGCAAGACCGATTATCAGGGTGATATTCTCTACAGAGTCGGAGGCTGGCCGAATGTTGAAGAAGGGGATTTGACCCTTGCTCATGTTCCCTATGGGTTCAAAGTCTGTTTATTTCGGGAAGCGAAAAGACTGGGATATAAAAGAGTGCTCTGGGTCGACGCTTCTATCACTCCGATCGTGAGTCTGAACCAAATTTTTTCCCATCTGGGAAAGAAAGGGTATTTCATTATAAAGGCTTTCAATACAGTCGGTCCTTACTTCAATGAATATGCAGCCTGTTCTCTCGGAGTTTCTTTAAAGGAGAGTTTTCAGATTCCCTCTTGCCTTGCAGGGATTGTTGGCTTTGACTTCTCTTTTGAACAAAGCTGCAGAATTTTAGACCTTTGGTATGAAGCTGCAAAGGATTCTTATGCCTACTATTCTTCAAGACCTGAGCAGAATGCTCTTTCGGTCATTTTATACAAAGAAGGAATAGGGGATTGGGAATCAATGGAGTCGATTGCTGAATCAAAGAGGGCGATTTCATCAAAGTCTCTTTTCCTGATAGACCGAAAGTTTGTCCATCAATGGGAGGGTATTTCAGAAGATCTTTGATACCATCCGTGCTCTTTTTCGAAGGCTTCAAGATACTGGTTTCCGATATCAACTGCGTTGTCTAAGGCTTCTTGAGGAGTCACTTCACCCAGGATGGCTCTTTCGAGATTATCGATGATCATTTCACGGATGACGATGTAATTTCCAAATCTGAGACCTTGAGAATGAACCGTGGGGCTGTTCTGCATGACTTCCAATACAGCGATTTCAGCTGCCGGGTTTTCTTTGTAAAACCCTTTTTTCTTGGTGAGATAATAGGCGGCGTCAGTTATGGGAAGATACCCTGTTTTTTGGTGCCAGAAAGCCTGAATCTCAGTTGAAGAAAGGTATTCGAAGAACTGAACAATTCCACGGTATTCGTCATTTTTGAAACCGTTCATGACCCAGAAAGAAGCTCCGCCGATGTTCATGTTGTAGGGTCTTGGAGCAATATGCGGCCAATAAGGCATGAAACCTACTCCAATAGAGAAATTGCTTTTTCTTTGGATCAAAGGCAGGCGGTTAGCACCCTGCAGAAGAATGGCACATTCCTGACTGGAAAATTTGTTTTCCGGTTCATTGGAGAAACGTCCACTATAGGAAAAGATCCCTTGATTCTGCCATTCCGCAATTTTTGAGAGATGAAAGGCTCTTTCAGGGCTGTTGAAGACAAACCTGGTCTTTAGGCTGTCAAATCCATTCCCATGGGTTGCAAAGGGAAGATTGTGCCAACAGCTGACATGTTCCAGATGATAGGCAGCAGGCCATGCAGTGGTGAATCCCTTGTATCCTTTTCTGGTCAGCTTTTTTCCCATTTCTTCAAGTTCAGGCCAAGTCTTTGGTGGGCGTTCGGGATCCAACCCTGCAGAGACGAAAGCATCTTTGTTATAAAAAAGAATCCCGGTTGAAGCATTCCAGGGAAAAGAGAGCATTTTTCCATCAGAAGTGGAGTAGAATTTACGTACAGCATCGATATAGACATCAGGATCGAACTTCTTATGGTATTGCTTCATTAAAGACCCAATGGGAACGCAGACGCCTTTCTTTAGCATGAGAGTTTGTGTTGCAACTTCATAGCCCTGAAAAATGTGAGGAAAGTTCTCTTTATTTTCATGAGCGTCCAGTGCTTTTTCAACGACCTCGGTATAATTTCCCTTGTAGACGGGAATGATTTTGTAATTGCCTGAGTGATGATTGAAATCTTCACAGATTTCTTCAAAGACTTGGGCAAGAAATCCGTCGAAAGCATGCCAAAGATAGAGTTCTTTAGGCTGAGATCTAAGAGGTGTCAGAAATAATAATAGGAAAACAAAAAGTATGCCGACTCTTTTCATCAAAGCCTCCTGGGTGAAGCGGCAAAGATTTTAAGATATCTTTCTACTCTTGTCCAGAAGATCATTATTACTCGGGAAGGAAGATAAATCGTTTTAGCCAGCTGGTGCCGTTTCGAGCACCGTTACATCTTCGAGAAGTTTAGGGGGCTTTGTATCTTTACTGCTAATGAATACGGCAGGTGGAAAATGATCACTGACGATTCCATGCGCTTTAACAGATGTGTCGTATAGAATTTGGTCATAATCCTTTGCTTGGCACTCATCACAACAAGCACAGGAGCCATCAAGCTCTTCTTGCTTTTGATGCCTTAAGACTTCCAACTTGGTTTGCGCGGCCAACTCAGAAAGCCAAGTGTTAGAGCCTTTTGTTGCATGGACAAGTCCCGCTTTTGATCCACTCTTGATTTGGCATCGTCAATAATGTGTTCGAGGACGAAATCTTGTTTTGGTCGTGAGCCGACCCCTAAAGTGCGTGCGAGAATACAGGAAGCAGTAGTAACAGCAATTGCATTTTGAACGGAGCGGTGTCCTTCAGCCACAATATATCCAACTACTCCCAAGCCAGCAGTAACTAGATTGGTAGCAAAATCTTCATTCGCACGTTGCTCTTCAAACTTTTCGTCTGGATAGTTGGAATAAGGATTCCGATCTAAAGAAATACTTTCAAAGCCCATTCCCGCCTCATTTTTAAGTGGCGGCTATTTTATGAGCTTTTTCTATTAAATGCAAAGGGCGAACCCAGGGGGCCCGCCTCAATTTATGATCGTAATTCAGGTAGTTCGATTCCCTCTCCAAGGAAATTTAAAGCAATTTTTGTAACATTTCCGCCATTCGTCTCTCCAGAGCTCTCGGGTGTGTTTTCAGCTCTTGGTCTAACGATATGATTTGTAACCAAATGGGTTACTGAATGTGTAAATGTAGCATCAAGATGTAAAATCATTTCTTCAACTTGATAGACTTTAGGTTTTGGAGCTTTTGCCGCTTCCATTTCACGGCAGTAGGCTCGTTTTGTTGCCAATATTAAAAGTGCATCAGTAGACATGTGATTCCCCCTGTTTGTTTGAAAAACAAGTGTATTGTATTATAAAATTGAATTAACATCAAGTATTATATAATTAATTATTTAAATTCTACTAAGTTTTAGTATCTTGTGTTTATTCTTTTTTCTTTGAATATTCCCATTAGAGGAGTAAAAGCAGGATATGAGCCGTGAGATTCGAGGGTTTATATTCGGCCTTTTGGGCGCATTTTTTTATACCGTAATGGCCACGATTGTGAAGCTGTCTCAGGACATCTCTACGGAGACCTTAGTCTTCTTCAGAAATGTGGTCCCATTATTTCTTACTCTTATTCCTCTTTTCAAAAAAAAGTCTCTGTGAAGACAAAGCAGTGGAAACTCCATCTCATTAGGGCTGTATGCGGCCTGGCAGCGGTGTACTGCTATTTCACAGCGATCAAATATATTCCTATTGTCGATGGGATCGTTTTGGCCAATACTATTCCTCTTTTCATTCCATTGATCATACTGATTTGGCTTAAGTTGACTGTTCCGATTCGAAGAGTGCTAGCAGTATGTGTTGGGTTTTTAGGCGTACTTGTTATTCTGAGACCTGGACGAAGAATATTCAACATTCTACAGACTTCAGGCGCTTGAAGATTTGAAATTCCATCTCTGGGAAACAGGTACTCAGTATGATAAGTTCTTTAGAAACTTATTAGGTTGAACGTCGACTTAATCAAATCGTTTTCCGTCTTTTTGCACGACGGCTTTCAGTGCAGATAAGAATTTGGATACACCCGTTCCTTCCGATGCGGAGATCTCAAAAAGTGTTTTTGGATCGTAAGGATACTGCTTTCGGAACTCAGCAGCTTTTTGTTGCGCCTCTTCCTGATCAATTTTATTGAGTACGACAAAGAAAGGTTTTTTCGTCATGCTCTTATCGTAAGATTGAAGTTCATTCTGCAGCACTTTCAAGTCTTCAAAAGGATCTCTTCCTTCGAGCCCTGTACAATCAATCACATAGACCAATGTTGAGGTTCGTTCAATGTGCCTCAAAAAAGCAAGGCCGAGTCCTTTATTCTCATGAGCATCGGGAATGATCCCGGGAATATCTGCAATCAGGATGCGGGAAAAGTCATCGAATTGAAGGATGCCCAAGTTAGGATAGAGAGTAGTAAAAGGGTAGGGGGCGATTTTTACAGGAACATGAGTGATGCGGGACATAAGTGTAGACTTTCCAGCATTGGGCATTCCGACAAAACCGACGTCGGCCAAAAGCTTTAGCTCGAGTTCGATTTTAAAAGTTTCGCCTTCGGTTCCTTCTGTAAATTGTAAAGGGGTGCGATTCGTGGAGGACTTGAAGAAAGTGTTTCCTTTTCCCCCTTTTCCTCCCTGGCAGAGTTTGATGGCTTTATCGACTTGGGTAAGATCGTAAAGGGTCGTTCCGTTTGCATCTTTGATCAGAGTGCCTTTGGGAACTTTAAGGACGAGGTCCTTTCCAGATCGGCCTTTTCGTTTGTCACCGCCGCCTGGTTTGCCGTTCTCAGCTTTGATGATGCTTTTATTTCGATAATTTTCCAAGGAATAGGCATTGGAGTCGACTTCGATGAGGATCGATCCTCCATCTCCGCCGTCTCCTCCGGCTGGTCCGCCCTTAGGGATATATTTTTCCCTTTGCCAGGAAACAATGCCATGTCCACCTCGACCTGATTTTAGCTCTAGTGTCACACGATCGACAAACATGGCTCAATAAATAGTTACTTGGTTTCTTTTGGAACAACGGAGACGAATGTCTTGGCTCTCTTTTTGAAAGAGACGATTCCGTCGATCAAAGCAAAGAGGGTATAGTCTTTTCCAACGCCAACATTTGTAGAAGGATGCCATTTTGTGCCATTTTGACGGACCAAAATGGAGCCTGCAGTGACATACTCTCCATGAGTGGCTTTGATCCCAAGTCTTTGAGCGTTCGAGTCTCTTCCGTTACGTGTAGATCCTTGTCCTTTCTTATGTGCCATGGTGAGATTACCCTAGTTTGATCTCGGTGATTTTCACTCGAGAATATTTTTGACGGTGTCCGACTTTGCGTCGGTAATTCTTTCTTTTCTTATACTTATAGGCAACGACCTTAGGTCCTTTTGATTCGCCTAAAAGTTCTGCTTGAACGGTGCATTTGTCAATGTATGGCAGGCCGATTTTCGTGTTCGATCCATCATTGAAGAAAAGAACTTGTTGAAATTCAACATTCGTATCAGCTTTTTCTTTAAGCTGAACGAGTTCCACGTCAATGACGTCGCCTTTTTCTACTCGGTACTGTTTTCCGCCAGTTTCGATGATTGCGTACATTATCCCTCCTAAGAGATATCCGGGAATAAATTTAAGAAGAGTATGTTATCGGAAGAGGCTACTCTTTGTCAATGAGCATTATAAGGTCTCTCTCTCTAGCCTTTAAGAGTCAAAATTTTGTCTCTAAAGTTTTTCTTATCACTTTATTGGAAAGACCAATGATGCCGATAAGATTGAAGACCATCATAAGTGCCATGCTGATGTCAGCTAGTGTCCAAATCAAATAAACCTTTGCAATGGTTCCCAGCGGAACGCAAAGTAGAAAGAAGTATTCAAAAATTTTAGCCGCTCTCAGCCCTAAAAGAAATTCCATCGCTTTTTTTGCCGCAAGGCTCCAGGCGAGGATTGTCGTAAACGCAAAGAAGAAAAGGGTGACTACAATAGTATAGCCTCCCCAGCTGGAAGAGAGCCCCTTTTCAAAGGCCCATACACACATATTGGTGCTTTCCATTCCAGAGTCTTGCCAGGCATTGGTTACGATCAGAATAAGGAAAGTGATGGTACAGATGATCATCACGAAAAAAGGAGCGACAACAGCGACCAGACCTTCCATGATAGGATTTTTTTCCTTCGCTCCTGATTGCAGAATAGGTGCGACCCCAACTCCCGCATCGGTTGCAAAAATGCCTCTTTCAAAGCCTGTGGTCAAAGCATGAAAAAACCCGTAACCGAGAACGCCTCCCCCTATGGCTAGAGGTTTGAAGCTGGAAGATAGGATCAGGGAAAAAGCGCCTCCAATATGTTCATAATGACGAGCCAAAATGACCAGTGATGCGGCCAGATAGAGCACAGCCATGAGGGGAACGATCACTTCCACGACCCGGACGAGCCTTTGAGTATTTCCGAGGATGACCACTCCAACTAACAGAGTTAGGGCAATCGCAATCCAGGGGAGGGGGATACCGATATTTTCAAGAGGCAGGGTAATCGAATTGACTTGGATCAGGTTTCCGGTAAGTAAAGCCGTGATGATGCAGCAAATCGCGAAGAACACTCCCAGAAATTTTTTCTTTAGCCCCAAAGAGAGATAATACATGGGCCCACCGACATATTCCCCTTCCTCATTTTTATGTCGGTACTGAAAACCTAAAAAACAACCTGCATATTTTAAGACGGAACCGAGAAAGGCCATGACCCACATCCAAACGAGTGATCCAGGTCCTCCAAGGAATATGGCAATAGCCATTCCAGAGATATTACCCGTACCCAAATTTCCCGCCAATACAGCAGAGAGCGCCTGAAAGTTTGAAATGCTCCCTTTTTCTTTTTCCCTTTCCTTCGTACTGATCAGATGGGAAATACCGATATGAATTTTTGTAATCTGAATGAGCTTCAATCGAATGGTTAGATAGGCTCCGATCAGAAATATGATAGGAATGATAATGAAGAGAGTGAAATTTTGATTTAACCGAATTAAGTAATCTAGCATTCGCCACCCGGAGGTTGCGGGGTAATTTAACATAGAACGTCAATTTACTGACATGCTGAACTTTAGATCGTCTCAGGCTAAACTTTTTCTTTTCTTTACGACGAGGGCTAAAAGATAGACGATCGAGGCCGTCAGAGCAATTGTAGCACCAGGAGGCCAGTTCAAATCGTAGGAAAATCCCATTCCGACCAGTGTGAAAACCACGCAGAGAATAATGGAAAGGACCATCATTTTCCATAGACGGTTGGTGAAAAGAGAGGCGATCGTTGCGGGAATCGCTAGAAATGCGATCACAAGAATAGTTCCGATGACCTGGATGAGAAGGACAACAGAGATCGCGATTAAAGAGAGTAATAAAAAATAAAGTCCCTGGACAGGCAGTCCTCTCAAACGGGCCTGTTCCTCATCAAAACAGATGGCAAGGAAGCGGTGATAATAGGCGATGACACAAAATAGCAAGATCAGATCTAAAACAGTCAGAAGGACCAGGTCCATGTGAGAGACCCAGAGAATGTTGCCAAAAAGAAAATTCATCAACTCCACATTATAGCCGGGAGTCAGGGAGACGAAGATGACCCCGGTGGCCATGCCGCTCGTCCAAATCGTAGCGATTACGGCATCTTCTCTCTGTTTATAATTGAGGTGGATCCAACCGATTAAAACAGCGCTTAGAATTGATGCGACAAAGGCCCCATAAATCGGTTCCAGCCATTCGATTCCATAAACTCTTCGGAGCCATAGACAAATTCCCAGCCCGCTCAATACAGAATGTGCAATGCTGCCGCTGAGAAGAACGACCCTTTTCACGACCACATAGGAGCCCATCAATCCACTTGCGAAGGATGCGAGCAGTCCTGCGATCAATGCAGACTGAATAAAAGGGTTGCTGATCAGGGCCTGAAAAAAATTCATGGTTCCTTCTTGTTCATTAAAGGACTGTGGTAAAGACCATGAGCAAAGTGTTCACAGACTTCTTTCGGTAGAAAGCTCGTCGCTTCATGTTCAACGCAGAGAACTCTATCCACATCTCTGATGATCGTGTTCAAATCATGAGTCACCAGCAAAATCGTCCTGTTTCCTTTCATCCCAAAAAGGAGCTCCAATATGGCTTCTTGGGCTTTGACATCGATGTTTGCAGTCGGTTCGTCCAACAATAATAGGTCAGGATTGCTGGCAAGGGCTCTGGCAATCGAAACTCTTTGGGCCAGTCCGCCGCTTAATTTCCCAAAAGGCCTCTTCTGGTATTCCGATAGTTGCAACTCTTCCAAAAGTTCTTTCACACGCTCTTTGGATTCCTTTGGGTAGGTCCAGCCTCCGCCACTCGTTAATGTCCCACTGAGAACAAACTCAAAAACATTGATGGGAAAGGCGTGGTCAATCTGGGAGACTTGAGGAACATAGCCCATTCGAGTTTTGGCTTTATAAGGAGAGGTGCCAAACACTTCGATATGGCCCTTTTGAGGTTTCAAAAAGCCCATGATTAATTTAAGGAAGGTAGTCTTGCCGCCTCCGTTCGGGCCAATGATCCCTGTGAATTCACCTTCTCTGATTTCACACTGAATCTTTTTGAGGATGGCGAGATCGCCAAAAGCAAAATCGAGATCTTTGATCTCAATCGCGTTTTTCATCTTCTTGGTCTGTTCTTCCAATAATCTCAGAAAGTCTTTTTACATTTTCGATGTATTCAGGAGCGTAAGGATCGAAGGTGACCAAAGGCAGATTAAGCCGTTTTGCAATCAACTGCGCTCCTCGATTGTTATACTGTGGGATCGCAATCACAACCTTAGCCTTGTTCTTCCGGGCTCTTTCAAGAATGGCTTCAATGTGTTTCATTGGAGGATCCTTCCCTTCGACCTCTACAGGAATTTGTACACATTGATAGTCCTGGCAAAAGTAACCAAAAGCGGGGTGGGATACGACGATCACCCTTCGGTGGAAGGGGTACATATTCTGTTTCACTTCTTCATTCAGCTCAGCCAGTTGTTTGCTGAGAGTCATCAAATTTTCCTCATACATTTTCCCATGCTCAGGGAAAGCCCTTTGCAGAGTGTGGCCGATATGATGAATCTGATAACGCATGAGCATAGGAGAGAGCCACAGGTGAACATCTCCGCCTTCGTGTCCCATACAGCCATGGGAAGAATGTTCAATAAATTCCTCGTCCTGGCAGAGAAGGTCGATGTTCTTTCTCAAATCAAAGATCACGATGTCTTCATTATAATCTTTAATTGTGGAGGTAAGTTTTTGCTCAAATCCTTCGCCCATGATGAACCAGACTTTCGCATCCTTGAGGTGTTCCACATTCTTGGGCGATGGCTCAAACCCATGCGGGCTAGCTCCCTTTGGAACGATCGTTTCGACCTGAACAGTGTCCCCAGCAATCTTTTCTACCATGGTCTTATAAGGAGCAATACTCACCAGGACCACGGGTTTGCCTTTCGACTCCTCATGAGATGGCTTCTGTTTTTTACAGCTGACTACAGCGAAAACGAGAACGAAAACAAATAAAATATTTCTTAATGTGCGCATCGGTGCTCTGAAAAACAACAATCGTATAGTCCCACTCGAAATTGCGCAAGAAATTCCCTTTGTATCTCTTCTTGAAAGATAACGCATCTATAGAGTAATCTTTTATGCTTAAAGACTTTCTTTGGCTCTAGAACCTGTAATGAGAAAGGTTCTTTTTGGAGGAGTGTCCGAGCGGCCGAAGGAGCACGCTTGGAAAGCGTGTGTTATGTGAAAGCGTACCGTGGGTTCGAATCCCACCTCCTCCGACAATAAAAATGCCTCAGCTTTTGCTGGGGCTTTTTTATTGTCGGAGGAAGCAAGCCAAAGTCTTGGCTTGCGGGTGGGATTCGAGTTGAACTCGATGTTTGCTTGCAAACTGGGCAAGATCGCCGTCCAGGCAGACTGAGCGAAGCTCAGCGCGGGGGAGATCCCACTTTCTCTAATTTAAAAATCTCCTCCAAATTCCAGAGAAATCAGATGGTTTTGAAAAGAGGACCCGAATTCTCCATGATAATTGATTGATCCATAAAAAGGATTGTTGGATGGAATAAACCACATACCGAATTGCACGGCTCCCAAGTTCTGTGTGTTATTGCTGAATATTTCAATGGAGAATGAAGAGACAGAACTGATGAAAGACGTTTGTGTGGCTCCTGCATGAAAAGGCTTCTTATTGACCCAGCTCGCCTTTTCCATGAGTACAAAAGTCCCCCATCCATAGGTAAGAGATTCAAAGAACCTTAAACCAGCCTCACTTCTTAAAAGTGAGGTATACTGATGGCCAATGTTAAGATTGAATCCGGAAGGGCCTTTTTCATTTACGTGCCCTTGCCAGTTGTTCGCCCAATCGAACATCGCAAAGGGGTCGATAAGAAACCAATCTCCTTTTGCATAAAAAGGAGTGCTAATTTCCAGATGTGGAAGCAGCAGCCATCCGTCTACGTTCGATTTCGAAGTGATGCCTGCGATACTGTGCCGCTCATTTTTCATCTGATAGAGACCACCCCATAGAGCAAGGTTGATATAGAAGTGTTTTCTCATCCAGGAACCGTAAAGAGTTAAAAATTCCTGATTCGTCTTTGAATGCCCCACTCCTTCAGAAAGATCGGCATAATTATAGGCATAGGCTGCCCCACATCCGATGACTGTATTTCGGATGCCATGGTAATCAAAGGCTAGCAAAAAACCAGCAATCCAATTGTTAATCGCAGGAATACTTCCTTCACTCTTTTGATGAGCATAATCGCCGAAGGGTGCTCCCCAAATCGAATAGTTCTTTTTTTTAGAATATTGAGGTTTTGAGTAATTGAATTGTTTTCTCTGTGGATCGTTTTCATAAATCACATCGGATGCATCCGTAAGCAATCCAGTTTCTCTATTGAGATTAACTTTTGTCTTGTCCCACATCCTTCTTTGAAAAGAAAGATGGTTCGAAAGAATTTGAGAGGAAAGTGCAAACAGACTATTGGCAAAACTACTGCCGGGGCCAAAACTAGACGGGACTACGTCATCTAAAAGATTGGCAAGGGCAACGTCAAAAATAAACCCGTCATCCACAGGAAGAGCAGTTCCTGAAAGGGCTGTAGTGATACCCGAAGGAGAGACAAGAGCAGCATAGGGTGTGGTATTGCCATTATCCTCACCTCCGATGATCGCAGCTCCAGCATCATTGATCGCAACGCTAATGATCATTCCGTCTCCCACAGGAAGGGCTGGTCCGGAGAGTGCTGTTCTAACGCCTGAAGGAGAAACAAGAACAGCATAGGGTGTGGTATTGCCATTATCCTCACCTCCGATGATCGCAGCACCCGCATTGTTAATTGCTACACCACGGATCCCACCAGCACCGACAGGAGAAGCGGGCCCGGAAAGTGCTGTTGTCATGCCAGAAGGAGAGACAAGGGCAGCATAAACGCCCGCATTGTCAGATCCCCCTATGATCGCAGCACCCGCATTGTTAATTGCTACACCACGAATCTGGCCCAATCCCACTGGAGTGGCTGGTCCTGAGAGAGCTGTTCTAACCCCTGAAGAAGAGACAAGAACGGCATAAGGTGTAGTGTCACCATTATCGCGTCCTCCAATGATCGCAGCTCCTGAATTGTTGATCGCAACGCTAAAGATCAGTCCATTTCCCACAGGAGCGGCAGGCCCGGAAAGCGCTGTTGCTACACCTGAAGAAGATACGACAGCAGTGTAAGGGGTATTAAAACCGTTATCTTCTCCCCCTATGATCGCTGCTCCTGAATCATTTATCGAAACACTGTCGATTGAACCGAGTCCCGAAGGAAGGGCTCCAGAGAGTGTCGATGTAACGCCTGAAGAAGAGACAAGAGCGACGTAAGGATTATTGACATTTTCTCGTCCCCCGATGATTGCAGCTCCAACATTGTTAATCGAAACAGCACGAATCATACCATTTCCCACAGGAAGGGCAGGCCCTGATAGCGCTGAAGTTACACCCGAAGGAGAGACGAAAACAACGTAAGGTGTGGTTAAGCCATTATCCCGCCCTCCGACGATCGCAACATTTGCACTATTGATCGCAACGCTGAAGACCTGTCCATTTCCTACAGGGGCAAAGGGCCCCGAAAGAGGTGTTGTAACTCCTGAGGAAGATACAAGAGCGATGTAAGCTGTGGTACTATTGTTATCCCGTCCACCGATAATCGCGGAACAAAAAACCTGATTGAAAATCAGCAATACACTAACTGAAAAAATCCCATATTTCACTCAGTACTCTCCAAATTTGGGATTTGCAAACTTCTGATTTTGAAATGAATATGGAAGCCTCCTCTTACAAAGATATATCAAATTCATAAAAATTGAAAATAGCGAAAACAGTTCTAAGGGCTGTAAGAGAGCAGATTCATGCTTGATTAATCTGTAACACTGGCAAGAAGTGTTTATTGCATATTTCTTTTCTAAAGAACGAAAAAACTCTTCACACTGAGATACTTTCTCACAAAATAGATCCTGATAAGAGAAGAGATAAAAATAGAACTTCCGAGTACCAGAACGGCTCCTAGGACGCCATATAAGGGAATGAAGAAAATGTCTAGGACGATGATGTAGACGAGCTGAAAAAGGGAGATCTTAAAGCTTAGAGCTTGGTGTTGGCTGTAGGTCAACAAGGGCCCTGCTGCGCTAAAACATAGCCCAATAAAAAATGAGACGGCTAAAAGAACAAGGGAAGTGTAGGCGCCCGTAAAGTCCTTTCCAAAGAAAAAGAGAAGCGGATGGCCGAAATAGATTACGATGATGATAAAAATGACAGAAGGAATGAGCTTAAACGTGTTCATCACATTCAACAAATCCTGAAGATGTTCTTTTTCATTCCTTTCCACATAATAGGAAATACGGGGATTGATAATCATGTCAATCGCTCCTCCAAAAACGGTTACTGCAGAAGCAATGACCGTGGTCGAAGCAAAAAAACCGACCGCCGCTTCATTTTTTGCTATGATCTCTACCATGAAAATATCGATAGCCATCAAACCTGCAAAAATGAGAGTTGATCCCATCATCTGCATGGAGACAAAAAACCATTGTTTTTTTTCACTAATCGGAGGCTGGTTGAAAAGGTTTGCTGGTAAAAAAATCTTCAGGGAAATCATTTGTATAATGTTCATGGCAAGATAAGCAATACCAATGCATAGGATGAGGTTCAACCCAGCAATATCCCCAGGTATGATCTTTGCAAAAATGGGAGCAAAGAAAAAGATGCTCAGGATCATCAAAATAAAGAGACCCACTCCTTGGAAAATCGCGCTCATGTAATAGTGTTTGAGCACTTGCAAAAAGGTGGATTGATAAATGATCGAAGCATAGAGGGGAATGAGCCAAAAGGAATAAAGCAAAATGTGCAAAGAGCTCTTAAAAATCCCCTTATTTTTCAGAAATTCATAGCCAAAAACGAATGAAAACCCAAGGAGCAGTATGATTACCGAGGTAATGATAAAGAGCTTTAAGCTCCATTTTAAAAAACCGGATGCTCTTCCTAAATCTTCTGTGGCAAGATATTTAGAAATGTAACGTACCATCGAAAGTTCTGATCCAAAAAGCGCAATAGGAACAAAAAAGGTAAGAAGCTGCAAAACAAGAACGATATTACCATAATATTGGGGAGTTGTAATGCGGGCTAAATAAACGTTGAGCGCATAATTGGCTAAATAAGAGCAGATCGTGATGCTTAATATGATGAAATTTTTACGGAATAAAGCTACAGAGTCATGAAGATCTTCCTTCAGGTACGGGTTCATGTGAAAAGCTTAACCAAAGAATAATTTTACTGTTTCTTCCTTAATAACTCCTTCTAAGTTTTTCTCCGATTTATTTTTAGAACAATAGCTGGATATTTTCTTTGGAAAATAAGGGGAAATTCGGCACATTGTTCCCCCCATTTTTACCTGGAGTAGTCCCATGAAGTTGCTCAATTTTTCTATTATATCTTTATTGGTTCCCTTTTGTCTTTTTGCATCTGGGCAAGATGTCCCCAAGCTTTCTTTAAGTGCGTCTGCCAAGATCTACAAACCGGCAGATGAGTTGCAAATGAAGATTGGTGTGATCACCCATGCAATCAATGCTGAGGATGGGCTCCTGGAAAACAGTTCCAAAATGAGAGAAATTATCGACCAGTTAAAAATCGCAGGACTGGACCATGATGATTATGAGACGAATCAGTTTTCCATCAATCCAACCTATACACCCCGTCCCAAAAATCCTCCACCTGACTGGAGACAGACGATCAATGGGTATGAGATCAAGAATTTCATTCTGATCCATACCGACAAACTGGATATGGCAGGACAAATCATCGATTTGGCAAATCGAGAGGGTGCCAATAGTATTACTGATATCCGTTTTGGCATCCGCTCTCCGAGAGACTACTGGGCTGAAGCAATCAGTGCAGCTGGTTTTAATGCTGTTCAAGATGCTCAAGCGATTGCGAATGCAACAGGAGTTCAATTGGTCAGAGTCTTATCGATCTCTCTAAGTCAAACAAACGTGAGATCGCCTCAGCTCGATTTTCCATGCTTTGCAAAGGCTGCTGGCGGCGAGGCAGCGCCTCCCATCGAACCTGGCGAGGTGACGATCGAAGCCCATGTGAATTTGGTTTACGAAATCAACTAAGACTCATAACTTTTGTGTAGGGGCTGTTCCCGTTAAGACACAGCCCTCTGACTGTAAAGGTACGCTTGGATTTACGCAAGGGTGCCAAATAAGTTCTTCGGATCGGTAATATCAGGGATCATCGTCAATTGACGGCCGATGTCATGCTCTTCTGCAAGATCATGGACAAGGCGCAAGACACTGTAGTCTTCAAGAGCAAAACCGACTGAATCAAAGAGGGTGATCTCCTGATCCGATTCGCGCCCCTGTTTCTTTTTAGCAGCTAGCTCCCAAAGGGCTGCATAAATTTTTGCATCGACCTGTTGGATTTCCCCTTCAACTTTTGTTTGTTCTAGGAGTTCGACAACGACTTTGCATTTTGGGATAAGTTCGGGATCGAGCTCTGTCTTTCCAGGGGAGTCTCCGCCTATCTTGTTGATATGAAGACCTTCCTTGATCCAAGAGGCCTCAAGGATTTTGTGATGTCCTTTTTGAGCAGTTGCCGTTGTGATGACATCGCTGTGCTCCAAAACATCCCGACCGCTTTTACAGCGATTTAGATTCAGTCCAAAGGGTTGTAGATTGTTCTCATACTTTTCCATAGCTGCAGGATCGAGATCAAAATAATAGATCTCTTTGACTCCCAAAGCAAAATGATGGGCCAATGTTTGAAACTCACTTTGCGCCCCTGTTCCGATGATGCCGAAGGTTTTGGCATCTTTTCTTGCCAGGTACTGAGAGGCCATTGCCGATGTCGCCGCTGTTCGAATCCCAGTCAGTACGGTCATTTCAGAAATAAGCATGGGATATCCGTTTTCAACAGAAGAGAGCTGACCTGTAGCAACGACCGTTTGTTTGTTTTGCTTCGGATTTTCTGGATGGCCGTTGACGTACTTAAAGGCGTAGAATTTTTTATCAGCAATCGGCATCAATTCGATGATCCCATCCGGAACATGGGTTGCATGTCGGGGACACTTTTCGAATTCATCCCAACGGGAATAATCGCTGTTCATCTGATCGATCAACTTCAGAAAGAAGTTTTTGAGAGTTACTTTTTTTAGAAGTTGATTGATATCTTCAACAGTTGTTACCCGAACCATTCTTTCTCCAGCAATTTACAATGTGAAGAGTCTTGCAACCCAAACAGGATGAAAACCCCTAATATTCAATAGATAATAGAGTAGAGTAATATATGCCAATAGAATTGAGGGATATCAAGGGGGAGTGCTATTTCAAAGGGGAATGTTCCTCTCTCCATTCTTTCTCTATCTTATTTATTATAAGGTTTTTGTGTTTATATAAATTTAATGACCTATCTCTCTTCTTTATAAGTCTTTAATGATAGTAGAGTAAAATAATTATTATAAAAAGGGAGATAGAATATGGCCTCAGCAGTGTCTGGAGAAAGTCCTAGCGCCAACGTCGATACCTCCGCTGCAGTAAGCCCACGATCATCAGTCGATGAAAGGATTCAGTCTTTAAGAATTCATATTGAAGTTCCGGTTAAAACGCAGGCTGACGAAATAGGCTGTTTTTTTCATTTACAGCCAACAACTCAGGGTTGTGAAATTTCTGCATCTCCCAAATTAGCTCGAAATCTATCCCTTGCAAGGCAGACTGTCGAGCATGTGGAAAGACACATCACTCATTCCTCAAACTTTGTATTTCGATCAAGAAAGCACTGGACACTTAGTCAGATAGACCGATTGGTCTTAAAAGTGAACAGAATGCGTTTCTCTATTCAGGAGACTACAGATAAAAACTACAACATTTGGGTGAGAGGAGAGGCGGCTGAAAAAGAAGGGGTCGGTAACTGTGGAGAAATGGCCGATTCAGGAATGAAATATCTTTGGCGTCGGAGAAAACAGGATGCATCCATTCCAGAACCCGAAAAGTTTACGATTGATCGCGGGAATCATGAATTTATCGTGATTGGAAGAGATCCAAATACTGATCCTTCTGATCCGAGCACTTGGAACTCTGAAGCTGTTATTTGCGATCCCTGGACGAAAACATACTTTCCAGCCTCACAAATGGAAGAGTATCTCTGTTGCGTACTCGAAAGAGACTATAATGAAAGTCCACTTACATCCGTTGAGGAAGCTGTTCCTGTAGTGGTTCCCTATGAGAAGGGCCAATACGATCTTCGTGTTGTTTCTGCACCTGTTGCGTAACTATGCTTGCTGATTTTGTTGCGCCAAAATACCGAGGATCCCAACATATAATGAGCCCAAAATAACGATTCCTGAATATTTCATTTTTGCAAGCCTTGCTGCTATTGCGTACTGTCCGGCTTCATAGGCGTTTCCAATCGCTTTTTGAGGAATGTCATGGGGGCGAAAATCAGAATATCTGGATATTTTATCCACAAGGTCCCACTGGCCATCTTCGCTCGCCGATTGAATGACTTGGAGTAAATTCCATTCTGAGACTCCGCTATACATCAACAACCGAACCAGATCCCATCTTTTCTTTTCAGTAGCAAGATAAATGATTCTTTCTCTTGTACCCTTTGTAAGATCGTAGAATCGATCGGAATGGATGATTCTTGTAATAGAAGTTAATTTACCATTTCGAACTAGTTGTGCTGTTGCATTATTGAAGACCTCATTTGTAATATCTTTGGCTCTGTCTGAGTCCAAAATATGGCCATGACTACTCTTTCATAACCCTGTCTGGCTGCAAACCAAAGCACTCCATTTAGGGAATCATTCGATAAAGAAAGGACCTTGGGAGATGCAATCAGAGCTCTTAAAACGCGTCTATGCTTCCAAGCAAAAGTTCTCTTATAGAGAGCTTCAAAGTCTAAATCTGGATGGGTGAGAACCACTTCAATAAGAGCAGCACTATCTCTTTCTAAAGCGACTTCGATGAGATCATCCAGAGAAGTGTTATATCCAATTGCGAGCCCCAACTCCTCTGCGCCCATTTCTTTTTCGAGAGGTTCAAAGTGGCGGGTTCGTATCTCATTGAGGCATAATGTTTTTAGTAATGGAATTACTGACATTATTACTACCTTAAATGTTTGTGTCTTTATGTGTTTAATTCTGGTTAATTGCGTTTAATTTTAATAAATGATTGTAAATCTTAAATAAAGAGTTTGTTTTTAAAATAATTTATATCGCTTTCTTTATATGCAGAGTTCTTAGGAAAGGGAGTAATGGGATGTGTTCCGAAGTCTAGAAATAAACTCCAGTCTGTAGTCCAACGGTAAAGTTTTCCCAATTGTATTTGTATTTGTTTGTAGAAAAAACAACTCTTGGGCCTGGAGAAATCTGAAAACCGACTGTCTCGGTTCTTATACGGACATCTTTTACCTTGGTTCTAAAATTCAGATAAGTTCCGAATAGTGTACAGAACCAGATGTCCCCACGATAGGTAAGGGATCCTTTATAGGTTTGCCCAAAGCCACCACTATGCAGTTTTGAGTCTGACGTAGATATATTTACGGAGTCGGTATTGGCAATACCAACTAGGTTGCTCGGAAATGCTACGATTACATCTAAACCATAATTTTGCCAGTGATATGCATAAGAACCTGTGAGCGTCCAATGAGTGAATAAGGTCCAAGCAAGCTCAAATCCTGCGTAAGGGCCCCACCAGTTTGTTTTCAAATCGGATGGATCGAGCCCAAAATCTAGTGGAACTGGCAGCAAGGGAAGTGTAACAATGAATTGTTGAGGATTAGGTGTTCCATGTTTAAGTTTTAAGTGACGTAACTCATAGCTTCCGAAAGGAGAAAATTCCAATTGATGATCCTGAGTATTTACTAAGGGAAAAGAAATCCCTCCTGTTCCCAGGATATCAAATGCAGATCCTGAAACGCTACTTTCAGAAGTGAAAAAAGTGATGCCTCCCAAAACATCAGGGATACCAGGAGTGTACACAGCTTTTCCAGAGCCGATCCAGGCAACATCTCCATCAAACCGGGCAAACAGCCAGCCGTATCTTCCTGTGGCATATCCCTGAATCTGTCCCATGTGCAGGTTTTTATAGACAACGTGATAAGTAGGGCGTCCCAGATTGTCTTTAAAAGTATGCTCAAAACGATCTTGTCGGTATGCACCGCCTAATCCACTTTCAAAATGGAACTGCCAGGAATACAATGAAGTTGCAAAGAATAGGAAGAGGATTACTTTTTTCATTTCAAACTCTTGCATTAGAGAGGGAAATCAGATGTTAATTCTTAGGTTCAAAAATGTATATAGCAATCCCCGTTCATGGCTTTACTTGAGGAGGAGTATTACGTGATGTAACTTTCCTCCCCATAATCCCTGAAAAACTATTGCTCTTCTTGAACCAGATATCGCTTAAAAGACATTTCATTCCAATGTTCGTAAGAACAAGGATCACCCGGATTCCCTCCATATCTGGAGTCTTTTGTAAGTTCCGAATGGGAATGAATTATCTTTTCAAAAGGAGCATCGAAAAATAGGGCCAATGTATAACGTTCGATATCGCCGGAGGCCTTGTGAACGAGATGTTCCGTTGCCCGAATCGCATCATCTGAGGCTAATTGCCCAAACTCTCCCACTTGAAACATCAGAACTTCAGGCTCATGGCACACGACTTTCTTAAAATTGCCATCTGATCTTGTTTTGACATAAAGACCTGCTTCTTTTGGCTCGGATACCTGCTCTCCATCAACAAAATAAGCAGCAGGGATGAGAGCTGTGAACAGTCCATGATCAAAATGTGCGCCACACCAGAAAGGATTGTCAGAGATTGTATCTCCGCTTTTACTGTAGTGGAGCATACGACCGAGTTTGGGAACACCGTCTAAATAGACTCCCGTCTCAGGACCGATCAGTCCGATTTCTCTCATGACGAGTTCTCCCGTTGCAGCCATCAGACTGCCCATTTTTTGAAAGGGGCTTTGCAAATCCATCTCCACGGGCCAAATATTGTAGGCAACATCGGGGACATGGGCATAATAGGAGATCTTCTGATCGTCAATAACCCAGGATCCGTCGGGACGCTTGAATCTTTCTTTTCCTCTCTCATAACCGAGGAAAAGATCTCCCCGATCCCGATCGGGGGCGTAGGCGTTCTTCACATCTTCAGAAAAAGCAGAAAACTTGCGGGCTGCTTCAATATATCGATGAACAGCTTCCTTGTAACCAGGAACATTACGGATCCCAACAATCCCTTTTTCATGTAATGCGGCTTTCAGAGTACTCAGGGCATCAGAGTCCTGTTGTAGTAAATTTTCATAAGAGATGATGTCCAAAGTGAGTTCCTCTTCTGCTGAGACTGTACAAATACAAAACAGGCTGAGAATAGCGAACATCACTGTCCTTATCATTTGATTCAAGTGCATATGTTTCTCCTCTATTACTTAAAGAGTTTTTAAAGAAAAAAGAGGGAAGGCTAGTCAATACAAGTCTTTTTGAGAAGAAGAACTTAGGGTTTTTGCAAGCATTGATGTTATTTGAATCAAATGATTCTTTTAAAATGCACTCTTAGAAAAGATCTTAACTTTCATCGTACGTTCTGTTATTCTTACCTTCGTTTATTCCATATAGATTTTATCAATACAAAATTTAGTTAGGCCTATGTCTTTACCTGTTCGAAACAGTGTTCGCGTTTTGCTGTTAAATGATCAAAATGAGTTATTACTCATGCACGTCGATGATCCCCATACAACGAATATGGATGGAAGGTACCGGGGCCAGTATTGGTTCACGATTGGCGGCCGGATTGAAGGGGAAGAGTCGATCTTCGAGGCTGCGGAAAGAGAGATCTATGAAGAAGCAGGTATTTCCAGGCAGAACATTGAGTTTAGACCTCTTGTCTGGTTTGGAGAGTATGACCTGATCCTCAATGGCATACCTACCTGCAACCGGCAAAAGTTCATTGTTGCAAAGACCAAACAGAAAGAAGTGGCGCCAACGGGACTGTGTGAATGGGAACAGAGTGTTTTTAAAAAGCTTGCCTGGTTCTCTTTTGAAGAGATCAAGAATACCAATGAGATTATCTATCCTGTCCTATTGCCTGAATATCTCCCAGATATTTTGTCTGAAAAATATCCACGAGAACCGATAGAAATCGATTTGGCAAAGCTTCCCGATCGATAGGTAGAAATTTTATCTTTTCCTGACAGGAGTTATTGGCTTTTTGATCATCCTATGATAGATCGGATCGTATGGATGTAAAAGAAAAAGCCTCGTTTTCGATCCTTCCCATTTTTGTTTCCATTGGGATCTACATATTCGTTTCCGCGCAGATTTATTACTGGCTTGAGCCTTACTTGGTCATTACGAAAGCATACGACGCCTCGATAGCCATTGGAGCTATCTTGATGGGGTTTTTGTCCGATATTTTTTGTCGAAGAAGAATACTCATTGTCATGCACTTGCTGGCTCCTGTGCTCCTTGTTCTTAGCTATTTTTATACTTCTTCTCTTTGGGTCATCGTTTTGTTTGGTCTCGTCTATAACCCCCTTTCTACGATCCGGGCAAACCTGGTCGATAACACCCAGGAATATTCGAGAGTGAAACTCATATCGATTTCGTTCATTGTACAGTTCTTCCCCCAAACTTTTGTTGTTCTTTTCCAAGATCTGTCCAAATATACCTCCTTGCTCTTGGCGATTGGGGGAATCCTTATTAGTCTTATTCTTGGCCTCATTTTCTTTTTTGACCGCAGAGATAAAAAACTCAGGGCCCAAAACTATTTCTCCAAAATTGCCTTCTTTTTACCAAAGACAAGCACTCGTGCGATTTATACCTTCATTGCTTTTATTCCCTCGCAACTTGCCTTTTTTGTTTCCAATAACCTTCTAGAAGCATATACGATGAAACCACAATACTATTCGATACTGTCGTTCGGTGCCTTAATAGGTGCTTGCATATCGACTCTTTATAAAAAGACACCTCATGTTTCCGTTCTAACGATTGCCTATGGGTTTGCTCTGATGATTTCTCTTCTTCCTCTAGGAGCCAAATATATTTATGGGTACGAGCACTTAGACATTCCCTTTATGTTTGTGGCTCTGGGCAGTGTATTGGGGTTCTACATATCTTTTGTGTATGATGTGATCTTACACTCGGTGTCAAAAAATTATCGGGGAACTGCCTGCGGGCTTCTCGATTTTGTGTTTGGCGGAGCATCTATCTTGATCCTGTTACTATTCAAAGAGCTATCAGCCAGCAGTTTCTTTGCACTCTTATTGATTTCCATTGCCTATGCATGTGCTGTGGTTTTCCAAAAAGCGGCAGAGTGAGTCATAAAATATAAAAAACGACCTTTGGTCTCTTATTCTGTAGGATGTGAATGGGATATTATAGAGAAAAGGGCGATGCAGAATACATCGCCCTTAATCATCAGGATTATGCAGTCTCAGCTCGATATTTTGCTCGAGCAATTGCGTAACTGATTCCCCAAGCTGCAAAGCTGATTCCTAAATAGGTAAGAATAGGCACTGCAGCCATGGCTGCTGTTGTGGACCCATCATAACCAGCATCATAGGTCACAACAGCTGAAGTTGCAGAAGATGCTCCTGCACCGATTCTTGCAACGTTTGTCCAGGTATGGGCATTATTTACAGCTGTAGTAACCACTGCTTGGGCTGCTGCAAGGGCGCCGGTTCCGTAGTAAAGAGCATTCCGCATTCCTCTTGCTCCAGGCACTCCTGTTGGAACAGGGGAGAGAGCAGACCATTTTCCTGTTCTTGAGCCGCTGACAACAGTTGGAATTACATTTAAGGCAGTGATTGCTACGGGAACGGCAAATTGCACGGAGTCACTTACTCTTTCATTGATCCAATCTCTTGATGCGGCAGCAGTATCAGCTGCAGATCCATAGACACCTTTGAAGAACGATGTTGTTTTGGTACAGGTCTCATGAGCTGACTCAGGAACTTTTGAACAGATTCCATCTTTTGGCCAAAGGGAAACTTCAACAGGCACTTGGCCGCTCAGTTGGGTTTTCCCATCGTCCACCATTTTCACTACGGATCCATACGAATCTCCAACAGTAGTTACTCCTTTTTTCATCCCTGTGCCGACAGGAGCTAGATGACCTGAGGCGGATGTACTGAAACGGTCCCACAAGCCAGAGGCTGATTCGGTAAAGCTTGCCCACTTTTGCTGAGCCCAAGTCATCTCCTGCGAAGTTGTGCCATCTACTGGTAGATCTCCAGGAGTTACCTTGCTCTGAGATACTGTTGGAGTTTCTTCTGATAAATCCACAGTTACTGGCTTATCTGAGTACTGGGGGTGCAGAGGGCACTTGGAGTCATTTCTGAAAGATTGGGCAAAAGAGATATTAAAAGAATCGGGCATACGTTGCGGAACAGCAACAACTGGTGCCTCATTTGCTGGGTTCTGATCGTCAGGAGGAATAATAAGTGTAATTTCACTTACTTTTGTCTGTGGAGTGACAACAGATGTATCTGTTGTCTGCACAGAAGCAGATGAATTTGCATTTATAATTGTAGTCGTCTGTATTTGAGGAGCATCTGAAACCTGGACTCCTGAGACAGTCACTGTCACAGGTTGAGGTTGTACTTTAGGAGGTTCAACCGGTTCCTCTTTGGGTTTTGTTTCAGGTCTCGGTGTTTCTACCCTTGGCTCTGTTGCTTTCGGAACTACCTTTGGAGCTTCTGTTCTAGGTTCTGCTGCTTTCGGTACTGTCTTAGGAGCATTTGCTTTAGGTTCTGTAGTTTTTGGAGTTGCCCTTGGAGTTTTAGTTCTAGTTTCTGTAGTTTTTGGAACTTCTGTTCTAGGTTCGGTTGGTTTTTGGGCTGTTTTGGGAGTGTCTGTTCTAGCCTGTTGTTGGTTTTTATTCGTAGATTCCTCCCCAGATGGTGTTGAGTTAGAAGGTCTGCTGAATAAATAGATTCCCCCGGCACTGAGAGGGACCCCAGCAATTAGTGCCTTTTTTAGAACTTTAGGATCAATCTTAATTGAAGAAGTTTGTTCAGGGCTTGTTGTTTTGTCACCTTTTTTAGAATCTAATTGTGTTCTTTTAGAATCTAATAGTGGTGCACCAGAAGTTAAAGAATTTATTTCACTCATATTTTCCCCATAAATTATTTCGTAAAAAAGAATCCAGAAAAGTATATGGGGTAGGTTTCTTAAAACACAAAAAGAAATACTGCTTGAAGATGAGAAAAAATAGATTGGAGGCTTTATTAAAATATTAATTGTAGAGTTTGGGGCTCTTTTACAACTATTAGAGAAAGCTGACAGCTTTAAAGCTCCTTCCGTTGACAGGAATTAAAATTATGGCTACATCAACGAGTTAGAAAAGGAGTTGACGTATGTATCGAGCTTTAGTTCATTATTACTTTAAGCCTGATGTCGCTGACAAAGGAAAAAACTTTATCTTGACTGTACTCTACCCCCAGGCCAAGCTTTTGAAGTGCCATAATATAGAACTCTGGGAAGATGAAAAGCAGAAAGGGCATTTTGTCGGCACGGGAATTTGGGACTCGAAAGAGGATTCAGCAAAGTTCAAAACCTTTTGGGAAGAAAAGCAGGATGAATTGATGAGCTATTGTTCGCAGCCTCTCAAGCGAGAAGTTTACAAAGTGAGTTTACATGGATAAATTCAACGGTGCCTTTTGAAGTACTGAATCTCACGTTCGTGCTTCACTGCTGCTTCACGTGTGTTAAAGGTCCCCAGATTCCTCCGTTTGCCGGTTTTAGGATTTTTCTTACGTGAATAGAGCCTGTATTTTCCTGAAGCTAACTTTCGAATCATAGATCCCCTAATCAATGGTTTATAGTCTGATTAACAGAGCAAGAAAGCGTTGTCAACGTTTGATCGTCGTAACGTCTATCGGGCTTGTCTCTTCCTGGCTGAACTCTTGAATTAATGTCTTTAGACGTTCGCCATTATCTCTTTGCAATAATTGTCCAAAGAGTTGATGCAGTACGATAGGATTAAAAACCCTTATGGAAGCTTCCAAGGGGGATAACCCTGCATTGTGATCGAGTAGTTCAATGATCTTATCGAAATATCGGTGATAGATCGTCTCTTCAGTTCTGGATCGTAAAATTTCAATTTTAGAGCGTTCGGTAAGCCAGGGATGGAAAAAGTGACAGGGAGGTTTGATTTCGTTCAACAATTGAAACACGAGGACTACAATTTCTTTCTCATTTTCTAAGCGGAAGATTTTTTGAAGGCACTGGAGGTTCATGCATCTTCTCACAGCTGAATAGAGTGTTTGGCATTCCTCGTTGACCAAAAGGTTCATCGCTCGGATCTGACGAACAAGAGCAGTTGCTTCTGGTGTTGGTGGATTTGCCCAAGGCAGGTAGTCGACGAGATGCTTGAATAAAGCACGAGTAGACAAGTAAGGATGCAGATACACTTCATCAATAGTGTAGGATCGGCACCTTGAAGTGTGTTGTACAAATCGTTCTTCAAGAGAAACTGTTTCCAAAGCTTTTGGGGGTAAAGGGGGATAAAATGCTGATGATCTTCTTCCTCTTGAATGGGTAGAAATTTCATCTTCTTTGCAGTCTTGTATTTCTAGGGGACCGAATTTATACTCAGCATCCACCTCTTCTTCAACACTTGTTTCTTCACTCATTGAAGGGGAGGTAGTATGCACTTCTAAAGTTTCAGAATCATTAGAATCAGTAAAGTATGTTCTCGTTCTACAGGAATCTGGGGAACTTACGGGTATATTGGGAATGGACATTTCTGTTCTCCTTTGTGAAGATTTTTTTTAAAACCAGGATACAATGCTCTAGAGTTGGATAATTTTAAAGAAAAAACTTTACATGAGCATTTTAGAATAATTTTCTGGTAGAGACAGCTTTTCTTTTTTCTCTGTTTCCGTAAAAATGGAAGACTTTCCCAACCCAACTTATTGATCATTATGGATTCTCCCAGTTCTATTGCTAGCCGTCTCAAAAAAGAGGCGAACGAACTGCTATTTGATCGAGGAGTAGAACAGTTGCTCACTCGTCATGGAAAGGTGGTTTATGCAGGCTCTTATGCCCTTGATCTGATGGCATGGCCTGATATTGATCTAAATCTGGTTGTAGCAGAAAATCGGGGTGGCTGTGTTGCCGCTGAACTTGCATCTGAATTCATCAATTGGGATGAATGTGTCCGAGTTAAGTTTGAGAGGGATCTGAATAAAGCGTTCCCTAATCTTCCTAAAGGGATTTATCTGGGTGTGAAGCTGGACATAGGTGAATGGAATATTCCCTGGAAGCTAGATGTCTGGATTGTCGACGCAGAGGAATCTTTGAAAACCCAGGAAAAAATGGAAGAAGTCCGTAAGAGATTGAACCCGTCCAATCGTGAGATTATTCTGGCATGGAAGCAGCAGCTCATGACTCCCCAAGGAAGAACTCCTTCGTTCAGTGGATATTGGCTCTATGAAGCGATTCTCTTTCATGGAATGACATCAGACAAGGAGATTCTCGATTTTTTAAGAGAAAAAGGAGTCAAACTTTGATTACTATGCTCTGCTCTGCGACTCTTGCAAGATTTTATTTCGAGCAAAGATAGAAAAGAGAAAGCTCAGACTCCATAAACCGAATCCACATATTTCAATCACTCCGCTTATCGGAACAAGAGAAAATCCCAAAGGGGTCCAATCGGAAAGGATCTGTAAAGGTACCCTCAAAAGGCATCCAACGTTCATCAAAAACAATGCTGCAAGGGAGAAATGGAAATGGAATACCTGGCTTGCAATTGCTGCCATCATTAACGAGATTCCTCCTACGACAATCGCGTGCCTGATGGCACCATAGTAAGCATGGCTGAACACGATATGGGATATCATTTGGTAGACAGGCATGAACAACAGTAGACTTAGGGAAAACAGAATCCAAAGATAAGCCAGAAAAAGGGGGAAGGGGGCTTTCCAGATTTTTATCGGAATAAGAATACGCAGCAGACCGACAGTAATCCCTAACCAGAATAGCAAAAGGAAAGCTGCATAGATATGATTCTGTGTGAACCGATAGAGGAGATAAAATCCCACTTCACCAAGTAGACCGACGATCAAAAGAAAAAGCGCCTGCTTTCCTGCTCTATTGGAAAGGGAGGGTAGATGGAACCATTTGGGGAATAGGGAAATCGTGATTCCCAAAAGAAGGAACAGAGCCATTCCATGGACCTGCAGATCTCTTAAGGGAGCTTGAAAAGTCGCTACATTCCAGAATAGTATATCTGTATTCGAAGCGGATGCTAAATTCATATGATGCCATGCACTCATTACCGTGGAGAGAAAGAGCCAGATACCTCCGGCAAATAGAAAGCGAATCCCTATTTCTTTTGGTTTGAGAAGGGAAAAGAGATGGCTTAGGAAAAGAGATACAGCAAAGATCCGCAAAGTCCCGCTGATCCTTACCCAATTGGCTTGAGAAGGTTGATACAGGTGAATGCAAATAGAAAGGACCATTAAAAGAAGGGGAAGATAGGCAAGCTTAGGATAATGGAGTTTACGGTTCCATTCATGAGACAGTAAAAAATACATCATGCCCATCATCCATAGTCCGACCCAACCAAAAACCTGTGCCATACCATGAGCATTAATGGAAAAAATAGGGGAGGAGGTAAACGATGCTTCCTTGCCGATATCCCACAGGATTGCAATACCCCAACTGATTCCAATTGTTAGTAAAACGACTATTGAGGTGAGAAAGTACCATCTTGGGATTTTTAGTGACTCTTCCATAATGTTCCTATGCATCTTTCCAAGGATTTTTATCAGAGTTATTCTTTTATGAGAAATAAATCACAAAGTGATTGATTGAAAATTCTCTTTTAATTTCTAGAATCATTTATATTGATCAAAGCAGGCTTGATTTTGGAGAAACCACAAGTGGGAAAAAAAGCGTTAATTCTAACGACTTCAGGTGGATCGGGGCTTATTCAGGCCGCGAAAGCATTTGAACAGAAGCTGTTAGCGGAAGATCCAGGTTATGAAGTGGTTCAGAAGGAGATCCTTCTTGACTGGGGCTACAAGTCCATCGGCAGGTTCGGAATCAACTATTACGACAAGATACAAAGAGTAGGCCCTGTTTTTGCAAAAGACATGTCGATCAAGTTCATTTTCTTGGCCGATTATTTTTTCTGGCCTAAATTCTTCTTCTCCTTTCTTACCTTTTTGCTCAAGAACAACGTAGAAAGAATCATAGATACACAGCCCGTAGGGGTTTCTGCACTGATCAAAGCCTTGAGGCTTTATAACTGGATCAGAAAGAAAAACTTGGGGTTAGAAAAAGTAATTGTCGATCTACCCACAAAAAGATCTACCCACTTCTTCAATAACATTCGAAGACTTTCCAGAAGAGATAAGAAGTATCTGAAGATAATCAGTCTAAAACCTCTTTTGGAAGATGTAGGCACAGAAGAAGAGTTTTGGAAGAAGTATGCCGGTGTAGACATGTCGAAAGTGTCTTATGCGGATTTCTTCGTGAGAGACGCCTTTAGGGAGTATGAGAAAAAAGAAATAGATGATCTTCCTGTAGAAGTTACGATTCACTCAGACAATCAGAAAGAAACAGATTTCATTGCGTCAGGACTTTCTTTTTCAGGAAATGAATTTCGAATGGGAAAGGATAAGTTCTTTTTCTCATTCGATAAAGAAGCAAAAGTCATTACTGTACTTCTGGGCTCCCAGCCTGCTGTGACTTCGACAAAAAGCTATGTGAAAAAGATTATTCATCTTCTCAAAGAGAAAAACTATCAGGATAAATACTACCTTTTTGTGATGTGTGCTGACGAAAATAGTTTATACAACGATATCTTTATGATGATCAGAAATGAAAAGAACTATCCTAAGAATCTAGCCATTATTCCTATGCCTTTTCAAAATGAGGATACTATTGCAGCGCTGTTTTTCAGAAGCAATGTAACAATTACCCGCTCAGGCGGTGGAACAATACTAGAGTTATTGTGTGCATCGAGAGGAAAGAGTCTCATTCATTCTGAATCAGTGAAAGACCCGATGAAGGGAATTCCATCTTGGGAGGCCGGAAATGCTTTATATTTATTCCATGCAAAAGGGGGAGAGATCATCAACCCCCAGACTTTTTCAGAGAGGTTTTTAGAATGTTAAGAAGAAAATGTTGGATTCGATTTTTCATTGTGCTTGTTTTTGTCCTGGCTGTCTCATGTGAACATTCGAATCAGGCAAATCTTGATGGAAAAGAGAAGACTTCACGAAAAACGTATGGCAAGGGGTATCGATATGAGCAGGAAGGATGGATCTATGTGCATATAGAAGGAGCTCCGTTTGAGAGAGGAAAACAGCATGGATATCTGGTTGCTGAGGAATACAAGAAAGCTCTGCGATGTTTTCAGGCGATGACTTATCAAATAACGGGAATGCCAGATTCATTCTTCACGGAAGAGGCCGTTCGCCTGCATGAACATTTGATTCCTCAAGAATGGCTGGAGGAGATGAGAGGAATTGCTGCAGGCTTGAGCGAAGCTGGAGTTCGAACGACACTTCAAGATATTATCGGGTGGAATGCATGGATGGAAATCGTCTATTCCTGGTGGCCTTTAAATGAAGAGAAGTATGCACATGATGCACCTAAAGGAAAAGAAAGGTGTAGTTCGTTCATTGCAACGGGTTCTGCTACAGCCGATGGGAAAATTGTCCTGTCCCATTCCACCTTTGATGATTTCTGGAGCGCGCAGTGGGGCAATGTCATACTAGATATCGTCCCTGATCGGGGACAGCACCTGATGATGCAAATTACACCGGGGTATATTGCCAGCATGACCGATTTTTTTGTGAATGGTGCAGGGATATTCGGTTCTGAGACAACGATTGGGGGGTTCAATGGCTATGATCCGAGCGGCATGCCAGAATATATCCGTTCCCGCGAGGCAATGCAATATGCTACTTCCATTGATGAGTTTGTCCAACTCATGAACAAGGGTAATAATGGAGGAGTCGCTAATACCTGGTTGATCGGCGATCATAAAACAAACGAAATCGGTCAGTTTGAGCAAGGATTGATCTATCAGAATTACCAAAAGAAAAAGGACGGCTATTTTGCCGGATCGAATACTGTTTCAGATCCCCGCATTCGCAATCTTGAGTGCAAAGACACAGGGTATAATGATATCAGAAGACATACCGGAGCAAGAAGGGCGTACTGGCCTATTCTTCTGGATAAGTATGTGGGAAAGATCGATGTAGATGCCGCAAAAAAAATGATCGCTGATCATTACTCAATGTATAAGAAAAAGGTGTTTCCTGGAGCGCAGAGCATTTGTGCCCATTTTGATAATGACCCAAGGTATTCCATGAGTTCAGTCGCTTCGGTCTATCCCGATCCTTTCACCCCCGGCGGCGCTGTAGACGCAAAAATTGCTACTTCAGACTTGGCAAAAAATATGCAGATGTGGGCTCGATGGGGAAGGCCCTGCGGCAGGCCGTTTAATGCAAAAGGTTTTCTGAGAGAACATCCTCAATGGAACTGGCAGGAAGGCTATCTGATCGACCGACCTTCAAGAGAATGGATTACTTTGAAAGGAGAAAAAACAATACAATATCTAAATCCTGAAAAAGATACTTATTAGGCTTTTTGTCTGTTTCTTAAAGAAAGAGCCAATATAAGACCGATCAGACTGATTAAGATATAGATCCACCCATTTGCGTGGATTGTCTTAGCAAAAACGGAAGAAATCATCACATCTATCTCTGTAAAAGAAGGGATCTTTCCTATTAACGATGTGATAGGAGTAAGACCTTTAGCTGCACGTTCAGCAAGTTCGAACTGGGCTGAGGTTAAGGAAATCGCTTTTTCATGTAAGTGAAAGAGTAGAGAGGATCTACTGATATAGGCAATCACAGTTCCTGCGAGCGAGACACCCAGAGCGCAGCCGATCCAGGCAATAGTTAAAAAGACTCCTGTTGCTATGCCGATTTTCTCATCGGGCACTGTAGCAAGAGCTCCTGTAATTGTACTGATAAAGGCAATTGCAATGCCAATACCGAAAAGGATCAATCCGATGGAAAGGAGGAAAAAATTGGGTTCTCCCTTCAAAAAGAGAGAAAAGAAAGAACCGATCAAAAAGCAAGTCATGGAGAGAATATTAGCTTTCTTATCCCCGGCCTTGTCGATCCACTTTCCCGCTGATGGAGAGACAATCGACATGACTAATGTAAGGGTAAACATCGTCAATCCGCTATAGATCGCTGATATTCCTGCGATGTTTTGGAGGTATAGAGGAACAAAAAAGAGAACTCCCAAAAAGATCACCTGCACGATTAATCTCAAAATGTTGTTAATGAAGAAATTGCTCTTTTTAAAAAGGGAAAAATCGACAATGGGATCCCTTTGTGTTTTTTCTCTCAAGTACAAGAAGAATAAAAAGAGGAGTCCACCGATCAAGAAACAAAAGAAAACAGGTGATGTAAAACCCCAATTTTGCACCTGATTTAATGCGAAGGTTATCCCGAATAGAGCGATCACCATGAAAATGGTACCGAGTGGATCAATAGGCTTTCTTTCTCCCTTTTTAGAAGGGCAGTTAAAATAGGTGAGGATATAGCAGAGAACACCTACAGGCAGGTTGATGTAGAAGATCCATCTCCACCCGATTGTATGAACGAAAAGCCCCCCTATCGGGGCTCCTATTGCTAGAGCAATGCCCATTGTCATAACGGTAAAGCTTCGGGCGTAGGCTTGTTCCTTCCTAGGAAAAGCGTCAAAAATTAAAACAAATGTCAGAGGACTTGCAATTCCAATCGAAGCTCCCTGCAAAGCTCTAAAAAAGATCAGCATTCCTTCATTCACTGAAAATCCGGCTCCAAGAGAGCTGATGATAAAGAGAAGTACAGTGAAGAGAAAAATCTTTTTATGACCATAGGAGTCTCCAAGGTGTCCTCCCAAAATCTGTACCATTGCTGCAAGAATAAAAAAGGCATTGGCCACCCATTGCATGTTTGTCAGGCTTGCATAGAATTCATCTGCAATCACAGGGATGGCAATGTTCAGAGCTGTGGCATCGATGGCAAGCATGACTCTGATGAGGCATACAGCCAATAAAACCCACCACTTCTTTGCATTATGCTCCATGATTTTTCTTTTGACACATCGGAAGAGAGGCTGTAAATCATTTCTTTATATTAGAGCTTTAGAAAGCTTTTTGTTATAGTAATTATTGGTTTTAATATTAAGTAATAAAAAAGGTAGTCAATTATGTCAGTTAACCCAGATACTGGGCCGATTCCTCTGAGTCATACCAGGTCCACCTTGCTTCTGGCCCTTGAAAACAAGGCCGAAAGCACTCATTTTCCCTATTTTAGAAGAGCCCTCAAGATTCGAAAGTATTTATTTCAGTGTTGCGGAACACAAGGATTTGGAAGTCCTCGTGAAGCTGATTGTGCTCTTGTCTGCAAAGGAAAATGCATCAAATACACTTCCAATATTTTATCAGGAGCTTGCACCTGCTTTTTGACGGCTATTACTCTTGGTTGCTATGCCTATGTGGAGTATCAGGGCTATAAAAAGGACCTAGAGAGACAGCCGCGTAAGCTAACACAGGTCGTTCCAGTCAATGACTAGCTATTAGAGGCAGAAGTCTTTCAATGGGAAATCCCTGTTTGTTCAGGCAAGACTCATTGTTTTTATTCAATCTGGGCAAAAAAAAACTAGGCGGGTAAACCCGCCCAGCTTTTGGTTGACAGCGCAAAGATAAATCTTTGACTTAGAAATCGAATTTGACCTTTAGGTCCAATCCGTGAGTATAGAGGTTCCCGTTTATTTCACCTAATAAGTAAAGATTTCCAAAGAGAGCTTTTAACATATTTTGGTTCCACCAAACTTGAAAATCGTATGTAGCTGAGAATTGGATGTGGAATCCGTTGTCCCAAAAATAAGATCCCCAGCCTAATCCGAAGCCGGTTTCTGCATGAGGTCTTAGTTGCGAAACTTTCCACTGAGCGCTAGATCCTGGAGCTCCTACGTTTAAAAGCTCATCATTTCGAAAACTAACTTTTTTATATCTAGTATAAGAAATATCACCAGCAACGTTGCTGACTAGTGAAAATCCATATCCAAGCATCCAATTCATCTCTAAAGAAACTCTGGGTCCTAACGCCCATGAATCCGATTTGTATCTTGTATTAAAGGAAGTAATTCCTATTGGATTTGGGGCAGCAAGTAGGGTTGTTAAATTGAACTTTTGATCAATCCATGTTACTCTACCACCAAATGCAGTTTTAAATGATAGGTTAGTACCTACATAATAGGTTCGGAATAACAGGAAATCTAAAAGATCCATTCCTAGACGCCATTTAGAGTCAAAGCCTGATGGTGTACCATTGAAAAAAGGTTGAGTAAACTGTGGAATAGACACCCATTGTAAAAACAGGCTGCCTCCATTAGCAAAATCTGGAGCAGAGGAGCTAGTTTTATGGGTATTATGAAACCAAGTATATTCAACAAGTCCGCCCCAGTTATCATGTCCGAAATTCATTCCAAGCCCTACTTTGAAACCAGGCTTCCAACTAAATTTCTGATATATGACATCAGAGTCATAATCTCTGCTTATAGCGGCATTAGCAGCTTGAGGTATCCCTGTAGCAATTGCCATATTGTCTTGTCGTGGCTGCCAGTAAATGAAATCAGCCATGATAAAGAAATCCCATGCGCCGTTTACATCGTAACGCGCAGGTGCATTATATCCTCCCATCATCTGATGAGACTCTGCTCCATGACCCTGATCATAACCAGCTGGGTGCTGACTAGAAGGAGGGGGAGGTGTTCTTCTTCTAGCACTATATCCTGTTGTCGCGGTCAAACTCAACGCGAGGAGGATGAGTGCTTTCGTGATTTTTCCGTTCATTTTTTGATCTCCTTGAATGAACAATAATTTAATAGGCACGACGTGCCCACGCCTTTCTTTTACGCCTAATTTCGGATCGTAAGAAATTTCATTATGTTTCGCAAGGAAATTTTTAAAATTTATTAATAAAAGAATAGAAAGAACTTTTATGAAGCTCTTTCAATATAGAGAAAACCGTGAAAAATCCTGAACGAGGCAAGTGCCCCGTTCAGGTTCATGACTTAGAAATCAAATTGTACTTTCAGGTCCAATCCGTGTGTGTAGAGGTTTCCTTGTACTTCTTGATTGTTGTTCACATAGGAATGCAAAGCTTTCATCATGTTTTGATTCCACCACACATTGAAGTCATAGGTAGCAGTGAACTGAAGATGGAAACCATTGTCACAGAAATAAGTACCCCAGCCGAGCCCGAAACCAGCTTCAGCATGAGGTCTTAATTGAGCAACTGTCCAGTGAGAGCCCTGTCCAGGACCACCTGCAGTTTGCACTTCATCTTCATTCCAGTTGACTTTGTAGCGGGCATAAGAGATATCACCTGCTAACTTGCTGGCAAGTGAAAATCCCCATCCAAGCACCCAGTTCAGGTCCACTCCAAATCGAGGACCGAGGGCCCAGGAACTTGAATAGAAGCTTGCATTTACCGTAGAAAGTGCTAGTGGGTTTGTCAGAGGATTCAACAGAAAGTTGAAATCCATATCCTGACTAATCCATGTTGTACGACCTCCGAAAAATGTTCGGAAAGAAAGTCTTGTTCCCACGTAATAGATGCGTTGTAGAACAAAGTCTAAAAGGTCCATATCCAGATCCCATCGGGAATTAAATCCATCAGCAAGACCTGTGTTCCCTGTATTCAGGAACAGACCTGATGCCCATAACATGAGAAGTCCACCACCATTATCGAAATTCGGTGTATCTGAACTTGTGCGGTGAGTATTGTGGAACCAAGTATATTCTACGAGTCCCGCCCAGGAATCATGACCAAAATTCATTCCAAGGCCTACTCTGAAACCAGGTTTCCAGCTGAATTTCTGATAGATGATTGTAGAGTCAACGATGGGAGGAACAGGGCCGCCAAGAGGCAGTGCATTAGCCAGTCCCATGTTCTCCTGTCTTGGCTGCCAGTAAATGAAGTCAGCTGTGATAAAGAAATTCCAGCAACCATTTACATCATAACGCGCAGGCGCATTGTATCCGCCTTCCATGTAATTGTAAGCTCCATGTCCTTGGCCAACACCTATAGAATTTTCACAACATGGAGTTTGTGGAGGAGGTGTTCTATTTCTCCTAGTATTACTATATCCAGTAGTCGCGGTCAAACTCAACGTGAGTAGGACAAGTGCTTTTGTAATTTTTCCGTTCATTTTTTGATCTCCTTGAATGAACAATCATTTTATGGGCATAGCAAGCCCATGACATATTTTAAGCCTAAATTTCGGATCCTATGAAATATAAGCGAGTTAGGCAAGAATTTTTTTTAAATTTGTAACAATACGAATAAGAGAGGCTGAAAAATGAGAGCTGAGCGAGGCTGGGTACCCCGCTCAGTAGAAATAGATTTAGAAGTCGAACATGACCTTTAGGTCCAATCCGTGCGTATAGAGATCTCCCGATCCTACCAATGGGGCATTATTGATGAGGTTCATCACATTTTGATCCCACCATACATTGAAATCATAGGTGGCAATGAATTGAATATGGAACCCGTTATTCCAAAAATATGATCCCCAGCCGAGCCCGAATCCAGCTTCAGCATGAGGTCTCAATTGCGAGGTCTTTAAAGAAATGCTATCGCCAGGACCACCAGCGACGAGGAGTTCATCTCCATTGTGATTGATTGTATACCTAGTGTAAGAAATATCACCCGCAAGTTTGCTAGCAAGAGAAAAGCCTAAACCTAGCATCCAGTTCAGGTCCATGCCAAATCTAGGCCCCAAAGCCCAAGAACTGGAATTGAATCTTTCATCAAACATGGTTGTATTCACAGGTGAAACAATCCCTGGTCTTAGAGTATATCTAAGGCTTAAAGATTGGCTGATCCATGTTGCGCGGCCACCGAAAAATAGTCTCGCAGACAATTTTGTACCTACGTAGTGTGTGCGTTGAAGGAGAAAGTCCAATAGGTCCATTCCTAGTCTCCATTTGGAGTTCAGCCCACCTACAGTTCCGTCACCTAGTGGACCGCCGCCTTGGAAGAATGAGTAGGTTCCCCAGATTGGGATAAGGCCTCCTACACCAAAGACATCAGGTGCAACCGTACTGACACGATGTGTGTTATGGAACCATGTATATTCGACAAGTCCACCCCAGTCATCATGTCCAAAATTCATTCCGAGGCCAACTTTGAAGCCGGGCTTCCAGCTGAACTTCTGCTCGATAACTGTTGCATTAGAGATGAGAATACCAGGGGATGCAACAGGAACGGCTGTAGCTAATGCCATATTGCCTTGTCTAGGCTGCCAATAAATGAAATCACCCATGATGAAGATGTCCCAGTCACCGTTCACATCGTGACGGGCTGGGGCATTGTACCCGCTCACCATTTGATGAGGTTCAGCCGCATGTCCTTGGTCATAGCCAGCTGGATGCTGGGAAGAAGGAGCCGGTGGAGGTGTCGGTTGGTTCATTCTTCTAGCACTGAATCCGGTTGTTGTTGAAAAAATAAGCACGAAAAATGCTAATAATCGAAAAGCCATTCCATTCATTTCACTTCTCCTTTCATGGGCTTTATTGTAGATGATTAAAATAATTCATTCCCTAAGAGAGTAAAGATATTTATCAACAAGTGCAAGAAATATTTGATTGTTCTTTTTTAAGGGCGTAATTAAGGAAGATGATTAAGAGGGCTTATTGGGGTTGAATGACATAATGCATTTTATGTAGATCTGTCGAAATAACGACTGCAAATTATTTGAAATCAATGAGTTAGAGATGGGTTTTGAAAAGTATTATTGTCTAAATCAGGTAAGGGAAAGTATACTATTTGCCACAAAAAGGATTCACAAAAAACAGGTAAATCCCTAAATAGGCATAGAGCCTAAATTTAGATAAGAGGAAAACGTGCGCTGCCCATTTTGCGACAATGAAGAATCGAAAGTAACCGATTCTAGAAATGCTACAGATGCCAGTGCGATCCGGCGAAGAAGAGAATGTTTGAATTGTCTGAGAAGGTTTACGACCTTTGAAACAGTAGATTTGACCATTCAGGTTAAAAAGCGGGACGGAACCTATGAAGATTTTCAGCAGGATAAATTGATTCGGGGCATGGATGCGGCTTGTAGGCATACAAGAATTAGCCATGACCAGGTAAGGTCCCTTGCTCATCAGATCACAACTCAACTGCTGGAAAAACAGGTGCGTGAAATAGGCACCAAAGATTTAGGAGACTTTGTGATGCGGAAATTGAAAGAGGCCGATGTGATCGCCTATATCCGTTTCGCATGCGTATATAAAAGGTTTAAAGATATTAAGGAGCTCATGGAAGCAATCCGCTCCATTATTCCAGAAAAAGAAAAAGAGGATTGGATTTATGGCGATCAAGAAGAAAGACTTAGAAGAGTTTAGACAGAGACTGATTGATTTACGTAAACACATCACTGAAGTGCTTCAAGGCAAGACAGCTGAGGTGAAAGAGCCGGATGAACCAAGAGGATACTCCCAGCATCAGGCAGATGAGGGAACTGATGACTTTGGAAAGACCATTAGTCTTGAAGTGACCAATAAAGAGTTTGTGATCTTAAAACAGATCGATCGTGCTCTCGAAAAAATCGATGAAGGAACGTATGGGGTTTGCGATGTGAGTGGTGAAGAGATCCCACGAGCACGTTTGGATGCTGTTCCCTATGCTACAATGACTGTCAAAGCACAGGAGAAGCTGGAAAGAGGCCGGGTCTCATGAGGAAAAAGTTCTTTGTCGGAATTTTCTCTTCTCTTTTGTTAGTGGACATTCTGACAAAGTACTACACCTATTTGTATATTCCTAAAATGAGCTGGAGCCATCCGAGCTTTCCCTTTGGAGGAATAGGGATCTTCAGCAACTTTTTCGGAATCAGTTTTTCTCTCAATCATGTAGAAAATCTGGGTGCCCCATGGGGGATTTTTTCAGCCTATTCCTCTTTTCTGTTCATTGCTCGTCTTCTGATCATAGCCTCACTGATCTTTTATGTTGCCTATTTCAATAAGATCAAAGCCCGCCAATTTCCACTCTGGTTGATCATCACTGGGGCAGTTGGCAATGTGATTGATTATGTAGTTTATGGGCACGTCATCGATATGTTCCATTTCATTTTCTGGGGCTATTCCTATCCGGTATTCAATGTTGCAGACTCCATGATTTGCTCCGGTATCGTTCTTTTGATTCTGCAATCTTTATTCCATCGTTCAGAACCCTCTGAAATGAAAGCCTCATGAATCAGAAAATAGTCATCAGCACTCTAGAGAAGGAAGGAATGTACCAGGCTTCCAAATGGATACGGATTTCTGCTCTTTTAGATACAAGTGAGATCGAAGATCTTTTTAAGGCACTAGGAGGAACTCTGCATCCTCTGGGCAGGATCATCCCCGAGGCTGATGCACAAATTCCTTTGGGCTTCTTTCTTACTGAATATGCGAACTGGATCTGCAATCTTCGAGGAGGGAATCCTCCCAAAGAGGCCGAATTGAGAAAAGTTTTGGCTTGTGCTTGGTCACGAACACCTGATGCTTTTTTCTTACAAAAAGTAAAGGAAGATAGCTTTCTTCTTCGCATCAGAAAACCCGTAGTGCAGATCAATGCTCATTTTTTCCGGTACTCTCCTTTAGATGAAGAATTTCGCTCTAAGACTTTTGGCCAAGACGGAATTTTCTGGGGGCTGGAGTTTTCCTATCCCTTTGTCATGCAAGATGCCAAGACAAAACAGATTCAAATAGTGAATTCCGATTTTGAGAATACCCAGTTATTTTCCGATCTTAGGAAATGGGTTCGCGATCATACCCGGCCTACTCCTTTTCTTGTGGGAGGCAAAAAGGTTTCAGTGCCGATGCGCATGGGGAAAAAGGTTGAAGACTGGATTTGTCACCATCCTTCACTGAAAGAACAGAGTCTCGAGGTGTCATTATGAAGTTCGAGATCATCGCTATCGGAGATGAAATTCTCAGGGGCAACATCATTAATTCCAATGCTTCGTTCATCAGTGAAAAATTGAGGGAAAAAGGATACCTCGTTGAGCGTCATGGGGTCCTTTCCGACAACCCTGAGAAATTAATTGCAGGAATTGAAGAAGCGCTTTTGAGATCCGATCTGGTCATTACGACAGGTGGGTTGGGCCCTACGCTCGATGACAGGACAAAAAACACGATTGCAAAACTGTTTGATGTGAAATTGGTCCACAATGCCGAAATTGAAAAAGATTTGAAAAAGCGATTTGGCTTTTTGCCTACCTTGAAAGAACAGGCCACTATTTTTGAAGGAAGCCATTACTTTGTAAACAGAGTGGGCACTGCCCCGGGCATGGTCCTGAAAAAAAAGGGCAAGACCTTGGTTCTTCTTCCCGGCGTTCCTCCAGAACTGCATGAGATGTTTAGTGATGTTCTTTCCTGGATTGAACAAGCCTTTCCACTGAAAGAGCACTTCTATCAGGAAAAAGTATACTTGGCCTTGTTGCCAGAACCACTTGTTGACGCATATCTTAGAGAACTTGCGCCGATGGACCCAAAAGTGGAAATTGGCATTTATCCATCGACAGGTTTTTTACAGGTTCACTTTTCTTCGAAAGAGAAAAAGCGGATTCAACCTCTGAAAGATAAGCTTCGTGAAAAATTTGCCTCTTTTTATTTTGAATACCCAACGATTGAAGAAGCGGTTCATGAAGCTCTCATAAAACAAGGGAAAACGTTAGCATTCGCTGAGTCCTGTTCAGGGGGAACCATGGCTTCTAGGCTAACGGCATTGCCTGGCGTTTCAAAATACTTTTTGGGATCGATTGTCAGCTATTCCAATGAAATGAAAGCGGATATCCTTGGCGTATCGGAACATACTCTAACGAAATATGGCGCTATCAGCAAAGAGACAGTCAATGAAATGGTAGAAGGTCTCTTTAACAATACTACGGCGGACTTTGCAGTAGCAGTCTCTGGGATTGCCGGACCTGGGGGAGGCACAGTAAACAAACCTGTCGGAACTGTTTTTATCGCTGTTGGCCAAAGAGAAGGGACAATTGACTCTGGAGTGATCCAGGCACAAGGTCCGCGTAATTTAGTGATTGCATACACGGTGAATACGGCTTTGTCTGCTTTGTGGAGACGAATCGTTCATAATGAGAGGACCTTCGAATTATGACCGAAGTATATGAACTCCTTGATAGCGGGCATGGCAAGAAGCTGGAGCGTTTAGGCCCTGTAACACTCATTCGTCCTTGCGCCCAGGCTATATGGAACCCAACTTTACCCAAAGAGAACTGGAAGAAGGCTGACTGGATTTTTTCCCGCGAAGGAAAGAATCAATGGCTTCAGAGCGATAAAAAACTCAGTCAGTGGGAAGTAGAGATCGAAGGACTCCGGTTTTTGATCTCTCCAACGAGTTTTGGTCATTTGGGAATTTTTCCAGAGCATCGAAGCGTTTGGAAATGGCTGCTAGAGAACACCAAACCCAAAATGAAAGTCCTCAACCTCTTTGCCTATTCAGGGGGAGCGACACTTGCTGCTGCAAAAGCAGGCGCACAAGTAGTTCATCTAGATGCTGCCAAGGGAATGATTGATTGGGCAAAAGAAAATGCACAGAAAAATGATTTATCGAATGCTCCTATCCGTTGGATTATCGATGATGCAAAGAAGTTCTTGAAGCGTGAAGAAAGAAGAGAGTCCCAATACGAAGGAATCATTCTCGATCCTCCTACATTCGGAAGGGGACCTCGAGGAGAGGTCTTTAAAATCGAGAATGAACTTCCGGCTCTTCTTCATTTGTGCAACCAACTTCTTTCTAAGCAGGCTAAGTTTCTCATCCTAACCTGTCATACACCTGGTTATACTGCGACTGTGTTGAAAGCTGTTTTAGGGCAAGTGATGAAAGGGAGAGGAGGAACGATTACAGGTGGAGAACTTCTGTTGGAGTCTTCCCAAAGTCTTTCCATTCCGCATGGCTATTTTGCGAGGTGGGAAAATGAGTGAGATTACCAGTGCGCAAAATCCAAAACTGAAACAGGTGTTAAAGCTCCGGGAAAGAAGAGAAAGAAAGAAGACCAATCTTTTTCTAATTGAAGGGTATAGGGAATTGAAACGAGCCCAGGAAGGAAAAAGAAAGCTAGAAACTCTCTTTTACTGCCCCGAGCTTTTTCTCAAAGATAATGAGCCTGCCCTTTTAGAGAAATCTGGGGCCAGATTGTGTCGTTTACCTAAACACCTGTTTGAGAAAATTTCCTATCGGGATCGGCCTGATGGTCTGCTGGCCATTGCGGAACAACAACATCTGTCCCTCGACCATTTAAAACTATCTGATTGTCCTTTTCTTGTGATTGCTGAGGGGATTGAAAAACCGGGCAATTTGGGAACGATCCTCCGCTCCTGCGATGCAGCTGGAGTCGATGCATTGATCGTCACCGATCCATGCACAGATCTTCACAATCCGAATGTCGTTCGCGCAAGTATAGGAACTCTTTTCACCGTCCCAGTTTTTGAAGCATCGAAAGATGAAGTTCTTTCGTTCCTCCAAGAAAAAAATATACCCATGCTTGCTACAACCCCATCTGCAGAAAGGGAATACACAGAAGTAGGCCTCAAGAGTCCTGTTGCTCTTTTGATGGGATGTGAACAATATGGCCTCTCGTCCGATTTTTTGACAAAGGCACAGCACAAAGTCCATATCCCCATGATGGGGTATGCCGACTCATTGAATGTAGCTACTGCAACCACTTTGATGTTATATGAAGTACTCCGCCAAAGAAAACGTCCTATATCTTGATAATCATCTTCTGGCACTCTACAAGCCTGCGTCGATGCTGACTCAACCGGCCCGAGATGGACTGGTGAATCTGGAGGATTTGGCCAAAGCTTATTTGAAAGAGCACTTTCAGAAAGCGGGCAATGTTTTTCTTCACCCTATTCATCGTCTGGATAAGGATGTGAAGGGGATCGTTCTTTTTGCGCGAACTTCTAAAGCTCTTTCCCGACTGCAGAAAGACATGAGGGAAAAAAAGATTTCACGATCCTATTTTGCGACCGTTGAAGGATTCGTAGATCAGGATGAGCAGATTTTAGAACACCACTTGGTTCATGGCTCTTTTAAAGCTAGACTGGCATCCAAAGATGAAGAAGGAGCCAAAAAAGCAGTTCTTTCTTATCAAGTCGTAGAACGAGGCAAAGACCGGACGCATCTTAAAGTCAATCTCCATACAGGAAGATATCATCAAATCCGCGCCCAGCTCTCTTTCATCGGTCATCCCATCATTGGAGATAAAAAATATGGAAGCAGCATTGTTGAGTCTATTCAGCTAGAACATTCCAAGATGGAATTCACTCATCCTGTGAGCAAACAGCCCTGCATTCTTACTGTCTAATTTCTTGTCATTTACTCCTTTTGTTCGATATTCTTTCTAAAAATTAATCGGGCAGTAATGAAACGTATCTTCTTGCTTTTGAATCTGATCATTCTCACCTCTAAGGCCGCGTACTGGTTGAATGAAGGATTCAAAGTCAACAAGATCCTCCTCGGGCGATCCCAACCTATTTCCTATATGAGTGTTGAAGAGCCTGATTTCGATACGATCTTTAATCAGGAATTTCAGTATCTGACCAAAGGACGACAGACCTATGTTTTCGAGAGTGAAGACCACCAGTACGTTCTCAAGTGTTTTCGGATGCATCGGGTAACTCCTCCCTTTTGGACAAAGATATTTCACAAGGCCAATCCTAAAGAAAAAAGATTGAATGACTGGGTAGACAGTTACCGAATTGCAGATGAACAATTGAAGGAAGAAGCAGGAGTCATCTACGTTCATTTGAATCCCACCCATCATTTAAAACGAGAGGTAACTCTCATCGATAAATTGGGTAGGAAAAAGAGTATTCCTTTGGACGGAATGGGCTTTATGATTCAGAGAAAGTTTGAGCCTCTGATGGAAGAGTTGCTGTCCTGTCGCAGTCAGTCCGATTCTGATCGAGTGAAGGAATACATCACCGGATTTGTCCAAACGATTTCCGATCGATGTCATAAGGGAGTTCTCAACCATCATCATTTTATTCTTCGGGACCTTGGAATAGATGATGGCCGTATCGTAGAGTTTGATGTAGGACAGCTCTATGCACGGGAAGAACTAAAAGATCCTGAAGGCTTCCGAAAAGAGATCTTCAATTATACCAAACACTTTCGTGAGTGGCTCAATCATGAGATACCGGAAGTGCTCGTTCACCTGGACTCAGAAATCCATAGAGCCATTGAAGAATATCAAAGTACCGCTCTTTAAATGGAGAGTCCTGCTTTAAAGACAACTGTGAAGAAGGTCCATTCTAACTCAAAGGGGTCTTGGATTAAATTGGATTGAACAACATTGAACGGAGGAAAGAAGAGCTGAGCTTCGAGGACCTGTCTGCTATCGAGAGGTTGTTTCTTTTTTGTCTTTAGGTTCATATACGTTCCATTAGCAGCGATGTAGAAATTTTCTAATATTTGCCATCCCAGAGTGCCATGTGCAAAATGGCCCCGAGTTTTTTTCGTTTGAGCAAAAAGAGTTGCCATGCTTTCAAGTGTAACTCCAACAGAAGAGTCAAAAGAGAGAAGGTCAAAGACACTTTGCTGCTTACGTCTTGTCCAATGATAAGTATACCCACCTGATATCCAAAAATTACTTATCTTAAATTCTATATCACTTCCTGCAAAAGGTCCCTCAAAGGCAAGGTCAAATTTCCTTCCGGAAAAGTCGAAAATAGTATGATACAATGCGCCTGTATCATTGAAATCAATGAGAGGGGAGGGATTAGGATTCATCTGTTTGAATCGAATATGATCATATCGATATCCGGCTACGGGAATCACAAGAAGAGCTATAAATGAATTTTGATAAAAGGGGAGGGGAAATCCACCTCCACCCTTAGCAATTGTTGCATGCCCTGCCGTTTTCAGTGTGATCGTCTCACGATCCACTCCAAAGGGAGGAACAGATGAAAATACACCTTTCCCATCCCAGAATCGACCATAAGAAGCGTTTGCAAAAATCAAAAAATAAGTGAAATTTGCCTTAAAGTTTCCCTGGAGGATCGGCATATTAAATTCGTTGTATGTGAAGTCAAGGTCAAGATTATTGTCCGCATCGAAAATAGGATAGTCGATCCAGTCTGAACGGTATCCAATTCCAAGATCAGCATCTATTTTTGCACCTTGCGCATGGATCAAAGTCAGCAAAGAGAAGGAGAGGAATAATTTTTTCATGCATTACATGTGATAGCTGACTTCAAAAAGCGCATTATACGATCTCCAGAATGCTCTTTCAGGGGCTATGCTTAGATCAGAGACTGTGGTGGTGCCACCGGGATTAATGATGAGAAACTCCTGCTGAGATCTGGCATTTCTTGTCCCGAGCCAATAATATCGATATTGGCCTTGCGCTCCTATTCTCCAATTGTCCGTGATCGCCCAAATGAATCTTAATTTTGCCGTATGTCCATGAGCATGGCTTGTCTTTACAATAGAGGGACTGAATAAAGAAATGATGGCAAGTCCAATAGCACCATTTGTCGTCAAAAAACTTTGAGCCTGAGTTTGTTTTGCATATAACCAATGATAGGAATATTGAGCATCGATGAATGAACTGCTCAATAGGAATAAAAGTCATCTTCACACCCAGATAGGGCCCATACCAGTCCCATTTCAGCTTTTCATTAAATGCAATCCTCATGGTGGCCGGAAGGAAAAAAGGAGCAATGGGAAGATCGTTAAATATGTTGGTAGGTGTATCCTGTCTTTTTAGGACGTGGTGGTCGTAGCCATATCCTGCCTTGGGAGTGATGAACCATTTCCAGTTTAGTTTTGGAGTCATCAAGAACATATATCCGATCTCACCCGCAACTTGATAGAGATTCCCGCTTGCCCGAGTATTGTATTTTCCATTGAGGAAATTAGGTGGAATATTGGGAAAGTCGTTCGAGACTTTATACGTCTGATTGCCGAAATGTGCGTAACTGCCATCAGCGAATAAATAGAAATTCCAGGGGGTGCTCTCTATAAAACCACCGACCCGATAGCCATTGGTCTGTTTGGTCGCTTCCTTGATAAAATGCGTAAACCCTGGTTTGGGTGTTGGGTTAAACACAGTATATTTGATTTTGTCGGACTGATATACTCCATAAATGCCGAAGTCGATGGGAGCCAATTGATGAGTTTGCAAGCAAATGACCGAAAGAAAAAATAGAGGAATTATTTTTTCATTAGAAGGAAACTCCTGTTTCAAAGACGACTGAGAAAAACTGCCATTTCATTTGAAATTGATCCAAATTCAGATCTGAAAACGAAGCTACGAAAGGGACATAGACGGCATTGAGCTGTCTAGTAGCTGTCCGTGAGCTGCTTCCGGTTTGTTTGTAGAAAATGTATTTGCCATTTGCAGAAAGATAAAGGTTTTTTAAAACCTGGTAGATCACTTTCCCTTTGAATATATGTCCGCGATTTTTTTCGTTGTTGTATTAATATGTTAGGGCATAGAGAATCTCTCTGAGTTCGGCTAGGTGCTTTTTGTGCGTTAGTCCCATTTCCTCTCCTAACTCAACGAAGCCCCCTTCATATTCTCTAACCATAAAATCTGCAACTCCTTTCAACTTTTGTTCAAAAGGTAGTGAAACAGCATACCGAAGGGCTTTGTGATCCACTACCGTGTTAATCTTCCCTACCCCTCTGAAAACTTCCAATAGACGCTAAGTGGAAGGATGTGTGGTGGAAGTGATTCTTTTGATGTTTCAAACTCAATGTATTTAAGTATGTGCGCCAACTCTATAGTTTTCTTTCCATAGAACTGTTCGTATAGTTTTTTTGACTGCGCATCTATTGGAGTAAACCCGTAAGTCTCAATAATGCAATTTTGTTCTGTATTATCTGAGGTCATTAAACTTCCCTTGTTTCACAGGTTTTGACGGCTCTTTTTTCTCTTCAAACCTGTGACCGTTAAATAATAAGTAGTCTTCTAAAATAAAGGAGGGTCCATGGTTTTGTTTTCTGACCTCTATGGTACATATGTTCTTTCCATCTACCTGGTCTTGATGAAGATTTTGGAGGTCTTCATTACCCTTAACTGAGGCGTGAGAATGGTTGAATATGTCTATGTTTATAGTTGAGGCATTGAATATGTCTCGACCTTCTCTTGCCTGTCTCTTTTCATTAACCTGGGATGCGGCTGATAAAATCACTTCTTTCTCAATAGACAAAGATTCGAGGGCGTAAGCGCTGTTTTTAAACTTTTCCCCTCTATCAGACTTGCGGGAGGTGTCTATGATTTGAATGTAGTCTAGGAATACGACTATAGTGCGATTTGGGAATGCTGTTTTATGTAGGTCGATTACCACTCCTAGTTGCTCAAGGGGTATTCTTTTTAGGATGTGGATTCTTCTTTCGTTGAGAAGGGTGTTGTAGGTTGAGGTTGTCCTTCTGAAATCCCCTCTATCTGGGTATAGGTATTTTTCTGCCGCACCCCTGTGATACTGAATAAGGGTGCCTTCGTTGTATTCGTGTGAAATGATATTTAATAGTTTCTCCTCTATTCGAAGTGGTGTAGATTCGTAGGTCACAAAAAGGCACATCGGCTCTTTCTTCCTATTCTCTGGAGTGTCTAGAAAGCGATAGGCAACATTGAGCATCAATGTAGACTTCCCATGATTGCTCATTCCTTGGAAGGTCGCAAAACCTCCTTTAGAAAAGTATGCGTGTTCGTCAAGCTTGTCTAAACCTGTTATCAGATCCCCAACGGCCAAGTTTTGCAAAAAAGTTTTCAGCGTCTCTATGCTGTTCTTTGTTTAGTTGGGTCTTTACATCTTCTACTGAGAGTCCGTAAATGGATATCAAATCATTGAAATCGTCTGCCTTAGTACCTTCCTGGAGGTTTGTGCAGCTAAAATCTGGAATTGAATAGGCAAATGGTGGTTCTACTTTGGTCAATGCATTCATGGCTGCTTCGCTGTTATCAAGAGCGAGCTTGATACGAGTGGATGGATATTTTTTTCGTATAGCGGCAACGACGTCGGCGATGTTACCTGCGGAACCCACAGAAGCAACAGGGTGTTTTTTTCTATAGCCTCCCGGATAGTCGTGGCTGTGGCAACTCCCTCCGCAATGTACACATGACCGTTCTCCATGATATCTCCGAGGAGGGAAAAGCTAATTTTGTAAGAGCTTTCCTTTAGAAAGAACTTCTCTTGCTCATTTATAAACTGCATCGTCTGTAACTCCCCTTCCACGTTATAGAAAGGAATGACCAAAGAATGATTGCCGCGGCCGTCTTTCCCGAACCGAACACCTGGAGGTTTGGGTATTTTCTTTTTTGTAGGTAATGCAGTCTGGAACTGCGCCACTAACTGCTCTATTGCATCTCGAAATTCCAGATTTAAGGATTTAGCATAAAGGTCGATTAAGTCCCCTTTTTCTCCACAACTGTGGCAGATATACGTATGGTTTTCTTTGCTAATCGAAAGGCTTTTTTGTTTATCTCCTTTGTGAATAGGACAATAGTCTCGTATTTCTTTTCCAGAGGTTGTTGGAAGGGTTTTATCGTATCCAATAAACCTTAATACTTCAGTAGGTTCTAGCTGTTTATTTAATTCCCTAGAATCAACTTGTATGTTTGTTGTCATTCGCCATCTGTTCCCATAAATCTTTCAATCTCTTCCTTGGGGATACGCCACGCCTCCATTTGGTTTATCTGAAAGGCCTTTAGGGTCTTTGCTCTGATAGCTTTTCTGATCGTGTCTGGACGCATGTTTAGGACGTCCGCCGCTTCCTTGATTGAGAAGACTTTCTTGCCGCTTGATGCCACCCATCTTTCAAGCTTGTCCAATTCCTCTACGGGTAATTTTTTGATATTGTCAGTGAGTCTACTTATGCATTTCTGCACTTCAACCTCTTCACACGTTGCTGTCATAATGATGCATTACTCTTGTTCGGGTTCGGTTTCCCAAAAAATATGAAGATCTGTGATTCTGTAAAAGGAGTTTTTTGGTAAGGCCCTGCGACTTAAATTTTTCCTTTGCGAGAGTAATAACTACAAAAGTGAAACATTGTTTAGCTTTTCTTGGAGAGATTCAATCTTTTGGTGTTTTTGACCCTGAATTTGATTGATTTTACCACCAAGGCAGCTTTTATTTCCTGAAACCTCAAACACGCCACTCATTCCTGTTCCAATCTGCCTACCCTTCAGTATCTCGAGATTAAAATCTTCCTTGAGGTGGGTTTGTTAGATCCTAACCAAAACTTACAATGCCTGTAGCTCGCCAATGTGGACAACTCCGGAGACAACATCCGAGGAAAGAGTGTTGGATTTGAGGGAACAAAACAGGCTCGGGTCGCATCGTTTATTGGATTCACCTCTTATCTCAAGCGGGTGATTCAAGGAATGGTCAGAAAGATGAGGCCATGTCAATCGACGGGTAATGAGAGACGTTCAGGAGGTTGAGAACGAAGGCTGCTACAGAGGCTTTAACACTCGAACAATCCAAGGATTTTCTTCGCTATTTAAGTGGGAAAAGGACAGAAGGTTATCACTCATGGCAAAGATGCTTCTTCTACAAGGAGCTAAGAGGGTATCAGAGGTGTTGGACGCTAAGATAGAAGACATCAACTGGGGAAAAGGGACGATACTTTTTCAGCAAAAAAAGAGTAGCTCCGATGACGCATGCACAGTGATAACATTCCCTCGAGATTACATGCAACAATTGCGTGGTTACCTAGGAGGTAGAGAGAAGGGGGTTATATTCACTTCGAGAAATGAGCGCAGAATCGTATCCAGCTATCTTTACAAGGCCTTTGTTGCTGCATCTGTTGACCTAGGATTGCCAATCAATGTTACCCCTCATGTGCTTCGGGCAACAGCGCTTACAATCTTAAGTCGGAAGGGTGTATCAAGCGATCAGATCATGAAGGTATCGGGACACGCCTCTCCTTCTCAGGTGATCTACTACGACAAGACAGACAGTGAGGAGAATGTTAGTCGAGAGTATTGTTTGATTTAGATATTCACTCACTTACTCAATAATCATCTAACTCACCAAACAAGTCACTTTAATAAGGAGTTACAATCTATCTATATTAGTATTTAATCCTGTTAGCGTGCATTATAAAGAACTCTAAACCAGGAGCAGGAATGATTACGCGTTCTGTAGCGAATTATAAAGGAGGGGTTGGGAAAATCACCTTTGTTGCATCTATTGGATCAGAAATGGCCTGTCTAGGAAAGAGGGTTCTTTTGATTGACCGAGACCCCCAATCAAACCTAAGCGCTTTCTTTGGAATTAAGGAGGCAACGCCGAACATCTATGAGGTTATGATGAGAGGGTTCAGTGTTGAATCAGCAATTATCCTTGTAAGCGAAAGGTTAAGTGTCCTTCCAAAGTCATATTGAGCTTTGCGGAGCCGATGTTGAGCTAGCCTCAGAAGCTGGGAGAGAACTTATTCTGAAAGGGCTCTTAACCCCCATTCAGCAAGAATATGACTACTGTCTTATCGACCTTCCTTCTTCGCGTTCAGCGTCCCAGTGCTAAACGCTCTAGCTTGGAGCGACAGCGTTATCATACCTATGCAAGGGGAGTTCCTGGCAACCTAGGGGCTGGGACATTTAGCAAAGGTGATTAACAAAGTTCAATCCAGGCTCAATCCAAACCTAGGAATTGGAGGAATATTCTTAAACAGATTCGACAAAAGAAAGTTATTGAGCAGGGACGTCCTCTCCGTTCTTGAAAAAAAAGTTTGGAGATAAAATGTTTAACACAAAGATCAGGGATAACATAGCAGCGGCGGAAGCTCCCTCATCAGGAAAATCAATATTAGAATATGCTCCGAGTTGCGGGGCATCTGAAGACTTCAGGACTTTAGCAAAAGAAATTATGGAGCGTTTTAATGGGCAGCCGAGAGTTCATAAAAGGACTAGATTCTCTTTTATCTCCCGAGGAATCAAAATGTGAAGAGCAAAAAAACAAGAGAGCTGTCATCTCGCACTTGAAAAGGTAAAAAGGGGTAAAAAAACCAATTTATCAAAGTGAACGTAATGATGACAGAAAGACAGAAAAAAGGCCTAGATGACCTAACCAGAAAGATTATGGCGTCTAGAAGGTTGGGGGGGGGGTAAAAAAGAGAGAATAACGCCAAGCTCGATAATCAGGAGCACGATAGACTCTCTTTTAAGCAAATCTTCAAGTCTAGACACCTCAAGTATCAACAACGAAGAGGAAGTGTCTAATCGAATATCCCTATTGGAGAAAGGATGACAGACGAAATAGAGGCAATCAAAGCAATTCCCCTAACAGATCTTTTGGGCGAGGTCGCTTTCAGATGGAAATTCGTAGGCTCAGAGATAAGATCCAAGTGTCCAATTCATGCAGGCAATAATCCGACGGCCCTCGCAATCAATCCAAAGACTAATCTATTCAAGTGTTATTCTTGTGCTGCAGCTGGATCTCCAATTGATTTCGTTATGAAATATCATAACCTCGACAAATCTGAAGCGATTAAACAGCTTAAAATGACGCTAGGACCAGAGAGTTACACAAGCCGCTAAAAGAAAAGCCTTTAAACTCATCTAAATGCAGTCTATCGAGCGATTCTAACGAGGACAGCAGCGTTAAATTGCAACAATCGTGGAATCAGTCTGCTCAAAAAGGAAGTGATTCTGACTTTGAGTCGAAGAAAGTGAAAGTTCCGAGCGGAATCAAGTATCATTCGAAAAGTGGCAATCCTCTGATTCCGAGATATGATACAGACGGAAATCTGAAATCTACCGAGCAGATCAATGCAACAGATAACAACAAGAACCATCTGGCTGGAAGTTCAAGAGGAGGAGACTTTTTTACCGTATGCGAAGGATCAAAAGACTCTAATCAGATCTACATCGCCGAAGGAATAGCAACGGCTTTGTCAATTGCTGAGGTGATTGTAGAATTCCCCTCCGGGAGGCTAACGGTGCTTATCGGATATGTGACGAGCTCAGATGGGTTGTTTTGAACATTAATTGCCATAATTACTAATATTCCGTTTTTTTTATTAAAAAAAATAACAAATTTTATGTTTTTATTACGAACTTTAAATCTATCCAGAGACTTTATTTTTGTCTTATATAACCCATAATACAGAAGCTCCAGTTTTTTCTATATGGGAGCTGCACTGCATCAAGATTGCAGGTATCCAATTAATAATCCTGTTATTGATAAGGCTGTAACAGCTCCCGAGACTACAGGTTGGTTTTGCGAAAAAGATTTTAGTTTTTGTCCTCCTGCAATCATCCCCTCGGAGAGAATTCTGTTTACAAGGTTAACTCCCCTGCAAACAGGAGGAATAGTTTTATAGGCAACGTACCCTGAACTAACTCCCACAACCCCCACGGACAGCAAACCTGTTGCCACCGATATAGCAGATACGACTGCTGCTGTTGCGACAATTTTCGGCAAAGCTTTTGCTGTGTGAGAAGCAACAGAGCTGGCGGCACTTGCTGTGTGAGAAGCAACAGAACTGGCGGCACTTGCTGTGTGAGAAGCAACAGAACTGGCGGCACTTGCTGTGTGAGAAGCAACAGAACTGGCGGCACTTGCTGTGTGAGAAGCAACAGAACTGGCGGCACTTGCTGTGTGAGAAGCACAATATCTGATAGCTCTTGATATACAAGATGAGATCCTGGTGGTATTTAAGTTGTTTGCTACATGAGGGAGATTAACAACAACGTAATCAGGAGTACTCGCTGAACGAGGAACAACAGGTCTTGCTTCTGAAACATTGTAACTGATGGTTAAGGAATTTTCTTGTTCTGTTATGCTAGGACCTGCTGAAAGGTTAGGATCTGGGTTTGGCCTGGTTTCGATAGATCTAACGACAGGGCGCGTACGACCGTTTTCAATATTAATGCTATACATAATGAAACCTTTTTTATTATGATTAAAACTATATACATTATAAAATGTTGTTTTTATTAAGTAAAGCTTTTTAGTTTATTTACTTTTTAGATGTTTTAGTATAAACGACTTATCGATTCATAAAAAGGAAGGTCTGAGCAAGGAATCTCTAGACCTGCCTTTTACAGCATCATATTGAGTGATTCCATGATGGTCGTATAGATTGAAAGAAAGCGATCGACATTTGGAAGAAAAAGGCTCTCATAAATGCCTAAGAACGACTTTTCACGAGGTCGTAAATGAATCTTCTATTCGTCGATTCGAGTTTTCCACCAAAAGTCCCCTTAAAACGCAACTTCTCTGATTGGAACGACTTGGGTCGAGTGTCGGGTCTTAAAGAAGTGGAATAACAGCTTTTACGGTTTCTGTAGGACGAATGCTGGCTATGAAGAAACATGCGATGTCGGCAGAACGAAACGACTTATCATCGACAGATTCACGAATAGGTCTCTCCCCTGTTGGGCAAATTTTTTCTACTTAAGATCTTGATTATCAATATCCCCTTACCTTGCGATGCTAAAAACGTTTCCAGAGGATCGACAGGGGAGAGTTGTTCCATGAAATCGAACGATCACAGCAAGTTCACTTTCGAAAAGCTTTGGCGCGTCCCAACAACTCTATAGTCCTCCTTTTCCGTAGATGGTGTGGGCGGCATCTTCTATAAGCGACACACTGTTTTTCTTCTGAGAGCCTGCGTTAAAAGCCTTCATAATCGGGAGCAAGTGGGCAGGAACATCGATGGAGGAAGGGTCTATATTTTCTAATTTCCATGTAAATTTCAAATCAGTATATTGATACCTTTAAGTATAGGTTAAAGGTAGTCAGAGGTTGTGGTGGGCATAGTGCCACAAAGAGACAAAGAATTTATTGAAAGCTACCAAAAGCAGAATGTTGAGAATGCCTTCAAATATCAGAACCAGTCCAAGGCTCCGAAATCGCTCGTGACTTACAACTGCGCATGGAAGAAATTCACTAAATGGTGGGACGAATGCGGATATGACCCGTTCGCTCCACCAAATAATTCCTATGAGTTTCTGTTCGCCCTATTCATCACATCTGTGGCTAAGAATCGAAAGCTCAAGGACGCAAGCATCACTTGTTATCTGGCTGGGCTTCGACACTTCTATTATGAGAAGAGCGTTAACCTCGATACAACCCACTCGGAAATTAGCAAAATCAGAGCTGGTATCAAAAAGAGAGCTTGAAACCAAGCAAAATCAGAAGCTTCTTTTGACCACCGAAAACATCAAGCTCCTCATCGACTCCATAGGACGGCTCGCCTGTCCCATTGAAGTTGTGAGAGACAAGGCTATAATACTCGTCGGATTCTCTGGGGCTTTCCGTCGCTCTGAACTGGTTGCTATCGACCTAGACACCTCGTCTTTGACCAGTTTGGCGTTTTGGTATTTGTTGCCAAGTCAAAGACCGACCGAGAGATGCAGGGAATATTCGTAGGCGTTCCTTTCGCTTCAAACCCTCAATACTGCCCTGTTAGAGCCCTAGGGACTGGATAAGGTGCGCAAAGATAGAGAAGGGGCCGCTTTTCCTTCAGGTTCATAAAGGTGGCCACGTCATTCCTAAAAGACTCGGCGATCGTTCTGTAGTCCTAAAGTTGGTTAAAGAGAAGGTGCAAGCCGATCGGATTCTCGGACGACATCGCAGGCCACAGTTTAAGGGCTGACCACGTGACCTCTGCCATCAAGAAAGGGACCCCTGAAACTTGGATTATGCGCCAGACAGGCCACACCAACATAGATACGCTAAGAAAGTATGGGAGACTTAAAAGAGAGTTTGAAGCCAATTCAGCGGCAACGATAGGACTATAAGGAGACCAATGACAACAAAGAAACTGCCCCTGATGACTGTGTTCATCACTTCTGCTTTGAAGTTGTCGCTAAGGATCTTTTCAACATCGACGCTAATCCCCTCTCGTTTATCCAACATTGTGACAAGGTAGCTGAGGTTTTTCAGACATATACTCCAATACCTCCACCTGAAGTTCGCACTGTGGAGAATGAGTATTACTGCTCCCAATCAGAGGAGGAAGGTCGACACACGGAACCAGTAGTTTTTTGCTCTTGTCTAGCTCCTTGAAAGTTTTGTAGGGGAGAAGCCCTCTTCCTAGTATAATACTTCACAACCTAGAAACTTACAAGGAGAGGTTATGACAAAAGAAAGAGACCAGGAAATAGCGGTCAATACCCTAGAGGAAATATGCAGCGCCTCAATCGGATTGAAGGGATCACTATTAGCACGTCAGAGTGAGAACGAGGAAAGCATTCGAGATCTAAAACATGAGCTAATAGAAATTAACGCATTTTTGACAGATTCAGTTTTTAAATTTGGGTCAAAACAATTTTAGCTGGGAACCACCGAAAATACGGAGTTATAAAAATGACTACAGCAGTTCAACCAAAGATAATAGATGAGCTAGAGGGTCTACTCCTTGAGCTCACAGAAGAAGAATACAACGGACTACTCGATCCTAAATGGGAGAAGATTCATTCCCCGTCTATCTTGCCAATATAGTTTAGGTGCAAAACATCCCTCAAGTAAAAGGCGTACCACTTAACAGCATTAACAGAAAGGTCTTTTAGATCCCTTCCTGCTATTTTTTCGCTTAACCTTAAAGCTTGGTCATATGAGTATTTTTTGTAACGCATCCAATAACAACAGGAAGCCTCTCCTGTTCGGTCCTTACCTGCCCTGCAGTGCCAATAGAGAACCGTTGGTTTTGAATATTCTTGATGTAAGGCTTTATTTACCTCTTTTACAAGAGCTTCTATACCATCAAAATCATGGTGTTTTAGTAGGGCGATTCTGATGACCTCGGGAAGGTCACAAGGGTTCAAGATAGCCCCATATAAAGGATAATGCAGGAAGCACCCCTCGGTTGGATGATCAGCGAAGAAACTCCGTTCCACCTCGAGGACTGAGTGCTCGGTTATGTCATTTAGGAAAGAAATGCACATTAAGTAGTAATTGCTTGTGTCAAAAGAGCAGCCCTGTCCCTCTAACACCCTCTTAGATAATCAACAAGGTAGGAAACCGTTTCGTTTATAGAGAGCTTGCCTTTTAGTGAAGATTCGTCTCTTATATCCTCAAACGGATATGCAGAGTTCCTCGCCTGACGAAGACATGAAAATCCTTCACAGATGTTTGTTTGCGACTTAGTACAGGACGCCAAGAAAGCCAACATGGAGAGACACAAAATTCGCATTTGAGAACCTGAGTTTTGATTCCTTAAGTACAAGGCGATCCACTAGAGTCGAAACATGCCTAATAGGAACCCCATCCAGAACAGCTCTGTGGAAGTTTTTCGACGCCGCATCACTTGAAACACTGATGTGCTGACCAATTGCTCATGCTTATTCGCCTCGAGTAAAGAGGTTACAGCAAAAGTTCATTTTTTGCAAAAAGATAACACAGAAGTCGTCGAAGAATCAAGTCCCAACAAAAGACGAGAAAAACCATAGCCGAGAAAAAAACCATACCAACCAACCGCGATTAATGCCTAATACGCCCTTAAAACACGCACTCGTTGATCTGAAAAGAGAATGCACTCCATTTTTTCTTTGGTTGCGAAAAATCTGAGCGATTCTAATTTTCCAAACAAGCTTGCGGGAGATGCAACCCAAGGAGGATAAACTTTCTTTTGAGCTGGAAAAGGACATGGAGCATACGCAGTTTGCGAATGCCCAAAAGTGAAATCACGTGCCGAAGCTTTAGCGAAAGGCTAAGTGATTAGCGAAGTGTTTACTAAGATCTTAGTATCTAGGCTCAATGGGTGGAACTGTGCTTGCTTATTGCTCTAAGAACTGCAGCTTTAGCTATCATGTTTAGGGTGAAGTCTCAGAACAGTGGAGACTGCATCGAAAATCTAAGCTGGGCTCCAGACAATTTCTCTATGCTTTGTTCGTTTTTTGTGTCTAGTATAGGTGTGTGTTTGATTTCGAACTTATTACTTAAGACATCTTTATAAAACGGCCTTGGGAAGAAAATTGTTTTCATCTTGATTCTATTTCTTTCCTATTTCCTATATACATCGGTCATGAAAGCAAGGAAGCGGTAAGCTGTTTAGATTCTTCAAGGGATATTCTATTCATATCGTTCAACACGCCTTTTCTCTTTTCAAGCTTTTTAGCATTGTCCCTTATCTGAAAAATCAACCTTTCGACAAAGCTTTTTGAGCCCGACTGCTTTCATGGGAAGCTGGAAGCCTGTCTGGAATGATAGCGACCAATTCGCTGTGATTAAGCTCGTGGCAATCTCGAATAATACTTGCTTTCGCATCTAAATCTAATTCGCGAGAAGCAAGAACGTATGCAGCACGTAGTGGCATTTTCTTCAACTTTTCCTCTAGGTCAAGTTGTGGCAAATCTCGATACAACTCAAAGTAAGAAAGCACGTTGTATCCCGTTTTACGAGTTCCAAAAGTAGATTCCAACCACCTCGTAAAGGTCCCATCTTTGTAGGGGTTGAGAACCTCTTTAGCCTTATGCACCCGTTCTCCCATAAGCACCGTTCCTTGACGTCCAATAGCTTTAATTTCTGAAGTGATGAGCTTTAGTTGATTTAGGTCTCTTTCAACCAGCTCTTCATCTATTGCACCCGGAACATAGCTATCCACAAACAGCCTCTCGATTCGATTAGACTCTGTTTCATCTAGAGGCTTTGTTTCGAAAATGGAGTTGAAGCTATTTCCCTGGGGGGCTAGATTAAATCCACCCCCCTCAGCTCGATGTCCTTTGGAAGGCCTTGTTCTCAAATACGCCAGACTTGGACATCTTCTTTCACCTTTTGTGCTGAGAGTTCTTTAGAATTAACCAATAAATTTTTAAACGGAGTAATACCGTCCTTCGAGTCACATAGCCGCTTAACAAATTCATCGGTTAAGTTTTTGTAGTCCTGAGCGGCCCTGGAAGAATCATCAAACTCAAAAACAGTTGCTCCCTTTAGCGTAGAACGAGAAACGGCGACGTCGCGGCGAACCTTTGACTCAAATATCTTTCCAGCAAAAGAATCCTCAATCTCCTCCATCAGCTCTTGGTTAACTGTCCCTCTTTCATCCCAAAAAGACAGGACTATTCCAAAGACATCGATATCATGGTATTGACGAATCGACTCCTGAAACTCTTTAAGCCTGCGAAGAGCAATAACGATATACGCTTCTGGTATTGCGCATATCACACTATGCTGTGATGCAAAGAAAGCTGACAGAGTCAGCCAACCAAGGCTTGGAGGCACATATTCTATGAAGCAAAAGTCGAAATCGCTTTCTCACGGGCTTTAAAGCCCTTCTAAGGTGTTCGTGGGCTTTAGGGGTCGTTCCCAAAGCTGTGGAGTGCGTTCGATGCCATCTAAATAGGCATCAGCAGGTATTAGCGAGAGTCCTGGGATAGATGTGCTCTGAATAACGTCCTTGATGGAACAGTCCTCATGAAAAACAGGAACCATTGTCTTTAGGTCATCTGGTCCTATGCTTAGGTTAGCTTGAGAATCAAAATTTATGAGCAAAACGCGCTTGTTATGAAACTGCGCTAAACAATCTCCCACATGAAGGGAGGTTGATGTCTTGGCAGTCCCTCCCCTGAAGGAACTAACTGTGAATGTATGCATGAACCACCCTGTGTTGACCTGACCTGCTTATATCCAGTGGTGTTGCACAAGTCAAGCTGTGCGTAACAGTTTCACAGCGCAAAAAAGAATTCTTCTTTTGAGTTGGAGGGAGAGGGTGAATTTGCTAGCCCCGTAGTTAGAAACGAAGGGGCGATAAGCAAAGAGGGCATCGCCCTTATAGTACTTATACTATAAAGTTGAACTTTTTTTTGGATTTTCTCTCGGGGACGAGTCAAAAGCTCGTGACCCATCTCTTTAAACACTGAAAATCAACGCGCCCTTCTTCAATTTTCTTGTTTGAGCCGATGTTTTTCCTTTGACGCTTTGTTTTGTCCTGATTTTGCCTTGCTCCATCAAGAACGTGGATGGCTTTTCATATGATTCACCTAGAGAGTAATGGTCTTTTTCCACACATTCCAAAACTTTAGGGGCGTCGCCATCTTCAAACAAACCCTTTAGGACTGCTTCCTTATATTTGATTGGAATATTTGCTTTTACAAGAGGCCTATCCCAGTTTTCATACCCAATCTTTATGCACTTGTGTTGATAAAACTCCTTGGATTTATCGGAGAATTCTTCGAGTAAGGTCATTTGCAAATAATATAGAGAGGCGTGATATTGAGTTGGGGCGATTCCTTTAACAGGAGGCGGTAGCGTCGCTATCGGAATCAAAAGCATTCCTGTGCAATCGACCTCTCCATACGCAACAAGAGTCGGAAGGACCGTTAAAATAAGGCCATCTTCTCTGCCTGTTTTTGGGCTCCTAAAGTGTGTTACATCGACTAGTCTTCCTGTGGTGATACGAGAATCCTTTCAGTGCTTTGACATTCAAAACGGCATTCGCAGCTGGGTTTGTAGCGAACTCCATTAACAGTCCATCTAGCTTTGCTGTTTCACGAGCTCTAGGCCAATGATAGGTATATCCAGCTTGTAGCTTGAATTTTGAGACTTCCAACTCGATATCCCCTCCAAAAAAAGGTCCTTCATAGGTGGGTTCGAATTTTTGTTGGGAAAGATCGAAAAAATGAAGAGACGCTACTACAGTGTTTGGTAGATTAAAATAGGCAATTGGATCAGGACGGGGATTCATTTGCTTCATTCGAAGATTATCACGACGATATCCTGCTTTTGGAATGATGAGAAAATTGATCCATTCCCTCTTAACAATGGGAATAAGAAATCCACCCCCTCCGCTAGCAGATGTGGCATATCCCGCTGTTTTTAGCTCAAGGCGGTCTTCCAGATTGAAGCTGTTGGGAGAAAGAGGAAGAATAGGAACAGTCAACCGAAACTCTTCTCTTCCATTCCAAAACCGAGCATAAGATCCATCCGCCATCAATACAAAATAGTCAAAATCTCCACGGAATGATCCTTCGAAATTCAGCATATCGAATTGATCGAACTTGAGGTCGCTGTCGAAATCGTTGTCTTCAAAAGTTGTGATATTGATCCAATCAGATCGATAACCAATACCCAGATCTGTATCTATTTGAGCCGTGTGTAATGAGCAGGCAAAGAGGCTGAGAAGGATTAATTTTTTCATCAAAACTCCTTATCTATGGGATTAGCATAAATAAGGAGAGTGTGTAAAGAGAAGAATAGTCAGGTTCTACGCCATTCGATGATTCCTGTACCTGACCAGTGGCCAAAAGAAGTGAGATCGAGCTTGGGCAGCTTCACTTTCCGCCACATACGGAGCATGGTCCAGACGCGAATATCATCCAGAATGAGAAGGGGAGGTCTCTCAAAATGGATCTTTTGGAAATTCTCCAATAACTTCTCTTCGAGTTTTCCATCATGAGTCGCATCGATGAAGATCAGGTCCGCCTTTTCCAGGATGGCCCGGTACTTTTCGATGAAGAAAGGCTTGGCCAGGTTATCAGTATATTGGATTAATTTGCCGTCGGAGAAATCTTCTTCTTTAAGGTAGGCTCCTTCATAACTTTCCCATCCCACAGGATCGAACGTATAAATCTTGCCATTGGCTGGAAGAGCAGATTTCATGGAAAGGGCGGAAAGACCTGTTGCCGTTCCGATTTCGATGATGGTTTTTGGTTTGAGCGCTTTTACAAATCCTGCCAGGAGTTTGTAGTGTTCCCCAGGCCAAAGGTTGAGATAATCAATAGAGTCTTCCAGCCTTGAGGAAATTTTCGATAGGTCGATCTCCTTGGCAGCCTGAATTGCTTGAAGGCTGGACTCGAGAATTTTGGGGCTGGGAGGAGAGTCACCCTCAGCTGAAAGAATCATGGAATATTCAGCATGGGGAGCTTCTACTGGGAAAGGAAGAAGGTCTTTGATTTTTGGTTTTTTGAAGAACATAACGCCTCGTATTATAATTGTTCGGCGATTTGAACAGCATTGAGTGCTGCGCCTTTTAAAAGTTGATCTCCCACGACCCAGAATTCCAGAGCATCGTCTTGAAGTGGGACCTTGCGAATCCTTGATACATAGACGTCTTCTTTGCCGCTGACATCCACAGGAGATGCAAACCGGTTATTTTTTCGATCTTCGAAGAATTTCACACCTTCGGTTTTTTTGAGAAGAGAAGTTACAAAATCGAGAGAAATTTTTCGATGGAATTGAACATGCATGGCAATGGAGTGGACGCGGAGAACGGGGACCCGTACGCAAGTCATGGAAATACCGATCGTGGGGCTTTCTAAAATGCGCTGGACCTCATTACGGATTTTCATCTCCTCTTCATTATATCCATTTTCATGACAAAAGGATTCGTGGAGAAATAGATTGAATGCGTATTCGCCTGCAGGAGAATTACTCTTTTTCAAAAGAGATTTCGACTCTTGGAGCAGTTGTTTGACACGAGCCTTTCCTGCTCCGCTCGTTGCCTGATAGGTCGAAGCGATGATTTTTTCGATCTGGTATTCTTTATGCAATGGACAAAGGGGAAGAAGAATCAAAGAGGCAACACAATTGGGTGAGGAAATCCATTTGGGGGATGGAGAAAGCAAGTGCCGATTAATCTCCGGTATGATTAAGGGGACATCGTTATCCATTCGAAAAGCAGAAGAAAGGTCGATCACGCATTGTGCTTTAGTAAGAGGGCGGTATTTTCTTGCAATTTCAGAACTTGTGCACAAAAAGACAATATCTACATCTTCCAATGGATCGTATTCGAATGGATGTACAGCAATATGGCTGCCGCGAAAATTGATTGTTTCATTTCGGGAAGACTGGGACGCGAAGAACTGAATGAATCCAGGGCTCCAATCTCTTTTTTCCAGAAGAGAAATGAGTTCCTGGCCGACAATACCAGTAGCTCCGATGATCGCAACACTTGATTCTTTCATGCTCAATAGAATATAAGGACTATCCTTTATGAGACAGGATATTTTATCAGCAGTTAAAGATGGTGTCCGTGCCATAGAAGAGTTGAAGAAAGATGCATCTCTTCAATTTATTCAGTCCTGTGCAGAACTGATTTCTGAATGTTATCTCCGTGGCGGCAAACTTTTGATTGCAGGAAATGGAGGCAGCCTTTGCGATGCCATGCATTTTGCAGAGGAAATGACGGGCCAGTTCCGGAATCCAAGAATGGCGCTTGCAGCAGTAGCTCTCAGCGATCCGGGACATCTCTCTTGCACAGCCAATGATATGGGATTCGATAAAGTATTCTCCCGGGGAGTTGAAGCTCTGGGGAAACCAGGAGATATCTTTATTGCATTAACGACAAGTGGGAACTCAGAGAATTTGATCCGTGCCGTCGAGGTTGCAAAGGAAAGGGGATTGAAGACCATTCTATTTCTGGGCAAAACCGGAGGAAAAATGAAAAAAATGGGAGACCTTGAATGGATCGTTCCTGGTTTTTCTACATCCGACCGAATTCAGGAAGCCCACATGACAGCCATTCATATCATCATTGAAATGGTGGAAAAGAGGCTCTTTTCTTCCAAAGAAATCATCAAAAAGCTTCAGACTTTGCATGAAATCCAGTATGCGCACTAGTTTCTTTTCCTCTGTTCAAGATGTGATCGAAGGAAAAAAGAAACGCCCCATTTTTAAAGCATTGCTCGCCTTTGCCAGTGTTGTCTTTTTGACTGCCATCAAATTGAAAAATGCTCTTTATGATAAGAGTCTTATTTCTTCCAAAAGAGCTCCGTTAAAAGTAGTTTGTATTGGCAACCTGACTGCTGGTGGGACAGGAAAGACTCCATTTACTCTCTTGCTTGCAAAGGAATTGAAAAATGAAAAGATTGCTATCCTTTCTCGAGGCTATCGTTCCCAGTCTGAAAACAACAATGTTCTTGTTTCCACTGAATCTTCTGCAGAGGAGATAGGGGATGAGCCTCTACTGCTTTTCAGGAGGTTGAAGAAAGTCCCTATCTACATAGGTAAAGATCGATTTCGTTCAGCGGTCTGTGCATCAAGAAGAGGAGCTGCGATCGCCCTTCTAGATGACGGTCTCCAACATAGAAAATTGGCCCAAGATGTAAAGATCATTCTTTTGGATGCTCGCGACCCTTGGGGGAAAGGACATTTTTTGCCGCGTGGATACTTGCGGGAAAATCCCTGTCGGCTTCAAGACGCGGACTTTATCGTTTTGAATCATGTCAGTGATGAACAAAAAGCCTCCTCTTTAAAAAAAGAAATAGCGAGCCTTAGTTCTGCTCCCATTTTAATGATGCGATATCGACTTGGGTGTATCCGAAATTTGAAACGAGAGGAAATCCCTTTAAAAAAAGGGATAAAAGTTGGGGCTTTTTGTGCGATTGCGCGACCGGGATCCTTTGAAAAAACTCTAAATAGGCTGGATATCGTCATCACGAATCATCTTTTTTATCCGGATCATGAACCTATTGATATTGACTGCCTACAGAGGTTTGCCAAGTGTGCAAAAGAAAAAGGAGCGGATGCTCTTTTCTGCACCGAAAAGGATGCGGTGAAACTGCCTGAATCTTTGTCACTTTGTCTGCCCATTTATTATTTGGAAATGGAGATGGAACTGGTTTCTTCAGTTGCTGAATGGCAGATGCTCATTGAAAAAATACGCCTTCCTCATGATAATGAGTCGATTTAATTAATATTTTAGAAAATATGAAGAGCTGGGTAAAAATTCTAATTGGCCTCATTGCGGGTATCTTTTTTGGATTGATTCTCGGTCCAAGAGCAGAGATTTTCGTCATTTTTGGGAAAGCCTTCATCAATTTGATGACTATGCTTGTCATTCTGATCATTTTCTCTTCACTAGTTGTTGGGATCTGCCACATTAATGACCCGAAACGGCTAGGGAGGATAGGGCTCAGGACCATTGGATTTTATGTCATCACAACTGTTATCGCGATTGTAATTGGCCTGATCTTTGCCTATCTTCTTAAACCTGGTGTTGGGCTTTCTCTGCATGTTCCTTTAAATGCAGAAGTTGCAGCAACAGAGATAGAACTTTCCGATTTCTTCCTCTCCTTAATTCCTTCAAATCCTTTTGCATCCTTCTCAGAAGGAAATGTGCTTCAGGTAATCATCTTTTCGGTATTTCTAGCTGTATCGATTATCTTTGCTGGAGAGAAGGGGAAACCCCTACTGAATCTATTAGAGTCGGTTGCTAATACAATGCATAAGCTGACTCACTTTGTCATGATTCTTGCGCCTTATGGGATCTTTGCCCTGATGGCCTCGACCGTGGGTTCGGTAGGATTGAAAGTGATTTTGCCTTTAGTCAAATTTTTGGCCTGCAATTACGTTGCCTGCTTTATTCAGCTGTTTCTCGTTTTTGGGCTATGTCTTCGTCTCTTGGCCGGATTGAAAATCATTCCTTTTTTCAAAGGCATGAAAGACGCCATCGTCCTTTCATTTACCACGAGCAGTAGCTCAGCTACTCTGCCTGTTTCCCTTGAGTGTACGCAAAAACATCTGGGTATTTCTGAAGATGTTTCAGGCTTTGTTCTTTCTTTAGGCTCGACAATCAATATGAACGGAGCATCTATTGGACAGGCAGTTTCTGCCATTTTCATAGCGCAAGCATATGGCATTACCCTTACCTGGGTTAAGATACTGATGCTGATCCTGGTTTCTCTTTTTTCAGCCATTGGTGCTGCAGGTATCCCCGGAACGGGACTGATCATGCTTTCTCTTGTCCTGAATGTCATTGGACTTCCACTAGAGGGGATCGCTCTTGTTGCAGGTGTCGATCGCCTGAGAGAAATGGTCTCAGCCGTTGTCAATGTCATGGGAGATGCTATTGCTGCCGTCTTTGTCGCGAAGAAAGAAAAAATGATCAACGAAAAAATTTACTATAAAGCCACCTGGATGGACTCGGATATCTAGGATATCATTGAATAAATCCTTCCTTTCACCTAAAATTTGCTTCAAATCATAAGCATTTGAAGGGAATCATGTCTGAACAAATCATCAAACTTCCAAAGTTGGGCGAAAGTATCCTTGGGGCCACTATTGTTAAATGGTTCAAAGAAGAGGGAGACTCGGTAGAGCTTGATGAACCTCTGTTAGAAGTTTCGACTGACAAGGTCAATAGCGAAATCCCTTCACCTGCAAAAGGCGTTTTAAAGAAAATTTTAGTCTCAGCTGAAGAAGAGCTTCAGGTTGGTGATGCACTGGCTGTGATCGTTGCTCATGGAGAGTCCAGTCAAATAGAGAAGGAAGTTGAGATCGAGACGAAGACAGAACTGGAGCAAGGGGAAATCGTCGAAGAGGTCTCAGGATTCTATTCACCCGCAGTTCTCCGTCTTGCTACAGAGAAGGGGATTCCTATGGATGAGCTCAACCAGATTCCCAGGTCTGGAGCAGGCGGCAGACTGACCAAGAAAGACATTACTTCCTATCTCGAAAAACAGAAGACCCAGAAGCCCTGTTTTGCAGGTGCGCATACGGAGCGGGTAAAGATGACGGCTATGCGCAAGGCGATTGCAGACAATATGGTCCGTTCTTTTTATGAAGCTCCCCATGCTTCATTGATCACTGAGGTCGATGTTACAAACATTGTCAAGACGGTTAAGGAACAAAAGGAAGCTTTTTTAGCAAAGCATGGAGTGAAACTATCCATTACTTCTTATGTAGCCAAAGCAATTGCAAATGCACTTCACGCCTTTCCTCTCATCAATGCTTCTCTAGAAGATGATACCATTGTAATGAAGAGATTCATCAATCTGGGAATGGCTGTCAGTGTCGATCAGGGAGTTATGGTTCCGGTCATACGAAATTGTCAGAGTCTGGAGCTTCCTGATATTGCAAAAGAAATTTCCCGCTTGGCATCTCTTGCAAGAAGCAATTCCCTGACTCCTAATGATGTGTCTGAAGGCTCCATTACCATGACCAACTTTGGCATGGCTGGTACACAGATCGGAATTCCGATCATCCGACATCCTGAAGTTGCCATAGTCGGCTTGGGAGCTATTGAAAAGAAAGTAGTTGTACTGAACGATGATACGATAGGTATTCGTTCAATGATGCATGTTTGTCTTACATTTGATCATCGCGTATTGGATGGAATGTATGGCTGCGGCTTTCTTAATGAGCTGAAGACCCATCTAGAATCTGACCTATAATTCTTTTCTTCCCGTTTCCCATTTTGGGATTAGCCCTGAGCCTGAGAGTAGGAAGCTTGGCCGTCGAAACTGTAGAGGTTTTCTGTTTTGATCATGTCCAATTTCTGCCTTTCAACAGCTGAAAGCAGTTGAACAATATCATGCTGTGTCACAGCCCGCTCGGGATCTTTGGTCGCAAAGCGGAGTCTCCATTGGTCGATACAGAAAGTTTCTGGAGCTCCTTCAGGCCATACCCTTACTCCTCGATTTGTGACCATGGTGAGGTTCAGAGGGCCTATGCTGATATGTCTTACGTTTTCGAGAAAATTACTTAATGGAGGATTTGCATGAACATAGACGTCTACTCCGATAAGACGACGGGTTTGATGGGTCATGTTCAAGTGGACTCCCAGAGCATCTTCCGATTGCATGGCTTTATGGGTCACAGATTGAAGCGTTTCTGGCTTCTTGCCTAAGTTTTTAATCACAGCCTGACTGAATTCCTGAGTTCCTACTTTCTCTCTACTGATGCCATCTTTAAAAATATCATAGGTGTGAATGCCATCTTCAATAGTCTTAAGCCATGCATTATGTATGTGCGTTGCCTGTTCCGCCAGTCCAAGATGGGAAAGCATTAGAACGGAAGCAAGGATCAGTGCTGAAGGATTGGCAACGTTCTGATTTGCTCTTTTGGGCGCGGAACCATGTATGGCCTCAAACATGGCCCCATGTTCGCCAATGTTTGCACTACCTACCAGACCGACAGAACCAGAAATTTGAGCCCCTATATCGGAAAGGATGTCCCCGTAGAGATTTGGCATGACGAGGACGTCGAAAATCTCAGGTGTATCTGCGAGTTTTGCTGCACCGATATCGACGATCCAGTGATCATGGATAATATCCGAATATTCTTTGGCGACTTCTTCGAAGATTTTATGAAAAAGGCCATCTGTCAGCTTCAAGATATTGTCTTTCATACAGCAGGTGACTTTTTTCCGATTGTGGGCTCGGGCATATTCAAAAGCGTATCGAATGATTTTCTCAGAGCCAGCAGTGGATATCAGTTTGATTGCGTGAGCGACGCCAGGCGTTTGCCGGTATTCTATGCCAGCGTATAGATCTTCTTCATTTTCCCTGACGATAACAACATCCATCTCAGGGTGTTTTGTCTCAATAAAGGGAAAGTAGGAAACACAGGGGCGAATATTTGCATAAAGGCCGAGTGTAGTACGAATCGTGACATTCAGGCTTTTGAATCCCCCTCCCTGAGGAGTGGTAATAGGAGCTTTTAGAAAAGCCTTGGTATTTCGGATTACATTCCAAGTTTCAGCTTCAATCCCTGTAGGCTGCCCTTTCAGATATACTTTTTCTCCGATCTCAACTTTATGGAACTCGAGTGGGGCTTCGCTTGCTTGTAGAACATTCAATGTTGCCTGCATAATTTCAGGGCCAATTCCATCTCCCATTGCAACTGAAATTGGAATTTTTGCATTTGGCATTTCACTCACCTTAAACTGCTTATCACTTACCTTGGAGACTAGAAGATTTTTTAGAAGACTTCAAGCGTATTTCTTTATAGAATGAGGTCTGATCTATTGTGGAAATTGTTTAGTAATGACCAAGATTGTTAAAGAGTTGTTTCGGGAACAGCATACTCTTCTGAATGATTTTTTCCATCGTATTGATCTACAAAAATCAGAAGAAATCTTTCACCGGCTTCTGTCATGCAAAGGAGTTTTGATCTTTAGCGGAGTTGGAAAAAGTGGAATTATTTCTCAAAAGCTCGCCATGACGCTCCTTTCCACAGGGACAAAATCATTCTACCTCCCTCCTTCCAATGCTCTTCACGGGGACATAGGAATTGTAGGAAAAGAAGACATACTGCTTCTGATGAGTAAAAGCGGGGAAACGGAAGAGCTGCTCCAACTGATTCCCTTTGCACGGAAAAAAGGAGCGACGATCATTTCCATTGTCTCCAACCCCCATTCCCGTCTTGCCCAACGTTCCGATCTTTTTATTGATCTACCCATGGAAAAGGAGCTCTGCCCTTTTGATTTGGCGCCTACGATATCCACTGAAGTACAACTGATCTTTGGAGATGTTTTAGCTATGGCATTAATGAGAGCAAAGAAATTTAGCCTCAGTGAATATGCTTTGAATCATCCTGCTGGAACGATTGGGAAAAAAATCACCCTAAAAGTAAAAGATCTGATGATCCGCGGGAAAGATATTCCCAAATGTTCTCCAAATGATCGATTGATCGATGTATTGCCTGAGCTGTCCTCAAAAAAGTGCGGGTGTCTTCTTGCTTTGGATGAACAAGAAAAACTGCTTGGGATTTTTACAGATGGTGATCTGAGAAGATCATTGCAATCGCAGGGATCGGGTGTTCTTGAGGAAAAGATTGGAAACCTTATGACCTCTTCTCCCAAATGCACTATTGTGGATGCACTTGCCATTGAAGCAATGAAGCAGATGGAGGCAGATCCTCAAAGACTCGTCCACATGTTGGCCGTACTTGAGAAAAACAAACTCGTCGGCATTATTCGCATGCACGACATTGTCCAGGCAGGCTTAACCTAGTGATCTGATCAAAGGTTTTCTTCGAAAAATAGGGAAGAAAAAAGTCGCATCGGTATCGATATAACGATTTTTCATGAAATTTCTTCATAGGAAAACGAGGATGATGAATCAAGATCTTTTCCTGCATGGGCTTTTTTAATAGAATGGCAATTCCATAAATTCTTTTTTTCTTTACAAAGCGAATTTGCTGGATGATGCGCAGAGGGATGGAAAATAATGGATGGCCATTTTCCTTGTAGCAGACGCTCTCTTTAGAAATTTGGATATGACGAGGGGATAGTTCCAGCCGATTGAGTTTTCTATAAGGCGTAAGGCCGAGGTGTATGAGGCCAATGCCTAAAAAAAAGATCGCTACGCCCCATTTTGAAAGAAGGGAAACAGGGACAAAGATACCTGTCACAAAAAGCCAAAGCGCCCCAAGGCCTCCTATGAAGATTCCTCGGAATAATACTTTCCTTTTCAGGGCAGGATCGATTTGCGTAGGTAATTCCATAAAAATGATACTAAAAGAAAACAGGGATCTGCTCAATTGATTTTCTGTTGAAAAATCATTCAGTGCTTTAACCTATCCCTAGATCGGGAACGAGAAAAGCACAATGGGAGAAGAATCCTTGTTACAAACCGCCTTAACATGGGAAGGATGGTTTGTTATTATCCTCTTGATCTTAGTTTTTATCTTTCTTGTGAAAGAGATTCTTCCTGCCGATCTTGTTCTTTTGACCGGAGGATGCATCCCTGTAATTTTCGGAATCGTACCCGCTAAAGTTTTTTTACTAAGCTTTGCCAATGAAACGATCGTTACCATTGCAGCTCTGTTCGTCGTTGTACAAGCTTTTGAAGAGACGGGAATGCTCAGCATTCTTTCGAGAAAAATTCTGCCCAATGTACAAAATCGAGTCGCTCAACTGACCATCATGCTTCCTCCAGTGAGTTTTTTTTCGGCATTTCTGAACAATACTCCGATCGTTATGATGCTTACGCCGACTTTCCGACAGTGGTCCTTAAAAAGAAAATTAAGCCCCTCAAAATTTTTAATTCCCCTTTCGTTTGCGACAATAGCCGGTGGAGTCTGTACGCTGATCGGCACATCGACTAACCTTGTCGTAAACGGGTTGATGATTTCCGAAGCAGGTGTCTTTCTTTCCTTTTTTGAAATCGGGAAGATTGGAATTTTTTGTGCTGTGATCATTCTTCTTTATCTGATCCTGTTCTCTCGCTTTTTTCTGCCCGATCGGACCGACCCGGAGATGATGATTTCTGAAGACATTAAAAAGATGACTACAGAGTTTCTTGTAGAAGAAGATTGTCCGTTGATTGACCAAACGATCCAGGATGTTAGCAAAAAATTTCTGAAAGAGGAATTTAATGTCATTGAAATTGAAAGAAGCAAGAAACGAATTCATATGCCTGGCGCCCATGAGAAAATCCATATAGGGGATAGGCTTATTCTCGTTGGCGATGTTGAGCAAATACCACACTTGCATGCCATCAAAGGTCTTCAGTCGATCTCTGATCCCCAGTTTGAATTTTCCGAAAGAGAGCCCTATTATTCTGAGTTTGTCATCCCTGCAGGCTCGACACTAGCAGGAAAAACCCTGAGAAGGGCCGATTTCAGACAAAATTACCGGGGTTCCGTCTTTGCCATTTTTCGGGAAGGAAAGAATATCAAGGGAAAACTAGGAGAAACTCTTCTAAAAGCAGGGGATGTTTTGATGATATTTTCCTCAAAGCCATGGGATGAAGGACAAATGCCTAGTGCTCGAGATCTTTTGGCGGTCAAAACACAAAGAGCTTTTCCTTTTTTCTCTCTTAAAAGAGCGATCTTTGCTTTGGTTGTCGCTATTCTCATGGTAGTTGCGGCGACTTTGGGAATCTCTATGATGATCGCAGCACTAACAGCGGCCTTGATTTTGATCCTTTCCCGAACGATTGCAGCGCGCAAGGTCGTTAAAAACATCAATTGGAGCCTGTTAATTTTGATCGCTGGAGGGTTTGCGCTATCCAGTGCCTTAGAGTACAGTAGGGTTGCTCATTTTCTCGCACAGCAGATTTTTCCCATTTTAGGAGATAATCCCCGTATGCTGATTGGGGGAATATTTCTTCTTACGACAATTGTGACGGAGCTGATCACAAATACAGCAGCCGTCCTATTGCTTTTTCCCATCGCCCTTGAGACGATGAAATTATTTGGAGCCCATACCCCAGCAGCAGTAAAAGCTGTTGGCATTACCATTGCAATCGCTGCCTCCTGTTCTTTCTTAACCCCAATAGGCTATCAAACGAATACAATCGTTTATGGGCCTGGCGGATATCGATTCACTGATTATCTTAAGGTAGGCTTGCCATTGAATCTTTTGATTTGGGCTCTTTCTATAGCTTTGATTCCTATTATTTGGCCAGTGAGGTAACACGAAATGGAACAATGGACATGGATGCACATTTTAATGATCGTAGCGTTTAGCTTGGGATATCTTGCGATCATTTTTGAGTATTACATCAAGATCAACAAAACAGCAGCATCTCTTGTGATGGCTGTAGTCACCAGGACGATTCTTTTCTTAAATCCCAAAGTCAGCTTGGATGCATCCCTTGTTGCATTAACAGAGCATGTGGGGAATGTATCACAGATCATTTTCTTTCTTTTGGGAGCAATGACACTGGTTGAACTGATTGACTCGCATAAGGGATTTAAAATGATCACTGATTCGATCAATACACGTTCCCGTAAGAAAATGTTATGGTTGATTGGATGTTTCTCATTCTGCCTTTCGGCCATACTCGACAACCTTACCACTACAATCGTTATGGTCTCTTTGCTCCGTAAATTGATTCCTAATGTTAACGAGCGACTATTATTGGGATCGATGGTCGTCATTGCGGCCAATGCCGGTGGTGCCTGGACACCGATTGGGGATGTCACGACAACCATGCTTTGGATCAATGGCCAGATCACAACAATCCCTATTATGAAAGCACTCTTTCTTCCAAGCTTGTTTTCGCTCATTGTCAGTTTGGTGCTTTTAGGATTCAGACTTAAAGGAAATTACCCCAAACTATTTGAAAGACATCAGGAGCAGCAAATTGAACCAGGGGCCAAACTTGTGTTCTTTTGCGGGGTAGGGGCATTAGTATGCGTCCCATTGTTTAAAGGATTGACCGGACTTCCACCCTTCATGGGAATGTTGATCGGTCTGGGTGTGTTATGGCTGATCACCGATATCATGCACCAAAGACATGAACACCGTCAGCACCTTCGTGTTCCACACGTACTAACCAAGATCGACACATCAGGAGTCTTGTTCTTTCTCGGTATTTTGCTATCGATCAACGCTCTGGAGACTGTGGGTATTCTTAAAAATCTCGCAGAATTTCTCAGCGACCATATCTCCAACATGGCTGTCATCGCGACCGCTATCGGTTTGATTTCCGCGGTCGTCGATAACGTGCCTTTGGTCGCAGCTTGTATGGGAATGTATGACCTGTCAGCATATCCCGTTGATTCCTCCCTATGGCAAATGTTTGCCTATACAGCTGGAACGGGAGGTAGCATCCTCATTATCGGTTCTGCTGCTGGAGTTGCCATGATGGGGATGGAAAAAGTCGATTTTATGTGGTACATGCGTAAGATCAGCTTGACTGCCATGGCAGGATATTTCGCAGGAATGGTACTCTATCTCCTCCTCCGAGCCTTCTAAGGATAGTAGGAAAGGGAACTGCTTTGTTGGCTGCGCTTGCGAATACGTTGTATGCGCGGCGCTGGCCGCCTAGCATTTCCCGCTCCTAATATCCTTAGCACCACATAATCAAATTCCAACGCAACTTAATGTAAATGCTTACATAGGATCGCATGAATGTATTCGCAAGCGAGATCAACGCAGCCATTCACTTACCTATTTTCTCAGAATAAAAAAAAGGGGCTGGTTTTGGCCACCAGCCCCTTGGATTTGTAATCTTTTCTACTTAGGAAAAGTTAGAAATCAAACATTGCTCGGATGCGAACACCGTTGATTGAAAGATCTCCTTTGCTAACAACGTCATTCATGACAGTGTTTGAATCAGAGAATCTTCTGAAACGGTTCATGTTCCACCAGTAGTGGAATTCGTAACCTGCAGCAAGAGAGAAACGATGTCTCTGCTTGTTGAAGTTTGTTCCCCACTGGATTCCAATGTTTAATTCAAAGTTTGGTGTGTTATGAAAGAATTCATCATCAATTTCATAACCATGGTTCACTAGAGCCATTTCTTGGGTTACATCAAACTTACTAAACAAAATAGAAGCAGATGCCAATCCAAAAAGGTTGAATCCTGAACCTAACCACCACTCAGTGTCAACTCCAGTGCGGAGACCAACACCCCAGTAGTCGTTCTTTCCTCTCATTTCAGCGTTTACTGCACCATCAAATACACCTTGATAACGTGCATGATAGTCCTGATCAATCCAAGCGGCACGGATACCAAAGAATGGGTTGAACACGACAAATCGCGAAATATGATGAGGTTTTCCTAAAGATAAATCTAAAGTGTTAAAGTGCATTTCCCAACGTGCAGACGAACTAACGTTTGCTGGAACAGTAAGAACTGTACCTGGTGGAATCCAGAATGGAAACAGTGTAGCGTTGTTATGCACTGTTGATGGAGTATCTTCAGTATAGTGAAAGTATGTCCATCTTGCATCTAAGTTCCAAACATCATGGTTTAGGTAAAAACCGAAACCAAGTCTGAAACCTAAATCCCAATCCCAATGGTGTCCATCGCTTGAAAAGCTTTGAACGGTTCCTCCACGAAGAGGCCAGCCATTGCCATCAGTATCAGTCATGGCATATTCCAAACCATCTTCTTGGGCTTGCATAATTAGAAAATCGCCAAAGAAATAAAAATCTCTAGGGCAGTTTAAGTCCAAGTCCTTTGGAAAGGAAAAAGCAAATGGACCCGGTTTAGGTTGCTCACAGCAGACTTCGTCACGTGTGTCGCATGGTCCTCTGGGTATCGCATAAGCGCTTGATACAGCTAATACTGCAGCGACAGAGGACGCAAGCACCTTTTTTAAAGACCAGTTGAATTGCATACAATTTCTCCAGTTTTTTATTAGAGCTAACTTTGCCATTGCTTCTGTAAACGAACCCAGGCTTAGACCGCTCTATCGACTTGCGTTAACATTCCTTCACAATAAGGATGTAACTCTTATATAAGCAATAAAAATTTCATTATATTTTACAAGATTTTTTTTTTGTCATTCCCTTGGAGAGGTAAACAAGGGCGCAATTTTTAGTTGGATACAATTTGAAAAAGGATTTTTCTCGCGAAATTGCGAAATGAAAAAATACAGCTGAGAATGACTCGGGAGCTTGTTTTTTGAAAATCGTGTTTACCATTTAAATGGGTTCGTTGTTTTGAGAGTAGTATTTAGTTTCTTAAAAGAAATAATTATTATTTCACTAATTAAAATAATCAAAAAGGCGGGCTTCGTTCGGTCAAAAATTCTTGGGCGCATCGTCAAATTTCGAAATGGTCTGAAAAAACGTGAACTCTTTTTGCAGGAACATGAAAAAGGACAGACATATCTTATATGCATGAAGCTAAAAGTCTTTCGGTCATTTCCTTTGGGAAATCCCGTCTCTTATAAAGTGTCGTTTTCAGCGGTTCAAAGGGTCATTTGGGAAAAATTTAAGAAACTTTGTAAAAGGGGTTGCTTGAAATGTTCAAAATTTATTATCTTGTTCTTTCCTTTTTGAGTGATAAACACCAAAACAGGAAAAGGATAGCAGGACTGTCCGACAGATAATTTGACAACGAAATTGAAGTGCCATGAAAAAGTTTGTGCGTTAGAGAAGTTTTACTTTTCTAAACGCCATACGTCAAAAGTTTTTTTATATTTTTGAGAATTTGATCCTGGTTCAGATTGAATGCTGGCGGCGTGGATGAGGCATGCAAGTCGTACGGGATTGTAGTTTACTGCGATCTAGTGGCGGAAGGGTTAGTAATACATGGATAATCCACCTTCAACTTCGGGATAACGGTTGGAAACGACCGCTAATACCGGATGTGGTGGTGTAAGACATCTTACACTTATCAAAGCGGAGGACCTTGAAAAAGGCTTCGTGGTTGTTGAGGTGTCCATGGGATATCAGCTTGTTGGTGCGGTAAAGGCGCACCAAGGCTAAGACGTCTAGGCGGATTGAGAGATTGACCGCCAACACTGGGACTGAGACACTGCCCAGACTCCTACGGGAGGCTGCAGTCGAGAATCTTTCGCAATGGGCGAAAGCCTGACGAAGCGACGCCGCGTGAACGAAGAAGGCTCTCGAGTTGTAAAGTTCTTTCGCTAGGGAACAAGAGATATAGGTTAATACCCTATTGATTTGAGGGTACCTAGTAAAGAAGCACCGGCTAACTCCGTGCCAGCAGCTGCGGTAATACGGAGGGTGCAAGCATTGATCGGATTTATTGGGCGTAAAGGGCGCGTAGGTGGCGATGATAGTCAGATGTGAAATTCCGGGACTCAATCCCGGAGCTGCATTTGAAACTTCATTGCTTGAGGACAGGCGGAGAAAGCGGAATTCCACGTGTAGCGGTGAAATGCGTAGATATGTGGAAGAACACCGGTGGCGAAGGCGGCTTTCTAGCTTGTTTCTGACACTGAGGCGCGAAAGCGTGGGGAGCGAACAGGATTAGATACCCTGGTAGTCCACGCCGTAAACGATGCATACTAGATGTAGCTGGGCTCAACCCTAGCTTTGTCGTAGCTAACGCGTTAAGTATGCCGCCTGAGTAGTACGCTCGCAAGAGTAAAACTCAAAAGAATTGACGGGGGCCCGCACAAGCAGTGGATCATGTGGTTTAATTCGATGCAACGCGAAGAACCTTACCCAGGCTTGACATGCAGAGGACAGCACCAGAGATGGTGTGTTCCGCAAGGACCTCTGTGCAGGTGCTGCATGGCTGTCGTCAGCTCGTGCCGTGAGGTGTTGGGTTAAGTCCCGCAACGAGCGCAACCCTTATCGTTAGTTGCCAACAGTTTGGCTGGGGACTCTAACGAGACTGCCTAGGTTAACTAGGAGGAAGGTGAGGATGACGTCAAGTCAGCATGGCCCTTATGTCTGGGGCTACACACGTGATACAATGGCCGGTACAGAAGGCAGCAAAGCCGTAAGGTGGAGCAAATCCCTAAAACCGGTCCCAGTTCGGACTGAAGTCTGCAACTCGACTTCATGAAGTTGGAATTGCTAGTAATGGCGTGTCAGCAATAACGCCGTGAATACGTTCCCGGGCCTTGTACACACCGCCCGTCACATCATGGGAGTTGGTCTTACCCGTAGTCGCTGACTCAACCGCAAGGAGAGAGGCGCCGAAGGTGAGGCTGATGACTGGGATGAAGTCGTAACAAGGTAGCCCTATCGGAAGGTGGGGCTGGATCACCTCCTTTATGGACAGATAGCTAGAGCGATCTACCATATCCAAGGTTGAGACAAACTTACATGGCACTTCACCTTTCGTTGTCGAAAATCAATTAGTTATTTCGAAAGAACCATAAATTATAATTTGGAAAACCAAATTGGATGAAAGTTTTGCATTAGCAAAATTTTCTACCACAAAAGAACAATATATTGAGTCAGATGATTCAATATGTACCAATTTAGAATACCATCTTTGTTAATACATGTATTTGTATTGACTTTGTTGGCTTTATAAGGCGTTAGAAGTGTATTAAGCTTAACTGCATTTAAGATTTATCTTTTAAGTGGTTAAGTTATTAAGGGCTACTGGTGGATGCCTTGGTATCGACAGGCGATGAAGGACGCGCATACCTGCGAAAAGCTTCGGTGAGCCGGAAAGAGGCTTTGATCCGGAGGTGTCCGAATGGGGAAACCCGATGGGAGTAATTTTCCATCATCTGTATCTGAATTCATAGGGTACAGAGGCAATACCCGCTGAAGTGAAACATCTCAGTAAGCGGAGGAATAGAAATCAATCGAGATTCCCGTAGTAGCGGCGAGCGAGGTGGGAATAGCCCAAACCAGAGAATTTATTCTTTGGGGTTGTAGGGCTAGCTTTTTAATTCTGGACGGCTAGAAGAATTGCCTGGAAAGGCAAACGATACAGGGTGATAGTCCCGTATTCGAAAGCTGAAAGGAATGTAGCTAGTTCCTGAGTAGGGCCGGACACGTGAAACCCGGTCTGAACCTGGGGAGACCACTCTCCAAGGCTAAATACTCGTCGATGACCGATAGTGAACCAGTACCGTGAGGGAAAGGTGAAAAGAACCCCTGTTAGGGGAGTGAAATAGAACCTGAAATCAGTAGCCTACAAGCGGTCAGAGGCCTATGTCCTTTTTAAGGAAATGGCTGATGGCGTGCCTTTTGCATGATGAGCCAGGGAGTTATGTTGTATGGCGAGGTTAAGGGACTCCGTTCCGGAGCCGTAGCGAAAGCGAGTGTGAATAGCGCGATTAGTCATGCGGCATAGACACGAAACCAAGTGATCTATCCATGGTCAGGTTGAAGCAGGGGTAAGACTCTGTGGAGGACCGAACCAGTAGATGTTGAAAAATCTTTGGATGAACTGTGGATAGGGGTGAAAGGCCAATCAAACTTGGTGATATCTTGTTCTCTCCGAAATAACTTTAGGGTTAGCCTCGGCGATAGACTTTTGGGGGTAGAGCACTGGATCCACGCGGGGCCCTACCGGGCTACCAAAGGGAACCAAACTCCGAATACTAAAAGTTTCGTCGGGAGATAGACAGTGGGGGATAAGCTTCATTGTCGAGAGGGGAACAGCCCAGATCGTCGATTAAGGTCCCAAATTCTATGCTAAGTGAGTAAGGAAGTGGAGTTTCACAGACAGTTGGGATGTTGGCTTAGAGGCAGCCACCATTTAAAGAGTGCGTAACAGCTCACCAATCGAGAGACTCTGCGCCGATAATTAACGGGACTAAGCATAGAACCGAAATCACGGGTGTATGTAGGTAAAACTATGTATGCGGTAGGAGAGCGTAGTATTTGCGCTGAAGGCATACCGTAAGGAGTGCTGGAGCGGATACTAGTGAAGATCCATGGCATGAGTACACGATAAAGGGAGTGCGAATCTCCCTCGCCGAAAACCTAAGGGTTCCAGGGTAAAGCTCGTCTTCCCTGGGTTAGTCGGCCCCTAAGTCGAGGCAGAAATGCGTAGACGATGGGAAACAGGTTAAATATTCCTGTACCACCTAAAACTATGAGAATTGGGGTGACGGAGTAAGTTAAGTGTGCGGACTATTGGATGTCCGTTCAGGTATGAGGTGGGCAAGTAGGTAAATCCGCTTGCGTAAAACCAGGTATCGGACAAGGGGAACCTTCGGGGGAACCGATGGCACGGCGCGATGCTCACGAGAAAGAACCCCTACTCGTTGATGGTGACCGTACCAAAACCGACACAGGTAGGTGGGATGAGTATTCTAAGGCGCGCGAGAGAACTCTTGTTAAGGAACTCGGCAAATTATTCCCGTAACTTCGGAAGAAGGGAAGCCTTTGGTGGTGATTGTCTTCGCGACATGAGCTGCTGGAGGCCGCAGAGAAATGGCCCAGGCGACTGTTTAACAAAAACACAGCACTATGCGAAGTCGTCTAAGACGATGTATATGGTGTGAAGCCTGCCCAATGCCCCAAGGTCAAAGGGAGATGTCAGCCTTCGGGCGAAGCATTAAACTTAAGCCCGGGTGAATGGCGGCCGTAACTATAACGGTCCTAAGGTTAATTGCTAGCCTTAGTAAAACCAAACTATATGCGGGAAACTCCTCAAAAACTTATTGGTACTCGTTGCTGTGAGGCATCAAATGTCTCGGCAAATGAATGTTTGCAAACAGTAGCAGTAAAAATCCATAAGACACGGGGACAATCCGCAGGAAAGACTAGTTTAAAACTAACTAGAATCCTCAGAGACTACATGTTTGGAGTTTGCAATGAGATTAGAAGCACAATGGATTGTTGGATTTGTGGATGGCGAAGGTTGTTTTCATGTTGCTATCAATAAGCATGATGAAATGACAGCCGGATATCAGGTACTTCCTGAATTCACAGTCGTCCAGCATAAAAGAGATATACAGGTGCTTCATGCGTTAAAAGCATATTTTGGATGCGGAGTGATTCGAAAGAATCATGGCGACAGAATGGCTTATCGCGTAAGAGGACTTGAACATCTCTTGGAACATATTGTTCCGTTCTTTGAAAAACACTTACTGAAAACAGGAAAGTTGGTTGACTTTCTGAAATTTCGTAAGATTTTGCTTAAGATGAAATCTGGTATTCATTTGACACCGGAAGGTATCGAAGAAATTCGAACCATTAAGGAAAAAATGAACAGAGGCAAATTAAGATATAGCCCAGCTCTTTTAGAAATAGAAGAGACCAACTGAGCGAAATTCCTTGTCGGGTAAGTTCCGACCTGCACGAATGGCGTAACGATCTGGGCGCTGTCTCAACAAGAGACTCGGTGAAATTGTGGTAGCCGTGAAGATGCGGTTTTCCCGCGACAAGACGGAAAGACCCCGTGAACCTTTACTGTACTCTGATATGGGCTCTTGACCTTTCATATGCAGGATAACCGGGAGGCTTTGAAACCAGTTCGCCAGGGCTGGTGGAGCCACCCTTGAGATACCGGTTTTGGAAGGTTGAGAATCTAACGAATTCCCGTGAATCCGGGATTCGGACAGTGTCAGACGGGCAGTTTTACTGGGGCGGTATCCTCCTAAAGAGTAACGGAGGAGTCCAAAGCTTGCCTCATCGTGGTTGGTAATCACGAGTAGAGCGTAAAGGTATAAGGCAGGTTAACTGCGAGACCTACAAGTCGAGCAGATACGAAAGTAGGGCTTAGTGATCCGGCGGTGGAAAGTGGAATCGCCGTCGCTCAACGGATAAAAGGTACTCCGGGGATAACAGGCTTATCGCCACCAAGAGTTCATATCGACGTGGCGGTTTGGCACCTCGATGTCGACTCATCGCATCCTGGGGCTGGAGAAGGTCCCAAGGGTTTGGCTGTTCGCCAATTAAAGCGGTACGCGAGTTGGGTTCAAAACGTCGTGAGACAGTTTGGTTCCTATCTGTCGCGGGCGTAGGATACTTGAGAAGAGCTGCTTCTAGTACGAGAGGACCGAAGTGGACAAACCTATGGTGTTCCGGTTGTTCTGCCAAGAGCATTGCCGGGTAGCTATGTTTGGAAAGGATAAGCGTTGAAAGCATCTAAACGCCAAGCCTCCTTCAAGATAAAGTATCCCTATGAGACCCCCAGAAGATGACTGGGTTGATAGGCTGGATGTGTACGCACAGTAATGTGTTTAGCTTACCAGTACTAATCGGTCCATCGACTTAACCACTTTTTTTTTCATTGCTAATGATGATTCATTAGCGGTGAAAAGTAGTGAAGCTTAAGAGCTTTTAACGCCTTTTAAAGCAAACAAATGATTTATGGTTCTTTCCCCGTATGGGGAGATTCTTAATTTTTTGAGAATCAACAACGTTATTTTTTGGTGACCATGGAGGGGGGGAAATACCTGATCCCATCCCGAACTCAGAAGTCAAGCCCTTCATCGCCGATGGTACTATACACAAGAGTATGGAAGAGTAGGACGTCGCCATTTTTTCTTACTAGCCCGGTCTGAGCAATCAGACTGGGTTTTTTTTGTCATTTCTTCTTCTATTTAAGAGATTTCTGTTTTTAGTATGAATTTAATTAATAATTTGATAAAATAGTTCCTGTGCTTAATTATTTTCATTTTACAGCTAAATTAATGGAAGGAAGAAATGGCTGCAATTGGCAGGTGTATAGGAAGGCTCGTTGAATCTAAAGAAGAAAGGATAGTAAGGGAACTATCTGATAAACTTTCTGCAAAATTTCCACTTCAAATCGATAAAATTGGTTTATCGAATACAGTAAAATTCTTTGGTTATCGCGCTGATTCTGAGGAGCCTGGTTTGCATAAGGTTTCTCACTTTGGTCAGATCACTGAGGATTAGTCAACCGCGTCAGATTCTGTTTTCGACGCGTTCCTGAGGGACTCCGTCCCTTCTTTGATAAGTATGAACCACTTGTAACCTTAACCAATCGATTAGATGAGCTTTCAGGCGAAGAAGCTGAACGCATTTCTGAATTAGCTGGTATGATCCATTCTTCCCGATTCCGCCGGGCGTTGGATAAATTACCCGATGAGCAGCGTCATGTCGTTGAGTATCTCATTGATCTTCAGATTGATAGGAATCGAGAGCTCTTGGTGAAAGCTGCAAAGTAACTGCAGTTCAGATGCTTAGATCATATTTGTCTTTTTATGCCCGCTTTTTGAAGCGGGTTACCGTTTTTTAGTTTCTAATAATTAGCATATTGCGATTTCTTTATTAATAAAAATTATAATTTGATATAATATTTTCAATTTAATGATCATTTCATATAGGGAGAAGAAGAAATGGCAACTTTTATTAGAAGAGCACTAGAAAATAGACAGGAAACTTCGGTCAGGGAATTCTCTGAGTCAATGAGAGCGGCCTTTGATCGTGATTCAGTTCCAAGAGTCGAAGGACAAGCAAGAAGTTTTAGTTATTCTGAGAATCTCGGTAATTTGACCACTAATGTCTCAAACATTCGGTTATGATCACCAGTTTCAAGATGAGGATCTTGTTGATTCTGCTCCAGTTGTGCCTGCTGTCATTATGGACCGGATGCGTGCGCATAATGAAGAAGTCAATAAAGCTCTTAGGGCAGGTGGCTCAGGCTTTATGGTGCGTATGAGCAGACCCATGAATGAAAGAAAACTTGCTCTTGTTGGACACATGGGCGAATTTTTAGAAGCTCAATCTGGCAAGATTCGATCTTTAGTTGATGCACAGCTTGCAAACCCTGCAAAGTTTGACAAAGCTCTGCAAAGTCTATCTTCGAATGAACGAATCTTAGTTCGCTATGCGATGGATACGCACCAGCCTCCGGCTGCGGTTAACCTAGCTGAGATTGCTCAAATGGAAGAAGGCCTGGAAAGTGACAGGGATGTTGTTGAGCTAATGGAAGGTAGCGGAAAAGATGCTTTTGAAGTTAGAGCTAAAACTGATGAGCTCAGAAGACAAGCAGTTCATGTGCCTAATGCTAACACAGAATTTTTTGGTGAACTCTAATCAGTGTTGGAATAATGAAACACTTCGATCAAGCGGCTATTTCCGAGCTTCTCGAGCAGTAAGGTGATAGATTCTTGATTTCCTAACAGGTAAGTATATTGCTCTTCAGGTGTTAAAGCTTGAAGGGCAATTTTTTTTGTCTCGACTTCTTCGACAATTTCCGGGGATAGATAAGTGCACAATGGAAGGTGGTCGGGGAGGTTTAAAAGAACGACAAGCAGCCCAATCGTTGTATTGGGATATATCATGCGCGGCAAGTGCTTCTTTAAAGGCCGCTAGCATCTGTCCGTCATTTTGAAGTCGAAGAAGTGTCAGGTTCATCGCTGTATTGAATGTTTGTGCGTTGGCACCTCTTTCGACTCTCGAAAGCGTTGTACTCATTCTTCTGAAAAGGGATATCGCATCTTCCGTATTAGGAGCGCCTTTCAGAAGGGATGCTTTTTCTTCTCCACCCAGTTTTTCAAAGTCCTGTTTTTGTTCAGCTACTTCAACTATGCAGTCGGCAAAGATTTCAGGAATAACTGGTGTGTCTGAGGTATAGGGATTGATGAGAACGTAGCGAGGTATGTCTAAAAATAGGGAAGGGTCGGTTGTTTCCAGTTTGACTGCAAATTCCTCGGGATTAGAAGCCATAAAAAGAGCCCGCCCAGCCTGATGAAAGGCGTCGACCGTTTTGGGATGTGTGATGGAAATACAGGTCTTTGCGTAAGGAGTGATTTGTTTGATTTCCTGTGTCAATTGATGAGCGAAGCAAAGGTGGGAATCTACCAGAGCTACAACGGAATGTTCCAGCAATTTAGGCAAATAGGTTCCTTCATTGAGAAGTCTTGTGAAAGCTTCATAGTTACCAAGGTATCTTTTTGCCAAAGGTGTGAGTCTTAACAGAGATGCGGGATGCTCTTGGAAAGTTTCATTGCATGCGATTCGTTCTGCCTGATACAAAAATCGGTCCGTTTTTAAAACAGCATCTTGATGTTTCAATGCAAAATATTTTCTACCCACTTCTTTGAGAAAAGCTGATCTTTCTTCTCTAAAAGATGGATCTTTTCGAGAAGGAATTTCTTTAAATGCTGCAACTAAAGGCTCTTCTATTCTTGTACTCATGCGAAAAATAATAACATTAACGCTTTGTTCAGTAAAAGAATAAACAATTTCTATTATATATCTTGTAAAGTAATAATTTCTCTTTATAGAAAAAGAATTCTTTGTCACTTTGGGGTTTTACGGGAGTAATACGATGCGTGTCCTTTTTCTTTCTCTTCTTTTCATGACTTTTCTAGTTGCAGAACAAACTCAGGAAGAAAGAATCAAACGGTTAGAACGGCGCATGGATCGAACGGATCGTGATACGTATCCCATTAGCGGTTCTAAAGTCACGAAGGGACTCCCTTCAGCAAAAGGATGCCCGTATGATTCTGGATTTTTTATTGGAATCGAATACCTTTACTGGAGATCCCACAATAGCGGTTACGTTTATGCGTTCAATAATGATCGTCCAACGGGACCTCAAGGGAACTTTACGCGGGCCGGCAAAGTGATTCGGATTGATCCTGAGTGGACTTCAGGGTTTCGAACTATTTTGGGATACAATACGAGCTATGATGAATGGGATGCTTATTTGGGTTGGACCTTTTACCGAAATAGAATTACGGATAGAAAAAGAACTACAGCAGGAAACGATTTAACGGAAGTTGGTTTGATTCCCACTTGGCTTACAGGGGACACATTTGAATTGAACATCGCAAAAGCGCGTTGGCTTTTGAATTTCAATATGCTTGAGTTCATGATGGGGCGTTCCTTTTTTGTTAGTGATGCTCTTTCCCTAAGGCCTAAAACAGGAATAGGAGGTGGATGGGTGCACCAGCGTTTCAGTGCCTTTTATCCACGTGAGTCTCAGGATCCCAGTGCTGATTTACCAGGCGTTGTCCGGACATACAACAAGTATTGGGGAGTGGGGCCAAAAGTTGGAGTTCTCGCTAATTGGTCTTTAACGAAAGGGGTTAGCTTTTTTTGGGATATAATGGCCGCCTATCTGTATGGGAAATTTGATGTGCTGGCAAAGGTAGCCCAATTTTCATCTCAGGGGATCAACTATCAGGACGACAAACTGAAATGGAAAGATAATTTCTGGGAACTCTCTCCCATGGTGCAATGTCAGCTTGGCCTTTCTTTTGCTTTCTGCTTTGATAAGGATTCCAAATACCTGCAATTAGCTGCTGGCTGGGAAGTCCAATACTGGTGGAATCAGTATCAATTGCCTTCTATCATTACTGATAATGCACCCGGTGCTCCTTATCCTAATATGCCATTGTCTACCATAGTCAACCGCCCTCTGGTCATGATTGGTTTGACAGCAAGAGCTCAATTGGATTTTTAGAAGCGAAATTCGCCTTGGACATTGACTGCATTTTGGTTGATCATGCGAGACTCAATATTCAGAGTGAATGCATCATAGCTGAGAATGGTAGCACCCACGACAAAACCCCATCTGCGTGAGATGATCGATGATTCTGCATCAAACCCTGTTGTGAAGTCAAATTCGGGGATATAGAGCAGACCCATTGTATTACCTGGCTCAACTTTTGCAAAAAGATAGGTCGCACCAGCATAAGGAACGCACCGATCGATGCGGAAAGAGATAGCAACCGATCCTTGTAGTTCGTAGTACTTTAATGTAAGAGGCATGAGCAAAGGGGCTAATGTTCCTTCCAGTACAAAATAGGACGGTTTTTGATCGGTTTCAAAGTATTTAAAATCTGTACCGATAGCAAACCTTCCGGAACGGAACAAAGTGGCTTTGGTCCCCAGTCCCCAGCAAAGATGCCTGTTGGGATACACAAGTTCATCGATCCTCATTCTGGAAGCACCGACCAGCCCATAAATATCGACCCTGTTTTTTATGTTGGAAGACAGCTTGCGCAATGAAGGAGGACAATATGAGTTCAGAAGAGTTTGAATCGATGGTTTTGAACTCATCTTCGAACGCTGAATTATAAATAAAATCGCAAAGATACCCTAAACGGAGGCTGTAATTCTTTTTCCCCTCTAAAGCGATGCCATTGGAATAAAAAGTCGGTTCAGATGGGTTTCCGACGAACATAGCAAAGCCGCATTGAGCCCATATTAAAAAAAGAATAATCGATTTAGATCCACTCACTGCTTTCAGTATACTTTTTGAAAAGGTCCATGATTTTTTGAGTATGCTTTCCTATTTTACCCGTTCCAATTTTTTGATCATCGATCTGTACAACTGGCATGATTTCCTTGTTGCTTCCAGTGATAAACGCTTCGTCAAATTCTTGCAATTCTTTGAAGTCAACATCTCTTGTTTCGATAGGAAAGTGTTCTTTGGCCAACATGAGGATCACTTCACGGGTGATTCCTTTGAGAATTCCTTTTTCTGCGGTGATCAGAACATCTCCTTTCAACGCAAAGAAGTTGCTCATCGTTCCTTCCAGAATTTTCTTTTTTCCACTTATGTATAGTGCTTCAAAAGCTCCGATCTTCTGCGCCTTTTGCAAAGCGATGATGGCAGGGATGTAATGCAGGGTTTTGGAAGTCGCCAGGTAACGATCAAGAGAAAAAGTCATTAGTTTGATCCCTTTGTCAAAGCATTCGGAAGGATATTCCGTCAAAGAAGAAGTGTAGATCAAAATGGAAGGTTTTGTCCGAGGCAAGTGGTCTATGCTCTTACCGCCTGTAACGATAATGGTAATGTTTCCATCTTCGAGGTTGTTAAGAATCATCAGACGGTCGATGATCTTTTGAGTCTCTTTGTCTGAAAGGGGCACTTTTAGGCCAATGTCATCAGCTGAAGATTTAAGACGGTCGAGGTGTTTTTGCAGATGAAATGCTTTCCCTTGATAGGTGCGTAAAAAATCAAAGACGCCGTAGCCTCTTGTCAGCCCTAAATCCCATGCTGAGACGTTGGCCCTGTCTTCAGAAAAGTATTCTCCATTGATGTAAACGATCAGTTTTTTTCTCATTACATTTGATTGTTCTCGTTTCATCTCTTTTTTTCAAGAAATGAGAAAAAAATGCACATCGAATTTTGCTATGAAGTATTAGGTAGGCTTGTGCATATTAAGTTCTTATGCAAATATATCGTTTGAACCGCTTCTCGCTCCGTTAAAAAAGTGTTGCAATATAATTTGCAAACTAACTATTTCAAAGTATTGAAAGAAGTCAAAAGGAGCTTCGTTGATGGCATTGAAAGATACAGTGCAACAATTAAGTCAGATGCTTGGGCAGTTGCAGAAAGACTTAATCAAGTCGGCTCGTGGGAATAAAGCCGCATCTCAACGGGTGCGTACCAACACGATCAGACTGGAAAAGATTGGTAAGAAATACCGTAAAGAATCTATCCATGCTGAAAAGTCGGGTAAATTTAAAAAACCGAAAAAGAAGGCCGCAAAAAAAACTGTTCGTAAGTCTCCACGCAAAAAGAAATCGGCGAGAAAATCGAAAGTAGTGCGCCGTCGATAGAATTATTCTTTTCCCCACATAAAACTTTTTCGAAAAGGGAGATTTCTTCTCCCTTTTTTTTAACCTGTCCTAATAAAACTTTTCATCGTTCTCCTTCTCAGGTAAAATATCAGGTCTATAAGAAGATCGGGATATTTCATGTCTAAAACTAAATCGAAGATTGCAGATGTTCTTATTAGCCGCTTTTCAAAAAAAGGTTTTGGCATAGGTGATATTCCTGTTGCCGATGGAACTGAAACGAGAAAAGTTGAAATTGCGCATGCACTTGTTGGAGATCAGGTCCGTATTGAGCTCAGAGGAAAAAGAAAAGGTGCTCGTAAAGGAAGACTCCTTAAAGTGCTAACCCCATCTCTTTATCGGGTAACGCCTCACTGTGAACATGCTGAGATATGCGGTGGTTGCCTTTGGCAGTCGATGTCATACGAAGAACAAATCAAGCAAAAGGAAAAATCAGTCCGTGAGGCATTTGCTTCTATCCTTCCCACCCAAAAAGCACTCTTCTTCCCGATGGTTCCTTGCGATCATCCCTGGCAATACCGGAATAAAATGGAATTTTCCTTTTCAGAAAATCGGGCAGGCAACCGTTTTTTAGGATTGATGATTGCGCATAGTGGATCCTACGTTTTCAACGTTAGACATTGCCACCTTGCATCAGGGTGGTTTTCAAAGGTTCTTTCCAATGTGAGGCAGTGGTGGGAAAAGACGGACATTAAGGCTTATGACCTCTCTTGCGATACTGGATCATTGCAAACGCTGACTTTGCGAGAAGGAAAGAGAACCGGTGAAAAGATGGTTACATTAACGGTCAGTGCTCATACAGATTATTCTCTGACAGCAAGCCAGCTCCAATCATTTCAAAAGGCAGTGATCGAGGCAGCAGGAGATATTTCTCTATTCATTCGATTGAAAAAGATTGCAAAAAAGACTCCCACGCAATGGTTCGAAGAGCACCTTTATGGAAACGGATGTATTCATGAAGAGCTTCATCTTTCTCTCTTTTCCAAAAAGTTTCAGTACAAGTTTAAAATCAGCCCCACTTCTTTTTTTCAGCCCAACACCTTTCAAGCAGAAAAACTGTATCAAAATGCAATTGAGTTGCTTTCCCTTACTGAAGAAGACGTCGTTTATGATCTTTACTGTGGAACAGCAACCCTGGGTATGGCCGTATCTCCTTTCGTCCGAAAAGTAATCGGCATTGAGCTCAATGAAGATGCAGTTGAGGATGCAAAAAAAAATCTGTCTCTAAACGGTATTTCTAATGTCGAAATGCATGCAGGCGATGTAGGCAAAGTAATCACCGGTTTAATGGGGACGAAAGATTTTACCCCTCCCAACCTAGTCATTGTAGATCCTCCACGTGCCGGGCTTGACTCCTTGGCGACCCACCATTTAAAAATTCTTAGACCCAAAGCAATTCTTTACATCTCCTGCAACCCCCATACCCAAGCGGAAAATATTTTTGAATTGATGCAGGCGGGCTATCAAGTGAAAAAGGTCCAGCCTGTCGACCAGTTCCCTCATACCTATCATATTGAGAATATAGCCTATCTAGAACTGACTTGAACCCATCTTCAGAGTGAGCAGAGAGGTTTCTCTTGATTTTCCTGTCTTACTCAGGCAAGCTTTGTCGGAATAGAGATGTTTCTGAAAAGTTATTTTCTCAATGAGTTCAAAAAAGGAATAGACAAATGAAAAAGGGAATGTGTTTCCTTCTAGGTCTTTCAGCAAGCCTTCCTCTCTTCGCTCAAGAAGAAGCAGGAGGCAGGGATACGGGATTCATGCAAACTCTGATTATGATCGGAATTGCATTGATTTTCTTTTACTTCATCCTATGGAGACCTGAGCAAAAAAGAAGAAAAAATCTGGAAAAACAAAGAAGTTCGATCAAAAAAGGCGACAGGGTTACTGCAATGGGAATCATTGGTACCGTTGCCAATCTTAAAGACAATACTGTAGTCTTAAAAATGATCGAAGGGGCAAAAATTGAAGTTTTGAAAGCTGCTGTTACAGATGTGCAATCTGTAGGAGAGACTGAAGAAACAAAAGAAGCTCCTAGCCAGTCATAATTCATCAAGGCTCCTCATCTGAGGGGCCTTTTATTCCTGTAAATAGATTATACTCTTGATCCCAACAGCCGCTCAAATCGGTCTGTTTCTTCTTTCTGACGTCTCAATTGCTCTTCGAAACGATCCAGCTGACTTTGGAGGCTAAGGCCTGAGGTAGGCGCTGTCATAGGATAAGTTTGTGGTTGGCTTCTCGATCCATGAACCACTCGGTCCGGTCCCTGTCTAGGGAAAGAAGTTGTAGGGGCTATATGATCCATAGATATGTCAGGACGATGGTCTACTTCGTGCTCATCCCATCCGGTTCCCATAGGCGAAGAACTTCCCCTTACGACTCGGTCTTCCATAGATATGTCGGGACGCAGGTCCTCTTCATGTTCGTCCCATCCGCTTCCGAGGCCGGAAGAACCTCTCACTGTGCGATCCTCCAAAGAAGACTCTCGTGCTTTCAAAGCATCTCTAGGAAAAATCGCAAAGGCAGCTTCTTCATCTGGTTTGAGGGGAGGGAGAAGATCGGGACGTCCATGTGTTCCTGATCCACTGACTACACGGTCTTCATCAGTATGACCGGATGGTCCGGGAATCCCAAATTCTGCAATTCGAAGAATTTTTTCATTGATGTCCCAGAATTTTGGATTCATTTTGAGGTTGAATCGGTTTTGAGGGTTTTTTGCATCGATAATCACGATTCCTGTATCGAAAAAATCAAATTCCAGTTCATTGGGATTCAGATGCATTTCCGCCACTTGACGAACGAAGTCTTCATCACCCTGCAGCCTGGATATCTCACGCTGCTGGATAAAACTTTGCCTCACCTGCTTCTCTGCAGAGGGCAGATCCAGTACTGATGTACCTCGAGCAAAGTAAAAGTCCCTGGGCGGGTCGATGACTTGTATAGTGGCCATAAAATATTTTTTTAATGTTTTTTGCTAGTTCTAATGTTAAGAATTTGTATATATTATACCCCATCTTTATGTTAATTTAATAATATTAAAGAATTAGTTATTACAATGTCTTTTATTAAATTTATTAGTTGTTGTAATTAAATTTTGAAGGGGGATTTACTTTTGTAGTAATTTCCTGATTTTATATGGTATAGGTTAGATCGAATAGAGAGGCAGTTGCCTTGGAATCGGGTTGGTTTACTGAAAATTTTTTTATAGACAAAGGGATCATCACGCTTCTCTTTATTCTATTTCTGTTCGTTTTCAGACAGATCAGCATCCGGGCAATCCGCAATATCAACCGACCTTGGACCTCAGAGCAGCGCCTCCGCTCGATTGGATACGTCAAAAGTTCCTTCTTTGCGATTGTTTTTCTGGGGTGTCTCTTCATATGGGGGACCCAGGTAGCCAGCTTTGCTATGTCGATCTTTGCCATAGCTTTTGCACTGGTCTTTTCCGTCAAAGAACTGTTCATGTGCGTCAATGGCTCAGTCATGCGATTTCGGGGAAATGTCTACAACCTGGGCGATCGGATCGAGGTCAATGGACTGAGAGGGGATGTTATCGACATCAATCTTCTTTGTACAACCCTCCTGGAATTAGGACCTGACAGCCACCATCACACAGGCCGGGTGATGACTTTCCCCAATAGTTTTGTCATGTCCAATTCTGTGATGAATGAGACTTTCATCGATCATTTTTTCATTCATAATATCCGGATACCTATTCAATTGACGGAGAACTGGAAGCAAGCGAGGGATATCCTCCTGAAAATTGCCAAAGAGGAGTGCACTCCTTACATCGAGCAGGCTCGTCGAAGAATGAAAGAGACCGCTAGGAGAAAAAGCATTGAATTTATCTCAGTAGAACCAAGAGTCAGGGTCCAGATACCCGAGCCGGGAATGATTCACTTAATTCTCCGTTTCCCTTCACCGGTTCATTTGAAGGGAAGGCTCGAGCAGACCATCATGAGCAAATTCCTCGATCAGTTCTTTCCAACCAAGCAGGAAGAACCTATTGAGATGAGCACGCAAGATGTGTGAGTTTTTCAATCAAATCGCATCCTCTTTGCACTACCTCTGAAATTTCTGTTGGCTTTAACTCTTTTTGGGAGAGACGGGTCCAATCGTAGACTTGACGCACAATCTGACTGGAGAGTTCCGGGTTTTTCTCTCTGAGGCTGAATCCTGACTGGATCAGTTTGTGGTTCGTATTTACTACGAATGTATTTTTCGAGGGCAGGCTGACAGAATTGTCTGACTGGGTTAGGTGCATATAATCACGGAGACGTCGGATCTGTTCATCGATAATGTAAAGGGCAGGAAGTTTGTCACTGTCCAGGCTTTTTGCTTCGATTTCCAAATCGTCTTCCTTGAGATGGGAGCGAATCCAGTCCGCAATGTTGGCAGATTCGGTTTTTCCCTTTTCGTCGAGAACAGTCTTTTCTCGGGATGAATCGATCAAGGAAGGATCGAGCTTCCCGTCGGTTCGTTGAAAGTGGGCCCCGCTGAGTTTGCTCTCCAGAAAATTGAAGACAGGAGTATCGATCATCGAATGGGAAAGAATGACCTCGATTCCTTTTTCCTTGTAGAGACTCAGAATGGAAGATTCTGTCTCTGTAGAATAGTAGATCGGCTTTTCAGGGTTTCTTTCTCTATAATCCTTCAAATTGGTCCATTCTCCCTCCAAATTCTTCCAAAGGAGCAAATCTTGGATTCGGTCGTAGAATTTTTCATCTTGAAGAACGCCAAGCTTTAAAATCATTTCGAGATCGGGAAAGTAGGAGATGTATTTTTCTCTATCGGATTGGTAAAGGGAAGAGAGCCGATCGGAGATTTTCTTGGAAATATGAGCACCCAGTTTTTTGACCGTAGGATCCATTTGCAAGTAGGAACGGGAGACATTCAGAGGAATGTCAGGACTGTCCAGTGCCCCTTGCATAACACAAAGATAATCGGGAAAGAGATCTTTCAGGTTGTCAGAGACAAAAACCCGACTGCAAAATAGCTTGATCATCGGCTTTTGCGTATCGATTTTCTTCGACATCTTTGGGAAGTAGAGGATGCCTTTCAGGTGGAAAGGGTAGTCTACGTTGAGGTGGATCCAAAAAATTGGGTCTGGTTCGCCAGGGTAGAGTTCTCTGTAAAATTCCAGATACTGTTTATCGGTCACATCCGCGGGTTTTTGAAGCCATAGGGGATCGACTTGATTGACTCTTTGACCGTTCAAGAAGATGGGAACAGGAAGATAGGAGCAGTACTTTTTCAAAATCGATTTGATTTTGAGCTCATCGAGATAGTCCTGATGCTCCTCATCGACAAAAAGTGTGATCTTCGTTCCTCTTTTCTCACGGGACCCTTTCTCCAAAAGATAATCAGAAGAGCCGTCACAAGACCAAATCACTGGCTCAGAGCCTTCCAGATAGGAGAGGGTTTGCAGTTCTACTTTCTCAGCGACCATATAGGAAGAATAAAAGCCTAGTCCGAAATGGCCGATGATTTCCTGTTTTGATTTGTATTTCTCCATAAACTCTTCAGCCCCGGAAAATGCGATCTGAGCGATGTATTTTTCCACCTCTTCTGCAGTCATCCCAATCCCAGTGTCATCGAAAGTAATGGTCTTCTTTTCCTTGTCGATAGTGACATCGATGCGGAACTCGTCATCAGAAATATCGACCCGGCTCTGGTCTCGTAAAATTTTTAATTTCTCTATTGCATCGCAGGAATTGGAGATGAGTTCTCGAACGAATATTTCTTTATCGGAATAGAGCCATCGTTTGATGATCGGCAAGATGTTTTCACTGTGAATGGATAATTTCTTTTTCATGATCTAATCCTGTAAAGTTTGAAGTTGGATTCCTGAATGAATATGGGGGCTATTATGGGTGAGAAATTTCTAATAAGTCAAGTATTGCGAGAGGGCTGAGTAAAGCCCAAAAGAGGTTCAGGGTTGATAGAAATTTTTCTGGTCACTAACCTTAGATCCCAACTTCCATTCTGTGTATGTTTGAACTAAAACTAATTCTCTTTGCAGCTTTGGCCTTTGTCATCATTGGCGTGGGATTGGCTGCAATGATTTTGATTACCCGGGCCAAACTAATCAGTGGCGAAGCCTGCAAGCTATTGATCAATGAAGATGAAAAACTCACAAAAACCGTCAAGGCAGGCTCGACTCTTTTAAACGCATTATTAGCCAATGGAATCCCTGTTCCTTCTCCTTGCGGAGGAAAAGCAACGTGCAAACAGTGCAAAGTACAGGTAATGGAAGGAGGGGGGCCTCTTTTAGAAACGGACAAGGCCTCTTTTTCTAAAAGGGACCTGGATGCAGGCTGGCGCCTTTCCTGCCAATGCAAAGTGAAAAATGATTTAAAGTTGAAGATCCCTGAGGCTTTTCTGGATGTGCAGGAGTTTGAGGGGAAAGTACTAAGTAACAACAATGTCGCTTCATTCATTAAAGAGCTTGTGATTGAAATCCCCAAATCTCTTGAGTATCGGTCAGGAGCTTACTTACAGTTTCATACCCCTCCCTTCCAAACGAACACAAGTGACTGGAAAGAGACCATTGATGAAAAGTTTCAAAGTGAATGGGAAAAGTTCGGACTCTTTGATGTGAACATCGATTTCAAACACATTCCAGAAACAGTCCGCGCCTATTCCATGGCGTCCTATCCGGATGAGAAGAACATCCTGAAGTTCAACATCCGTATTGCAACCCCGCCCTTTATCAAAGGAAAGTTGTCCAACAAACCATGGGGAATTTGCTCTTCGTATACGTTTTCTTTAAAGCCTGGCGATAGCGTTCGCTTGAGCGGCCCTTATGGAGAGTCTTATATGATTGAAGGAGATCAGGAACTCGTATTTCTGATCGGGGGAGCTGGCTCCTCTTTTGGGCGTAGTCACATTATGAGTCTTTTCAAAACAGAAAAGACAAAAAGGAAGGTTACTTTGTGGTATGGGGCCCGTTCCTTGAAAGAAAACATCTATCAGGCTGATTTCGAGGAGATCGAAAGAGAGTTTGAGAACTTCAAGTATCATCTCGTCCTCTCAGAGCCTACGGAAGAGGATTTTCAGGCCGGATGGCCTACCAAAGAGGCTGATCCGATTAAGACGAATTTTGCCTTCAAAGCCTTTGAATTAAGGCAGCTCAAGGACATGGAAGAGCCGGAAGAATGTCTTTATTATGTCTGCGGCCCTCCTCTTCATAACTCCTCTGTTATGAGGCTCTTAGATGACTATGGGGTGCCTAGAGATCATATAGTTCTTGATGATTTCGGTAATTAAATCACTTAATTACAGATACTTGGTTTTAATTGAATTTTATTCGCCAATAGTTTAAAATATTTGTTATTAGCAAATTAATTGAAAGATCATGAGTGTTTCAAGCGAATACAGCCCTCCAGTACGTAGTACAGCAGAATATGAGCCTTTTAGCTATGAAGACTCAGAATCCGCTCGCTATGACACATTACCTAGCACAAGCTCCTGGGATAGTCCCTGGACAAGTCCTGTTATTCCAAAGCATTCAAATTCCTACGAGAGAACTTGTAAAATAGCCGCAATTGTAGCTGCTCTTGCGGTCATGGTCATTTTTTCCATCTTAATTGTAGGCCATGGAGGTTTCTTGTTCATTCCAATGGTCTTCATCATCGGGGTATGCTTTTTAGTCTATGTGATGAGCACTGTGAGCTCAAATAATGCTCAAGCCAGAGCCAGACCTGAATATCCACCCTATCAGGGATTCGAGCTGCGCCCCATGGAGTAAATTTATTTCTTTAATATTTTCATGTAATTTTCAAATTTAATTTAAACATCAGTTTAAATATTAATAATTTGATTATATCGAAATTTGTAAATATCAAATTTTAATTATTTCTATTTCATTTGTTTTAGAGGTGAATCTTAATGCGTTGTTAACTCAAAACAAGTATAATTTATTGCGTCGGAAAAATAGTGACGTAATAAAAGATGAAAATAAAATTTTTCAAAAAACTTTCTTACAAAATTAAAGACTTTCTTTATTCTTATCATGCGGAATTTTTGAAAGATTTTCTTTTCGCTGCCATTGTGATTAGCGGAATCGTAACCCTGTTCGCAGGAGCTACAATCATATCAGGCGGTCTTTTGACATTTGCCTTCTCGCATCATCTCTTCTATATTTACGCCGGTGTGACAGGTATGTTTATTGCTGGAAATACAATACTGCATGCTTGCACAGAACGAAAGCCGAAGCCCTACCTAAATCATCATAGCATCTCTTTTTCCATTTCAGAGGAAGAACGGATCCATTCCATTCTACAGGACGCTCTTGCTGAAAAGCCGACAATCTCAAGAAGAAAATCTCTTGCCATTCGTCGTATCCAAGTCAGGCACCAGAGAGAACACGTTCATATAGCCTAAAAAACGCTTCTTCGATTAGAAGTCGAAACGGAATCGTGCTGTCAATCCGCCTAGACCAAGAGTTCCCGTTGCTTCTGCATAAGATTGAAAACCGAGGGTTGTTGGGGCGACGGGAATAAAAAGGGAATCAGCTGTTTTGAATCTGTGGTTGTGGTCAAACCAAATATGATGTTCCCAACCGATATCTAAAGCAGTCCTGAATCTTTCGCAATCCCATGTTTCTTCCCAACGTAGCCCGATTGCTAAGTCGAGAACGGCTTGCATCTGATAAAAATCATTTCGCGCCCGATTTGTATAGTCAACAAAGATTACCCCGGTAGGGACGAGTCTAAAATAGTCCTCATCTTTTCTTATCTCAAAGTCTCCCCAAAGTAATGCTGCCCCTAGGTTGCCAAACAGGGCAATATTTGAGAAAAAGTTCCAAGTAGGTTGAAGACCTCCCATGAGTCCAACCCCCCAGTACTTACTGATGAATCTGTCTTTGAAGAACTCGCTTGATAGGGTAAGGGGAGTGGTAGTGAAAATTCGATCTGCAGTACTGAATGTGCTAAACTCTGTTCTTGTCCATGCTCCTCGCAAACCTGCATAAGGACGCAGATTAAAGCATTTGCTCAGCCAATATTTCCGGCCGATGTCTAGATCGATAGAATTAAAATTAAGTTTCCAGTTTGCTGTGATATTTGTAAAAAATATATTCGTGCCTGCGCTACCAGGGTTAAAGGATGTACAAATCCAAGGATTCACAAGAGCTGATTCATCTTCATCGGGAATAGAAAATGTAGATATAGGGGTTGATGTTGAGTTTTTATTATTGTTGTGCATGTAGGTCCAATCCAAATGGAGATCCCATCCATCACAGTCAGAGTTCCATCCAAGACCTACGCGAAAACCTGGATCCCATTTTGTGTTAAAATTTTCAAGGGAATCGAGGCAAAAAACAAGAGTAGTCACTGATGGATCTGTAGTAGCTCGTACGGTAGTAATACGTCCTGCATAAGAGAGGTTAGTTTCTCTGGCGTACCAGTATAAGAAATCGCCATCAAAAGAAAGGCTCCAATCATTTTTTAGATTGTAAAAAGGAGGGGTATAACACTCGCAATTGATCTTCTTCGGGCCGCAATTGTCTTTGTAGGTATCATTAACCGATTTGTTAGTATTGTTATCCGATCTATTCAGTGCTAGAAGAGCCGAGCTAGCCGTCAGACATAGAATGATTAATAGTTTTCTCATTTCTCCACCTCTCTTTCAAATGCGCATAAGAAAATGATGTATGCTTTTTGAATTGTTCAGAAAATTGGTTTTATAATTAAACTTATTCTAAATAAATCTTTTGCAGTGTTACAAGAAGGATTATGCGGATCAGTGTATGCCAGCTCAATCCTATTGTCGGTAATCTTGAAGGGAATGCCCACAAGATCATTCACGCCCTGGAAAAGGCGCACCAGGAAAAAGCAGATATTGTCGTTTTTTCCGAGATGGTCCTTTGTGGATATCCTCCGGAAGACTTAGTTCTCTTCAGTGATTTTGTCGCTAAAATGGAAAAGAAGGTTGAGGAGATCCTGCATTATACGAAGGGCCTCTTTGTTGTCTTTGGTTTGGTGCGGAGCAATCCTGAAAAAGAAGGGAAATTTCTCTTCAATACAGCAGCCGTTTGTATTGATGGAAAGTTGGCAGGATATAAGGACAAAACTCTGCTTCCTACATATGATGTTTTTAATGAGAGCCGTTATTTTGAGCCAGGCAAAGAACAGAAGGTTTTTGAGTATAAGGGAAAGAAGATTGGCATTCTCATTTGCGAAGATATGTGGCAGCACGCCTCTGTTCTGCCTTTCAACTACCACAGGGATCCTGTTCTGGAACTAAAGAAGCTAAAACCTGATCTATGCATCAATATTTCAGCTTCGCCTTACTACTTTCAGAAAAAAGATATACGTGCAGAAATCTTCGGGAAACTGATCGACACGTTGAAGTGCCCCTTTGTTTTTTGCAATCAGGCTGGAGGAAATGACTCTTTGGTCTTCGACGGGTACAGTATGGTCTGGAATGAAAAGAAAGAGCTTCTTTCTTTGGCCAAAGGCTTTTCCGATGATCATCTTGTCGTAGACCTGCAAGAGCCAGTTTATCCTATGGAGTTCCCTCTCGATCCTTACAGGGACTTGTACAGTGCTCTTGTTTTAGGTGTTAAAGACTACTTTAGCAAACAGGGGTTTACGAAAGCTTTGCTCGGGCTTTCAGGAGGAATCGATTCTGCTCTGGTCGCATGTGTTGCTGTCGATGCACTAGGCCCGCAAAATGTCATAGCTGTTGCCATGCCTTCGAGATTTTCCTCTCTGTCCAGTTTTGTGGATGGGGCAGAGTTGGCCAAAAATCTTCGCATAGAGCTTCAGGACATTCCCATTGATCACCTCTTTCAGGCTTTTCTCGATCTGCTCTCACCTTCGTTTAGAGGAAAACCTTTTGACGAAGCGGAAGAAAACTTACAGGCTCGCATTCGCGGCATTATTTTGATGGCACTCTCTAATAAACATGGATACATCGTGTTGAGTACGGGAAACAAAAGTGAAATGGCAATGGGGTATTCCACTTTGTATGGAGATATGTGTGGGGGACTGGGAGTATTGAATGACGTTTCTAAGACCAATGTCTATAAACTCTCCAAATGGATCAATCGTGACAAAGGGATTATTCCGAAATCGGTTTTAGAAAAACCACCTTCTGCAGAACTTCGGCTGAATCAGACTGATCAGGATTCTCTTCCCGATTACGCAATTGTAGATGCTGTATTGGAAGATTATGTTCAGGAACACTTGCCGATCGATGAGATTGTAAAGAAACGAAAGTTCGACCGGGAAATTGTGGAAGAGCTTGTAGAAAAAATCCATAGGGCCGAATACAAAAGAAGACAAGGCCCGCCTGGTATCCGTGTGACGAAAAAGTCCTTTAGCTATGGCAGAAGACTTCCCATTGTCCAGGAATGGCTGTAGCCAATTTGAATTCAAATCCTCATCCCGTTAGGATCGGGATGGTCCGCATAAACCATAACTCGGGTTACGAGGGAGGTGTCCGATGCTTTCATGGAAAAGAGCAGTACAAAGAGTTCAAAATTCTCTCGATAGAACATTCTTTGAAGAGAGGAAGAAAAAAGCCCAAATCTGGAATGACACATTGTCTGTTCTAAAAAAGGGAAGCCTCAAAGGAAAAACTTTTTCCTTTGATCAGGCCGTTGAAGAATGCACTTCCTATCACGAAATCCCTCAGTATCCCAAATCAAAAACCCTTGCTAGAGAATTTACAGAAGTGGAAGTGATTCGCAGTCCTCTTCTCGATGTAGCATATGATCTTTTAAAAGCTGGATATCGGCCTATGGCTGTACACTCATCCCATCCTCTTCGCCCTGCTATAAAAGAGAAACCGACAGAGGAGATTTTTTTTCGAACAAATCTTTCCCTCGTTCTCAATCGAAAACTGGGAGTGCAAAAGAAAAAGATCTATCCCTTTTCACTCTATGGCGGAATTTATATTCCCCATGTCTGGATTTTGCGAGAAGGAAAAGAGAAGGACTACCGTTTTTTAGATCATCCAAAAGAAATCTCTATCTTTTCCTGTTCGCCGATTCGCAGCCCCCACCTTGAAAAACGTTCCGATCAAAAATGGTGGTTTGCAAAAAGTGATGAAGAACTGATGAAAATGAAGATCCGGATGCAGCTTCATGTTGCCTATCACCAAAAACATGACGCCATTGTCATTGGCCCCTTTGGCAGTGAGCACGCCAACCCTCTTCACCATGTCGCAGAGCTCTATTTGCAACTCATCGAAAAAGAATTCTATGGAAAGATCAAAAGGATTACTTTTGCCATTCGTGATGAAGGAGAAAGGCGTTTTTTCAATCCCTTAGGGAACTTCAAGCCGTTTGCCGAAACAGTGGATGAAACAGGCGTCGTCATCTCTTAGTGAGGCAGTACTTCGCTGATGTTTTTCTTCTGATGGCGAAGCATCATCAACCGATCAAAGCCAACTGAGACACCACAACAATCGGGAAGACCCGATTCAAGAGCGTTTAGAAAGCTCTCATCGAGATGATAAGCATCCTTTCCCATTGCAATCCTTGAAGTGTTCTCCTCGTGAAACCTTCTGCGCTGTTCTTTTGCACAAGTAAGTTCATGATATCCATTGGCAAGCTCAAGGCCTTGATGATAGATCTCAAAACGTTTGGCTACTTCGACGTTCTCTTTAATGACTGTTTGTGCGAGAGCCGCTTGCGATGCTGGGTATTCAGAAAGAACGAGAAGGTGATCTTCACCAAGCTGAGGTTCTATAATATGGCTTAGAAGAAGTTGGAGAAGGGTATCTTTAGGATCATCATCAGATACGAAAGCATCGATCTTATGGTGATGGATTACTTTGATCAAATCTTCTGAAGAAAAAAGAAAGGGATCGAAATCGAGATATTTTTGGAAGAGCTCTCGGTAAGAGATCATCTCGGTTCTAAGTTCGGGAAGAAAGAGGCGGATGAAGTCAGCTGTTTCATCGATGAATGCTCTGTAGTCAATGCCGAGGTGATACCATTCGGCCATCATAAATTCAGGATGATGCCGCATGCCGAATTCTGATTTTCTGAAGACATGGCTCATCTGGTAAATGCTTCCCGATCCTTTTCCGATCAGTTTCTTCATCGCATATTCTGGAGATGTATGTAGATAGCCCTTTTTCTTTTGTCCTAAATCGACGGAAATAGAATCGATCTGTGCATCGACTGCTGCAAAAGGCTGGATGGCAAGGCAGTCAACTTCAAGAATCTCTTTTTCTGCAAAAAATTGGCGGGCGGCAGCAAATAATTGGGCCCGGTCTTTAAGATACGGGTTCATGAAACGCGGGAGACGTATTCACCGGTGCGGGTATCTACTTTGATCGTTTCCCCTTCTTCGACAAAAATAGGGATTTGCACCTTTGCACCTGTTTCGAGAGTAGAAGGTTTCAGAATTCTTCCAGAAGCAGTGTCACCGCGAGCACCGGGGTCAGTCTGAGTAATCTTCAATTCCATGAAGGTAGGAGGGATAACCTCGATGGCAGATCCTTTGTAGAAGATGATCTCATAGACAGTATCATCCTTCATCCATTGCTCGTTCTGTCCTATTACATTGGAAGGAATCGTTGTTTGTTCAAAGGTCTCATCATCCATAAAAACAGCACCGTCCGGTTCGGTATAGAGAAGCCTCATGCGTGATTCAACGACATCGGCGATATCTATTTTTTCTGTGGATTTGAAAGTCTTCTCCACGACACGGCCCGACATGAGGTTTTTGACTCGGATCCTGCAGAAAGCCTGTCCCTTTCCCGGTTTGACGAATTCTGTACCTACAATAGCATAAGGATCCCGGTCCAGTTCGACTTTCATTCCAATTCTGAGTTCGTTTGCTGTTAGTTGTCCCATGAATAAATCCTCAATTTAACAAGCGGTAAATCATAGCTTTTTATAGGAACATTTTCAATGTCAAAAAAGAATTCCCCTTAGTTGCTGATCTGGACTTTATCTGGAATTTGGCCTAAATTGGATAGAAAGAGGAAAATACATGTCAGGCATTTTAGAAGAACAAATTGCAAAGGAAACTTTAGAAAGATATGCAGGATGTCCGGCTGAGGATTTCCGTTCGAATCTGATCATCACGAACTTTCCAAAGTATGTCGAGTATTTTGCAAAGACGAGGAATGTTGAAATCATTGAGGGGTCGATGTTTAAAGTCGCCCATGATGAAAAAGATGACATTAGTATTTTAGATTTTAAAATAGGCTCTCCTGCAGCTGCCCTGGTGGTTGATATTTGTTCTTTCCTTCCCATCCGCTCCAGTGTTCTTTTGGGGATGTGCGGAGGCCTCAGGAGAAGATATCAGGTCGGGGAGTACCTCGTTCCTGTCGCGGCTATCCGGGGAGAGGGGACCAGTGATTTTTATTTTCCCGTCGATGTCCCTGCCCTTGCCAATTTCCTCATGCAAAAAGCCGTCACCGAAGTGTTAGAAGTTGAAAAAACAACTTACCATATCGGAATCTCCTACACGACCAACATGCGTTTTTGGGAATTCAACGAAGAGTTCAAAGAACGCTTGAAGATTACGAAGGCACAGGGGATTGAAATGGAATGTGCGACCCTCTTTGCGGCAAGTTATAAAAGAAAATTTACCTTAGGTGCGCTTCTTCTGATCTCCGATCTTCCTCTCATGGAAAAAGGGATCAAGACCAAGAAAAGCTCTGAAAATGTCTTTCAAAAACACATGGCAGAACATGTGGAGCTAGGAATCAAGATCCTCAAGCAGTCCCGTCAGATGCAGTTGAAAAAGATCAAGGGAGCTTATCATCGCAATCTGAACGGTGAAGGCACCGCTTCTACGCAAAAATAACTTCAGACCGTTTTTGCTATGTGAAAGTGATTTTGAAGCATCAGTATAGTGATTTCTTCCAGCTCGCTTGCGTTCGAGGGCTTAACTGGGAAGGGAACATTCTTTTTGATCGTCTTCTTCCCTTTTGTCTGCTCAGCGATGATGGCCGAAGGAGTGATCTTCAGGAAAGTAAACTGGTTGGCAGAAACGTGGCAACGGATCCTCATCAGATGATGCAGCCAAACAACAGGTTCGGGAGGAGAGCCAAACCGATCCTTGAGCTCATTGAAAATACCATCGATCTCCTTGAGGGAAGTAGCATCCCCAAAGCGGTGGTACATTTCCATGCGGAGGGAAGTCTCTGCGATATAGTCTTCGGGGATCGATGCATCGAAGGGAAACTCTACCTTTGTTTCCACAAAAGAGACCGGTGCTTTTTTCTTTAACGAATCGACTGTTCGTTTGAGAAGTTTGCAATAGAGATGGAAACCAATAGCAGAGATCTGACCTGATTGCTGTACACCGAGAATATCCCCTGCTCCGCGGATCTCGAGATCGCGCATAGCGATCTTCATGCCGCCCCCATAACCTCCGGCTTCCAGTAGGGCATTGAGCCTTTTGCGCGACTGTTCGGGAAGAACACGATTCTGTGGTGTGAGAAAATACGCGTAGGCTGTTCGGTTCCACCTTCCGACTCGTCCCCGCAACTGATAAAGATCTGCCAGTCCAAAAGTGTCCGCACGGTCGATGAAAATTGTATTTGCATTTGGGACATCGATCCCATTTTCAACAATGGTCGTTGCAAACAGGATGTCGGCTTCTCCGCTTTTGAACGAATGAAAGATCTGGTCGACGGCATCAGCATCCATCTGTCCATGGACGATCGCAATCCTCGCTTGTGGAACGAGCTTTTGTACATGATCTGCCCTTCGGTAAATCGTCTCAACCCGATTGTGAATGAAAAAGACTTGTCCCTCACGAGAAAGCTCCCGAAGAACAGCATTGGTGATCATTGTATCTTCATTTTCACTAAGGATGGTCTTGGTAGGAAGACGGTCGTGGGGAGGAGAGCTGATGACTGAAATCTCCCGGATATTGATCAAGGACATATAAAGTGTACGGGGAATAGGAGTTGCCGTAAGCGTAAGGCAGTCGACCCCTTTTTTCATCTTCTTTAGATGTTCCTTTGCCCGTACTCCAAAACGTTGTTCTTCATCGATGATGATCAGACCGAGTTCTTTGAAGTTCACATCTTTGGAGAGCATTCGATGAGTCCCAATGACGATATCGACTTTTCCTTCCTTGATTTTTTCCAGTATGGCCTTATTTTCCTTGGGAGTGTTGAAACGGGAAAGAGCTGCAACTTCGATCGGGTATCCCTGCATTCTTTGCCGAAACGTATCGTAATGTTGCAGGGCTAAAACAGTTGTAGGCACGAGGACGGCCACTTGCTTTTTTCCATCGAAAGCAGCTTTGAAAGCAGAGCGCATGGCCACTTCGGTCTTTCCATAACCGACGTCTCCACAGATCAAGCGGTCCATTGCTTTTTCAGAGATCATGTCGCACTTTAAAGCGGAAATAGCTTCTAATTGGTCCTGTGTCTCTTCGTAAGGGAAGTCCTTTTCAAACTGGATCATTTCATCCGTATCTGAAGGATAGGTAAACCCTCCTTCGATTTCCCGCTCTGCATAAAGGTGCAACAGATCTGAGGCATATCCGATGATCTGTTTTTGGGCTTTTGCTTTTGTCTGTTCCCATCGCTTTGTTCCCAAATTGCTAAGGGAAGGAGCTGTTTCATTGCTTCCGATATACCGACCGACAAGATGAGCTTGCGTAAGGGGAACGTAGAGTTTGCTATTCTCTGCATACTCGATCACCATGAACTCAGACTTTTGTCCCAGGTGATTGGTCTGTTTTTCCATCCCGAGGTATTTTCCAATCCCGCTGTGGAAATGAACGACGAGATCGCCTGGGGTCAGCTCATGGAACTCGGAGGCAGGAGTGTGATAGGTATTGCGCCATTTTTGACGGCGCACACGCTCTCTTTGCGTCCATTCGATTTCAGGTACGACCGCAAGGGGAAGGTCTGTCAGTACAAAACCTGAAGCGAGGTATCCTTTTTCAAAGTGTGTGTCGGCAGGAAGTTTGAATGGAGCTAATTGCTTTTTTAAATAAGCTTCTTGTTTTGAGGTGGTACTGACAAAGAAGAGCTTGAGTTTCGAGTCTGCAAAAGAACTGATCCCCTGAAAAAGGTCTGGCGACTCATCAGAGCCAAAAAAATAGATGGGACGCATAAAGGTATGAAAAAACCGTTTGGCAGAGAGTTTTTGATCGAACATCTCAAATGTTATGTCCTCAAAGTATCTCTCTTTTTTTTCCTTCTTCAGTGAAGAAAGGTCTTCCATCGATTCCTTTGTAAAAAAGATCTTCTGCGTTGTGTGGTTCTTTTGCAAAAGGTCTGAAAAAGAAAAGAAAAACTTTTCATTGGATGTTTGGGGAAGCCTCTTCAAAGAGACGAGTTGATCTTCGATTTGCAAAAGGTCGTCGAAAATCAGTAGAGTTTCTCCTTCAAGGTAATCGAAAAGGCTCACGAGGTCTTCCTTAAGAAAAGCATCTTCTTTTGCAGGTGTGAGAAAAAAGGAATGCTTCTTCTCGATGGACTTCTGTCCGATCGGATCGAACGCCCGGATACTCTCGATCTCATCTCCGAAAAACTCGATCCGGAATGGATCGCTTGAGGAAATAGGAAAAAGATCGACAATTCCGCCGCGGACAGCAAATTGTCCCTTGTCTGAGACGACTGTTTCTCTTTTATAGCCCAGCGAAGTCAACAGGGCAGGAAGGTTTTCAAAATCGATCGTGTCTTTTACAGAAAGGAGATGGAATTTATCTTTCAGAGTTTCTTTGCTCGGTATTTTTTGAAGCAATGATTGCAGAGGACATAAAATAATATGCGGTCCCTTTTTCTGTGATAGGGAGTAAAGAACTTCAAAACGTTTTCCAACGATATCGGGACTTGGGGGGATATCTTCCGAGGGCAAAGTTTCCCAGGAAGGGAACTCAAGCGGAACTTTCATAAAGTAGGAAAGATTTTCAAAAAGTCGGTCTTCTCTCGTTCCTCCTGTGAGGATGAGAATGTTCTTCTGGTGGGCGGCAAGAGAAATCAAAACACTCTTGGGCCCGTCCCAAATATTTTCAAACAGCAATGAGGAATGGGTTTGCAGCAACCTTTTGAATTCAAGAATGGAAGGGCTTTTGCGAATGTTCTTTAACACTTGGCTTCGAGGATCTTTCGGATCGAAAGGAATGCATCTTCAAGCTTTGCAGGGTTTTTTCCTCCAGCCTGGGCGCTTCCTTTTTTTCCCCCTCCTCCTCCTTCGATAATGGGGGCTATTTTTTGGATGAATTGAGAGGCGTCCAAACCTTTCTCAATTAAATCGGAACTGATGCGGACAGCAATTTGACACCGTCCCTGCTCTTTCGTTGCAATCGTAATTACGAGATTTTTTTGCCCTTGCATCAAAGCATCTGCAAAAGGGTTCAACTCTTTAGAAGTGAGTGTCACCACAGAAGAAATGAAAAAGTGAGGTCCCACCTGTTCTTTTTTCCCTAACAAAGAAGTGGTCAAACCTTCGATCTGTAGTTTGCGGAGCTTTTTTAATTCAGAGTTCAGGGCTTGATTCTCTTCTACAAGGCCTGTCAGTTGCTCGCGAAGTTTTTCAGGGGAGACTTTCAACTCATTGGAGAAGAATTGAATCAGTTCTTCTTCCTGCTGCACCCACTTTTCAGCATATTGACCGCTCACGGCTTCGATTCTGCGCACCCCTGCAGCGATGCTGCTTTCCTTGGTGATCTTAAAAAACCCGATCGTTCCCAAACGGGATACGTGCGTTCCTCCGCACAATTCCTTAGAAAAATCAATATCGACTACGCGGACCTGATCGCCGTACTTTTCCCCGAAAAACTGTTTGATCTCTCCTTCCTTTTGGGCCTGATCATAAGAGATCTCGTAAGTTTTGACGTTTGCATCTTCTCTGATTTTCTCATTGATGAGTTCTTCGATCTTCAAGATCTCTTCCTGGGACAGCCCCTTATGATGATTGAAGTCGAACCTCAGGCGATCGGGAGCAACAAGGGATCCTGCCTGGCGGATATGATCTCCTAATACTTTTGCAAGGGCCCAGTGAAGAAGGTGAGTGGCCGTGTGATTTCTTTGAATGTCCTCTCTTCGGACTGTATCTACAGAAGCTTGTACGTTGTCTTGCTTGAGAAAAGATCCGCGAATGGCCTTTCCAACATGAGCTGTAACTCCGGCATAAGGGGAGATGGTATCCCTTACCACAAACAGAGCTCCCTTTTTTTCAATCGTTCCCGCATCACCGATCTGCCCGCCCATTTCAGCATAAAATGGAGTTTGATCGAGTATGATGAGCCCTTCACACCCTTCGGGAATTTCATCGACAAATTCCTCATTGCGGAATAGAGCGAGGACTTTGCCTTTGCTCTCTTTTTTCTCATATCCGACGAAACGGGTGGAAGAGTGCGTGCGGGTGAAATCATGGAAAAGATTCTCATCGAATTCTTCGGAACGGAATTTTTGGGCTTTTCTCGATTTTTCCTTAGCTTCCAATTCCAACTTTTCAAAATGGGGAAGATCGACAGTAAGAGCTGCATCTTTTGCAATCAGTAGAATTTCTTCGATCGGAAAACCATAGGTGTCTTTGAGTTTGAACGCATCTTCGCCGCTGATCTTCTGGCCCTTTGATTTTGCTTTCTGAATGACTTTCTGCAGAATATTTCCACCCCTTTCCAGGGTACGTAGAAAAGCTTCCTCTTCCAGTGTCAGGATTTCCTCAATTCGATTCTGGGCACTTTTCAGTTCTGAAAAATCATCGCCCATCATTTGCACGAGATGGGGAACGAGATGGGCCAGAAAAGGTTTTTTGATGCCCAGAGTTCTTGCATATCTGACAGCCCGTCTCAGGACCTTTCGCAAAACATAGCCTCTGTCTACATTACTAGGCTGAACTCCATCTGCGATTGCAAAGGAAAGAGTTCGAATATGGTCCGCGATCACGTGATAGGCCGGAGCCAGCTCGGTGTTCTTCTCGTCGTAAGGAATCCTGGAGATTTCCTCTACCTTTGCGATCAGAGATCGAAGGATATCGGTTTGAAAGAGGGATTCGACGTTCATCTTGAGCGAGATGATTCTTTCTAGTCCTGCACCTGTATCGACGCAAGGACGGGGAAGAGGCTCCATGACTCCTCTGTCATCCCTGTTGTACTGCATAAAAACCAGGTTCCAGAGCTCGAGGTATCTCTCGCCACTCAGATCTTGAAGGGGAGAAGAGGCATCGGAATATTTGCTTCCCCGATCATAGAGAAGTTCTGAGCAGGGTCCACACGGACCGGTATCGCCCATGACCCAAAAGTTTTCTTCCTCGCCAAATCGGACAATCCTTTTTTCCGGCAAATACTTTTTCCAAAGTTCGTAGGACTCGTCATCATCGTTGTATACACTGGCCCAGATGAAATCGGGATCGAAATCAAAAATATGTGTAGAGACGTCCCAGGCAAACCCGATCGCTTCTTTTTTAAAGTAATCGCCGAACGAAAAATTTCCGAGCATTTCAAAGAAAGTGAGGTGGCGGGAAGTATGGCCTACATTTTCAAGGTCATTATGTTTTCCACCGACCCGGATGCATTTCTGTGTTGTGGTCGCTTTTTTGTACTCTCTTTTTGATTTGCCCAAAAAGACATCTTTGAACTGGTTCATTCCGGCATTGATGAAGAGAAGTGTAGGGTCGTCGTAGGGAACAACAGGGGATGAAGGGACGATCGTATGTCCCTGAGATTTGAAGTACTGTAAAAATTTTCTCCGAACTTCCTGTGATAACATCCACACTCCTTCCTCTTCAAAAACCTCTAGAGAAAAAGCGATTCAAATTCTCTAGATTCAACTGTTGAAAATGGAATCAATATACCCTAATATTAACTCGATTTCAACAGTTGAATATAGAGAGATTTCAATTCGGTTTTTCTAGGTGTCTTTGAAGCGGAAGGAGTGTTGTCCTCTAAAATGTGTCACAATCCTATCTCATGAAGGCTCAAAAGTCAAAATTCCTTGATCGTTTTCGCCCTAGAGAATAAACTTTATCTTTATAAAGGAGTTTTTATCTATGGATGACGATCTTAAAAAAGAACTACAGAAAATTGCAAATACCGTAAAACAGCTTTCCATCGAAGCAGTGCAGAAGGCGAACTCGGGTCATCCAGGTCTTCCTCTGGGATGTGCAGAACTAGGTGCCTATCTCTACGGAGTGGAGATGAAGTATAACCCCAAAAATTCCAACTGGCTCAACCGTGATCGGCTCGTTCTTTCAGCTGGACACGGTTCCATGTGGCTTTATTCTCTGTTGCATCTTTCAGGGTATAAAGTTTCTTTGGAAGACATCAAAAAATTCCGCCAAATCCATTCCATAACACCTGGCCACCCAGAATATCATATGACCGAAGGAGTAGAGGCGACTACAGGTCCTTTGGGCCAGGGAGTCGGCAATGCGGTTGGAATGGCCCTAGGGTTAAAAATGCTCCAGGCAAAGTTCAACACCGATGAATTTCCCCTATTCGACAATAAGGTTTTCTGTCTTGCTGGAGATGGATGCATGATGGAAGGAGTCTCTTCTGAAGCTTCTTCTTTAGCGGGCCACCTTGGTCTGGACAACCTCGTGGTAATCTATGATTCCAATAAAATTTGCCTCGACGGTCCTCTTCCCGAGTGTATGAGCGAGGATACAAAAGCCCGTTATCGTGCGTATGGTTGGGATGTCTATGAAATCGAAGCCTATGATTTTGATGCCATGCATGCTGTATTCAGGGAGATCCGCCAAAAGCAAATTCGGCCGGTCTTCATCGAAGCCCATACCATCATTGGAAAAGGCTCTCCCCATCTGGAAGGAACTCACAAGGTCCATGGCTCTCCTTTAGGCGATGAAGAATTGAAACTAACAAAGAAAAACCTTGGGCTTCCCGATGAGGCATTTTACGTCCCGCAATCCGTGAAGTCCTTTTTTGAAAACAAGCTGGAAAAGTGTGCTGATCTGGAAGAGGGCTGGAACGATTTGTACCGCAAATGGTCGAGCGCTAATCCGGAGCTGCACGAAGAATTCCAGAAAATGAAGAACAAAGAATTGCCCGCCGATCTCGAACAAAAACTGAAGGGCATCGAGATCAAAAATCCTATCGCAGGACGTTCTGCTTCCAATGATGTATTGAATCAAATGAGTCATTGGGTCCCACATCTGATCGGGGGGTCAGCAGACCTTTCCGGATCGGACAAAACGATGATGAAAGATTATCCGATCATCAAACCGAAAGATTTTAATGGGCGGAACATTAAGTTCGGAGTTCGGGAGTTCGCAATGGGAACAGCCTCAAACGGTCTCTATATGACTCAGATGTTCACTCCCTTTTGCGGAACATTCTTTACCTTCTCAGATTATATGAGAAATTCTGTCCGTCTTGCTGCCCTTTCCCATTATCATGTGACCTATCAATACACTCATGATTCGATCTTTTTAGGAGAAGATGGCTCGACGCATCAGCCTGTCGAACAACTTGCCTCTTTGCGTGCTATGCCTAATTTGCATGTGATTCGCCCTGGGGATGCCAACGAAGTTAAGATGGCCTGGCTTGCTGCCCTTACCTATGAAGGGCCTACAGCGATCGTCTTGTCCCGTCAGGCCATGCCTCTGACAGAGGGAACAGATGTACCTTATGCTGAAGGAATGGCACGAGGCGCCTACATCGTTAAGAAGGAAAAATCAAAACCAGATTTCACGATATTTGCAACGGGAACCGAATTAAGCCTTGCGCATGATGTCGCAGAACGGCTCGAAAAAATGGGCAAACAGGTCCGCCTCGTCTCTTTCCCATGCTGGGAACTTTTTGAAAATCAGCCTGATGACTATAAAAACATGATCATCGGCGGAGATATCGGAAAAAGAGTTTCCATTGAAGCGGCATCTGACTTTGGATGGGCCCGATACATTGGCAAAGATGGAGTGGCGATCAGTGTCGATGGATTCGGTGAGTCAGCACCGATCGCTGATCTTGCTGAGGAATATGGATTTACCGTAGATGCTATTGTTGAAAGGGTGATCTGTTGAATGAGAGCATCTTTTTAAAGGCTCTTCGCTGTGAAAATGAAGGACGGCCGCCGATTTGGCTCATGCGCCAGGCTGGCCGTTATATGGCTGAATACCGTGCTCTTCGTGAGAAGTATAGTCTCAAAACACTCTTTTTTGAACCGGAACTGATCTCCCAGATCACTTTGCAGCCCATTGAAAAATTTCAATTCGATGCTGCGATTGTCTTTTCTGACATCTGTCTGACCGCACAATTCCTTGGCCTTGATCTTGAATATGTAGAAGGAAAAGGGCCTGTTATTTCTCCACCTCTTCGAACAAAAGAGGATGTAGCCCGATTGAAGCTTACACCCTCTTTTGATTTTATCAAGGAAGCCATTCGTGATTTGAAAAAAAAATTGAAGGTTCCACTCATTGGATTTTGCGGAGGAACCTTTACCGTAGCTTCCTATATGATTGAAGAGAAGCCTTCCCAATCCTGTGCCAAGACAATGAAATGGGCGACGGAAGATCCCGATTCTTTTCATCAACTTCTATTAAAGATCACTGATGCCAATACAGAGTTTTTACAAGCGCAAATAGAGGCGGGCGCTGATGTAGTTCAGGTTTTTGAATCTTCCGCTCCTTTTGTAGGAAGGCACATATTTTACGAAATTGCCCTTCCCTATTTAAAACTATTACAGGATCGCTTGAGTGTTCCTGTCATCTTTTATGCAAAGGGAACTTCAGTTCATTTGACAGCATTGTCTCTGCTTCGTTCTCACGGAATTGGTCTTGATTACGATACCGATTTGGCAGATGCACGAAAACTGATCGGTCCCCAGACTGCACTACAGGGAAATCTGAATCCGGATCTATTGTCAGAGCCGAAGGATGTTCTCGAAAAAAGGATTGAAGAGATGTTCTGGAAAATGGGGAACGATCCCGGGTGGATCGTCAATGTCGGCCAGGGACTGAAACCCACAACGCCCGTTGCACCGGTAGAGCTCTTTGTTCAAAAAATAAAGGAATATAGTGGTCTTACAGCAAGATCTTATTGACATCGATCCTGAGGATCTGATGAAACTCCACCGTCCTCTGCCTCGATATACGAGCTATCCTACAGCTCTTGAATATGCGCCTATCGAGGAAGACCTTTATATTGAAAAGCTCAAAGCCTGGAATGAAAAGAGGAAACCATTATCCCTTTATGTCCACATTCCTTTTTGCAAATCGATGTGTCTCTTTTGCGCCTGTTCCGTCGTTCTGAACCGGCAGGGGGAAAGACAGAGAAAGTACATCGATGCACTCTTAAAAGAAATCGATCTTCTCGCATCTCATCTTACCACTCCGCTCGTGAACCAGCTTCATTTTGGAGGGGGAACGCCTACGAACCTGACCCAGGAAGAGTTCCTTTTGATCTTTGAAAAACTCTATTCCCTTTTCAACCTGGACTCTAATGGAGAAATTTCTATCGAGATCGATCCTCGTTCGATCACTTTTGATAAACTTCGCTTCCTAAAACAGATTGGTTTTAACCGTGTCAGTTTTGGCGTGCAGGACACTGATCCGAAAGTGCAGGAAGCTGTGCGCAGAAGACAGTCTGCCGAGATGTCGCGAAGAGCTTTTGAATGGGCCAGAGAACTGGGCTTTTCAGGAATCAACCTCGATCTGATCTATGGACTTCCTCTTCAAACCCCAGAATCTTTCAATCAGACGGTGGATGAAATTCTAGCCATGGGCCCCGATCGGATCGCACTCTTTTCCTACGCTCGTGTGCCTCATTTAAAGCTGCATCAAAAGGCGATCCGTGATGAAGATTTGCCTTCGACAAGACAAAAGTTTGAGATCTACGTTCTAGCTCGCAAACGTTTTATGAACGCCGGGTATGTTGCGATTGGGATGGACCATTTTGCCAAGAAAGAAGATCCGATAGCCCAAGCCTATTTTGATCGAAAACTCTACCGTAATTTTCAAGGCTATAGCCTAAAGCTCGCCGAAGACATGATCGGTCTCGGTCTCAGTTCTATTGGTTCTTTGCAAGGGGACTATTTTCAAAACCAGAAAGGTCTTGAGGCCTATCAAAACCAGATCTCAGAAGGAAAACTTTCAGTCTCTTACGGAAAAATTCTCAACACTGATGATCATATTCGTTATTGGGTGATTCAACGTTTGACGTGTGATTTTCGTCTGCAGAAAAAAGAATTTGTGGAACAGTTTGGCCTCGACTTCGATTCCTATTTTTCTGCCGAGCAAAATGCTCTTGAACAGCTGAGAGATTTAGACCTTGTTCAATTTGATGAGAAAATGATCGAAGCTACGCAAAAGGGGAGACTTTTCATTCGAAATATCGCCTCTGTATTTGACGCTTATCTCAAGTCGAAAAACCCTTCTACTTTTTCCAAATCCATTTAGTTTTAAAATAAATCTTACTTTTTAGAGTTTGATTTAACAGGTGGATGATCTGCATGATATAGACAGATCTGATCCCCGACGGACGGTCCTGGTTGGAAAAATTCATGCTGCTTCCGGTTCTGTGCGCAAAGGAGTGCACGATGGGCTGGAGCGTTTGAAGTCCGAGGCCTTTTGTCAACGAGCCATAAAGATTGCCTCTGAGGGAAGTATAGAGCTTCAAAATCTTATCCGAATGAATGTAGAGTGGTTAGCGAGCCAGGCTGAGTAGGCTTGTCTTAATCATTCAAACCCTGTATGACTATTATCCCATATGATGAACCCGAGTTTTGGATCACTTCCATGGCTCAGGTGATTACCTTTGAGGTGGTATATGGGAAAAAAGGTTGCAATCCTTGGCGGGGGGATTTCAGGTCTTAGTCTGGCCTGGTATTTACAGCAATTAGACCTTGATCTGGAAATTACTTTAGTCGAAAAACAACCCCGGTTAGGCGGTTGGATTGAGACCAAGGAAAAAGGGGGATTTCTTTTTGAAGCAGGCCCTCGAAGTTTCCGTCCCTCTAAAAGCCTCGTACTACTCGACCTCATTGAAGAATTAGGCCTGATCGGTCATTTGATCGTTGCCTCAAAAACAGCTTCCAAAAGATATCTGTACCGTGGAGGAGAACTCCTTCCTTTGCCGCAGAGTCCTTTTTCTCTTTTCTCTTCGCCTTTGACAAGAGGAATGCTCGGTGCCATGTTAAGAGAATGGTTCATTCCTCCATCTTCGCAGGAAGATGAGACCATCTACGATTTTGCAAAGAGAAGGTTCAACTTGAAGGTAGCCAAATTTCTCTTCGATCCGCTCACTTCCGGCATTTATGCAGGAGATATCCGAAACCTTTCCATCAAATCCTGTTTTCCCATTCTTCATGAATATGAACAGAAAAAAGGATCGATTCTAAAAGGGATCATGGGAGGCATGAGAAGCAAGATGCAATCGAGAAAGAATCCCTTCCTCCGGTATGGCTTTTCACGCGCTTCTCTGTTCAGCATGAGATCAGGAATTGAACACATCGTCAGTGAGTTTGAAAAAAAGTTGAACATCAATTTCGAGCTTAATACTGGTGTGGAAAGAATTCGTAAAGTTCCCGATAAAGTTTTTATCGACACTTCCAGCGGATCTATTGAAACGGATCATGTTTTTTGTGCACTTCCCCTAAAAGAAGCAGCTCGTGTTCTGACCGATTTTGATTCCGAGACATTTTCTTATCTCAACGAAATGAAAACAGCGACATTAGTCGTTGTCAATTTGGGATACGACACCGATGTACTTTCTCACGATGGGTTCGGCTATCTAGTTCCAAGCGGAGAAAATCAGGAAGTATTGGGAATGGTCTTTGACTCCAATATCTATCCGATCCAAAACAGATCAAAAGAGCAGACCAGGCTCTCTGTAATGATTGGAGGGGCCCATCTTCCAGAAGTGAGGAAATTCACCAAGGAAGAATGCCTCAAAATTGCCCTGCAAGCTGCAAAGAATCACCTTAAGATCGACGCGGAGCCTGTCGTTTCCTTTGTCAATATGGCAACCGATGCCATTCCCCAGTTTGAAGTAGGCCATTACAAGCGGGTTCAGGACCTTTTTAAAGAGGTAAGGCTGAAATACCCTCAATTAGACTTGGCCGGCAACTATCTGGAAGGGGTTTCGGTTGCATCCTGCGTCGAACGGTCCAAGAAAATTGCCCAGGAATGGAAGGTAAAAAGCCTCTCAAGGATGTAAAGTTTTTCTTTTAATTTCTGAAGCAACTCTTTTATTTTCAGCTATCTATCTCCTCAAAAAAAATTTACCAGGATTGAATAGTATAGCCGATTTGGTGTATTATTATTTATAAGGACTAATAGATATATATGGATTGTCTTAAGTTTTTTTAAGGCTGAAAAGTTCACCCTTTTCATAATAATCATAATAAAGTAATAAAAGGATATTATGGGTGAAATCATACCTCTACACACTGAGGAGGTTGAGGCTTTAGGCAAGAAGATCCAAACGGTTCAGAAGGGCCTGCAAACAAAGTCTCCTCCAAGATTACAGAATGTCCTGGAACTGTCAGAAAGACTCATCGAAGTTGCTGAAAGAACGATGGGTAATTATTCTGCAGATGCCAGATCACTTTCTGAAGAAAAGGATCAATTGATCCACCGCATTGAAACTCTGGAAGATCATGGGATGCGTAACGATCTCAGTCTTTTGGAAGAAGTTCATGAAGTGCGGGGGATTCTCTCTTCTCTTTCTTTGGAATGGGTTTTTCTTCCTCCTGACGAGATTTGCCAGGAAATCAAATCCCTTGAAGACCGCCTGCAAAATTTAACAGACAAAGTGAAATTTTGCGGATACAATGCAGGGTTTTTAGAGCAAGAGATCGATAAGACCTTTCAAGTCCTCGATCACCTTGAATTCCGCTACCATTTTCCTATCGCAGAAGAATTGAACGAACACTCCTATCAAAGCAATTTCATGTACCGGTTATTGAAGGTAAAAGAAGATTTGAAAAACGGAAAGTCTGCCACGCTCGGTCCTGAACTTGACGTCATGATTTTCAAAAAGGCGAGAAGTAAAAAGGACAAGATCAGTGCGATCGATGCTTACATCGTGAAACTGAAGCAACTGACCTTGCTTGCAGAGACATTTCTTTATGGAAACCCTGGAATAGCTCTTCAGGTCTTCCGGTCTTTGGATAAGGATGTCCAAAAAGGCATTGATCAGATCCTTTGGAAGTTCAAAGGAAGAAGCGTATCACAACTCTTCGGGAAAAATGTAACTGAAGAAGCCTCTTCTGTAATGGCCCAGGCCATTATGGGATATGTACAAGACAATATAATGGGTGCTTAAATGAAGGGCCTAGTTGCCAGGGTCCTTCCTCCAAGTGCAACATTTTCTAGTAAACAATAGGATGAAATTCATCCTTTAAATGATCCCCAAACGCATAACCTAATTGTTTTAGGAGCTGCGTATTGAGGTCATTTTCATTAAGAACGAATTGTGTTTTCGCCTGGGCATAACCGATTAGATAGAAGGAACGGTTGGCCCTTTGAAATAGAGGTTCCAGATGGATGGGAGTATCTCTTCGAATAAACAGGCATTGGCCCAGTCTGCGAGGATAGGGGATCAACTGATCGATGCCTTCGATCTGGATGTCTTCTTCAATATCTTTATTATCCAGGTTCAGATTGATGATAAGACCAAGATAAAGGCCTTGAAAGCAACTAATCTGGTCGAGTCTGGTTTTGCCTGCAAAAAGGTGAGGAAAAATCTCCTCGGAAGTAAGGTCTTTTTCTTTCGTACGAAGAGCTTGATCAAAAGCTAGGCGGATCGAGTTTTTCTGGATGAGTTGGGAAGCAATGGTAGAGAGGTTTCTCTTTGTAGCAAAGGTGTGGATGAAGGGGCTGTCCCGAAACAAGTCCCTTCCATGAGTATAAAGCGCAAGCGGGGTTTTGTTTTCAAGAGTACCTTTGGTTCGTTTTTCTAATGTCTGATCGATCGCCTGAGAAAGTCTTCGTGCTTCTTCTCGCGGGACGAGGTTTTCAAATTCGATATAACCATGTCTCGAAAAGAAATTCAGTTGCTGTTGCGAAATTTCGTATCTCATCAGGAAATGTTGACCTCTTTGATTCTCTCTTTAACTTCGTTCAGTTTTTCTTTGGTAAGGAAAGCGGAAAACCGTACATATCCTTCACCAGAAGGGCCGAAACCGACACCAGGTGTGCAGATGAGTTGCACCTCTTCAAGAAGGAAATCGAAAAACTGCCAGGAAGTAAAGTCTTTTGGATTTTTGCACCAGAGATAGGGAGCATTTTCACCGCCATAAACAGTGAGTCCCTGTTTGGAAAACGCCTCTTTGAGCTTCTTTGCAGTGTCCATATAATCCTGAATGTCGTTTTGGATTTCAACGCGCCCCTCTTCTGTATAAAGAGCAGCGGCTGCTCTTTGAATCGGATAGCTGACTCCATTGGTGGTAATATTCAACCTTCGCTTCCATAGTTCATTCAAAGGCATACCGTCTATTTTTAGTTCATGGGGAATGACTGTATAGGAACAGCGCAGTCCGGAAAAACCCGCTGTTTTAGAAAAGCTCCTTACTTCAATGGCAACTTCTTTTGCTCCATCGATTTCATAAATGCTTTTAGGCAGTCCGTGATCCTGAATGAAAGCAAAGTAAGCGCCGTCCACTAACAGGACACTCTGAAACTTTTGTGCGTATTTTACCCATCTTTTCATGAGGTGTGTATCCAAAACAAGACCGGTAGGATTGTTTGGAGAACAAAGATAGATCAAATCAAAATGTTCTTCTGGAGGGATGGGCTGAAAGTTATTTTCGGCTGTGCAGGGGATAAAAGTGTTATTTCTTCCGTAAAGTTGACTCGAAGAAAGATAAACGGGATAAACAGGATCGCAGAGCGCTACCTTGCAGTCTGGATGGAACAATTCATGGATCTCTGCACAATCGGTCTTGGCACCATGTGAAATAAATATTTCATCAGGGTCCAGATCCTTGTAATCATTTTGAGCGATCGCATCGCGTAAAAAATCGTAGCCGTGCGATGGACCATATCCCTTGAATGAAGAAGAGCCGCCCATTTCATCTGCAGCAGACTGCAGGGCACGGACAGCAACCTTAGGTAAGGGCTTTACCGTATCTCCAATTCCCAGGTTGATTAAAGGTCTTGAAAAAGATTTTTTTTGACATCGTTTTTGAATTTCGACAAAAAGATAGGACGGACTAAGTTTTTCAAAATGCGGATTGATCTTGACCATGAGATAAAAGAGGCTAAAATAGAGTAAATAGTAAACGAAGAATGATAAAATCACAAGAAGAAAGCGAAGATCCTTATTCCAGACTGAAGAAGAAGACGGGCGAAATTGAAAAAAAGCTTGGCTATTGTTTCAGAGACAAGAACCTCCTTTTATTAAGCTTTGTCCACCGTTCTTTCATCAATGAATACCGGCAGATCATTAACCGTCAGAATGAGAGGCTCGAATTTTTAGGAGACTCGGTTTTAGGATTGATTATTGCTGATTTTCTCTATCAGACCCTCCCCAATCATCCCGAAGGAAGCCTTTCTCATTTGCGGTCCCGCCTGGTCGATGCTCCCTCTTGTGAAAGTTACTTAAAGAAGCTCAAACTGGAAGACTACCTTCTTCTTGGAAAAGGGGAGCAAAGGAGCCACGGGAAAGGAAGGTCTTCGATCCTCGCCAATGTGTTTGAGGCGATTGTGGGGGCTATCTATCTTGATGGAGGATTTTCGGCGGCCAAGGAATTTGTTCTAAAAAAATGCGAAGATTTGATTGGCAAGGGAATGAAAGGCCCTTCGAAAAACTATAAGGCGAGACTTCAGGAATATTCCCAAAAAGTCTTTCAAAAACCTCCAACCTATAAAGTTCTCAAGGAATTCGGCCCCGACCATTCCAAAGAGTTTACTGTTGTCGCCCTGATTGGCGATGAAGAAGTAGGACTTGGAGTAGGTACCTCCAAAAAGGAAGCCGAGCAGAATGCTGCTTCCGATGCACTTGCTAAAATTGAGGAGAAAGAATCTTGAGTTGGGCCTGTAAAGAGTGTGGCTATAATTCGATCAAATGGATGGGCAGCTGTCCTTCCTGTAAAAACTGGAATTCCTTTGTTGAGGAGATCATCCAGAAAAAGACAAAGAAAAGACAGACCGGCGACAACAAACCGGTAGCCATCCCAAATCTCAAGACCCAGTCCTTTGAAAGAATCCAGTCCGAAGTCCAGGAATTCGACCGGTTAATGGGCGGAGGGATGGTCAAAGGATCCCTGACTCTCATCGCCGGATCTCCCGGCATCGGCAAATCTACCTTAATGCTTCAGCTGTGCCAGGGATGGGCAAAAAAAGGAAAGAAAGTTCTCTATGTCTGTGGCGAAGAGTCGGCAGAACAGACTTCTTTGCGAGCCAAAAGATGCGGTATTGATCATGAAAATATCTTTCTCTTTTCAGAGACCGACCTCGATACCGTCATGACCAACGTACAAATGCTGAACCCTGATCTCGTCATTGTCGATTCCGTGCAGATCGTATACAAAGCCGAACTTCCCTCAGCTCCCGGATCGGTTGTCCAGGTAAGACAGGTCGCTACTGAATTCATGAACATGGCAAAGGGAAGGGGAGTGACAACACTCCTCATCGGCCACGTCACGAAGTCAGGGGAAATTGCAGGTCCCAGAGTTTTAGAACATATCGTCGATACCGTACTGGAATTCGAAGGGGACCGTGATCATGGGTTCCGTCTTCTCCGTTCGATCAAAAACCGTTTTGGACCGACCGATGATCTCGCATTGTTTCAAATGAAAGAAAAAGGACTGGAACAAGTTCTTCATCCTTCGGCGCTATTTTTAGAAGACCGCTCCATGCGTGTCTCAGGGTCCTGCGTCGTAACAGGTATGGAAGGAATAAGGGCTTTTCTAGTCGAAGTACAAGCTCTTGTCTCATCCTCTGCCTTTCCGACACCCACAAGAAAAGCGATCGGACTCGATTCCAATCGACTGGCCGTTCTTTTGGCTGTCCTTGAAAAAAGGGTAGGTTACCAGCTTCATCCTTTTGATATTTTTCTTTCCGTTGCAGGTGGAGTCAAAATGAAAGAACCTGCCGTAGATTTGGGAGTGGTCCTAGCGATTGCCTCTTCCTTTTCCAACAAACTGATCGATCCAGGCCTTGTCGCAATCGGAGAAATTGGACTTGGGGGAGAAGTACGTCCCGCCCTTCGTATTGAGTCGAGATTGAAAGAAGCGATCCATATGGGAATGAAAACGTGCATTTTGCCCCGAAGAAATCTGAAAGGACTCCCGAAAAAATATTCCCAAAAGTTGAGACTGGTCCCTATTGATATGATCGATGAGGCAATCCATGAACTCTTCTCTTGAGATTACAGTAGGGGCGAGATCTTCACCTCTTTCCCAAATACAGGTAAAGGAAGTTCTCGATGAATTGCATCAGCATCATCCCCATATTCAGTTCCAACCGGTTTTCTTAAAAACGAAAGGCGATCACGACCAAAAGACATCTCTTCGAGACCTCGACAAGACCGACTTCTTTACAAAAGAGCTCGACCAGATGCTTTTAAAGGGCCAGGTACGCATTTGCGTCCATTCTGCAAAGGATCTTCCCGATCCCATACCAAAAGGCCTTGAATGGATCTGTCTGACAAAAGGGGTCGATTCCAGAGATGCCCTTGTCCTTCGTCCTGGCCAAACCCTTTCTTCTCTTCTCCCACACGCGGTCATCGCTACCTCTTCTGTACGGCGGGAAGAAGTGGTCCGTTCCATGCGATCCGATCTTACCTTTTCAGATCTTCGAGGTACCATAGGGATGCGATTGGAAAAACTCAATGAAGGCATCGATGGGGTTGTCATTGCCGAAGCAGCCCTGATCCGCCTGAAGTTGACCCACCTCAACCGGATCTACCTCGAAGGGGAGACGACCGCCTATCAGGGACAGCTCGCTATTTTAGCCCGCAAAGACGACGAAGAGATGATTGAACTTTTTTCACCTCTTGATGTACGTAAGAAAGATAATGAACACCTTGTACCTAGGCCTTGATCCCTCCCATTTTTCTGAACCTGGAACCCTGTTCCATTATCCTGTCATCGAAATACGCCCTAAAAATACCGAAGAGGTTCTTCCCTATTTCCAGATTTTGAATGCCTATACGCATTTTCTTTTCACAAGCAAGACGACGGTCGATCTGTTTTTCAATCTGCTCGCTCAAGAAAAAATCTCTGTGCCAAAAGAGGCAACCTATATTGCCATCGGTCCTGTGACAAAAGAACACCTCCTTCAACGAGGAGTCGATCCTCTGTTAGCTCCTGAAGCAACACAAGAAGGGGTCATCGAACTGATGAAAGAAATCGATCCGGCACACCTTCGCCTCTTTTTACCCCGCTCATCGCTTGCAAGAAAAAAGCTGACTCAATTCCTCAAAGAAAACAACTTCGATTTTGTCTCTGTTCCTTTGTACGACACAGTCTATGTTAAGCCTGAAAAGACAATCCCATGGGAAAAAATCAACCGCATCGCATTCACAAGTCCGTCGACCGTAGAAGGGTTTTTCCGCATTCATTCCGACATCCCCAAACACGTTCGTATCTGGTGTCAGGGGCCTATCACCAAAAAGAAATACTGCGAGAAAAAAAATAAACAATTAGTATCATTATCCTTCCAGTAAATTGGAGAAAAAAATGGCAGAGAAAACTACTTATCAACTTCCCGATCTACCTTATGATTACAATGCTTTGGAACCTGTGATTTCTGCTGAAATCATGGAACTGCATTACTCGAAACATCACAAGGCTTATGTGACCAATCTCAATGCAGCCTTAGAAAAATACGATGAAGCGGAATCGAAAAAAGACGTCTCTCAGATGATCGCTTTGCAGAGTGCGATCAAGTTCAACGGTGGGGGGCACATCAACCATAGTATCTTCTGGACGATCCTGGGGCCTGAGTCTCAAGGAGGAGAGCCAGGGGGAGATCTGGCAAAGGCAATCGATCAAGCTTTTGGATCTTTTGCTAATTTCCAGGAACAGTTCAATACAAGAACGACAGCAATCCAGGGCTCTGGCTGGGGATGGCTCGGTTATTGCAAACAGAGCAAGAAATTGAAAATAGCGACCTGCGCGAATCAGGATCCTTTAAGCACAATGGGACTGGTTCCTATATTGGGTGTAGACGTTTGGGAGCATGCTTATTATCTCCAATATAAGAATGTGCGACCAGACTATGTAAAAGCTATTTGGAAAGTGATGAATTGGAAGAACATTGAAGATCGGTATAAAAAAGCAATTGCATAACAACTTGCTTACCCTAAGCGGGTTAGTGGTTTCAAATTGCTGCTGTCCTTGTGAAAATAGCCCTTTTTGAGGTACGATGTACTCTGATTTTTTAAAAAAAAGTAGATAGATGGGCCTTTTTTCCCGGAAACCTAAAATAAAAATTCAGTCGACCAAAAAAGATGGTTACAGTGGCTGGGTACAATGCTCAGGATGTACCGAACTGATCCATGCCAATGAACTAGAAAAGAACCTTCATTGCTGTCCCAAATGTGACCATCATTACCGGTTCTCATTAGAAAACAGACTGGTATCTCTTGCAGACGAGGGGACCGCTGAAGAAAAATTCGAGAACCTGGTGTCTGTCGATGCCCTCGAATTTGTCGACACCGATACCTACCCTAACCGATTGAAAAAAGCAGAAGAAAAATCTTCCCGCAAAGATGCAGTCTGGGTAGGGACCGTCAAAATGAACGGGAATAAAGTTGCTCTTGGAGTCATGGACTTTTCTTTCATGGGCGGATCGATGGGATCGGTTGTAGGGGAGAAGATTACCTCGATCATTGAATATGCCATCGAACATCACCTGCCTGTGGTTCTTGTTTCCACTTCAGGCGGTGCACGTATGCAGGAATCGATCCTTTCTCTGATGCAAATGGCCAAAACATCAGCTGCTTTGACTAGGCTTCATGAAGCAAAACTTCCTTACATATCCGTCCTGACCAATCCTACAACTGGAGGCGTGACCGCTTCTTTTGCATCGCTTGGCGATATCATCATTGCTGAGCCCAATGCACTCATCGCATTTGCCGGACCTCGCGTTGTGGAACAGACGATTGGACAAAAACTTCCTCCCGGTGCACAAAAATCAGAATTCCTTCTTGAGAAAGGAATGATCGACTGCATCGTTTCCAGAAAAAATCTGAAAGAAAAAATCACTTATTTCATCGAGTTTCTCCGTTTGGATGCATCAGCCAACCTTGATCAAAAATTCCCCGAGCGTTTAAAAGAACTCATACGATTTGCAGAAAACGGCCAAAAAAATGAAGAAAGTCAAAGTAAAAGTCTTACCTCAAAATAATGTTCAGCTCCCAACTTATTCCTCTCTAGAGGCAGCAGGAGCAGACATTAGAGCTTATTTATCCGAAGATACGGTTATTGAACCTGGCCAGTCGAAATTGATCCCAACAGGTCTAAAAGTTGAAATTCCTGAAGGCTATGAAATTCAAATACGGCCCCGAAGCGGACTTGCTTTCAAACATCAAATCACCGTACTGAATACTCCAGGAACGATCGATTCAGATTACCGAGGTGAAATCGGAGTCATTTTGATCAATCATTCCAATGCGCCTTTTGTTGTGACACCCAACATGAGGATTGCACAAATGGTCCTAGCTCCCGTGATCCAGGCAGAATTTGTCCTGGACGAAGAGCTGGCGGCGACTACACGTGGCGAGGGTGGATTTGGCCATACTGGCACGCATTAATCATCAGATTTCTTCAAGTGTCGCCGATCTTATGAAAACCTTTAAAAAAAGGTGTGAAGTGAGAATATCCAATTATTTGGATCCTCAATTAGTTTCTTTTTTACATGCATCGTCCCGTGATGAGGCTTTGAAAAAAATGGTCCTCCTCCTTACCAAAGAGGGGAAGGTTGAAGATCAGGACGTCTTTTACAAAGCCATTTTAGAGCGGGAAAAAATTGTCTCGACCGGCATCGGCATGGGAGTTGCGATTCCTCATGCCAAATTAAAGGATTTCGATGACTTCTTTCTCGCCATCGGTATCCAGCAAGACAAAGGGCTCGAGTGGAACGCCCTCGATAAAGCTCCCGTCCGTCTCATCTTCATGATCGGCGGTCCTGAAGACAAACAGACGCAATACCTGCAGATCCTTTCCTCTCTTACTAAAGCCATCAAAAACGAAGACCTCCGTAAAGAACTTCTTAAAATCGATTCTTCCAAAGATGTGATCCGTCTCCTCTCCCACTATTAATCCATGACTTCACCTAGCCTGAAAAACTCTTTGCACTTATATATTCCAGTGGATATTTTAGCTTTCAAACGGAGGAGGGATATTCCCAATGGATCTTAAAATTAAAGACGTTGCCGAATTATTGAATGTCTCTGAAACGACAATTCGCCGCTGGCTTGCCGATGGCAAAATACCGGCCTATCGCCTCAATCATCAATTCCGTTTTAGCCGCACCGAGATCCAGGACTGGGTCATGAGCCATAAAATGAATTCTTCAACCGAAGATGCTCCCTTTCCCAAAGTCAAACTCGAGTCGGAAAAGGCCAAGAACATCATCGGCAGGGCAGGGACCCAACAGTTCAGCCTCTACCGTGCCATCCACCGCGGCGGCGTCCTTACAGACGTGCCCGGTGATACAAAAGAAGAAGTCATCACGAACGCCGTTAAAAAAATAGCTGACACACTCCACCTCGACGCTGAAGTCCTCACCGAACTACTCCTCGACCGCGAACGCCTCATGCCCACATCCCTTAACCACGGCATCGCTGTGCCCCACACACGTGACTTCCTCCTGCAAGAGGCCTACGACATTGTCACAGTAGTATACCCCCAGAAACCCATAGAATATGGCGCCCTGGACAATCTACCCGTTCACACCCTTTTTTTTCTATTCGCCTGCCAGGACAAGCGACACCTGCATCTCCTGGCCAAACTGGCGCACTTCTCTTCCCGCGAAGACAACCTCCAGTTTATCCAAACCCAGCCCAACAAGGCAGAGCTGCTTCCCTTCATCAAAAACTGGGAAGTCGACATATCCGTCCCCGAACCCGCCTCTGAGCCCGTTTAGGCTTTGAGGATCGTTCGCTAACGCTCACTATCGCGTCCTCGAAGCTCCGCCGTGCATTTTGCACTGTCTCCGCTTCTGCGGTGCAATTCCTCTTTGCCTAAACAACTCAGACTGAGGCAGTTCTTTTGAATTTGAAGAATGTATCAGTGTCTCTTGAGCAGAACTAATATTTAATTACTTCTTATAGAGCATTATTTTTCTTAGCTCCGGTTTAATAGCTTCAGAAATGGTTCTTACCTTTTCGGGCCCCTCGTCAGCAATAAACTGCCAAGATTGCGCCTTTTCTGATCCTTTGTCTGGCCACATTTCCTCAGAATCGTTTAGCTGATGAAAAGAACAGAGCTTCCCAGGAAATTTTTGCAAAACCCCTTCTAATTCTCTAAACTTATTGTCTAAGCTTTGGCTTTCAAGATGAGAAGCTCGATTTTTAGCGTGGAAAAAATCCCTCATCATTTCTCTAAAGCTCTCACAGTGATTGCGCAACTCATAAGGATCCTTCTCGTACATTTTATTTAATTCCCTCCTTTTTTCCTCTGAAGCTTCTTCCAACTGATGCTTGTTAGCTTTAGAATGTCTGCTATAAAGAAACCAAGTCGAAGATCTTGAAATCCACTCGGTTACAAGGAAAATAAAATGCTCCAAACTAATTAGTGATTCTTCTGCAATATTGCTTCTCTTTTCTAGATTTTTCTCTTTTCTGAACCAGATAAAGTAAAAAATTCCTGATGATAAAGTCACAGCTGATACTACGCCAAGTAGAAATGTCCCGAAATTATTTGCTTCACTGCTAAATACCCAAACTTGACACATGCTTATCCCTCTAACAGAAAAATAATAGCACAAAATAGCCTTATTTTATGCCTAAAAGTGCAAAGAGGCTTAGAGCCTTAGAACCTCTTAAATTTTGGGACTTGTAGCAGGAGCTTTGATGGATGGGATGGGAGTGCAACATTGATATTTGTTCTAAAAATGGAATCAGGACTGCGATTCGACGTGGGAGGGAACCGACCACGCTGAGTCGCAGCCGGCGGCTGTTTAAGGCAAAGAGGAATTGTACCACAGGAATGTAGGCAGTGCTTCGCACGGCGGAATGACGAGGACGCGATTCATCGAAGTCTTAACAGCTCAAAGGGTTGCAGGGAGCTTCGCTACCCGACATGTTATTGTTAGCCCTTCAAAAGTGTTTACGAAACACTCTTAGTTTATGACTTGGCAGAAGCGGTTTCTTCTTTCTCTTGTTTCTGCTCTTGTTCGATGAATTCGATTGCGTCGTCTTTTAGGGAGATCATGTAGCTTGCCGGTTGGTTCGGCTTGAGGAGGATCTTCTCTGCGAGAGGATCTTCCACGTGCTGCTCGATTACGCGGCGGAGCGGTCTTGCTCCCATCTCTGGTTGATATCCCTTGTCGACGAGGAATGATTTTGCAGTTTCATCGATGGAAAGGGTAACGTTCTTACGGGCGAGCCGGTCTTTGAGCTTATCGATCTCAAGGTCGACGACGTGAGTAAGAGCATCTTTGTCGAGTGTTTTAAAGATGACCAGTCCGTCGAGACGGTTGATGAACTCAGGTTTGAAGTGCTTTTTCACAGCGCCTTCGATTTTTTCCTGCATCTTCTTGTAGTCCATCAGTCCTTCCGAGGCTCCGAACCCTACTTCGGTCGACTTGCGAATAAGGTCGGCACCGAGGTTGGAGGTCATGATGATGATCGTGTTGCGAAAGTCGACTTTGCGGCCGAGCGAGTCAGTTAATCTTCCTTCTTCAAGGATCTGAAGCAGGAGGTTCATGACATCGGGGTGGGCCTTTTCCACTTCGTCAAAGAGAACGACACAGTAAGGTCTTCTTCGTACACGTTCTGTTAACTGTCCGCCTTCTTCATAGCCGACATATCCTGGAGGAGACCCAGTCATACGGCTGATGGCGAATTTCTCCATATACTCGGACATGTCCATTTGGATCAGGGCGTCTTCGCCTCCGAACATATGGGTCGCGAGCTGGCGGGCCATTAGTGTTTTACCGACTCCTGTTGGTCCGAGGAATAGGAAGGCACCGATCGGTCGGTTTGGATCTTTGATGTCTGCACGGGACCTGCGGATCGCGCGGCAGACAGTGCTGAGCGCATCTTTTTGTCCAATGATGTTCTCGTTGAGCACTTCTTCCATTTTGATGACTTTCTCAATCTCGCCTTCGGTGAGCCTGGTGACCGGGATGCCGGTCTGTTTGGCTACGATGTTGGCGACATCTTCTTCGTCGACCATGGCCTTGTATTCTTCTTTTTTGCTCTCCCACTCTTCGCGGTGCTGGCGGAGTGTTTCTCTCGATGTCTTTTCCTTGTCACGAAGTCGGGCAGCTTTTTCATATTCCTGTTTGCCGATCGCTTCTTCTTTGGCTTTGCGAAGCTCTTCGACTTCTTTTTCCAAAGCAGTCAGATCTTTTGGCTGATGCATCGTGCGGGTACGCTCTTGCGCACCGGCCTCATCGAGAAGGTCGATCGCCTTGTCTGGTAGGAACCTTCCTGTAAGATAACGGTCTGACAGGTAAACAGCAGATTTAACGGCTGCATCAGAGTAGGAACACTTGTGGTGGTCTTCATATTTCGATTTGAGTCCATAGAGAATCTCTATGCTCTGCTCCAGTGATGGAGGAGAGACCTGAATCTTCTGGAACCTTCGCTCGAGAGCGGCATCTTTTTCAATGTGCTTGCGATACTCATCAAGAGTTGTCGCACCGATACACTGGATCTCTCCGCGGGAGAGAGCTGGCTTTAGTATATTGGATGCGTCGATGGCGCCTTCAGCGGCACCAGCTCCTACGATGGTATGCAGCTCGTCAATAAAGAGAAGAACGTTTCCATTCTTTTTGATCTCGTCCATGACGGCTTTGATCCTCTCTTCAAACTGACCACGATATTTTGTACCGGCAATCATGAGAGTAAGATCAAGGGCAATAAGTTTTTTGTTGCGGAGGTTGTCAGGTACATCGCCATTGACAATAGCCTGGGCCAACCCTTCCACGATCGCTGTTTTCCCAACGCCTGCCTCTCCGATGAGAACCGGGTTGTTCTTTCTGCGGCGGCAGAGGATGAGGATCAGTCTTTCCACTTCTTCTTTACGCCCGATGACCGGGTCCATTTTGCCTTCGCGGCAAAGTTCGGTCAGATCGTGCCCGTAAGCTCTAAGCGCAGGCATTTTTTCTGTGCCTGAAGTAGTAGAGGCCCTTTCCTGTCTTGGCGGAGGTGTCCCACCAGTTCCAGATACTCCCATAGGAGGTAGCTGGAGGTTGAATGTCTCTAGTTCTTTGAGGACCTCTTTTCGGATCTCTTTAAGGTTCACGTTAAGGTTTTCGAGGACCTGGGCAGCCACTCCATCGATTTGGCGCAAAAGGGCCAAAAGGAGGTGCTCGGTGCCGACATAATTATGGTTGAGGTTTGCAGCTTCTTCGTTGGCGAATTCAAAAACTTTCTTCACTTTTCCGGTGAGAGCAGGATCGCCATAGACTTGAATTTCGGGCCCGAATCCAACAATTCGTTCGATTTCATTGCGGACGGTCTCATAGTCCAGATTCAGGTTCCTAAGAACATTGACGGCAATGCCCTGTCCCAGCTTGAGAAGGCCCAATAAGACGTGCTCCGTACCTAAATAGTTGTGGTTCAGTCTTTGGGCTTCTTTTTTCGCCAGTTTTATGACTTGTTTGGCTCTATTAGTGAATTTATCAAACATGGCTTATCCCGTTTTATTTCTGTCTTAGAACTTATCCCGAAAATTGCCGGATACCCGTTGTGGAAACGGTTCCGGCTGCTTTCATAATTGTAAAGTCCAGGGAGTTTTTTTGTAAATTTATGTGACCGACTAAATCGTTATTTCTTAAAATATTTTTTTTAACATTTCATTTTTAAGCAAAAGAGCCTTATATTTTAAGCCTTTATGAGAAGCTGTCTCATTTTTCTTTGAAATGAAATAAAACTTAGTCAAACTTAGTCAAACTTTACCAAATAGTTGAAAACTTTAGTAACAGATGCCAGATCAAAACACGCTTAAAATATTAGATACGGAAGTGAATACAGCCGAGGCGAACATGAAGCTCGCCTCCCATCTTCTTGCAGGCCTGGACCCGAAAGGGGAGCCTATTTTGCACCTATATGATTGGCAAGAGGACTCTGCGACTTTCGGCTACTTTATCCACCCGGATAAATATCTCAATGTAGAGAAGGCAAAAAAAAGAAAGTTAACGTTGGCCCGAAGACCGACGGGCGGAGGAATCGTATTTCATACATGGGACTTAGCTTTTTCTTTTCTTCTGGGATCGGAACATCCTTCTTTTTCTCAGAATACTCTGGAAAATTATGCGTTTGTCAATCAGGTCGTCCTGGATGCAATGACAGCATTTTTGAAAACGAAGGGAGATATGGAACTGATCTCTGAGTCGGTTGTTGCGCCCAATCCTGTAATGCATCATTTTTGCATGGCCCGTCCGACGCAGTACGATGTCATTTTAAAAGGCAGGAAAATTGCAGGCGCGGCACAAAGAAAAACAAAGTTGGGATATTTGCACCAGGGAACGATTTCTCTGGCAATGCCCAAAGAAGATTTATTGAAAGATGTGCTTTTGTTTCCTGAGGTATACACTTCGATGCTCGAATATACTTATGCGCCGATCAAACAGGGTTGGAACCAAAATGATCTAGATGATGCGCGAATCATTATGAAACAAAAATTGAAAGAGAGTTTTCTAAAAGTCGTTTAATCTCGTATAGTTCGTTGTCTATTATGTCAAAAAAGAATCAATCAGCAATTAGTCCTACCCGCGAAGAAAATTACGCAGACTGGTACCTCGAAGTCATCAAGGCTGCGGAGTTGGCAGAACACTCTGCTGTCCGCGGATGCATGGTCATCAAGCCATGGGGTTACAGTATCTGGGAAAATATTAAGGCAGAGTTGGACCGCCGTTTCAAAGAAACGGGCCATCAGAACGCTTATTTCCCCCTTTTTATTCCTCTGAGTTATCTGGAAAAAGAAGCAGAGCATGTGGAAGGGTTTGCCAAGGAATGTGCTGTCGTCACGCACCATCGCCTGGAGGCCAAAGACGGAAAACTCGTACCTGCCGCACCTTTGGAAGAGCCTCTAGTGATCCGCCCAACATCGGAAATGATAATTGGTCAGACCTTCTCCAAGTGGGTGCAGTCTCATAGGGATTTACCTTTACTGATCAATCAGTGGGCGAACATTGTCCGTTGGGAAATGCGCACACGGCTTTTCTTGCGTACAGCTGAGATCCTCTGGCAGGAAGGGCATACTGTTCATGCGACCGAAGAAGAAGCTGAAGCGGAAGCAAGACAGATGCTCGATGTCTACTCAGGATTTTGCTGGGACTATCTCGCAATGCCTGTCTTTAAAGGGAAAAAGACTGCGGGTGAGAAATTTCCTGGCGCTGTCACCACTTATTGTATTGAAGCGATGATGCAGGACGGCAAAGCGCTTCAGGCGGGGACTTCCCATTTTCTCGGTCAGAATTTCTCTAAGGCATGCGACATCAAATTTTCTGATGACGAAGGAAAACTCGAGCATGGGTGGATGACCTCATGGGGCGTGACAACCCGATTGATCGGAGGGTTGATCATGACGCATTCCGATGATGACGGTCTTGTGCTGCCTCCCCGCATTGCCTCTTCCCATATCGTTCTTCTGCCAGTACTTCATCAGCCTGAGAACCGAGAAAAGATCCTCGCTTACTGTGAGGAACTCAAAAAAGAACTGGAAGGGCTCCATTATCAGGGACAGCCTCTCAGAGTTGTTCTGGACAAACGCGACTTAAGGGGAGGAGAGAAGAACTGGTCCTGGATCAAGAAAGGGATACCGATCCGGTTGGAGATCGGGGCCCGTGAAGTGGAAGCGAACCAGGTATTCATGGCGCGAAGAAACAAGGCCCACAAAGATCGCGTAGCCGATAAAAGAGAGTCCTTTGTGAAGAATGCCATCAAGTACCTCGAAGATATGCAGAAAGACCTGTTAAAACGGGCCGTTGCATTCCGAGACGCGAATGTCGCAACCATTGATACCAAAGAGGATTTTTATTCCTTCTTCAAAACAGGCAAAGGCTTTGCCCTTGCCCACTGGGACCCTTCTTCGAATGCTGAAGAAATCATCCAGGAAGATTTGAATGTCACCATTCGTTCCATTCCTCTCGAAGGGAAAAAAGAGAAAGGGGAGTGTGTGATTACGGGGGGACCAAGTCCTCAAAGAGTTCTATTTGCCAAAGCTTATTAACAGATCTGCTCGGGAGCATAAATGTTAAACTTTTTCAGAAAATATCAACGATTCTTCTTTGCGATTACTACAGTAGTGATCGTTATCTCCTTTGTATTTTTCGGAACCTATACCGCAACCAACCCTATTGACCGCAAGCCCGATAAAAAGATAGGCGAATCATTGACCGGGGAGAGGATCATGCTCTCCGATATCGAGGAGATGACCCACTTTTTGGCCTCAGACTGGAATGACTCCATTTCCCATACCCGGCAGGTTCCAAATCTTCTCAATGATGGCGTGATCAAGAACGATTTTTTAGAAACGGGAATTGCTTCGCTATTGGTCCAATCCTACTTTCATGCCCTCGCACCGGAATTGAGCAGTCGATTTGAAAGAGCCAAGCATTATAGGCCATATGTCCATCCCGATGCTGCCTTTATCAAGGCTTCTGAAGTCTGGGATAGTTTTCTTCCTCAGTTGTCGGGCAATCTGGCTTTGCTCCAGGATACAAAGGACTTTTCTCCCCAGGCTTTTCAGCTCATGGTCGATTTGTATCTGGACCAGACGCAATTTTCTCCGGAAATGTTGAGACGTTCCCTCTTATTCCAACAAAGCCAGTATTCATGGATCACACCTGATCCTCATCTGCCCCATAAAGATCTCGATCTTTTTGGCTTTCACACACTGACAGACTGGTTTGGCACCGAGTTTCTCGATCTCGTATCCCAGTTCATCATCAATATGGCCTATATAGCCGAGAAAAAAGGGTATGTGGTGTCCAACGAAGAAGTGAAAAGTGATCTGATCCATAATGTGGAAAGGGGATACCACGTCCAAACAAAAACTCTAAACCTCTCTCCGAGTGCTGCTGGAGATGTGTTCAAACAGCAGTTAAAATGGATTGGTCTCGATGAGAGGCAAGCCATTAAAGTATGGAAGAGAATCCTTCTTTTTCGACGATTTTTTACAGGTGTAGGAAGCAGTGCTTTTGTGGATCCGTTGCCTTATCAGGACTTTGTTGCCTATTCATTCGACACAGCTACCCTGGAACTGTTTGAGCTGCCAAAGGACTTGCGACTCAACCGGTTTCATTCATTGATGAAGTTTCAGTTCTATCTTTCTGCAGTAGCTCCTAAGCCTTCCAATCTATTGTCTGTACCTGAGACTTTTTACTCTCCTCAGGAAGTTGAGAACAAGAACCCCGAGCTCGTCGAGCGGAAGTACCTTCTGGAGATTTCCCACGTAAAGAAAGAAAGCATCGCTCTCAGGATTGGTGTGAAAAAAATGTGGGACTGGCAGTTGAATACAAAGAATTGGGAACTGCTGCAAAAGGAGTTTCCACAGCTGCGATCTCAAGCCAATACCACATCGGAACGATTTGAGATCTTGGAGAGCCTGGACCCTATGGCAAGATACAAGGTCGATCAGTTCTCCAGAGAGGCAATCGTAAGCGAGAATCCTGAGTGGATCGAAGAAGAGCTGAAGTATGCCAAACCTAAAAAAGAGGTGATTGGCATTCGTTCCAAAATGACACGGTTCCCACTGGAAGGGATCATCAAACCTAATCGCTTGATCGGGTTAATTGAAAGGGCTCCCTTGAAAAAGGGAGAGGGATCATCCCCATCGAGTGAACTAGCATCCTATTCAGATGATCACAGAAACTACTACCGCATCGAGGTTTTGAAAAAATCTCCTCATAAGGAAGTGATCACTTATGCCGAAGCCGAGGCAACAGAGACGCTCGATCCTCTATTAGATCGATTCCTGGAAGAACAATACATTGCTATCCGACAGGACCATCCCGAAACTTTTGAAGAAAAGCCCGGTGTCTGGAAGCCTCTTGCTACCGTGAAAGACTGGGTGGGACGTTATATCTTTTTGAATGTCCTTCAGGCAATAGATCATGACTATCAAAAGTTCGAAGGAAAGATCGACTGGAACCCAGGCTGGGGACCTTATGAATTTTATCCTACCAAACGACTGTCAGCCTACATGAGAGAAGTCCGTGGTAAATTAATGGATGGACGGAAGAAGTCCCTCTTTGTTCGCGACGAGGCTGAATCGGATGAGTTCAATCTAGCCTCTTCTTTAACGGAACAGTGGAAGCTGACTTCCTTTGAGAAATCGATCACTCGAAGCGACAAGACAGATTTATCAGCACAGCAGGCTTTTGAGCTTTCTCTTGGGTCCTGGTCGAATGTTCAGAATGTTGAGAATGGTCAAATACTCTTCTTCCATCTTCTCAAACGTACGGATGGGGATGAGTCGATTCAGGAAGAGCTTGCCTATGGTAAGAAGCTTCTTTCCGATGATGCCCAGAGATTTTTGAGCAAAAAATGGCTGGAGAAAATCCAAAAAGCAAAAGCCATTCACTTGCCAATCAGAGAGCAGGCTGATTTAACACACTAGGATGACTATGTTTGAAGAAGTGCCTTCTGTTTCCCCGCTGTCCTTTTTATCCTTTAAAGTTCCCTGCTTTCATTCCAAAAGCTCGGTTCTGGGAAAAAAGCATCTTTTGCCCTCTTTTTCCCGGTGGATGGATGAAGAGGAGTTTGCAAAGGTCTACCTGGGATGGGATGAAGAAAGACTTCTCTGCAATTTGGAGGCAAAGACTCCTTTTGAGGGATCTTCCTTTCCCGACTTTCGAAAAGGGGACAGCCTGGAGCTGTTCATCGATACCCGCGATTTGAAACAGAAAAGCCTCGTCTCCCGCTTCTGTCATCACTTTGTCTTTTTTCCGGAAAAGACAGGAGGCGTTTTTGGCAGAGAGGTGACCAAGTTCCGGACAGAAGGTATGCATCCACTTTGCGATCCTTCTGATCTCTTGGTCGATAGCGATGTCAAACCTAATGATTACCGGTTGCAAATTGAGATTCCCAAAACGGTCCTGGTAGGATATGATCCCAAGGGCTTTGACAGGCTCGGATTTTCCTTTCGGGTGAATCGATCGGGCGAAGATGCGCAACATTTTACAGTTTCTTCTTTTGAATATTCGATTGAAGAGAACCCTTCTTTGTGGGCCTCTCTTCAGTTGTGTAAAGATAGGAGTTCTTCATGAAATTCACAGATTCCCACGAATGGGTAGAAGTTCATAATGATTTTGGAAGGGTTGGCGTTACACAGTATGCTGCCAAAGAATTGGGGGAGGTCGTCTCCATCGAACTTCCTAAAATCGGTCAAAAAATCGAAGCGGGCAAAGAAGTCTGTGTCCTGGAGTCGACCAAAGCTGCAGCTGATATCTATGCTCCCGTATCAGGGACGGTTACCTGTATTAATGAAGAGCTTTCTCAAAACATCGACTGGCTCAATGACGATCCTGAGGATAAGGGATGGCTCTTTGAGGTCGAAATTTCCAATCCTGCAGAATGTGAAAAGCTCCTGGAGAAAAAGCAGTATCTAGAGTTGGTTCACTGAGTTAAAATAGCGACTATTGCAACACCTATAAGAGTGCCAATGACTGCTTCTGCTACAAAATTTATGAATTTAGAACAGTTTGATTGGCGTACTTTTGTAAGGGAAGCGAGATCGAATAGTTGTGGTTCTTCCTGTACGTAATGTTCTAATAAATACCGTTGGGCTTCATCATGTGCATTTAGGGAGGGGGTTCCCTTTTCAAGGATTGTCTCTATGACAGGTATAAAGTGAATTGGTAGTACTGTCGCTTTCCACAAAGCTTTATCTTGATCTTCCTGTGATATATTGCCATGCTCCAGAAGTATTTCAAGCACCTCTATACGTGGCTCGAAAACTCCCATGAATGTTTTGAAAAGAGCAGCGCCTTGCCCCTCTTGAGAAAGCGTTCCATATTCGAGAAGGAATCGAACTGCTTTAGGGTTATCTTCAATGATCGCGGAATGCAATGCTGTTCTTTGAACGATCGTAGAAAAATCATAATTTACTAAAAGGAATTGAAGAGTTTCAGTTGAGTTTTGTTTTGCTGCTGCATCCAGTACACGATTTTTTTCATCTTGAGATGTATTCTCCATAAGTACTTGAGCGATGTGGAGCCTTCCATTTTCTAAAGCAGAGGAAACAGTCTTGCAGTATGCGTCTACTGAAAAGTGACATTCTTGAGTAAGGACTCGTATTACATCAAGATGGCCAATTGAAGCTGCCATTTCCAATGCTTCCTCTTGTCCTTTTTGAGGAATATTTCCTCTTGTAAGGAGTTCATGAACGATTTCTGCATTGTTTTTACAAGAAGCAAGTAAAAGTGCATTGGTTTGCTCTTTTCTAGAAGGATTGCCTGCTAATAACTCTCTAAGTCTTACCAAGTCGTCATTTTGAGCTGCAAGAACGAGTGGTGAGAGATTTCCATGAGTCATTAATACTTCCATGACTGCATCTCCTCTCACATGATTTGCAAAGATCAATGATAGATTTCTACTTGCGGAAGAAGGGTTGCCATGAATTAAAAGTATTCGAACGATCCCTAGTTCATTTCGTTCAGTTGCTTGTAATAAGGCTTCAGCTTGCCAGGTTTCATCGATCTCTTCATCGGTCAAGAGTTCTTGAACAGCTTGGCTTCTTCCCTGTCTTACGGCCTCTGTAAACCTTCCCTTTAATATTTGCCTCAAAGCTTCTTGGGTCATTTCTACAGGGGTCACAAGAGGATTCTCTAGTTCTATTTGACAATAAGGGCATTGAGTGGGTCTTCTATCTTGATGGAGTCTTTCAAGCCAACTATTTAAACAAAGCCTATGGAAGAAATGGGATGCGACACCTCCAGTTCGGGTCTCGTGGGAAATAGCGTTTTCAGCCAAGTTCTCACGGCAAATCATACAAACATCGGAAGAAGCTCGAGTGGGATTGTCTAGTATAGTTGATATATAATAATATTTTTCTATCAAAGGTGGATTAATTGTAAAATAAACAACAGTTTAATTACGTCGATTGTGGAAATTAATTATTATAATTACTCTGTAAGCATTGATATTGTTGGGGTTGTCATTGGTCTAGAAAGATGATGAACGGAGAAAAGCAGTATCTAGAGCTTGTTCACTGACACCAGGTAAGCTCCCAGAACGGACACAATAGCTACTAGGGTACTTAAGAGTAAGTAAGAATGATTATGGCAAATGCTTTTCGATCTAAGAAAGCTGACAATCTCTTGCTGTGCTGCATTTGGGGTGCCTGATAGCAGGTCTCTTAATTTTTCTAGAGGATAGTTGCTTCTTTTAAGAAGTTCTCTGACAACTCCGGGCCTATTGCTGCGAACGGCTTCTTGAAGGTTAAGAAATAGACTTACTCTGAAAGGTCGGCCTTTGTCGAGAAGTACCGCCACAATATCGGCATGACCCATTTGTACTGCTATCTGTAGAGCCCTGTCATGAGCACGTTGAGAAGTATTCACATACTCTAGGATGATTCTGACCAGTTCACTGCAAGGTTTTTCTATACTGACTCCTGAGGCCATAACAAGAGTTGCATCTCTTTCTTCTTCAGAAAGAGTGCCATATTGAAGAATGATTTGAGCTGCGAGAAGATTTTTGGCCATGGTTATTTCAGTTAATTGAGTCCTTGAAGGAATAGTATAATTTACAGATGGGTTATACTTGTTATTCCATAGAATGAATTTAAGAAAATCTGTTATACCAAACTCTACAGCAGTCTGAAATGCATTGATATATCCTTGTTGTGATAGGTTCCCATCAGAATATATTGCCCTTACAACTGCTTCGCTTTTGGTATAGGTCATAGCCCAATCTTGTGTTTCCTGAGAAATATATCCAGAGCTAAGTAGAGCTCGAACAAGCTCTACATTGTTGTTCGAAGAAGCTGTTCAAAATGCAGGGTGTGTTTCTTCTCCTGATGGGTTTTTCAAATCGATTCTACAATAGGGACATTGTGTAGGTCTTTCTCCTTGATGAATTGTTTCAAGCCATCCATTCAAGCAGGGGCGGAGAAAAAAGTGTCTTGCAATTTCACCCGTTCGGGTACGGTGGGATACTGTATTATCCCCCAGTCCATCATGGCAGATCAGACACGCCTCTGATGGGTCTGCAAGAGAAGCGACTATTATTCCTGTCATTATTCTAATTCTTGCTTTGTTAATAAAAATTACATCTATTTTAAAATAAAAGTATTAACAGTGTGTAAATTAATTTGGATGTTTAAGTCAGAAATGCAGTAGGTTTAATCTTCTTAAAATAAGAAAGTTAAAGGGAAATCGAGAGGCTTTTTACATAAGCTTAATCATTTTTTATGTAAAAAATCTATTTTACTTAATGAAATTCATTTCAATAATCAGCAATGGCCATAGAGTGTGTTCCTCCTGCATCAAAAGCAACTGAGTTTTCTCGGGATAGAGTAGATCAAAGGCTATCCGCACTGAAAGACGTTTCTATTCCTCCCTATAAAAGTGAGAAATATCTTGAATCGCATAAATCTCGTTCTATCTGAAAGAAAAACCATAGACTAGAAACATTAGTTTTTTTATCATCTCCTGCATTTTTTAGTTTCAGGATTGACAAATGAGGAAAATCGATGTCTGTGCAGCGCATATACGAGTCCAGTGCTCAGGTGGAATCGAGTGAGCCTATCGGCGATAGGCTGGAAGTTGACCAGTGTTATCTTGATAGGGCCATTAAAGTACGTAGTTGGGCTGCCAATTACTTTCAGAGGGTGGTAAGGTTTTTTTTGGACCGCTTCTATCTCCCGATGAATATGAAACCGATTGCTCTCTTCTTTACAGATTGTGATCAATATGCTGGACGATTTGTGGACATGTTAAAAGGGAATAATTCATTGCTGGATCCTAAATTCCCTAATCTACGACAAATCATCGACCGCTTTAACGTTCGGGACATCCCGGTAAAAGTAAAGATAGAAAGAGGAGAGTATACTTTTCAGACAAGAGTTATTGAGTCTAAAAGAGAGGTTGAGGGAAAAAAGCTGAGGCTTATTCTGTTCAGTTTTTATAATCATCAGGATGAGTTTGGAAACCCTTGGAATCCTTTATCAACCGATGAGTTGAGTGGGGCTGCCTTAGATGTGTTAAGGGCGTTTCAGAAGCGGATCAGGGTCGATTCTATGCATACTTTCTCTTTAGGAAGTCTGGTAATAGACGGCTTTAAGAGTATTACTGAGGACCAACTGGAGTCTGTCCCAAAAGTCTTGATCTTGAATCGATGTTTGCCTTCGATACAAAAAGTATCAAGTCGTCTATATCCTTTTCCGATTAGCAATCTTCTTTATCGTATCGTCCGTATATTAGGTCTTGATGCAAACCCTGAACAAAACCTGTTAAATTATTTTACCCGTTTTCGTCAGACCTCATCCTCAATGGAGGGGCGGAAAGTAGTAATGATGGAGGCAAAATATGATCGTTATTTTTCAGGAACAGGAGCTTTCGATCCATCATTCCTTAGTCACTTGGAAATGAATGGGGTTGAAGTAGCTCAAGGAACATTTTATGCTCCTCTTGTTGAACCGACAGCGCATCATGCTTATCGGCTAGATGGGCTCATCAAGAGTGAGAGTTCTGATCTAACACTTCTTCCCTTTCACAACGAAAGCCTTTCTTCCAGTCTTGTGCGAGACGTTTTGTCTGAGTCGGGTGGAGAGGATGGCTATCATACTTGTTTCATTATTGGAGGAAACAAAGACAATCTCAATTCCATTACTTTCCTTCAAGCTGCTCCTCTTCTTACCGAGTTTGTTCAGCATCATGGTCAAACTAACCAGGAATGAATGAAGAGTAAGCCAGGGAGTATAACAAATACTTAGGGAGGTAAAGGTGGAATGTTTTCAGCTACGGGTAGTTCTACAATGACAGGGAATGTTCCTTCCTTGCCAGACTCGTCCAAATTGATTCCGGTAAGAGCCATGAAGTCAAGTGCCATGAGGCCCGTCATGATGAAGGTGATGCCCATACCGCGGAGGTTGGGGATGATGTTGGAATAGGAGAGCTTTTCTCTGATGGAGGCAATGAGGGCGATGGCAAGCCACCAGCCCAGTCCGCTTCCGAAAACATAGACCAGATTGGGAATGAAGGGATACTTTCGGGCTGTTGCGAAGAGGCAGGCTCCAAGGATGGCGCAGTTGACGGTAATGAGGGGAAGATAGACGCCGAGCGCGTTGTAAAGAGTAGGGGAGAACTTGTCGATGACGATTTCTAGGACCTGTACGAATGCTGCAATGACGGAGATGTAAATGAGGAGTTCGAGGAAATTGAGGTTTACTCCTTGTGCATTGATGCCGAGATACTGAAGCCATTCAAGGGCATTGGGTCCTGTGATGAATTGATGGACAAACCAATTGAGTGTCCCTGCAATGGTTACGACGAAGGTGACCGCAGGGCCTAGGCCGTTGGCTGTAGACATCTTATTTGAGCAGGCAAGATAGGAGCACATCCCTAAAAAGTAAAAGAGAAGGATGTTTTGCACGAATACGGACTGAATAAAAAGTCCTAAAAGTCGTATGAAGTCATAGTCTCCCATCCACATAAAATCACGTTGGGTTTCTGCGTTCGTTAATGATGTTTGTAATCCAGATGAAGATGCCGATGATAAAAAAAGCAGCTGGAGCAAGAGGCATCAGACCGAAGTTGACATAGCGGTCGGGATGATCCGCTGTTGCATACCAGGCCTCTGGAATGAGGCGATATCCGAAAAGGGTTCCAAATCCGAAGAACTCGCGGATGGCACCGACTGCGATGATCACATATCCATATCCCATACCAGCGGAAAGTCCGTTGAGAAATGCAGGAATAGGGGGAACGTTTTTTGCCATACTTTCTGCTCTTCCCATCACGAGGCAGTTGGTGATGATCAGGCCTACAAAGACGGAAAGTGTTTTTGACATTTCATAGAAATAGGCCTTTAAAAACTGATCGACCACGATCACAAAAGAAGAGATGATCACCAGTTGGGCGATCATCCGTACATTGTCAGGAGTAAACTTGCGGATCAGTGATACGAACAAGCTAGAAAAAGCAGTGACAAAGGAAACAGAGAGGGCCATCGTTAAGGCAACTTCGATCTTGATAGTGACAACCAGCGCACTGCAGATACCGAGAATTGCAATGAGGATCTGATTGTTCTTCCAAAGAGGATCGATGAAGAAAAATTTCAGGGGCTGTTTCATGATGCATTCCTCCCTTCAAACCGCTGACGTGCTTTGATAAGAAACGGGCGGTATGGTGATAGAGAATCCATATAGGCTTCTGAGACTCCTTTTCCTGTCATAGACGCTCCGGAAATCCCATCCAGGGAACTTTTTGCTTTAGGAGAGGTCCCCAATACTTCACTTACATTTCCTTTGATTACTGTAAGTCCTAAAGGAGATTTGTCAAAGTTCGTTTTGCCATCAGAAGACTGCTGGAAGATTAATTTTCCGGGAAACTGTTCCTGCCATTTTGGCGATGCGATCTCCGCACCGAGACCTGCCGTTTCAGCCTGGTCATACCAGGTTCCGCCAATGACTGTGTCCGCATCGTTGGAAACGGCAAGATAACCATAGATGGCATCCCATAGACCGAAACCATTGACGGGAAAAATGTAACCTTTGGGAAATGTCTCTGTGGTGATTTGTTCGGGAGGGAGATTGGGCATGATTTCATAGAGAAGTTTGTATTGCAGTTGTGCGTATCCACTCTTCTCATGCTCTTCAATATATTTTTCCTCGTCGATATTCAATTCTTTGAACGTATGGATATTACCTTTGTCATCGACAAGTCTTGAACGGATACGAATCTTGTGCAAAGTGAGGATCTCATCCTGGGTTGCCTTCTTTTTTGTTGTAGATGGAATGAGAGATTGCTTTTCCGGATCCCACTGGGCAGACTTTTGCTGAATGAGAAAGAATCCATCATAGCTGAGAAGGGAAGCGGCGATGAGCATTTGTTTGCTGCGGTCGAGCTCTCTTGCTTTTTGTTGTGGATCTCTCAAAGCGGTTGCAAGAAGAGACAGGATAATAGAGGAAATCAGACAGAGGACGATCACAAAGAGGATCGTTCGCAAATTATGTCTCTGCGCGGGACTTTCCACGGAACTTCCTCCTATAAATTCTTACTGCATAATAATCGAAAAGGGGAGCAAAGACATTGGCAAACAGAATGGCCAGCATCACTCCTTCCGGATATGCGGGGTTGATGGTACGTACGATGATGATCAAACTTCCGATTAAGAGACCATAAATCCATTTGGCTGAATTCATTCCCGGTGAAGAGACAGGATCGGTCGCCATAAAAATGAGGCCAAATACAAGACTTCCCATTAAAAAATGTTTGTAGGCTGGAAAGTCGAATTGAGCGGGATTCCATGCTCCACCCATGGGACCTATTTTCGATCCCCATTGGAATAACAAGGCAGTGATAACAGCTCCGATGATGATGGAGAGCATCGTTCTCCACGAGCCAATTCCAGTATAGAGAAGTAAGAAGGCGCCTAAAAGGCAGGCGAGTATGGATACTTCTCCCATGGAACCGACCCTGTTGCCGAAAAAGAGATTCCCATTCGAGTAGAGGCCGATCCCATATTTCAGTTCGACGAATTTCTGGGCAGCCGGTAATTGATCGGGGGACAGCCCGAGACCTCCTTCATCGTAAGAAGAAGTCATGAAGTTTTCGAGCTCGCTCGGAGATAGTTGGGTAAAAGAGGTGTTCGGATGTTGCTTTTGCCATCTTCTAAAATGATTTTGGATGACTGTGGAAGTATCTACGGATTGATCGAATTTGCTGGAGGCAATGGCATCGACGTGAACCCTTCTAACCTCACGGGGAAGATTGAAAAAGCTCAAGGCAGAATTTTGGGTATATCCATCGACGACGGACAGATGGGCCTGCCGGTTCATTTGAAGTATGCTTTCAGCAGTTACATTGGACTCAGTACCGACCCAGATACTTCCTGTCATGTAGGCAGGAAAAGCAAAATACAAAAAACATCGACAGGTCAGGGCGGGGTTTAAGATGTTCATCCCTGTGCCGCCAAAAACTTCTTTTCCCAAAATCACTCCGACAGAAACCCCTACAACCACCATCCAGTAGGGAATGGTAGAAGGGAGGGCGAGGGGAAAAAGAATTCCTGTGACGAGGTAGCCTTCCGAGATGTCGTGTCTCCGTATAACTGCAAAAAGGATTTCCCAAAAACCGCCGACGATGTACGAAATCAATAAGACAGGCAAGAAGGAAAGGAGTCCCAGTTTTAAAATGGTCCAGACTCTTCCGTTTTGAAAGGCGAAATCGAAGTAACCTCTGAATGAAGCTGATGACTGGATGTACTCGTTCATCAGGAGGTCATTTTTCGAGGTATAGACGAAATCCTGGATCCCAGAGTTCCAGATAGCGACAATCACACAAGGAAGAAGAGCAAAAACAACGAGGATCATCCACCTTTTAACGTCGACAGCATCCCGGATGTGAGGTCCCCGGGAAGTATGTTCGTTCGATTCATAAAAAAAATGATCGACGGCGCTGACAAGAGACTGCAGCCTGTTGTTGCTTGTCTGTGCGAGGAGGCTATCTAACCATTTTCGAAGGAACATGTGTGTTTGTTTGAAAAGGAGAAGGAGTTGCTTTTTTCGCGCTCAAGAGTAATTTAAGAATTCTATTTTTGCAAGTTGATGCTATAATTTTTCGCGATGGTTTTAAAGAAACGATTTCTCATCCTAGGTCTGGCGTTTTTTCTGATCCTGTTTGGATATGTATTTCGTGAGACGCTTTTTCAGATGACCATGCGAGGCGTAATCAGCTATTACTCCCAGCAATGGATCGGGAGCCAGTTTGCCTATCGTTCCATCGAGAGAAAAAACGGGAAGATTGTTCTTTCCGATGTCAATTTTCAAAAGACTTTTGGGAAAGATAAGGGAAGCTGTCATGTCTATTCGGACGAGATCGAATTTTCGTTCGGTTGGAATCGAAAACTAACTTGTTATATCAACTTTCAAAGACCCCGTATTGTTCTCCTCAAGGACCGTGATCCGATTCCTCTTTCTTTTTTAAGCATGAAGAAAAAATCGCTACGTCTGGTCCAGTGCCTGTTTGCAGTAGAGGATGGGGTGATGGAATGTTTGGATCCTTTTCATCCGAAAGACTCTCTCAAGACAACTTTTTTTGTGCAAAGCCCCCTATCACCTCCTTCTATTGAGGCCCAGGTACAAATCGAGGATACTTCTCTGCAAATGCAGCTTGCCCGGGAAAAAGAAGGGTCAGTCCTTCGTTTCCAGCTTGAAGATATCGATCTGGGAAAAGTGCACCAGTTCCTCTCTTTTTTCTCAAAGCAGATTGCAACGAAGATTTCTGAGGTACAGGGAAGAGTCAATGGATATGGGCTGATGGGCTGGAAAGAAGAGGGCTTGAGCCGGTTTTGCGGCAACTGGTCTTTTGAGAACTTATCATTTGTGGAAGTAGCAACCGAGAGCAGACTTTCTTTTTCTTCTCTGAAATGGGAAGTCATTTATCCTGAGAAATCTTCTTCAGTCTCTTCTTTTATTCCGCATGTTCCTATACAAATGAGAGCTTTGGTCCATGGAGGGGAATGGATCTCGGACGGATCTTCAAAATGGGAGGATTTGGAAGGGTTCTTCTCTTTCAATCCTGGAGTTGGCCCCAAGTGGCGCCTAGGAGGAAAATGGACTGCAGATTCTTTGTCGGAGGACTTTGCATGGGAAGGCAAAGGGTATTTTTGCAGTCGCTATTCCCATTGGATTGAGACCAAATGCACAACTCCCCAATTGGAGATTACTGCGAGAGCGAATGAACTGGAGACAGACCAGTGCAAGCTAGACGTTACCATTGCCCATTTGAATGCTGCGCACTTTCAAATGGTCCAGGATTTTTTTGCTTCCCTCTTTCCAACTCTTGGCAAAATGAATATGGAAAAAGGGGAGGTTTCTTTTTCAGCGGAAACTTGTTTTTCTCCCAATAGAATACTCTCTGCAGATATTCATGATTTATCTTTGTCTGCTTTCAAAGGCAATTCTTTATGGGCCGATCTTGATGTAGATCAGTTCTATGGCGATCTATTATATGAAGACAGAGAAGATCCATGGCAGAGCTGGACAGCAGATCTCCATCTTGAAAGCGGGATAGCGAGAATCCTTGACTATCCCCAGATGAAGGAGATCTCTGGGGATTTTTTCATGGAGAAAGGCCATTTCCATCCTTCCTCGTTTTATCTGAAGTGGGCAGACTCTTCTTGTTCGGGCGTTATCTCAGATGCGATCAATAACTCTTTGATTCAGTTGAATGCTTGTGGAAAAGTAGGAGATCTATTTTCCATCCTTCCAAAATTAGAAGTATCATCAGAATTGGCCGAAGATATCTTTTCTACTTCCTTCATGCTGGATTTAAAGGGGAAGCTTTCGGGTACCTTTCAGTTGGAGAAGGACGAGAGGATTCTGGAACAGATTGCCTTTCACACCGAATTTCAACCTGAAGCATTTTTTCAACAATCATGGGAAAAGATGTTTACCAAGGGATGGGTCCGTGCTGAGGATGTTTCTTTAGCAAAGTGGACTCCCTTTTTTCCTGATCAACCTCTTTTGAATGGCACAGCTGATTTTATTGCTCGCCTAGTGGATGAGAATATTTGGATCCAGGCAAAGGGAGAAGATCTGTTTTTTGCCAATTCCGAGGTACAGATTCGGGTGGAACAAGTTGCAGAACGGGGGCCCGAATTTTTTGAGGATCAATCGATCGAACTGTTTTATGATCTGAAGGAAAAGACTTGGGACGGCAGGGGACATTTGCGAAATGCCTGGGTGCGACTGGTCGAACCGAAGCTTGACTTTGAAGATGCCAACTTGGATGTGCTACTGAGCAACAAACGGTTTGACATCGAAGTACTGCAGGCAAAAAGCCATGATCTTTCCTTTTCAGGAAAAGTGTATTTAGATCTTGCCTCGCATCCTCTTCTAGAAATTTTCTGTCCCAATGCTGAAGGAGAGATCGAAAATGTGAAGACCTTTTTATCGCATTTCGATCTGAATCTTTTTGCCGGTCAGCCCATATTGGGAAAGGCTCACACAACAGATGAAGGGCTTTATTTACGAGCTTCTTTTGGTCCCAGGAATAAGGATCTGGGCTGGTCTGTACAAGCCTGTTTGGACCATGCAAGTTGCCAGATCAGTCCTTCTTGCAGTATTGGAGATTTTTCTGGTGAATTTCAGTGGGACAGTTTGACCCATTCTTTTCTTCTTGTGAAAGGAGAGGGGCAATTTCTTGTTGAAGGGAAGGACCCTTTAACGATTTCATGTCCCTACTTCGAGTATACAGAGCAAAAAGAGGATGTGTGGGAGTTTGATTTTCGTTTGCAAAAACCAACTTGGGATGTCCTTCGTTTGAAGGGACGAGCCATCGAAAAAGAGAACAGGATCTGTTTACACCTCAACCGTTCCGTATCGAGTTTTTTTGGAACAAATCTCAATATCGAAAAATGTGAGTTTGATTCGAACTTTCAAATCGATTATTTCGAAATGAGTCCAACGATCAAAGGCGAAAATTTGGACTTTCAGCTCGATTTCCTTTCCCATTTACGTTTGCTTCCTTTCTCCAATATTGCGATTGATGCATTGCATATGGAGGGCCTAGTCGATTGTCATTTTGAATGGAAGGAAGGGAAAGCGGAACTTGCGATGCAAGGGAATGACCTTCAAGTCCGGGGGCATACGGTTGAAAACTTTCTTCTGAAGGGAAAAAAGGACGAGAAATGGAATTTTGAAGAAGTTCGAATAGATGATGTCGAGGCCTGTTTCTCTTTGGTGAAAGAAAAAGGGGAGTGGATGATCCCTACTTTTCAAGCTAAGTATCAGGATGCTCTTTCTTTGGACTCCTCTTTGAGTCTCAATGATGCCCTAGCTCTGCAAGTTCATATCAATCAAATCGAGATCGATTTAGAGGCTTGGAAGAGCTCAGTGAGGCAGAACTTACCTCTGCCTTTTCAGGACTGTAAAGGAGTCGTTCACGGAAAAGGAGATTTTCAATTACAGCTTCAGGACCCTGTCAATACATGGGCTCTTGACCTCAAACTGGATCCAGCCGTTCTTTCTATTGGAAGACTAAGGCTTCATCAGAGCCATCCTATGGAATTCCACTGCTCATCAGAATCTGGCTTCAATATCAATGGATTGAAGATGCATTTTCATCATCCCGATATGGACCTTTCCCATTTTCATGTTAATGTACGCAATCTGTTCTTTTCTCAAGAAAGCAATCTGTGGCGTTTTGATTCTTCATTCCACCTTCCTCCCTCTCTTTTTTCTTTCCTTGAGTCCGTTGCCAGAAAGAGCGGAACAGAGCACATAATCCCCCTCTTGCATTGGGCTCAACAGAGACTGGAATGGAATCAAGAGCTTGATTTTTCCGCTTTGCTTGAATGTTCCTATGATTTTCATTCCTTTCGCCTGATGATCCCCGAAATGGACTTTTTATCTGCCAAACATCATTTGGAGGATATTGTTTTTCAATACGATCGAAAAGACTGCCACCTCAGTTTTGACTATGAAATGAAAAATACGAAATTCCGCATTTCAACCAGTGTCGACCTGGATGATGATATTACGGGGAATCTTTTGATTGCTGATGAGTGGCCGGCAAAAGTGAAACCTTTGATCGTCTCCTGGGAATTTTCTGAGGAGGAAGGGTTCAAAATTTCGACGATCCAAGGAGCTGTCTGTGGAATGGACGCCTATTTTCATGAAGACTTGGAGTCCTCTTCTTCTGCAATGGAACTTGTAGGATCGGTAAAGATAGATGTATCCAAGCTATCTCATTTCCTTCCCCCTGAGATGGCCATTTTTTTCAACGAACTGGAAATGGGAAAGGGATATGAGTTGAGAGGAAAGCTCACTCTGGATGAAGAGAGAAGCAGTTTCGAGGGAATTCTAGGTGGAAAGCAGTTTGAACTGTTCGGATTTCAAATGAAGACGCTTCTTTCTAGAGTTCAATGGACGCCTGACAAGATCGAGATCACAGATCTCAAGGCGAGTGATTCTGCAGGCATTTTCAAAATCGATCAACTTTTAATCGAGAAAAGTCAGGACCGCTGGGAGCTTTCTATTCCTTCCTTTAGAATGACAGAGTTCCGCCCTTCTCTGCTAGTGACCATTGATGGAAAACAAGATGAAATCAAACCCTTAGTGATCCGGGAGTTATCCCTGTCGAAATTTCGTGGATGGCTCGACGATATCACAACGTTCACAGGTATCGGTTATTTGCACTTTATCAATTCGTTCAAGAGGGGACATACAGTGTTTGATTTGCCCGCAGACTTTTTTGGACGCATCATTGGCCTCGATTTGGAGCTCTTGATCCCCGTAAAGGGAACCTTGGAATATGAACTGAAGAATGGAAAGTTCTGTCTTACCCAGATGAAAGAAACCTATAGCGAAGGAAAACGTTCCAAATTCTTTCTCGTTGATGGAGAAGAGCCGCCCTTTTTAGACTTTGACGGCAATCTCGATATTCATATTCAGATGAAACAATACGTTCTCTTTAAAATCACTGAGGCCTACATTCTTTCGATCAAAGGAAGTTTAGGCAAACCCCAGGTCAGCCTTGAGAGGAAGAAAAGCTTCTTTTCTAGGAAATAACTTTTTTCTTATGGTTAGGTTTATTTCGTAAATAGTTTTAGATATTCTTTTTCAGTAATTATATTTTTTGTGTTCTTGATTCGATCAAGAAAAACAATTCCATTCAGGTGATCTAATTCATGTTGAAAGATCCTTGCGATAAAGCCAGAATAGTTCCGGGTTAGATTTATCTTTTTTCTATCGAAATAAGATATTTTTATTGATTTATGTCTTGGAACTAAACCACGAATTCCTGGGATACTTAAGCATCCTTCCCAACCTTCTTCAATTTCATCAGAATAGTCATGGACTTGAGGGTTGATCACCTCTGTGGGATGCTTCATTAAAGGTGCTTTGGGATATCTAGGGTTAGGTCGAGAGTACATAATAAAAATGCGCAATAGATGCGATACTTGTGGAGCCGCCAGCCCCACACCTTTTGTGTGAATTGTTGTTGTAATGAGGTCATCAATCAATTTTTGGACATCTTTCGAATCTATTGATTTTACTTTTTTGGAGACTTTCCGAAGAATCGGATTACCAAGTTCGATTACTTCTAATATTTTGCCCATCGATAAATAAATAGCACTTCAATAAAAAATCTATCAATCATATTCTTGGATCCCTTAATAGACTCATTCATGCAAAAAGCATCAGTTGTCAAAAGAAGTATTGAAGGAAAGAAAAGTTTATTTCCGAAAATTAAGCTCCTTCAATCCTTGTTTGATTTTCTTTTTCCTCCTGTTTGTCCTGCCTGTGAAGGGATAGCAGAAGGAAAAAAGCTTTTTTGTTCTGAGTGCATTGATGAGTTCCAGTTAATTCCTTCCAATTTCCGCTGCCGTTATTGTTTTGATCCCCTGTTAGAAGAGTCTATCCTTTGCAGATATTGCAGAAAACATCCTCCCCATTACCGTAAAGGAGCAGCATTTGAGGCGAGAAGGAGTACTCGTTCTCTGCAAAATCACCTTCACTCCTTTCCTCACCTGATCAAAGTGACCGCTGCCTACAGTATCATACAGTTCTCTAAGCTTTCTTGGCCGAACTTTGATTTTGTAACGTATCTGCCGAGGCCCCACCGCAAGGAGGTGCATCTATTGGCGAAAGAGATCGCTCTTTTCCTTGAAGTTCCTCTAAAGAGCATCTTCAGCCGTCACCCTTCCCACTTGTTTGAATGGAACTGGGAGCTATCTGCAAGCATTGCTTATCAGAACATATTGATCGTTGATGATTTTAGAGATCGGGAAGAAGGATATCTCTACTTGTTTAAAAAAAGAAGGTGTCGCATTTATCTTTTCAGTTTGATGGACTCTTGATTCCAAAAAAATAGAACAAGGCCCATTTTTCTTTCTAAGAAAGTTGGGAGATCTTGGGATGCTCAGTTTCATCTCTTGAGGATCAAAACCAATAACCTATCCCTGTTCCCGCCGAGAGACCGCTAAAATCTGCTCTTCTGCCTACTGTTTTGTCTGTATCTGAAAAATCTGATTTGAGTAAGAAATAGTTCAAAAAAATGTCTATCATAAATCCTGTTCTCGTGGGAAATAACAGCAAACCTCCTTTAAATGATCCGCCTATATCCCATTTTGTTCTTTTACGAACTACAAATGGTGAATCATCTTTGATATGCACATAAAACGGAGCAGCAGCAGCAGCAACATAAATCTCATAGTAACAGTTTTGAATGGGAAAAAAGTATTTCAAACCAACTTCTAAGGGTACAAGCCAAAGATCAGTTTTGCTGTTTTCTCCGATGGATTGTCCTGAAGAAGGTAATAGATTTACACCTGTGTATACGAATAGGTCTTTAAAAGCCTGTATAGATCCTTCAACTCCATAAAAAGCCCGCTCATCATATATTTTTCTAAAGGTATGGTTTATTGGGTAGTAATAAGAGATCTTTCCCTTGATACTACCTTGCACATGAGCCTGTAGATGAGGAATAAATCCAAAAAATGCTGAAAAAAAACAAAGAAAGAATATTTTTTTCATGAATATCCTTGGTTTTCATTTTATAAATATAAGTGAAAATATGTTCAAAATGCATCTTTTATATTTAGGAAAGCTGAAGAGATTCAATATTATGGGTGTTCGCTACATAGGTGTGGGCGCTTTTATAGAGAGCAGCTCACGCTTGTTTGGCCAAGAAAAACTTCTGTGCCCGCTGAATTGATGAAAGTAACAAAATAATTTTCCACTCTGTTAGGACGTCGATTATGATCGATAAATGTTGAGGAAGTTGTCTCACCAGCAATAATAGAGAGACTTGCATCCCGATAAATGATAAATTTCACGGCTCCGTTAACAGGTGTCCACGAAATGATATTGAAAAGCTCAATTTGAGTAAAAAATTCGTTCTGGGAACAGATTCCGCTAACAGTTCTTGCTGCAGACTTAAATGCTATCCCGTAAGGATCTGAACCTACCCCAATGGTATTTGTAACGGTCTCAGAGGTGATATTAATTACTGAGACATCGCTGGCACCATTGTTCGTGACATAAGCAACAGATCCATCAGGGCTAAAGGCGACTCCATTCGGCGTAGATCCTACTCCAATGGTATTCGTAACAGTTTCAGTAGAAGTGTTGATGACTGACACTGTGTTGTCAATATTATTCACTACATAAGCAACAGTTCCATCAGGGCTAAAAGCTATTCCGAGAGGGTTTGCGCCTACTCCAATAGTATTTGTTTCAGTCTCCGAGGAGACATCGATCACTGAAACTGTGTTATCATTGGAATTCGTGACATAACTGATTTCTTGACAAAATGGCTTGTTGATCAGCACCGTCATCAAGAAAAGAAATGAAAAAAATCTCATGAATGTACCCTCTTTGGGGAATATTTAAAAATCTGAGGGAGAGCAAGATAAAAGATCTTGGTAAAGAGTACAAATATTTTTTATTCACAAGAGGTTGTGTAGACTTCAAAGGAGGGACAAATTCAGTCTGAGCGCATTCTTTTCACTTTCAAAACCAATAGCCCAATCTTGTTCCTGCCGAAAGACCACTAAAGTCCGCTGTTTTACCGATCATCCTATCTGTATCTGAAAATTTGGTCTTGAGTAAGTAATAGTTCACAAAAACATCTAGAAAAACTTCTGATTTCAATGGAAACAGCATTACACCTCCTTTAAATGCGCCTCCTAAATCCCATTTCGTCCTTATACGAGATGCAAAGGGGGAATCATTTTTGATGTGCACATAGAACGGCGCAGCAGCAGCACCAAAGTACAAATCAAAGTAGGGATTCTCGATAGGAAGAAGGTATTTCAATCCAACTTCTGTAGGTACGAGCAATAGAGATGTTTTGTAATGGTTTCCGATCGTTTGTCCGGAAGAAGGGAGGAGACTTACACTGGTATAGAGAAATAGATATTGGTAGGTTTGGACAGATCCTTCAATTCCGAAAAAGAATCGATCGTCATATATTTTTCTAAAGGTTTGATCTGATGGATGATAATAGGAGAGTTTTCCCTCCAGACTTCCTTGTATATGCGCTTCTAATGGAGGAAAAAAACCAAGAAGTGAAGAAACGAAACAAAAGAGGAATAATTTTCTCATAACACTTTCAAACCTTGTTCTGTTTTTAAAAATTTAGAGACCTCAAAATGTTCTAAAGGTCACAGTTTACGCTTGTTTGTCCAAGCAGAATTTCTACCCCCGAAGCATTGATGAAGGTAATAAAATAATTTTCCACTGTATTGGGTTTTCGATGATGATCGATAAATTTTGTAGAATTTGTTTTGCCAGCAACGATAGAGAGGTCTGCATCTCGATAAATGATAAAATCCTTCGCTTCTGGAACAAATGGCCATGAAACAGTGTTAAAAAGTTCTATTTCCGTGAAAAATTCATTTTTGGAACAGGTCCCCTGAACCGGTCCAAACATTTGGGAAGGTTCTATTTCCATGAAACATTCTTCTTTGGAATAGACTTCAGGAACCGTTACGAACATTTGGGGCATAAAAGCGAGAGCGATAGGAAACAAGCCTACTTCGATCGTGTTCGTCACAGTCTGTGATGCAGTATCGATCACTGTGGTCGTATTCGTAATGTCATTTGTAACATAAGCAATCAATCCATCAGGGCTAAAAGCTACTCCTATGGGATCCCCAGTGATTGCAATGGTATTCGTTACAGCCTCTATTGCAGTATCGATTACTGAGACGTTACTGCTAATAGAATTTGTAACAAAAATAACCGATCCATCTGGACTTATAGCTAAGTCAAAAGGAACTGAACCCACCCCGATTGTATTTGTTACAGCCTCTATTGCAGTATCGATCACTGAGACCGTATTACTGCCAGTATTTGCTACATAAGCAACAGTCCCATCAGGGCTAAACGCTATAGCTTGAGGTGCTCTTCCCACTGTGATCGTGTTCGTTACGGTCTCTGTTTCAGTATCGATTACTGAGACGCTATTGCCGATGCGATTTGCTACATAAGCAACGGTTCCACAGAGACTGAAAGCGATTGCGAAGGCCCCTTTTTCAGTTTCAATCGTGTTCGTTACGGTCTCTGTTTCAGTATCGATTACTGAGATATTATTGCTACCGCCATTGGCTACATACACAACCTTGCCGTCTGGACTAACTGAGACCCCGAATGGTTGAGTCCCTACTCTGATGGTATTGGATACCACTCCTGCTGCAGTATTGATCACGGAAACTGAGCTGCTAGTATTATTCGTGACATAAGCCACTTTTCCATCAGGAGTAAAAGCAATTCTGAAAGGCTTTGCTCCTACTCTAATTGTGTGCGTTACAACTTCTTCTGCAGTGTCGATTACTGATATGATATTACTATCGCCATCCACAACATAGGCAATTTCTTGGCAGGACAACTTGTTGCAGAGTATCATCACTAGAAAGAAAAGAGAAAGCTTCATAAATCTTTCCTTTTTGAATAGGGGAAAAATAAGATAATAGATCTTGATTAAGGATTAAATATATATTTTCTCCCAAACTGTGGCAACTTTCAAGAAAGGCAAATAGGTTCGAATAACTTTTATTATCAAATGAATTAGGATTGAGAATGTACATATTTAGGAAAGCTAACAAAAATACTCAACATCATGGGTTTTCTATAAGATCTTCTAAAGAGAACAACTCACACTCGTTTGGCCTAGAAAAGTTTCTGTATCCATTGTGTTAATGAAAGTAATAAAATAGTTTTTCACTGTATTAGGACGTCGATTATGATCGATAAATGATGTGGAAGTTGTTTCGCCGGCAACAATAGAACGGCTTGCATCTCGATAAATGATGAACTTTACAGCTCCACTAATAGGTATCCATGAAATGATATTAAAAAGTTCAATTTGGGAAAAAATTCATTTTTGGAACAGATCCCTTGAGCAAGTTTTAGCGGCATAAAAGCAATTCCTGTTGGAAACGAACCTACACCTATCGTGTTCATTACGGTCTCTGTTGCAGTATTGATCACTGAGACGGAGGTCCCACCATTATTCGTTACATAGGCAACGGTTCCATCAGGATGAAAAGCAACTCTGAAAGGATTTGAGCCTACTCCAATCGTATTTGTTACAGTCTCTGTAGGAGTATTAATAACTGATACGGTTCCGCCAGCGCCATTCACAACCTAAGCAACTTCTTGGCAAAATGACTTATTGAGGAGCATTGTTACCATAAGAAAAAGCGAGAAAACCCTCATAAACTATTCTCTTTGGTTGTTCAAAAAAATGGAAAGAATATGGTAATGGGTCAAGGTTAAGGGTTAAATAAGTATTTTCTGAGTTACAAGTGATTATATTCTCAGGGGGGGAGCGATTCTAAGGATCTTACCTAGGGAATGCAAATCACAGAACGACTATGTTTCCAATTTTCGCTTAGTGATTTTAATCTGTCTTGTTTGTTTGAGATAATAGATATTTTTATTGATAACGCATCAATCTTCAACTACTTGCTGCCTTAGGCAGCAAATCATTGTAGCTAGCGCTGCCTTAACAGCAGAAAGTATGGAGAAGATTTTCGAAAGAATAGAACGATCTGTTTCCGGAACTGATTCTGGCAAAGGTGGTGTTTCAATGTGTTGGAACTGTTCTTCGCTTTCGGTGGCTTCATTTGGTTTGAACGTGTCTAATCTTAATAGAATCCGTCCCTCAAGATATGCGAACCTATTTTCGTTCTTTTTATAAAATGCTTCTAATTTCTGATGATAATCAGAAGCAATCTCTTTATTAGAACTGTTGCTGAATTGACTAGTGAGAGGAAAAAGTCTATCGAATATTCTTGAATCGATCCATCTCTCTAAATATCGATATTCTTGTGGGTGATTGAAGAACTCTTCATGAATGGGATGCTCGAAGTCTCCTCTGATATATGCTTGATAAAGGGTTAGTGCTTTTGTTAGATGGCTTGACTCTTCGATTAATTGCTGGATTAATGAAGATGATTCCTCGTCAGACGGATTACTTTGAAGGGCCAGTTGTAAAACTTCAATACATTCTTGGCATTCAACGATGACTTTTCCATAGTATGTTTCTAGCCCTCCAATGCCTGCTGTTCTTTGGCTATAGTAGTAATTGAAATGGTTGGGCTCTTCTGCCCTTTCTGTGCTTTCTTTGAGTAACTCTTTAGCTTTGATTTTCCAGTCTAATAGGGTAAGGCCTTCTTCCTCAGAATCGATGTCCAATACAGGGTGGGTTTCGACAGATCCAGAAGTTGTAGCTTCTTCTGTATCATGCTCGTCTTTTTTTTGATGATGCTTCATAGCATGAATAGGTTTTTTAAAAAGTGTAAAAGCCTTTTTTGCACCATCAGTTAAAGGACTATGTTTATCTGGGCTAGACTCTAATTTCATCATTTCTTTGTAGAGGTCTTCGATTTCTTTTCTGACTTTGCCTATATTATGAATATCCTGATTAGAGTTACTGACCTGATCCAATAATTCTCTTAACCATTCGACATTGTATCTAGAAACCTCAGGGATTTCTCGATCAGGAAAGAATAAATGAAAATAGAGCCTGTGAATTCCTTGAAGTTGTCGGTCGACTGGCTCAGAAGCTCTTAGTGATTCAGTTGTAGAGCGAAGCGCTTTTCTCAGAGCTGTCTTGTGTGTCTTTGTACGAAGATATTTTACTTTTTTTAAACCATATTCTCTAAGTTTTGAACCCTCTTGAGTTCCTTCAATAACACGCGTTAGAAATGCACTGTGGATCGGGTTAATCATTTGAAGTGCTTCTCCGACAGATAAATGTTTAAGGTAATGCTTAATTTCTGTCTGAACTCCTTCTGCTCGAAGACGAATCGTCGACTTTTTCACAGGTTTGCTAGAAAATTTCTCTTCATTGGTAGCAGTTTTAAAAGAATCTCTTGTTGCTTTATATAAGTATAATGCGGTCATTCCCCCTCCCTTTTTTTTGTTTGTTTCTAGAAACAAACGATTACATAAGTGTAGTCCTAGTTTAGATTATTTGCAATATGCTTTTTTAATTAATAAAAATTTTACAGTATCTTTTTGGTAGGTTTATAATAAATTAATTATTAATAAATTAACTTGACTTTAGCTCTTGAAAAAAAGTATTGTTCACTACAAGCGAGGAGGTTCTTATGAACGGAAAATTTTTATTCATTGTTCTAACTATGTCCTTCAGTCAGCTTTTTGCTGCGAATTTTATTGTGAATACGAACGCAGATAGTGGTGTCGGTTCTTTGCGGGCAGCCATTGAAGCGAGCAATACAAGTGGAGATTCGGAAAATACGATTTCAATTAATAATGGAATTGGAACGATCAACTTATTGACTGCACTTCCTTTCATTAACCCTTCATCAAGTAAAACAATCGTTATTCAAGGACCTTCAGTAGATTCTCCTGCAGTAATTAATGGCCAACAAGCCCATCGTGGTTTTTTCGTTTGTCAGGGAAACGTTACTTTAGAAAATATCACTACACAAAATGTAAAGGCAACCGGTGGAAGCGGTGGAGATGCAGATGCTAGAGGATCGAAAGGAGGAGGAGGAGCCGGATTAGGTGCTGGACTGTTTGTTCATCAAGACTCGCAAGTTACGATTTCCAACGTCACTTTTTCTAATTGTGTAGCCCAAGGTGGAAATGCAGGGAATACCGATTCTTCCCTAGATCCTGGATGTGGCGCTGGAGGCGGACTGCATGTAGGGGGGGGGAATTCAGGGGATAGAAATGTTGGCGGAAATGGAGGTGACTTTGGATTTATGAGTAATGAAGTCAACCCGAAAAAGTGTAATGGAGGAGCAGGAGAATTTGGCGGAGGGGGAGGTGGTGGTTCTGTATTTGTTGACTTGGATAATATAGAACATCCTTTAGCGGCTGTCACTCAAAGAGGGGGTGATGGGGGAGCAGGAGGATTTGGCGGTGGTGGAGGAGGAGCAGGAGCAGGTCCTGGAGGGGTAAGTAGTGCCGGAACCGCAGGCTTTGGAGGAGGTGATGGAGGCTATTTACTAGGCAGTTGGATTAGAGGAGGAGGAGGAGGGGGAGGTGCAGGTCTTGGAGGAGCTGTCTTTGTAATGGACGGTGGAACCTTGACGGTGCAAAATGCAGCAACCTACTCAGGAAATAGAGCCTTGGGTGGAGATCCGACTGAACCTACGAGGGATACTCAATCTGGAAGTAAAGGTCAAGGACTAGGAAGAGATTTCTTTTTACAGTCAGGCGCAAATGTCACTTTTAATGTGCCTAGAGCTACTACATTACAATTAACTAATCCTATTGAAAGTGATCAACAAACTAGAAGAAGTGAACGAGGAACTTTTGTAAAAGACGGTCTTGGAACATTGGATCTTTCTAATCTCGCAAATACCTATACCGCAGGTGAGACAAGAATACAGGCTGGAAAGGTAATTATAACTGCCCAAGACAACTTAGGAATCGGAGGAGATACTGGTGCTCAATCACTCCTTGATAGTGAGATTCATTTAAAAAATGATGCTGAACTTGAAATCAATGGAACCGGCTTATTCACTCGAACTTTAGTTCTTAGTAAGGACAATGGATTTAACGACGCTGGAAAAATCACAGTAACCGCTGGAAATACCGTTACCTGGAATGGACTTTGGACTTCACCTGGGGATACCAATGTTCAATCCCTTGCCAAGGGGGGGCTAGGCATCTTAGATCTAGCTGATGTAAATACACAAACAGAAAATCCTGTCATCAGTCCAATAAAATTACTAGAAGGAGAGATAAGAGTTGCACAAGCTGAGAATCTGCCCAGATCCGGAATCAAGATCTCTAATAATGCAAAAGTCCATGTGACTGAAACGTTTTCATTTGATGGTGAGTTCAAAATTTTAGGGCTTTCCCTTATCACAATTAGTAAAGAAGGTATATCTAACTTAAATCCGTCTACCAACGCTTACCTTAAGGTGGACGGAACAAAAACTCTTACTTTATCAGGTAGAATCACAGGAGCAGGAGCAGTAATAGCAGAGGGTCCAGGAATATTAACTTTAGTCAATGCAGCAAATGATTACTCTGGTGGAACAACTCTAACAGGAGGAGGAACTGTTTCTGTATCTGCAGATGGAGCTTTAGGAGCGACATCCGGTGCTCTTACTTTTAATGATGCGACACTGCAAGCCACCGATACCTTTACTTCTGCAAGAGACGTTACTTTCAATACCAACGCTCACCTTAAGGTGGACGGAACAAAAGCTCTTACTTTATCAGGTAGAATCACAGGAGCAGGAGCAGTAATAGCAGAGGGTCCAGGAATATTAACTTTAGTCAATGCAGCAAATGATTACTCTGGTGGAACAACTCTAACAGGAGGAGGAACTGTTTCTGTATCTGCAGATGGAGCTTTAGGAGCGACATCCGGTGCTCTTACTTTTAATGATGCGACACTGCAAGCCACCGATACCTTTACTTCTGCAAGAGACGTTACTTTCAATACCAACGCTCACCTTAAGGTGGACGGAACAAAAGCTCTTACTTTATCAGGTAGAATCACAGGAGCAGGAGCAGTAATAGCAGAGGGTCCAGGAATATTAACTTTAGTCAATGCAGCAAATGATTACTCTGGTGGAACAACTCTAACATCCGGTGTTACCTTAAATCTTGCTGAAGATACCCTTGGTGCTGCTGCTGGAGCGCTTACGTTTGATGATGGAACTCTTCATGTTACAAACACCACTGTAACCTCTCGGCCCG